>JAABUO010000002.1_pt1 | contig 1079954 bp, 854 predicted proteins | sample 5559291 | NCBI WGS metagenome assembly JAABUO01 (sample SAMN10711878, study PRJNA513372) | rock metagenome | isolation source: Antarctica rocks | place: Antarctica: Victoria Land, Finger Mt sud
AACACATCCATCATCCCCTCCTCCAAACCACGCATCCCCCCCCCCTTCCAACCCTCCCTCCAATCTCCCCTCTCCTCCAACCCACCTCCCCCTGATCCAAAACCCACTCCAAAACGCACACCAGATACCGATACCTTAAGCCGATATCCTCGCCCACCACGGAATGCCCTTCCCGCGCGAGTTGGCGCGTGAGCTGAAGCGCAGGTTGGTTGATAACTGGTTGAGGATTGGAGCTCGAGGAAGGAGGGTTGGGGATTGGATTGGGGGTTGGTTGGAGCTCTGGATGGGAGAGCTGGGGGGTTGGAATGGGAGGTTTGGGGATCGAATAGGGGTTTGGGGCATTGGATTCAAGTCGGAGGAGTATCGGGGGAGGAATTGATCTGGGGTGCGGGAAGGGTTTTTAGAGAAGGGGGAAGGAAGGCTGGAAAGAGTGATCAGGGAATGAAAGAGATGGGGGGGGGGATGGGGTATGGGGGGTGCTGTGAGGATCAGCGAGCTATGAAGATGGTGATTGATGCCCTCGCTTGGTGGAGAGAGTTATGAGGCAGCGTCGTGTAGGGTGTGTGTATATTGTGTGGTTCGAGGAATGATATACGGATGGTGAATGATTTTCTGGGGGTGTGGATATACCTGCGGTTGGTAACTGCGGCTTTAGGGTGAGCGCTTAGGATTGATGATGTGGTGAGGAGAGGGGGCGAGGTAGATGGCTTTTAGGGGTGGGGACAAGATTTCAATAGGGGTTCAAGGGGGGGCGGGGGAGGTGGTGCTATTGGATGTTGCGTGAAAAATTCTGATTGTGGTGGTTAGTGCCAGCTAAAAGCGGTATTCGGCCTATCTTGGAAAATCTGCCTGCATGACAGAGATGTGCCCATTGAGAAGAAACTAAGGGCGGAAGAAGTACTTAGATCGGATAGAGTATCCAAGATCATCTACATCATATCAGTCGCATGTTTCCAACGCCTTCTTCCGAACAAAGCAGACCCATGTCCCAAAAAGCATTCTATGCGTCGTTCTCAACAACCATACCCAAGTACTCGTAAATCTGCACCGAGAACCTCGCAATCGTCAGCGTCGGAGCCAGCAGCTGCTGGAACGGGACATCCATCCCAAACTCCTTGAAGACCCAATTGCGGAACTCGGCGCCAATCATGCTATCCAGCCCGTGGTCGGCAATGGATTTGGAGTCGAGCTCGAAGTCGTCCGCGGCAAGCATAAGCATGCGCCCGAGCTTCGCCATGATGTGCTGGCTGGTAAGTTCAATAGCCTCCGCAGACGAAGGTGCAGACGTGATGGACGAGAGGATGGTCTGGCCAGCGCTGACGGCGTCTCCGCTCGAAGATCTCATGATGGAAAGGAGGTTGCTGAACCGGACGTCGTCGGTCCAGAAATTATCAGTGGTGCCGGCGGCGCTCATGGAACGCTGGAGCTTGGCGGGGTCGAGGCCGACCACAAGGTGATCCGCGCTGTCTTGGATCGACATGGCGGTCTCGAAGGCCTCGAGCAGGTGCTCCTCGTCGATTCCGTACATGCCCTTTCGCTTTAGGGCCTCTTCGATCTCATTGTTCTCGGCGACCACTCCGACGCCGGATACCATGGGAAGGATGAGGGAGACTGCTCGCTGGCCTTGTGAGCGACGGTGCTTGGCGATGGCGTCGAGGAAGCTGTTGGCTGCAGCGTAGTTGCTTTGGCCGGGGGTGCCGAGAGTTCCGGAGACGGAGCTTGTCATGACGAAGAAGTCTAGACGATTATCTTTAAGAGCGTTGTGGAGGTTGATGGCGCCCTGCACCTTAGTGTGGGTGCTGATGTGCCAGTCCTCGTAGGTCATAGCGTTGAAGAGACAATCCTGTCGAATCATTCAGCAGTATATCTTGAATTGACGCAGGAGATACATACTCTCAGAACCATAGCAGCATGGACAACACCAGCAACGGGGTACTCAGACGGAATGCTTTGCACTGCACGCTCAACATCGACAGCCCTGGTCACATCACCCCGAATCACCGATACGTCAACACCGGCAGCTTCGATGTCCCTCACCAGGATTGCAGCCGAGGTGGCATCAGCTCCCGATCTGGAGAGGAAAGCGAAACGACGAGCACCGCGTTTCATCATCCACGAGGTCAGGCTTCGGCCAAGACCACCCAAGCAGCCCACCAACAGGTAAGTAGCATCGGGCTTGAGCCTGAGTTGGGGTTTGTGAGGCAGAAGGTTGAGACATCCCTCCGACTCTTTGTACTCGACAAGAGTTTTTCCAGCGGTGAAGCTGCCAGTGAACGAAGCAACGGCGTCGTCGAGCTCAGTAATATTCTTGACGGTGACTGGCTGCGGCGCGGCAATTGAGCCTTCGCGGAACAGTTCGACAGTCCTAGCCAAGATCTTGGTCAGGGTCTGTGGTCGCCGCTTGTAAAGCTCAAGCATATCAAAGGAGAGGTAGTTGGCGCCCCTGTGAACCGGAACGGTGTCGAGAGTGCTGCGCTTAAGCACATTTTTGCGGCCGAAGTCGACGAAGCGACCGAATGGAGCGATGTGCCGCCAGGCTTCGCGTGCAAGGCCAGCGTCTGAGCTTCCCGAGCTAAATACAATGTCGGCGCCCGAGCCACTGCTGATTTCGTTGAGGTACTCGATAACAAGAGGCGTCTTTGCCAACACCTGTGACTGCGGGAGGCCGTATTGCTGGATAATGTGCTGGGCTTCAATCACGTTGTCGACGACGACATAGGGAACAGCGCCCCAGAGTTGGGAAATCCTGATGGCCGCAAGACCCGGAAGACCGGTGCCCTGAAGGATGAGAACGGTGTCACCGGCTTCGACTTGAGCTAGAGAAATCATGCCGTACAAAGCGGTACCGTAGGCCATCAACACACCGACGACCTCCTCCAGGGACTCGTTGGTCTCAATCTTCTTCAGAAGCTTGGCAGGAAGACGCTGGTATGTGGCGAATTTGTCAAGATTGAAGCCAGCAACGCGGTCACCTGCCTTTAGATCAACGACCTGTGGTCCGACGGCACGAACAACACCGCCAATCTCTTGACTGAAATTGGTGACGTAGTCAGTTCCATTAATGGCCGCAATATCTTCCGTATTGAGACCACCGCAAAGAACCTGAACTTCAACATGGCCGTCCTTGAGGTAGTCCTCGGCGCGATTGTCAACCTCGAAGACGACCTTTCCAGACTGCACTTTGCCGACAAGGTGGGATTCGGGATCGTATGACGCGCTGATGGCCTTCTGCTCCTCTCTCGAATAGGTGTCGTTAACTTGGACATTTGGCACCAATCGGCTGATATGTGCAAGATTGTTGACGACATAGGTTTCAGACTCATGCGCAAAGCCTTTGTCACTCTGTTCCTTGGCAGCCCTCGCGATTATGTTGGGAAGCTGCCCGGCATCGGTATTGTCGAGGTCAAAGTCCAGCGTGGTCAGGTCAAGGGAAGCCTGTTCTGAGGTGACGACCCGAGCCAGACCGGCAGCCATGGCGTACTCGGGCTTGTTACCATTCAGAAGACCGCCAGTGGTCACCCAGAGGATAGAAGAAGCCGTGTTGCTGATGGACTGGATAGCAGCAAGCTCTTCCTCTTGAAGATTGCTAAGTAGAGGACCCTCAAGGTCAGTCAGCATGACCACACGGTCGCCAACCTTCGTCTTGCAGTCAACAAGCTTCGAAGTTATTGTGTGCCAGCCTATTGATGCGAAAGCTTCCTGGACAACAGGGAACATTGGATCTGCCTTGTTTCGATACACAAGCTGGACCTCATGCAAGACAGCCTCGTTAGCAGTATCTGAAGCGTTCGTAGAGATTGAAGCAGCGAAGATGGTGGTTGCCGCGCGGGGGATGCTGAAATCAATGCCCGAAAACCCAGCGCCTTCTAGAGCAGCAACGTCGGGCCCATTACTCGACTCCCACAGAAGTTTTCCGCCTGGGGTCAACAAGCTAGCGAGGCGAGCAACATTCTGAGCACCAGAGAGGTCAATCGGGCCGATCACAACGTCGTACTGACCAGCAGTGATGCCTTGGCTTTGAATATCGAGAGACAGGTCAAGCTTCTGTACTTTGGCATTCTTGAACGGCTTAACCATTGCCTCGACATTTTTAACGTTCTCGTCAGCGATCTCAGTGATTGTGTAGCATGAGTCCTCAAGCTCGAAGAGAGTCTCATGAGTGTAGTAAGATCCGTATTCCAGGACCTTGGCCCCAGGCTTCTTGAACAGTGAGAGCATGACGAGGTCTGGGATGGAAAGATTGGGAATTTTAGTGACGTACTGAAGGCGATTGATGTCCAGTTTCCAAGCCATCTCACCGTATGGTAGAGACTTGAGCGGCTCGTCAGCGCGCTGAGGGAGAGCGGCCTCATAACTGATGCAGCGCATATCACTGATTTCCATGAGAAGCTCTCCGTCATCAGCAACAAGCTGAGAACCTCCCACGTATGAACGAAGACCACGCTGGTCGATCCAGGAGTAGCAATTAGCAGTCACAGTCTCAAGTTGCTTGGCGGTAGGGGTGAAAATAGCGATCTCATCGACCTGGACCGGCACAGCACCATAAGGCATGGCGTTAGCTCGCCCAGCGTAGATCGACACAATAAGAAGCTGGAGGCAAGAATCAACCGCGGCAGGATGGAGCGCGTAGCGTGACTCGCCAACCATAGTACCGACGTTGTTCTTGATCGTAGTCTTGCAGGTAGCGGCATATGTCTTGCCGTCGAAGCGTATATCCTGCATGTCTTGGAATGTTGCGCCATAGTCGAATCCCACGTCGCGGAGAGCCTGATTCCAAGACTTACCGCTGGCGCGTTGGGCGAACTTTGGAGCATCCTTGGGTGCTACACCCCTCTTGCGGGAATTGATACTAATGCTTCCAGCCATATGATCCTTGCGGATGCCTTCTCCGGAGACGGAAGAGACGCTGAATTCCCACCACGCTGTCTGGGAGTCAGTCTCATTGTGTACAGATGGTCGAATGTTAAAGAGGACTTCAATTCCAGTATCGTCATCGGGAGTGACAAGCGCATTCTTGATGGACACATCGCGAAGGACGTAGCCCTGAATTTTGACCGGATTCAGGCTCAACTCGTTCAGTTGAGTGATGGCCTCACAAGCCATGGAGAAATAGCCTGCGGCAGGGAAAACGGCTTCGCCGCCAAGCGAGTGGTCCTTCAACCATGGCACATCGCGTATGCGAAGGATGTTTCGCCACGTAGGCTCAGCCAGTGAACCTCCATGGAGCAAAGCACCAAGAATATCGTGCCTCATGAAGGAAGGTGCACGTTGCTCACGGCTAAGACGAGCTTCATCCCAGAACTCTTTCCTATTCCACTGGTAGCTGGGCAGGTCGGCAATGAATAAACCTTTCATGTTGTGGATTTTCCCGCCAGGCAGAGCCTCTTCGATCGTTGTAAGTCTCTCCATGTCGACAGGGTAGTCCCTCAAGAACAGCTCACCAGCGAGCTCAAGGAGCTTCGTAGCAGAATCAGCGCCCCGAATCAGAGTAGGCAGGTATTGGAGTCTCTCCAGGCTGAACTCAGACTTGATCTGCTTGATAGGTCCAGACAAGGCAGAGTGAGGGCCGATCTCGATGAAGAGATCGACATTCGAGAATGCAGGGTGCTTGGTGATTGTCTGGAAAGCCTGGTTAAACAACACTGGACTTTGGAGGTTGGCACTCCAGTAGGTCTCATCTATAACGCCGTCTTCAGGGATCAAAGAGTTCGTTACGGTAGAGACCATTTGAGCCGTGGTAGAAGTCGGAAGGTCAAACTGCTGGTGACTCTTGGCTTTGCGGATTAAAGCTTCGTACTTGACCGCAACGGGAACCATGTGGTGTGAGTGATAAGCCTTGCCACCAGTCTTGACGGCCCTCACAAAAACCTTGTCGGTGTCGAGCCTGTCTTTGACGATCTCTAATGCGCCTGAATCACCAGAAAGAGTGACACCGGCAGGCGAGTTATGGCAAGCGACGACTACCTTGCCATTCATATCGTGAAGATAAGCTTCGACCGCCTCCGCGCCGAGACCTACCGCCAACATGGAGCCATTGGTGTTGATGTCGCGAACAACTTTGCCGCGGTAGTAAGCAACGATTATGGCTTCACTTGCCGAGATATGTCCCGCAGCGAATGAGGCGGCAATTTCTCCAGAGGAGTGGCCAACGGTCACGACGGGTTGAATACCCCATTGGTTGAGAAGCTGCACAATAGCAATTTGAATGGCAGTGCAGAGAGGCTGGGAGAACTCGGCTTCATTGACACGGGACTTTGGTGCATCTTCAAGTAGGACATCTTCCAATGACCATTCTGGACCATCTCGCAGGTCTTTAAGAGCTCTGCCGAGGACACGAACGCTCCTCAAGAAGCTAGGGTAGTAAGTCATGAGTTCGCTTCCCATGCGAGCCCACTGAGCACCTTGACCAGTGAAAGCGAAGCCGACGGTAGGAATCTTCTTCTTCTCAGCGAATCGGAATCCATCCTGCTCGTTGAAGACGCTGTCAAGGTTGGCATGGCTGGCAACTGCGAATGCTCGGGCAGACAGCTGGGATCGTCGGTTGGCCAGAGTATATGATAGATCCAAGAGCTTATAATGATCTGCCACTTTGCCGTGAGCATCGATGTTGGATTTCAGCGTGGTCTTGTCGTGGGCGCTGAATGGCAACAAGAACGGACGATTTCTGTAGGACGCATACCCGGGGCCGTTGGCCTTTCGGTTCTGCTTGTCTGGAGTCCAGTACGTGTAGTTCTTCTGGGCATTTGGCACCAGGGAATCTGCTCCTTCGATGATCATGTGCGCGTTGGTTCCGCCATACCCAAATGAGTTCACGCTGACTCGCTTGACGGGAAGATGGGCTGGGAATGTAACAGGCTCAGTGTTGACGGTCACTTTCCAGTCATCCCATCTAATGGCAGGGCTTGGATTCACAACGCCCTTGGTAGGTGGAATGATGCCCCTCTCAACAATGAGGATAGCTTTGATAAGAGCCGAGAGACCGCTAGCAGCCTCGCTGTGTCCGATGTTTGGCTTGACTGCGCCAACAATAAGTGGTCCTTCGGTATCGGTCCTGTTCTTGTTCATTGCGAGCGAAACAGCGTGAACTTCAAGTGGGTCGCCTACTGCGGTCCCCGTGCCGTGGCACTCAAAGTAACCCGTTAACCGCTGGTCTAGGTTCCCGCCCCGGAAGTAAGCATGCCTAATCACGTCTGCTTGACCTTCACGATTTGGGTGGGTGATTCCGACCGCAGGAACTTTGCCGTTGGAATTGACGGCGCTGGAGCGAATTACACCGCGAACAGGGTCCCCATCGCGGATAGCATCGCTAAGTGTCTTGATGTAAACAGCGCCAACGCCATCAGCACGGCCGTAGCCATCACCTGATGCGTCAAAAGTGTGGCAAGTTGATGTTGGGGACAGGACTCCAAGTTTAGCCGTGTTCATGTGCTGGTCAACGGTCAGAACTAGATTGACACCGCCGACAACGGCAGCACTGCACTCGTTGTTCCTCAGGGCGTTGCAAGCATTGTGTAGTGCATAAACTGAGGACGAACACGCCGTATTGACAACGATGCTGGGTCCATTAAGGTTAAATACATGGCTGATTCTGTTGCTGATAATCCCAGGGTCAACGCCAGTGGCAGCAAGACTGTGTCGAAATGATGGTTCTTTGAAAGCCATTTGCTGGAAGTCGGCGGTAAAGCATGCAACGAAGCAGGCAGTACGCGTACCGGAAACCTGGGACAGAGCAACTCCGGCAGATTCAAAGGCCTCGTAAACGACCTCGAGCATTTTGCGCTGTGACGGATCCATCCAGATAGCCTCGATCGGCGTGATGCCAAATAGACCAGGATCAAAGCCCTTCAGACTATCATTGAGAAAATACCCACCTGGAACATTGAAGCTACCAGGACGGTCATTGTTCGGGTGAAGATGAGCGTCTATATTGAACCGCGACTTCGGGACCTTGGGGGTTTGTCCACTTGGAAGTTCTGTTAGCCGGAGTCTGATTCCAATATTCTGCGCAACTTACGACCCCTGAGTGAGCATCATCTCCCACAACCCAGCTGGGGAACTAACATCTCCGGGCAAACGACATGCTACACAGCATCTGTAAGCCAGGATCTGTCGCGAGCCAGGATGACATACCCATTCCGCAGACTGCAATCGGTTCGAGCTGCTCCTTAAGAGGCTTTTCGTTGTAGCCTGGATAGGAGGCTGCAGTATATTCACCGTCCTTGTAATAAGGCTCGTTGCTACCGGAGACTTCATTGTCGGTGGAGGAATCGGACTCCGAGGAGCTGGAGTAGGGATTTTTCTTCAGAAGTCCGGGCATGTTCCTCGACCTTTGCTTGTTGATACCAGTTGAGATGGAAAGAGCAACACTATGTCTTTGATCAATGAATGACTAGACTGGACAATCTTGACATGGATCTGGTGATCCAATCGCGTAGTTACACTCTAGCGACGATGCTTTCGATGCTTTCGAGCTCGGCTTTCCACCATAGCTGGGGACAAGTAGTGGCTTTGTATGGTGTCTTTGATGGTCGTAGCATTGCTACATCCTCTTTACTACAGTACCTGTGACTATCAGCGAAAGTAGCGGACCGCCTCACCGCTCCGCCATTCGAAGAGCGAATGCCATGAATGTCGATCGATCCTCTGTGGGCCGTCTCACCCTCGCATGAATCCATCTCTCTGCCATATCTCTCAAGTCAAATGCGCTGGGCGGCTACCAAGGGCTCAGCAGTAGTCGGCTCGAACCACACTAATCGGACATTTCTTGCAATACCGCGGCGCGGGCATCCTGCGTCCCGCGTAGGATGGCATCCCGAGTAGTCAGACTGATGCCTTGCATAAATGTAGATCTTTGCAGCGTTCCTGCATCCAACAGGAAAGCCCAAGGTTGTCCGCGGGTACACTAGGCAAGGTGTCACTCCGACATGTATGAATGTGCGCGCCTCTCTAGGCATTGGTGTCAGTGCACAAAATAGAGAAGCACTAAAGACCTATCTCATGATAGATCGGTCGCTTTGCAACTAATGGATCGTTCTGTGAATTATTAGACGGAGCCATCGACTGTTCCAGGAGAACCCGAGGTTTGCCATTACTGAAGCTACCGCCTGGCGTTGCCATGTCCTATGGATCGGTATCAACGGTCCGAAGGCAGAACGGAGGGTCTCGGTTGCACTCGCATTGCCAACCCCGCTCCCACTTCACTGTTCACTCAATTCGCAATTGGTGCGGGCCATGGGTCCGCGTCTGACACCTCCGACTGAGTTGAAGATGAGAGTCCTGGTGGATTAGGATTAATGGTACTGATCACGTCCGTCCGCGTATCTCGTGCGTCCCTCACAAGAAGCCTGTCGCACCTGCAGACGCCGAGATACAATCACTACTTACCGTTTTAATGGGCCTTGTTCTCTGGGTCCGCTGGACGTACCAGGCTTTTGGAACTCGAGGGTGACCATGTTTGCAGAAGCGTCTCGCGTGAAGGCTATGTATATATATGATTGCTTTTGTGAGATGGACTTTGTTGCTATAATCTCAGTCCGACGGTTGTGGCGGCATGCGATTAGTTGTGAAAATTCATTATAATAGAAGACGATGTAATAATACACGTCCGACAGTCTCCGCCAAGCCACTAAATAATCGGATACTAGTGCTGTAGATCTTGGGACAGCTGAGACAACCACATTTCCTACTTCATGACACGAACATTGTGTCAATGGCTTCTATAGGTTTTTCTAGTCTCAAGAAACTTTGGGATTGATTTGTTCGAAATTAACTCAAAGTGCTGAAATATCCGGCATATATACCTGATATTCCTTGGAGCTGGTTTTCTCTTTCTATTTGTATCTGCTTCTCGAACATGACTTTCACTGCGTGTTGGGGCTCATTCGTGACAACTTCATTTCAAATGATCCTTGATCGGCTTTGTTGCGGCACGTAGGTTCCGCTCCCTGAGGGCGAGGGCAAATGATGCTGCAGCGCCTGGGCCAAAAAGGGCACTAGTGACAGCAATTGATCCCATAGCCAGCGGTGTTTCCCATTCTGTTCCAACTTTCAACATTGAGGCAAACGGAGCTTGGATCGTCGTTCCCTGCTCCACCTGCAAAAAGGCGAAAACCATACACGTCAGCGCTACGACGTGCCAGTCAAATTGTGTAAATAAGTGCGCGCCTTCAACGAGGATGATCGCTGAAGACTGCCCAACCTTGCTAGGTGACGGGATGAACAAACGGTGGAGGGAAAGGTCTGGGTCCGAAGAAGTGAGTGAAACCCATAATGTGTACTATCGGTTGAGTCAGTTTTCTTCCACCTAAGTTACGATGATGCATCATACCGCATGTACAGCAGCTGCATAGGCACCAGTGAGCATATAGGACAGGATGACGAACACGGAGTCAACATCTGGATTGTCTGGGTCCTTCCTGGAAGTCGCGCCGGGACGGCTAGCTATCACAAGGACAAGGATATAGCCCAGGGCTGTGGCCCACATGTAGTGGACAATATAGCCGTGCTCGTGGTAAGTCCCCCAATCGAGGATAGCAGGAGCGAACATGAGCAGTGGAAAGAAAGCTCCCGTGATTGTCGTAGGCACGAATGCTCGTGCTTCATTCAAAGGTGTCGTGGGGTCGCGCTTTGTTGCACCACTCAAGCAGATGCAATAACAGTATAGCGGAAGCACGACTGCAGCGCCAACACTGTTCCAGGCGACTATCCAAAGAAGTGGGCTTATGATGGGTCAGTTAGATGGGGGCTTGGAGTGTGTGACAACATACTGCCGCATCCATTCAGTCTGTACACCCCTTCGCCTGGAATCGATTACACTCCAGACATTTGCGCAATGGATCACCGCTACAAGGTCAACACAGAGCAGTCTGGGGCCGGGAGCAGCTCCATTCGTGAGAGCATCGAAAAAAGTAATGAGCGTCGTCAGAGCTGAGTCGATGGGCTTGAAACCAGTATAGACTGATCTGAGAGGTCTGCCATCAGGGAAGAAGCCGTCCGCCTGGACCTTGTTCAAAGCTTCTAAGGTGCCATTGGAGAGTGCAACTCCCCACAAAAGTCCAAAACCCAGAGCGCCGAGGAACAGCAACGAAATGGGAGTTATCTTCATGGTCCACAGTGATTCACAAGTACTTTGAGGTCTGGAGGTATCGACTAAGAACCAAGCGAGAGCATGGCAAAGCAGCCTTTCATGAAACTCATGCGAAGGACAGATCAACCAGATAAGCAAACATGGTTACCATGGCATGAGTTACAAGTCACAAGTGTTGTTTAGGCGCACGCAATTACGAACCCCTTACGACGCAGGGCGGACAGGGCGGACCGAGAAAGCCGCGCATTGCAGCTGCACACACCGGCACGGAGAAGAACAACCACACGGCATGGCAAGGTAGGCTCATTATAGAGCAGTCCAGCAGGGATCAGCTGGGATGTACAATAGCCGGGCTACACTTCGTTGCTGAACCATGTTGGTCGACTGGTCCCAATTTCGTTCATGCTGCTCGCCTATGCTTGTGAGCAAGCAAGCGAATCTCATTGAGACTGACCACCAGGACGAGTCATAGTAACAGCTACAATGCCATCAGCAGTGACTGAGGAACAATTTGACGTGGTTGTGGTCGGAGCAGGTAGGACATTGAAGCTAAATGATGCCTCGTATTGTCGATCTTCGGTTTGCGCGGCTGACCATTCTTGGCTACGTAGGATGGAATGGTTTGATCGGAGCAAGAACATACTTGCAACTCGCACCAAGCACCAATCTTATCATTCTCGACGATGGCAACTCCATTGGGGGAGTATGGTCGAAGGAAAAGATATATCCGAATCTCTATGCGCAAGTTGGGTATGGCATGTTTGAATATTCATTTCGTCCCATGAAAAAGGAGAATGTAACCCAAGATCGCTATATCTCGGGCGAGACCGTCCACCACTATCTCAACGACTTTGCAAGGGAAAACGATCTCATCCGCCGTATGCGCCTCAACACTCGTGTGGACAGAGTGGAAAAGTTGTCAATTGGAGGATGGCAATTATGCGTCGGACATGGCGCTCCCATTATTTGTCAGAAGCTGATCTTCGCATCTGGACCTACCTCTCATCCTGTGATCCCTCGGTGGCCGAGAAAAGACTTCAATCAGCCTGTCATTCACTCTTCTGAGATTGGTACCTCTATGGACGCTTTGAATCGAATCGACCGCGCAACAGTCGTTGGAGCCGCGAAATCATCATACGACACTGTGTACTTGCTTCTTGCCGCCGGCAAGAAAGTAGACTGGATTATTCGTGAGGATGGATCCGGACCGTTGGCCATTACTCCTCCGCGCTACTTTGGCTTCAACGCTGTTGACTTCTGTTCTACGCGTGCTGCGGCGAGTTTCAGCCCTAGTATCATGAACACAAGCGGACTTTGGTACAACTTTCTCCAGCGGACTGTGATTGGCATGATGTTAACGATGATATACTGGCGAGTTGCGACATGGCTTGGTGAGGTCCATGCAGGATATGCCAAGTCGGCGAATGCATCGAAACTTAGGCCAATCCCAGAGGGCTACGGGTAAGCTCAGCAACATCGTATTTTACTTACCCTAACTCTCGACTAGCATCATGTGGGCCAACGCTGGTCTAGGAGTGGCAAGTGCGCCCAACTACTGGAAGGTATTCCACGCCGGCGATGTCACTGTACATAGGACTGAGATTGCCCATTTTGACCATGGCAACAAGATCTACCTTGAGAATGGCACGCAACTTTCATCCGACTACGTCATTCTATGCACTGGCTTTGAGAAGTCCTATCGTGCATTCGAGAAAGATCTGCGCCTGGAGTGCGGCCTCACGTATGATGAAAGTGTTAAATGGGCCAAATTGGATGCACGCGGCGAGCTAATCGTCGACGAGAAACTGCCTTACCTGAAGGACCGTCCCATCACGACTAAGTCAAGGCATGCCGAAGGGACACTCCTCCATGGTCCCAGTCGACATTATCGACGCTTAATTGTTCCAGACATGGCTGCCAAGAATGATCGATCGATCTACTTCCCGGGGTTGATACATTCTATATTCACTCCTCTTGTATCTGAATTTCAAGCTCTGTGGGGTTGCGCATACATGCTCGGACGGCTCGACCCACCGGATCAGGAGACCATGGAGGAAGAGGTGGCTACATGGAATGTCTGGACCAGGAAGAGGTACCTCGCGCAGGGCCAGAAGCACGCTTATGCTATCTATGATTATCTTTCGGTCAGGGTCCCCGTGATAGTCTTCTGTTGCCCTTCAAGCAAAATGTCTAACGAAAGCCTAGTACGTTGATACTCTTGCCAGGGATCTTGGTATCAAGACCAACCGCAAGAGCAACATATTCTCCGAAATGTTCGTACCATACAGGCCGAGTGACTACAACGGGCTTCTCCATGAATTTTACGAGGCGGAGAGAAAGCGGGGGGCTCAAAGTGTTATGTTCGAAACTGTTGTTCAAACCGAGAAGGTTTGAACCAGAAGGATAGCTTGCGGAACGGTTCCTTACTCTAGACAGCGCTGTTTATACTTTTTGGCCTTTAGGGAATGCAAAGCCTTTATCATCTCTAAGGGGCATAAAGATCCTCAAGACATATTGCTTCTTGGCAATCCGAACCCAGGCGTTGAGTTGATTGATATCAACATACGTCCACTGCAGCTTCCCGGGCTGTTGGAAGCGGGTTTCGTGTAGAGGCATACGGGCCGTATAGGCATGAAGCCAAATCCACCCGTCAACAAACCTCCGGACGCTTGCAGCCGTTGTCATATGGCTGAAGTCATTGGGCAGAGCTCATGCCCGGGTGACAGACGGCGCAGCGGACTGCCACATCTTCGAACTTTGAAGTCAATGAATTTGACAGGTTGACTCAACTCCTGTGATAATTTTTCGTCTCCGCTGCTCCGCTAGTGGTGAAACAACGTACTTCCTTGGTTTTCTGCAAACTCATCGTTCTTCCACTGCCGTTCACCAAGATGTCGTCAAGAATTTTAGGGTTATACTTAGGCTTTAGGGCAATGGCTTGCTGACTAAATTCCTGCAGGTGCGGACATGCGGCCCGCGATTGTTGTTTGCGCCTCAAGTCTTGCACCAGTCAACACATCATGTGGAGCATCGTAGAATCGATTCAAGACAATTCTGCAAGCTTATTGGAAGTTGAATTGAAGATGGCTGACAGACTGAGGCTCCGCAGTCCGGGAAGCCCGCGCCTGCATTCCCAGGCTTGCACCAGTACCTGGAATAGTTACAAACATCACCCTCCTTCTCTTCTGTTCTCACTCCTAGACCTTCTCGCTACTCATTCACAATCTCCTTGCCTGCAACGATTGCTCTGTTGTGCTGCGAACAGAGTCGTTGTCTTGACTTTCCGTGGTCTGTTTTACTTTAACTTACTTGTTATTTGAATTGTGTGCGAGGCCGCAGAAGCCTTTATTCTCTTAACTTGCAATGGAGGCATCCGCTCCTGGTCTGGCGGGAGCAAGCGCGTTCGAGGAGAAAGCTATTCGAGAGACTGAAGATCCCTCGAGCCCGAAGGAATCGAACTCAACCCAGTCCGACAACGGCACCAAGGACCCCGTTTCTCGCACCATCCATGGCTGGAAATGGACCATAGCGATGGTCACAATCCTGTCAACCACCTTCCTCTTCGCCCTCGACAACACTATCGTCGCAGATATCCAGCCATCTATCATCAACCAGTTCCATGATGTTGAGCGACTCCCCTGGTTCGGTGTCGGTTTCGGTCTTGGAAGTACGGCCGTCCTGCCCTGGGGCAAAGCCTACGGAATCTATAGGGTAAAATGGCTTTTCGTATCTACGGTCATATTGTTCGAGGCCGGTAGTGCCATCTGCGGTGCTGCGCCCAACGTCAACGCCCTCATCATCGGCCGCGTACTGGCTGGTGTTGGGGGATCTGGCATGTACTCGGGTTGCCTGACCTATATATCAGTGACGACTTCGAACACGGAGCGACCTTTGTACATGGCTGGAGTCGCCGTGGCGTGGGGGGCTGGTACAGTCATCGGTCCGATTGTTGGCGGTGCATTTGCAGGTAGCTCTGCTACATGGAGATGGGTAAGACAAAATCTCTCCTACTGCCGGTACCGTAGCTCATAATGATAGGCGTTCTACATCAACCTTGTCATGGGCGCCGTGCTCGCTCCAGCTTACTTCCTTGTCCTCCCGGACTTCGAAAACAACCCCGGCATGTCTCTGATGGGAAAGTTCAAGAAGACAGACTGGCTTGGTACCATCGTCCTTATGGGTGGCTCCGCCTTCTTGATCATGGCCATGAACTTCGGTGGCTCTGTCTTTGCTTGGGACTCGAGCGAAGAAATAGCCTTCTGGGTTATGACTGGTGTCTTCCTAATTCTGATGGCTTTGGTCACCAAGTTCCATCCTTTCATTTCCAACGAGAACAAGCTCTATCCATCTCACTTCCTCAAGCAGTTTGAGCTAGTAAACTTGCAGATCCAATTATTCATGGTCTCGGGTCTAATGTTTGTAAGGACGATCTGCTCACCCTCTACGTACGTGATTGCTGAAACTCATCAAGGCTCTGACATACTATCTGCCACTCTTTTTCCAATTTACAAAGGTAACTCCCAGAGAAGGAACCCTTGGATTACTGGAGTGCTGATGGTTTGCAGGGTGACAGTCCTTTGAAAGCTGGCGTCCGGATATTGCCTTTCATCGTCATGATCGTGTTCTTCTCCCTCGTGAACGGTGCTCTGATGCCTAAGTTCGGATACTACATGCCGTGGTATCTTGGTGGGAGTATTCTCGCGCTCATCGGCTCCGCGCTCATGTGTAAGTGGCACAGTGCTTTGGAAGATTATCAAGGCTTATCCTTCATGCAGACACCGTCAAGGTCGACACTTCCATCTCCGCTGTATATGGATATACCGTACTCATCGGCATCGGCATCGGATCATATGTCACTGCTGGCTTTTCTATCGTACCGTTCCTTGTCGCTCCGCACGACATCAACAACGCAATCGGTTTCATGGCAATCGGTAAGACTGCCCTCGGACCACTTGCCCAATCCAGCCTCCGATCCGTTTGAGCTTATGCTAACGTGAAACTGCAGCTCAAGTCATCGGTGGCAACATCTTCCTGTCCATGGCCGGCTGCATGTATCAGAACTACGGACACTCCAAGCTATTGCCGTTCCTGACCACCTACTCCGCCACGGATGTATCTGGCGTCATTGCCGGAACAAGCAACCCACTGTTCCAATCCCTGTCACCTCAGTTGAAGCAGGTGGTTATCGAGCAGATCACCGAGGTGATGAGCAACATTTGGGCGGTCATGATCGCGGGAGCAGCCCTTAATGTGTTGTTGGGGCCATTTCTCGGTGTGAGTAATCCTTGCACTCGTCAATGCGTACCGCCTGGTGACGGCGCTGTCGTGATGTACATGTTGCTAATTCATCCTCTTTACAGAGAAAGAAGATCTATGCGGTCCCCGGTGTAGCTCCAGCGTAGAAGTAGGATCGACTCGGAGGAGTGGGCTAAAGTGGATACTCGAGAGCCGATGAGAGTGAACATGGCGGATCGCGCGGATCAAAGTCGCGTATGCATATCGGCCATTCACGCAGAAAGATCTACGGTGTGCTAGACTTGTGGGCTTAGAGACCCTGCATGCAGTTCCATAGATAGCCCGGCAGAGTGACGGAATCAATCCTCTGTCAAAGGGAGCTACTGCGTAGACAGCCCTTTTCGCTAATTTGGCACCCCTCCCTTATACAAGGTAACTGGTGTACGCACACCCAGTTTCGGTAAATACTACACCCATTTTCGATAAATGCACACCCAATGGGATGGACCAATCTTTTTGGTGTAATATTACCAAGTTTCTTGGGTCTTCCTAGCGATAATTCACATTTTCTATTGATCTAGAATATAGCTTGAGAAAGCATCGATTTTCGACCCAAATATATAAAAATTCTTTATATTCTCTAATCTTTATGCAATCTCTAATTATATCTTTATTAAAGCTTTAAATAGAGTTTATCTAAACGTTTTATTAAAAGATTAAATTAATCTCTTAAAGTATATATTTATCTTCGAAATTGCATCTATTTTAGATAGTAAACAAATAATTTTCTCTTGTTCCTCTTAATTATCTCGATTGTATATTTAATTATTATTAGAATTTGCATTATCGCTATTATTTGCATTAAACTTGTTATTGTTATTAACTAAAATAATATTCTTAATAATTGCTCTAATAATTGTAGAAATTGCAAAGATTGCAAAGATTGTAGTTATTTATTTTCTAGTTATTTGTCTAGTAATTATATTTCTTATATTTTTGTAAATCTTCTTTATTTTCTTATTAAAGATTGTTATACTTATATCTATTATAGTAACAATGCTAGCTTTTAATCTTTTTTGCTTTCTTTGTTTAGTTTTGTTGCAACAATTATCTTTTTCGATTGTATCTTTACTATTACGCAAGATTTTAATAGTTGCGTTAATATACTTAAAGTTAAAGAGATCTCTTCTAGTAGATTTTGTCTTTGTTTTTTTTGTTCAAGTTATAATATCTTTCTTTTTCTTGCTTCGATAAAATATTCTTGTTACACTAGTACTTTCGCTAGTAATATCAAAGAGAGTTTGTACTATCGAAAAGATTTGTAGATATCTTTAAGCAATATAAGCAACATTGGCAATTCGGGGAAGCGACCCCTGTGGCACAATGGCTCCACTGAGTCGACATCGACCCAAGAGAGTCTTGTGACACCTCGCGCTAGCCTATTAGGGTAATTTGAATTTTTTATTAAAATTTAGATTGTTTTGTAATCTAATCGAAATTTTTAGCCTAATTGGGTTAGTATTACGTACAGAATTAATATTTGAAAACAATTTTTTTAGAATCTTTTTCGTTTTCAAATATTAATTCTATACGTAATATTAACCCAATTAGGCTAAAAATTTCTTTAAAATTACAAAACAATCTAGATTTTAATAAAAAATTTAAATTACCCTAATAGACTAGCGCGAGATGTCACAAGACTCTCTTGGGCCAATGTCGACTTAGTGGAGCCATTGTGTCACAGGAATCGCTTCCCCAAATTGTCGATAAATTACTTAATAACAAAAAATTGCAACTTAATAGTTATAACAATAAGTTAAAACTTAAGATAAATTAAACACAATCTATAAAAGAGTTGCGTTCGAAAGCTATATATCTTTCTATTATTTGAAATCTAAGATATTTAAGATATACAAAATTTTAAGCATCTTAATTATCTTAATTCTATTAATAGATTTTTTCTTTCTAATTATCTATAAAGAACAATGCGCAATAAATAGTATCTATTAATATATAACTTATAATACTATTTTCTCTTTTTAAAAGTTTTTGTTTTAAAACTATTTATTCTTTTTTACTATATTAATCAAGCTAATTACTAAATAACGTTGCAATTTTGTTGTTAATTATTGCTATAAATATATAATTTTTATAATATATTTTTGTTAAACTTGTATCTTATTTAATATATCTTGTTAAATAAATAAGAAATATTATTAAAAAAATTAAAAATACAATTTAGCTTCTAACTATTAAAGAATAGATTAGTGTGATCGTTGAGTCGAGTCGAACACTTTTTTTTCAATTCAACACACCCTATTGGGCCCCGTAGGGTTGGGCCAGGGTTAAGGCGCGAACTCAACCCTAGGATTAGGTTTCGTCGAGTCAATGCCAAGAATTCAAGCTAACTTCGTCGTGTTAGCATTCGTTTATCTTATTCTATTCTATCTTATCTTATCTATGCGCTAACTCGATTAAGTTGGCGCAGAATTCAAGCTAGCCCGATTAGGCTAGCGCAGAATCCACGCTAATCGCATATGATTAGTGCGTCACGTGACGTCACGTGATCGAGTGGGTCGAGTTAGATATTCGACGCGCATTCTTCGCTTGTCCCACCCTGTTAAGCTAGGAAATTTGCCTACCCTAGAGTCAAGGTTGGGCGAGTTAACTCGATCGGGTTGAAACCCAACTCAACGATCACACTAGAATAGATAAAACTATTTAAAAAACTAAAAAACTAAATAATAAAATAACAAAATTGTATCTAAGAATTGCGCAAAAACTAAAACAAAAAAAATATTAATTTTATTGTCTAAAAAATATATATAATTAAAAATTAAAAAGAGCAAGAAAGAGATTAAATATATTGAAAAGATATTTAAAATTTTATTTAATATAAGTATTAATTTATTTTTATTTACTTTTTTGTTTTCTAATATTTTATTAACTTTTATAAGTAACTTTGTTGCTAACAAAATTGTTGTAACTTGTTTAAATACTTCTTTAAATTCTTAAATAACTTCTATATATTTTCAAAAATAAGATATTTTTTATTTTTCTATTGTAGAATTTTCTTAATCTTATATTGTTTCTCTTTTTATAAATAGAAATAAAATATAATTAAATCTACTAATTTTAATAATAAAATATAAAATACTAAAAATACTTTAGAATTTTTAGATAAATTAAGTTTGTAATTAATTAATCTTTTTATCTTTTTAACAAAAAACAATTTAACTTCAATATAGTTTAATTTCTTGCTTAACTTTCTTATCTTTAATTTTTTTTATAAAAAGATATATTTTATTTCTCTTTTTTAATTAAGATATTGTTTTTTATTTTTTGTTCTAATATTTAATTAATCTTTTTTATATTTTTAAAATATTATTATATATATTTTTAAATATTGTTACTTTTTCGATAGCTAATTATGCTAACAAATACTTTTGCTCTTTTCTAAAGAGATTAAGTTTTTTGTTATAATTAACAAAAAATAAAGTTATTTTAATAATATTCGAAATCTTTATATTGAGTATTAATTATATTATAGATAAAAGTAATATTTAATTATTATAAGTATTATTAATATAGTACTACAAATATTGTTTAAATCTTTAATATATTTGCTCTACTTAATTATTTGTAATTAAATAATAGATAGTAGATATTCTAAGTTTTGTATCTAATATTAATAAAAATATCTTTTAATAATTAGATATAAAGAGTTTGTCAACAAAACAGGAAGTTGCTTCTAGATTCTAAATTATCTATATATTGTTATAGAGTTTTGAGATCAATTAGAAGCTTCCGAAACAAATTAGAGATTAATTAAACATTATTCGAGATTGCGCAGAATTAAGCTCTAGTTTAATTCTATATAGACGCATATTTAATTCGAACTTCGATTAACTCGAGCAAAGTTGTATTTAAATTTTGATATTCGAGATATATACACACTCTTGTAGTACTTTGATTATATTTTTATTTGTTACTCGTCTATATTATAGTAATTTAAGTAATAGAATTAAGCAATTTGTAAGATTTCTACGCAAGAGTAATGCGCAAATTATAATATCTCTATTGTGTGCAATATATATGCACGTAATTAATTGTACTTATATTAGAAAAATTCTTAATTATACGTAAGTAATGTTAAGTATATTATATAACTAAGTACAAGTAACTTATTAATAATATTGTTAGCGTTAAACTTAGTTTTGATCTCAAAATATATTCGAAGATCTTTGCGCAACTATCTATTAATTTCTAAATAATTCTAGATAGATATTATAAATTTCTAATCTTTTAATTCGAAATAGATTTCGAATAATTCTGCAGGAGTTTCGATTTTGCCAATATTTGTTTTTGTTATTTGTTAATTTTTTTAGTATATTGTAATACTATATAAATCGATTTAATACAATATATTTTAATTGTTCTATTGTAAACTTTTCTTTATATATAATAATACATAAATACTTAATTAGTTTGTTAACTATAACTAATATTAAATTATATTTATTTTTAATTGCTAGATAATAGAAGCTTCTATTACAAACTAGATAATCTAGATAATATCTCAATTAATTCGGAAAATAACTAGAAAAGGCGCACTATAACTCGATATATTTAGTAATCTTTTCTTCGTAGTTCTCGACTACAATCTTTATATTCTACGTCTTTTAAATTATAACAATTTTGATAACTTTAATATCTTAACAAGTAATAACTTTGTCTACTATACAATTATTGCTTTAGAATTAATATTATTAATTGTTATTTTATATATCAGTAGCTTCTTAGTTATACTAGTTTCTACTTAATAAATTATAAAGCTTTGTACTTGCGTTATTATTTATCTAATTATTTATTACTTGCATTTATTTATTTATCAATCGATATATTTGAAATCATATAAGAATATCTAAACTTTTACGCAAGTATTATAATTATTATCTTTAATAGTTAGAAGTCTTTATTAAAGTAACTATCTTTATTAAAGTAACTACAATATTTAATCTCTTAATACAAGTCTTTTAAATTAGTAATTATCTTTAAATAATTAAGATTTTATATTCGATTGCGAAAGCAAAGTTTATTGTTATTAGTTTAATATTACGCTAATACTTTTGTAAGAGATATTAGAGAAATTTATGCTATCGAAAAGATTTATAAATGTTTTTAAATAATATAAGCAATTACGTAATACAAAGAATTATAGCTATAAATAGTCTTATATTTAATAAATCTTTATAAATAGTTTAATAAATTAGAGTAACAATAAGTAAAGACTTAAGATAAGTTGAATACAATTTATAAGAAAATTGTGTTTAAAAGCTATATATCTTTCTATTATTTAAAATTCAATATATATAAAATATTTAAAATTTTAATTATTTTAATTATCTCAATTTAAATTTAAGATATTTAAGAATTAAATTATCTTAATTGTTTTAATTTTGTTAATAGATTTTTTCTTTTTAATTATCTTGTAAAAAGTAATGCGCAATAAATAGTATTTATTAATATGCAACTTATAATATTATTCTTTTTCTTTAAAAGTTTTTGTTTCGATTTTTTATTATTATATTAATTAAGTTAATTATTGAATAACGTTGCAATTTTGTTATTAATTATTGCTATAAGTATACTTTTCTTACAATACGTTTATGTTAAGTTTATATTTTATTTAACGTATTTTGTTAAATAAATAAAGAATATCTTAAGTATAAGAAGTATTATCGAAAGAATCGAAAATATAATTTAACTTCTAATTATTAAAAAATAAATAAAATTATTTAGAAAACTAAAAAGCTAAATAATAAAATAACAAAATTGCGTCTAAAAATTGTGCAAAAAACAAAATAAAAAAAATATCAATTTTGTTATTTAAAAGATATAAATAATGTAAAGTTAAAAAATATTTTAAAAATTAAAAACAATAAAAAAGAGATTAAATATATTAAAAAAATATTCGAAGTTTTGTTCAATATTATTATTAATTTTTTATTATTTGTTTTTTTGTTTTCTAATACTTTGTTAACTCTTATAAGTAATTTTGTTATTAACAAAATTGTTGCAATTTATTAAAGTATTTTTTTAAATTCTTAAATAACTTTTATATATTTTTAAAAATAAAATATTTTTTAAACTTAATAAGATATTTTTAATTTATATTGTTTCTCTTTTTGTAAATAAAAATAAAATATATTTTGTAAAAATATAATTAAATTTTTTAATTTTAATAATAAAATATAAAATATTAAAAATACTTTAATATTTTTAAATAAGTTTAATTTGTAATTAATTAATTTCTTTGTTTTTTTAATAAAAAATAATTCGACTTTAATATAATTTAATTTTTTGCTTAATTTTCTTATCTTGAGATTTTTTGTAAAAAGATATATTTTATTTTTTTTCTTTAGTTAAGATATTGATTTTTGTTTTTTTACTTTAATATATAATTAATATTTCTTCTATTTTTAAGATATTATTATATATCTTTTTTAGTATTGTTATTCTTTTGATAACTAATTAAGCTAATAAATACTTTTGTTCTTTCTTAAAAATGTTAAATTTCTTACTATAATTAACAAAGAATAAAGTTATTTTAATAATATTCGAAATCTTTGCATTTAATATTAGTTGTACTATAAATAAAAGTAATACTTAATTGTTATAAATATTATTAATATAGTATCTTAAATATTGCTTTAAACTTTAATTTATATATTTTGTCTAATTATTTGTAATTAAATAATAAATAATAGATATTCTAAATCTTGTTTCTAATATTAATAAAATGTTTTAATAATTAGTTATAAAGAACTTGTTTCTATTATTAATTAATTCTTTAAATATATTATAATATTATATAAGTTAATTTAATACAATATATTTTAGTTGTTTTGCTATAAACTTCTTTTTGTATATAATAATATATAAATACTTAATAAATTTATTAACTATTATTAGTATCAAATTATATTTATCTTTAGTTGCTAGATTTATTAATTTAAGCAACTTAATAATAAAGTTTATTATAACTTTATCTTATAACAATTTAGATAATTTCTAATATTAAATTTTGTTATAGCTTGCATATATATTATATTTGTTTTATTAATAACTAAGATATTGTTTAATATATATCTTGACAACTTATTTTATTTAAGAAAACTAATAATATTAATATAAAAATTAAAGAATTTTAATTACTTTTAAATACTTTTGCGATACTTTATTATAAATACTCTTTTATGTATTTGTTAGTTTTGTTAATAAATATCTAAAGTTTTTCTTTTTTTATTAATTTCTTTTTTATTAATTCTAAGTATTTGTAAAATAATATTTAGCTTATACTTATTTGTTAATAGTAATTTGTTTTTATTAATTTTAAGTATATTATAATTAAACGATTTCTTTGTTTTTATATAATTATTTCTTTTGTTAAATATATTTGTTTTATTATTATTTTTATCTAATATATATTGTATTTTAAATTTATATTATTTAAATTGCTCTAATTATTATAGTTGTTTTTTGTTAAATTGTTTAATAGTAATAAAGTATAAAAGATTCTTATAATTTATAAGAATTATAAATTTTTTATAATTTTAGAAAGATTATAATAATAAGTAATTTCTTGTTATAAATATTATAATTTTGTTTAATTAACAAAAGTTTTTTCGAGAAATATATTATTAAATATTAAATATTTTTATGCTTTTAGTTAAAGTATATATCGATAATTAAATTTAATATATCGATTTTAATTTTGTTTAATAATTGTAAGTTATATATTTTTAATATTAATTTTTTTAAGTATTTTAACTTAAGATTTTAAAATAATTTCTTTTTTATTAATTTTTATATTTATAATAATTTTTTTTGTAAGATTTGTTAATAATATTGTATTAACAAAGTAATTTTTAATAAATTTCTTATTATAATTTATAAAATCTAGAAAGAATTAAACTTTTTTAATATTAATAAATAATTTTTATTTATTAATTACTTGTAACTTTTTAAAATTTATATATATTTTATATTGTTTAATAACAAATTTAAGAAAGTTAATTTCTTTTTAATAAAATTTGTATTTCTTTAATTTAAAATATAGATTTCTTTTATTTAGATATTTAGATATTTTAATATTTTAAAAATATAATTTATATATTCTTTTAAGATATTTGAGTAAATTATAATATTATTTAAGTATGCTATAACAAATTGATTTAAATATTATCGTAATATATTATTAATTACTTTTTAATATGTTGTCAAAGCGTTCGTAAATTCGAATAATATTATTATATATTATTATAATTTATATTGTATGCGAAAAGCTATTTTTTATTTATTCTTTATTTTTATTCTAATTTAATTGTACGTTTCTTGTAAGTTTAGTTTAATAAAGTATTTTGCTTCGAACAATTAATTCTAAAGCTTATTAATATTGAGTAGTAAATCTTAATTTTTTATTATAATATTGTTTAGCTTTTGATAATTAATATATAAATAAAGAATTTTGTTCTTCTTAAATATAAAGAAAATCGAATATTTTATTTAGTGTAATCGTTAGGTCGAATCGAACACTTTTTTCTCAACTTAATTTATTCTCTTGAGTCTCGTAAAATTAAGTTAAGATTAAGACGCAAACCTAATTCTAGAATCGAGTTTTGTCAAATCAATATCAAGAACTTAAGCTAACTTCGTCGCGTTAGCATTCGCTTATCTTATCTTATTTTATTTATGCGCTAACTCGATTGAGCTAGCGCAGAATCCACGCTAATCACATATAATGAGCGCAGAATTTACGCTAATTGTATATAATTAGCGCATTATATAACGTTACGTAATCGAATAAATTAAATCGAACACTCAACGCGCATTCTTCGCTCGTCTTATTTTGTTAAACTAGGAAATTTGCCTAATTTTAGAACCAAGATTGAGCAAGTTAACTCGATCGAATTGAAATTCAATTCAACGATTACACTAATTTTATTTATAATTAGAATTTTTTTATAAATTTTTTTTTTGTTTTATTGTTAAATATTTGCGAAGTATTTCTAGCTTTTTTTCGAATAAAATATATATAAGTTCAAATATAGATTGCTTGTCTAATTTAAGTTTGATTTTGTAATTTTACATTTAATATTTATATAAAATCTTGATTTTTTTTTAAAATAAATACTCTTAATTGTTATATATTTGTAATATATGCTTTAGCAATTCTTTTGTTATATTAGATAGTTTAGAATTTTTAGAAGATTTGCAATTTTCTTTACTTACTTTAATTTTGTAATTTAACTAATCTTTGTTAATATTTATCGAGTCGAATTTTATTAAATTATTTTTTTGCAAAAATATAAGTTTGTTATTTGCAATCGAATTTCAATTTAATTTCTTATTTCTTATTAAATACTAGTAATATATAAATTAAATATAAATTGCGTAATTATAATGCGCAAATTTGAGTACTTATATATTTTAGTTAAATTTTAAATCGTGTTACTTTAGTTAAAATTTTTTAAGAACAATATTATAAATAACTATTTTTACTATATTGAAGATTAGTTTCTTGTAATATTGCTAAATAGCTATTAATAGTAATTTTGTTTCTTTGTTTACTCTTTTATTTTTTGCGAGTAATAGATTTTTATTTACAATTACTAAATCGTAAATATTAGACTTTTTTCGAATAAAGTACTTTTTCCTCTTTACAAAAGCTTTAACTATAAAATTATTTATTATATTAGAATTAGTTATTGTTATAAGTTAACAATTGTTAATCTCAATTAATATAATAAAATATTATATCTATATTGTTAAATGTAGTTGTTGTTATTAAACTAATATATTGCATTTCTTTAATATACTTTTTATTAAGAAATTTGAATTTTTCTTTGTTTTTATATTGTAATTTTTGCTTTAAATATTTATTTGCGTTATGCTTTTTTCTATTACTAAATTGTTAATTTTAATTTTCTAGAAAATTGATTGATTTTTTTTTAGATAAGTTTAGTATAAGTTATTGTAACAAGTTATTTAATTAAATTCTATATATATTGTAAAATTTAATTATTTTATAATAATATTAAATATATTTTTTTTGTAATAATATTGTTTTCTAGCTTCTTTTTGTATTTGTTTATAATCTTCGATAAATTAATTAAAGTTTTAAAATAGTTTGTAATATCTTTTATATATTTGTAAAAGTTCTTTTAATTATACTCTTTGTTTAAGTCGATAATTAAATTATAGAATTTAATAGTTTTCTAAAGTACTTAATTAACTTTTTTCGTAAATACAAGTATCTTGTTTGATAATGTTTTATTTAAAACTTTTTGTAATTAATTTGAATTCTTTATTAGATTATAATTGTTATTTAATTTAGTTTTAAGAATATTTGTTTTTGTATTAATTTGCTCTCTAATATTATTTTAATTATTAAATATCTCTTACAATATAATATTAATTTGTCGATTATTTATTAAGTTTTATAACTTATTAATAATTTCTTGCAAAGTAATTTAATTTGCTATATAAATAGTACGTTTTTTAAAATTTATTATTTTGCTTTCTTCTAAAGTTCTTCTCTTTATATTATTAAATAAAATTTAATTTTATAAATATAAACTTACAATAGTTTGAATTATTGTATTTTCAATTAGAATAACATTTTTTTTGTTAATATTTAATTCTTAATTTAAAGAAAATTTTTGTTCTTTTATAGAATTAATTGTATTGCTTTTTTATAGTTCTTTTATATAACTTATTGTTAAGATTGATAACCACTTCGATAAAATCAAATATATTGCTAATAAATTTGCTATTGCGCATAGTTTTATTCTTAAGATTGTTTTTAAAATCTTGTTAAAATCTTATTATAAATATAATATTGTTTTATTTGATTAGATAAATATATTTTTAAAATCTTGTTGCGTAATTTGTTGCAAAAATTGGTTAAATTAAGTATTAAATTACTTTTTTCATAATTTGTTTTTTGTTAAATATTTCAAAGATTCTTCGAAACTCTTTTTTGAAATTATTAAAGTTTGTAAATATTGTATAAGAATTTTTGTTATAATTTTTTAGATATTTGCGTAAATTTGATTTAAGTTAATATTACGCTCTTTCTTTAAAAAATATTAATGCAAAAATTGTCTTTTAATTTGTTAAAACAAAATAGAAGATAAAATAAATATCTATTTATATAAGTTGGTTCTTTAGATTAATACAATCTCTATAGTAGATATTAGACTTATTAATTTTTATCTTATTGTCTTTATTAAATATTAATTGATATAATATTATTAAGCTAGTATTCGAAATAAAAATACGTTAATTTGATACAAATATTCTTAGAATATTCAAAGTATTACGCTAATACTTTTGTAAAAAGTATTAGAAAGAATTATATTATCGAAGAGATTTGTAAACGTTTTTAGACAATATAAGCAATTGTTTGATACAAAGAGTTACAACTATAGACAATCTTATATTTAATAAATCTTTATAAATAATTTAATAAATTAGAGTAACAATAAGTAAAAACCTAAGATAAGTTGAACGCAATTTATGAAAGAGTCGCGTTCGAAAGTTATATATTTTTCTATTATTTAAGATTTAAGATATCTAAGATATTTAAGATTTTAATTATCTTAATTATTTTAATTCAAAATTCAAAATATATAAGAATTAAGTTATCTTGATTATCTTAATTCTATTGACAAATCTTTTTTTCTAATTATCTTGTAAAGAGCAATGCGCAATAAATAGTATTTATTAGCACGTAACTTGTAACATTTAATTAAAGATTGATTTAAATTAATAGTATCTTGCAATAATACTACTTGTACTATTAAACAAACTTAATTAGTAGAATCTTTATTCTATTTACTAGAGTAAATTGTTAATCGAGAATACTTTATAGTTAATATTAAGACTTTTGTTTACAACTATAATTTAGCGCATTTTAGAGCAAACATAGTTATATTATCTAGTAAAGTCTACTTTACAAATACTACTTCTACGTATGTCTTTATAGTATTTTTAAAATCGCAGTTTTACTTCTTAATTGACGATAAAGTATTACAATTTGTGCTTTTCTTTATAGAGAAGTCTATATTAATTATAATTGACTCGACAATTACTTAGACCGATTCAAGCAAGTTCTTATCTATTTCTTTATCTACAATTATATTAAATTAGAAAGAGAGTAACTTTATAAAGTAACAATAGAATACTTTGCAAACTCTAATAAGTATTTGCACTCTTAATTTTATTAATTTATTAAGTTTGTTAAAACTTGTTAATTCTACTACAATAGAATAAGAATAAGAAGATACTAGATAAAATGCAACAAAAATAGAGTTCTTTTATTAATATTACAATAAGAAGATTGCGTTTACAATCTTTGTTATAGAGTATATAGACAAAAATATATACTTTTGTAACGTTTATATCTTTATTAAGTATATTAAGAATATAACAATTATTAAGAATATTAATATAATATAAAGCAATCTCTATATATATCTTTGCGATATAACTCTTAAGTAATATATTTTTATCTTAATAAAGAAGTATAAGTTCTTTGTTAAATATAATAATAATATTAATTATTGATCGAAGACGTTGCTCAAACAATAAAAAGAATTTTTATTAATAACTTTTTATTTGTATTTGATAAATTCTAATTTTAGTTCTAGATATATCTAGAGTTGTTATAACAAAAGTTGCAATTTTTTGTTACTAATATCTAAGCTTTGTGCGAGATCAAGATTAGAACTAGTAAATCTTACATTATTTGCGGGAATCTAGAGATTTAAGCCAAGCTTTGCGAAAGACGATCTTGATATTTCTTAATATTGCGCTTATAAATTCGTCTATTTTGTATAATAGTTATAATTTGTCTACGTAAGATGCGCACACGTTCTCTTAATTTATTAGATTTGTCTTAAAATTAAAGTTTGTTCAAATCGACAAAATCTAATATTTAAAGCAAAAAACATAATAGTTTAATACAATTGTGCAACTAGCAAGCAATTGCAAACGTTTGTGCGTATTGCAAATATTAAAACTTTATACGTTAAAATGTAATTTAACTCAATTAAGATTTCGCAACTATGTTTAAGCTCGATTTGTCTCTCGAAACGCGAATGTTACTATAGTTACTAGAAAGAGATATATTATAAATAATATTTGTTATTGTTGCAAATCTAATAAGTATATTTAAACTATTATTTGTATTGTTTAATTAATTAAAATATCTATTTACAATTAGATTTATATAATTTACAACAATCTTAATTTAGAATTTTGTTAAGATTTAAGTACTTTGTTAAGCATTACGAATATATATTCGATTCTTAATAAAATAAAGAAGAAAAAGAAGATTTAATAAGCTCTAGATATATATTATTGCAATATTTATATAGCACTTGCTAAAAATTAACGCACAAGAGACTTTAACAATTATTTAAGTAATAGTAAATTTCGATCTTAAGATTAAGATTAATTCTATAATAATTATCGAGATAGCAATAATACTATAGAAGCAAACTTTGATGCTATCGAAGCACGTCTTGCTTATTAGAACATTTCTTTATTACGAAATCAATTTTTTATATCTTATTAATTTTACTTAAATTAATATTTCTTGCTCTAGAATTGTGCTTACTTTTTACAATAGCAATTACAATTATCTTATAATCTAGTATTTTATAATTATAATAAATCTTATTCAAATTAAGATTAAATTACTTAATCGATTGCACTAGACTTTTAAGTTAATCGTTCTATTTAGATATTTGGAAATCTTTGTTTATTAGATCAAAACAATTAAATAGCTTTAATCTTAAACAAGTACAATAAGCAACAAAGACAAATATTTCGCTCTTTTAGCAACTACAACAATTAGAATTAACTATAACAATTAACTACGAAAATACAATTATCTTAGTCTTAAGTCTAACATATTTATTACGATAAAACAAATAAGAATTACAACTCTAATATTATTAATAACGCAAAAGAGTATAATAATAACTATAACAACAATAACTACTATAATAATTAAGGAAATCTTGATAAATCTAGCTATAAATATTATAGTTTTAGCACGAATAAAGTTAAATTCTTGGCAAACAATAAGATTGATATCTTTTTTTTCTAGTTATTTAGTATTTATATATACAATACTACTTGCAAACAATACAATAAGACTTTTTCTTTAGAAATAAGTTTTATAAGTATATTTAAGATTGCAAGATTAAATTTTAGACTAAGATAATAAAAATTATTACTTTAGCAATATATTATAATCTATCTAAAGTAATTTACTTAAATACTCTCTTAAACTAGTTTTAGAGACTAGAGTTTTGTTTATAATATTACGCAACTATTAAGAATCTTGTTGCAACTATTATAAAGAATAATGTTATTAATTTAGTTATTAATAACAAAGATAATCTTATATTAAACAGTAAATATATTATAGCAATTATTAATTAAGAATTTCTTAAACTAAAGACTTCTTACTACGTTACTAAATACTTCTCTTAGATAATTCAAGTGCATAATATTAAAAATATATTATTATAGAGTTTATTGTTTAAGATAAGATTAATAGAATTCCTATTATTGACAAGCTACGACGTCAAATTTATATAATCGATAATCTTAAGATTAACTTGCTTATTAATTTAGATATTTTGAAGCTCAAACAAATAATAGTCGACTACAAGAGGGAGCTGCTTATTATAGATAGTTGTAGAGATATAACAATATTAATAACAATTATTTCTTTAAAAGATTGCGCTAAGCGCATTGTTAGAGCGTATCAAGCAATTATTGTTTTGTCTTATTTTATTATTATAATTTCTATATATCTTTAAGACAAGATCGAGTTTTTAATCGATCGCAATTTAATATTTATGTTGTTATATAATACTAAGAGATTTAGATCTAAGAATAATATTTTATCTTATATAATCAACGCGAACTTGTGTGCAATTCAAGTAAACAATATCTCGAATTATATTATTATTATATTAAAGAACTTACGCTTTAGTATAGTTTAAAACTATAAAGAAGAGAATTGCTACGCAATATCTTTAAAGTATAGTTATCTAGTTGCAAGATCTTAATTTAAGAAAGCGCTCAAACTTAATATTAGCGCATTTGTTATCTTTGCGATATTATAGTTTCAAGTATTGTTAATTTCTATTTAAGCACTTACAAACTTTATCGAAGCATCTACTATAATTATAAAAGTATTGTTTGCGAATATCTTTTATATAAATATACTTGTTATTGTTACAAAAGTAATTAAGTATCTTATCTTAATTAAGATTACAATATATAATTTCTTTAATATTTATTAAAAGCTTCTTAAGATATTAGAAGACTACTTTTTATTATAATAGAATATCGATTGTATCGTAAATATTTTTAAAGTAGAATAAATATTTATTGTTTTGAAATCTAATATAAAGATCGACGTTGCTAAGATCTATTTACTTGATCTAGTTAATTGCAAGTTTGTTAATCAAGAGTTTAATAAACTTTATACTTAGAAATGCATAAAGTACACTAAGTATTTTATAGAGTTTAATTAGTTTGTCTTTGTAGTATAATATATTGTAGAATAGAGCAATAAGTAGATTTGTAAAGATAGAATAGTAATAGATATTTGCAATCTTAACAAAATTAATATTATTAACTTATACTTTTTATTATTGTAGTTAGATATTATATTTAAGATATTAGAATTAGCCTAATCGTTGGGCTCGATTTCGCGAGGGAATCGCTAAGTAATCGGGCCCGGGAAGCTTAACTTTAAAAAACCTTAAATTTAAAAAAAATTATAACTAGTGTGATCGTTGGGTCGGGTCGAACAATTTTTTCTCAACCCGACCCACCCTCTTGGGCCCCGTAGGGTTGGGCCAGGGTTAAGGCGCGAACCCGACCCTAGGGTCGGGTTTCGTCGAGCCAATGCCAAGAACCTAAGCTAACTTCGTTGCGTTAGCATTCGCTTATTTGATCTTATCTTATCTTATCTTATCTACGCGCTAACTCGATTAAGCTAGCGTAGGATTTATGCTAGCTCGATTAGGCTAGCGCAGGGTCCACGCTAGCCACATATGGTTAGCGCGTCACGTGACGTCACGTAATCGAATGGGTTGAGTTAAACACTCGACGCGCATTCTTCGCTCGTTCCACCCTGTTGAGCTAGGAAATTTGCCTGACCTTAGGGTTAGGGTTGGGCGAGTTAACCCGATCGGGTTGAAACTCGACCCGACGATCACACTAATTATAACTTTCTTGTATTTCATACGTATTTTATCAAAATTACGTCGTTTTGTAGAGAATTTAGCGTGCTTTTAAACAAAAAAAGAATTACTCGCTTTAAACTAGTTTTCATAGCGCAATTAATTAATTTAGCTTCGGGTTAAACGAAGAAGTCTATCCAAATCCTTGGATTAAACCAAAAAAAATGTGTTCGACCCGATCCAACGATCACACTAATTAGAATATTGTTATATTATTATAATTAATATAACAAGATTCTTTTATTAGTAATTAATATATATGTCGAATCGCAAAAAGCTTATAGTAATCTTGTATTATAATTAGAAGCAATTCAATATAATTACTATAAGCTCTAAGAACTTATTGTTGTATATCTAGAGACAAACTAATATTATACTACAATCTTATTAAGATTACGTTAGAACTTATGTTAATAATATTGTTATTTTTAGTAAGATTTTTAATAAGCATTTACAATATCTCTATGCTATTTTCTTTTTACTTAACTTTAAGAGCGTTAATACTCTCTTTTTTAAGAAATTGTTCTTAAAATATTTTACAATTATACTTCTTAGTTAGCAAATCGATGCATTTAATTTGATTGTAACAATTAACAAAATTAATACAATTAAGAACTTTAATTTTTCTTATACTCTAATAGATCTTAAGCTTTATCTAAGATTAATAAAATATCTTCGTAATTACATTCTCTTCTATATATAGAAGATAGAGATATTATAGCAACGCAAAATTATGCTTCTTAAATTGTTTTTATCTAATAAGAGCAAAATTAGAAAGCTATAAAATTAGCGTATTATAATCAACTTATTAATCGAAGTAGAACTAGACTTTTATTGTTTAGTTTAAAAATTCTTTTTATATATTATATTCTTGACATACTTTAATCTTAAGTGCGTATTGTATATCAATATTAATATCTTAAAATGTTGCAAATTTAAAGCTATAATTTATTACTTAAAAGTCGAAGCTAATCTAAAGAAGTTTTAACGTAAAGATATCGAGTCTATTCTATTTCTAAGTAGACTATTAAACTTAACAAAGACATAATATTAATCTATAGAACTCGAAATAACTAGTTTCATCTAGATAGTAAAACGTATTTAATATATAATTAAAATTGCGAATAAAATAATTGTAATCTTTATTAATTATATTGCTAATTCTTTAATAATTAATTAAACTAAACTTACGTTTAGTAATATTAATAAGCTTAATCTATATTTAATTTGTATCTTAATTTATTTTTTGCAATTTCAACTAAATATAAAATATTGTTTAAGAAAATAATATATTATTTTCTTATAATACTCTATCTAGACTACTTGTTGTAAAAGATCTTAACAATAAGAATTTAAAACATTTTAATATCTTAAATCTTAATATCTATTATAATAGTATCAAGAACTTGAAAACAAATTAGATTTATACTTATTAAAATATTATTGTTGCTATATTAGCAAAATACAAGATAAAACTTTTTGTTAATTACAATAAGAAAATATCTTAAAAGAATCTTCTTGCTTAGTGTTATCGTTGGGTCGGGTTTCAATCCAATTGGGTTAACTCGCTCAACCTTGATTCTAGAATTAGGCAAATTTCCTAGCCCAACAGGGTGGGGCGAGCGAAGAATGCGCGTCGAGTGTTTAACTCGACCCATTCGATTACGTGACGTCACGTGACGCGCTAATCCAATTGGGCTAGCGTAGAGTCTACATTAATCGCATATAATTAGCATGAACTCTTGCGCTAACCTAATCGAGTTAGCGCGTAGATAAGATAAGATAAGATAAGATCAAATAAGCGAATGCTAACGCGACGAAGTTAGCTTGGGTTCTTGGCATTGGCTCGACGAAATCCAACCCTAGGGTCGGGTTCGCGCCTTAACCCTGGCCCAACCCTACGGGGCCCAAGAGAGTGGGTTGGGTTGAGAAAAAAGTGTTCGACTCAACCTAACGATCACACTATTCTTGCTATATTAATAAAATTGTATAATTGTATTGTATTAAAAATATTATTAATTAACAATCTTAATAAGCAATTTATTTTTAAGAAAATTAAGATTAAAGTAAACTTCAAACTTTATAACAATCTAATCTACTATATTAAAGATAATAAAAGATATGCTAGATTATATATTCTTAGTATTGTATATAATAAAAGATATTATATAGACGTAAATTGTTGCTACAATTATATAGTTGCAATTCTCTATATATTACAATTATCTAAAAAGATTTATAACTATATTAAGTATTATTTATTTTATTAAGTAAGTTAAATTAAGCAATATTGTTCTTACAAGAAACTTATATTTATTTTAGCTATCTTGCATTCTTTTTATATAATTGCTATAAATTTTATAGTTAATTTACTTAAGAAACACAATTATCTCTTAATAGTTATAAATAAGTTTTCGTATTATTTATAGTTTATTGTAGAATATTTAATTAACTTTGTAATTGTATAGACTCGCAAGATTATTAATTATCTTTATATAACTAATTAAAATATTTTGTAAACTATTATCTTTAATAGAAATTTCAAATTTATCTTTAATTTCTAGACTAATATATTTAAGCAATTGGAAACAATACTACTAACTAATATAATATATTACTTATAAATAAATAATCTCTTAGAATACTTTAACTAGATTGTAAAGATAGCTATTAGATATCTAGTTACTAGCTATTTCAATATCTAATAATAGATAATACTTTATTTACTATAATTTTAACTAAATAACTTCTCTAATATTGTTATTAAAATATTGCTTAATAAGATTATATACAAATTTAAAATTAAGAAGATACTATTTCTACTTAATTATAATTAGTCTATTATAGATAATCTATTTAATAAGCGTCTTAAATATTGTGTCGAAGCTAAGAATACTATTGTCTTCGCAAACACTAAAGTCAAGATATACTATAATACATATTATATTTTGTTGTTACTATATTGGCAATTTAGAATAACTCTCTAGAGATTCTATTAGCAACTTGGAACTTTTAGAATTGTTGTGTCAATATCTTAGTTCTAAAGCTATATTAGTAGATTTAGTTGATCTCGAGTAGATCTCGAATATTATCAAAAATTTAAAAGATATATTAAGAGTTATTCGAATATTATTTGTGTTGTTAAGTTGCGTAACGCGTTTATCTATTTGTGCATTGTTAAGATTTATAAGCGCACAATCAATTATGCGCAATTAATTACGCGCAATTAATCGCGCAACTATAGAAGATGCTTCTATCTACATATTACTCTTGCATAGAAATCTTACAAATTGTTCGATTCTATTATACAAATTACTATAATGTAAACAAGTAACAAGTACTAGAGATCTAATTAAAGTATTGCGAAAGTTCGTGCGTATCTCGAACATTAAAATTATACTTTTTGTTAAGTCTTTTTTAATCTCTTAAATGCAAGTTTTCTAAGAGACTTCGAATTGTTTCTAGACTTGCTTCGAACTATTCGAGCTATCTTAGTATCTTGAATTTAGGAAACTAGTTTCTCGAATTGCCAATAATATTAGCAATTATAAATTGTATATTCTTAATACTAATTTCTTTAAATATTTTACCTTAAGTTTCTAAAATAATTTTTTCTAAAATAATTTTTATAATTATAATTTTTTTTGAAATTAATTAATAGTATTGCAATAGTTAAAAAGTTTTCATTAATTCTTTTGTTATAATTAGATTGATCGCGTCGAGTTGAGTTATCAAGTTCGAGTCAAATTCTTGGCTCGCCAAGACTTGGATTAAGTTAGAGTTTTAATATCGAAAAGTTGATTTAAGTTACGATATTAATATTAAGTATTTAAGTTAAGTCACGATGTTAATATCGAATATTAACTTGAATTTTCGACTTAACTCGCCAAAACATGAAGCGATTTAATAGTAGAATTTGTAGATATGAATTGTGAGTTAAATTTTATGATTTTTCTTTTAAAATGTTACATAGTAATGCAATTAAATAATGCATTTGATTTTTTTAATGTTTGTGTAATAATTAGTTTAAAATTATTGTAATCTCTTGATTAGCTTCATTGTTATTAAAAAAAGTGCATGTTTGAACAACAATTTATTTGACACACATGTTAAAAAAATTGTATAATTAAACAACAATTTCGTTAACACATTTGTTCGAAAAAGTGCATAATTAATGTATATAGCGAGACAATACGTTTAGTAGATAATGCAACAAGATAATGCAATTGATGAACTATATAATTGAATAACTTATATTTTTGCTATTTATTCTTAATTTTAATCATCTAAATATAACGAAGATATCTCGATTTTAAAATTTCGAATATTACGACAAATGTTTATTTTTTATCATTATTATAGTGAATTTCTAGATTGATTATCAATTGCGTTATCAATCGTATATTTTGTTGCTAAATGATTTTACGCTTTGCGTAAATGATAAACAAATTGCTATTTATATATATAAAACAAAACATTAATAGATGTTGTAAACAATCAACGATAATGCAAATAAGTAATGCACTTATTGAAAAAAAATTTAGTTAAAAACGCTTTAGTAGTCTTTTGAAGTGTCTTCAATGTCGAAGTCTAAATTTTGTAGTCTTTATTACTTAATTCGTTTTTGAATTTGTTGTTAGAAGCTTCATCTTAAATAATTTCTCGCACTAGTCTTTCGAAAGATCTTTTAAAAATTAATAGATTTGTAAACTTTTAATATTAACAATTTTTTTTAAAGTCATAGTTTTAGATTTAAATTTACGCTTCTTCTATTGCAAAAACTTAGTTAATAATAGCTTGTTGCATTACTTGTTTGCATTATTTTTTAAACTTTAGATGTCGTACTTTTAGATAAAGTTTTGTTTTTGTTTTTGTTAATTTCTTCATCGTTGCAATCTCGTAATGTCATATTATTACAAATTGATTCTTTGATTTTTTTATATTTTGCATTAAGCATGTTAGCAATTCGCAACAAAGAATGCATTATTCGAATTCATTACTTATTTATTTAATATGCGTCATTGTAAGATTGTAAATAAAAAGTTGTTCACATTAATTGTTTGAAAAAATTGTATCAACTTAAAGATAATTGAGTTAACGAACAATAATGCGATCAAATAATTGAAATAAATACTTAATTATGTCGCAATATAAGATAAAAAAAATAACTTAATTAAAAGCAATAATGTGATAATTGTGATAATTTTCAATTATAATAATATTAGATAAGAATAAGATTCTTAATTCTAACCCTAATTTTAAGCGCGAAAATTTACTTTATAATTGCAACATTCTTCTTTTTTGCAAATTAAACACTAATTAACACAATCTCTAATCACTTATTGCATAGACTTATATAGTTAAATAAAAATGTTAATTTGCATTACTTGTATACATTATTATAAAAACTAATCGAAAGCGTAAAATGTCAATTCTCTTTATTTTCTCTTAATTAATTGCTAGTTGAAATCGTGTCATAATATAAGACGCAAATCAAAAAGTATTATACATTAAATAAAACGCAAATTAAGTAGCTTTTTATAAACGACTAATAAAGTTTAGAGTTACGAATATCTATTAAGAAGGGTCTAAAAACAAGCAAATAAATATAAAAAACAATGTTTAAGACTTAATCATTAATGAGCGAATTAAAAAGAATTTTTATAATAATGCATTTAAGTAATGCATATATGTTCAAAAAGTTAATTGTATAATAGTTAAATATTTCAAGACAAAATTAATAAAAAAAATAAAAAAAAAGAATGTTGCGAAGCAAGCAATCATTGATGCGATAGCTATGAAGATAGCATTTGAAAATTAACATTTGAACGTAATAAAGTCTACTTTTATTGATCAAGTATATATTGTGTTTAATGTAAAAAATAAGACTAATATACGTGTTAAACTACTACGAATTACGACGAATTTAATATCAATATATCGAAATACATAATATTAATTATTTAAATCATTTAGCAACGTATTTTGTATTATAAAGAATTAAATAAGTTAAAAGCAACTTAAGACTTAAACGTAATCAATGAATTTAACAAGTTTGTGAGCACATTTTTTAGCGACAAAAATGTCGCAAATCGTAAAATATTTAATTCTCTTAATTAGGTTAATAACGAATTAAAAAATTTGATTAAAAAAAATAATGATGTAATTAAAATTAAAATATTAATTTGACTTTTTTAGTTAAAGAGTTCGACAATTTTGTTCTATATAATTTTATTAAAAATTGCAAAAAAAAAAAAATCATTGTATTTTAAGAAGAATTTGAATTTTCGATTTTTCAATTCGCGATAACAATAACACACAATCTACGATATAATCTTAGATAGCACAATAATGTTCTCGTAGATTATATCGTAAATAACGTGTCATTATTATTGCAAATTAAACGCGCTATTACTAAGTTATCAAAACTTTAATATTTGAAAATATTATATTTAAAAATATATAAAAATCTAATATTTCTAAATATTTAGCATAATTCTTAAAAAGTTAAATAGATTAATTTAATGCAATATAAGTAATTTATATGCATTACTAAATTGCATTATTAGATTGTATTATTTTTTAACTATATTGTCTTAAAACATATATTAACAATTAGCGTAATCGACGAGTTGAGTTTCAACCCGAACGAGTTAACTCGCCCAACCCTAACCCTAGGGCCGAGCAAAAGTTCTAGCCCAATCGGGTGGGTCGAACGCATGGGGCGCGTCGAACGTTTAATTCAACTCGCTCAATCACGTGACGTCACGTGACGCGCTAATTATATGTAATTAGCGTGAATCCTGCCCTAGCCCAATCGAGCTAGCGCATAGATAAGATAAGATAAGATAAGATAAGCGAATGCTAACGCGACGAAGTTAGCTTGGATTCTTGACATTAACTCGACGAAACTCAACCCTAGGGTCGAGTTCGCGCCTTAACCCTGGCCCAGCCCTACGGGGCCCAAGAGGGTGGGTCGGGTTGAGAAAAAAGTGTTCGACCCGACCCAACGATCACCCTAACCCTAACTCAACCCTACGAAGCCCAAGAGGATGGGTCGAGTTAAGAAAAAAGTGTTCGACTTGATTCAACGATCACACTATTAACAATACAAAATCTTTAACAAATATAATAATATTAAATCTTTAAATATTAATTAAACGCAAAACATTTTGCAAATCTATTCTAAAAAAATTATTAAATTCTTTAATCGTTAAATTATTGTTTTTTTTCTTTTCGATAAATGTTTTACGCTTCGATAATAATCTCTTTAGAATTTAAGTTTATAATACGATTATAATACTTAAAAAGCATTATTTGTTTAATCAATTTTAAAGTTATTTGTGATCAATTTTATCAACAAACTCTTTTAGTAAAACTAAATGTTTTTTCGATGCTTATAAAGAATATTAAATACGAAAAAACGTCTTTAGTTATTTGAGTTAATTTTAAGAAGTTTAAGACGTTATTTTTTCAAAACCTTTATGTTAAAGTCTTTTCGACAATGACGTCAATGCGAAGATATCGATCGTTCTTGCTTAAAAATAAAGATTGACGTTGATTTCGTTGAAGAAGAGTTTATATAATTATCGCAACAAACTATATAATTATTAACAAATAAACGATTGCATTATTAATTTGCATTATTTTGTTAATTTTGTTAGTTCGTTGCGTTTCAATTTTTAAAATTGTGATTCTTTTTTTATAATAATAACTAAAATAGTTTTTAAACTCTTTTTTGTACTTGTCGTAATAAAAATGATCAATCTTATTGAAGTTTTACTCTTTGATATTTTTTGTGTTTTAATTTCGATACAAGTTTAACTTTTAAGTAAAATTTAAAATTATAACGAGATTATATATTAATTCGTTTTTGCTCTTAGTTTTAAAATAGTATTTTGCGAGTTTTGTAAAAATTAATTCGCAAGCTTTAATAATAAGTGTTTTTGAAAAATACGCATTGTTGCGTATAATTCTTTTAACAATATTAAAATAATTAAAAAGAGCATTAAATAATCGAAATTTTAAATGCATATTAACATTAGTTGCTCTAGACACAATTAAGATTAACTTATAGAAAGAACATAACATATTGTTAACAAGCAATACTAGTAATTATTCGTTATTTTCTAATTGGATAGCTTGAATCTTTAAGTTTTTCAAAATTTTGTCAACTTATATATTGATCATATTTTGCAATTGATATGTACGTCGAAGCATTAAGTAAATAGAGTTTCAACGAATGCGAATGTTTTGTATTAATGTTTAAGACTTTGTTTTAGCTTTAATTTGAAGCTTTTAAAAGCGAAGCTTTCGTTAAGAAGAATTATTAACAACAATTGTAAAAGCGCGAACTTAATTCATTTATTAGCAAGTGCATTATTTCTTTGCATTATTTACTTAAAAAATATTTTTTTAACAATAGTGCACAAATTATTGCTTAAAATTACATTTTTAACTTAATTGTCTTCTAATAACAACATAATATTGTTATTTAAAGTTTTTTAATTAATAACTTTAATAAACTCTTAAATTACGAGATCAATAATATAAATTATACAAAAAATCGAATTTTGTGTTTTATTTCATAAAGTGTTGCGTTAATTAAGCGTCTTTTTAAGCTTTTTTTAGAGTGTCATTGTTGTTTGCATTATTTGTAACAACATTAAAAAGCTTGTTTTTAATATTATATATATTTAAGATTTTAAAAAGCTTTTGCATTAAGTGACGATCAATATGTTTAATTTGAAGAAACGTAAATTTAATAAGATGTTTACGATATTAAAATGCAATATTTATTTAATATATTAATACTTTTAGATAAACGATCTTTTAAGAACTAGATTATGCGTCTAACGCAATAAATGTACGTCGTAGCTTTTTTAGATCTTGCTTTATCTTAATACAAATATTATCGTATTGTGAGAAAATTATAAATAACAATTTAGTGCGATGCACGAAAATAAGATTTGAGCGAAGCATTTGTAATAATTGTTAAAAATTGCTCATTTTTAATAATTCGAAAAGATAGATTTAAGACAACAAAGATTTTGCACAATACTTGTTTTCAATTTTGTTAATTAAATTAAGACGCTAAGTTGATATAATTTTTCTTCTATTAATTTGTTAACTTTGCATTATTTATTTGCATTATTAAATTAAACTTATACGATCAAAAGCTAACTCAAGTTGTGAAAGAGAATTAGATCGTTTTCGTTTCTTGCAAGTAGTTGTCTTGCGATGTTTAAGCATATTGATTGTATTAAAGCCACTTATAGTTGTAAAATAATTTAGAATTTTGAGACAATTTTTGCATGCTATCTTAGAAGATTCTTCTAATGTTGAAATTATTTGAACAAATATGTTTTAAACATTAAATTGTTTACTTACTTTAATCTTCTTAATTCAAAGTAAATTTAATATCTTTTTTTAAGTCTTGTTTATAATACTTTCGCCAATAAATGTTTGTAATTATCATTGTTAAAATTAAGCATTAATATTAAGATTTTACTTAATGTATTCGTTGTTCTTTCTTAATCTTAAAAAAGAATTATTTTGACAAATTTTATCGATCGCTTCTTAAAAAGCTTTTTTTTCTTAAAAAAAAATTAATTAATATTTTATAAGTCTTGACTTGCGAATTGATTAAAATGAAAACTACTTAAAATTAAATTGTGCAATATTAAAAAATTAGACTCTTTCTTAATCGAAAATATTAATAAATTGTATGCATCGTTAAAATTAAACATTTTGCAATATATTTTGCAAAGAATAATAGTCTTGATGGCAACAATAAATTATCTAAAGATAAACACTAGTAATGCAATAAAATAATGCAATAAAATAATGCAATAAAATAATGCAATAAAATAATGCAATAAAATAATGTAAATGACGAGAAGATAATAAAGAAGAAAATTGTTTCGTTTTTGACGCATAGATCTCTCGAAAGTCGTGACGTAATAGATTCAAAAATAGAAATTCTTGACATTATGATAACATTTTCGATTGCTTAACGATTTGAGTCGATAACTTAAATTAAGTTAGAAATCAAGTTGATATCAAGCTTAGTTACAATGTTAATATCGAGAATTTAAATTGGGTTACGATATTGATATCGAGTATTTAAGTTAGATTAGAAAGTTAATATCGATTTCTAACTTGACGATTAGTCTAGTTATAATTAATAAAACTTATAAAAACTTATATTTTTTTTAATATTAATAGATAATTTTTATTTTTTAATTGTAATTTCTTTAAATTTCTTTAAATTATATATTGTTTAATAATAAAATTAAGAAAGTTAACTTTTTTATAATAAAATTTGTCTTTCTTTGATTTTAAATATAACTTTTTTTTAGCTAAACATTTTAATATTTAAAAAATATACTCTATATATATCTTTAAAATTTCTAAATAAATTATAACAAATTAATTTAGATCTTGTTATAATATTAGCGTGATCGTTAAATCGAGTTTTAACTCGATCGAATTAACTCGCTCAATTTTAACTCTAGAATTAGGCAAATTTTCTAGCTTAACAAAATAAGACGAACGAAGAATACGCGTCAAGTGTTTAATTTAATCTATTCAATTATGTAACGTTACGTAACGCGCTAATTATATGCGATTAGCGTGAATTCTGCGCTAGCTCAATCGAATTAGCGCATAAATAAAATAAAATAAGATAAGCGAATGCTAACGCGACGAAGTTAGCTTGAGTTCTTGACATTGATTCGACGAAATTCGACTTTAAGATCGAGTTCGTATCTTAACTTTGACTTAATCTTACAAAATTCAAGAGAGTAAGTTAAATTAAGAAAAAAGTGTTCGATTCAACTTAATAGTCACACTATATAATATATTATTAATTATTTTTTAATATATTGTTAAAATATTTGTAAATTTAAATAATATTATTGTATATTTATAAAATCTATATTGTATATAGAAAGTTATTATTTATTTATTTCTTATTTTTATTCTAATTTAGTTATATATTTTTTATAAATTTAATTTAATAAATTATTTTGCTCTAAATAATTAATCTCAAAGTTTGCTAATATTAAATAATAAATATTAAATATTAAATATAATATTATTTAGCTTTCAATAATTAATATATAGATAAAAAAAAAAAAAATTTTTACTACAAAAAGAATTAAATATCTTATCTATAATTTTTAATTTTTATAATTTTTTTTTGTTTGTTAAATATTGCAAAGTATTTCTAACTTTTTCTCGAATAATGTATATATTAATTTAAATATAAATTGCTTATTTAATTTAAGTTTAATTTTATAATTAATATTTAAATAAAACCTTTGTTATTTTTTTTTTAAAAATAGATACTTTTAACTATTATATATTTGTAATATATATTTTAGCAATTTTCTTGCTATACTAGATAATCTAGAATTTTTAAAAGATTTGCAATTTTCTTTATTTACTTTAATTTTATAACTTAACTAATTTTTATTAATATTTATTAAATCGAACTTTATATAAAGTAGTTATTATCTCTTTAAATAAAGTTATATAATTGAGCAAGTTAAGTTAAATAGTATATATAATAGTATAATAATATTTGTAGTAAAACTAATTGCTAAAAAATGCAAGTACAAGAAAGTTTTTCCTATTTATAAAATGCTTTCTTGTCTATTATTAAAAAGAGATTGTATACAAGTAATATTTGTTAATTTAATATTAGTTTTGCTTGAGTCTAGTTTGTGCAAACTTTGTTAAATACGCAATTATATATACTTGACACGCTATTATAAAGCAAATTTAATATTTCGAAATACACTTTATAGTTATATTCTTTCTTAGAGTTTTAGTCTCTAAAATCTATATTGTTAATTTTAATTACAATATAATTTTTGAACGCTATTGTAACAAAGTTTACAAAACTATATATTATTGCGTTATAAATATGCAAAGTTCTATTTTGCAAACAATTTCTAACAATAATAAAAAAGAAATAAATATTTAAAGTAATTTATATATTTAATAAGTATTAAGAAAGTAGTAAATATATACAATAGCATATTTACAATTATTGTTTTTGTCTATTTTAATAATTGTAGATTTATCTTCTTAATAGAATTGTTTTTGACAAACATTGTAGTAGATAATAGTAATTTATTAATTATTTAAAAAAAAGTCTATGAAAATCAATATTATACTATTCTATTATACGAGAAGAGACGAGAGAGAAGGTCTTATTGACAATAACGCTTACGATTTATCTTGATTATTAGAGTCAAATAAACGTAATCGACGCGACGTCGACAAATAATTAAGATGCTCTTAATATATCTTAACGAGATTTATTACAAATTGCGACAAAGATTATCGCGAAAATAATAAAAATCAAAAAGCTTTATAAATCTAAGAAAAAAAACGCATTTAAAATAATTTCGATAATAACATTAATTAAGTAATGCACTTTTGTCAAGAGACTTACGCGCAAATTTAACAAACTCTTCGCAAAAAATAGACAAATTAATATAATTTTCGTGTTAAAAAGATTAAAGAAAATAATAAATCGATTAAAAAAAGTAAAAAGAATTAAGAAAAACACACAAGATGCAAACATATAAGCGAGCATAATATAGAGTTTGTTATTTGTTGCACAAACAACAATTAAGATAAACGTCAAATAAACACTTTTAAAACAATAAATAACTAAAGAGATAAAATTAATAATGTAAACTAAGAAAAAGAAAGAGACAAAAAAAATATATAAGATAAGCGCAATAAAGATAATTGCATTAACACGCTATCTAGACATCGTTAACACACTAGATGCGCAAAAAGATATTTAGAAAATAAAATGCTTCCAGAAAATAATAATTTTTAGAGTTGATAGCAAATGCAACAAGAAAATCTTGAAATCGAGTAATTTCTAAGTTAAGAACATATTTATTGCGACAATTTTGCATCGTAAACGCGCAAAAATAATAATATACAACATTAGAATAAAAAATATACTCAAAAACATAAAGAAAAAGAGAGCAAAAATAATAGACTGGTCGCGTCGAGTTGAGTCATCGAGTTCGAGCTAGGTTCTCGACTCGCCAAGACTTGATTTGGGTTAGAAATCTTGACTCAAGTATTCGAGTTAAGTCAAAGAATAGATATGAAATACTTAGCGTATAACTCGACTTGACTCGCCAAGACTCGAAAAATTTAGATTATTTTTAAAAAAGTGCATTAATTAACTTAATCAAATTGATTAATTTAATTAATTTGTTTATAATATTATATAGTAATGCATTTAGATAATGCATTTGTACGTTATTTGTGCGTTATTATTTTTAAACTATTTTTAATAATTCAAATAATGCGAATTTTTTTAAAAATAGAAAATTTTGACATTTTGACGTCATTTTCGATTGCTTGGCGAGTCGATCGAGTCGAGTCAAAAAATCGTTAATCTAGATCGATTTCAAGTTAAGTCAAGAGATTGATATCGAGTATTCAAGTTGGGTCAAAATGTTAGTATCGAAACCTAGCTCGACGATTAGTCTAAAAAATAATAATAAAATTATGCAAGATTATGCATTAAGAATTGAAGATTAATAAGATAACTTAATTTATAAAAAAGAGCGACAAGAAGAAATATATCTTTATTATAATATAAGTAGATTGCGTAAAGATAACAAACAAGTTGATTTAATTTGACGTGATTTATAAGTCAAATATTAAAATAACAAAATATTATAATATAAATTGTAGAATAAAGCAATGCATAAAATGTTAAGAGTATAATTACTTAATATACAAATGCAAGAACAAGCAACAATGCGCTTATTGTGCGCAAGATTATTGCTTCGATTAATGTTTACATTAATTAAATTTATCAAAATAAAAGTACAATGTTTGCAAGAATGCTTACAAAGCATTCGATTTTAAGTATTCTAAAAAATAGAACAAAAAACAAAAAATAAAAGAGACAATAAAGACAAAGTTATTGTATTACGTTGTTAGAACGACAAGAACAAACAAAACGATAATTACTTTAGTAATTCTTAAAAGCGCAACAACATTTAATTAGACGTCGAAAAAGAAAACAAAACGCAAGACGACAATAATTAATTACTTAACGCAAGCAAGTTGCATGCAAAATACTCTTACAATAACAAAAAAAAGCGTAATTTAATAACTAATTAAGAAAAAACACTTTAACAAATTGTTAAATAGTTAGATTATTTTAATAAGACAAGATAATAACGAGATAATAATAACGTTGTTATAAAATATATCTTTTATGCAAAAGATGTAAAACTTAATAAACATCAACATTAAGAATTATACAAAACAACTTTAATAAAGACACAAAACGAGTTTAAAATATTATAATATAACGTTTACAAATCAAGAAGTAAAATGATAATTACATTGCTTTAAAGAAATAAAATACAAAACTACAATATATTAATAATACAAGAGTTGTAACAGTATTACGTTAAAGCGAAAATATACAACTTAAAGCGCGCAAACTTTACGTTTGTAAATAACGACAAAACAATATCTTTTTATCTTAATAAATGCATTAATAGCAACAATTAACACAATATATAATATTTCAAAAATGTGAAAACAATAACGCTACAACTATATTTTGACAATAATAATATAAAAAATAATTTTATTAATATTTATAACGTTTACAACTCGTCTATAAATAGTTATAACAAAATAATTAACAAAAATAATCTTTTAGCAATAAAGTTAACTTTGCGCATGCAAGATAGAAATATTATTATAAGAAATTTCAATTTATATTATTTCTTTTGAACAAGTTTTTTCTATTTTAGACAATATTTATTTTTGAAGAATTTGTTAAATATAATATGCGCAATTAACGCAATATTAACTCGCTCTTAAGAAATTATAATAAGAAACTACTAAGACGCTCAAATTACAATTAACTTATTGTTTATTATAGAAAAAATAGCAAATCGATTGATATATTGCAATATAGACAAGAAAATAAAAAATTTATTCGATTATTTTTTAATAAAAAAGATGTTAAATCTTTGATTGCAAAAGAAATCTTAATATCGCTTTAAATAAAATTGAAAAGCTATAGACTTAAAAAAGTTCGACAATATATTAAGAGATTTATTACTTAAATTAATATTAAACAATTTAATAAAAAAAGATTGCATCAATAAGTATACGACAAAGTTACTTAATACTTTAAAAAAAACTATTAAAAACTTTATTTTGTAAATAAGATTATACAAGAGAGTTAAATCTAAATAAATAGAAAAATGCACAAAGATAATTAAAGAAACTAGAAAATTACGTTAACAATATTGTATCTTTAGTAAATAAACGACGTACATTTAAATATGCGATAAAAAGAACAAAATTTTAAAGAAATACAAACAAGATAAGTTTCGCAAACAAATAAAAGTTTTGAAAAATACTATTAAGATTCTCTTTAAAATAATAAAGTAAATTAGAAACGCGACAACAAGAACATTAATCAAGTTTATTATATTATTATTACGAATTAACACGAACATTGCGACAACAATAAAGAACAAATTTAAAACAATATTTCGATTTTGTTTTTATTTTTCGTCTACGATTCTAGCGAACAATTTGAACGAATTTTTTTATTCGACTTTTATAAAAGATAACAAAATAATGTTGAAGTGCGAAGTAATAAGAGTAATGCACAAAATAGCTTCTAACAAAATGTTAAGAATTAACGAGATAATTAATTGTATATTGCGACAATTAATTTGCATTATCTTATTTTAAGTAAAATGTTTATTCGATAAATATATTAAGAAAGAAATGCAATTGTTTTATTTTAAAAAGACAATTACAATAATGTTGCGCAAATTAAGAAAAAAAAATTATTCTAAACTGTTATTCTTTAAACTTATCGCATTATTAAATATACTAGATAAGATATTAGAATTAATAATATTAAAACGTCTTTGTTACGTTGTAAAGACGCACAATACTCTATTAAGCACACAAATAAAAGTTAGAAAACAATGTTTAACTAATATAATATTGCAATTAATTACGAAAAAGATTTATACAATATAAAGCGATTAAAAGAAGAAAATAACTTTTTTTTTTAATTTCGATATATTAGATGCATTCGACAATATGTTACATATTTAATTGCTTTACAATATTTAATATCTTGCTTTCTTACTTCTTATATTACTTCGCAAAACAATATTATAAATACAATTGCTTTTATTTTTGCGTTTGTTTGCAAGTTATAAAGATATTTAATTATTGCAATACTTAATTTGAATTAACGCAATTAATATTGCAATTTTTGAATTTGTTTTATAATAATAGTAATAATTTTTATCTTTTTTGCAAACAATTTCGCAATTTTGTAGATACAATTGTAGATATTTATTTTTTAGTATTTTATCTTGTTTGCTATAATTAATATATAAGTATTAAAACTATTTATATACTTTGCAAATAACAACTTTGTTTTAATTCTAATTGCAATAAAGATAATTATATAATTAATTTAAGAACTTAACTAATTTTTAATTATATAAAGTATTACTAGTATATTCTCGAAGATTACTAAACAATAACAAGCAACTTAATAGTATTAATACTATTTCGAAAACAAGATTAATATATATATAATTAACTCTATATATATGCAATTTTAATAATTGCTTTCTATCTATTATAGTTGTTGCTATTGTTTCTATTATTGTTGTTGTTTTTAGACTAATTGTTAAATCAAATTTCGATTTCAACTTTAGAAATCAACTTGATCTATCAATTTCAATATTAGAAATCGTAGCGTGATCGTTGGATCAAGTTTCAACTCAATTGAATTAATTCGCTCAATCTTGATTCTAGAGTCAAATAAATTTTCTAGCTTAACAAGATGAAGCGAACGAAGAATGCGCGTCAAGTGTTTAACTCGATTTATTCGATCACGTGACGTCACGTAACGCGCTAATTATATGTAATTAGCGTGAATTCTACATTAACTTAATCGAATCAACGCATAAATAAAATAAAATAAGATAAGCGAATGTTAACGCGACGAAGTTAGCTTAAGTTCTTGGCATTAACTCGACGAAATCCAATTTTAAAGTCAAGTTCGCATCTTGATTTTGACCCAACTCTACGAGGCCCAAGAGGGTGGATCGAGTTAAGAAAAAAGTGTTTAATTCAATTCAACGATCACACTAAGAAATCGATTCGAAATTCGATTTAATTTCTATTATTTTGAAATCGATTCAATTTGATTCAATTCGATTTTCGATTTCAATATTAGAAATTGAATCGAATTATTAAGAAATCGAAAATAATATTATTATATTAAGATTTTCTATTTTTAAATGTACGTTATTATAATTTTGAATTTTTTGCTAGAATATTAAGTAGTATGCTTTGACACAAAAGCTACGCTTGCTTGTATTATCTAAAAATAGCTTGTTTAAATTAGTTGTTATTTATATTACTCTTTTATATTATCTTTTTGTTCTCGAGTTACTTTCTCGAATTATTAAAGAATATTGTTATATTATATTTGTATTTTTGTTTGCAAAATGTCAAATTATTTAAAAGCTTTAAATTAATTATTATCTTTAAATAAATAAAATTCTAGCAAATCTATTTCTTGTAACTTGCTATTTAGTAGTCTATATTTTAATTAATTTGCGAGTTAATCTAATTAAGATTTTCTTACTTCTACTTTTAATAATAGGAAAAAAATTCTTTGCAAGATATTGAATAAAATATTTATTAGTTATTTACTACTTATTTTAAGAGAAAGAAACAAAGATATTAAATAAAGTTCAAATACTAATACTCAATTTCAAGTATAATAGTTACAAATAATTGTTAACAATAATATTTTAAACAAAACTTAATTAAGGTTTGTTAATTTATATTAAGCAAAAAAAATTAATATAAAAACACAATTCAAGTTTTGAAACAAATATATTTAAATAGCTTCGATTATAGATAATATTTCAAAAATTGTATACAAAATTTATTACAAAATTTTAAATTATTCTATTGCTTACAATTATTTAAGCATATCGAATATAAAAAAATATCTTCTTTTTTTTAAAAATAAAAACAATCTTGATTGCAAATTACAATTAATCTAGTCTTTAATTGCGTAAATTACAATTAATAATATATATAAATAATACAAAACTAACAGTTCTTTAAAAAAAGAATTATATCGATTTGTTGTTATTCTTTATTTAAGATAATTAAGAAGATTAGCTATATAAGATTTTTGTAAATTTAGATTTATCTTTTTAAACTACTAACAATCTTAACTTTCGAAAACTATTAAAAATATTTTGTTTAGATTTAATACTTTTAAGTTGCACAAAACTATTTAAGATAATTCTCTCGAAATATAATTAAATTTGTAAAAAAATTAAGATAAATTTTAAGAATACTTAATATATCTTTATTACTTTAAATATATAATCTAGTTCCTAAAGAGTTGTCTATTTAACAGTATTAATATATTAAATAAATATTGTATTTCAATTTCGCGAATATCTTTATAAATTTATTTCTCTTAATATCGAGTATATAGATTGTTAATTAATATTAAAACTTATAAAGATTTTGAAGTCTTTCGAGATTAAATACAAACTTCTTAAGATTGTTATTAATAATACAAGTAGTAACAATATAGTTAAGAACAAACTCGACTTTTTTTTAAATCGACAAGAGTTTTAATAAAATAAACAACCAAACTTTATATTTTGTTTAACTTATATTATTAATTTTGTAACTTAAAATTTTATTTTAACTATAAAATTAAAAGAAATAGATAACAATATTATTGTATTATTAGAGAATAAACAATTTGAAGATATTACAAGAAGCACAAATTTGTTTAGTATAGTTAAAAAAATATTCAAATTTGTAATAATAGAAAGAAATAATATATATATTAATTTTATTAGATTTGTGCTCTTATAGTTGTTATTAATAATTTAGTTTAATATTTGCTTTAATTTAGAGTCTTTTAAGAGAAAATCGATAAAAAGTTACAAAAACTTGTATAGAATATTTGTATTTGTTAAAAATCTATTTATATTATATTTTGTCAAGTATATTAATTATACAATTATATTAATTTTTAAGTAAAGAAATATTTTTAAGATTTAAAGATTTAACAAATTAAACTTAATAAAAGTAAGTAAAACTTAATTTTGTTTGTTAACTATATACTAAATTCTTTTTATAAATATATTCTTATAGTTTTGCAAACAATTAATATAAATATTTATTTAGAATTTCGAGTATTTAATATAATATTTAATAATCTTAAATATCTAGAGAAGATAATATATTGGCAATTCGGAGAAGCGGTCTCTGTGACACAATGGCTTCATTGAGTCGACATCGGTTCGAGAGAGTCTCTTGACACCTCGCGCTAGCCTATTAGGGTAATTATAACTGTTTATTAAAATTTGGATTGTTTTGTAATTCCATTGAAATTTTTAGCCTAATCGGATTAGTATTACTTATAGAATTAATATTTGAAAACGGAAAAGATTCTAAAAAAAATTGTTTTCAAATATTAATTCTGTACGTAATACTAACCCGATTAGGCTAAAAATTTCAATGAGATTACAAAACAATCCAAATTTTAATAAACAGTTATAATTACCCTAATAGGCTAGCGCGAGGTGTCAAGAGACTCTCTCGAACCGATGTCGACTCAATGAAGCCATTGTGTCACAGAGACCGCTTCCCCGAATTGCCAATGTAAGAGTTAATATTTATTTTTTAACAAATATTGTAATTAAGATTTGCAATAAAGTTTCGACAAAGCTTGCAAAATACTATTTGAGAACAAAAATATTAGACAACATATTATATAATCTTGTTAATATTTTAGATTTTACGCAAAAAGTTAGTCTTTATAAGTTATAAAATAAGAGAAAAAACAACAATACTATTAATTACAAAAACAAATACAAGATAGAATTTAAAAATTATTTTCGATATTATTATAATTTGACTGCTAATTTTAGAATAGAAACGCAAAGAACAAATATTGCTAAAAAAATAATACAAAATAATAATATATATAATCTTTTACTAATATTAATATAGTCTATTATAATTGTTAAAAGATTCTTATTTTAACAATTTTAACAATTTTGTTCGATTTAAGATAAAGACAATTAATATCTTTGTTTTGATATTGTAGAAAATAAATATTTAATCTAAAAATATTAAAGAGATAATACGTCAAAATTTTTAAAGCTAACGCAAATAACTTGAGATATACTTTTATATTTAGTATTATTAATAAATATTAAACAAACTTTTAGTCTTGCTTGAAGAATATATTAATAAGATCGATCTTAAATAAGTTTGTAAATAGTCGAGCAAATTACAATAATTAAGTACTTTAATTGTACTATAAATTTAAATACAAAAAAGATTGTTTTCGAATTATTGACAATTCGAGAAAGCGATTTGTTAACTTCAAGATATAGATATTGCTATTATAATTCGAGATCAACTTCTAGCTAGCTCTTAACTACAATAACGACATTCTTTTATTAACAACTTTATAGTTTATATTTACTTTGTTTTGTTAAAATATATATTTAATATTACAAAATATAATTTTTGTTATAACTTTAGTAATATATATTGCAATTCTAATTGTCTTGCTTAATTACTATTGCGCGTATCTTAGACAATTCTTTATAAATATATATTGTCTATAGATTATTCTTGAATTAGAACTTGCTTATATTAGTTTAAATTAGTTTAAATTTAACTTATATGCATATTTTGATACACTTTTCGCAAATAAATAGATTTGTAATTCAATAATTTAATTTATTGCTTTTTAGATTTTGTTTTACGTAACTTAATTTATTCGAACTCTATCTATATATATATAGCAATTTCTTTGCTAATATAAATATTGTAATTCGACAACTTAAATTTTTTTAAATTCTATATTTAGAAAATTGATTTAGATTTAATTTAAATCTAATTAACATCTTGTTTAGATATACAAATTATATAATAGCGCGTTGTAAATTACTATTATTAAATTAAGTTCAATACGCATACATTTTGCGTTAATAAGCTTTTAGATTTTTAATAATAATCTTAAATATTATTGTTTGCTTCTCTTTTTCTTATTATCTTTTTCTTAGTTTAATTATTAAGAATCTATTTATCAAGAATTTACAATAGTATTTTATCTACTTGTTTTCAATTTTAATTATAACAAAATTTCAAAAATTTAAACGCAAATATATATAAAGAAAATGTATTCTTTCTATTACTTAAATATTATTAAGAACTTCTTCAACAAAGTCTTAAAACTTGTTTATTAATATAATATTACTTTAGAAATATATTAAACGCATTTTTATTTTAGAATAGCACTTATTTAAAAGCGAGCGAAAATTAATTATATTTTGCAAAAGAAATTTCGAAACTTAATAGAAATTGTCGATTATTTTATATTTATCAAATATCTTAATAAAGATGCAATTATTTATATTAATAATTTTAATATTAAAGTTGTAATAAAAAAAGAGCTTGCAAAGAGAATAAGAAGATAAAATTATAATGCTAATCTTTAAAAGCTTCTTGCGTTAACAATTTTTTTCTTTATTTCTTTTTCGTCTTTTTATTTTTCTTTGTTTTGCTCTCTTTCTATTAGTTTGCTCTATAACTTGTATTAAGCAAGTTCGAATTTAATTGCATTTTGCTTCAAATAAAAATATTTATACTTCTATACAAACTTATAATTGAATAGCTCTTTATAGCTGTTCTCGATATTAACTTGCAATTTAACAATTTTTTTTAAGTTCTTTTATTGCTCGATTACAAACGCGCAATATTTTTACAAATAAAGTAAATTAAATTCTAATATATATTATATTAAAGAGAATATATAAATTAGTCGAAAACAATAATTTGCGCAATAAAGTTTATTGAGTTTAACAAATAAACAATAATTATCTTCGAATTCTAATTTAAATACAAGATAATACAAATAAGTCAATTTCTTGCTTTTGTATTGTAATCTAATTAGAGAATAGAAAAAACGTAAAGACTTTCTATTAATATTAATTTTAAGAATAGTTTATTCGATCTTCTTTCTTTTGATATCTTCGAATTAATAAAAACTTTATTATATTGTTTAGCAAAGTTGTCGAAAAGAATTAATAAAACTAATTAGTATATTACAATATTCTTTATACTTTATATTCTCAAGACTAATATTGTATTGTTTCAAACTCGAAGCGCTTTGCGTTTAAATATTTAGAATTAAATAATAAAAAGAAGTTAACAATCTCTTTATCTCTATCAAAGAAAATTAAAAAAAATAGAGTAGAAAAAAAGATAATTAATAATATCTTAGACAAGAAGAAGAATTAACTATTTAAATTTAAGTCTTTAGTTAAAGAAATTAATACAAAAGTAAAGATTATTAAAATTGAAAAATTGAAATTAAATAATAAGAACTTGCAAGATAAGAATATTAAAGAAAACAATAATTAACTTAAGAATATAAATATTAAGTTAATATATTGTTCTTTTGTTTATATATAGAGATTAACGCAAATCTTATATTTAAAGCAATTTAAGATTCTTAGTTATGCGAGCATAAAATCGATAATATTTAATTATGCGTTGCTTAATTTATATTTATAGTTTTAATTACAATTAATAGTAAAGTCAAGTATTACTTGTTAGATATGCTATTAATTATATTTTATTAATAATAATTAATTGCTTTATTTATCGCAATAATTAATGTAAATAAAGATAATCTATATAAAGAACTAGTGTAATTGTTGAATCAAGTCGAACATTTTTTTCTTAATTTGACTTACTTTCTTGAATCTTGTAGAATTAAGTAATGTAATCGTTGGATCGAATCGAACACTTTTTTCTTAACTCGACTCATTCTTTTGAGCCTCGTAGGATTAAGTCAAGATCAAGACGCGAACTCGATTTTAGAGTTGAATTTCGTCAAGTTAATGTCAAGAACTTAAGCTAACTTCGTCGCGTTAACATTCGCTTATTTTATCTTATTTTATCTATGCGTTGACTCGATTAAGCTAGTGCAAAATTCACGCTAATTACATATGATTAGCGCGTTACGTAACGTCACGTGATCGAATAAATCAAATTAAACACTTAACGCGCATTCTTCGTTCGCTTCATCTTGTTAAGCTAGGAAATTTATCTAATTTTAGAATCAAGATTAAGCGAATTAACTCGATCGAGTTAAAACTTAATTCAACGATTACGCTAGAATTGAATTAAAGTCAAGGCGCAAATTTAATCTTAGAATTAAATTTTGTCACATTAATATCAAGAACTTAAGTTAACTTTGTCACGTTAGCATTCTTTTATCTTATCTTATCTTATGCATTAACTCGATTGAACTAGCGCAAGATTTACGCAAGTTGTATATAATTAGCGCATTACGTAACGTTACGTAATCGAACAAGTTAAATTGAGCGTTTAACATGTCTTATGCGTTCGACTTACTCGATTGAACTAGAATTTTTGCTCGATTCTAGAGTTAAAATTGAGCGAATTAACTCGTTTAAATTAAAACTTAACTCGTCAACTACGCTATAAAGAACTTGTAGAAAACAAAATAAATTTAAGAAAAGTAATTTCTATTAGTCTAACAAACAACTTGAAAACTAACAATGCTTATATACAAATTGTAAAGATTATTGTTGTTGTTATCTTTTAATGTTAGCTATAATTTTAATAGTAAAAGATTCGAAATAAATAGAAACAAAAATTTATTGTTTATATTTATTCTTCTTTTAAAGTATCGAAGTTTTCTCTTTGTTCTTTAGCAAACACTTTTTACTCTTAATTAGATATATATTTTTGTTAATCGAATTCTAAGTTTTACAAAGTTTGTCTTATTAACAATTTTATTGTTTTTCTTGTTTTAAGAGTTAATATTAGTAATTAACATCAAATTATAGTTAAGTTTGTTAATCTCAAAAATCTCGATATTATATTTATAGAATTCGACGCACATTCTTCGTTCGTTCTATCTTGTTAAGCTAGGAAATTTGCTTAACTCTAGGATTAGAATTGAGCGAGTTAAGTCAATCGAGTTAAAACTTAATTCGACGATTACGCTATTCGAAATAAAGTAAATATATTCTCTTTAGCTTAAACAATAATAATCGATTTTATTAATTGTATTCAATATTGTTACTTTAAGTTTTCTCTATTTACAATATAATTGTAGATAAGATCTATTCGAATATATAATATTTTTTGTAACAAAGTTAATCAAGTTTTAGAATATTATATATCAAACAATTTTATTGCTCTATTTAAGAATAACAATTTGCGTAGTAAGATTGTTACAATTAATATATATATCAAAATTATATTGAAGTTTAATATTAATTACAAGACAATACATGTAAATTAATTTCTTGCTTTTGTATTGTAATTTATTCGAAAAACAAAAAAAATATAAAAATATTTGATCGATATTAATTTTAAGAATAATTTGCTTAATCTTTTTTTTTAACGTTTTCGAACTAACAAAAATTCTATTATATTGTTTAGCAAAGTTGTTGCAAAAAATTAGTAAAGCTAATTAGTATCTTATAATATTCTTTTTATCTTATACTTTTAAGACTAATATTGTATTGCTTTAAACTTAAAGTTATTTATCTCTAGATTTTTTAAATTTTAAAATAACAAATAATTAATAGTTATTTCGTCTCTATTTAAGAGAGCTAAGTAAAAAATATATCAAGAAATATTGTCGACAATATCTTAAATAATTAAAATAACATTTAATTTAAATCTAAGATTGTAATCGAGATTAGTAAAAGAAAAAGAAAAATTGTTCTTGTTGTTATACTAGACACAAAGTAAAAGAATAAAAGTATTAAAAAAATCAAGAAAGACAAGAACAATAAAGTACAAAATAGAGATTTATATATCGAGTTAAAATATTATTTCTTTGCTTATATATTAAGATTAATTTAATTATTAGAATTAAGACAATATAAATTCGCTAATTTTATAAATATTTTGTCAACAATATATAGAAGCGCGTTATATATTTTATAGAATTAATTTTTGCAAAAATCGATAAAAAAGTTATATAATTATTGTTAAATATATTGTTGCTTAGTTTTATTAATAATATTCGATTATCTAATTTATAGCTAAAATATATATAAGTATTTAAGATCTTTGTAACATTTCTATAAGAGACAGGATAAATTTGAAGAAAATAATATATATTAACTTAATTAATAATATAAAGATTAATAACATTTATCTATAGATAATTAAAGCAATTGTTGTTGTTATTTTTCAAATTTATTTATAATATTAATTGAAAAATATTTTATTTAAGTAAAAAACAAAGTTTGTTGTTTATTGTTATTATTTTTACTAAGTATTTAAGATCTTTACTTATTTTTTAGTTAACATTTTCGATATTTAATTAGACATTTATTTGTACAAACTTAACTTCATTTATTATAATTATTGTTTTATTAAAAAATCAATCTTATTTGTAGTTTTGAGCGTTAATATTAACAATTAATATCGAGTTATTATTAAAACTAATAATTTAGCAAAGCTAGATATTACGCTTCTATATCTTTATAAGTTGTTTAAGAAACTTAAAACAAAACTTTTAATCAAATTAAGAAATCGACTTTGAATAATTCGAAATTCTTATATTTGCTTATTTGAAAGCTTAGCAATTAATTATCTTAAGTAGAAAAAAGTTTTAATCTTGATAAATATTATAATTATTAATATTACGTTATAACAATAAATTATTTAGAGCTTCTAAAAATTTTATATTTATAACAAGATTATTAATACTTATAACTACTTCTTGTAGAAAAATACAAAGAGAACAAGAAAAATACAATGGATTAATTGTTTTTTTTGCGAATTCTTTAATGTTAATAAATTTTATAATATCGAGATTTCGAGAAAAGGATTTAAAAAGTTTAATAACAAATAAAGAACAATAAATCGAAGTTTCGATTTTAACAAACGTTTTTGTTTAAAATTAATTAATATTTTGTTTTTATTATTATTGTTAATTATAATAATATTGCGAGCTTTTGAGCGTACTAGAATCTTAAAGTATTTGTATTATATTTCTTAGTTAATTATAGTAAAAGCAATAAAGAAGATTATTAAAAAATATTAAATAACTATTAACAAGAAAATTAGAAAAAAATAATATTTAGTTAACTCTTTGCGAAGATTGTGCTTTGCATTATTATTTAATATTATAAGAAAAATTATTAATTCGAGAGTTGCTTAATTAAGTTTAAAAGATTATATCGAAGATTGTTTTTACTTTATTCTCAAATAATCTTGTATTAATTATAAATAATTAATAATTAAGTAAAAGAGTATACGCTTACAATAGCTTGAAAATTGTAATTTATTTAAAATTAAAATTGTTATACACAAATTTACTTTCGACAATATTTAAAGAGATTAACAATATTAGAGTTCGAAAGAATCTATAAAGAAATTAGTTTGCTTTATACTTATAGCAATATATTGTTTGTAATCGAACGCAATATTAATTCTCTTAAATAGAAGATAAGATAAACAAATATTAAAATAGAGGGTATATATATAAACTTAATTATTAATTGAACAAGAAATTATTATTTCTTAGTAAATTTTTATTTATATCTTATTTAGAACATCTTGAATAATATAATCGTCGAGTTGGATTTCAACTCGATCGAATTGACTCGCTCAATTCTAATTCTAAAATTAGATAAATTTTCTAGCTTAATAGAGTAAAGCGAACGAAGAATGCGCGTTAAACGTTTAACTTAACTTATTCGATTACGTAACGTTACGTAACGCGCTAACTCAATTAAATTAACGCAAAGTTTATACTAATCGCATATAATTAGCGTAAACTCTTGCGCTAGCTCAATCGAACTAGCGCGTAAATAAAATAAGATAAGATAAGCGAATGCTAACGCGACGAAGTTAGATTGAGTTCTTAACATTGATTTGACGAAATTCGACTCTAAAGTTGAGTTTGTATCTTAATTCTAATTTAATTCTACGAGACTCAAGAGAATAAATCGAGTTAAGAAAAAAGTGTCTAAATCGATTTAACGATTACACTAGTCTTGAAATTAAAAGTTATTAAATTGTTTTTTGAATTGTATTTCGACACTTTAATATTTATTATATTTTTGTTTCTTAAAATAATACTAATAATAAAATGTGTAAGTCGATACTTTAATTTAGTTCTTTTATTTACAAGAGTTAAAGTATTTGTTATTTTATAAATTAAGTATAGTATTCGATATGTTTTGTAATTAACAAGTATTAACTTCTTTTATATAATTTCTTTGCAAGCATTTTATATTGAGTCAATATATATAAATAAGTTATAATAGTTAAGCAAAGCGCAATATAATAATCGACACGTTGATACTTAAAAAGAATATAGAAATTGACAATCTTTTAGTTTATAATTAATTAAATACTTTTATTAATATAACAAGTCTTATAAAAATAGTGTTAAATCTTTAGCAAACAACAATTGTTGCTATATTTAAATTTATTATTAACTTGAAGTCGAGCAAATAAATTTTTTAATTCGCTTATTATTAAAACAATATTAATAGAATATTTTATTGTATATTTTATGCAATAGCAAAAATTAAACGCATAATAAATAAAAAATAGAAAATAAAATTCGACTTTATTGTTAATACATTCGAGATTGTAAAAATTAAGAAAGAATAGAAAACTAAAATTACTAAATAAAATAATACTTCTATGAATGCGCTTATTAATATTAAGAATATACAAGAGATCTAATAATAATAAAAGTATATTTAAAATAAAGTAACATAAAGTTTTTATAGTTAAGCGTAATAGAATTGTTATTAAACTTCTTTTAATTTACGCGCTTATTTTGTAATCTTGTAATTTGAAATAAATCTTAGTTAGATTTCTATAATGTTATAGCGTTATCGACTCGCTAACGTCTTAGAATATAATAGAACACGTAATTTCGACTGTCTATAAAAGTTTTAAATTGTACAACTTTTCTTTCTAATTAAAAAGTAAAAAATAGACTCGCACGTTATAACGAGTATTAGATAAAGAGAAAGCTCGTCTCTCGTTATTCTTTAACAATTAGTCTTACTACTATCTATCTTATATAGTTAAGAATAGTAATAAAAGTCTATTATATCTTACGTCTTTTATATCTTAGTGCGTCGACGAACAATAAATGCATTCGCATTTTACAATTCTAATTGTTTTATTTTTCGAAGAAAAAGACTTAAGACGTAATAGCATTATGTCGAATTAAAATAGTTCAAGTTATAACAATTATTCGATTACTAAATTAAAGTTCAAGAAATTTGATTTCTTTTAAGACAACAATTGCTTACGAAACGTTAACAAAGATAATTGTTACTAACGTAATGTCGACGAAGATAATAATTTAAATACGACTAGAATTTCGACTTTACATTAATAGATTAAAACGTTAATAACAAAGATTTAAAATTTACAAAACGCTTAATAAATCTAAGTTATAGCAATTGAAGAAACAAATTTTTAAATATCTTAAATTGCTATTGTATTATCGTCAATTATATTCAAGTTTTTAAAGTTCGAAAAGTTAAAACTATACAAGAGTTTAAGCGTAAGTAAATATATTATTTGATTTTGTAAAATTGACATTAACATAATGCGATTCTTAACGTATTTTATTACGAATAAGAATAAAATTCTCTATTAAATATTATTCTTGAAAAATAACGTTGTTACGCAATAATGTTCAAGAACAAGCAATAACGCTAAGTTGAAAAGCGAGATCTTTAAAGAATTTAAAAAGTTTCTATTAAATTTAATAATTAATTTTACTAATTATTATCTTCTCGTCTATAAAAGATAGAAAAACGCTAGACAAAAGTCAAATTAAAAAATAATTGTTTTTAAGAAATATTTAGATGAGTTAAAGACTTATTTATTGTCGCTCTTAAAAAAGTATAGAATTTATATATTTTTGATCAAGCTTAAGTCGAATTTAAAAGTAAAGATTCTAAATATCAATAATATATTAAACACTCGCGATAAGCTTCTAGCGATAATTATTATATAAGAACAAACGCTAAATTGCACTTGCAAAGCAAGTTTAAGCAACTTCAACAATTAGTAAGTTATAAAAGATTCTAATGTCTTCTTAAACAAATTTTATTAAGATCGTTGCTTAAACAAGATCGACAAATTTATTAGAAGCGAGAAGCTCTATATCTTTAAAAATTTGTCGACGTTACGTAAGCAAGTTTACGAAATTAATAACGCGAACTATTTAAGTCGTATTAAATACTTTAGATATTATAAAAAGAAGCATTACAAAACGAAATATTCTAATAAATATAAATAAAATAAGTTTATTATTGTTGCTATTACTACAATCGATGCAAAAAAAGATTAAGCTTTGTCAACGTCTCGCAAGCAAAGCAAAAAAGACAAATAAAAACAATAAACTTAATCTTAATAAAAGATTAAACTCGACTTCTTAATAACAAACGTCAAGTTACAAGTTTAATCAATTTGAAAATTAAGCTAAATCTTAGTAATTATGTTTACGTAATGCAATAAGAATTGCAATTTATATTCGCTATCTTATTAATATCGAGTTTTCTTAATAACGATAATTGCTATTACTATAATATCTATAAGTTGATTTATTATTTAACTGACTCGTAAGATTAACATCAAAAATGCACTATCTTATTCTACTTAATTAGTAAGCAAGATATATTAATTAATTCAAAGATGCAAAGTTAATAATTTAAGATCGCAAATAACAAACTAAAGATAATTAATTTTAAGCAATTTGTCTTAGATCTCGTCAAGTATAGCATAATTTATGCTATTGTTTGCGCTAATGTTACAAAGACGTCAAACAAAAAGCTAACAAAATTTAAGATTTCTAAGAAGTTAGCGAAATTCTATTAGAATTAAGAAGAGAAGATTATGTTATTAAGTTTTAGAACAACAAAGAGTTATCTTTTATGTCTCTTTATTATTTTTTATAGAATAAGCTAGCAATACTTCGATAATATCTTGATAATACGTTAGTCAAAAACTAAATTAAGCATTTAATTTTGTTTGCAAACATCTCTATTTTATTTGTATTAAAATTGAACGATAAATTACGTTTATGCGTCGATTATAAAGACTTAAATGCGATTATTATCAAGAATTGTTATTTATTGTCTCTAATTATAAAAATGCTAAATCGTCTATACGAAGCAAAGCGCTTTATTGTCTTAAATCTAAAGAACATCTATTATTGCATTCGCATAAAATGCAATAATAAGTAGAAGATAACGTTTCGCATACGTTATAAGCATTTCGAGTATTAAGTTATATTATTTGAACTAGTAAACGCATTCGCAACTTTTTAGATTTACATTAATAAAACGTTGCGAGAACTAATTAATGTAACTTGCGTAATTTATATAAATAACATACTAGTATATAGTAATAATTTGACGAAGCACTAACGTTATGTTAGATAGATGCTAGAACGTCTTCGCAAATATTTGTTGTACGTTAATTTAAAGAAGTGTAAGATCAATATTATAAAAATTAAATTTTTGAGCTTTATCGTATTCTCAAAAGATATATAGATAAACTCGAAAAGAATTAAAACAATTAAGAAGTAATTTAAATTAAAAACTTATTATAAACTTTAAATATTCTTAAATTTTATAAACTTTTATAAACGCTTTATACATTACTATTCGAAAAGAGTTGCTCTTCTTACTAATCTATTGAAAGAAAATAAGAATAACAAGAAATTTGACTCTTTCATTTAATCGAATAAAGTAGAGTAGACGTTCCGTTAACTTTGCGACATTTTTATGTTAATTTTACTATTTTGTTATTACAATTCGAGCAAAAAGATTAGAGTAAAGACTTACGAGTCTAACTTTGCAATCGCGAGCATTCTAAGTTAACAAAATAACAACAAAAATTGACGTTTAATAACATTTTAATCGCGAAAGATAATTTCGATAAAGCAAAATTATAAGACGCATAATTAGAAATTGCTAGCTATTGTAATCGCTTTTAAGTAGTAAAGACATTATCTAAAGAACAATATTTATCTTATTAAGATATAATTAGATTACGATAATTTTAAAAGATTTATAAGTTAAAAGAAACTAAACTTAAGACAAGTTCGCTAAACGCTCAAGTTAATCGTTCATAATTTTGAAATCTTTTATTGTTCAAGTAAGAAAAATTTGACAAATAAGTTGTTAAAACGTCTTAACTATAAAAAAGTCTCGTTATTAAATACAAAATTGCTATCAACATTGCAAAATAAATTGACGCTATTATTTAACAAAAATTCGCTAGCGCAAAATAGACGAAAGATATTAGTTAATTTGACCTTCGTATTTTAAAATAAGCTAGCGTTGTTGTTTAACGAAAAGTCGCTAGCGTAAAGCGAGCAAGAGATATTAGATAATTTGATTCTCGTATTACAATTAGTAGAAGTATTTACTAGTAACGCGAAAATCTCGCAATTATAAAGTAGAAAGAAAGTTCTTAATAAACTAGCATCTCTATTTTAACTAATTAATGTATAGATTGTTATCTTAAGAAAAGTAATTAAAGATATGCTAGAAAAATCGTATAAAAAATTTTAAAGATTAATAAAATTCTTAATTAAAAATCTCTAGACTAAAGACACTTAAATCGAAAAAATTTGTATTAAGATCAAGAAGTTGTCTCGTCGTTAACAAAAAACATAATCTCTAGATTAAGAGAATTTTGTTAAACATAATAAATTGTTCTATATTTTAAGAAATATAATTATTAAAGAGAAATTAATTCGCAAGAATTATAACAATTCTTTAACAAAACACTTTAAAATCAAAAAAACTCTAAATCTACTTTAGAGAAAGTATTTTTAATTTGTTTGCACAAAGCAAATAAAAACGTATATCAAAATATATAATATTTGCTAACGCATTAAAGTTTTTTATTATAAATTATATAATAAGTTTCGATTCTTACTTGTTGCAAAGAAGTTATAAAAGAAAATTATTATAAACTTTGTAACAAGTTTGTCGTCGAACAAGCGTTATAAAATTGTGTATAACTTAATCTTTATAATAGTTGATTATTGTACAAAAATAACTAAATATATATTTGTAATTATTAAAATTGATGTTGCAAAGCTAGCGAAAATGTTTTTTAATAAAATTGTTTTACGCTTTGAAACGTTAGCTAGCATAGTAAACGATTAAAAATCTGTCTTTATTAATATTTTCTAGTTTGTTATATGCTTTTATGCACGAATTAGAAAACAATTAAGTATTGTCTTTTATTCTTAAACAAATAACTTAATCGAACAACAAAATTAAATTCTTAAATATTGTCTTCGCACTTACGTTAACTTAGAATAGACGAGATAAACTAATCTATTATTAATAATAAAATTTGTCTATAACAATAGTTATTATGTTTTAATTAAGACTTCGTCGTTCTATTTAATATACAATTATTACTTAAAGATTTATTATAAAATTGAGAACAACTTTATCGAAGAGAAGATATTATTAACACAAGAACGCGTAAAACAACTTTATAATTTAAAAAACAATTCTAGCAAAACGTCTTAAAAACATTGTTGCGCAATAAATTAAATACTACAATAAAAGACATAAATTAAAGAGCTTTGCTATAGAAGAATTAATTATGCTCTTAATTAGAAATTTGAAGCAAAAAAGATTTAGCAAGAAGACATCGCACAAATATGTCGAATTGTTTAAAATTAAAAATAAGATTAAAACGCAAACTTATCGTTTTATCTTATTAAATATCTATTAAATTTATAATACTTTTTATGTTTTATTCTTGAAGTTATATTTGCATCGCATTGATAACAAATAGACGAAATAAATATTGCAAGCTTTAAAACTTATTAATAACAAAATTCAATAAAAAATTAGAGAAATTCTAGACAAAACTAAGTTAAAGAAGTAAATATAATATAAGATTAAGTAAATAAATTAAGACAAAAAGTACAATCAATAATTAAGAAAAGAGTTTATTAATAATGTCAATAAGTTGCAAAAGAAATGTAAAGAACAAACGTATAACAAACGAAAGTGAAAAAAGTAACGTAACGCGTATTGCGACAACGACAACTATATTAATAGACTAATCGTTGAGTCGAGTTTCGATACTAACATTCTAGTTCAACTTAAATACTTGATATCAATCTCTTGACTTAACTTGAAATCGATCTAGATTAACGATTTTTTGACTCGACTCGATCGACTCGCCAAGCAATCGAAAATGACGTCAAAATGTCAAAATTTTCTATTTTTAAAAAAATTCGCATTATTTGAATTACTAAAAATAGTTTAAAAATAATAACGCACAAATAACGTACAAATGCATTATCTAAATGCATTACTATATAATATTATAAACAAATTACTTAAATTAATCAACTTAATTAAGTTAATTAATGCACTTTTTTAAAAATAATTTAAATTTTTCGAGTCTTGGCGAGTCGAGTTGAGTTATACGCTAAGTACTTCATATTTATTCTTTGACTCGACTCAAATACTTGGGTCAAGATTTCTAACCTAAATCGAGTCTTGACGAGCTAGAAATTTGACTCGAACTCGATGACTTAACTCGACGCGATTAGTCTATATATTAACAATAATTTGTTTAATAAAATATTGCGCAATTGTTGTTGTATTGTTGTTGTATTTAATTAGATTTATAATAAAAGATTTCTTTATTTCGTTACACAAAATGCTAAAAATAATAAAATGATTTCTCTTGACATAAATGCTTAAAAACATAATTCTAAACTTCGTGCATTATACTTTGTTAATAGTAAACAAAGAAAATTTATATTCGAAAGCACGACGCATTTGCTTTGTTTTCTCTTAATTAATAACATATTGTAGCGACTTAACAAGTTCTTAATAATTCGTTAAATTTATCTCAAACAATTATAGAAAATTATCAAATTTATTCGAAAATAAAACGTCAAACTTCGCAAAGTTATTTGTAAACAAGTCTTTAAAGTTGCTTAAAGCATTCGTGTTCTCTTAAGAAAGCTAAATTGCAAAAAATTTACTTTGTTCGATCTTTATTATTTTCGTCGCAAACTTAATCTTATTACTTATATGCATTTTCGCATTCTTTATCTTTTATAGACGTGTAAATAAGCGAAACGCAAACAAAAATAAAAGAAAAATTTATTAAATTATTATTTAACAATCTTGTTAACAACTTAGAGTCGCGAAGAAATTTAATCGCAAAATCGTAAAATTTTGCGAAAAAATCTCTTAAACTTGTTTAATTTAAATTAATAACAAATTTAAAAACAATTTGATTTAACTTTTTCTTTTTCGTTTTTGTTAACAATTTGTTCTTGTTTTTGTTCTTATTTTTTTTTGAATTCTAAATGCATGTTAGTGCACTACACGACATATCGAAATAGACAAGAAAAAAGATAGAGAAATATGTTAAAAAGTAAACGAAAATACTTATAGTTAATATACGCTTTAAAAAAAGATCAATTAATTGTTTTATCTTGATAACAACGTTATTTTAATTCTTTTTTATCTTCTCGAATTTTTCTTCGAGCTTAACTTGACGCTCTAAAGCGCGAGTTAAATTATGTTTGAGTTAACAAATACGAGATTGCGTTCGATTTGTCGTTAATAAAATAAATTTTTTATTACGTTGTTAACTCTTTATATTAAGAATAACACTTTTTCGCAAACGTTTTATTAATTTGATAATTGTGTTTTTGACTTCGAACATCTTACAATGTTTGTTAACGAGAACTTTTATTCGATCTCGAAAGCGTTTAACAAATTAATAAATATTAGCAATTTTTGTATCGTAAGCGCAAACAAAATATATTGCAATATAGTAATTTAATTTACGAAAAAAAAATTTGTAATAAGTTTAAGCACTTTTTTTTTTACAAACGTATGCACGCTTGTTTACGCAAGTTATGCATAAAAAATTATTACAAATTATAATATGTTAATTCTTATAAATAGTAAGATGTCGAAATTATTTACTTTTTCAATTTCTTAATCTCTCAAAAAATAAAGATAAAGACATAATAATTTGATATTTGCATTATATATATAAGTCTTACGCATTATTGTTGTTGCAATAATTTACTCACAACAAAAAAGCAATTGCAATTAAAAAGAATATAAGAAAAAAAAAGAAAAAAAAGAGAAATAACAACACTTGTGTTTATAATTTATCTAGCGTTTGCGCAACGTTAATCTATATACATCGCTATTAATTGCAATTTTGTAAAATTATCAATATTTCTTTTCTATAGAACTTAATGTTAAACTCGAGATTTTATAACATAGTTTGTTATTCTTGTTTGCAATTATTAATACATAATATAAAGATTACTTTAAAACGTCTTTTTTCTTGCTATATTAATAATTCATATATAGTTAAAAGTGTTATTAGAATTAATAATCAAAGTATTATATTATATATTTGCAATATTTGCAATTTCGAGACAAAGAACAACAATAAACTAACGCAATATTTTAACAAGTACTTAATAATTTAAAAGAAAAAATATCAAAGAAAATCTAAATCTAAGATAAAGATAAAAGATGAATTAAAGAATAAAGAGTTATATTAATTATGTAATAGTTTTCTTAAACTTAAACAAATTGTAATAAAGACTAAGATATTAAATTTATTAAATAAAATAATATATAACAAAGTTCTATAATTTTTTAAATTAAGTTAAAATTAAAAGAATTATTTTGACGTATATTTTACAAAAATTACAATTTGCTATTTTTTAATTTTATAACAAGATAATACTATTAACAAATATTAAACTCTTAAGATATTTAATAATTTAATAAAAAGCAATTCTATAATAGATTTGCAATCTATTGTCTTCTCTCTAATAATAGAGAAGTATAATAAAGAGAAAAAACTTAAAAAACTTAACAAGTCTATAACTAGAGAAAATTATTGTCTTTGTTAATTCGAAGAAAGTATAACAATATATTTCGAAATTTCTTGTACAATATATAAGTTTTTTCGAAATATTATAAACTAAGAGTTTGCGCAATAATTAATAGACTACAAAATTACAATAATATACTTAAATATATTGTATATTATATAAGATTCGAAATAATAATTAAATAAACAAGTTAGCTTGAATTCTTGGCATTAACTCGACGAAACCCAACTTTGGGGTCGAGTTCGCGCCTTAATCCTGGCCCAACCCTACGAGGCCCAAAAGGGTAAATCAAGTTGAGAAAAAAGTGTTCGACCCAACTCAACGATCACACTAGCCACAAGGGCTGCTTCCCCAAATTGTCGATGAAGAATTTAAATTCTTCTTAAAATACAATAATTTTTTTCTTTTTACAATCTTTAATAAAATTATGCAAAATAAGATTGTTAAACTCTTTAACTAAAAAAGTTAAGTTAATAATTTAATTTTAATTATCTAGATAGTTCGAATATATTATTATAATATATTACTAGATAATCTTATATCGAAAGATTATAGAATATAATATAATTTTCTACTATTTATTTTAGAATTTCTTTATACTAATATTAAGTCTTGACAATTCGAATCGATTTTTCGAGTTAAATTTCGATTTCAAATATAGAAATTAATTCGAATTGTTAATTTTAATTTTAGAAATCGAATTGTTAAGACTTTCGAATCAAGTTAATATAAATTATTAAGATTCGAATCGAATATTCGATTCGAACTTTATTCGCATTTTGGAAGGCAGATCGAGCTAATAGAAACCAAGATATTTACAAGATTCTACAAATTTTACAGATCTATCTACTCTACGTACTCAAATTAGTATTGTCGAGGCAAAATTTGCTCGAAGAGTTCGTTTTGTTTTCTTCATGTTTGACAAAGTTGCGAAACCTTCATCAAGTTAAACTACGTCTTGGCGCGTAAAGTTTTGATGTTCGCGATGCGCACAAACGTTTGCAGTTGCTCGCTAGTTGCACAATTGCGTCAAATTATCACTTTTTCTATTTAAACGTTAGATTTCGTCGATTTAAACAAAGTTTACTTTGGGAACAAATCTAATGAATCAAGAGAACGAGTGCGCATCTCACGCAAGAAGATCATGATTATTATACTAGACGAACGCATTCACGAGCGCAATGTTGAGGAATGCCAAGATCGTCTCACGCAAAGCTTGGCTTGAATTTCTAGATTCTCGCAAGTGATGCAAGATTCACTAGCTTTGATCTTGATCTCGCACAAAGCCCAAATATTAGTAATAGAAAATTGCGACTTTTGTTATAACAAATCTAGATACATCTAGAACTAAAGTTAGGATTTATCAAATACGAATGTTAATAATTCAATTCGACGCAATTAGTTTATTTGGTTGCAATTAAATATATATTTTAACAACTTTATATACAATTGATATTTAAACAATACGCAGAGTATTTTAAGAATATTTTTTTAATACTATTTTTTTAATTCTAAATAAATAAGTATATTATCTAGATATATTATATAATAGATATCGATATACAACTTTAATACGCAATTTATATAAAATTAGAAAATAGTAGAAGTATTAATAAGATTAAAGAGTATAATTTAATACTTAAATTACTTATATTAAATATAAAAAGCTATTTTTTATTTATTGTTATAGTTAATTTTAATATAATAATATATATTATGTATATTAATTTTAATAAAATATTTTGTATTTGCGAAACGCTTAAATATTTCTAAAAGAAGAGAAAGAAAATATTTATTTTTAATAATTATTCTATTAAATTTGCAATAGTCTACGCAAAAACACAAACTACTATCAAATTTCTTTACAAACAATACTAAAGATTTAATAGAATTACTTGAAAAATAAATTTAATTCTTTTTTAATATATTTACAATATATTATATATATATTTTATATATAATATCTTGCTTTTTACAAAATTAATAAAATGCTTTATCTAGTTATGCTTCTTAAAATATCTTTAAAAGCTTTTTCGAAAATATCTTTATAATTTTTTTAATTTGATTTGAAACAACTAGCTTTTCGATCTAGAATATATTGTATTTTGCAATCTCTTTTTTTATATATATTTCGAAAACTTTTTTGAAAATAATATATAATAGAAAAGCGCAACATAGACTTTGCTATAATTTTTAAAAATAAATATAGCAAATTGTGCAAACTTTTTAGAATTAACTATCTAAATATTTTTTTTCGATTGTTTAAAAGAGTTATTTCGATAAATTTAAATATAATTTAACTATTTTATATTTAAGTTAACTTCTTCGAATTAAGATAATTCAAAAATTATTTTGTATTTTTATATATTAATAATGTAGAACTTGAAGAAATTTCTTTTTTTTTTTTTTTTTTGCTATTTATAATAGCAATAAAAAGTTCTTGCGTTTTATACAAAACTACAATACAATTATTAACAATTTATATCTATAATAAAGAAAAAATATCTTTAACAAAAAATTGCGAGATAAAGTTTTCTTCAATTTTTAAGTTGATAAAACACTTAACTTTGCGTATATTATACAATATATTAACAAATACTATTTAGATTAATACTCTAATTTGTTGCTTTTAACTTTTTACTAGCGTGATCGTCAAGTTAGATTTCAACTCGATCGAGTTAACTCGCTCAACCCTAACCCTAGAGTTAAACAAATTTCCTAGCCTAACAAGGTGGGGCGAACGAAGAATACACGTCGAGTGTTTAACTCGACTTACTCGATCACGTAACGTCACGTAACGCGCTAATCATATATAATTAGCGTAAATTCTACGCTAGCTTAATCGAGTCAACGCATAGATAAAATAAGATAAGATAAGCGAATGCTAACGCGACGAAGTTAGCTTAAGTTCTTGGCATTGATTCGTCGAAACCCAATCCTAGAATCGAGTTCGCGCCTTGACCTTGGCCCAATTCTACGAGACCCAAGAGGGTGGGTCGAGTTAAGAAAAAATTGTTCGATTCGACTTAACGATCACACTACTTTTTACGTCTAATACTATAGCAACAAGTATTAGATTTTAACTTTTCTTAAAGATATATTACTTTTGTTTTGCTTTTTTATCTATTTTTAGTATAGAGTTATTTAATTTGTAATTTATTTAATTGTAAATATAGTATTTAAAGTCAATTAATATATTGTACTTTCTTTTGACAATTATCTAACAATTATCTTTGTTTTGCTAATTATTGTTAATACTATCTCTAGTTTATATAGTTACAATAGTTTTAATAATTAATATAATAAATTTTTTTGTATTGTTAATTGCACTAAACAAGTTATCTTGTTTACACAAAAACCAGTTTTCTTTATTATATTTTTTAGAGTTGCTTGTAATATAAAAGATACTATTTAATTTTAGTAACTTTTTAATTAATTGTAAATATTGTTTAATTTCAATAAATCTATTATATATTTGCGTAATACTAATATAACTATATTGTTAACAAAGCATTTTCTAACAAATTTTGTCAATATATTTGTTTTTTAAGTTTTGTATTTTTTTATTATTAACAATTAGTTTCTTCAATTGCGAATATAAGTTGTTTAAGTAGATCGCAAATTTTTTAATTTCTTAATAGAATTGCTATTTCGAATTTTTAAGTTTAAGCTTAATTTCTATTTTGCAAATCTTAGATGTACTAAGAATTTTTTTAATATATCGAAAAATTAAATAATTTTTTTATTCTTATTACGTATCTTTTGTGCGTATTTGTACTATTAATTATATTGCTTTTTAGTAAAATATAATAGTTTAATATATTTTCGACTCTTTATTAATATAGTTTGCAAGATTATTTTAAATATAATTTTTGCAATTTTCGAATTAAATTTTCAAACTTATATAGTTAATATACTTTTGTATTAACAACTTTTTTAAGCAATTAGTTTTCTTGTATTAATCGAATTAATAATAATTATTACTATATTTGCAACAATAGTTATTAATATATTGTGCGAGCAATTAGACTAATTGCGTCGATTTGAGAAATCGAGTTCGATTTAAGAAATTAAATCGAATCTTAACAATTCGATTTCTAAAATTAAAATCGACAATTCGATTCAATTCCAAAAGTTAAATCGAAAATCGAATCGAAAAATTGAATTAAATTGTCAAGACTATTATTGTTACAAATTGTTATAGCATAAGATCTGCTTAGAGATTTGCTTAACACTTCTACCTAATTAGATCTAGCACCAATATTAGAATTGTTGTATTGATCGATTTGCTTATATATTTGTCTTTGATAGTCAAATAGATAATTAACAGTTACTTTACTTATTATAGTATGCATTTGATTTAATAATTTCTAATAATTAATAACTTCAAACAAGCTAACAATATCTATCTTTTATCGATAGAATTGTCGTATTAAGACAATATTAATTGATAACAAAAAGTATTTCGTTTGCAATATTGTTTATATTGTTTACAAAAGATAATAAAAGAAAACATATTTAGAAAGAAAAGATTATTTTTAGTAGACTTTAAGTTAATAAAACTTACAATTGACAACGATCTTTCTATTAATTTTGCAATTGCTATCAAATTGAACAAATTTATCTTCGTCTTCTTCTTCTTCTTTTTCTCTTTATACAAATCAATATCTTTGTTATCTATTAAGAAAGACGTAAGACAATTACTTGATGCTATAAAGAATATAAAGACAATAGAATTAACAGCGCAACAATTGAAGACTATATAGACTCGTTATAACGTCTTAGAAATATAAGACGATTATTTGAACAACTTCGTCGAACAAGATTTTCAAGATATAATATTCAAATCAAATATCGTCGTTCTTATTTAATCAATAAACAATTAATCGATCGAAATAAAGAGTATATTTAAGACGTTAAATAGCAAGATAGATGCAAAGAATGTATTTGTGCAATCAAATGTCTCAAAGTTAATAAAAAGAGTATTTAAAACAAAAGCAATGCAAAAAACGTCAAAGATATTGTCGAGAAAAACATTACAAACTATTTATTTTATATCGCGAAGCTTGCAAAATTTCTTTTAAGAATTAATCTTTTCTTATTGTTAATTCTTGTTATTAAATATTTTACGCGAGTAATTACAAGACTATGCAAATAATAATTACGAACAAGAGCAAAATAGAAGCAATTACTTTAATAGAGAAGATAATAGAGAATATAATAGAAGTTGTTTACAAGAATTTGTCTTTTATGCTAACGAACAATTAATTATTTTTTATTTTATAAACAAATTGTTTGTTTCTAATTTAAAGTCGATATATTTACAAAGTATCGCAATTATCAAGCAGAAGGTATTTAGACTCTTAAAAATAAAATATTTTTATTTCGATTTGTCTAAGAATACGCATGCAGCAGAAAACTATATAGTGTTCGAAAAGAATATCTTTTATTGCGATATTTATATGTTTACGCAATAGATTAGACGTGTAACAATTATAAAAGATGTAAACAAGCAGTTGCATTTTTGTCTACGCAAATTAATAATGATTTAATTTACTAGTTAATTAGAATATCTATAGCAATATCTTAATAATTAATTCGACAACTTTTGCATAACTTTAATTGTCAAATATAAGATATTTATCTTTAAGATCTTTGACAAGTTGCAAAAAAGTATTATATTGTGCAAAATGCACAAAAAGAACGTTCGACAAACAACTATATTTAGATAATTATTTATTAATAAAAGATTATGTAATATTGTAAACTTTGTAGTTCTTACTTACGTATAAAAAAATCTAAACAATAATTTCCGACGTAATATTAGACGTTCTAATAGATATATTAGTTTAAACAAGTTTGTAAAGACATTAAAGAACGTTATCGAATACTATAATAATATTACTAGAAAGAACGATAGAGTCTTGATTATTGTCTTCGATAGAATCTTTATTACTAATTAAATCTCTAATTGATTTGACGAAAAGAAGATAGTCTTTTAGCGAGATATTAAAGTTGTAGAATGTCGTCTACTATCGTAGCAAGCATCTACTTCTTTATTATCGCAAACTAGAGAATATCAAAATAAATATTAGAGCGATAATCGAGAATATTCAAAAAATTTATTGCGTTAGTATTTTTCTTTTAATCAAAAACTTCTTATCAATTAGACGAAAACGCGTTCTATCTACTTTATAGACGTTTAGAATGTTGAAGACAACAAGAAATACTATTTATTGTCGACAAATATCAAGTATGTCATTGCTAACGCACAATTTGACGAAACAATAATCGTTTTTTATAATCAAATATCTATTGAGAAGAACTTTAATAATACTTATACTATTTGACACAATATGCTCTTATATTCTTGCAATATTTGCTAGATTATCTATTTTAAGCCCTATAAGAGACTTGACAATTACATGTTTAATTGTTATTAGATAGATATTTGTTCTAATCAAAGCAAGAAACGCAAACGATATGTTAATTAAATAGAATATGCGATCTTAAATGTCTACAAAATCAAAGTATTGTCTAATAAATATGCGATCTTTAAGATAAAGCTCTTTCAAGACAATAATAATCAAGAACAAATAGTTGTTTGTACAAATACTAAATTAGGCACTAGCTTTATAAACAAATTCTTGTTATTTAAAGACAATCTATACAAGCGTTTAGATATTGTTTTACTTGTTATTGTACAAGACATTGTTGACAAAAAGATAGTTAACAAACAAATGTATCTATCTATTTAAGTTGTAGAAGTCGACAAGATTGTCTTAGAAGTTTATTTCTATATTATTAAAGATATTAAAGTAGACATAACTTTAGACAACAACGTTCTAGAGATGTCTCTAAACAAAATTAGTCTTTATCTATATAGCAAGCAAATGCAAATCGATTATATTTAGATGTCTATTAAATTTACATTATCAAAAGTATTGTCGATAAACTTTTATATTATCTTTATTATTGTCTCGATTGTTCTTAAATTGTATCTTAAAACAATGTAGAAAACAAGCAATTAAATAATAGATAAACAAACAACGAGAACAATAAAATTTGTTATAAGAATCGATCAAAGATAATGCATTAAAATTATTAAAATTAACGCGTCTTCTTAATTCTTTTCGATTTTATCGACGCAACAAATGCATTAATTAAACGATTATAGAATGCTTCGCTTCGCAAAGTCGAATGTCGAAAAAATAAATTTTAGATTTGTCTCTAAAATCGAGTTCAAAAAGATCTCGAAGACAATCTTAAAAACATTTGAATAACGTTGTTATGTTATTCTTTTTACAAATTATCGTTGTTACGCAAACTATATTAAAACAATAATATCTTGTCGTTGTTGCATTAATTAATTCTAACAATAATTCAATTCTTCTTGCTCCAGTTGTCGCAAACATTTTTGAAAAAGATAAGTACATATTTCTTTGTTTGATATGCATAGCAGAAGCGCTTTAGCATTACAAACGCTTTATATTTCGATTTACTACATATTTGTATGCAAAGTCAAATCTTATATTTGTTATTTAATAACATAATCACAAGAACGCAATCTTTTTTCGAAAAAGATAAGCAATTGTTACGAATTGTTATGATATAAGATCTACTCAAAAATCTGCTCGACACTTCTATCTAATTAGATCTAGCGTCAATACTAGAATTGTCGTGTTGATCGATTTGCTCATATATTTGTCTTCGACAATTAGATAGATAATTAACAATTACTTTATTTATTATAGTATGCATTTGATTAAATAATTCCTAACAATTATTTTTACTAAATTTATACTATTTTTAGTATTCTTAATATTCTTGATGATTTGATTCGATTTCAAAATAATTAAACTTGAATCGATTTTCGATTTAATTTCTAAAGTTGAATTGTCGATTTAAGTCGATTCTAGAAGTTGAAATTGAAAATCGAATTAATAGTTAATTTATGCAAGCTAAAGTTTTGCAATTACAAACTTAATTTTAAGTCTTAAAAGTTGCAATATATTTGTATTATTAATATACTATATAATAATATTTGTTGAAGTAAATAATATAGATTTGTTTTTAGAGTTAAATACTTCGATATCTTCTTTGCTCTAATTAATAGTTGTGCTAGTTGTGCTAATATTAAAATAATTACTTTTGTTTAATTTTTAAGATATATTATTTGTATAACTTTCTTTACGCAACTAATTATTAATAACATTCTAAAGATTAACAAATTTCTAGATACGTTTGCAATAGCAAGTTACTAGACTAATTGCGTCGATTCGGAAAATCGAGTTTGATTTAAGAAATCGAATTAAATCTTGACAATTCGATTCGAATTGAATCGAAAGTCTTGGCAATTCTATTTCTAAAGTTGAGATCAACAATTTAATTCGATTTTAAAAATTAAATCGAAAATCGAATCAAAAAATCGAATCGAATTGTCAAGACTATTATTTTTAGTAAATTCTATTATTTTTAGTAACAATTAATTGATAATTTAATAGAAATAGTTAATCTATTTAAATTAATTAATAAATATATTAGATTGTTTTTATATTATATATTACTATTATGCATTATCTAGAAAACAATTAAAAAAATCTAAATTTAAACTAAATTTAAACTATTTTTAGTATTCTTGACATTCTTGACAATTCTATTCGATTTTTATTTTTGAAATCGAAAATCGACTCGATTTGATTCGAGTCGATTTCAAAATAATTAAATTCGAAAAAAAATTTAATTCGATTCTTAAAGTTAAATTGTTGATTTAAGTCGATTCCAAAAGTTGGAACCGAAAATCGAATCAATAGTTAATCTACAAGTTACTAATAATTTGTTAATTATTACTTTTAATTAAGCAACTCTATTTAAACAAAGCAATTAGAATTGTAAAGTAGCAACTATTTCTTTAAATAAAGTTGCGTAGTTAAGCAAGTTAAGTTAGATAATATATATAATCGTATAGTAGTATTTATAGTAGAACTAATTGCTAAGGAATACAAATATAAAAAAGTTTCACTTCTTTATAAAATACTTTTTTGTTTACTATTAAAGAGAAATTGTATACAAGCAATATTTGCTAATTTAATACTAGTTTTGCTTAAATCTAGTTTGTGCAAGCTTTGTCAAATATATAGTTATATATATTTAATACACTATTGCAAAGTAAATCTAATACTTCGAGATATACTTTATATTTTATTAGATTGTTTTTTTGCAAAATTGCAAATTTGATATTTGCAATTAAATTTCGACTTAATCTTTTATCTATTATTAATTACTATCAATATATAGATTAAATATAAATTGTATAGTTATATTGCGCAAATCTAAATACTTATATATTTTAATTAACTTCTAAATTATATTGTTTTAACTAAAATATTTCTAAAATAATATTATAAATAACTATTTCTATTATATTAAAAATTAGTTTTTTGTAGTATTACTAAGTAATTATTAATAGTAATTTTGTTTTTTTATTTATTTATTTATTTTTTACAAATAATAAATTTCTATTTACAATTATTAAATTGTAAGTATTAAATTTCTTTTAAGTAAAATACTTTTTTCTTATAACGAAAGCTTTAATTATAAAATTATCTATTATATTAAAATCGATTATTGCTATAAATTGAAAATTATTAATTTTAATTAATATAGTAAAATATTGTATATATATTGTTAAGTTTAGTTGTTATTACTAGACTAATATATTGTATTTCTTTAATACAATTTTTACTAAAAAAATTAAACTTTTTTATATTTTTATATTTTAACTTCTATTTAAAATATTTATTTATATTAAGCTTTTTTTGATTACTAAATTACTAATTTTAATTTTTAAAAAAATTAACTAATTTTATTCTTCTTTTTTAGATAAGTTTAATATAAATTGTTATGGCAGACTATTTAATTAAGACTTTTATATATATAGTATATTTTCTTTATAATAGTATTTTTATATTTAAATACTAGTATTTCGAGTATCTTGTTTGCAACAAATTGTTATATATATATTTTAATAAAATTTAACTGTTCTATAATAATATTAAATTTTTTTTTCTATAGTAATATTGATTTCTAACTTCTTTTTATATTTATTTACAATTTTTAATAAATTAATTAATAGACTGATCGCGTCGGTTCGAGAAACCAAGTTTGATTCAAGAAATCGAATCGAATTTTGACGATTCAATTCGAATCGAATCGAAAGTCTTGACGATTCGATTTCTAAAATTAAAATTAACAATTCGATTCGATTTCAAAAGCTAAATCGAAAATCGAATCGAAAAATCGAATCGAATTGTCAAGACTACTATTTTTAGTAAATTTTATTATTTTTAGTAATAATTTAATTATTTTTAGTAACAATCAATTAATAATTTAATAGAAATAGTTAATCTATTTAAATTAATTAATAAATATATTAGAAATTTTCTTTTATAAATGCATTACTAATAAGCATTATCTAGTAATTAATAAAAAATCTAAATTTAAACTTAATTTATACTATTTTTAGTATTCTTGACATTCTTGACGATTCGATTCGATTTCAATCTTTGAATTGAAAATCAACTCAATTCGATTTAATTCGATTCCAAAATAGTTGAAATCGAATCAATTTTTGATTTAATTTCTAGAGTTGAATTGTCGATTCGAATCGATTCTAGAAGTTGAAATCGAAATCGAATCAACAATTAATCTATTAAACAAAGTTTCAAGAATCGAGATAATTTATAATATCTTCTATACAATTATAAAAGTTCTTTTAATTATATTTTTTGTCTAAGTTAATTACTAAATTGTAAAAATTAAAAAAAATAAAAAAAATAAACAAATTTTTTGCGTAAATATAGTGTGATCGACGAATTAAATTTCAATTCGAACGAATTAATTTACTTAGTGTGATCGTTGGGTCGAGTTTCAATCCAATCGGGTTGACGCGCCCAACCCTGACCCTAGGGTCAGGCAAATTTCCTAGCCCAACAGGGTGGGGCGAGCGAAGAATGCGCGTCGAGTGTCTAACTCGACCCACTCGATCACATGACGTCACGTGACGCGCTAACTAGATTAAATTAGCGCAAGATCTACGCTAATCATATGCGATTAGCGTGGACCCTTGCGCTAGCCCAATCGAGTTAGCGCGTAGATAAGATAAGATAAGATAAGCGAATGCTAACGCGACAAAGTTAGCTTGGATTCTTGACATTGACTTAACAAAACTCAATTCTAGAATTAGGTTCGCGCCTTGATTCTAATTTAATTCTACAAGACTTAAAAGAGTAAATCGAGTTAAGAAAAAAGTGTTCGACCCAATCCAACGATCACACTATTTAAAATTATTTTTCAATTTTTGTTAAAATATTATTATAAATATAATATTGTTTTATCTAATAAAATTAATATATTTTTAAAATCTAACTATATAGTTTGTTGCAAAATTTATTAAATTAAATATTTAATTATTTTTTTTATAATTTATTTCTTGTTAAATATTTCGAAAATTCTTCGAAACTTTTTTTTAAAATTGTTAAAGTTTATAAATATTATATAAAAAAAATGTTATAATTTTTTAAATATTTGCGGAAGTTTAACTTAAATTAATACTAAATCTTTTTTCTAAAAAATATTAATATAAAAATTGTTTTTTAATTTGCTAAAATAAGATAAACAATAAAATTAATATCTATTTATATAAGTTAATTTTTTAGATCGATATAATCTCTATAGTAGATATTAAGTTTGTTAATTTTTATTTTGTTGTTTTTATTAAATATTAGTTAATATAATAATTTGATGTAATCGTTAAATCGAATCGAACACTTTTTTTTTTATTTAATGCAAGAATTCGAACAAACTTCTTTGTTTAATTTAAAGCTATATTAATTAATTGCGTTATGTAGATTAGTTTAAATCGAGTAATTCTTTTTCTTTCTTTAAAACCTTCTTTCTTTGAAAGCACGCTAAATTCTCTACAAAACGAGGTAATTTTAATAAAATACCTATAAAATACAAGAAAGTTATGAATTTTTTAAAATTTAAGATTTTTTAAAGTTAAGCTTCCTAAGCCCAATTACTTAGCAATTCTCTCGCGAAATCGAGTTCGACGATTAGACTATATAATATTAACAAACTTGTACTTAAAATAGAGACGCAATAATCTAATATAAATATTCTTAAAATATTTAAAGTATTACGATAGTATTTTTGCTAAAAATATTAAAGAAACTTTATATTATTAAAGAGATTTATAGATATCTTTAGACAATACAAACAATTATTTAGTAATGAGAAATTGCAACTTAGTAATTATAACAATAAGTTAAAACTTAAAATAAGTAAAATACAATTTATAAGAAAGTTGTATTCGAAAACTATATATCTTTCTAGTCTTATTATTTAAGATTTAAGATATTTAAGATATATAAGATCTTAAGTATCTTAATTATCTTAACTCTAAATTTAAGATATTTAAGAGTTGAACTATCTTAATTATCTTAATTCTAAATTTAAGATATTTAAGAATTAAGCTATTCTAATTATTTTAATTTTGTTAATAAATCTTCTCTTTTTAATTATTTATAAAGAGCAATACGCAATCAATAGTATCTATTAGTACGCAATTTGTAATAGAATAGAACAATTTCTAATAATATACTATATATACTAATGTGATTGTTAAGTTGAATTAAACACTTTTTTCTTAATTCGACTTATTCTCTTGAACTTCGTAGAATTGAATTAGAATTAAGACGCAAATTCGATTTTAGAGTTGACTTTTGTCGAATTAATATCAAGAACTTAAGCTAACTTCGTCGCGTTAACATTCGCTTATTTTATCTTATCTTATCTACGCGCTAACTCGATTAGATTAGTGCAAGAATTTACGCTAGTTATATGCGATTAGCGTAAATTCTGCGCTAGCTTAATCGAGTTAGCGCGTTACGTAACGTCACGTAGTCGAATAAATTAAATTGAGCGTTCGACGCGCCTTATGCGTTCGATTTATTCGATTAAGCTAGAACTTTTGCTCGATTTTAGAATTAGAATTGAGCGAGTTAACTCGTTTGGATTGAAACTTAACTCGTTGATTACACTAATATATACAAAAGTTTAAAGTCTATTATTGTTAAGTTAAAAGATTGTTCGCAAGAGTTATTAAACAAAATATAGACAATATCTTTGCAATTATTAGACTGATCGCCAGGCCGGGTTTCGATACCAACATTCTGGCCCGACCCGAATACTTGATACCAATCTCTTGACCCAACTTGGAATTGACTTGGGTCAACGATTTCTTGACTCGACCCAATCGACCCGCCAAGCAATCGAAAATGACGTCAAAATGTCAAGATTTTCTATTTTTAAAAAAATTCGCATTATTTGATAAGAAGGCAGGCGTTCCCCAACAGCATATGAGGCCGTGCCAATCAGAGTCTAGTCCAATTCTCCCCAGCGGTAATTCGCTTGGGGCCACTTCTAATGGCATGGGATGCAACCAATGGCCTTCATACTCCACATTCCGCGAAGGCCCGGGATCCTCAAGCCTGCGGTGTACGCGTGGCCCTGACCAGAGATGGGAGGATCCGAGGACAGCACTATGCCGCAAGGTACGGATTCAGGATCGTTGGAGTGCGGCAGGTGTTGCCTATCGGAGTTCGGCGAGACCGTTTCGGCAATGCAGGAGCCGTGCCGCGCTTCTGCACAAAGCGCGAGGGGAATTGGAAGCTGACCGCATGAGAAGCTGCATGGTGGAGATAACGACGCGGGGGCGGAGAGACGCTGCGAGTAAGCGGCCGTTCCTTCGGCACGGGCTGGCTGTGTCTAGTTGCTTTCATGGATTCGTGATACTCGTTTCTGACAGAGGCGAGGCAGTCTGGAGCATACAGCCCCCAATCAGCCAAGCCCATCGACTTCCGGCGTCCTCAAGGCTGTCGGATCCATCTCCTCCAGTCGTTTGACAATGTGCGCGATGGAATCAATCCAGTGTCCACTCACGTCTTCCAAATCCTCAATAGCAGTAACGAGAAGTCTCAAGACGCCCACCGTATGTGCTAGTTGGGCATTATCGGTTGCTGAAGATAGTTCGCTGTTCAGGACTTGCATCGCCATGCAGACGGGCCACATGCAATAGATGTTCATCTGCTTGAACAACGTTCTCTTGGGTTGCGCCAGCTTCGGAATGAGGGAGACGCCTTCCACGATGCGCATGGCGGCTTGGCTGCATCGACTGTTGCACTCTGCGACCAAGGTCTTGGGCAATGCGTCCCCGTTAGCTTTGACGATTGCAGCTTCGTGAAGGCAAATGTCAATAGCGCACAGGTTCAAGTTGAGCGCCAATGCAAACTCGTCTTCGAGGAGCTCTTGCGCATTCATCATGCCGGTCAGGCCGTCGGTGTAGCTCTTGAGATCTTTGTCAATTCCGTAGTGGTGCTCCCAGAAGCTGTAACAGGAGCCGCCTGTTGTCGATTCGTTTTCGAGAGATGATCTGACATGGCCTAGGCAGCGGCGGTACAATGACACCATGATCACCAAGCCTGTAAATGATGAGATGTAGCCCGTCCCTAAAAGACTTCGGGCGTTTTCTAGTGATGGCATAGATGGTTCGTTCGGTTCTGGGATCAATCGGTAAGAAGGTAGAGCGGTGGTGACCTGTGATGCATTGATCGCGACAACGGTTCCAGATCGAACGCTGGCATATGCATCAATGATGAACAACACCCAGAAGGCCTTCCGTCGTTCTTCTAAGTCGACTTGTCTTTGCGGTGGTGGTAGAGTCTGCTGGAATTTGGGTACGCCATTGGCACAAGGGTTGGGAGAATCCATGCGATCTAAACCCATCATCTGAGCGAGCCTGATTGCTCGGCCTTGAATCTGCGGTCAGCAGAAGTGTAGATCTATGTCCAGCAATCAGATCCTTACCGAGCGTCATCCAAGCTCTCGCAAAACCTTTCCCCTTGAGCTCGGAGCACGTTATCAAGATGCAGGCCTGCAAAGCTTCAATGCTCATCAAATTTGCACCATCCTCTTCTCGCTCGCAGACCTCGAAATATTCCCGGGAAAGCTGATAGCATTTATCTTTGATGTGGGTGTATCCATCCATCAGTGAGGCGCCCAGAGTGGCCATTGCGTAACTGAGGCTGGTTACTTGCGGTGACCTGATTGGTTTGCTCATCTCTGATGAGAATTTTTCTTGGATGACTATAGGCATTGTGTGGTGAGCTACATCGAAGTACGCATAGTGCCTACGAGGATTAGCATACACTTTTGGTTTCAGAGGTGAAGTCTTACAGTATCTTCAGAGTCTGCAACGGTATCTCTTCATCTGATGCGCCACAGTTCCAAGCAGGTCCAGGCAAAAGGGGTGAAAGAGTAACCGACTGATCGAAGATGAAGGGAGTTATGGGCATTTGGCCCTCGGAGCTGAAAGTTATGTTCGAATCATTTTCCAATTCCAGGTTTCCCCTACGTCGTGAGACACTCGTTAGCTCGGTGCTCATGCAAAAATGGCCCCTTCACACACTCACCAAGTATCAAGGTCCGGTTGCATAATCTGCTCATTCATATTCAAGTTGTCGAGATAACCCATATCAGGCGGTACGGCTTGCTGCTGTATGTCCTTGCAATCCAAAGGCAGAATGTCTAGGTCGTAGTTCATTCCTTGGTTTGGGTCGAGCTGAGGGGGGTTCATAGCTAGTCGTGCTTCCGTCTGCGCCAGACGCGAGGAAAGTGTCAAAAGGAGTTGCGACACATCCATCTGGGACGAAATCTGTTTGGCCGGTGCAGTGTATTTACAATTGTGTCCAAGTCTTGCGCACCGTCCGCATATAGGCTGCTCCCTATTGCATCTGATCTTCCTTTCTCTGCATTTGACGCAAGCCAGTCGTTTCCCGCTTCCAGTCTCGGCCATTGCTGCTGGGGATGAATGACGACAGGGATCGTTTGATTTCTCTGATGAGACAGGCTTGGTGCCTGATCCTTTTCTAGGTCGTCCGGTAGGTGGCATGGTCTCGAAATCTGGTCTCGTCCACAACGGAAGAGCTGTACTGGATAGAGACGCTCTTAGAGACATGGATGAGGCGTTCGAAAAACGCGTCTCTCACGAGGGCGCAAGGTAGGAAGCGCTTGGGGTCTAGTATGTTGGTAATGCCGAAGCGGATGAGCATGCATCAGTCGAAACGATCAACAGAATCCAGTAAGCCAGGACACGAGCCAGCGCCTCTGTACCACATTGATTGAAACCCAAAGGATTGCATCTGATGGAGGGTCAGGATCCCCCTAGTGTACGCATACTACACAAAGAGTTGCAATGCCTTATCTTTGGGTCAGTATTCTCCGACGTGGTGACAAGTCCCTGCGTCACTGTGCCTCCAATCGCAGGCTGCCGGCAAGCGAGCCTGTCAGCCTGCAAGGGCTCAGCGCAAACACTCTAGAAATCTTGGCAGGATGATCGCTAACTGGGTGCTACAACAGGTTTAGGCCTGCGATCACAGTTGCCTCGCGCCTTCCTCAAATTCTTCAGGTCCCTCGCTCCTCCCCTGTCAGAGAGGATTATCATGGGCCACTTTCAGTAAGAAAAGCTGAAACGGGTCTTTGCTAGGCCACCCACGTGTGGCTTGATTGTTTCCTTCTAGCCACTTTTGTTTGCATAACACACGTACATGTACCGGAGCACTCATCCACCCACCTTATTGTAGGAATAATTCACTTATGTCTCTTCCAACCTCTGAAGGTTCGGCGACTTGTGCTGTACGCGACCGAGCAACGGCGGAATTAGACCATGGACAGTGCCGATCGATGCTAGGTTTGACAAGATAGGCGGGACAACGACAACATGGTCAGATAATCGACATGGAAAACAGAACGTTTTGCGCTGCTGCTTGGCCCTTACGGTCGACCCGAGGTGACCTATCAGATTGATCCTCCCTACCGAAGGTGGCCCTGATCAACACCTGCAATCTGGTGTCAGATCGCTGCGGACCGAGACGTCCGCGTGGTCAGCCAGACCTGCCTCATGCACAAATTGGGAACCCTGCATTCGCCTCCACACATTTTCTACATTTAGGAAATGCTCCCGAGAGCGGACCGCGTTCAGCGTTGACCTCCTAGGATGAGTCCGTGGAACGGACATGCAGCCCGTTGTGTATGTACCCTCGAGTTGCTTTCGGAAACCTCTCGACCATGGCTTTCCAGATACATAACTGGCGTCGTATCTCGTCTCGCGTTGAACTCGCCGGAGCCCGATCAGCAGCCTCTTCTACATCCTGATGAGCCGTCCAAAAGCGAATGAAACCCCTATGCATCACACTTGAGACAAATTCTCATCCTATCTTGACAGTCATTGATACCTGATTCTCCACCTACGCTAGGACTATTCTCACACTTCCGTCGCTCACCATGCATGATGCGGAGAAGAGATCGTTCAGAGTGATCATTGTTGGCGCTGGGATTTCTGGGCTCGTGTTGGCCCATGCTCTGGAATTGGCCAAAATCGACTTCATAGTCCTTGAAAAGGGCGTGGTGGCTCCACCATGGGGCACCAGTATAACCAGTAAGCTCATTGGCTCGATTTTAGTATCATCTGACATGTGTCGGAAGTGGTCCCAGCGGGAGCCAGACTGTTGCACCAGATTGGATGTTTGGAAGCGGTGGAGAAGCGGTGTACGCCTATGAAGTACTTCTGCTGCAGGCTTCCAACTACTGGGAAAACTGTGCTGCAGGACAGGTGGTTCGACGCTATGAGAGAGAAGTACGAAGCTGACAACCATACATAATTCTGACAACGCTAATGGAAGCATAGATTAGGCTATCCGGATCTAACAATGGAGCGAAGAGAATTCCTCCAGATCTTATACGATGAATTGCCCGACGTATCGAAAATCCTGACTCGCAAACGGGTCAAGACTGTCGTAGACAACGAAGACGAAGCTTACGTTGAGCTGGAAGACGGGTCAGTGGAGAGAGGTGATGTTGTCGTTGGATGCGATGGCGTACACAGCACCGTACGCGAAGCAATGTGGGCCATCGCCAACAAGACGATACCCAATTTCATCAGCAACAAAGAGAAACAAAGTGAGCAAGATCCAGCCAGGATCTGCGCAAGAAATTAAACTGACGCTGCTCCACAGCAATGGTCGCGAACTACAGCTGCCTCCTAGGAATCGCACCCATGCGACCCGGGCTCGGCATGAATGATATGACTTTTGTATGCAACAAGGGATACACGTTCCAGCTCCTGACTCAGCCCGACGCGATCTACTTCATGATCCATCACAAACTCCCAGAACCAATCTGCTGGCCTAATCGAGTACGATACACCGAGAAAGACGCCGAACGGGTGGCCGCAAAGTTTGCCGACCATCCTATTACGGAAACACTGGTCTTCGGCGATCTATGGCGGAGCCGGATTCGAGGTCATTTGATATCCCTAGAGGAAGGAGTCCTCGAGCATTTCTTCTTTGGGCGAACAGTCCTGATTGGCGACGCCGCACATAAGGTAGGACTATGCCTTCGTGCCATGGACTATGCCTTCGTACCTTGGTGAAACTAACAGTCTCCAGGTAACACCCAACGCCGCAATGGGCGGAACTTCCGCCATCGAAGATTCCATCGCACTCGCCAACGCCATTCACGGGGTAGCAAAAACCCACCTAGACGGGAAACCAAGCCGGAAGCAGATAACGACTGCGATGCAACAGTATGAGGACGAGCGCAAGCCAAGGTTGAAGAAAATCCACGACGAGTCCGCGTTCGTGACGAGATTGCAGTCCTACGATACTTGGTTCCTGTACCTCCTGATGCGGTGGATCTTGCCGTGGGTGGGCTTAGCTCCGATCGTGCATTCGGTCTCGAAGCTCGGTAGCCAGGGGCCAAGGCTGGAGTATGTTGATGTCAAGGAGGAGCGTGGGACTATTCCCTGGTTGCATCCTCAGCCAGAGTTGGGCATGAAGACTACGGTCGCTTGAGGCTTGTAGGTAGATGGTGCTGCTGTGACTCTGAAGGCGTGTTCTCGGCCATGTCTTGTTGTACTAGAGCTATTTAGTGATTACCTTACTTTGCACAACCTATCTGTACCCACGTATGGCAGACCTTTGTCAGGGCCCCTAAACCAGCTACATCTTCTCTCGACAGGGCCTAATGACAGCCGTCAGTCAGATGGACATCTCACCCGCTCTGAGTGACAGAATACCAAAGATACCCCCTTTCGAAATATCATAGACTTCCCCAAATCACATGCAAAAGCCCTCCCTTGCGATCAACTCCTTAGCCCCTTCCCACCTAGATACTCCGATATATCACGGCACGAACCATTCTCTAACACGCTTATGCCAGGGTCTTTCTTTCAGCTGGCCGCGTGTATACCCTAGCATCATCACACCCTCATTCCTCCTGTGTAGCGACTCTGCATACAGTACATGTAGATAGCTTAGAACGCGAACATTCACTATTCGTGTCAGTGTGCAAGCTTACTACTGGCACATGGTATTGCGAGTAAATTCCCCAGCTCACCACCTGCTTCTGTCGCTGCACTTGATAAGAGCGGACGGGATAGAAAAATCGGGGTTCGGTGCCTGGTTTGGTGCGGGCCCGCTCTCCGCACTCTTTGGCGTGCGCGGCCCGGGATCGCGACGTTGAGCTATGCTGCTTCTAGCCTTTGGCCTTGAGAATACGGTTCGTGCTATGCTGTTAATTCGAAGCCGAGCGTGGATGTTGGACGAAAGGGGCCCAAAGATTGCGGAAGCAGGGCCCTCTGAGAGCGTTGATGGATCGGACAGGCTGACCCTGCCGCAACCAAATGCGCATTCGTCCGAACGTCGGAGACGGTCACCAAAGACGCAGGCGGGAGACGTTTCGGTTCTGCTGTTTCTTCCGCAAAGGATATTAATGACGAGATATCTCGGACATTTCTCTCTGGTATCAAATTTGCCTTGGACATCCGGAGGCTTTTGATGTGGTAGTTGATTATGGCTGCGTCTGGCGACAACAACGTCGTTCCGTCGGCTGTCCTTAGAGTCTCTGAGAAAGTCCGGAAGACGTTGGGCTTCACCTCAAAGTCAGGCTTTCAATCATGTGAGTAGTCCCTTCATCGGCACCGCCGTATACATGCTGACAGACCCGCTCAGTCCTGGCTCTCAGCATCCCATTCATAATCTTCATCGTTGTCTCGTCACCGCATCTCGACGTCGCCAATGGCCTTTGTGGCCCGCACATGAATACTCTCCGGGCGGGCCAATGTTACTGGTACACGCACCCGACCGAAAAACGCTATGGTCTGAGTCTCGCTATCCATTTGGCGGCCATTATGCCCGCAGGAGTGCTGGCAATTCTTCAGTTCATCCCCAGACTCCGCCAGCGGTATCCTTTTTACCACCGTTGGGGCGGCCGCTTGAGCTTCGGCCTCGCCATCCCAGGGATCCTTAGCGTTCCTTTTCTCCTAGACCGAGCCTTCGGAGGAGGCCTTGACACGAGAAGCTCGGCAACTCTGCTCTGCGGACTTACAATGTGGGCAGTCACCAAAGCCTGGACGACCGCCCGGGCGCGCCAATTCGACCAGCATCGGCGCTGGGCCACGCGCGCTTGGATGTGGCTGGGATGCATCGTCACCCACCGAGCGGTCATTGGCATGTTCGCGGCGTACTCGTCTCTTGCGGGGCCGAAGCTGGCGGCGTCGATCCCTTGTCCGCAAGTGTGGGCCATGATTGAGAACGTGTATGGGACGGGCTTGGACGCGCAAGTTGCTTGGTCAGATTATCCGACGTGCGTGGGACTGACAACGGCGTCGAATGGGACAGTGGAGACGTTCGGCCTTGTGTACGGTGATTTCCTGAGCGGCAAACCGGAGGAGCAAGCGGCGGCTTTGTATCTTGCTTTTGGGCCGGCATTCTGGGTGGCGATTCTTATTCATGTTACTGCTACTGAGGTTTATCTCAAGCGGGACGGCGGCAGGAGACTGCAGGGTAAACGGCTGGCTAGTGGATTAGAAGGACCAGCTCAGTCTGTAGACGGTAAGGAAATGAAGACACGCTAGGTACCTTAGTTCGACGAACCGGTATAGTAATCGATGTCGCGAATATCTGCATCGGAATAGAAAAAGCTTGGAAAGTATCACATGGTATAAGTACAAGAATTGACTGACGGATATGTGTCTTTGTTTAGTTGTATTGGTGGTCTGATATGTAAGAATGAGACTCGAGCGATTCGAGAGATGATACGACTGTAAAACATTTGATGCGTGTGAACCTTCGACGAAAACGAATTATAAAGAAAGAGACCCTGTTCGTAACCTACATATATTGAAGTAGGTACTGTAATCGGACTATGGCCAAATCCCTCCAAAGATCGGACAAAAGTCGAGAAACCCTTATTCACATTAGCACGAAATCCGAAAGATAGCCGGAGCACGGCCTTGACAACGATAATCCCCTTGAATATGGATCTGTAAATGTAGAATGGCAAGACGGGCCTATTCGTCAGAAATAGCTGCGTTTCCGGTCAATTATGCATGCAATCAAGCATCTAATTGAATATCCCAATACCTTGAGTTTCAAATGGAGCTCTCAAACGGTGGTCATCGGACGTATGATAGAGAGGTAGGAATACAGGGAAATTACATGCAATTTCACATCGGTGGTTTCACGGACCTGATTCGATTATTACATGTGTAAATGGGAAGTTCAATTAGAGGCCCAATTGAACAACGCTTTTTACGTTGAGTTGTTCTGTTGTAGATCAGAACAATGATGGAAGGTCTGCCACTGCAACATCTTACCTCAACATTCAGAATGTGGTTCCCCCTTACCTAAATTTCCGAACCTCTTTTTTTTAAATCGTGCAACCTGCAAATCGACCTTTTTGCATCCACCAATTTTATCACTGTCTACAAATATCTAATTAAGATAGTATTGAAGCTATACATATTGCTCTTAACTTTGCCTTTCTTATCGTCGTCGTCGACGTTATGAGCTCGTTTGAAATTTATTTTTCGTTCGTTCAAAAGAATCGAATTTCGCAACATCTTATCGACAATCGCAACAATAACACTATTAGTTTTGTCGAAGACAACAATATTAGAAGCATCAAACACATTAAAAATAAAATCAATATGTATAAATGTTATTCGACGTCAAAGAATTTAATTGCAAAAGATCGACAATCTCTTGTTACTATTATTATAACAATAAGTTTAAAAATTTATTTTAAACATCGTTTCTAAGTTTATTAAAATAAAATAATTCTTTATCTATTTAATAATTAAAAGATTCTCTATTCGCAATTTACGATATTTAAAGTTCTTAAAAAGCATCGAATATCGCGAAAAATTATTTAGAAAAAAGTGTTAAAGCGTTCGCAATTAGTTCGCAACAATTATATGCTTAAAATATCAAAACTTTTTAATTCTTAAAATCAAATCTATTATTTAAATAAATTTGTTATTAATAAGCACACGTATTATCACAAACATAAATAATTTTTCTACAACATTACGTTGCAAGCAATATTGTTAATTAGACACTTAAAAAGACATAATATTTTGTTAATCTATACTATAAACAACATTATAATTTATTATATACATTAAGAAGCAATAAACAATTCTCGCTTTAAATAATTTTTAATAAACGAGATACTTTCGCGATGCAATTCTTATTAAAATTTCAAATTCGTATTAATTATAAACAATGCTTTAGTACACATTTATTTAATAAGCTTTAAAATGCTTTTTTGTTATTTATTTATTAATTAGATGTTCGAGCAATAAACAATTAAAAAAATATATAAAATACAAGACGTTTGCGTTATCTATTTGCTTTTCTACTTATTCGATTATAATTTTATTAAGAAGTTCTTTTTTGTGTTTAAAAAGTAAATAAAACAACATTATTAAATCTACGAAAACAAGAAATTCTTTGCAAAGTTTATACACTTAGCGATAAACATTTACAATAACGATGTTTTTGTTAAATAGCACTTTAGATATATAGAAATTAATGTGCAATAAAACAATTAACTTGAAATCAAATTAAACAATTAATTCGACTTCGATAAATCAATTATTAGATTGTGTATTAACATAGAAAAAGAGCTAAAAAAAATTATATTATTAACAATAATGCATCTATTATAATAACTATATTTTAAGAGCTCTCTTTAAAAGAATATTGCAAAAAAGATTATCGAGAAAAATCTTCTTTAAATCGGTTTTTATTTACATTTGCATTTAATATTGTTCTTTTTAATTGTATGCTTTTTTGCATTTCTAATTATATATATGTATTAATTATAAGTAAAGTTCTAAAGTGCAAACGTTGTCTTTGCAAGTATGTTTAATTTATTGTCGTTATTATCTTTATTTACATCTTTTTTATTTGCATTTTCTTTGTTATTTTTGCGCTTTATTAAGAAGTTTTTTATTTGTTTCTTTAAACGAAATTCGAGCTCTTTCTATATCTTGTATTTTCTTTAATTAAATGCTTTGAATTTGCTTATTTATTTTAAAGAGTAACGTTCGTCATGCAATCTTTTGTACGCATATTTGATATTTACAATCTTTAAAGAGTTTCGCCTTATTTGTTATTCGAAATACTTTAAAAGAAACTTTAAAGTATTCTTTAACAATGCTTGTATAAAATTGCTTTGCGATTTCGACAATAAATTTTCTTTTGCGATTATAAATCGACTTTTAATTGTTATTAACTTCGAAAGCGACAAAGACTTTAGTTAATAATAATACAATAAGTGCTAACAAAACAATAAATGTTTAGAATAATAAATAATAAATAAATAATTATCGTAAAAGTAATAAGAAGATAATAAGTCTTAATTATAATCGTTGTATTTATAATAGAGTCTCTCTAGTAACTACATTATTTATAAAAATTGTTTTACTTATTAATAAATAAACAATGCATGCGAATATGCGTTATATATTGTCAATAAAGTTTTGTAAGCTTTATATAGTCTTGAAGCTTACATAGTTGTCGTCGCAATTAACGATAATATTTACGCAAATGTTAGAAATATTGTTAAGAAAAACGTTTTTTAAGAGTCTTTCTTAATTAGTTTTTAATCAAAATCTAGATTTTTTCGCAATTTCTTTTGCTTATTTTCGATCGTTATTATTATTGCGTATAGTTTGTCTTTTAAAGTATTAAAAGATTTCTTAATTATAATTTAAAGCGATATTTCTTTATTTTATTGCAATATATAATTTGTATTAAGCGAGAAATGCTTGTCGTTAATCTTGTAAAAAATTTAGCAATAATGCAATTTATTGTTTGTAGAGCAAACTACATCGCATATTTATTACTTTATTAAATTGTATTTATTTTCGTTTATTTTTTTATTAAGTGTTTTTTGTTTCTTTGCTTTCAATATAGCTCTTGCGATAATTATTTTATTTCGCTTTTATTTTTTTTTTATTTTTTTTTGCTCGTTTTTTATTGCGAAGTTCGTTCTTTAACAACAACGTAATTTTCTTGTTAATAGAATTTAATTTTGCAACTTTATCGATCGATTTAGCAAGAGATTTTAACAACGTATTGAACAACTTCTTATTAGACTTGTTTTCGTATCTAACAACAATATTAATTTATACGCTTTTTCTCTTGTCTTTTATTTATTGAACAATAATTTTATAAAGTTTCTAAAACTTTTTCGACTTATTAATTAAAAACTTTGCGACTTTCTTAAAAGAGTTTGATCGAAGTTAGTGTGACCGTTGGGTCGGGTCGGACACTTTTTTCTCAACCCGACCCACCCTCTTGGGCCCCGTAGGGTTGGGCCAGGGTCAAGGCGCGAACCTGACCCTAGGGTCGGGTTTCGTCGGGCCAATGCCAAGAACTCAAGCTAACTTCGTTGCGTTAGCATTCGCTTATTTGATCTTATCTTATCTTATCTTATCTATACGCTAACTCGATTGGGCTAGCGCAGGGTCCACGCTAACCGCATATGGTTAGCGCGTCACGTGACGTCACGTGATCGGGTGGGTCGGGTTGGACGCTCGGCGCGCATTCTTCGCCCGTCCCACCCTGTTGGGCTAGGAAATTTGCCTGACCCCAGGGTCAGGGTTGGGCGAGCCAACCCGATCGGGTTGAAACCCGACCCGACGGTCACACTAATCGAAGTATAATAATACAAGAGTGTTAAACAATGTTGCGATTATTAGTTTTCAAGTCTAGCTTTTAAATGTAAATAACGTTAATCTAATAATAGTTAAAGATAATCGAAAGCTTTATAATTTGTCAAATAAGAGCGTCGTCGTATTAAACGTCTTAATATATTGTGTAAGACGTTGTCGTTAACTTTAAAGCTATTGTCGACGATGTAAAAAATATATAAGTAGAGAGAGATAACAACGATCTAACATTAGTAGACGACAATAACGTCTTCGCACGAGATTTTCTTTCTAAAGACTTGTGAGGCTTGCATGCGTCGACGACGACGTTCTCTACAATAGTCTCTAGAGTTGTCGATCTTCTTCTAATACTTATTACGAGATTTAGATTGAATAAGAAACAAGTGATAAAATAATTTGACATCGACAAGTAATTGGTTAATTATCAATTGATTAAATAACTAAGATATAATAACTAATTGATGCAGAAAAGTTGATTTGCAGGTTGCACGATTAAAAAAAAACAAGGTCAGAAATTAAGGTGAGGGGGAACCACATTCTGAATATTGAGGTATCGGAGGAAAGCCGGCCCGCAAGCGTTAAACTCACTTAAGTACCTTATTCAACCTCTGCGCAGAGAATTTGCTACAGGTAGGATGGTGATTGTAGGGTATGGTTATTACTACAATGAAAAAACAATAGAGGTTCTCGTGAACTGTATCGAACGAGCTATTGAGCCATCTTTGGTCACTCTAGAAGGCACGAAAGAAGTCGCGATATTGATTCATCGAACCAGCTAATAGTATCTCACCACGCGTTGGTGGCACCCATGCAAAAGCAATTCCTTGTTTATGCAAACGAACAAGCTCAGGCTTCCCTCCTATTCCCACTCTTATTCTCCTCTCGTGATGTGCTGTAACATTGGACTCATGATCTTGACTTTTGAGAAGGGAAGGCGCCATGGCCGATCTGAAGTCACGACTCGCGCCTCTTTCTCGCAGATCATCCACCACTTCGTCCGCTAGATCTTCGTTATCCGCCCTCGACGACAAACTGAACAAAAGTAGCACGTCCATACTTTCTAAGACCAGGAAGCCTTCCATTGGTAGTACCATCGTCTATGAGGAAAGCGAGGCTCCTCAACTACCTGCCATCCCATCGGTAGCGAAAAGTCAAATCACTACAGGGGAAACGGAGCAAACCACTGACATAAGTTTTGAGACACAACGTTCAGAACTGGAGAAGAGTGGGAATCCTATAGTCTCTGTTCAAGCCCCTACACCGGACATACTGACCGCCAAAAGCGGCCCTGAAGTAGCAGAGCAACCTACAATTTCTCACGACCCTACGGTAGCCCCTTCGGAACTTGGAGGGTCTCAAATTCTCAGGCCAAGCGACCAGAGGGGCATACGTGATCAAAAATTACACTCGAATGAGCCAAAGTCACAGTCCACTGAGACCGACTACTTTGGCGGATCCCTCAAGAAGATGCCGTTTCGAAAGATATGGGTTAAGAGAGCTGGGGCCTCGCCAACGCTGGTACAGATAACTGAGGAAGATTTGGTGGACGATGTGAGGGACAGGATATTGAAGAAGTATGGCAATTCGTTGGGACGCAGCTTCGATGCGCCAGATGTTACTCTACGCATAGTCCCCAGGGAGCAGTCACAGCCACTTCGACATACTCATCCGGAGCGTACATTGGGCCCAGAAGAGCCAGTGACGAACGTCCTAGATTTGTATTTCCCTGGCGGCCAGTCTGTGGAGAATGCTCTTGTCATTGATGTGCCACGGAGAACGCCTAGACACTCGCCCAGGCCTATGCCATATTACATGGAAGATTCTTCACGTCCCGTGGAGAGTGGGAGCGACTATTTTCCGGTCATGCCAGCTGCGCAGCCGTCTCCACGTCTCCTAGCGAATCTTTCCATGCCCAGCGGGCACGCACAATCCTCACACCATCTGCCTCATTCAATGTCAATACTCAATACCGGACATGTCCCTCCTCTACCGTCGCCAGGCGCTCGCAACTTTCGACACGGCCATCGACCAAAACCAGGACGAACGCACACAACATCACCTACGGTCTTGAGCGGAGCCACTGGCGCACTAGCTCATGGTAGGCAACTTGCCCCCAAAATTCGCGATTGAAGCCATCTCTGACCTCCTCCTTCCAGACTCCCAGAAACCACATCTAAACGGTATTCCTGCCGCTCCACCAATACCTACACCTCCCCTTCCCACTGACGTTCCCCACCGCACCGCCACGCCTCCCCTACGCACTTCCTCACCCCGACCCAAAGCCGTTCACAAGGTTTCCCGCAAACCTAAACCCGACACGCCAAAACTCCCCACTGGCCTTCTTAACGGTGCTGTCCCGCCTATCAATGTTCTGATTGTCGAAGACAATATCATCAACCTCAAGCTCCTCGAAGCCTTCATGAAGCGCCTAAAAGTCCGGTGGCACACCGCCATGAATGGCCGGGAAGCCGTTACTAAGTGGAGGGAAGGGGGCTTCCATTTGGTGTTGATGGACATACAACTGCCTGTCATGAACGGGCTGGACGCTACTAGAGAAATCAGGCGGCTGGAAAGGCTGAACAATATCGGTGTATTCAGTGGCAGTACGCCGAGTACACCGAATGCATTGAAGGGAATCGTAGGGCAAGACGGAAAGGAGGATGAACAGGTCGAGAAGGTCGAAGAGCAGGATACGCTCTTGATTACGGACCTGTTCAAGAGCCCCGTCATCATCGTCGCCTTAACAGCTAGCTCCTTGCAAAGCGACAGGCATGAAGCTCTTGCGGCCGGCTGCAACGATTTCCTGACAAAGGTATCCTCCTGCTCTGCTCCTCGATGTCAATGAGTGCTGATTATTACTTGCAAAACAGCCTGTCAGCTACATATGGCTCGAGCGCAAGATCATGGAATGGGGCTGTATGCAAGCCCTCATCGACTTCGACGGCTGGCGCAAATGGAAGGATTTCTCCTCAGGCGCCGCCAAGCCCACGAAGGGTTCGACCAATGCTAACGGTTTTTCCCCCGCGAAGGATGCCTCGAGTAAAGATGCCGCGGCTGCTATAGGCAAAGGACCATCCCCTGCAGCGAACAACAAATTGCAAAGGAGGGACAAACGACTCAGTAGTGCGACCGCGATGCATACAATAGACAGCGCGAGCGGGACGAGTGGCAGTGATGGAACAGGTATGGACAGTGGTGATGGGGGGATTACTGCCGGGGCGTGAGGGGCTGGCTCCCCACAAGGTCTCGAAGCTGGAACGGACAGGGCAAGGGGTCAGCATACATTGAAGCGATTCTTGCGCGGAGTTCTCTGGAGGACGGGGCTGAGCGAGCAACATCATTTTGCCTAGGGGCGGGCATAACGCGATGGAGTGCTAGGACATTGGCACTCATAGAGTGAGTATATACTTAATGCAGTATAAGAAACATTCAGGGGTCTTTGGTAAGCCATGGCTCCGTGGCTGATGTGTGATACTCGAGGGATACAGTGTAAAGAGTTAGCGCTTTCACAACGGTTGTCGCCCCTTGGCCTTATTTTTAGATCCCCGACCCCATCTTCTGGCAAGATGCTTTTGATCAACTTTCGCATTTCTTGATTTATCACTATCAAAATCTCACGTTTGATAGAGTGGACTTTGCGCTTTTAACAGCATATCTTTGATAAAGTCTAAATCAACATTAAGAAAGTTATTTGATTGCAAAGTTTTTGTGTTTCGAAGCATGTCTTAAAATCAAAGATCGACTTGAACTTCTTAAAGTACTAGTATATGTTAACGAACTTTGCAATTTCTATAGCTCTAGCAATTTGTGATCAAAATTTATAATTAAAGCAGTTTTAGAAAGCGCATAGTGTCTAGAGTAATAATTGATTAATTTTATATGTTTTGATAGCGAAATGCGAAAGTTGACCAAAATTATGTTGCCAGAAGTTGGGGTCGGGAATCTCAAAATAAGGCCAAGGGGCGACAACCGTTGTGAAAGCGCTAAAGTTACTTTGAGTTTTTGATAACTTCTCATAGCGTTGCCAAAGCGTTTCTTGATTGGACCAAGCATGTTCGTTGGGGATGCCCAGAGCCGTCCAAAGTCAGTGTACTAGAAACGCGAAGACGTTGGTGTGCCTAAGTGGTTATCTTCGCCCAAAGACTTCCGTTACCAACTCATCGCTAACAAATACCCAACTTGTCGACGGAATCACGTATTGCCCAAGACGGCCACCGAATCTAATGTATCTCCCGTGCCTACTCGCTCTTTTAGAGTTAGATTCCTTCATACTCTTCCCGGCGACAAGATGTTCGTCGCGTTGACCAGATATAGTCTCCATGGAGAGCCTCTGAGGGTGCGATGTCTGCCTTCTATAGCTTCTACAATTCCTCGATCGACATAGATGAAGAACGCCGTTTGCGAGATCGAATTGAAGCTCGAGTCGAAGCTTTGGAAGATACAACCCGGGGTTCGCGAACGCTTCAGAGAGGCAGATGAGACAGTACATCAAAATTGGTTGGTATACTAGTGATGATGTGTGTACCTCCCAGCTCCTCCTACGATCTTGTCATCGAGGAAGGTTATATGATCTCATCAGAACATTGGGTCACCTCGCTTGTTTCGTGTAGTCGAGCGCGAACAGCGAATGCAGCGAGGATAGACGTACATCAACACTGTGGCATTCAACACTTAGGCCACGTATCTACCTTAATTATATGGGCGACAGGCAATACGTGATTCCGTTGACCTGTTGATTACAGTGAGGTACTTACGGAGCATGGATTTGCAAAGTCTTTGTCAAAATTAGGCTAAGCTTAGGCCCTAAGAATACCCTAGGTCACTTATCCTATGTCGGCTAAACCTGGTGCAAGGAACCAAAGGACAGTTCCCGCGCCCCTGACAGCTGGTTCAAGTCAATATTCGCCAGATCCGCCTTCGACCAGTCACTGATCTCGACTGCAATTACGAGACCATCGACTCGCAATCGTCACCCTTCGATCAAGTGTCCCAGGACGCTGTGCCAAGGTTTCAACACAAAGGGAGCCCAGCAGAGAGCTTAAGCGCTTGTTACAGGGCAAAGAAAGCACTGCAAGTCATTCGACAAATTTCAAGCGACAAGAGAAATATCTTGATCGTTGTACATGCGCTGCAGGCAGACGCATGATCGGGGATTGGGACAGGAAATATCTGGTGAACGACCTCCCCTCGAATGGTATCGCCGGTCGCGGGATCATGAAGTAGTGTAAGGAGTGGGGATACCGGTGGATCTACGTCGCAGCCATGGAGGACAAATACATCGGATTACTCCTAGCCATGGTCTCTTCGCTAGCGATCGGTTCAAGCTACGTGATCACAAAAATTGGACTGCGCGATGCGAGCAAGCGTCACGGCTTCGAAGGAGACGGACATCAATACCTTAAAAATCCCATATGGTGGGCTGGCATGCTCATGCTCGTTATCGGCGAAGCAGCCAATTTCGCCGCGTACGCCTTTGCGCCGGCGATCTTAGTGACCCCTCTGGGAGCTTTGAGCGTACTCACGGGTTCTGTGCTGGGAGCTTATTTCCTTGGGGAACGATTGGGAGTCTTGGGCAAGCTAGGGTGTGCGATGTGCTTTATTGGATCTGTCATTATTGTCTGCCATGCGCCGCCTGACAAGGAAGTCGAGACAATCAATGAAATCTTCGCCTATGCTATGCAACCTGGTAGGCCCTTGCTCAATGTCGATTGTTTCACGAATGAACGACTGACTTAGATTGACAGGATTCTTGTTATTTTGCGCGGCTGTTGCGACTTTCTCTGGTGTCATGATCTATCGCGTCTGCCCACGATATGGGACTCAAAACCCCCTGTACTACCTTTCTGTCTGTGCAGCCACTGGATCTGTCTCGGTCATGGCCGCGAAAGCCTTCGGTATTGCCTTGAAGTTGACTTCGAACGGCAATAACCAGTTCACTCACGCCTCCACATACGTCTTCATTATCGTTATGGTCGTCTGTATCCTCACACAGATGAACTACTTCAACAAAGCCCTTAATACATTCTCTCAATCAGTGTAAGTCCCCCGCAACAAGAGACACAAGCAAGCAAGCGAGGCTTTCCGGTTTTGAACTCACCTTTCCGTGCAGTGTAAGCCCCATTTACTACGTAACCTTCACGACCGCCGTCCTCCTCGCCTCCTTCATCCTCTTCAAAGGCTTCAATACCACCAACAAGGTCAACACAGTCTCCCTCCTCTGTGGATTTCTTGTCATCTTCTCAGGCGTCTTCCTTCTCAACCTCTCCGAGAAGGACCCCGATGGGCGCAACCTGCTACAAGGACGCATGGAAGGCGGCGCACCCACCGACGGGGTCACGGGGGTGGGCACGAGGATCAGCATGCAATCCCGCAGAAGTACGGATCCGCGCTCCGCGGGCCGTAATGGCAGTATCAGCTTTCCTTCGAGAGGGCCAAGAGGGGACAGGGAGCGTTTAATGCATTCACATTCTTTCGATCAAGAGGACGGCAGGTATGCATTGGCAGGTTCCGGTGGGGAAGGTGAAGGAAGCGAGGACGAGATGAAGAGAGTATCTATGCATGAGGGTGGCAAGAGTCCGGTAAATGGCAGCGCTCATAGGCTGGATTGAAGCTTGAGGGCTTTCATCACGGAAACTAACGGGGAGACAGCCAGGACTGGATTCATGATCTACACCCACAAGCATGTACAATGATATTCGATGGCGTTCGGAGCTGCAGCATAAGCGTAGGGCGTTATGACGAGGAAAAATGTTTAGATTTCTCGTCTGGAATCGCAAAACGCAACGAAGAACTTAGCTGCATGGGACGGAACATTCCTCGTAGGTCATGAGAGTTTGGGCGACGACCAGTCTCATGGATGTTATACAGACTCCGGGGGTCTGGTGAGATGGTCTTTGTACGGCAGGTAGCCTTCAGCATAAGCGTCCCGCAGTACTCCAAGAGCGAAGAAAGCCGGATGAAAGGCAGCATCTAGCATCTCGGAATCGAGATTTTCCCAGTACAATCAGGTGAACGACATACTATTGCTCTCTACTGACGTTTCTCTATTTGTTTCTGATACCCCTCTACCCCTAGCTACTCCTCACGCCTCTCTTGTTCTTCCCTCTGGCCTGGCATCTTCGAATAAAACCACTCATCACCGTTCATCGTCTCTTCAACGTCCCTGGACATCCTCTTTTATGATACAGGCACTCGCGAAGCCTATTATTGGCTCCTCGCAAAGAGGCCTTTACGACTCAGCTCAGGACTATCGCTCGGTCGATGGGTCTGCGACGCTACGTCGGCTTGCAAGAGCTGGCAGCAAGTCAATTCGACCCTCTTCATATCCGACACTGCTGTCATTCGCTTTTATGCGGTCACAACCCAACCCTCTCGCAAAACCCATTTCAAGAAAATTGGACTGATCTTCCGCCGAGACATTGGCGATCTTATCACCCGGAGCAAGGCGAGCATCTCGTTCGGACGCGGTCGTAGCTCCCTGACGTGACACGCTTTGCCATGGATCAGAATACGGCAGGGTAGACTATCCAACGAGCAGTCTCTCAATAAAAAGGTCTCAATCCTCACCTTCTGGCTCGCTATCTCCCATGTACTTTTTGTGCCGTCACCGTGGGACAGCCCGCCATCAACAACCTCTCTCGAATCTTGAGCCACGGAGATCGATCTCAAGCAAGTGGGCTCCTACTGCTTCCACGGATGCACCGGGCTACGGCAGCCATGTGGGGAAAACGTCCCGTGCGCCTACGATCGTCTGCCTTGACTTGGAGAACGGGAGCCGCAGGGACATCCACGACGCATGCTGCTTGCCGAACGAGCAAGAATTCGCTTCACTCGCATGAGGGGATTTGATGGCTAGACTGGGTCGTCCTACTGGCACCCTTAGATCCGTCCTAAAGGTCCTCTTGCTGATTATCACTCTCCGCCGTCTTTACAAAACACACCCAATGACCGCCGCCTTTTCAATCGGTGGCTGAGGTCTCATCGCCTCTCCTTTCATATCCCATCCCCTTACACCCTATGCTGGCAGGAAATGGCACACCTTCTCTCGATACTTTTCGAAGAGGCGTCTTAGCATTGTGACGAGGGACTATCAACCAGTGCTAGCCCATAGCAAGAGAGGGAAAACATTGCTCAATCAGCGCACTCACAAGGATGATCCGCACAGCACACGCTATTCATCCACGGTCCTAGAATTCCATCTTCCGGTATTGTGGCCGAGGAAGGGTTTTTCAAAAGCGCGGCTGCCAGTTGTGACGACTCCCCCCGTTCACAGTACCCGCAAACACTCACCGCGGAGTTCCACGACCGACTGGAAATCCAAAGAGACCTCATTCGAAGAACTCGGTCTATCAGATCCACCTCCCATACATCGTCAAGCCTGCCAACCAACCTGCGGCTCACGAAGAAGCTCTCTTAGCAGGCCTTTATATCGATTGAGGATCTCTTGACGGAAATGTTATATACCCCCTGCGACTCATAGGTTCATTTCATCTGTTAGGAAACCCCACAACGCTCCGCCCAGCGACCTATTCGCCCGTTTCCAAAGACTCAAATTACAGATAGATTATAGAAGATTCTCTCTCGGCTTTTCGCTTTGATCCGCCTGCGCAACGAGGTTTGGGATGGACCAATTCGATTGATGGCGATCAACCTTCTCTCGACCTGGATGGACTAGGTGCAAAGTTATCAACAATGTGTTGTTTAAGCGAGAGTGATCCGGTTGGGAAGATTTCAAAGACATAGATAGTGGGGATGAGAGATCCTAAAGAGATGCTAATACAGCCATCCAGCTCTCAGCATCACGGGGAAAAGGGAAAAGCGAGGAGCTAGGGACAATGGTCTGAACTCTCCCAGTATGCTCATCAACACCATGAGATATGCACGAGGTACGCCGCTGCCTGAAGCAGGGCTCCCACATACTTCCAACTCCTCCCCGCACTCACACTCACCCATAAGTCACCACCTCAACCACAACCCTCCACTCCTCCCCCTCCAGCCTCTCCACCCCCACCATCTTCACCACCGGCCTCTCATGCGGCCTCAACACCCCTGAGTACATCCTAAAACTCGTCTCCACCACCCCCTCATGCTCCTTCTCCATATACCTCCGAATACACTTCCCCATCTCCAGTTCATGCTCCTCCATCCCCAGCTCCCCCTGGATGATCACACAGTAAGCCTTGATCAAATACACCGTGCCCCACCCCTTGGCGCCAGCCCAGTGCAGCACGCCTTCGACGTTCTGGAAGCAGAGGTCGTATTGTCTCGCCTGAGCACAAGGTTAGACCCCGGAGTCGGGGAGTTGTAGGTGGAGGTGGAGGTTTGGATAGAGGGGTGGCTTACGAGTGAGGTGGGCACGGTGCCTTCGTCGTCGACGGGTGCTTGGCCGCCTACCTCGAAGATGTAGAGGAGGCGCACGAGCTGCGATTTGTGGTGCGTGTCGCGCTGGGTGTCGCCGGCGGTGGGGGGCGCGAAGAAGACGGGGCCTGTGAAGGGAGCGCCGGCTTTGGCGGGGGCGTGGCGGTGGAACATGGTGGTGGTGGGGTTTGTGGAGGATGACAGAATGGAAGGGGCTGGAAGTCGGGGTTGAGGGGGGGTGGGCGGGTGTGTTGGTGGTGAGGGGAAGGGGATGTGAATGAGTGGGTGGTGGCTCTTCACTGCATCTAGAGTTCTTTCGATATTGTTTATTCATATGCGGAGAGAACAAAGACTGTCGATAGGATGCATTAAGGGGAAATGTCAAAGGCTTTGCAGCAGATGAAGCTGATCTAGGGATGAAGACTTATAAGAGGTACAACTTGCACCTGTTGCATTAACCAGCCGTGCTATTCGCAGTATTCCCTTCCTCAAGTGTCTGCGAGACTCAGCTCCAACAGGAATTTTTAAAACAAATCTTGCATCACCATTGCTATTCAGGAAGTCTTCTCTTTTTTCTAGCTGTCTCGGCATAACGTCGATGGTTGGGAGGTAATTTTCGCTCATTCTGATCCTTCTCGCGAGTACTAGGCCTAAGCAGAACCAGTATCGGGTCAGCGAACATACATTGCGAAGTGCACGCACACAATTCACTTTAATAGCATGCAAGAGAGCGTTTTAGATAAAAGGCGAGATTCTCTCGCACTTAATATTTGATCCTCCGCTGACATGACCAAGCATCCATCTAAATCTTGCAATCCATCTTATTTCATGATATTTACTTCCATGCACGCTATGATCGTACAGCAATACCGGCATTGAAATGGCCCACCATTGGCGAATCGAATTCTTCGGATCTGCCCATGCCAGAGAGACGTCTAGCATGCCTTTCAGTTCCGGACGACTCTGAGCTTCGGGGCGGTTTCGAACTCGGCACATGTATGTGCGGGCCAGTCTATGGTGTTACTTTCACGTCCAAAGTCGTATTCCGCATCATTGCGCAACAAGTACCTAAACTGGAGCGTAGTCTTGTCATTCTGAATGATGCAAAGCGGCCCCAGCATGGCCATCAAGGTAGAGCCCACCACAGTGTGTACTATCTTCTTTCTGGTTTCTCTTCCAGCCTTGTCGAGTTGAATGTATGCAAAGCAGCTCCAACAATGTCTTCCAAGTAGAGTCCACCACAGTGTGTACCATCTTCTTTCTGGTTTCGCGATCATCTGGAATGATAACTTTCCAAGATAGACTCCGGATCACAATTCTTCGGCCCACAATGAATTTTGAGACCTTCTGTGTACATCTCTCGAAGCGCGGTAAGCGATTTGTGATTCTCGCCTTGAATTCTTGGTATCGATTTCGTATCTCTAGTCGCAGAGGAAAAATCGAAGCTCATTTGACTGCCGTAACGACAGACAAATAATTCCTTGTCGTTGTCCCATGCCAAATGTGTAGTTGCTGGAAGAGCTATAGATTTTCTATTAAGATTCAAGATAGTGTTTTGGAAGATGTCTCGTAGATAGAATAGTATAGAGCATGGCTTGATATTGATGTCAAATTGTTCCAAGAGCAGAAAGCATCTCAGACAAGCTCGGTCGAGATATTGGCACATAGGTTTGAGACGTCTGGAATTCTATTCAACGGAGATCGAGACATCAAATCTTGAACTTATTCAGAGCTCGATCGAACTCAGCGATCTTTGTTTCGAAATGCTTTAAAGATCTTTTGTGTTCTTGTCTCTGTTTGATAAGAGCAAGAAGCGGCTTGAAACAAATTCGCATCTCGAAGTCCAGACCAACGACCAAACAGTTCAACATCTTCTCAAATGGTACATTTGATTGTTGTTTTGTTGGATCAGTGAGAGTTGGTTCCGGTTTCTTCAAAAGCGGCTCAACATGTTGATGTAGTATAATTATGTAGTATAATAAGTCGAGACTTGTAGACCATAATATATTGTCCGTGTCAGGAACTAGACGTGGGTGGTGATCAGTGATGATATTGACCAGCTAGGAGGGTGTTCTAGATACAAGACAAACCACGAAGAAGAAAGAGAGACCTTGCTGTGAACTCTAGAGGGCATTAAATAGGTTTCGGGCCAGTCCGGGTAGCCTACTACCAATGAACACTACCCGTGAATACCAGGAGTTGATCAATGAATACTACTCGTGAATACCAGGAGCTGATCAATGAATACTACTCGTGAATACCAGGAGCTGATCAATAAATACTACTCGTGAATGTAAAGAGTTGAAGAGCGGGTCGGGTAGCTGAGCATCCGGGACTGGGTCAGAATCTATGTTAGAACCGTGACAGTCGGATGTTTTTGAGAGCGCCTTCTTCTATGAGCTTATTGATTGCGTCCAAGTCAGAGACTGCATACATGTTTTGTTGCTCAAGAGTAGACTTAAACTTCAGCTTAGAGGTCAATCACCATGTGAGGTGCGGCGCGCGAGGGTCATCCAAGATATTAATATGACGGGCTGCGTCCATGCCAATAGCGTGGCTGGACCACGAACAAGAAAAGACATGAGTTGAAAGGGTATGACTTAGAGATAGGATAGGCCAATAGAGCAATTGTTGGGCTAAATTCTAATTGGCTACAAGCCTCCAATGATCGCAGTAGCTCACGTTTCGCCAGACGAAGGGATATACGTCAACGATGTATCTCAGGCCCCTTGAAATAAGTTGTGCGTATTGGACTGAACAGGGGTGGAGTATCTCACTTACAAGAAAATGTTGAATGATTAGCGCATCCGGCCATCCTGAGTTACTACTGTCTGGGGGGGGACTCGCTTAGTAAGATGGACGGAGTTGACTGTCGAGTCGACAATTTGTCGAGACGACATGGTAAACTTATGTTCAGCCCCTGCGCCGTCTTTTCGCTATCGTCCTCGATGTGAAATCCCTCCCCTGTCTCTCCTCCTAGTCCGCCTCCTCGTTCCCCTTTTCCTCCGCCACCGTTCCCTCTCCCACCCTCCCGGCGGTCAACATTATCCGGACACTGGTTACTTCGAGAGACGGTGTCAGACGTCAAAGCCAGTAGAAGAAGAATAACGTTATTGCGGAAACACGTTGGAGTTCATGCGCAGTACAAGCCCCAGATTTAAAACGTAGTGGAATCGTCTTCTCATCACGAGTAGAACAGACTAGAAAGACCATCGAGTTGAGAAGTGGTGGACAGTCGAGAAATAGAAGTGCAAAGAGTGGATGATGAAAAGTAAACACCCAGGCGGTCTTTGCAGGATTCGAACTCACGCCCTGGATGGACATAAAAGAAAAAAAATCATGCTGGCAGATATAGTCCCCCCTTTTCGGGAGGCTCCACTCTTTCGACCTTTTTGCCCGTCGCCCTCACCGATGTTGAATGGTTTAGGCTTGGAGAAGATCTGAGTACTACAGGTCCGTACGGACACCTTCAAGGGGCGGTGACCACGCATTAGCCTTGAAAGGGTACTAGTAACCCAGAGAGTTATTGTCCATGGCTCAAAGGCATACACCACGGACTATCTCAGGCGATGAACTGTTGGGCCGTCCTATGTTCTCATGTTCCGCCAATACGGCTAGCGCCGAAACTGGTAAATTGCAGCGTCAATTTAATTGAACCATGGAGGATCTGCGGTTAACTTTAGTAGGGCTAATTCAGACCCATATATTGAAAAAAGAAACCCTTACTATTGTTTTGAAAAGCCCGAGAGCAGCTCTGACGTATCATTGTAAGTCACAATTCAAATGAAATATGTATCTGTTGCACTCATGTTCTTCCTAATCAGCTGGATCATTGAGCTTTGCGGCAGTTGCTGGTCGCTGACCCACGATTCCATTGGAACGCACCCCTTTCAAGCATGGTATCCCCAAAATGATCTCACTACCATACAGATTAGTAGGATTTCGACTCCTGGCAATACATACATCAGGGACCCGCACGCATCATTTATGACACTAATTGTAATGCATCTAACCTAGAAGACTGGAGCAACTGCAAGACCTACTGGAATACCCGGAGATCCAACAGATCTGGACGGCTCCCCGAAATTCCCCACTCTGCACGTTCACGATTTACTACAAGCTACATAATTGGAAGGTCAATATTAGTACAAAATCGTGATTGATGAGAGAACGAGAGTATCGCAGTCCTACTTTCTTCTAATGGACCCATTGACGCGCGCGTGGCGGCTGTTATTAGCGGCTTCATGTCGATCTAAAAAGCTTGGCACACAAAATCAACCTTCACACTTGTCCTAATCAAGCGAAAGCCCCGACGTGCCGTGAAGGAAAAGTTAGTCTTTCGAATTCCAGATAGGAATTTACATCCAAGCGCAAACACGAAGGATCCTAGGCGTACAGCTTGCATAAATGCCTCAAATCGATGGCCGGAAGACCACTTTCGTATTGGGCTGCCCGAATTCTGCACTTAAGGGGTAGAATAACAAAGCCACCCACCTCGAACGTCGGGTGGATTATTACTGCCAGCTACTAAGGTACTTGAACGCCTCAGACATCAATGCTAGGCCATCAGGACGTATCGGAGTCTGGCTGAAACAAAGCCTGTGAAGAGAAGAGATCAGAAGTGTGACTTCTATGTTTTGTTGAGAGGCAACTGTTACTTACCAGTAGGTAATCACTCCGGGGACTACTTTGGGTGTGGAGTCGACGTAAACTTTGCGTGGACTCCAAACCCCCGGGCTATTTTAGGTTTCGAAATCCTTGCGAGAGTACATGTAGTGATAGTTCAACTTCCTAACAGAATTTCTAGATTGCAACCGACTTCAGAAAGAAGGATAATTCTGCCAATGGTGCTTTTGTGGTAGAAAGCAGTCCAAAATGGACTCAAAGAATTCGAATACTGTGCTATCGTCTATATGACATAGAAGTCATCAGACGAGCCACTTGTGATGGACAAAGAAAAATGCAACGTTTTTACGAACCATAAGATCCATCTCCATGGATATCCCTGGTCTTGATGCATGCATTAGCACCAATCCTCTCCCTCGATATTCAGAAGACAGAAGGGTACAAACAGACAACACCTCATCTCACCCCTCCTCATCTCTTCACCCCTCTCAACCACCAAAACGATGACCTATTCACTTATTTACATGTACAGACCAGCCATCGCAAAACCTCTTTAGCATGCACCCTCACGCACCACTTCCCCTCGCTCTGCGCACATCAAACAATACCATTCGTCTTCAAAAACGCCAGCATCTGCTCGAACGCCTTCCTCGCCGAATAATGCGAATTGACATTATGGCCACAGAGCGGCGCCAGAAAAGTCTGCGACCCCTGTTTACTTGCGCTCGGGAAATACGCCGCCAGCGCTGCGACCGCTTGGTTGGTCGGGTAGCTGCAGTCGCCGCCGCAGTAGAAGTAGTCATTTTGGCCGTTAACGATGTCGACCGGGCCCGTGAAGGAGGTGGCGGGCGCGTAGGCTGGGCCCAGGGTGAAGGTTTCGCCAATGGCGTTGCTTTGTTTGTTCGAGGCTTGGAGGGCGAAGACTGGTGCAGGTTTGGGGGTGTCAGCGGTGGGGGAAAGGAGCAGGGGAGAGGGGGGAGGGAGGTAGGAGAGATGCTCACTCTTTGGGTCGTAGCCTGGGTAGCGGTAGAATGCGAATTGTAGCGCGAATTGGTTGTCGGCTGGAGTGTGGTAACCATCTGCCAGGTTCTTGAATCGAGGCAGACTTTGCGTGTTGGCGATCTGCTGGTCTTCGGATGCCACGCCGGTGAATGCGTAATTGAAGTTGGTCGACGTGCCTTGCGAGATCAGAGCGTCGAAGTCTGTGGGATATCTGGCAGCCACACCCTGCGTGACGGCACTGCCCAGCGAGTGGCCTACGCCGACTACGTTCTTGAAAGAGTAGCCACCGATTTCGGCGTTGCGCAGTTTCTGCACCAGAACGTGGAGAATTTCGATCTGAAGCGGAAGCTGCACGACCTGTACTGGGTCTGGGTGATCGGAGTGTCCGGAACCGAGTCGATCGTATGCAAGAGTGGCGTTATCCCGCAGCCACGGCTTCATCCACGTAGCTGTAATCAGGTGCAATGTCCCAGTAGGTATGATCCAGCGTTCCTCCATGAGTCAAGATTTGAAGCGTGGTGACTTCCTTCGCTGCTGCTGGATCTACAGGCAAACAAAGTTTGGTATAAATGCCATAAGTGCCTGAGAGGGCATGGGTGCCACCCACTGCTGTGGCACCTAGTTTACTGTTGGCTTGCGTGAGTTCTACATACAATTCGGTGACTGCTGAATTGTTGCCAGGCGCTGTTATTAAAATCTCGGTGTTGCTCGCGTTGGCGGAAATATGCACGGTGCCAGCGACACAGATTGCTTTTCCTTGCGCGGAGTGGGATTGCTCAGGTTGCGAGAAGCCGGTGGATTTACAGGAAATGCCGGCGTTGCTAGCTAATGGAGTTGATGGGCTGACGTCTGATCCGAAAAGAAGAGCAGCTGTCACAGCAGAGTAGGCTGAGCGCATCTTGCCACTGGTGACGTGAGAAATGGGCAGAAAGGGCTGGCAAGATGGTTTTCTCTCTCTCCCTCTCTCTTCTTTCTGCTTGATGGCTGACAAAGCGAAAAGAACAGTGCGATGGCAAAGCAAGTGCGAGTGAGATGTAAGTTGGAGTGGTTGAGCGTACAGTAGTAAAGAAAGAGATGGGTCGTGCTGCTTGTCGCGAGCGCAATGTTGAAGAAGAACAAATAGATCTGCCAGCTGCAATGGCCGATAGAGTGTTTTGAAGGGAGGCGTAGGATTTAGGCCGCTTTGTGGATCATACGGAAATTACCAAGGCGGACTGCACGAAACAATGCTTTTCCTCGACGAATCAAAGACCGCTGCGCGGCGTTGATCAGGAGTTGTTTTCTATTCACTGTAGGATTGTCTTGTTTTAGCGGACGGTTCTAGCCTTTCAGCGTTGTTTGATTAGATCGGCCAGATCGTTGAATGCACGTTGGATCCTGCCGATCATCGCTCGACTCAAATCTGGACCGGACGCGATTTTGCTTCCCTTGTTTACTATATTTAGACATTGGAAATGAGTCGAGGGTACACAAGTTGCTTCTGTTATCACTCTGTATTGTTGAAAAGATAAGAGATGTCTCTAGTAAAATACTCTTCTCTATCACTCGTCCAGTTGCACAAGCGCATCGCTTGCGCGGGCGCATTGTATAGACACACTGAATGGGCGAGCATCGGCAAATCGGGAGTCCAACCCCGAGCGCCCGGGGCAGAGGTGCCGATATAATATTAGCCCCGAAGCCACAACAGCAGGGATCGAAGGGCCCCAGGCCAAACTAGCAGGCCCACAAATTGGGGGGGTAGGCCAAGACTTACCCGGGCATCACGTGGAGTCCGACAAAAGTAAGGTGGAATCCATGGAGTGATTCCTTTTCCGAAACGCCGTTTGGTGCCAACAGAGTTATGCTAAGATCTATTGGAATACCCTGAGACCAGACAGGTTTGAACGGCTCTCCGAAATCTCTTGGATTGGTTCACAATATACTTGACGCTAGTGGGGGAGCAATCCTCGTTTCTGTAGTCCTAAGTGGTCCGTGTACGCGCGCGTAGCGGCTACTTCTTATCGGCCGAAGAGACCCGCCTGCACATAAATCTATTGTGAGATTGCCAGCATCCAGCTAAATACAGCAAGTAGGTTCTACCGTTATAGTGTATAGAACAATCGCAGAGATGAGAGGCGGCGATGGTATATGGCAGGCAATTCATGTTTGCAGCTAGAACAAGCGGCCAAAAGGCAAAAAGACTGGAGAGAGAACCTACTGTGGTCAACGAAACAGCAGATCGGAAACATCACTTAGATCTCTTGCCGACCCAGAGTGCGACGTTTGTTCTTCAACTCAGGAGAGACCCCTTCCTGGAACGATGCTCATTACAACGCTCTCAGATGTTCTGCAACGAATGACGAGTAGCTAACACTCCAATGTCCCACCCAAGATGCTACTTATCTCGAAATAGATGCTCACAACAGAACAGCGCAGGCCCAAACGCCCTGTCATGATCTTTACGTCCGAACCGTTTGCTCGACAGACAACAGGATGACCACCCACATGAACGCCGTCTATTGCAGCTAGCCAATGATTTTGGTGAACGACATAGGGTGAATGATAACGGAGCGACTGGTGGACATAGGGTGAGAACTTGGAGGAATGTGCCAAAAGTTTTGATGGCTCGCGAAGCGCTGGTAGATTTGGAGGGCGGCACGGATAATCGGATTTGGTTGACGGTAGCCATTCTTCACTGCTGAGGCGGCTTGTTCCAAAAGTCCAAGCTCGCCACAATGTCTTGGCCATCTTCTTCTTCGTAGGCGTATAGGATCTATCGACGGTCACTATTAGCTGCACCGCGATGCTGAATAGGCGGCGTCTGAAGCTTACCTCACTAGTTGAAGAATGTAACATGCGGATGTTTTTTGCGGTGATGATATGAACCAGTGCGCTTGACTCCAAATGTCGTATCTCAATAAAGTTGGGCTCGAAAGCAAGGAGATATGGATGAGACAAAGCAAAGGTTTGAGGTCGGCCTTCCCAATTGATCAACCAGTCTGGCCTCGCTCGCCAACCGTTGCGATTTACGAAGAAGGAGAAGTCCGAGTAGTGTAGGAGGAATTCGCCATTGAGTCTTTCAATGGAGATGGGCACATTGTCCTTTCGAGTAACGAAGTCAAGAGAGGTGTCTGCGTGGTCAAGTAAGGGTTGGGTTTCGAGGGTCTCCAGACTGACGACTTCAAAGCCACGAGCGCAGGCGACGCAGAGCTTGGACCGGAGGAAGTCAATAGTGGAGGATTCCGCGGGTACGTAGAATTCCTAGATACCGGTCAGCACAGTAAAGAGGCTAAGACTGGAAGATACAAACCTTGAAAGGTTTCAGCGTCTCTTGGCCGCCTTGGAACATCCTACCAATTGCCGGCTTTTTCTTGCCTTTCGACACGGTGTCTAATGGCTCGAAGACTTTGATGGTAGTCGAGATGCCAGACATTTTGGCCGAACACACAAGGTGTCTGCCCATACATACGCCAGCTTTGAAGAAGTTCGCGTGGTTTTGAATCTTCTTTGGCCTCTTCATCAACGGCGACTGGCCGTCGTTGGGATCGAGAACCTCTAAGGGAAAAGACGCCAGACTTTTAGCAGCGAGCACTAAAAGCAATTGATACTCTTTCAGCACATCTATCTGGGTGACCGAGGCGATATCAAGAACCCGCTTTGGCCGCGCGTCAGCTGTCTTGCGCCTGTCCGACACATAGACCCCAGAGTCAGTTCCGTAGACAAGTTTTCTGCCTCCATCTACCGGTACAAGGCAATTGACCTTGTGGAGACTGGAGAAGAAGTTCTCACACAGCACCGTCTTCGTGTAAAAGTTGCCTCGCTCTCGAAGCTTGCTTTGCTGCCCTTCGATATGCTCCATCCATTTTCGCCGCTGTATGTGCGAAAGGGCATACAATGTCAATTCATAACCACCTTTGCCAATATGTCGGAAGGTGATCGGATAGCCCTCTTTCGTGCCGGGTGCTGCTTTTGGCCCATTGACTGCGGCATTCTTTACTCCTGGGAGAAGGCTAGAAGATGGCCTCTTTAAGCCTGGTCGGGGAATGACTTCGTCCATCTGCGTAATGACCAGCAGCTCAAGAGGTATTGGTCGTTTGTACACTTTCAATTCATCCCGTTTGTTGATGACCTTCTGCCTCACAAATAGCAGAGCATGATTGAACAGATAGACGAAGACCTCACTGGAATCTGTTGGGCCCTTCTTGAGCGGACCCTTGAACACCAGCTCGCGATTCTCTTCCAGGAGCTTCAGGTCACCCTTCTCGCCAGGAGCCCACTTCAGCTGTGCGTTGAGCTGTCGCAAGTTGAATTGGTTTTCGGCCTTACCCGATTCAAAGTTGACTTTGGACAAGAATTCCTTAATCATGGCAATGGCTTGAGGGATATCTTTAGTATCAGGGCTATCATCTGCAGTATATTTGGCCACGTTCTCCAATAGCAGAGGATATCTGGCCAATCGAGTGGTAGGCTTCGTTAGATACCCGTTCAACTCGAGCTTACGAGACTCTTTCAGTCGCTCAGTCTCCTCTACAAACCGTGCAAAAGCGGCATTCGTCGATCTTTCCTTCTCAAATTCATATTTCCCATATAATTGGTTGGCTCCATATTTGATGAACGGTTCAAAGCGAGGGACGTAGGCCAGGAAGATGTCGCCCACGTTCTTAACAACTGGGTTTTCCTGCTGTCTCCGGGTCAGAGCTTCGGCCATCCTTGAATTGACGCTGTGGACTTCCATGCAATTGGAGAACACTGTTCGAATAAACTTCTCTCGACGCTGTTCAGGAACGGGAGAATAATTTGGATGGTTTGACCGGAGTGGTTTCATCCAGAAATCTCGAAGATACTCGAGATCTTTCACAAAATCTCGCTCGGTATACATGAGCTCTGATATAATCTCTTGCCTCTTTTTCTCCTTGTCGCCTACACTATCTGCCACTTCTTGAGATACGGTATTGATCCACAACTTCTGCTCATCTCCTTCGTCAGCATGTAAACTAGCCGTTGACTGCTGGCGCCGGAGCCCGGGCTGAGGCTGGAGATTCAGCCGGGCCTGCTGCTCCAGACGTCTCGGGCATGCGATCGAATAGCAAAGCTGATCCCTCGTACACGTCGGAGAATAACATTCGGAGATCAGAGTAAAGACGCCGTTGACGTTGGTTGAGTTGTCCTCCATCAACGACTCTCTAAACTGGAAGATCTCGGTGGAAGAGTCTCGAAGACGATGATCATAGGTGACATCGTGAAAGAATTTCTGGGCATCTAGGGCACGTCCAAGCAAGAGGGCAAGGTTGCGGTCCGTGGTTTTTATAATGTAGGCTATAAGATCGACAGCCTCACTGCCACTAAAGGCAAACTTGTAAGACAGATCATTCTTTGTACGATCACCAGCTGAGATTCTTTCTCGGAAAACATCCGCAACCCTTGACAGAAGCGCTGGGTAGACCAAGGGCGCCCGACTTTGAGCAGATATAATGGCACTTCCAGTAGACGAATGGTTTTGTAACGACAGCCTATGCGACATAGAGTCGCTTCGCTCTGAGGGCGGTACAATTGTTGATGCCATAGACATTGTTCGTGAAGGTGGAACACTTCCCTGGCCGTGACCTTGAGGACTGATACTCCGCTCATCTAGAGGAAGACCGTTAGGTGATGGAGTTTCATGGGTGGGCAGCTCAGACTCCGGTCCTGACTCTCGCCGTCTATTTGGGATTATCCTCCCACTCATGGTCTGCGTATGATCTCTATCCATCGAGAAGGAGCTCATTGACATTGTCCGCTCGTCGTGACGCTCAGGAACTACTCGGCCCTGAGCGGTAGTCCTAGATCCCATAGGTTGCACTGACTGATACGGCTGTTGCCGAAACGAGTTGGCTGCAGCCTGTGTATAATTGCTTGCAGAACCGGGAGGGCCGGTTGTAGAGGCGCTTGACATCGACGCCATTGACCTTGTACGGTAGGGATCCGAGATCGAAGCTGGACCCGGCGGGTAGCCTCGGTTCGGAATAGGTTTGTAGGAGTCTGTTATGCTTGCGGGATAGCCACGATTAGGGGGCTGCCTGTTGTACTGAGGAGCAGGGGGTTGTCGAGAATCGACACGCTGTGGCATCGGATACGGACGATTGGTAGAATTTAGAGGCTGAGGGAGGTTCTGAGGTTGAGGCTGGGACTGAACGAGCCGATTGTTTGGGCGTTGAGTTGTATTATACCCATTCGTCATCGGGGGAGGGTCACCATTCTGCTGTTGCCGTCCGGGAGAAGGGCGTCGCATTACTGCCGCAGAGGACATCTGACTTGCCATGGGGGTAGAGGTCATGGTCTGTGACCTTTCTGGTGGTATCTGGCTGGTTTGTGAACCCATGTTCTGAGATCTCCCTGGTGGCGGCGCTGCCCCGAATATGTTTGAGAAGGCCGCATCTCTTTGGTAGGAGGAAGCATGACCATAGTTGTTCGGTCGCGTGTTTGGCGGCCCTTGCTGCACCCCATAGTCTGCCATTCCTTTCCATGCACTGTAAGTAGGTGCGGTTTAGAAGCCGAAGCGGCCTGTTCTCGTCAGCGACTGAAAGCTCGTTGAGCCGACGCCACGCTGTCTCAAGTGTGGTGCTGGCGACGCTGATGGGATTTTGGAAGATAATTCTGTCATCCGGGGGTGAAGCCGCCTCAGAAAGATGATAAATCAGAAGACGGGCTTGTGATTTCGTCCTCGTCAGAGAGGAGAGTGAATCCGGAAGTATTTGGAAGTCGATGGATGACAATTAATGAGTGGTCCCGGGAAGTCCGAATATCTTTGAAGGGAGCCACCAATCCCTTGTAAGATGTTCTGTTTGTCATACACATCGAAGAGCAGCAAATGTAGGATGTAGCTGTAGGGGCGCTGATCTCTGAGTCTCGAAGCAAGTGTGGTTGAGGTGGTGTTCGTTCAGGGATCTCTCTCGGAAACGGCAAAGCGAATTGCCGCGAATTGCCCTCCATTTCCACAGGCCTCATCAAGCCACGCTTCGTGCACGCTTCGTGTTTGCTTTACACACCCTACTACACCACCGAACAAAGTCCTCGATAGGAATCCACACTGTTTGGACACTTGCGACCTCTTACAGCTCGTTTGCCACCAGAAACTCGGGGTTTCCGAGGCAGCCCTATACTCAAGGCCACCAGGCTTTCCGCCGCGTTAATCAAGCACATACATCAAGCTCGGCATGGCAGAATCCGAGCTGACGCCCAAGTTTGCACCTTTTTTCGGCATGGTACGTTGAAGGTGATCTAAGCTGTGTCTGTGCTAATCATTGAATAGGCCGGTATTGCCTCAGCTGTAAGTCAAGGACAGGCATGACCGTTTTCTTATTCTAATGGAGGTCTACCGTACAGATGATATTTGGATGTAGGTTGGAGTAGGTGAAGAGGCGGTATGAGCATGGTTTAAAACTGGCATAGGTGCTGGCGCAGCATATGGAACCGCAAAATCAGGCATCGGAATTGCTGGTGTTGGAACGTTCAGGCCAGACCTGATCATGAAGGTCTGCAATCTGAATTTCAAAGCTCCTGAAACAGACGACTAATCTTTACGAATGGCAGTCCTTGATTCCTGTGGTGATGGCTGGTATCATTGCCGTCTACTCACTCGTCATAGCGGTCTTGATCAACGGGGACCTTAAAGTGCCACCAGCGCGGTACAGTCTATACGAGTATGTCGCCCACCCGGTACGGAACTGTCAGCACGAAAATGACATGCAAAATCTAGTGGCTTCATGCATCTGGGGGCAGGACTGTCTGTGGGGCTTACAGGGCTTGCAGCCGGTTATGCTATAGGCATAGTGGGTGACAGTGTACGTCATTCTTGGAGTGTGTCCTATAGTACTCCAGCTGATCTGAAACAGGGTGTTCGGGCGTACATGCAGCAGTCGAGGATATTCGTTGGTATGGTTCTCGTCTTGATATTCGCGGAGGTTTTAGGGCTTTATGGGTATGAAACTCCAATCATCACGATAACTCATCGGATGGGAACTTGCCGGTCTATTACTGCCCTTTACTAACCCATCTTAGACTTATCGTTGCGCTGATCATGAATACTCGCGCTGGTTGAATCGAGCTACAGACCCACCACATCAGGACTCGGCATTGTTGTGTATAGTATGGAGTATTACCAAGGTACAAGGTTAGGGTACTCTGGGAGATTGGAGACGCTTGTGTCAAGTTATCAGCGCTCAAAGGCAACGCATCTCTATGAAGATCAATTTGCAAGGTCGGCAGCGGGTTGCTGCTATGCCCCTTGTCAGGCCAGAGATGGTTATCTTGATCGCAAAACCTCTAGCACTCTTAATATCAAGCGTCATATTGCAGAAACATTCGAAGCTTGGGTACAAATTACCTACTGCAGTGTCTACATGATCGGCATGACATGCATTATGCTTGAAGTATGCAAGGTGCAGCTCCGGGTGATTGTCGGATGCACGTGTTGAAGCTTGCTTCATCAAGCGCCTCCCAGTTGCACTTACTTTAGGTACCCGTTCCACACGGAAACCCGGCTTGCTACATGTCCCTGAACACTCTCAACCATCACCCCAAACCCACCAAACTACACTCCATGTCGCCAGCGAGGGCCCCCTCATATCCGCTCGTCATGCCTCGCCAGAACTTCCAGCCGGTTGGTCAACGACGGTAGCACTGAAAGAGAGTCAACTGCGCACCTCTGAGCGGGCGTCATGGCTGCGGCATTTAACAAACTGAAGGCTCAAGCACACGCGCATCCTATTTATGGCAGCAAGAGGTACAGCAAGCCCCCACCGATCAACGAGGAGCAACGAGACAGAGAAAAGCAATTCGTCCTCGACTACGATCGTCTTAGTCTTGGTGCAGAACCAGACCAGAATCATGTCGATATCAAGCGGACCCAGCTTGGCGCATCTTCAAAAAATTTGAGAGTACAGGATTTTGAACTAGTCAAGACATTGGGAACAGGTATTTGTGCACGAAACGAATTAGTAGCGGTCCAAAATTGAGTCTTGACCTAATCATGCTGTAGGGACTTTCGCCCGAGTCTGGCTAGCAAGATTTCGGGGTCAGACCTCTCAATGTAAGAGTAAGGTCTTTGCGCTCAAGATACTTCGCAAGGTCGACAGTAAGTCTTTCTCCTTCGACAACCCAACTATATGGAGCCAATTATATCTATGGGCTGGGGCTAATCTGCCTTTCGCAGTCATACGATTGAAGCAGATAGAGCATATCCGTAATGAGAGGAATACTCTCTCTGCAGTTGCTGGCCACCCCTTTATAACGACTCTCATTACCTCTTTCGCAGACCGAGACTCTCTCTACATGGTCGTATGTATGGCCCCTCCAGCCTTGCTGGAAATACCGCTAAGTCGAGCCAGCTCGACTACTGCCCTGGTGGCGAGATTTTCACGTATTTGAGGAGAGCCAAGAGGTTTGATGAGAAGACAGCCCTCTTCTACGCCGCCGAGATGGTTCTTATCCTTGAGTTCCTGCATGATGTAAAGGGCGTAGCATATCGAGATATGAAGCCCGAAAATATCCTCTTAGATGCAGAGGGCCACCTTAAGCTGGTTGACTTCGGCTTTGCTAAAAAATTGGGCACGAGTGGGCGCATACCTTCGTTAGCGTGGCTCGGGGTAGCCTGGCTGACGAAGAGGTAGAAGAGACCTACACCTTGTGCGGTACACCAGAATATCTTGCACCTGAAGTGATCAGGAATTCAGGTAAACGATGTCTCAGATCGCGCGGTGACCGACCTCTAACGTGCATTCCTATAGGCCACGGAATTGCCGTCGATTGGTGGGCTTTTGGCATTCTCGTCTACGAATTCCTCGTAGGACAGCCACCATTTTGGGACAAAAATCCGATGAAGATATACGAACAGTGGGTGGCTGCACGATAAGTTGGGTTGACTCATGCTAATATTGTATATAAAGGATCTGCGGTGGAAAGGTCCGGTATCCCCATACTATGGCTTCAGATGCTCGTGAGCTTATCACTGGTCTCTGCCGAGTCAACCCAGCTCAACGTCTGGGGAACCTTACCGACGGTACTACTGGCGTCAAGAATCACGTCTACTTCAAGACCATAGATTGGGATGCGATGTATCAGCGGAGGACGAAAGGCCCCATTGTGCCAGAAATCAGACATGCCGCAGACACCAGCTGCTTCGACCAATATGACGATGCGCCAGAAAGCAAGAGCGTGTATACAGCGGACATGTGCGACAAGTACGACAAGGAGTTCAAGGATTTCTAATTCCCTGTCCATAACGACCGAGATGCGCATATGGGTGAATCCGGGGGTTTGTTTGAGGGACTCCAAGGAAAGTGGAGGCGTTGGCACGGACGGCAAGATACCTCGCTGTACATAGACGTTCAAGCTTTTTACAGATTCCTGTCACATGGTGCACGCTGTATCGAGCATCATATACCAACGGAAGCTTTCATGTTGCATAAATGGAAGTTATTTCCGAGTCGATGTACTCAGCAAAGTATACTTGGCTATCAGCGATCCTAGCATACAGACATGCTTCGGAGCACAATACGTTATGCTTGAAAAATGAACAACACTTTCAAGCCACTCTGTACCGAAGGAGGGCCTACGTCTTACAAGTGATAATCACAAGATCATTACAATGCAGGCACATTGACGTTTTGTGATGTACTTGCATGCCTAAGCCGCTCACAGCCGGAGACCTTGAGAGCTATAGAGTGATAGAGATTTCCCTCCGCTGTTGCGATTAACAAGTAAGGACATTGAGATGGAAGGTATTCACGGGTATGGACATGGGGCCAAGCTCCCGATCGCCAAGGCCAGATTATCGCCTATTTTCAGCTAAACCGAATCCGTCCCAGTGAGGACCTCAAACACTCCGTTCTCGAACTTCAGCACCGACACATGTATCTCTTTTTGTTCAACGAGTTATATTCCACGTCTATATCGTGCCCATTGCGCGCATCATGACCGACTACGAGAAGCTGACAGTGGTGAAGCTCCGCGAAGAGCTTGTCAAGCGTGGACTCCCTAAAAGCGGTCTCAAAGCAATTCTAGTTCAACGACTGGCCGAAGCAGACGCGCAGTCAGGCCAAGCTGCGCCATTGGAGATCTTGGTGCAACAGAAGACTAATTTACCAATCGGTAATGGCGAGCCCAATGTCGCGATTCACACCGCGCCGCCAGAGACGAAGGCGCACGAACAGTATGATGGGCCTGCCGACGATGCCGCTGCTCACCCAGCTTCAGCTCTCGGTGAGACTCAGTCGCAGGATCAGGAAGCCATCAACAACAAGCAAGCAATAGACAATGAATTCCTGGACGACGTAGTGAAGCCTTTTCCAGTCGCAATTGCACCAGCAGAGAAACCAGCAGAACCACTGAGCACGGATCGGGCACCCCACAATCAAGGAACTCTCAATACATCAGCAGCTACGGTCTCTGAGCTAAAAGTTGCAAAAGACGATGCAATTGCTATCGCGGCTGAGCAAGATACAGCAGAGGCTACAGAAGAAGGAACGCCCGTCATAGTTGAGCGACCCAAAGCTATGGAGAAGGGACCGCAAGACATGCCATCATATTTTACACAGACGTCTCTGATTGGTGTTCAAGAGTTGAGGGTAGACTCAAATAAAAGAAAGAGGAGAAGCCAAAGTCCTACGCCGTCATCAATCGAAACAGCCCAGAAACGGGCGAAGGCGGACAATGGCCGAGCTCTCGTAATGCTTCCGGAGGATGAGACGAACGGTAGTAATTCTGGGCGGCATGTCGAAGACGTAAGCATGGGCGATGCGCCGGTACAGCCGCTATCAGAGGAACTTGGGGATGCTTCACAGGCGAACGGCTCTGTGCAAGCGGATGATGGAGTTGGGATAGACCCTGTAGATGCTGAATTGCCGAAGAAAGAGTCAATGCCTCCAGAATCCGAGAAGCCAATGGAAGAGAAACCTCCCAAAGAAGACGAGGAACTAACACCACCACCTTCCACTACCATACAATCCCCCATTAAGATCTCCCCAACCGATACTAGGTTCAAGAACCTTTTCAATGCGCCTTCCAAACGCGAAGGATCCCCACCAAGACAAATACCGCAAGTCGACAACGAAGACCGAGTGATATCGCCCGCTGTCCACCCAGCTACATCTGCTCTTTACATTCGGGACTTCATGCGCCCTCTCAACCCAGGAAACCTTAGAGAATTTCTTACAGCACTTGCATCGCCTCCCGACACCGACCCGGATCCTGACATCGTTACAGAATTCTTCCTTGACTCTATCCGTACGCATTGTTTCGTCTGTTTTACTAACACATCTTCCGCCTCGCGAGTCCGGTCAGGATTACACGATCGTGTCTGGCCCGATGAAAAGAATCGGAAGCCCTTGTGGGTGGATTTCGTACCTGAAGAGAAGCTTAAGAAGTGGATCAATGTTGAGTCGGAAGCGGCGGGTGATCGAAGGCAGGGAACGAAGAAATGGGAGGTAATCTACGAGGAGGAAAAGGAAGGTATCGTGGCATATCTACAAGAGGTAGGCCCGAACAGCCAAGCTCCACGCTCAGCGCAGGTAGCTGTTTCCCGGGCGGATGGCGGAGCAGGTGTGCATGGAGCTCCATCGGGTCCACGAGACAAAGATGCCGATGTACGCACTTCTTTGTCTGGACCAGCAGCAAAGCCTGACGGTGGCAAAGCCTTTGGGGCTTTGGATGACCTGTTCCTGTCAACGACGACGAAACCGAAGCTATACTATCTGCCGGTCGCATGCGAAGTCGTTGACAAGCGGATAGAACGACTAGCCGCGGGTCGAGGCGGTGGCCGAGGGGACGAGATGCGGAGATACTCGTTCGAGGACGGTATCTTGGTGGATAAGGGGCCGGAGTTCGGAATGCGTGGCAGGGGCGGCTTTGGGGCACGCGGAGGAGGTTATAGAGGAGGGTATCCAGCCCGGGGCGGTAGCTATCGTGGCGATGCTTGGAGGGGTCGTTAATGAACGAGATCCCTGAGTGTCGATATCTACAAATGGTCTTGGACAAATTTCAGGTTGTATCATGGTCATGGATTCGGCGGAACTGTGAACGCCATTGTATTATTAATAACAGGAAAGAAAAGGCTATCTGAGTCTTTGAACAGCGATCGTGAACGTGTTTGTCCTGTCGATTCATCGTGGTCGGAATTTATCGTGTATGCATGCATGTTGCACGCACTGTGCAGCATCGGAGCATTTCGAGAGTGGGGGGCCCCTGTTCTTTGTCTCCTTGTAAGTTGTAGAGAATCAGCCTTGCCGGCAGATGAAACAACCATGGCTCATGATGGTCCTTGCTGATGCGGCTCCCAACCGTCTTCTCTTTGTCGTTAAGTTTACTTGACTAGCTTAAGAACATCGCAGGAACAAACTCGAGAGCATCATACTCACGCAGACGGTCACTGCGACGCTAAGCCATTTGTTTTCGCAAAGACACTCGGACTACACCCCCATCAATCGGAACCGAGTCCTGGTGAAGCTGTATTCCTTCGAGGCGCAGGACGTCCTCGACATCGCAGGCGGCCGGAGGACGTCGCGCTGCCTGTTGCCACATTTAGAACGCCTTAATACGCTCGCTATTGGTCTATATAACTCAGGCTATGATCATCGACTGCTACGATTCACTTCAACCTATCCCCAATCACGAGGAGAGGCGTAACGCTTAGACCCCAATCGCCAAACGACAAGTTCGCACCAGCGACACTCTGGACCCGTCACGATGGGCTGGCCAAAGTGCAATAGTACATTAGAGCATCAGAGCAGTACGTCTTGCACCCTTACCAGCCACGAAGTGGCCCCAGATACTAACTCGTTAAACAGTCCAAGAACTCCCCATATGGAAGAAGGTGCAGTTTCATCACATAGGCCTCATCATCTCCGCCATCTTTGGCCTCATAGCGGTCTTCGTCTCATGGTACCTCATCTGGCGACATTGCACCCATTATCTGAAACCATGGGAGCAACGACACATTATTCGCGTGCTGTTCATGGTTCCCATCTACGCTACCGTATCCTTCCTGTCCTACTACTACTACAAACATTCGATCTATTTCGCAGTTCTGAGGGATTGCTACGAGGCGTTTGCAATTGCGAGCTTCTTTGCGCTGTTGTGCCACTACCTTGCGTCGGACCTTCATAATCAGAAAGACTATTTCCGAGGCTTGAGGCCGAGGCCTTGGGTTTGGCCGCTGAGCTGGTTCAGGAAGTGCTGTGGAGGAGAACGTAGCATTTTCAGGACACCAAGGAGCGGGCTTACATGGTTCAATGTAAGTATTCCCAACGTCTGGAAATCTGGCAGGGTTGAGCTGACTGGTGGACGCAGATTATCTGGCTGGGAGTATTCCAATACTGTTTCGTCCGGGTCTTCATGACCGTGATAGCCGTCATCACACAGTCCGTGGGCTATTATTGCTTGGAGTCGCTGAATCCTGCCTTTGCGCACGTCTGGGTACGCCAGCTACCCCTGGTAGCTGCAACTACCCTCAGCTGACACTCCCAGGTAATGGTCATTGAGGGCATCTGCGTCAGCATAGCCATGTACTGCCTCATCCAATTTTACATCCAAATGAAAGACGATCTCCGCGAGCACCAACCCCTCCTCAAAGTCGCCGCCATCAAACTCGTCATCTTCCTTTCTTTCTGGCAGACCATCCTGATTTCCTTTCTCACCTCCACGGGAGCCATCAAAGCCTCCCCGCACATCACCGAGCCTGACCTCAAGGTTGGCATCCCCTCCTTACTCCTCTGCGTTGAGATGGCCCTCTTCAGCATCTTTCATCTCTGGGCCTTCCCCTGGCAACCCTACGACGTCAAGCGCTCCGCCGTCATCGCCGCCGAATCCGCACCGGGCTACCTCCCCGATCCCAAAACCGCGTATCGAGGTGGGCCCTTTGGCTCCAGAGCCCTCATGGACGCCTTCAACCCCTGGGACCTGATCAAAGCCGTCGGCCGCGGCTTCCGCTGGCTCTTCATCGGCCGCCGGACCCGCGAGCAGGACATCTCCTACAAGAACTCCGTCGACCACGGCTCGGCCTTCGAAACCTCTCGCAACAACAATACCGAACTGAACGGGCCATGGGGGACAGACCACTCCATTGACGACGGGCCTCGAAAACAAACATTCGGCACCCTGAAAAGCCCAGGCCGCTACCAACCCCTCAGCGAAGAAGAAGACGATCGCTTGCTCTCCCACGCACAACCCGTCCCACAATCCCATCCCACCCACACCACGGACGAGACGTCCTACCCACGCCCTATGATCCGCCACCCCACGCCCCCTCCCAACAGCAAAACCCCAACAGCGCAAAACGACCTGTACCCTGACCATCGCCCCTCGAACCCCACGCCCGCCGTTCTCGCCCACAACCCACCATATCCCACCACCCACCACGATCTTACTGGCCGAGACGCAAGGGTGACTCATCCGACGCATTCAGAAGAGGAAGATACAAGCTACCACCACACAAGAGTCGACCCGCATGAGCGCGAATTCGAGCCGGCGCCGAGCTATCTGTATCAGAGCGAGTCGCCGATGCCGCACGCGAGGGGCCACGGAGCGGAAGAGGAGTGGGAGGTCTGGGGTGGCGGGACGGATAGACAGGATCATGCGGGTGGGGTTTGAAGAGGGTTAGAGGCATGAGGAATGGGTGGGTGTGGCATTCTGCTTTTGGATTTCATGAGAAGCGAGGCGTTGGGGTGTTGCGAGTCAATTGAAGATGGGAGATACCACTGGGTTGCGATGTCATGAGTTCAGCAGGCGTTTAGAAGAATTCCATCTAAATTTTGAGAGACATCGAATAGTTTTGAGGTGTATGGTGGAGCGCCGGATCCTTGAGTACGAGGGGAATGTGTGCGGTACGCATACTGATATACTCATACCTGATCCACGTATTGGCCTGCCTCTCTACTAGTCCCAGGAGCCACGACTCCCTGTCCCTACGTGCCTACCTTCTTTCCAAAAGCCAGCAAGCCGTCCATGTCCGTCCCACGACCTCCTCCTCCCACCCCTCTCCGCCCTGCCCCCTCCTCTCTCTCTCCCCATCTTCGTCTCCTTCTCTTCTCCCATCTCCCTTACGCACCCCTTCTCCCCATCTCTCCATCACCCATCCTCACTTCTCGAACCTTCTCCCAAGCTTCACTTCACTCCACTGCTCTATCTCTCTTATCGATCCCATCTTTTTTTCCATGGTATTGATTACTCAACCAACACTCACGATTCTGATGGCAAAAGAAGAATGGAGGAACTGTGTTTGAAGAGAGAATAGAGAAGGTGAATAGAGGAGGAGAAGATAGGAGAGAAGAGAGAAGAGAAGAGAGAAGAGAGAAGATGAAGAAGAGGGGAGGAGAGAGATGAAGAAGAGATAAGAGGAGTTGGCGGGGGGCATGAATAAAGGAGGGAAGGAGATAGGGTGGATAGAAGAGCGAGGGCATTGATGGTGTTAAAGGGTGGATTTTGAGGGGGCTGGGAGGGGCGAGTGGGGTTTGTTGGGAGGAGGGGGCGGGGGGGTTTGGGTCTGTGTGGAAGGAAAGGCCAGAGAAGACGGATTCGGTTATTTCGATGGAGGTGTGTTTGAATGCTGTGAGAGGCGATGAAGTGGGTGAGTGGTCTTGGATGGAGGAGTTGTGGGTGGGGAGAGCAGGTTGGATGACGGGTTGGGTTGGGGGTGGAGTTCTTATTGGTGGAGGCCGTGAGGGCGTTGTTCGAACGAATGAGATAAGAAAGTATGGGACGGGGGAGGGGGGATAGGTAGAGGGAATGACAGTGCGGCCGATGCTGTTCGGAAAGAGCAGGACATGAGGCTTTTTCTAGTACGGAGACTGAGAGGGATACTGGAGACTTGCACCTGGGCTGGTTAAGCTGGCGGTTGGCGGTGGCGGTAAGGCAGACGCAAGAGAGTAAAGATTCGCAAACATGCCCACTAGCGACAGCGAGCAAAGAGAGAATCCGAGTGACAAGCTTTGGTAGCTACTCGCTATTCACCATGCTAATTATGTACTGGCACTTGTTGAAGCCCCAGGCCGTACTCAGGCCGCTAGCAAAGTATGCCGAAGAGACAAACCCGCTCAGAGATAATGCAGTCCAGCGCCTCATGCTAAGGTAGGTTTCATACTTGATCGCTAAACATGCAGGAAATGGGTATGATGAGAACCGAAGCGGGAGCCGCCTGTACAAGAGGCATTCGCCTTCACTGAGAAGACATGAGCAATGGGCAGCCCAGCAGTTGATACCAAGGCCGTTGGTGGGCGTTGTGCACACTTTCGCTGCTGCTGGATCGCATCACATATCGAAGTGTCCATCCATGAAGCCATTCTCATCGCCTGTTCCAGTGTTGATAATTCCACTCATGCGATCACCATTGCTGTTTTTCTTTTGGGGCGGTCTCTCCCGGTCAGCATCATAATCCATCTCGTCGTCTTCCATCCTCGCTAGATCATTGCTCCTGAAATGTTCGTCCATAGTACTCTCATCCACAAAGGTGAAGCCCTTGAAATTAGCCTGCATACCTGGTGATAAGGGTGTAGAATCGGTCATCTGCCCGGCAGCCAAAGCCACTGCGCGAGCATTAAGGGAGGAGGAATTCTCGAGTGCGTTGGTGAATTCCGGGTCGAAATTCGAAGTGTCGAGGACATTCCTGAGCTTCGGTTTGAAGGGCGGCGTGACCATCTTGTTCATCATAGCGTTCCAGTCGGTATCCGCAAAGAAAATGTGTTCCTTCAATTCCTCCGCATCTCGCTTTGCGCCCAGACGGTGTTTTGGGTTGCGATTCAAGAGGCCTTTGACGAAGTTGCGCCCTTCGTTGCTTAAAGCATCTCGAGGGAAGCGCACCTTGCCGAAAGCGATATTCTTGTACATTTGCTGGGTATCATCTGCGTAAAATGGTGACCAGCCACAGCACATTTCGAAAACGAGTACCCCGAGAGACCAGAAATCCACCATTGTGGTGTAGCCTTGCTCGTCAAGAAGGACCTCCGGAGCTAAATATTCTGTTGTGCCGCAGAAGGTGTTGGTCGTGGCGTCTTTTGTAAGGTTGGCCTTGGAGAGCCCAAAGTCGCATAGAGCCACGTGTCCGTTGGCGTCGAGAAGTATGTTTTCTGGCTTCAGGTCGCGATATACTATGTTGTATTGATGAAGATGTTGCAGAGCGAGGATAAGCTCGGCTATGTAAAATTTTGCGCGGGTCTCGTTGAATCGGCCCTCTTTTTGCAGATGCCAAAACAGCTCGCCACCAGACATGAAACCAGTCACAAGGTAGAGGTCTGTCGGCGTTTGGAAGGAGAATTTCAGGCCTACGATAAAAGGCGAGTCGGCCATGGCAGTCCTGACCAGGATGTTTCGTTCCCCTATGGTGTGTGCAACTTCCTTCTTTTGAACGATTACCTTCTTCGAGAGTACCTTCATGGCATAGACCCGTTGAGTGTCTTTCTTAACCACTTGGTATACTTGACCGAAAGTCCCTGATGAGCTGTGTCAGCAGATGAACGGCCCAAATGGAATCTGTTGCGTACCCTTGCCAATAAGCCTCAGTATCTGGAAGTCCTCGGGTCCAAAAACCTTCTTGTCGGTCTTTTGGAACGAGAATCCAAGATGAATTTCACCCGTAACTGAATCATCGTCGGAGTTTCGTTTCTCAAGACGATACCAGCCTTCCTGCTTTGCGTTATGATCGGTGACATTGACATCCACTTTCGCATAACCAAGGAAAGTTTCGTGACTACGATCATAGACATATACATCGATGCTAGACTGCTTCCCAAGCACATCGCTTTCACAATCTGTTAGCTTCATTGACAAAGAGACACCATGAGTTTGCGTACAAGATGGCCTCATGATCCCATCTAGGATCTGTTACCTGTTTCCCGCTCTTGAAGGTCTTTTGATCCGATAGACTTGTGGTGCTGCTCTGCCGACTCTTCATGGGTATAGCCATCGATCTTCCCATCTCACTACCAGAGCGCTTGATGGGCAAAGTGAGCCCTGGATGCTCTACACCTCTTGAATCGTCTCTCTCCATTTCTACACTTTCCGCCTTGTTCCCCCTCGCAATCGATTCATTCCACTCGAAGACGCAGACCGCATAGGGGTAGTAGCTTGGTCGTAGACCTCGAGCTTCTGGTATCTTGACGGTTAATTTGCCCCTGGGTGGGCTCACGGGGGCGGAACCCTGTTGGCTTTTGGTCGGACCATCGCGAGCCGGTGACTGGCCGTTTCGTGGTGTCGAAGTAGCAGCACTCCTTCTCGCGCCTTCTGATCCATCATTCGATAATGCTCGTGGTGTGAGAGGAGGTGTGTTCTTTTTACGCGGTGGAGCCGCGTCGTCAGTCAGCTTTGTATTCTCTAGATGTGAAATCAAGGAAGATTGTGCAGTATTAAGTGAGGATGCTCGAAGTGAAGTCGATTGAGAGATGTGAGATGCAGGAACAGAAGGGCTTGTGGTCACAGTTGGAAGAGGATCCAGTCCAGCTGTCTGCCGGCGCGTCCGTAAAATTATGCCATCGCCAGCGGAAAGATGCCTTCTACACGATGATCGCTCATTGCTAGAGCTACGATGCCCGTGCTGGACCTTGACAGCATCTGATCCAGTCTCAACATCAGTCTGCGTAGAGGATGAGGCCGATGCGGCCGATGACCTCGGTGGCGTCGGTAACGATTGTTGGCAAGCATCCTTTGAAGGCGAATCCTTGGTAGACACATTGAAGAGTTCTTGAGTAATGGAAGAGAGACTTTGGTGGTGATCACCGTTGCCGTCCTCTCGAGGTGAAGAAGGAGCAGTCGGTAATCCCCGTTGAGCGCCATTGCTTAAGTGCTTCGCAAAAAAATCTCCGACGGCCATCTCGCCCGGCAAGAGAGAAATATGACTCTGTTGTGTCGTAGAATTGGTATGAGAACGGGAACCAACCTGTCCGAAATAGCTGTGGATAATGCTCGGCAGACGCTTGTCTGAAGGGTCTGGCTGGGGAGTGGCAACACCAGAAGGTGTTGTACTGATAGACCCTATTTGGTCATACCCCCCGTGGGTCTCGTCCTCCGACCGGCTAGATGGAGTTGTTTGTTAGCAAATGTAGTGTAGGCAATATGATTGCTTCGATTTCTGAAGATTTCCGAAAAGTCAAAGTTCCCACCAAAGTAGCTCAAGGAACCATGGAAAAGAATTGGTGTGGGAGAGCGAGGTGGAGGAGGCACGACGCCCAATAGTGATAGTGTCTTACGAACGGACTTGCTGAACTTGGCCCAAGTGTCACAGGCAGCAGCTTCCATATGTCTAGGACACAAATGGCGATTGCGATGTACAGGGGATGTAGATGTTGAGTGCGATATGGTGCATGTGAATGTGGAAAATTCGGTTGACCGGGCCGAGATCAAGCATCGACCGCCCCAAGGCCTAGACCAAAATGGGAGCTGGTCTCGGATGCTTGAACACGGGTCTAGCAAACGCTGAATAATGAGTATCTCGGATGGGGAGAGACTGGATAGATGGAACAGAAACGGAGTGACTCGTCGCTAGATGCATGCGACACGTGTCTTTGGTTTGAGGGGGCCCTCGGCTCGCGCTGGGAGGCTGATTAAGCCGGCGCATAGCCTTCTCCCTTCAGGAGGAGCCGTTTTGGGATAATAGACATCAACGCAGGATAACAGATGGGCCGAAGGAGAAAGTGTTGTCTCACTCACTTGTACATGGCTTGCCGGAGCAGATCGGTGGCTGTGTGTGGGTTGAATCCATCATGCTGCCCGGCCATGATGGATGGCAATCACCGGCTTTCCCGAACCTTTTGCAGGACGTAGGGTGATTGTGGCGTATCGATTGATACGAGCCAAAGGGCTGGTGGGTGGTGCAGCGTTCAAGCTTGGGTGATGGCGCGTGAGAGGGGAGCCATGAGTGGAACGAGTTGTTCGTGCTGACGGGGAACAGGTTCGGGAGCTGGCAGACAGAGCTTTGATAGATAGGCTCGAGCTTGTACCCCTCATGGCCTTCTGGCGCCAAAACCGATGGATGTTGGGGCTGACGTGCAGGCGGAGAAGTCGAAACGAAGATGGAGGGCAGTTGTTCGGCAATGCACCTAAAATACTTTACTGGATTCATGCCCCCGCTGCTTCTAGAAGCCAGTTTACGGCGTGATAATTCGTACTTCATCAATACAACATCCCTTGTGGTTAGCTCAAGGCGGGTGAAGGACCGATCTCAGCTGATGTCACTCAATACGAAGATGACGTTTGCGGACTTGCCGTCCGACTCCCTCCATCAAGAAGACTTCCCCAAATCGTGAAGACGGGAAAGCTCCTCGATATACGCACGGATCGAAGGGAGCCTAAAATGAATTTTTCTGCTGTGCATCCATGAATCGGCAGTCACCTTGGGAAGATCTCAGCAAACCTCTCTTGAGTACTTTGTAGTTCGAAGGATCGGATGTCTTGACTTTTGTCAAGTCACACCTCGTGCTTATCGTGCCAAGCAGGTTTCTATGTCGCAGCCGGGAAGGTGTCAAGATTTTGGTGAAATCATCACACAAATCGTGGTTTTTCGCGCAATTGAATTAAAATCTCTTTCACCTATTTAATTAGCATTCTAATTAGATAGTATTTGAAGTCTTTAATATAATCGTGTAATCTACATGTTTCGTGATTCTCTCTTTGTCATGACGTTTGTTCTAATTGACGATTAAAGAATTGCAATAGTCGATCGCATTAGAATCGATAAAAATATTGCTTAAATATCGCATCTAAAGAATGTATCTAAGCGTCAAATATGCAAGATAAAATATAACATCGAATTGTATATCTTCGTCGTTACTTGTCAATATTAAAGAGATCTTACTAAATTGATTGATAAAACGATAAAAAATAATCTTTTCGAATATATTAATCTTCGTCTTATCGTTTATCTTGACGAAATGTGTCTTTATTTGTATAACAAATTTAATATTATCGTCGATATTTAAATTGTCGCGAAAATGCTTCGAAGAAAAAGATAAACGCATAAGAAAATTAATATATAAACGCTTTAATAATTACATATTAATAGATGTTTTAGATCTTTTATCGCACTTTGCAAAAAATTTAGATATAACATAATATTTAACAAATACAATTATATAAATAAAAGATACATTAATTGATATTTCTAAATAAATTTATCGTTTACGAAAGAATTAATAATAAAAAATACGAATAATTGTTGCAAGATTACGAAGCAAAGATGCACACAATATTTAAACGATCAAAGAAACATCAACAATTCGAGATAATTCTCTAGGAATTCTATTAGCGACTCGAGATTTCTAAGATTGTTGTGTTGATGTTTTAGCTTTAAAGCTACATTAATAGATTTAATTAATCTCGAGTCAATAAAATCAAAATTTAAGAAATAAATCAAGACACACATTATTTGTGCAATGTTAAAAGCATTATTTGTACGTCGTTAAAACTCGCGAACGCAATTTATGAACGCAATTATTGCGCAATCAATTATGCGCAATTAATTACGCGCAATCAATTACGCAAATGTAGAAGATACTTATGTTAACACGTTATTCTCGCGTGAAAATCTTACAAATTGTTCGATTCTATTATTTAAATTACTATAATGTGAACAAATAATAAGTAAAGACGTAATCAAAGCATTGCGAGAATTTGTGCGCATCTCGAACATCAAAATTATATTTTTTGTTAAATCTTTTTTGATTTCGCAAATGCAAGCTTTCGATTGTCTCTTAAACGTTCTTAAGATTGATCTCGAATTACACGAGCTATCTTAACATCTTAGCATCTTGAAATTAAGAAATCAATTATTCGAAATGTCGATAAATAATTAATATTGTTGACATTTATAATCAAAGAATATATTGTTTAAATTATTTATTACAAATCTATTACGTAAACGATCTTTAATAACTTTGTTCGCAATTACGTTCTTTTACTTATTATATTAACAATTAACGAAAATTTTAATTTAATGCTTTGTTTAAATAACGTCTTTGCTTACAAGAGTAAAAAGCTTCAAGAAATATATAATAATGTCGACGTTACATTAATGTTTCTTTCTTTATACTTTTGCGATTTTAATTTTATCGAAATCTTCTTTGCAATGCTTAAAAGATAAATAAAATGTCACAAACAACGCGCAAAGAATTACAAGATATTTGAGAAGTTTTTGCAAAAAACTATTTTAACACAAGAATAAAGACACAATTCTAATAAACTCTTTAAAGCGTTAGAAATAAATTATTCGTATTGCGATAACATATGTAACTAGACATCTAAACAAAAGCTTCGTAATTCGTACATTAACATTTCGAATAATCGATTTCTTAATTTCAAGATGCTAAGATGACTCGTATAATTCAAGACTAGTCTTAAGAACGTTCGAGAGACAATTAAAAGTTTGCATTTGAAAAATCAAAAAAAATTTAACAAAAAATATAATTTTGATGTTCGAAATACGTACGAATTTTTGCGACGCTTTAATTACGTCTCTACTTGTTATTCGCTCACATTATAGTAATTTAAATAACAAAATTAAACAATTTGTAAGATTTTCACGCGAGAGTAACGTGTTAATATAAGTATTTTCTACATTTGTGTAATTGATTGCATATAATTAATTGCGTATAATTGATTGCGCAATAATTGCGTTCGTAAATTGCGTTCGCGAGTCTTAACAACGTACAAATAGTGCTTTTGACATTGCACAAATAATGTGTGTTTTAATTTATTTCTTAAATTTTAATTCTATTAACTCAAGATTAATTAGATTTGCTAATGTAACTTTAGAGCTAAAATATTGACACAACGATTTTAAGAGTCTTAAATCGCTAATAGAGTTTCTAGAGAGTTATCTCGAATTGTTGATGTAATTTCTTCAATTTTTAATTGTTCTTATGTATTTTATATTGATTTTTTCTTCTTTATGTAATTAAGTAAGTTATTATTTAAATTTCTATTCTTGTTTGTGTCTTTATATTTCGATGTATTATCTTAAGTCTTGTTCTCGTTAATTATAAGAGAAGAAGTTTGTCGTAAAGAAATAATTAACATTTGCGTTTACATTTACATTATAAAAAAAAATTATTAAAGTTTTATTTATAAGATTTTTTAAGAGCAATTGTAATGTAATGCGTCTAATATTATTTTAATCGTTTACATAGTTTTCAAAATTCGTAATCTAATTATTTATAGATTTTCTTAATTTTATCAATAAATAAATACGTAAAAATTAAGATTTTGCAACAACAATAATTGTAAATTAATATATATATATTTAGAAAGAAGATTTGAAATTCTTATGCAATTCTATCAAAGATTGTATTAACGTTAATTTAAGATTTAGTGTTTATAACGCTAAGTTTTAAGTAATTAAACTTCGTCGATTCGCAATGTTGTTAACGATAATTAATGTTTTTAAGTTGCATTATTATTATCAAAAATTCTTCTCTAGACAACGCTAATAAAAAAACATATATTTTTCGTTAACAAATGTCGATACAAGCATTTTAGAAAGACAAATAATAATATAGACGAAAAAATAAAAGATTTAACTTATTATTTATATCTTGTATCGCATTATTAAAGCTTGTATTAATTGTTTTTTTATCGAATTGCTTAACTATTAAATAATTCTCGTAGAATTTGATTTTATAAACAAGAATAATGTCGACTTCAAATAATATATCGATCGATAATTATTATTTAATATTTGTTTTTTGATTTTAAATTATTCGCAATGTAAATATTTGCTCGTTTAGAACGTTATTTGTCTCTAGTTGTTACGTTAATACTTCTCACGAAGATATTAGAGAAAGTTATGCTATTGAAGAGATTTGTAGACGTCTTTAAGCAATGCAAGCAATTACTTAATAACAAGAGATTACAACTTTAGTAGTCGTAACAATAAATCAAGACTTAAGATAAATTAAATACGATTTATAAAAAAGTCGTGTTTGAAAATCTATATGTTAAAGAGATTCTATTATGCTTCTCTTGCTTTCTTGTAAAGCAATAAGACACTAATATCTTGTTTTTGTTGCTTTAGCAAGAAGCGCTAGAAGCAAGCTCTTGTTGCTTTTGACAAAATTAATGAGAGCATACTTTTGTTGCTTTTGAGTAGAGACGCAAAAGCAAATACAAGTAGTCGTGCTTCGCACTACTTATATTGCATAATTTATATACTTGTTGAAGCTCATTAGACTCGTAACACTATTTCTTTTCTTTAACGCTTTCGTTTTGAAAGCAAATCTTTTCTAATATGTCTTGTATTAAACTTGCTACTTCTAGTTTCTACGATCGTCGTTTCGCCAAAGTTGCTTTCTTAGAAATAGAATTTCTCGATATGCGTATTTGTTAAAATTGTTCTCGTTCGAGAAAGTCTTGTCGCGTTGCTAAAGATGTTAAGAAATGTGTCGAATGTGTTCGCATCGAACGATCTTGTGATTTGATTCCACTAGATATTGCTCGTTGACGAAGACTTAAAAATTAACGTCAAAAATTAAAAAGTAAATTGCGTAAAACGTACGCGCGACAACAACGATTGTTGCGTCAAATTAATTTCGTGAAAGAAAAATAGCGAATTATAATAAACAATGAATTGCAAAACTTGAAAAATCTTTAGACAAAAACGACGTCGTCGTCATGTTTATTTCTTAATTCTTTCATTGATGTTGCGTCGAAACAAATCGTGTTCTTTAACGCTTCGAAGAGTTGATTCTTTATTTCGTTGATTTTTCTTAATGAAAGCTTGAAGATGCTTGTCGAAACTATTGTCGACGAAATTGCTTTAATTTGTTTTGACACTTTTTCAAGTTTTTAAGAGATTTCTACGTGTTCTTCGATATAAAGTATTCTTTTCACTTGATAAAATATTTTTGATCTTTTTGTTGTAAAATTTTTTCGACTTTATATTGTTTCTTTTTTTGTGAATAAAAATAAAATATGTCTTGTAAAGACGTAGTTGAATTCGCTAATTTTAACAATAAGATACAAAATACTAGAAATATTTTGACGTTCTTAAGTAAGTTAAGTTTATAATTGATTGATTCTTTTGTCTTCTTAACAAGAAATAATTCGACTTTGATATGATTTAATTTCTTGCTTAACTTTCTTATCTTTAGGTTTTTTGTAAGAAGATATATTTTATTTCTCTTCTTTAGCTAAGATGTCGTTTTTCGTTTCTTGTTTTAATATTTGATCGACTTTTCTTGCATCTTTAAGATGTTGTCGTATATCGTTTTTAGTGTCGCTATTTTTTCGATTGCTAATTGAGTTAATAGATGCTTTCGCTCTTTCTCGAAGAGATTAAATTCTTTGTTATAGTTGACGAAGAATAAAGTTATCTTAGTAATATTCGAAATCTTTGCATTTAGTGCTAATTAAGTCATAGATAAAAGTAATATCCAATTGCTATAAGTATTATTGACGTAGTGCCTTAGATATTGCTTTAAACTTTGATTTGTTCGTTCTATTTGTTCGTTCGTAATCGAGTAATAAATAGTGAATATTCTAAGTTTTGTTTCTAACATTAGTAGAAGCGTCTTTTAATAGTTAGACGTGAAAAGCTTGTCTTTGTTATTAGTTAATTCTTTGAATATATTATGATATTGTATAAATTGATTCAATATAATGTATCTTAGTTGTTTTGCTGTGAACTTCTCTCTACATGCGATAATATATAAGTACTTAATAAGTTTATTAATTATTACTAGTATCGAATTATATTTGTTTCTAATTGTTAAATTCGTCAACTTAAGCAACTTAGTAATAAAGTTTATTGTGACTTTATCTTATAACAATTTAGATAATTCTTGACATTAAATTTCGTTATAGCTCGCATATGTATTATGTTTGTTTTGCTAATAGCTAAGACATCGTTTAATGTATGTTTTGACAACTTATCTCATTTGAGAAAATTAATAATGTTGGCGTAAAAGTTGAAGAGTTTTGATTACTTTTAAGTGTTTTTGCAATAATTTATCATCATATTTCTTTATACATTCGTCGATTTTGTCGATAGATATTTGAAGTTTTTCTTTCTTTATTAGAAATTCTTTCTTGTTGTCTCTAAGTATTTGTAAGATAGTATTTAGCTCGTATTTGTTTGCTAAAAATAATTTGTCTTTGTTAATTTTAAGTATGTTATAATTAAACAATTTCTTCGTTTCTATATAATTATTTCTTTTGCTAAGTGCATCTACTTTGTCATTATCTTTGTTTAATGTATATTGTATTTTAAACTTGTATTGTTCGAGTCGCTTTAATTATCTTATTTGTCTTCTATTAGGTTGTTTAGTAGTAATAAAGTGTAGAAGATTCTTGTGGTTTGTAAGAATTGTAAGTTTTGGTAATTCTTCGATGTATACTCTTTATAACTTTAGAAATGCTACAATAGCAAGTAACTCTTTGTCGTAAATATTATAATTCTATTTGATTAACAAGAGTTTTTTCGAGAGATATGTTATTAAATGGTATATGTTTTTATGCTTTTAGTTAAAGCATGCATCGATAGCTAAATCTAATGCGTCAATTTTAATTTTGTTTAACAATCGTAAATCGTACATCTTTAGTATTAATTTCTTTAAACATTTTAGTTTAAGATTCTAAAATGATTTCTCTTTTATTAGTTTTTATATTTATGGCGTCTTCTTTTTCGTAAAATTCGTTAATAATATTGCATTAACGAAGTAGTTTTTAATAAATTTCTTATTGTAATTTATGAAATCTAAAAAGAATTAAGTTTTCTTAATGTTAATAAATAATTTTTATTCTTTAATTGCTCGTAGCTTTTTGGAATTCATGCGTATTTCATGTCGTTCAACGACAAATTCAAAAAAATTAATTTCTTTTTAATGAAATTCGCATTTCTTTAACTTAAGATGTAAGTTTCTCTTGTTTAGACATTTTAATACTTTGAAAACATAACTAACATGTTCTTTCAAGATATTTGAGTAAATTATGATGTCGTTCAAGTATGTTATAATAAATTGATTTAGATATTGTCGTAATGCATCATTAATTATTTTCTAATACGTTGTTAGAACGTTCGTAAGCTCGAATAGCATTATCGTGTATTTGTATAATTTATATCGTATGCGAAAAGCTATCTTTTATTTCTTTCTTGTTTTTATTCTAATCTAGTTGTACGCTTCTTGTAAATCTAGTTTCGTGAAGTATTTCGCTTCGAATAGTCGATTTTGAAGCTCGCTAATGTTAAGTAATAAGTATTAATTTTTTATCGTAATATTGTTTAGCTTTCGATAATCGACACATAGACGAAAAGTTTCGTTCTTCTTAGATACAAAGAGAATCGAGTATCTTGTCTATAATTAAGATTTTTTAATAAAATTTTTTTTTTCATTTTTTGTTAGATATTCGCGAAGTGTTTCTAGCTTCTTTTTAAATAGAGCATATATAAATTGAAACGTAAATTGCTTGCTTAATTCAAGTCTAATTTCGTAATTTTAAAATTAATGTTTAAATAAAGTCTTAATCGTTTTCTCTTTCTAAAATAAATGCTTTCAATTGTTGTATATTCGTAATACGTACTTTAGCGATTCTCTCGTTATATTAAATAGTTTAGAACTTTTAGAAAATTCGTAGTTTTTTTCACTTACTTTGACTTTGTGATCTAGTTAACCTTTGCTAATGTTTGTTAAGTTAAATTTTATTAAATCGTTCTTTTGCGAGAATGCAAGTTCGTTACTTGCGATCGAATTTCGACTTAATCTTTTATCTATTATTGAACGTTATTAATGCGTAGATTAAATGTAAATTGCGTAATTACATTGCGCAAATCTAAGTACTTGTGTATTTTAATTAACTTTTGAATTGCGTTGTTTTAATCAAAACATTCGTAGAATAATATCGTAAATAACTATTTCCACTATATTAAAAATTAGTTTCTCGTGATGTTGTTAAATAGCTATTGATAGTAATTTTGTTTCTTTATTTACTTTTTCATTTCTTGCGAGTAATAGATTTTTATCTACAATTATTAGATTGTAAGCGTTAGACTTCTTCTAAGTAGAATATTCTTCTCTCTTTACAAGAGCTTTAGTTATAAAATTACTTATTGCACTAAAATCGATCATTGCTATGAGTTAACGATCGTTAATCTTAATTGATGTAATAAAACATTGTGCGTACGCTATTAAGTTTAGTTGTTGTTGTTGGGCTAACATATTGCATTTCTTTGATATGCTTTTTATTAAAAAATTTAAACTTTTTCCTACTCTTATGCTATAACTTTTGCTTCAAGCTTCTGTTTGCGTTAAGCTTTCTTCTATTATTAGTTTGTTAACTTTGACTTTCTAGAGAACTAGTTAACTTCGTTTTTCTCTTCTAGATAAGTCTAGCATAAGTCGTTATAGCAAGTTGTTCAACTAAGACTTGCGTGTAAATCGTTTGCTTTCTTGATAATAGCATCTTTACGCTTAAGTGTTAACATTCGTATGTTTGCCTTAATAAGATTTAGTTATTTCATAATAATGTCAAGTATGTTCTTTTCTATAGTAGCATTGCTTTCTAGCTTCTTCTCGCATTCGTTTACGATCTTCGATGAGCTAATTAAAGTCTTAAGATGATTCGTAATGTCTTCTATGCATTCGTGAAAATTCTTCTAGTTATACTTTTCGTTTAAGTTAATAACTAGACTATAAGATTTAATGATTTTCTAAAGTGCTTAATTAACTTCTTGCGTAGATGCGAGTGCCTTGTTTGATAATGTTTTATCTAGAACTTTCTATAATTAATTTAAGTTCTTCACTAGATAATAATTGTCGTTCGATCTAGTCTCAAGGATGTTCGCCTCTATGTCAATTTGCTTCCTAATGTCGTTCTAGTTATTAAATGTCTTTCTTAACATAACATTGATTTGTCGACGATTTATTAAGTTTCGTGATTAATAATCTTTTGCGAAGTGATCTAGTTTGCCACATGTATAGTACGTTTTCTAGGATTTATTATCTTGCTTTTCTCTAGAATTTTTCTCTTTGCGTCGTTAAGTAAAATTCAATTTTATAAATGCAAGTTTACAATAGTTTAAATTATTGTACTTCTAATTAGAACGAGATTCTTTCTAATAATATTTGGTCGTTAATTCAAAGAAGATTCTTGCTCTTTTATAAGATTAATTGTATCGCTTTTTATAGCTCTTTTATATAGTTTGTTGTTGAGATCGATAATTACTTCGATAAGATTAAACATGTCGTTAATAAATTTGTTATCGCGCATAATTTCGTTCTTAAAATTGTTCTTAAAATTTCGTCGAAACATTGTTATAAGTGCGACATCGTTTTACTTAATAAAATTGATATACTTTTAAAATCTTGCTACGTAGTCTATTGCAAAGATTCGTTAAGTTAGATGTTAAATCACTTTTTTTACAATTTGTTTCTCGTTAAATGTTTTAAAGATTCTTCGAAGCTCTCTCTTAAAGTTGTCGAAGTTCGTGAACATCGCACAAGAATTTTCGTCATAGTTTTTCAAATATTTGCGTAAGTTTGACTTGAGTTAATGTTAAGCTCTTTCTCTAAGAAATATGAATGCGAAAATCGTCTTTTTATTCGCTAGAACAAAATAGAAAATGAAATAAATATTTATTTGCATAAGTTAGTTCTTTAGACCAATATAATCTTCATAATAGACGTTAGACTTGTTAATTCTTATTTTGTCGTTTTTATTAATAGAGAATCGATGTAATTTTGTTAAGCTATTGCTTAAGATAGAAGCGCATTAACTTAATATAAATATTCTTAAAATGTTTAAAGTGTTACGCTAGTATTTTTTACGAAGATATTAGAGAGAATTATGTTATTAAAGAGATTTGTAAACGTTTTTAGGCAATGCAAGCAATCACTTAATAATAAGAAATTGTAGCTTTAGTAGTCGTAACAATAAGTCAAGACTTAAGATAAATTAAATACAATTCATAAAAGAGTTGTATTTAAGAATCTATATATTAAAGAAATTCTATTATGCTTCTCTTGCTTTCTCGTAAAACAATAAGACACTAATATTTTGCTTTTGTTGCTTTAGCAAGAAGCGCTAGAAGCAAGCTCTTGTTGCTTTTGACAAAATTAATGAGAGCATACTTTTGTTGCTTTTAAGTAAAGACGCAAGAGCAAATGCAAGTAGTTGTACTTCGCACTACTCGTATTGCGTAATTCATATATCTATTGAAGCTCGTTAGGCTCGTAACACTAGTATTGTATCGCGAAGAATGTTTTTAAAAGTAAAATCTTTCTCGCGAACAACTTATTTGACGAAGTTTGTTATAATAGATTTATCGAAAAGTATTCTAATAGAATTGCTTAATAAAATGACGAGAATGTTGTTATTTGCGTTAGATAAACATGTATAAGCTTTAGATTTGTTGCAAGAATATTCTTTATTTATACTACTAGTTGCTTGTTGTTTGCAACAACGTTTCTCAATGCGTTTTTATTTAAGATCGAACTTTATTTGATGTTTTTACTTACGTTTGCGAGTTTTAGTCTCTTATTTACGTTCGCAATTCTCTATTATATTTATAAGACGTAAATGAAACATCGTTTTTATAAAATCAAATGTAAAACTAATTAATAAAGTAGACATCGAAACGAAAGTAAAAGTATTAAGAAACGTTTGCTTTTTTGCTCTTAATACGTTTTTTTTATTAAACGAATTATTATTAAACTCGATTATCTCGCATCGACGTTTAACGTAATTAAAAGATTTACTAAGTGTGCATTGTTTAATCGTATACTCTTTAATTTAATTATTAACGTTCTCTTGATTAAGTTTGAAGTGCTTGTTGTCACTTAGATAGCATTTTTTTTTGCTCTCGTTTATATATTTACAATTCTTGCATTTATGTATATTTACAATTTTTTTCGTCGTTATAATCTCGTTACTTTTGAGTAAATTTATAATTAATGCTTCGCGAATTGCTTTGTTCTTCGTCATTTTCGTCTTAATTATTGTTGCAAAGAACAACTTTTCTAAAGAAGAAAAATCTTTTAGATGCGATAAAAGTATGTTTGATTTATGTAATGTTATAGCGTTATCGATGCGCTAGCGCCTTAGAATATGACAAGACACGTGATTTCGATTGTCTACGAAAGTCTCGAATCGTACGACTTTTCTTTCTAATTAGAAAGCGAGAAGTAGACTCGCACGTCATAACGAGTATTAGATAGAAAGAAAGCTCGTTTCTAGACTAATTGTTGGGTCGAGTTTCGATTCCAAAAGTTAGAATCGAAATTCGATTTAAATTTTTAGCATGAAACCAAATTGCCAAGATTGATAAATCAAGCTACTTGATTAACTCGCTTAGAACGAATTCTTTCGCTTAATTGCCAAGAACTCGAATCTAACGTCATGGAATCAAGTCACGTAATAAATTCGGGTTTTCGCGATTAATCTACTCGTTTCTCGTTGTTCTTCAACGATTAGTCTTATTACTATCTATCTTATATAGTTGAAAATAGTAATGAAAGCTTAATATATCTCACGTCTTTTATAGTTTAATGCGTTAATAAACAATAGACGCACTTATGTCTTACAATTTTAATTGTTTTATTTTTCGAAAAAAAGACTCGAGACGTAATAACATTATATCGAATTAAAACAACTTAAATTATAATAATTATTCGATTACTAAATTAGAGTTCGAGAAATTTGATCTTTTTTAAGACAATAATCGTTTACGAAACGTCGACGAAAATAATTGTCGTTAATGTGACGTTAACAAAGATAATAATTTAGATATAATTAGAGTTTCGACTTTATTTCAATAGATTGAAACATTAATAACAAAGATTTAAGACTTGCGAAACGTCTAGCAAATTCAAGCTATAACAATCGAAAAAACGAATCTTTAAACTTCTTAAATTACTATTGTATTGTCGTCGATTATTTTCAAGTTTTAAAAATTTAAAAAGCTAAAATTATACAAAAATTTAAGCGTAAATAAATATATTATTTAATTTTGCAAAATCAACATTAATATAATGCGATTTTTGACGTATTTTATTACGAATAAGAACAAAATTCTCTATTGTATGTCGTTCTTAAAAAATGACGTTACTACATAGTAATATTTAAGAACAAGCAATAACGCTAAGTTAAAAAGCGAGATCTTTGAAGAATTTAGAAAGTTTTTATTGAATTTAATAATTAATTTTGCTAATTATCGTCTTCTTGTCTATAAAAGATAAGAAAACGCTAGACAAAAATTAAATTAAAAGATAATTATCTTTAAGAAATATTTAAATAAATTAAAGACTTATCTATTGTTGCTCTTAAAGAAATATAGAATCTATATATTTTTAATCAAGCTTAAGTCGAATTTAAAAGTAAAGATTCTAGACATTAATAGCGTATTAAACATTCGCAATAAGCTTCTAATTATAATTATTATGTAAAAATAAATGCTAAATCGCATTTGCAAAGCAAGTTTAAGCAACTTCGACAATCAACAAATTACAAAAAATTCTAATATCTCTTTAAACAAATCTTATCAAAATCGTTACTTAAACAAGATTGACAAGTTTATCAAAAGCGAGAAATTCTATATTTCTAAAAATTTGTCGACGTCGCGCAAACGAATTTACGAGATCAATAACGCAAATTATTTAAGTCGTATCGAATGCTTTAAATGTTATAAAAAGAAGTATTATAAAACGAAATGTCTTAATAAGCACAAATAAGATAAATCTATTATTATCGCTATTATTACAATCGATGTAAAAAAAGATTAAGCTTCGTTAACGTCTCGCAAACGAAGCAAAAAAAATAAATAAAAATAATAAATTCGATTTTAATAAAAGATTAAACTTAACTTTTTAATAACAAACGTCAAGTTACAAATCTAGTTAATTTAAGAGCTAAATTAAATCTTATTAATTATGTTTACGTAATACAATAAAAATTGCAACTTATATTCGCTATTTTATTGATATTAAATTTTTTTAATAACGATAATTGCTATTGTTACGACGTCTATAAGTTGATTTATTATCTAATTAACTCGTAAGATCAACATCGAGAATGCATTATTTTATTTTATTTAGTTAAATATATAAGTTCTAATCTTATATTAGATATATTAATGCTAGTTAAGCAAAACATATTAATTAATTCGAAAATAAAAAGTTAACGATTTAAGATCGCAAATAACAAATTAAAAATAATTAATCTTAAGTAATTTGCTTTAGATTTTGTTAAGCATAACATAATTTATGTTATTGTTTGCGCTAACGTTACGAAGACTAGACTAATCGCTAGGTTAAGTTTTGATATTAACATTCTAGCTCGACCTAGATACTTGATACTAATTTCTTGATTTAGCTCGAAATCGATTTTAGATTAACGATTTTTTGACTCGATTCTATTGACTCGTCAAGCAATCGCAAATGACGTCAAAATGTTAAGATTTTCTATTTTTAAAAAAATTCGCATTATTTGAATTACTAAAAATAGTTTAAAAATAATAACGCACAAATAACGTACAAATGCATTATCTAAATGCATTACTATATAATATTATAAACAAATTAATTAAATTAATCAACTTGATTGAGTTGATTAATGCACTTTTTTAAAAATAATCTAAATTTTTCGAGTCTTGGCGAGTCGAGCTAGATTATACGCTAAGTACTTCATATCTATTCTTTGACTTGACCCAAATACTTGGGTCAAGATTTCTGACCCAAATTGAGTCTTGGCGAGCTAGGAACTTGGCTCGAACTCGATGACCCAACTCGACGCGACTAGTCTAACGAAGACGTCAAATAAAAATTTAACGAAATTTAAGATTCTTAAGAAGTTAAGAGATCTAAAAGATATCTATAATAACAAGTTGATCGAAATTCTATCAAAATTAAGAAGAGAAAATTATGTTATTAAATTTTAAAACAACAAAGAGTTATCTTTTATATCTCTTTATAATTTTTTACAAAACGAGCTAATAATACTTCGACGATATCTCGATAATGCGTTAATCAAAGATTAAATTAAGTATTTAATTTTGTTTGCAAACGTCTTTATTTTATTTGTATTATAATCGAACAATAAATTATATTTATGCGTCGATTATAAAAACCTAAATGCGATTGTTATTAAGAATTGTTATTTATTGCTTCTAATTACGAAAACGCTAGATTATCTATGCGAAACAAAGCGCTTTATTGTCTTGAATTTAAAGAATGTCTATTATTGCATTTGCATTAAATGCGATAATAAGTAAAAGACGACGTTTCGTACGCGCTATAAGCATTTCGAGTATCAAGTTATGTTATTTGAACTAGCAAACGCATTCGTAACTTTTCAAATTTACATCAATAAAACATTGCAAAAACTAATTAATGTAACTTACATAATTTATATAAATAATATATTAATATACAACAATAATTCGACAAAACATTGATATTTAATTAGACAAATGCTAGAATATCTTCGCAAATATTCGCTATATATTAATTTAAAGAAGTGTAAATTTGATATTACAAAGATTGAATTTTTGAACAAGAAATCGTCTTATTATTAACGAAAGACATAAGTTCTAAATCAAAAGAATTTCGTTAAACATAACAAATTACTTTATGTCTTAAAGAATGCAATTATTAAAGAGAAATTAATTCGCAAGAATTATAACAACTCTTTGACAAGACACTTTGAAATCAAGAAAATCTTAAATATATTTTAAAGAAAGTATTTTTAACTTGTTTGCGCAAAGCAAATAAAAGCGTATATTAAAACATGTAAAATTTGTTAACGTATTAAAGTTTCTTATTATAAGTTGTATAATAAGCTTCGATTCTTATCTATTGTAAAGAAGTTATAAAAAAAAATTATTATAAACTTTGTAACAAACTTGTCGTCGAACAAACGTTATAAAGTTGTGTATAATTCGATCTTCGTAATAGTCGATTACTATACAAAAATAATTAAATATATATTTGTAATTATTAAAATCGATGTCGCAAAGCTAGTAAATGTGTTTTTCGATAAAATTATTTTACGTTTTGAAACGTTAATTGACATAATAAGCGATAAAAAATTTGTCTTTACTAGTATTTTCTAATTTGTTATATGCTTTTATATACGAATTAAAAAACAATCAAGTATTGTTTTTCATTCTTAAACAAATAATTTAATCGAACGACAAAATTAAACTCTTAAGCATTATTTTCGCACTTACGTTAACTTGAAATAGACGAGATAAGCTAATTTATTGTCAATAATAAAATTTGTTTATAACAATAGTTATTACGTCTTAATTAAGACTTCGTCGTTCTATCTAATATACAATTATTATTCGAAGATTTATTATAAAGTTAAGAACAACTTTATCGAAAAAAATAATATTATTGACACAAAAACTCGTAAAACAACTTTATAATTTAAAAGAAATTCTAGCGAAACATCTTGAAAACGCTATCGCGCAATAAACGAAATACTGCAATAAAAAACATAAATTAAAGAGCTTTGCTATAGAAAAATTAATTATGCCTTTAATTAAAAATCTAAAGCAAAAGAGATTTAGCAAAAAGATATCGCACAAGTATGTCGAATCGTTGAAAATTAAAAATAAGATTAAAACGCAAACTTATTATCTAATCTTATTTAATATCTATCGAATTTATAATATTTTTTATGTTTTACTTTTGAAATTATATTTGCATCGCGTTAACAATAAGCAAACGAAACAAATACTGCAAGTTTCGAAACTTATTAATAATAAAGTCGAATAAAAGATCAAAAAGATTTTAGACAAAATTAAGTTAAAGAGACAAATATAATATAAGATTAAGTAAATAAATTGAAACAAGAAGTACAATCAATAATTAAGAGAAGAATTTCTTAATAAGATTAATAAATTGCGAAAAAAGTTTAAGAAGCAAATGCATAATAAGCGAAGACGCAAGAATTAATGCGACGCGTATTGCGACAACAACAATTATGTTAACAATAATTTGTTCGATAAAATATTGCGCAATCGTCGTTGTATCGTTGTTGTATTTAATTAAATTTACGATGAAAATTTTCTTTATTTCGTTATACAAAATGCTAGAAATAATAAGATTGTCTCTCTTAACATAAATGCTCAAAACATAATTTTGAATTTCGTGCATTATACTTTATTAATATTAAACAAAGAAAATTTATACGCAAAAGTATAACGTATTCGCTTCGTCTTTTTTTAATTAATAACGTATTATAACAACTTAACAAGTTCTTAACAACTCGTCGAATTCGTCTTAAACAATTACAAAAAATTATTAAACTTATTCGAAAATAAGTTGTTAAATTTCGCAAAATTATTCGTAAATAAGTTTTTAAAATTGCTTAAAATACTCGCATTCTCTTAAAAAGTTAAAGTGCAAAAAATTTATTTTGTTCGATCTTTATTATCTTTGTCGCAAATTTAATCTCGTTATTTATACGCATTTTTGCGTTCTTTATTTTTTATAAACGTGTAAGCAAACAAAGCGCGAACGAAAATAAGAGAAAAACTTATTACATTATTATTTAACGATCTTGTTAACAACTTAAAGTCGTAAAGAGATTTAATCGCAAAATTGTAAAACTTTGCGAAAGAATTTTTCAAACTTGTCAAATTTAGATCGATAACAAATTTATAAACAATTTGTTTTAACTTTTTCTTCTTCGTCTTCGTTAACGATTTATTTTTATTTTTATTTTTTTATTTTTTCGAATTCTAAATGCATGTCAATGCATTGTACAACACATTAAAATAAACAAAAAAAAAGACAGAAAAATGTGTTAAAAAGCGAACAAAAATACTTATAATCAACACACGCTTTAAAAGAAGATCAATTAGTTACTTTATTTTAATAAGAATATTATCTTAATTTCTCTTTGTTTTCTCGAGCTTTTGTTTAAGTTTAATTTAACATTTTAAAGCGCAAATTAAATTACGTTCGAATCGACAAATATAAGATTGCGTTCGATTTGTTATTAATAAAGTAAACTTTTTATTGCGTCGTTAACTTTTTATATTAAGAATAACACTCTTTTACAAACGTTTTATCGATTTAATAATTGTGTTTTCGATTTCGAATATCTTATAATGTTCGTTAACGAGAACTTTTATTCGATCTTAAAAGCGTTTAACAAATTAATAAATATTAACAATTGTTGCATTGTAAGTTTAAACAAAATATATCGCAATACAACGATTTAATTTACGATAAAGAATTTTACAATAAGTGTAAACACTTCTCTTTTTGCGAACGTATACACGTTTGTTTATGCAATTTATACATAAAAGATTATTACAAATTGTAACATATTAGTTTCTATAAACAATAAAATGTCGAAATTATTTATTTTCTTAATTTCTTAATCTCTTAGAAAATAAAGATAAAGATATGTTGATTTAATATTTGCACTATATATATAAGTCTTATATATTGTTGTCTTTGTAACAATTTATTTACGACAAGAAAGCAATTGCAATTAAGAAGAATGTAAAAAATTAAAAAGAAAAAAAAAGAGAAACAACAACACTTGTATTTATAATTTATCTAACGTTTGCGCAATGCTAACTTTACTTTAAATTCTATTTAGAATTTTGATAACAACGATAACGAAGCGATAACTTATTATAAATTATTATTGTCGTTATTACGTTATTTTTAGTGTAACCATTGGGTCAGGTTTCAACTCCATCGGGTTAACTTGCCCAACCCTGACCCTAGAGTCAGGCAAATTTCCTAGCCCAACAGGGTAGGGCGAGCGAAGAATGCGCGTCGAGAGTCCAACCAAACCCACCCGATCACGTGACGTCACGTGACGCGCTAACCATATGCGATTAGCGTGGACCCTGCGTTAACCCAATTGGGTTAGCGCATAGATAAGATAAGATAAGATAAGCGAATGCTAACGCGACGAAGTTAGCTTGGATTCTTGACATTGGCCCGACGAAACTTGACCCTGACCCAACCCTACGAGACCCAAGAGGGTGGGTCGGGTTGAAAAAAAAGTGTTCGACCCAACCCATCGGTCACACTAGTTATTTTATAGATTAAGTTAAATTAAAGCATAAATTAATTTCTATTAGACAACAGACTTTTTTTCTCTTAATTCTCGAAAAGATTTGAGAAGATTTTTTACGAGCTTTTGTAACGCTAACGCTTAATAGACGTCTTTGTCTTATGTAAGACTAATATAGCTTCTTATATTATTGGAAATTAGTGCTTTAAAAGAAGAGATAATTGTAATGTTATAGCGTTATCGACGCGCTAGCGTTTCAAAATATAACAAGACACGTAATTTTAATTGTCTACGAAAGCTTCAAATTGTACGATTTCTCTTTCTAGTTAAAAAGCGAGAAGCAAACTCGCACGTTATAACGAGTATTAGATAGAGAGAAAATTTGTCTCTCGTTGTTCTTCAACAATTAGTCTTACTACTATTTATCTTATATAGTTAGAAATAGTAATAAAAGTCTATTATATCTTACATCTTTTATATCTCAGTGCGTCAATAAGTAGCAAACGTACTCACATCTTACAATTCAATTCTACTATATAAGAACGAAACACATACTAGCATCTTTTGTTTTTTAAATTGCAAACAAAAGCACTTCTTAATGCGTAAGATTACATTAAATAGTTAATCTAAATCGTTTTTAAGCTTTAAAACTAGTCTTTAATTAGACTTCTAATCTTTTTAAATAATTATCGTCTCTAATTCTAGTTTATAGCACGAAATTTCATTGTTTTTAGCATGCAACTTTGCTCTATCTTGCATACAAATTTAAATTATTGTATAAAATTAATTGTTAATGTCACAAACAACAATTAGTTTATTATTTTATTTAAAAAAAATTTTATTGTCGAAGATAACAATGTAAATTAACGTGTAATTCTTTAGAATAAATAGCTTATTCTTTTTTTTTTCGTCTTGCTTCTTATATAGTCTTAAATCTCTTATTTGAAAGACGACGTTCGTAACGACTAACAATTTCGTTAGCAATTATTTAATTTTTCTTATTTAAAGAGATCTTCGTTATAATCGTTGCATCAATAAACGTCTTATTGTTTACATTTTTATTACTATCGAATTTATCATTATTGGTAGCATCAAAATTTGCATTAGAATCGAAGAATATTTAATAAATATTAACGTTAAAAAAAGAAATCTTGCTCGCGAACTTCTTCGCGAGAGCAAAGAAATTTGTCGTCAATTATCTTTTAACTTTGAGCTTCAATTTAATAACTTTAGACTTTGCAAACGACAAGAGATTATTGAAGGCGATAATAACGATCTTCTTGAAGAGCTTTTTCGTCTTGACAGGCTTGCTCATAGCGACAACGACGAGAAGGATTAGAGAGATCATTGACGACGAGGCGAAAATAGAGGGGAATGTCGACTATATAGATATACTAAAAGCTTCACGATTGCATGCTAATTGAACAGGTGAAAGAGGTTTTAATTCAATTGCGCGAAAAATCACGATTTGTGTGGTGGCTTCATCAAAATCTTGGCACCTTCCCGGCTGCGGCATAGAAACCTGCTTGGCACGATACTCGCTCGGCTCAAGTTGGCTACGGGGTTCTTAAACCCTGTATAAGGCAAAATACAGGCTTGTGTCATGACACTGGATTGTAGTCTAATAATGCGCTCTCTCAAGGCTTTGACACAAATTCGAGGCGTTCATGTGCCTAATCTTAATAGAACAGCAATCGTGGATATCATTCCTTAGCTAGACCAACTATAAGCCCAAAGCGTTTCTTGAGCAATGTCGTATACACTGCACATGGAAGCTTGTACAGTCCTGTTCTCTGTTACTAAGTGGAAGAGCTACAGCTTATGTCCAGGGGCATCATGTTCAGTCATTCTGCAGCTCTATTCTTACGCATCGGACCGCCATAATTATTTCAGGGGGAAAGCCTGTTGGCCTAGTATTGGACCCCCAAAGCTGAACTTCCAAGATTTTACTCATATTTCAAAGCTTTGGCGGGGGACAAAATCTGCACAGTTCGTCGAAATTTGGGGAGTATAGCACTGGATGTTCGATGGTAAGAGGATTGCATGTGTACATTCATAAAGCCGGCACCCGTAGGTCTGTATGCGGACAAGCACCACCTCGGCCAAGGCTCAGAGGCCGAGGCACTCAGCGTGCATTGCATAACTTTGGCCTGTGATTGATGTTGCAACAGCAGAGAGTAATCTTCGTATATAAGGAAATCTCGTCGCTAGATGAGACCGCTCTGGAAGGCAACGGGAGTAATTGAGATGTAGACATCTTTCAGCTGGACTCTTCAAGTTCGTTGATATATAGAGGACAGATGGACACCTCTCTTTCCCACAGCTGCCAGGGCCGATTTGAGCTTGATCGATTCATAGCCCATGCATCCGCTGCCTCTTGAGCACTCAGATAGTGGAGGTCTCCGGTAGACTCGATGCTCGCTTGCTTGATCTTACCTGATTCGTTCACGGTACCGTCTAGCTTAGCCGCAAAGTATGCTTTCTTCGTTAACAATGCTGTTGTCTGCGCTTTCGCGGCTGTCGGCGTGTAAATGGCCTGGTAGACAGCAAGCTCGATACTCGGAGCTGCGGTTGTGAATCCGTGCCCTTTCATGAGTACAACATTATGATCCGGATCGTGAGGTGTTCCGCTCTGAGACCCAGTAATTCGGTTAACAATAGACGTCCCGACTTTTACATATGTCGCTTGCGATCTGCTGAAACATGCTGCAAGAGCTTCGCCTAAATGCTTCGACCGCACGAGAAAGTCATGGCTGTCACCAGACTGATAATGATGCGCAATGTCGAATACCGGGACTTCTGTACCTATATAATCATCCATCGACATTAGCCAGTCCACAATTCGCTCATTTGAAGGAGCTCGGTACCCAGAAACCCTGACATATGTATCGATGGCTTCAGAGGCACATCGTTGACACAGTAAGGTAACACATCGGGACAGTGGCTGTGAATAACACTGTTTGCGCCTGGAAATCGTTTCAGGATTTCGCTATGGATGAATCTCTCTGAGTAGCCCTCTTTGGCGTTCGCATCCACGGGACTGGCGTCTTCGATGTGGTACTCCACCAAATCGTCTTTGGACGAAATCAGGGCTGGAGCTATGGAGCAAGACATGAAGAAGGTTGCTCTGTTTTCTGGACTCCTGATTGAGACGTGGCCAAAAGCGTCCAGCACTCTAATGAGGTTCAATAGAAAGTAGAGATGACGATGGAAAGGGCATACCCATGGTAGTGTAAAATATGTGAAGCTGTAATAAAGGTGCTAAGAACACTGTTGAGATCCTCACGAATCTTGGTCGAGGATGGAAGAGACATTGTAAAGTTCAATTCGTAATTTCACCGAAACGACATAATTACTTTATTAATGATTAGCTGAGTCGTCTCAAAGTTCCGATTACAAGGAGCCTTTGAGCAAGTAAATTGATCTAATGCTGGAGGAATTTCAGTGATAGAGGGGCCTGGTCGTATGAGGATGCTGTGAACCAAGTGTCGAGAACCGGGGTTGTGTCAATAGGTCGTTAGTAATATTTGTATTTTCAGACGGGCCCACGCATGTTCAGGTTAGGGTTATCACAGTCAACCATGCTGACTATTTAGGGTTATACGCTTCTTTCGAGTTTGTGGAGGACCAGACGCGGTTATATCCCTAACATGAGGAGATCTTCATGATTCCATACCTTGTTTGAATGATTACTTTGGCTGTCTGGCCGTCTGCCCCAAGATGGCTCGTGCCTCACGGTCTGCGGCTGCAAGAGCAAGTAAGCGTTATCCTCAACGCAGCTCTCTTAATGGTCGATGATTAGGTAGCTAAATTGTTACTAGGAACCCCGACGCCGCAGCCCGAACCATCTGATGAGGACAAGGGCCAGGGAACTCCACAGGACGAGGAGGGTCAGGAGCCGGAAGATGCTGGCGTTCCAGGATTAGAGGAAGACGAGAACGAGAATCCAGGGACACCTGCAAATGACTCCGACGCTTCGCAGACCTCTACCCCAGCCAGAGGTCGGTCCTCTGTACCAAGAAGGCGTCGGGCAGGGAGACCGCCTAGGACACGGAATTTAGATCGAGACACACCCGAAGACTCTCAGAATGCTGCTTCGGACAAGGGCACCCCACGAAAACGAGGTGGTTGGCGTGGAGGTCCACGAGGGAGCGGTGTGGGGCGATGGGGAAAAGCAAGAGGGGGACCATCGCACGTTAGCCAAACGAGAGAAAATATCGAAAACGATGAAGTAATTCTGCCCGAGGATGCTGAGGGGGAGACGAAAGTCGATAAGATGGGACGCCTTCAAGGCGATAGGGAGTATCGAGTGAGAGTCTTCACCATCGAGGGGAAGGGCGAACGATTATACATGCTGTCCACTGAACCAGCAAGGTGCATCGGATTCCGCGATAGTTATCTGTTCTTCCAAAAACACCCGAACCTTCACAAGATCATTCTGGCCGAAGAAGCCAAGCGCGACTTGATCGAGCGCAATATCATCCCTCACTCGTACAAGGGACGCGCTATCGGCGTTGTCACCGGGCGCTCGGTCTTCCGCGAGTTTGGAGCTAAGATTATCATCGGCGGCAAGAAAGTCACGGATGACTATCAAGCAACGGCGGCACGAGCAAACGGCGACGTTGAGGGCGCACTGGCGGTACCTGAAGATCAGATACATGCTGGAGCCGTGGAGTATGACCGGAATCGGTTTGTGGCATGGCATGGTGCAAGCAGCGTCTATCACTCTGGGGCTCCTAGTGTTCCTATGCTTCCCGGCAAAGGCGCGGAGGGGAAGAAGCGCAAGGTCGTTGTGACAGGGGACAACTGGATGGTTGAGCATGCACTCGCTGCCAGGTAAGCCACATGGAGCCAGACGGCATGTCTTTCGATCTGACAATCTTAGCCGCTACAACGCCACCCTCGCTTTGGCTCGCCGTGCAAATCTCAATGGAGTCTACGATATTCACACAAACATGATGCACTATCCCCAGATCATGCAGCCAACCCACGCTCGCTGGGAGCAGGTTCCTGCAAGCGCCGAGCAACCATCAAAAGCCAACGGTCGTACCGAATTGACTCGGGACCGGGACGATGCCATGGTGATCGACGGAGAAGCCAAAGAATTCATACCGACCATGTTGTCACCTGTCGACCCAGTCATCAGCCGCAACTACATGATCACGGATACTTACTATGAAGGCCCACCGAAACCAGATATGCCATATCCTGGGCCAGATGGAGATATGTATGATATCGGTCCCGGAGGGCTCGGTGTCGTCAAAAAAGACATCATCGCTGAACTACCAGAAGAGTGCAAGAAGGCGTTCTTTGATGCTCGGGAAGTTGAGCGCCAGTGGAAGGCACGATGGACAACGGAGCAGGAGGATGGCGCACGAGCTCAACTCGCTATCAGCTACAACTCCTAGTTGAGTCCCGAGTCGACGAGACCACCGAGAGACGCGATGAATTTCTTATTCCCGCAATTTGGCGTTATGGCATCAGATACCCCGGGTTTATGAGGAGTTATGCAGATGGCATCGATGGACTCTGAACACTTGGGCAGGCTACAGCATTATTCCTGGGCTATCAATACGGCCACTCTAGACAAAGCAATGACCAAGATCTTGGATAGCGGCGGATGTGTCATATTATCTGAATTCTGCAACCTAGAGTGTCAGTCCAGGTTCTCTGTAAGCGACTTGCTCCTCTGGGTGTGTGCGGCCCGGGCAACCACAAGATGCAGAACGGGCCTTCTGTGGATGCTGAGTGGGTGGATTGGAGGGTCGAGGCAGGAGGATCATGACTCTAAAGAAGTTGGTGTTCCGCCAGCCGGTTGTACCGAATAGAAGTGCGCTGTAAAATACCAAGAATGGAGCATTCAGTGGCGGTATTAAAACATTGTAAGCGTGAAGCTAATGTAAAAGCTTTGGCAGCTTCCTGCTGTCCGAACCAATCGTTGAACAGAAGAAGTACACAAGCCAGTAATGTCATGCGGTATCTTGGTACTTTACGTTACGTCTGTGGCTGAAGGAAAGCTAAGGTAATGGAAGATGTCGTTATTGTCGTAAATTCTGTAAATTCTTCGGAGTGAAGACTGAGAATTGGACTCGCTAAGGTTCCCCTCTCCGAGCCGACTAGAAAATTCCGAGGTTGCTTACTGTACGAGTCCACGCACATCATATTGGCCACACTCTTCCCGATCCCCTTCTTCACCCTCTTCACCTCCTCCGTTCTTCTTTACCAAGTAGCAGCGACTCCGCGGCCGCCTCCGTGTCCGGTCGGCTCAGTCTCCCGTGTTGTCGGTTGAGTCAACAAGCGGTTGAGTTTATGAAATTGCACTTAGTTTCCCTTGGCCGAGACCGTTTCACTCACACTACCTGACTCCTTGCCGCAGCAACTCCTCGACATCTCCCGACTTTCCGCTGTTCCAGGTCACCACTCACCCTCCTTCCCCGGCTCCTCTGCTGCGACACCCTCTCGAAGGACAGTCTCACCTTCAACACTGGACCAGCAGCGCCTTGAAGGTTGACGAACTACACGAGTCAACTTCTTACCGCATCTTGCTGCATCACGGTTGCCTGCAAATCCCAAGACCTCCAATAATACTCTATCGTTATGGCGTCGCAAGCATAGACTTGGTCAAGGTCACCCACACGGTCGTCCGAAGCCATCCTTCATTCCTCCAACCTTCATCTACCCCCAGGTGCCACGAGCTTTTCACTAAGACTTGTGGAGATCTTACTGTACCCCTGCACACTGTCACCGTCGACTGAGCACAGGTTACTTGCATATTCCCGCAGTGACGACTCATTTTGCAGGGAACACTCTGGAGCTGGGCCCTTCTATTCTGTTTGGATCCTCGTTTGTTCTTAGCGCCTCCATTTTTCCAGCGTAACGATTTTCCTTTTGAGACGAGCTCAACACTACATCGAAACCGCCGACAGCATCCTTCTTTACCACTTCTTTCCCCTTCACCGCCTATGTCAAGTCCTGCGAGTCAATAGAGGCCATATCGCTATCAAAGAGTCTCGCTCGCCGAGCTCCTCAGGAGCAGCGTTCGTGGGCAAGCCGGCGAAGGTGAGCAAGGACACAAGGTTCGAGCCGCTTCTCAACTCTCTGGCGATTGACCAGTGCGAAGGTTCTCTTCGCCGCGGCTTTGCCAGGTCCACGGACCTGACGCTCACATTCGACCATGCCATCTTCATATCGGAGCATGCTCACGCAATCTTTGCCTTTAACACCACCATACACTGATGGCTCGTACCCCCAGGGTGCCACAAACTACTCCGTAATGCCCTCAGGGCAGAACGCCTTGGGTTCGAATCATCAGGTGTATGATTCTGCTCCTGATGACTTCACCAAGTCATACGGCCCTCCGCCAATGTTGGCACCATACATCCGTGGCATGTTCCTCGACTATCATCCGCGTACGTCTTCGAGCTACGGGGGCTCCATGGTGAGCGCGAAAGGCCCTGTCCTCCCACCAATCCAATCACGCGAACGTCCGGTCAGCGAGTATCAGCAGACGCAGCCAAGTCAGACCAAGCCTGTCGGGCCGCCGAAGGACGAGAAACCCGTTGGCGGCGTCGCAGCCCATCTAGATTACGAGATGGATCAAATGGTCGATTTCGTGTCTGAGTCGGCTCATGGAATGTATGAACTCTATCTTGCCCGCATCTGCCTTGCAGATATTGACATCGTTCGAAGTGTCAACCCGAACATATCGGTACCTCCGGCTTTCCGCAAATATGTTTCTCAAGTTTTGACCTCGACGCGGTTGCCAAGCTCGACCATACTCTACGGCTTGTATTACTTGGCTCATCGTATGACGGAGCTTTCCAAAACGGGGAGGTATCCCACGGGAGCTGGTCAGGTCTATCGTATGCTCACAATTGCGCTCCTCCTTGGCTCTAAATTCTTGGATGACAACACTTTCCAGAACCGATCGTGGTCGGAGGTCAGTAATATTCCTGTTCAGGAGCTGAACACTCTTGAATTGGAATGGCTCAAGAGCATCGAGTGGGATTTGCACATTGATTTTAATGACCCTCAAGGATTCAAGCTGTGGGATTTCAAGTGGAGGCAATGGCAGGCGATGAAGGTAGAGCTTTCAATGGAATCACTGAAGCTCAACCCTCTGCGTTCAAGCATACAGAGGCAGCCTTCAGTAAGCAAGAAGCTCTCGCCTACCTTGCCTTATCCGACTTTGTACAATGAGCCGGCCTATGCTGCTGCCGTCAGCGATCGCCTACCGCCGCAATGGAACAACGCTCGCTATGATTCTCGGTACGACGAATGGTCGGCGCCGGCGTCTGCTACGCGCTACTCTCCACCGTCAGCCCCCCATACAGGGCCGAACACCCCTGATTGGTATCGACGAGGCTGGTACGGAAATGACTATAAGTCTTATGGGCCCTCCACCGTGAAGACACCGACCTCGGCACAAGGTTTCCAATTGTTCGTTCAGCAGGCTTCATACCAGAAGCCATACAATCAGTCTTATGGATTTGCGAATTGGAGTGGTCACAATACGCATTGCAATTGCGGTTACTGCATGCCTCAGCATGATTCGCTTTACGGCAATTTCCAGCATAGGTCCCAACCTGTTGCAGGATAAATGACGTCAATGGTGGCAGCCCACTAGCACAGCTTTTGTGTTACAGCCTCCGGCATTGTATCTCACAGACTTCCTAGACTGCGCGAGTATTATCGACATTTGAACCTTCCTCTTTCAAGCATTCAATGGCACCGGTTCGAAGGCGTTCGACTACCACCACCAACTGCAGTTATGGTTAAAGCCTGCGTGTTGTCTAATTCTTACTACGGCACTTTACTTCTTACATGAGTTCATCAAGAGCACCGCCCTCGTCCGCCGGTGTCGAACCTCGGTACTTAAACCTCTTTCATATTACTGTCTAGTTACATCAAACCTCGCGTGCAGATTACGACTTCAGCTCGGGCTTCGATAGATTCTCCAGGGTTCTACACATCCGGCAATGGACGTGTAGGTTTCAACAGGGCATTGGAGTTTGGGATTATCCTCAGAAATTGTTTACTGCGCGCAACAAGATTCCCAAAGGCTACTCTCGCTTTCTAAATGTTATGGCGATGGCGGCGGAAAAGTACGATTAGCGTGCATCATCGGTTCAACTTCTTTCCTACAGCATTCGACTAGCTTCCAGCGCTCCTTTCCGGACCATCGATCCGGACGTCGATCTTTCCGCAGTCGCTTCTGGACCTTCATTTTAATCGCCCCTAGACTTCGGCTCAGGGCACTTGCTGCTACCACTCCTCGGACAGGCGGCGCAATGCCAGATCTCGGCTTCACTGGTGATGCGAAAATTGGTTTTGCTACGGCATACCTAGAATATGTATCTACTTCAGCTTGTAATGAAGGAAGCAGAAAAAAAAGGACGATCCATCCTCAGCTGGGTTGGATTCGGTCATTGTGAAGGGGATAGTTAGACCTCCGACTCTTTGACGTCGGTCTAGAATGCTAGAGATTTGTCTTCCCTGATGTTTCGGCACTGGACTGTGAACTTGGTGATCGAGGTACTCGTAATTTATTCTCCGGAGCTGTTGCTCGCTCCTCTTCTACGTCTGCTTCACTTCTCACACACACTCTCTCGTTCCCTAGTACTCAGCGTCTTATCGAGCACCTACACTCTGGAGTTCTTTCATTTCCGGGGGCCAAATAAGGGTACAAAGCAGGCAGGTTCAAGGCTTGCGGAAAGAAGGCGGGTGTCAAAAAGCTGGAGTAGGACTTGGCCTTTCTTTCTCCTGTCTTGTGTTCTCTCTCCCTGGAACGCTAATCCGCTCAGAGCGTCCAACATGGGCGAGTGAGTTCTGTGATTCTTCATTAAGCTGTACACGGCGCGGCGCGGCATAGTTGGGGAGTGTGAGAGGGCATAGGGAGTTTTGAAGCGATCATGCCTCTAAGTGCTTTCGAAGTGGATATTTGGTTCTGCTTCAGCAGGCGTGGGAGATGGAGGTGGAGAAGAGGGCTGGAGGTATGGGGTTTGGGGGTTTGTGGGATCGGTAAGCTGTTGTGAGTTGGGGAATTAGGTAGGGGATAAGCTGAGATTGGTACGAGGTGCGAAGGGGTTTGATATTGGCGAATGGTGATCGCTTGGTTGGATGGATGCTATGAGTATGCTACGCAAAGCCTTGATATGGGGGTAGATGGACGCCTTGCAATGCAGCTCTTCCCTCCCCCGTCTGACCCACCCCTTTCTACGCATAGAAATTGACGGTATCCTGCACAAGTTAGCCGAGCCAAGGTACCAAAAAAAGAGGACACTAAGTGGACTGACCTTCTTCTTCGCCTGCACCTCCGCAATAGCATCAACATAGTGCTCGTGCCCAATCCTTCCCATCCCCTTCCGCAGCGCAATCATGCCCGCCTCCACACACACAGCCTTCAGCTGCGCCCCCATAAACTCGTCCGTCGACCGCGCCAGCTCCATCCAATTCACGCCATCATCCACCGTCATCTTCCGACTATGAATCTTCAAAATCTGCGCCCTCGCCTCCTCATTCGGCAACGGGAACTCAATCTTGCGATCCAACCGCCCCGATCTCAGCAGCGCCGGGTCCAGAACATCCACCCTGTTCGTCGCCGCGAGGACTTTCACCCTATCATCCGACGCGAAGCCATCGAGTTGGTTGAGGAGTTCCAGCATGGTGCGTTGGACCTCGCGATCGCCGCTCTTTTCGGAGTCGAAGCGCTTGGTGCCGATGGCGTCGAGCTCGTCGATGAAGATGATGGAGGGGGCTTTTTCTTTGGCGAGGGCGAAGCAGTCGCGCACCAGCTTGGCGCCGTCGCCGATGAACATTTGGACGAGTTGGGGGCCGGCGAGCTTGAGGAAGGTGGCGTTTGTTTGGGCGGCGCAGGCGCGGGCGAGGAGGGTTTTGCCGGTGCCGGGGGGGCCGTACATTAGGGCGCCTGGGGGGGGGAAGGGAGTGGTTAGTGTATGGCAGAGGTGGAGGAGAGGGGGAGAGGAGAAGGGGAAGGGGTGAGGATTGTGGAGGGGAGGTTGCTGGGCAGGGTGATGGTGAGGGTAGGGTAGAGGGAGGTGGAGGTACCTTTTGGAGCTTTGATGCCGATCTTCTTGAAGAGCTCAGCCTGTTGCATGGGCCAGACGACAGCTTCCACAAGCTCTTCGATCTGTTTGTCCAGGCCTCCAACATCGGTGTACTTCTCTGTAGGCTTCTCGTCCACTTCCATGGCTTTGACTCTGCTGTCATATTCCGCTGGTAATGTATCGAGTACTAGATATGAATCTTTGTTCACACCAATAAGATCGCCAGGCTTGAGGTTGGTATGGTCTACCAGGCCGATCAGGGGGAGGAATATCGTTTGTCGGGTGGAGGTTTTGATGACTGCGGATTTGCCTACACGTGTGGCGTCGAGATCGATGTTGGCGCCTTCTTCGGCGGCTTCTTTCTCGACGTCGAGATCTAGGAGCTCCACGACGTTGCCGACTAGGTATGGTAATTGTCTGTCATATCATAGATCAGTAATTGCTCCCCGAAGCGTAAAGCGGCCGAGCTCACCGGTTGTTCTCGATCTTATCCAGATTATCCTTGATCTTCTCCTTCATCGCCGCCTGCTCGTGCGTCAACCGCTGGAACTCGCTCTTCATAATCCGTAGATCATTGTCCATCAGCTTCTTCCGCATTTGTATGTCTCGTGTGCTGGAGTGGAGGATCTCGGCGTCGAGGATGTCTTCCTCCTTCTCTTCTTCCTTCTTGGAAGAGTCGACATCTTTCATTTCGGCATCGGCATCTTGAGAGGGTTTGGTAGGGTCTTTGTCGCCGTCGTTGGAGTCCTTCTTCTCGTCTTTGCGTTCGCGCTCCATGTCATCGAGGTCTTCTAGGGTCGACATGATGGTGGTGCTAGGTAGGGTGTGTGGACGGGAGTTGGTGGTTGAAGCTGAACAAGGCAAAGACTGGTGTAAATATCAAGTATCAGATGCCTAAGGTTTTGTCGGGCAGGATCTTGATGCAAAGCTACTGTTGCTGTTATCGAAACTTAGGCGCACGTGATCTTCATAACTAGACCGAAGTATAGCCGTGCCGTAGTGTAATCGAACAGCGGGTGTTGTCCATGCCTCCAATTCATCCAAAGGTCTGTACATCTGTCTTGTCCTTAGCTGTGTTTCGATTACCCTAGTGACTCTAAAGTGTTGATTGTCCAATGTTAGCTATCGAAGGTCCAGAGAATATAAGATCACTGACTACAAAGCTGGCTACCATACCACATTGCGAGCCATTGTACCCGCATGCACTGTTTCCAGTATACTCTATGATTTGAGCCGCCTCATGCTGCAGAGTACTACTGGTGACAGATCGCACTTCTCATTACTATATTCGATTCTTCCACATGCCATTGAATACATATACTACAATGAAATTCTTTTGCGTAGCGCAATCAGATTATTCTCTGGTTTATATAACGATTCTATCAAACCACACCGTACGATGATGTTGATTCAGACGTCGCTGGACTCTTCCTAAGAGTTTCAAGATCAGCCGCATTCCCAAAGGCTATGTTCCGAATAGAAATAGTCAGATCAACTACTGGGCCTGAATGTTCCACTTCGTAATCAGCAAGCAATGCCATCAGAGACAACAGATTTTGTTTCTAGCCTTTGTGCAAGGGATATCATAATCTGGGTACCTCGAAGTGTTGGCAAGATTTTTCGGTCACTAGCGGCTCCCTGCAGCGGTGTTTTTCCGGCCTCCCTCCATCCTTTCGGAAATGCTTCCATTCTTGTTTCTCTAGCTGAAGCTTTTTTGCACACCGATGATGGATCGTATCTGGTCATGGCGGAAGCGGAAGAGGGAAGAGGATGATGTTACCTCCAATTTTGGTCACCCTGCAGAGGCTCCCCCTTCGGCATTGACGACACCGCCCCCAACACTGGCTCAGCAGCCACCAGCCTCGACCACGGCGTTAGGTTCGGACCGTACGGCAGCGCAGCTATCAAAGTCGGGTTTAGTAAAGCTCTTCGAGCCCCTCAACCCAGAGACTACAGTTGCCGATCTTGTCTTTGTCCACGGTCTTAATGGCAGCTCGCATTCGACGTGGTTACACAAGGAATCTGGCATCCACTGGCCGAGCGATTTCTTGTGCCAAGATATCAATAACGCTCGTACATTCACCTTTGGCTACGATGCAACGGTCTTCAAATTCGGGCACCAAGTATCACGACATCATATCAAGGACCATGCCGAAAAATTGCTCAACCATCTGACTATAGAGAGAGAATCTACGGGGACTGTACGGCCGATATTCTTATACTAACCTTTCCCTTGAAATTTGCTAACTGTGAGCTAGGAAAGTCGGAAAATCATATTTGTCGCCCATAGCCTTGGTGGTCTAGTAGTCCAAAACGCCCTCGCACTCTCAAGCAACAATTCCGAGCAGCACTTCCAAAAAGTCGCGAGCTGTACCACGGCCATTCTCTTTCTGGGGACGCCGCATCATGGGGCTCATGCGAAATTCACCGATGTTTTCAAGGATACAAACCGGGAGGTAGTCAAAGTCCTACAAGAAGACTCTCCCGTGTTGGCTGCGATCACTCATGATTTTGGTCAATTCGTGAACAGGCGGCAAACCGCCCAGTCGGCCGTTGCTATTACATGTTTCCATGAAGAGTACCCTATGAAGACTCCTGCAGGGGCAGCGGTACGTCTTGGGTTTTCTTGGTTCAATGTGTTCTTTGTTTGGTGTTAGAGAAATGTGGAACAATACATATTCTTAGTCAACTGTAAAGGCGGATTAAACGCTGAGCATCGCTAGATAATGGTTGTTCCTACGAACTCAGCGATCAGAGACGGTTGTCAGAGTTGTGGCATATCAGCGAACCACCAGGTAAGAACCGTCTCGATCCTGTGCAAGCAATGGCGCCCTGCCCTTCGTGGGAGAGCTACTTTGACGCCAAAGGATTGCCGTTGTTAATGTCTTTCCTAGAACATGACGAAGTTTGCGACAGCATCCGACCCAGGCTATAAAGCAATCGTCGGCACTTTACGAAGATCCATCAAATCAAATCAAGCTCAATCCTCTGGCGCAGTAATGATGACAGATGGACAATTAGGTTAGAGCTGACCGGCTGGAATCACACAAGGAGCGTGCTTATTGTTGTAATAATGTCTAGCATGCCTTCGTAGCCTAGATTTTCAACAATCTACAGCCCGTGAAGATGAAATTCCTCCAGCAGTATCGGACACATTCAATGGATCTGGGCAAAAGCCGAACTGCGTTTTCCGCATTGGCTGCAACACGGCGGTGGGACCTACTGGATCACAGGGAATCCAGGCTCTGGAAAGTCGACGTTGATGAAGTATCTTTCGGTAGATCCCCTGGTCGTTCAGCACCTCAGAACTACCTTCACTTCTGAACCAATCACGGCATCCTTCTTTTTCGACTTCAAGGCCAACAAAGCCTTGCAAACTCGCTACTTGGCTTGCTTCAATCTTTACTATGGCAGCTATTGAAGCGGAAGCCTTCCGACATCGACCTGATCTATCCCAAATAGAAAGAAAAGGAAAGATACAGGTCTGAAGTTCGCTGGAGTCGACAAGACCTGGAGCCTGTGTTGGTAGCAGTACTCAAAGGCTCGGAAAGTCCAAACATCTGTCTGTTCATAGATGCACTGGACGAGTTCGATGGGAAAGATGTCGAATTAGGAACGCTCTTAAACGGACTTGCCCAGTCCCCCACTCGGAATATGCGTTTGTGCATCGCGAGTCGGCCGAGCTTCTTGCATCCCATTAAGACATACCAACGCATCCATATAGAGGAGCACACCAGCACAGACATTGAGACCCTCACCAATACTCAGCTGAAACCCTTACTTGAAGCCGACAACAAATTCGATCGCTTGTCCGCCCAGCGCGAGAACAATGAGGCTGATACCCACACTCGACTGAGTAATCGCAACAGGGAACGGGAACCCTGTTTTACCCTGGCTGAGCCGGATTCTTATGGTCAGCTCGCTCATGGTGTCGCGGAGAAGTCCCAAGGGGTATTTCTGTGGGTCAGACTCGTTACCGAAGAACTGCTGCAGGGGTGGTCCCTGGGTAACAACCTTGCCCACCTCCGAGCACAGCTCCACTGTCTCCCAGAAGACATGCTGAGGCTCTACCATCGAATCTTGGACAATATGGAGGCTTGTCAGCGCGAGGACGTTAACCCGGTGGCTTTCCTCGTCGCTCATGCGGCAGACCCTTTGCGGCTGCAAGAGCTGCAGTATGTTATGAACAGCTTGGAAGGCGCTCGTCATATAAGCACCCAGGACTTACGTAATACCATTAGAAGATACGGCTTGTTTTTTCGAAAATATCGGATGATGACGAAGGAACTGGCTATGGACTAAGAAACGACTACAAGCGCTGCTATGTATTCGATATCGAACGATCAGACAGTGGGTCCTACAGCGGAGAGGAAAGCAGTGCCTTTGAGGACGGTGATGATGATGAAGGCTGCGAGACCGAGAATGGAGAAGTAGACCAAGGGAGCGATAACAGCAACCACGATTGCCCACATACCAACGAAACGACAGACTGAATGTCCAACATCACGAGCCCCAAAACTGCGTGCAATGTCGCGCAGAAATTGCATCTAGCCAAGAGCACCACTTAGGGTAGAGTCGTCGTGAGTAGATCCTCTCGAGGCGCAACTTTACAGCAGCTTCAAAGTAAGCACTGCTGACCAAGGCTTGACATACTGCTGACAGAGGCTTGGCATACCATGTCTGAGAGTTGGGGCAACTAACAAATGGCTCTCTTGATAGGGTATCCCCTGAGCCAGCCAGGTCAGCCGTGTCAGCGAGCTACCCTCATGGTGATGATCCGGAACTGAGTCTGGATTCTTCTACTTACAGATCTATGCAAAGGCTCCATGAACTTCCTCTTGAAGTGGCCTTGATACGAGATCCTAGGCGTTTCCAAATGCGACCAAGCAGCAAATGGCATGGCTTAGGATGCTTGAAGTACTGCTTGCATGCAATCAAATGGTATATGCCTTGGAAACCCTACACGAGATACTTCAATAGCGTGCCTGGGTCTCCCGGCTATTCATCTTGGAAAGATATAGAGTAGACGTCCGTTGTCATACAATGACCACCAAGCATATCCATTTCCGAAACCCACTCAGAACTTCTGACCCTCGAGCAAGCACCATCCCAGAACTATGGCTCTGCATCCTCTGACCTACCACAACCTCACAGTCTCGGACGGCACGAACCTTGCCTACACCGAAGCCGGATCCCCTTCCCATCCCCTTCTCCTTCTCCTGCACGGTTTCCCCTCCTCGAGCAATCAATTCCGCAACCTCATCCCTCTCCTCTCCCCAACCCACCACATCCTCGCCCCGGATCTCCCTGGCTTCGGCCTCACCACCTCCCCAGCCAACTACAACTTCACCTTTGCCAACCTCGCCCAGACCATCAGCCTCTTCCTCGCCGCCCTTCACATCACCCGCGACGCCGTCTACGTCTTCGACTACGGCGCCCCTATCGCATTCCGTCTCGCACTCAAATCCCCAGAGAGCATCACCGCAATCATATCCCAGAAACGGAAACGCCTACGTCGAAGGCTTCGGCCACCCCTTCTGGGACCCCATCATTGCAGTCTGGGAGCACAACACCGCCACCAACCGCAAAATCCTAGCAGACGCGTACCTGACCCTCGCCGGTACCAAACTCCAATATGAAGCCGGAGTACCCGCACCGGACCAACCGCTCATCGATCCCACCGCGTACACCTGCAGAACGTCAGGTCGCCGGAGAAGCAGGCGGTGCAGCTGGACTTGCTGTACGATTACCGCACGAATCTCGATCTGTATCCGGCGTTCCACCAGTACTTCCGAGAGAGCCAGGTCCCGCTGCTGGCGGTCTGGGGGAAGGGGGATCCGGCGTTTGTCCCGCCGGGTGCTAGGGCGTTCAGGAAGGATTTGAAAGATGCGAGGATTGCGTTTGTGGATGCGGGACATTTTGCGTTGGAGACGAGGGGTGGGGGAGATTGCGGATGCTGTGAGGGGGTTTTTGGAGGATGTTGGGCATGGAGATCTTGATCGTGGAAGACTGGGAGCTTGAGAATTTGGGTCTTGAGGAATGGAAGAGTGGTGTGGATATCGATATGGTCGTTTGCGAAACGTTGCTGTGTGGGGTGAGTCCTGTGACTTTTTGAACATTGATTAGCTTTATGTTGTGACTCGGTCTTTCTATTGCAATCGACAGACTCAAAAGCGTGCGAAGAAAGAAAGTGGAAAGAACTCAAGATGGAACTCCCTATTCCTCTTCAGTAATATAGCCTTGAGAATCCCGTCTAATTTTCTAGGTCAGAATGTACCGAAGCGTCATGTACGCCGTAGGCTTCCGAGTTGACTGTAGATATCTTCTGGAGGAGACCCAGAGTCTTTGAAATAGGATATCGGTCTTCGAACTAGTCTGCATGCATTTTCTCGTGACTATTGAATGCCTTGAGCACCCGGCACAGAAGCATATCGAGAGTTACAGCAGTGTAGTGTTAGGTACCGAACATGGGACGAGTCAAATTGCGTGTTGTCGTCTTTTGGTTCGCCAGGGCTTGTTCACTTTAGCCACGGCGACGGCGCCTTTTGTATAGGAGTGTTCAGTGATCCACCATGAGTCTCGACGCACTGGACAAATCGTTCTGATCGGCAGGCTGTATGGCTCCAGTAGCTTCCCAGAAATCTGATGATACTCAGACGCTGGCATCTGAATCATAAAGCAGTCAATGCGAATCAGAAATTGACTAGAAAAAGGTCGACAGCCGTTGAATGGTTCAGTCAACGAGTTTGTCATCCGATATTTCCTGGGAAATGAATCTTCTTTGATTGAATATCCTTCCGTAAGTCAAGTCTCTTAAGTCCACTTGTTTTTCCTGGTACGAGACAAGGGCGAAACTGGCAGTGCTGAGCCAGTAAGTGTCCCAGGTGGCTGACTCTCCAGAGTGACCGAAGCAGAAGCCGGTGAGCCATTCCCTCACTCAGTCGCCACAGCACTATCATTCTCAACTGTCAACCTCCCCATAGTCAGAACCAGCCCACTGCTGCCATAGATCTCGACCTGGCCTCCAGTAACCGCCGTCGACGGTTTTTCATAAGTCCTGTAATACGTGCAAGCCGAGTTCAGCGTCTGCGCCACTGTCCACACATCGAACCATCGGCCCTCCGCTGGTCTTTCCGTTGCTGTGTTCACGCTGATATAGCATTTCCCGGAGACGGAAGTCTTTGGGAGCTGGAAGATATCAGGTTGGCCACCACGGTGGAAGAGACCGATGTTGGTGTCCATGTAGAATCCTTCAAGAACGGCTTGCGCACAGTCCCAAGGTGCTGCGTTTTGGGTGGGGAGGAAGGGTAGTCTTTTGATGCATTCGTATCGATTAACCCGGGTTAGATTACCTATCGACTGTGCGGACGTGTGAATGCTGAGTGTGGCGTAGACTAGAAAGAACATGAGCGAAAGAGTCCTCATGATGATAGCTTTGGTGTCCGATATTCCCCATAAGCCATGTTGTGGGACTATGAACAGATTCCATACGTATATGAAAGGGCCATCTACGCGCTCAAGCGCCATGATTCCGATGGATGCATATCAACAACTGACGAGTTTGCGACGGGCTCCGCGCTGAACTCAGCCTTGCTCTCGTCAACGCGAGCTACCGTAGAAAGCGGCCATCCAGGAGCTTCGACTATCTTGCTTGAAAAGCGGCCAAGATGGCAGACATCCACCATGAAAGAAGAGAAAGCCTAATTACAGTGCAGAGACAATACTGAAGGCCGTCTGAGTGAGCACGACACGCGTAGCTCACCAGCCCATTTTCTTCCTCAGCGCCTAGGTATGCCCTACTTCCATTCCTAGAGCCTCCTGTTCATTCGCTGGCCGGATTTCTCCAAAAAAGACCTCATATGGAACAACGATCTTTGGACTGATTGACGCGGCTAAATGGGTTCTCTGATATCTTCTATGACGTCAGAGCATGCGACAGGCGAGGCTGCTGTTGCAATAGAAGAATAGACGCAGATAACGCGATGTTGGTGCAGAAGACGGCTTTGCATCAACTGGCGAGAAGCTCGTCCATCAAGATGTCCTCCAATGTTATTAATGTCTTCGTTGTTCGGGGTGCTGCTAGTGGTTGATGCGGTGAAGGCAAGTCGATAGACGGGTCTCGGCGTCGAAGACGACATGAAGCATACTTAGCAAAATTTGACATAGTACAACCAGCACAAATTGCACAGCAGATGGAGCAGAGTCCTGCGTGGCAGGGGGGCTGGTGCCAGAGACCGTATGGTGGTCGCCCACTGCGCTCCGTCTCATTGCGTTGTTATTCTGACCCACCCACCCATCCACTCCATTTCAGTCCCTGCTGCGTACTTGAACATTGGTCACCGCTGGCCTCTTTGAGGTAGGCCAATCAGTCGGTGGCCCAAACACCTAATGTATATAGAGCGAGCGAGGTACAAAGGTGGTAGCTCATGGAGATTGAAAGTGCTGCAGGGAAAGAGAGGACAAGGACAGCGTGCAAGGGTACAATGGTATTCACTTCGACGAATCTATTGATGACGCCTCTTGCTCAGACGTCTGGATGGAACTGAAGAACCCAAAGACTGCGATCTTTAATCAGCCCACAACCCTTGATCTTTGGCCGCCCCTGGAGGTATCACCACACCACTCCAGGGACTTAGTAGGTCGAACAGGCTTCAGCCATCGACGAGATAGTACTCAAGACGCGGGCGCGGTGCCAACGCGCGACTACACCGTGCCTGGAGACCGGCCCCTGGATGCAGAATACAAACAAGCATGGCCTACCAGCTGGTAACATCTGAAAGTCCATTGTTGTTTGCGAATGAGAATCATCTCCTGCGGTAAGACGAGGAGAGTGTGGAGACCTCAGCCTCGTATAGCAATCGGTTCGCTGGCCTCGGGCTGTGGAGCGAGCCTCCTTCCTTGAACATCGTTTGATATCCCGAAGCAATCCACAAGACAAAGGCAAGAGGCACAACAGGGAGCACTAGTCAAGCAACCTTACGGATAAAGGACCTGAGAAATCTGCGAGATCTTCATATGCCAAAGCGTTTCTCTAATGGAGTGATGAACACGGTGGACAACCAGGAGCACCAGAACCACCAGGTCAGCGCATCATCCTCCACAGATCTGAACAAGAAGAGTCTACTCAAGAAAATGCCGGCAGCTAGACTTGGGAGAAGGAATCCAACGAGCCCTACGTTCCAAAAAGCGGGGCATATGAGAGACCATGCTATCACGGGGATAGCGATCGAGTAGCGAGCAGCCGAATCGCCGTACACCAGAGGAACTGTCTTCCTCCCACGCTTGGCGTCACCATGCACGTCCGCCATGTCCTGCATTTGCAACGTTGTAAAGATGATGCCGCCAATCATTGCCAACCATGTGGTCGATGTTTCATTGAGGTCATGAAGTCCATATCCGGCGGCCACCTTCATGGAGCCGGAGCTATAGCATATGTAGCCGAAGCCGTTAAGCAGATTTCGCACCACGACGCCGTTATCAGCGCCCCCCAGATCATTGTACATCCAAGTCCCGATCATCAGCGTGACCGATTCCCAGGTCCCTCCGAGCTTCAGCGTGGCAAGATAGACGGACGGGATCACTAGGAGAAGCGCTGTTCGCGTTTGCGTCGCGGATATGCGTCGTGAGGGTATCGCACGCCATGGCTTGTTGACTGAGTCCTCGAGGACGGATTGAATCACCGATTGGTTACACAGGTCGAAGAGGAAGAGATTCAGCCAATTCCAGAGGATGACTTTGGGGATTCGAAACAAGATTTGCCGCGAGTCCGGAATGTTGTTGTCTGTGAGAATACCTCCGGACAGGGCGCTGGTGATTCCCAATATACTTTCTGGTACAATAACACTCTTGATATCGCTGACTGTGAAGAGCCATATGGTGTAGAGATGGTAGAATATCTTTGACAGCTAGGGTTGTGTCAGCATTCATGTGAGATAGGCTGACTAGAGAAGACAACGAAAGTTCTGATCCTACCATTTCCGAGAGCGTAAAGGGGTTTGATGTTGGATCGCGATGTAAATTATCTGTTGATGTGAGGAGTAAGTATGGAGGAGAATATAATTATCTCACACTGCAACGTCATTCAGCAGCATACCAGCTGTTAGATGCAGGTCCGACTCCAAGGAAGACTAGCAACCTATGTCCAATCGAATGCTCCACCGTCTTGCTCGGAGTGCGTCTTCACGGCGGTTCTTCGGAATCCCCCCGCCAATGCCCCCACGGGCCGCGACGAGGTATCATATTCTTGAATATCGTTGTAGATGGTGGAGAGCTCGTATGGCTGGATATCGTAAAGTAGCGCAGGTGACGGCCAAAGCATTGAAGAGTGCTGGAGCCTGGGTCAACGATTCGGGCTATCTTTGTGACCAGGAGGTTCCAGACTAGATAGTTTTAGGACTAGTTTTCTTAGTGGCTCAGAGGACTATTTAGGTCCTCCTGCAACTTCTGCAATCAATTATTCTTTCTACTCATCAAAATCGTGCATCTAGTAGACGTTCGTTTTCTGATAAACGTGCACGGGACTCTGTGACCCTGAAAGAATTGTGTCAAAGTATCTCGTTTAGTTCGTTTGTCGTTTGAGTTCATCTAGTCGTTCTCGCAATTCTTATATCGTTATTTATTTAGTCAGCAGTTATCAAATCAATCTACGTAGTTTATGCAAGAAAAGTTGTTAAAAAGAGCATTATTTAGAAGATCTAAATATCAAAATAGTACTCAATTAATTAGAAATCGATTGCTGTTCAACAAATCGACATTCTCTAACAATTCTACATCAAATTTCTAAAATTTTTTGCTCAATTGTTTGTCGATTTATTCTTTTAATTAAAGTTAGAATTAACTTATTTATTATAGTACTTCTTAAAGATAGCAAGACTTAGCAATTTGCTTTATCGAATATTGTTATTTTAGTTAATTAAAAGACTTGATTTTCTATTAAGACAAAAAATTGTATTATTATCTATTATCTTTTAACAATGTTGAACAAGACAAGAGTTATTCAAGTAATATTGCAATCTTTGAAGAAAGTATTTATTGTAACTTTTTAATTTTATCTATTATTTTAAGTATCTTTGTATTTTTGTAGCGCCCCTAAGGTAATAGGTGCCTCGGGCCTCATCGTGCCAAAAGACCATAGTAATCGCGATTTGACGAGCGCGATACCACCTATTACACATATATACTAGGAGTGTTGCCCTTGCGCGCTCGAGAGACGAGCTTAGCGACATGACAATTATCTCCCCCTTTGAACTCACGTTCGCGAGGATGAGTTAAGAGAAAGTCAAGTCGAACTAAGCTCGCGACACATCTTCTCTAGTTCATTAGTACTATAAATAGACTCTTAAGAGCGAAACAATCTTGTGAGCACGATCGAAAATTCTAAGGCTTGGCGAACATCTTACGAATCAAACTCACAATTTGGCGATTTTAATTCTTGCACTCGTTAGGTCGCAATTACTTTGTAGCGCCCCTAAGATAATAGATGCCTTAAGCCTCATCGTGTCAAAAAATCATAGTAATTGCGATTTGACAAATGCGATATCATCTATTACACATATATACTAGGAGTGCTGCCCTTGCGCGCCCGAGAGACGAGCTCAACGACATGACAATTTTCTTTATATTTATAATCTTCTATTATATTTTTTATTTACAAATGACAAGATTCGAACTTCAAGTTTTGCGATCGATTTACTAGAAAGAATAATTTTGTATATAAATAATTAAAACGTTTGAACTTCGAACTAGAGAATTAAAAAAAATCAAATAATTTTATTTTATTAAAGAAATATATTTAAGCATTCGATTTCTTAATTTTTAAAAATGCTTTTACTTATGTCGAAGCTTACTTGATAACTTTGTCTATTATAAATAAGAAATTTACTTTGAAAAGAGTAATTATTTTTCGTAACATATTTAAGAAGAATTTTCTCAAGAAAATTACAAAAGTAAGCACAATAAGTTTTAATAACAAACTAGTAAATCTTTAACAAAAAGAAAACAAGATTTTAATATTATATTATTAAAAAGTAACGTTTATAATGCAACGTATTAAAGAAAAAGATCGATCTTTGATTATTGTTCTTTTTACTTTAAAGTCGACAATGTTTAACACAATAATTCGAACGTTTGTAAGAAATCTAGCAAACGCTAATGTTAAATTAAAAATTACTTAAGCAATAATAACAATTAATTAATTGTTAAAAGTTATATACAATTTAGTTAAAGAGACTCGATATATTAAAATTGAAATTAAGAAACTTTAAAAAAAGAAGTTCAAGAACAAGAAGCTCGATTTCTATCGCATCTTAATACAAAAAGTTATATCAAGAACGCAATTAAATTTACTTATAACAATCTATTAATTTTAATTATCTAAAACGTAAAATTTTGAGTCTCTATTATTGTTTCTCTTTTATTAAGAAATATTATTATCTTTCTTAGATTAACAAGAGAATTGTCAAAGAAACTTTAAATCGACAAAATTAACAAAGAAACTCTTCTATTAATTGAAAGATTTAAAATTATTTGCATCTTCTTGTTTACAAGATCTTTATCAAAATTTATTTAATAAAGAGAGACATTCTAAGAATTAATTATTTTTATCTTGTAATAATGCGAACGCTTCTAAAGAACTTTCTAATAAGTTAATATTTAGAAATCTATAAGATGCAAATGCGTCTATTGCTCGTCGACGCACTAAGATATGAAAGACGTAAGATATAATAAACTTTCATTACTATTCCCAACTATATAAAGTAGATAGTGGTAAAACTAATTGTTGAAAAACAACGAGAGACGAATTTTCTTTCTATCTAATACTTGTCTAGACTAATTGCGTCGAGTCGAGTTATCAAGTTCGAGTCAAGTTTCTAATTCGTCAAGATCTAGATTAAGTCAAGATTTTAATATTGAAAGATCAATTCGAGTTACGATATTAATATCGAGTATTCGAGTCGAATCATAATGTTAATATCGAGTATCGACTTGAATTTTTGACTTAACTTGCCAAGACATGAAGCGATTTAGTAGTAGAATTTGTAGACATGAATTATGTGTTGAATCTTATAATTTTTTTCTTAAAATGTTGCATAGTAATGCAATTAAATAATGCAAATAACGAGAAAATAATAAAGAAAAAAATTGTTTTGTTCTTGACGCATAGATCTCTCGAAAGTTGTGACGTAATAAATTTAAAAATAGAAATTCTTAACATTATAACGACATTTTCGATTGCTTAACAATTTGAGTCAATAATTCGAATCGAATTAGAAATCAAGTCGATATCGAGTCGAGTTACGATGTTGAATTCGAGTATTTAAGTCAAGTTACGTTGTTAATATCGAGTACTTAAGTCGAGTTAGAAAGTTGATATTAATTTCTAGTTCGACAATTAGTCTATAAGTTATTTGATCTAGAACTTTATCTTAATCTAATTAAATAATTACAAGATTACATTTTATATTACGTCCAAAAAGTAGAAGCTCTACTAGTGTGATCGTTGGATCGAATCGAACACTTTTTTCTTAACTTGATTTACCCTCTTGGATCTCGTAGAATTGGGCCAAGATTAAGGCGCGAACTCGATCTTAAGATTGAATTTCGTCGAATCAATGTCAAAAACTTAAGCTAACTTCATCGCATTAACATTCGTTTATCTTATTTTATTTTATCTTATTTTATTTATGCGCTAACTCGATTAAGCTAGCGCAAAATTCAAGCTAGTTCAATTAGATTAATGCAAAATTTACGCTAATTATATACGATTAGCGCGTCACGTGACGTCACGTGATCGAGTAAGTCGAGTTAAACACTTGGCGCGCATTCTTCGCTTGTTTCACTCTATTAAGCTAGGAAATTTGCTTGACTCTAGGGTTAAGATTGAGCGAGTTAACTCAATTGAGTTGAAACTTAACTTAACGATCACACTAAGCTCTACAACGACGCAAAATTATTCTCTTAAAATTGTTCTCGTTAAACAAGAATCGTATAAGAAAAATCTATAGTTAAAAGATTATAATTGACTTATTTATTGCAAAGAAACTAGATTTTTATCGACAACTTTAAAGGTTCTTCGAACGTACTAAATTTTTAGTTTACTTCGATAAAAAACAAATCTTGTATATTAACATTAACGTCTTCAAGCAACATAACTTCGATGTTATAATTTATTATTTTAAGAAGAGCGCCAATTTAAACAAATTACGATAAATTGACGTAAAATCTATCTTGTTTCTTAGTCAATTACTAAATTTCGCGAAGACGCGTTATTAGTTTATTGAGCTAAAAATAATGAACTTGATATAAATGATAAAGCGCATTCGATATATAATTAAGATTGCTTTCGATACTATTGTAGTCTTTATTAATTATTTTGTCAACTCTTTTATAGTGCGATAAACTACTCTTAGCTTAAGCAATATTAATAAATTTAATCTATAATTAGTGCGTACTTTTATCTATTTAAGTTAATTTTAATTAAAGATAAAATGTTATCTTAAAAAATAACACATTATTTTAAACGCATTATCTAGATTGCTTATTGTCTTTATTATTGAAGCAAATATTAATATCTTAAGAGCATTTAACATAAATATCTATTATAACGAAATCAAGAATTTCGAATTACTTAATTAGATATATATCTATTAAGATATTTTAGTTGCTATGTTAGTAAACTTTAGACAACGATTGCTTGCTAGATATGCTAAGAAAACATTTTGACAAAATCTAATAATTATGTTGTCGAATTTAGACAAACGAACATTTTAAGAATAGACGTTTAATAACAACAATTAAATTCTTAATAATTACGATAATATTAATAAACTTAACGACGAAGCAATACTTAAGAAATTTTGTATTAATATCGACTTTAAGCTTTGCGACAATCTAGTATAGTGTAATTGTCAAGTTAGGTTTCAACTTGATCGAGTTAACTCGCTCAATCTTAACTCTAGAATCAAGCAAATTTCCTAGCTTAACAAGATGAAACGAGCGAAGAATGCGCGTCAAGTATTTAACTTAATTTACTTAATTACGTGACGTCACGTAATGCGCTAATCATATGTAATTAGCGTGGACTTTGCATTAGTCTAATTGGATTAACTTGAATTTTGCGCTAGCTTAATCGAGTTAGCGCATAGATAAAATAAAATAAAATAAAATAAAATAAAATAAAATAAAATAAAATAAAATAAAATAAAATAAAATAAAATAAAATAAAATAAAATAAAATAAAATAAAATAAAATAAAATAAAATAAAATAAAATAAGCGAATGTTAACGCGACGAAGTTAGTTTAAGTTTTTGACATTGATTCGACGAAACTCGACTTTAAGATCAAGTTCGCGCCTTAATCTTGACTTAACTCTACAAGATCTAAGAGAATAAATTAAGTTAAAAAAAAAGTGTTTGATCCAACTTAACGATTACACTAATCTAGTATATTATTTTAGCGAAAACAATATCTTGCGACTATGCATATTTAGGTCAATAAAAGAGAAGATCTTTAAAACGATCTATAATAATTATTATTTCGATTATTATCGCTACTTTATAAGAATTATCGAAACACTCTTTATCTTTAAATTGCTTAAGAAGATTCGTATCTACGTAAAACATTGCTTTGCTTACTAAGTTAATTAGACTAAATATTATTGTTTTTACGATAAATTGATGTCAATATTTATGAAATTTTATTCTTTTTACATCATAGTTATGAATTACGTGATTAAACTATTTAATAAATTCGATTATCTACTTATTATTATTGATAAGTTTAGTCGTCGTCTACAATTAATTCTTGATTACATTATTAACTTCGCAATCGTTTAAATACAACGCGTTCTAAATCGTTTGTAAACGACGAATTAAAACATATTATAAATAATTATTTTCGATTAAGACTCGAAATTTATTTTCGAGTTCTAGCAAGAAATTTTTCTTTAGCTAGATACGTTATTATTGATAAATATCGCTTATTATTTATAGACGAACAATTAATTAGAAAGATTTAATCAAATCGTAAAAATTGCTATTCGTTATCTCATTATTATCTATCTTGACGTTTAATGATAGCAAGCTTTATTTATTTTATAGACACAACTTAATAACAATTTTAATATCGTCATTAATCTAACATTTAACGAGATGATTTATGAATTTAAAGTAAAGAAAGCACTCTTCTTACTTTATAACGATTATTCTATTACGTTGCATAATAATTATTCTATTCTAAATATTTTTAGCAAACGTCTAGAATTTCGCGTCGAGACAATTGACGCAACGATCTTTGTCAACGCAAAGGCAAAGATTTATTATAATGCTAGACATTATTCATTGTTACTTAATTCTAGTAACAAGATCTATCTACGCCTTAATCACAAATATTATTTATTCGAAAAACTAAGTAAGAAAGTTTTATTGCAACGATGCGATCCTTTTCTAGTGAAAAAAAGAGTTAATCGTCTTGTCTATCTACTAGAATTATCGTCTACATAAAAGATTCACTTAATCGTTTTCGTTCCTCAATTAAAATTCTTTTTTTTCGTCGCAAACTCTTATAAACGACTTAAATTAAATTATCTAGATTTTGTCGAAATTGAAGACAATACATCGCAATGAAAATTCTATAAAATAGAGCGCATTATTGACAAAAGAATGGGCATCTATGATAGCAAACAAGTGACACAATATTTATTTCAATAAAAGAGCTACAATTTTAAGTATAACGAGTGACGAAGCATTATTAAGTTAGATAATTGCATTAACTTAGTAAAGAATTATAAAATCAAAGTTAAAGAAACTTTTAATCGTTGTTAATTACAATTACGAAAACTTGTTATTGAAGCAAAATTTATAACATTTAAGTTTCAAAAATTCGTTATCGCATTAAAACTCACGATATTCGAACGTTTATTTAGAGCATTTTATCAAGAGTTTAGTTCGATTGTTTTTATGAACTTCATAATGATTATATCTTGACGCTTCGATTTATCTTAATAAAAGAATTGCTTGGTGATTCGAAGCTATATGCTAGATATATTAGTGAGAGCGTTGATCTTTTTTTTTGTTTTCTTAGTATGTTGTTACGATGCTTCGCACTAGTTCTTTTCTTATCTAGTTAACATTGCTTTATCTCGACTAGAGTTTTTGTTCTAGATTAAGAAAGTGCGATGACTTTAGGTAGCAATATATAGGCAAGCTTCTTTGCCTTAGAAATCAATTATCTTTTATCTATCTTATTATTATCGAATTACGTTATTATATCAAAATAGTATCTTTAAAAAATCAATAAATCAAGATATACAAATCTCGTCTAAATTACTTAATTCAAAAAGATTGTTTAAAAAGTTTATAAAAGAGATTGCGAATATAAAGAATAATGTAGCAACTTAACTTGCAATTTTCGAACAAAAATTCTCGCTCAATTAGTTAAAAGCTATTAAGAAAGATAAAGATAATAAGAATTGTTAAGCTTCGACAAACGTAAAAGAGTTTTCGCAGCATTAAATATCTATTGTCGCAAAGATTATTAAGATCGAGTTTAAAGCTCTATTACGAGATAGTAAATACTCTAAGAAATTTCTCAAATTATCTATCTTTATTACATCAATAATTGATTACTTTTACGACAAGATCTTTTTGCAATTCTTACATATAATTAAGTTTACAAAATTCTTAAATTATTACGTAAATAAAACAACAAATATTCTTTACAACATTGCAAAAATGCTAATAAAAATAAATACTAACAAGACTCGAAAAATAATTGCAATTATAAAAAATTACTATTAGAAAGCTAGATTTGTTCAAAATAATTATACAATACGCATAGCTAAGAGTCTTATGTTATAGACTATTATCGCGAGCTTTATTCTCAACTTATTGAGAAATGTTCTAGACGTCGCTTTTAAGAACACGATTATTCAAAAAACACGAGTAATGCACGCAGCACTAGTAAGAGTAATCAAAGCGAAGACAGAGATCAAGAGAGAGAGTATGGAGATCAACGAGATCTAAAAATCTAATAAATAGAGCTTGCTTTGTAATGTTTCCTTTTGTCTTTCTTCCTTGCTTACGAGCCTACAACTTATTACTTCATGAGATCGCAGAGGCTCCTGTTTTGAGCGTCGATAATGTGATCAGGAGATTTCAAACTAGATACTTTTAGGACTAGTTTTCTTAGTGACTCAGAGGACTATTTAGGTCCTCCTGCAGCTTCTGCAATCAATCATCCTTTCTACCCATCAGAACCGTGCACCTAGTAGACGTCCGTTTTCTATCTTGGCAAGCGGCAGAGGCCCGATCCACTAGCCGAAGCGGGGTCCGACTCTCCCAGTCCTTAGGATACCGAGTGATCCGTCGTACCACTGCCGGCATCTAACGGACGACGGAGGACAAAGTAAGTCCGGCTGAGTCTGGCCATACCTTAGCCACCATGTACGTAGGACGGCACAGCAGGGGGTTTCCGCATTGGTGGATTCACTTCATGGCGCTACTGCACCACACACCAAATCCCTCTATGACCTGTGGAAGCAACACCTAAATGCCACCGGGGCCACTTTACATGTCGCCCATGTGTGGTCGCGGAGGTCAAGGAACGGTTCACATCACGAATTCAGGCGTACATACGTCGGATTTAAGACCCTACGTCCTCCAGGGTCTTGGTGCAGACTCACCAACGAACGACATGAGTGGAATTACGGGTATGAATGCGGGCGGCCACGGGTGACTGCATGAAGAGATGCGACAGAGATCCACTTGTCGCACCAAGCTGCAAAGACGTCCTTCAGCTAACCAATAAAAGAGTGGTCGTACAGGTTGGCCGAGGACATTTATCCGATAAGGCCAACAGCTTTTACTGATGAAGCTCGCCCTCAGGTTCCTCCGGAGATCTTGGCTGCAGCTAGTTTCGAATTGCTGCAACCTCTACGCACCTCACTGAATACTGCCTTTGGACATCGGAGATCCCTCTCACAAGCAAGAATCAGCCCCTCGTAGTTGGGGGCAAATCGACCGATACCACAAGGAATACGACTGGACTGTTCAGCTGGGCTAGTACTCCAGATCATATCTCTTGTCGAACGCGGTAGCTTGTGGCCGAGTCTTGGACTGCTGGACTTACAAGATAGGATGCTTGGGGTGCAATTATAGTTGCATTCGCATCCTTCAGAACTACGCTAGTACTACTTTGCTCAAACAGCTTCATGAAGTTCCAGGTTTCCAAGAGCATCCTTGAATCTTCTGCGGGTGGCACGACGTTGTGTGACAGCAGCTCAGCCCCTCAACTGCAGGGTATGATTCAAGTGCTGATGTTGGGGCCTCGGCCTCATGCACGGTGATCCCACGCACCCTCTTTTCATCTGTCTCTCCACTTTGACCACTCGACGTCCTCGAATCAGCTGCCATCACACAAGAACAAGGACCATATGCAACGAATGTTCGATACATATGAAACGCCACTATTATTGGCGCATTCGATGTTTTTGTCGATTTCTTCAGCATTGTTGCCGGGATGACGCGCTGGCTCCCTGGTGATGCGACAAAAGATCATCGGACACACCAATTTCGGGGCTTCCACCGCCGGACCGAGTATCGGGTAAGCTTTTACTCTTGCGAATACATTATCCCTCTAATCTTTGGCCCTGGAGCCCAAGTGGCGCGGCGTGTGACATGCGCGAGCTGCGGACCGAACCTCAGGTTTCAAAGGCCTCTTTGTCCTTGACATACTTCCAAATCCCAATCCTCCTACTTGGCTAGACATGCCCTAGGCGTTGCAATTCTATCTTCCACGCCTCGACACAGAATTTTATCGGCGACATGAGTGCTCTCGTCCTAGAAGCGCCTCCAGATGGAGATTACGACTTGCGAGGTCACTATATGGCAGGAATTATTGTCATAACAACTATTGCGGTATCAATCGCCTGGCTGCGGCTCTATATACGCGCCTTCGTTAGTCGCAACCTATGGTGGGACGACTGGACCATGTTTGTTGCATCAGTATGCGCACACACCGAAGACACGACTCAGTCAGAGGCACCTGCTGATACAATCGTAGCTCATAACGGTCGTGACCGATGCCTTCCTCATCAATGCGTACCACCTGGGTCTAGGTCGACATCTGTTCTACGTCCCACCAGAGAACGTTCCGGAGACTTTCAAATGGCTATGGGCCGCCGAGCCAACAAACTTGCTCGCCGTTTATCTTGTTCGATTATCCATCGCTCTATTCTTTCTCCGACTCGTCCCGCCAAAGAGACGGTTCATTTGGACTTTATGGGCCACCATTGGCATGCTCACCGTCGCTGACATTTACGTATCGATTGACTTTTTCTTCGAATGCAGACCGATACGCAAGGTTTGGCTACCCCAAACACCAGGTGCTTGTTTCAGCGATGTATTCAACGAGTCTGCCCTATGGCTGTTCCAGGGTGCGTCGGCCTTTTTCTCCTGCAATCATAGGCCTTCCAGGTCCCTTTTGTAGCGAGAAAGCAGAGCTAATTCATCGCAGCGGCCTCAATCTTGGCGGACATTGTCTTGCTGTGTATCCCGATCTACCTGTTCTGGCGGCTACAAGTGGATTTGCGGACGAAGGTTGTCTTGATTGTCCTCTGCTGCCTGGGTATCTTGTGTGTATAGCCTTTTAGAAGCGCCGATCGTCATGCTCACAGATCCATACCAGTACATCGGTCTGCGCGATTGTCAAAACTATCCTGTTGCCGGCTTTGTACAGCACTGACCCTGATAAAACATGTTCGTTCAATTTCTACTCGGGCTCTTACAATATATAGAACTCCCGCTGACGCGAAAAACTGGCAGGGACTGTAGCACAGCTATGTCTCTGGGCTCCGTAAGTACCGCTAACCCTTTATACCATGGATCCATTCTGACTAAATCCCACCAGACTTGAACTTTGTGTGGGCATGATCTGTGGCAGTATCCCAACCCTGCGACCCCTCTTCACTCAGTGGCGAAAGAGAGGCTCAAGAGGCGCAGGCTACTACGATCGGACCAGATCCGCAATGAAACTTGACTCTTACGGGCATCATGCACAGAAAGCAAATTTGGCGCCAACTTCACAAGTCTCCATCGCAAAGGGCACAAGATCGTTTGAGCCATCGACGTCTGAAGACCGTATCGTGAAGCCGGAAGATGAGCACCGGATCCTCAGAACGCAAGACATTGAGATCTCCTTCAAGAGCGCTATTTCGTCTAGCAAGAACTCTGGAACACCATTTGATGGATGGGGAGCAGTGTAAAGGATGGATAATGGGTTGATGCTCCATTCATGGACTTTTCTCTGATACCTTCATCGACATTAAGATCAACCAAGACCGTTGTTGGACATTTCAATCGTCACGTTGAGTCCTTAGGCAAGAAAAGCCTTGCGTGGGCTTCAATGGCATTAAGTGAGTTGGACGAACTTTCGATGCGCAGGATACAATTCCCATCTGTACTCGACCCCCTTTGATGCGGGAACCTGCAGTACCAACGTTCGCAGCTTTTTCAAACGCCAGGATATTGAAGGGTCAGACTTAGACCAATCATCGATCAGTGGCCATGCTGACACAAAGTTGACTGAATCCAAGGGGGCAAGATTCGGAGTGGGTGCGACGCGAAAGGGGCACTGCTGTTGCGCCGATTGGGCAATCAATTCCTTCCGAGCCCTGTAGTTGACGTACATGTAAAGTACGTGTAATGTACTTTACGCTTTGGTGTTGCAAAAATAGCGTACTGCATGAGCTTGCTGTTCCCGTGCATATAGTGTGCAAGAACCCGCATAGTTCGAAGGGTGATTGCCAACTCACTTCTGTGCATGTACACGTCGTGCTAGTTTCACTAGTAGTGAGTGCATGTTGAACATAGAGCATCGAGGCACCAACGCGAGGTTTAGATAATACCCATAACGGAGTACGGACGGCACTCTGATCATGACCTCTCTCTGTTTGAATACTCAAGTCTTTGTACATGATCAAATCGGCACCACGATATAGCAGGTTACACATGCTTAGTCAGTTAGGTTTCTCGAAAAGGCAACAGCGACCTCTCACCTTCGCCTTCCCCGCTTCATCAATACACATGACGATTTTTAAAATGAACAAGCCTTCCCCTTATTTCAGCTGGTAGTATAGTACGTGATGATCGCTGACTGTACTATCCTCTGCACCTCTGTACTTGACACCCATTCCCACGCAAACTCGTCGATCTATCAGACGCTTTGCCGAAACAAATGCAAGACAGCTTCAATATTACATTGAGAGATTGGTCATCAAGCACTCACCCAAACCAAAGCCATGCCGCGTTCCAACCATTCCAACCAGCCAGCATACGGATCCCGACTACTACCTCAGGTACTTGATGATCTTGCAGCATCCAAGCCAGAGAGAATCTACGCTTCGTTTCCCAAGACCTTCGATCTCAAAGACGGCTTCCGAGATATTACCGTCTTACAGATGTCTCGGGCAGTCAATGCCATAGCATGGTGGCTTGAGAAGGAAATCGGTAAAAGCTCAACGTTTGAAACAGTCTCCTATCTGGGCCCACCGGACATTCGGTATGCCATTATTTTCCTGGCAGCAGTCAAATGTGGATACAAGGTGATTCTCCTTTGACAATCAGACCGAGCTGCCTTTCACACTTGACGCCCCTTTCAGGTTCTCCTACCCTCACCACGTAATACGACATGGATCAACTATTCGTTGCTAGACCAGACCGAGTGCACGAAGTTTCTAGCTTCCCCCGAAATGGTCCCGAAGGCAAAGATACAGCAGGAAGAGAAAAAGGAGCTCCAAATCCTTCAAGTGCCATCACTGGATGACATGCTCGTGGATGCTAGTGAGCATTATCCATACCACAAGGACTTCGCCACTGCTCGTTGGGATCCTATCGTTGTACTACACTCTTCCGGTTCCACCGGTAAATCGTATTGAAGAGCGTTCTAAGACCCACATAGCTGATCTGACCGTGACAGGTGCACCAAAGCCAATTGTTATGAACCATGCCACTTTCGCCGTGATCGATAACGATCGTAATCTTCCCACAGTCTCAGGACGAAGGAATCAAAATTTCTCATTGTGGAATTTCGGCGAAGGCGGGGGACTTTATTTCTCGTCGTTCCCGCCATTCCATGTCAGTCTCCTCCCCGTTCTGTAGTAATCATGGTAATTAGCTGACGACCGGTCTAGCTGGGCGGCTTCATAGCCTACATCGCTTTACCCATATATACCAGCGAATCAAGTCTGGTCTTAGGTCCCGCAGACAAGCCTTCGACCGGACAGACTGCTGCAGAGGTCATGCGCCGCTTCAATCTTAAGGCCCTCTTCTGTCCACCAAATATCTACGAACAGTTGCTGCAAGAACCAGATGCGATTGAACTTGCGAAGAAACTTGAATTCGTCATGTACGCTGGTGGTCCCTTGACCACCGTAACCGGCACAGCTTTGAGCAAAGTCACAGACGTTTGTGGATTTTACGGGTCGACAGAGACCAGCCCAGTGCAGGCGCTTGTACCATTGCGCGAAGATTGGGACACGCTGGAATTCCATCCGCTCTATGGAGCTGACTTCCAACCCTCGGATGACGATGCGTATGAGCTGGTACTTCATCACGATCCAAAGCTCGAAGGTGTCCGAGGCTTGGATTGCAATTTCCGCGACATCAAGGAATGGCGTACGAAAGACCTGTTTCGCCCACACGCGACCAAGCCTAATCTCTGGAGATTTCATGGCCGCACCGACGATATCATCGTTCTCTCCAACGGTGAGAAATTCAACCCGGTGCCGAGCGAAGCAATCATCAATAGCCATCCCCTAGTAAATGCTGCACTCATCGTTGGTCAGGGCCATTTCCAAGCTGCGTTGCTCGTCGAACCTGTCAAGACCACTAAATCTTCAAGCGAACTGATCAACGAGCTATGGCCGACGATCGAAAAGGCAAATGCTCAAGCGCAGAGTCATGGTAGGATTGTCAAGAGCATGGTCGCAATCGCAGGCTCTTCGAATCCTTTCGAGCGAGCTGGCAAAGGTACAGTCGTCCGTAAATTGACGGCCGTGAAGTTTGCAGGTGAAATAGCAGCTCTATACTCTGACCTTGAGAGTGGAAGAATGCAAGGAGGGCCCACTCTGAGTGACTCAAAAGATGCAGGCTCGATCCAAGATTTTGTTTCCAGAGCGGTGGCATTCTCTTTTCCCTTGAAAGACATTAAACCCAGCGACGACTTGTACGTGCTTGGCCTGGACTCTTTGAAGACAGTGGAGATCATTGCTGTACTCAGATCAGGCCTTGGAGAGCAAGACACACGATGGCTTTCGAGTCGAACGCTATATAGGAATCCTACAATCGAGCGTCTTTCCAGATTCATTTATCCAAAGCTCAACACGAATGAAAATCGGGACTCTAATATCAGGGAGGAAGTTGATGACGACACAAATCTAATGGCAAGTCTGGTCCACAAATACACCAAAGATCTGCCTGAGGCCAAAGCTGCGACCGTGTCAGCCTCAGTATCCAAATGTGTCATCTTGACAGGATCTACTGGATCACTAGGCAAGCATCTTTTACGACAGCTCCTCGCCTCCCCGGATGTGACCAAGGTCTACAGTCTTGACCGTAACGTCAACGCTAGTAGCAAGCACACCGACACATTCGTGAGCCAAGAAAAGGAATCTCGTGTTGAATTCCTGCAAGTCGAGTATGGCCAGCCCGAGTTCGGCTTGCCAGCGCAGAAGTACGAAGAGCTTCTTAACTCCGTGGACACCATTATCCATTCAGCATGGAAAGTCAACTTCAACCACTCCCTCGGATCGTTCGAACCCGTCCACATACGCGGTGTCCGCAATCTAGTGGATTTGCAAATCCAAAGCCCTCGAGAACCTCGCATAGTATTCATCTCCTCAACTTCTTCCGTTAGCCGGTGGCCAACGCTGGGTGACAACAAAGGTCCAATTCCTGACGACTTCATCACGAATTTCGATGCCGCTCAATTCATGGGCTATGGCGAGTCCAAGCACGTCGCCGAACACATCCTACACGACGTTGGAGAAAAAGCTGGCGTTTCATCCACGATCCTCCGCGTAGGTCAGATCGCAGGACCTTTGTCTTCAAAAGGCGTCTGGAATGAAGACGAATGGGTGCCCGCTCTCATCAAATCCTCCCGATCGCTAAAATGTCTTCCAAGTGGCATCCCTGACGTCGACTGGATTCCCGTCGATAGCCTCGCCTCCATCATCATCGAATTATCACTTTCTGCTCCCTCAGAAGAAAAGGGAGCGTCTTTTTTCAATCTCGTCAACCCTCATGCCACGGCTTGGGAGACGTTGCTTGAGACACTCAGAGAGCATCTTGGCCCTAGCACCGAGGTTGTCGCCCTGGAGACATGGATTAAGAGACTTCAAGACTTGGACGCCAATGACCCTGACGTCATCGCCCAGTGTCCAGCGATCAAGATCTTGGACTTCTTCGAGTCCCTTGGCGAACAGCAGACCTTTGGGCAGGTCCACTACCGTACCACTAAGGCATGTCAAGCCAGCAAGACAATGGCGTCCTTGCCAGCAGTTGATTCAACAGCAATGAAAGTATGGCTCAAACAATGGGGATACTGATACGCACCGTGATCTTATACAAAATTCGGGTTTGCAAAGACAGCGTTACGATCGAGAGTGCTCGCTTTGCCGGGGCTGCGAAGGGAGCTCTACATCTCCGAGTATCTCTTGCACTTCTCTCCTCAATTGCCATCTTCACAGCAGTAAGCCTCAGGAGAGGGTATATAAATTAGGACTCAGGTAGAGCAACATGGCTGTGAAATTATCGTCTCTCCTGCAAGTGATAATTTATCAATACCATGCAATGTCGTAAACCACTTGAGCCAATTCCACTCGACCAGAGGGAGGTAAAGTGCTTCCCAGTCCAGAGTATTTTCAAGTAAAGACTAATAGCGAATACACCACACTGGATATGTAGATTTGAACCCCGCCCAAATTACACATTCAGATAGGGGAGAAACAACGAAATTAGATCTTGGCGCTTGTGGTTTGTCTGGTGACTAAGCATTTGTCTCGAGATGAGATGACACGAAAAATCTTTTTTGAATTCATTATTTTTGATAAGAACCATTGGAGCCTGACAGGCTGGGTGGCGCAATGGCAGCGCGTTGCTTTCCGGTGGCAAAGGTTGCGAGTTCGAATCTCGTCCTAGTCGGCGTCAAATTTTACTTTTTTCGCTGAACAATGTGGGTGGGATGAGAGGGGCTACTGTTTTGGTCCACTACATCTTCCGCTTTTGGCCCTGGAAGCACTAGGATGTCTACCAAACCGTTATGATGGACTGCAACATCTAATTTAGACTTCGTAGCCTCATAATAAAGTACCTACCATCGAGGATCCAGTCAAGCTTACTCTCTGTACCCCTCTCCTCCACCCCCTAAAATCCCACCAACATCCTACACAGCCATCTTGAACCCTCCTTCCCCCTCTCAACCCCCAAGTCCCCAAACCGCTTCAACCCAGTGAGGCCGTCACACCCAGTGCCACAACCACCTATTCCTCCCTGCAGGTCGTTGCAATTACCCTTCTCGGTTCTATAGAGGTTGAGCGTGATCATTCCGGACCGAGATAGGGGGAGCGTGAGGCCCTTGGTAGCGCATTGTGCTTCGGCGTTGAGGTATGGAGGGATGGGTGCTGGGTGTGGTGCTGGATGTGGTTTGCTTGTGGGAGTATGGCGGGCGGAATTGGTGATGTGTAAGTCGTGATATGCCCCCGCGAGTCGAGAGGAAAAGGCCGCGGGAGCGCGAGAAGTATAAACGAACGAGAGGGGGGGGAAAAGTTGATGAGAGGTCCGCAAGAGAAGGTCCTTGACATCTCCTGGCCAATTCTGATATATATACATTGACTATAGCGATGATGTATCCTACCATGACGTCCTCCATAAGATAACCTCTTCCATCCGCCATAGTTGATATATACATATTAAATATAGCAAACACATATCGTACCATTGCCTCTTCCACGAAGTGATCTCTTCAATCGGCCATAGCTTTCCGCCCAAACCTTGGAAAACCCCCAATCCAGACCGTATATACGAAGATGACCCACCCAAAGCCGACGACGGCAATATACAAGGATGAAACCTGACGCAGTAAATTCTGAAAGCGAGCGGCCACCTCAAACGCCGCGCACCAGCCGGGCAAGCGCCTACCAAGCCTATCCAAGGATAACGCCCCCATTAGAAAAAGCGCTTGAGGTCCACAGCCTGATAGCGCCACCTCTCCGCATGACACCACCACTTCTTGCCCGCCTGATGACTCGCATTCCACAAGCCCGTACACCCATCTCTCAGCGGACCACCCTCCCTGCCACCAGTCATCAAATCGCCAATGTCAATCAATGCATCATCACTCGCCGTCACGTCCGGCTCGAGGGTATACCAGATCTTGCTCCCAATCGTCCCTATGAACGCTTCAAAATCATAGAATTCAATCACTTCGCCATCTTCCTCCACCACGACGCGGAACCCGATGTGCTCGCGTGCTTCGTCGATACGTGCTTGCGCGGCTTTGCGCGCTTCAAAGAGGTTGAGCGAGAGAGGATGGGGGTTCTCTGGGGCGTGGGCGGTGCGGTAGGCTTTGCTGTACTTGTCGCTGGGGAGGAGGATGGTCGCTCTGGGGCGGCAGAGGCTCTGGAGGAGACCGTCGTGGTCTAGAGGAGCGCGCAGGGTGCGGAGGGAAGGGAAGCCGTTGGCACGAATGGATGATGCGAGATTTGGGTTCGCGGTTCCAGGGCGGAGGACGTCCCAATGCAGGTATTTGAGAGAATTGGAAGCGATGATGGGCTGGAATATCAGTTCGTCGGTTGGAAGTATGGGTGAGGATTCTTGGACGAAGGTAAAGCGATGGAGCTGCTGAAGGTAGAGTAGAAGTGTGGTGATGGTGGAGAGGTATGCGATATCTAGATGGACCAGGGAGAGACTGCGGAGGGTCTGTGCAGAGGGAGAACGAGCGAAGTCGGAGAGTCCACGGTATGTAACTCCTTCGAGATCTTGAAGGCGTAGAGATTGAAGAGGTGGTAGGTTTTGTAGGATAAAGTCGTCAAAGTCGTCGATGTCAAAATTGGAGATGCTGAGATGCTGTAGAGAGGGAAGGTCCTGAAGAACGGCTGAGAATACGTTTCGCTCCAGAATGCCCCCTTTGTGTGAGTGCAGGAACAAGGTGGTTAAGGAATCCCATTGCTGATGGTAATTTAGGAAACCATCGACCTGTTCTTGATCCATCAGTCCTGGTGGCAATTGCTTCAGCGACCGTTGTGTAATAGCGCTATTCTCCCCCATGATCCAAATCTGCTCTTTTAGTTTCCGCCGTGTCGAGAGTGCGTAGGTTAAACGATCGAATTCATGATGATAGACAGGATAGAATCCAACCAACTCTTCCAAATTTGGGCAACTCATCACTATCGAAGCGACTATATCGATGATTTCTTTCCCATTCAGATCTTCATCGGGATATGCTCGGGGAGGTTTAAATTCGACCACATGCTGCGCCAGTACTCGTCTACCCCGTAATGTTCGCCGAAGAAGTTTCAACCTAACTCCGACCTTCATCTTGTATCGCTTTAGCTGTATTGGCGAGTCGCTACCGGTGAGATGGATCTTTTGATACCTGCACAACCGTTACGTCAGCCTTCGTATCCTTGAAGCCAGGTTCAAATTTTTCGTACAGTCGCGGCCTCACAGCTCGGTCCCACTTGCGGCTCACTAAAGCCAACGAAGACAAGTCTCGCAGCAGACATGTCTGACAGCTGAGCGACGCGGAATCCTCATGAAAAGCTCTCAATTGCACTAATATGCAGTCATAGACTGCCGGTGGTAAACGCTGGAAAGGACTCGGGGGTGACGCCGCCCGAGGCTTCTTTTGAGGAGCATAAGGAATCGCATACGACGACCGTTGAGACGATGGTAGAGACGATGGTCGGGTCGGGCCTTTCGAGTAAAACGAGGCAGAAGAATAGTAGGAGGGATATGAAGCAATGCTTGGATTGGATGAGATCGACGTTCGCGGGGACGTTGGATTGATGTCAAAAGGGTCCCAGGAGGCCGAGCTGCCCGTAGATGCGAGGGAAAAGCGTTGAGGCCTGTAGCCTCCGATGTCAGGATCGTAGACCTGTCCAGCTCTAGACAGCCCTTGTCAGCATCGGCTCCGACATCTGTGCAATCGAAGAGACGCACCGAGAGGTCAGCGCATCTTCAGGCGATAGAGATAGACTCCTTGGCAGGCTTGGTCGGAAGGTCTCCATTGCTGTGCTCCAGTCCTGCCTGTTGCGCACATGGGAATCTCTACCCGGAGGGTGGCCGAGGTTACGAGCCACGTTCTACGGCATCGCCCAGCGAAGAGGAGGGAGCGACCCTCGAGTAAGTATCGATATAATATAAGTTTTGGGTAGCGGAAGCGTGCGGAGTATAGAGTATACATGTACCTTGTACTTCAAAAGCATCGGGGGAGGTGCGTAATCTGACATCCTCAACCCAAATCAGGATTCGGCGGCGCAGCTTGCCCATTATTGGCACGCTACTTGACGCCACATCCCAGGCCGAAACCCAGACCATCTACTAATCTAGCCTCCATCTGAGGCTCCATGTTGCCTCAGTACTCAGACCTGCCTGCAGAAAAATCTTTAATCCTAAAATCAACCCTAAATACTCGCTTAAGTTAGGACGACGCTAGAATTAAAGCTAGACGATAGCTTATGCGCGATAACTTAAACTAGATTTTAGTATGTCTAAACATATTTAAATTCGATATAAAGAATATTATAGCAAGTTTTTAGATTTTTTTTGTAGCAAGTCTAAGAACAACATAATTTAATTTAAGAAAAAATTTACTTTCTTGTTAATAAATATATTAAAGTTCTCTTTTTATAATTTAAGAATATTGTTAATTAACTTTATTGCGCAATATAATATTGATTATAATTATTATAAGTATTATTGTTATTTAATTTGCTATTCTTGTCTATATTTTTTTATTATTATTATTTATACTCGATTTAACATTTCTAAGAATCTATGCGAGATTTGTATACTTTTGCGATTTTTAAATCTAATCAATTACGAATAGACGAACAACACTAGCGTCTACTTGTCTAATTATAATCGACTAGAATTTGCGATTGCAATTTCGTTCGTAATGCTTTATTATAACAACGTTGCGTCTTCGTTTTCTATGTCGTAATATTTATAATACAAGAATTTTTTTCAAACGAGAACTCTATAAATCTAAGAGAAGTTCAAACATTATTAACGATGTCGTTGTCTAAAACTATTTTAGTAGATTAGTAGACAAAATTATTTGTATTATCGCAATAATAAATCTTGCTTTGTCTAGTAATTGTCTTAAATTCGTAATATTAATCTTCTATTGCATTTGAGCTTAAGCTCTTTTCAATCGTTATATCGAACATATTAAAAGAACGTATTTAACAATTATATGTTTTTAATCACATTCGCACGTGTTTGTCGTAACATTAAAAACGCAATATTTGTATAAAAATTAATTAAAGTCGATTTTGCTCGTTCTTAATTAAACAAAAAGTAAATTATATAATTTAAGACAATTGAAGTGCAATTGTATATACTTATACGTAATCTCTAATGCAATCTTGCGATATTTTGCGTTATTCTTGTTTATTAATTATTTGCGTTGTTATTCTTTTCGAATCTTGTCTTAAATAAGTACTTTTTTAATAACAAGTTTGTTTGTTATTTAATTAACAAGAAGAAGAAGTTATTTGTGCGTCTTGTTAACAATTTTGTTCGCAATTTTATTATTTTTTATATTTTTGTGTTTTAATATTTAATGTAGTTTTAGTATTGTTTTGCGACGTCAAATTATCTCGCATGCGCTTTGTGTGCGTCTTAATTATATTTAATTCGATATTAATTTTATCTCTTTTATAATCTTAATTAAGACTTGACTATTTAAGTATATTTTGTAAATTTGTTTTTTCGAATTAGTAATAGTCTTGCAATGCTTTGTCAATTTTTTCGTCGTTTTTGTAAGTTTCTCGAGTTCGTTATAATAAATTAATATTACATCGACGTTCTTAAGACGCTTTTAAATATTTTAATTTGCTTTAATTAAGATTGCAATAACGTTCTCGTTGCGTTTACTTTTGTTAAAATAAATTTATTAATATAAATTTGAACAATTTGCGTTATATTTTCTTTTAACAACTTTTTTATTATAAACAATAATTATTCTAAAAGACTTTACTTACAAGATCGCGATATATAATTGCTATTGTAAAATCGTCGTTAATTGTAATGTTATTTGCATTTATCTTCTTTTAAGTTGCAAAAATATTATTTTTAACTTTAATTTTTGTTCTTTTTTCGACATTAAATTGTTGCGTATGCGTAACATCGTTAAATTAATAATCTTTTCGAATTTTTGTGCGTTTATAATAGTTATCGATCTTTGTATCAACTTTTCTAAATAAATATTAATAAAGAATACGTTAATCTTAACTTGTAAAACTTTCGTAAAAGTTGTCTTCTAAATATTAATAATACAATAAAGCGTTTGTTCTTATATACATCGCAAATTTGTAACAATTTCTTTTTTCGCATTTTTAATAATAGACGAGATATATTACGTAATATTATTATATGTTATTACAAGCTTCTTTATTGCAATGTATTTGCGTTTTTTAACATCTATAAATATGTCAAAAACTAAACTCTTTATTATCAAGATTTCTTTATATTTGATAACTAACTTTGTCTTTACTTGTTACAAATAAATTTTTTATTTAAGTTTTAAATTAAATTAAATTTCTAGAACTTTAATATTAAACTTAAGGATTATCTTGTACTTTGCTAATATTATATTGACGCTTATATTAAATTTCTTTAAAGTACGTAAGAAGTAAATTAGTTTGTGCTTCTTTTTCGCGAATTTGAAATTATAAATGCATACTTATTACTCGCATTTGTTATATATTTAAGTTAACACTTTGCAATTGCATTTAATCGACTTTTTATACATTAATATATTAACGTTATTTACAAAACTTGTAACGTTAATTCGCAATTTAATGTTGTTGCATTGTTTCAAGAGATTTGCGTTATAAAACAAATATAATATCGAAAAAAAAGAAATTCTACAATATATCGATATTTGTCTCTCGCTTCTTTATTGTATAGTTCTTGTTAATCAATATAATGCGTTATTTTTTTAGAAAATATTTTACTCAATTAAGTAAACAAGTTAAGACTTTTCTTTTTTTTATATTATAAAGTAGTTTAATATGCAATATATTATTGAATGCATTAGATACATCTAAATTTAAAAAAAAAGCTACTCTTTTCTTTTAATTACTTTATATTGTGTGCATTTTTTTAATAATTAATTGTAACGTTGTGTCGATTAAACGCTATTTTCTAATTTTTATTTGTATGTCGAATAAAGTATTATATAATTTTACAACGTAATAAAGACGCTTTAATATTATTAATTTTAACATCTTATCTCACGTATTAAACAATGTTATAAATCTAAAAGACGACAACTTTAAATAATCTTTTTTTCTAATTTTCGCAATATTATTATAATTGTTTTTTTAAAATAAGACGATTGCATTTCTTTCTTAATATATTTGTTAAATAAGAATTTGATTTGCTTTAAGACAACGTAAACTAGTTGTCTTAACGTTCGATTAATTATCTTATTAATTTTAAATATCTTATTTGAAGTCGTTTTATATGTTGTTCTTATTATCTCGCGCTTCGACATAATTTCGTTGTTCTCTATTAAAAATAAAAATGAGTATTTCTTTATATTGTCGATTAAAATAGTAAGTAAAAAAAAAATTAAAAATTAAAACATTGCTTTAATTTTGTTTTTCGCAATTATTATTATTTTAATGTTCGTTCTTAATAATAAAATTGTAAACTTGATAAATGTGTTTGTTATTGCGTTTTTAATTTATTTTGTTATTTCGAACAAATTCTTGATAATGTTTTTCGAAGTTTGCATTTAATTGCGAAATTTGTCTTTTTTATATTTTTTAAGAAATTTGTCTTCCTTATTGTATATTTGAACGTACGTTTTTTAATTACAAAAAGTGCGACATTAACATTGCAATCTTTTAATCTTCTTAATTACGTTAGTGCATTTTTGCGTTTATTTAAATTTAACTCTTTTGTGCGATTTTACTTACAAAATAAAGTTTTCGATAATTTTTTGCCAAATTTTTAATAACGCAATTGTGTATTTGTTAATATTCTCTTGTTCTATTGTAGCGTTTAATAATAATTCGAATAATAATCTCTTTAATATATTGTTAAATTTCTTTATATTTATAATTTTCTAATTTTGTCTAAGACAACGTATAGACTTTGTTTGCGTTCTAAGATTTAATATTATTTTAATTTAACAAATAATTTAATAAGCTTTTTATTTTCTTGTTTATGTCGCAATATAGTAATCGATTTGTTGTGTTTTTTGTAATAAATAACAAATCAATTGTAATTTGTATTTTTTAATAATTTCTTATTATAATATCGCGTAAAAGCGTTAATATAATATCGACAAAGCACATTATATTTAGTAAATTGTTAAACAATAAATATTGTTTAAAATATAAGAAGTTCGCTTATAAGAAATAATGCAACTTAAAGTTTTTTATTGTAATGTTTTTGCTTTGCATGCGTAATGTTTGCTTTATTGCGTTAAGACTATCTTTGTTAATTATATTGTTATAATTATCGAGAAATAAATTGTAAACGTTATAAATATTAATAAGATTTTGTTCGATAATATTGTTTTAAAGACGTAATTGCATTATTATTGTTTTTACGTTTTCGAAATACTATATATTGTGTTAATTGTTGTCGTTAATGCGTTTGTTAATATAAAAATATATATATTTATTATTATTTACGAACGTAAAACTCGCGTGTTTCGAGTTGTATATTTTTGTCTTAACATAATATTATTACAACTCTTATATTATTAATATATTGTATTTTTTTATTTTTTTTGAAGCAACGCTATTATTATCTTGCTTCTTAATTTATAAATATTATACTATAATATTCGAAACTTATTTCGTATTTCTATTATAATTTCTCTTCTATATTTGTTTTTGTGTGTATTGATTTTTTTATTTCTTGCGTAAAGAGCATGCTTTATAGTGACAACAACGCTACTTTATTATTAATTTGCTCTATTAGAATAAATTGACTTTCTATTGACTTGTTGAAGCGCTTTTTCTTAATTAATTGTTAAAATAACACTTTCTTTTATTATTATAAGAGTGCTTTGCATGCGACTCGTTTGTATTAAGCAATCTATTATTGCTTCTATTGTCTTTTGCTTTGTTCTTTTGTTTATAATCTAAATAAACAAAATTGCACTTCTTAATATTACAAAAACTAAGATTGTTGTTTTGTTTACTTCGATCGTTCTAACAACGTAATATAAAGATTTTATCTTCGTTATCTTCTTAATTTTTATTTTCTCTCTTTGTCTTTTAAAGTATTTGAAATCAAATATCTTATAAACTTTCTTACAAACGTTACATTTTTACTTGAAGACATTCTTTTAATAAGAATATTGATCGAAGCAATAATTCTACACGTAGTTGTTACGTTAGTACTTTCGTAAAAGATATTAAAAAGAATTATGTTATTAAAGAGATTTGTAAACGCCTTTAGACAATGCAAGCAATTACTTGATAACAAGAATTGCAACTATAAATAATCTTATGTTTAATAAATCTTTATAAGTAATTAATAAATTAAAGTAACAATAAGTAAAAATCTAAGATAAGTTGAACACAATTTATAAAAGAGTCGCATTTCTAATTTCTATATATTAAGAAAATATAGATTGTTTGTCTTGCTTGTTTATTAAATATAATAAGCATAATTGTTTGCGATGTTCGTTTATCGAACATATTAAACATTATATTTAAGATATTCGTTTTTTAAATACGTTGAACATAATAACAAATGCGTTTGTAACATATAGAATTTAAATTACTAGTACAACTTATATAAGCTTGTAATATTATTTCTTTTCTTTAAAGTTTTTGTCTTGAAAACTTAATATCTCTCTATTATGTTTTTAAGAAAAATTAATATTAGGAATTCTTTTTTTCGTAAAAAAGATTTTTTTGACGCTTTAGATTTTTTGTGTTTAGCGATGCGTTTTTGTCGCAATTGTGCGATGTCTAGTAAAACTTGTTGTGTAAGCAATAATTTCGAAAAGTATATAAAATGTGTGCGATTAAGTCGTAACTATAATTTGACAATCTTGTCTACTTCGATAAAACAAATTTATAAGAAAAGATTACGCTTAAAGAAAGAAATGCGCGAAGCGCGTATTAAGCTAAGTCGTTTAAAAAAACATTTAAATTTTCTAGAAAATAAAGAGAAAAAAATAATTGTAACAAAATAAAAGAACATTGACAATCTAAAGATAAATAAAGCGCTCTTTGCTAAATTTGTTGCAAAGACTTTTAAGTTGTTATTTAATATATTGTTCAAACAATTTTAATTTTTAATTAATTAGAATTAAACTATTGTTTTTTTGTCTAGCTTTAATAAAATTTTCTTAGAAGATTTTAACAACAGTTAAGACTCTTTTTTGACTTTTATATATTTTTCGAAATAAAATATTCTTTTTATTTGATAAGATATTTTTGATTTTTTTGTTGTAGAATTTTTTTAACTTTATATTGTTTCTCTTCTTATAAACGAAAATAAAATGTATCTTGTAAAAACATAATTAAATTCGTTAATTTCAACAATGAAATATAATATTCTAAAACTATTTTGACGTTTTTGAGCAAGTTAAGTTCGTAATTAACTAGTTTCTTTGTCTTCTTAATAAGAAATAATTTAATTTTAATATAATTTAATTTTTTGTTTAACTTTCTTGTCTTAATATTTTTTGTAAAAAGATATATTTTATTTCTTTTCTTTAGCTAAGATGTCGTTTTTCGTTTTTTGTTCTAATACTTAATTAACTTTTTTTGTATCTTTAAGATGTTGTTGTGTATCTTTTTTAGCATCGCTACTCTCTTAATAACTAATTAAGCTAATAGATGCTTTCGCTCTTTTTTAAAGAGATTAAATTTTCTATTATAGTTGACAAAGAATAAAGTTATTTTAGTAATATTCGAAATCTTTGCATTTAATGTCAATTGTGTTATAAATAAAAGTAATACTTAATTGTTGTAAATATTGTTAATGTAATGTCTTAAATATTGCTTTAAACTTTAATTTGTTCGCTTTATTTAATTATTTGTGATCGAATAATAGGCAATAAATATTTTAAGTCTTGTTTCTAACATTAATAGAAACGTCTTTCAATAGTTAGACATAAAGAGCTTGTCTCTATTACTAATTAATTCTTTAAGTATATTATAATTATATAAGTCGATTTAATACAATGTATTCTAGTTATTTTGCTATAAACTTCTCTTTACATGCAATAATATGTGAGTACTTAATAAGTTTGTCAATTATTATTAGTATCGAATTATATTTGTCTTTAATTGTTGAATTTATCAATTTAAGCAACTTAATAATAAAGTTTATCGTAATTTTATCTTATAACAATTTAAATAATTCTTGATATTGAATTTCGTTATAGCTCGCATATATATTATGTTTGTTTTGCTAATAATTGAGACATTATTTAATATATGTTTTGACAATTTGTTTTATTTAAAAAAACTAACAATGTTAACGTAAAAGTTGAAGAATTTTGATTACTTTTAGATGTTTTTGCAATAATTTATTATAATGTTTCTTTATATATTTGTCAATTTTGTCGATAAATATTTGAAGCTTTTCTTTCTTTATTAAAAATTCTTTCTTATTGTTTCTAAGTATTTGTAGAGTAGCATTTAGCTTGTGTTTATTTATTAATAATAATTTGTTTTTGTTAATCTTAAGTATATTGTAATTAAACGATTTTTTCGTTTTTATATAATTATTTCTTTTGTTAAGTGCGTTTGCTTTATCATTATTCTTGTTTAATATATATTGTATCTTAAACTTATATTGTTTAAGTTACTTTAATTATTATACTTGTTTTTTATTAAGCTATTTAATAATAATAAAGTGCAAAAGATTTTTATAATCTATAAGAATCGTAAGTTTTAATAATTCTTCGATGTATACTTTTTATAACTTTAGAGATGCTACAATAGTAAGTAATTTTTTGTTATATATATTATAATTTTGTTTAACTAACAAAAGTTTTCTTGAAAGATATATTATTAAGTATTATATATTTTTATATTCTTAATTAAAGTATGCATCAATAATTAAATTTAATGCGTTAATTTTAATTTTGCTTCACAATTGTAAATCGTATATCTTTAATATTAATTTTTTTAAACATTTTAGCTTAAAATTTTAAAATAATTTCTTTTTTGTCGATTTTTATATTTATAACGTTTTCTTTTTTGTAAAATTTGTTAATAATATTGCGCTAACAAAGTAATCTTTAATAAATTTCTTGTTATAATTTATAAAATCTAGAAAGAATTAAACTTTTTTAATATTAATAAATAATTTTTATTCTTTAATTGCTTGTAGCTTTTTAAGATTTATGCATACTTTATGTTGTTTAACGACAAATTTAAGAAAATTAACTTTTTCTTAATAGAACTCGCATTTCTTTGATTTAAAATGTAGATTTTTTTTATCTAAACATTTTAATACTTTAAAAATATAATTTATATGTTTTTTCAAAACTTTTAAGTAAATTATAATGTTGTTTAAGTATATTATAACAAATGGATTTAAATATTGTTATAATATATTATTGATTATTTTTTGATACGTTGTCAAGACGTTTGTAAGCTCAAATAACATTATCGTATATTTGTATAATTTACATTGTGTGCGAAAAGCTATCTTTTACTTCTCTTCTATTTTTATTCTAATTTAATTGTACGTTTCTTGTAAATTTAATTTAATAAAGTATTTTACTTCGAACAATCGATTTTAAAGCTCGCTAATATTAAATAATAAATATTGATTTTTTATTGTAATATTGTTTAGCTTTCGATAATTAATATATAAATAAAAAATTTTATTCTTCTTAAATACAAAGAGAATCAAGTATTCTACTTGTAATTAGAATTTTTTAATAAATTCTTTTTTTTTTGTTTTTTGTTAGATATTCGCGAAGTGTTTTTAGTCTTTTTTTAAATAGAGCATATATAAGTTCAAACGTAAATTGCTTATTTAATTCAAGTTTAATCTCGTAATTTTACGATTAATATTTAAATAAAGTCTTGATCGTTTTTTTTTTCTTAAAATAAATGCTCTTAATTGTAGTGTGATCGTTGGGTCGGGTCGAACACTTTTTTCTCAACCCGACCCACCCTCTTGGGCCCCGTAGGGTTGGGCCAGGGTTAAGGCGCGAACCCGACCCCAGGGTCGGGTTTCGTCGAGCCAATGCCAAGAACCCAAGCTAACTTCGTCGCGTCAGCATCTGCTTATCTTATCTTATCTTATCTATGCGCTAACTCGATTGGGCTAGCGCAGGGTCCAAGCTAGCCACATATGGTTAGCGCAGGATTCGCGCTAATCGCATATAATTAGCGCGTCACGTGACGTCACGTGATCGGGTGGGTCGGGTTAGACACTCGACGCGCATTCTTCGCCCGTCCCACCCTGTTGAGCTAGGAAATTTGCCTGACCCCAGGGTTAGGGTTGGGCGAGCCAACCCGATCGGGTTGAAACCCGACCCGACGATCACGCTACTTAATTGTTATATATTCGTAATATATGCTTTAACAATTCTTTTATTGTACTAGATAGTTTAGAGCTCTTAAAAGATTCGCAATTTTTTTTACTTATTTTAACTTTGTAATTTAACTAATCTTTGTTAATGTCTATCGAGTCGAACTTTATTAAATTGTTTTTTTGCAAAAATACAAATTCGTTACTTGCAATCGAATTTCGATTTAATTTTTTATTTATTATCGAATGCTATTGATGCGTAGATTAAATATAAATTGCGTAATTACATTGCGCGAATTTGAGTACTTATGTATTTTAATTAACTTTTAAGTTGTGTTGTTTTAATTAAAGCATTTTTAGAACGATATTATATGTAATTATTTTTATTATATTAAAGATTAGTTTCTCGTAATATTGCTAAATAGCTATTAATAATAATTTTATTTCTTTGTTTACTTTTCTATTTCTTGCGAATAATAAGTTTTTATTTACAATTATTAGATTGTAAGCGTTAAGCTTCTTTTAAGTGAAATTTTCTTTTCTTTTTATTAGAGCTTTAATTATAAAATTACTTATTACATTAAAATCGATTATTGCTATAAATTAACAATCGTTAATCTTAATTAATGTAATAAAATATCGTGCGTGCGTTATTAAGTTTAGTTGCTATTGTTAAACTAATATATTTTTTATTAAGAAATTTAAACTTTTTTTTGCTTTTGTGTTGCAACTTCTACTTTAAATATCTATTTGCGTTAAGCTTTCTTTTGTTGTTAAATTGTTAATTTTAACTTTTTAAAAAATTAGTTAATTTCGTTCTTTTCTTTTAGATAAGTTTAGCATAAGTTGTTATAGCAAGCTATTTAATTAAGACTTGCGTATATTGTAAAATTCAATTGTTTTATAATAATATTAAATATATTCTTTTTTGTAATAATATTGTTTTTTAGCTTTTTCTCGCATTTGTTTACGATCTTCGATAAGCTAACTAAAGGCTTAAGATAATTCGTAATATCTTCTATGTATTTGTAAAAATTCTTTTAATTATACTTTTCGTCTAAATTAATAATTGAGTTATAAGATTTAATAATCTTTTAAAGTGCTTAATTAACTTTTTGCATAAATATAAATGTTTTGTTTAATAATATTTTATCTAGAACTTTCTATAATTAATTTAAGTTTTTTATTAAATAATAATTATCGTTTGATTTAGTTTTGAAAATGTTTGTCTTTGTGTCAATTTACTTTCTAATATTGTTCTAGCTATTAAGTATCTCTCTTAACATAATATTGATTTGTCGACGATTTATTAAGTTTTATAATTGATAATTTCTTGCGAAGTAGTTCGATTTGTTACATAAATAGCACGTTTTTTTAAAATTCTTCTTTTTGCGTTATTAAGTAAAATTTAATTTTATAAATGTAGACTTACGATAGTCTAGATTATTGTACTTCTAATTAAAACGAAATTCTTTCTACTAATATTTGATTGTTAATTTAAAGAAATTTTTTATTCTTTTATAAAATTAATCGTATTGCTTTTTTATAATTCTCTTATATAACTTGTTGTCAAAATTAATAATTATTTCGATAAAATCGAACATATCGTTAATAAATTTGTTATTGCGCATAATTTTGTTCTTAAGATTGTTCTTAAAATCTCGTCGAAACATTGTTATAAACATAGCATTATTTTATTTGATAAAATTGATATACTTTTAAAATCTTGCTACGTAATCTATTGCAAAGATTCGTTAAATTAAGTATTAAATTACTCTTTTCGCAATTTGTTTTTTGTTAAATGTTTCGAAGATTCTTCGAAGCTCTCTTTTAAAATTATCGAAATTCGTAAACATTGCACAAGAATTTTTATTATAATTTTCTAGATATTTGCGTAAATTTGATTTAAATTAATGTTAAACTTTTTCTTTAAGAAATGTAAATGCAAAAATCGTCTTTTTGTTCGTTAAAACAAGATAGAAGATAAAATAAATATTTATTTATATAAATTAGTTCTTTAGATCGATTCGATCTTTATAATAGACAATAAGTTTATTAATTTTTATTTTGTCGTCTTTATTAATAGAGAGTCGACGTAATGTTGTTAAGTTAATGCTCAAGATAAAGACGCGTTAATCTAATATAAACATTCTTAAAGTATTCAAAGTGTTACGCTAGTACTTTCGTAAAAAATGTTAGAAAGAGTTATGTTATCAAAAAAATTTGTAGACGTCTTTAGATAATGTAAGCAATTACCTAATAACAAGAGTTGCAACTATAAACAATCTTATATTTAATAAATCTTTATAGATAATTTAATAAATCAAAGTAACAATAAGTAAAGATCTAAAATAAGTTGAACACAATTTATAAGAGAGTCGCGTTTCTAGTTTCTATATATTAAGAAAATATAAATTATTTATCTTACTTGTTTGTTAAGCATAGTAAGCATAATTGTTCGCGATATTTATTTATCGAACATGTCGAATATTATATTCGAGATGCTTGCTTTTTGAGTATGTCAAACATAATAGCAAATGCGTTCGTAACGTATAGAATCTAAACTACTAGTACAACTTAAGTAAGCTTGTAACAATAATGTGCGCATTGTTGTTTATTTTTGCATCTATATATAAGATGTTTATACTCTTAATACTTTATGTATTGTTTTGTTTTGCATTCTTTATTATAATATTTAACAATCTTTATGTTTGACTTATAAATTACGCTCAATTGTATTAATTTATTTGTTATTTTCGCGCAATCTATTTATATTATAATCGAGACGTATTTTTTCTTGTTACTTTCTCTCGTAAATTAAATTATTTTTTTAATCTTTAAATTTTAATACATTATTTTGCATAATTTTATTATTATTTTTGCTTTCCTTTTCTTTATATTTTTTAACATACTTTTAATCCTAATATTATGTATTATTACTTTCGCACGCTTTCGATATATAGTTGTCGTTATTAATATTTTTTTAACTCAAAAATCGTTCGATTTTAATATTGTCTTGCTACTTTTAATATTTATTCGAAAAATAATTATTCTTTTAAAACGTTTTATTCTTTGTATATTCTTTTGCATTGTTAATATTTTAACAATATTAAAATCGCGCGTTAATGTTACTATCTTTGTAACGCTTATCTTGTAAATTTTTTTATCTTTTGTTTCTTTTTAATTTACGTTATTAACTTTATCTTTTTAATTAATTGTCGCATTAAAGATGCTTATTCAACACTTTTTTAATTACTTATTTGCTTCGTTAATAATAGATTTTTTGTTATTATTATCTATATGTTTGTTAATTGTATGTTTTTCTTTATTTCTTTAACTCTTTTTATTTAATTAATCGTTCTCTTTAATTTCTTTAATATTAAGATTAAGTTAATTCGTTCGTTTTTCGCGAGAATTTTGTTAAGACGTTGCGTCAACTTTTTAATTAAAAAACGTTATTTTGTTAACGTCGTTATTAAGATTATTTTAGACGTGTTTCTCTTCTTAGATTTATAAATTTTTTTGATATTTATTACTTTTGTTTTTATGTTTGTCGCAATTTATATTAATTCGCGTTGAGACACATTAAATATATCTTAATTATTCGTCGATGTTGCGTCGATTACGTTGATTTGATTTTTAGACTGGTCGCGCTGACCCGGAAATGTCACGTGCAAATGCCAAGACCCGGGTCAAAAAAAATTCGAGGAACCGAATCGCCCAAAGTAGTTTAGTCGATTACTATAAGTAGTTTAGCGCGAAGCGCGCTAAACTACTTTGAGCGATTCGATTCCAAAAAATCGTCGCGACCCGGTCTTGGCGCCGGGTCGGACCAGAGAGGTGATATCATAACCTGGCCCGACGATTAGTCTATTGATTTTAATGATCGAGATAAATCGTAAGCGTTATTGTTAATAAGATTTTCTCTCTTGTCTCTTCTTGTATAATAAAATAGTATAATATCGATTTTCGCAAACTTCTTCTATCAATAAATTTTCTTGTCTATATTTTATCTAATAATATTAAAATTAAATATATATTATATTTAATACACTCTTATTGTTGTCTTTAAGTTGTAATTTTTAAAAAAATTAAAAAATCTAATATTTATTATACAATTTCTAAGCTTGACTAGATTTTATACTTTATATTTGAAGTTTTTTACAATTTTATTACTTAAGCAATTAATTAATTAAAGATCTTATAAGTGCTTAAATTTATTTAATTGTTATTGTTGTTATATATTAGATACTTTATAAATTAATGCAAAAACAATAAACGTATTTAAAAGTAACAAAAACATTAAAAGAATACAAATATATTAAAAATATATTAAAATAATTGTGCAAAATTATTTTAACTTCGAAACAAGACAAGAGTAAATTAATAAATTGACGCAAACAATAATTAACAACTTAATTGTTATAACAAAGATTAATTTCGAAAAGAATTTATTAATTTAGACAACGTTGTTTATATACAATATTTTAAAAGCTATATTAATTATTATATTATTATTAATTTTAAAGAATAATTAGTATAAAAAGTTAAATAGTATTTTAAAATTAGACTGATCGCTAGGTTGAGTTCCGATATCAACATTCTAGCTCGACCCAAATACTTGATACCAATCTCTTGACTTGGCTTGAAATCAACTTGAGTCAACGATTTCTTGATTCAACTTGATCGATTCACCAAGCAATCGAAAATGACGTCAAAATGCCAAGATTTTCTATTTTTAAAAAAATTCGCATTATTTGAATTACTAAAAATAGTTTAAAAATAATAAAGCACAAATAACTTACAAATGCATTATATAAATGCATTACTATATAATATTATAAACAAATTAATTAAATTAATCAATTTGATTAAGTTGATTAATGCACTTTTTCAAAAATAATCTAAATTTTTCAAGTCTTGGCGAGCCAAGCCAAGTTATACGCTAAGTACTTCATATCTATTCTTTGACTTGACCCAAATACTTGGGCCAAGATTTCTAACCCAAATTGGATCTTGGCGAGCCAAGAACCTGGCTCGAACTCGATGACCCAACTCGACGCGATCAGTCTATTTAAAATATAAATTGTTAATATTAAATAATAATAATAATAATTCGAAAATACAAAATAAAATAAAATCGAATATCTTTATATACAATTAATTATATTATTAACATTTAAACAACAAGAAAATAACTAAATTAATCTTGTACTAATATTTATTAATTTAAAAACTGCTATTAATTAATACTTTAACAACAAGATATTAAGATACAAGTCTTTTTTTTTCAAATTATATTTACTAGCTATTAACAAGCTTTACTTAATTAAAGAATAATAAAATCTTAAAGTTAAATATACAAATCTTAATATACTTCGAATACAACTATTAATTAAAATTTTAATATTAAAAATATTTGCTATTTTAAACAATAAAATCGAGAAAATAATTCGAAGTTAATATAAATTTAACAAATAAAATAAAGTACTACAAATATTATTAAATTGCTCTAAAATATTCTTGCAATTTATCGAGATAAAAAAGATAATTAAAAATATATTAAATTTTTATTTTTTTTATTAAATATCTTGCAAAGCGCATTTAATATATTAAAAACAATAATATATATAAATAATATTAATTTAATATATTAAGTTTACAAGTTCTTTTAACAAAAAATAAGAGATTTTAAGTATTTAAAGAAAGTTATTTAATTAATACTTCTCTTAATAATATTAATAATTAAGAATAATAAAAAATACATTTAATATACTTTTAAAAAGAGATTGCATTTATATTTAATCTCTAGAATTCTAATTTGTATTAAAATCTATAAAATAAAAACAAATAATTTAAATATTAGACAAGTTATTTAATAACTTATACTTAAGAATATTAATTAAATATATTAGCATTTTAAATGCGCAAATCAATATATTAAGAAATCAATATATTTTATAATATTATATTTAAAGTAAAATATAGAGTTTCGAATTCTTAAAACGTTGATTAATTGCAAAAAAATTAATATTAATCTTATTATAATTATCGAAGAAGTAAATAGTACTAACAACAAAACATTTAAAGAAGAAAATAATATTAATAATTAAATAGTAAGTCTTAATAAAAATACTTCGCAATTAGAGCAAAATCTTAATAAAAATAACTCAATTAAGTTAATAAATAAATTAGATATTGTATATTATTGCAATCTCAAGAAAAGTATATAAGAATCAATTAATATTTTAAACAATTGTTATCGAAAAATCGAATTGCTATATTTTAATAACAAGATAATTAATAATATAAATTCTATAAAATAAAACAAGATTTAATCTAATTTTATTGCTTAAGTTATAATTTAAATAAACAAACATTTATTGTCTTATATAACAAAATTAATATTTAAAACATTCGAATATTAAAAAAGAAAATTTAATTTAAGAAGTAATTAAAAAGCTAAAGAGTATAAAAGACTTATACAATATTTTCTAATTCTTATCTTAAATTCTATTTAATCTTAATTATATTTAATAAAATATTAAAGAATTTAATAGTTTAAAACAAATATATAATTAATAAAGCAATTTTTAAGCAAATTATAAAAAATATATAAAGTAATGTAACGCAATACAATAATAAGATATTTAAGATCTTAAAACAAGATTAGCAATTAAATATTAAATCGAGTAAAATAATTGCAACAAAACTGTGCAACAAAGACAAAATAAACAAAAAATTCATAAACAAAGTTGTTGTAATTTTCTAGTAACAATATATCTTTTATTTAATCAAAATCGATTACAAATCTTTAACAAAGAATAATAAAAAACAAAAAACAAAAAACAAAGAATAAGTAAGAAATAAATGCAAAATTGATAAGTACAAACTTTGTCAATTAGGATGTAAGAGAAAATATTGTGTTAAAAACTAGAGATTAACAAATATTAAGAGACAAACAAAATAATTTTTTTTTTAAAATGTCTTCGAGAACATTTAAAGTTTGAAAACAAAAATTGCTAAAAGAGATTTTGTAGAATATTAATAAAAATCTATTGTTATTAAGAGACAAACAAGAAATTAAGAGATAAAAAAAGAAATCAAATTACTTAAATAACTATAAATTTAGTTCGATTATTAAACGCACGCAACGCAATTTTAATAATTTAACAAATTTCAATAAAGATAAACGCAACAATTGCAATAAACAAAGTTGTGCAAATATAAATCTAGAAAATTGTAAAAAAAACTAGAATGCGTATTCTTTAATCTTTATTATTAAATATTTGCAACAATAATATATTAAAAATTAAGAAAAGTTAAAAGCTTTTGTTTAAATTTGAAGTTTGTTTAAAGTTAGATTTATTATTGTTATTTGCATACTTAATCTCTAGAATTTTATTATTGTTTATATTCTTTATTTTTTTTATTTTTTTTTATATTATACTCGATTTAACACTTCTAGAAGTCTATGCGAGATTATATGTTTTGATCAAATTCTAATCAATTACGATTTGACAAATAGTCTAACGTTTGTCTTTCAAATCGTAATTGATCAATTCGATAATCTTGTCATTTTCTGCGCAATTGCGCTTCTTTCGTCTATATCGTAATATTTATATACAAAGAAATTCTTTATTAAAATGTAAAAATCGTGTTAATTTATTATTTACAAAAAGAAAATCTTGTATATTGTTCGACAATTTTAAATTTACAAAATTCGTGCACATTAAGAACGAGAACTTCAAGAATTTACGTATAAGTTCTCTTGTAAATTGCGATTATATAAAGATCGTTTCTTAATACGTAATACTTGTATTTGTGTTTATATAATTTTAATACTTAAACTTAATGTTAACTCTTTTTTGTACACTTATATACGCAATACTTTTAGTTCGAGACGTAGCGAAAATGTTGCTTTTGACAAAATTAAATATTCTTGTTATTGTTCATTGAAGTAAACGAAATTTCTTATTATTTAGCTTCGAATGCGCAATTAAACGTATACATAGTTAAGACAAAAGACAATTGCGATTAATCAAAACACGTAATCTTAACGCAATCAATTTATATGCAATAAGAACTTTCGATCTTCTATCTATGTAATGTACGCGTGTATAACTTTTTTCTAGCTTTTCTAAATTTATACGCATAGTGTTTCGAGACTTTTTTGCGATATTTTAAAACACGTTTTTCGTAATTTTAATGTAACGATTATTGTGACGACAATCGACGCGTACGAGAAGTAAATAATAATGATTATAGATAATCTTACGTGCTTTCGATTATATGTATCTTATTATACGTAAGAGATTCGAGATAATAGTAATAGTAATAATTGTTGTTGTTGTCTTCGCGATTTGATCGATCAATTTGTTGTAACGATTGCATCGAACGTTTGCGAACGCCTTGTTTGTCGATGCTAAGAATATTTAACTTTGTCGAATATCGTAATATTAATAGATTCGTAGCTAGCATTACGTACAGATAGTTCTCTCGCTAATCTTATATTCTCTATTATAATAAAGAATTCTATTTAATATTAACAATTCTATTTAATATTGTTTTTGCTCAATTTAACAATACTTATTATATATAATTTTATAATAGAATTTTTAAAGTATTAATTAATAAACTTTTTAATTAATAATATTTCTATTAAATACAATATTATACTTTATATATTTTTTAAAATTATTCTTTTTTAAATATTTATTTAATTTAATAACTTTAAATAATTTCTTTATAAATAAATTAAATCTTAACAAATATAAGCTTGTAAATATCTAATTCTTAAGTAACTTATTGCTATTTTAAGAAAATATTAAATATTTTTTTTAAAATGTCTTTAGATTTAAGTTTAGTAACTTTCGCAATTAATCTATTTCGAAATTAAAGTTTTCTAATTTTTGAAGATTTATTAAATTATTAATTAATATTGTATCTTGTAATTTCTTCGACATTGCTAATATATCGATTATATAAAGTACGCGCAATAATATTTAAGCATAGTTTAATATATTTGTTGTTTTTGTCTAAAAAACAATCGCAATCTTTCGAAGAATATATTTTAAAAATTTAATAATTGCGTATTTAATAATATATCGAAGTATTATATATAACTTTATATAATTGCAAAAGTTCTAATAATTTCGAAATTTTTAATCGAGAATTAATAAAGTTGCAACAATCAATTGCGCAAGTAATAATTTGTAAAGTTAATCTTTTATATATTAAAGTAATTTTATTCAAAATTTGATAAATCTTTTAATATAAGATTTAAATTACATTAAAATATTGTTAAATAATTTTAAAATTGTGCTTCTCTTAACAAGATAAACAAATTATAATATCGATTGCGCAAGATTTATAACTTTGTAAAATTAGTCTCTTAATATTCTAAAAGTTGTTAAGTTAAACAACGCGCTTATATTATTATCTATTAATTGTATATTAAAAATTTAATTTGTTCTTAAAATGCGTATTATTAAAGTAAATATAATAGATTAATTGTATTATATTAAAGCTAAGATATTACAACTTAATTATTAATATTAGTTAATCAAAGTTATTAAAGAAGAGTTCGAATATATATTTTTGCAAAACTATTGTTAACTCTATTCTCTTATAAGTCTTTAGATTATTTGCGCAAATTTGTATGTTATTGTCGAATTACAAATTGTTGCTTTTAAATTTAATTTACGTAAAATAAATATTATTAATATTATTAATATTATTAATTGTTGTACTTTTATTCTTGAAAATTAACTTTATAGAATAATATTTAATTCGATAAGATTTTAGCAATCAAATAAATAATATAGACGTTAATTAAAAAAATTATCTTTTATCTTCTTATACTTTGAATTTATAAAGAGATCTTGTATAATAATCTTAATATATCGCAATCAAATTTGCTTTATTAATCGAACAATATTAATTAATTCGATTATTACTTATATTTATATTAAGTTTGACGTTTTTAATTTATATTACAAGTTGTGGAATCAAAAGCAAGTAAAATTAAGAATTTTATATTTTCTTTCTTAATAAAATTAAGTTAGATTTGTAAAATTTAAATATAAGAGATGTTATAATAGACTTAAATTGCTTTATCTTATTAATTCTTTTATCTCTTTTATCTTCTATATAATCGAAATTATTATATATCAAAATTATAATTAAAAGTTTTTTCTATTAATCTAACTAGTTGTCTTCTAGTCTTATCTATTAACTTTTTTATATAATGTTGAATTATGCAATAAAATATAGTTAAATTAACAAAGTATAGCAAATTAACAACTCTTTGACAAACGTTGTTATTCTAAAAATAAAGAGCAAAAATCGATTAAAAATTATTCGATTTATTAAAGTAAAGTAGATAATATAGCTTTAATATTGTTAAGAGTTAAGCTTTAAATATATTTTTATTGCAATTGCTCTAGCATTTTAAGTAATTAATATTAACAATAAATTTTAATTAACAAGAAGTATGTTTAATTATTGTTTTCTTAACTTTTTCAAAGTTAATTAAAATTTTTTAATCTATAATCTCTAAAAAAATTAATATTTTTTAAAGACTTTATTCTTTATTAACGTATCTAATTCGAATTGCAATTTATTTATTGTTTAAAATTAATTACAATAAGATATAATATGTATGAATAAAAAAAAAAAAAAATAAGATATAATAATAGATTTCTATAAGTTTATCAAAAGAAAGAATTCTTTTTTCTTAATCAAATTTTTATAAATATAATCGAAGAACTTGCTATATTATTTTGCGAATTTATCGCAATATTGTCTTAACAAAGTCAAATATTTAACAATTATTAACTTATAACTTAATATTAGATTTGTAATATTTTTTAATTTAATCTTGCGAAATCAACAAACGCTTGCAAGAGAAATCAAGATATCTAGAAATAATAAGTAAACAAAATAAATATTGTTAAGAAGATAATTTTGATTGTTAAAATCTTGCAAGACAAATAATAAAAGAAGACTTAATGTTAGTTTCTTAATAATTAATGAAGACTTAATAGAAAAAAAGATTATAATGCAAGAATTTTAATATAGCGAAAAATACTTTAAGTCTATATATTTTCGATTATATTAAATAGAGATTATATTTATTTCTAAATTAATAAGATAACAAGAAAAGAAAATAAATTAAGTTAATTTTGCATAACGTTATTTTGTTTATTCAATTATAAGTAAGCATTTATATTAATATTTATAGCGTTATTAATATAACAAATTAGATTAAACTTTAATACTTTCGATTTCGCATCTAGATTGTTGCATTACAATTATTATAAAATTTACTTTCTTCTTTGTTAGATATAATCTCTTTGTTAAATATTTAAGTTAAATAATCGAATTAGCTTTTCGCTCTTTTTTATATTTGATTTTTCAACTTTCGATGCATTATTTTACTATTAATTTGTTGTTAAAAGTCTTTGTCAATTATAAAAGATTAAGAGTAACAAATTAGTGCTATTTAACTTTGTTAAATACAAATATTAATTGCAAAGTATAAAGCTACAAATTAAATTTATTAACATACTTTAATTTTCGGGTTTACTCTTAAATACAAAATTTATTGCAAATATAATTTGTTTAATTTAATATCTCGAAGATATCTTATAGAATTTGAGCAACGTTATATAACAATATTGTAATCGAAAAAATTGTTGCATTATTGTATAAAGATATTGTTAAATCTTTATAAAATATTGTTCTTAATTCTTTTATTTCGAAGACTAAAATTTAGTATACAATTTATATCTTTATTGCAATACAACAAGTCTTTATTTACTCTTAAATTTGCTTCTATTAAGTAATTGTTATTAAGTATTAATATTTTTTATTGCGAACAAAAGTTGCATATTATAATATATATTTTTAAGTTTAAATTATTAATTTTTGTATTGTTTGCAATTTTCGATTTAAGTCGATCATATTTAAAGCTTCGAATTTTTATTCTAGACAACAAATATAAAATTACTAAAAATATAAAAATCGAGAAAGCAAATCTTATATAATATTGCGTTATATTAAAGAATAGACTTGCGCAATTATATATAATTTCGAATTGTTAATTATAATCGCGAGTAATCTACGCTTTTAAGTTAAAACTTCTTGATAAATTAATTAAAATTAAATTACTTTGTATTTGTTTTTAATATTTGCATATTACTTGTTATACTTACTTAAGTCTTTGTTAAATCTTTTTTACTAAGCTACTTTAAATTGTTCGCGAATTTTTTTCTTACTTTGTAATTAATAAGTTATTAATATATTAATTAAATAAGAGTTAACGCTAGTAAATGCAATACAATTTTATATATTACTTATAAAAAGAAGTAAGAAAATATCTAAGTTCGCGTTAAACGTTCGAGAATCTCTATAACTTTTTTTGCTTTGCATTACTATTTACTCTTTATTCTTCTTCTTAATAACGTAAAAATAACAATAATTTATTATTTATTATAATAAAGAATTTATTTCTTTTTTAAATTCTCTTTGTTTTTTCGATAGCAAATATATATTTATAGTTAATTATTATTAAGCTAATATATCTATAAATAAATATATCTCGACTTGTATTATTGCTTTTGCAACTTTCTCGATAATTTAAAATAAACAATATTAAAATATTTTACATCGAAGAGATAATACTTATACAATGCGCATTTCAATTATCTTTTGTAATTAATTTATATATAATTTTAATTATAATATTATTAATATAAAATACTATTAATATATCTCGATAACAAAATATAAATATTAATTTTATCTAATATCTCTTAAACGTACTTAAAAGTTCGCAATTAACTATCTTTAAATATAAGAATATATTATTTATTATTAACTTTGTATTTGTTATCTTTTTTTAAGCTCTATCTAATACTTTATTAACTTATTAATATTGTCAATTGCAATTAATATTCGAAATTCGCTTAAACAATACTTTTTTCTCAATTTATCTTAATCGAATAAAATAATAAGACGAGACAAGTCTTATTGCTTTTAACTTTTATCTTGTCTTTCTTATTAAAAATTTAAAAGATCTAGTTCGAACGCAACAAATTATATTAGAAATCTTAAAAATTTAATTCGAACGCAACAAATTATATTAAGAATCTTGAAGATTTAATTCGAACGTTCTATAAATATTTAATCTTTTTGTTTATTTAAAATTTATAAAGTTATCTTGTAGAATATATTTGCGTTCTAACTCGATTATATATATAAATAACAAAAGATAAAAAGAAGATATATTAAAGAAAAGATAAGAATATTTATAATATATATATTCGAGATAAATTTAATTATAAATATTTAATATTAATGCGTCTTGCAAATTAAGAAGAAATAAATATATCTTGTTGATAAACAAAAGAAGTATAAGAATAAGTTGCAACTTTAATTGTTTTAGAATTTACTTATATTTAAACAATTAATATAATAATTTAATTAAATACAATCGAATTTAAAGTCTACGAAAATCAATATTATACTATTTTATTATACGAGAAGAGACGAGAGAGAAAATCTTACTAACAATAACGCTCACAATTTATTTCGATTATTAAAGTTAAATAAACGTAATCGATGTAACGTTAATAAATAATTAAGATGCACTTAATATGTCTTAACGCAAATCAATACAAATTGCGACAAATATAAAAACGAAAATAATAAAAACTTTATAAATCTAAGAAGAAAAACGTATTCAAAATAATTTCGATAATAACGTTAATAAAATAACGTCTTTTAATGAAGAAGTTGACGCGACATTTTAGCGAAATTCTCGCGAAGAACAAACAAATCGACTTAATCTTAATATTAAAGAAACTAAAGAAAACAATTAATCGAATTAAAAGAATTAAAAAGATAAAGAAAGACATGCAATTAACAAACATATAAACAATAATAACGAAAAACTTATTATTGACAAAACAAATAAGTAGTTAAAAAAGCGTCGAATAAACACTTTTAATGCGACAATTAATTAAAAAGATAAAGTTAATAACGTAAATTAAAGAGAAACAAGAGATAAAAAAAGTTTACAAAATAAGAGTTGCGAAAATAATAACACTAACGTGCGATTTCGACATCGTTAAAACATTAATAACGCGAAAAAATATACAAAAGATAAAATGTTTTAAGAAAATAATCGTTTTTCGAGTAAACAACAAGAGTAACAAAACAATATTAGAATCGAACAATTTTTAAATTAAAAAAATATTAATGACAACAATCATATGTCGAAAGCGCGCAAAAGTAATAATATATAGTATTAAAATTAAAAGTATATCGAAAAATATAAAGAAAAAGAGAGCAAAAATAATGAAAAAATTATGTAAAATAATGCATCAAAATCTAAAAATTAAAGAAATAATTTAATTTATAAGAGAGAACGACAAAAAAAAAATATTTCGATTATAATATAAGTAGATTGCACAAAGATAACAAATAAATTAATATAATTGAGCGTAATTTACAAGTTAAATATAAAAATTGCAAAATATTATAATAAAGAATGCAAAATAAAATAATGCATAAAGTGTTAAGAGTATAAACATCTTATATATAAATGCAAGAATAAATAGTAATGCGTACATTGCGCGCAAAATTATCGCTTTAATTAGTGCTCTTATTAAAAGAATATCTTTAAGTAAAAATGTGACATTTATAAGAAAGCTTACAAGACATTCGATCTTAAATGCTCTAAAAGATAAAAAGAGAAAATAACAATTAAGAAGACAACAAAAATAAAGTTTTTATATTATGTTATTAAGACAATCGAAACAAATAAAGCGACGATTTTAGTTTTGATAACATTAAGAAGTGCAATTTCGTTTATTTAAATTACAAACAAAAGAATAAAACAAAAGATAATAGAAACAACAATAAATTGTTCGACACAAACGAGTCGCATGCAAAGCACTCTTATATTAACAAAAAAAAACATTATTTAACAACTAATTAAGAAAAAGCGCTTCGACAAATTAATAAAAAGTTAATTTACTTTAATAGAACAAATTAATAATAAAGTAACGTTATTGTCGCTACAAAGTATGTTCTTTACGCAAGAGATAAAGAATTTAATACATACAAAGATAAATATAAAAGAGAAACTATAATAAAGATACGAAATAAACTTCGAATATTATAATACAACGTTTATAAGTTAAGAAACAAAATAATAATAGCGTTGCTTCAAAAAAAATAGAAAAATACAATATATTAGTAATACAAGAGTTGTAACAACATTATGTTGAAGCAAAAATATATAATTTAAGATGTGCGAACTTTACGTTTATAAATAATAACAAATATATATACTTTTATATTAATAAACGTATCAACAATAATAGTTAACACAATATATAATATTTCGAGAACGTAAAAACAATAATAATGCAATTATGTTTCGAAAACAATATTATCGAACAAAATCTTATTAACGTTTATAACGTTTACAATTTATCTCTTAATAATTATAACAATATAATTAATAAAGATAATCTTAACGCAATAAAGCAAACATTATATATGTAAAACAAAAGCGTTATAATAAAGAACTTTAATTTGCATTATTTCTTATAAGCGAATCTTTTATATTTTAAATAATATTTATTGTTCGACAATTTGTTAAACATAATGCGCTTTGTCAATATTACGTTAACGCTCTTACGCAATATTATAATAAGAAATTATTAAAAAGCACAAATTATAATTAATTTGTTATTTGTTACAAAAGAGACAACAAATCGATTAATATATTGCGACATAAACAAGAAGATAAAAAAATTATTAAATTATTTATTAATTAAAATAATATTAAATTTAAAAACGCAAACGAAGTCTATACGTTATTTTAGACAAAACTAAAAAGTTATAAATATAAAGAAATTTAACAATATATTAAAGAGATTATTACTCGAATTATTATTAAACGCTACGATAGAACAAGAGAGCATCAACAAATACATAATCGCATTATTAAAGATTTTGAAGAAAATTATCGAAAACTTTATTTCGTAAGCGAGATCGCACAAAAAAATCAAACTTAAATAAACGCAAAAATACATTAACGTAATTTAGAAAATTAGAAAATTACGATATTAATATTGTATTTCTCGTAATTAAAAGACGTACATTCGAATATACAATAAAAAAGACAAGATTCTTAAGAAATATAAGAGAAACGAATTTTGCAATTAGATGTAAACTTCGAAGAACATTGCGAAGAATTTGTTCGAAATAATAAAATAAATTAAAAACGTAATAACAAACACACTTATTAAGCTTACAATTTTATTACTAAGAACAAACATCAAAATAACGATAATTGCGAAAAATAAAATTAAAGCGATATTTTAAACTTATTTTTTTTCTTTACTTACGATTTTAATCGATAATATAAAAAGATTCTTTTATTTATTTTTAATAAAGAACAACAAGACTATATCGAAGCGCAAAATAATAAAAACAACACATAAAACAATTTTAGACAAAATATTCGAAATTAACAAGATAATTAATCGAACGCTAAGATAGTTAATTTGCGTCATTTTAAAATAAATAAGATTCTTGTTTAACGAATACATTAAGAAAGAAATGTAATTATCTTATTTTAAAAAGACGATTATAATAATGTTGCGAAAATTAAAAAAGAAAGATTATTTAAAGTTGTCGTTTTTTATATTTATAACATTGTTCGACACGTTAAGTAAAATGCTAGAGTTAATAATATTAAAGCGTCTTTGTTACGTTGTAAAAGTATATAATACTTTATTTAACATATAAATAAAAATTAGAAAATAGCGTTTATGTAATGTTATAGCGCTATCGACGCGCTAGCGTCTCAAGATATGGCAAGATACGTGATCTCAACTATCTATGAAAGTCTTAAATCGCACGACTTCTCTTTCGAATTAAAAAGCGAAAAGTAGACTCGCACGTCATGGCGAGTATTAAATAGAAAGAAAGCTCGTCTCTCGTTGTTCTTTAACGATTAGTCTTACGATTATCTATCTTATATAGTTGAAACATAGTAATGAAAGTCTATTATATCTCACGTCTTTTATATCTTAGTGCGTCAACAAGTAGCAAACGCATTCGCATCTTATAGTTTAATCGACACAACATTACAATTAATTATTAAAAAGATACACACAATATAAAGTAATTAAAAGAAAAAAGTAGCTTTTTTTTAAATTTAAATGTGTCTAATGCATTCGACAATATATCGCACATTAAACTACTTTATAATATAAAAAAAAAGAGTCTTAACTTGTTTGCTTAATTAAATAAGAATTTTTTTAAAAAAACGACGCATTACATTAATTATCAAGAATTACACAATAAAGAAGCGAGAAATAAACGTTAACATATTGTAGAATTTTTCTTTATTTTCGATATTATACTTGTTTTATAACGCAAATTTCTTGAAACAATGCGACAACATTAGATTGTAAATTAGCGTCACAAACTTTATAAACAACGTCAATATATTAATATATAAAGAGTTAATTAAACGTAATTGCAAAGTGCTAATTCAAATATACGATAAATGCGAGCAATAAACACGCACTTATAATTTTAAATTCGCGAAAAAAAAATACGAACTAATTTACTTTTTACGCATTTTAAAGAGATTTAACATAAGCGTCGACATAACATTAATAAAACACAAAATAATTGTTAAATTCGACATTAAAGTTTTAAAAGTTTAACTTAACTTAAAACTTAAATAAAAAGTTTATTTGCAACAAATAAAGACAAAGCTAATTATTAAATATAAAGAGATCTTGATAATAGAAAATTCAATTTTTAACATATTTATAAATGTCGAAAAACGCAAATACATCGCAATAAAGAAGCTCGTAGTAATACATAACGTTGTTACGTAATACATTTCGTCTACTATTAAGAATGTGAGAAAAAAAGTTATTATAAAGTTGCAATTTATATAAGAACAAACGCTTTATCGTATTATTAACGTTTATAAGACAACTTTTATAAAAAATTTACAAATCGAAATTAACATACTTTTTATTAATATTTATTTAGAGAAATTAATACAAAGATTAATAACTATTATAAACGTACGAAAATTCGAAAAAATTATTAATGTAACAATGTTACGCATACGCAACAATTTAATGTCGAAAAAAAAACAAAAGTTAAAGTTAAGAATAATATTTTTACAATTTAAGAGAAGATAAATGCGAACAACGTTAAAATTAACGACAATTTTACGACAATAATTATATATTGCGATTTCGTAAATAAAGTCTTTTAAAACGATTATCGTTTATAATAAGAAAGTTGTTAAAAGAAAATATAACGCAAATCGCTTAAATTTATATTGATGAATCTATTTTAATAAAAGCGAACGCAACGAGAACGTTATCGCAATCTTAATTAAAACGAATTAAAACATTAAAAAACCTCTTAAAAACGTCGACGTAACATTAATTTATTACTACGAACTTAAGAGATTTACAAGAGCAACAAAGAAGTTAACAAAACATTGCGAAACTATTATTAATTCGAAAGAACAAATTTATAAAATATATTTAGATAATTAAGTCTTAATTAAAATTATAAAAGAGATAAAATTAATATTAAATTAAATGCGATTAAGACGCATACAAAGCGCGTGCGAGATAATTCAACATTGCGAAACAATACTAAAATTACATTAAATATCGAAACATAAGAACATAAGAAATAATAAGATTGCGAACAAAATTGTTAACAAAACGCACAAATAACTTCTTTCTTTTATTAATCAAATAACGAGCAAACTTGCTATTAAAAAAGCACTTATTTGAGATAAGACTCGAAAAAAGTAACGACGCAAATAACTAAAAAACAAGAATAACGCAAAATATCGCAAGATTGCATTAAAGATTACGCATAAGTATATGCAATTGCATTTTAATTGTTTCAAATTACACAATTTATTTTTCGTTTAATTAAGAACAAGCAAAATTAATTTCAATTAATTTTTATGCGAACGTTGCGTTTTTAATGTTATAATAAACACGTACAAGTGCGATCAAGAACGCATAATTGTTAAATACGTTCTTTTAACATATTTGATATAACGACAAAAAAAAACTTAAATGTAACAAAAATTTAATATTACGAATTTAAGACAACTACTAGATGAAGCAAAATCTATTATCGCAATAATATAAATAATTTTGTTTATTAATTTATTAAAACAATTTTAAGCAATAATATTGTTAACAATGTTCGAACTTCTCTTAGATTTATAGAGTTCTCGTTTAAAGAATTTTCTTGTATTATAAATATTACGACATAAAAAATAAAGACGCGACGTTGTTATAACGAAGTATTACAAACGAAATTACAATCGCGAATTCTAGTCGATTATAATTAGACAAGTAAACGTTAGTGTTGCTCGTCTATTTGTGATTAATTAGATTTAAAAATCGCAAAAATATATAAATTTCGCATAGATTCTTAGAGATGTTAAATCGAGTATAAATAAAAATATATATATATATATATAATAACTTAACTTTCGCAAATAAAAATCTTAATTCAAATTTGTATTTAAACAACTAATATAGTAACTTAACTTTCGCAAATAAAATTTTTAATTCAAATTTATATTTACACAATTAATATAATAACTTGACTTTTGTAAATAAAAATCATAATTTAAACTTGTATTTAAACATTTAATATAACAACATAACTTTCGCAAATAAGAATCTTAATTCGAACTTATATTTAAATAATTAATAAATATAAGACAAACAAAGATTAATACAATTAAGAATATATATAGAGATAATAGTAATTAAAATATATTATAAGCAAATATGCGTAATACAAAATTAGTGTAATCGACAAGTTAAATTTCAATTCAAACGAATTAATTTGTTCAATTCTAATTCTAAGATTAGGCAAAAGTTCTAGTTTAACAAGATAAGACGAGCGAAGAATGCGCGTCGAGTATTTAAATTAACTTACTCGATTACGTAACATTATGTAACGCGCTAATTATATGCGATTAGCGTAAATTCTGCGCTAGTTTAATCAAGTTAACGCATAGATAAGATAAGATAAAATAAGCGAATGCTAACGCGACGAAGTTAGCTTGAATTCTTGACATTAACTTGACGAAACTCGACTCTAAAATCGGATTCGCGCCTTAACTCTAATTCAATCCTACGAGACTCAAGAGAGTAAGTTGGATTGAGAAAAAAGTGTTTAATTCGACTTAATAGTCACATTATACAAAATTGCCTTTACAAGAGTTTGATTGCGTCGTAAAATTAATACGTCAAAAATATATATTTTTTATTAACTTTAGAGTTTTATATTAGTAATAAAGCTAGATTATATAGAATTTAAATATTTATTAGATTACTAATTGTATTGTTAATTTTAGCAAAATTAATCGAAGATTAAAGTTAAGATAATTTATATAAATTGCGACTTGTTTAATTTGCGTTTAATATAACGTAAAAACAATTAAGATAATCGAAAAATATTGCAAAAGAAATTAACTTGTAAAAATTAACTTTAAAAAAAGATAATTAATTTATAATAACAAATTGCTTAATAATAGTTTTATCGAATATATTAAATTTAATTACAATATTATTGCTAACAACTATTAGAATAATTAATCTAAGAAACTTTTTTCTTTTTCTTAACGTTTGACAATTGAATTAATTGTTGAATCGATATTTGATTTCAACTTTGAAATCGAATCAAATTGTCAAGAAATCAAATAGAATCGAATCGCTTAAAGACGCTAGCTTATTACTATAATAAGTTTAGCTTAGTCGAAAAGTTACTATTTTAAGCAATTTGATTCCTAAAAAAATTCAAGAAATCGAATCTTAACGTTTGCATATAATATTTTCGGTTTCTCGCAATTAGTCTATTGACGATGCGCAACAAGAAAACAATTATATAATATATTAAGTTTAATTGTATTGTAACTCAACGCACTTATATAATAATAAGCTATAGCATATAAGATTAAATAGATAGATATTATTTTTGTACAATTAAAAAAAAGAGCAAACTCGAATATTTTAGTATATCAAGTACTATCTTTATCTAATGCTAGAAAAAAATTTATTCAAGATTAAGTTAAAATTATTAGAAAATCAAATTTAACTAAGTATTTATAGATAACTCTTCGACTTTACGCGATATAAATATCGAATAAAATTCGATTTACTAAATTTATTGTTTTTTTTTTACTTTATTTGTTATAAATTTAGATTACAATTAAATTTATAAGATTGTTTATCTTTTTACTTTTATATATTGTAACAAAAGTATAAAGTAAGATTTATAAACGTATTAATATTAATTTATCTATTAAGTAAATGAAGCAATACTTAAATTTTATTAATACAATTTTCGAGAATTCAAAATTTAACTATAAACTAATTTATTTTACAAACAACAATTGAGTATAATCTCTCTCTTTATTTATTTAATTGCTTCTCTCGCTTTTACTTTTGCTTTTTGCTCTTGTTCTTTAATTTTGCTATCTTTAGTCCAAGAATAGCAAGCAATATTATTATATATAACAATATCTCTATTACTCTTAACAAAATTGATAATTAAGAGATTAAATATTATTAATATAAACTTGTTAAGCAAAGACTTATATATTGATTAAAACAATATAATTGAGAAAGAAGCTAAGCATATAAATGTTAACAATAAAATAAGTAAAGAAGAAAAGATTATAAATAATAAGATTTTAATAAAGAGTAATAATATTAATATAGAAATAAGACTTGTATAAATTAAGTTAAGAAGATACAAGCTTATATACTAATTTATTGCAAAAAGAAGAAGTAATTGCGCAAAGTTAATTGTCGAAAGAATTAAATAACGCAAAGAAAAAGAAACATATTGAGATTAATAAAAAATCAAGTATCTTTTCGAAGAAAATTAAAAAAAACAAGCACAACACAACTATTAACAATAATTGTAAATTTTCTAAATTAGAGAAAAAGTAACACAATAAGATTTATTGTACATTTAATATTAAGAAGTTAAACTTGTGCAAAAAGTTAAAAAAAATATCGAAATACAAGTTTGAAGTATTCAAGAATTATTAACTTGTTATAAAATCAAAAAATAATATTTTCGAAAATTAAGAGAGAATTAATCTATCTTAGATTAAAGTTTGTCTTAACAACTATCTTGTAAACGTTGCGCTTAAATAGTTAAGTATTAATATTTAAAAAAAACTGTTAACTTTAACAACAATAACTAAGTTCTTAAAAGCAATCTTTTATTTTGCTTAATTATATCTTGAAAAACTTCTATTGTATAAGCGAAAAGAATTGCAAGAATTACGTTATTTATTCGAATTAAGCAAAATATTATTACAATTAAGCTAGAAATATTTATTATCTAATAAGAAAGAAAAAGTATAATTAGAGTCTATACTTTGTTTGCTTCTTATATAAAAATTAGATAACTAATAACAACAAGCTACTCTAAAGAAAATCGATTAAAATTATTGTTTAAATGTTAATTAATTATTCTTGCAACTTTATAAAAGAAATTACAAAACTAAATAAAAATATATTTGAACAAAAAAATTCGATTATTATTTTTAAATTTAAAGAAGAAAAGTTAAAGATAAGCAATTAGATTATTTGTTTTGTTAATATTGCTAAAAAGAACTTTTCTTCTATCTTTAAGATTCGATTTTACAATATTTTTGTTCGCAAATTAAATAATCTAAAGTCGATCGAAGCTTTAATTAAGATAAAAAAGAAGTAAAAGAAAATTGCTATTCAATTAATTAAAAGCGAAACAAATAAGAAAGAAATTAACAATTATAACAAGAAAGAACTAAATAAGAAAAAACTTAAATTAAAATATAATATCGATAAAAATAACAAAAAGAAATTCGACTTAAATATAAAGTATAACAGAAAGAAGATTAATTTTAACAACAATTTATTTAGTTTAAGAAGCAAGAAGAAGTAACTAAAATAAACAAAATTGTATTTACGCAATTTTACTTTATTAATATTGTTGCATCTCTATTTTAGTTAAGATAAGCAATTATTAACAATAAGTGCTAATAATAGATCTCGAGTCTCTCTCTTTTGACGTGCGTAAAATGCAATTAATAATTATACAATTCTTATAAAATTAAGTAAAGATTAATAATATTCTTGCATTAAATTTTAATTTCGAATATATTAAAGATATTTAAGTTATATAATTAAAGTAAAAGAAATAAACATATAATTGTTATTATTAAGCTAATAAGTTTTCTTATTGCTTAATGAATTGTATGCGTTAAACTCTATTGTTATTGTTAATCTATTTCTATTAAGTAATTCTATACTTTGTTATTCTTTTTTTCTAATTTACAAAATATTTATTGTCGCTATAGTAAACAATTTTTGCGTTTTTTATTTTTTCGAAAATAATTTTTAACTTTTACAAAGATTTTATTCGATACAATACTATTTTTTGCGTTGTCTTTACTTAATTCTTTTTTAAAAGTTAGTTTATTTACATTTGCGCAACAAAATTATTTTAAAATATTTAATAAACAAATATTTAACTTATAACAAAATTAATATGCAATTAAATTAATACAAGAAATTTTTATAATAAGATAATATATTAATACAATTAATTTAATAATATAAGTTTGAGTGCAATTTAAGTTGCATGCGCAATAACAAAATTGCTTTATTAATTAAACTTAGTATTGTTTAAAGTCTTTTTATTTTTTTATATATTAATATATTACAAGAGAATAGTTTGTCGAAAGATACAAGTACTATTCAACATTAATTTGTATAAAATCTTAGATCTAATAATGCGCATATTTCTTCTCTTCAAAAATCTTTACAAAGTTGTTATATTTCTGCGCATCTTTTAACTTTTATAATTTTTCTAGATTATAAATAAACGCGATATTTGCATTCTTAAACTTGTTCTTATATACAACAACATTCTTCTATTAATTCTTAATTACTTAATAAAAATTTAATATTATCTTTATACAAATTTGCTTACTTTTGTTATTTAATAAAATTAAGTCTTAAATAATTATATTTTTGTGCTTAGTCTTTAAATATCTAAGTATATATATATTAATATAATAAAAGTTTGTGTTATTTTCTTTAATAACAAACTTAATATAATAAGAATATAATATTAAACAAGAATTGCAATTAAGTTGAAGACAGATATATTAAATTTAATATCTTAGATTTATGCAAATAATTTGTTAACTTAAGAAATAAAATATTGTTCGCAACAATTTATAGTTAAACTTGTTGTTTTGTTCTTGCTAATAATATTAATATATTGCAAATTCTTAATTATAAATTTATTAATTCTTGTCTTAATTTGTTTTTTAAAGTATATCTTATTTTAAAGCTAATCGAATATGTTTTCTATAATAATAATATTTTTTATTAATTATTTTAATTAAATTTTATTGCTATAAATTTTGTTAATTACAATTTAACATATATTAATAATCGATTGTTTAAGAAGAAAATATTTAATATATATATATATATAAAGATCTTAAACTAATCTTTTAAAATAAGCAATTAATTTTGTTTTTGTTACAAAAAAGAAATTTTATTGCTAATTTTTAAATCTTAAAAAATTAATTATTTAAGTTAGTAAATCTTTAATTTCTTTAAGATAACTTTATATCTAATATTGTTAAACTTTAATTTAATATATTTAGCAATTTTGCAAATATAAATATAATATAAGTTCGAGAAGTTCTTTGTTAATATTAATTTTATAATTAAATAAATTGTAGAAAAATATTTATTTTCGATGCGCATTTTAATCTTATTTCTTAACTTGTAACTAATTTGTTTTAGAAGATTAATATCTATAAAATAATATTTACAATTTTTTATTTCTTTAATTTCTTTTGTTCTTAAATACTTAATAAGAATAAATAACTTAACGAATATTTTGTTAAACGTATTATTATTATTATTTGTTTTCTTGTTACTATTTATTGTTGTTACAATTGCTACTCTTAATAATCTTAATAATCTATATTTTATTCTTTTTTCTAAAATTATTAATATTTTCGAAGAATTGTTAATTGCTAAATTTTCTTAAGTTATCTCGAATATTTCTAATTTATTTGTAAAAGATATTAAAGTATTGCGAAACTTAATTTCTTATTCTAACAATATAAGTTGTACGACAAATTGTTAATTAAATAACAAAATATTTTGTATAAAATCTTGTTCTCTTTTTCTTTTTCGCAAACAAGTTATAATGTTTTAAGCAAAAAATAAATTGATTTCGATAAAGGAAAATACGTTGCTATTAAAGTTATTTATTTAACTTAATATTCGAAGTTGTTGTTTAACTAAAAATAATCCAAATTTATTTTTTAATTAACGCAAATTTTGTTAATTCTTTTCGTCTTTTTATTATAAAGTTTCGCGTAAATAATTTTAATAACTTTTATATCTTTTATTTAAATTATTTTTATTGTATCTTTTTTATATATTTACTTCAACTTTACTTGTTATAACTTGTTTTGTCTAATAATATTAAGAACTTTGCTAATAATAGTATTAACAATCTTAATTTTGTTTTTTGTTTTGTCTAGAATTGCTAAAGTCTTTTTTTATTAATTTTTTTTTATCTCTTTGTTTTATTTAGTTTAAGATAATTTGTTAAATATATTATAAACTAACAATATTATAAAGAATTACTAGTGTAATCGTTAAATCGAATCGAACACTTTTTTCTCAACTTAACTTATTCTCTTGAATCTTGTAGAATTGAGTCAAGATTAAGATGCGAACTCGATCTTAGAATTGGATTTCGTCAAGTCAATGTCAAGAACTCAAGCTAACTTCGTCGCGTTAAAATTAATTTATCTTATCTTATTTTATCTTATCTTATCTATGCGCTAACTCGATTAAACTAGCGCAGAATTCACGCTAACTCGATTGAGCTAGCGCAGAATTTACGTTAATCGTATATAATTAGCGCGTCATGTAATGTTACGTAATCGAATAGATTAAATTAAACACTTGACGCGCATTCTTCGCTCGTTTTATTCTGTTAAGCTAGAAAATTTGTCTAATCTTAGAATTAGAATTGAGCAAATCAATTCGATCGAATTGAAATTCGATTCAACGATCACGCTAAGAATTAGACTAAATAGATTATCTTAATTTGTGTTTATTATTAATATATTAATAATTAATTGTTAATATTAATACTTATAAAGTAAAATAATATATCGAAAAAAAAAATTACAATTAAGTTCGAAATTTTAAAATAATATTTTAGAATTATATTAACAATAAAATCTTATTACAATCTTTATTATTATTCTTAATTTAACAAACTAAAGTGTTGTAATCTTTAATTATCTATATTTAACAATCTCTTGTATCGAATAATTATTAAATAAAAAAGATTAATTGTTAAGCATCTTAATTTAGCTCTTACTTATAATTTCTTTATATTAAAACTAATTAAATAATATATATATATTACAATCTCTCGAAGAATTAAATGCTAAAAAGAGAGCTTATTAACAAATTAAGCAAAATTATTGCTTTTTTTAAAGTTATTTCTAAAGTTAAAGTTGTATTTGCACAACTTTAATTTGTATTTAAATACTTTATAATAAAATAATCTTGCAACTTATAATACTTTATAGTAGAACAATTTCGCAACTTTTAGTACATCGACAATTTGGGATAACTCTCTAGGAATTCTATTAGCGACTTGGAACTCTCGAAGTCGTTGTGTCGATGTCTTAGTCCTAGAGTTCTATTAGCAAGTTTGATTGATCTCATGCCAATAGAATCAAAATTTGAGAGATAAATCAAGACACACATTACTTGTACAATGTCAAGAGCACTACTCGCACGTTATTAAGGCTCGCGGGCGCAATTCACGAGCGCAATCAATCACGCGCAATTAATCACGCAGGTGTAGAAGATACTGCTGTCTGCACATCGTTCTCGCGTAGAAATCTTACGAATCGTTCGATTTTATCACTTAAATTACTATAATGTGAGCGAGTAGCAAGTGAAGACGTAATCGAAGCGTCGCGAGAATTCGTGCGTATCTCGAACATCAAAATTATACTTTTTGTTAAGCTTTTTTTAACTTCTCAAATGCAAGCTTTCAATTGTTTCTCAAACGTTCTCAAGATTGATCTTGAGTTACTCGAGTTATCTTAGCATCTTGAAATTAAGAAATTAGTTACTCAAAATGTCGATGTACTTTTTAGTAGTATAATCGTTGGGTCGAGTCGAACACTTTTTTCTTAATTCGATCCACCCTGTTGGGCCTCGTAGGGTTGGGCTAGGGTCAAGGCGCGAACTCGACTCTAGAATTGGGTTTTATCGAATTAATGTCAAGAGTTTAATCTAATCAAGTATAGTAAATTAAGCGAGATGCATATCTAGTAAGATTTTTATATATATGCATAAAACTCTATTATCTTATTGATTACAAATGTGATTATTAGAGATGACGCATTGATTTTAATCACAATTTCGAGAAAAAAACAATAAGAATAAGTAGTAAAACTTCTAGATTAAAACTACGTATGTATATCAATTCGTTAATTTTTGTTCTTTACATCTTCGACAAATTGTTTAAGATTCTATTTACTCTATCTTTACATCTACGTTTAAAGTAAACTTCTTTTGTATTTGCGTTTTCTTAAGAAAACGTCGTACAATTGCAAGACTTTTATGCAAAGACTTCCTTGCTTCGTCATATTTAACGTAATTAACTAAAACTAAAATTGTTCGATCAATTGTTAAACAAAATGTAGAAACAAGTGTCTATCTTTAAACAATTTATTAGATATGTTTTTGCGATTTTATGTAACGTTTTTATCGCATCGTCTTGCATTTAATTAATGTAATTAACAATGTTAATCTCTAGCAAGATATCTTAACAATAATAATAGAATTGTCGTTCGAGAATTACATGCGATAGCTTTTGTTAATAATTAATAATCTTCTTTAAAGCGATGTCTAATTTAGATTTTAGCAATATTAATTAACGATAAAAAGCAATAAATTTGTCTTTTAATTTATCGTTAATGCGAGCATTTATAAAGAAACTTAAGAAACTAAGTATCTATGTAAACAATTGTTTAATAATTTTGATCTAAAGAGTTGATATCGCATTTGTGTACTTTCTCGTTGCTAAATTTAATAGTGTGATCGTTGGATTAAGTCGAACACTTTTTTCTTAACCCGACCCACCCTCTTGGGCCCCGTAGGGTTGGGCCAGGGTTAAGGCGCGAACACGACCCTAGGGTCGGGTTTCGTCGGGCCAATGCCAAGAACCCAAGCTAACTTCGTCGCGTTAGCATCCGCTTATCTTATCTTATCTTATCTTATCTATGCGCTAACCCGATTGGGCTAGCGCGGGATTCAAGCTAGCCCGATTAGGCTAGTGCAGGGTTCACGCTAACTACATATGATTAGCGCGTCACGTGACGTCACGTGATCGGGTGGGTCGGGTTGGACACTCGACGCGCATTCTTCGCCCGTCCCACCCTGTTGGGCTAGGAAATTTGCCTGACTCCAGGGTCAGGGTTGGGCGAGTCAACCCGACCCGACGATCACACTAAAATTTATGAAATCGAAATTAATAAATTTCTTGAATGTCTTTCGTAACGCAAATTCTTTCAAATATTAATTTTTCTCTTTTGCATTATTATCTTGATCTAGATTAAGACTTCGATCACGAATAAGAGTTAATAACTATAAGTTAAAATCTAATTTAATAACTTCTTTTAAGTCTATGATCGTAAGCTACAACGCATAAAATGCGAGACAAAAGTATATACTTCCTAAACGTCTTATATTTGTGAGAAAATTGTTAATTAAAATAATCGAGTCTTTTTGATCACTTAACAAGAAACGTTGCATAAAATTTAGCATTTATTTATCGACATCTATAAGCGAACTCTTATGCGTCATAGTTATTACAACAAGCAAATTAGTTTTTTTTAATTAGTTTAATTTAATAAAAGATAGAAGCAACATTAATTAAACAACAATAATTAAGAACATATCTTTAATATACGAAAAGATTGTTGTTGTTAAGCTAATTAAGATTTTGTTTGTTTTGTTGCTATCGCATCTTGCAAAAAATAAACTAAGAAACTTATTATGTTTATTTAGCTTTACACTCTTTAAACAACTTGATTTTTTTACTTTATCGCAATATTTACAATGAGACGTTTAAATAGTTTTTAGAAATTCAATCTTTATCGTAAAGAAATCAAAAAAATAAATAATAAAAGTCGCAATTTATATAATGTTAAATTCTAATGTTAATTTCATTGCAAAGAAAGATTATACAAACGATAATAATGTTGACGCAAACAATAACAATAACGATACGTTAAAAATTAAATCGTTTTCGATTTCGCACAAAAGAAAAGCTTTCGCAACTCGCTCTATGTAATCAAAGTTTTTATCAAAGACGCATATTGAAGCTTCTAACAAGTTTATTACAATTAAGAAAGATAAATGTCAATACATACAATAATAATAGAATGTGTTTTGAATTTTCTTAATTTTAAACAAGCATGTGAAGATATATGATCGTTTTATTCGAATAATTAAAAGATTTAAAAATGACAACTTTGATTCAAATGCAAAAATCGCACATTAACTCGAAAAACAAAAAGATAAACAAGATTACTTGTCGCTAATAATAAACTTTGCATCGTTTGTTACAAGAAATTGCACAAATAATCGTTTAAAAACAATAACAAAAGATAAGTTTACATTAATAAAAACAAAATTTGCGAAAAAAGTTACATTTAAGAAGATTACAATTGTAAAGAAGAAGCTCGTATTTAATGAATTCGTTAAGTTAACGTTCGTTAAGTCTCGCAAAGCAATAACGTTTAAATTTAACATTAAGAATCTTGCGAATACAAGAAATTTTATGCTTGTTAACGAGACATCACAAATATGCATTTTTTCAACGCTTTTATTGTTAATTTTCACTATTAATCTTGTACTTTTTAAAACAATAAACTCAATTACGATCGTTTACTTCATTCAATTATTAAGAAGATTATTAATGTTATGTTACGTCAAAAGCAATTGATTTATTACTTAAAATTTACGAAATTAATAAAAACTTAAGACGCAAATTCAAAGAGCGCATTAAATGTATTTATAAATTAAGTGCAAAATTATAACGATGTAGTCGAATTGTTTTAATAAGTTTAACGAGTTTATTTTATGCTTTTTGCTTATGTGTATTATCGTTGCGCTCAATAGTTGACGCGTGTTTTACAATTATACGAACTTAATAACGACATTAATAATAGATGTGTATTTAGACAACGAGACTAAAGTTGTTATTAACAATAATAAGATAAAAAACAATAAGATAGATTTCGACAATAAATTAAAAGACTTCATTTAGATTATTAAATAATTAGAATGTTTTAACAAAGATAAAGAAGAAAATAGAATTTGATACAAGACGTATAATTTCTTTTCTATCGCATTAATTGCGACAATTCTTGTCGTTTAATTGCTATTTAAATTAACTAAATTCGAGCTTTACTACATATTTGATTTTATGCTATGAAATTTCTAAGAGTGTCGCAATTGTATATATAAATTCTAAAATCTTAATATGTTTAGCGCATCATTTGAAATTTTGTCGTAATTTCTATTCATCATTAGTAGTAAAAAAAGACAATAAAATTGTCATAATTCTAAGATAAGCAATAGTAAAGTCGTTTTTCAAAACTTTATTAAGAAATTTAGCACTAATATTTATTCGTAATCGTTAACAAGTTTGTCGCTATCTTTGTCTTCGTTAACATTTTAATTGTTGTTGACGTCAAGTTAATTGTTATTAACGTTTTCGTTTTTGTTATTAAGTTGAACGTCGTTAACGTTTTCGTTTTCGTTATCAAGTTAATTGTCGTCGACGTCTTTGTTTTTGTTATCAAATTAAATTTTTTAACTTGCTTAAGATATGCTTAAATATAATCTAAATTAATCTTTATGTGATTAATTTCTTCATTATGCTTCGTAAGATTCACAAACATTACGTTTTTTTAACATTGTATATTAATTTGCACAAAAGCTCTTATATTTAAACATTTTAATAATATACGTCTTTATAGCGTCTTAAAGAACTTGTATTGTTGTGTCTTGCATTATAATAATTTGCATTTAATTGTCGTTGCGTACTTTTATCATAATAATTTAACAAAGCTTTTAAAAAGCTTGTTTAAATATTACGTAACTTTAGAAGCTCTAGAAATTGTAAATTGCGACAAAACTATTCTTTAAATTCAAGTATTAACAATGTAATATAATAACAAATACGAAATGTTGCACTTCTTTGTTCGTTTGTTATCGCAAAATTTATTATAAAGTCATGATAAATTTATGTAATATTTGAGATTTAAGATTTTTTATTTAACATTAAATTTATATAGTCTCTAGCGATGTTTGCGCTTTCTATATTATTAATGTGTAACTTAAGCTTAAACTTGTTTAAGTGTTTGAATGTCGAATTATTAGTTATCGTAAAAAGTTAAACATTCTAGCTAGATGCAAGTGATGTTAAGTAATCGCATTTTATAAAGCATTAGTTTTTAAATTAAGCTAAAAGTTATTAGATTTCCTGTATTTACTTTTCTTTCTATTAATGAATTTCGAACTTAATTAAATTATTAATTAAGTAATTTTAGAATTTCTATTATAAGATGTTGCGTATTAATTAACTTGTTAAATCTTAAAGTACTTAATAAACTAGAATTAAATTAGTAAAAATCAAATCTAAGAAAGCAAAGCATTGCGAGTAAGTTCATTGCATATAATTAATGTCGCAAATAGCACTTTTATATTTATTAAATTTATTATTTAAACACAAGTATTATGCAAAAGACTTACATTGTACTTGCAAGATAATTATGTTGCTTATTATTGCAATGCAACATATAATATAACGAATTAACAAATTGTAATTACGATATTTGTTGTAATTCTAAATTGTATTTTAGAAATATTGTTAATCTTTATTGTTAAATTGTTTATTACATGAATGCGCTCATCGTACTTGTTTATTTTGTCTTTATATTTCTTTTTATATTAAGAATATTTACAATGACGCGAAAACTTAATAGCTCACAAGAATTTAGAAACTTTTAAAACAAATCTAATTCGATCAAACAAAATAAACGCTCTTTTAAATTTATTATTGCTTTCTATCGTTTACGTATTAATAAAAAATGTTTCGTTGCAATTAAAACTCGTATTTAAGTTAAAATCAAAGCGCAAAAAGCTAGTGACTAAGAATTTAAAAAAGCGCAAATTAGAGTTAAACGTTATTGAACAAAAATTATTAACAAAGAACTCTTATATTTTATTACAACGAATGCGATTTGTTAATCGCAAAGTCGCTCAAAGTATATTACGACACACATTTTTTCTATACAACGACATATTAAATCATAATATTAGCGTTAAGTTCTTAACAATTTTTTAAGTCGAATTTCGATTAAATTTCTCACTTAATATTTAGCGAAAAGAGCGAAAACTACATTAAATCGAAACATTAAGTTAAACGTAATAAACGAATTTAATTTGAAAAAAGAAATTCAACTTCAATACTAAGCAAAGTATAATAATGCTTCAAATTTAACAATCAAACGCGAAGAAAAATCTAGTAAAAAAAAACGCTTGCTACGAAGCAAATAATTATCTTAACATTAATTGCCTAAAGTAGTTTTAAAGACTTTAGAAAACGAGCAATTAATACAAAATAAATAAATATCTTAACACTAATCGCAAAGCGCAACACTTTAAACTCTAAAAAATTAACAATTATAACGAAGAAATTTGTAACATTATTATTTGTAATTAAAGTCGAAAGCAAGTTAATAAAGAAAATTATCATTACTAAAAAGATGCTTGCGATTGTTATAAAATTAAAGAGTCGAATAAAAATCAAAAGCAATAAAACAAAAAATCGCAAATTAATGAGCGAATCATTTGTTATAAGTAAGACGTATTTTATTCATTTTTATTGTTGCTTTTTGTTACTAATGATATAAATAATAATTTTAAAATCTTGATTTGCGAAATTCTCTTTATTTAATAATTCGCAAAATTATAAATGTAATAGCTAAATATAAGCAATTAATATATTTTCGCAAAGAAATAAAGTTGCGTACAATAAAAAATAAAAATTTAAAAAAAAGATATCGTAGATTTTTAAATTAATGTTCAAATTCTAACAATGCAATAAACGATGCCCATCGATATGCTTTAATTTTGAAGAGATTACTATAATTTTTATTAATTAACTTGAATATCTTTAAGTATTTGAATTTAATAATTGCTTTTGTGCTAAATGTTTACGAAGACAATGAAACTATAACAATGTTGTTTGCTAACGAAATCGACGAAATCGATAAAAAATTTAAGCTTAATTTAAAGAAATTTATTTAATTTATTGCCTAAGTTTAGTTACAAAGCATTTAAGACAAAAGCAACAAAATTCTAAAGAGAGAAAAAAACTATCTAAAGTTTAATCGCTTGTTTAGCGAAATCTTAATTTTCTTTTTTACGTTACGTCTTTAGTAATAATCTTCATATTAATATTTTAATCAAATAAATAGTTATGCTCTAGTAATGACTACTTTGTTCTAAATATACGTTAACAATCTCTAAAGTGCATTGCAATTATTTTGAAATATTCTTTGATTCGCAAATAATTTATTAATATTAAAATGTATTTGTTAATTATTAAGATAACTCATTGATTCTATAACGTTTGTTTGCGTTTTAAATTCTTGTTCGTAGTAAAAAGCAATAACAAAAATAGTTATAGTAATTCTCGAAAAGAATCGAGTTACATTTTCAATTTCTTGTCTATTATAATTTTAAAATAATATTAAACTAGAATTAAGTTTTTAAATTGTAATGTTTATTGTTTGTCATAAATAATAGCTCGAACAAACGTTAAACAATGTTAGTTAAATAAGATTGCACTAAAAACGTAATTAATTAATCTTACATTTAAAGACAAAGACAATTTACGCTTTAATTGTCTCTTGCAACGTCTTAATTGTCGTCTTTTTTATTTTAGTAACTTTTTTTTTTACGAAGTTGTTAATGATTTCTTTGCAAAGTCTTGCGAACGATAGCTTTCTAATTAAAAGATTCGTAGATTTCTAATATTAATGAATCTCTCTAAGCGTCATCGTTACAAATTCGATTAACATTAGAACTTAGCTATAAATAGAAGACAAATCTATTATCTTTCTTATATTGCATAATTTTGAACTTCTTAAATGCTTTTTTTGAATAAATATTTACGTCGTTTTATTGCTCTCATTTATTTTTTACTCTCTTCTAGCGATTATACAATTGCTATTATGTTCGAATAGCGTCTTATTTGCGTTTCTTTTCTATACTAATATTAGCATATTTGTGACGCACGTATTTAGAAGACATCTATACGAACGACAATCTTTAGTTGAACTCACTATTTTTGATTTCTTATTGTACATTTTTAAAGACATAAGTCTAAGCAATAGTTAACAATGTGATTTAGCAATGTAATTTAACGATATTATTATAACAAATTCTATGAATAATTTTTGTTGTAAACGAAGAGCTTTTAGAATTTGTAAATTATAATAAAATTATTTGTGATGTTCGTTAATAAGTTGTTAACACTATAAGTATTCGATTAATTTACGCAACAATAATTTATTAGATTGCGACTATCTAGCGACCCAATTAAATAAACAAACAATTATGCTTACTTATTATTATTAATTTGTTCTACAATTGCAACATCTTATTAATAGATCGTAAATAACTTGTTATAAACAACAACAATCGTGAAGTTACGAAAAATATGTGTAGATTCAACTTCTATTGCTTGTTTATGCTACTAAGTGCGCTAATTGTGTTGCGCAATGTTATTTATCGTAATTAAGAGATTTCTTTTTGCGATAAAAAGACAATCAAAAAGATTAAAACAATTAAAAAGTTTTATTGTTAAAGATTTTTATTAGTTGTTGCAAATTATGATGTAAAAGTACTAATAATAAATCAATGTTATTATTTAATTAATTACGAAAAAAAGTAAAGCGCAAATTCTTCGAAAAGAAAATCGACTTCGAATTGCAAATAGCTTCGAGAAATAATAGCTAAAATGTTAATTTTAAATATATTAAAAAAAGATTATTGACAACAATATTAAATTAGACTCGAGATAAATTAACTTAAAATCGATCGAATGTTACTTGACGCAAAAACGAGAATAAGCTTAATTAAAAATCTTAAATTAAACGAACTAGAAATCTTAAAGAGAAGCGACAAATATTTTACTACTTTCTTTTATTGTTTGTTTTTTAATATTTATGCAATCTTGTCGCAATTGATTTAAACGTTTAAGACTTCTAAAGAGCGATATATAACGATCGCTTCGTGTAGATAACGCTATTTATAGAATTGCAAACTTAAATCTTTTACAAGAAGATGTTCGAAAACGAGCAAACGATTTATAAATTTGTTATAAAAGAGAAACTAATAAAAAAAATAACAAAAGAACAAAAGAACAAAAGCAATAATTAATAATTAATATTATTTATTGCTTTTCTAACGATTAAATAAAGAAATTTGTAATTGATCGAATCGCTATAAATAATAAAAAGATACTAGGCGAAAAAGTTATCAAAAAGAAATTCGAAGTTAAGAAAGAATTAATTAGATTTAATGACTACATAATTTAGCAAAAAAAGAAAGATCATTAATTCGAGATTCGCATGTTAAAGCTTTTATTTTCGCACTCAATTATTAAATTTAAAAATTGCTCAATTAGAACAATCAATTAACAAGACGTTAAACAAAAGAATTTTTTTTTGCTTTAATAACAAAAGATATGCGACGTGTTGTTTTTAGATAAAAACAAAAGCTAATGCAATATAACGAGCATAAGCTAAGAAATCTAAGTGTGAGCGAACAAAAAATTGCGTCCTAAATGAAGAAATTCGAGAAAAATTGTTTAGATTTATACAATGTTGTGAATTTAAAATTTAAGTATGTGCTTGCGCTATTATCGTTACAATTTATTATAAATTACTAATGTGTTTTGTAAAAACAAATACTTGCTTTCTAATCGTATCTTTTTTTTGTTAATCTTAAATATTAACTCTAAAGTAAAAGTGTTCTTGTTCGATAATTCTAAATTTTAAAATAGTACGAACGAAGATAACTTAAACGACATAAATAGCTTTCTATTTAATAATAATAAACACAATTTAAATTAAAATAACGTCGATAAAAATAATAATTTAGTCAAGAAGTTCAAAAGTAATAATAATAAGAAGAACAACGACGCTAAGAACGTAAATATAGTAAAGAGTTAAATTAAAAACTAGAATTAACAAAAGTAACTCTAACGTTAATTTATAATTTAAATAACTTTAATTCTTTAGCATAATTCTTTAATTCGCAAGTAATTTGTAAAGATGCTTGCAACATTACATTTAAGCAATCAATACATAGCAAAATAATGTTAATGACGTATAAGCAATAAAATTTAGTAGTAAAATAACATTTGCTAGATTAATTTATGCTAAATATGTTATTGCTTCTTGCTTATTTATCTTATTGATTAAGATAACTTTAATAGTTACTTTATGTAAAGTCTTAATATTGTCGATTTAATGTCTCGAGACGCCTCTTAATTACATCGACGTTATGCACGTATTAATTTAACTAACGCAAGTATTTTAACTCACAAACTTAATTATTGTTCTTGTTAAATAATTGAAATTTTATTTCAATTGCTTGCATTATAATGCTTATAAAAAGTTAATTATTAATTAATAATATTAGTGTTTATTGTGAACTTTTATTAAGAAAGCACATATATGTGACGTTCGTTCTTTTAAATCTTTGTTATTAAGAAAAATCTTTTTTAATTGAACGAGATCGTTGAGAACGCAAGAAGCTCTTCTTCGTAATACGTCTTTTCTTTATCACAAAACGTAAAATAATTGTCAATATTATCTCTTAAGTTTATGATGTGCTTCGTTCGACAAATTTGTCTTTACTCTTTAGTTAATAGCGTCACTATGCAAGGATTTAAATAAATATAAATTACGTTTAAGTAATATGTTATTTTGATTTGTGACTTGCTAATGTGATGTTATAGCGATGTAATTGTGTACTAATGTATTTAGAGCTAGTATATTTAAATTTAAACATAGATGAAGTTCGTTCAAAACATTTTGTTATTTATAGCAATAACTACATTTAATACGATCTTAACAAAAGTTATATTAGAATTAAAAATTATAATAAGAATTTAGTTTACACTCTTACATCAAAGCTACAATGCACGAAATAATAAAATTAAGCAATAAAACATTCTTAGTTACTACTTTTTATCGTTGCACAATATTTATATAAATGATTTTTTTTCATATTTTTAATAACTTATTTTTGCTCTTTTGCTTTAACGTTTAAATGTAAAACGTATAAAAGCTTCTTAATGCTTGAAATTGCAATTTAATGATCATTATTAAAGTAAACACTTCTCGCGAACAATTCTCTAATCGCAAAATTCTTAACTTACGTACTAGCTTCAATGTTATGAAACACACTTATATTAATAAGTCGTAATAGACTTGTTTATCTTTTTAAATCGTAAAGTTGTAATTAAGAAAAGTTAAACATTTAAGAAAATTATCGTTCATTTATTGATTTATCGTTGAAAACAATTTAATGAATCAAACATTTAAGTGAATCTTAAGATAAGTTAACGCATCGTAGAAAAACGCGATCGAAATGTAGTTTAACATGTTATGCAAATACGTTGTTAACGATCACATTTCTAATTTTGTTTCTTAATTATGTTTATTTATTAAAGACTAGATTTGCTATATTTGATTGTCAAATTTAATGAAGTGTTTAATTAAGTATCTTAATAATTAAACGCATCTTGTTCTAGAATGTTGCGATAATTGATAATATTATTATTAATTAAGATTAATCGACATATATAAAAAAGATAAGATTTGTTAATATCTCGTCTTGACATTTAAATGTTATAGACATTACTCGTTTTTATTTCTAATTCTTTTTACTTCGCAACTAAAGCACAGTTTGTTGCTACACATTGCTAGTTGCACTTCTAATTAAATTCAAAATTAAATCACAACGAACTCTAATAAATTATGTTAACGATTTTTAATTTTACTTTATGAGAGAAGAGATACAACGCATGAAGCAATAGAATTTAGCAATAAAACTATGATTTTAATTATTATTACGTATCGTTATACAAGATCTTAAGAAATAATTTATATTTCTTATTAATAATTATTACATCTTCCTTAACTTGGCGTCGAAGTGCGTAAGATTACATAATATTAATTATTAAATAAGTATTACGCAAAAGCTATAAGAAGAGACGCTAACGAATAACTCTTAATATATTATTGTATCACAAAGCTATTTAGTTTTGAACAACAATTGCAAAAGTTATAAGTCGTAACATTAAAAATAATAAAACGTAAAATATTAACAAGTAACTAAAAGTTAACTTTATTTAAATTAATACTTGTCTTAATACTATTATAATTATTAACAAATAACAAATCTATTTTGGGTCGCTAATGTAAGTAAGTGTCGCCTAATAATACTTCGTACGCTAAGCAAAGTTTATAATTCTAGTAATTTATCACGAGAAACAATGCTTTCTTACAATAGAGAATAACTTGTTTTTTTTAATTGCTAGCTTTTGCTTTAAGTGTCTTATTTAAACGTCGAACTTTATAAACAATTATATTGTCAACTATATGCGACGTTTGCTTTGTTAAATAAGAAGCTCTAAATAAATAATAATCAAAAAATTAATATAAGAATGAATAGCACTTAAGATGTTACTAGATAACATAATGTAATTATACACATTTCTAGCACTAATTTTTATTGTTCGAAAACTTATATTATTAAGATAGAAAACTATTATTGAAAAGACAAAATTTGACGAATAAATTTCAAGTAATAACTTGAGGCTACAATCTTTGTTAAATAATTATATTTAAACCTTAGCTTTAACAACATATCAACTAGTATTAAAATCCAAAATAGAATTTGATTGTATCAATTATCAAAGTTATATCGAGCTAGAATTTCAACGTGAATACATTGTATTAAATGACTTCTTTATTAACTAATAATTGTTTATAGACGTAAAAAGCGACAATTTTTATAAAAGTTTAAGAAGACACGTTTAATTTACAAAAACTATTGTTGCGCAAGCAAGAAATACAAAATGCATAATTTTTAATTCTTAACATTGTATTTAAAAAAAAGACGCAATTTTAATAAAAAATCTACTTGTAAACAATAAATTAACGTAAATATTGCTCTTTTTACGCTTTTAAGTTACACTAAGATCTTGAAACTCTAGTGCGCTTTTAAAAGAAACACTTTTACAAATAAATACTAAAAAATATCGCATATTAAACAAAAAAATAAAATATATCAATAGTGCACAAGCGACTTACAACTATTTCGACTTTCTTGTGTTATGTAATGAAGCAAATAAATTAAACGCAATTATTAAACTTAATTATGCGAACTTCAAGTAAAATTTAAGCAAAAAAAGATTTAACAATAAAATGAAAAATAATCGACAAAAAGTTTACGACATAGATTAAATTGCAAGAGTTATTCTTGTATTATTTTCTACTATTTATCGTAATAGCTTATACAATCTAATATAACTGTCGTAACTTCATTTTTACTTTAATTGATTTTGTTTGCTTCAAAACAAATTTCTTAACGTTTAATAGTAAGCGAATATTATTTGTGAATTTTTATTAAATTAATCTTTATATCTTTTTGCAATTTAATCACAAAATTAATACTTCATTTTTCAAAATTCGTTAGCGATATATTGATGTTTATTTTAAGTAGATTGATTGTTAATTAAGCATAATCTTCGTCGAAATAGCTAGAAAAAACTCGATCATTGCTACTTAATTAATTATTTCGTTCTTCGTATAATAAAGCTTCGAACTACATAAAGAAAACAACAATTAATAATAAAATCTAACAATAGAATCTCTTGTCATTAAATTAAATATAAAAGTATTAGTTACTTTAGTCTCTAAGTACTACTCTTATAATTGAGACAATTTTCGTTCACGTTTGTACTATCTTTTATTTTATTTCTTCTAACATTACGTGCTATCTCTAAAACATCTTATTATAATCACAAAATTCTCGCAACTCGATCAAAATACATTGTTCGATTCAAAAAAGCACTTAAACAATAATAGCGTTCTTAACACATTCTATTGATTTAATTTTTTTAATCTAGAAGTTACTAAAACTTACTAAAATCTTTTCTCGTTTATTCGAAAAAACAAACGTTAAATAGAGTCTTTATTTAACAAACGTTTGCGTCTTAATAATGAAAATATAATTATGTGAACAATTAAGAAGCATTTTATGTTTAAAGAATAATAATAAAATTAAACTCTTTAGAGTTAAGATACAAAATTAAGACTAATGAAGCATTTAAATTTTTAATGAAGTAGTTAAGCTTAAAAAATCAAGTTTTAAAGTAATTAATACAAGATTGTTTACGTCGCTATTAATGTGCTCAAAGTTATTTGCAAAAGTTATGAAAAAACAATTCTTCATTTAATTTTCACTAATTTAGAAACTTTTATTATAAGATAACACAAAAAAAACAATAATTAATGTTAAAAGTTTAAAGATTTATTGCAAAGAATTATAGAGCAATCTTTGCAAAGTATAAATCAAGACTTTTTTATTTATTTTCGCTTCTTTTCTCTTGTATTTCTAGAATTTAACTTCTATTGTTATAATCAATTGTTAACTTTTTGCTTTTGTAATTATTCTATTATTATTTTTCGATAATATTTTATTTACATTCAAGTTGACGTACTAATACGAATTTTACTTCTAATTTTAGAAAACGAAGTTTATAAAACGCAAAAAAATAAAACGATATAATTAACAAAACTTTAATAATTAACTAACAAAAATAATGTTAAATCTTAATATCTTTTTTCAATTATTAGAAAAATTAAGCTTCGACAAGTTTGTTCGCTTTTTATGAGCGAATATAATTATTTCGAGACGTACAAGATTCGTTAAGTTAATTAAAAAGCGTACAAATCTAATTAGACGCAATGTTCTTAACGATTTAAAGACAAGTATTTAAGTGTTTATTGCTTTAGACAACTAATTAAGTTTAAATTATCTTTTTTTTTAAAAGTTATCGCATACTTTATTAATATAAATTAACAATATAAAGAAATTTTATTAATTTTTTAAGTTTTTAAAGAGTAAACACATAGAAAAGCGATTAACGAATGTAATATATAACATTTTAAAGAAATATAATCTTCAAAATCGCTTAATAATTATTATCGCAAACAACGATAATAACAACAAAACATTACGAAGAGCTCTTATTAAGATTTTGCGAAATAATAACATAATTTAGAATTCGAAGCTCGAAACAATAAATTGCATAAATTATATTATGTAAATTGCGATCAACAATTTGTTAAAGACGCTTAAAATACGTGTTTAAAACAAGAATATTATTATCGAATTTAAGAAAAAGAATTTTAACAATCTAATTAAGAGAAGAAATTTTTTTGAAAAGACTTTGCGCAAGATAAAATCAATTGCTAGCTTCTATTGTTATAAGTTTTAACAAATATAATTTTAAATTTAACTTATTGTTATTGCGATTAATGCGTTAATCGTTTGATACAAAGTCTTTCGCAAACTTTAAACAAATAACGTATTAAACAAAAACGTAAAAAGCATAATTTAAGATATTAAGATTTGTTAAGACAATATCTATGCTATGTTGCAACGAACGTACGACATAAAAAACTCTATATATAAATAACTTTATATTTGGGCGAAATTAAAGTTTCGAATGCTAGAATTAACAAAAAATGAGTAAAATTAAATACGTTACATAATAACACTTTTGAAATCTTTTAAAAAACTTATTTGAACATTAAGTTTTTTTTAAAATTTTACGAATTGCGAAGCTTGAAAAATTTACAATGCAATGCATAATTATTTAAAAAACTAACGACAAATCATTGCGAGACTTTTAGATATAACTTAAACGAAAAAGTTATAAAAAGATATTTAGATCGTCAAGAATTAAATTGATGTATACTATAAAGCTATTTATAACAAAGCAAATACATATTTTAATGTTAAAGCTTTGCTTAACTCGTTTAGAAAACAATCGATATATAGCGTACGTTACTCTATTAATAATGTTTCGCATTCTATTGTCGCCTTCTATTGCTTAAAAAATTAACGTCTCTTTACAAAATTAAAGTTAATTATTAGTAGTGTGATCGTCGGGTCGGGTTTCAACCCGATCGGGTTAACTCGCCCAGCCCTGACCCTAGGGTCAGGCAAATTTCCTAGCTCAACAGGGTGGGACGAGCGAAGAATGCGCGCCAAGTGTCCAACCGACCCACGCGATCACGTGACATCACGTGAAGCGCTAACCCGATTGGGCTAGCGCAAGGTCTACGCTAATCGCATTTGGTTAGCGCGAACCCTTGCACTAGCCCAATCGGGTTAGCGCATAGATAAGATAAGATAAGATAAGATAAGCGAATGCTAACGCGACGAAGTTAGCTTGGGTTCTTGGCATTGGCTCGACGAAACCCAACCCTACTGGGCCCAAGAGGGTGGGTCGGGTTAAGAAAAAAGTGTTCGACCCGACCCAACGATCACACTAATTATTAGTTAATAAACGAAAATACGTTTTAAGAGTTTAAGAAACACTATAATGATAGCTATTTGCAATATTAAAAATTAGAATATTATTAACGTCTCGCTATTAAATTTAAAAAGAGATAGTTTTTAGCAATTGTTGTGCTAGCTACTTAACGCAACATTAACAATTAACAAAACGTCGTCAATAACACATAAAATATTGCGTTAAAGACGAAGATCAACGAAACAATTGTTTAGCTTGCTAAGTTAATCGAATCTATTAATGAGTCTTTTATTTTAAGCGTTTAAAGCACTTTGAAGTCTTAATTCTTAACATTGACTCGTATAATTAAAGACGTTTTAGCGATTCTTATCTTAAGTGTTAATGTTAAACGATTGTTTTTAATGATACGCGATGTGATTACTTATTGTCGCAATCGATTTCGCGAACACATTGTTAAAAACATAATAATAATTAAACGTACAAATTAATTTGTTAAAGACATTTTAAAGAACGCAAACAATATATTGTTTATTATCGCAAAGAAGCTAAATTAAAATATTAAAAAAATTAATGACAACAAATTTTTATTAAATATTACTTGAGCAACAGAATTAAAAAACGATAATAAGAAGTTGAACAATAACTTAGACTTCTAGACGTCTTTTATCGAATTAAATGATTTAGACAACGCTACTTATGCGATAACAATAGTAGATAACAATAGAAATCAAGATCAAATCAATACGTTAAAAGAACTTTAAGCTTGTTTTTTTGCTAATCTTTCTTTAACATTTTTGATAAATGAAATTCAAAATTACGTTAACAATAATGCGAGAAGTTATCGAAGCTCAAGTTACTCGCAAACAAAGTTAACATTGCTCGCGTATTCGTAGAACTCAAGTCATTCTTAATTGATGCCTTAAGTAATTATATTTGTTTTCGCGAAGAGTTAACAACAATACATAATGAACAAATTAAGTCAAAGTATGTTAATTCGTTCGCAAAAGATATTTGCGAAGCGACAACGAATCAATACACAAAGTAACTATTAATTTAGCTTAAACGTGATAGAGAAATAGCGAGAGAAACTTAATTTCAACATACATCAAACGAAGCTTAATTAATTGCCATAGTAGCTAGATTTTATTCTAAGTTTTCAATAATACTTATTTTTAGATCTTAGTGTTTTAAACTTTCAAAATCAATTTCACGAATTCTATCTCTATATATATGATGTAATTAAATAGCGTTAAGTCTCTATTAATCTATTGCTTGAATTTGTCACTTAAATTTTGAACGCAAATTGTTGATGCATTTAACTATGCAAAGCATAAGACGTATCTTATTATTTATTTAATTTTATACTAATCTTATCGATAAGATTGGGTGAATCGAGTTGGACATTCGACGCGCATTCTTCGCTCGTCTTACCTTGTTAGACTAGGAAATTTGCCTAACTCTAGAGTCAAGGTTGGGCGAGTTAACTTAATTGGGTTAAAATCTAACCCAACGATTACACTACTTTTTAGTTAACAAATATTAACAAATTGTAAGCAATTATTAATACAATATTTATAACAAACACGTATATAGTATTTGCAAATACAATTATTCTAATTATAATACTCTATTTTATACAAGTTATAAAATTATTCTTAAATGTACTTATAAATATTGTTGTATATTTTTGCTCAAATAAAATTTATTTATTATTGTAATCGATTTTTATCTTAAATATTAAATATTGCTCTTAAATCTTTTAGCAAAATTATATTTTAATATTAACGCTTACTCTTTATAGATAGTTTACACTATCTATTACAGCGTTTGTCGATCATTCGAAGCTATTGTATCATATCTTGTAATGTCGTTTATAAATAGTTAGAATTGAATGTAGGATTTATTCTAGAGTTAGAACTTGTCGAACATCAAATATAATTTCGCAAAGGAGATCTAAGCACTGAGGCAAGCTCCATGCAAGACTTGCATAAAGGCTTCTATCATTCCACGAGTCCACCCTGTTGCTAATGCAGGGTCACGCCTCTTTCGGAAGCAATTGCTTTCTCATAAGAAATAGGAATACTTCAATTACTTTATCGAGGCTTCGATGGTACGCGACTTTACGGCCGGCATATCTGCCCTGCTACATCAATTATCCATTCAATCCTTTCAAGATTAAGACCTCCGCCTTGGTCACAAACACAGGCCTTCTCCCAGCGTTCTCAACAATATCGCCATTAGTGTCGATTGACGGACTTTCAATATCGTCCACAAGATCTCTGACTTTCCCCCCCTCCCACTCGCCTTTGGAATTGGTCCAAAAGACTCGCTTGATGCCGGCAGAGTGCATGTACGAGATACAACGATAGCCTAAGTTATTCCTAAGTAAGCGAGAGTCCTTCACGGTAGTGCCGCAGATTGGCAATATAAACGGGGAGCAGAGGTCCCAGGCATGAATCCAAATCCCTGCTGGAATACAGAAGATGATATGGGAGCGGTTAAGTTTGCTTACATGGCCTTGAATGCGTTGCTGAAGCCTGCGTGCATGGTATTGGAGCCTGCAACGGACTCTGAGGCTTCTTTTTCGGATGCGGGAATTTAAGTTCGTCGTGCAGCGATCCTGTCAATGGCCGATCTGTTATATCCAAGGCTCTAGCACCAGATTTCTCGCCGCTTGCCGCCTCTTCATCATCTTTGCCCGCTGGTTTAGATGTCGATTGCATATATGTCCGACCAAGTCTTGCCACATAAAGATCGGCTCCTTTCAAACGAGGATCTTTCATTCGCTCCGCAACCTGATGGGTCTTTGTCGGTATACGATTTTGTGGCACAACAACAGCGGGGCTTCTATGCTCATCGCGTGTGAGCGCTGATTTGTTTTTTTTGCCATTACTCTGAAACTTGTGATGGTGATGGTGGTGGTGGTGGTGGTGAGGAATGGGACTGATGTGTTGTATGCCGTACAGATACTGCTTCCGGTGTTTCTCGTTGCAGGGCAGCGCCGGTCTCCGCAACGCCTCCAATCTTTGGTACTCCACGGAATTGACGTGGTTCTTCATTTTCTGACGCTCCTCCTGCTCCTCCTGCTGCTCCTCCTCTACCTGCTGCTGCACCTTGTTGGGGTTGTCCTCCTTGTAGGGTGCCTTGTAGTAGGTCGGAGCAGGGTTCAAATCGCGACTGTTGAACCTGAGACATGCCACGGCGCTCCGAGACGGTAAAGCCCGCTGTGACTTCCTCGCAGACAGCGTCGGCGTAGGCTGTGAGACGCTGTAATCTTGCCTGTCGTTTAGAACGACTCGGTAATTTAAAACATGGTTTTTGTAACCACTGCGTCGAGCGAGCGGAACCTTGACAAGCTATAGTGGAAGAGGGTGAGAGAGCAGAGTTGATAGCCATCATCTCAGAGTGCATTGAGAGCGGCGTGTTTGCCAGACACCCTCCACCAGTGCCGACAACCTGATTCGCAAAGGCGCTGTACGGCTTGGTAGACTTGCCGACACCCTTGGAGTCCCGCAGCTGCGTATGTCCCGTGGTGCCTTTGCACTTCGTTTGGAGAGCGCGCACAGCAGGCCCATGGACTGCGCTTACAGAGCGCACTTGGCCAGTAATAAGTGCACCACCACTGTAACCGGAGCGGTAATCATTGAAGCCCTGGCCGATGACCTTTCCACCGCGGACGATGACACTACCGTGGCGATAATGAAGAGGAGACATGGAAGCCTGCTCAAGGCAAAGGGAGAGATACATATCGTTGGGAGACATCTTCAGAACTTTTCTTACTAATGTAACGTTGATGAGAGGAAGTGTAGACCGGTTAATTACTTAGGCGAGCGTTCCAACTTACTGTTTCTGCTGCGTGATGAGCGTTGAGGTTTGTTCGTTCACTTTACGTATCGTCAAGACAATGTTTACCTTATGAAGCGACAAGAAAGAAGCGAATTAAATCTAGGGCTTATTCTAGGGTTTCTGACGCGGTAAAACTTTCCTCGGCGCGTAGCAGCCTGTTACGATTCGTCCGGTAATCTTGAGGTCTCGCGTCTATTGCCCTGCTGCGATGCGCGTGAAGCGGCTCTCTTTCTATAAATCTGTCACCGAGTGCAGCTACGCAGAATATATATGGATCTTTAGCTCTAGGACTACTCAAGTCATCATAGTATCCAACACCTCAAGAAACAGCCAAGCAGCGGCTCTCTGCCAAGCAGCTTCCACCCTACTACAATGATATCTAGGACTTTCTCCAGGCGATGGACCGCGAATAATGCTATATGATAATTTGCAGTCCAATTTCACCTACTCCCGACCACATAAATTTCAAATATGGGATTTCCGAAGCTCTTCAAGCCGTTTCGCCTCCTTCGTCAAGATCTTCGGACTCTGTCGCAGCGCTATGTCTCTGATTGGACGTTATTCAATCAATTGATCGTTGCAAGCGCCGTCTACGTCTTCTTCACCAACTTGCTGCCAGGGATCACTTTCGCAAGTGACTTGTATGTACTGACGGGGCAGTCATGGGGCACCATCGAAGTGGTCTTTAGTACCGGCCTTTGTGGGATTATATTTGCGCTGTAGGTCCGCTTCCTTGCTTTTACAAGTCGATGCCCAAATCATCCTGGCAGCCCTGTTGTCATCGAGCTCCTTTTTTGGCACATGCCTTCAGAGTCTGCATGATAGAAGCTGTATGGGTTTGAGAGAATGCATTTTCCATCTCTGACACTTTTAGATTTTCAAACCAGCCGCTCACCATATTAGGTGTCACTGGACCCTTTTCCGTTTTGGCAGAGACGATATACTCTTTGTGTACTGACACCTTCGGTGTGAGTACAGCTGCTAAAGTCGTGTTACTTACTCTGCTGAAACTCTTCATGTAGATACAGTTTCTGCCGTTCATAGCCTGGTCTCTTATTCATGCCGGATGGATGCACATCATTCTTGCGATCTTCAACGCCCACGATTGGACAATGTGCTACGTAACGACGTTCTCGGCGGAGATCTTTTCACTCTTGAATAGTATTATCTACTTTCATAAGGCTATCCAAGAGCTGCAGCGCGCACATAATGGCCTTTCATTTGAAGCTTTCCTGTATAGCATCATCGGTGCGATTGGGACGATGCTTGTGGCAATCTTCCTTTCTACAGCAGAAAAGTGGAAGCCGCTCTTCCATCGTTACATTCGGATGGGCCTTGCCGAGTACGCTGCTGCAATCAGTATAATTATCTTCATCGGCCTACCGCGTGTCGGCGAGCTGAGCAATCTGGACAGGCAGACGTTGCAAATCAGCACTACGTTCAGACCGACAAGTCCTGAACGCTCGGTATTCTTCATTCAATTCTGGCGACTCGACGTGAAGTGGATCTTTGCTGCGCTGATACCTGGTCTCATCATCACCATTCTCTTCTTTTTCGATCACGAAGTGAGCAGTATCATCTGTACCGTCGAACGGTATGGCACGAAAAAACCTGGCGGTTTTGCTTGGGATATCGCTTTGCTAGGGTGCACCACGGCCATGTGCGGTATTCTAGGTATACCTCCAGCGAATGGGCTGCTTCCACAGGCGCCATTGCATTCCGAGAGCTTATTGCACATTGAGAAAGAGGAAACTCGCGTGTCCGCTGAAGACGAGGAAGAGCCAGAGGTTCGATCGGTAAGACGTGTGTACGAGCAACGATGGAGCGCTTTCCTACATGCCGGTGCTATCTTTGTTTTCATCAGCCCACCTTTCCAACACGTTCTCGGCTTGACCCCGACAAGTGTGCTAGCAGGACTTTTCCTGTATATGGGCGAACAGAGCCTGTCCACCAAGTATGATCTGGTGAATGTGAGAAGCTTCAGGGTTTGCTGACAAAAGCTAGTCCAATCCTGTACCGCTTCTTCTACATCCTCACCCCAGCGTCAGAACTCCGACCACTACCAACTAAAGTGCGAAGTTATTGGGCCATTCATGGTTACACTGCCGTTCAGATCATCGTCACGGTTTTGATCTTCGTCATAACATTGACTAAAGGTGCTCCTGCCTTCCCCGTGGTCATCATCGCTCTGGTGCCCATACGTTTGCTGTTCATGAACAAGATTTGGAACCGCGAAACTCTTCGATACGTCGACGCATGGGCGTGCAAAGAAGGAACACCGGAAGACGAACAAGATCGACTGGCTGAAGAAGAGAAACGAGCGAGGCCTGAAGAGGGTCTAATGGCGACCAATGCGAGTCAACAAACTTGATAGACCCAGGTATCCAACTTCCCAGATCACTGGGCCTCTTAGACAGGTCTCCTATTCGACATGGACACAGCCGTCCCCATCTGGCACAGACTCCCACACCCGAGGAGCTGTATGTAGTCATCGCGATCTAGGTATCTTCGACCTGGGGAACATGCAGCGGCTTGGTCAGAAAGATAAAGCTCAGTCCACAGATCACCGTACGGAACACGCTTCGAGTCTTACGCACACAGCAACCTTGTGATCTAAAGACGTTTTTAATCAACTCGACCACTACCTCTGAATTGCCCCAAGCGGCTGACAAGCGCCTTCATGTCCCCCATCCATGACTTCAAGGCTTAGCCCGAGACGAATGTGCTAGAAGGCCAGTGGGAATTGCACAACGAAAACTTTGCATTGCGTTCATCGCGCTGCATAGCTCAGCCAGGCAATTTTGCGCATGACTGAATCTGATCCAGATAGATTTTCTGGAATAAAGCTGGAGCGACGCTCCTGTACACGACCCAAAAGATGGCTGCTTCGCACATCTGACTCGGACAGGACTCATGGTGGATTCGCAATCCAGTGTAAAAATTTCGCATACAATGCTCAACAAGGTCTTCCTCGCACTCCTCGATACCTCCCTCTTTGCACGCGTCATCCACGCTATCCCACCCTCTATCGTCATTTGTGCCTACTATCTAGTAGGTCGCGAGAGGGCCTATACTCTCGGACCACCCTTTTTGCTTTCGTGATAGGATTTGAAGAGAAAGCGGTAGGAACGACAGCAATTTCCTATGTTTGTGCTAGCGGGAGGGTCTCATCCCATGCTCTTCGGTAAAGGCTATGACGGATCAGAAAATCTCTACCAGCCAGGACCGCAGCCTCATTGAACGGAGTGACATCCGACGGACGGCCTCAGGTGAACTCTCGACTTTCTCCAATATCACACACATCGAAAACGCCCGTCTCTGGGATATCACTCCTGCTCAAAGCTTTCTTCAGCATCTTCGGTGGCTCCAATACATCTTCTTCGGTCAACACCCATGTCCCCCAATGTATACCCATCGCTTTTCTGCACTGGGTATCCTTGAAGATCTCAACGGAGTCAAAAGGATTGGCGTGCATTGACGAGAAGACCCAGCGCGGGTCGTAAGCACCTATGGGTATCAGACCCAAGTCAAATGGCCCTCGCAGTTTACCGATTTGCCTGAATGCTGGACAACGAGGGTAATTGAGATCGGGACTGTAGTCGTCCGCACCCTCTGGAAGCTTCGGCACAGCTCTGTACCCGGTATCGCCACCAAACCAGACTTTCTTGCCTCCACTCTCGACGCTCCAGGATGCCCACAGCGTGTGTCCTCGATCGAATGCTGTTCGGGCACTAGTGTGCTGGCATGGAAGGCACGAGATATGGGCATTCATGTTCCTTTCGCTAATCGCTGACGCCGCACCCGGATCTCCGTCCGGATTTGAGATTCGCGGCTTGCTACCACTGGGTGATAACGTGAAGTCCCGCTCTTCCCACCAATCGAGCTCTGTGACCTGCGTGACGCCGGAGTCGTGGAACCACTTCTTGTTACCCAATGGTACGAAGAAATGAACGTTCGGATGTTTCGCTTTGATCTTCATGATTGTGGGGTGGTCCATGTGGTCGTAGTGATTGTGCGAGATGACGACCGCATCGATTTTCGGGACCTCTTCGATCTGGCAGGGCACCTCTGTAAACCGCTTTGGGCCAAGCCAGCTGAAAGGGCTGCATCGTTCACTGAAGACTGGGTCGAAGAGTATACGCAAGCCTCCAGGGAATTCTACATAATAACAAGCATGACCTAACCAGGTTGCGCGGAGAGTCTTTGTATCTCTGGTAGGAAGAAAGTCCGGCTTTCGGACGGGTACCGTAGGAGGTGTGGTGTTGGGCTGATTGGCCTTCCCTGACAACCGCCGCCTTTAAAGATCAGCACTGCTTCCTCTGTAGGACGAATTGCATACCAAATCATTTCTCGCGCAATGGCTGGTCCCGGCATCTCCTTCCAGCTATCCCAAGGATTCACAAAGCCTTTCCCGTCCTTGACATGATGTCGCTTTTCCTTGGCTTCCTCTGGTGTAGCACCTGTAATCGCAGAGCTGGAGACCGTGGCCGCATAGAGCGCGGCAGCAGTCGCGGAGCTGGACATCAAGGGCGAGTTGGAAACTGACCGTTTTGGGTTAGGTTTGGTCGTGTTTGAGAAGCGGAAGAACAGTCGGCCGAAGAGGCTCATTTGAGCTGGTTGGAACAACGATCTGGGATGCGAATGGTCCAAATAAGTACTTTATCTAGACTCTGTAGCTTTCGGACTTCGGACATAAGACGCAGGGGAGAAATGTTGCAGCCTGGTCTTAAGATTGGAGGCTGACAAGCAAGCAAGCAATGACGGAGCTCGGCGAGGAGATTTCGACCGACGGGTCAGTGAAAGCAGAAGTAGGACAATTTCACTACATTGAAGTTCAAAGTACCTGGGAATTGTGCAAAACCTGAGGGTCCTCAGAAAGGGACCAAGAACTGCCAAGAGAATCGCGCTGTAATTCCGCACTCTCAAGAGTAGAAGTATCATGACGAATATTTGGCAAGTCCATCCTCCCAGGACCAGTTCCATGAGACGTCGAAAACGATGTTGCCGTGACACGTGAAGAGTCGAGAGCGTATGGACGGAAGTGGTGCGACGCCCATACCTCAGAAATCCGCTGTCGGGGTTGAAGATAGTGGATTGAACCCCCTAATCTCCACACAAGCCGGCGGAGAGGGCAGTCTTCTGTCGCAAGTCTCGAATAATCCCTTCTTCACCGCTGTAAGTGACCTGAGAAAGCGTAGCAATTCCAACTGACTGTTGCAGGGTATAGGCCTAGCTGGCTTTGGTGTCGTACTTGCTACCGCCCAAAAAGGACTTCGCCATGGCGCAAGCATGCTCAAAAGACGACTGCTCGTCGACGTCGAGATCAATGTCAAGGACGAGTCGTACCCTTGGTTTTTGCAATGGATGACGATGCACCAGCGGGCACAGCTGCCCGGCAATCCTTCCTTCACCGCTGTAAGCACTGATCGGAAGATTGCTAAGGCTGGGGTCTACGAATCTCTGCTGCGCCGCTTCACTCCTGGGATGCACCATCTCGCGATTCATACGGAAAAGGTCACGCACCCAAACGGTTCCGTCCAGACCCAGTTCGCTCTCCTGCCCGGCCCTGGCAGGCACATCCTTAGATACAAGAATGCATTTCTCATGGTCAATCGAGTCCGCGAGACGAAATCTATGGATATCCATTCGGGCAGACCATGGGAATCCATCACCTTGACGACCTTATATTCCCAACGTCACGTATTTGAGGACCTCTTCATCGAAGCACACAAGCTTGCGCAACGATCTACAGAAGGTAGAACAATCATGTACACAGCAAAGTCAACGAGCTGGGAGAAATTTGGAGAGCCACGAAGGAAAAGACCTATTGAGTCTGTAATACTAGACCAGGGGGTCAAGGAGCGCATTGTGGTAGATGTGAAGGAATTCCTGGCCAGTAGCAAATGGTACTATCAACGCGGGATACCGTATCGAAGAGGGTACTTGCTTCATGGACCTCCAGGCAGTGGGAAAAGCTCGTTCATACAAGCACTAGCCGGCGAGCTAGATTATAATATTGCCATTCTAAATCTCAGCGAGCGAGGCCTTACCGACGATCGGCTGAACTTCCTCCTTACTGTGATTCCGAAAAGGACTCTGGTGCTTCTAGAAGACGCTGATGCAGCTTTTGCTAATCGCAGACAGACCGATAGCGATGGCTACAGGGGCGCTAATGTCACATTTTCTGGCCTTCTTAATGCCTTGGACGGTGTAGGTAGCGCTGAAGAGCGCGTCCTGTTTCTGACCACTAACCATGTTGAGCGGCTTGATGCAGCGCTGGTGCGGCCCGGCAGGGTCGACATGACTGTCAGACTGGGAGAAGCCACGCGGTGGCAGGCTGGCATGCTGTGGGATCGATTTTATGGGGATTTGGACCAATGCGAGAGCTTCAAACGAGAGTTCCTATGCAGGCTCGAAGCGCTAGGGATCCTTGAGTCGGATCAGACCAAGAGACCTGAGCCAAGGACGCGGACCAGTGCAGCAGCCCTGCAAGGCTTATTCCTGCACAATAAAGACGACATGGAAGGAGCAATAGCTATGGCGTCGGGTTTGGTCAACGGACCCCCACAGTGAGTCTATTCCTCGAGCTGGTCCTAGAAGAGAAGCATTCCAACGGCAATCGCCTGCAATGAAGATTCCTTCCAATTGAGGTCTGTCGCAATGGTGAACCAAGACGTTCTCGATGGAACCTACATAGAGCGGTGTAGTCGGTTAATACATTGAGATTGATCGTTCGATCTTTGCCTTGGGAGAATGCGGAGTTCTTCCAGGCAGCGATGGGGGGATGCACGTCGGCTGAGCGTCGCTCAATGGTTGGCAGAGCGCAGACGATCATGCACCAGTCGGGTGAGCGACAGCTGCTGTGCTGCTGTGTAACGGATCTTCTCGCAATCTAGCCTGATGTCTCTAAAAGTCCGGCCAAAGGCTGAGAGAGCTCACGTGCATGTATGCAAGTAAGTACGCGTGGTGCTGGATCTCATCCCATCGCTGTGCCTTGGACCAGCTTTCTGGGTCCAGGACGGCATGTTCCTTCGTCAAGTCAAGCCTATGCATGCGGTGTCATTCTGCTCTTCCAAAGGCTTCGGGGGCCACGTTCGTACTCGCTTCTTCGGTCAGCCATGGTATGACTCGGCTACACCTTGGCTTGGTGGCCTTCTGGAGGCATCCGAATGGCAGTTCAGGTCGTTCTCTCAAAGCATCGAGGCTCTCCGGCCCAGTCATCTTATTTGATGCTGCTCCTTCCCATCCTGGTCTTTTACCTCCTTTGCTTCCTTCCCTGACTGTGCTGCCGTGCAAGCTGTACCCCACCGGTGTGGTTGCCACCCATCAATGATCGACGTTTCCCACTGATAGCTGCTGCTCAATCCCGTCATGTATCAAGTCTACAATGTGTATGCGATTTGCGCTTTCGCAGCTATAGGTTTAGAACCCTGCTTCGTTTGCACTGCGCAGCAGCTGATCGTTCAACTTAGGCGGCGGGCTATTTGGCTTTGATATCAGCTCTATGAGTGGTGTACTAGGCACCCAAGCCTATACCAACTATTTCAACGTTCATGGCCAGTACAAGCAAGGTGCGATCACTGGTGCAATGCCCGCGGGATCGCTGCTCGGCACTCTCTTCTCTTCCTTCATTGCCGATGGCATGTCTCGTCGAAGTGCCGTCCAAATCGCTGCTATAGTATGGATTATCGGCTCTATGTTCGTTGCTTGCGTCCTGTGTCGGTCAGGTCTGACCAGCTGTTAGAATTCAGACCTCCGCCAATGGCATAGCGCCGCTCGTCGTTGGACGTGCCACTGCTGGCGTGGGTATAGGCATTGCTTCGGCTATGGTTCCAGTTTACCAAGCTGAGATTGTAAGTATGTATCTGATAACGCTGTGTCCTTGCTCACATGCTCAAAAGGCACCTAAAGAGATTCGAGGGAGGGTCGTCTCACTCCAGCAGTGGGCTATCACATGGGGTATACTAATTCAGTACTTCATCCAATACGGTTCATCGTTCGTAGGAGGCGGGGCTGCAAACCCCAAACAGAGTTCCGCCGCGTTTCGCATACCATGGGCAGTTCAAACGATCCCGGCCGCCATTCTCTTCGTCGGCATGTTCTTTATGCCCTTCACCCCTCGCTGGCTCGCTGGTCAAGACCGTTGGGAAGAGTCGATTCGCGTACTCGCCAATTTACACGGCAACGGTGATATCGGTCATCCCAAGGTCTTGGCACAGTATCGAGAGATCGAAGAAGCTCTACGCTTTGAGCGCGAAGAGGCGGTGTCGTCCTTGCGAGCCTTGACAGAACCAAAGATGTTCAGTCGCGTGATCCTAGGCATGTCAATTCAGATGTGGTCGCAATTGTGCGGCATCAACATCCTCGTCAGTGAATTCACCCAGTCTCATTCTCTGTCACTGGTTGCTGACCGGCATGGTCGCAGATGTATTATATCGTGTAAGCTTTACGTCTATTCTGCTCAGCTTGTCGCTGACAATCTCAAGCTATGTGATGCAAGCCGCCGGCACGGGGAACCCTCTTCTTACAGCGCTGATCCAATACATCTTGAACGTTGCCCTTACCCTCCCCGCGATTCTCTTTCTCGACACTGTAAGTACTATCTCCCACATGCCTACAAAAGACACACATCCTCGAATTACGCCTCTTGGGGCCAATTATGTTATTGGCGGTTCCGTACTTGCAATTCCGAACTTAATCAAGGAACGATCGTTGACTCTGAAATGCTGCAGTGGGGCCGGCGGCCATCCCTACTCGTCGGAGCGTTTGGCCAGATGGCTTGCCTTTTCATCATCGGTGCCCTCGAAGCCATCTACGGCGAACCCAATCCGCACACGAACCCAGATCTTGATGCCATTTCCTGGGTCACGGCCTCCCATCCCGTGGTCTCCCGTCTCATAATCGCATTTTCCTACCTTTTCGTATCCATCTTCGCCATGACCTGGGGTCCGACTTCCTGGGTTTACGCTGCTGAGATCTTCCCTACCGGAATCCGCGCCAAAGCCGTCTCGCTGACTACAGCCTCGAACTGGGCCTGGAATTGCGCAGTCGGTTTTGCGGTACCGCCACTATTGTGGAGCATTAATTGGAAGATGTACATGATCTTTGGTACCTTCAACCTATTCGCTTTTGTGCACATCTGGGTAGCGGCTCCGGAAACTAAGGGGAAGACGCTGGAGGAAATGACTGAAGTATTCGACTCCGGCAGGCCAGCATGGGAGAGGAGGGGCAGTGGAAGCAGGCTGGATCGTATCCAAAAAGATATTGAAGATGGGAATCTGAAAGTGCTGCCGCCAGAGGAGAGTGCGGATCGGCATTAGCTGGCTTTGAAGAAACGAACATTTGAGCATGACGAGCTGTCTGAACAACGATGTTGGATATGGGTTCGTGGTTAGGTCGAAATGGAGTTCAGAGGCGAAAGGGCAAACGGGGTTCAGTCTGGGAAAAGGGGGGACGGTGTCCGGTAACCATTTGGGAGCTTTCTATAAACGAGATGGTCCTTGTACTTCTATGGAGACATAACTAGTGATATTTTCCATCTAAGCTCCCTCGTGCTCGAGCCAACATTGGGCGAGGCCTTGCAAACAAATGAAATACTAATGCCATACTTCGTCCTACTTTTCGTCCTTCACGAATGATTAGCCATGCCAAATCAATTATGTATGCAGACGTCCACTCCAAAGTTCACTTATTCGTCACGTCCAGCAATCGATTACCACAACCGCGAAAGCAATCTAATGAGCCATACGTTGTTAGGGCCTCTTGCAATACATTCAAAATGACTCTGCTAGCAATCTCAATACATGGCGTCCTTCATTCCTCGACGGGTGTTCCCCAACCTCGAATCCCTCCCCCGGTCATACTTCCTTGGTCACCATCGTGCGGGACTTGAAAAGATGAAAACCATGTTGTCCAATATCGATCTCATCATTGAGTGCAGGGACTTTCGTGTACCTATCACCTCCAGTAACCCTTTGTTCGAGGAAAATCTGGCTGGAAAAGAGCGGGTGATCATATATACAAAGACAGACCTTGGTCACGCAGGGACGAAGTACAGGGACAAAATGCGACTCAAGTCTGTAAGTTTCACGCTTAAGCGAGAAGGTGGGGAGACCATCGTACCGACCACTTGCTGATCAGGTATAGATCAAAGATATCACCCAAGAATGGCACTATCCTTCCAAAGTCATCTTCAATGATCCTAGGAATACCAATTCCATGCGCCTCCTGCTCGACGCTGTACAGCAGCGTGCTGCAGCAAAAGATTCATTGTTGCCCTTCAGGATGATGGTCGTTGGTATGCCGAATGTTGGGAAATCGTCCCTACTCAATGCTATGCGGAATTTCACTTTACACCGGCCAAAGGCGTCCCGTACGGGTGCGCAGCCGGGGGTCACGCGAAAGATGGGTTCGGACGTCAAGATCCTCGAAGCAGATCAAGAAAGGCCAGCGGTCTATCTGATCGATTCACCCGGCGTATTCATTCCTTTCGTTCCCAACGCAGAGTCCATGCTCAAGCTTGCACTCTGTGGATGCGTTAAAGATACGATCATACCTCCGACCATTCTAGCCGACTATCTCCTCTACCATCTGAACTTGTACAACCCTGAGATTTATTACAAATACAGTGTGCCAACGAATGATATAGTGGAGTTTCTCAGCAGAGCGGCCCGCGGAATTGGCAGACTGCAGAAAGGAGGGACTCCAGATATTGAAGCTACGGCGCTTTGGATGATCCATAGATGGAGAGTCGGCACTTTGGGGCTGTTTGTGCTTGACGACGTGTCACTGGCCAGCTTTGCAGATGCGAAGCGGACCAGTGCGCAGACTCTGTATGCAAGCTTAAGTCAAGGTCGCAAAGCAGACCAAAAGCTCAGGGCGAACGAAAGGCTCTCAGAGGCCGGATGACCAATCTTCATGTGCAGCACATGCACGACATCGTATGATAGCAATAGTGTACCGTGATTCGGATTCGGATTCGGGTTATCAGTCATTCACCCCATTTTATCCAACAACACCCTCCTCCTCCTCTCCACCAATTCCTCCTGCACTTCCTCCATATTCGGCAACCTCCACCCCACCCCATCCCCCCCATCCCCCGGCAACGCCTCCCACCCATCCACCTCCTTCTCCCCCTGCCCCCTCAACGCCTCCCTTGCCTCCTCCTCCTTCCTCCTCTCATAAGCCAACAGCGTCCCATCCTCCTCATCAAGATTATACCCATAATACCCCGCATCAACCCTCATCCTCAAATCCGCCCTACTCTCCAACCCCTTCTCCTCCCTCGGCTTCTTCACCTCAAACATCTCCTTCACCCCCGGCAACTCCCTCGCCCTTCCAAAATACCTATACCCCTTCCCCGCCCCCATGATCTCGTTCCCCGCATCATCATACACCTTGCCCCCGCCCCTCATGTAATTCGGCCCCCCCATCTCCCGGATCTGCACCTCCCACATGTGCTTCTCGCGCATCAGCTTGTTTATCTCGTCATTGAGGTCGCGGATCTGGAAGTCCGAGAGGCTGGATTCCTGGATCCGGGATACTTTGCGGGAGATTTCTTTGAGGACTTGACCGCGCCATTTCTCGCACACGGGGATTGAGGTTACGGATGTGATGAGTTTGGGGCGGCGCGTGCGGCCAGCGTCGAGGATGCCGAGGTCGGCGGCTTGGGCGGCGCGGAAGCGGAAAAGCATCGATTGCGCTTTTTCGCTGTTGCGGGCCTGGAGGGGGGGGGTTGTTAGTCAAGTAGAGCGGGAAGGGGGAGAGGGAAGGGCGTACCATGATTGCGGCTGTAACGGTATCTTATGGTAAAAGTAATAGAGAAGTCTGGATGTTCGAGGATGAGTAGTGTATGGGTGCTGGAGCTGTGGTTTGCAACGATGATCCAGTTTTGGTCGCGATGAGCTCTGAGTGATACTCCATTCTTGGTAGGGCCAGTATAAAGTCTTGGCGCATATTGTCCTCTCCGCAAGGTCGACATCAACCGTCCGCATCTCTTCACGAACACTCAATCAACTCTGTACAATCACTTCATACTGGACCACAATGCTGGTGATCGATTCTCGTGTCGCGCTTTCTCGGTCAATCGGCTAGATTCGAGCGTCTCCCAAACGATGACACCCACTTCGCTCAACGCAACCCACAGGTGAGACACTCGAAGTCATGTCGAATTCATTATACCCTGTCAAATCGGATGAAAGAACGACATCGACGCAGATCAGAGCCATTCTTGACGTCTACGGTATGGAAATAGACTGTGATCGATACTTCACGTGGCAGAGGAACCGTACATCGTCTTCAATCTGAGTCGGTACTGCTATCTAAAAATGTGCATCCCAGCAAAGTGAATTCAGGCAGGTCTGTACGGCTGGGTTCGTGGCTCCCACAGACACCTTGCTAGTATACACCCGTTGTAATTGCATGCCCTCGAGATCCAGATACGCTGTGAAGCCAATGGCTACGCATGTTCGACAGCAATACGATCCCATCGAGTATCTCCACCGCTATCGTGGCTACTCAACTAATTGGCCCTCCCTCCGTCTTCCCACCCGGGCTCCGTTCAATCTCGAGATCGGCCTTCCCTCGTCACGTATTGCTGGAAAAGATGCAGGTCTTGTCTCGGCACTAAGTAGCGGCAGATCTGTCTGATGTTTTTTCAAATAGGCAGCGCAACGAACGCATGAAGGGAATGTATGATCCAAGCAGTTGGTCCAGGGTCTCCGCAACATCTCGTTGTCGATCACGGAAGCCAACTCTTCCAATTCGCTTGTCCCTTACGTAAATCCCATCCGCCTCCTGTACCTCTTCTCCTGCGGCTAGATTTTGGCATGAATTCGGTTGATTCCTCTTCATCGAGAGCTTGGGTTTGGCGTGTCCCCTGGTTACAATCCTGGTAACGACGTAGTCCAACCATCCACGGTACTGTCTCTGTGTGATAGGTGCTTCGGTTCTTTCTCAATTCTTCCGCTTCCGCGAGCACACGCGCGTGTTCAAGGTTCATACGATGTAACTGTTGATCTGAGTCTGCTTCCCGTGCTCTGCTCTCGCGGAGCTCCCTTTGTAGTTGATCTCTCTCATCCTGCGCTTCGTTTAGCAATCTCTTTAGGGCGTCGTTCGTTCTTCTTGATTTCGCCGACTCGACTTCTTGGCCTTCGTATACTGCTTGTACGTACGCTCGTTGAGAATTGCCCTGTTTCTGTTGCAGATCTTCTATCCGAAGTTCTGCAGCTTTAAGGCGTTCTTCGAGTGTTTCGATATAGGCTTGAAGCTCCGCAGTGGTAGCATCGGCCGAGGGAGTAACAGGAACGGGTATTCTATCGTAGCTGGCCGGCATCTCAGCGTCGCGCCCCAAGAACGGAGGATTATGCATTGCCTGAGCGCATCGTGTTTCTCTAGGTGGAGGCTCGGTATTAAGCTGGAGGAACTCGCTTGGTCGCCACATGTTCGTCACCGATGCATAGTAGCCTGAATTATCGGTATTATTCATCTCGCAGCCCGTGGGAGCAAATTTGCGCTGGACCATCTCAACAATTTCCTTCCTCCATGCCGGTTCTTCACCTTGATTCTCGGCCTCTCGGTAAGCTTTCATCGCCATTGTCTGCTCAAAACGTCTTCCCAACGGTGGATTTCCTACTCCAGCCATGCTTGGTATAAAAGACTCTCGACAGATGGATCCGAAACGTTGAAAAGAGTCCCTGAGATAGATGAATCATACGGTTCGACGCTAGCAGCGAAGGCCGTTGTAGAGGCTCGATCCGGCCTCACGAGGGAAAGATGAGGGGCAAGGCTGGATTGCTTCGCTGTCTGCTCGGCTGCATAAAGCACACCCACACCACCTTAACGATATGCATCTACAGGGGAGTTTAGCGAATAGTGAGCTGTCCCGAATAAAAGCCAGAGGCTGCAACTCGACAAAAGAGGGACCCGAATCTCCACGGCAAACATGCTGCACAAGCGTTAATCATCGCTACACGATAGAATCACACTGGTTAAAGCTTGACATACATCGAATGCAGGTATTCAAGATCCAGGCTGGCGGAAAGCTTCCTCTTATGCCGTGCATCCCTGCGATTGACGTATAGCAGCTAAAGCTCCTCGCAATAGCCCGAGAAGGCTCGGACGTCATATCAGGCTATAGGCTGTACTTTCCGTAGGTACTTAAGCACTCATACATTCTCGACCCAAAATTCCTGGCAATGTGCTTCCAAGGTTCCCTCGACTTCGCACATATCAATGCGCTTCACGAGACCTTCATGAAACGATTTTAGGTATCGTGCATCTCGCCACATGTGTATGTTTTGGAGTTTTTAGTACCCATTGTGGTAATATACCAGATGTCCTCACACCCGCTCATATGCTACCGACTGGCAATTCCCATCGATCCTTGCCTTGCCAGCGTGACTCACGCCTCGAGTTCTCTCCAAATGCAACACCTTCTCCCCACCCCTCGTTCACTTCCCCCATCCCACCCCTACCTCCCCTTACCCTCCCTCACCCCTTCAGCCTTATAACCCTATTCTCCGGCCCCAACCTCGCAATCTCCTGCGCCATCATGCCCGTCGCCCTCAAAATCCCCCGAATATCCCTCCTCAGTTTCACCGCAGACCGCTTCTCCATCCTCAAAGTGCTCATCGTCGGGATCTCTATCGGCGAGGGCGGTGGCATGTGCCGCGCTTTGGGGTTCAGTTGTTGGTTCTCGGCTTGGAGGGCGCTGAGGGAGGTGGCGGCTTCGTTGTGGCGGCGGATGGCGGCGGATGGCGGCGCGGAGGCGCGTGAGGAGTGCGGGGAGGATGGGGGAGGGGGGGTGGGGGGGTGGGGGTGCATGGTGGAGGATGAGGGGTGGGGGGGAGATGCAGAGGTTATGGTTCGCTGGTGCTGGACAGGAATAGATTGAGAAGTGTTGACTGACCATCTAGCGCTGGGTAGAACCGAAGATGTTGTCAGGATTCACAATTTACCCCGGATATTCACGCTGTGAAAGCCGGTGATGCCTCCTTGTACGGTTAACTAGTCAAGCGCAGCAAGGACACAGCGTGGCCAATGGAAAGTTCGAACTGAATAACTCAGTCTCTAGAGGGTGATCTAGAGGGTGAAGGGCTTACTTCTTCTAGGTCAGTATCACAATTACATCCACCACCTCAGACTAGAGGACCGTCTCTTTAGTTACATATCAGATATTTACGTCGAGGAACACTCTCGAACACCACTCGTCGTCCATACAAGCTAAGAATACGGAGGGGACTGGACAGCCCACTAATCTCGGCTCGTGTTGAAAGATCGTGCTTCATTAAGGAAGCTTCCACTTTTGTACCAAACTGTCTGAGATCAGAAAGCCAGTGAGAGGAGACTTACCATCCGAACCCGGCCCCAAGAGACCAGACTGACCTACTTTCGAAATTCGATAGTCCCTTAATACTTGCATTGATAATACGCATAGCGATATAGATGGATTTGGATACCCAAGAGAAAGAGAGAATAGACATTCGTACCATATCAACTTTGTAGGACAGTCTTATCAATTGACGAGGTTCTTGCTTCAGCGAAAGTTGTCCTTCGAGGAGCGCTATGAGCTGTCATCTGGCTTTGATGGATACGATTCAGAAGGCCAGTAAGTGTACATCATTGTGGCATGGTGAATGTCTAGCATCTTCGCCTCAATTCTTCTAGACACGGCTTAGGAAGGCTTAAACCATCAATGATGGCATAGGTCGTACATATGAATCGTATTCATGACTATCATTCTTGAATCTATGGATTGAGAAATTGTATGGGATTTTGTTCAACCAGCAATCTAGCGTCAGAACATCGAGTGGTCAGTATGACAATAATCAGAATAGAAAAGCATCAATTTCACTATTCTGAGATGATAGGACTTTAGGTCCTGCGATAACCCTAAACTTTACGCGTGACCTCGCGTGTTTGGCTTTACCTTACTCCAACTTGAACCGTTGCATAGTGCATCGGTCGCTCTTGCTCCGGATAGATGAGTGTTAATCATATTTCTCTTGGCAGCAATACTTTTGCAGATTCCTCTGACATGTTGCTGTCTATTTCCCGTCCGATCCCTGGCGACCACATAACTCAGAATGGCGACAATCGAGCAATGCGCGAACCCACTTCTTCTCGGCTTTCTCAAAGCATGGTGGGATGTAGCAAGAGAAAGGAGCTCTAAGAGCGCCACTACGTATACTTGGCCATGACTGCTAGAATGGCTTTGGGCTGACACGGCATAGCTACAAGAAGGCCTATGAGTCGATGAAAGCATGCCCACTCACGTTTTCCCATCCTTCCGAAGCGCAACAATTACACGGCCTTGGACCGAAGCTCTGCGAGCGATTGACAGAGGAGCTCACTAAACATTGTGCAGCCAATGGCTTGCCGCTGCCGAAGAAATGTAATCGATATTGCGACACATTGCACGCCTTGGACTGACAGGCGGCAGCACGCAAGCGCAAGAGTCTTGAAGGCCTTGAGGGCTTAGGTGAAACTGCAGAGCCAGCACCGGCCCCGAAGAAACCGCGGAAACCAAAGCCCTACATCCCTGCCCTCCGCTCTGGTCCCTATGCTATTATCCTCGCCCTCGCCACGCTCGACCAGGATTCGGATGAGAGGCTCACGAAAGCTCAGATAATCTTGCTGGCTCAAGACCACTGCGACTCATCGTTTACTGCACCAAGCGAGGCCAGAGGATTTTACACTGCTTGGAGTTCGATGAAGACTTTGGAGGATAAGGATTTAGTACATACAAGAGGCAGACCTGCGCGAAGGTATGCTCTGACAGAAGAAGGCTGGGACGTTGCGCATAGGATACAGAAGACTGCGAATGGACGTACAGTGGTCTCAGGATCGAGGCTTCCCCAAGAGACGGCACCGGAGGCACCTGCTCCTAGACCTAAGGCAAAAGCGCCTGCGTTGAAGCACCCAACTTTTACAGGGTTCGGAGACTTCCTCGATATTGAAGATGATCCGGATACGACGGAAAAAAATCAGTCAAAGGAGCCAAAAGAGGTTTCAACCAGGAGTTCTACTACACCGCACTGGTCCATAGGCACTGGTGAAGCAGGACAGCGTTTAGGGGGAGCACCAGTAGACAAGTTTGGTACCTTTGCGCCAGCAAAAGAACGACAACGTCCACCAGCTCCCAAATACTTTGATATCTCCTCAAGCCCTGAGCCACAGTCTGCCGAGACATCTTTGCCTGCACCACCGGCGAGCGTCCGGACAACAGAAGCCAATCAATTGTCTAACCCGACAGATCGTCGTCCAGAGCCACTGCAGGAAGGTAAAGGTCGTGCCACAGATAACTCCTTCCCAGCTTTCCAGCCTATCGAAATACAGCCCGGGACCTTTACTGTGCAGCTTGTGCTTGACACGCGAGAGGTCCGCGCCAAGGACGACCGTGACTACATCGAAAAGGAACTTATCAAGAAAGGCATCAAGCCAGAGGTTAAACCCCTAGAGCTAGGCGACTTCTTCTGGGTCGCCAAGTGCAACGACCCAACCCTCCTATCCCGATACGGCGAAGAAGGCGACTCGATCGCTCTAGACTGGATCGTCGAACGCAAAAGACTCGACGACCTAGTCGGCAGCGTCAAAGACGGCCGCTTCTCCGAGCAGAAATTCCGCCTCCGGCGCTCGGGTGTCAAGAACGTTGTGTACCTCGTCGAGGACGTGACTCTGAGCTCTGAGCAAGCTACCAAATACCATGACATGATGGAGTCTGCCATAGCATCCACGCAAGTCGTAGACGGGTATTTCGTCAAGCGCACCGCGAAGCTGGATGATACGATTCGCTACATCGCTCGCATGACGGCGATGCTCAAGGGCTTGTACGAGAGTAAACCATTGCGACTGATCCCGACTACGCATCTCGATGCGTCCACCTACCATCCGTTCGTGAATCATCTTCGAGCCACCCATCCGCAGCCCTATCACATTACCTACACTTCCTTCGCCTCCATGGCATCTAAATCGGACAGTCTGACGCTGCGTGATGTGTATTTGAAGATGCTGATGTGCATCCGTGGTGTAAGTGGTGAGAAGGCGATCGAGATCCAGAAGATCTGGACGACGCCGAAAGCGCTTCTGGAGGCTTATGAAGGGTGTAAGGATCAGAAGGGTCGGGACTGTATGGTTGAAGGAAGGCTGGGGGGTCATCCCGTGGGGCGCAGGAAGATTGGGAAGCAGCTTTCGATGAAGATCGCGGCGATATGGAGCGAGATGATCTGAGTTTTGGAGGGGGGGTATCTTTGGACTGTTCAATGTGTATGAAGTACTAGATATACGGAGAAGCAGACGTATTTACATTAGTTTCGCAACAAAGTCTGAGGAAACAGAAGCAGCACCCCCAACGGAGCCTCTGAAGCATCACTCATGTCCTATGTCTTCGTCAGAAACCCATCGTTGACAATCTTTGGCGTTCCATCCGTCCATTTGATTTCTCAGAACGTAAGCTTGATGGCCCCGGTTTCGTATTATGACATCAAAACCATGCCTCGAAGACACACATCGGTAATCGAAATTCTGACCCACGATAGAGGCATCAAAATAGGGCGCGAGCGCTTCCGGCCAAGTACTAAGCATCGAAGCCGGGACAAGTGAGAACAACAAATTCTGGAGTAAGGCCCGCATTCGAGGCTGTAGAGGCGTAGAGACAATGGAAGCCGGCATCGCTCCAATGGAGTCGCAATCATAAATGTTACCCGAACCTCTTGGTTGCGGGACATGAGCATCAGCTCTGCTCACACGATGACATTTGCTTCGCCATTATTCCGTAGAACTTCGTCAAAATGCTTGGTGACTAACCACATGAGTAGTTTTGCAAATTGTGGAAAGTAGGATTGGTATCCCATACTGTACTCGTCTCAGAGACGTATTGACGGCTTTAGGAGGGCTGGATGACCACATGGAGACACATAGATATGAAGGCAAAACGTTGAACGACGAGACTTGCTTGATTGAGAGACCAGCAGAGGGGTTTGGCGAAGACAGGGAATATGTTTTTCATTCAGGGACCCTCGAGAAATCTATCATACCACCGGAGGGATAGGCAAACCCAAGTAATCTAAGATCTCATCCCACGCGCTGTCCTGGAAAGCTGCTTGAAGCGTGGCAAGCTCCTAGTAGTTAAAGGATCCTATATCCTACGCCTTTTTTCTTGACGTCCTTCTATCGATACCCTGGCGAAGGAGCGCAATCGCCTTCCTCCTCAGCAAGAAGCCTTCAATGGCCAAGTAGTCCATGAGCAGTATCCAATACCAGAGTGTTGACATTGTGGAGCGAGAAGAGTCTTTCGCCGCTTGTAACTAGATCTGATAAAGACTATCATGACTCATATCATGGTAGTGCCTTAAGGAAAAGGGACAAAGCTTTGAGTCGAGCCTTTGCAATCGAAACGGAAACCCCGCTCAAGCATCGAATATGCTATTAGATCCCAGCTCGAGGTGTTTGACTGCCGGACAGACTGGCATGTGCCGATCGCATGCGAAGCAGGGTTGGATGCGTTCCGCCAAGTCCGGAAGATTGTGCTCTACCTCCCATCTCTGTGTCGAGCCGTCGTAGCGAAGGTCGTGCAGATGCGGCATGATCTAAAACCTGCAGATCTCCACTCATTTCGGAGCCCTGGCCACCGGACAAGGCGGACATGCTGGTGCTCCAGCCATGGAGAAGGTCGGTCATGGAAGTATTTCCAATTCCGAGATCCTCATTTCTCATCTCGATTCTCACATCTGTTATCATTATTAACCGCGCTTCTTGACAATCGTGACCGCGCAGTACTCACCTTCGTAGGCTTCGCGGGCGACGAGAATAGTAGAGCTTAAAAGAAGGATGGGAACAATTTGGCCGAACGTCATCAAATTTTCGTCGCTATCCATCTTTTCCCTCGGGATATTCCTGTCTTGGAAAAGACCGACCAGGCCGTAAATGAACGCAGCGACGCAGACCAGAAGATGGGTCCATCTCGAAGCGAAAAGGGAAGTTGTGAGCATATATATGAATGAGCATGCTATGCGGCTACTTTTGACAAGGGCTATGCAAGCTGCACAAGATACTCTTCTGGCTGTTGCCATAGGAAACGACTTAGTGGCTTTGCGAGATCTCATCTGTTGTAGTCTGTCGATAGCACTTTGCATGAGTTCTCTGGGTTTAGTATAAAGCCATCGTTTCCAAAGGTCGCGCGACGGCTGATAAAGCAGCCCTATACTTGAAGGATAGTCAATGAAGAGAATAACAAGCTTTGTGTACATCCAGCGAGCGGGTAACCCTCCGACATCTGCGAAAACATAGTGGTCAAACACGCACTGAGCGTTGAATGGCCAGCTAGAGTACCACGCCCGATGACCTTGCATGACTGTGGACGCGGCAAGAAGGATGGCCATGCATGCCATTAGGAAGACACGCCAGTCTCGGAACATCGGTCGTCGTCGTAAGTATTTCTCGAGCGCCGCAACAGTAGTCAAGTGGCAAGTCGAAGCGAACCAGGCCAGGTCACTGACAAGGGCGAAATGATAAACCGATATCGAACAGTGGGTCCAAAATCCCGCAATGAGCACAGCTGATCCGATGAGGAGCAGCTGGTCGCTAAGATTGAGAATGATCTTTTCGATGACTCGTGCTCCGAACTCTTGGCCTTTGGTCGCTTTCCTGGACGGGTCAGGTACACCAGCCTTCAATCCTTTCAAACGATGGGCTGCGATGGAGGGTCTTCGCAAATATTCGACAATCAGTGGGAAGAACTCGGGAGTCCAGAAGTCAATGAAGTTGTCGTCTGGACTTGGCGAAGGAGTCAAATAGATATGCACAGATGACAAAAACAACGAAAGAGCACTACTCGCAATAAAAACAACGACAATCTGGCGCCAGCAATATAATTAGATCAAAGCACAGGTAGGACAACGACCCAAAAGTGCCACGTACCCCTAGGCCAGCAATATCCGGGTCTCCATGGAAGCCTGGACGGTCACTATGCTCCCAAGACGTGCAGTCGATGTTGCATGCCATGAAAACGTAATTCCTTGCCACCGTGCTTCAGTCATTAAATTTGTTTGGGGAAGGAAGGGACAGCCGGCGGCAGAGCCGCAGTTCTCACTCGTGCCCGATTTCATGGCGTCTGCTGGAGTCATCGGTTGACGTGTTAGGTTGGGAAGCTGGTGTTTGATGTCTGCGGCGGGTGCAAATTAGCTCCGATGTAAACCCGTACACTACGGCGGACTCTAAAGTAACTCTTGGTCTTGGCATTTCTCGCGTGTGCGCGTCTAAGGATTTGGTGATGCCAAGCTTCTGAGCTTCGAATAGCATGCTCGTTCAATCACGAAAATTGATGCGAAGTCCTGGGTCGTTCCTTGCGCAAGCCTTATTGAATGTGATTTATGAGGAGTTCGAATTGTGTGGGTGACGGGTTGATAACGCAACATGGTCGCGCCTGCTGTTCCTGAGTAAGTCCGCGGCCACTTCTTCAATATGAGGCATTGGAATATGAGCCTCTCTCTCGTCTACATGCATTGTAAGGCATATCCAGTTTCTTCGACGTGTCCATATCCTACCTAAATGAGGAACCCGAACGGCACAGTCACCGGTAGCGCAGTCACTCCCAGCGCCGGCCATGGTGCCGCCGCACCCAGGGGGCCAGCCATTGCATCCTTGACTGCTACTGGATCACGTACAATTGTCACGCCATACCAGATCTCTGCTGAGAGGGTCACACCTGTTGCAGGCCCAGCGCATTTCCTTCAGTACATCACAAGGATCTAGCCGTGTGGAAGAGCTTAGCTGACTGTGCGTCAATTAGGATTGTCGAAGACGAGATTGAATCAGCTATCGAAAGTCGAACCGAAGCCTTGAATGCTCTTCGTGAGCTTGGTCCGCCAGATCTAGTACACCTTGTCAAGCAATCTGTCAAGTCGGGTGGTCGGCAGGTGCGTCTATGTCATTGGCGACCGAAGGATCTAATAACCTTTCAATTAGACCGGGGTCTACCATCATGTTACTGGGGTAGATGCTTCCTCATCCGCCACATTGGCTGCATATCTCAACACCCTCATTTACTCTCAACCCGACAAGACGCAAAAAGTCATCTCCGGAATATACTGGTGGGTACTGCTATGGTTTGTCGGCACAATGAGGGATCTTTGATGACAATTCTAGCTGCTATAATGCATTCTCGCGATTGGACATACGGGTGGACGTCAAGATCCCAGGTGGGGTGGAGAGCTACTGCATTGATGAGCGAGGGGACAAGCGTGAGGCCTCAGAAGCCCTTTGGCTTGAGACATTCCTTTGTGGCGTTTTGAGGGCCTATGCGTATGCAGACGATGGTAGTGGTGATAGTATAAAGCGAATCATCGGTGTTCGGCGATTCGACCCCATCATGAACACGGAGGTTGAGCATAAATTCCTGGATGCTGCTGAGCGGTTGTTCTTCAAAGGTAGTAGCTCTCGCCTGTCGTCCACGATCTCCCCTAATTTCTGTCCAGGATGGCAGCTTGGATCCGAGCCTGAGATCCAGGTACCAAACCTGGTCTCTAATCATCTTACCACTGGCCTTCTAAGCTACATACATACGACAGGCCGGTATACCTCGGGAATCAACCTCTTTGAAAAACTACGAACTCGAGACACAGAAATATCATCGCTGCTTGCACGTGTCCTCATCTCTGCTGACGAGGAAGTTCAGGCTGTCAAGCTCCTCCATGATGCGATTGATGAGCTACCTATGGACTATGCCCTGCTTGACTGCCAGTCGACGTTCTGTCAAAGCAAAGGTCGTCTGGATTGGGCCCTAGAGTGTGCTAAGCGCAGTGTGACAGCAGCACCTAGCGAATTCGGAACATGGGCCAAGCTTGCTGAAATCTATGTCGGCCTCGAGCAGTGGGATCTCGCTCTACTTACCTTGAATTCGTGTCCAATGTTCACATATCAGGACAAGGATGCACCCCGGATGCCAGAACCAGCTCGAGTGTTGCTACCCATTCTGCCTGAAACAGTACTTGACGAGTTAGATGAATCTGCACAAGGTTACGATGCAGAATTGGTTCATCCTTCGTTACGGAAACTTCATGCTGCTGGCCATAAGGGTACCTTTTTGAAGGCGTACAGCCTCCTCACCGAGATAACATCGAAGATCGGGTGGGATCAGTTACTTAAGATAAGAAGCCAAGTATTCGTCATGGAAGAGGAATACCGGAGTGAAAAACAGACTGGAGGCACAGCGAACAAGAATGCGAGCACAACTGCTCTACGAAACCCAAGTCCAAGTCCGAATGCTGATGGCGAACCCACCACGAACCATACAAATGGCGAAACAAACAGCACCTCCACGGCGGAAACGGCCGTTGCTGAAGACTCAGCGGACGGCGATCCAGGCAGTGCTTCGCTGGTAGCTGACAAATCAATTGAGAAACCCGAACACACAATAACTTCTGAAGAAGCCAAAGCCGGCAGCGAAGACGTACGCTACCTTCTCCGGTCTACCCCTATTTACTCTGTTTAGCGCTAATGCATGATAGCCCGACCCAACCCACACGACCTATACCCACTTTCGAAACAAGCGCCTCTGTGAGCGGTGGCTCGACAACCTCTTCATGGTCCTTTACGAGGATCTGCGCATCTATACAATATGGCGAACCGACATGGCTCGTTCCGCTGCAGACGCATCCAGTCCAAATTCCCCAAACAACACATATCACAAATCCGCGGAAGAATGGGAAATTTTAGGTGACCTGGCAGAGCGATTGCATCACGACCAAGAAGCGGTCGAAGCATATCAGCACTGCTTGAGGGTCAGATTCAGTCCCAAGGCCATGAAAGGGGTGATGGCCTGGTACGAGAAGCAAGGGAAATATGGAGATGTGTTGCAGGCGATCATACGACTTATTGCCTGGCAATATCGATGGTATTCGGAGGTATGCGATGAGGTGCATGATGTATGGAGGTGTTCTTCTAACGCTTGGAACAGTTTTCGCCCAACCTCTTCCGCACTGTGCGCAAACTCATCGAGAATGAGGGGGCGGTCAAGGTGCGCAGTATTGTACAGGCGACAAGCTTACCTCAGCCTGTGTTGGATCTCACACATCATTATGTGGAGCAATGTGCGACGTTCAGGAGTAGTGGCAGCGACGGTTGAGGCATTGAGCAAGGTCATATGTTACATAGCTCAAGTGCTTTGTGAGGTATTATTCGGTAATATGCGTGCCATTCGTGGCAGCTAACAAAGGAAAGAAGGCTGAGACATGAAGACCACATTTCGTCGAAGATGATCCCGTTAAGTCCCATAAAAGCGAACCTGTAAAACTGTTGGCTGGAATTTTGCAGAAGTTCGGAAGATGATGCCGTAGAAATGTAGAACCCGCAGTTCGTTAGCTCTCGTGAAGCTTTCGAAGCTTCATGGGCCCTTGAACAACACAAGTTCTACGTACTCTGAGTGTCAATGTCGTTCCTTCGTGCTTATATCTAGAGGCGTGAAAAGAAGTTATCTCGGCGGAATCGAACACGGTGCCGTGTGGCTGCTGCTGGCTACTTTAGAGTAGCGCTTGTATGCGTGACTCAAGTGTGCTGCCCCACCCCTCGGTTCCCCCACAACTTCACTTTCTTTTCCATCGAGCCATCCATCCCACAATCTCAACCTATTGTCTAATCCCACCGCCCGACACACGACCACGATCTCTTCTTAGCTAAGAAGAATACGACTGCTTTAGCGAGTTAGGGTTTGGCTGGCAAAGTCATACATCAAGTCCAGGCTTACGCTCCTGGTGCACTTGCGGGTCTATATCTTCCTTCCATTCGATTGGACGACTCACCTTTCCTTACGAAAGCGGCTATGCCAAATACAAGGTAATCCTACAGCACTGTCCTCTAGTCAAATGCGATGGCGACGGCAACAAGATCGACACCTCGGCCGAGCCAGCCGCCGGGGAAACGGCAAAGACTGGATAGTCTCAAGAATCCACAACGCCGTTCCTTATCCTCGCTTTTGACTAGCAGACAGGGCATTCAGGCTGGTCCCGAATCTACAGGGCAATGTCCAACATGTCTGGACAACGACGTCGGCGAGGAGGATGGTCATGTCGTCTGTCATGCTTGTGGCACCGTGATCAGTGAATCGAACATTGTCTCCGAGATTCAATTTGCCGAGACGTCCGGTGGAGGTCATCTGATGATAGGTCAGCATGTCGGTTCTGACCAAGCTCATGCCAGAAGTGGTCTGCTGGGTTTGAAGAACGCTGGTGGCTCCAACAGTAGGGAGCATAGTCTCGCTAACGGTAAGTGTTTCGGTCTTTGGTCGTCGGATCGGTCATTGCTGATCCTCTTTCAGGCAGACGGTATATCAATCAAATTGGTGCAGCGTTGAGTATGTCGGACTCTCTTACTAAGGGAGCCATGAACGTCTATACGCTCGCCGTGGCAAACAATTTCATTCAAGGCCGACAGACTAGAAGTGTTGCTGCCGCCTGTCTTTATATCGCCACTCGTTTGCTAGACACCAATAGCAACAACAGCCGCAACATCGCGAAGTTCATGTTGATTGATTTCGCAGATATCTTGCAGGTATAATCGCCATATGCTGCGGGGCCCATTTAATACGTCGAGCTAACATCTCAAAAGCTGAACGTCTTCAGACTGGGTCATATCTATAAAGATCTGGTCGATGAACTCCGACTCAATGGACCAAACTACCAAATCCGACCTTTGAATCCGGAAAACCTCATACACCGCTTCGCTGAAAAGCTTGAATTTGACAAAGACCAGGAGACTGCTGTTGCCATTGACGCTGTTCGAATACTTCAGCGAATGAACAGAGACTGGATGACCCCTGGACGAAGGCCGGCCGGTGTATGTGGCGCTGCACTTATAATCGCGGCCAGGATGCACAATTATCGACGGACTGTTCGAGAAATGGTCTACGTTGCCAAAGTAACAGAGGCCACGCTGGTGAAACGACTTGAAGAATTCAAGAGAACCGAGAGCAGCGGGCTTACTGTCGAAGAATTTCGAAGAATCGACCTTGAGCGCTTCTGCGACCCCCCGTCCTTCTATGAGCAAGACCTGGACAAAACGCGTAAACGACGGAAACAAAGACACCCCGAGTTCGACGATGACGGCGATGATGATGCCGAATCTCAAGACGCGACGCCTTCGCCAACCGTCAATGTTCAGCTAGCGTCTCCCACTCCCACGCAGCAGCAGACGCAATTTGATAGCCAGAATATGCCCCCACCTCCACCACCGGGCACTTCTACGCCAACATCCTCAACTAAAAGAAAGCGTGGCCGTCCGCCTAAGGCACGACCATCCGCGGTCGGCATGGGTGGACCGTCAGCATCTCTACTTGCTTCAACAGAAGCGCCTTTGGAGCCTGACATCACGACCGCGATGTCGGATCCGTCCTCCCTTACTCACGCTTCCGCGTTGACGCAAGTACTCGACAGCAATGCTGCTCCTGCTTCCCCACCTGCAACTCAGGGCGACCAAACGCAAAACACAGGCCCCGTGATTGCTTCCACAGAAGAAATCTCCGATTCGGAATTCGGTTTTGATACAGACCTTCAGGCATGCCTCCTCGCTCCCACAGAAGTCGAAATAAAAACCCGCATCTGGACTCACGAAAACCGGGATTGGATCAAAGCCGAACATGCCAAGGAGCTTAAGCGGAAAATAGCCGAAGTTAATGGTACATTGCCAAATGTCAAGCGGCGGAAGCGCAGGAGAACCAGGATGGGAGACATGGCTTCGTACCGCCGCGAAAATCAAGAGGGTGGCGATGACGACGACATCGGCGAGGGGGATGGTGAGGAAGATAACATGCCTGCAGGAAGTCCAGCCGAAGCGGTCGCGAAGATGCTGAAAAAGCGAGCTTACAGCAAAAAAATCAATTACGAGTTTCTGCAAGAGATATATCAGCCGAGCTCGCAAGGCAGCAGTGCTAGTGGCAGTCGCCGACAAAGCATGAGTGCTGCTAGTGATGCTGCGGCAAGTCCCGGCGGCGGCGACATACCAGCACCGAACAAACCTACAGCTGCCGTGGAGAGGACGCCGCCGGTTGGTACTGCCCGACCTGAAGGTACTGAAGCCACATTGCCTGGCGGATCGAATGCCGAGACCGAAACCGAAAGAGCATCTCCGGAAGCCTTGGATGATATTCAAGAGATCGCTCGGGAAGAGCAGGTGGAAAGAAGCATGCTGGATCCTGGACGAATAATTGGACTCCCTGATACTTTAGATGAGGACGAGGCAGAAGGAGAAGAGGATGAGCCTGGCGATTATGTCAGTGAGGAGGACGATGCAGCGGAGGATGACGATGACGATGACGAAGAAGACATCGAAGATATCTTGAGGAACGCAAAAGACAAGGCCGGAGTGGATGATGAATATGACTACTGAGACAGCTGGTCTTGCTCTCGTGAGCTGGCCTATAAGATTTTGGCTTTTCAACTTCGCTCTGAAGAGCATGCTTCTTGATCGAGTGTATCCTAGTATTCGCGTCTTAGCGGGTCAGGCATAGCTACTGGAGGCTGAACAGTACAACACGAATATCGACAACATGTAATCCTTATAATGTGAAAGTGTTTCTGGGTACTTTTAAAGTAGTGTGATACTTTGGTCGCATTTGTACTACATGATGGCCACAGGGCGATTACTTTAGTCGTTCGGTGGCTTCTACCCTCACTGATTGGATGGAGCGGTCTTGGCGCTTTCTTCAACTCCATCTTCTTGAATTCCGTGGAGTCTATTCCATCACCGAAGATGATATCATTTGATTTAAATGGTTCCATTTTTGAAAACCTCCAAATCCATCTCCACGTTGGCTCCGGTCTGGTTGGGATCACGCGAGATGGTGATATTTTCGACACGTAGTCGCTGAGCTTGTGGACGTGGCTTTGGCGTTTTCCGACAATGGTAGATTGAATTGATGAAATTATAGGACCAATCGCTAATGCTGCGCTACAGTCGACTTTTGTAGCTCTCAATATTGAGCCTGAGGAGGACAGCGAAGATGAGATCGATGATAGCAAAGAGATACAAGTAGGTGCCACGCTCTGCCGCACGTGACGCGCTCGCTCCAGATTTGACACTACATCAGGTTGAAGAGGCTTTAAAGCTTTACCAGAATGCCCTCAAATTACATAGCCAAGGACCTAGTTTTTATGGAGAGGCAGAAGCCGCCTATAAAGCTCTTTTCAAGTCGGAGATCTTCACGTATCCCGAGTCCATCTCACTTTCTAAGCAGATTGATACATTCGATGACACCGAGGGGTTCAATGATAACATAGGAGATCTTGACCCTGGCACAGTGGACTTGCCAGCGGCAGGCGCTGACGAAGCTCCCAACACTCTGAATCAAATCCTCTATCTCGCCTACAAAAATCGAGGACAGTACCTATTAGACTGGCTAAAACATGAGCTGCACCGCGTCAGAAAAGGGGATAGCGATATTCAAAACGCAGAATTGCCAAACATCGTTCGACAGACAGTAGTGGCTAGTCTTTATTCCTTGGTCGAAGCGGTCGACCGTGACGAGACCGATCACCACCTGTGGCGACTTATCTCTAGGCTCAGCTACTTCTTGAAAAGCAAACGAACGGCGCGATTCTGCTTAGAAGCAGTCTTAGACAGCGGCGACGCTGATGATGATATCTGGCCTGAGCCTCAGGGGCTTGAGGAGAGCTTCGCGGCGGAGCAGTTGAAACTTCTGCTGCGTGAGCTCGGTGACACTGCCTCTGAGAACCAATTACCCGCTGGTACTAGGGCTCGTCTTCTTCCATCACTCAAGAAGCATGTTGACCCCTGCCCGTTCCTGCCCAGTCCTGTTGATGGCTCGATGGATGAGCATTCGCTGGCCACATTGTATGAAAGAGTCTCTGACCGGCAAGAGATCGCCGTTCCTGTACGAGACTGGGCTAGTGTTGGCAAGGCCATATTGCTGCAAATTACCAACATATCACAGGGAAATGGGGAGCCGGATACTGGTACCGCGTACAGAATCCGGCTACCACCCCGGAATGCATTACAAGGGAGCAGTGATATGAAAGCTATCTCGGAAACTGGAACAGCGATCATATCATCGCCTACTACAGAGGCTATTCTGAAGCGGAAAGGACGTAATCCGTCTAGCGAGAAGCCCGAAAACGAAACACTCGAAGAATTTTCGCCTACTGTGGCCTCAGGTAAAGCTCAGGACGTCAGCATACCTAGAGCACCTGAAGTGTCCGAAGCCATGCCGGCGTCTGGCGTTGGGAGAGCTGATACAAATCACTTTCACTCATTCGACGATAGAGATCAACATGTTCCAAATGAGAACACCGTGGTTGCTACCGATGGATGCATTCACGCCCTCGAGCCTATCATACAGGAGTCACCGAGGACGATGTCTCTGCCGACACGCAAAAGATCGTCTGAGGCCGCAGGCTTACCTGAGGCAGCAGACCCAGGGCGATCTAAAAGTAGAAGGATTAAAGCAAGAGTATCTGTTCATGAGACTGCGGCTGAAGACCTCACCCAGTATTACGAGGAGCAGCTTCGCGAATATACGCAAGCCGATCAGATGTTGTTTGAATTTGTGGGTAATCTACTTTCAAAGATGGATGCCAACAACCTAAGGGCCTTCAGTGAATTGAAAGCCGCTGTCGTGTTGCCGACGATTCCAGGGGCTCCAAAGAACAAGTCAGGGGACTCACTCACCGTGGTAATTCACGACATGAAGACTGTATTGACCTCATGGGGTATAGACAAGAGTACGGCGTTCTTAAAAAGCACAAGCCATGAAGATGCCTTTGGAGGCGCTAATGGCGCACGTAACTTCAATGCTTTTCTTGAAAGCTCCAAACGTGGACCTTCGCAAATTTCAAACCTCCCAATCCTATCTGGCGACGAGGGCCTAGAAGATTTTCAGAAACGGCTAGAACAGAACTGGTTCCATCTAGATCAGCTAGCTATGACCTGGATAGAGGAATTGCTAGCACCGAGAACACATACCTTGGGACAGAACGAGCGTAATATCTCGGCATATGAGCGCTTCAACTGGACCTCGTCGCTCAAAGAAATCGTCGTGCAGATGCTTGTTCAAAAAGATGAATACATTTATACAACGCTTAAGGATCGGATACAGGAACATGACCAACGACTGTTGGCATCTCAACATCAACCAGATACTCTTTCTTGGGGGTCAGAAATCGAGGCTCTGATCCAATTAATACAGAACACTTTCGAGATCCACATTGATGTTTACGAACGAATCACAAACCCCAGTAGCGAGGTAGATCTGGACATCCGAGCAATGCAGCGCGATCGTCTTGTACGCTGGGCTACGCTCGCTCATCATGCCATGAGCCTCAGACCAGACGTCGTAGCGGGTCTCGACGAGCCGAGTGTCAGATTCCTATGGTCTTCTGTTTTGTTTGTCAATTTGACGGATGCCTCAGCACGAGACCATGTCATTCTGTGTTTTCAGGATCTAAAGCGAACATTAGGTGCCTATAGCAACTCGATCATCAAGCTGCAAAACAATGCGGCCATGCCAGAAATATCGGTCGAAGCAGCTGATAGGGAAATCTCATGTCTAACCACCATGGATTTCTTCCTTGGCATCTTCAATTCTGAAAAAGACGAACCTCTGTCGGTAATAGAAAGCTTGGAGCCAGTACTGCAGAGTTCTGTCGCAGGAACCGGCCTACGGGCTAGTGAGGGAGACAATGCGTCCTTCGATAGACCTAGCAACAGTGGTTCTACCTTCGAGCATCCGCAATCGGCGTCTAGAAGTGGAAATCCGACTGGGTCACAACTCGAAGACATGGTGCGATTCTTTAACAAGGCCGGTCTGACGCTCAAATTATTCCTGTGGCAGAGGCTGGGAAGTGCTTACCAATCGATCAACTACCCTCCACAGGTACTGTCATGCAACCTTAGGCGGATAGAGCTTATCGTAGGGCATCTTCAATCATCGCATTATGTAGATCTGCCGGATCAGGCGCGACAAGCTAGTCTCCTAGGGCGGCTGGGAGATCTCGAGCACATCCTCACTGCTACACTTAGCATAGCGCTCGCCGATCCAGTTGCGTTCGAGGTTGTGGACATGGCACAACTTCGAAAGTCGATGGCTGTAATGTCTACCTTACAGAACATCTTACACGTCTACATCATGTGGACAGACTCCGTGCGCGTCGGGCAGAACACTGTTTCGCAAGCTCCTCGTGGCTCAGCTGCCAGTCAATTCGCACAATCAATGGCAAAACTGGACCAGATGCAAGTGACGTCGTGGATGCTACAGTACATGCTCCTCAAAGAGGCGATAGCTCAGTCTCCCGAGCAGTTTGAGGCACCAAAGGATGACTCAATCGACTATCTCAATTTGGTCCATTACACTCTCGGTTTGAGGGAGCTTTGTGGACTCAATAATAAACGCTTTCTGAAGCTGATGAAATCAGAAATGCTACAATTCAAAGCCTCAGATAAATTCTCCGAGAGCTGCGAGTGGGATTTTGCGCAAGTCATCTATGACCTTTATGGCATTAAGATTTGCCCAAGCTTTGCTAACATCAGAAGCCATGGCTGCACAGCTGAAACCGTCGACCGTGCTACGGCCCTTGAGCTTATGGACTATGTTCTGGTACAAGCAAATCGATTAAGCATTAAAGAGCTAGCGAAGAGCGAGCTGAAATCTACCATCGATAGGATGCAACAAGCACTGAAAGTACCGAAGTCCTCGAACGTCACGAGCTACAACAAGCGTGCCATATCTCACTTCCTAAGGTCCCCAGTCAATCCTCTTGACATGTACCGTGCCCTGAAAGGTATTGGCGAGCTATCTTCTATAACCATCGAGAGTCAATTTTCTGCAATCGCCGACAAAGGATGGTACTCGTTGCTTGGCCAAATGTCCCTGGCTAAGTTTCGTTCGCAAAAGCGAACCATTCCAGGGCCGTTGGACGATCTTGATCTTGCGATGACTTACTTTAGGTATGACCTTGAATTAGGCATGGAGAAGTGGGAATCCTGGTACAGGCTTGCCCAAGTATATGACACCAAAATCGAAGAGAATACGACCTGGAGTGCTGACAAGATCAACAACGGCATGGAGGAATTGAAATTACTCCAACGTAGCGCAATCCACTGTTATAATATGGCTGTAGCCACAGCAACAAGAAGTGCTGATGCCTCTTTCGAGGCCGTCGGCAAAATGGCAGAGATGTATGCCGACTTTGCTACCAGGATCTATGCATCCTCACGCGAGCCTTTCTCAATGAAAGCCTTCGGTCTAGGAGACTTTGAGCGCCATTACAGCAATCCGAACGAAGGCATGTACAAGAAACGCCCCTTCAGGGATTTACAGCTTTACCCTGCATGGAGTTTTGCAAGCGTCTTATTCAGACGAGCATTGGCTGACAAGCCTAAAAACTGGACGTGAGTGCTATTCCATCCCCCGGTCGAGGATAGCGAGTTGCTAAGACAAGAACTTTAGAAGTTGGTATATGCTTGGCAAATGCCTTTGGAAGATGTATAACTGCGGTGAAGAGGTACGAGGCAATGCCCAACGTCCCGTCTGCACGGCCATCCTCGACGCTCTCAAGCGGGCGATTCAAGCTGTGCCAGATCGCCGCGACGGCAGGCATCCAGATCGAGAGCCAGTTCTCGAACCCCATTACAAGTTAGTCTCGGTCGTCCACAAGCTTGTGCAGAAGGGGGTGCTTCAGGTAGATTGTATCCTATGATGAGCCATGGTCGCAACTAATTTTGCGCTACAGGTATCAGAAGCCTGCTCTCACCTCAAAGCTACTTCCTACTCCCGTAAAGTACGTCCTGTAGAGGAACAAGATGATTGGGAGATGTACATCTCGCAAGTGCTGAAGGCACTCCGGTCTGCGGATAAGTCCAATTGGCATCATCGTATGCTAGCGCGGGTACATACTGTTTCCTATGGTCTATCCATGCTTCGCTGACGCTCACAAGGTTGCTCATGTGATCTACGACGACTCCCCGAACGACGTTCGTTCCGCTTTAGGCGCCAAACACGAGCTCACCCAACAAATGTTCACCAAGACAATGGCCATCCAAGTCTGGCGTCCTGACAACGAGCGTGCAGGCCGACACTTCGTCTACACGAGCCGCTATGTGAAATTTTTCGTCCGCCTCCTATACCAGCTTAACGACCGGACTAGTCTGGAAGCCTTGGCGAAGCGCATTCGCAAACGCTCCGGAGATTTCCTAGCCCATGCAGAGATATGGCAAAGAGTATGCCTAACCTACCTCGAGCTTCTCCGCCGTCAAGGACCTGTTCCGACCGAGCATGAAAAAGCGATTTTTGGAAGCATTCCTTACGAGATCTTTGCCCTAAATGCAGAACGACTCGAGACCTGGGCGCATCTTCCTGATACCACTTCACCCTTGCTTGACATCATCAGAGACGCGATTGAAATCAAGAAAACAAATTCTAATCTTATGAAAGTAGGCGTTTTTGAGGATCTTATAGGTGATACATATGCTTTCCTATACGAACAGATCGTCCCGGACCTCATCGCCAAATCAAATGACGAAGAAGGCCGCGTCCGCATGCGCGTTGACCATGTTCTGATGGACGCCGAAGCTTCGGCAACAGCAACGCCTCCGCCAGACCCGAATGCCAAACCAGGCGAGGCGCCCGTAACCCGACCAAGGTTTAAGAGCGCTACCAAACGAGAGGTACAGAAAAGATCCGAAGCGCTTGTCGCGAAACCTGCTGCAGCGTTGGCAGCTGCGAAGCTGGCGAAGCCAACAGGTCAAGCCATGGAGCAAGGGAGAACATCGGGTGTGGCAGTAGTGATTAGTAGAGACGAGGGTGGGAAAGAAGCAGCGAGCAGCGTGCCTGGGAGTGTCCATGACAGTGCGGATGACGAGAGCGAGCTCAGCGAGCTTGAAGAGTTCGTGGATGCGCCCGAGAAACCTGTGGCTATGTTCCCGAATTTGGCTACAAATGGCGAGGAGGAAGGATACGACGAGGGGGAGGAGGAGGATGAGGGAGAGGCTAAGGACGGGAAGCAGGAGGATGAAGAAGAAGAAGAGGGCGCTGAAGAGGGGGATGAGATGGCGGAGAAAAGTGATGGCCGTGCTCAGATATTGGAGAGAGAGGATTATCAGGAGGAAGACGAGGATAAAGAAGACGATGAGGAGGAAGAGGAGGCGGGAAATGGGCCGCTCACGATGGAAGAGTGAGAGAACCTGCGATACCCCCTTATTGGCGTTGAGCAATTTCAGGATGGAGTATGGTCTGATTGTGGCCAATGCATACGCACATGGTGGGATCTAGAGAGGGTACATCGTAGATGGGCAATACTCCGAGCTCGCTTTTGCGGACCAGTGCAATGTCTTTGCGAACACCACCTCGATTGATGAGCAAAACTACCTGGCAGCTTCAAGGCCATATCATGTTTTCCCGACCAACTTTGTACCAATTCATATTCTACGGAGCGGTACTGTACTTACCTTTACTTCCCATGATCCCGTCGCGTCATCCCCTTCCTCGCAATCTGCAAGGGGCCGCAGTCGCGATCAGCTCTGATAGGCTCGGTAAAGCTTGCTGCTTGTAGTTTTCAGCCTTGCCGCGGCTGCCACCCTGTTTTCGGGAGACTGAAGAGCTCCCCTCGACCTTCCACCTTCCATCTGCCCCAGCTCGTCCCCCTCCCTCCCTCCACCACCCACTCCATCGATTATCCTCTCGACTACCCAATTCGTTCCATTAACCATGTCGACACGTAAGAGAAAGCAAGACGCTGAGGAGGAGCAGCACCTTCAGGCGCTGCCCAGCGACGAGAGCGACGAGGAAGAGGAGTAAGTGTGGTGATGTCATTGCTGGCCTCGGGCCTGGTGCTCTCTTCTCTACGCCGTCAACACTGGCGCTTTAGCTGTGGCTCATTCTACTCCTTTTGCAATGCTATGCGCTCTCAATTGGCTTCCGCAAGCTTCTTGTTTCTTTGAACGCCTTTCCCTCATCATACTCTGCTCTCCCTTGCTCCTCTGCTCGCTTGGTCGGTTTCTGAGCTTTGGCTGATAACCTTCTAGGTACGAGGACTCCGAGCAATCTGATGTGGACGACCCGGATGCATCCGAAGACGACGACAAGGGCGCTGAAGGTACGATCTTCCGTCTTCCCCCGTCTTCGCCTCTCCACTCCCTCAACCCCCTCCGTCCTCCTACTCCAAATCATAAGCCATTCGAACTGACCTCCCCCTCACAGCCCCACCCGCGACCAAAAAGCGCAAAACCAAAGCCGTCTCAGCCCCCGAAGAGGTAGCCGACGACGAAGACCCAGAAGAAGAAGTCTCAGGCAGCGAAGACGGCGCCGGAGCTCCGGGTGAAGATGATGAGGAGGAAGACGAAGTAGATGAAGAAGCCGATGGGGATGAAGAGGAGGTGACCGCGAAGGCGAGTGGACCTGCGGCGACGGCGAAGGCGGTAAAGGGGCATGTTGTGCCCAAGGAGGATGATCTGGAGGAAGTGAAAGGCGACGATGAGGAGTAGAAATTCGAAGTGGAGTGGGTTGAGTTGTGGTGATATTGGGTGGAACATCTGGTAAGGATCAAAGGAGGAAGGATATATGTGGAGTCAGTGGGTTGGAAAAGCGCTATGGAGGAAAATAGAGTTGCTCTTCATCCCCTTGGTCGAGTACATTCGGTTTCGTCCGTCCTTTCTCTCTTTTCGGTCCCGATCCCTTTATTCAACAGCCTTCTCTTCTCTCTCCACACTCGCTTTTTCGATCTCTGCACCTCTTTCTCTCTTCCTTTACACTCGCTTTTCCGATCTCTGCGCCACTCTTTTCCGCATATCCGCTCCACGCGTTTCCAAATTCAAATCCTCCCTACTCCAAGAACTCCCAAGACCAGGTCCACTTCACCCTCATAATCTTCTACAGATTTATCTCAATCTAACCACTACCCTTCCTCTTCCCCAACCCACCTCTCCAAAATACCATATGCGAATGGATTTTCAACCCTCTCTCCCCATCAACCTTCGAGAACACGTTCCCACTCCTCCCAACCCGCCACCTCCCCATCAACCTCCAAGACCCCATTCCCCCGCTCTCCCAACGCACCCCCTTCCCTCCCCTCACTCCGCCCATCACACCCCCTAATTCCTCACCCCTCCACCCACCAGCCTCCTCCCCATGCTCAGCAATCAATTGCAAGCAATCCATCCCTCCCTCTTCGCCATACCAAAGGCCCCCCCCCTTCTCCCTTTCCCCCCCTCTTCAAAATATACCAACTCCCCGACTCCCCAACCCTTCCACCCTCCACCCTCCAGCCGCAACACACCAACCCAACCAACCCATCCCGTCCCCTCAAACCCACACATACCACGCACCTCCAACCCCAAACCTCCCATCCGCAGCGCGCCAACACCTCCCACTCCCGAACCCTCACACGCCAGAACATCCCGCTCCGAGCAGCGGCCGTATCAAGTACCCAAAGGTCCGTTGCCCCCTTCTCATTCTCTAGCATCCAGGACCCAACCCCCAGCACCCAACCTCCAGCACCCAATCAACCCATCACCATCCTCCCTCTACCAGACACGATTCTTCACCCACAACCCTCCCTTATCACTCTTCTTCCTTCGACCTTTCTTCCTCTCTTCCCCCATCCTCTGTGTCTCCTCTTCCCCGCTGCCCGCCTCTTCACTTAGCCCCCTTTCATGACTTAATCCAGGACTAATTTCCCCTTCTCCGTTATTTAGTTTCACTTGTATTTGGTAGAGGGGATGGGAAGTGCGAGATAGATGGGGGAGGGTGGGTTTTTTACTGTGGTTGTTTTGGAGGAGGGGAGGAGGGGAGGAGGATGGTTTTCACATGGGGAGGTTAGGGAGTGGGATACGCATGGATAGAGGTATTCTTCCTGCTTGATTGTCTTATCGACATAATGCGTCCTTGGATGCTGTTCTTACCTCTTATCACAATGCCAGGGCAGGACTAACAGGAATCCTAGCGTTGTTTTCCCTCTCTGAGCTTGGATTCATAGTTCCTAGATGTGATGATATGACATCGAATTAAAGTAAGTCGAAAATGCTCACATAAGTGCTTGCTTGTCTCTCCCAGCTAATATAGTGAACTCTCTTGATGTACAATCGTACAGCTATTCCACTTGGCACACGTCCCACCACCGACCCAGCCCTCTTTCCACCCAAGATACTTTACTCAACCCTGCCATGCAAACGTCCCTCAAGCCCCAACGCCGACGCCCAATCCCCCTCCCACAGCACCCACCCTCCCCGCCTGCACCCCAAAGAGATCCGTCTCCGTCCATGCACAACGATGGCTATAGACGCCCACATCCTCGTCCACCACCCAGGCCAACGCATCCAAGTCCGTTGGCAGCCGCACGCCTTGGCCTGCCTTCGGATACGGGAGCAACTCTCGCTCGGCGAGGAGGTCGCTCAGCTCCTCCTCCGCGATGACCATCTCCGCACCACCGTCCCCTTCGCCATCCACCGTCCCATCGCTCGCACCGAAGATCGGCAGCCCCGGATGCAGCGTCGTCGCATGCAGCAACAGACTAACCAGTCTCTCCGCCCCCAACCCCTGGAGATACCTTCTCCGCTCACTAAGACCCATACTCCCCTCGACACCGATCCTCTTATCCCATTCCTTCTTCTGGCTCCTCAGAATCCCACAGTCCCCGCACAACCACTCCTTATCCTCAATCTCCACCACCTCGGCCGGGATCGGCGCGTCCAGATGGCAGTACTGGTGCCAGGGGGTATTGCACCCGTCGCAGAAGACAATCCTGTTGCTCTGCGGACTATGTCCCCGCCCACAATTCTTACACACAGCTGCCTCCCCGGGGCGTCTATAATTCCGCTTCGCCTTCTTCGCCGCCCCTTTAGCCGCTCTCCCAGCTCCTGGGGTGCGCACGACGTCGGGCTTGCTGTCGCTTGAGAGATCGATGACCGCAACCGGCGTCTGCACCTGCGTGATGCGCCTCCCCGAACGGCTTTGCGTCGGCAGCGGTGCATAGACTTCCGAGTCGTCACTGCCATCCTTCTCCACTTCTTCGCTTTCATCATCGACCTTGCGCTTTCGCTTCCCTGTTATACCGCCACCTCTTGAGCCCCCGCGTCCTAGACCGCCGCCTCTGCTTCCGCGGCCTCTGGGTCGCCCGCCGCGATTACTGCGGCCCCGGCCCCGCCCACTGCCTCGGCCGCCGCCTGCGCTGCCTGAGAAATTGGGCGTTAGACCCTGCGGGCTGTCTGTTTCTTCGACTTTGATCTTTGCGGTCCGCCCGCCACGACCTCTTCGGCCGCCGGGTTTGCCCCTACTGCTTGGAGTGACCGGCGTAGTGATGAATGTCGGTGTTGTTGCAGACCCTGGAGATGCAAAGTCCTGACTTGTGACCATCTGGCTAAGGACGGATTCCCGCGCTGCTTGCCATTCTGGGCCATTGGGCGTGGGGGTGGATGTTGTGGAGGGAAGGCGGGTTAGGAGGGAGTTGGGTGGGGGGTGGAATGTGGGGTGGGGCGCGGAGGAGAAGATGGGTTGCTGAGAGGGCGAGGGCTGTTGGGGGGAAGAGGAGAAGTAGCCGCGGCGGGGGAGGAAGGAGGAAGGGGCGGGTTGGGGTGGGGGTGGTGGAGAGAGGGCGGTTGGGGGGTGTTCGGTGGGGGGGCTCGAGGAGAGGTAGGGGCTGGAGTAGGACATTATTACATCAACGTGGCATTATTTCTTCAATCAATTATATAGAAAATTAAAAGAAGTGGAAACACCAAGAGGTGGTGCCGGAATGGAAAGGTAGTCTACGCTAGGGCGCTAGCCCCTCGGAAACCCTAAAGTATTAGTTCAGGCTCACGTGAGCCAAAAAGGTGCAAGGAATCATTTACTTATATCAACATACAAGTCCACGAGGCTTGACCCGGTTTGTCCTATACTAAACGTTCAGTCCAGCAGTACTTTCAACTTAGATCATTTGATGGAGATCCAGTAAGCTTGTAAAGTGTATTGTATGAAAAAGTTATCTCTATGCCACAACCCCTTCTTTTTTCAAGCTCTCTATATCCGCATCCGTCATTCCAACGAGCCCACTGAGTATCTCATGCGTATGCTGCCCTAACAGCGGTGGCGGCGACCGTATGCTCGGCTCCGAATGCGAGAACTTTACAGGCGTATTGACCAGTTTCATTGGGCCGCAAGCGGGATGCTCGACTTCCTTTACCATACCCCTCGCCCGCACTAGTATCACAGTATCAGCCTAAATGACAACAGGAGCGTGAAGAGCCAATCCTTGTTAGGAAAGTGCTGGCCTACCATGTTCATGACTTAAAGTCGTCTGTATATCGTTGATAGCAGCATACGGCATGCCGCTCTCACTGAGTATCTCAAGCCACTCGGCCGTAGTGCGTGTCCGTGTCTCGGCTTCGATCAATGTTTCCAACTCAATGCGGTTCTTGACTCGTACGCCGTTCGTGGCGAATTTCTCCTTGGCTTTCCATTCGGGCTTGCCGAGCTTGTCGCAGAGCACGCCAAAAAGCCGGTCGTTGCCGCCTCCGAGTAAGATATCACCGTCGCGGGTCCTGAAGCCTTTGTATGGGACGATTGAAGCTTTTCACCTTAGCCACGTGCCCCAGTCGAAGGGAGCTTCAAACATACGATGCGCCGTTCCCCACCGCCCACTATCAGGCTGCCCACTAATCAACGCAGAGCTCGCGATGTTCGCCAGTGTCGCGACCTGGCAATCGCTAAGCGCGACATCAATATGCTGCCCCATTCCCGTCCTTGCTCTTCCCAGCAACGCTGCCAAGATCGAGTTCGAGGTGTAGAGTCCGGTCGTGAGATCCGTCACGGCGACACCAACCTTGACGGGTGGCCCGTCCCTTGAGCCAGTAATGTGCATGAGGCCCATCTCCGCTTCCACCATGACGTCGTAGCCTGCTCTCTTCCGATAGGGGCCTGTTTGCCCGTAGCCGGTGATGCTGGCGTATATGAGGCTGGGGTTGGTTGCGCGGATGGACTGGTAGTCCATCCGGTACTTCTTGAGGGTATCGGGGAGATAATTCTCGACTAGCACATCGCAGTCTTTGACGAGTCGGTGTAGGATCTCCACGCCGGAGGATTGTTGGAATGAGAGACCGAGCGACTTCTTGTTTCGATTGACCTAGGCTCTCCTAATGAGCCGCGCAATGGCACTTCTCTATGTTTCCTGCTTACAGATAGGAAGTATGCGCTCTCCCCGGGGCCGTCCCTTTTGTTGCCCCGAATGTGCTTCGCATATGGTGGGCCCCATGCTCTGGTGTCGTCTCCTCTGACCGGGTGCTCGATCTTAATGACTTCGGCACTTCGTACAGGCCAGTATCAGCCCCGATCTGGAAACACATAACTGACTCGATCAATTGGAGAAGCTTCATACTGAAGACTACAGCCTACCCAAGGTCTCCCAGGATTTGCGTACAGTATGGCTGGAGCAAGGTCAGCTTTCGATCCCCTTCGAGATTCGGGACTTGGAGCATACGCCTGCCAGAACTCGGGTCATGTCAAGCACTCTGATGCCGGCCAATGGCAAGGTTGGCGAGTCCGTCGCCGCCGTCGCCATGCGGCGAGGTTTGACGCTCCTGGAGCCATTGGGCAAAGCAGTCCTTCGTGATCGTGCCACCAGAGTCCGGAAAGGCCCCAGCGTAGCCATGAATCCCAGGACAGAAGGAATCAATGCAAAAATGGCGGCAATGGAAACGAAGGAATCAGGTTGAAGAGCGGACAGATGCAGTCACAGCCGAGGTCCAACCTACCCCACCATCGTCACCGTCGCCCAGCAGCATCCTACTGTCCCAATCCTGCCCACACCAACCCCATCCTCAACCATGTTCACCGGCATAGTCGAAACAATCGGCAGTACCACTCCCCTCCCCCCCTCCACACACTCCACCAACAACCTAACCCCAGCCCAGCCGTCACCCTCCTCGAGCCCCACGATGCCACCGCCGGCACCTCCCTCACAATCGCCGACTGCGCCTCCATTCTCACAGACGCCCACCTCGGCGACAGCATCAGCATCAACGGCACCTGCCTAACCATCACCTCCTTCACCACCACCTCCTTCGTCGTCGGCATCTCCCCCGAAACGCTGCGGCGCACGAACCTCGGCTCTCTGGGCCAAGCCTCGGAAGTGAATCTGGAGCGAGCAGTGAGCGCGAGCACGCGCATGGGCGGGCATTTCGTGCAGGGGCATGTGGATACCGTGGCTTCCATCGTGTCGGTGGCACCTGATGGGAATGCACGGACGTTTCGGCTGAAGCCGAGGGATCGTGCGGTGCTGCGATATGTGGTTGAGAAGGGGTATGTGACGCTCGATGGGGCGAGTTTGACGGTCACGAGGGTGGATGATGGAGAGGGGTGGTGGGAGGTTATGCTGATAGCGTATACGCAGGAGAAGGTGGTCATGGGGGGGAAGGGGGCTGGGGATGAAGTGAATGTGGAGGTGGATATGGTGGGGAAGTATGTGGAGAAGAGTGTCAGAGGGTATTTCGAGGGGGACGGGGAGGAAAAAGGAGGCGAGATGAAGGTTTTGGAGAAGATTGTGGGGAGGATGGTAGAGGAGAAAATGGGGGCTCGAGAATACGAAGTAGCGGTGAAAAGGCAACAATAGAAGATGTCTTGGGACTGCTATCAGCAATCTGGTACCGTATTGCAGACAAGCGAATGCGTAAGATCCTAACCTGGTTATGCGCAGAGACGGGGTGTTGTAACCTCCCTCAGCGTCTGTTCAAAAAGCGAATTCGAAGAATAACGATAAAATAATAGCGCAATGAAAACGCGTCGCTAAAGGTAGACATTGTCAGGAACTGAGCTCTACCTGGTAACTAAGTACTCCCCACAAACAAATCTCAGGAAGTGAGTGAACAAGACAGTTTCCATGAGGCGTCGCGACCAAGACTCGATCAAGACCCAAGAATATAAGATGTCAATGCATAAAGCCAGTCGTTAGTGGAGAGCTGGAAGCTCGCTCGAATAAGGCAACGACCAAAGTAGGAACCTCGTTTTTGGCCTAAGCGTTTGCTCTGCCCCCCTCAGCACTACCTCGAGGAAGATATCCTAGGACTTCGTCTATGACGCTGTGGAGACGATAGCTCGGGCGTGCCGGCTGTTCCTTGTGTGACGCCATCGCGAGATCGCTTCGAGCGCTTGTTCCTGGTCTCGCTTTCGCCTTCGTCGTCTTCGTCGTCAACCTTACGTTTTGTGGACTGCTTTGTTGAGTCAATCGGTGGTTCCTCAATGACCAAAGGCTCGGGTGCTTGGGCTTCCTCTGTCCTTTGCGTCTTTCGGGGGCTTGCGAGATATCGGGACTCTTTTGAGCCGGTCTTTCTTCTCCGCCTTGAGAAAGACGGGCTTTTGGTACCCTCCGTCAGATTTTTTGCCTTGGCACCACCTACGCACGCTTTCATGCGTGGTATGATCGAAAGCGTATCGAAAACCGTGCTCACCATCACCTTCCCAGGGCGCCACATAATGTTTCAATTCCGCTCCTCGAAATAAAAGAATGGCACCAGATTGATTCCCGTCAAGACGGAGTCCTAGCTGCGGCAAGCACATGTGACCTCCTGAATCAAGTCAGTAGACTCATAGCTCTATAGCGAGGCCCTCCTTACCCTTAAATTTCCCCAAATGTACTAGACCAGTCAAGCCTCCCACCCAGTCGTCTTTGTCATGATGCTCATCCGTGTCTCTGTTGATGACGAAAGCGCGCAGTGAATAAGTCTCCTCGTAATCTGGATTTGTAGGTGGTAGGCGAGCGAACTTGGGCGACTCTCTGTAGACGGTTCGATACTGCTCCCGTAAATCACGGTCCCATACCCCGAACCAGAAGTCAAGAATCTTGGTCATCGTTCCACCAGTGTTCTCGAGATAGTGGAGGATTGCCTGCCTGACTATGGCTGCACTTTTATGGGTATCTTTCGTCTCGACCATTGGGATGTCCGTGCGACCTTTGGCGTGCCAATGACCGTAATGGTCAGTGCCCATGTGATCGTACTTGCTTCTCAGTTGAGAATGTGCCGATATGTGGCGCTTGTTGTCCGCCGCAGCTGCAGCACTCGGCTTCTTGATGTGCGTGTAGACAAGTCTCGTGTCCATTTCCATTCTACCTTTGACCCAGTCTTGGTGACGGAAAGCGTCTTGTATTGCCTCAGGGAAAAGGAATGCAATGAGCTTGCCATTTTGATCGACTGCGATAAAGATCATGTCTTTGGGTGTTCCGCGTAATAGCCTGGGATCGACAGCAGCATTCCTGTTCTCCTCATTGTTGAAGAATCTGTCTTTATGAACCCTCAATCCCCAGCCTTTCCAGCTTTCTACAATCTTCGCCAAGAATTGACTTAGTGTTGCTGCTTCATCGTGCTTCCCACACTGCGGGTTTTTCCCCATGGTCTCATCAAATTCCTTCTCGAGGATAGACCAACGTTTCCTATCTTCAGCTTCGTTGCCAGTATACAGCTTCGCGCCGACGGCATTTAGGTTCTCCGCGGGTTTCAAAAGCCGGCCAGGCTTGAGTTTCACGTAGACTTTTTTCTTATCCATCTCGTGGTAGTGTTTTGCGAGTATCATCTGCCTAGCCCTGTCTGATGCTTTCCGACTTGATTCGGCTTCTGGATCGACTTTCTCCTTCAGCCTTGTCTTGATCTCGCTGTTCTTGAACGGCCCCTCTTCATCATCCCAACTAATTCTAAGGTATTTCTCCCAATGTAGCCTATAATCGCGCCACTCGAACTCTGCTATTTCGATTTCTTGGTCAAGGATCCACTTCTGTTCCTCGTGAACATTGTTGTAGGCTTCCCAGAGCTCTCTGTTTATGCGTCGTTCGCAATTGTCGAGGGATTCGCCTTCTGTGTCCCTAAGACTGTCCACGTACGGATCGGGCTTCCAGTTCCAAAAGATGTCGCCGTTCAACACCTAGAGCAGGCGGTCAACCCTGCAAATTATCTCGCCATGGTCCATCAGCTTCGCGTACACTCCCTCAAGACCTCACGAACCGAGCAAGTGTCCTTCAAGTGCTTCTGGACGACAAACTATTGCCAAATCGTTCGTTGTGTAAAGTTCAATCTCAACGAGGGGAAAGTGATTTCCGCCACCAGTAAGGCGTAGTTCCAAGATGGGAGACACCTCTGAACAGGCAAGGGAACGATAGAAACTCACAGCTTCTTAGGCTGGTGTTCGCCCTTTCGCATTCTGCGCCTGATGCTCTCCACTAGCTTCGCTGTCAGACGCATCCCCAGGTATGCCAGTGGTATCGGCCACGTTGATTATAGTCTCTCCATTATGGTCATCATCCGGCGTCACTCCCGGCTTGTCTGTGTCTATCGGAGAAGCCATGCTACATGACACTATTGATTTGCGGAAGCCGAAGTACTCGAGAATTGTGGATCGAGTACGGCGGGTTGAAGACGGTAAAAAAGCGACACAGGCCAATAATCTGAGAGACAAGTAAAACAGCTCTGCAATGATATGGAACGGAGCAGATTGTAAATTGGAGCGCAAACGGTAGATAGACAAGACAACGAATACGATCATTGACCAAAGCATCTGTTGAACGTCCTTCCGGATGCGGAAGCTCTGTAGCGGCAGTATTGGATACGAGAGATTCATGGATCAATCCGGATGGGCTATACCGGACAAAGCGCAACATAAGCGACATCATAGCCTCATAGCAACGTTTCAAGATGGTACGAGCCACATAACTTGGTTGTGGATCGACGTTGCATCAGAATCCCATCCACCCCATTGCCAAAGTGCGAATAACACAACGTGCAACAGAATTCTCGTCATCCGTTAAAGATGGAGAGCGACGCGGTCTCCAGCAACCGTGGAGCATGCAGCTAGTACAGGTCTATTGCACCATATATTGATATCTCGGCATCTGAGGGGCCACGCGGTCATGCGCTCTGTGCTCAAGTAAGATCGATGGATGACTGGCAAGAACGTGTAGAGACGGCGAGGAATGCACACTAACCGCTTTCAAAAGCGAGGGCAATCCCTCTCTTGGATGTTATGAACGTCTGTAAACTCTGCATTGTACATAAAGAGTAGACGAATGACTTTGGCTTGTGCGTCAACGCCAAACTCTGTGTATGTTGACTGAGACTTCAACCCATGGAAGCTTGCATTTGCAAGAACCAATGCGTGCCATTTTCATTCTTGAGCTTATTGTTTTATAGAGGTATAACATGGAGTAAAAACACCCGAGAAAGGTGGTTATCTGATATCACCGTTCTCTGATTGTGAGTCTGGGACCTCTGGCTCGTCCCAATACACTGTAGAAGGTTAGCTCCAATCTTCGTCTCACAATCGAAATTAATGGGGTATCATACCATGCGGCTTGATGAACCAGCTGATGATGAAAGCCACTCCAAACGTAGACGCTAAGCAGACAAATACCGTCTGCGTGAATTTGCCGACGGTGAAGAAGTATATGGTATTGAAGATTGTCGGCGCTACTACTCGGGCCATGGCATGCAGCAGGCCCACGGCGCCCAAAAGTTGGCCTGTCCGATCTTGTGGGATATGTTTTGTCATAGCAGAAGATATAGTGGGAGAGCCCATCCCACCTACTGAAGCTAGTGCACCAGAGAGGATGAAGAGCGGCCCCATTCGAGACGTAGCATAGCCGACGTAACCCAACATGTCGAAGCCGATGGCTGCACGAATGAGTGAGAGGTCTAGCCGATCAGAGCCAGACTGCTTTTGCACGGCTGTCGAATTGGGACCCCGGAACATTCGAATAATCAGAGGTAGAATCACCAACAGATTCGTGACGCGACAGATGTTGACAACTGACTGGAAGATACTTGCCTCGAAAGTTCCCCAATTGAACATATATTCGGAATAGATAAGAATCACACTCATCGATCCCATTGCCACTCCAAACATAATCGTGTCAACCGCAGCTAAAAGGACAAGATTGCGACGTACATCGCGATTGGTGCCATTGCCAACGGGCCAAAGCACAGTCAATGGGGCGAATATATTTGTGCCTCGAGCAACGGCCCATAATCTTGTAAATCGATCTTGACTCGTCTCCGGAACAAATTTATCAGACTCATGTTTAGCCGCGTGCTTCGCACGAGCTTGTCTTTGGCGCTCGTTTGTGAGAGACTCTGGAACGATGAAGCCAACAAACAAAAAGAATGTTGCATGGCATGCTATCGCAATGTAGAACATTGTGAGCACGTCCTTTGTCGCTTTGAAGATGTAGCCGGCGAACAAGGGGCCCAGAGCTATACCACCAAACAGTGTACCATGGAAGTACGCGAATGTGACAGCGCGCTTAGCTGGTGCTGTGCAGTCACTGGCATACGCGAAAGTCATAGCCATGGCGGCAACGAAGGAGCCGCAGAGTCCATCAAAAGCATAGCCGACGAGTATCCAATTGACGGAAAAGGAGTCAGGATATTTCCCAGCAAAAATGGTAAGGAGCTCAGCAAGAAGCGAGCCAATCCCGGTGAAGGCTATGATCTTCTTGCGCCCATAACGATCTGATAGCTCACCCAATCTGGGGCTTGTTATCGCGGACAGAAGACCAGCAATGACACTCATGTACAGCGTGAATCTTGCAACTCTTCTTTGAACCTCATCCAGATGGCGACACTGTTCGTTGTCCACGCCCAAGACTACCGGCATGAAGCGAACAGTGGGACTTTTGGTAGCGACCTCTGCGAGGTAATCGCGACATATGAGGTCCATGATGAGGTTGATCTTGGGAACTGCAATACCCCCGAAAGCGAGAGTGTACAAGAAAAATGGAGGCAATAGCCAGAATACCTGCATTAACGTCAGCATCTAGTCACCATTTGGAGGGCCCCGAAAGAGATGGGACCGAAGCTTACCGATGGTTTGTTCCACCAAGGCCTCCCCTCAAAATCCTTCGCCCCTGTCCATTCAGGTTGTTCGCTTTCACGTTCACTGTCGGCGTTCTCTGAGTGGCGTACATAGTCCTCATCGATGTTCCTCGCCAACAACGGTGTGTCTTCGTGATCACTGCTCTTTTGCGCCTCGGTGGCGCTAGCGACTTTCATGCCAGCATCGTGGGCGCGATGCGCGGGACGGTCTATGCGTCGAGGCTGTGTTCTGGACAAAGTGTCAATGTCTGCGTCGGCGGCGATGATTTGATCGTTTTCCATGATGGCCACCAGATATGAGGGCAGCGGAGCGATATCTTGAGAGCACAGTACAGGATCAATTGCATCTAGGCAGCCTCTTTTCAGAAAATGTGTCCTTCAGTGGTGCAAGGGAGATGTTGTTCAAGAGAAGCATTGAAAGCCATCATCCGCCAGTGGTGAGGCAATCGCCGAGGATCAATAAAGGTGGAAGGAAACGGAAAGTGCGTTGGCTGCATGTTGCAAGCAGTGAATCCTGGTCTCGTAAGCAAGACGCGGTTCAGCCGTTGAGGTGTGAGCGTTTGACGCTTCGGCGAAATCTATGACGACGGACTTCCTTTAACTCCGCCACACTTCGGAGATTGGTCAGCGCCCTTGGCCAGAAGACCGAGGACTTGATTGGCCGAAATGTCGTGGAGACATCAAGTACAGTAAAACTTCCACCTCAGGTCGGACATCGTGTACGTTACGTCGCACCAAAATATGCCATTGTAAGTAAAATCAGAGGGTTCCATAAAGAGTCATTCTGAGATGTTCTCTCGTCGGATGCGTCCAATTTTGTGTGCAGTGTTCGTGCCATCATCACTCGTGCTCCCAAGGCCCACGGTCTCCGAAGCTCCTCCACCGTGTCCGCGATACAAGCTCTACACCATTTAGACAATAGCATCTCTATTCTCCGCTCGTCTTCTGGCCGTACCGATCCCGTTCACTCCTCTTTCCTGGTTCTGACCCAACCATGGTTTCTTCGCTTCACCCAGGACTCTCTTCCCCACAAAGTAGATCACCAAGCCTCCGATGATGCAGACAAACGCAATCGGGTACATCCAATGGATATGATAGCCGAACACCTTCACTCCGATGGCGACTCCCCAGAAACTCCCGGTTAACAAGCTTATGTTGAAGAACGCTGCGCTGGCCAGCCTGAACATGAGCGGCGCGAGTGAGTAGAACAGCGTCAGGACCAGCGTATAGCCGGTGAGATATCCGCCGACCTTGCCATCCCAAGTTGCTGTCCGGAATGATGTTCGGTCGAAAATGCCCGCTTGCGTGCCATTGATGAGCATGCCCCAGAAGCCGAGCTGACCCACGACTTCGTACAACGGACGTTTCGACACCAGGAATTCTTCAACCACATTACTCACGCCGTAGAAAGTAGCGCCGAGAAGGGCGAACAGATCGCCTTTGATCTGGTTACCCCGAGAGATGGGTCCCGTATACGAGGCGCCAGTGACGTGATCACTTGCTAGTAAGATGCCAAATCCGCCAATGCAGACCAGTATACCAGCTACTTGGGTCGGATGGTAGCGGACATGCAGGAAGAGGAACGAGAGGATGACGACCATGACAATAGCCCAGAAATTGATGAGTTGAGCTGATAAGATGGAAGTCTGCGCCTTGGAATCAGGCATCGATGGGAGAGATCGTCCCCATTCATGCATAACTTACATAGCGGTAGGCAAGCACGGTGAAGTAGTTACCTTCGACATCGAGGAAAGAGAGGAGAAAGTCTACCCAAAAGGACTCTTAGCGATGATCCAGCAAGATGTGGGCCGCACATACACCTCCAACCATCCTTGTAGATGAGGCGGAACCACTTCTTGAAGCCATAGCGATACAGAGTGTAGCTGGTATATCCTATGTTGAGCAGGACATAATTGAAGAATGTCTGGAAGGCAGGAATAGAGGTTCCTCGCTCAACCAGTAGAGTGGTGAAGGTATTGGTCGCGGTGAGACAGAGTGCCAGGACCTGACTTCAATGGCTGTCAGCGCCGTGGGTAGAGCTCTGAGGTTATATCGAGCTTTATATAGCATACCCTAGTACGAGGACGATGTAGAAATTCCTGGTCCTATAGTATGCGAACCACCCTTTCTTGCTCTCCTCGATATCTTCAATATCTGCTCTCGGCTCTCGAATGTCGACACCGTCCTTCACCCCAATGAGCTCCGGCGCAGCATGTATAGGCGAAGAAATACCTTGTTGGAGGACTCTTCTACCTTCGATCGGACTTGCTCGGTAGAAGATTTGGCGTTGAAATATTCCATGGCTGTGCCAAGTCTAGGCGATGCTGATTGGAGCTTTGAGGCGATTAGCGGGCGCAAAGCTCCTGAAGTCGCCCACTGTGTGATCTGGTATCTGCAACGGATCGGGTAAGTGAGGATGAGAAGGAAAATGCAAGTAAAGTGCTTAGCGGGGCAATTGCATAGTGGGGTGAGGCCTCGCCCAATGCGCCAGTTCTAAAACGAATCCAGCATTGTGGAAATCTAGGCCCAGCATTGGGCTGATAGGAGCGCCAGCGGCAATGATCAATGCTAAAAGCACTGCATCGCAGGGCAAATACTTAAGGTACACGTATGTATGCAGCCGTAAAATGTCCAATTGGCTTGCATCATGCCGTAACGAAACTGCACACATCCGTGCCAATCGCATGGGGGGCAAACTCAATCTAGCATGTGCATACATCAAGAACCAGCGGAAACTACTACACTACAGCGGAAGATTATCTGACTTACATGAGAGTTATTTTTGGCGACAGCCTGAGGACGAGATGGACAGATTGAAAAGACGTATGAGCCGAGAATAAAAGCATGCATGTTACAATCTCACGCCATGCAGGCCATACTTGTAGAGGCATCCAGATGCCGTCAAGATGCAGCCATCTGGGAAAGTACACTACCCAGCCCTTGCCGCCTAGATTCCCTCCCAGAACTGCTCTCGTGTCCCAATCTGACCTCCTGCCCATAGACCTACTCTCCGTGCACCCAAGCCTGTTTTATGGCTCCTAGGTCAACGCCGCCCGTAGTGCCAAAGCCCCTGCCCCAAGGAGTGTGTGTCCGTCATGGATAGACAAAAATCTATAGTCGTAAATGATGCGCTGTAATATCGTAGAGTCCAGAATTGTAGTCAAAAACCATCTCAGTCTGACCTGGGCCGCCATTGTTCACTCAACGAACAGCGACGGCGGCGGCTTGACTATTCCGTTTCCCAAAGCCCCAGCTACGCTTTTTGTTCTGAATTGGCGTTGGAGCCGTAGCAGGCTGCTTCGCAAGCGTGGGAGGCGGCGAAGTGTACAGCGGTGCTTCGCCTAATTTCCGTGTGGGATTAGTGTGAAGTTGCTCCAGTAAAGTCGAATCTCGTCTTAGAGGAGCTGGTCTCTGAGGAGCTGGTGCCGTATACGGCAGTTCAACAAGTTCTGAGGAAATGTCAATACTTTCAGGCACTCGAGAAGTCACCGGTCGGATCTTACGGGAAGAGGAGGCGGACGAGCTCGACTCTGCTTCCTCATTCAGAGACTGAGTCGGGGATACTCCTAGTGCTTGTATTAGACGACGACCTAATGATGTTTGCACGTCGTACGACCTACCTTGGCTTGCAAGCCGACTAGGCTGAAAGGTTGGATTGCCAATGGTGAGTCCTGAAGCATTGGTATAATAACCACCATGGGCTCCGTAAGAACGTCGATTCTCTGTTCTCGGTGGCATTGGTCGTGAGTATGAGTAATTTGAAGCTGTGCCGTAAGATGAAACTCGAGGCAATGTGGACGATAAGCCGCTGCTGTTGCGAGTAAGTGTCTTCCGCTTCTCATTTGTTGCCTTGATCGCAAGCCGATCGGCTTCCCTCCAGCTTGATGGAGCCCCGGACAAGGCATCGATGGCAGCATGCGTTACTACATGCCTGTAGGGTACCGGCTTGTCAACGGTTTCGGCAGACGGTCCCTGCTGTGCATCCTTGTGGTTCTTGGCCGCCTTTTTGGCTCTGCTGAGCTTCGAAAAAATCGACATGATCGAGGCAGAGTAGCGACAGGAAGGGTTGTTTGATTCGGTAACAAACGTGAAAGATAGGCGGGCGATGGAGAAGTGAAGTTCTTCCGCGCCAAGAAGGCTGAAGAGGGATTTCCCCTCCTCGTGTTCGGAATCGGTCTAATTCTTTGGCCAAGTAGCCTGAGCTCAGAGCCGATCAAGGCAGAATCTCGATTGGATGGAGCGCTATTCCTTAGCCAGCATTGGAAGCGATAGCGAGTGGAGTGATCTGTTTATTCCCTTGTCGCCTCTCAAGGATTGAACTCTTAGCGTCTCGTTTGCCGACAAGTGAAAAGCCTGTCCAACGAGCTGTGAGGCGGAGGATGGGGGGATTTCGGATGTTTTGTGAACCGGACCTGGGCAGGATATACATACCTCCCTATCCTCCCACGAATCCTTATCGCTGCGTGCCTAGTCGCCCTCCTGCTACCAAGTAATAATCCTGGTTTGGATGCAGGCGCCTTGAGATACGACGTAGAAATACGTTCATTCCAAAAGGCATGTGCCAGCGAGCGCCGAGCAGCCACGCCGCCAACGCATGCAATATCGATCCGTGCAGGGAACCTAACGGCCAGTATCCTGGCATGGCCATGCCGCGCAGCAAAAACCCGCAAAACCGGCACCACCGTCCACCGGAGGGTTTTGGCGGTCTGGGCGGATACTAAAGTACCTTAGTCGAGCTGCTTTGGGATTGTTGATTGGCAGCGTTGTCAGATACGGCTAGTCGAAGAGAACTGTTGTCTCAGAAGATTCGTCGAGCTGAAACGTCGATGACCCCTGCTGTTTCTCGCAACTAAATTATCAATGTTGCCTTCTTCAAGGGCATACTAAGATGTCTTTTACGTACAAACTCTATCATTGGCGTTGACTGGCAGGTGTATCCAGGAATTCCTTGTGCTTACATGCGTTTGCAAGCATGAGGTGTTCTTGCTATCCACTACTGTGCGCCGTTGCAGGTAGGCGATTCCATTAGCTCCTTCCGCCAGTCTGGGTCTTCCCGCAAGACTTGACGCTCCTCGATAATATGGCTTACATCACCATGCCAAATCTGTACAATTGATAGGGTATACTATCGGGCTGGTTTTTAGTAACCGAACGTGCCGTAAGCGGCAGCTGCTTTAACACAGTGAAAACTTACCACTTTCTCTGCGAAATCAGTGTATCGCTGCTTGTATTATGTGTCCACCTTGCTTTGATTAGGACTTGTCAACAATTGCATATTAGTGTGAGTGTTTAGTGGTTGAAATCGATCTTGACTGTTGCATTCCCACCACTAACCGCTTACGGCACGTTCGGTTACTAAAAACCAGCCCGATAGTAGTCCTTTTGATAGAACCCACCGCAAACCAAACAGCTCTTTGGGCTTCTACGTTATCGGAGGGAGCTCCTCAATCGCATGATTTGACTGCCCGTATGAGTTTTCCTCTCAGATCGTAACCCCTTCAGTTGATCAGACTCTCGCACATCAGCAGCAGACGAAGGGTAAAGTAAGTCACTTGTCGCAACTTCTTCAGAGGTCGATGCCCGTTGTTGGAACGTTGCCCTTCGTCAACAATTAATCTTCCCTTGGCGTCGCAAGGTTTGCCGCAATCGTTGTCAAGCGATGGACGCGCATGAATTCTAGGCTCTTAAAGACGCTATCTCGCTATGCTTGATGACATTAATATTGCAGCCTTCGAAGGCATTGCGCATGAATCTTGAATGGGATATTGCGCCTTCGCCTCGGTCGAAACGGGATCCAGCCAGGGTTGAAGCAGTCTTTGGCGAATTCAGCAACTTCGGATGTCCAGGCCGAGGATCGCCGGACGTCGACCTGATACGACGTCGACATACCTTCCAGCTTCCTCTTAACGCGGTCTTGACGCAGTATTGACGCGCCCTTGAGTCGAGACACTGCACAAAACCTGATGACCTCTTTCCGGAAGGCTAAGACAATCAATCCCTCGAGACAGTGTATCCTTTCTGCCTGTGAAAGAATTCATGCAGCCTATGTTTGGCCAGAATTCGATAGCGGAACCCGACAATTTGACGATGATCCATCTGATAGACAGCGACTCACCTCTAACAGGCAGTGTGTCTAGGCTACCTTTCGTTCATATCGGACGTCCGACTGCAAGGATCTCAAAGAATCTCACAAGCGTAGAAGACGAGCAAATATAAACGGCCGGACAAGTTACAGCAATGCCGTTGACCCTCCTAGTTCATGAAACAAGGCCACGAGTCATTGGCTGGGACAGAGCTATCTATGAATATTGCTCGGTCTTTGCATTTGGGAAGAGTATATCGTATGGCGACGCAGAACTTCCAAGGTGGTCAGAGCCACATGGGGCATCAAGCACCTTCTAAGAGGTTGAACAGGGGAAGCTATCATGCACGCGAGCTTGAATCTTCGTAAGCGACGTCTTTCTATCAATCGATAGAGCTAACAGCATATGGTCCTACGAATCCAAGGTTTGCAAAGCCACTCCACCCTGCCATAGATGTCTAGAGTCCAAAGAGATATCTTGTCGTTGTGAGGAATCATATCTCTACGAAAGACAAAGGCTTAGAATGAATATGCGTTTTGAGAATGAAAAGATAAGCTTGTATATGTTGATGACTTGGTGCCTTTCAAGAAGCCTGATATTTCAATTATGATCAAAGCCGCGCAGTCTGCAGCCGAAGACTCGATAAAGAAGTCGCACAGTGGAAGACCATACAGCGTACTAGTTTTGCAGACCACCTTCTCGTCAACGCCCCACAGCAAGCCCCAATACAACTGCAGCTCACGGTATCTAGCACTCAGTGCCTTCACTGCTGCGCGCCAGGACTTGATGAAGAGATTATAACCTATCTGTACGTGACACCGGATGTGGTATGTCACTCTGATCCAAATCGAAAGAGGCTCGTCTACTCTCGGTTTAATCTTTCCCTAGTCCGCATGATTCCCCTATTGGCTGTCCCACAACATAAAATCCTGTTGATATCTACGTCCATCTGTGAGTGCTCTCGGGTCAGTTAGCCTATCATCACTCCATAATCAATTTCTTAATGAGTGTAGATAGTGTGTGTTCAATGGGCCCCCAAGCGTTTGCTGCTCTGTGTGATATCAGGGTGTACAAAGATCGAAGATTAATCAATAGCTCGGCACCGCGGCCAAAGTTGTGAAAGCCGGCGACAATATTGGGCACATACACTTTGGCCTTTTGTATTGACGAAAGCTGGGGTTCGCTGTGCTCATCGATTTAGGATAGGTCGTATATCGTAACATATTGTTGGATTGTGTGACTCAAAGTAGACTCGACATACCTTTATAGTGCCCAGTGGTGACTGCTTGGTGAAGAGATTAAAGACTAGAATTCGGGGTGATATAAAGACAGAAGTTAGGGTTGTCGAAGGGTGAAACTAAGATGATAAGCTTATCTATTTGAGGCACCCATCATTTGCCACTTGTAGATCCCGATTACCGACTGCTGTTTCAAATTGCTCCTCCCGTTTGCTTGTCTCCTAAAGCCAGGAACGATGCAAGCACCGCCAAATGGTAAGGTCTAGAGCCCGCAGTGCCTTCGATTCGACACCCGTTACACTTCACGGATCAACAGACGTGTCTGCCGATAGGCACTTTGCTCTTAGCCCACCTCAGCGATCAACCCCCCCTGAACCCGTGCGCAACGCGAGTTATCCGAGAACCTATTGCATCATATCACTACACCTGGGCTCATGGGTACTGCGATCCTAGCATCTTTGTTTTCGAAGCGCACGACACTGCGAACTGCTGGCTCCTAGCCGTGTGGAAGGACGTCGTTCACGCCGTCGCGTGTCTGGCCGAGGGACTCGGTATCGCAAGACTTTCGGCATAGATTTTGCGCCTCTCTTGAGCAGTCGCCGGGACCGATCGCAGATTTCCGCAACAGAGAAAAGACGTGGGTAACATACTGGGGCGGGCATAGCACACTATGGCCTTGGTGGTGCCACCACCGAACGACAAGAAGCGAGTCAAAGTGTACGAGCTCAAAAACAATGATTGGTTTGATAGAGGTACCGGCTTCTGCACAGGTCGCGTTGTCAATGTGAGTGCTTCAGCATTGGTCGAGGGAGGCTGGGACATGGCCCTTCCAGGCGAAACCCACGGTTACGGTTACGGCTTGCGGATGGCTGATGCGGAGTTTTCCAGGAAGAGTCAAAGATTTATGTCGAGTCAGAGGATCAGCCGGAGCGTTTGCTGCTGGAAACAAAGATTACGAAAGATGATGGATATCAGAAGCAGCAAGGTGACGATGCTGTGTTACGTTCGCTGATGGTGAGGATATGGCTCACGATCACTTAGACACCCTTATAGTGTGGACGGAATCCAACGGAACGGACATGGCATTAAGCTTCCAAGAGGCGGAGGGCTGCGCGGCCATCTGGTAACTTCTGCATGCCGCCAGTAAGGGGCGGTTCGCTCATGTTCGGGTTCACAGGGAGTTCGTTAGCCAGGTACAGCAGCATCTTTTGTCCTTAGCAGGTCCAGGTAAATACCCTTTTGGCAATCCTTGTTCTACCCAGACTGAAGTTCGTCAACCAATGAACGATGTCAATCACTGCTGATATTCACTTTTGCTGGTTAGATGATGCCCTTTCCGACGATGCCATGGAGAACTTCTCCAATCCGCTGGTCCTGCCACCACCGGAGATGGGAAATCTCGAAGAAATCAGCGTCCTGATGCGGAATGTCCACGCTACTCCCCAAGGCCGCGATGCGCTATCGAAATTCGTCATTGGTGATGATTACATTCGGAAGCTGATACCGTTGGTTGAAACAGCCGAAGATTTGGAGGACTTAGAGGATCTGCACCATCTGTGCAGCATCATGAAAATGCTGATACTTCTGAACGATACCCAAATCATCGAGCACGTGGTCAACGAGAGCGTCGTCCTGGGTGTTGTCGGAGCCCTAGAATGTAAGCCTGGGCTGGCGAGGAAAGTCCGTACTGCATAATGATCACTGACCAGTCCGATACAGACGACCCTGATTTCCCAGAACACAAGGCAAACCACCGTCGGTATCTCCAAGACTCGTCACGCTATAAGGAAGTGGTACCCATTCAAGATCCGACGATAAGGAAGAAGATTCATTCCACCTGGCGGCTATTATACTTGAAAGATGTTGTTCTTGCTCGAATACTTGACGACCCTACCTTCTCTGTACTTAATTCGCTTATCTTCTTCAACCAGGTGGATATTGTCTCTCACTTGCAGTCGAACATAGCTTTCTTAGAGGAGCTTTTCGGCTTGATCGACTCGCCAGATGCGTCAGCGAGAAAGAAGAAAGATGCTGTAGAGTTCATCCAGCAATGCTGTGCGATTGCAAAAAGTCTCCAGGTTCCCGCGCGATCGACATTATACTCGAACTTCATTCAACATGGACTGTTACGCGTGATTACTTTCGCACTCTCAAATACAGACGCTTCAGTCCGAGTTTCTGGGACGGACATTCTCGTAGCGATGATAGACCATGATCCAAGCATGGTACGGGCTTACATCTTTAAGTCGATCAGCGAGAAGCAAACGCCGTTAACGGATACACTCATCGAGCTGCTATTGGTTGAGGTCGATCTGGGGGTAAAAGCGCAGGCCGCCGATGCAATCAAAGTCTTGTTAGAACCGCAAACACCCCCTCCGCCACCCCAGGAAGCTATGACTCGACAGAATGGCGATTATCTGTCCAAGCTTCGAAGTACGGCTCCGACAAACCCACAAACCGAGTCGTTCATTCAGAATTTCTACGACAAGTCCGCCAACAAGCTTTTCCAGCCACTCAAGGACTTGGAGAAGCAAGGCTCACTGGCCAATCTAAATCTCCAGGAAGTCTCACTCTACAATCATCTTGTCGAGATCCTCATGTTCCTTATCCGCCTTCACCTTTTCCGAAGCAAGTATTTCATCTTCACCGAAGGTCTCGCCGCCCGAATAGCCCAACTTCTATCCTGTCCCCAGAAGCACCTCAAGCTAAGTAAGTTATGCGTACATCATATTTCCTCCACAACCCCCCACTGACTCAGTCCTCTAACAGCCGCGCTCAAATTCTTCCGTCAGTGCATCAACCTCCAAGACGAATTCTACAACACGCAAATCATAAAAAACAACCTCTTCGACCCCATCCTCTCCATCGTCTACGAAACCATGCCGCGCGACAACCTCCTCAACTCCGCCTGCCTCGAGCTCTTCGAGCTCATCAAGCGCGAAAACATCAAACCCCTCATCACCCACCTTGTCGAAACCCACCGCGACCGCCTCTCCCAAATCACCTACGTCGACACCTTCCAGAACCTCGTCCTCCGCTACGACCAAATGCAAGGCTACACCGCCGTGGACCCAGACCCCAGCGCCGCCCCAGACGACGACCTCACCCCCACGCGCAGCGGCACGAAAATCAACGGCCACCAGCGCTGGCAAGGCCTAAAAGAGGACGCCGCCGAAGAAGCCTACTTCAACACCTCCGACGACGAAGACGAGCTCTCCGCCGCCGAAGCCTCCAAACTCCCCACCAACGGCGCCTCCCCACTCCTCAACAAATCCCTAGTCGACTACCCCGACGACGACCTCTCCGACCCCATGGACACCTCCCCTCCCCCTTACAAGCTCTCCTCAGCCCCACCAGACGAATCCTCCCCTCCATCCAAACCCTCGTCAAACCCGTCAGCCCACTCCCCGCCCGAACGCCTCTCCGAGAAGCGCCGCCGCCAGGAAGACGCCGACGACGACGACGCCCTCGTCAAGCTCTCCCAGCCCAAGCGCCGCACCGCCAGCCTCTCCTCCGGCAGCAGCAACGGCGTGCTGCGACGGAAAAAGGCCTTCAGCGACAGAGCGCGGGAGTCGCTGGGGCCGGGGATGAAGAAGATTGAGATCTCGTTTGGCGGCCAGAAGAAAGAGCGGGAGGGGGATGGGGAGGGGTAGATGGCTGGATTTGGGCCATCGCGGTGCGTTTGGGCGAGGGGCACTTGTATTTGGGGATGGGGGACATAGAGGGGTATGGGTTTGTAGCATAGGTTGCTCGGCTTCAATTCTGTGTTGGGACGTGAATAGGGCGGCATGGGTATATTTTATGACAAAGATGGCCTTGCCTCCTGCGCGAGGGAGCGCAAGAAGGGAAATAGAAACTTTTTCTGTTCTCGGAATGGATGAAGGGAGGCTGCTTGCTTGCTTCGGGTCGTGTGAGATGCATGCCAGTCAGACCACTTCGCGTCATCGATAAGGAATGAGGAGATGGATGCACAGTCCACACTGTCCGTTTGTAGAAACCTAGACTATGAACACCCATATGACCCTTCCTATGGACCGAATCCCAGAAAAACCCATCGCGTCGCTAAGAAGCAAAAATCATGGCGTCCGTTTGCGCCTCGAGAGTCGTAATCCGTATCATCGCTTGACGAGACTTCGCTTTGTCGTCACAAATAAAGGAGAGAAGACAAAAAGAGAAAAAGGGGCCCATATATCCATCCCACCTAGTCGTAGCTGAACCATACGCCAACATACCATGCTCCATATGCCTTCCCGAACATTCCTGGCACCCAACCCTCACTCCCTCATCCCCTCATTAACCAACATCTCAACCACCACCTGCCGACCCTCCAGCTCAGGGTGCTGCATCGCAATCTTGACAGTCCCCTCCCCACCCCCAGGGCCCCTCTGCCCATCATCCAACAGCCTGACATCCCTCCCCGAAACGACCTGCTTCAGCCGCCCATTAACCGCATTCCTCACCTCCACGAACCCGCCCCCCTGATCCACCAGCACCAAATACATCCCCCCCCACAGCACCGCCTGCCTCGCCTTGCCCACAAACTCCATAACAACCGCCCTGCTGACATCCCCCAGCTTATTGACATAGATGCCGACCTCCTCGAAGCACAGCAGAAACTCCGAGTCCGAGAGGCGGAACATGCCGAGGGGCCGCTGGTCGCGCAGGCGCAGCGCGATGGAGGCGCAGTCGGGGGGCTTGAGGTCCGGGATCGAGAGCGGGACCTTCTTATCGAGCGTCAGGACCTCGACGCCGCGGGCGGTGGCGACGGCGATGCTGGTGTGGAAGAGGTTGATGGCGTACGTGTCCGTGGGGATGTAGAAGTCGTCAAAGTCGCGGAAGAAGTCCGTGGTGCCCTTGCGCATGCCGCCGAGGAGGAGGCGCGTCGTGCGCGAGGTGCTGACCGAGTGGTTGTTGCTTTTGTGGTAGACGGGCTCGAGGACTTTGAAGGTCGAGGAGATGCCTTCGCGCTTTTTGTAGAAGACGAGCGTGCGGTCTTTCATGCGCCCGGTGGCGAAAAAGCCGACGTCCCGGGCGCCGGAGAGTTTTTGTGGGGCGTGGCGGGGGAGGGAGGAGGTGGCGGGGGGGATGGAGGGGAAGGAGGCGGGGCAGACGGTGTCGAGGTGGTGGGCGAGGAGGGATTTGTCGGAGATGATGAGGATGAGGGAGAATTCTTCGAGGACGGCGATTTGAGTTACCCGACTTGCGGCTATGGCCTGTGTTGGGATAGGAGGTTAGTGTATGCTGGGGATACGGGTTAATAAGAGAGAAAGGGTAGGATCGGCTCACTCTTGTCCAGCCTCTGGGGTTGTTGTGTTGAGTAATGTAGACGCCGTAGTCAGTCCCAATTGCAAGCATCGGCTTACCCATAGGCTGGTGGAAGGCCGTCGCGCAATTGACAGAAGCTCTGCATACTGGCGCTGGCCGCCCTGAGCCAGAATAGGTGTTCTCAACTTCCCGTATTGCTCGATCTAGAGGTGTTCCTCTGATAGCGATAGGTTTGGGACCTCCGGTCATTGTGTCATAGGCAAACGCGGTATCCGCTATGACTCTCAACTTGAAAGGTTCGGCATTTTGTTGGAACAGCGACGCGGCGTGTCGAATCTTTGCTTCATAGATCTTATCACACCAATCTTGCCGGTTTTGTTTGGTTGGAGCGTACAGAGTGTAGACGTCGCTTTTGCCGAGATGCTTGACACGGAACGGAAACATAACCTTTTCGCTGTCGTTGGGACTATCTAGGATGGTCGTGGTCACCGTCGTCTTGCTCGAGGCGTTTGTACCAACCGAAGCTACCGAAGAGGCAGTATTGGTATGAGCCAAAGTTCCAGGGCCGGTTAATCCCGTCTGATTGTTCATCGATGGGCGACCTGTCGAGACCTTCGTAGTCACTGCTGCGACTGAGCCTACACCCTTGAACGACGATTTCTGGACCGGATCATCGTCGGTGCTCTCAAGCACCAGAAGGTCCATTGGAATCGGTAGCTTCGAGACGTCGAATTTCTCGTATTTCAGCCCTCCGGCAGCATCGCTTTGTCTGAGTCTTTTGGCTAGGACAAGGTAATGGTCAAACAGTATCGCATGTGTTTCCAACCATGAGAACTTATTGGACCCGGTTCTCTGCAAATCGCCCTGAAATATGACCTCCCTTCCTAAGTGTTTGAGGTTCAGATGCACTTTTTCCATTCCCGGGCGAAGCTGCAGCTTGGCTGCAAGTTCCGAGAGACTGACACTTTTGGCCATGTCGGCCACCTGGCTATCGCATTCCAGCGTGACAGCCTTGATCTCTTCAATGGCAGCAGCCAGGTTCGTCTTTTCCTCTGATTCTTGTAGCATGTGCTTATGGACTGTGTTCAGCAGGAGACTGTATCTCTGGAGTCTCGTGATAGGCGCTTTCAGATAAGTGTCCCATCCTAACCTCTGTGAACGCTCGTTTTCCCTGGCCTGAGTGAGGAATTGCTGAAAGAGCACATTCCGCTGCTCTTCCTGTCGCATGAGGAACGTAGCGTTTGGGAAACTTGCCGCATAATCCAGATAAGCGTTCTTTGCCTTCCTGATCCACTCTCGAAAGATATCGCTGAAGCCGACGATCCACGGGCCTTGCTCCTGCTGACGGTACTTGAGCTGAGCAAGGAGATAATCCTCATTGACTTGCTTGATCATGTCCACCTTACCGAATACATCCCGGATGAAGGCATCCTTACGCTTCGGAGTAAGGATTGGCGGTTGCCATTTTGCAAGGTCGTCCCTGTAGAGCTGTCTCAGTATATTGAGTTGGTCCATGAATTGATCTTCAGTAGTGACAATCTCGTGCAAGTTATTTTGCCTCTCAACCTCTTTTTTGTCGACACCCTCAACGTCCTCTTTCTTCAGCTTGTAATACGTGGCCCAGTCCTCTATCTTACGTTGAGGTTCTAGCACCTGTGTCTGCAGATTTATCTTCTTTAAAGTGCGCATACAGTGGTGTGCATAACATCTGCCCGGCAACGTCTGCGTATGTACTCGAGGCGAGTAGCAGCCAGTACCCGTCAGCTGGTAGAGGACGCCTGGCGCCGAATTTGCGCCGAATTTGACCCATTCTTCTTCTTTCAAAAGTGCACCTGCATCAAACATCGCTTTCACGACCTTCGCCCCCAACGTCTCGGCATCTGCAGTGTTCATGGTCGGCACCTTATGCGTGAACAGAGCTACGATACCTTCAACAATCGCATGTTCCTTGAGGTCTGTTTCGCTTTCGCTCATTTCTCTGATCCAAGCTCCTATCGAGCTCAGAGCCCAGGGCTCTGGGCACTTCTTGAAGTCATTGGTCGAAAGCTTGGCAGGGTTGAATTTCTTCCTCTTTCCTGCCGGAATCTCCGGTAGACCAAGGAGCTCGGCGCTTTGCGGTAGGGACGAGTCAGGCCCTCCGAATTCCGATCCGTAAATTGAAACGGATGCCGTTCGTACACCTGAGAATTGCTGTTGCTTCAATATCCTCGCTCGATCTGCATCGGTCTTGGATCGGATCGGTGGTATTGTTTGTGGAGTGTTACTGTGACTTATAAGGGAGGAGGACCTGGGTACAGGAGTCCCGGACGGGCTGAGAAGTTGGTTGTAAGCATCGGGCGCCGCAGGATATGACGGACGTCCATATTGATCGTAGAGCTGCTGAGCCCCAGGTATTTGATATGAGCCAGCCGGCATAAGCTGTGGAATGCGGTTCTTCGCAGCAGGTCCCACGGGAGCCGGTGGCAGAGGACGATGAGGACCTGAGCTAGGGTGGAAATACATATCCGGCAATCCTTCCCGAAACGGGCTTTGGGTTGCAGAGGTCTGTGCATCTTCAGAATCTGCCAGCGTTGCCTCATCGCCGTCCTCGAAACTAAGCCGTCGTGGGTGGGCACATGGCTCCGAAAGCCCTCCTGTACCGCCAGTATCCACACGCGCTCCAAGTGTCGGTGGGAAGGGATAGAGGTCTTGATCCTGCGGTATCGGATAGTCATACATACCTCTGTAAGCCTCGAGATGGGGGTTTGAGAAGTCATGCCCTGTCGCAGCCGGCTGTGGTCTATACACCTGCTCCGTGTAGGTCTCTTGGCTCCCTGGATACGAGAAAGGCTGATCACCAAAGCCACCTCCGTAGGAATTGATGTCTATGGGCACATCGCTATCGCTACTTAGATCTCCAGCTGATTGCAGATCTTGCCTTGAACTCTCCCTAGTATGGTATGAGCCAACAAATGAATCGGCACCGCTCTGTCTTCGCGCTTCATCTAGAGCGTCTTGTTCGTCAGCCATCTGCAAAGCTGCAAGTCCAGCATCTGCCTCTGCATCACTAGCGTCACTGTAGGGTCCAGGATCGGTCTGCTGCGGTGCACTTAGATGCCCGTTTGTGGTGACGTAGTCGGTTGGCGAACCTCTGTCCGGACCCAACCCTGCTGAAAACAGTGGCTGAGGTGAATTATGCTCATTCATTGGGGTTTGAACAGTTGGACTCCCATGAGCGCCCGAAATCGGTTCTCTGCCCATGACAGCAGCCTCAACTTCTCGCATCAGGTCATCATAACCAGGATCCTCATTCAGCACTGCAGTCGCTTCACGACGTTCATTCCGGCCACCGAAATAAGCACCATTAGGGTTGTTGTCCGTAGGAGGCCCAGGAAGTGGTCTTGCTTGTGGGTGGCGACCTGTAGTGTTCATGCGTTGTGGTGAATGTTGCGGCGGTATAGGTCCTGGCGTGCCGGGCGTAGGCGGAAGAGAGGTGTCAAGATTGACAGACGGAGAGAGGGTACGAGCACGGTATGAGCTGGGAGATGAGACACCAGAATCGCCGTTAGAAACGTCCCGAGGAGGTAAAGGAGGCAATGAAGACTGTATAGGGGAGAAGCGACCTGCGGCTTGCTGGAAGCGGTTCTGAGACAGCGAAGCTCTGTGAGAGTAGCGTCGTGGGCTGGTTGAGGGGTCCGTGGATGTGAAAGCATCTCTGCCTGGTGAGAAGGGTGGAGGTGGTGGAGCTGGAGGTGTATATACCGGACGAGGGGGCAGAGAAGGGAGACCAGGATGCTGGTAGGAATAGGGTTGAGGTTGATCCTGTTGCTGCGCTGTGGGAGATGTGCCAATCTGCGGCGACACTCGGCTTCCGTATGGTTGTTCAAACGGACGCTGAGGCGGAGGAGGCGGTTGCTGGCTGAAGAAGTACGACTGAGATGGAGAGGCATAGCTCTGAGGAAGGGAAGTACAGGGTACACCTGCTGGCTGATAAGCCGCGGGAATATACGGTTGATGACCAGATGAGCTGTGATTGTTCAATATGCTGCTCGTACGTGACGCACTATGCGCCGTAGTAGCGGGGCCGTATTGCTGAGGATTGTAGGATTGCTGGTTGGGTCCATGATGTTGATACCCCCCAGAGGCATATGAAGATGTTCGATTCGGCAGTACTGAGTTCGGATTGCCCATGAACAACTCCTCCTGTTGCACGTCTGCATTGCTCCCTGCCCGATATCGCGTGCCCTCGGTACTTGTCCCTCGGTACTGCGCGTCATCGCCCTGATCGAAGCTTGGTGCTCGGCGTACAGGTGCTTGATTAGCATAGGATGCGCCGTACGAAGTCCGTGGTGTTGGTTGGCCTTGCTGGCGATGATGGTAAGACATTCTGTCAAACTGTCTATCGCAGCGCTGAGAAACAGTCAGAGCTATCGGACGTTTTCAAGCTTGCGTTTGGAGCTGTCAGACTGCATTATGACACAGCATGAAAGGATAAGGTAGAGATGAGTATCGGGTGGGGTTGAGCTCAGCGTGCGCCAATGGCTTCTCCACACCTACGAAGACTTTCGACACACGGTACACGCCTGGAGAAACGATGTCGTCCGCAACAAGGTTCACTACGGCCACCGCATCTTTCTCAAGTAACAAATTCTGGGTAGACTTGATGGTTTGTAGGTGCACCCTTGGGGCTTCGAGGTCGGGTCTTGGCGAACGCTGCCAAATCAAGTCACGATGGAGACGGCGACATGGCGAAGATTGGTGTTAATTCCGACACCCGTCTCACTGTCCGACCTTTCGATTGCGCAATTACCAATCCAGTGACAGGTTCCGGGAGTACGGGGGCTTACGCAAGGCTGATATGATACACTAGAAGAGCCCGAGGCGATGCCCCTGCAAGAGCTCGGATGCTGATGCAGCTCGGTTTCGGATGCATTGTATCGGAAGACATGGGAATATTCCGCCCAGCTGGGTAATTTAGGGCTCTGCTATCGTTTGACTCTTGCACAAGAGCGTGACAAGGTTATGGGAAAGTGTATACATTTGATGATTTTCTCATTCATCTGAACTATGAACGCCGCTCAGCCCAAATACAGCGAGACGAGGCTGAGATGGTCGCTTTTGCTTCCTTGGCTGGCCCCTGCCAGTAACTTCGAAGCGCGAGTACAGAGCTGAAAGCAACGACTCCATGCCTCCATCCAATGGTTGAAATCGAACGCCTAGCTTGCGACATGGCAGGCTCCATGCAGACGCCCCTCTAAAGCGACCTACGTCAAGACCATCAGGTCCTCCGCCCAGATCACAAAAACGCAAAGCGAAGCCTATCCAAAACTGTGAGAGCATCCCGCCTGAGGATTGCGATACAGATATAGAGTACAGCTGTACATATTGAATCCTACCGGACGAGACGGACGGACGAACGTAGTGCAGATACCGTGGGACAAGTGAGCCATTAGCCGCTTACCCTCCTTTACGCTCGGCCTCGTTCGTCGGCATAGGCTCGACAAGTGCCATCTCGATCGATTGAGGTCCGTTACCTTTCCCTTTGTTCTTCTTATTCTTCTTCGAGGTTGTCTGTTGCCATCCGTTGGTCAATTGACCAGCTTGCACATTACTCGACGAAGCCACAGATAGTCCGTTAAGCCCAAAAACTGTTTGTTCGAGTTGCTCGTTTTTCTTCTCCGATCTCCGGGAAAAGGGGGGTATATCACCAGGCGCATATTTCTGAGCCAGCCGGTTTAACGGTCTCAATTTCCCGGTAATATCGTCCTTGCGATTTGCTGTAGGGGACGGTGTCCGTACTTCCCGTACGGGGGAAAGCAGTGGCAGACCTTGCAGAGGCGGCGGTTCCGACTTCATATCGTGTTTGCCGGTAGATGGTGACTGTATAGGGCTTGCTGCTGGAACATCCCGCTGGGGGCTCCTAGGCCTTGACTTTGGGGTTACGTCGTGGCTCCTCTCTGTTCCCAATTCATAATCATTAACGGTAGTGGGTTGAAACTGGGTGGTCACGGGAGCCGGCGCAGTACCATTGACCTGAGGATAAGCCCGTCGGAGCATTTGTTCGGGATTTGGACTTCGAACGTTGTCTACCCGGGCGTGAGAACTGCTGGCAAGGTGGAAAGGGAATGGCTGTTTGAAGGGCATTGATGATATGGTCTCGGAGCGTCCAGATCGCTGATACTGCTCGTCCAAGAGAGGCGAGCGACTGGAGTACATTTGTGATATCCGGTCTATACCGTTTATCGCTCCTCTATCAGACGGCAAATTTCCACGGGTGTTTTCATCCGGAGCCCATGCGTCGGAACCATCTACAATGATGGGTCCTGAAGTACGTAAGCTTGGAGCAGGGATAGTGACAGGTGCAGACCGAATGCTGGTGGATCTATCCCTATAAGGCGTCGAAGGTGGGGATCCCGAAGGATCCTCATACCTACCAAGATCGTATGGCATTCCCCTATTGCGATGTGGCATGTCACCGAGAGTGGGTCTTCGGGAATATCCAATGTCGTTCTGCGACGTACGGCTTGGAGGAGAGCCGTGAACGTAATATCCAACATACTCTTTCGGCAGGCTCTCCTCAAATCTTGAGTCTATCTGAACCGGAGCCTCAGGATGCCTTAATCGACTGTGCGACTCTAGATAGTGGTGGATCTGATGGTCTCTCAACGGGTAATACTGTTGCAGATAGTTGGGAACAGACAGAGTCAATGGTAGAGTCCTAGCAGGCTGACTATGTGACCTATTCCCCGCCCCAGAAGAGTTGTTTGCAGGGATGGATCGATGTACACTGCGCCTGAGTTCGGGCTGAGCTGACTGCATGGCGGGAGAAGGTGGATGTGAACGGAGAATTTGCTGGAATGGCATGGCTGAGTGCGTTGTGTGCAATGGAGCAGTCAGCGGGGGTAGCTTTGTCGCTTGTAGGGCGAAATGCTCCCTCGCAGCTTGATGAGCAGAATGGGGGATTTGGCTAGAGCCTTGAAATTGCAGCTGAGCCTGCAGCTGAGCCTGAGCCTGAACACGCCGCAGTTCGTGCTCCTGGGCCTGCAGAAGCTGATAGTCGCTTATCAATCTTTCGTGCAGTTGATACTGATCGTAGGGTGCTTGGAGCGGTTGTTCCCACAGAGCCACAGTCCTAGGCATCGTTGTTTGAGTTGGGATCTTATTCGGTGCAGCGGCGCTCGAAGATCGTCGGCCTTGGGGGCCATTACGATGATGGTTGAGCGCATGGCGGCCGCCTCGATTGTTGGCACCGCCCCTACCCCCACGCCCTGACTGCGACTGGCTTCTGCTGAGTACAGGTGGCGGCTTCGGTGGCGGCTTTTCCCAGATCTTCTCCTCCATGGCCGGGAAAACAAACTGCTCCATGCAGTCGTTGAGCTTGGCCTCAGATATGAGGTCAAATGCTCGCCTGAGCTCTAAATGCACACCTCGAAACGAAATGTCGTCGGCGGTGTTCCCTAGGTTTCTTTCGGTATTAAATGGCTCTTCAACGCAGAGCCTATTGTTCTGCATTAAATGCCATTTCTTATCCTCCTTTGATATCAACGTCCCTTCCCGAATCGAAATCACATTCCGTTCGTAATCCAGCTCATGAGCGTAGCGTCGGAAAAAATGAAACAGAAGTTCACCAAGGGACTCCTCATTTTTGTGACCGAAACCGCGGAGTGATGCCAGATCATCGGCGAACGCGGACGGCTTGCCATCTGCACCGAGCAAACGCTGATGAGGCCTCTTGTGAAGGCAAGGTAGTACTGGAGGATTCCGTGTTTGTAGAAAATTCAGGATCATGCAAATCCACGTGTAGGAACTAAGGGTTCCCCCAAGAGCTTCGACCGACATTTAGAATAATTCGAAAGATACGTAAGGGGGACTAAGGGAACGTACCAGCATCATTGAGGATACGTCTTCTCGTCCAATGTTTGATAATCATGGCAAGGGGCCGCACCCGATGGTCGATCTCAACATAGGTTTTGATCATACGAGTATTTTCCAACGCCAGAGTATTGTTCACGTTCATATCGCACGCCAACTGTAACTCCGGGTCCCAGAACTTGACGATGGGGACCTTTGCGTGGGGAACACAGACAACCCGCTGCATTCCATCTACTGTGTGTCAGCCAAATCCAGGCGATAGATAGGGTGATCATCATCATACGCTCGGCAAGCGTCTTAGCTAAGAGACACACCCTTTCCAGTGCTTTCGAGGGTGTCGTGATACAGATATCGACTAGGACCATTCAGCTGAGTGTTTCCGTACGTGGAGGGGCAACTGACCGTCGGACTCATCAGTACACAACAGATTTCCCGAGGAGCCAAACACGTGCACTCTGATATTGTTCCCTGGCCACTGTTTGTTCAAGATATCTCCTAGCTTTTCTACGAAATTCGACCTTCTTTCATCACTGTCGAGCGATGGATATAGTCGATCGTAGAGCTCCCTCATATCTCCGCTCAACTTCCCTTCCTCAACCGGATTGAGATACTTTTTGGGCATGGTCTTCGCTCTTGGTAGCTGATCACCTCCGATAGAGTAAGGTATACGCCGCCTCGAGAAGGCCATCCCCGTCTCATACTTGCAGCCAGCCAACAGGGGCCCGCTACCCCGGGGACGTTGTCCGCTTTCTGACTCGGAGTGAGCAGTTGGAGATCGCGTGCCAGCGATTTTCTCGGGCGAGGGTGAGCGTGCATTGAAAGACAACTTCCTCGCACGTTGGTATGGGGTGGACGGTAGGGAATTCGACTGGTGATTGGCGGCCGAGCGGTTGTGTGGTGGAGACATTTGAAGAACCGGGGCACCGAAACCCTCGGGTTGTGACATGCTAGATACTTCCACCGTCATCGGCGAGTAGCCACCTGAACCACGAACCTGAAGCAATTTCCCATTTATTTGCTCTTGCCACGACCGGCGACACGTTCTGATGTATGTTGAGAGAATCGAACGACGCTGTTGCGCGATTGAGACAGGGCGCTCAGGTCGCCTCAAAGATTATTGTGGACGGGGTGAAGGCTTCCTTGGTCTCTTGTGATGTGTAATTCGTCGTGGGCTGCGGCTGGGCACGGTTGTCAAGCGTGCGAGCGGGCTCCTCAAGATCTTGTAGACCTGAATGGATTAAGAGAACGTATTCTCTGAGACTTCCAGGTCACAGTTCAATTGGAAAGGTCCTGGTGTCTGTCGCAACCCGTTTCGTCAAAGCGAGCGTGGAGGTAAGCAAAAGGTTGCAATCTCGGCCGGAGAGACGCCTGCACTTTAGTACTTCGAGTTGCGTTCGGCTAGTCGGCTGAGGAAGCAAGGTACGCCGCTCAGAGAGCGACAGTATTGTCCGAAAAATGCACAGTGCTGAGATTGAAAGCGAAGTACGGCGTAATGTAGGTGCATTGTCAGGAGATTTGGTAGAGACTAAAGTAGAGAGCCACTTTGAGCGCTAAGGTCGGACAGGGCACTAAGGTACTATGCGCTAGCGGCCTTTTTCGGCGGCACCAGCGGGGTGGGTGGTAGTCCCCATTCATGGTTCAGCTTGTCCAACGCAGACGACCAGTGACTTCGCGGTCAATTATTCGAATGCTACGATTACGAATCGCTACTTCACCAATCGAGTTTGATAATGCGAACGACCCAAGAACCCTTTGAAAAGGAGCCGGGAATGAGTCCCGAAACGGACAATGGCTGAGTTCTCGTCCTGCCAAAGGCAGGAGCGCCTCCAACGTGTAACTTGTGCCTTGGGACTCTCAGCATCTGGACCATACTGGCCCTTGAATAGCAAAAATTAGTGAAGACGTTGCATGTTCATCACCCTATACTTGATGGCCATTGTCACCCAATATGTCTTGGAGCTTCTGGCAATTGCCTGATCCTTATCATTTCTTGCCCGTCGCAGTACCGCAGTCCTTCTACGCTATGACTAACATACACTGCCTTCATGTAAAGTGGAGTTTTACACCAGGATGAAGGAAGTGGAAAATCCTGCCCTCTGGCCTTGGTTTCAGCGGTTGTCATGAGTCCCCTCCCTAGGTAGCGCTTCCGTCCAGTCCATGAGATACTGTGTGAATAAGAATAGGTAAGAAACAGCCCGCGACACTGCTTTTCTAAGAGTTCACTTTTCTACGTTGGCTCCCAATAAATCAATTCGCACTGCTCATGTTCGAGGACTATGGAACATGGACAGATCGCCTTCTGTTCCGATCTGAAAAGGTTGATTATTGGGGGCGCCGGGATGAGCCTTATTTAGGCGAACAGTGACGACGTTCGGGGCATTCGATGTCTTGGCACTCGATCTTTTCGGGGGTACCAAACAGACATATTACGTAGCAAGCAATGCAACTACAAGCGTGCAGAATGACGGGAATGACGAATATTGTAAGCCGCAAGCCGCAAGCGGACGTTGTAAATCGCCAGTGCCTGCTTGGATTTGACTACAAGCCGAGGGAGCACACTCTAACTATATGTACACATATTATCATTTTGTACACTAAGCAAGACCAGCCCCTCTGTTGAGGCTCGTGATACTTAGCTCTTCAATTCCGATGCAATGAAGGGAAATAACACAACACAGGCCTTCCAAAAGATCTCGACACTCGAGATGAGAGTCAACGGTACTCGCCACAAAGGCGATTCTCTCCACACGAGCCAGATTGCCAGGATTGCTACCGCGAAGAAGTGATAGAACAAAACCAGAGGCTGTCTGATGATTCCAGCAAGAAGTCCGACCGGCCCGTCAACACAGTCTCCACCACGTTGAAAGTAGCGAAAGCAGCCAAGCTGAAGAGCCTTAAGTTGGGGGTCATTGGCCGCAAATAGTGAGTATAGAGCCTGTGCAAGGATATTGATAACCGATGTCAGATTCTTCCGCCGCCAGTGGAATGCCTTCATCTGCTGCCGTACAAGCCTGGTATCACCGAGGTCTGGTACCAAGCCTGGATCCAGGAGGTCGCGGAGAAGAACAACGTCGTTGAAAGCAACCGTCATACCTCCACCAGTCAGAGGATGTCGCATGTTCATCGCATCGCCAAGAAGGACCATGCCTGGAGTGCGGTTCGTGCTTGGAGGGAGGAAGGAATTGGGCATACTGCGTAGTTTTCCAGTCTCGAGTGCGCGGGCAAAAGATGGTTGTACGGATGGTGGTAAAGATGGTAAGACTTTGTTCTTCAGATGGCCTTTGACACCTCCTTTGGCCGGGCTTGCAGAGTCCAAGCCTTCTGGAACATCGACTAGCGCTCTTGTTTCTCTGCTGCCGATCTGATATAGCAAGACTGGTGCCTCATTGCCGAGAACAACATGCCCATGCATTGGGCGCGGTAGTTCGGCATCTATCAATTCCAGACCCCAGAATTTTGACCTGCTGACGGGTGTATGCGAGATGTACTCCTTGCGGAAGCGACTCGCGTAGCCATCGGCTAGCACGGTCAAATGCCCAAAGTGAACATCAGGCTCTCCCTTTGTGAGACACTCAACACCCATGACTTGGCCAGTCCAGCCGTTCTTGACAGTTCCAGTAACGATGGATTCGACGACGCTAACGTTGGGCTCCCGCATTGCAGCCTCACGTAGTCGTTGGATGAAGCGTCCATGATGAAAGCTGCGACCCTCTGGCCTTTGTTTTACCGTCTGGACAGGCCGCTTAACTTCGTCGTTGTGTGTAGATCCTTGACTGTGGTCTGGTTCTTGAACACTGTTCTCAGGGTAGGGAATTTCAACGCCGGTTCCATAGTAAATAACCTCGTACCCTTTGCAAATAATACTGTCGATGTCATCCAAACAATGCACGAGTCCTAAATTTTTCAAGGCCTCTACGCCTCCGGGTTGTAGTAATTCACCAACGATGCGATCGGGCTCTTTCAAGCTCTTCTCTAGCAAAGTGACAGAACGACCTTGCCGTGCAAAAGTAACTGCAAGCGCACAGCCAAGGATACCCGCACCTACGACGACAACGTCAGATTCGTGATGCTCAATGCGCCGTGACGCCGAAGGACTGGTCGAATAGGCTTTAGCAATTGGTGGCGACGGTGGTGGAGAGTCGAGAATGAGGGGCATCGTTCGGTCCAGGTATGTTGGCTTGTCAAAATAGGTTAAGGGGAGGCGTTTTGGAGCGGTATTCGAAATATGAGGTCGAAGATCATGTTGGTAGAACGAACGGTATTTGGGGAATGATGGAGATGGAAATCTGCCGATCTTCATTCTCGACGATCAATAAATTAGATCGGGATATTTAAGCGAAGGGTTAGCCGCGCGTCAGCCCCACAAGGCTCGAGCTTGGTGGCGCAGCTCGAAGGATGCTCGGGTATAGTAGAGCGAAACAGCATGTGACAATTTGACACGGGAACGTTGGGACGATGTTTTTCCCCCCCTAAGTCAGTCTTTAAGCTCTCTCGCGTAGATGTTTATGTCTTTGCGCCTTTTCAGGCTTCTGATACTACCCAAACATTATTGTCATGCAAAGCGTACAGAGACGCTTTGGGAAGCTTCTTCCCCGGACGGCAGATGAGGCACAAGTGGGCGTTCTGTTGAAGGATTTCGACGATGCGGATAAGATGCTGGCTAAGGTGTCATTACCCAATCTTGACGTCGATATCCAAGAGGATACATTAATAAATCGCTCCAGCTCATTGACGCCTCGAAGGCTTGGAGGGACTCGTGGAGAGATATCCTGGTCACTCAGCAACGACTCGTCAACAGCTTCCAAGTCCTGTACGAGCCTCTCATCGGAACCGACGATTCATACGCCGCAGACGAGCACGCCGTGACTTCGTCCACTCCAATGCAGAGAACTGCTAAGCTTTCGCAAGGTTATGAGGAGCTCAAGACAGATCTGCTAGAGGAGGTTAGCATGGCAGATGCCAGGATCATCAAGCCTGCAACCGAGGCAAGAGATTGGATTCAGCCTCTGAAGAAGGTGATCAAAAAGAGAGAAGACAGGAAGGTCAGCTGCTTACGATATGCGCACGAGGTTGTTAAAGCTGAGATTCGCAGCTGGACTTCGAAAAATATCAGACACGGGTCGATAATGCTAGCAAGAAGACCAAAAGATCGGAACGAGACAATGCAAACCTGGCAAAGGCTGAAGCTGAACTGTATTACGCAAAAGAGGTACGTAACGATATGTGACTGACTTACAGATTTCAATCTTGCTCGCTGCATCCAGTGCGCAAACCTCGGTGCATCTGTGACGAATCAAGACTTTTGTCGTTGTCTAGCTATCCATCTACTGACTACACATTAGGAATACGTAATTGCCGACGACCATTTGAAATCTAAATTACCACCTGTCGTCACCGCGGCATTCTCTTTGCTACCTCATCTTCTTTCATCTCAAATCATGACTCAGAATAGTCTTCTTGGAAATTATTACACCATGCTACACGATTACTGCGGCGAGGAGAACTTTCCCTCCCCACCTCCACCAATGGGTGAGATTATAAACGCATGGGAAGCCGAACATAGGCCTGTCCAACGCGAAATCGAGAGATTTGCGTGCATTGCTGGTGGGAAGGCTGTGCGGCAATCTATGAAAACGGACATACAGACGCAAAACAACGGAGCAAATGGTCGCAATGGCAATATCCAGCGCAGATCGAGCAGCCAGTCTATTCAATCCATTCAATCCTACCACTCGGCTTCATTAAAGCCGCCAGCCTCACCAGCCATTAGCACCACTTCAGATCCACCTTCACCGGATCCTTACACACGGCCGAGGATATCATCCATACCATCTCAGACCTTACTATCACTAGCAACCCCGAATTATAATTCATCTGCCGTCGCAAGTCCTTCGCCTGGAAATCTGCTCGCTATTCACGCTCCTGCTGGTCCACGCGCCGATTATTTTACTCGGGACCGCTTGCCGTCGTCATCTTCTATGGCATCGGTAGCAGCGAAGAAGAAACCCCCACCACCCCCGCCGAAGCGCTTGCCGTCAAGTCAAGGGTTGTGGGTCACCGCTTTGTATGACTTTGCAGGGCAAGGGCAAGGCGATCTGGCTTTCCGAGAAGGTGATCGGATCAAGGTAGTTCAGAAAACGAATAGTACAGATGAATGGTGGGAAGGAGAGCTCAAAGGGGTGCAAGGTAGTTTTCCAGCGAATTACTGTCAAGCAACATAGAAGTTTATGAGGAGATGTTCATACGACATTGCAATATACCATGGTAGAAATGGGGGGGCTTTGAGCTTTGTCTGAAAGCACTGTATGTATGTCATCCATGTCTTTTTAATGTGTTGTACCAAATCTTTATGGACAGTGAAAAGGATCTGGTAATTCCGGTGACCAGGGTTAAGGCTCAATCTGCAAACCCTAGAATGACATTCTCTGCATTTACATTACGAGCTGGCGTCCTGGAGACTTCTTCATTAATGGTCAGCAGCCCTAGGAATGATGTCGAATCCGTCTCACGAGCTTCTCAAGAAGCCGCTGTACGGTATGTATCACCGAAGCCTTGTTGACCCGCATAGAGAGTCTGTACCCTGATCAAGCTCCCTCAGTTTTCGACCTTCCACACGAGTTGCTCCTCACTCTCCACCTAAAGACCGACAAAGCGGCCCAGAATCCAGACCAATCTGTGTCTTCAGAGGATACCCGGCAGGGACCTTCAAGAAATGGAGCTGCGAATGAAGATGAGAGCGCAAAGCCTTCGACATCCTGCCTGCTCTGCGGAGCTTCGTTTGCCAATGTGCAAGAACAACGCCAACACATTAGATCCGATTGGCATGGCTATAACCTGAAGCAAAAGCTCAAGGGTATGAAAAGCGTAGATGAGGTGGAGTTCGATCAGATGATCGAAGATCTCGACGAAAGCATATCCGGGTCGGAGACCTCGCAATCGGACAATGAGGAGGAGCAGAAAGAGAGTAATCTAAGTGCGCTGTTGAAGAAACAGGCCAAGATCAGCCATCCCGGTCATGACTTGGAAGATCATGCACCGAGGAAGCGAAAGAGAGGGTCTGGCAAGCCACCACTGTTGTGGTTCTCAACCCCGCTGCTGCCGTCGAATACCTCTTTGGGGGTCTATAGCGCGTTGTTTACGGAAGCAGAGCAGGAAGACGAGTCACATGTTTCAGATGTTCTGCGAAAGAAGCAGCTTACGCCAGCAGCGCCGACAGCTCCGCCAGATGGCTCGAATGGGGTCCCTCTGCCCTCAACGATGACCAGTCCTCAGATCTTCCTCTGCATGATTGGCGGCGGGCATTTCGCAGCTATGATTGTATCGCTTGCGCCAAAATTGAATAAGAGACCAGGAGGTGGTGACGAGCGGCAGGCGACGGTCATAGCTCATAAGACCTTTCATCGATACACTACTCGACGCAAACAGGGAGGAGCTCAGTCGGCGAACGACTCTGCCAAAGGGGCAGCGCATTCGGCCGGTGCATCGATTCGTCGATACAACGAGATGGCACTCGAGTCTGAGATCCGAGCATTGCTCACAGAGTGGAAGGAATCAATCGACAAATCACAACTCATCTTCGCAAGAGCTACAGGGAGCTCGAACCGTAGGACCATCTTCGGACCTTACCATGGCCAGGTCTTGTGGCACAATGATCCGAGGAATCGAGGCTTCCCTTTCAGCACTCGACGGGCGACACAGGCAGAGCTTATGCGAGCCTTCGTCGAGGTTACGAGAGTCAAGGTCAGTGAGGTCGATGAGGCAGCTCTAGCAGCTGCCGCCACCGCAGAAGCCGAGCGCGAGGCATCAAACGCGAAGCCGACAACCACGCCTACCAAACCTACCCCAGCCAAGCCCTCAAAGGAAGAAGAGGCAGCGCTGCACCACACCGCCCAACTCCAAGCCCTCATCCGCAGAAACAAGGCCCCTGCCGTGCTTTCCTACCTCAGCAACAACTCCCTAGACCCAAACTTCCTCTTCCAGCCCGAAGAGATGAATCCCCACGCGCCCACACCCCTCTTCTTCGCCGCGAGCAAAAGCGCTGCCGCCGTCGTCCTCGCGCTTCTCACGAAAGCAGGCGCGGATCCAGTAGGCTTCAACGGCGACGACAAAGCCCCGTTCAATCTCGCCGGCGACCGCGCCACGCGCGATGCGTTCCGCATCGCACGGCATGACCTGGGCGAAGACCGCTGGGACTGGAACAAGGCTCAGTGCGCGTCTGCGCTGTCAAAAGCAGATGCAGAGCTACGAGAGGAGCGCGCGAAGGGGGAGGAGGAGAAGGCGGAAGCGGAGAGGCGCAAGGCTGAGACTGAGCGCTTGCAGGGGGAGAGTGCGGAGGAAGCGAGGAAGGAAGAAGGGAGGAGGATGACTGGAAGGGCGTTGGGGGCGAGTGAGAAGACGGGGGCGGAGAAGAGAGAGCACGAGGCGAGAGGGATGACGGCTGAGATGAGGACGAGGTTGGAGAGGGAGAGGAGGGCGAGAGCGGCGGAGGAGAGGATAAGGAGGATGACTGGCGGAGGCGGAAATAGATGACTGAATGGACAAGATATCTCTTCTGTTTGGATTCCTCAACCAACACGGTCACTTGCACTCCAAGATGTGCTTGAAGCCCTCCATCTAAACGATGGCAAGGTGCACTTTTCCAAGGCTGAATTATTCTCTCCAACATAATTCTCGTGAGTGCTCTGGTCATGCAACGCCGCTCCTCTTCTGCTATGAACCAGGGTCGGTCGACCAGCCCTTCGTCTCCTCGTCAAATCGTTCTTTCAGGTGGTGGTGCAACATTTCGTACTAGCGCGTTGGATTCACCAACCCAACAGCACAACCAACGCAATAGAATCCCACTGCATACATCCCGAAACCTCCAAAACCCCCCGCGTCATACCTCCCAACTCAACTCATGCCACGCACCTGCTTCAGTACCTTCGACGCTGCACCAGCCAGCACATCATCCTTCATCATCCCCAATATGAACCCTGCATTCACATAGGCCCCCTTCTTGATATCTGGGCTTTTCCGCTCAGCGGAATACGCCAATGCCATATCAGCGACAGCCTCAAATCCCCTTTAAATAGAAGCGCCTTCCTGTTGAGGATCTCCGATCACACATCAGAGGTACAAGGCTGCCTTCAGCGGCATTTTTTGTCCCCGTAGTGCGAAGCATATGCCGATGTCGAGCTGAAGAAGATGAGCTAAATCTTGGAAGGATGATGCTCTCGATAGAGGCCGCTGCCCAGCTGGGTCAATGCACATTCAACGCTGTGATGCATCTAAACCCCCTTTTGATATATCGGCAAATACCGTAGTGGCTTCGATATAGTGAGCTCGGCAGAATCATTGAAGGTCCGTGCGTTGACTGACATCAAGTAGGGCATTGGAACTCAGCCCTCGTTGGTCATAGTCTGGGCAGGATCAGGCTTTACGGGCTCTAGATCTAGCCCACAGACATCCATTCGCCGTTCTCTAAATAACTCATACGATCTTTCCCAGGCTTCGCGAGGTCCGGGCCTCGTCGGTCTTGCCATAGACAGCAGACTATCAGACAAATAGTATTCTGGTCCCGGCAAATCTGGGTCTGACAGATGTATATATGCAGTGGCTTCCAAAGATTCTCGAGCATCGAACGACTCTTCAGCAAGCAAAAGGGTAGATGTTTTGGTCACCAGATGTACTTGATCCTCGGCAAAGTCGGTCATCGCCGGGATCCTCTGCATGAACTCGTCGTCTGAGTAGCTTTCTGCAGGAAATGCGCTGGCAAGCTCGTCGTAGACTTTCAGAGACGGTTGGAAGATCATGATAGATTTTTCCGTACCTCCTTCATGGTTTGTAGCTGCTATGCCAAGCACAGGCGTATCCATGGGAAGAGTGAAGAGCAGATCAAGTTGCGAGGAATCATTGATCAGACCCGAGGGTCGTAAGTATATTAAGCGATTGAATATCGTGAGAGACATAAGACCGGTCAACGGGTACATTGCCTCATCATTCACTTTATCACACGTAAGCATAGACACGGGTACTTTTCCTGGGGAGAGGCTTGCCTTCATCGGCGTCTACCGCCGGCGCAATGGGTTGCAACATCACTCTATACCTTGATGCAGCAGTGCGAAGAAGCCGCATACTTGTCTCGAACGTTCTGTCTGGACGTCCATGTGCCGATCTCTGCTCGTTCCAAGACTTCGGATAGAAGATTATCCTCTGGGCCATACTTTCCTGTTGCTCGAGCACAGCGAAAAGCATGACAGCGTTGCAGACTTCGACATGACTTCTTACAATCTGCACGTACCCAGCCTTCGCCCAGCCGCCCTTGGGTATATTTCTGGACAGGAATTTGTCGTAAAAGGAATGTCCTGGTGGGGTGCCAAAATGTTTCGCTAGGACCGGGCTTTGAGTCACCACGGGTTGTGCTTGCGGCCTGATTGCTGCTTGTAGGCTGCGTACAGTCTGTTGTTGTAGTACATAACCTGAGAGGAAAAGCAATGACGTGAACAAGAAGACTGAGACCCGTTACCAGATGTAAATCATTTTCGGCGGCAGACTTACCAACGCACGAGGAGATACCCATGGAAATTTGTCCACTCGTGAGTAACATTGCTATTTGCACCAACTTGCTCAAGATCACAAATGCAAGTTCTGTACAAAGCCACTGTCCCACTGGCAAGATTAAGCTGTCCACAATCGACAACGAGCGAAAAGTGCCAAGGCCTGTTCGAATCAACAAACCGTGGTTGGCGGGGCAACCATTGATTCTTTGAACTTCAAATTCGTGGACTCGCCCTCCCAGCTTCAGGAGCCCGTCTCAGCAGCAGAGCTGCGCACAACGCCATGGCTCACAAGTCCGACATCAAGCACCTCCTCGACGACCGCTACGGCTACGCCGGCCGCACAATCCACGGCCTCAACCCCGCCCACCTCCTCGACAAGCCCGTCCTCGACCGCGTCGTCGACTCCTACTTCTGGAAAGAGCAATGCTTCGCCATCAACGAAGCCACCCTCTGCGACCGCGCCGCCGACATGACTTACCTGGGCGGCACCTACGGGCAGCAGAAACCCACCCCCTTCATCTGCCTCTCTCTCAAGCTCCTGCAGCTCATGCCCGAGCGGGACATCATCCTTGAATACCTGCACCAGACGGAGTTCAAGTACCTGACTGCGTTGGCGGCTTTCTATGTGCGGCTGACGTTCGAGCCGGCGGAAGAGGTTTATAAGACGCTGGAGCCGTTGCTGGGGGATTATAGGAAGTTGAGGAGGAGGACGAGGGATGGAGAGCAGGCGCTGACGTTTATGGATCAGTTTGTGGATGATCTTTTGACGAAGGATAGGGTTTGTGCGACGATATTGCCGAGGTTGACGCAGCGGACGATATTGGAAGATGATGGCAAGCTGGAGGAGAGGGAGAGCCCGTTGGGAGCGGAGCTGGATGAGATTGATGAGGATTCGGACCGTGTATCGGTGGTGGAGGTGAATGGGAATGGACGACATCACGGAGACTGAGACGGCGTGGAATAAAGCCTTACAGCAAGAGCAGAACCGCCTTGAATCGGGACCCAACAAAAGCTGCACAGTCCAACCCGTAAGCGACGCGAAGTGGGAACCAGCCGTGCTGTAGACGGCCAGCTCTCTCACGGTGTCACCCCGATACGATGCTACCGAGCTGATATCTACTCCTCGAGCTCCCACACAATCAATGCAGAGGAGAACCTGGAACATACTGTATATCCGTTGGCAGGACGCTTACCGGTACAACATTGTCCAATGGATGAAACCAACCGACAGCAGAACTAGCCTTTACCCTTACCAGACATAACCACAGCTTCCGGCATTCAGTCCAAAACCAAGGAACACAATAGTGGAGGCCATCGATTCGGACATCGGACCAGCCAGTTGCCAGGGGGGGGCTATTGCCGGAGGCAGGATCGAGGTAAAGCTTGGACCTCTCGACCTGCCCATGGACATGATTATCAAGCTCCCTGTACAGAGTTTGAGAGGGTGCGAGATCAGCGCCGGTTGTGATTGCGGCGGCAGTAGACTGGATCGATCGACAAGAGAGGATGAGTTGGGAAGAGACGGTATCGTGATTCGATGTCGAATATTCTGAGAACTTGGATGGATGTTTGAGCCTAGCTGGGGATGAGGCTAATGAATCACACCGCACAAGTTCTGGCAATAAGGAATGGTCCAACATAGCTGCCAAGGGCATACGAGTGGGAGATCGGCAGAGAAAGGATAGGCCGCAGGACTGAATCACAATGACCGAAGGTGTAGACAGTGCAAGAAGCTTCACAGAATCTAGACTTTCTACGGGAAAGACGGCCGTTGCATAACAAGACAAGATGGCAGACACCCCAGACCTATGCAAAACCGCCCTGATCCAACCCAAAATTGACAGCCCCACACATTAACACTAGGACAAATCGGCTGCAGAAGGCTGCGAGCCTTGGGAATCTCTGTTTAGGTGCTGTGACTTATCATATGCACCATTGCGTCCCGGAGCCTCTTTACTTGAGTTCATCAAAGAAGCTCCTGAAATCCTCGATCTCGGTCTCGATGAACGTCTCGATCTTCTTGGCTTTCTCGGAGACCTTTTCTGTGGTTGCCGTACTCGTCTGGCCGAAAATCGCGGTGAGGTTAGATGCGCCGCCTCCGTTCCAAGCCAGAACCTAACTAATGTATTAGCACTGGCATAGAATGGGGTGTTCAATGTGAAAGAACGTTGTTTCCTTACATTCTTGGTGTTTGACGGTACCTCGGTCAAACTGCCTGATGTTGCGACTGCGAGCAGACTTTCCTTGAGCTGCTTAGGCGTAATCTCAGCGACAGAGTAAGCGGAGTCAGACGATGGCTGCAGTGAGAGAAAGTAGGCCAGGAGGCCGGCAATATGAGGCGATGCCATAGAGGTGCCGGAAATGGTGTTGACGGCGGTGTCACTGCCTTTCCAGGTAGAGAGGATGTTGAGGCCAGGGGCAAAAATGTCGTTGCATTTCCCAAAATTCGAGAAATATGCACGCTCATCGGCAAGAGTAGAGGCTCCAACAGTGACAGCCTTCTCGGCAGCCGCGGGCGAGTAGTTGCAAGAATCGAGGTTGTCGTTACCGGCAGCGACAGCGAAGTGGATACCAGCGTCAACGGCAGCATTTACCGCGAGGTCGAGGGTGACAGACTTCCCGCCACCGAGACTCATATTCGCCGCACTTCCTTTGAAACCTTTCTTACCCTTGCCTTTCTTCGCGGCCTTGACTTTGTCGACGTGGGTGAGCGCTGCCCACTCAACGCCCTTGACCACGTCGGACATTGTTCCAGAGCCATTCGACTTCAAGACTTTGACAGCGTAGACGTTGGCCTTCTTCGCTACACCATATTTCTTCCCAGCAACGGTACCAGAGCAGTGAGTGCCATGGCCATTATTGTCAATGTCCTCCTCGCCAGAAGGTATAGTCTTTCCCCAGTGCGCCCGACCCTCGAAATCGACATGATTGATGTTGGTACCGGTGTCAATGATATAGACATCGACACCTTCGCCGCCATCAGCGGAGTAAAGGTACTTGTTGAAGTTGCCAAAGCTAAGGCTGTCTCGGTGTGATATGCGTGCCAATCCCCAAGGAGCATTCTTCTCCATCTCACCACTCTCCATGGTGTGGACTTCGGAATCTCTCTCGATATAGGCGACCTGCAATGCAGCATCGCGCGTTAGTCTGGTTCTTCCGAGAGCTCTTGACGGGAGTGGGGGGTGCAGCTGATAGAGGCATCACGTGCTTATTGCGCGATAAGACTTGGTGGAAGAGAGTACAACTCACATCTGGGTGCCGTCGGACTCTCTCGATGACCTCCTCATCGAAGTGACCAGAGTAACCGAGCAGAGCTCCAGCAATGTTGTAAGTGTGCTTCAGACCGCTGAAGTCGACGAACGGCGTCTGAGACCTCTTGTGTAGATCCCTCTTTGCCTTCATGCAGCCGGTATGCTGCTCCTTCACCCAATCATGATGCTGAGCTGCGGCAGAATGTGAGACATCCTTCTTGAAGACGACGATGTAGGAGTCGGGTATCGTTTGGGAAGTTGATGAGGAGAGGACTGGAGCGGCATCGTTATGTATCGTGTCAACGCCGATGATGGGGGATGCCGAAGCCAGCAACGGCAACAGCGACCAGGCGATGAGGCCTTTCATGATAAGGCACTTTGTATCGAGGAACAGATTCCAACACTATACAGCTGATATAGGTCGAAGTCTCCTTCGAAGAATGGAATACTGATATGTAGGATAGGGAGGAGACAGAGAGTTGGGGAGGATGATAAGAGAAGACAGCTTCGAGGCGCATGACGCTTGGAAGGTGGCAGGCAACAAGTCTTGGCAACTGATCGACGCTAGTCCTTATTAGTGAGGATTGCCTCCAAGTGGGCTGCACTTGAGTATCGGAACTTTGTATCCGCAACGTGGGTCATACAGATGCGGTGTCTCAGGATAGGTGATAGTCGCTGACTGGCTTCGATTAGAACATCCCTCTGTGATCTGGCCATGATCCTGTGGTCGCCCATTCCCGTTGGTATAAGGCTCTGGGAACACAAGATCTCGGCACGAGACATCAACGCTGCATGTGGTCGCGTGCGCTGTGGGTTACTTCAAACGTGTGGATGTTGGAGACGCCCTAATTGAGATGTTCTCAAGACATCACATATCATGGCGTCATCAGAGGGAAAGTCCAAAGCAAGCTTCCCAGATCTCCAGCCGAATTTGGACATATTAAAATCGAGCCCTCCGCAAGGGAACTCCGAAGACAGCACGGAGGATGTTGACCGCAGGATACATGCCGGACATTGCATACGGCAAATCCTCCTGGACGCATCGAGTGCACACCAGGGTAAAGACCAATTCCGAGTCCAGCATGGCTTCCAAGCGCTTCTCATAGCTTTGGCAACGATGGTTCATCTGGAAAGTGACTCTGACGCTGACGCCGAACAACGGCGGCTGGTTGGGGACTACTTACAGACTCTTTTCGGGATCTTGTCCGCGGCCCTCCAAGACCACAGGGGCAATCAAAGATTCTTTCGCAAACGGGTAGATGGTGGAGGTTGGCAGTCCCTAAAGAGGGCGTTACTTCAGTTACTTCTCCCACTTTCAGATGCGAAGACTATCAGCCTTCAAGCGCCTCCCGAGCGTGTGATTGGCTGTCTGCTGGCCTGCGCCTTAAACGACGAATTTGTGATTACGTTCTTCTCAGACTTCAAAAACTCAGGGAACAATATCCATGAGGGAGTCGTGTCTCAGACTAGTCCTTCGAATAAGCACGAATCGTCGAGGATAAACCAGGTTGGTATTCGAGAATCTGCAAATCCCAGTCGCCTCACAACAGCAGTTGACGCCATGGCCACTGTGCGCATTCCAGAAGCCTTGTCGATAATGCTCGAGCTCTGGGAGCAACTTGAAACCGATACGCGTATCAAGGATCAACGAGAGCTGACTTCATTTCGAGGAGTTCCCGCTGTCATCAGACATATAGCATCTCTATCAACGCATAATCTGCTAGCTCTACATACAACACCCCTTTTGGGCACTCTGCTGTCTTGTCTACTGTCTTTATCGCCACAGACTTCCGGCCTGGTTGAGCTCCGTAGCCTTGCTGTTTCTCTGTTGCAGCTCGGAGTGACTAGTCTGGACGATGCTCACCTCCTTTATCGCTATGCTGCATCCTCACCGATGGTTGCTGAACTACTTCTTGCAGCTCTCAAGATGTCTCATTCTCCTCCATACATACATTTCGATCTCTCTGCGCACGGTTTTGCATCTGTGGAGCTTCCCGGAATTGGCAGAGCATTCCCTCCAACGTCCCCAAGTGCTGGGTATACGTTGACTTTGTGGCTCAATGTCGTCAACTTCGATCCCAAATCCCATACTACACTTTTCGGGGCATTTGACTCTAGCCAGACATGTTTCATGCTTATTTATCTTGAAAAAGATACCCGTAACCTGATTCTCCAGACATCGGTTACATCTTCACGGCCCAGTGTCCGCTTTAAGAGCATCACTTTCAGGGACAATCGCTGGTACCATGTTGCGATTGTGCACCGAAGGCCTAGAACTACGATGTCATCTCGTGCTTCTTTGTTCATTGACGGAGAGTTCATTGAACAAGTCAAGTCAAACTATCCCGCTCCACCACCTTCGGTTGCACCAAGTTTAGTAGGAACGAACAGTGGTCGACGAAGTCACCCAATCCAAGCCTTCTTTGGTACACCACAGGATTTGGCAACACGTATTGGAAAGGGTTTGGTCTTTTCGCAATGGCGGCTGGCGTCTGGGCATTTGTTTGGAGAAGCGCTGAGCGACGATCTTCTAGCTGTATACTACCAACTTGGCCCGAAGTACCACGGTAATTACCAGGATCGCCTTGGATCTTTTCAAACTTACGAAGCATCCGCCGCCTTAAACCTTCGCAACGAGAGCTTGCATCCTGGCAAAGAAGATAAGTCCGAAATTGTCACTGCAGTACGGCAATTCGCTAGCGTTCTGTTGCCAGAGTCTCAGATAATACTCAACATATCCCCTACTGCTGTACTCGACGATGATGAAAATTACAACATCAATGAAAAGCAACTCGTCAAGGGCCTAGGGAAACAAGCAAGCAAGAACTTGCGGCAGGTGACTCGAGGTCGAAACGCACTTGCTATCAATGGTGCCATTCCCGCCATAAATGAGGCCTTACATCACTCCTCTGGCTTTGCCATACTCACAGGTAATCCCACGGTTGTCGCGCCCCAATATTTGGACGACGCAGCCTGGCGGATTGGGGGATGCGCCGCGGTAGGGCTTTCACTTATCGAAGCGGCTGAAACCCGTGCTGGCATCAATAATGCACTCAACATTCTTCTTGAGAGCGTTAAAAGTAATTGGCGCAATAGTGAAGCCATGGAAAGAGAGAATGGCTTTGGTGTCCTGGCAACCTTGCTTGCAAAGAAGCTTGATTATGGAAAGGCCTCTTCTTCGGATAACTCAGATCAGCATGGGTCTGGTGAGAATATTCACGAAGAGTATGAAAAGCTGTCGATAGAGGTTCTCATGACTGTACTGGAATTTGTAGGCTACAGACCCGAAAAACCTCGGGATTCAGTCATCAATAATCCGCTAGCTTATCGTGTTCTACTCGTTGATCCCGATCTTTGGCGAAACTCCATTCCGGCGGTGCAACGGTTATATTACAAGCAATTTGTGGTGTTTGGAGCCGACAGCAAGTACCATCTCTTCAATGCGAAACGGCTCTCAAAGATGCGTAAGTGCTCTACAATTTCTTATCGGTGATGTTGTTCATTGAAAAGTAGGCATCACGAAGAAATGGGTGGACGCCCTAAAGAGAGACGTTTTTCACTCCGACAGTTTCGAGTACTTCCTTGAAGCCTTCAGAACTGTTCTTACTGTACATCCTTCGGGTGAGTCCTTGCGGTCTCTGGCACTGTTCATCACATATGCGACACACAAGTCGAAAAGACGAGATACATCACCCTTAAGACCGACAGCAAGCACAAAGCGAAAAGATGTCGTCAACCCTCGTAGACAGACTCTGATTACCGCTTCTCTGGGGCCGTCGCATCCAAGCTCTTGTCTTTTGGCGGAAATGAGCCGTACGCAGATTGCAGTGAAGGTACTGGAAATGTACACTGCTATACTATGCGATGATCGGAATCCGGCCAATATAAGAAAGTTTGCCAGAACCGTCACCAACAGGGTGAGTCCTTGAAGTTTCTGAAAGCCTCACTGCACCTACTAAGAGGGGTATACTACTAGTGGCTGCTGTTTCTTCTGGCCAACGAGAATCCCGTGGTTGTCGCTCTAGCTGCTAAAATACTTGCGAGGTTACTAGTCGTCAATGGGCCTGCCTATATGAAAAAGTTCGCCGAAAAGACAGGAGGAATTGTAATCATGCAACACTATCTGAGAAGATGGTGGAGCATCCCATCGATCTGGCCCATTTGTTTCGCGGTACTTTTCGGTCAAGACGTTGCCTCTATCAACATGGATAGGAATTTCGACCTCTACAATCTCTTGGAAGCCTTGAATGCCAACGAGCAAACATGCGTAACCTATCCTGAAGTGTTTCCGGTGCTTGCGGATATGTTGCAGAATGGGCTTCGCGCCATCACAAGGGATCAAACAGATCCGGACTCGCCAGTGAATGAGCGAGGTAGTGCCAGCAGTGGTCGGCCAAATGAGGGGCTTGCGCTTCAGACACTTTCAATACCTAAGCGGTCGCCCTCCATGTCCCTGATGACGGAACTGGCACCTTTAGGTGAGTAGGATGTTTATCTTCCTTCGTCCGCTGGACCTATCTTGCAAGTCTTCTCAAACGAACGCTGAGTGCTTCCAGATACTACTAAACCCCGTGAACACAGAATGGCCGATGCAGCTATCATCATACATACCGTATCCCGCTTCCTAGCCGATGTCCACGGGAAGAGTCAGGCTTTCCGAGACTTTGCCGTAGCGTCTGATTACGTTCAGGAACTACTCCTCGTGCTCTTTCCCATCGTCGTAAGTTCTAACATTGTAAGTCCCGAGGCAGAATTGCATTCAAGGGCTTCCGCTTTGACTTTCGACGGTAATGATGTCGTGATAAGACCTCTCTCTCAGAGGAATCTCAGTCAACCACCCGTGATCAGAACAGTTTCAGCTGAGCATTCAGGTGAAGTGCGACCAAATAGGGTGAAGGCTCCACGACGCATGTCATCCTACGTTTTCGTGTCCTCCGACCAGTCGCAACAGAGGCCCTTATTGACGAGACCGCATAGTTCAAAGCCTTCTCAGGCTGATACGGCCAAAGGCACTTTGAACGCGAGGAGCACCATTGTCGAAGAACTCCTTGAAATTCTGGTGTCTGTGTTTTCAGATCAGCTTTTTTGCCGAAAGGAATTTCCCGGGCTTGGCCTGTTCATGAAAGTGCCACCAGGATTCCAGGAGCATCAAGCATACTTTGAAACCTTCCTACTTCAGAACACTCTATCGCATCTGGGCAATGCATTGAAGCTGGATCAGAAGTTGTTGGTAGAACCCCGGGTGTTGACGAACGTTGCCAGATTCGCTACACATCTTAGTGAAGCTGTGTATGAAGGATGGTTCGTTGATGGTGTAGAAGCTATCATGGAATTCCTAGGTACAATACTAGAGCATCTTCAACTCCCCGATATCGCCAAGATCAAAAGCATCAGACTGTGCAGCCAGACCATAGCGGCTATGCGAGCCGTTCTTCTGCGTGTGGTTCTTCTTAAGCTCTCAGAGCTCGACGATGCCGCGAATACGTCAGAGGTCGTTTCTTTCCTGGAAAAGCTTGTTTATTGGCAGACTGTAATTCTGGTGACTCAAGATGGGCAAGATTATTTCCTAAGGTTGTTGTGCTATTTACTGTATACTAAACTCGTTGGTTCGGAAGAATCCATACGTATGGCTGCCGTCAACTTGTGGCGTATGCTGCTCGTGCAGAAGCCGCATTATGCATCTGACATACTCCAGGAAGCTCTAGGAAATCCCAGTACGCCCCTCTCCCGAGGATTCAGGAAGATCTTGGAGCTCGACAATGAAACCTTTCTTGGCTGGATTGACGACCATCGCCAAGAACTTGACGGAATTTTCTTAGGTAATCTTGCCAGAAGCTGGGACAGCTTTGTAGCCGAAGAGAATCGCAGAACAGAAGAAAACTCTAGGGCAAGGATCAATAAAAGGAAAGACCGATTGAAAGTTTGGCAAGCGCAGGACTTAGCAGACGAAGACATCCTGAGACGACACAACATCAGTGCAGACCACTGGTCCTCAAACATCTATGCATCAGAGCAAATGAGGTACCAACGAGCCTTACAAGATCAACAAGATGATAATGTTTTCAACACATTCACTTGGCAAAGAATGAACCAGGAACTTCACCGGCCTCGTGGACTTCTCGAAGACACTACCGCCTTGCGGTGGCAGCTCGATCAAACCGAGGGCAGAAATAGGATGAGGAAGCGCTTTATCCCTGACGGGCATTCCCTGTCAGTCGGCTCGAAGCCCAAACGCAAGCAATCGCAAGGACCTGCGACGCACCGCAGTAGCCTTAGCAATCGTCAGAGGGCCACCTCCAACCAGCCAAATGGGGACATCAAACATCTTAAAGTCCCTTCGGCCAGTCACGCTGCCGAGGACGGATCTGTCCTAGGGGCCGTTACACCCCCAGAACCTACCGAAGAACAGTTGGAGCAAGATGAGGATTTCGAACTCATTGAGGACCCGCAAGAAGATCTCGATAACTATGAGGACAAGAACCGCAAAGTCATGCGAAGCCTGCAACGCGGGGACCAGGTCGACCATGTCTTGAACGTGTCGCGTATCATTGGATTAGAGGCGTCTGAAGGATTGCTCATACTTGGCAAAGGATACCTGTACTTACTCGACAATCTGTTCCAGCGTTCGGATGGCGAAATTGTGAATGTTTGGCAGGCGCCACAATCCGAGCGTGACCCATATCTGCAGATGATCTCCGGTCGAGAAACGAGCGAAAGAGGACCATCATCCATCAACACAAACCATGAAACAAGGAGTTGGCGGTGGGCCGATGTCCTTAGCATTTCCAAGCGCCGCTTCTTGTTCCGTGATGTAGCGATCGAGGTCTTCTTCGTTGACGGTCGCAGTTATCTCCTCACCAGCAGTACTGCCCCGCTTCGAGACGAGCTCTACCAGAAGCTTCACGAGAAAGCTACGAGCGCCGCTGAAAGTATACCTGCCGCTAGTCAAGAGTTCGCATGGAGGATCGATTCTATTAGGAATTCGGAGGATGAGTCTCAAACTCTGGGCTCCCGATTCACCAATGTCTTTGCTCAAAGCTACTCGAACCCGGCAACGCGCAAATGGGTTAAAGGCGAGATTTCGAACTTCCACTATCTAATGTTGGTCAATACCATGGCTGGGCGTACCTTCAACGACTTGACACAATACCCTGTCTTTCCTTGGGTGCTTGCTGATTATACAAGCGAAGAATTGGACTTGACGGATCCGAGAAGTTTTCGAGACTTGACAAAGCCAATGGGCTGTCAGACACCAGAACGACAAGCGGAATTCAGAGAGCGGTATCATATCTTTGCTGAGATGGGCAGCGAAAATCAGCCGCCCTTCCATTATGGGACTCATTACTCTTCAGCCATGATCGTTACTTCATATTTGATACGCCTGCAACCTTTCGTACAGTCCTATCTGCTGCTACAGGGTGGGAATTTCGACCATCCTGATCGTTTATTCTATTCCATCGAAAAAGCTTGGTCTTCAGCATCGAAGGAGAACATGACAGATGTCAGAGAATTGATACCGGAGTTTTACTATTTGCCAGAATTCTTGTTGAACTCGAATGGTTACGACTTCGGCCTGCGTCAAGGCGACGGAGGTGCAATCGACACTGTGGTCCTTCCACCATGGGCCAAGGGCGATCCCAAAATCTTCATCGCAAAGCATAGAGAAGCTCTAGAGAGCGAGCACGTGAGCAAGCATCTGCATCATTGGATCGACCTCATCTTTGGCCACAAGCAACGTGGCGAAGCCGCCTTTGAGGCAACCAACATTTTTCACCACTTATCTTACCATGGCGCAAAAGATCTTGAGACTATCGAGGATCCAGTGGAGAGGTTAGCCACGATAGGTATCATTCATAACTTTGGGCAGACGCCATATCAAATCTTTCATAAGAACCATCCACCTAGGGAAGATAGAAAGCACCGGGTGAGAAGATTGGATACTGCTGCTGAGAGCTTGACTCGCCTGCCATTCCCTGTCCTAGGTAGATGCCTTCCTGGCCATCCTTCTCACACGAGGCACTGATTGACAACATGCAGAAACAAACGAGCGGGTCAACGCTCTGTATTACTCTTGGAAGCACGATCGCGTAATGTGCTCGAGCTTTTTCAGACTTCCGATTATGCCTACGTTCGATAAGTTCTTGGAGTGGGGCTATATCGACGGGAGCATCAGATTCTTCATGGCCGACTCTAAGAAGGTAGGAAAGTTACTTCCTGAAATACCTGGAGGTCTGACACATCCTAGCTGATTGGCCTTTTCGAACACATCCACCAAGGACAGCTCTCAAACGCTCTTTTTGCAGACTCCGCGACCCTCGTCACAGCGGGGACAGATTGCACAATCTCCGTCTGGGCGGTACCTCACGGCTCTAAGACCGTCGACCTCCACCCCAAGGCGTGCCTATTTGGTCACAGGACGCCTATTGACGTGCTAGCTGTATCCAGATCGTTCAGCGCCTTGTTATCCGCTTCCATGGACGGCGAAGTGCTCATGTGGGATCTCAACAGGCTGAAGCTGGTGCGGGTACTGACATCTGGGAAGCCAGTGGAGGTCAGGCGATGTTCTCGTACCCTTTGCTACAGTAGCTGACTGCGAATAGTGTGCCCGTATCAACGATGTCTCCGGCGTCATCATGCTCTGCCGTGGGCGAACGGTTTCCCTCTTCACACTCAATGGAGATCCAATTCTGAATCAAGACGTCTGCCACGAACCCGATGATATGATTACGGCATGCGCTTTCTATGAAGGAGCGGGTAACGAGTATCTGGAACGCCATCTCTTTTTCACGGGTCACAAACGGGGTGTTGTAAACGTATGCCATTCACGTCGCACCAACCCTACCACCTGTATACTGATGATCGAGACAGGTCTGGAACCACGCTATCAGAGATGGAAAATTCGTGCTTGAGCATGTCAAGCGCATGGATCATCTGGATCAGGCGGGTTTCAACGTAAACGCTGCAATGACCGCGCTGCTTCCGATGGCGCACACGGTATATACGGGTGATGACGATGGGCGAGTGGTGAGTTCTCCATCTAGTCCTCGAAGGAAAGCCACAACTGACGAGAACCTAGTACGAGTGGGATTGTATCCAACGGCAATGAACATCGTATGTAGAATCCCAAACGAATTCAAAAGTTTACCATGCCACCATCAAGCTATTAGCGAATGAGCCTGCAGTCGCCAAGCTGAGTCTACCTATCGGAGCCAGGACCGCGGTCGTCACGACATCATCGTGAGACCGTAGTTGCTAAACCTGCCGGGCTCTGGTCTTAGGTCCCCCCCACGGCCCTCGACACCACATTCCCATCACCCTCCTCCATCACCCTCCCCTTCCGAACGCCGCTTCCCCTCCATCACCCCCATCTTCTTTACCCCTTCCCTCCCCCTCCCGCCCCCTCACCCCCCTTCTACCTCCTTCCCCTCATCTTCCCCTCCCATCACCAACACCCCTTTCAAATTCCTCAACCTTCCTCCTCTCCCCCTCCGTCATCAAGTCCTTATCCACCTTCCGATTCGTAGCAAGACCCAACGCTATCTTCTCGAAGTTCTGAGGCGTCGCGCTCCAGGATTTTAGCGCTTGCTGAGGGGGCGCGTCGTAGGGGCGGAGGGAGGAGGTGGTTAGGCGTTTTGGTGGGGGAGGGGGCGGGGGAGGTGGAGTGGGGGAGGGACTAGGGAGGTGGGGGGTTAGTGATGGGGTCGTTAATGAAGGGGGGGGGGACAGAGAGAAGAAAGGGGTAGAGCAGAGGGAAGGGGGTCATAGAGAAGGAGGGAGGGAAGCGGGGAGGAAAGGGGGAAGGGGGCAGAAGAGGGATAGGGGTGAGGGGTGAGAGCCGATAGGAGGGGGAAGACGACAGAGAGAACAGGAGGTGAAAGGGAAACTGGGAATGGGAAAGAACCCAGGATTGTGACGGGGTAGAAGCGAAAGATAAGGGGGCTTCATACGGCATGACCGAACAGTCTCTACCTAGACAGGGTCGCTATATCGTCCCGCTGGATCCTCACAGGAGTACGCAAGGCACGCACGAAGCGATAGCCTCCCAAAACCTCTAGGAACGAACCTGGAAAAGCGAACCGTCCGTGGACTCGGTGATAAGTGAGCGAGAGATTGTGGGTGATATTGATAGAAGGAGACAAAGACTGGACTTTGGCAGTGGGGGCTGTGGGCTTGATATATCACCTCCATTCCTTCCTTTATTGGTTGGCTTTTTGGGTTGAAGAAGTGGGTGTCTAGGGACGGAAGGGGGAAGAGGAGGAGCTGGACAGGGGTTGGTCCTTTGGAGGGAAGGTGGGTTTGGGAAGGTGGTTTTGGGAAGGGTGGTTTGGGGAAGGTGGGTTTGGGAAGGGTGGTTTGGGGGAAGGTGGTTTGGGGAAAGAGAGTTTGGGGAAGGTGGTTTGGAAAGGGGGTTATGGGGTAGGATGGCATTGAAATTGTAGTTTCATTGGTGAAATGCTGGAAAGTGGGGAGTGTGGTGTGCATGCTATGTCTCAAGGAAGGGTGATAGAGGAAGGAACGGTGCGGTGATCGGGGACTTCAATAGTCCCCATAGTTATTTAGCTAGTAATGACAGACACTGGCCCCATCTCAAAGAACGATACTTGGAAGCTGGTGCCTCTCGCGCAACGGAGTTGAGCAGATGACACTGAGAACAGCGTTTCACGACGAAAACTTCAATAGGGCCCCTGTGGTGAGAAAGGGGCTTCTCAGGGGAAGTCCAAAACGCTCGAATACGAAACTCGATGAGACCGGGCCTAAAACCCTCACTGCTCAGAGTACCTCATACCCCCGAACAAGACGTACGCGCGAGATTCGAACCCCACTGAGCCGTGGTGGATTGTATAGAATGGAAACGAGCGGACGCGCTTCCTGCCCTTGTTGATGAGAAGGACGCTTGCTTTGCCTTGTCACACGCTAAGTGAAGACTCCACTATTCCCTGGCCCTTGTGGGACTCATGATAAAGTCCCACGGGGGGAAGTGCGTATCTGTTCGAAGTCCTGAGTGGCAATTACCTGATGGGGACGGAAAGCCAGAGGGCTGCGGCTAACTGAAGGACTTTTTGGGATGGGACGTGCGTTAGTAGTGGCGCCGATGGTAAAGGCCGGGAGGGACTGGGTGTCGTTCCTCTCTTTTGGGGCAGTTGAGGACTGAGCGGGAGCGGTTAATGGGAGTCTTTCGTTCAAGGATCGTGTCAAGTCTGGAGCGGCGCTGAACTACCCGGAGCCGAGTATTGCTTGACTTGATTGGGACGGGGACGAGGAGCAAGGACTGGAGGGCACTTTGTCAATGGAGACGTGCCTTGGTTGGATGAGTCAGGTGATCGAGTTGCTGTTCATTCTATCAGCACCGAGTGGATACTTAGAGGAACAACTTCGGAGTGGCAAAATACACGATTGTACATGGAGCGACGCAAGTCGGTGTATCCAAGAATTGGTTCTTGAAGTAGGATGAGTTTAGTTTGTAGGAAAGCTCACGAGCCATGTGGTGGGTCGTTCAGAGGGTATAGTATCCATGGTACTGCTACGAATAGATAGGAAGGAAGCATAAGCGACACGTGTATCATGTCAAAGCGAAGGTCAAAGCGTAGACCACATAACCTACTCGTAATGTCATTAATATAGGAATATGCTATGAGTATATATATAACAAGGCTAAAAAGAGACTTGCTCCCTGCGGGAAAACCTGCTCTCCTGATGAATAGAACTTGTTCACAATGTGGAAGATCAGCTTTCTGTGGAGAGGCTTGCTCTGTCATAAGAATAGCATTGGCGGCAGTCACACTCTGGTCCATGCAAGAGCCAAGGAACATTAGTCAGCGGTATCGGAGACTTGCGCCGACGTTTCGAAGAGCTTGGTTGCTTGCCGGGGTCTCCGATATTATGTGCGGTCCAACGATGCTTTCGTAGATTGTCCGCACGCCCACATACTTTCTCACAACCAGGCTCGGCGCAAGATAGGAGTTCCCCTTCATGGTGAACAGTCTTACGGTGACGCTTCAGGTTCGAGGCACGATTCTGAGCATTGCCCTTGAATGGCTCGTTGCATGATGGACAGTAGGTGAGCATCTTTCCTCGAGGAGGTTGCATAGAAGAGGGTGGTTCTCCTGGAGATGAAAATGAATCTGATTCGACCGAGGTGGGAGTAGATGGCCATGTCCACATGCCGTTAGTCCCAATCTTGGTATTTTGGCTTGAAGAGCTAGCCGGGCTGACTACTGTACATGAGCTGGTAGTCGAAGCGAAAGAGTTGGAAGACGATGAGCTGCCAATAGATGCTGCCGACGTTGACGACTTGATAGACGATAAACTTGCATCAGAGGTCGCTGACGCAAAAGAATTGGAAGAAGATGATGTCCCATTGGATGTCGCCGACAAGGGCGTCTCGCACGTGATTGGAGAACAAGGCACTGAAGAAGGGTCTGGTGGAGGACTGACTAAACATGCGGTCGAAGTCAGGCAACTGAGCCTGGAAGCTTGTTTGGTGGCCAGCTGGATGGATGTGGCTTGCACATGGTCGATGTAGGAAGCATGATATGGATGACGCCAATTAAGCTCGGGCGATTGCAGAGCATCGTCGCATAGGGTATTGACTGCTCTGCGGTACCCCGTGTATGCGGCTTGTGACCCATATCCGCTGATATATTGCTTCTAAGTGTCAACCCCTCATAGTATCATGGGTTACAAGATCAAGGAACGCTTACCTTACAGTCAGCGATGAGCATAACCTCAACTTCGCGAACACTGTACAGCTGGCCAAGACACAACGCAACCCAGGTAGCGTCGATCATAGGACGGAAAACCTCATAATCCGGCTCCAGTTTTAGAGGCTCAACCACATGCTCCAGTAGAAATATTGAACGCTCTGGGGCTATGCAGGTAACATCTATGCTATTGGAGCTATCGTGCAGGCTCTCATTGATGTCTGCGTAGCAGAAATCTAAAGTCACAGTTCTGAGTCAGCGTAATTCATGCACTGGCAAGAAGTAGCGCGCACATTTTCCAGGGGCTTCTTGAGGGAACATTACAACGAGATGAGAAAGAGTGGAAACCAGTGGTGAACCATAGCAGAAGAGTGGAAGCGTTGCTCAAATAGAGCACGCGAGAGAATGAGGCCGGAGAAGACCATTCAGGGGAAGTAAGGATCGCGCCACTGTGATCAGCCCTTGAAAAGCGAACTGTGCCAGCGTAGGGGACACCTAGATTTGAGAAGCGAACGAACGGCTTACCATCAAGGACCCTACTACAACACTCAATGACAGGTCCACTGACAAGAAGAGCTTGTAATTTTGATGCTGGTATAGGACAATTTATAGGCTCTGCGTAATGCTGCCGAGGAACCAGGGCGTTGTAGTGACAAATCTTCAGTAATGATGTAATTGCGCTTCTGGGTCGCTTCGTTCCTTCCTGCCAGAGTGGTTCAGCAAGCAGCATGATGGCTGTTGGTTGATGCGAAGCCTGCGGAATTGACCAGAGAAGCTCTGCAATCCGGAAGAACCGACAGCGATCCTGCTGATCAGCGATCGCATCGCCCCACTGAAGGACGTTCTGATAGAAGACGTCCCAAGCGTATGACGCATCATCGCTGTGACACATGTACGCGCATGTATAGCCAAGGTAGATGAGTGAAAGAACGTCTCGGAGAGTCGTTGGGAGCCTGCCACTGAGACACTCCTTGAGACCGCGAAGACCATCGTCCAAAGATGAACCAACTTCCAGCCCAGCTGGACGGCAGCACAAATCGGGCCAATCTTTCAAATGACCTTGCCAGAAGTCCTTTAGCACGTATAACAATTGACGAAGAGCTTCAACGTACGCCAGGGTACTGGAAGCTCCTTGTTCGTACATATTGACGCGGGCTTGAGCTGCGATCTTGTTGCTATTCTCCACCCGCAGAGACGAAAATCCACGCCAGCAAATCGCCCGAGGTCTAAAGTTTAAGGCATCTATCTCCGCAGCGTGTACGGAATCTAGCTCAGGAATAGCCGCACATATCACCACCTGGCAAGCATGTGATGGCGAGTTGACCTTGTAAACGGGCAACGTGATCGGGCTGACCGATGTTGGTGAAATCTGGCCTGCAGGTTGCGTGAAAGCTGGCGAAATCGGGGAGATTAGGCTCGCGTCCTGGGGTACAGATTCAGATGGGACGGGTGCTGCAGGATGTGAAACAATCAGTCCGTTAAGCTGTGAGCAGTCGATAGATAATCTGTAGCGGTCAGGGCTGGGGAGCTCGACTCTATCATAGTCTGGATCTGAAGTTGACATCTCAAAAGGTCCAAGCGTTTGAGTGCTCACACGAAGCTCATGTGTGAGAGTGTGTAGACTGCTTTTCCGAGAGCGGCTTGGACTCGTTAAGCTGTGCGTACGTTTATTCCTTGTTCCTGGGCTCGTACCATCGAGCTCCTTAGGACGCGAAAAGATGATGTCGGCCTCCATCTCTGGCTTCTCATCAATGGTGTAGAGGATGTGCTTGATCGGGTACGATGTAGTAACTTCAAGCTCTCTTCGAGTGCCATTAGATGGGTACGAAGCATCTTCGAAAATTGGACTCCGACGGCCGATACGACCAAAGCGCTTGAAGAAATCGCACGCTTTCTTCATCTTGGATTCTTTGCTTGGTTGGCCAGTGGTGAATGATCCCAATTCAAGCTCACTGACGCCAAAATGCTCTTGCCGGCAACAATATGGACACCAGTAATCTGCTTCCGAGAGCCGATCGCAGGTGGAGACATGGCTTAGAAAAGACATCATATCGTGAAAGCCGTCTCGCCGGCAATTGGACATAGGGCATTTAAGATGGTCTTTTTGGACGTCCGGTGACAGCTCCTTCACGTATGCCACCCAATTCAAGAACGCCATTTGACAATCTTCATCAGAAGGCCGGCGGTTGCCAGGGTTGGAAGGACGTCTACTCAGGTAGCCCTGGAGTCTGTGAATGTTAGTACCACAATTGCAACATATAGAATCAGTACCTTACGCGCAGGGTATCGCTGTAGACATAGTTCGGCTCCTCTTGTGACACATAAAGTCACCTATCGGCTGCACCGAGAAGTATAACAGAGAAGTAGAAGCTCTCGAGTGATATCCTTATTGCAACGGCGGACCTTGTCCGGTTGATGTAGATACCTGTGTGGGTTGCTAAGAATTGGCTGGCGATGAAAATATCTATAGAAATCGATCTTGATTGTTCGTCCAAGATGCCAAACGAGGGCCGAGAAAATGAGGCATTGATGTTTTATGAGCGATAGCAGACAGACAGGGCCAGCACAACCGTCGTAGACTTGACAGTGGGTGAGTGGGAATCACTCCCCACTTCCCCATGTGGTGACCGCAGTCCCATTCCGTCTCATGCGGTCCCACTACACAGTAGAGTTTCTCGTCGAGAAGTCTAGATCCTGGCAGCCACTAGACGTGCCCGCTCATATCTTGTAGACGTTCTTTTGATGCATGCCATGGGACCGTATTCCCTCGAACAGGATCTGTGTAGTGTACGCGTTCGAGACTGCAGAACGACGTGGCAGCCAGCATTGGAACGGTGAGCGCCCCAGGCAACGACAAGGCGTTCAGACTAAAAGCTGTATCCTAAGAAGACGTAGTTGCGGCCATTGATAACGAGCCCCTCTTGGCAAGAAGGAGTGACGTCGGATCCATCTCAGATCTCGGCAGTCAAAGTCCCCGGCGCACGAGACAATCTGGGCGGAATAATCTTGGGCTCGCACTGCCAGGAAGGGCGTGGGGCATGGGATTCGAGGACTGTTCGTCGAAGCTGGGGAATTGGTGGGAATTCCCCTCGTCCCTGGGAGCCCCAGCTAGGCCGAATCTGGCAGCCCTCTCTTCCCATCTGCGCGCGCGTAAGAAAACGTTCAACCCAAGCGCACTTCCCACTCACCCTTGTTGCGGATCATAACGGTCCCCCAAAGCCAAGCCCACAACATGATACGAGTGTGCACCACTATCACCGTGCAGTTGCAGGGTTTCATCGGAACGGCCGTCTCGAACTCCCCGGGGGCGTCGTACCGTACCGAAGCTTGCTCCGGTTGCTGCAAGTCGTCGACAAATCCTGTTTTGCCATAAATTCAGAGCCGGGCCACACGTTGGGTGTTGTTGATGCGAGCATGAACGATCGAGAGGATCAGCGCCAATCTGTCATTTCCGAGCTTCTGGACAGGCGTACTGAGAGGCTTCTTGACCATAGTCAGTAGCAGCGCATGTACTTATATTCAATCGTCCAGAGCAAAAGCACTGCCCGAATCACGCACAGCCTCAGAGACGCCTACCACAAAGTGTCAATTCTCGCGACCACTGGAGATTCTCGGCCCCGTCTCGAGCACAGCTTGGAATCATCATCAGAATACTTCTACCTTATCATGCAGGTGATTGATGATCACCGCACTTCAAATATAGAACAATATCGCTGGTGTCATGCCGCAGGACCATGGCCCTTGATCACAAGCAAGCGAACCAATCACCTTCACATCCGGACGACGCCCCGTTTACTAGACGTGACGCGAGCGTCCAAAGCTTAAACTATTGGTCTGTGTTACCGTGTATAGCAGTACTTCTGGGAAACAGATATCTCTACAGTGCAAAGAGCGCACTGCCAGATCTGCTATGTCACCAAATTCGTAGCCCAAAGATACACCGTTAAGATCAGGCGGCATTCCAGTCACCGCCCAGTCAGATCTGCATCGCCTCAGCTCCAGGAATCTGCATCTAGTGGACCCTCATAATGATTTCGCTACCACATCCTCAAGCGATAGTAGCAACGGTAGAGTAGCCTGTGGGCCATCATGGGTTGAGCTTTAGTCGCTGCCATTCGAAGGAGCGACAGTAAGGTCCCATTTTCGTCAGATCTTGCTGATTCACATACAGTCAGCTACTTGTCTTGAGAAAGCGAAATGAAAATTCAATAACCGTCTCCTTATCAGTGCCGTTCCATCGGAAACAGTGTAGGGAACTCAGTGAGAAGCGTACATTGTGTGGCCAGAGTGGCAGAGATTGGTCTCACTGTCTAGTGCCGGTTTAGCGTCAGCAGTCAAGTCCTTCGAGCAGCTTCTGGCCGTCTGCTGCGCCCCTTCCGGGCAAACTATTCGGCCCCAGGAGTCCGCGATGACTTGAAGAAAGTCAAGAATATATCTTGTTACACTGAGCTAAAAGAAAAAGAGCATCAAACCCGAAAGCTTTACCTTAAGTAAGGCAAATCGGAATACCCTGCTGCCGTCTGCAATGCATGATCCTATCAGAGATATGTTTATAAATATTCCTATTTTTATTCTTTTCTTTATGACGTCAGTGACAGTCTGAGCAGCTTCGCGGCCTTCAAGTAAAACTGAGATATGAACAGCAATGCATTTTAGGAAGAGTTGCATTCGCAGCATTCATTTCGTACTCTTATAGAAGAATATATATCATAGACAGTAAGATTTATCTGTTCATCGACTACTTCCTACTCAACCTTGGCAGAATCAGCTAAGAAATTTCGCAATCCTGTCACTCATCCATTTCGTATCGGCTCCGTTAGCGCCACCACCGGCCATATGGCCCCAGATGCTTGGGATAATAGCCAGTTCGCCATGCTTGAGATGCTTGACCTCAATCTCGCTATCTTCAGGCCTTTGATTGAGGCTATCAGCGCCGGACGCACAGGGAGACATACTGGGGCTACTTACGGAAAGTACTGGTCGGTCCTGCCTGGCATGACCAGCATTCTACATTTAATTGCCGCCAATGCTTTGGTATAGTCGCCGTCCTCACTGAAAACGCCCACATCACCATTCTGCCACATGCGCGCCAGGATAAGCACATCCTCGGGGTCCCAGCCCTTGAGCATAGTCTCGGAATGCTCTTTGATGTAAGTCTGCAGGTCTTTGTGACCAAGCTTCTGATACTGCTTCTCTCTGTACCAGGCTTGGCTCGTCAACCATGCACAATACGCCCGGGCAAAGGTCTGGATTCCCTTTGCAGGACTAATCCCTTTGGCTCGATATTGACCTTCCGCATAGGCACTGCTAGATTCTAGCGCGGCTTTTGGTCCTTCGAGGAAGGCGTAGTTATGGCCGCTGGTACGAGCAGAGCCGCAGATGGGGACGGCGTTCTTCATGAAATCCGGATACATGCAGGCCCAATAGAAGGCTTGTTGTCCGCCCATTGAGAATCCGAGGACGGCATCTAGCTGCTTGATGCCGAGATGGGCCGTCAGTAGCTCGTACTGCGAATGGATGCAATCCCGATAGTCGAGCTTTTTCGGAAAGTTGTCCCTGTTCGAGGGAGAGGAAGACTCTCCGTTGCCAAGCATAGCGATGACAACCACATGGTGCTTTGAGAAGACACCATCATCGGATTGATAAGCAAGTGTCGAGTTGACTAGGCCACCGTAGCATGTCGGTATACATACGGCCTTTGACGAAGATGGGTTGTAGGATCGATAAGCCAGTCGCACTGGGATGGAATCTCCGCACACAAATTTGAATGATGGAATCGAGTAGTATTCCACGCCTGTATTATCGTAGTCTGGTGAATATGCCATTTTTCATGTAGAGCATGCAATGAACAGGATCCCCAGAAAACCTAGGCAATGTGATCTACCAGTAGATTGCTAGCGATATGTTATGCCCTTGTGCAATCTAGCCTTTTATGAAACCAAGCACTATTCCAATTCAATTGACTGCGTGAATGTAGATTCTGAGCAATGTGTAAAGAAAAACGACGGCCCATGAAGAGGGGAGACTGAAATGCCTAGAAATAATGACGTCATGATCTTCGAAGCTCAAGTAGAAGTAAAATTCGTGGTCGATTAAGCTGGATGTATTTGAAGTACATCCTCGTCAATCTCAAGTCGGCTTTGTATTGGGCTAGGAGAAATCCATGACCCTGAACTGTCTTTTATGTTGGCTAGAGCGGAGAACTACGCGGCTGTGAATCCATGCGTTGGGGTGATTATCCCGCGCGTTGGCTTCTTCGATGGGCCTCTCTTGTCAATGCGCCCTGGGTTCACTTGTTGGACATCTCGATTGACCAATGCAACTGCTTTGACGGGCTACCTCTTCAATGATGGTCTCTCCCTGGCCGCTCAATACCTCGTCCATTCGTCAAACTGTCCTTCGAGCCATGCCAAGGAAAGGTGCGCCATTTCATACCATTGCATGGGATAAAAGAACATATCCTTCGAGGAAAAGGAGGGAAGGGCGTGGATACGAAAGAGTTCAGAAATATCTGCATTGGATCGCGTGCGAGTCGAGATGAACATTCGGGATAGCAGTAGCTTGTTTGACACGCTCTGCGAAGTCACTGGATTTCGTAAAGCCTCTTATGCCGTCATCCTGCCCAGCTGTGCCGACAAGGTTAATGAGGCACGATCGAAGCGTTCTGATACCTCTGAAGGGCTGTAGTAGATCACGTTCCTTCTGTGCCCATGGAATCGTCCGGGCAGAGTCCACCCAGGACATTTCGACGTGCCGCAATTGAGGGAGGAAAGCAAGGAGTTCAGTCATCAAGATTCTCCTCGGCCTCTTCTGCCTGCGATCTGAATCTGGATGGTTGTGACCGCGGAAAGGGGGACAGTCGATATCGAAACTAAGTCTGACGTTCTGAATATTGCAAGTTTGGTTCCAGCCTTCAAGACTGAACAGTAAACGCAAAACCTTTTCCCCAATTCTCACATGACCTTTGCCGCTGTATAGCAACCGGGTTTGCCAGGTGATTGAGGTATAGAAGACTTGCTGGGCCTCCTTTCGGATCTGGGAGCTGACCCACGTAATCTTGTGTCGCTTGTTGAGAGCCCCAATCCTGTCGAGTTCCCAGCCCCAATTGTTCGAATTATGGTCAATCACTAGTAGCTGCCGATAGACCATCCGGCGGACCTCTAGCGGTAGATCTAGAAAATGTACCATCTCTTGGGAGAGGATTCTGCTCTCAGGGTGCCGTAGCAAATCTGGCTATAGTATGGCCTAGCTAATGCCTTCGGTTCAGTAACTCACTATGCTGTGAGAAGCGAAGCTTTCAAGTAAGGAGGTGTTGTATTTCAAATAGGAGACTTGGGTTGAAGTCTTTGTACTCCGTCGAGACCGGGTTGTCGCTAACCCCGATCTTGGCAAGCGCGCTAGAAGGCCGGGTTGACAAGCGCCGGCGACCCGAAGCTGAGGTCGGAGGCTACTCGTAGGGCTGCCAGCGCCTAGAACAATCGATTCGTTCGATTTGCGCTCCATAGGGATTCCATCCTTCCAAATTTATGCTAAACTTGGAAAGAGCCTCTATATCGGTCTTGCTTTGACGCTGGCCAGAACGCACAAATCTCTGCGTGGCGACCCTACGACTTGTCCTCTCGAATCTTTCGCATCTTCTACATTTTATAAGACCCAAAACACATCCTCAGCCTTCCATGCCCTCTTTGCTCGAAACCCACAGCCTGAGGTCAAACACTCTGTGCAGCTCGGAGCGGTAGAGCTGCGCGATTGCTGATGAGGTGAAATACATGCTACTGCATTTCGCTCGATGTCGCAACGGTAGGCAATATGCTGCGCAGCCTTCTCAACATGCGTACTGATCAGATTGCCAGAGGCGAATATCACATCGTGGTACTTGGAGCTGGTATGGCAGAATATTCTACTAGAGCTCAGGGCTGACACGCTTCGCAAGGTGGTGTTGGGAAAAGCTGTCTTACAGCACAATTTGTACACGGCGTGTGGATCGAGAGCTATGACCCTACTATCGAGGACTCGTACAGAAAGCCGATCGAGGTCGATGTAGGCAGCGGCTAGGACTACACTCATGGAACCAGAGACTGATGGTGTTTCAGGGCCGTCAGTGCATATTGGAAATGTGAGGCCGAGTAAGAAGTGGGAATGAAGCGAATTCGTCTGACATGATCTTAGCCTGGACACAGCGGGCACGGAACAATTCAGTATGTTTCCTCAGTGACAACCATCTCATGACATTCTGTGTGACTTGATGCTGACAATAAGCTCCACTTTAGCTGCGATGAGGTATTACGCATGGCTTCCCCTACCTCCACGCACATACACTGAGATTCGCCCTCTGATAGAGAACTCTACATGAAATCCGGCCAAGGCTTCCTCCTCGTATTCTCTATCACCTCCCTTTCGTCCCTGAGAGAGCTCGACGAACTCCGCGACCAAATTGTTCGCATCAAAGACGACGAGCGCGTACCCCTAGTCATCGTCGGCAACAAAAGTGACCTCGAAGAGAATCGTGAAGTGTCACGCGCCCGTGCCTTCGGTGTCTCCCAGAGCTGGGGAAAAGTCCCTTACTACGAAACGACCGCACGAAGGAAAGAGGGTGTCAATGAGGCCTTTGTGGATCTCTGCAGGCAGATTATCCGGAAAGATATTGCGACAGCGCACGTGAAAGAGATGGAGCGAGGGAACCGGCCGCATAGGCCGCATCGTAAGAAAAAGAAGAAGAAACGACCGGCGCAGGACGGGCCGAGATGTAATATCCTATAGGGAGAGGGCATACGAATATACATATGCGTCGCCGAACGGTTCTAATGTTGATATAATTCAAGAGAGCCGGCTTGAGCAGATATACCCAGAAGACGGCATCGAGGCAGATGTTCCCGAACATACGCGCATCAGTCTCTGCTTGAGGAGAGGGTTCATTGTTCAGTAAGCTGGAAATTTCGAGTACAGGTCTCACTACTTCATCCGTACAGAATCTTGCGGCAGTCCATGACATCTCAACAGACGCTGTACGTCTTTCTCACTACCAGGATTTGGGTGGGTCTATACCCAATAACCTTCTTTTTCTGATGATCAAGGTATATGTGTAACTAGGTGGGTGTTCTCTGCTATCCTTGGTATTCTGCATTTTGCACCCGATGCACAGAGCGATTCACGACCCGTAAATCGTCACCTGACTTTGGGAACTCTCCACACAATATTTCGCATCCGAAAATCTGTCGAATAAAGAACTTTACAAAGCTGAAACTAGCACATCTTTCTCGACTCCCAACCATCTAAAAGGCCACAACAACGGTCTCTACAAATTTCCTCCAACTGACCGGTAACTGCCATCGTCTCATCCACCACCAATTGCCCCTCAACCCCACTCGATGATGATGCTTATTATTCAAAACACTCGAAGCCTGCCTCTACGGACTAGCTACAGCTATCGACACACCAAATCTCTCTATCCCACGACGCCCTCTTAATAGGCAATCGGTTCCTTTTCACACAACCATCCCCTTCCTTCAGAGCAAGATCTTCTACCCCATACCTCTCCAAGACCCTCCCTGGCACCAAGATCTCCTCCTCCGCACCTCCGCACCTCCGCACCTCCCACCCCGCAATCCCTCAACACCAACTTCCACCCCACCCCCACCTCCACTTCCACCCCATCCCCACCTCTCCCTTCCCATTCTCACCATCACTCTACCCCCACTTCACACCTCCTGGGCCCCCCCAAACAACTCCCCTCATCACCCGTCTCTACGCCTAATCAAGAATCATCACACACTGCAACGACCGCCCCTTTCCGTCAAACCGAGCCTCTTAACCGAAAGCTTCCAGGGTATTCGTGAGGTTGGGGGGTATTTGAGGTGGGTAGTGCACTGGTCGGGGGGAACGGAAGGGTGGGTGGGGATTTGGGGGGTTTGTTTCTTATTGGGTTGGGATTGAAGGGGGAGGGGAGGAGGAAGGGGGGAGGGTGGTAGGAGTTAGGGGGGGGGGTTAGGTTGATTGTGTGGGGTGTGAGCAAGTCTATCTTGTGGAAATGGCCTTCCACGTGGTTTGGTTTGCGTGAAGTGGCAAGGTATGGATTGGAGAATTCGTGGAGTAGTCAGTGGGCAAGCTTGGGAGATGAGAGGGCTGGCTGATCAACGCGACCCTACTGCATTATGATTGCATCGTGATTCAAATGGTAGAGTGGTTTTTCCGCCAAGGGCTCAAAGCTACTACCTCCCACCAGAGCATGAGAAAAGCCCAGCGCTTGCGCTACACTGCGTATAATAACAACTCCCAAGGGAAGAGTTGTTTCCCTACATCCTAAACACACCAAACCTCGTCACATTCTCCTGCACGCTCCCTCCCAAAACCACCTTAAGCCCCATCGCCAGCACCCTCCTCGTATGCGAAGGCGGAATGATCCCATCATCCCAAAGCCTCGCAGACGAGTAGACCGCCTCGCTCTCGCGTTCGATCCTAGCTTTCAGCTCCGGATCCACGGTCTTGCCGACCGCCTCCATGACCGCGCTCAGTTGCTCAGAGCCCATGACGCCGATCTTGGCCTGGGGCCACATCCAGAGGAAGCGCGGGGAGTAGGCGCGTCCACTGTTGTTGCGAAGTCAGCCCCTATGCTGCGCGGAGTCGAGTGGAGCTATGTGGAAGGGGGAGGAAGCCTACCACATCCCATAATTACCCGCGCCGGCGCTAGCACCTACGACGACAGTGAATTTGGGCACGTCGGCACATGCGACTGCCGTGACGAGCTTGGCGCCGTTCTTGGCTATACCGCCCTTTTCGGCGTCGGCGCCGACCATGAAGCCACTGATGTTTTGGAGGAAGACGAGAGGGATGCGTCGCTGAGTGCAGAGCTGGATGAAGTGTGCGCCTTTGAGCGACGACTCGGAGAAGAGAATGCCGTTGTTGGCGATTATGCCGACTTGGTGGCTGTGTATTCTGGCGAAGCCTAGGACAAGAGCAAGCATCAGTGTACAGGCTGAGAGCACGAGGGATAGAATCGAACGAGATAGGCTGTAGTGTACCTGTTACTAGAGTCTCCCCATAATCTTTCTTGAATTCAGCGAACTCGCTACCATCGGCGATACGAGCGATGATCTCACGCACGGGTATCTGCTTCCGCAGATTCGTGCCAACGATGCCGCCCAGCTCTTCCGGGTCATACAACGGCTCTTCGAAAGAACTCTCTTTCTCTAGTCGTGGATAGTTAAGATAACCAATTGACCTTCTGGCAAGAACGAGGGCATGAGCATCATCCACAGCAAGATAGTCAGTCACGCCAGAGATCGAGCTATGCAGCTTTCCACCACCCAGCTCTTCGGCTGAGACCACCTCGCCTGTCGCGGCTTTCACCAGCGGGGGGCCTGCAAGGAAGATGGTGCCCTGGTTCTCAACGATGATAGACTCGTCGGACATTGCGGGCACGTAGGCGCCGCCGGCAGTGCAGGGTCCCATGACGACAGAGATCTGTGGTATACCTTGCGAGCTCACTGATTGGGGAATTAGCATTGAAAATACTCGGATGACGCGGCGAATGTACTTCGTGCTTGATTGTAGAATATGCGACCGAAGTGGTCTTTATTGGGGAATACATCCGCTTGATGTGGGAGATTGGCACCGCCTGAATCAACAAGATAGATGCATGGAAGGCCTGCAAGATAATCAGCACATTTCCCGTATTCCTCATTCCAGCGCGTAAATTTACGATTCTCTTGTGCTATAGCCTGGGCACGCAAATGCTTCTTTACTGTAATGGGATAATATGTTCCGCCCTTTACCCTGGCATCTCTGGTAAGCTTGAAAGTCGAGTCCGGGGCTTGCCAAGATGTACGTGCTGTCGTTCGCTACAATCATACATGAAACGCCTTGAACCATTCCGACGCCGGTAAGAATGCCACCAGCGGGCACACTTTCGCCAGGGTAGACTTCATGACCGGCTAACGGAGAGAGCTCGAGGAAGGGCGATCCAGTGTCTATGAGCGCAGATACGCGACTGAAACTACAATCAGTCCAGGGATTGTAGCCATTGGGTCTGGAACCTACTCCCGTGGCAGCATCTTTCCCCTTTTCACGTGTTTCTCCTTGGCCTTGTCAGGACCACCCTGCTCCATCTTCCGGTGCAGCTCTTGCGTCCGCGCCATGACTTCTCCGATTTGGCGCACATTCTCCCGGTACTCGATTGAACCGGTGTCGACATTGCTCGGGAGCACCGAGAGGGCCGCAGCGTGATGACTGTAGGTATGCGTTGCTACTGATCGATGTTGTATACGCCATGGGCCGACCGTGTTTCTGTAGGCTCGACATGCCAGAGGGCCCAACTTTCGAGCGACACTCATCGTGTCCACATCTACTACATACCATGAGGTCAACAATGATGGCCAAGGGCAAAGCAGAAGTAGAGTAACATCCCGGGTCTTGCCGAGTGCGGTCACTTTGAACATCGTAGGGCTGAATGGTCACCGATGCTAGCCGCCACTGCCGTATGATGAAATGTGATTGGATGGACTTCCGCTGGCTGAAGAACTTACTTTGCCCTCTCAATAGAGGAATATGATGCGCTATACGGTCCTACGAGTGAGTTTAGGTGCCGTGTCACTCATCCACAAGCTCGGGACAAGCTAGACAATCAAGACGTGCAATCACTGTCTGTGCTTGTGCCTAGGAGTTGACCGCCTAGGCTCCATTAATTTCTTAATCATACGAATTCCCAAGAACATGCTCGAAAGTGTGCTGGACTATACACACATGCGTCCTGCTTCAATTCACCCAGTCAATGTAAAGAGCAGATGATAGGCCTCGTAATCATCCACCCCAATGCCCTGGGTGGTGAAAACCGTTATTGACTCTATATCTTTGCCGGGTAGGCCACCCGCGTGCTGAGTCAACAAGAGTACTACTCCTCTACCGTGAGGAGTCCCCAGCAAGGCCGTATAGAATATGCTAGGGAACTTGAATGTATGGCCTGGCCATGGAGCTTCCAGAAGATCCTCGTCAGCACCTGCTGCGTATTCCATGATGGTTTTCGTTTCGTCCGTTATTACGTGGTGTCGAAAGATATACTTCAAGCCGCCCGCTGCATCTCCTGCAACATCTTTCCACAAAATCCATAACAGATCTGACTGTCTGTAAACGTCGGGCAAGCGCTGTTCCCAACCTTGCGGCATTCGTCCACCAATGCTATGATATTGTTTTATCATATACGCAGGGCTGAAGCTTTGTAGCGCCGAAATCGTCTTCCCTTCGACGTTCAACGCCATCTCAAACGAGGCACTGGTAGGGTTGTTATTTTGGTGTCTGCAATTCCAGAAGCGAACGTTATTGATCACGCTTCGTACTTGGTTCGCTGGACCGACTGGGATGGCCAAGTCATCAAAGATCCCGTCGAACTCGTCTGGCGTCTCATTGGGGCCGCTGTAGATCTGCCATCCTTTACCGTGGCCGGCCTGAATCTCAGCCGGAGTCAAATCATTGGGACCAGTGAGGTCAGTCACCCTCTGCAAGAGACTATCGGTTCTCTTTCCCGTGCGGAGCTGTCCAAGAAGCTTTGCACCTGTACCGACTGCATTCATCCATGTCGCTTGGAAATCCGACCAATCTGTAGGTACATAGCGTTTGCTTAGACGGAGTGACGCTTTGCTAGATCCGAAAGGAATTGCGATCCTCTGTGGCAGAAATGCAGGGCTAGGGACCACTAAGGCAGCAGCAGACTCATGACGAACCTGATGGTTTCCGGTGAACAGACTCGAAGTCGAGAAAAGACCGGTTGACAAGGTCAACAAGATTAAGGCTCCAATAAAAAGGGACGCAGAGATATCTCGAGTAGTGGTTTTCATTATGACTGGACGACTGAAAGTCCTGCCGAAAGACAAGTCTGCGATGGCGTAGCACCGCTTGAAGGGCTTTTGGTCAAGGAGCAGACCCATCGTACACAAGGAGAAACAGAAGAGGATGGAGACTCGAGCATCTCCGACGAAGCAACAACGAATATGGATGAATCTGACCAAGACTAGAAGAGAATTATGGGTGAATGTCGCTGGGATCACTCCCATGGACCTCAGCGATCACCTCTGTTCGCTTGATCTAGAGGAGATTCACGGGGCGTTCCTTTTGGTGAGGGGAAAATAAAGATCAATTCCGTACAAGCAGGGGTACCTTAAAGAGCCATCGGTGCTTTAGGGATCTCCGAGTCTATCCAGCTTCATTGATGTCAAGAGCAGCTTATCTCACCTTATCAATGCCTAGAAAAATTGACAAAGGGAACCCCAAACACCGCTCCGAGACACTCCCAGAAACGTTTGGGAGACCCTTCGCCGCTAGCATCATATCTCTCATCGCTGAGAAAGACAACGCTGGAAACAAGCACAAAAGGGACGGCTACGACGATATGAATCCAGAAATGTATTGCACTAGGCAAGAACCTCTCGCTCAATCTGAAAAGACCGGATGTGAGGATTAATGGGGAAAATTCAGGCCTAGGTACTGAAGATACGTTGATAGTAATGGATTTGAGTGGAGAACGGCTTACGTCCATGAGCGCTTGTCCGTCTCCTGAGATTCCTGCCACGCCTGTGAGCGAAGAGATCAACGCATCCAATCTTCTCTCTATCCCGATCACATCCCTGCCGATCAAATGAAAATCTTTCTCGCAGCTGTTCCAATCACTCGAAACGTCTTTCTCTGACAGTGGGATCCCTAGGCTATCAATTACCGACTCAGCATTTTCGCAGTCCCTACAAGATTAGCCACTCCGAGACTGCAAATCACTCCAGCATCGTTCTACCCATGCCCTCCTGATTTTGCTATTATCTCATGGACCTCTCCAGAGTGCTGAGCTGGCTACAATATCCTTCAGGGAAAATGTTGAGATCGATAGGTCATCCTGCACATGAATGTAAGGCATCTAATACTAGTAAATGTTCTTGTGCATAGGGTTTGAGGGCCCGTTTGAATGGCATACATCTTGGAGATCAGCAAATCTCATGAAATCGAGGCATCCACCATGATAGGGCTTGCTACAAAATGACATGCGCTGGGCAGGCCCATGTTAATATGAAGAACCACCTCGCGGACCGGAGAATAAAGGAACAGAATAGCTAGCCAACGTCACAAGGCGTCCGTGCAGAGCAAATATACATTCGATTACCAACCATCCCACACACCGACCCCTTGTCCTTGGAACCAACTGGACGCCCTTCGATGAACGATCCCAACACGGTGAAATGCTCCAGGCATCTCAGAAGAGCTTATCTGACAACTCAAGTCAGCGCGATGGCTCTCACGTCGCACTGATGATACAATAGACGAACCTGTCTTAATAACACGAAATCTAGGCGTCCGCCACCGAGGCAGGATGGATCGCCCGTGGGATACGTCGATCCATCGCCGAGCTTGTGCCCATGTAGAAGATACCAATATTCCCAGCTCGACCTACGTTACTTTCAGCCCATATCTCTGAACATATCCGGAATCAGCAAGGAAATTTCCGGTACCAGCTTGCGTCCACCCAAGAGCCGGGCCCAACGAAACACTTCTCCTGAGACATTCAGTGAAAGGGCAGTTCAGGAAGTTGGGGCTATAGAGCAGCTCGCGAGGCGTCATCACATCGCTCAACCCATAATGCTGAGTAGGCTGTCCAGGCAATGTTGGATCTCCACTTCTCAAAGAAGCGACCATAGCGATCGCGATTGTGCAGGAGGGTAGATCCCGTCTCTGATCGGCTTTTCACACTGTCAGGCAGTAGCATAATGTGGAGCTGACTAGCAGAGACTTACAGACTGTATATTTGCGGGGCAAACGGATTTTTGGCTTCGTCGTCTGGGCTGTTGCGCCGCGGTCGAGGAATTCGAGCTCTGCGTCTAGATTGAAAGGGTTGAAGACCGGATCCATCCTGGCCTTGAACAACGCATCGTGACACGTGAAATCGTAGTCGTCTATATCGTCGAAACGCGGTGCAAGCCAGGAGTCGTCGATGGTGCAGTGCGCGTTGGCGGCAATGGTGAGGTTGGCAACATTTTGGTTGGATGTGAGAGACTGCGTGATGTTGCCGAGGTCTAGCACAAGTGCGTGAGAAGAGGTGGAAAACACAGACAGGAATATGATAAGCAGCAATCCGGAAAAAGCCATGATTCGTGGGTTGATGGATGTGTGCGAGTGCTACAGATCTAGTTCGAACGAGCTAAGAGCAGACGATGCAATAGCAATAGACACTCGGTTTCTTGCCGCAGGCGACATCATCGTCGCAAAGATATGAGCACAGACTCGTCCTAGAGTTGTACGCGATATGCGCGTGCCGCTCGATTTCTGATATATGTCATTGAGGAGCGACCTGCGTTCTAAGTCGAGAGATGAACCACCTACTATTGCAACATTAGCTCTGTATGAACCTATTGGAGCAAGCATTTCCACGTTAGAAAGATCCTAGCTCTCGTTGGAAACCTCAGGGAAGGGCCTAAAATAGAGGAGACGACAGTGCTATGTCCTCTGAACATGGCATCCCTTTGGCTGACTCTGTTAAAGAAAACCAAGGAGGTGCAGACAACCTGTTCAAGGGAGATCCGCCGCTCGTCTCCAGCCTGCTACGATTTTCGAAATCCCCGGGTTTTCTTCAAAGCTTTTATTATGACGCTCCTTATCCTAAATTCTCAAAGTTTTCAGTTGCTAGTGTAGCTATTTTTCAGGTAGTATAGTTGGGTAGCTCATCCATGTTTAGATTCTGGCTTGAGCGCCGTGGCAGTCAACATACAGAGCTTGTTATTTTCCCAACGGCGAACAGGGGAAGAGATATTTGGGGGAGTACGGTACATTCGTGCAAAATGAGGTAGCAGGGTTTTCCAGGAAATTACGTGCGCCAAGTGAGTATCTACCAAGGAAGTACCCCACATGATATTCGCTCCGTCAATAGAGGCCGAAAGTTCTTCCTACGAGCATGTGCCAGAAGAGCATGTGTCAAGGGAGCACGCTACACTGAATTCCTCCACGAACCGCAATGTTTCTGGCCATGGAAATCTCGGAATAGCCTTAAGATAAAGCACTTTCAAATTCAGTTGGAAGTCCTGAGAAACACTATAACGATCAATGCTAGGATCCCATCGACTACCAGGACGAGCGAAAATCCTTGATCAGCACCATGGCTTGCATATCCACGCCGAAGTCGTGTAGTATTCGATTGCTCAGTACCAGGTAGTCTGGAGGATTCTAGGTCTTCAGATTATTGGCAAGGAACGGTGCTCTTTTATGGCATACCTCCCACAAAGGCATTCGCCCATTTGTATCAGACAAGAGTAGGGTTCCCCCGCCAACAATCGCTATCACCTTCTCAACTGTCTTGAATAAATACCATCGCGCTGCCCAGTGCAAGGCGGTGCGCCCTGTGTCGTCCACGGCATAGATATTGCAACCCTTACACACCAGTGTATCGATGGCTCCTGCTGATCTACAGCTCTCAGTAGCGTAGTGAAAAGGCGTTTGGCCTTGGATATCTTTCCTTTTCACATCCTCCGTTGAGACTCGTTTAATCAGGTAAGACAGCACTCCCAAGTTGCTTCTGGATGTAGTAAAATGCAAACAAGTTCTTCCAAAACTGTCAGCAGACAACAGATCGGCATTGTCATACAGATGACCACGTTGGAAGATATCAGGTGTGCTTTCACTGCTACAAGCTAGGAAATGGGTGATTGACATGGCCTTGGAATCTGGGAACATATTCTCGAGTCAATCGTCCCTCATCAAAACATGGCTTATCGTATTGTTGAGATTGTTGTGGAAGGATGTTCCACCGTCAACGACTTTGCTGGACAGATCTGCGCCATTCTCGATTGACGTCCTTGCTACATCATAATTGTCGCTTCTTGCCATAGCGCCATGAAGCGGCGACTCGCCATCCTCATCTTGAGCATCCACATGGGCTTCTTCTTGGATGAGCAGGCGGACCAGCGCCATGTTACCCGATTTGGATGCTGAGTGCAGCAAGGTAGTACCGAATAATGTGGTGTCTTTGGCACTGGCCTCGTTAAGGCTCAGCAAGTGTTTGACGTTTTCAGCCGATCCAGCTCTTGCACTTCGGAAGATTTCTGCATCCGGAGATACTGTCTTTGGGAAGCCCAGACTCCTGTGCAGGGTATTTTTTGTTCGATTTATCACCATCATTTGAAAATTGCACATGGCCAGACCAAGAGTTCGACGAAATTGTTGTGGTAGATATATTGAAAGAATCAGACGAATTCCTATCTGCTAATACCTTCCAGACCGAGCTTTTCGAAAATTTTATCACCGGGCCCCGCTCGGCTCATAAATCTTGCAGGCCGAAATCTCCAATAGAACGAGACAGCTGGTTTCACCAATTGAAGAGACCAAAGGACATAATTAGCAGAAGCTGGCCCTGTGTCAATGCAATTGTACTCAATGGCTGCTGGTGAGGATTTCGGGCGAGAAGTTGCTGCTAACATAATTCCAATACACTACAAGAGGTAAGAGGTTGAACTTGAGGCTGTTCTATACAATCTCCGAAGAGGGAACTCCAGCTGATCTCCCAATACTGTTGGTGTTGCTGCTGCACAGTGCCAGATCTGGACACAACTGGCGAGTTTGGAGGCGACGGGGGCGTGCGTTCCATAGTTCTGCTAATAATCTCAGCTTTCTACCCATGAAAACACAGGGGACAGATGCCACTCCCTTAAATCAGTACCTTCAGAAGTTCCATTACAAGTTCAATGTGGTACATGTTCATTATCTTCATGACCTTCTTCATTTTGTGGTCTCCGACCATGGCCCACTTGACCCTTTCCCATGCTCTCTTGGCTCTATGGTCCCACTTTTCCTGTCCATCAGGACTGGCCTTTACTCATCTTACATCAAACCCAGCAACCTCGCTCGTACAGTTCTGCAGCTGAACTACACAGCCGAGAAGCCTTTGCCAGATGTGCTACGAAAATTTGCACCTTGGGTCCAAGTTCCGGCCACGTTACTGCACACTAGACAAACGAAGATAAATCTGTCCGCATATATATATTCAATCTCATCTGAGCAAAAGAAAACAGGTACAGAACTTGAGGAAAAGCGGATCATGTATGTTCTTAAATGATGAAAAATCCATGTAACGATCTTGTCAAATCTGATGGGTATCAGATCCGTTCAAAAGTTTGAACCTGAATTACAGAAACTTTCGAGACACTCTAAATTACCGGACTGTATTTGCATTAAGGCCTGCCATAAGGTAAGGTCAAGAGATTCTTAGTATGCTGTCACGTGATGTGAATCTTGGCGAAGTGGGGGCCGGACAAACAAGAACAGGTCCCTGGCAGGCATCCAAAACATATTATAAATTTACCTGTCACGATAGAGCATAAGTTGTTGGCCTTCAACATATATCAATCGGACCAATCTTCTGATATTTATAGTTTCATGATTAGAAGCTTAGTGCGCAGAATGAGCACGAGCGCTCCACGTTCACGAGGACCTGATACATATGAAGTTAGACCCTTCCTCTTCATGACATTGTCAGGTTTAATGGATTGTAGGAGGCTATGAAGCTGCTTAATAGCCGGCGAAGACAGGCTCGGCCAGACACTGGTCCCTCGAGAGAGGCAGGAACGAATGATATGCCTGAAGCTCCGACTTTCAAGGGGACCCCTAGCCTCTTCAACATGAAGATCTGGCTTCATGCTCTTGGCCACTCGGTACCACAACAGGTCATTGACTAGATTCTGGTCAACTGACCAATTTAGGATGCCGATCTTGATAGGCTCAACGTCATTCACGTCGCTGGAACCAAGGGTAAAGGAAGTACATGCGCATTCACGAGGTCATTCCTTGAAGCGCATGGTCGCAGGACAGGATACCCTGGGAAAGTGGGACTTTATACTTCACCGCATCTTAAGGTGGTTCAAGAGAGAATCCAGATTAATTCGCAGCCACTTCAGAAGGATTTATTTGCGAGATACGTCCTCGAAGTGTGGAGCCAATTGGATACTGGAGGATTGCCTAAGCCCAGGTATTTACAGCTTCTGATGCTTGTAGCGGTCCATACTTTCATCAGAGAGAACGTTGACGTTGCTGTATGCGAAACTCACAACGGTGGTGAGTATGACGCCACTAACATATTCGCACATCCCATTGCCACAGGCATCACGACGATTGGTATGGACCACGTGCTGCAACTCGGACCTACCTTGGAAAACATTGCGTGGCACAAATCAGGAATCTTCAAATCAGGCACTCCGGCCTTCTCTATTGGACAGGGAGACCAAGCTACTACGGTATTGCGACGTCGTGCGAATGAGAAAACTGTATCATTGGAGTTTGTTGATAATGATACTGTGAACAATAGCGATGTTCTTGCGATGAAGACTACAGTACAGAGAAAAAATGCTTCGCTTGCACAGAGACTTGCCAATGCTTTCCTTAGGCAGAAGGAGCCAACATCGTGTCCTATGTTGACTACGGATGATATACGCCAGGGGGCGGAACAGTTTAATTGGAGAGGTCGCTTCCAGCAGGTTATTCACGGTAATCATACTTGGTTCTTGGATGGAGCGCACAATGAGATGAGTGTGCCTTATGCAGCTCAATGGTTCGCGGAAGTTGTGGCAGAAAACGGGTATGTGAAGCGAGACTGTGGAGAGCTAATGTATACTGATTCGGGCAATTAGACATCTAGATTCGATTCCGCGAGTGCTAGTTTTCAGCCATATTTCTGAGCGCGACGGAGCAGCAATTCTACAGACTATCGCTAAGACTCTGCAAGAGAATAATGTCTCGGTTGATTATCTCATCATCACCACATATGAGGAGCGTCTAGATGGTACACAGGATTTAGGTGGGCTGTCATGCTTCATTCGCGCTCAGAATACATTCACTGATTGCACTTTAGAACGCTGTATGAACCACAACAACAGATCATTCGCTGATGAAATACAACAACACTACATTCAAGCTTGGAGGGAATACCAGCCTGATGCGGAAGTATTTGTAGAGCTGACTGTGGAAGGCGCTTTGAGCCTGGCTCGAGCCGCGGATCGCGGAGCAGGTATGCATACGCTGATCACAGGTAGCTTGTACCTTGTCGGCAGTGCGCTACGACTTCTCGAACCTGCATAGTACCTCTCATGCCCTCGACGACGAGGTGGAATGCGAGCCAGCAACGAGCGATCCAGGGACGTAGCCTCACAGTCCATGCCTTCGCTTGATGGTCTTACCATTCCCGGGAATCATACACCTTTGGGATAACAATAGTCCTGTGTTAGGCAAGATGGGAGGAGGGACGAAACACCATTCCACATCTTTGCCGATGATTTGGTTGTAGGTAGTGAAAACCACCAAGATAAAACAAGGGCTGCGTGGGAAGCAGACAGTATGATCAGTTGCCGAACATTACGCACGGGCCTTGTTTACCCTTTAGGTCTTTGTGTGACACCCCCAGCCTCGGGGGAGATCGACGATCATACTATGGTTTATTGCGCCCAATGTCCCGCCGGGGAAATTGCGGTTATGTACTCCGTATCAGCGGGAAGCCGTTGATGATGATATCATAACGCATTACTCCCCCGAACCGGTGAGTGAGACACATCTATCAGTGAGACAGCAGCCAAGCTCTAGGCTATATAGAGCCCCGAGGTGTTCCCATTGAGCCTGGAGCTCGGCGGCCGTTTCACTGATAGGCCTGTCTGACTTATCGTGGGAGTACCGTGGCGCGTCATGGGCTCGGGCCGCTTCCGAATGATAAAGTAAGTTGATGCCGACACTCAATTCCAGGTCAAGTGGATCCTCACCATGGAACGGGGTCAGAATTATGGAATCACTGTGCTGTATCCCAAGCAAAACAGTACCATCAGCGCTGAAAATGAAGGAGACATGATTTTCGAGTGCGTGCACACCTACAAACAACTCCATATAAGAAAGGCTAACCGGAGGTATCAGCCTGGTCGCCATTCATGGTCTGGCAGGAGATCCGTTCACAACATGGACACATGTCAAGGGCCAGCCTATGTGGCTGCGAGACCTTTTGCCCCAGGTCATGCCAAATATCAGAATCATGACTTATGGGTATAACGCTTCTTTCCTCAATTATACAGCCAAGCAGGATGGCCGGTCTATCGCAGCTAAGTTGCTTGCAGAATATTGGCTGACTTGCGCTGTGGAGAAAAAGTGAGTACATACCAGACCGTGTTCTGTTGCTTGCCTCCTTGCAGCACAGTCGAGTGCGTACTTACTGCATAAAGCAATCACGCAGACCAATAGTATTGGTCTGCCACAGCCTGGGCGGTATAGTCGCGACAAAGGTAGGCTCGTTCTACCATGCAAAGTGTATGAAATAGATGGAGGTTAAGCAGCTCCCTTCTAGGCGCTGTTGTTGGAACTCTCAGGCGAGCATGCAAGAGTCCAAGAGTCCGTTCATGGCATCATCTTCTTGGGTAAGATAGCGTTGGCATATAAGAACCGTAACAGAGAATACGCTGGACTTTGAGCGAATTTTCTAGCTACGCCCCACAGCGGAAGCAGTCTAGCCGCCTATGGCAGCGCACTAGCTACAATCATGAAATACTGCTCTCCCCTCAATCCACCAAGGGCGCTGTTGGAGACGCTGCGCCGTGATTCCCAGGTGCTGTTGGAGCTTACCGCGGATTTTGCCGCCAAAGCCTCAAAATTTCAAATCGCCTCCTTTTATGAGATGAAGATGACAAGATTTGGGCTTATGAAAAAGATGGTTCACACACATTGTATCCCGACACAAAGACAATGGTGAGTGATGATCGTGCTCAGGTGGTTAAGGAGCCTTCAGCCGTGCTAATGCTTCCTAATGAGGTTCGTATCGGTCAAAACACGGATCATCGTGAAATTGTCCGCTTTCTCTCGCAACTTTCGACCGTTGCTCAAGAGATTGGAGATATTCAAGGATGAAATTGTCCAGAAAATGCAGTCATTCACCTGCACAGTCCCACCGCGAGAGACGGCTTCCTTGGGTATTAGAGTTTCCGTGTTCCTTATTCGAAGCTAAGAAACCCACAGCTCCCGTGCAGAACTATGGTTCCCCCTCACTTCCGTGTAACACCTTCCATGGGAGAAGAGATGTATTAGAGCAGATGGACTGTTACTTCGCCCACAACCCTGCCCAGAGTTCTGGGCAACTAAGCTTCGCTTTATATGGCTTTGGTAGGTGCTGTTCTGCGACAGTGTAGCCGCCGTGTTTACTAAGCACATGCCCCTATGTATTCAGGTGGTTTAGGCAAAACGCAAGCAGCATTAAAGTACGCCGACGCATTCCGACAACGATACCCAGGAGGAATCTTCTTTTTGTCAGCCAGATCCGAATCTACGATTGAAGCGGATCTGTCGCGTATATGTGAAGCTCTGAGACTAAATGATGGCTCGAGCTTTGCAGGCAAATTCAAGAGGTGGCTTTCGAGCAGGGAGACCATGAACTATCTCCTCATATTTGACAATGCAGATGATCCGAAATCTGTACTGATGTCAAGCTATGTTCCCAGGACAAGTTGGGGACACATTGTGTACACAAGCCGTGACCAAGGTATCATCGCGGTACACTGGCGGAAACTGGAATAACATTAAATCAATTTGCTCCAGAAGAAGCTGTCCTGGTCTTATTGCAAAAGGCTGATGTGCTCAATCCTTCGGTGGAAGACCTAGGATACGCTCAACAGATTGTGCAGTAGTTCGGTTGCTTGCCGCTTGCCATTGATCAAGCGGGTACCTACATTATGGTACGACACAAGAGCCTTTTCGCCTTCAAAGAGCTGTGTACTCAGCGTCAAAAGCGATTTTTTGAGATTCAAACCTCGGCTAGCGGAATACGACCAAACGGTTTTTACAACATGGGAAATAAACGTTGAGCAGGTGGAGAAGAGCTCTGAAGATGCATGGAGGTTAATGCTGTTGTTCTGCTACCTCGACGCAGCCGACATTCGAGAAGCAACGCTCGATCGTGCTTGTACATCACAGAAACGCTGGAGTCACGATGGAGAGGTAACAGAAGTAGCCCCCTCGGCGTCTGGAGTCGACGAAGACCTTATTTGCATGGTCCTGGACGAGGTAAGGTTTGATGATGCCATTGAAGTGCTTGGGTCCTTTTCCCTGATATACATCAACGAAGATGAACAGACGGGGTTGCGAAAGTTTTCGATCCACCCTATGGTACAGTATTGTGCCTTACAGCGGGTCGCGCCCGACGTCCAAAGCTACTGGCGAGCGCAAGCTATCGCATTGATATGTCATGCCTTCCCTAGGGATGAGGTCTTAGAACCGTTGTAAGTAGCCTCAGACACATCGCACCCGTCAATGCTAACATTTGAAAGCTTTTTCAGTGCTGGAATCATACAGATGCCTCATGCTAGACGCATTTTCAAAGAGTTGGGGCTGCCATCGGAGAGCATCGATGGGTGCTCGACCAGACGCGGCGACATGGTTGACTTATACCTTAGCTCCTTCCGATTTAGCACTACTACCTGGAAGCTGGAGGCTGTTGCGCAAGCCAGGAAATCATCGCAGGAAGTTGGTGATCCTTATCTTTGCATGCTAGTTGCAAGCCGCGAAAGCTCTGTACTACGCATGAAGGGTGAGACTCTTAAGTCAGATGAGGTGCTTCAGGATGTCATGAACAAATATATTAGACACGACGGGATATCAATGGTGCCCTTTGGAGACCTTAGATGCAATGCTCAGGCAGGGAAGCTCATACAGTCGCGAGCAGAAAATCTAATCTTCGTGAACGATCTAGAGGAAGCTCGGCGTGAGCTTGATGGGTGGCGCCCGATTAACGAGGCATCACCCTCTTCAATGGAGAAGATTGTTCAAGTCAGCATCAACCTCACTCTTGGCCGGCTTACCAAAATTCAAGGTCACTTTGAAAGAGCCCTTTCTCAATTGACTCCTACGTTTGAGCGAATTGAAGCTGAAGATATTGACGCAGGCGGCTGGAGACGGGTCCTGCTTGCCAGCATGGGTGAAATATACTGTGAGCTTGGACGACCAGCCGACGCGCATCGCATCCTCAATTCTGAACTTGATTGCATGAAGCTTACAAAGAGCCAGAACATGATTAGTGGACTTCGGTTACAACTGGTTCTAGCCGAGAGCTATCTTAGAGATGGTTCTCACAATAGGAGCAGAGAAGTCGCTGACACGGTGCGGAGGGTCATTGAACGCTCCAGGGAGCAGAGTTCGATTACCAGAAGATTCTGCTTGCGCACGTGGACAATATTGGCTCGAATCGCGCACATGCGTGAACATTGGGACGAGGCGTTGGGATGTTGGAAAGAGAGTCTGAAGATCCTCGAACTCATGCACGATTTGTCGGGACCAAGTGCTGCAATCGTAAACTTTAGCATCGCACATGTGCTGCGAAAACAAGGCCATATCGATGAAAGCGCAGAGAAAGAGGCTTCGGCAAGAGAATGTCTGAAATCGGAGACGGCGCGAAGGTATCATTTCACGGGTTTTGATTCTTATTGGCGGGACACTATCTTTTTCGTGTTCTCCCAGTGGACGGACCCTTCCCCTGAGGCTACTCCGCCCATTGACGAGTTAGAAGCCTTGAAGGTTTAAAGAACAAGCTCGGAATTCAGTCAACTTGATTTGGTTTCATCATGGACAATGTTGTCGGAAGTTGCCGTTCCGAAAGTTGCAAACACCACAAAGCACTCCTCGCGGTGCGACCGATAGATCTATGCTTCTTTGAATCAGAAATCAACGCGGTGTATGAGAGGATCGCACAGGACGACATAAGCAGCTCTTGAATCTCTCTTGATCTTGAAAGCCCACCGCCGGCTTTGCGCAATCTCGCTCAGTCTTTTTTTGCCAGATCACGTCAAACGCCTAAAATGATGAGAGCGACTTTATTGTTCTCGGAATTTCTCGTTGCAGGCCATAATGTTCCGGAGGGTGCATGACGCATCCATTCGAAATTCAGATCATCCTATAGCCACTACACACAGCCTTCCATCTGACATCAACTACTCATACCCTTCGGTATCCAGTCTTGCTACAGCGTTTCGAATGTGGCTTCAAGTGTCAATATCAGACTCAAGTGCAACGAAGAAGATGCAAACTCTCCTCAGCAAATATGCTTATCGCCAAGCGCCTCCACCGCTTGAGACCAGCGGAGACGTCATTTTCATCACTGATACTACAAATACTCTCGGGGCCAACATACTTCATATCATGAGTGAAGATCCCGGTGCGCGCCATATCACCTGTATGGGGAGGCCCCAATCCGACAAGGATACCAACCCTTCCAAAGATGATTTGTCCGCACGGCAGCAGAGGGCTCTTGAGACGCGTGGCATTGGACTTTCATCACGAGCGCTGCCGACTGTTGACCTTTTACTTTGGCTCCCAGACAGACCAAATTTAGGAGTACTTGACGAGGTGACTCCATATCTAGCTTCAAATATTACCCATATGTTCCACAGTGCGCGGCCAATGGTCAAAGTCGCATCAATGCAGCCCCAGATCAAAGCAGTACGAGATCTGGTCCAGCTCGGATGGCTTGCGCATGCTGCTAGGCCTCGTATCAAACCGAGAGTTGTCCTAGCGTCCTCCATTGCCGTTGTCGGTACATATCTGGAACAGGCAATCTCTGCAATCGCGCCTGAAAAGCCGATCAATGATCCAAAGATTCCACTGCCGATGGGACATGCAGAAGTCAAGTGGGTCTGCGAGGAGGTGATGAAGAGCGTTCTCCAAAATTTATGTGAAGTCGAACCTGTTATCTTGCGGATTGGCCAGTTGACGGGGCCAAGCACAACCGGCCATTGGAATCTCAAGGAACTGTCTTCCTACCCTGGTTCGGGCGGCATATCATTGGTGCCATGCCTGATCTACAAGGCGTAAGTATTACACTCATCTTGCGGACGTGCAATGATCACTAACAGTCCTCAAAGGCCCTTTCCTGGACCTCGGTCGATCGTGCGGCCCGAGTTGCTACTGACGTACTCCTAGGATTCGGGCCACGCGAACTTGCTTACCACCTGAAGAATCCGGTCCGACAATCATAGCCGGATGTTTGCACCGTAATCGAGCGTGGCCTGTCCCTCCGGGGAGGGAAACGACTCCCATTTCAGGAGTAGTTGGACACTATGTTGGCTGCAAAAGGGTGCTCAGGGAGTCTGAGGGAATCCATAACCATCCCTTACACACGTCTAGTGGGAGTTTTATCCTGGATACTAAAGCCACGTGATCTGTGTCGCCGACATTGGAGTCAACGGGGGCTGTTGACATCGCCACTGTCGCGTTGTATTCTGATTTCTTGAGGAAGAGCAATTTCATCAATTGATTCCAATGAATCGCAGGTATCTTGTCTTACTTGGATTCATTGTGTCTAGATTCGAACGTCAAGGCACATCCTGGTCGGATGAGTATCTGTTCCACACCAAGTCCAACGTGCGAATGCGCGGACAGCTTGCGTTCTTCGCGTGCATTTCTATCTACATTCTTGTCCCTTTTACACTGCAATCCTCTAACTGCCCCTGGAAACTGTCATGAACAATAGATTGCTTTACCCCCTTCTCCCCTCCTTTTACTACCTTCTTCTCAACACCAGCCTACCACTTACCCAATTCATCTTCTCTCGAAACGGAGTCAATCCCCACAAAAGTCTGAAGCGGGAAAATCGACCCCAGCGACGCCACGAGGGCACATTCTCCCAGAGTACGATCTCACAAATCCTCCAAACCCTCTGGCGTACGTGGGCGACGGTCGTCGATCTACCAGCTCTCCGCCCATACCAAAGCACTAACGCACATCACCCATTGCCACTCTATCCCACCAGCCGCCGTGCTACCCTGTGAAGTTGCCTCCTGCCGTTGCTCGCTATGATCTACTAACGGGACCGGAGTTATATCTGAGCCCTCGGCAGGATTGCGGCTATCACGCGCTAGAGAAGGGGGGGGAGCACGCTTAGACCCTGGCAAGAAAGGAGAGGGAGGGAGGGATAGAGGGAGGGAGGGATGGAGGGAGTCAAGTCAGAGGTTCAATGAACGTCCTTGTTGCTGTTGAAGGTCAAGTCCGATTCATGTTAATCATCGCAGCTGAGATACGTCACGGCGCAGACAAGGTAGTGTTGGTGCCATTAGGGTAGGGCTGCGATCAATCACCTGTTTCGGCAGAAGCACGAGTGTAACCTTGCAAAGCTGAAGTTCGCGACACCCTCCACTACTCTTCTCAAAATTCGCAATAAATGGCGGCATCCCATTACAGGGCCCTGAGCTTATGCTAAATTCCAGGCCCGAGCGCGGTCGACGCGTACCTATGTCTGAGATTTTCATCGCGGTCTTGAGTGCTACTTGATCGATATGACGAGGGAACAAGTTTTGACCGTGTGCGCACAGTCAGATGCAGTTGGCTGCATATAGAATGGCTTTTTACATATAGCTGCGATGGGCGTATTCGACCCAAGGGCGCCAGAAATGGACACGAAGATTGTCCGTCGGACATTGCGAAAGCTGGTGATGTTCGTCTTACCATATCATCACATGTTTTAAGTATTGGATTTCAGCCTAGATTTCTAGGGGCGCGAGATCACGGCAGGGCGGTTTCTCAAGACGGGATCTATGCGAGTGCATGGGATGAAAAGGAGGTAATAGAGACGTGATGCCGACAGGGAGGAACGTCGGCGGACGATCACCATGCGGAATCGTGATGCTGAGTTTCGAGTACAATGGGTTTGTTGACTAGCCGACATCGCAGACAAAGCTTCGAAAGCTGTTACTGATTCCCTTCCAGCTAGTGCATAAAGGAAGATTATGCCAACAAAGGCTTTGACGAACGTGACAACAAGGAGTTTATAAGACAGTAGAAAGTCAATCTACTTAGCTTGGATAAGATCAGGACTCTATCTTCTCTCATCTCCCTCTAGACTCGCAAGCAAGAATCCCCTTAGAGGGAGAGATTTTCTGGAAACTCTGTCAGCTATCACCGGCATCGCAAACTCCTCTCTCACAATGGTGCCTACTACGAACTTAATTGCGCCGCAGGATGAGGCGACATCCACTCTAGCCTTGCTGGAACAAGGCGTTGAGGCGGTCGATGATTCAGCAACCAGGACAGTTGCGGAGAACCACTCTATACATTCGACTGAAGAGCCAGGCCAAGTCATGGAGAATCGGAACCTCTTGATGAACGAGCGTCGGCTGTCGACCTCGCTCCTAACCGCGATGGCCAAGACTTCTGAGAATCTCTTTGAATCTTCACTCATGGCTCCATCCGAGTCCTTGGAAGTAGCGTCAGACAGCGACAACGAAGAAAACCCAAACAAACCATCTCGCAGACATCTCGTGAAGCAACAGCAAGAACAGCACCGAGCCGAACACCGACAGAGAAAGCTCATGCTCCGCCGCCGACGACTAATGCGCGAAACCGACGAAACCCAAGACGCGGAACCCGAAAAAGTCAACCCGTTCAACGCGCTCCCATTCTTCGAGTATCTGGAGCTCGCTGCGGATGTGGAAGTTGAGCTGCCGTCGGAACTGGTTGGGTTCGGGTCTATGGATTTCTCTGCAGCGGATGCTTCGGCGCTGTGGTCTCTCGACGACTTCAACGCGGACAATTTGGGGGACAGCCGGGCTGTCTCTGATGATTTGGAAGTCGTCGATGCGGCTGCTCGGATGCTGGAGCAAATCAATAAGCTTCCATTGGGAGGACTTGATCTAGGGGCGACGCCACCTACCCCCGATTTCGACGCCGATATTGTCTCGCCTGAGATACGGTCCGAGCTAGCATCAACATTGATGTATGGAGCATCTCTGGAAGAACAGCAATCTCCAACATCCGAAGCTAGCCCACCAGGCATCGCCAGTGCGTACCGCTTCTCCACGCCAGTCCCAATAGACTCCATCGTAGGACCCACCAGCGACACCGCAGCCTCCGAATTCTCCCGTGTGCACGTGCAGTCCTCGATCCTCCCGAACGCCATGCGAGATAATTTTCTCTGCCATTACGCGACATGTCCGGTTACGGAGATGCACTGCGAGGGTCCGTACTACTATAAAGGTAGACTGGGGGACCAAAACCATAACTACTTCAAGGGTAGCAATCCGCCACCGTGTGTTTGGGAGGCGTATGATAAGGTTGTGCGCGGCATTTCGTCGGGGGAGGAGGATGAGATGGTTACGGGCTTTTGGGCTTGGCATGTTCCCCCTTTTTGCTATATCCCTGATGGGCCGGATGATGGTTTTTGCTCGAGGCCGGATGGGGTGGGTTATACGGTGGGCGGAGATCAAGATATGGGAGATGCTTGATCTCGAGCGTTGCGGGAGGATGGATAGAGGCTGGAACTTGCTTTGGGCCTGCGCAGTGGTTGTTGTGTTAGTAACATTACTTGTCTCGGTAATTGTTGATGCATTTAGCAGCTGGGCATCAAATCTTCACTTTCCAGGAATATGTACTCTGCCATAAGGAAACTTGTCGAGTGACCAGACTGTAAAGTGACTTTGGTGGTCGACGACTGATGCGTTCCTAGTGATTGGCGCTACGATATGCATAGCCTGCAATGGGTGCATATTACTACTTGAGCCAGTCTCTACCAACCTAATTTGAACTTACATGGTTGCGATATCAATACCGGTCGACCACCATTCCAGAAGTTCTGGACCCCAAAAGACAGCAGTGACTACCATGGGCCGACCAGCTCGGAGCTAGGCTCATAGTTATTTATGCACGTCGTCTATATTCCAACCTGTATCCCTTCCCTTCTTTTAAAACTACCATCTGACTCCGATCATAGGTATATTCCAAGAAGTCCAACGAATGACTCAGTTCTTGAAAAAAGTCAACGAGCTAGGCCTTGTCGCACAGATCTTGCCAACAATGGAAAAAGAGATGGTACTTAGGAGGCAGCTACCATAAACCATATTGGGACAAGTGCACGAAATCCATCGTAGACTACTTTTCGAATGACACCACATGCTAATTTCGATTTGATGGTTGTCAGTTCGAACATGGTCCACACGTCTTCCGCACTCCGCCAGCCTCGGCGAACACGACGGATTCTGCGATGGAGATGTAGCTGGAGCCTACAACCCGAAAGGAAGGATCGTATTTGAAACGATGACGAACCTCTGGGCCTCTCGGACCTCTCTTTTGTTCATCTATCCTAGCATGGTCATCTCACACTCTGTTCTTGTACCGAATACAGCCGCCCACTGCGAATAGGGGTTTTTTGACGCCCTTGGTGGGTGGTGCGGAGTAGCTGTTGTCTTGTCACAGTGTGCAAGGGCCGGATGGGAAAATTTGTGAGGCTGCGAAGGAGCTGTGCACACGAAGGGTATATCTGACAGGAAGCATGGCGAGGGGATGAGCGGGATTATCTGCGGCCCGTTGGGCTTGGAAGAAATTACCTATCAATCCGCCTGTTCTCTTGGCATACAAAAGTTCAGGCACAGACAGTCGAGTCAGCCGAGAAGGATCGAGGTGGATAGATATCTTGATGCGGAATATCAGAGACCACCGCTGAACCGTCGGGTGCAGGGTCGGCGAGTCGTCGTTGACAGTGTTCATTGCTCGCCGATAAGTGTTTGGCGTAGATGGGGATTTTAGAGCCAGGCCTATCTCAACCACAATGATTTCTTCATATTTAGCCGGATCTCGTGTCCAGTGAAGTCAGCTTGTTGCGAAGGCACGCTCCGTCGCCGGGGTATCTCATAGGTAGCTGGTACACCAGCACCTCTGCTACGATTTGTGAGACGATGCCATTGTATCGTGGTTCATCGGTAGGAAACATGGCGATTCATTAGGTAAGTCGCCGGAGGAAAGGTCACGTGACCACCGAATCGACTGGTTGACAAAACTCAATCCGATGAAAACCAATCCGTCCTGGACGATTGATCGTGAACGTGGCGCACGTCAAGCCGCTGCATGGATTGTGATCAACACAGCCATTTGTGGTGTCACTGGTGGGGGATGTGGTGAAGTACTAGCGATGCGATCTGAAACACGGTCCTGTTCGACCGTAGCCAACCATTTGCCGAACGCGACCATTGTCTCAACCCAACGGTGATGCAGACTCCTATGTTTCGGAACATCGAGAAAACAATGAGTGACTCTTCGAAGAATGTCCATAATAATGAGAAGTGCACAATGGCTTTGTCTCTTGCACTGCGCTCTTCCTTACCAACAACGGACTATAATATCAACCACTTATCGCCATCGTTTATTCATGTAGTGTTTTCATTCCTCTCGACTTCGACTCTTCTTCTGTTGATCAGCAGCGAAGCATCTTTCCTTATCTCCGGCTTTCGATACGCTGCTGGACAGTTCTTGCAAGCTCCGCAAACATGCGCCTCCATGGTTTAGAGTACCTGCCCTTGCTCTTCAGCCGGACCGTTGGAAATGCGAGCAAAGCCGAAATCGAACGCCGCAATGGCCCAGCAACAGTTTCTGTGACGGAGACAATTTTCTCGACCATCGAACTCAATGTTACGGTCACCCAACACAATACCGTGTTTGTCAATACCACGGTTATCTCCACAGAGCTCAGAACGGTGACCCAGACTGCCAAGCCAGTCACACACTCGCAAATCATAGTCATTCCGTCGACCGTAACGACCACCTTCATCCCTACTTTGGGCAGAATACCTCCGGAGCTGTCGCCAATTACCGCCACTGCTGGTCCGGTCGTGACTTCGCAGCCAGCACCGGCGGTGGCGTCTGGGCATCACCTTTCAAAGTCCATTGTGACTGCAATAGTTGTTTCGGTAATTGCATTTTTGGCGTTGCTTTCCCTTGGTGCATTCTTCGGAGTCAGGAAGTGGCTGAAGAAGTACCGCTCTGAGCGGGTACTGCGAAAGAAGATGCAGACTGAAGGGAATGAGATGCCAGATTTACCTGCGTATAGCAATACTGATCCGTTGGCCAATCCTAAGGTTTTCGAGTCGCGGCATTAGAGTATCATTAGCGAGCTTATAGGATAGAAGAGGCTGATGGCGCTGGAACGCCTATACCCATCAAGGCTGATTCGATACCGGAATCTATAGAGTTCTTCTTCCAAACCTTGAATGTGTAAACCGCTTCAATCAAATGCTGTTGTTCATGACAAACACACCGTGCTCTATCCGTTCCCCAAACAGTGAGTTGGAGGTGATTGCTCATACGTACCATGGGAGGGCAGTGATCTCCACCCAGATCTCAAAGACCTAGCAAAAACTCGGCTTATGCTAGCTGTGGGATATGTCGATCCAACCCATAAAGGGAGGCCGCGGGCTCGAAGGAGCTAGGATCACTTCCCGACCTTGGCCTCATTGTGACTTAGCCAGAGGCGTACCTAGGAACAGCAGGCTGATATAGCATGATAGACAAATCATCGTGAAACCACAGCTATGCTTCGCTGTGATAGAATGTTGTCTGGAAAACTCATGTTGCGACGGTGGCCCCTTGTCGTGTGATAGGAAGTACGATCGAAGCCTCGAAACTGTAGTACCTCTCATGCCTCTCACGGTCCAGGGTATTTCGCAGATGTCCAACTGAAATAAACGTGGGGCTTGCTTTTATTCGCGAACCTCTCCTGCACATCGGTCTCACATCATATGCTCCGCACAGAGGCCATGACCAAACACAGCCATATCTTCACTGGAGCTTTCGTAGACAGGTTGTTGAGAGCCGCATTTCGCTTTGACAAACCCTCTCTACATGGGTCCAACAACGTTCACAACCGAAACCCGAGCGATTGGCAAGATCAGTACTCCATCCTGTGTGCAAGGAGCCCGCATCACGACGCTACTATTTCGGGTCCGACAAGGTAGTGAGTATAATGAGGAATAGTCCTTACCTTAGTCGGCTTACTCTGCTTGAAGTACCTGCTTCAAAGGCCAGACGAAGAAGCTTCCATCTCGTCGACTTGACAGCTTGTAATCTCGGAACGGTATCGAGCGGGTGGTCGCTGTACGTTGCCTTATAGATATTGCATCTGTTTTCCCGGAAGTGCCTGCCAGCTGCGAATTGTCGTCGTCTCCTGGGCAGACCTGTCGCTTCTTTCGTCCCAATGTATGGCCGGTACCTTAGTTTGCGGCTTTGAGGAAGCGTATTCTGACCGTTTTGCAACTTTCTGAGCAGTCAGTTTCTTCGAAGAACGTGACGGGACGGTCCCGCAGAGTACATGTACCATGTTTGAACCTTTGGGTCAGGAGCCAGCGGTTTCAGCCACATCCGCCACACTGCGCTAGTAGCCTTACAGCTTCCGCAATCCGCATGTGCTTCGAGACACGTGCTTCGCCTGACAAACCCGGACGTACGTATGACATGGTGAAGAAGCTTATGAATCTATAATATTACTTTTCACGTATAGCTCTATGAAGGATCGCGGTCATTCAACTCGGAGCCATGGATCCACCGCCTTACTCCACGGTCAATGGCGATACGGAACGCAATGACTGGAGGCTAGGAAGTTCAAATTCAAGAGGCTCCAAGTCACCTTCTATGCGGTCACCTGCAACACGGTAAGATAATCCCCACTTTCACCTGTCCAAATGACCGGAGAGAGCTTCTTTGCTGACTGGCAAGTCCCAGGCGACGCAATAGCCGAAGCAGAAAAGATGTCGGGGTAATCGGTCAAGCAAGCTGGGCCAGCAGCGTCATAAACCTGGTGAACACCAGTACGCCGATTATTGGATATGATGGTTCGAGCGGGTTGCTAATCGATGAGTACAGTCATCGGTGCGGGAGTACTCGCAATGCCACTAGCTCTGTCACGGATGGGAATACTGCTTGGAACCTTCGTCATACTGTGGGCCGGCCTGACCGCAGGCTTTGGGCTGTACCTTCAGACGAGGTGTGCAAGGTATCTCGAGCGCGGATCGGCCTCGTTCTTCGCCTTGTCGCAGATTACCTACCCCAATGCCGCTGTCATATTTGATGCTGCTATCGCCATCAAGTGCTTCGGGGTCGGTGTCAGCTATCTCATAATAATAGGGGATTTAATGCCTGGCGTCGTCAGAGGCTTGAGTGAGGTTGCTGGCGGGATCGGCTTCCTCGTAGACCGGCACTTCTGGGTCACTGGCTTCATGTGAGTGATACCTGGTATTTCCTAAAGCTATGATCCGTTCAACTAATGCGTTAAGCTAGGTTAATCGTTATTCCACTATCCTTTCTGCGGCGGCTCGATTCATTAAAGTATACTAGCGTTGTTGCGTTGATATCTATCGGCTACCTCGTTATACTGGTGGTCGCGCATTTTGCGAAACAGGATACCATGCAACACAGGGGGGCCTTACGGATTGTGCGGTGGGAAAGCGCAGTTGCGACGCTGAGCAGCTTCCCTGTCATCGTATTTGCATACACTTGCCATCAGAATGTATTATAGTCGCCAGATGACAGTTAGTGAATCCTCTTGCTGACTGGCTCTAGATGTTCTCTATCCTTAATGAAATCGGCAATAAATCTTCTTTTCGGACTACGGGCGTTGTGGTTGCCAGCATAGGCATAGCTGCCTTTTTGTACATCCTCGTGGCAATCACAGGCTATCTCTCGTTCGGCAATGCTGTAGAGGGTAACATTGTTTCAATGTGTAAGCCCGTCAGACCCACTTGCATCAACAACAAAGTCGCTAATGACATAGATAGATCCATCTTCCGTCAGCGCGACAGTTGCAAAAGCGGCCATTGTTATCCTTGTTATGTTCTCCTACCCTCTCCAAGTCCATCCCTGCAGAGCTTCAGTAGATGCTGTCCTGAAATGGCGGCCAAAAGGACGGGCAGAGTCGCCTGGGAGATCGCCACCAAGGAACACTCCATTATTACCACCTCCAAAACCAGTAGGCCAAGCGCGACCGGACGCAATGGGAGACACGCGGTTTGCCGCCATCACCACTGCAATCATCGTCCTGAGCTACATTGTTGCCATGACGGTATCTTCCTTGGAGAAGGTGCTCGCCTATGTGGGCAGTACAGGCAGCACCAGTATCAGCTTCATTCTTCCTGGACTGTTCTATTACAAGATCTCTTCACCTGACTCACCACTTCACCAAAAACTCATGAAGGAAGAAGACGATGAAAGCGACGACTCTGACGATGAAGAAGACGCCGGTCTACTCAGTGGGAGTGGTCTCTTGAGGCGAATGCCAGGCCGAAGACAGCTATTGCGGCAGTTGAGTCTGGCCTTAGCGTTATATGGTGTTGTGGTTATGATAACGTGTTTGGTTACAAACACGCTATTTGTAGTTGCGGCTCATTGATACCCAGTCTTATGCACACTCTAGAATCTTGATTTTATAGACACCAACCTATATTGTTTGGTTTTCAATATATCGCTATCAAAGTGGGCCATCGAAGACAGCGTTGCACCTCGTGAAGCCGCCCTTTCGAGGCCCCATGGCTACTCCTTTCCTTCGCCACTAAACGCCAACCCATGCCATACCACGAATGTTATCGCCCCTCAGCCATTGCTTCCGCAGGTATTACATCCGGTGCAGAAATCTAAACACTCTTCCCTCTCTGCTGCATCTGCGCAACCTTAAATCGTGGCTCCATCAAGCCAATCTACCATTACCCCAAAATCAGCCAAAAGTCCAACATTCCATTCACTTCTCTTATCTAGCTTCCCTCACCATCGACAACAGCCTCCACGCCGGATCTGAAGGTTGCGCGCCCACCCCAAGCCAGTATTTCGCCCGCGCAGTGTCCAGCTTGATGTCTTTGTAGGGTTTTCCTTGGCCGAGAGGTGCGGGTTTGGGGATGGGATCGTATGTGCCTGACAATCAGTCAGACAGACGAGGGCCGGTGTGATGTAGGAAGGGTAGGTTATTGACCGAGCACTTCGATGGGCTTGCTGTTTCTTGCGGTCCTGTAGAATAATATTAGTAATGTAGGCGTGGGTTGGCTTTCAGAATATTTGGTTGGACGTCTGACCTCGCTTGGGCGACGACTATGTTGTAGAAGGGCGCGTTGCGCTTGCCAAAGCGAGCGAGCCGGATCTTGACGACCATCGCTAAACATATAGAAACATAAGAGCATCTGTATCTGGAAGTGCTGGAAAAAAGGGTAGGGCTGATTCACTTGGCGCGTGCCAGTCGCTTCACCCCTGCTACCCGGCGCTTGAACCCCTGCTCCTTCATTCACGCGACATGACGTCGTGGCTTGAGCCTCATCATCGATATTGTTGTGATTGTGCTTTGGGCTGATCCATGGCAGCATTCAAGATGGCGCTGAAGGTGCGTCTTAGTGTTCTCATCATCCACGCGGAATTGACACTATCAGACTCTGAATTCCAAGAATGCTGCGGCATTGGATGATGACTTGATGAGCGTCGGAGCTTTTTCTCTCGATCAATTGATGGAGCTAGCTGGGCTTTCTGTATCTCAAGCGGGTAATTGGATCTCAACTCACCTAAATATCGGCGGACAGTCTCTGAGATGATTTCCAGTCTACCGAGTACATCCTCCAAGCAGAGGAAAGAAAGTACTCGTGGCATGTGGGCCAGGAAACAATGGTATTAGTCTAATGTTTCATTGATTCAAAGAAGTCGCTCACATACGGAAGGCGGTGATGGGCTGGTGGCAGCCCGGCACTTATTTCATTATGGCTATCAGCCAACAATCTTTTACCCTCTCAAAACCAAACACGAACTTTATGAGGTTGGAAGTCATTCTTTCATCACGAAGAAAACTAAAGCATCACATAGCGCCTCTCTATACAGCTCAGAAATCTTGACATTCCATTCACAGAGGACTTTGAATGCTCCCTAAAGACCACAAACCACGTGGTAGACGCCATCTTCGGTCAATACCGTCCTTGCTTCGTTGTGCCAGCTACTCATGTATAACAGGCTTCAGCTTCAAAGGCGAAGTTCGGGACCCCTTTCGCTCTGTAATCTCAGCGCTAGAGAGTACAAAGACCCCTGTCCTGGCAGTCGATGCGCCTTCGTCCTGGAATATCGAGAACGGACCACCTGGATCCGGCCCGGGCGCCAACTACAACCCTGAAGCACTTATCAGTCTCACAGCTGCGAAGCCATTGGTGACGCATTTCGAGGGCAGGCATTTCATCGGCGGGAGGTGAGTTTCTACGTGCTGCAGTGAAGAGAATGCTGGATACGATTAATCCCGATCAGGTTCCTGCCTCCGTCAGTTGCGGAGAAATACGATCTTGATATCCCTGACTACCAGGGCGATGATCAGATCGTGGAAACTGCCCAGACAGGACAAAGGTCGACTAAAAAGGTCCTATAGCTGGCTGAAATGCAAAATCTGTGAGCTGATGTAATGGCAAAGTAGGATGCGAAGCTATGAGTGTTCCAAATCCTTTCCGCCTGCGGACCTCTACATCCCATGCACGGACGAGAGAGGCCTCGCCTTTCGCAGACAACGAGATTAGTAATGATGAGATCAACCCTACGTGAACCCTACTGGCTCATATTGATATCAGCCTGACGTCATCGTGCGTTATCGTTTAGATTGATCCCATTTCGCTGTCAGAGGCGCTGAATGCGTGATTGCAAACAGGATGCGAATTTACTTCGTAGACCGGCAATAAGGTAGGCACAATTCAGAAACCCGGAAACCCGGCTTAGGAGCATTCTCAGCTGATCTCTTGACCATGTCGATCAAACTGCGATTTCTAAGCATTTCGGATTTCTGATCAAAGTCACATGCTCAGCCCTGCAGTGCTGACACGTACTTCACCTTACTTCAGACTCGCTTTCCCTGTCTTCCCAGTCTCTGCACCTCATTCATTCGTGTTGCGCATATGTAATCCTCTACCTCAGGGATACTTGTCTTATAGCGAATCACAAACTCTTTGAAACGCAGATTCCACGAAGCTGTGTATCACGTCCACTGGCGGACTTGGGCATTTCTGGAATCCAAGTCATGGATCACGAACTTCGGGAATCGCAGGCCATACCACGCGAACCCTTACCGCCATTGCTAGAAGCGCAAAAATCTGTAGTCGAGTCTTTAGATGCTCCACCGGATGGTGGATGGCATGCCTGGGTACAGGTTCTTTCCGCTTCGTTCCTGATTTTCAACTCGTGGTATGCCACATCAGAAGCAATCCCACAGTCTGCTAACGTCAGACACCAAAGGGGCATTGTCAACTCGTTCGGAGCTTACCAAGCATTCTATCAGTCCGACTTGCTGTCTTCCTACTCTAGCTCCGCCATTTCTTGGATTGGAACTATCCAAGCCTTTCTGCTTGTCTTGGTAGGTGTGATATCAGGACCGGTTTATGATCGAGGCCATGGTCGCTTATTGATCGCCGGTGGCACATTGTTCATCTTTCTGGGTATGCTTATGACGAGCTTCGCAACCGAATACCCACAATTACTTCTGGCGCAAGGTGTTCTCGTGGGCCTAGGGTTCGGCTGTCTCTATGTGCCGAGCGTAGCAATTGCTGCATCATACTTCAGCACTCGACGAGCGTTGGCGCTTGGGTTGACTTCGACTGGAGGATCTGTCAGTGAGTGAGATCGCGTCGTTACTACGACCATGGCTGATAATCTTACAGGCGGCGTGATATATGTAATAGCGTTCCGACGTCTCCAGCCACGGATTGGCTTCGGATGGGCCACGCGCGTCATAGCTTTTATTGCCCTGATCACCCTCGCAGCGAACTTGGTAGTCACTAAAACAAGGACGAAACCTGGACCAGCAAGAAACCTCCTGGAGCTGAGCGCGTTCAAAAGCGTTCCGTATTCTCTCTTTACCGCAGGTACTTTCGTCGCTTTGATTGGTCTTTATTTTCCCTACTTCTACATCCCCGTCTACTGCGAGCGCATCGTCGGTACCTCGGCCGACTTTGCCTTCTACCTCCTCGCCGTCGTCAATGCGGCATCTTTCTTTGGGCGCATTGTACCCAATCTCCTGGCTGACAAGGTCGGTTCACTGAATGTACTGATACCTTGCACCTTCATCACCGCTGCCCTTAGCATGGCTTGGGTCGGTATCAAGTCTGTGGGTGGTATCGTTGCCTTCACTATCTTCTACGGCTTCTTCTCCGGCACTTTTCTTTCGCTCCTGCCAACCGTCATCGCATCCTTGTCGCCGGATCCTCGTTCGTATGGTACACGAATGGGGATGAGCTTTGGTATCGGCAGTTTTGGCATTCTGATTGGCAATCCAATCGCTGGACAGATTCTGAACGTTGCGGAGGGCAAATTCGGCGCAGCCCAGTATTTCGCCGCTAGCACAATGTTTGGCGGCGCTGTACTTTTTGCTATCTGTCGGCTGGCCATTCTCTTGGAGAACGGGAATAGGCGGAATGCTTTGAAGACAAGACTAATGAGACGACCTCGTCTTGAGGAACATCGGCTTCAAGACGGGCATTTGAGGAATTACTCCGTAAGGCCGCAGTAGACGCTTCAGATCAGGTTCTGTCTTTCCGCCAACGCGGTGGACGAGCAGGGGCTACAGCTTTTACAGCGTTCCTTCCTCTTCGACATCCCCATCACAGATGCGCCCGTGAAGGCGCTCGTGCATAATGCAACTGCCCAGACTAGCTTGAGATATTTCGAGAAGGAGTAATAGGCCATTCTAGATTGGGAAAACGCAACTGAAGCCACCAAGCAGCTCTTCTTCCCTTTCAACCATCGCTCAATTACTACTGATATTGAGACAGTCATAGCATTGCTTTTGCTGATAGTATTGAAATACAAGCCTGACGTTCTTTGTTGTCGACATGCCCCTGAAGGGAAATCCTTACATCAATTTCATCCTTCCACATCAACCTCTCCCCGAGCATATCGCACAAGGACAATTCCCAGTGGATCCCATCCGCGTTAACGACAATAGTGATGGTGACGGCAATGACGACGCCGCTGGTTGTGTCAATGGCTGCTTGAACTCTAAAGAGTTCGGTTATATTGCGCACTACTTAGCGGAAGACAAGCGATCGTTAAAGAGCCCGTATGTCTCGCCGTCGGACTCCCCGTCTCCCTTCAGTGAACCGTATGATCCGATACTGGGCCAGTCCTCTTGCAAAGTGGTCATTGTGCCAACAAAAGAATTCTACGATTACTATGTTGTTGACCCCGAAATATGGCTACCATGCTGGATCGTGAGTTCTTCCGCGACCTTTCTGAGCACGCCCAACTGACAGTCACCAAGATTTCCGAATCCGCATCTGGAACGGGAATACCCTTCATACCTATTATATCAACTATGCAGCGGCGTAGGCAACTCATTCCGGAGAAGAGACTTTCTACCACTAGCTTCGGCGAAGAGCGGGGTAGGTTCACTCGGTGGGGTCCCAGCTCCGGTGTATTGGTCGTGGGAATCCCGTATATTGTTCCCCGAGCGTGGCTTCATTCAATCTGCCCAGAAACGTCGGTGGTCTTGTCGGAAGCTTCGAAAAGGGATCTGAAGAAGGTGTTTCAGAACCGGCATCTGGTGGGCACTGATCAAGAATTCGAAGGGAGTCATCTAATAGCGAAAGAATGGTTGAGGTTCGTGACGGTCTAAACCAACCGTCGCAGTGCGGATTGGAGTCTGGCTTTGATGAGGGAACCCCACTGGCCATAGACTGTGGCCTATAGTTTCTTCTATCCCATACAATATGCTAGAGGAGCCTATTCACTTCAAAACCCGTCTCCCTCTCTCTAAACTCATAGGCCCTCTCCCTTTCCTATATCTCTCGATAGCTCGAATGAAAACCGCACACGGAAGCTAAATCATTTCGGTCTCAGTGATGCTGAACAACACAGTAAGCCCACTCATAACCCCTTCTCACAGCGCATCTTCCACCCAAGCCAATCCGCAGTTCTGCATGAGTCGACTCAACCTCACAATCACATTCCTCGCCCACTTTACCGCGAAAGAGCAACCAACAACAACTCCTCCAAACCCATCCCAACTTTCCTAGATCTCAACAGACCAAAAGTAGCATACACGATAGACCCCAAGAGCGGTAAGCACCCACCACTCCCATGCCCAACATACCACCCCTGCTGAAGAGTCGCAATTGCACCTTGAAACGTGGATACTCCACTCAACGATCGTTCTTGTGCTTCAAGGGTACTGGTTGGAAATGGTTGTTATGCCGGATATGGCTATATTGCTTGCTTGCTTGGGCGAGTCTTTCGATTCTGGGGATGTTTTCAAGTGGGTTTGTTGGGAGATGAGCGTATACTACAGGGAACACAGTCTACAGAACCCCCCCTTTCCGGTAATGTGCTACCCTCATTTCCGGCAATCACACCCCCTTCCGAAGACGTACCTGTTTTTCACTTAAACCCAGGCATCTCCTAGTAGAATCCCAGGCCCATTGTTTCGATATAATTTCCAATTCGCATTCGATGAGAGGCAATAATTACGCCTTCAAAACGCATGGGATCCCGTTAGGAAAACGACAAATCTTTGACCCACATGCAGGCGATTTCCCCTGCTTCCCTCGTAGCCTATTGCATAAATACTGCTTTCGGGACTCAAAACCGAGCTATGTGCGTATATACATAAGATCTTGAGGGCCCCGGCCGACTTGCACCACCTTCGTCGCAGTCAATAAACGTATGGCGAAGACCGCAGATGGCATACTGCCACCGGCAGGGTCATCAGGACTGCCCCGAAGCTGGCTAACTCCCCTTTATCTAAGCGGCTGGAGCAAAACGGAGTTGCATCGTGAGTCAAAAAGAGACAGATGCAATGGGAAGGGAATGCAGTGGGCGCTCACCATACTGAATAGTATAGTGGGCGACCAAGTATTGCCCCCTTCATGTTTCTCGTCCTCGACACTAGCCCCCCTATTATGCAGGGCTCTTATAAATCGATGTGTTTGTTGGCGAATCGCTTGAGATTCAGATTGTAGTAGGGTTTGGATGATGGATTTATGCGGAGACGGAAGGCGCCTGACTGCGTGATTTTTGGCTCGGATTGAGGGCTGGGTCTGTTGGTGAGGTGTCAGACCGTATCGGTTTTCTAGTGGTCGGAAAGCGGAGGGAGTGAGGGGGGTGGGCGCTTGAATTCGGAGTGAGGCTTATATAAGTATGTTTGGTGGCGAGCTCTCTCATCCTTAGAATTCTATGCGCTGAAGTATTTACTCAATGATCAAGGAGTGCACGGTAAAGGAGATGCTTATAAGCGCATGAATGCACTAGTATACGAGGCCAATGCTGATGCGAATCGCAAAAGTGATGGGTCTCTCCAGTCGAACACGACAACTACAATAATGTTTTGGCGATAGAACGTGTGGAAACAATCGCCATACAGGACTCATACCTTTCAAGAAGACCTCTTCCGCTCTCGAAAGAACACCGCCACCGACTGTGCCTACGAGTCCAGCTGCCTTGATGCAATTCGCAGCAATTGGATCCTGATCTGCGAGACCTGTCTTCTTCATGACATACTCAGGCATCCACTTCAGCGAGCGATCTAATACGAGAGTCCATGAAGCACGTATAAACCTTATCCATATCAAGAAAGACCATCATTGATCAAAGTCACTTAGGCCTGTCAGAGGGTGTTGGGCAATCTGATCGTTGAAGATTCGTGACTCGCTGTGCGTTTCTTCGTAGAATACAGGTGAGCGGAGTAGTGACTGACTTGGTCTTTTGGTAGATTCTTCTAGGCTAGGTAGCTTAATCTTCGGGGTTTGAAGACGGCTGATCTCTTGTGAATCACTACGTGGAATTTCTATGAGTTGGTTATTCGTTTTGTAGGGAGCCGCTGCGGTTGGGACATCATCGCCCTGGGTTGATACTCCCTTTTGAATCTCGGATTGTTTTCCTCGACTGATCTGGATAGCGGCGGGAGTACTTGCGATCGAGGGGTGAGCACGCTGTTCTCTTGCGCGGAAAGAATCTATCTCTGTAATTTTTCTCGGCCTGTACCTTGAACGACAGTAAGACCATGAACATGGCCATCGGAGAAGACATGCCTAAGTGAGCTAAAATTACGAGGTTCTAGGAGAATTTTGCTGCATGCATCCACTTCATCTAAAGCCTGTCGTCTCTTACTCCCTGTAGAGTCGAACCCGAAGCCTGCAGAGACCCCGAACAATGTCTGATCGACAAGGGTTTTCCCAATTCATAGTTCTTCATCTTGCCATACGCCATCTCTCCAAGGTCTGGGGATCTTATATCGTACCAATCATAAAGGGGTGTGGAACCAAGCTATTTAAAGGGTATTAAATTCAAGAGTTTGCCTACCCGGCCCAACTTCCTTGAGAGACGAAAAATTGGTCTTGTCGTTCTTGCAGGTAAGGCTTAGATCTTGATTCATTTTCCTGAAGATGGTGATGCTGAGAGGATAGGGTCGCAGGGGTCAGAGCTGGCTTTTGAGCATTGAAGGGGGGAGGAGGCAATAATACTTTTGTATATGAAAAGTCAGAACCAAGCTATTTTCCACAACGACAGGTGGCTATTTGACCATAGAATTTGATCCAGGTGCTTGAGCTGGAAGCAACCTTGACAGTAAAATAGCTTTCAAAAATCCAAATCAGCAGACCCAAGACGGATATTCAAGAGGAAGACCCAAAAGACGGAGTTCCGAAGATATTAACTAGATAAAAGAGTCCAACATTAGGACGGCATCGAGATGCATGAAAGCATTCGGAGATGTGGGATTTTCCGGTCTGAAAAACAACGGGCGCTGGCTCAAAGATAATGCCTCCCCCCTACCGTTGCCGATTCAGATGCGTATTGCATGATAAAGCAATTGTAATTCTCCTATCATACGCTTCGAGCTGTTCCCTGCCTTCGATCTTCTTGCATTATTTCCAACGCGCGCCTCCGCCTATCCACCCGCCTGCGATCTCAAATACGAGCATCCTGCTGCGGATGAGTGTGATTGGCTCCTGCGTCAGAATTCGATTGCTAAGTGGCATGAATTCGATGGCTGCGGAGCGAACAATGCTCTTGCAATTGCAGCACAGAGCGGTTAGACGGTATATCAACCTCACTATGGCAGTATAGAACCACTGTTCCCAAATTCTTCGTGAAACCTAGGTCTTGCGTGTTCGCCTTCCTTTTCTCACAATCACTGCTCGCTGGGTTCACCAATCAAACTCTAGACTTCGGCCAGCTTCCATAAATGCAGGGCGATCTTGTCACCTGCCCCAGCTGCAGATGAGTCTTTTGGGGCAGACACAACTCGTTAGCGTGGCGTTGCTGCGGTCGAAGAGCAGGTACTCCGTTACTGTATCCAGGCCTCGGGGGTGCCTGGTGTCCAAGGCCATGGCGGCTTGGAATTCGTCGGTTAGCTAAATCATCATGGCGGGAAAGTAGCGGAGGAATGGGCTATATGATTAGCAAAGGGGTTACACACTCTTCAAGCGTTTCCAATATCGGTGGCGACTGATACAGCAATTACGATTCGGCTCAATCCATTATATCGGTCTCGACAGCGACGATGAATTTGGGAGACTTCTATCGCCAAGTGATGGAGACCGCTGTCTACTAGATGTGTAATGGTGCTCAGGAATTGCCGGCTTTGGAGTTCAGTTATGGTAGTATAGCCCTACAACTCTGTTCCCCAGATCCGTCAGCTGGAGCTGAATTATTGGTTTTATGGGGATTCAGAATGACAACATAAGTATTGATCTTGACGTCCTTTTCAAGGGTACGGCGTCCAGTTTCGTCTTGGAGACGGCGGCAGTAACCACCGTTTTAGTGCTAATGTATAATCATTAAATCATTCAATGTATGTACCTCCTCAGTGCGGAATATCGAATTCCTTCATAACGCGGCAATGGTACTAAGTGTTACTGTTCTAAAACAGAACGACTCTCGAATTGAAGATGGCCTGGAATACCATACAATTTAAGCCTGACAAAGTAGCGGGACGAGACTTGTGGCCTTATGCTCCGGATGAGACAGCTTGGAAGTTTTCGGCTAGAATTGGTGTGAGAACCTCGGAAGCCACCTTTCCATTGATCGCGTTGTCCCAAGTCCTAATGAAAAGTCGGCTGACGACGGTGATTAGCTGCACCAATCTCCTCCAAACGCTAAACAGGCTGCGTCCAGCATTTATGCGTCTGGGCCATTGTTTTTAGGATCCGGAATCTCCCAGGTCCTGTCCATTCTCATCCAGATCGGGTGATGCTTGATTAGTGTATATCACACCATGCATACCATCGTCTTGGCCCTGAATGTCTCTCTCGCCATCTGTTTTGTCATGTTCCAAGCTTCCAATACTAGATCTTCTGCCAGCACACCCATCTTGTTCCTTAGTATGTTGTAATAGTGCATCCCCACGAGGGAACACTTGCCCGCATCTTGGGCAAACATAGGTCCGTTGGCCATCGCCGGTATGCAATTTGGTGTGGCGTTTGAGATCGTGTAGTCTGCGGAATCCAGCATCACACGATGCGCACCGATACGGTTTCTCCTGACTATGAGTCAAGAGATGACTCTTCAGATTGTGATGTCTCATGAAATCAGTCGAGCAATAAGGGCACTGGTGCTTTTTCGCAGACGGGGTCCTCTGGGAGCCAAGCAAACTCATCCCCAGCCCGGAGTCTATACTCATTTCCTGTCTAGGATCATCGACCCGCGCGTTGAATTCGGACCGAATAGATGACTCCCCCGGCGGCGCTCCAGCTGCCAAAGGACTGTTTTCAAACGGCTTCGGTATTTGTGCGTTGAACCATTCCCAGTTCTCTGTAGCAGCGTCATCAGGATCCAACCATCCACGAGGCCTCTTATTTGACTGGTCTTTCGCCGCCCCGAAAGGCGTAGATATGTCCGCCCCTTTGGCTAATTCCCGAGCTGTGGGAACGTTTGACCTTTCTGGAATGATATCATCAAGATTTCCACAATAATTGCCGGGAAACCAGCCGCGACGACTACCGATCATGCCGTCACACCAACCGCTCCGTGAGTGCGTAAGCACTTGGATTATATCCCCTTCACGAAAGTCTAGCCCTTCAGCATCGCCGCTAGAGTAATCATACAATGCTTGAACATAATGAGTATCCCTAGCTCGAGGCATTCTGGTCGTGGGCTTTCTCTGCCTCTCTGTCTGTCCGAGACGCCTCAAATCGTTATCCACCCGCCACGCGCTTCGTTCCTGAATGTCACTAAGCAAGACGGTAACTTCGTTCTTCTCCATTTCGTCGGTCAAGACCTCAGCAGCGGCTCGTAGTGCTGGCCAGCCGATGGTCGCAACAGCCGGATCTTGGTTGTTGGTCAGAATACAACAGATAGCACGAGCAGAGGACAGCCCCAAGTCATCCTGTCGGCCCCTGGGATCAGTCTGCGCCAGTAAACAGCTTGTTACATGATAGAGAAGCTGCCCAATGTTAGCTTCCCTTGATAATAACCTGTGCAGATTAGCAAAGCGATCCCTAAACGAACCGGGGGGTTGGGATTACCCGGGATTGGGAAAATAACAGGTCCTACTCTGAAATCTGGGATCAAGGCTTGCCAAGGGCTGCATCCTTCGCGGAGTGACATCTCTGCACCAGTTACATAATTGAGTAAGAGAATCCCAGGCTTGGGCTCGCTGCGCAAGCTGTCCTCCTCCTGTAGCGCCTGGAGATCGCGCTCGAGGTTTGGTGGCACAGTGAGTAACCGTCTTTGCCAAAATATACAACAACCTGTGCACCCACGCTTCAGGTGTAAGAATCTCTCTCAGCGACGAAATTACGCTCTCGCCCGGATCATATCCCCATTGGTCTGGATCCCATGCGACAGACGAGTTGCACATCACGGAATTAAGTGCATCCATACCAACATTGAACCAGAAGCATGCTCTGGCTAGACCCGAACTTAGGGCGTTCCAATGACACTCCTGAATGAGAGCGCGGGCTGTGGTTATATGTTCCATCAGCTCCGTTCCGCTCATCATCTCATAGACAATGTTAATCGTGGCAATGACAGCACACATTTCTGTATACTGCTTGCTGCGAGTCTTCGTAGATAATGGGCGGAATAATGCCGATGTTCTTGCATGATAGTGCTGCGCAGCACCCGCACTAAAGGAATTCTCATGATTCTCTAGAGCGAGATATAGAGCCCCGCAAGCTTTTACTGCTTCACAAACCATTGGCTCTCGACGAGACATGAAAGGTATCAGATTGGAGAACTATTGAAAAGATCAGCATCATTGAGTGGAGCGATGGCTGATTTAGCTTACTATCTCCGTCCCACTAAGTGCATCCATCAAAGGCGCCAATTGTTCCGCAAATTCCTGTATGTACATAACATCAATCTCACACAAAGAGCCAGCATTTTTTGACCCTTCTGTCTTTTGGAATGGCTTGTCCGGCTCGTCCATCGAGGCTATTTCCTGCATTTCCAACCGAGGGAATGAATCCAGGTTCGTCAATTCGCTAGTCCGTGAAAAGCCAACGAATGTCATGGCCGGGTTCGCTGGTAGGAGGTCCCAGACCGCTACAGGTACAGAAAGAAGCAGCAACGTGGAATCACTGCCGTAGACCCCTTCCACATCCGCATACCGGACCAAGCCTGGTATAGAACGTAGCCAATCCCTCCATTGCTGGGTTGATAGCCATTGCTCTTCCTCCAAGGCTACCGATATCAAGACCTTAGGACAGCGAAAGCTCTTGTCTGGCCAAACCTCATCGATAGATGATTTACTTGACTGTGATGGGCGAGGTGAGTTCGCCATGTCCGATGATCGGGATGATGTGGAAGACGCGCGAGAAGCCGACCCTCTTGGTGCAGAGAGGCCCGCAGTGAAGACCGGAGCTGGGATTGGGGCGATCTCAATACTTCGTTGCCTGATCTCATTTGACAGAACAATGTAGATGGGTGTCTTTCGTCGTTCTTGGTCGCTTGCCGATATTCCGTATCTGGGCTTCCAGTATTTTGCTCTGGATAATACAACGTTGTGAAGTAAGGCTGTCGAGAAAGGTGCCGTTCTACAGAGGTACTTCAATTCCTCGGTCAAACTCCTTGTAAAAGAATGTTGGCCCACTCCAGGAGCCCAGGTTTCAAAGCCGCAAGCCGCTATGACTTCTGTTATACCACTACCGGCCCCTGTGGCTGAGCTAGCGGCAGCACAGCAGTCTAGCAAGACCAAGACGTCCGATTGTGCTTCTTCGAGCATAGTTTGAATCGCGTACCAGCGTAGCTCAGCAGAATCTGCCTTTCCCGTACTGAGTGATGTCAGTAAGACGCCGCAACCATGACCTCGTTGCCCACCCGTCGAAGAGCAATGATTGAATCCAAATTGGTCGCAGTCTAGAAGAGAAGGAAGGACATGTTGTGCCTGCGAAGCAGAAGATAGACAACAAAGAACGCCAGAGGCTCGCACTTGTTTCTAGCGATCACTTTCGCCAAGCGGCGTGGTGGCATCCTAGCGATCAGTATGACACGAGCCTCCAATATGAGACGGTTAGTGAGCTCTTGCGAGCCATTAGAGAGGGTTTCTACAAAGTAAGAATGATCCAAAGCATCTGGAAAGGGACACCATATAGCACCGTTTGAGTACAACAAATCCAAAAGAGGAAAGCACACTGACCAAGACCAAATGCACTGCCTATCATCATTCATCAACCCATGTCCACCATAGTACACAATCAATAGCGAATCTCTCGCCTCGTAGTCAGCCAAGAATTGCAGTATCCTGGTTGCCAACGAGTTGTGCGAACGCGTGCCTGGTATCTTCCATACTTCTGTCTCATAATTGTAGCTCTGGCGAAACACATCTTGTAGATCGTTCACCTCATCGATGACGCCGAGATCATCGTCTTCCCAACTCAGCAGTAGCACATGGGCTTCTTTGTATCGAGACCGACCACGGTTGGGAAAAGCTGCATTTCCGGCTTCGGTGAGGACCTTGCCGAGAGCCTGGACGTCCTTGACGTGGTATGACGCGTTGGAGATGTCGTGAGTTCTGTCGACAGGCATGGCGTAGATGATGCTGATTCAACGCAATTACGATTTGATCTTTGACAGTCCGGGAAAAAGTGGCTGCCTCACGGTTGAAGTACAGCCTCGCCTTATCTAGCTGCGGGGCTAGTGAGTCTTGCATGATAGCCTGGCTCTCGTCTCACGAGAGCTATGCGTCCAAGCGGAAGAAAAAACAATGCTGGTGTTGTCTGTTCGTATTATCACTGGATGCTCGCAATCACGAAATGTTCGCAAATGTTGATTCCTTTCGGAGAAGGAAACGATCAAGCGGCTACTCTTGGCGAAGACTGTAGGGCTAGCCTTACCGACGTCATCCTTATATCGAACCACAGCAATCCCCCTTAAATTCACACCAATACCATTATTTAACCGCCAAAGCTCAAGTAATCACCAAATTCAATCCTAGTCTAGTCTCAGCTGGTTCCCCTATTAATCCTCCCGATACTGGAATTGCTCCCTCGCACCGCCCACTCGGAACGTTCCTCTTCTTCGTCCGGCCCAATGCGCGCTATGTCCACATAGAAGTATCCCTCCCACTAGCAGCCAGCACGCAGTCTTCAACACTACGTCCGGGTCTGTATACCTTGTTGCTGTTAGACGTTATCTGATGGTTGGGTGGGCGCGCCGCAAAGTGTTCGGGTTGGAAGACCGGTGGGCTATAGCACAGAGGATGAAGAGGTGGCGGAGGCGGAGAAGGAGATGTGAAGGGGGTGGGACGTGGAGGACGAGCTGGGTACGGTGGGGAGACAGCAGCCGCATGACTTGAGCCCATCTATAGTACAATCAGATACCTCTTTAGTCGTGAAAACTGTCATCTGTGTTCCTCTATAATTAGTCCATTCTCCTCTGAATATCAGTACAATCCATGTTCGACGGAATTCTTACGCCGAAGTACGCTCGTGGATTATGGCATACAGAGCTATATGCTCATTACCACGCATCACTCCTGCTCAAGTAGTTCTTGCGTACCGACAAAAGTGAAAGGTCTAAATTCTGGCGCCTAGGCCGGGACGGTAAAGGACGTCACTTGGTCGCTACACACCGTGCATACAACGCCTACCTCTAGCCCTAGCTCTAATTCAAAGACTGATACAATGTTTCTACTGGGGTCATATCCAGGTAGTAATCTCCTGTAGGTCTGATGGTCTTCGTGTCTTTCCTCTGCTCTGCCGCCTCAAAGGATCTTCAATGCCATGGGCGGTCTTCCTATGCTTCCTCAGATTATCCGACCTGCTGAACTCTACCCCACAGCCTGCTTCCGGGCACAAAAGCTTTGATCTTCGTCGGTGCATTGTCCGCTCATGACGCTTTAAGTTTGAAGTGCGATGTTGATGGTTTCCAGTAAAGGTTGCGCCACAACGTGAGCACACTGATGTATTCATGGCCGTAGTCGGCGATGGATTACAAGGAGACACCAGACATGAAGATTTTTTGGGTGCGCGTCCTCGGACAGGAGTACAAGGTGATATCGGCGATGGCGCGATAGCGAAGGCGGAAGTCTCGGGAGAGGTAGTGGGCGTTGTCCACGTACCGCTATTGTGGCGGCTGGTGCCCGTGAACAAGGCGGACGTGGGACTGTGAAAAGCGTCTGAAGCCGATGACGATGTTGGCGAGCCAGCCGTGGCGGGTTGAGGCTTGTCGCTTGCAGGAGGGATAGTCGAAGCTTTCCTCTGGCCACTGTTGGCAAGGGCAGTGTCAATAGGCGGAGGTCGCTTTGGTGTTGCCTTTAGCGACCTCCTTCTTTCATTGTCTTGTTCTGTGGACACAGCAAGAACATGATCAATGTAGGTGGCGTAGTAACGATGTCGCCATTCGGGGTCCTGTTGCATTGCGTCGTCGCAAAGCATCGCAACATGACGGCAGAACGCTTCGTATGCTTCTGGAGAAGGATCACACGTCTGATACATGTCAGCAGAATTCGCCGCGTGATCCGTTCGCTTTCACCTTCGCTGTCACCGTGAGCATTATCTCAACATCATGGATGTTGTTGAGCAATCCTCTACAGAGCATGTCGGATGTGTCCATCAGGCCCTGGCCGAATAAACCAATCCCATGACAATCTCGAAGTGGCTCAAGTATATGAGTTTTCACTCTCTCAATATTGGCCGAAGATGGAGCGGCTGGCGTCGTAATGTCGCTGAGCTCATTGTCCTTACGGAGGACGATTCGAGCATGCTCAAGGACTGCGGCAAAGAGACAAAGTGTCAGTCCAATTTGGCAACCCACAAGATATACTGCTTACCATCTAAGTATCTAGAGCATGATTTGATCACGGCTCCACTAGTGAGTGAGTAGACACCTGTAGATGACGGAACCTCTGGGATCGCATGTTGTGACCCTTCATCCGCCATTGCCTCCCCCATCTCTGCTTCAAGCAAGGGCTGGCAGTGATTCACCTGTAGAGACGAGTCCTCGGTATGCTCGCTAGTTGCACATTGACCTATTCTGTGTAGAGCTTCTTGAGGAGCCCAAAGCAGACACACAATCCTGAGATATAGGGCTCTATCTTCCCTAACTAGAATGTTGTTACTCCATTCGAGTGCATCACAGAACAGATCCTGCCAAATGGGTGAGTTCAAGTCATGCTGAGCTGCATAGGCACATGAGAACGCAAAATGCGTCAACGACAAGACTCCTCCGAAGGTACTGGGTGGTGATCCTTGAAAACACTGCTGTAAGGACCGAATGCCTGCCTCGAACGGAGTTAGACCGCAGATCGTAGACTTTACGATAGGGAATCCTGGCGTGGACCGGACTTCCTGAAGCCAGTGACCGTGAAGGCCACCGACGAGATCATGAAGATCGCGGATTCGATCTGCTTTTCGCCTGTTTTGCCCGGATTGCATTGTCGGATCAGCTTGAGTCAATCCTTGCCCGGCGGCTGTGACTACCTCGGAGTTCGACAGCTCGAAGGCTGTTGCTCGGCCATTCACAATTTCTTCCGTGTCCGTGGGCCCGTTATGGTGTATCATTGACAGTTCAGACGCTGTTGATGGGTCGTTGGTGTAAATCTCTGATATAGACGCCCAGCTTGCACGTTCCCAGATCTGTAGCTCGCCAAGACGGGGTTGTTCACATGTCGAGAAAGTTGGACTGTTTTGGTACTGCTGCTCAACAATAGACATACTCAAAGAGAAGGGACCAAAATGACTTGGTAGGCGCTGGGAAGCTTTATCCCGTTCATCTAGGCCATTTTCGTAATACCGTGGGAGGATGTTTGTATCACTCAGCTGGGTAGAGCTGAACAACGGGTCACCAGTTTCAAGTTCTGATGGATCACGACTATCTGTTCCTGCACCGGGACTTACTAAGGGGCTGAGGGCGTTCCCTTCCATATCGTAAAGTGTATAGGGTCGTTCTTCAGGCTCAAATCCAAATTCAAAGTCGCCAACGTTCACTGCTGCATGAGGCTCTACCATTTCGTCCGGTGGTTCCGGATCGAGTGAAGATTCTGGCTCATGGTGAGTAGCCCCGTGGAATGCGGCGTGCCCTTGTTTAGATGATGTGCAATGATCCGCAATTGGTCCCTGACCGGAGGGTTTCCGACCGAAGCGCTTGAAGAACGTGACTGCTCGCTTTAATCTCGAATTTTTCTTATCTAGAGTCGTAGAAGGAAAGAGCTTGTGCCCCGGATCGTCTGGAGTGAATCTCTCGGCTCTTTGGCACAGCGGACACCAATAATACCCATTCGGAAGCCATGGACACACCGAGACGTGTTGCAGGCAAGAGGCAAGACTTTCGAACCTGTGACGACACCAGAGCAGCGGGCATGTCAAATGCTCCTTCGCTCGAACGTCCGGAGAAGAAGTTCTACCGTACGCCGCCCAATTCTGGAAAGCCAGCTGGCACTCTCTTTCAGAGAGCTTAGCGAAAGCACTGTCACGATCTCCCTCAAGGTAATCATGGAGCCTGCACGCGATTAGTGGTTGCTGACGAGACTGCAGCGCTGGATGAGAAGCTCACGCGCACGGCAGCGAATGGCCGAAGTTTCTCGGGTTACCCCTGGAGATCCTATTCTGGTGATCCATATGAATAGCTTCGACACGACGATGTAGGAGGACAGGAAGATGGTCGATTGAGAAGTGAGACGAAGCGCGTGGTCAGGCTACGGAGATAGTATAGCCGCGACGAAAGAGATTATGGAAGACTTGTACCTAGAGTTGCCAGAATCGCAATTCGAACGTTGCATAGAGAGCAAAGAAGACATGATCACCATCGCGCAGACTGGTGCCTACATTAATATTGTCACAGAAGAGACACAGGACTTGACATGGCCTCGAGTGAGCAGGATTGAAGCTAGACTGGATCGACTCAGGACTGCGATGGCGGTCAATGATTGGTAGCCCGAGCTCACCTACGCAGCAGGACTGCCCTATGCCGGGCGGGATGCTAGAGTGCTAGATGCCATGCACGCCGTGGTACCGATAGGAGCGAGTACCTGAGGCATTCGCCCAATGTAGATAGCACTATCGTAGGATTTCGTTCCGAGCGGGGTACGAGGCTGACTGCTGGCTCTGCAGAGCTGACCTCCATTTGGTGCATGCGGCTTTGTCCCAAGCGTCCAGGCAGCCACGAGCTATATAAATAAGCCTTGAGGGCAATGAGCTCGTCACATAAGGCTTCCTGTTCGTCATTGTTAGTTGACATCCCTTTGGAATTCCTTTGGACTTGAGGTAAATTCCTTGGGAAAATAGTAGTTGAGTGAGTGAGACCCAGACCGAGAGAGGGCGGAGGTGGTTCGCGCCTCTTTCTGCATCGGATGAGAGTAGGTCCGACGGCCCGAGAAATTGGCTCGCGAACTTAATGCTTGGCCTTTTTTCAGATCCCATTGCCGAGTTTTCTCAAGATCGCTCTGGTCAATTTTCGCATCTTTTGCTATTCGGACTCCTTGGAATTGGCAGATGTTCTACGAGACGTTAGCTCACTCAAGATCTACATTGTTGACAGCGTTTTATTGAGGATCGTAAGATTTACAGAGATTACTAATTATAATAACCATGTTTCAAAGTGGTTCGAGTCAGTATACGGAGCCAGTGTGACCCCAAACGCAAGAATGAGAACTTTAGTAATAGGCCCGACTATACTACTTCAGATGTCGTAAAATTTCAATGGATTGCAGGCGCACAGTATCGGTAACATTAGAATGTTTGAACGCAGATCTCAACTGAAATGATTGTGAGAAAAGTCGAGGAGTTGTACGGAGTAAAGGCAAAACCAAGGATTCGCAAACGTTTTGACGACGCTAAATGCTGCGCAATCCCCCTCTTTGATCGATTTACGTCACTAAGGTATCTCTGCCCAACTTCTGCTTCTGCCCTGCGCAATTTTTCCACCCCATCCGCGTACTTCTATACTCTATATTCGTACAGTGATCATCAGACACCACTTCGGAGCGCCTATCCGACCAGACCCAGTCATGCCTTCCTACCCGCCCATGCCCCGCCTCCACCACCTCGCGGAACCCATCGACCCGCCCCCTATCGACCTCTCCTCCCCTGACAATTCTCGAACCTCATTTTGCACCACAGATTTCGACTCCATCCTCCCTGTCATTCGCGCTCGCTTTCCCACAATCGACTTGGTCTACCTCGTCAAAATTTTCCGTGGCACAATCGGTCCAAATGGCCTCATCTGGCTGGACATCGATCGCCAAGACACCTCGGGCCTCGAGTTCTCCGACCTCGCGCACCTCCTCTACTGCCTTGAAATCTACGGCCAGATTGTGTGCATCCTAGCGAGCCCTCAGGGAATCGAGCAGCAGATGGAGTTGCAGATAGCGCTAGCAGACTATCGGATTCGGTTGCTCAAATTGAGCAAGTGGGCTACATTTGCGAGTTTGAAGGAGTGGTACAAAGCGTCTATATTGACGCAGCTCCGAAATGGGCAGGATAGGCCGGAGGGATGGAGGGAGAACAGAGAGGATTTGTCGCCGTTGTTGAGGAAGAAGATGTAAAAGAAAGGGCTTCGGGGCGTATACGGGGAAAAGGCGCGCTGTTATGAATACGTTCAAAAGGCTGCCCACTGCTAAAATCGCTGGTCTAGTTCTCTTTTCCCGTTACAGTTCGAGCTTCGAAAGTGCGAAGTCAATCGATGTCTCCACATGGTTTCGTCAAAAGTCGTCCATCTCTTACATTATCTCATACCATGATGCTGAGCGTCGATTCTTAGCTTACCTCCGAAGCTAATCAAGGCATTGTACGGCCTAGCATTATAACCTCGCAACCTTATAACCTATCACGTCAGCCCCAATCAGCCCAGTGATGCAAATCATGACAAGTCATCCTATTTCCAATTTAAGCGAAAACCAAAAAAGTCATCGGGGCTGTTCATCCAAACTCCACACTTCAGGGGTAAACCGACAATTACTTCAAATGATGCTCTCAAAATTTGAATATAAGCGCTGATCGCGTCGTCCCACCTCTGGTTGTGCAAGACCAAGCAGTGTCCAAGGGTAAACCTACGCCATATAAGGCCAATTCGAAGCAGATACACGCAATCTTACGATATTTGGGTACCAGGCGCATCACGATATAGGGCAGAACATGCAAACTTTCTTTCAATAACGCGACGGTCATGCAGTAGGTACTACAGTAACAGGCGACTCATTGTCTTGGGACGCATCTCGATACTACTTCGATACTACCGCAATCAGACGTAAGCCGACTAGCATTCCCTAGCTAGGGACACACCAGGCGCATTTTCACAATTGTTCTCGGATGCCGACAATAGTATGTTGCTGGCACGTCCGCGACGCTAAACTCATGCTCCAAGAACAGAGCAACCGTTGAAGAAGGCTGAAGCCCAATTTTGGCGTGCAGTTGGTGAGTCGAATCAGACAGCATGTGGATGAACGATTGGAATAGAACAACAGATGCTCTCTGTCGTTTCATCGCCCTACTCTTCTACTTCAGCCACACGTTTCTTATTTCTGCCCAGCCTTCGGCTTACTCCCAGATCCGACTCATCCGCCGTAATCAACATTGAACGAATTCCAGAGTCTACACGTTCTCTCCCCTTGATCCGGATCTGAGAATCGCCCCTGGGATCAAGCCGAAATGTGTCTCACTGGACTAATTGTATGCATCACGTCTGTTTCAGCAGTTTCAATAACTGAGGAGCACGTCTCAACAAATTATACATTGACTGGTCCGTCTATATTAGTGCTTGCCAGCAAGCCGAGAGGCCCACAAATACCCATTTCGATAATGGCCTCGGTCAGCTATCCCAATTTGACAAATGGCATAGCTCAAAAGAGGCGGGGTGGCACATAACAAAATGCTTGACGGTGAGGAAGTCGTTTTCGCTTCCCTGCTGCGCTGAGATACGGCCATACGCTTCTTTTATTTCTGGAGGTGGATTGAGTGCCCCAAAGAATCCATCTGTAATGCTATCAGCAGCGCACCGAACCAGAAAGATGAACTCGACTTACGAGGTCCTTCCTCCGCTAATTCGTTGCTGTGAAGATACAACCCTTCAAAATGCTAGTTCAAGGTCAGCAATGCATTTACGAAGAGTGAAAGCTTGCGTGCACCGAACTGGGAAGGGGAACAGATCAGTAAGTTTGACATACCGGAGTGCTGACTGGACAAAAGCTGTACGGACAGAGTTCATCCGCAATATGGTGTTTGAATGGAGCACGTAAGGCTGCAGATAGGTCGAGATTCATAGCTCCGGATTGCTTGCTCTCCCTACTAGGACGATCCTCCAGCGGCACAGCTAGCATATTCAATTGAGCGTCTAACTGGTCCATGTCCATGACTGAGAGCTTTCCATGAAGACGAGCCTTCGACCGAGTCTGCATTTGGCGTGCACTGTTTCCCTGCTTCAGGATAGCGCCTGGTGCATGGTAACTGTTTCTGCCAGGATTTGGCCGACTTTTACGCTGAGAAGTGAATAGGCGAGTGCCAGACCCGCGCGGAGGTGGTGAGATACCCTTCCGCTGGAAACTTTCTCGGCGCGATAAGCCAGAGGGTCTATAACGATCAGCCATGTTTTGGAAGATTACAAGATACTGATCAATTGGATCGTGAGCGGAGAAGGCTATTCTCTTTTGCTGATGGCTGAGAGCTGGTTGTTGAGTTTGAAACCGAACCTGCGGACACAATGCAACAGGGGAGAAGTATATGATCTCTTCATACTTATGCCTTCCTTATATCCTCCTCCTTTGATCTATAAAGGCTTTGTTCGAGAACCGTCTTTGTTTCGCAGATCCTAAATTCAAAGGTAGATTGACGGGTCATCGAGTCTTTGTCCGAGACGTTCTCGAACGCTACAACAAAGGCCAGGGAACATGGTGGCGTTCACTGTCGCTGTGAGCCTGTCTCTATGGCCATGGATCAACTACAAGCTCAAGGGGCAAGCTTAAATCGCACGTGGCCCGCTTCAATCCAGCTATCATGGCATGTCCAAACGACCGTCCCTTGAATACGCTTTGTACGAGATAATCCATCTTCATTGCTGGGATAGGTAGTCCATCGACGAGACTCACGATACCCAAGCCGAAACCCCTGAGTGCTCTATCAAGTTACCATGACCGATAGACTGACGAAATTGTTCTCTCCGCGATGACATCACGTGCGCGGCGAAAGGAGTACCTCTTGCGTGTCTCCTGCACATGTGTCATTTCCACTAAATCTTTGTCTACAATATCTTAACGCTCTCTACTGTCCGGTTCGATTCAAACGCAGGTTGAATACTCAATCAGACTTCAAGAAGCCTTATCATGCACACCAATGTACTAGTCTCTTAGCCTCAAATGGGCCCCGCTTTCCGCAGCCAGCGTTATCGCTGATGACGCACCATTCTCTTAGAAGAAAGACTTATGGTTTATCAAGTCCGCTCCGTGTCCCTGAACAAGAGATTAGGTCAATACAATGCGATACCATCCAATTCTCTGGTTTTCGGTCCTTCTACCGGTGGCCGTCCTCGCCCAGAACATAACCTCCACCTACGACGTCCGCGAAGCCACCATCGAAAGCGTACACAACGCTCTCTTCAGCGGACTCACCTCCTGCCGCGGCATAGTCGAAGCCTTCATCGCGCGTATCGAAGCCTACAACCCCTTCATCAACGCGATCATCACTCTCAACCCCAATGCCTTAGCCGTCGCTGATGCACTGGATCTCGCACTCGCCGCTGGCAATGCCACAGGAGCATTGTTCTGCATACCTATACTGCTGAAAGACAACTATGACACAGCCGACATGAAGACGACTGGAGGCTGCCTTGCTTTAGCCGACTCACAGCCAACAGTTGATGCACCGGTCGTCACTGCTTTGAAACGGGCGGGTTCTATTGTTCTAGGGAAGACGAACTTACATGAATTGGCCTTGGAGGGGCTGTCTGTTTCTTCTTTAGGAGGCCAGACTCTCAATCCATACGACCTCACTCGAACACCAGGCGGCAGCTCGGGGGGCACAGGCGCCGCCATTGCAGCTTCCTTTGCGGTGTTTGGGACAGGTACTGATACCGTGAACTCCCTGCGTAGTCCTGCAAGTGCCAACAGCCTGTTCAGCGTGCGGCCCACTCGAGGATTAATCTCGCGGAGTGGTATTATTCCCATTTCATACACGCAGGATGCCATTGGGCCTATTGCGAGGAACGTCAACGATCTCGCCATCGCGCTTAATGTTATGACAAGCATCGGCTACGATGCAGATGATAATACAACGGCCTTAATCCCTCCAAGCTCCATCGGCATCGACTACGCACAAGCCATCGCAGGCGCCAGTTCTCTCCGCGGTATCCGCCTCGGCCTCATCGAAGGCTTCTTCAACCGCACCCCCAGCCACGAAACCACCCCCGTAAACTTCGCCATGGACGCCATGACCCTCGCCCTAACCACCGCCGGCGCAACCATCATCCCCATCCCCTCCCCCCTCTTCAACTCCACCGCCCTCCTCACCCAATACGACACCCAACGCTTCGAATACCGCCAAGCCATGGACAGCTACCTCTACGCCCCCACCCTCTCCGGCGCCCAACCCCCCACCCTCAACGCCCTTTACGCCTCCGGCAACTTCCTCGTCATCCCCACGCAATACCCCTACGTCACCACCGCCCTCGCCTCCTCCCCATCCAACACCACCTACGCCCCCCGCAAACTCGCCATCGCGGACCTGTCCCTCGCGCTGCAAGCCACTTTCACGCGCCACGCGCTTGACGCACTCATCTACCCCGAGCAGGCGAACCTGGTTGTGAAAGTCGGTGCGCCGTCGCAGTCCGGGCGGAACGGGATCCTGGCGGCGCTGACGGGCTCGCCGGTGATGACGGTGCCGGCGGGGTTTGGGCCTGCGAGTAAGGAGGCGCCGAGGGGGGTGCCGGTTGGGATGGAGATTTTGGGGAGGGCGTGGAGTGAGGGGAAGTTGTTGGGGATCGCGAAGGGGGTGGAGGGGGTGAGGCGGGTGAGGAGGATGCCGGCACTGACTGAGAAGTTTGTGGAAAAGAGGAGTGGGGAGGGGGTGCCTGTTGTTGTGCCGGATACGAAGGGGATTCCGAAAGAGTATCCGATTGGCGTGCTGTGAGATCCAGGGATCTTGGTTGCCGCATTGAGGATGCTGGCTTGTTGGATGGGTTAGAGGTTTGTAGACAAGATACGATCTATTATCCTGAAGAGCGGCAAGCTCCGCGATTGTCGATTTGGTGGTGGACTGCTTATACTTGAGGCGCACCCTGACTCTGCTGCACCGTGCCCTGGCGGTCCGCGCGATACACGGCACGTGGCACTACCATTCGCGGATGGCGGCGCTGTTAAAAGCAATCCAAATCACACCCCCATCCTCCCATCCCATCAAATCTCAACCTCTTTCAATCAAGGATCAATCGCCCAGTACGAACATTCCAAACCTCCAACCCCAGCACCAACATAAAATAACTCCCACAATCTTCAACAACCTCCTCGTCTCACACACCATCAAAAATCCTCTTAACATTTCCAGCGTCTTTCGCCTACAACCATCCTCCCTATTCTCGCCGCCCGAGTCTATTCTATAGCTCTGTTACCGTTAGTCGCCTTATTGAAGGGAGAGACGTGCCGGTGAGCTGTCATGTTGATAAAGAGTCGCAGTGTCGACGGTTTGTCGTGATCCAGATTTGCATCCGGGCTCCTGGTGATGAGATGAGGGTTTTTATCTTTATCTTCTTCGAGGGATTGAGAAGCTGTTTCCGTTTGGGGATCCGCTGGGATAGCAAGTGTTGTTGGTTTGTAATTTCTATGTTGAGGTTGGAGGGAGGCGCGAGGAGGGGGGGAACGATGCCTGATAGGCGATTACATAGTTCATGTTGAGGATGCTGGGTGTGGCGGGCGTATGGTTGGGGAAATCAAGTTGGGGATTCAAAGTGATGTTGTAGGTGATGCTAGGTCGATTCCGTGAGCTATGATGCTTGCGAAGGAGATTCTGGGCTTTGAGCTGGTGGACCACCTTTGATTGTAGCTGATAAGGTAGTGGAGGTCAATCTTGAATAAGAGTGACTAGTGCGTTCTGGCTCATGGTAAGCTTCAGTATGGCTACCTACTGGGCCTCTTTCATAAGCTCTAGCGACGTGGGAGCCGTGGGTATTTTGTATGCCATATGTAAACCCGCTTGGTCCATCGTCGTTGGGTCATCATCGATGCGCATCCTGTTGAGTGTGCGAAGGATGTGACAGACGAAGAAACATATATTGGAATTCGAGGCAGTCAGGTAATGCGTGTCTCGCGCTTTCTGTTCTCTCGTCCGGATGACTGGACGTTCAAGACCAGGGTATCTTTTAAAAGAATCTTTGGAGAGAGCCTAATCTCTGCGCAAGAATCAACGTCGGCATAAGAAATGTGTGCCTGAAACTGCCTTACTGATATCTTTGCAGATTAATCGTCGTTTCTGCGGCCAGACGTTCGCCAGGATTTCTGTGTCTGTAGCCAAAGTTAAATGAGCTAAGACTCCACCTCGAAATTGCTTTTCATTCGCCACGATCTTTTCCGCTCTCTTGTCGAGTCGTGAACATTGTTTGAATAAATCCCCTGAAATTTTCGGATGCTCGTCTCCGGAGAAAGCTTATTAAAATTGACCTCTGGTGAGCCTGTTCCCCAATAAAGAGTTAGGCAGATGCATAGAATTTACCTGAGAAGTGCCCCACGTCAATACGTAGAAATGTTGTTTTGTAACTCAATATCCCATCGGATTTGGTGGTGGTGGGGCGGACGGGTAGAACTAAGCGTGCAGTAAGCCACACGACTATCGCTCGCACCTGGTGCCTCCATAGATCTCACATCATCAAGCTTGCTTGCGCGACCGTCTACTTCTGCTCACAGTTGGGCTTTTAGGTAGGGGCGTATACGGAGCATCGCTATCAACGGTATCATGGGCGCGGCTTGTCGCTTTGGTATGTTATCTTTGGTCGAAGCCCTTGACAGTGAGCCATAAGGTCTGCCTCGGGCAGCCGGTAAGCGCGGAGCACTTGGACATGGTAGTATAGGAGCATGACCTAGATATATAGGTTTGGAAGCAAGACGTGGAGAGAAATGTTTCGGAGCTGGACCTGGATATAACGTTGTAAGAGCACCCGATGCTACATAAGGTGGTATAGGCCAGAATACAGTGATCCAGGAGCATGACCTGGATGTAGTGGTCTAGGAGCATGACCTGGATGTGGTGCCATTGGAGCATAACATGGATATGACGTTGACTGCTGCTCTTGACCAGCAACAACAGACCGTGATGGCCGGATCCACTCGTTGGTGCTTCTTGGTTTTGATTGAACAGATTTGCCATCTGTGCTCGTAATATTGCGGATCGAGCTGCTTGAAAGAGCTTGGTATATGTTGAGATCTCCACTGGGCGTAGGGTTTGTTTGCAAGGTATCGTAGCTCTTCTTCCCACCATGCACGTTTGAATATACATCGGTAAGGCTGACCATTGTTGCATCATCACTTTCTACATCCCATCCAGTATCAAGTTTCACCACTGCTGTTCCATCTTTGCCATGTCTCTTTACGGTCTGGTGGCTCTTTTGCAATGCAACTTTCGGCGCCTCTGCCGACGATTTGAGGCTTTTCGTTGGCCCATGTTGGCTCACTGAAACGAGAGGGGATGACTTGTGTTCTTTAGACAGATTAGCGACACTCGGTGCTCTTGAGGCTGTGTGTAAGCTACTCCCTGGCTGTTGAAGGTTACTTGATTTGATGAAATCGATGAAGCGATACGCCTCCTTGTCTGGTAGGCCGTCCCAGGCATATGTTGGTATAGACACGAGTACAAGCATTGAATGACTTTCATAAGCCCCTTCGACTTTGACCTCGACCTTTGTTACATCCCAAGGAGCCTGTGTTGTGAGCCAAGTGACCCATTGAGAGACATCACGAACAGCGTCCTGCTGAATGGAAACCGCCAGAAGCACGCGTGTTTCGGAACGCGCGCTCATAGATGACTGTGAAGACTGTTGAGCCGAGGCGCTGAATAGGCTCTCATCGTTAGACGAAAGGTCCATGGGATCGTCTCCCAAAGCGCACTCGCCGTTGCCCTGCAAGCTTGCATGTGGCTCCGAAACTTTCGGAGTCGGCAAAGGCGCAAGTTGTATACTGTTTCCGCCATGTTCAGACAGCAACGCGTATATGGGCGTGAATTGGAGCCGCCATCGCATGGTCACCAAACGACTATGAAGCATGGCAACTGTGAAAGGGTTGCTCCCGAAAGCGTGTAACTCTTCAATGAGTGCAGATGTGAACGAGCGGAGACCGACTCCCGCGGTAGGATTTTCACGACCGCAGGCAGCGAGTATTTCTTTCGTAGACCCTTCTGCAGTATCTCGAGCTGCGTTGGCGGCGAAACAGCAATCGAGGATGATCAATACATGCGGGATTGCGTTCTCGAGTAAGTGTTGCAGAGATGACCACGCTAAGGTCGGGCTATCTGACCGTCTAGTTCTTCGAAAACTTAGCCAGTATTCAATCGGAGAAATCGCAGGAAGCTGAGCCCATGTTCCCTCAGCCCGTCGCCATCGGTTTGAGCATTTCCAACAGCAGGCAGCTTTTCTAAATTGGAGAAGACGTATACGTACGCTGCCCAAACGCTTTTGCCTGTCCGGGAGGCCTCGCCATGTCCGCCATAGTACACTATAAGAAGCTCTGAGCTTAATTGGTGAGCTTCCTGGAAATCGTACAGCTTCGCTTGTAGCGCCCTTGTCGGAATCTTGCTCGGGATATTCCATTGCTCCGTAGCGAACCTGAACTGAAATTCGAAAACGTCTCTCAATCTATCTAGTTCGACCTGGATGCTCAGGTCGTCATCGGTCCACCTGAGAAGCAATACAGTCACGGCAACGTAAGGGTGCGCTGCTCGAGGGAAGGATGTCTGGATCGCTTTTTGTAGATCGTCCGAGAAGACTTGGAGCCTGCTAATGTGCTCATGTTCGTATTTGGTGGGTCGGAGAGGAGATAGACTATCACCATCTGCGAAACCCTGTCACCTTGTCAGTATATCACCATAGATACAAGCATATCTTAAATGGTAGTTCAGGGACATTGGATGAGGCTGAAACCCACCGAGTCGCCCTCGAAGTTGGGATCCTCCATTATATTATCGCTCACGTTCGAGATAAAGATCGAGTTGCCGACATCAATCCGATCGTTACAAGGCGTTGTTGAGGTAGCGAGATGACAAAATGCGTTCTTCTTTTGCAGCTACAGGATTTGGCAACGGAAGTCCCAGACAACAGATCAGAAGCGCAAGGCTAAGAACCCGTAGATCATGCCCGAGCTATTACGTTTTTAGTACGCGCATGATGTCTAAATTCCTCTTCTCCTCCGTCTAGCAATTTTGGATTGAGACGAATGAGATCATCTACCGCAAGAAAAGACCGTGGTGGAACTACATCTACTACATTGACCGGTCATCAGCTCTAAGCGTGCTAGCCCGTGCGAACGTTCGAATTATGAAAGCGCGTCCTGAACATGCGAGTAGACAATACAGTGGTGAGTGGAGCAATTCGGCTCGTCCAAATCTTCGTCTTTGGCAATCGGGAAGAAAGCCCCTCCGGACGGGCTGTGCAGATTATGTTATGACTGATCTGTGAGTCCAAAAAGTGGAGACGAAGGAGAACGAGGTTGGAGAATTAGCGCTTTCACAACGGTTGTCGCTGCTCGGCTTTTATTTTAGATCCCACCCCCCGAATTTGAGCAAAGTGATTTTGATCAACTTTTGCATTCCTTGGATTATCAACACCAGAATTCAAAGTTCAAGAGAATGGAATTCGCGCTTTCCTTCAACGTAATTTTGATAGACTTTGATTTGGAAATGAGAAAGTTATCTTGTTGCAAAGATTTCGTGTTCCGGGACTCGAGGCAAAGGATTGACTTCAGCTTCTTACATGCGAACAAACTTTGCAGTCCTAATAACTTTGGCACCTCTTGATCAAAACTTACAAACGAAGCAGCTCTAGAAAGCACAAAATTTGAAGATTTCATACATTTGAACAGCTAGATGCAAAGATTGACGAAAGTCATCTTGCCAAAAGTTGGGGGGTGAGATCTGAAAAAAAAGCCGAGCAGCGACAACCGTTGTGAAAGCGCTAGAAGCAAATTAGAAAGTGTGGTTGCACAAAGTGAGGGGCTAGCGAGGCGATACCATTTCGAGACTTTCGTGCTCATAAGCTAGCTCATAACAAAAGTGAAATAGTCTTCACTTGTTGCTATGGAGAAGCCCACTCGAGCGACTCTGCTCTCATCTTGGTATTAGCTGGCGACTTATTAGTCGGTCAGCACTGCCCTTCTTGGTTCCAGCGCGTATGAAAAGCCGGCTGTCGCCGAGCCTCCACTCGACCTGCGCATACATATATACTGATTAATTTGCATGCCTACGGCAGCAGGAAAGACCTCCATACTACAATGCATTAGGGGACAAATACTTGCACCTTATAATCTCAGACTAGCGGATCCCGAACAAAACACTGCATATTGTTGACAAGGTGCTATCGATCTTTTTGGGAAAACACGGCGATGTTAGATGTTCTGGTCTTTCATAACACGACGGCTCTGCAACAAGAGCTTGCGGTGGGATATAAAATCAAGCAAATACAGAAGAGAACATTTTAAATCGTAGCGCAATGCGGAATGGCAAAAACATGTCCAAAATGAAGCTGCTCTCCGATTTAGTCTTGATGTGGACTTACACCCTAGCAACCTATCACTTCGGTAAAGTGGCAAGCTTGAGACCCCAGAACAAACAAAGATTTCTTACAGATATTGTTGGACTTGCTGCGTAGGCTAGATCGTTCTTATAAAGTGCAGTCATTCCAACTTACGCAACCCAGCCACTCCTTGCCATAGTCGGCATCTGCGTCGAGTATAGACTTGCCGAAGACAGCAAATCCATGCCCTCATTGCAAAACAAGGTTGTGGTCAGGCTCTATGGTACTTGCCGAGGATGCGTTATGGGAATATCTTTACTAGGGCATACAAAGCCCTCTGTATTGACGAGCAGGTCCTGGGCGTGTAAATATCTGCAATGTCGAAGACTGGCACATCTTCGCCTATACTCTTTGATTAGCACTGCGCTGAGAATTAAAGAAATTCCCACCTCCACTGTCTTAAATACAGATCCTCGATCCATATGATAAGTAGGCCGAAACGGAACACCGGCGATGGCACGTGGTATGACTTTCCTTGAGTGCTAATGGACGACACTTTCTTGGCTCGGAAACTGCTTGAAAACTCCTCGAGCTTTCCGACCAAGGGATTGTCTGCTATTGTTCGAATTAACTGGAGCTGCATCCTCTACATATAATCCGTTGTGGTCCTTCGGACAGCTGACCAGCACTGGAGTTGGATTGTCGATCATTAACAACGTAGCATCGCAGAGGAATTAGAACAGTGACATGATCAGAGCCCGTCACGATAAATTATTCATCAAGGATATATCTTGTAGTGGTCCGAGAAAAGGCGTTGAGTAAGACTGGCCACGATGTTTAAGATGTTCAGAATATATTGCACCGGGTGAAGGAATGCACCCCTCGGTTAGATACATCACGTCCGTAGCATGAGATACATCATGACCGACAGCGACAGGCGTATAGGAATGAATTCAACAAAGTGGACCTCGTGCAAATTCGGGTGAAAGGGAATAGAGAACCCTACCTTATGCCGGCCTTGAAGATCGCGAAAAGGGTATGTTCTGGAAATCACCTCGCACCAAGCAGCTGCAGGATGCTCTATTTTCTGCTGTCATCGCGAGCACCGAGAGCAATACTAGCAATATCGCGAGGAAGCGTACCATGGCGGCTGCAGTCAGACGTTCGTGTTGACCCGTCATTTGATTTTAAGCTGATATCACGTGATGAGCTAAGCCTCATTAGAACAAAAACCACGGTTCTCCACCTCGTCAGCGCCATCGACCTCGATGGCGATATTACATAGGTGATTCCACGTCGCCAGCTATTGTCACTTCGTTGCGGCCAGATGTTATTCCATCTGTGCTATTCTTGAACTAATCGCCTTGAGCACCGTCATTCGCTTCTTGCACGTCCGATCGACGTCCTTCACAATGGGTTTTCTCTCAATACGTTCATTCCTGGCCCTCCTCGCCCTCTTCTCCTCAGCTTCCGCCCAACAAGTAACACTCATCTCCAACACCCTCCCAACCTGCGCTCGGTCATGCCCCGTCCTCATCCAAGCGCAATCCGCCTGCGTCCCACCCCCTCTCGGCGCCGCCGCGGTATCAAACCAGCAGTAAGTATCCCCGGACCTTTCTGCACCTTGAGCATCGTTGAATGCGCACTCCCACATGCCTGAGAAACCAATGCTCCTGAGCCATATATTACGGGTGCATTGTTCTCTACCGAAGCAATGCTAAACCCACCATCTTCCACAGGACCTACACCTCCTGCTTCTGCCAATCCAGCTACCTCACCCCCCTCAAAGCCGGCACCGGAACCAGCGTCTGCCCAACATGTTCCACCGTTGACATGAGCACGACCCAGCAATGGTACAACGGGCTCTGCGCCGCGCCGAACGGTGCCGCCGTCCCCGGGGCGAACGGGCAGCCGACTACGACAACATCTCCAGCTACTACAACGACGCCTACGCCAGTGGCGCCATCGACACCGACGCCGACGGGAGCGAGGACGGCGGGGGGCGTCACGCAGGATACTTCGGGCACGAATAAATCTTGGTACAGACCCATTTCCCTTCCTTGGTTCCCCGTTGTAAGAAGTTCTCGCTGACTGGTCGACCCACTAGGATATCAACGCACTACCGCTGGGTAATCATGCTCATCGTCCTCTTCCTCGGTCTCGGCGCCCTCGCCATCGCAGGCACATGGTTCCATCGCCGTCGCCAGCGCCGCCAAGAAGTAGGCGGTCATTACCGGACCGGACAGCCTGATCTGCGCTCCTGGGGTCCCGGGCAAAGCGTGCATGAGTTTGGAGCGCCGGGTGCTGTGGGCGCTGCTGGTGCTGCGAGCGAAGTGGCGCAGAATGAGAAGGGGAAGAGTCGGGAAATGGTGGCGGAACAGGCTCCGGAGAAAACGAGGGGCAGTAGGAAGTTGAGGAAGGTGCCTTTTCTGAGTCATGCGTGAATGATAGATAGGGGATTGATGGGATGAGGATGGGAAGGTTGGTGGGAGCAATGCGTTTCGGACGGGGAGCTAGGGTGGGCCAGGGATGGTGTTAGGGGTGGATGGTAATCATGACTGATGAAGGAACATGTAGGGGGTATTAATGTCATCATCAAGTTATGTAGTGGCATTTAGCATCTACTCAGCATGATGAAACCGTTGTCATAATGAAAACCATCTGCAATATACTCTACCCAATAAAATCCCCTCCCTCTCCACTCCCCCTGCCCCAGCCTCTCAAATAAAGCCCCCCCTCCCTCGCTCCCTTCCCATCCGAACCCCCCTTCCTCAGCTTATCTCCGCTTCCACCAAACATACACACAACCCCTCTCCTCCACCAATACCCAGCCCTCCCTACACAGCCCCAGCCCCCTCCCCCCCCTTACCACCTCTCTTCAACCCTCCCACAATCTCATCATCCCCACCCCCAATCTAGCTCGTTCCCCACCTCTAACCCAGCTCTCTCAACGCCCTCACCACCACCTTCCCTCCTCGAAGATTAACCCTCCCCACTCCCCACTGCCATACTCCCTCCATTAGCCCAGTAGACTAACAATCCTCCCTACCAATGACTCGAAACCAAACCAACACCTAGCAAAAAAGAATGCCAGCACAGAGGAAGTCATCTAGGCCAGTGAAAGCAGCCATCACTATGTCGATCCCAAACGCAACCAAGATATTACCTCACACCCAACATCCAAATGTCAGCTCGCCATTCGCAGAGGCGAGGGCTAGGCTGTAGGCTTTGAGGAGAAGCAATTGCCGTCTCCTAAGTAAGCCCGTTCATAAGTAGGCTACCGGCCACGCCTGACAATCGTAGATGGACCTCCATTCCCACCCCCTCCCTCACTTCCCAGGCTTTGATGTACTACGTCCCCGCCTTAAAGAGCGACCAGCACCCGTCCCAATCCAACCCATGCCCCATCCCAAGTCCTTAATAGCAGCCTCTCCCTGCCTAAGTAGCTGTAGCCTTCCATGAATCCCGTGCCCCAACCGAGCCCAGTCCCTCCTCGTGCCCCACCATCCGAGCGCGAAGCAGCATAAACGCCTCCAACGCCCCCAACGCCTCGTCTGGAAAACAAGGCGATCAAGGCAACGGCGCTAGCATACGCGAACCAAGATCGGGCAGCTGCAGGCAGTAGTCGCAGATGCAGGGACAGCTTAACTCAGCATGAAGGCTGCGAGCTGCTAGTGGTACAAGGTTCATGCAAGGAGCAGGTTTCGCATGCGCGGATAAGGCTGGAGTTGCTCAGAAGTTGGCTTGACCGGTTTCTGCTAGTTCGAGGCTTCAAGGAGCAAATTCTTGCGAGGCTATGAGAAAGGTCGGGGTGATGGTATTGGGAGGCCGCAGTTGCCGCAGTTGCCTGAAGAAGCCTGGTTCTACTAAAGTACTTGCTACCTTAGCGGGACCGGAGTCGTGCGAGGCGTCAGAGCGTAGTCGATCGATTGGTGGGCTAAACGTGAAAATCACGCCATACGCTGGATCTCAGAAGGAAGTTTGCCGATTCGTCAAGAAGGCTGATATAGGGCGCTGAAGGATGGTATCCGCAACCTCGGGCCGATGGATTGACTCGCTTCGTCTCACAGGAGTTGGCACTGCATATTGCCTTCAGGTCAGGAGCGGAGTTTGTACGCTGACCGACGGGAGCTGTCGTGAGGCTGCTGATCTTGCGGTCCATCGTCTTATTATCTCAGAGAGGTGGGACGCAGTATGCGAGACGGGACAGTGCTGCTGCCTAATCGATGTAGGAGAGCGAGTAAGGAACAAAGGAGAAGTGTATGATAGTGATTCGCCTGGACTCATCGTCGATGTTTGCGACGTCAACGCAATGGCGACGAGCTTGGGGCTTCACATAGCCATTATCGCTCAGCTACCGTGCACTGAGGTCGTATCGGTAGGGCCGGCTTCGCGATGAGGTGGATAAGTGCTGAATCGTACAACAATCTTGCGAATACTGATGTTGCAGGTATCCTTGTGATTGCAGGTATACTTGTCACCTGGAAGGTCTAAGTAACCGCTAGATGAACGTCAGGGTCGACGTCTCGTTTTCTCATCTGCATGTATGTTGCGTTGATTAGTGGACTTGGGCATTACGTAATATGTACATGCCCATACCTTACAGTGAGGGCGTTGACTCTCGCCTTATGTATAACAGCAGCGCAAAGTCCTCGGCTGCCGCACGTATGGAATATCATTATTGGACATGGAGATCCCAAGAAAACCCGAAAAGCAATAACGGAAAGTGAGATTATTTCAGAACAGCAAGACCAACCGAGAAGCCCATGATATGACAGATACAGCTCGTCAATCGTGAATCGTGAAGCATCATAAACCATGATCAAGTGCAAAATAGCTTTCTACCAGTATACTGTTGCGTGATAGCTACCATTGTCTATGTCTAGTAAAATTTCAGCCATACCTCCATCAATGGGTAGTTCGACTTACACTGCCAAACGTATACGCGAGCCGTGAAGTATAGAGACGGCGAGGGAGGGCTTAAGTGGTGATTCTTCAGCTTATACGCCAAGTCTCTCGGGGTAAGCTTGAGTGGCTTCGGACTGTCAGGTTTATGCTTTGCTTGAGTCATTGTCTGCGTCGCTATTGTGAATGTCAAGGTTTTCGTAATCCCGCCGCCTAAAAGATGTGCCGCCGAGCCCAGGTTTCAGAGGTGGTGGTCCTTTTGCTTGATCGAGGACCTCGCCTTTGAGCCATGACACAGTGGCAGGATTGTCAGGTCTAGCTGGAGAATTTGCATTTCTTGTTCCTTGTGGTTCGGCCTCAGCCATGAGTGAGATGTTCTCCTCTTGACTATCCTCGACACCATCATCTGTCGTGCTAACATTTCTTTCAAGATCTGATATGATATTGTAATTGGGCTTGGTTGATAGCGTCAGAGCCTGGCCATGTTGCGCAGGCGCTGCATCATCTGCAAATTTAATTGCGGAATCTGTCAGGAGGAATACCTGCTGCTCTTTGTCGAAGGATATCCATCGACCGAGCTAGTCCCTGTCAGTAAACACCCTGCTAAAATATGGTGACGCTGCAAGGATAGTGCATACAGATACTATACGAGCTCCAAGCCATAAAATCCTTTCCACACGAGGTGCTGCCATTGATGGTAACTCCAACAATCGTTCTTCGTCGTCAATCATGGCATCCGAGAACCACGTCTCTGGGAAATACCCCTGAGTATAAAGCTGACCACGTATGGCGAAGTCCTCTGGCAGTGGTCTCCCAAAGGCATTTTCGGGCCTAGGAAAGTCTGTGGCCCAGACCCGCGAGGTCAACGCATCCGGTTTCGCCAGCGAATTGAGAAAAGAACAGATTTCACCCCACGGGACGTCCTGCTTCACGTATTTCATTGCTTTTTCCACGCCAGCCAGGCTGAACAGAAACACCAACGACACATGCACAAGAGGGTAGACATTTCGATCACCGAGACGCCGCAAGGAGATCGCTAACATACTGAAGGTCAATTTTGTCGCCTGGGATATTAATGCGACGGATGATTCAAGTTCGCTCCTTGTAAGGCTCTCGACCAACAATTCTGTAGATGGCGGTGGAAGCTGGCTGTGGTCGTTTACGCGACCATTCAGGTCAAAGAAAGTCTGGGACGGCCGGTGAGCCACGACCTTGCCATTGACAGCTTTGGAGCGGTGTACTTCTTCATAAGCTAGCCGGAAGACTGACTTGGAGAGATCCTTTCGTCGGAGAGCTCCGTATTCGAAAATGGCCCCTATATTCGTGTTCGTGGCGCAGACACCTAATTCTTTGAACTTGGAAGTGACTAGTCCAATGTAGTTGTCCAGCAAGCCAGAATCAATCTGGCGAACAGCGGCTTCGTATTGGGATGCTGAGGCACCATAGAAAAGGATACCATGGGCTTTGACAAACACCGTTTCAAAGGATGACGATCGAGGATTGACGGGGGCCTTGCCATTCAGGATTGGATTGAACAATGTTCTAATGCTTTCGCGAGCACCCTCGAATGGATGAAGACATGTTAATGAGCGAGTGTACAAGGAGAGCTGTTGCAAGCTATACTGACGAGACAGTGTTGCCAAACGATGATAGAGGCGTCCGGTACCAGGGTTGTTGTCCGTTGCCCTAGTGTACCAAAAGCGAGCAACGCCACTCCAGATTTCGCGATCCAAGGGATCGTCTACCTCAACGGCCATACGGTAGCGGCCTAAATCTCCAAGGCATTCTACCCAAGTGTCCTCGAAAGTGGGGACGGTCTCGTAGAGAAGAGCAATCATAGAGTACGCAATGTATATGAACGCAAGCATATGATCGCGTGACTCTGGAAGCCTGTGTCTGAGGACCTCTAGAAATGCGTAGATTGCATGTCGCCACATTCTGTACGGCATCGAATATCTAGCGGCTAGATCGCTCAAGGCTGGACTTGCCGAAGGATGCTGGGAAGCTAGGAAGAAGTCATGGTGCTCGTGTAGAAGAGTTTTATGAAGGTGAATGAGAGCTTGCCATTGCTCGTTACTTAGCTTTGTCCGACGAGTTTGATCTCTCAATTGCTTTGCGTCCACATCGACGCACTTACTTTCGACCATGACCAAACCTGCGTAAATACCTTTGACCTCCACAACAAGCTGGTCATGGGAAATGGGCCTGGTCTCGGGTTGCAAGAGTAGAATCGGCTCCATGTCCATTTCCGTGTCACGCTCGAGATCGAAGCCTTGACTAGAAGGTGAGGAAGCGGGTTGATTTCTTAGGGCTATTCCGCTATCATCTTGTCCACTACCTGGGGGGTTCGAGTTCCTGAAGGGTCCACTGGCTTTTTGCGGATTGCTATCTCCTGGCTCGAGACCTGGCCGTACCTGATAATTCTTCAAGTCTACACATGCCATGGCAGATTGGCTGACAGAGGACTTTGGATCCTGAAGACGCTTGTTCTTTCTGACAACTGGGTTTGAAAAAGGACTGTCTCTTTCTGGATCGAACAGCCTCTTGTTTGAGCCAGTGTTATTACGAGCAAAAGCCGAATCGCTTGTAGCAGGTCTCTCACGATAGGGTTCGAGATGCTTTCCAGAGAAAGGGCCCCCAGATTGGGTCTTGGAGTGGCGAGCGAGGGAGCTGATTGCCCCAGACTGGTCATCCGCAGGCTGCCCATGAGATTCTGTGATCGGCAAAGCTTTTTCACGTTGGGTCGGGCTGGTGGGTGGGTCACCTCCTCGTTCCGTTTCTGGCGAGGATGGTGTCGTGCGTTCTTGGCCCAATGTAAGCTTACCAATGTCATCGATCCCTTTTCCTGGTGATGGGGTTGAAATTGGGATTGGTGTATGCCCACTAGGAGACCGCGACCTTACTTCTTCTCCGATATTTGGCTTCATCGAGTCATTGTCATTCGATGGAGGTATGGGTTGCATCGGCGCTCGATCTCGTATGATCCTTCGAGAACCCTTGTGCCTAGATTGAGGGACCGTCAACGACGTTCGTGGGAAGAAGGCCATTGTCCATGCTCGAGTGTCCAGCTGAACTCTATAACGAGCGTGATGTATCAACGTACGCCTTTGCTATCGCCTCACGCCGAAACTGCTTCCTCGCCTTTTCCTCGTCTGGCACATTTGCAAGGCCCAACTCTTGCCCATGCTGTGTTTTTGCATGATCCCAGAGCTTCTGATCGGCGTGAAAGGTATCCGAACAAAGTGGACAGAAATAGCCTTTGGCGGCAAGCTTCTGAGCGTCCTGGAACTTCCTTGCTACAAAAGCAGGCTTTTCACTCATGGTGTGGGATGCCAGCAGACGACTGTACTTTCGGAATCATAGGATGCTTGGCTGAACTTCCTCTTCATCTGCAGGCAGCACTTGAGCCGAGTCAGCATCGCTCGAGCACACATTGTACGGAGTAGGTATAATTCCAGAGTAGGGAGCGAGCAGAGGTTACCGTCAAGGAAATGGGTGATCTGGCGCAGAGGCCAAGGAGGGGCATTCGATTGGTGCGCAGCGGGGGTCATCGAGCGCACGACACGCCGATACTCTGGCCGCTGGGAATGGTGCTGAGCAATGCCAACTGAGATCAGAGCCTTGGGAGAGGCACTGCTGCACACTTGCTGCTGGTAAGATGGCTTTTGAAGGGTCGCAGAGCCGCAGGGTGGAGGCCTGCAAGAACGGGCGCGAACCAGAGGTGGAGGCAAACAAGGCAACCGCACTAACGTATTCGAACCTTCGCATACTGCAACGTAGATCCTTGAATTCCCAGCCGCAGCCTGCTTTTGCCTTCTTGTGTGCAAGCTGCCGAATAACCCTATCGACGCCTGTTGGGATTATCGAAACTGTGGGATCGATGGCTTTTGGGGGGAGGGCCTTGTAGCCTTCACCGCTGTTCGCCAGCCCCGCTGCGACCCGCTCTGCTTCTCGATTTCAAGAGCCCCATGGGCTGCGCTCCCTTCCGAACATTCGAAGTAAAGTATAAAGACTGCCTCAGATCCCATAAACAACCATAGCTGCTGGCGCTCTACCCATCCAACTGGGCGTAGACCTTGGGTAACTACAGCTTCACCTGCAAGCTTGCGGGTTTGAAAGAACGATGCATTCTGGCTCCCTACAGACTTCAGGCGGACGCGCATGGACGCCTTGATCCTGGCCGTGGATACAATCCAAAGAGTGTCAGCTCGCGCATGGGTCCCATCGACACGTCGCTTTTACTCGAGACAATGGTACAGCGACGCCGCCAGCAAGAATCCAGTGCCTGACGAGCTGAGTGCCATCGGAGGTGATGTTAGGCGACCTACCTTACTTACAGTTGGTCTTGTCTCTCCTCTAATCCATCACCAAGTATCCTATTGCGCCCACGCGCGCCTGGTGCTACTGCCTGCTGGGCAGGTCTTGGTTTTAGGTACATGGGGTCGAAGATCCCTTTTAGACTCGAGGCAACCAACCCGATTGAATGGCCGTGCACCCTCTGCATCCACTTACCAACTCCAGCAGAAGCCGTGATTTGGGTCAGAGTATCACAGGGCATGATCAATGGCATTGTCACGGCATTATTGTTGATACGCCTTGAGAGCGGATTTGTCAATCCAGAGCCTTCATGGCTCCTTTTGAACGATTACGAGCCGTGCCTGCCAAGATGCTCGTATCTATAATGCAAGGCAAGGTCCACGACATTGACTCTGTGGTAGCCTCACTTTCAATGAGACATGCCGCTCCCGGTTTGCAGGCCGAACAGATGCATGACAGCGAATCGACCAAGTTCTTGAATCTATCTCCGCAACCCTCGATATTCAGTGGAGAAGGCGCCCGAAAGCCTTCGCTCTGTGTACACCGAACAAGAATCGTCGACGTCACCACCTTTCGTGTCAGCACCCATTCCGATGTCCAATTCTCTTCGATTGACTCGATGCATCAGGATTGGTCTCCGCTTGCAACGCACAGACTTCATCGATCGACAGTAGCGAAACAGAAGATCATAGCTCTCTACATTCGTCATTACCAGACCCCGATTCGTTTTGTAAATACCCTAGCCCTTCACAGCCTTCGTACGCGTAAGTGTGCCCGCTCTCGATCTCGTCCATGTTCTGATACTCGCACTCTCTGGTCGACGTATGATTTTCAGTGGAATAAGGGCTGCTCGCAACTTGTCGACGCGGTCTATGGCGTCGCACAGCTCACTCCACCACTTCCAGATAGCAAGCGAGGGCCAAAGTGTCTGTTGAGACAAGGACCTAAACCATACACTCAAGCCGCTGTGGTGGAGTTATGTCATGGGGCCAAAATCATGAATCTAGTTCACAACTCGTCTTCGAGGCAAAAATAGCCTTGAACGGGCCCTAGGCCGCACCACTCTTTTCTCTGGTAAGGCGATGCCATCCTGATGTCGGATGGAAGGGGTGGGGGCTAGGAGCAAACGTGAGAGAGATCTTTGAAGGCTGTCAGCAGGCTATCTTCACTGCCCTTCCTACCCATCCTTCGGTCTACGTAAGCTGACACTGTAGATACGACCTACCTCATACGACTATATCCGTCTAGTCTCGCAAAGTCCCTTGAAATCCTTTCGGATGTTGCAGTTCGACTCCGTGAGATGCATTCGTTGCGCTTGAATAGATTGTCATCCGATCGATAACGGCTGCTTGGGGTGCTTCCGCCATGTCCTCCGTCTATACGCAGCATTGTCATCTCCACCTGCAAACCAAGTTCTAGTGGCTTTGATCGACCTTCCCATCAGTTTCACACTGTAACGTCAATCATCTAATGTAGGCCTGTAGCGATGGACTTTACCCGCGGTTTCTTGCGAGATGGCGCCAGTACGGTCTTACGGGATACACAAGCCGCTTTTTGCAAGCATGCGCAGTTTGACCTAGATCGATGGGGAAAACATGAAATTTCGGTTCAAGGCTGACTAGGCTTGGTTGTGCATGTACAGTAATAGCCCCAAACTTTCTGAACCCGGTCTCTCTACTTTACTTCTTTGTATTCGCTTGCAGCAGCTCTGCAGCAGCTTTACAGCCTCTAGATCGTGTTAGCAAAGTATTTCTCGGAAAACCTTTCTTTGCGGAGTTGTTGATTGTTTGATCTGTCCAGTATGTTCTTAACGCTGCTTGCCGTGCGGCAGAAGCAGCAGCGCGGCTACCTGAGATTATTAACAAAACAAAAGTCTACAGTTGCGGCAGGTCACATTGCAACGGACAATGCTGCTGATTTGATACACATATCAGGATAAGCTTATACAGCGGTAGCTTTTCCCCCAGATCTATTGATTCCATATCACTCGTACTAATCTTCTTTTACACCCAACCATGACACTGCTCTCAGGATCGCCTGGCCTGGAGTACAACAGCGAGGAACCTACGTGGTGGCCAAAGTCTCCAACGACAGCATCTCAAGCCCCTGACATTGACATTGGCAGCGATAGCCAGATAGTCCCACGTAACGAATATTCACTGTTCCCACAGGTCACTGCATCCACCACAGACAATTCAGCATCTGGACGTCCACCCAAGCGCCTTGCAGCGACTAGAGCTCGCCGTACACTAGCCGAAGCCTACGCTCCACTCATCATTCCTTTTGACGGCCGTTCCACTTCTTCCAGCGATGATGCTGCCAGATCTACGAAATTGAGTGCCTTGCCGTCTGGCTCACCTGCCACCATAGAACCAGCCGCGGATACTCGCTCGTTCGTAGGGATCGACATTGGCTCGCTCCTCCCTATTCACAACACCAGCGATGACGACTCCTTAGATGACGAATTCGTCGGAGACTCGACCGCTGCAGGCAGGGGCCGCTTGAACAAGAGAGCGCGTAACATTGGCTCCACGGACGCTGCGAAGAGGCTGCGAAAGAAGAAGTTTCCTCGATTGGCGAAAGACGATATGAGGCTGGTTGCCGGGACCGACGGCAGAAAACGCAGAATAGAGAAACGGGCGACTAAGAAGATTGCTATGCTTGAGGGTCTGAAGAAAGCAGATGCCGGATGCTTGATGGCTTGGATTGGGGCTAAGATGGACTGGGATGAGGCCGCTGCTTGGTTGCATTCGCAAAGAGACAAGAAAGACAGACCTGCTATGGTGGATGAAGCGCAAGCATGTTTCTCCATCGGAGAAGTCAATGGGGCCGAAGTACTCAAGGCGCATTGGGTTGATGTCCTAAGTAAAGCCATCCCAGAGATGTACATAGGCTAGCAAAACTCCTTCTTTCGCCTCGCTAAATCGCAGCACATAAGGTATCGTGAATAGCTCAGAAGTAGTCGCCCCCATCCCCATCATCGCCCCCAAAATCGCCTGCATCGTCGCCTCCATCATCGAAATACCCCTCAGCATTATAGTCGCCCCCCTCATCCTCATCCTCTTCAAACTCGTCATCAACCACCACATCCTCCATCGCGTCCTCCTCCTCATTATTCCCATCCTTCACCCCCTCCTCCACCTCCTCCCCATCCGCCCCCATCCTCCCCTCCACCTGCGCAGCTCCCTCCCCCAGCCCCATCTTCGCCCTCCTATTCTCCCCATGCGCAGTAGCACCATTCACCAGCCCCGCCTTCGGATCCACCGTCGACCACAGCTCCTTCGGGAAAAATTTCAGTACTATCCCCCCATCATATCAGCCATCATACTCCCAGACCCCCCTCGGGCACAGACATACCATGATCCCTAGCCTCCATCCTCGGCAACATCCGCCTCCGCTTCGTATACCGCTGACTCCACGTCTGCATCCCCTCAAACGGATCCACATTCGCAGCCGCCCCCCTCCTCGCCTTATCAACTCTCACATTATCCCCCAAAACACTATAATAAGGCCCCTCATGCACCGCAGATCGAACCCAGCGAAAATGCGCAATCTCGACCTTCTCTTTAGCTGTCAAGGGCGATGGATTCCCGGGATTATAGGGCTGATGGATACATGATTTAGCCTATGTAGTCCTGGGTTTAAGAACAGGGGGAGGGTTGACTCACGGGGAAGAGAGGCGTAGGCTCGTTCTTGGAGCGTAAATCGAGGTCGGGGTCGAAGGTGACTTCGAGTCCGCCGATGCGGTAGTTGCCGGTGTGGCGGTTGAAGTTTCCGCGGGCGCCGCTGTCTCGGGCGCCTCTGCGGCCGCGGGGCATGGTTGGGAGATGGGTTTGTGGGGGGTGGGCGGAGGAGAGGGTCTAGATTTGGGGGGTGTAGGGGGATAAGGAGAAGGGTCTTTGGGGTGGCATGCCTTTGTGAGTGATGATAATAAAGAAGTTTGGTACTTGCCAAGAAGGATTGAGATGGGAATGACTTTGACAAGATATTGGGTTTGACTCGGAGTTAGCGTGCACTAAATCCCGAGAATTTGGGGGTGGGGCCTCGTAGGGCTGAAGTTTTGCTATGAATTTTCGACAAACTAACTTCAAAATCGACGTTCACGGAGGCGGCATATTGCTGAGACTACAGCTCAGCTCTTTTGATCAATACATCAGTCAGAACTCCCATAACCAGAAGCCATGGACAATCTGAAATTAGAGGCCCACCTTCGTGAGCTGCACAAGCACCTGGAAGAAGTCTGTACGGATCCACATAAGACTTTACCTCCTGATTTAGACGATCGCATCTCTCTGGAAGCTCTCCGCGGTCAGTCAAAAAAAATTCCTTAGGTCGTCGCCGTTCCAATTGCTTACATGCCATAGGGAATGTGAGCGACAAATGGCGAATTGTGCTACTGAATCAGCTATCAATGTTACTTCCAACATTGCAACAAGACCCTACCCCAGCATGTATGCTGATCACTGCATTGATCGCGCCGAAGACGTTTGAATTCAGTAAGGTAATGAGCATTGAGCCGAAGGTAGATTTTCTGACTGGGCTTTCCGCTCAGTCAATACCCATCAACCTGGTTACGTTGGATCTACTCGGAAAGGCGACAACCCACAGCAGCGATATTGATATCGTTGCTAGCATGTCAGAGGTTGTGCAAGCGCTGGTCCGAATGTGGCTTTGCACACCTGAAGTCGCTGTGCAAGAGAAAGCCCAGTTGCTCCTCGAACGGTTTCTCGCCGGTCCAGAACATAATGTGCTCATGTGGCGCAGGTTTCTAGGTGACAAAAACATTTATGGCTCGATCTTTTCATTATGCAGCCTGGAAACGCTGGGTCAGGATGGACAACCGAACAGGAATGATAAGACGGTCGCGCAGGGCAGACTGCTGGCTTTATTGCCAATAATTGACAACCCGAGAATAAGGCACTCGTCATGCCCCGAGGTTGAGAAGCAGTACGGCGTGCAGAGCCTAACAGACTTCGCAGCTCTTGCGATGGTCGATTACGAGAGGGATGTCTTGATGCATATGACGTTGATCCATTTCTTTACGCAATGGCTCCGGCTGAGCGCGGAGAGCGAGCATATCAACGGTATCTCTACAAGTTCCGTAAGCATCTCATCTCCAGCTCTCGAATATTTGCTGGAAAAGGGTCTTCATTCGCGGACCATTGGATATTTCACAAACCCGGCGGGCTTAGATCCATGGGATGCTCGTCATCTTCGTTCTTCATCGGCCAAGTACCTAGAGATCTATCTATCCTCGTTCGCAGAACATGCCCTAGATCCCGGTTGGGAGCTGCTGAAGTCTATCCTGAGATACATCTCCGAAGTTCTGGACAAAACCGGACCAGGTAATTTTATCAACTCGCCTCCATCGAGCGAGCTGGCCGTCCTCGTATGTGTACCACCTATAGTGCACTTGCTTCGAGACTTCACCTCTCCTTCTTTAGTGTCTCAAATCCCCATTCAGCCACCCAGTTCGGTGGCCTTTGACGCTTTAGCTACATTCTTCAGTGGACTTCACCCCCATCCCAGCTCTAAGTCCGCAGCCAGAGCTCTTTACTTCCTATACATGGAACAACATCCAAAATTCTGGGCCCATGTCATCAAATCTGCTGAAACGCTTGCGCTTAAGGATACCGCCGTGGCAGCTGCCCGCCTGGTACTCTCTGTAATCAATGCAGATTGGGAGCCTATGGAGAAAGTCGCACCATCAGCCCCCTTCACCGAATCGATGTTCCTCGTACGTAGCGAGGAAGATCTAACCAAAGTCTGTGGGACTCAGTCTTTGCCGCCTACTGGCCATCTAGCAATTCTATCAAGCCCACCCCTCGAGACAGTGATCCCGTGGCTACTATTACCTGGTCAAAAATCTACTGATTTGGGCATTGGCGGCAAAGGGGATGCCGAGGGATCAGCGAACAGTGTGGCGGAGATCAAATACGATGCGTTGCAGGCACTATATCAAAGACTGGAGAGACACTCGATGGCAAATGGAGCTGATCCTGCGTGGCAAGACATAGTAGCACAGATGAGGAAGAGGCTCGCTCAAGGACGATGGGGCGGTGTCAGTAGTGTTGGCAGCAGTGTTGCCACTGCCCAACGCTAAAGAAGACTATATGTTGGGTAGAGGCCTAATCCTAATGGCTGGCTGAAGCGACAAGTCAATTGCTTTGCAATTTTGCTTTACAGTCTAAACAGATGTATGGACGGAACGGCGATGGACTAACAGGCCAGTGATGCCACACCACCAAAGCGGCAGGACGTCAACAGATATCGCCAAAATAATGCGGGGGACCCGAAGCCACCTCAAGAGAGTATCGAGAGAAGGGTTCCAAGGCGGTCACTAAGGCGAAAAGCACCCACTGGTGCCAGCGCAAGGTATGATGAGCATGAATCGAACGAGCAAGGCGCAGGCGTTGGTTACCCTCAGCTTCTTTTGTTCATTAGGCGCTTGCTGGAGCATGTCTGCGGGAAGTCTCTCAAGGAACACGAGTACAGTGCTGGAGTTTGACAACACCTGAAGAGAAAGCACCGGTGCTCAGCTTCTCAGCACAGCTTTGTGGTCCTATGATACCCTGGAACAATGCTACCGATCCCCCCTCATACAGAAGCTTCATTGCAGCTTGAGCCCGTCTTGAGGGGCCCTATTTACTGTCCACTTTTTCTCATTTACAAGAACCTCTGTTGCGTCCGGAAAGATCTTCGTGAGCTTCGTACTAACACATGAGCTCTTCCAGCAGCTGTTCATACTGTCATTGTTCTCGGTACTAGAGAAATTAGATTTCTTACTCGTGTCATTGAATCTCAACTTATAGCAAACTGTCAGGCTTTCCACTAGGAATATGTCATCTTTTCTTTAGGGAAGAAGCATAATGCAATTTAGTATGTCGAATGGCACTGCATGGCTGTGATTGCTTCACTGTTATCGAGAACGATGTTCACGCAAATAAGCCGCCTCTTCAACCATGCTCCCTTCCCCTCTGAAACCAAGTATCTCCTTTCGAAAAACGTATCAAGTGTTTAGTACACAAGAAGACTTCCACTTGTTGCAACACTGAAAACGTGAATACGAAGAAAGAGTATGATACCCTCACAACTCATTGTTACTGCTATCAATGTTACAAAATAAAGCTGCCGGTGCTATGGCACGCCCCTCGTGCTTCTCATCGGAGCCTGGGAGCGGCACGCAGACCAAGATCCATACGGTGTTCACAAGACCCCAGCTTCATGGTCTCAGCTTGGTGGTTTGGGGAAAAGCACTACTGAGAGGTCTACAGTGCATGGGCTAGAGCTTGAGGATAAAGATCATGAGGTGTATGTAATGACCGGCAGCAGCTCTTCATTGGAGCGAAGACCAACTCCAGCGCGATGGGAAACCCGGTTTGAGACGGCGCTAAAGTCGCAATGATATAAGCTTCTCTTGACAATCAAGTCTTAATTACATGAGACGCTGGATGTTGCGCAGGCTGCACCCATGATAGGTAGTCTGATATTGTTTGACAGTCCTTATAGGGACTTGAGGATTGTGGTCTAAACACTTTATTCGGTACGTTTATACTCTATGACCGAATAGACCTCCTTCCTTCGGGAGAGGACCGAGCAAAGACCGTATCTAGGGCTATATGAGGGTTCCCCAGCCCTATAAACTTGCCGACGTTTCGAACGGACTATCAATGATGTACATAACCGACATTCAAATGCTTCAACAATTTCTTCCGATTCAACAACACTCCATCTCTTCACTCGACACTCATGATCGAAACATCGTCATAAGATGCTTTCTTGACGATACACTTACAGTCACAGCGGCTCACAATGGCACCCGAAAGCAACAACTCCCTTGTGTCTGCCAAAACTTCAGATTCCGGCCTCCAAGCCCATCTACATCCTCTCGTGCTTCTTACCATCTCAGATCTTATTGCGCGACGCTCTCTTCGCCGTCAAGAATTACCTGTGGTCGGGGCGTTATTCGGTCAACAGCATGGGCGGGACATTACCCTGGAGTTTGCTACTGAGTGTCAGGTTATATCAAAAGACGACGGCACTCTGATACTGCACGATGAGTGGTTCAAGGATCGAGTACAGCAATACCGCGATGTTCACAAAGCTCCGGCTCTGGAAGTAGTAGGATGGTTCACCACAGCGCCTGTTTCGGGTCCGAAGAGAGAACACCTGGCCATGCATGAGCAGATACTACACGACTATAATGAGACCGCCCTGTTATTGGCTTTCCATCCTTCGACAGTGCTTGAGGGAGCTCGTGTAGGTGGGAAGCTGCCTTTGGCTGTATATGAGAGCGTGTACGAGAGCAGTCAGGAAGGCGGTAAAGCGGCAGCTCATGAAACCAATGGGGAAGGGGACAAGATGGAAATCGAAGGCCAGGAGGCACAATTGGAGCTCAAATTCCGAGAAGTACCATACTCAGTGGAGACTGGCGAGGCTGAAATGATCGGAGTCGACTACATTGCGCGAGGGGCAGGAAATGCAACAGCCATTGAAGGTACGGTTAAGGATGTTGGAAAGGGTCAGGCGTCTCAGGCCTCAGTCGGTACCCTGGATCCTAAGAAGCTTGGAAAAGCGGAAAGCAAGGCAGTTGAAGACTCTTCTGTATTGTCGGCGGAAGACGATGAACGTAAGTTGACCGTGTTCCACGCAACTGGAGTGCCACTGATGCAAGGTCTTGGACAGTCATCATGTCCCTCACCGCTCGTGCCAACGCAATCAAGATGCTCCACGCTCGGATCCAGCTTCTGAAGACCTACCTCCAAAACCTTCCACCGTCATATCTCACCACCGTAAATCCAATTGACCCAGCAATTACACCGCTACCGGAAGGGCATACGGAGATCAACCACCCTATTCTCCGCTCCATCCAAGCTCTTGTAAACCGCCTGCCCCTCCTCACACCGTCCGACCAAGGATCATTCGAGCACGAACAGCTAGCAGAGAAGAACGATGTTTCACTAGTCTCGTTACTGGGAACTCTTAGTAGCAGCGTCAAGGATGCACGAGAATTAGGTCGCAAATTCGGCGTGGTGGATTCAGCGCGGCACGCAAAATCTCGAACTCAAGGCTTCGGCAAGATGGGCGAGGACATACTCCCTATGCCCAATGGGCAGGAAGAAGAAACTCCACGCGAAATGAACGTTAACGGGTTTGGAGGTTTCTAATGATCAGACGTGAGAGCATACCAGTTAGCTTGAGCGATGCATGAAGCGTTGGCGTAAGGATCAAAAGCTGGAGGTAGTCTCCATGAAACAGCTTTTCGAAAGATTTATTATCTCTGTACAATGAACGACGAGATATCTATGAAAGGGGGCATTTGTGAGTTCTGAAGAGAAGCATTGTTTGTGCCTAATGGTGAGATCTGGCTCTAACCCGTCCAACTCCATTTTTCTCCTTCAGCTTGTCAGATGACCACTTATTTCTCTCAAGTGGTTCAATTTTCCCTGCGGAACTGAAGCTGCGCAGCAAAAAATTTGAGTTCACTACGAGTTGTGCAATTCAGACAGGTCGCTATTACTGATAATAGTCAAGTGCCCTTTCAATTTGCGTCTTATCCTCTCTCTTTTCGTAAGCACTGCTTGACTTTTACGCTCTATGTCTAATTCAATTCCATGGCTCTGTTCACAATCATGACATAGCCTCGAGTCTTTGCAATTTCTTGCTGCCCAGAACACCGAGCGCCTCTACCCCCAGAGTACACCTTAAGCCTCCTCCACAGAGACCTCCTCCATCGCACCCTCCCAAGCCGAGACCCTCACGCCAGAATGCGATACAGCTCAGCGTTTCACCGCGACCAGACTACCATTTCCTAGCCTGGCAAGGACATACTTCCGATGTCCCAAGATGAAAAAGTTCCACCTTATTTGCTCACCTAAATCTCGCCAAGCTTCCGGACTCTGGAGCATTTAGGTGACTTCCATTGAGAAAGAATCGAAATCGCTCAGTCTTGAGACTCCATCACTTTCCGATCTACCGCTCAAAAAGCTCTTTCCCTTCAAGTCCAGAACCTTGCTCCTTCCCACTTTGCGATCCGTTCGTCAGACTCTCAATATGAAGCTCCAAACCGGTCCACACTCGAAATTCATTAGAAGTACTACATCAGTTCTCAGCGACATGCCTTCAGTCTATCTATCTGACGCTTATCTCATCGAAGATCCTCACTGGGAGGAAGTTATCAATCAATCAAATACGATTCCTTTACAGCTTCGAAAGAGCTCCGACGGCTATTCTCTAATCCAAGACAAAGCTCGATCAGACGACGCCTTCACGGAACCCCCTTTGTCCGATATCCTCTTGATCTTGGTTGCGCAAGAATGGCTCCTAACTCTACTTGCCATCCTCCTACTATACTCGCAACTACTGAGCATGGTCTGGTCAGTCTTGTACGGAACTCCGTACAGTCTGGAGAAAACTCTGTTCGGGGTTATATGGGGATCTATCCCTCTCATCGTGCATTCCACTAGGACACTACCGCTTTCTACCGTATGGATGATATGGCTCGTGATGGTCTTTCAGGTAATGATGCACCACTTGCTCTCCGCTGGCAGGCAGCTCGCCTCAGTTCCGGAGTTTAGTTAGTGAGTAAGTTAGCGCCCAGTGGTAGGGTATATCCCGTTTTATTAATTCTCGATAGGAAATGTCGCCGCTTGTGGGTATGGAAAAAGAGGGGATGGGGAGGGAGGCTTTTGAGGCGAGATCGCTTCGAGTAGGTATAACTGGGGAATTGTGGGATGTAATTGCACAACCGTGCGGATCATAAGAGCATGTGCAAGTTCACGAACAGAAGATTGAAAAGGCCCCAGTCACAGTTGGGTCGGAATTTCGAGTTGCAGAAGTTGTGCCTGGAGTTTGCGGGTTGATGAAAGAAGCTCTTCTTCTCTCGAATCAATGAAGATAGAGTGTGCCCTAGAGCAATTAAAGGAGTGCATGATGTCTCTTCTCTTCTTCGCTTCCTCTCTGCGAACGACAGATAGAAAATACGACAAAAGACTCTCATAACCATCCCGCCGCCAAATACGACCACAATAACCAATGGGCCGACGTAATCACGCATTGTCATTGTCACCAACGCAATCAGGGAGGTTTCTACATAAGCTATGTGATGGACGCCATCAATTTTTGATGTACCATCCCTCTGACCCCGTGACGTCTCTCGGAAAGCATCACCAACATACCACCAAATGTTCTGTACTATCTCGTTCGTCTCTCAAGAACGCTGGCAGACCTAAAATGTATCTTCCAAAGCTTCAATTCCAATCGCACAAATGACATTTGTGAGGCAGCTTATGTCGGTAGACATCACACCAAATAGCATTTGTGAACGCTATATTTGAGAAACGCGCTGAACGTCTTGCTGTCGCAAAAAGTACGACGAATTTCAGCTCCAAGAGAGCGATCAAACAAAGAAGGCACATGAGTGTGTTTTTGGTAGCGCTTGATAAAGTTGCGCTGCCAAGGGCAATACGTGATTCCGTCGACCCAATGCTTCTTGTGGTCCATTTTAGTGACAGGATGGTTATGGGAGTTTTTTGTCGTAGGCAATAAGACCTTGTAGCGATTTAGTATTGGGCGATCTCTTCCCCATCGCTTCTGCTAGGAGCCCGAAATAAGAGTTCGAGGAAACCCTAAAGTAGTTAGCGAGTGATCACTCGGAGAAATGATGATGCGGGGCTATCGATAAGCACGTCATTTATTCACATTTTGTTTCCACGCTCTTGACTCATAAAGTAGTTTATCGATGTCTTCATATACCGCCGTCGCTCAACCAATGTTCACTGTCATCGCAAAATCAAGTGAATTATGGTTGGACCTCGTAACTGGCTAGCCTAGGTCCACAATGGACAGACAGTCCCCGATCTCCAATGGCCAGCTGAACGGCACTCACCCTCAAAGACTCCGTCGGTGTTCCCCAATCAGTCTACGCATCCAGCGAACATGTGCTAAATCCCGTAGAGAAAGCCTCCGGCCAGCCCGAGAACCCGTTTGCCTCCTTGATACCGGATCAACAAATCGCCATCGTACCTTCCTTCACCCTTGAGTCAGGATTCGTATTGCACAATGTACCTGTCGCGTACAGCACCCGGGGAAAGCTCTCCGAGAATGGCGACAACGCTATGGTCATATGCCATGCACTGTCTGGGAGTGCAGACGTTAGTGACTGGTGGGGTCCTTTGATCGGTGGTGCAGGACGTGCCTTCGACGTGACCAGGTTTTTCATCGTCTGTCTGAATAGCCTGGGAAGCCCATATGGGACCGCAAGTCCGGTGACAAATATCGATGGGAACCCACAGCTTGGCCATTATGGCCCAGAATTCCCACTTACAACGATAAGAGACGATGTGAAGTAAGTCCATCTTACACGACGTATTTCTCAATACTGACCGGGCGATAGTCTACATAAAATCATACTCGATGATCTCGGTGTGAAGCAGATCGCGTCTGTTGTTGGCGGGTCTATGGGAGGGATGCTTACACTCGAGTATGCTTACTTCGGCCCTGAGTATGTGCGCACAATAGTACCCATAGCAACTTCGAGTCAGCACAGCGCGTGGGGCATTAGCTGGGGCGAGGCACAGCGTCAAAGCATCTATTGTGATCCAAAGTATGCGGATGGCTACTATACTGCTAAAGACACGCCAACGGCAGGACTCGGAGCGGCTCGTATGGCGGCTTTATTGACCTACCGCAGCAGGGATTCTTTTGAGTCTAGATTCGGGCGAAAAATGCCAGATTCCCCACGGAGACAGGCCGTCGGCGAGGGTCAGCGTCCATCGACCCCTTCAAATGAGCATTGGATTGTACACAATGAAGGCCACAGAAATGCTGGAAACTCGCGGACACCCGGAACCCCAGGGGCAACGCCGCCAGCAGTATCCGAGACAAATTCTCTAGCAACGGCCACTGGTGAATCGACCCAGTTCATGGACCCACAATTCCACGGTACAACCACTTTCGAGGCTCCTAACATAATCAACGCTCCATCGGAGCGTACGCGAGCTACGACCTCCTTTTCAGCCCAGTCATACCTGAGACATCAGGGCCAAAAATTTGTGAAGCGATTCGACAGTAATTGCTACATTGCTATTACTCGAAAGTTGGACACGCACGATGTTTCGCGACATCGTGTTCCTTCCGGTACGCCTAACGCTATAGCTGTTGCTCTTTCCCAGATCAAACAGCCCATACTTGTGCTTGGCATAGAAAGTGATGGACTTTTCACATATCCGGAGCAGCAGGAAATTGCAGCATCAATCCCAGACTCGCGACTGCGAACCATCGTCAGTCCGGAAGGTCATGATGCTTTCCTCCTGGAGTTTCAGCAGGTCAATACGTATATCCTGGACTTCTTCCGAGAGGTCTTGCCAGAGATTATGCAGCGGCCTGAAGTGACATCGGATGGAGATGATGGTACAAATTCCGATAACGTCGGCACTGTGGCCAAGAGTAGCACTGTTGGTGAAGCTGAGGTCGGCGATATCACGGCTTGGTAGCGAAGTGATCGTACCTGGCGATGCAGCTCATGGTCCATATGGTCGGAGTCTCTCTGGGTAGGCTTCCGCCTCGTTGGCTTGTCCCGAGCATATTCCGGATCTGAGATGTGCGCTCTCGCCATCTGTAAGGTATTTGATGGTTTTTTCTTTCACTCTGCTCTTGCTCGCTCATACAGACAAATTAGCGGGCGACTAGCACCAGCGTCATCAGGTGTTAAGGCAATCCATATGGTATCTTATCGAGAAGTATCGGAGGGAAGCTCCGCTCTGGACTCGGTCTCATCACATGTAAACCTCGACGCAATGTCAAGTTCCCATACAGGTGGGCCTTTTGAACCAGCTCTTCCGCACTGTTCCTTCTACCAGCGGCCCTAGCAGTTGACGATCAGATTCATCGCTGGTGACACCCATTGAGCCGTTGCGTTACACAAGATCCGTGAATATCTATTCGCAGATTTCAATTTCCATCGCCATGGTGTGGTCATCGAGATATCATTGCTGTGTTACGGACCCACTGGGACCGGTAATTTTTGTGGCGAGGCGCCGCAAAGGCTACACAATGCTTCTTTCATTACTTATCCGTGACATATAGTAGCGACATCACACGCCCCTAATGCTCCTTTCGTTACTTATCTGTGACATATATTAGCGGCATCACACGCTCAAGTCATGGACATGGCTCTCTTTCAGCGGTAAGGGAGTATTTACCTTCCTCATATAAGTCATCGTGTAACCTTTGGTCTGATGAATTTCTCTGTGGATCTGGTTCTTCATAGCAAGAGTCAATGTCCTCTGTAGGTCCTGCTATAAGTTTCCCGAGGCTTGAATATTTCCTTTCTGAAATTCTACCATTATCCTATGCTGCCATTCCGCTGCACTGCTGTACACTATTGTCCTGCGGCTGAACAGCAGATTAAGAGTACTGTATCCAAGCCTAAAATGGCTTCTTGCACTTCAGATATGGCAGACGTTCGAAATCCCAAGAATTGTCAGATACTCTTGATGGACAAAGCGAGAGCTTCTGCTTCTTTCGATTCTCGGCAGCTGACGTACTTCCTGTGGGAAGGGTAAGTAACATTGTTCCACAGAGCTGAAGTTCACGGCTGTGAGCTGACTAGATAGCAGTAAAGAAGCTACAGAACGGCGCGAAGAGGCCTTCGCCCGCGTCGAAGATGCACTCGGTCTCTCCGACACCAACAAACTCCCTAAAGCGTACGCCAACCAAAGCCGTGAAGCCATCTATCTTCATGGTCTTGAGTTCGGTAAGGTTCTCATGGAGGAAGAGATCAACCACCGCCACGGCATCTTTGACTCGCACACCCATAAATACGACATGATCATTTCCTCTCCATTCGGCCACAATCCGTTAATGTTCGGCGCTACACTCCGCCTGCAAACCAGCCCGGAGCAACGAGCCTACTGGGTGCCCCTCATGGACTCTGGCCAAATCATCGGCACATACGCCCAAACCGAGCTCGGCCACGGAACCTTCGTCCGCGGCCTCGAAACCACATCGACATTCGACCCCAAGACCGACGAGTTCATTATACACTCGCCCACCCTCACCAGCGCCAAATACTGGCCCAGCGCTCTCGGCTTCACCGCCACTCATGGCATCATCATGGCCAAGCTCATCCTCTCGGGCAAGAATCACGGCGTCCACCCCTTCATCGTGCCGCTCCGCTCTCCCTCGACAGGCAAGAATCTCCCTGGCATCGAAACCGGCGACATCGGCCTGAAGATGGGCTTTAACAGCACAGACATGGGCTACGCCGTCTTCACACACGTCCGCATCCCACGCACAAACATGCTCATGGGCAACGCGCAGGTCCACCGCGACGGCACATATACCAAAGGCGCACACGACAAACTATCCTACAGCACCCTAATGTACACCCGCGACCGCATCGTCCACTCCATGGCATTCCAGCTCGCCCAAGCTGTTGTCATCGCATCCCGGTACTCCATCGTCCGCGAACAAGGCGTCGGCGTTGCCACAGACACCACGCAGGAACTCCCCATCATCGCCTACAAATCGCAACACTACCGCATCCTGACCCTCATGTCCCAGTCCTACGCCCTCGTCTTCGCCGCCAAGGCCTGCACAACCATCTACCAAGACGTCGTCGCCCGCCAGGCTCAGGGCGACCACAGCACCCTCCCCCACGGCTACGCCGTCACCGCCGCGCTGAAGGCCTACGCCACGCAGATGGCGTTCGACGGCGCGGAGGACGCGCGCAAATGTACGGGGGGGTATGGCTACTCCGTGCTCTCCGGCTTCCCAGCCATTGTCGGCACGCTGGCGCCGATGCCGACTCTCGAGGGGGAGAACTACGTCATGTACCAGCAGACGGCACGATACCTCATGAAAGCCGCCCGCGCTGCCAATTCAGGGCTTGGGTCCGAGCTCCACGAGGGCGTGGCCTACCTCGCTGCGCCGCTGCAAGCATCGTGCTCGCTTGTAGGCGCAGAGTTCCTGGATGCGGAGGAGCAGGTGGAGATGTTCCGCCATCGGGCTTCGAGGCTGGTATTTCATGCTTTCTCTCTGCTGGAGCACGTGCAGCGGAAGGAGAAGCTGAAGTACCCGCTCGCTTGGAACAAACACATGCTCCCCCTCGTCCACGCCGCGCGCGCGCACATCGAGCTCTTCGTGCTGCAAGCCTTCATCGCCCAAACGGCGCTGTGTCCCGATCCCGCTTCCAAAATCGTCCTCAACGCGCTGCGCTCCCTCTTCGCGCTCACAGCCATCGAGAACCCAGCGTCGCTTGGTGCGTTGGGGTTCTTCGAGGATGGATATATCTCGTTTGCACAATTACAGGATGTGAGGGTGCAGGTCGATGGGCTGTTGGAGAAGCTGATGCCGGAGGTTGTGGGGCTGGGGGATGCGTGGGGTTTCTCGGATGCGTGTTTGGGGAGTGCGTTGGGGATGAGGGATGGGGATGTTTATGGGAGGTTGATGGGGTGGACGAGGCAGTTGCCGATGAATGTGGGGGCTAGGGAGGAAGGGGGGGTGCAGAGGAGTGGGTGGGAGGGGGTGGTTAGGCCGTGGTTGAGGAGTCGGCTTTGAGGAAGGGAGGGTGGTGCTGGGGGTTGGAGAATGGGCTAAGTGTGTTTGTGTGGGTTTGATTGGGATAGAGGAGTGGTTCGAGAGATGGTAGGTATAGGATTTAGGGATTAAGATTTTGTGTCAAGGAAGAGTGTGGAGATGGATGATGTATGGTTCAATGTACAATAGCGAGTGCTGTTGCAGATATAGCTTGGCTGAACCGACGATTGCATATGCGAACCTTAAGCTTATAAAGCCGAGTGTTCGAGAAATCTACAGCTTCAAATACCTTCGTGTTTCAAGGCTTCAGCTGCGAGGTTTCGAGATTGAGGCGAAATAAGGCGTGGTTGCACAGCATCTACTCCGCCCCATCGCAATTAAAGAAAATCCCTACTTATCGGCATCAAACACCAAATCTTTCATCTAAATGTCGATGGTCTATACGAAAGTCGGAACACCCAATGTCGTCGATGTCGTCGAGTTTCGTACCGACCACAATGATGCTTAGCTCGTCATCGGCACACATTGTGCCAACTGCTACTGACACATTTCCTCGGAACACTATGCCTACCAGCATCTCGTATGCTAAGCCTCCTATACCTACTACTTTGCCACAGGTTATCTCTCCCCCCAACGGTTTACCTTCTCAACCCCAAAACACCACGCTAGTACAGATTGGATTTTCTTACGCTCTGAACTACCCTGACGTGTTGGCCAACAATGTCACGCAGAGGCAGATATTCTCGTATATCTCTCAGGGTATTGCCTTCGGCATGTCTCTGGATGTCGTCCAAATCACTATGCAATCCCTTCGAGCTTACGACACCACCAAGTCCTTAGCATACGTCACCACACTTGCATGTTTCTACCTTCCCTCGAGTAATGTCAGCTCGCTCCAGTCCCAGCTCGAGATCTCGAAGACTCGGAATGCGAACACCCCTTTGTATGATAATCCTGATCCCTCGACTAACTCCATGATGGCCTTGATCAATCCTGGAATCCCCGTCACAGCAGGGGCGATACTTAGCTCTAGCCTGATTTCTGCAACTACTTCGACTTCCGCTGCCCCTCCGACTTCTGCAACTGCTCCGACCCTAACACCGAAAACATCTCTCGCCGGCCTAAGCTCAGGCTCAAGAATCAGCATCGGTGTCATGGTCCCAGTAGCCATGATCGCGATCTTCTTGCTCGGGCTACTCTTCTGGCGAAGGGACGGAAATCATCATGTCACAACGCTGACAAACTAAAACCAACGGCTGAAGAAAAGGATACTGATAGCAGAATCTATGAGTTGGCAGCGAGTACGAAAAGGTTCGAGTTGCAAGAAGGAAAGCATGAACACGAATTACCGGCAGCAGAACGAGAGCTACGAGAGCTGCAGGGTGATTCACGGCGCAGACAGGAGTTGCGTGGCTTGGAGTGTGTCCAGGAACTTGATGCTGGTGCTGGCGATTAGATGTGTACGTGTACCGATAGAGGAGATTGAGGGTCTGACAACTGTCTGGCCATGGTCCCTGTTCTTAAGGTAGCATGGTGAATGTATATGTGTTTGGTTACAATATGGCTCGCGCTTTTGTGGATATCGCTTGGCTGGATCAATAGTTGCATGTGCATGCTTGTGGAGAGCGGGCGATAGAGAGAACTACAGGACCTTGCTTCAACGCTTCGACGGCTGGCTTGGGGGCCAGGCTTATCGTTCCAGGAGCCCTCTGATCAGGCCAATCGCCAGAAGCCGCAATCAGCGCTCTAGGTCCAGGTCCGGCGGCGGCGACGGATGGGTTGCTATATCTTTAGTTGACGTGTGGTCGCCATGAGCAGGAACTAGTCGTGATGACGAATGAAGCCAAGAGAAGTCTGCTATAGGCGTTCTCCACTACGGAGGCCTTGCTTCTGTCCTTTGCAGCGTCAGACCATCGGATTACGGCGTCCGGCGCGCAGTGCCTCTCGCCGTCGTCGTTTTGTCGCTTCTAGAAAAAGGAGGATCTTTGACGTGGTTCATCTTGCACGGAAATGTAAGAAAAATAGGTTTTCCCCTTCGGAGGTTACCTCTTGGTGTCAGGCGCGGTTTGAGGTCTAGCGATCTTGCAATACTTCGCATCTGAGATGCAGATCGGTCATCTGCCATGGCTTAGCTGTGCGAAGCTGAGCTTTTCTTCGAGTAGCGAAATAATGCCGCTGCTCCTCGTTATCTCCATGTTTCGTTGAGAGTACTGAAATAGTAATAGAACCACATGGATCATCGGCCGCAAGTCATGTTCTGTATGCTCGAGATGGCCGTCGATTTATCTTCAAGACCAGCGTTGAGCCGACGAACGTTGAAGTTATTGAGCAGAAACTTAGTAGTCGAAAGCAAATGCGCGGAGACACTTTCGAAGGCTTGACTTTGAACGGATCCCATGCCAGTTCTTGACCATCGATTCATGTATACTTCCTCTTGGAATCTTCGGTTGATTCTTAGCTAGCAACCAGAGTGCGCGATCTTCTGATGATTGAATTCCAGATCTGCAGCCAGCTTTTCAAATCAGTATGAGTGGAAAGTTTGTTGAAACTTAGTGGACCGACCGACGACGTACCCATGGCCATGATGAGCGCTCACAAGAGCAAGCTAATGAACTTGGAAATCAATTTTGGAGATATTCTACATTAAGGCATGGTGAATTACGCAACAAGAGAAGGATATCCAGCTCTCACAGTTCTTCCTGCTGATCTCGTGGTTTGGCTTGTAAGAATGTAAGATAGACAAAAGGAAAGCTGAGTAACCTACTATCTCTTTGAGTGGCGGAGTATCGACTCTATCCACCAATCGATCGGATCGAACTTGCGCTTAGACAAGCGTGCGAAGCCTGCAAAGGACCTTGTGGAAATCATCTTGTTGGCATCGATTCCAGACTCTTTGGCATTGTTAGCAAGGTAGGGTACAGCTTTGAGGTCGTCTTCCACCGCGGTGGGGAACCGTGCTCAGGAGCCAGTATATATTCGACACTCACGGACACAGCTTCTACGTTTTGCGATATGGCAGAAGCCCAGCACCCACGAAACGTAGCCGTTCCTCAGGGGAAGCCGCCGCCCCCATGAAAGTTAACAATGACCAGGAACCTCTTGCCATTCATACGCTGCTCGTAGTCTTCGGTACCCGAGCTGCTTTCAGTTGCTGTGGTATTGTTGACGGGCCGTATGAGTTGTGGTATCGCAGGTCTTAGGGTGGGAAGTCTATGTATCCAGGTACCAACTTTGCCCAGTAGCCTCCACCAAGAGGCCTGAAAGTGGAGACTCGTTCGACCACCAGACATGTCTAGATTCATAAGCGGAGAAGTCGGGGCTGAACATAATGATGGATAATTCGGAGAGATGTGGGTAGACTTTGAATCTGTCCAGTGACTACCGTTCTCCGATCCCAAACCTCAAATTTATACCCTGAAACAACTATGGCGTCGATGCAAAGATATTACGGATTTGCTGATACCATGCTTCTGGCTAAGGTACGCCCTGCATGACTCGATGATAGGATGTGATAATGCGGCTTGTCGGGGCAAGTACTTGTAGTGCTATTGATGTGCGACGATCGTTTGCAAGGAATCGATGGATGGTCAAGATGTCTCGGAAGTGAAGTGAAAGATTGATAGTCCTCAAGCCATCGAGGCTGTTTTCCGATTGGGTTGATAGAGAACATGTGGATTCCACAATCCGCATTCTGGGACCAGCGGGTACCTGAATTGAGAAGCACGTTGCTCTGACGTTTCGTGAGACTCATTTTCCTGTGTTGACACCCTTGACAAACCTAAGCTCTCCTACCGAGATCACTAGCATTTCTCTCCAATTTCTATCTCTCCGGCAGCTTTCTGAGACCAAGGAATGAAGAATGCACTAAGATCCAAGAGAATTCTCTCCCCGCCAAGAGGCACCTTTCCTTGTTCGTCGACGGGCACGGCCCGGCAAACCTAACGCACCTCAAGCTCCAACAGCCGTACGATGACTAGCTCACCAACACCGACAGCACGCCTCTTAGCAAGGATCAGAAGAGAAAGCATGAGAACCGAGAAAGTCACGAAGCCCGTATCGAGGACAATGAGAAGAAAAAGCACTTTATCCGTTGTGGTAAAGCGCAGGAGCACGAAAAGGCCTGGCACGATGGGCCCAACAGCATCAATTAGTGTTATGGCGACCTCCCCTTTAGTCCAGTCGACACAGTGGAAGAGCGAAGAGTGCTGCGACTTGACCCAAACCACCGCCCACTGTGGGAACGAACCCACGCCTGCATACACGCAGTGTGCAAAATAAGCGCCTAGCTGGCCTACATCGTCTTTTATCAACAACTGGTCACGATCCAAGGCGTGTTGTCGCATGAAGAGGGGGTGAATCCTAGCATATGGTGCAATGGGCACAAAGCATCGTGGCTGGGTCGATAGTGATTGTGAAAGGTCACGTACAAAAGCTTAGATCGCCCATCAAAAGCTGCTCCATGCATGACCACGAAATCGTCGTGCGAGAATTACACGTCATCCGCTGAAGATCGCATTCGGTGCCGTTCACCGCCTATGAGGATGATATCGCAAAAGAACGGGAAGTTACGGAAGGTCTAGAAGCCTTCTATATTCCAGATCGGCTTTGTCTGGCGCATCGCACGATCGATCTGTAGACAAGTACATCGCAAGCTAGTTTCCATGTCAATTTGGATTCCATTGTGAACGATCACTCGGACTTCTTGAGTGAGCACACATACAGTCCTGTTTTGCAGAACCCAGCAACTAGCGATGGAGTATAAGAAGGGGAAATACCCAGACTTCGCAGCCTATGAATACCTCTAATTTGTCTTATTGCGACACGTCAAAAGACGAGCTTTCCGACAATTTTAACTCACGCCACATTCCCGCAGCGCAAGCAGCAAGCCTCGAATTGTAATCCGGGTCTGAAGCCTTGATCTGAAGGTTAGGATCTTGACCGATCTCATCAAGATACTTTACATAACACAAGCAATACTTCTATATCTATTCGTGCTTTTGTCATTATAATTATCTCTTCCTTCTCGATATATCATTCTGTCAAGATTAAAGGTGGCCCATCCCAGCTTCAAATGTACTTCAACCAACGTTGCAATCATATTGATTTCTAACATCAAGGGTGGTCTGATGACCACGTTTGACAGCTCGTATGAGCTGGGCGTGGCCTGATTCAATTTCTATAATCCGTAGAAGAAGTTGTTCGAAATGTCTGGCGCAAGAACAAAAAACACATATCGTAGAACGTCATGCTCGCCCTCTCCGTCCTCTAACTACCGTATAAGTAATTATATGGACTTGTGGTATGCTTCATTGATGAATGGCTGACAGGGAAACACTATTGGGAAGAGAATGAATCTTGGGTCTCAATGGTCGACCTAATTACGCTTCTCCGATTCTATGGAATGGTAACTACTGTCCTGACAGAAAATGTCTTCGAAACAAACGCCAAGAGGAGAGGTTCATAAAAGGCATGACGGCTACAGTGATCCAGTCATCAAGTCTGCGCGCTCTAGTTAACGTGGGCCTTTCATTGAATTCTTCATCACAGCCTCGATGACAGTCAAGCATAATTAATCGCGTCTTCGCAAAGTACTGCACCAGATAGACAAACCACGCGCATTTTAGGCCTCGGATAACTCGTTCGCCTGTTGTCGGTCTCAACCGACAACAGGCGAATAACCATCAGATTCAACAGCTATGAAATAAGATTGTTATTGAATCGTTGCGAAGACACATCGCTATCACCACACACCCATTCATTATTTACGATATTGAGTAGAGAGTCGCCAGTGCGCTTTCGCCGCCCCCAGCCAACGAGAAGGCGTCCACAGTTTTCAAGCGTGCGCGACAACAACCTGGTCCGGCAAGTTAAAGTGATATGCACGGGCTCCCTCGCTTGTCATTGAGGTTTCTCCGGCATGGATATCATGTGTTCTATGGCTAATCTTGCTACAGTACTGCTAAGCACTCGCACAAGGACCCGCAGCGGCACTAAGGGTACATTGGATGGTGCCCACTTGTGGCTCTCATCGTTGGGGTCATGATTCCAATGATGTCGCTGTCGATACATGCATCTTTTTTCCCAACGTGGCGGAAGCGCGCTAAGCTCTTCGGCTGGCTACTGTCCCGAAACAACGGGCAGCCCCCATGGACGCCATATGATCTGGAGCCAGAATTGCATGCAGAAGAGATTGTGTCCCTAAGCTCAATGATGAGGACTCCCAGGTGGCATGAGATGTCGTCCGACGTCTTGCGACATGAATTATAAAACGGTGGTCGAGATAGGTTTCCGGCGAAGAGCAAGCATGCAATTTCGATCGGTATCCCCAGACAAGAACTTTGTGGCGTGGAGACGAGTTGTGAGATGTGTGCGTGAAAGACTACTGCTACCGTTACTGAATCTGCATTGAAGGGCATGGATTACCTCTGGAATACTAAACGCCTTAACTCATCACACCCTTTTGGCGCCTCTAGATATGGGTTCTTCACCTCCACTTTGTCGTTCTCTGAACCCTAACTTAGACCGTGCCAGTGCAGGAAGTATTGATATATGTTTCGAGCCACGATCTTCGGGGCGCTTACTGGAAACAGCACCGATGACGCTTTTCAAGTCTCGGTCAATTGACCACTACTCGTCACTCTGCAGGCACGAATGGTCGGAGATACGTGCTTTGAATGAAGATTTCATGATGGGACACGCAGCAAAAGAAGAAACAGACTTCGTAATTCTCATTCTTTTGAGTATGATGAACGATGGCGAGGAATGTCCTTCCTCATCGCACCTCGGCACTACAATGAGTTATTCTTGCAGAGATCACCAATACCGCAAAGAGTGAAAAGGCCGTACCTCTGCACCCACAGTCAGCTACGCTGCTCTATGCCCCGGTCGGTTATTCTCCACGCAATCTCAATCAATGCCTTACTCTGCAGGACCTCTCTTCTGCGCTCCGACATTGCTTGTGTCGGACAAATGCCAAAGCAGAAATGCAGCAACATCCTGCCACCAGAGGAGGCAATGCTACAATCCAAAATGATGAAGCCGATTCAGAAGTCACCGAATCATCAATGGATCAATCTTAGGTCTTAAGGAAAGGCTTTTACAGGCTACAGCAGTGAAACTCTGCACTCGTCGTTCGAGATACTAGCTTACCGTCAATCCACTGCACACTCGAATGGCGCAGGTCAGTCAACGCAGTCAGAGCCAGCCTTTAAGCTTACAAAATATCACAACATAAATAGTACTATAGTCAATAAACTTGCTTCAGAGGAATCGGAGACAACCAGGGCAGTCACACACGATTCGGGTCCGATAGTTTCCGAGAACTATCATCTGTGAAGGCAGTCAATTTAGGTCCCCCCCCCCCCCCACCTTTCTGGTAACATTTGCCCCCTTTTCGGTATTTGCCCCACCCGGGGAACATGCCCGTTTCATGCACCAAAACCTAGCATTTCCAAGGTTTATTACAACCACCTTTCTCCGTTTAGAGATTCTGTCTTTCATCAGACCTGCAATTCGCAAGAAATACCACCTGAGAAAGCACCGGTTTCTGGTTCAGATTCATACATTGTTCAATTATCTTTATCTAGTTTAACAATTTTCCAAAGCCTATCCAAATGTCGGACCAAGTATCTAGTTCGACGTCATTCGACCTTCGATCCGAGCTCCGTACCGCACGAAATACTATTCGGAAAAACATCAATTCCGGCTCAGACATGGACATTGTCTCTTGTCTTTTTGTCGCCGTCGTCTATTATATACTGATATCGAAGTCGATTCGCTGTCGACGAAGTTATCGTTCTTCTCAAAGATGGTCACCATGGTCGTCTTCGTCTCAGATCTTCAGTAGAGCATTTGCGTCTTGTTCGATGTTTACAATTTCTTTCGCAAATAGTCTGATGGTATTCTTTACTTCTGCTACGGCGAAGAATATAAAGGCCGTGGAGATGTAGATATATGAACATGACAAAGATATTTACGAAATCTTTTCACGAGATCATCTCAAGATCGATCCGGTCCGGAGTGCCTTGAGACCCGGGGAGAAGAGTGCAGAGACCGAAGAGAGAAACAAACATTACCAGAAAGAGGGAGGCCCAGAATGATTGCCTTCAAGAAAGCAAAGCCCGTTCACACCACATCGCTTCTCTTTCTTCCTACACCCGCCGCAGGTGTATTCTCAGAGGGAGCTATGCTTTTCCATAAAGAAATAGTCCCTGGTGAATTCATCACCACGCTTTAGCTGTCTTAGCGGCTACAGGATCCTGCTACTGCGCTCACAAATCGGCAAGACACTGACAAAAAGCTAGATCATGCTCCGAAGCAGCGAAGACCCTCCAAGGTATGCACCACCTCCCTCCTACCCTTCATCCCAACAGCGCTATTGCGATCTTCAAACGGCGTTTCTACGTTTGCAATCCTACTGCATTTCCGCCCCTTCTCCCGCCACTCCCCACATCCCTTAGGTATATCCTATCCCCATCCCTCCCCCCCCTCTACCACAACCCCCCCCGACCCAACTCAAAACCAACATCAAGAAAATCCCCAAAACGACCAGCACAGCCAGTCGAACCCCGCTCCAAGTAGAGTGTCGTTCTTGCTCATCCTAAAATATCTAAAATAACGCTGACAGAAACCACAGAGAACGTTTGAAACAGTGGTGTATATTTTGGGTTTTATGTTGCGGCTCGTTGGAGAGTTGATACTGGTAGCTTTGTTAGTTTGTTAGAGCTGAGAAGGGAGGCTGGGAAGTGATGTGTGAATTCTGGCTATCCTAGAGAACGATGGGGGAGATGGGGGGTGGTTAAGGGGAGGGGGAGATGGGGGGATGGTTGGGATAGCAAAAGCTGGGGTGTCAACATTGATGTAGCAGCTCACGTTAGAAATTCCGATGTAGCATAAGCCTACCATATCAGATATAAATCCAACGGAATTGGCATAGCGAGTGGAAGCCCCCCTAGCGTCCCATCTCATGAAGCCGGGCTCTGACGCTGGCGCTGCTCATTCGCTACTGAGATAAAAATTCATCATGGTGTCCTTAGTAAGCACTATGTCTTCGAGCAGCTAGATGGAAGCCCGTTCTGAGATGCCATATCCCGATATAGCGGATATGCCAGCTTCGCGACAGACATGCAGTCCATGCACCCAGGGCGGTCCTAACACCTAGCTGCTTGATCCTACAATCTGTTTACCCTACAAGCAGAAAGGATTCTTATCTTGAGGAGCCTCCTGTAAGCCTCAAGCATCATATTTTCTCTCCACCTTGAACTCCCATCCCCCATTATATGGCGTCCATCCCGAAGCACACTCTGGCGCTTCTGTTTACCTCTCCCTTCCTTCCATCCTCCATGCTCATCCCAGCGCCAGTGGTTTCAGTCGCTGTACCCCGACAGCACAACATGCGTCCGTCTCCGGCCGAGATCCTGACCCAGCGCCTCTGTTCGTAATGCATGTACCGACGAACTGCTCCCAGGAAGCGAGCAGGGTGGTCACGGTATGCAGAAATAAATTTATTGCAACCACAAGCGATTCTTCTCACTGGTATCACACAGACTGCTGACCTTCACTCTTCAATAACAGCATCAGGCCATAGACCGCCAGAATGTCGCAGCTGAGTGATCTTTGCAGCAGTCACTCATTTTCCATGCAAGTAATCTAGGTTTTTGGAGAGGAAAGCAAGCGCTATAGGGTCTATATGTAGCGGTCTTGGGAGTGATGAAGGGCGGAAAAACAGTTCTTGCGAGGTTGTTTGCTTGTGTAAAAGATGTGCACAACCGAGGAAATCGACACAGAATGTGGTCTGACCGATCTGTAGAGCTTGTCCCTTGCTACAACTTGAAGGTAACTGCCATCGAGATATGAGCGACAAGTGCAGTGCCAAGGTTCGTCGATACATTAAAGGGTAGAGAAGATTAACGAGGTAAAAGAAATGGAGTCCTTCTATTCTGTGTTCAATGATGCTATTCCCACTAATGTGTGGAGATTAGATAGACACTTGGGCGTTTCCCATGCGCCGGCAAGAATGGGTTTCTTTCTTCTTGCACTGGCATACATTAAACCTGCCCCGAAAGAAATGGCTCCTGGAAAGTGAATCTTGCCGGACTCTGCTACAGCAATCTGTTTCTAAAGTAATACCGTTCCAATTCTCGGACCAAAGTAAGCGTGAGCAAGCAATGATTCATCCTTTTGTGTCGAAGACGTGTGCTCGAGTTATCAGAAATACATGAATCTAGTTGGGGCAGTGCTTTCAGTCATTCATCTTGGACCTCCGTAGCGTTCGTATATGTTGCATACAGTACTTGCTCTGTTGCTGCTCTTTGCAATCTGTATAGTGTAACTGTAGGTGTGACTCTTGGTTGTCGCCAAGACTCTCACGTCACGTGATTTACCTTCCCGCCTGGGTACTTCAGACCTCAAATCTATGAATATCAATTCTTTACCGGTCTCCTGTACCTAAGCCTTTCGATGGAAGTGGTATGCTCGGCCTTACAGAACAGCTTGACTTGGAGCTGACGACAATTGTAGTCGTCTCGCCAGGTGCAGTTCTGGCCAGTTTCTCATATGTGATTGTCGGTGCGGAGGCTCAAGTCCCGTGACGTATCTCCTTTAGTGTCTCGTACTGAGGCTTCTAGCCTTTAGTAGCGCCGGGGAACTGCTGCAGACAAAGCCGGCTTTAGCAGGGCAAACCATGCGAGAATCCTTCGAGAACAAGCGCTGCTTTTAGCACTCATCGCCTTGGCTGAATTTGGGTGCGTGATTGGTTCAGCCACGCTTTTGTGCGATCCTCATCCTAGGCTAGATATGTAACAGGTCGCGAAAAAAGATGCCTTCCTGGCCAAGCATAAAGTAGACGGTAGCCTTGACCTTGTGATCGTGACGCTGCAGCCTAGAATTACGACGCCGCCGCCACCACTCACGCAAGCCAAGAAGGAACGTTGCACACCGTGTCGGCTCAGCTTTGGCGAGCCGTTCAGATCGCGTTCACAGGCGCATGGGTGCCTTTGAAAACGCCGGAGCCATGCGTCGCGGACCCTGTGTGGAGCAAAGTTCAAGTTTGGGACCGCACTTGTCTTCTTGTGGCATGGTGGGAGTCGGCTCCTCTGTCAGCCCATGCAAATTGAGCCACATTAATTTGCCGGTACAGCGCTTGAAGGTTTGGGTCGTGTGGGCCGTTTGAAGTTTGATGTGTCTCCTTTTCGGCTGCGTCTCCGACTTCAGTGCGGTCATCGCCTGTCCATTTGTTCTTCGTGCTTTGGCCCTCTCAAGCTTTCGTTCAGCAATTTCTGTGTTGTATGCAGATCAAAAAGCGAAATATCACAAGATATAGAATCCTCGAACGTACATTGGTCAACCCAGCTGTTTCCTTCACCACTCAGACAAAGAGTTATTAGCTCACTTTTCCCGACAGATCCACGCTTGCCAGGGAGGGGACCATCGTGCTGCAGGCTGCATTCCAACGCACCTCCTTGCCGCCAAATCAACCAATAGGTATCTTCGGTCCGTCTGACTCGCATTCTTGCCTCACGACTCCTGCCAAAAACAATCACCGTACGAGATCCTTACAAACCATGATTCACCGCATCACAATCACCTCGATGCAATCCTGAACATCAACTCATCATGCCGTACAACACTCGCCGAAAATCCGTGTCTTTGGCAGCCTTGGGCATCCAAGTCCCCTCCTCTTCCCGAGCTCACCGCCCTTCTGTCTCGAAGGCTGCAGTCGCTACAGAAGCCCAACAACCACCCACAAAGAAAATAAAGCGATCGCATACATCGGATACCGCATCGCAGACCACACTTGCAAGGCCACGATCATCAACGAGCACGTCGACGTCTTCTAAATCGGTGACTTTCGCTGAGCGCCCCAAGAGCAGTGGCAGGGCCGCATACGAGCATACGCCACCACCTTCGCCAGGAGCGGTAGGGGATGCGAAGGTCGATACAGAGGGCATCCATGACGATATTGTGATCGGTGTAATCGAGCAGCTGGAGAAGACTGGAAATAGGCCGCATTTGATGAAGGAGCTGGCAGCCGTGCTGTCAACGACGAATGATGCTGTTCTGAAGTAAGTGCACCTGTGGTTATACTTTCATGAGCGTGGCGATGATCTTGATCGCTGATTCTCATCTTCAGTTCCGCAAACCCTTCCGCCCTACTGTCATCCCGTCTTGCAGCCTATCTTCGTAGACCTGGATGGTCGAAGCTCTCACCGTGCCCACTCGACAAGGAGCTCGTACCTGTACATCCGCGCAAAGTCTATTACTTCCTCACCACCCGACCTAGACAAGACATACCAGCAGACTCATCCGACATTCTTGGTGCTCCTCTAATCACTCCTCTGCTTGCTGGTGGCAAGGGGGGTAAGCGCATCATATCTCCGAGTCTCAGCAACGATAGTGTCGATGAGGATCACGAGGGAGCCGAAGATCGAAGACGTGCCGCTCTCAGTCCCAGTCCGGAGGTCGATCTCTCTGCCCACGACCTCGATGCCGCAATGGCAGATGATGACTTTACAACCCCACCGACACCCGCTGCTTCCTTCTCTGGGAGATCGAGTCTCGCAAGAGACGGGTCGAGTGGTGGCACGCCGGAAGGCCTCAGCCTTGTGCACAATCACCGGGCTGCAAGTCCTCCTCTGGAAGGCGATGAGAAGGAATTCACACAGACGGCAAGCAACATGCGCATACGCAGTATGAGCTTGGACCAGCATTCAATACGACCATCTCTAGAAACGATGAATCCTAGAATTGAAGCCGCCGTTGATGTGCAAATGGACGAGACGGAAGAGGAAAAAGCGAAAAGAAATTGTGAAGCAGCAGCAACACTATTTGGTGGACATACAGACCACATACAGTACACCAACTCCAGCATGATGAACAGCCCTTTCATGAAGGCCGTAACTGGACCATCGAGCGTGGAAAAGGAAATCAAAATGGAAGAAGCAGCTGATGTGGAGATGGAAGAGCCGACATCGATACTCGGCGATAGAGGATTTGGGACCGGGTGGGATACCAGGGAACCGGAAAACATAGGGCTAGATGAGCTAGATGATCTTCTTGGAGCTTTTTGAGGTCGGATGGAAAGGTCGGCATCGAAAATCATACCGGGCAAAGTTGACACAATAGCTCACATGAAAATGATCTCCACTGCTTGTTTACCTTAGCTATTGGTGTTCTTAGTGCAAGGGCGTATCACTGGAGAGGAGAACCTACCATGATTCGAGTAGAGACCCAGGGAACGACAGCCCGATGGCAATCTCGAGCTCCAAGCCTGAGGGTTCTGCTAGAATGCGATATTGCCCAACTATTAATCGACCGAGAATGCGTTTTCCCCGGCGGTCTGCGGCTGACAGGTCATGTATGATTGTCCTGAAATGGAGCTTTTCAGTGCCCCAACTTGCCTGGTTCTACTCTGAGCAGACCAAGACACACTCCAGAAATCTCTTGTTTGCACTATTACCGAATTTGTTGTTGCAAAATGTAAGCATTGGTGCAGCTGTGTGTCCACTGGATATAAAGGCGATAGACACTAGGTTTGAAAGGGCTAGCGTCAGGCAAGCGCGATCAACTTTGTCCATCACTTCATTCTTCTTTTTGGCCTTTCTATTATCTACAACCAAGGGACATCTCCTGATTCAGGTTCGCCTCATCTTGTACTACCTGGTCGCACTATCTTGCCGTCTAGGCTTCCCAAACAGAAACGCTGGTCATCCTTCCCCGGCTATCAATCACCAATCCAGAGCCTTGTTGCCATCCAGGATTATTAGGATCCAGCACGATGGCAGCTGCCGATGTCTCCTCCACGCGCCTCTATCTTGGAAATCTCCCGGGTGATGGTACGCACACTTGCATTCCAACCTTTGCCTTCCTTCCCTGGATGTACTGCCCATGTTTGTGGATGTGGCTTGGGCGAACAAACTGCTACTGGAAGCCGTCGCACAACTTGGAACCATGGCACTGGCCTTGTGGATGATGGCGCATCACAATTTCTCCATCATTTCTCTAGGGGTAGACCTTGCCACGCTGTCGCTGACGTTCAATACCTTACTGCAGTCACCAAGGAAGACATCCAGGCCCACTTCTCCAAGGATGGAACTGGCAACATTACCGAGGTTAAGTTGATGAACGGCTTCGGGTTCATCGAGTACGATGATCCTCTAGATGCTAGGGACATGGTGCCTGGTAAGCTTTGCCTCCACTTGAGTATACCTATGAAACGCCGCTAATCCACTGAGCAGCCATGCGTAAGTTTTCAAAGGACCCGTCGATGCTGGAAAGTAATAACACTTGAGCCAAGACGGCTCTGATCTCAACGGGAAACGTCTGACCGTCCAATTCGCACGTGGCAATAGACCCCGCAACGAATTCGCAGGTCCGCCTCGTGCAAGCCATCCTCGTCCGAGGCGAACTCAGCACCGCATGAGTATTACAGGACTCTCGGGGGAAACCAGTTGGCAGGTTAGCTTGATCTTTCTCTCTATACATGGTTTTGGTCTCCGCCCGCGACGAGCACTTGTGACTAGCTTTCCGGCTCTTTCATGGCTCTTTTCGATATCTGGCGACCTTCACTCCCGCTCTGGTCTTCTCCTGAACGGGTCTGGTGCAGCCTGGAGAATCCTATGCACTGGAGTACCGCCTTCGAGTCTCAATACTCGCTTTTCTCTATGCAGTGAAGGGGCCAATGAAAGCTTCACTTTTCTATGGCCGCTTCATTTCGAAGAGGCTGCGCTAGACTTTCCTGTATAACCTGTGGGCTCTTTTGCGGTGGTTTCATGTCAAGCACGGCGATGGCCTGAATTACCATATTGTTCCTTCCTTGATACCTGGGCGCCGCGCAATAGACTGGACTGGACTTGGACTTACTCAGGACCACAGGATCTTAAGGATTTTGCCCGCCGAACCGGCCTGGACGTGGTATACTCCGAAGTTGGACGCGAACACGACGGCAAAGGGTAAGGATTTTGTATCGTTTGACATACCTTTGACTAATATAATTGCAGTTTCGTGGAGTTCGAAACTGCAGACGACTTGAAGATAGCCGTGGACAAACTCGACGGCACAGAATTCAAGGGTGCCAATGTCCGCTGCATCTCCGATGTATGTCGCCTTTCCGTTCTTAAATCCCTAGTTCAAGTTCTCACCGTATATAGCCTCAGGACCAGGTTCCTCACTTCAGCGGCGGCGGCGGCTATAGAGGCCCACGCTCGCGCTCTCCGCCCCGCCGTGGGTACAACAATGGCTATCCTCCCGCAGACGGTGGATATTACGGCGGCCGTCGTGATGGGCCACCTCCTCGTGGCTACAGCCCCCGTCGAGATGAATACCGTCGTAGGACCCCGCCACCGCGAGATGATTACTACTCGCGCGACCGATACCGCTCCCCACCTCCTGCTCGTGGTGGCCCGCGCGGTCCTCCTTTAGATGATCCATACCCTCCCCCACGTAGCGGCTATCCCGAGGACCGCTATGGTGCACCACCACCTCGTCGCGGCTATGAAGAACCATATGCCAACGGGTATGATCGACGTGCTAGATCGCCCCCAAGAGGCTACGGTGGGACTTACGATGAGCGCCCGCGCTATTAGTGATTGCTCCCTCGGGCTCGCCACTTCAGGGCTCGTTGCTTATCATGGCAGATATCTCCACCCCGTACCTCTCACTCCAGCTACCGAGCTGTAAGGACAAGGACGTTTACGGTAACGAGATGGGCTTGTTCGCGGTTGAAGCTCGCAATCTGTAGCAATGTGTCCCATAAACGGCTCAAGCAATGGCCAGGTTCGAGGGTTAATCTCAAAAAGGTGATGGTAACTCGATTTCGCGTGCGAGCCGATACACGCTTGTGGAATTGGCATCCACGAACCATCCTGCCGTCTACAGTGAGTGGTGTTTTAGATTGTCAAGGCATGATTCTCAGTCGATAGTTTAGCCCCTCAACCATCATTTGTGCATGCATCCCCTAGAACCGCTTCTTCGTGCTCGCTGCTTTATGCTCGCTATTCGGATTCTTCGTTCATCACGGTATGAGCCGATACCTATTCTCAAGCTTGCAACGCCTATGCAATTCTTCCTTTACAGAGTTGGTTGTAACAACGACTATATCTTCGCACCAATCTCCCCTTTCAAACGAATGCAAGAAGACTTCTCTCTTTCCCCATCCCACCCCGACAAAACTCACGACATCTCTCTCGCCAAGACTCAGCACGTTTCCCCCCCTCGTGCACCACAGAACTCAGCCCAACTCAGAACAATACATAAGCCGAACCAACCTTCTCTCCTCCGAAACCGTCGAAGTAGCCATCCTATTCCCCACGTCACTCATCCCCCTCCCTAGCACAGTAGCCTCCCAGTCCCCAACCCCTCCTCATGGGTCCCTTCTTCGATATCCCGAACCGCGATACGGGCAGCTACTACGCCCCCCTCTCCGCAGCATCTGTCGCGGTAGGTACCGAGTCTTGTGTTCGATCCGCATTTGTATGTGAGAAGGGTAGTCGATTCTATACGCCGAGTATCAAAGTGCACTTCCAACGGCGCCACTCAGTCCCCGGCGCTCTCAAAACCCATATCGTGGAGGAGATCAACCATGGACCTTCTATTGCGAAAGAGTCAAACAGTCAACCTTGAGGGCAACGGAGCAATGGGCGACATTGGAAATTGAACGGAACCAATCTGAGGAGGGCTTTTGGTCGGATAAAGTGCATGGGATAGCTGAGCTTTGAGCGGGTGGTATGTTACTCGATTTAGAGATTGAGGAGCAGGATAGTGACTGACTACTCAATCCAGTACACAGCAGCGATCGTTATCCCAATTTTCTTGGTTGGGCCATCTCTGTATCGGTCTCTCAGTCTCAATTCCAAAAACCTACTTCCTCCGCTCTCGACCAAACCCTCCCTAATACGCAACCATCTACAAACCCACCACCCCTCTCCCTCCACCCCACCCCTCACCCCCCCGCCCCACCCGCGCCAAGTCCCCAACGTCCACCCTGCTAACTCCCTGACTGCCCATCGGCGCACCCACAAACGCACCTTCATTCGTCGTCACATACAAGCTCGAGCGATCACTGTCGCCCACGCCGAAGCGAGCACTCGACGCGCTGATGATATCGCTAGAGCTTTGGTTAAAGCTTCCCGCGACCACGAGTTGCGCCCCAGTGCGTGTATCGAGTCTGAGAACGGCGTTCCGCGGGCTGGCCACGTAGGCGAAGCCCCATGGATCGAGCGCGAAGTCGTCGCATGCGATGGCTGAGGTGATTAGTGTTGCGTTGCCGGCGGCGGAGCCGTCTTGGTGGAGCTTTTTGTGGGGAGGGTGCATTCTTAGTGAGGGTTTCTCTTTCCTGAGGCCACGAAAGTGGAAGGGCAGTGAGGATTGTTGGTCGTGGGGAGAAGACTTATGGGCATTTTGTAGAAGCTCTGTGCGCCGGAGTTGCAGTAGAAGAGGGTACCGTTCTGTGTCCTGATGCCGTTGATGCCGAAGGCCGCGAAATCGGTCTTGTTCGCCGGACCTGCCATCGATGGGTCGTGGATCACGAGATCGGATTTGCCGGTATCGATGTTGAATCGCCAGACGCCTCCCAAGAGTGTATCTGCGACGAGGACGAAGTTGTCGGATGTGCGAAGACGAGTCATGCCGTTTAGCAAGAGCGCCGAGGGTATGCTGCCTATCTTCTTGACCCGGGGTGGTGTAGAGATAGTGCCATTGGGCAAGACAACGAAGTCCCGCATGTCGACCGAGTAGACGGCAAACACGCCGTCAGTGCCTTGGCCGTGGACATAGAACATGTCAGGCGCGAGCTCCGTGATGCCGACTGTGTTCTTGAGCGACGTGAAATTTTGGAGGATGACGCCTGGCCGGATATGGAGGGGATCGATATAGGAGAGAAGGGGCGCGGGAAAAGCTAGTGTTGCGAGGATCTGGCCGTTGGAGCGGAGGGCGAGGTTTTCGAAGCTGCCGCCGTTGTAGGAGAAGATCCGGGTTACGGACGCTTCTGGGGAGGCTGCTGGTGGGATGAAGGTTGGGATCGGTTGCGCTGGTACCGCAGGGGTGATGCCAGAGCTGGTTGGGGCTGCTGAAGATGTTGCAGGATTCCCTGGAATCGTCGCACTGGCGATGGATGCTACGAGTATACCGAGCACAACAGAAGCTGCTAGGAAAAAGCGATACATGTTGGGTGTAGATATGGAAATGTACGCGCGAAAGACTCTGATCTTCGAAGGCTAGGCGTTCACGAATGTCTGATTCTCGACCCGTCCTGGAGACGGACATGCCATTATATATTTACACATCTTCGCAACGGGACCAGAACAACCCAAGCATCGACGATGCAGTATTGTAAGCGCGGAACGTGGTGTCATCCGATTACTTTTTGAGTCGTTCACTTTGGAGCCTAGAGGTACACTCAGCCCATCGTCACGTGACAGCGGAAGCCCTAGGACAAAATACTTCATGCTGCAATTTGTAAGCCAAAAAGCGATGAACAGCCCGAGCACCGCCATACGACGTGTGTATACTCCGAATATCCTATTCCTAGGACGGATCAGCTGCGTCCCGGCCTCAAGAGCGACTAGCGCCCCCTGGTGAGAATCTTTCTATACGAGTCGCCATGAGCCAGAGATGGTCTTCTGAATCAAGACCATTGGCTCTCGGGCTGTTCCTCCTTTCCAGGTACTTTTCCCGTGTAGTAGTAAGAGATGGTGTAGACGCATCGCCAGGGCTGAACTAGGCTTAGATGCTACACACTGCCGATGCGTGGCAATCTTGTCGTAGAATAGAGGCGCGGCATGGTGCTGGAAAGGGCACGAAATGAGACTTGCGGGAAAGGGAGAGTGTTGCGGATGCGATTCTTTGGCAGTTCAATCTCTGATAATTATTCCTTTCTTTGGTGAAGTGTGTATGTCAAGGTAGAGCTGATCCCTCGGATTTTAAGAAATTTATCGCCGAACGGACCTCGGCTCGAGGCCGAATACAACGATGATCGTTTAAGTGGAGAGAGCTTCAATTCGAAGTCTCCTGCCGTCTGCAATGACATTCTTTTTGTTGATCTTGACCATTACTATATAACCATACTCCACTGAACATGTCCAATAACCCAGAAATCATCCTCTTCCACTACCCTTTCAGCCCCTACGCGCGAAGGGTATCTATCGCCCCAACCCCCCACCTTCTCGCACAATCTCCCTCTAATTCCTCTCCCACCAGGTAATCTGGTACCTCCAACTCCGCGGCATTCCCTTCTCGCAATGCGTGCGCCCCCCCCCCCCCCTCCTCCTCCTCCTTCTCCACCCCACATACCCGCCCTTCTCACTAACCCGCCCGTCCGCCTACCTCACTAACCCCCACCCCAGCTCCAACCCCCCACCCTGCCCCGACCCGACCTCGCCGCCCTGGGCGTCGCGTACCGCCGCATCCCCATCCTCGCCATCGGCAGGGATGTCTACCTCGACACGCGGCTCATCCTGCGCAAACTCGAACAACTGTTCCCAACAATTGGGACTCCGCTTTCGTCGCGCAACCCCAGCGCTAGAGCGCTGGAGGAGTTGCTGGAACGATGGACGATAGAGGGGGAGGTGTTTACCCTGGCGGGGAAGTTACTTCCGACGGAGCTGCCTTTGTTGCGGGGTAAGTGTTCGGGGGGAGGGTTTATGGTTTTCTGTGGTTTACCGCCTCCATGGCGATGATATTGGGGAGTTTTTTGGTTGGGATTGATTTTGGGGGTTTCGTTCTTCCTGCGCAAGAGTCTTGCTGATCCCCTAATTCTGAACAGACGAGAGGTTTCAAAAGGATAGGGAGGAGTATACGGGAAGAAGTTGGCGGATGGAGGACATGGAGAGGGGAAGGCCGGAGGCGCTGGTAGGTATGAGGGGATGCTGGGATTTGCTCGAGGATTTTTTGGGAGATGGACGAGAGTGGATTGGAGGGACCAAGGAGGTGGGGCTGGGGGATATACACGGTACGTGGGCTCGTGGATGACTGCTGAGAAACTGGTTTGTTTGCTGAATTTGGGCGACGTAGCTGTCTGGCCCTTCCATTGGCTTCGTGGCCTCAAGGGCGCGCTTCCCGAAGAGCTTTTTGGTAAGGAGCAGTATCCTAGGACGCACGCGTGGATTGAGCGCTTCTCTGCCGCCATTGCTAAGGCGAAGGCTTCGGTGCCGAAAGCGACGACTTTGAAGGGCGATGAGGCGGTGCACCTTATTGCACAAGCAGGGTTCGCAGAGGTGGAAGGCGACGTTGATGAGAACGATCCGCTTGGCTTGAAGAAGGGCCAGGAGGTGGAAGTGTGGCCGACTGACACGGGTTTCAAGCACAGAGACCGTGGGCGGCTGTTGAGTTTGACGAAGAATGAGGCTGTGATCGCTGCAAAGACGAAGGTAGGTGAAACGGAGGTCAGAATCCATGCACCAAGGGCAGGATTCGGGATTCAGGCAGTGAGAGAGAATGATGCAAAGCTGTGATTACATCAATCACAGGCGACGCTGTCTTTCTGACCATCCTCCTCTTCCTGTCCAGCCTCTCAATGAGGCTACAATTCAGTGCGTCAGGTTGCCCACTATCTGCCCCCTGAGCCTTGGAAGGTGACATGACCAATGCTTAGAGATCCTGCTTTGGATGGTTCAATAAGAAGTCATGACGTGCATTCTGATGGTCCCACATGGCCTTGTCGGACTTGAAGCTCCGATGATCCTTATCCAGCTTGCCGCTACATTTAAAGCAGTACCAACAATTGCCATGGGTATCAAACATGCCGAGAGACGAGGGTCTCTGTATGAATCTGTGGCCGTGAATGCCTCTGAGGTGCTCAATCACCTCGCCAAGATCTTGTAGGTGGTCAATCACTTCACCAAGACCTCCTAGATAGCGACCACGGCAAACGGAGTCTGTGCAGATATATGTTTGAGACATTTGGGCGCAAGACTCTCAAGCTGCACCACGTTGGCTTGGAAATTTAGAGTGCTGTGAATCCGAGGTTTGTTTCTGATGTTGGAAGAGACTTGAGGCACGTACAGTGGGTTGTAGAGGATACTCATACAAGTCCATCCGCCAGCGTCCGAAGGGCTCTAAACGCTACGCAAGCCACGAAGTCAATCTGTGGAGTTCGATTGAGGACCGGCGAATTTGATGCTATCCATTACTTGCAAGTCTTGCGCAAAGTGTGCGCAGACGGTGCTTCGCTCGTCTCTCAATTGGTGGTCGATTCCACGACAGCTGCTCTGATGGAATTTTCCATGGTCAGGGCAACTCCTCTAGGTTCAGTCCTCATCAATGTACCACCTGGGGACAGGGAAGATACCGTGATATTCCCATAGAGACCGGTTCTTACACGACCTTGCATGTGACAGATCTTCTCAATTCTTCTCCAGCGGGATTTCTTCTTCCTCGGATGTTCGTGCGCCTGGGTCCCGCCCTACCAAGGCTTTGATTCGTGCAACGGGCCAGCTGGTACCCACTTCATCAATCACTTCTTGACCACCATCCTTGCCCTCTGTCGTATCACTGTAGCGTCTTGGTCGCGCTTCAACGATGTACAGAGTTCCGAAATGTTTTCTCCTCATTCTCTCCACTACGAGTCCGCTGTCTTCAACTATTTGCTCGATGTCCCGGTTCCACCAGCAGCCCTGCTTGTCCGCTCGCTCCGCTGCCATCTTATCCAATATGTTGTTCAACCAGTCATAATAACTCCTCCCATGCTCTAACAGTAGGACTCTTCCTCGCTCTGGATGCGTTAACGTACCGAGGTGCATCAGCAGCCGGGCCGGCTCTGGCGTGGAGCAAAGCCCCATTGTTTGGAGAATCGTGTCGTAGCCTCCTGATCTTGTGACTTCTTCAATAATGCCATCTGGCAATGGCTCCAGCGCCGATCGCGTCACAAATGCCACAGGAGGTCGTGGTGACACAGGCTTGTCATACTCTGGATGGAGCCTTTTAAATTTCTTCTCTGCGAGTTCTACCATCCCCTCACTCAGATCAACAAATGTGAGACTCTTGCATTTCTTGAGCCTATAGTAATCGCTATTCCTCCCCGTTCCTGCGCTCACTTCGAGTACATGTCCCTCAGCTTCACGCGCCAGCCGCTTTCGCCATCGCCTTATGCCTGAGAATTGCTCGTAAAAGTCGACTGAGTTGTCAAATGTCTTCACGTTGGAGTTGTAACGATCGGAGACGTCAGAGTCTTGGGCTGGCAAGGATAGATCGGAGCATGGTGGTTTAGAGATAGAGGTGTAGAGGAACGAGGCTGAAGCGGAGAAGCCGAAGGCGAGGAAACCACCGACAATTATTGGAGTTTTGCGATATCTTCGCAGACTGTGCGGTGGTGGAGTGGAAGGAGCTGCGCGAGGTCGATAAGATGGGCGACTAGAGCAATGTCAGTGGACCGCGTGCGTGTCGATGGAAAGATTGCTTGTGCGAACGCAGGTCGTGGAGGAGGTGCAGCGCCGGACGACACTTTCGAATTGGGCCGACTGCTCATCGAGGTTGTGCTGTGCTATACAAGCACAGCCCGTCGACCATCTGCATTCGGTACATATAGCATTACTTTACCTTCAAAAGCTTAGAGTCGTAAGGGAGGTCCTGCAGTAGCTTGCCAAGCCTCGCCTATCTATAATCTGGTATCATCGCCAACAGCGCCCTTTGGCTCTGGTCTCTTTGATGGTATTATTACTTCACCATATCTGCGTTCTTGAACTATGTCTTCAAATGTACCTACGCGCTCGCGAAGTCCGGTTGAGTCCAAGTCCCCATACTCAAGATCCCAGCGACGACTCCTCTCTCCTTCCAGTCACCGTCAATCCTCGTCCTACAAGCGCGCACGCCTCGATCCTCCGATTCCTGCTACTCTGCCTGGAAATGCACTTCAGATCAGCAAGCATGACTTCAAGACTCACAGAGCCATATTTGCGCTCTATCTGGAGGTGCACAAGCAACTCGATATCGAAGAACTAGCAGAGGATGAGATGAGGGGCAGGTGGAAGCGCTTTGTGGGCAAATGGTAAGATTGATTCTGGGGTTCACTGCTTCTCCTACCAGTAAAGAAGAATGCGCTGACAGTGGTGAGGAATCGTGGAGAAATAGCTGAAGGTTGGTATGAGCCAAAGATGTATGAAAAGGCCGAGGCTTTTGTTACTGGGAACCCTCCCGCAGTGAAAATGACCAAGCATGGAGTATCCGGTCCTCAGCCTCTCGCCGATGGAACAGAGCAGAGTAGCGATGAGGATGAGATGGGTCCAGCGCTACCTGGCGCAATTTCTAAAGTCGCAGCCAGCAACAAGCGATCTGGCCCTACAATACCCAATCTTCAGGATTTAGGGTTACAGCGAGGTGCGTTCTCTTCATGTCAGTCATGTCAAAGCATCGTTAAGAACGGGCTAATCAGTTTCGCTTAGAAACCGCCCATGAGGATAATCTTTACAGCCGTGAACACCTACGAAATCTTCGCCGCTTTGATCGAAAGCAACAGAAAGAACACCTTGAAGACATTGCTCCTCGAGCGGAGGCTGGCTCCAAAGATCGCATGTTGGAGAAGAAACGAGAGAAAGCCGACCGTAACCGCGTTTTCGCAGCTGGCAAGACTGAAGGCGGTGGCGTGGAAGACGTACCAGACTCAGATTTGCTCGGAGGGGAAGACGAGGGGATTGATGGATACAAGAGACAGAAGAGGGAAACGGAGCGCAAGAAGAACGAACGAGAGTTGAGGAGAGAAGAGATGCTGAGAGCGAGGCAGGCGGAACGGGAACAGAGGGTCCAGGAGTATAAAGAGAAGGAACAGCGGACCATGAGCGGACTTGTGGCGCTGGCAAAGGCTAGATTTGGATGATGGTCTGGCAGAGAGTATACTGACTCCGGGCGATGAATGGTCAGAAGCTGCTGCTGTGGTACTTTTGCCACAGAGTGTTTTTGTTTTTGCGTAAGGTTTAAGGATGTATCCGCCAAGACCCGTTCTCCAGCAAGCTTTAGGAACAAAGAGCTCGCACAGGGAAAGGTGGTGTGACTCACTATCGTTACTCTGTGAATACGCAAGGTATCAATATTGCTCATGAATTCGTTGCATCATTTGCACAATTACGTTGTTGCGCATGGCGTTGCCAGACAGCGGATGCCTTCGGCGTTCTCAGGAGAAGAAAGGAGAAAGGAAGATTCACAGGATGTGCCAGACTCAAATTTCCTGCGTAAAGCGGCAATAAGGGGGTCCACTCTGAAACTCGACTGCCTTGAACAGCCGATTGCGGCGAAGTTCGTGGAGCTAGCGGCGCGGACAGCCCCTATCAATCGCGTTATGATTGGCTGGGCTCCAAGATTTGAACACGCATGATGGCGCTAGAAGTGGGTGGATGAATGAGCTAATCCTAAGTGACACTAGTGCCGAGGTCGATAATGAAGCGGCAAGTCACAGCCTGATGATTGGGAGCGAGTATAAGAAGCGTGTGATGCCCGCCCCCAGACTTTTAGAAATTCTCGCTTAGCGTCCCCTGCGATTTGACGTCCACACCCCCCCACGTCACTGCCACCCTCCTCTTCCCCACCATCCAACGACATCATCTACTATCAAACTCATAGAGTACACATCTTATTTCACAGCATCGGGACTGTTGATTAATATTTGAAAGACACAAGCTTTGTGCGCTTTCCGCTCTCTACCACACTCACCGAGTCCCACCTTCCGATTTGATTTAGCGACCTCTTTGTGATATCGGGACAAACCTCACCACAACACCCCCGATCAGCTCACCTCGACTCTCAAACATCACACATCACGGAGATCAACTCGCCATCTGGTATTGCGATCTTGTTGTCACCGCGACGGAGTGTTTGGGGGACACAGACAGGGTGTTGATCGCGCAGCGGCTGTAGGGGAGACATTTGGTTGTTAATCTCCCGCATACGGTACGGACCTCACTACATCATACCCTCATCGACCTCGAAATCCCATCGTCGTCACCTCACCTCGCGACAAGCCTCGATATTATCGGACTTGGAAGCGCAAGGATACCCTACCTCGACCGACTTTCTAACGGAGGTCCTTTAGACTGCCGGCTTCAATACCTTGATCTCAGATCCTGCTTCTGCAAGAATGGACAGTGCTATCACCACGCACCCTTCCAACGCCGTCCAGGCAAATGCGTTCATCTCACCTGCGTCTCTGTCGTTCCCAGGAGGAGCCGGAGAATTAACGCCCCCTTCTGAAAAAGATGGACAACCACAGGCAAACGGACAGGCGAGCGGTGTGAACGCCAACGCCAAGGGGCAACAGCTTCAGGCAGGGAATGCCTCCAACGGCAATGGGGTGACACCCACTACTCCTGCGGCGACGCCAGGTGCTGGACAGGGTGTGAGTGGGATTGTGCCAACCTTGCAGTGAGTATGACCCTTGTTGCCATATCTGAAGCATGAGGCTTAATGGCTTGCTCTAAAGGAACATCGTTTCCACGATCAACCTTGCCTGTCGCTTGGACCTCAAGACGATTGCGCTCCATGCGAGAAATGCTGAATATAATCCCAAGGTACTGCTAACCATGCCAAAGTTCAAGACTTTGCGCTAAATTTATGTTTAGCGTTTCGCGGCTGTGATCATGCGCATTCGCGAACCGAAGACCACAGCTTTGATCTTCGCCTCTGGCAAGATGGTTGTCACTGGTGCAAAGTCCGAAGACGACTCCAAGCTTGCGTCCCGCAAATATGCTAGGATCATCCAGAAGCTCGGGTTCAACGCCAAGTTCACGGACTTCAAAATCCAGAACATCGTTGGCTCTTGCGACATCAAATTTCCCATCCGCCTTGAAGGCCTTGCCAGCCGTCATCACAACTTCAGCTCTTATGAGCCTGAGTTGTTCCCCGGACTCATCTATCGCATGATGAAGCCCAAGATCGTGCTACTGATCTTCGTCAGCGGCAAGATTGTGTTGACTGGGGCCAAGGTGCGCGAGGAAATTTACCAGGCTTTTGAGATGATCTATCCTGTGCTTGCCGGTATGTTGCCTTCATTACCTGTTGAACGTCGCTGATTGCTTTAGATTTCCGGAAAGTCTGAATGCCCCTCACCTCGAGGATGTTCTTCAACAGGTTGATCAATGCCTGTGTACCATTGCCACCTTCTTCTGTATAATACTCTTTACAATACGCGTCCACGACCCAAAACAAGTCTCGACCGCAAAGCGATCTCCATCTGGGTTTGCTTGTCCTCGAGCACCCAATTTTTCACAACATGCATCAACCGGAGTCTAATACTTTTTCAATTTCCAATCATCAGCTGGCGTTAGTCAACATACAATAGAAAGTCGTACCACGCTCATACAACGTGAGCGGAATAGGTGCGCTGGCAATGGCATAGGAAGGGCATCTGGGGATACGCGGTCAGTATGCATATGCTGGCGATGCTGGCGATGCTGCCATGGAAGGCAGATATCTAGATTGTCGAAAATCGAAGTGGTGGTGGTTGACAGCAGCTGGTGCTAACACCCCCAGACAGTAGCGGTGATATCCTTATGCGTGCTTTACCCTGTCGCGCCGATCCTCGATGAAGGCGGTATCGATTTGAAGATATCCTTTAAAATTCAAGTAGATAGCATCGACACAATGCATTTCTACTACATTGATATGCTTGCGAGGTACAATCATGACCGTCACAACCCATACTTTCAAACCTTCACTCCTATATACTCTGTCAAAGCCTCATGGTTACGTAGACCTCGGAATGATTTTAGTTGATGTTGACTTTAAGCTGGCGACTTCCGCGTATTCTATCCTCGAATTACCCCAATCCTGCCATGTGCTCTCCGTCCCCATCCCCTCCATCTTCAATCCTCATCGTCGGCGCCGGCGTCTTCGGCCTCTCCACCAGCCTATCCCTCCTGCTATCCCCACGCTACACTTCCACCCATATCACCATCCTCGACACCCACGCCCCTCTCCCTTCCCCCACTCCCTCCGAGTCCCACAACCCCCACGCCGCATCAATAGACAACTCCCGCATCATCCGTGCCGACTACTCGATCCCGTTCTACACCGCTCTCGCCCAAAAGGCCCAGCAAATCTGGCGCGACGAGTATGCGAAGCAAGGTATATACCACGAATGTGGCTTTGCAATTGTTGGTGAAGAGGGAAAGAGTGGGTGGGAGTATATCGAGAGGTCGAGATCGAATGTAGGGTCTAAATTACGGGGCCACAACGATGAAAAAATCAAGGGATTGGGTAGTCCAGAGGATATCAAGGCCGCCCTAAAAACCGGTGGTACCAGTGGCTCGGCAGGCTACATCAACTACGGTTCCGGCTGGGCCGACGCTGCTGCTGCAATGGCGGATGTTCGGCGACGCGTTGACGAAGAAGCTGGGAAGCAGGGGAGGCGAATATGGAGGCAGGGGGAAGCCGTAGAGCTAGTCTACGCCAAAGCCCGATACTCTGGGCATACCACTGGCACGGAATGCAAACTATACAAGATCACAGGCGTGCGGCTCGAAAGTGAAGAGACCCTCCAAGCCGACCTCGTCATTCTAGCAGCCGGCGCCTGGACAGGTGCTTTGATCGACCTGCGTGGCCGCGCTGAAGCCACAGCGCAAGTCCTCGCTTACATCTCGCTGACGCCCGGCGAGCGCTCTCAGCTCCAGTCTATGCCCGTACTTCTGAATCTGGGCACCGGCCTCTTCGCTATTCCTCCCTCCCCGGCTGCCGATTCCTTGTTCAAAGTCGCACGCCATGGCTATGGTTATCGAAACCCGACACTGATCACTGACCCTGCCACCGGAGAAGTGAGAACAGTAAGTCTTCCGTCCTCGCACTTCTCGCCCATCCCCTCTGAGGGCTCAAGCGTCCTTCGTGAGTTCTTGAAAAACCTTGTGCCCTGGCTCGTTGACAGGCCATTTACGCATACGCGGATGTGTTGGTATACGGACACGCCAAGTGGGGACTTCATTGTCGACTTCCATCCGGAGGTTGAGGGGCTGTTTCTGGCGACGGGAGGGAGTGGACATGCGTTCAAATTCCTACCGGTGATGGGGGAAAAGGTGATCGAGGCATTGGAGGGGAGGCTGGACTCTGAGCTGAGGTCTTTGTGGGCTTGGCCAGAGGCTGTGCGTGGGTTTGGCGGGACGGAGGATGGGAGTCGAGGTGGAAGAAAGGGGATGGTATTGCGGGAGGAATGGGAAAGGGGCAAGGAGAGTAATGAGAGGAACAGTAAGCTATGATCTACCACGAGCACTGGACCCGAAACGATCTATGAAGATATGAACGACAGAACTGCTCTCGCCTCATCCGGTGTCCAAGTACGTCTTCGTCTAGGACGAGTTGTCAAGCGAACAAGACCGAGCGCCTATCCTTGGCGGCAAAATCCGCTGCCGCCAGTTGAAAGCCAACGTCGACCATAAGATAACCAGAGAGGCCGGCGTACCAATCGTACGTAACTTACCCTGATCAAGCTTGAGGAAGGTCCCGGAGACACTCACATCAGTACTCTCTGCTGCCGGAAAGGTGCAAAATAGAGTTTGCCAACATTGCAAATCACCACTTGCAGCTATTGTCCAGATTACATGCCATCCCTCTACGATGCCGCAATTGGGCGACTCCGTACATCCCAAACCCGACCAAGAGAGGCCATATATGAACCACCAACATCCCTAATAGGCCCTGCACGAGCCACCAAACTGATCCTATCAGCAGATTTCCGTCATAGCTGGAAAGCGGCCGTGACAGCACTACACCAGGCCATGAACAATTACGGAAACTCACTATAACACTGAGTGCACTCCACGCTTGTGAGCCCATCTCAGCTATCGATACAGTGGTAGGTCTCGAGATGCTTCTCCCAGGCTCTGATCTTCACGGGCCTAGAAGTTTCAGAGCCATACTCCAAGATAACACCAGCCGTCATCTGATCCCAGAGTCGTTCTACGAGGAGAATGTTGCTGGGGCAACCTTTGATGGCATTCATTACCCCAAAAAGTCTCTTAGAGATACATGTTGGGGTCTCAGACGTCGAATCCCAAAGTGTGTTGGGAATTGATCGCGGTTTCCACGCCCAGGGCGTCTGGTATCCAGCATCAAGCCCGTGCATCCACACCAACTTGCTTCGTTACCGATCATCTATCCCTCCGCCGTGAGTTCGAGTCGCAGTTCGTCAGGGTGCTCAGCATGAACCTCCCACGAAAAAGGCAAACTACCGCAAAGCAGTCTAGTTCTCACCTCCAGTCCCCGAGAAACTGGAAGAACTGGTGGTCTACACCGATGGCTGTTGCCTGTCCAACGGCCGCGACGGCTACGGTCTTCATTTCATATAAGTGTCGCGTGACCGCGATATAGCTCCTTCTCTACCGCTCACGGAAAACGACACAAGCCGGCGGGCGGAGGTAACGGCTGCGATATGTGCCCTATTCTACGCACCTCAGATGCCTTGCAAGCGAATCCGGAGCTTCACGGACTCGCTTGGGGCTTTAATGGCTGGATGCCGAAGTGGCGAACCATGCGCGGAAGAAAGTGGTTGCGAACGCTGATCTCTGGAGATCGTTGGATATGGAGGCTTCGAGGTTTCGAGATGGTGGTGTTGGGATTGTTTTTGAAGTGTATACCGCGGGGGGAAGATTGCGTTGCGGATGGGTTGGCGAGGGCAGGCGCGAGGATGATTTGGAATGGCTTGCGGGGTTGATGCGAAGGAGGTTAGGGGGGGATGGGCAGTGAATCCCGCGGGGTTATTGGGTTGGGGGCTTGGGAGATGTTGAGGGGAATTGTTTGATGAGTGCTGGCACGGATGTTAAAGGAATGCGGTGGAGTTATGGGAAGATTTTGGAGGCAGGCTATGAGGCTTCACCACACATAGTACTCACTGAAACGATATCAAGCCCTGGCCCTTCAGTAAGTGCCTGTCGTGGAATTTTCAGACGTTGATCAAGAAGACAGGTCCTTGCTCTTTTACTGCTCAGCTGCTAAAGCCCACAGCATAACAAGCAGCACGCCGAAGACAGGAATGCGACAAGCCGGATCTTTCTAGAGTGGCCCATGCAATAAGACTCTAATTGTCTACATGCTTATATACCTAGATTTATTGAAATCAATGAAGTGTCTTCGTATTTCTAGGCAAAACGCAACCCGGCGCCCGCCATAGATTACCATCGCGCTATGTCCCCACAGCACTTCTCCCGTCACAGCCGTCAAGCAGGAGATAGCCACACCGTGAAAGCATATACCCCCAACCTCCAAGGAATCCAGTCATAAACAACATAGATATAACACACCACACAATGAGCCCACGATCCTCATCCCATCACCCCCAACCCCAAACTACCAACAGCTTCCCCCCTCCACAACTCCACACATACCCCATAACATCAAACCCTTCCAACCCCCTCACCCCCCCCCCCCACCCCCATCTCTACCCCAACCCCAACCCAAATCCCCCCTCTCAATCTTGCCTCAAGACAACATCCCCTCTAAAATCGCACGCCCATAGAAGTCCTGCGCATCCTAGATCCAACACCCAATCCCACATACCCACAAACCCCCATCGCAGACACCATACACTCTTACAACAACTAGCCATCACGCCCACCCTCCCTATCCCACCTCCCAAATCCCGAAACGAATTAATCCATACCTCCCCCAACAACCCAGACATCATAATACTCTATCTTCCACTAAGCATATATACCCACCGAGAGCAGCGTAGCAAAGGCCTGAATTTCGAGATCGTAGTTAGTGGACTACCGGTTGGCTTCGTCTACCCTTACCCGATGCTGTGGGGGGATGGCTTGTTGACGCTGATGTGAGTGACTTCGAGGGGCTCGTTGCATGTATTCTGCATAGGTACTGTTGGCGACGGCTTCGATAATGAAGCCTAGGCTTGCGGAGGCTGTGTTGGAGGACACTGCTATCATTTCCACAGCGTTGACGGGACGGAGTTCGCCGAAGTTGGCGAAGAGATCTCTTGTCGGGAATTAGCAGGTTGTTTTGGGACATCAGGATAGTGGGCCCGAGGGCTGAGTAGACGAGGGAGATGCCGGCAATGATCGCTCATTGGGGGTGTTGCTTGTAGAGGTTAGCAAAGGTCTGGGATAGTAGTACAACCTAGGAAGCGATGTGCTGGTGCTGGTCACACGTTGGAGACGCTGGCTGTGGAGATAGCGAGACTACGGACCTTCTCGAGGGCATGGTTGCTACACTAGCGTGGACTCAAGCCTCGTATGTTCGTTAGAGGTTATTAGGGAAATCCATATACTGTCCATTAGCCAGAGATTTTTACAATTTGAACGCTCACTGTACTCTCATCGTCAATTAGGAACGCTGAAAGGTTGTCAGAGTGTATCCATACTGTGAGCTCCTTGTCGCCAAGCTGCCCGCACAGCGCACCAGCTAGTGTTGCCTGCCAGTCAACAGTCGTGAAAGGGTTGTGATCTTCCTGATCTTTGGCAAGAAGCGCAAGCTCAAAGACCATATTCGGTGAGGGGACCAGCTAGTGATAGTACGTCGCTAAACTGCAGGATAGCCGGCGCCGTATACACCTGAGAGGGGCTCCCTACGCGATGAATAGTGTCACTATCTACGTTGCGAGTACCGGTCTTATTCAATGTTGGAGGCGCGTAGAGCTCGTCCAGCATCCGCTCCGCTTTCTGTATCCGATCAAGACGGCGGTTTCGCTGAGGAAATGGGTTTGCTCCTTGATTACCGCTTCAATCCTTTCAAGAGGTTTTTGAACAACGGCATCGGAGGTGCGCTTCCGAGGCGCTGGTAGGATAGGCTCAAGAGGAAGGCCGCAGACTTGTGCAGAGGCTTGTTGTAGACAGAGAACTAGAACGAGGATCACTGAACCCAACGAACCTACAAAAGCCAGTAGGCATATATCTTTGATAGAGAAAAGGGTGAAAAGAATGAGGTGAGGGGAAAACACTTAATTGTATGTCGTAAAAGTAAGAGGAGCAGATAACCCAAACATCGACGCACAGAGACTCCTGTAGTATGGGGCAATTTCTTTCAATAAAGATATCCAAAATCTTCTCAATCTACAGGACTTGATAATGCCGGGCTATAGAGGATGATAATTAGAAGCAACGCAGGTTTGCTCACCCATCTGAACCCGACCGAGCTGGTGTTCAACGCTGCCCAAAAAAACGTTGTTCTAGCATTCTGTGGCTGCTGCAGTAGGAACCCACAGCAGGCGCCCTGGATGGCGTCTGCTAGCGCTGTCAAAGACTTGACATAGGGTACGGAACTCGTAATATTCACGCTGATCAGGGATAGGGTTGCACTTATGATTGGAGTGTATCACCCTTTCGTCCGCTGGGAAGTCCATTTGTAGATGTTGACTGGTTCCGTGGCTTTGACAGGTGACGATGTCCTGTTGATCAAGGCAATTTAGAAGGCTGCGAGCTTTGACTTAATGAGAGCTTGATGCTTTATGTCGTAGGCTCCTGTGAATGCTGGGTTTCGACTGCTCTTACTCTATAGTTAGCAGTACAAGGTAATTGACCTAGTACCGTACCTTGATAGAGCCACCGGTTGCTCAAAGTCTTTCTGTCGCAAACCGATTACCTCGACCGTGCCAAATGTTGGAATAGACATCAACTTCAAATCATAGCAAATTAGCCGCTTCTCACAATCATCCATCACTCAACAGAACGCACCCCATAAAAGCCAAGCCCTGATCTCATCCTCAATCGGCAGCCGTTGCCACCAGAGGGCTCTTTTAATCGAAACCACACACCTGTTCCCCTCACACAAGAGAAACCAAGACGCTATTTCATTCTGTACGCAAGCTCAAGTACCCGTGCAGCAAGGCGACCGGACATTCGACGCTAGAGCTTAGCCTTGTGCCGCTATGTTAGCCAGCCCGGACACTATTCCGGAGGCTGATTTCAGGTATTAGTTCGGCAGGTATGCGATGAGCAGAACGGGTGCTTGACCGAAAATTGACGTCGGACCCAGCGCTGATGGATGAAAGGATGTCGGCGGAAGTCTGCTTCGTATTGCCACCCCCGGCCGAGTACAACTCCGAATGACCATCGTTCACATCTCTAAGCCCTTGTAAGCTTCGTTTAGTAAGCAGCCGTACTTGGTATTTAGTCACTATATCTCAGTTGTGGTAATTCCCCTTCTAGCAGTGGGTCATTGACATGGATCCAGTAGTTTGGGTGAGAGAGGTTAACAAGATTGAGTGGCAGACCCGTATCTCTGGAGAAGTCACGACCAGGAGCCAGGTGAATGGTTAAGGTGCGAATAACGGAGACAGGAAGTCATGCAACCAGTAACTGTACCGGCTGCCCTCAGACGTTAATGGATGAACTCGTAGGACGATCGAGACGAAGCTGTTGATCACGGTAAGAATTGACTTTGAAATCAAGTATTTGCAAACTGAATACATCGAAGAACCGAACCGAATCTGGCGTCAGAAGGACTCATTTGCTTGGCTGCAATCGCAGCCAGCTTCCTTCCACGCCCACTGTTAAGAAAGAAATTAACAGCTTAATGAAACCTAACTTTTCGTGGTATCTCAAATCAAAATCAAGCGACTGGATTACCTGATCTAGCACAAATATAAGTCTAGTAACCTCATCCATCACAAAGATCTAATGCTATCAGACAAGCCATATGACCAATCTCGGACAACGGTGGAACTGTAAGATCTATTTAGAGAGCGATCGCGTAGCTGAGGTATGGTAGCCACGTAGCAGGATCCAGACATCGAAGGCGAATGGTAACGCCGCGCATGCTATAAGAGCAATAGGCCGTAGCTTCATGGCTCGTAACTCGTACAATGAGTATTGGGGTAGGCTGTTGCTAGCCAGGGTCCGACAGAAGTCGGCAGGATATGGTGTTGAGTGCCGCGGCACTCGTGAGCAAGTCAAGCATCAAACCACAAGCCTCCTTTTCGAAGGCCCGGCAAAAGGTGGGCTGAGTCTGCGCTTCTTTAAAGGACTAAGCGGGCTCAAGGAGACTGGCGCAGGCAGCTGGGTCTGCCGGAAAGCGGTGACGACCGTACCGTCAAGATGGTCAAGGAGACTCTGACTGGATGACTGTCCAACACCCGTGGAGCCGGTCTTTGCGGATGATGACGATGATGGTCGAGAGTCTCCCATAGTCAAGTCCAGCTCACTATCGTCTCCATCATCGCCGAAATCGATAAGATCCTCGATATTGATGCCAGCCTCGGGGTCATCCTGGTCATTGTCGTCATCATCGTCGTACAATAGCGCATCATCTTCAAGGAATCCCGTATCGTCTGTATCGTCAGGAAAGATTCCATTGTTGGCAAACCCAAAGCTTGGTGCAGGTGGATGTCCGAAGACGGGGCTTACGAGCCCCTGGCTGGATGCCTCGCTGCGGTCGACGTCACTGGTGTAGGGCACAGTGGCTAGGTTTGACAGCCGGGCACGAGGACTGATGTTGGCGCTTGTAGTACCGCTACCCAGGATGTGCTCAAAGACCCTGTCGGGCTTTTTTGGTCGTCGAGCGGGACAGACGAGTATCTTCTTTCCACAACTGTCAACGATGGCGAGTGGCTTCGTAGGATCAATGCACCAAGAGCCCATCCTAGGCCCCCAACGCTGTGTCTGCGAAGTCTGCGTTGGTGTTGGCTTTGCAGATGTATCGTCTAGGAAAGAAGCAGAAGGACGACGCATCAGAGCCTGAGGGCGTGCTGTTGCCGACGCAGGAACATCGTCTTCATCGGTAGTCTCGCCGTAGTCGGCTAAGTTATGAACATCAGCCGGCACTTTGCCTCGTCCTCAAATCATGAACTCACATTCGTAACCACTCGACGAACCAGATTCGTCACCGGAATCATGGCTGCAGATTGGTTGATCGGAGGAAACATTTGTTCTATCCTGCGCCACATCTGACTTTGCTGCTAAAGCAACGTCACCACGCATATTATTAGTGGCCTGAGGGCTGAACAAATCCTCTTCCAATAACGGATCTGCAAAGCGGACGCGGCGACGGGGTGGTGAGGGAGGAAACAATAGATTTTCTTCCGCAAAAAGGTTAACATTACCGAGAATGTCAATCTCGTCATCAAGGAAGCTGTCACCGGTGCGATTGAATTGCTCGTCGAAAAAGTCCTGGTGATCGGAGAGATGGCCATCGCCAAAGTCGATTCCTTCCCAGTTGTTCTCCGAAGACTCGCTTGGTGATCTGGCTCTGCCAAGCTGGCTTTTGGTCTGAAGGCTAGCTGGGGCCTTTCCAGCGTCGCCATCTTCGGAGTCAATAATGGCACGCTCCTCGACACAGTCCATATCACTTCCATCTCTCTCCGAGTCACTGATCAAGTCGACTGCGCCGTAAGCTTCATCGTTGGAGCTGTCCTCTGCATGCGCCTTCAATTCAGCACGGTCGGCGACGCTCTGTCCACTATTCCGCTTTGACGATTTGGCAAAGCCGTCAGACATCCCCGCCCAGCGCCCATCCGAATCCATGGCGCAGCCAGGCGGGGTATCTACATCTGGGTTCAGGTCTTCATCGGCATCGTCATCCGCTTCCAGCCCGTCGCCGTCATTATCTTCTCCACCAGCCTCTTCGTCGCCAGACACGCTCTCAGAGGAGCAACCACCATGGTCTAGGCTGGCAGCCGGGATTTGAATAGAGTCTTTCGGGGCAGAACGGTGCTGTTGGCTTTGGCCTCGATCTTTCCCATAGCTACTGTGTGTGTGGCCAACATCAAAGGCTGAAAGCTTGATCGCTCCATGGGCTGGCACTTTAGCCATCTGACTGCCCTTGCGAGACATTGTGGTAATTTTGGTAAGTTGATACTGTCACAGTGTCGAGGTAGAATGAGCGGCCGGCTGCAGCACAATTCTGGTTGATCTATAAGGTGTGCAACACACGATTACGGGTCGATCGTGGCGCTCTTGTTCTCTCTTTTCCTATGCGCTCAAGTAATGGTGTAGGATTACTCGAGACTTTCGGTTGGTGTCGCGTGAGGTGTGTCGAAGAGTATCCGTTGGGGGTAGTAGCAGCGGAGGACGACCCTTCAGCCGTGAAGACTGACCGGCGCGACTTTTGCTGCTTGGGTAGTGTTTGGATTCGAATGCTGGCAATTGATGCTGGGAAGCAGTCGAAAGGGGGATAATATCGTCGAAGGTCGATTTTTAATACTCGAAGGGCTGGCCAGGACTGAAGGGCATGCGAGCACAGCCGCATACCCCCCAGCGGGGTTTACAGCACAGCGAACGCCATGGGCATATTGAAATCGACGATATTATGGAATGTAGCTGTGATGTATGCCTTTTTGAAGTATTGTAATTGGATTTTGGTTGGTGGTTTGGGGTGAGGAGGAAAGAGAGGGAGGAGCAGACCTAGAAGTCGGGTCGAGGTGGGAATTTTTGGCATCATGCGCTAGTGGTGGCATGGCGGGCGTTGATTGGTTGAAAGCCGTCCTTCACCGCCAGAACTTTATATTCTGCTGCAGCCGTTGAGCAAATGGTCCAGTCCATTGTTCGCTCCTTCCGCATCACTGCACAGTAGCCGTCGGATCTGTCCTGCTGTTCCCATTGCTCCAGCAGCCAAGACAACGTCTGGTTCGAGCTACCCCTCTACACGAACAGGCAATTATGAGTAAGAAAGAGCCGGGTTTTCCCCCATTGACTGGTACTACCAAGTATGCTAAATGATCCTGACGGGTAAAGTAGTGCTATTGACTGAGCACCGCATGCTCTATGCATTCACGTTTATTGACTGGTACCCAAACTATTGTCGCCAATCAAAATTGTGTTGAACTAAGATGTAGGAATGAGTTTTTGTCACAGCTTTTGGTCACAACATAGCAAGTTCGGCGCTCTAGCCGGCGGAGTACTCTCCACAAACTTTCGAGGCGAAGGACTCCATTAAGCTTACTGAGAGAGTCGAGACAAGCCCAGGTACGTTATAATGTTTGCTAATTAAGAGTCACAAGGAATTCAATGGTGGGGGGTTGCTGATGCCCCGCCATTGCCAAGGCACAACTCTAGCCGGCTTTTCGGCAGGGAAGTACTTTGTCCCTGAGGACTCAACTCTATTTGGCTAGCTCGGCTCCTTCGCTAGTTGGCCAGACAAATTGAAGCAATCATTGAACCTGCAGAAAGTGATAAGTCTGTCGCATCCTCTGGTCCTCATCATGTTTGACCATAAAGTCCTGTGACGCCTCCTGATCAATTGTGTATCCTTCACGATCTGTTCGTGCACAAGGTGCAGTCATTTTCAGAGCTCTCTGTGCCAATTCAAAGGGCTTCTCCATATTACCAGAGCTGGCAAAAGCCGTCCTGCCCTTCACTGGAATGCTCTAGCTCCATGGGGACCTTCACGCTTTTCCACTATTGCCCAAGGCGACTCTTCCAGGACATCCGTTAGTACATTTGCAAGATGCGGTAAATCACAGAAGGTAGCACCCTCCAAACTGTTGTACTGTGCTATTACTTATCTATGGTTCATAGTTCTTTGTTTATCACACCTTTGATCTTCTTATTATCACACTTCTCTCCTTTTTGGCGAAAGAACCCTTTTTTACCCCTCTTTCCATGGTATGTCCCCAAAATCTCTCGTAGCAGATATTTTAGTAACCCTCCAGCGTACGCCTCCTCTTTCGGAAATATTCTTCCTGTCTTTTTGGTATATACTCTCAATTCTTCCACGGAGGCAAAGACGTGAACTCGAGTGCCTTGTCGCGTAGTATCAAGAAGATCGCTCAAATTAACGTGCGTGTCAATCATAGCCTATCATTGATCAGCTCTCATCCTCCATGAAGAAACCCACACCTGAATCGGCAAATTCTTGACTAAAGGGTGATAAGCGATTTGAAAATGGAGCTCAAAAATGACGCCGACGAGGGGAAAAAACCGTTGCATTTACCAGTCTTCGTGCCTCTAGACCCTCAGGTATGTTTTCCATGTCCACAAGCACGCACATCCTCCCCCATGCCTCAATGTCACACTCGTCTTGGCCAAAAGTCATATTGAAAGCTTTCACCATTGCGATGCGGAACGATTTCCATGCTTCTCTCCGCTCCTCGTGATTTGGTTCTACATAAAGCGGTGGCCAACCGAAGAAAGCGCATAAACGTTTGAATTCGTTATGCGATGGAGCAAGTCGATTGTATTCGAAGGGAGCATATAGCGCGAAGAAAGCCTGAAGTGGGTCACTCCCTTTCGTAATAATACTCGTCCTGGTAGGAGTGGCTGAAAAGTGGGCTGGGAAAGGGTTAAACGCAGCAATGCTAATGGAAATTTTAGCCTGATTTCTTTTGTTTTCCCTATTCAGAACTAACACAGCGACAGGGTGAGTGAATGAATTGTGGGGAAAACATACTCATTTGCCAGATGATTCATGTCTTGCCCACACCATCCACAGTCTTGGTCGCAGATGAAATCGTTGGTATTGCTGCTGTTCTGTAGGTTGTTGGGGAAGCTATCAACGAAAAGCCCAACTCGACTATCATTTAAACCTAGACTATCGAGCCCTGCGGAAGTGGGTGGAGTAGCGATACTCTCCACTATACTTTTCGGTTGTTTCACTTTTTTCGATCTTTTCGCTTTGTTCGTCATCTGCTTCACCGTTTCCGTAGAGAAGGTAGATCCTACTACAGTTTCTGGAGCAAGAGAGCTAAAAGGAGGAGTTGCCGAACGATGAACATCGAGAAACGTTGAATGTATAGTAGTGGAAGCGGCTTTGTCGCTTCCGATGATGCCACCCTCCTGGATGTCCTTGCCATGATTGATTGTTGGTGCAATACACGTGGACTCGTGTAGCTGTCGAAGGTTCGTATCCACCTTGCTCAGTGCCAATTGATGCTGTCTTCCCCGGCGATGCGCTGAGAAGTCCCTGAGGGACATCGTACGGGAACAAAGCGTACATGTGCATGTTGCTCTAACAAGGCTGAGTTTTGACTTGTCCTCAGATCCAGGTACGGTCCGAAGTGCTGGAGACAATCATGAAGCTAGTCAGCATCGAATCTATAAAAGGCAGGGATTAGATGCGCAGAGATATGAGAGTGTTCAGTATCGCGATCGGCCTCTAGTTGCTTACTGCCACCAGAAACGAAAGTGATCCGACGGTTTCGCAAACTGTCACCCATCTCTCTCATTTTCCGCCCAGGTAGAACTTGGGGACTACCATGCTTTAGATGATGCTGGTAATCGTTATAGGACTAGAGAATCTTCTCCCCTTTCGTGTACGGAGAGTAAATTCTGAAAAGAATATGGTTGGGAAGGCGATTTGCTTCTCATTTTAGAAATTACCCCGCACGGAGAGTCCATTGACATCCTCGGAGTCAAGAGTCATCTTGCCGTTCACTGAAATGTTACGGGAACCTTCACGCTTCTCCACCACCCCCTCATGTGGCTTTTCTAGGACATCTATTACACATTTGCAAGATACGACATATCTCCGCTAATAGCTATATCTGAAAATGTAGGCTGTCAATCTTGAGCGTATCGCGCAGCGGCTACAGATACGAACGCAGGAATATATGGGTACGTGTTGTTAAGCATGATAGGGTAGTCTGAGATGGTACGCCCTAGGCGTCGACTTCGAGTAGTTTCAGTCCTCTGGCAACAGCCGTTGTGTGTTAGCTTGCAGAAACCGATAAAGAGCTTGCTGCCAACGACCTTGCAATGTCAGGCATCTAAAATGCATCTGCACCCATTGTCGCTAGTGCAAAATTTGGTTGGCCCCGAGCCGTATTGGTCACAACTCAAACCCAGAGGCTGCGGAACGGTACTTCGAAGCGTGGAGGCTCGAAAGTTGCCGGTCCTGGTATCTCCTGGGAGATGGAAGACCGTTCTTTCATATATGCTAAGAGTGTCGAGAACATACCCTCCTGTATGTGCTCCGTGTTTCATCCGCTCGTCAACATCGTAACCTTCATCGTACACTACGAGGATGAGGTGTTGATCCTAGCCTGTGGAGGCGTGAGGGACCAATTGATGGTTTTCACGATGTATAAGATATTAAACCTACTAGTTAGCTTAGAGCCGCCGTAGAAGGCCGAGCAGGATTGATCGATATGGGCAAAAGCTCTTTCAAATCAATTAATACTCGCAAAGTCATACCTAATACCCAGATCGACCTATTTCGTGGCTCGCCGTACATCGTACCCTCCAACAAAGACGTCTTCGTTGGAAGTCTCACGCCTGCTGCCTGAACGGACGCAAAACGCCAGATCAGAGGTCTTTTCCTTTTCGAAACCCCTTTTATCATGATAGGGAAGGAGATGCCAAGATTGAGGCAACCAAGGATGAAATGAGACACGCTGTCAACAGAATGACGTGCAGCACGACCACATCGATTTAAACGTCAGGGCTGTTCAAGATGGTCTGCGCATATGACCGCTCTACTATCAACAATCACGCAAATACAGATCAAGGAGAGATGAAAAATTTAGGAAGGCGCATTGCCTTGATATACAACAACAGGGGGTCGAAAAGTACTAACAGTATGACTGTATCCGCATTTAAACCTCTGAACACGTAGGCCAAAATGTCGCTGATGGCGATATGCGCATCGTATGCGATCGTTCTGACGAACCAGACAATAAATGGTTCCTGTGTGGACCTGCATTGCAATGAAATTTGGTCTCCGCATAATGCGTCGAGAACCCCGGCAGGAACCAACATCATGATATCAAAGGAGCAGTTGAACTAGGCGCTAGTAAGGCGATTCTGCACGGAAAGTAAAACCAACAAAGTACTTGAGGACAGCTAAGATGTGGCTCGGAGGGAACCCACGAACACTCGAACTGTTCCTCTTCGATGATGACCATACACGAGACGAACTGTGGTCTGCTGAGAAAACGCGAAGCACTTCAGCCTCTCGGGCATATGCCATGAGAAATACGGCGTACAGTGGTTGCCCGCCTTAACACAGCGTTGGTGGAGACCCTTCTGTTACCAAGCATGTTGCGTAAGAGAATGGCAACTTTCGAACTGCTCGATCGCTGGGCAGGCTCGTGTGCGTAGTTGTTGGTGAATTTGAGAGCGGACATGTAGAAGCTTGAGCAGAGACTGGCACAGCACTTTCGTAGAACACCGGTCTGATTCGATCGACCTAGTGTTTTAAGCCAGGACTGGTGATGCTTCGCGTGGGCCCATCGGCCTTCTTGGGTCCTGAACTTCTCATCCGATCAGAGTTTTCTGTCATTGGTTCCCGAGCCAATAATGAACATTGTCACCAAAGTAGATATGCTCCTACTCGTAGAATCTCTCCTAGCATCGGATGCGCATCATGAACAGCCGTCAAGACAGAACTTCACGATATTGTCACTTGTCCCAAGGAAGCCAGCTTGCGACAGTGGTCAAGTCAGACAGATGTTACCTGCATCGGCCCCCAAGAGCGGCGCAGTGGGCGAAACCAACCGTTGCGGTTCTTCGCATTCAGAGTCCTCGCGGACCATGTGCGGTGAGGTCGAAACAAGCGTAGCGAAGGGTGTTTCAGCCTACATTAGTCTTGTGTGTCTCGCATTCGGTCGCAACGCGGCATCAGTCCGGTCTTTCAAGCTTAAGTTCTTGTTGAACAGGTCGTGGACTGTAGAATCATAGAATGGGCGTGATAAAATGATATTGACAGGGGGACCGACCTTCTTGAATCCTGATCCTTGACGCACATGAGTCGTGGTCTAAGAAAAGCCACGGCCCACGCCAGAGCGGAAATTGCACACCCTCTTCTGTCTGAAACAGGGGTAGCCTGTCCCTTTTGAGCAGGCCATCTCGATCACTGATTGGTGGTACCTGCGTCGGGCAGCGGCAAAGAATTGAGGCTAACCATCCTGGTGTTGGAAGCTGACTGGATTCTAATGGATGCTGACGGTTTCAAACGCCGCAAACCCTGGAGCGCTCTCTCATGATTTGCTCGCCCTACATCCGGACTCGGTCGAGAAGGACAACTTTGACACACCAATCATGCATCCTCTGGGAGTGACATGCATATTGACTGGTCTCGGCCATGCAGACTGCATCCGAAAAGGAGTCGTCCATCGGGTGAAGCGGCCTTCTGAGGTTCTGGTTCGGTGCTGTGGACTCGCCTTTACTTGCCTTGGAGGCTTGGAGCTGGCAATAATACGGAGTCTGGGGAATACGGGCCCCTGATGGCGCGCATGTATAGAAAGACCCGTGTCTCCCACGACTCCCATCCTCCAGTCTGCTTTTCTCCCATCCATTCTGTACTCGTGTCTTGTTTCACACTGTCATTAAGAGCAAAATCACTCGTTTCTTTGCTTCTTCTCGCCAGTGTTCGCCTACATCAATAATCTACACTCGTTATCTCTTATCTTAGAATTAAAGCAGTCTTCAGCTTCACTCAATATGCGCACCACGACAGCCTTCCTCGCTCTGGGTGTTGCTGTTCAGCAGGCTGCAGCCACTGTATGTTCCTGCCTTGCATCATGAATCTGGAGTAACACCTTGTTGACTCTATTATAGCAGGGCTACGACTGGCTCAACGCCGGATCTTACTCCTGCCCGTCGAACACGGACAATACGTGCAACAAGCAGCAAGAATCGGGTTACGACTGGAGCGGGCTGAATTCGGGCACCTTCGATCAGTATGGTGGCACGCAGTACAAGGGCTTTCAGTGTCAGGACTCTCCCTCCTTTGGCAACCAGAAGCGCGATGTTCTCGCTGCTAGGGGCTTTCAGGTAAGCTTGTACCGGGATCTGTCAGTGGACATTAGTCTAATCGGACATAGAGCAAATGTATCGCCGGGTCTGCGGGCAAACAACCCGATCAAAACCCAGTGATCTCATGTTCCGACAACAGCTTCTCCGTGGACCACCTGCAGGTCTCCACTGAAGAAGACCAGGATCTCGAGTTCACCTATGGCTACGACAATGGTGCCACTTGCAAGCACGTCGCCTCTTGCTCTAAAGGCGGCTCTACCATTCAGAACTCTCAATGTGGTGGTGCCAAAAGTGTGGTTGTCGGTCTCCCGCCAAGTGCACCAAAGGAGACCTGCAGCTTCGCCATTCACTCTGTCGGCTTCAATTGCGGCTCTGCTAGTGTGCCCGTACCGAGCTCCACGATTGTGCCAGTCGTGCCTAGCCACACTTACCCCGTCTATTCGTTCACCATTCCTAACAACCAGTCGACGCCGACCGTTCCGGCCACGGCCCCAACCAACTCAGTATCGGTCCCGACTAGCACCGCACGAAGCTCCCCAACTTATATGACATATCCTAAAATTACCCCGTCAGTCCCTATTGGGACAGCCCCGATCTCAATTCCATCTGCCAGCAGTTACTCTGTGCCGTCCAACTCGGTCCCACAAAACTCCTCGACTACACCCGTCGTCAACACACCTACTCCTTCAATTCCGGCCAGCAGTGCATCTACGCCAGCTACCGACTCAGTAAGCACGCCTTCAACGACCGAGAATTCCCCAACTGGCGCTTCTTCCGCGCCTACCGTCCCAGGTACCACGGTAGCCGTCTACACTACCGTAGATATTACTACTTATGTGACGACCTGCCCTGTCACGAGCACTATCACGTCTGGCAGCATCACAAGCACCCAGGTGACCACCACAGTCTCAACGCTTACGAGCACCTACACGTCGACCATCTGCACGAAATGCGTTCCCACCCCGGTTTCCTCGCCTTCCAGCTCAGTCGCTACACCCCAGGTCCCCATCCCCGTCACAGGAAGCTCAAACTCGCCTGAACAGAGCACCACTACTCCGGCAGTACCAGGAAGCTCCAATTCGCCCGAACAGGGCACCAGTACTCCGGCAGTATCAGGAAACTCCAATTCGCCTGAACAGAGCACTACTACTCCAGCAGCACCAGGCACCACCCAGGCTGTCGTGACTACTGAGATTCAGACGACTTACATTACCACATGCCCAGTGACCAATACAATAACATCTTCTGGCAGCACTAGCCTTCAGACAACCACTACCGTGTCGACGCTCACCAGCACCTACACCTCGACGATTTGCACCAAATGCATCGCTCCTGAGCCCAGCACCCCTGCTCCAGCTATCCCAACATCCACCAATGGTAATTCGCCCATCCCAGCCTCGAGCAGCTCCCCTGCGCCATCTGCGCCTTGCCCCCCTGTTCTTCCGCAGTGCATGAATACCTGGATCAAGCTGACCACCTGCGAAAACAACGCTGCCTCGGACTGCTATTGCAAGGATTCCGGCTTCACGAAGAGCGTTCAGGACTGCGTTTCGTCATGGGCCGCCAACGCCATGGAGGTTCAAGCTGCTCTCTCCTACTTGGCTGGTATCTGCGCTCCCCATGTCAGCCAGAACCCTGGTATCATAACCAACGTCCCCAAGACCATCACGTTGGTTCCCACCCCAGCCACCACCCCTGCACCCGTGGGCACTCAAACCCCCGCCTCCGGCCCCGTCAGCCCCGCCCCTTCAACATCATATACCACATCGCGCACCACCATCTCCATCTCCCAGACTGTGACCGTCGCCGCCACCTACTCCACCGGCGTCTCGTCCGGCTCCCCCAACCCATCGTCCTCGATCACCTCCATCCTCAACACTGCCGTCACGGTCCCTCAAGTGTACATCACGAGCGCGAATTCCGGCATCGGCGCAAGCGGTGCTCCTAGCGCTGGTCTTGTTGCCGGCACTCCTGCGCCTGCGTCCGCTACGCCTACGGGCCCTGTCGGGAGCGGTTCCACAGGCGCGACAACCTTCGCGTCCGTCAAGCCGGTCAATACCGCCAGCACGAGCCCGATTGCGTTCCAGGGTGCTGCGGGCAAGGTTGGGAGTGGAATGGCTGGGTTGGCTGTCGCGGGCTTGCTGAGCTTGGTTGTGTTGGTTTAAATTCCAAGGAGCGTGTATAGCGGTCTAGAGAGAAGTGGGTATTTTCTTGTCGATCCTTATAACATATTTGGAGGCCTTGACTGGTGTCAGGCGAGCGGAGCAAGGAGTGTTTGAAGTATAATACTTGCATTTACTATACTTCCTCGAAGTTGAAAGGCGAATATACCTATCTTACAGTGTTGGCTGAAAACGCAGCCCTAATATATCATCTACAAGTACAAGCATACCCTGCCAATGTGGGTTCCAGCCCCCGAGAGTCCCTTATAGCTCGAGTATTAATGATATGGCTCTTCCGCCATCGCCAGTGACTGATACTCAAATGTGTTCAAACGACGGTGTCTAGGGATCAGTGCAAATACAGCGCTATAGATGCCATGCGATGGCAAGGATTAGTAGCCCATCCGTCATCATCCCTCGTCAGCACCTCCACGATCCACCTCACAACCTCCCACATCCCCATCCCCATCCCCAACCCTCACTCCACCCCTCCTACTCAACCTTTCCCCATCCCCATCTCCCACCCCCTCACTCCTCCAAAGCCAAACCCATCAACCATCCACTCCAACCCAACAGCCACACCCAAGACATTCACCATACCCCCACCATACCCACTACAACCACATCAAATGTCAAGTACAGCGAGTCTACATCGGCAGCCCTTGTGAGGGTATAGTATGTTGAGCTACCTTAAGTAACGTATCTCACACTCCATCGACCGGGGGCCTTCATCGCTTAGATCTCCCTTTTCGCGTGGAGCCCCAGCTGTCGTCGGGTCCAATCAAGGGGCACCTATCTCAGCTTCCTGAAATGTGCATTCTATGCTCAGCTTTGGTGATTCCGGGTTACAACATCTCTTGCGAGACTGGGAGGTTTCTTCATTGCGTTCAAATCTTCCACGATCCCCCTGAGAACGACAGATAAGCATGGCCAACAAAGAGAGATGTCCCCAAACCCCAAACAAATGTTCTTTGTGGAAGATCCGGCTTTTCTATGCCATGGTATTCGCCCCGAGATCGGCCCTCAGCTGAGAGTTGCGACCCTGATGCTGTTCGAGAAGTACCGCAATCTGATAGCTTTCGAGCTCGAAAATTATCTATATTCAATTGTAAGGCTAGCTAAAACCTCCCGACAAACAGAGTCTGGAGGGCGGTTATTAGTATTGACCTTGTGGCAAGCGTGGACGAGCCTGGAAGATTCGGCAGTATTTATGAATTGGGCAGTGGGATTTCTTAAGCTCGGAATTTATTACTGTTAGCCCACTGAGTAGTGGAATCTCAATTCCAATTCCAGCGCGTGAACCCTATTCACTGTTGCGCTGCGTTCTTTCGTGCGAGTACCAAGACTATGCACCGGGCGTGTGCCGTTGCAATGTCTTACAACATCACGCGGTTTTTCTTGGGATAAATGATAATATTCGTTCCTCGAATGGCCCCAGTACGGTCTGGCGTGCCAAAAACACTCCGTAAGTCCAGCAGCCTGGACCGAGTTCAACCACTGTAAGCTACTTCAGATTGTACTTGTTGAAAGCTTGACTTCCCGTAGGCGGTCTTCGATTTTGGCCGCCTCTTCCATCTCCAGCATGTTTTCGGCCTCTTTCATAATCTACATTGCCAACCTCATTAGCGATTCCTTCGGCATGTTATGTATCCATCGTGCAGGAAGGAGTAGGCTCCATAATGGAAGCGAGCAACTCACATCAACCCCATACATAAAGGCTTGCCACGCTCTATCCGCCCACATATCTGGATTGCTCTCCTCGTCACCATTTCCCGTCCCTCTCTCCCTCCCATCCTCTATTCTCGCCTCTGAGCACGTCACCCTTCCAAACTGTCGATCCCGCTCTACCTGCTCCTTGCCGTCAGGCAAATGCAGATTCTGCCTGGTTGTAACAGCTGATTGCTGGATAGATTCTGCACGCCTCTTACGGAGTGCAGTGTAAAGACGGAAGACAGTTGGAATGTCGGAGGTACGTCCGAGAAGAAGCGATAGCACGCCAGCGTCTTCGATGGCTTGAGCAGCGCCTTGCGCTACGTAGGGAAGCCTAGCAAAAGCGTGCTGAACGTCAGCCAATCGACTAGCTTTTCATAAGGGAGGGCATGAGCAGTGCAGAGGAAGGGGGGAGATGGGACGGGCGCACATAGGATGGCACGCATCTCCGATCAGAACCACCTTCCCTTCACACCAGCTCGGCAGCTTATCATGAGAATGAAGAACCCATTCCACGACATTACCTTCAGGGACGTAAAAAACCAATCGCTTGATGAGGGGATTCCAGTCGCGATAGGTATCGAGTACTGTAAGTTTGGAAACGATGTTGTTCCACGAATCATCCCCTTGGGCACTACTCGCCGTACGTGGGCGCTCGGGGTGGATAAGGACCTTTTCAATCGCCTTATCAGCTTATCCTTTTCATGTGAGCAAAAGGGGAGAAGACGACCGCTAACCATATTGAAAACCCGATGATTGGACACGGGGTAAGCCATCACATGCCCTCCGGGCCCCATCCACCTAATTGCCGTCTTATTGTTCAGCAACGCCAATGCCTCATTATCCCTTGAGAGTACCTCTCTCGGCAATAGAATTCTGTATGCCGCATCCCCTGTGCGATGGCTTCCATTCTTCGCCCCAATCTTCCGCATTATCTGTGCTCGCGTGCGGCTCTTTAGCCCGTCCCCCGCAATGATCAGATCACCTTTAACGCACTCCCCATCTTCAAGCTTTACACTGGCCTCGAATCCATCTGCAACATCTACAACCTTGGCATTTGTGCGAATGATTATACCGGTTTCCCAGGCAGCGGCATGAAGCAAGACGGTCTGTAGGTCCCCACGATGGATGACTAGAGCAGGAGCGCCATAGAGGTGGCCGAGCGAAGGCATGAAGGGCATGGAGCCGAGCTCGAAGTTGTCGGCGTAGCGACGCAGAGAGTTGCACTCCAGAAGGGTGGCGTGCTGTAGGACGGCTTCCAGGACACCGAAGCGGGCAAGGATTCGAGTGGCATTTGGGGCGAGCTGGATACCGGCGCCGACTTCGGAGAAGGACCGTGATTGCTCGAGGAGGCTAATGGTGTGGCCGGCACGGGCAAGGCCTGAGTTAGGATTAGCGAATTCAGTATTGATCGTGTTGGTGAAAAAAAAACCTATAGCTGCTGTAAGGCCAGCAACTCCAGCTCCAATAATCAGGATATGGAGTGGAGAGTCAGTCTGAGGTAAGGCTGCGAAAGGGTCCTTAAGGAATTCCATGACGTCCCTTGGAGACGGAAAATCGGTGATTATGGCAATTTGAGGTGGCGTTGGAGGCTGAGCTTTATGTTTTGGTCAAATTTTGTCCAGTGCGCCGATGTAATAGTGCGTCTTCAGGCCCTCATTTTGAGCTTTAGACTTAGCAAGTTGTGAGTACAATTCGTGCTGATAATGAAAATAAGTTGCACATGAAATCAGTCGTAGGCGAGGAACGAAATGCTGGGCGAGGTAGATGGAGGTGGATCAATGACGAGCGATCTGTAAAGTGTACTTTTAATGCACACCGGAATGAGATGTTTCACTCGACCTGGGATTATCGTGACAGCATGCAATCTATAGCGGACCAACGGGGGCCATTTTGGGGTTGAAGAGAAGTGTGCATGTCGGAGCCTCCGATGGAAAGGAAATGTGCCTTCTGTGACCGTTCTCATCCAGGTTCTTGTCACTCAGACTAGACGTTGCTCATGCTGGCAACCTGATCCCCGTTGTAATGTAATTTATTGAATCACTACATTCGCATTTTGAGGGGATTAGCTCGATTTGATAATTGTGTCACTTTTGCTCCTTGAATGCGGACACACTCTACACTAGTACATTGCCTCAGTTCTCAAAGTGAAGTTGCCAAGCCCCTGACGAGTTGGCATGCTAAGTCGCTAACTAACATCAAAAGCGCTTTTACGTCTAAGCCCAAAACCCCTAATTACGAGCTCAAATTACATAATATTTGATAGAGTACGCGAGAGATGCATTCTTGACACAAAATTAGAGTTTAGCACGTTATAAACATGTATTATTGACGTTTTAAAATAAGCTTAATAGATTTTGTGCTCGTTGCAAGAACTTCTCTTTTCAATATTACTTGCACAATACGTAAAAAGCTCCACATCGATCAGACTGCGTTCTTCGTAAATAGCCTTTGGCCACAATATCCACTATTGGGGTTCTCACTCTAATATTCTGGGTCAGAATTCCATGAAAAAGGGATACGAAGTGTGCGCTATTTAAAACTCAAATTTTGTGCTGTAGGCCGCCGGCTCCGACCTCTGTGAGCTTTGTTATCTGGATCTGCTTAAATTTAAGCAAGTCCCGTTGATTGTGTAAGCGCGCTAGACGCCGTTCTATCGGCCCGTGCTGCCGAACCGCCGGCATGTGATTGCTCTCAACACGTTCATTCCATCTACGAAAAGTTTCTTTGTTTATCAGGTCACCATGGTCCTTAAATCTAGACTTGTGGTATGTAAGACTCACAGCACGCTATTTTTGAGCCATTACCGGCTAGCAATACGAGATCTCCGGCATGGATGATGGAACAGCTGCTTCTATGGAGGCCCATCTTGAATCCTTCCAGCGCCTTGACGCAGATCGAACTGCGTTCATCAAGGTATTATATCCCCGCTCTATCGGTTTCATACCTTACTGACCAGTCCGAATCTCAGAATCTTCTTGCAGAGAATTCCGATCTTAGGGCAAACCTACAGTCGACAAAAAGCGACTATGACGATCAGTTAGAAAGTCGACGTAATTGGCAAGCTAAAGCCAGAGATGCGGAGGACAAGTTACGGGAGGTAGCCGAAACCTCAGTTGGTGCTCCTTCGTGTACATGCACTGGCCCGAGGTAAAGCTGATATTAAAAAATAAAGAACGACAACCCTTTTGCGGTCGTTTTGATAGATGGGGATGGTTATATCGTAAGCCTCCATTGGATCTGTGAATTTTTGCGCTGGCTGATCATTGCACTGAAGTTTCGAGACGAACTCTTGCACGAAGGGGCGATTGGTGGTGCCAAAGCTGCACAACAGCTTCTTGACGAGCTTCAAGACTACCTCCGCAAATTCGATGGCTCCAAAGGATGGAAGCTAATGATTCGCATATACCTAAACTTGGAGGGTCTTAAGCAAACGTACGCTAACCGTGGATTGTACGCGGAAGAAGTCACCTTGCGAGAGTTTGCAAATGGCTTTACCCAGAATCAGCCCCTGTTCGACTTTGTGGACGTCGGATACGGTAAGGAGAGAGCGGACCATAAGATACAAGGTATGTCACGTTTCTCAATCATTTTTTGAGAACTCGGCTGATCGACTTATCCATGTTAGAGCTCTTCAGCCTCTTTGTGAAAGATACCCACTGCAAGCAGCTAATCCTAGGATGTTGCCATGATAATGGTTATGTCGTAATTCTTGACCCTTATAAACATAGCACAGGGCCTGTATCGCGTATCACGCTGCTACAGGGACCGCGCCCAGGACGAGAGTATTTCAAATTACCATTCGAGACACTCAAGCTCCATAATCTCTTCCGAGAAGCGCCTTTACCAGATAATGGTATACAACAAGTAAAACCAGACAATTCCCATACTAAAATTCCATGGAGACCCACAAGAGGCCACGACAGTGCCGGTAATGGTTGTGTCGACAAACCAACCACATTTGACCACCCGGTGTACCCCAGGAGCATCTATCTCAATGAGGACAATGAGCGTGTAGACGACCCCTTCCCTGAGCCAGACGCCGACGACTGGGCCAAATTCTATCGACGTATAAAACAGCAAAGGATATGCAACGACTATACATTCAGAGGACATTGCGCCAACAAACAGTGTCCGTTTGCTCATCTTCCAGATCTACCTCTTGGCGAAGTGCGTGTGCTGGCAAATCGAGCTAGGCTCACGCCATGCCATCTCGGATCTGCTTGCCGCTCTCACGGCTGTGTCAACGGACACGTATGCCCTGATGACGAAAATTGCACAAGAGGCATCAAGTGCAAATTCGCAAGAGTCCACGGTGGGATACCAACATGGCAGTTGAGACAAGACTCCCTGAAGATACAAGCACCGACCACTAAAGCGGTCGTTGCATTTAAAGTGGGAGTAAAGGGCTCCCCTTCATTGCTAGGAGAGGAGATGCAATATTAATCTCCGCTTCGCTGGAAGGACTCTCGGTGGATGCAGTCTTGATGGAAGCCTCTGCGCCGATAAGGGAATCCTTCGGTACCATCATGCTTGTCTTTTTCGATCTTAGTCGCACTCTTACTTTGTCTTCCCAGACGGCTGTACCTTGCTTATTTTCAGGATTGAAACGACATCCCAATATCGAATTCGTCATCGAGCATATCTTCGAGACGTACACGAATGTTCAAGAAGTCAAATCTATGTATCTGTTTCGTGATCTAGAAGTCAAACAACAAACTTTTCGGCTACGCACTCCAGAGACATGTGGGGTATCACTCTTCGTTGCAACAAGTGAGGTAGCCCAAAGCGTGATAGATCAATGAATGTCGATCAAGTACCTCCACAACCCAGTCCTTACCTTGTACACACTCAGGTAGACAATGATACCATACGATAGGAAAACAATGCATCTACTTCTCCCACCCAAGCAACTTACCATCAACTCCTGCCTTCTCACAAGACTCCAGGAATTTGATAGCGTCTGATGTTGGAGGTAGACCTTGACGTCATTCGATACTATACTCTATATGCATATTGCGTAGTAGCATGATACGGTTGACCCAAGCTTGAGCGATTACTCTAGATTTCGGGCCTATCGCTGCAAGAGGCACAGCATGTACATACCTTAGCTCCGCATTCTCGCCAACTTATGTCTTCGCTCTTCTAATGTAAGCACAAGGTAGGAAGGCACATCAACCGAATGATAGGTCACAATTACTATACTCCGCAGGAGCGCTATGACGCAGGGTCTCATCGATCCGGTCTCATCGATCCTTGCCTCACATTAGATAGCCAAAAGTTGGTCGTAGTGCTTACACCAATAAACCCCTTTCTAATTCTTACATAGCTGGTCTTCAAGCAGACGGAACTTTTTATTCCGTCACTGGGCAGAAAGGCTGTTGACAGATCTCGTGGCTGACGCCTTCGCAACTGTACTCTCAGTCCACTTCAAATCCCTAGAATAACACTCACACTAGTCATTGCTATATCCCGAATCCGACCGTGAAGATGGTTCTCAAACTCTATGGCTATGCTATGTCCTCTGCCCGTGTCTTGGTCACAATTCTAGAGATGGACTTATCGTATGAACACATACCTATCGATATCGCGAAGGGAGACCAAAAGAGCGCAGCCTACAAGGAGTCGCAGCCTTTTAGGAAGGTGCCTGCGTTGGAGGATGACGGGTTTGTCATCTTTGAGAGTAGGGCTATTTGCAAGTACCTTGCACGGTAAGTCGTTTACATATTTCGTTGAAGCGTCGATGCAGAGATTCACTCTTACTAATGTTCTTGTGTTAGGAAGTACACTTCTTCCGGGACGAAATTGATCCCAGAGGGCGACGAAAAGGCCTATGGTCTCTTCGAACAAGCTTGTTCTGTCGAACAAAGCTATTTTGCGGCCGCTTCTGAGATATTAGGAACTGAACTTATCATCAAAAAGTGTGTGTCATCTTAACTTTTATGAATATCCCTCTCTCTCTGTGCAAGTTGCTGACCGGATTTCAAATAGAATGAAGGGTCTTGGTCCGCCAGATGAAGCAAGAGTCGCTCAAGCCGAAGCTAATCTCGATGAAGTTTTCGCGTACTATGACAAGGTTCTAGCTAAACAGAAATATCTTGATGGAGACGGACTGACCTTGGTTGACCTGTTTCACTTGCCTAATGGGTCGGCTCTGAAGGCGTTTGGGTACAGGGGAACATATGAAAAGTATCCGAATGTGGATGAGTGGTTCACGGGGTTACAGGAGAGAATGACTTAGGTCAAGGCTGCAGCACTGGCGGGCACGACGGCATAAGCAGCTTTGGAAATTGGCACTGCACGTTCCAAAGCCCATGTAGAAGGCGCTTGAACTGCATTTTGAGAGATTGTAAACCGAGGAGGTACCTTAGCAAAATACGCTGGCCGAAGTTGTTCTCGACCATGGCGTGACACTTAGCTATCCCCAACATCTTCAGGAGGAAAAGACGAGATCGTTTAAGCTATCTATCATGAACGTGGTGTAAGCAGCTGGCCGGTCAGGATTCGCATTGACGGGGAAGCCTGCTAATTGCACAGGACTCTCGCCCCAGTAAGGTGATGCCACGAATTGTGTACTGGGGGAGGGTTGTTGTGAAGCACGACTTCTACGGCAGCTTCCACGTAACCTCTGGTCATGAACGCCTCCTTGATACAAAAGACTACTAATCTATTATCACCAGGTCGATTGGCGAGCGGCCCGACGACTCAATACATTATCGTACTATCGGTGAACTATCTAAAGGTTAGAGAAATCGGCAAAGCCCGGGAAGAGTCTAGAATCGTCGAGCTCCCACGGCGCGGTCCATGGTTTAGCGGTATGGACCTCGATTGGGAAACGCAGGACCGGGCCAAGTTTGTCAACTTTCTGAATTGCAGGGGTCATGAATATAAGATCAAGGACTGGCGAGATGGGAAGGGTGCCCTGAGGGGGTTTGATCGCGGAAAATTCATGGTGTGCATTCAGCACGAGATCCAACGCCAAGTTGGGCCCTGATGAACCTCTGGCGGAGCACACCGCGCCGTTTGCTTCATGTGACTGAGTCATCAGGGTATGAACAACTGCAGCAGCTGGGGTAATGCAAGAGGCGCAGGACTATGAGGCGCAAGGGGCGGGCTTCGAAAGCTTTCATGTGCAAATCTGGTGTATCCCTGATTCATTCGGCGCGGAGCTTTCAGTGGTCTGGTGAGTGAGGTATGCAGAGACTGCCGCCGGCATAGCGGTACGTTCTTCTGTTTCTATTGGGTATTCTATTCGTCTGGACAGACTCGGATCTGGCGGTCTCAGGTTTCGCAAAGCCATCGTAATCCCAAATGTCGTCAACCATTCGCTCAGCGCATGCGCACGATTTAGCTGCAGAGAGATGGACTGTCAATTCGGGCGAGCAGGCAGGTAACGCTTCTCCGGATTTGAATATCAGGGTGGCAAATGCCTGAATGAGGTTCTGCAATGAGGCAATTGAGGGTGGTTGTCTCGATGCTTGGCGACCTTCACAGGTTGTCCCTCCAATTTTTGTCATCAAAATGATCAGTCTTCATGGAGTCATCGTTCGAAGAAGGACACAAGGAGTCTGACACAAGGCGCTGATGTGACAGTATACGAGACTAAGAATCGTGAATTGTAATGATACGCGCCGACCTTGCGACAAGCGCCTTGGAGATATTTTAATCCAAACGTTGATCAAGACTTTCGATTCTCGTGTCAGATATAGGAACCTGTAGTGACACGCTATAGTAGAGAAAATAACTAATTGGATCGTGTTGTTCGCAGCAAGAACGCAGAAACGGATATTGTGCAGACTTGAAAGGAAGGAGATGAGCCGGCAGATAGGAGTAATAAGACGAGAGATTGCAAACCATGTGGATGAGATGACACCTGTGGACCGTGATAGTCTGGGAGTATTGCAATTCTCCTTCGATTTGCGCAACGCCTAAAAGAGGGGTATCCCAAGTGAAAAATCTTTACACCTTCAGCCACAAGCTGAGAACTCCCTAGAGTTCTATTAGCTACGCTACTTCATGTAATTCGACTTTGTGGCACTTCTTACCTTGGCATATTCCACGATCTCGTCGCCGCCCAATTTACTCTCACCGTAGAGACGGTCCACAAAACTAATGGGAACCTCGCCGACAGTGTACCCCATGCCCTTAGCTCTTGTCATCAATTCCATCTGAAACGTGTACCCTTTGCTCTCCACCTGACTGATGACATTCTCCAGCACCTCTCTCTTGTACAGCCTAAAACTGCCAGTCAAGTCGCTCACACCTGGCCGTAACGCTGTGTCGGCGAACAGATTTGCACCTCTCGACACCAACTTCCTTTTGAGATCCCACCCATACACGCCTCCGTTCCCTGCATAGCGAGTCCCAGTGACGATGTCGTAGTCCTTGGTTGCCTGAAGGCGGATCATTTCGGGGATGAATTTAGGGTGGTGCGAAAAATCAGCGTCCATGATGATGACGAATTTGCCCCTTGCGAATTTTAGACCATGGACATAGGCAGTGCCGAGACCCAGCTTGCCGGCACGAGGTTTTAAGACAATGTGATCGGAGCCATAGAGCGCTTGGAGCTGTTTCACGACCGTTTGGGTGCCGTCTGGGGAGCCATCGTCAACGATAATTATCTCCCAGTCCAACGAACTGCGATACTTGTTAGCACTGTAGAGACGCCGTCTATCGGACCCAGCTACTTCTCGGTAAATGTTCTGTTCAAGAGCCAGGTAATGATTGATATGTTGCGACGCTCGTTGTAGGTGGGAATTATTACGGAGTATTTTGCCTTCAATGTCATGGTGTGATAGTATAAACTAAAAGGAATGACTGAGAAAGCGGCGGAAGGTAAGAGAGAGTCGGGACTTCGGCACTTTACTGCTTCGTCTGTTTGATTTACGAACGCTCGGAAGCTCGACGTCGAGCGAGGTCAAGTGGCCGCCTCGGCCCGAAGTTTTGCCGGCTTCTGCATTATCGCGAAAGGTGAGCGCGTAATCCCCGTCGATTGCCCTAAAAGGCTCAGTTTCGCTGGTAGACCATAACCAACATCGGGATATATGCCAAGAGCACGAAAGGAACGACAGAGATCAAGTTTTACGCGATAACGCGTCGGGCATTCAAAGAATTCTGGCTCATGAGACAAGCATCATTGAGCCTTTCCGTCTCAAACCCAGCGTCGAACTTGACAATCCAGTTTATTTGCGTGAGCGTTCCACAAAAAGCGGCCTGAGTAGTATCTTTTGATAGAGTCCAGGCTCAACATATACTAGGAAGCCACAGCTGAAACACAAGATTTGTGCGAAAGGGAATTTGTACACTTGAAATTCAAGTGAAGGCCGAATTACATCGCAATGGAGTCTACGACAAGCACGGTTGAAGAGCAACGGCTTGAAAACATCAGGCGCAACGGGGCACTTTTGAAGAACATGGGCATTCACCGAGAAGTGCTTTGCGGCGAGACGAAGGCTGCGAGCAACCGACCAACCAAAAGACGCAAAATTGAGTCCGTAGCGCAACCGTCACGATCCTCAGCGCGCATCTCATCAGCCGAATCGAAATCAGCATACGTAGATTCAAGTGATGAACACATCGCTGGAACCCAGAAGAGACGAACGAACACCAGCAAAAGCAAAACCAAGAGCAAAGACGAAACTGCGGAATCTAAGATCGAGACAACAGGTGCTAGCGCTATACCCCAAGAGAATGTGGACGTTCTGCGTGCCGGGTGGGCGAGCTGGGGGCCCACAGCGCTACCTCCATCACGAGACGAAGATGCAGTGTTTCACTTTCCCGATCAGCCATCCTTCCTGCCTAACAAATCTCCGGAAGAGATGATCCGAGAAGGTTGCTTCGGCGGCTCGTACTTCAGACCTCTATACTCTAGGAAACTCGGCATCACAATCTCGGACGATTGGCGTGGACTGCCTGGAACGTGGGTTTCGGGACTTGATGTCGAAACGTGGTTGGTTTCTCCCACTTACAATCAAGATATTAATAAGTACAAAGTCTCCTGCGGCCAGTCCATTGAGGAGTGGGAAGCAGCAGGCTGGATTAACCATACATACGATGTTCGCGGTTGGTTCCAGTGGTATTGCAGATTCTTCATGGGCAGAAGATGCGAAGATGATGAACGCCAAATCAGCCGGTGGAGAAAATGTATAGGGGAGACGGGCCGCTGGAGGAGAATGCTGCTCAAGAAGTATGTGGCACTTGGCATCAGGGAAGTCTTTGACGATGGAGAGGACGAGGATCAGGTGGATGTCAGCCCTGTCATGCATCAGACCTGCGCTCATTGGGCGTTTGAGGTCAGGCAAAATGTACTGGATGAATATTGGAAAACTGGGAACTGAAAAACACTCTGATTTATGGTCCCGTGGCATTCAACGCCCACGAAGTGGGCTATCAAGGAACACAAGTATGAGCCATATGTCGTGACACAGCCCATGCGCTGCTGGGACTAGGTGTTTATTTGCTTTGCAATCCTTGATAGTCATGAATGCCCCTCGTCAGGTGCTTCTAGAATTCCCTTAGCTGAGACTGCATCATTCCTGAGACGGTTTGCCTTATTGGCGATGGTTCGTCAGCGATAGAGTAGCTCATCGTGACTCCGCATTACGTTACTCATGTCCCAATGTGTTGGGGCTCGTTTTACCCCTCGGATGAGCAACTTCCAGGTCTTTGATGAACCCGGATAAGACCTACTGCCGGCTCAGAATTTCAAGATTCCAAGATGTATCGCAACGATATTCCGAGCAACTCAGATATCGTCCTCTGCGCGTTCAAATCTGCGTCTGCCAATCCCAAAGCACAGGCTCGCGATGTATGAAAAAGATCCGACCCTTCGGACTATGGTGTTTGTCCTCAATCGCCGCAACCATGAGAGCTTGTTCCCAATCCTCTGCACCAATGATTTCAATGCAATTTGGATAGCAGTTTGGATCATTAAACTCGAAAAGTTCCAGAGCCTCTGGCCACAGCCGGCAGCATCCTGCTGGGCATCGACAGTTTGTAAGATCCAGTCTTAGAGTATCAAGACTCATCGATAAGATCGCATCGACGGATGAAACCTAGATCTCCAGCATCTTATACACTTTCGACCTGTAGAGCCAACCCCACTTCTCTTCGCTTGTCAGGCGCTCAAAACTGCCTTTGCCATGAGATGCGTCATATACATGTTTTTGAAGGTTGACGGTGAGAACATTGTCGTGGCTATTACTCGAATCGTCGCGCATATCTAATGCACAGTCTAGCCTTTTGACTTCCGGCCACGGTAACGTAGGAGCCCAGGAGAATCGACGGCCATTTTGGACACCTCCCAATGGAACGAAGAACGTGTTCTTAGAGGAAAAAACGACCTCAGCTGCCTCAGCTCGCATCTGGCGATTCACTGCTCGAAGCGCCCAGTGCGGGTCTTTCAAAATCCCAACTAGAAAATCTGGCCTTTATGACATCATCGCAACACATGGCGACATTCCCTCGTACCAGCAACAGTTCGAGGATAATGATGCGGAATTTCTTTGGGCAAGTCGAGATACGGGAAGATTTTCGAGCGTCTCTCGGCAGCAAGCACAGTGCAATTCTCTGAAATATTGCCACAAAACCCGCAGCCTTGATAGAGGTGATTCCAGGCATAACGAGATTGCCGGATGACTAGATTGGAATGCAAAAGGTCAGTGACCTCATCGACAAAATGGTCAAAATCAAGGGGGTTTCGTCGAAGGTCGCACGCCTTGCATGGCACCGAACCAGATGGGGCACCGAAGGATTAAATTTGTTGGAACGGCACAACACTTAATGGTGAGGGGTATAACTGGAACGGCACAACACTTAGCGGGGTACACCGGGGGATTTCAAGTGTGTCAAGCAGCGTAAATCAAAGGGAGATCAGAAGTCTGAAGATCAAGAATAGAGCTAAGCGGATTTTAGTACACCCTTTTTCTCTGTGTTACCGGCGCGAATCCTTCCAGAAGGCCACGAATTTCCGATGTTAGGATCGGCGCGGCAAGGGGCTGAGCTGACTGAAACTACGGAGTACCCTGGAAGTCCTTCGGCCAGAGCCCAGCTTTGGAACTGCTCATCTGTGTCATCGTACTCTAGTATTCTTAATCACAGGATTCGAGAGGATGTGCACTGGTGCGGTGATAGGAGCGCATACTTTCGTCATCGTACTTATCGAAAATGCTTGTGTCGAGAGCGGCGTTATCAGTTCTAGCGCTTCCCATAATCCTACAGACTCGGAATCAGCACTGCCTTGGTGAAAACTGTTCCACTTCCCGTTGTGTCGGTGTGTAGGTGTCCGATTTCGATTCACTGTAAGTCAAGAGTACGTAGCACCTGCTGTTTCAACTAATAAAGTAACGAGCGGACTACAACGCGATACTATACTGATGAAACACTGTAGCGCCTTGAATTCGAGTCGGAGCTAATCGTTATCGCGCCTGCAGCCCCGTTGTATTCACCAATGGATCGATGAGTTCCCTTCTAGCCGAGATTTCAGAGTTTGCGAAGGTGGCCGGAGTGCTTCAAGAAGATTTGGATCAACCTGTTGACGAGATGATGAATCCAGATCTGAGTAATCTGTTTGTTGAGGGAAGCTGTCCGCAATGGGGCAAGTTCCAGTGTAATCTGCTTGCAAAATTCCTCTGCCATTCAACGTGAAGACCTGCAATACCTTTTCGAGAGCTCCCATAGCCATGATCCTGCAGGAATGGGTCGAGTTCCCATACTCGACAGGAGTTGGTTGACAGGGCGCAGTCCGGTACGCCCGTATACAAGCGATAAAGGTCAAGGCGAAGATGCAATTTCTGGTTTCAGGAAGGATGCGCAGCAGTCTTGTAGTTCCGCACAGCAGGCCATGGCCCGCATGGAGAGGCCGGGGATCCACTTTTAGCCTGCTTAAACTACTTTACTTTAGCTTCACATTAACATGTAACATGTTGGATAGAAATCACTCAATACGTAGGCTAGAGAAGGACAGCTTTCAATGATCGCGAATAAGCAGTCGAACTCCTAATTCCCAGAACGTCCGTCCTTATACACGAAAAGGTTAGAGAATCATTAAAGAGTCATATACAATAATGGTCGCCGTCTACAGGAGGTCTGGGGAATGATAAAGGCGGTAAGCCGTACTCTTGTCGTGCCTAGATACTGCTGGTCTAGAGGAAGGGCTAGCACGAACTTGTGGCTGAGTTCAGGAAGCAGTGATGGATTCTACAGCAAAATGGGACCCTGTGAACGCTGCTGTACCGTGACATTGCGGGTCGATAAGTGCACCAAGCACGCTCTACGGGCCTGGTACTCCGGATTCAAAGGATGATAGTAATTATCTTCACGATTTTAGACCGGTGCACTATTCCTTGGTTTACAATGTTTTCACTCTAAGCCTCTGAGGATTCGTTTCAAGCTCAATAGCAGGATGGACAGGCAGGAGCGTAGTAACAACGGTCTCATTGGCGACAGATGGGACAACAGAAAGTTGAAGAAACTAGAGATGTTGGTTGTTATGTTGGTTGTTGTTTAGTTACCAAAATAGACAGAGAAGGATGCTGGCGACACAACCATGGAGGCTGAGTTATGGAGCGGTTCAAAGGTATAAAAGAGGCCTGTTCCGACATCAGCAGGCACTTTGAACATTATCAATCATCACTGCTACAGCGTAGCATCGACTCCCTTCTTCGATCACATTTCAGAACGCGAGGCAACTCACCTAGCCCCAGACTCGACTCATAAAATCGACTCCCTTCTTCGATCACATTTCAGAACGCGAGGCAACTCACCTAGCCCCAGACTCGACTCATAACATCGGCCTTGCAAGCAACGAAATGGCAGTCCTCAGCCACACTCTCCTCACCCTGTCCGCATTAGCGATCTTTTCTACCCTTCCAGTTTTGGCACACCCCTCTCAACATCCTGACTCCTTGTCCAAGCGAGCGGGTACCGCAGGATCAATCATATCAACCTTTCTTGGCAACGAAATCAAAGGTCCTATCTTCGGCAGTCCGCCAGAATGCTGCCCCAATGGGGGCTGCACGGTTCGCGCGGACGATACCGGCAAATGGCAAGCATGCTGGGATGCGCCTCCCCAGGGTGGTGGTTACTACTGGACGCAAGACGACACAAAGACCGCCAATTGTCTAATAAACCTCCACTGGATTCAGAGTGACGCTTGTATATCTGTCGTAGGCAGCGAGTGCGAGGCCGGAAAGGGAACGAGTCAGATCCTGAATGCCTGGATGGCCGAAGCCTATTCCTTGAGCTTTGATGATTCCAATACATTGCAGACGGCATCGAACAACATGGTAGGGGAGACCGTTTCTTCTGGCTATGCGGACGATAATGGACTTTCTATGGGAGCAGTCGGACTTACTCGGGTTGGCCAGAATAGCGCGGCCGCCCAGCTTGAAATTCGATTTGATGGAGACCAAGGTTGTTAAGTGGGTGGTCAGCGTCTATTACGGTCTCTCTCGGGTTATTGTTATTGTTTTTGTTGTTGCTGTCTGAGTCCTGTTGTCAGCGTTGTCTTGCTGGAAAAAAACCTCGATAAGGAAGCAGTTGTCTGTGTGGCGTCTTCGATAGATTGCATGCTTTGTGAACTAGCGTTACCACCCTCTTTACTCGGATTCAGGATGCTCATTCGTTTTATTCAAACTGTGTCTACTCTTAGTCTAGCATAGCATTTTATCTCGTTATCGCTCATTCCAAACGTTTTTAATTCGACAAAAGCGAAATAAGCTTCTTTCGATATGCAATGCATGCTATTAGCATGCATCTTCCGTAGATAAAAGTCCTCACCCGACGCCCAAGCTCGTGATAGAATTATCTTGACCGGACAAGACAAGCCTTCTGAACAGCCGCCGAATGTGACCAAGGGCACTTAGCTCAGGCAGAGAAGAAAGAGATGTGAAGCGCTTGTGTCGAGGCTACAAAGACGAAAATTGCGGACAAGAGATATATCGAGGTTGTGCCCAAAAGCCTCGATTCAAATGGACGACAGTTATATCTGGATCACCACGCAATCCCTGCGAACGGAGGAGGCCCATTGACTGTGGTCTAAAGCGTAGGATTCCGAAAAAAGAGGACCGAATAACATGCAAAGACGCCAATACGTTTTGCCCGGGAGGGCTGGTTGGGAATTCTATTCCACGAAGCCGAAGTTATTCGACCCGCGAAATCCTAGCACGTGCCTGCCCGGCTCAAGGATGAGGCGCCTTTGCAGGCAGCGCCGATTCCTTGAGCACACCAAGCTGGCATCTGCTAGGTAAACAAACAACCACGGGAACGGATTTCTCAGCGGGCCCTTTTTGGGGTAAGTTGGTAGCAGGCAAGCTCTTCTTCAGCTGCATGGGCTCAGTCCATGCATATAGCCTGATACTTGCTCATGCTGGTTGTTGTATTGAGTCAGGCTGGTAAAGAAAAAGGAGAAAAACTCTACCACGAACCTCCAAGTCCTTGCTTTCACCCCTGTTTCTAGTGCTCTGGCCTCGGCTAGGGCGACAAAGACAGCCAAAGAGAATTCGTCACGCACCTTCAGCCTTCTCCCTCCCGCTACATCGAAGGCATGCCCCAAGAGCCACCAGCCACTGTGAGCCCTCCGCCTTACTCTTTCGGAGGTGTCCAAAGGTATCCCTATACATCTCAAACCTCCTCGACCCCGGTTCTTGGAGAATGGCAACCCGATGGTTGCTCTATTTATGTGGAAGTTTGGGTTTGGGTGCACGAGAGTATGATTGGGAAAGCAGACAGCCACGAATAGTGGGTCAATGACTCCTCACCCACCCCTTAAATCCGCCGTAGCCGCTTTCCCCTCTAGCATGACGGATATCAATAAGGGCCTTGCTTAGTTGCCATTACCTCAGGCACTCTAGAAGGACAATCTCAGTGAACTTGTTCCCTGAGTGCCCCGGAGGCCAAGTCCTTTAAAGCACTACGATCGCTCTGCGATAGGATTAACCAGATCCCGCACAACTTCCACGCGGCCGCAAGTAAACTTCACCAATGGAGCATGATGCTCCGCTAAGCTGGAAACAATCTAATGAGGGTCTATCAACGTAACAACAGCACTAATTATCTTCCGGTAGTCGTCCCCAATAGACTCCTTAGAGTCTAGCTTGTGTCTCCAAAGCTTACAACTCTACCATGCTTATGGAAACCCGCGGTGCACCTCAGCTATCCTTCAACCGCTCCCGCCTACGATTATACGATTAACACCAATAAGGCCCTTATCCATCACCAGCGAGAGTCTGCAACGAAGAAACTTCTTCGATTAACAGGACCAAATCTCCTCAACTTCCCTCATTTTTGATAAAACCGCCACCATGGCGGTACAATCAAGTTGGCTCTTACCATACGATTTTGTATGTCTAGCATTGGATGAGCTGATCGACTAAGCATTCGTCAGTATCGCTCCATGCGCTGAGGACGACAACGACTACAGTTCACAGAATTCGCTTGCTGTAATATCGGTTGAAAATGGTGGAAGCAACATATACTGTGGCCATTGCCGAGTATGCTAGGATTCTGCCATCGACTTTCCCTCTTTCATAGTTCGACAAGTCGTCGTAGTGCTTTTGCTTGAGGTCGGAGATGTAGTTCGACAATAAGAATGGCATTGTGCGTAAGCGACGCGTGATACTTGTAGTTGTAGAGATTGATGTAAGGGGATTGAGTGTGGTTGCTGCAAGTGTCTCGCGTCGAAGTTCAATGTTAGAAATAATGGGTGGGTTGTGATGAAGAGCAGATCTTTTACTGTATGATTAGTGATTCTCTTGAACGAGCTGTTCTATTGAGTTGGGATTCTGAAGCAGGGAGGGCTTGGCATAGTGAGTCAGAATGGGAAAAAGGTATAGTGAAAATCTTGCATATCATGCTGCAGTGCTGATACTCGCGCACACATTCACGAAAGCAAGATTGTCGATGGTAGGCTTGGGTCAAGCAGCTTAAGTCTTTTCCATATTGCCAGGGCAGCTGCCAATCCACAATGGCTTCAGGACAAGTATTCCATTATTTTCTATTGCTGGGATATTTCCTTGCTATTTTGTTCATCCTCAGTCTTTCCTGGGATATAGATGCGATTATAGGCAGGCAAAGTCTGAGGACACAACTAACAATTCGTGTGGTCATCCAACCGTCACACCTTCTGTACAGAATTAGCTCAACCAGTCTTGGAACGAACATCTTCGAAGGAGAGAACCAACAACGGAAGCCCAGGAGCAAGTTCCATAGAAGTGACCGAAAGCTCTTACTTACTGCCCATCTTAAGCCTCCTAGAATTCTTGGATGATGGTCAAACCGCTGTTCAAGGTGAGGGCAATCTAAATAAGACTTTCCAGAAGATAGGCTGTGAGATAGATGCCCTGTGCTTTTGTAAGTAAAGCTAGCAGCAGATTTTATACCTCTTGGGAGCACTCGATCGCATATTTGTAGGGTCGATTCTAACAACCCAACCTAATTTTACTGGGTCGATTGACCATGGGGAACCTATCGCTAACTCGGCAATCCGTAAGGGAACCCAAAACGCTCTGGATAAATTTCGAAGAGACCCGATTCTATAGCTGGCTTTTTGCAACATTTTAGAAAAGGTAAACCATACCAGCGCGGTGATGATAACGGTCATTTTTTGGATCGGCTTTCGGAGAGCTCCTTAGATAAATCTCGCTGAATATCAGTACAACCGTCTCCTGGCTCCAGTCGGTCGACTTCAATACAGCCACATACAAGGCACTGCAGTAGCGCCAAATATGCCCCCCGTAATTGGACGGGTTGTTGTACCTAATGGATTGAACATTGTAATTTTGTATTGTATGAGGGAAACGAGCTCACTGATAGACAACCAAAGTGGCTCTCCTCCTGGCATCGCATCATCGAAGACGTACGTCGCAATCTCATTTCCTAGCTAGCTTCCACCATTGACTCTGGCAGCACGTCGAGCCGACCATTTGCTTTAGGTATACCCCAAACTCGTAGTGTCGACACTTGGTAGATTACGGCGTTGTACCGCCGCCCCTCGATCAGAAAGAGATACAACGCCTTGATGACATCTCTCACCAACCCCCAAGTAAATTCTCTTTGGCCGTAATAAAGAGCGAAAAGAGAGAATATAACGAGATGAGGCTGTATTGACTCTATGAAATTAGGGTAGCGATCCCCTTCGGAAACGGGAACGAGGACATCCTCGCCAAACTCATCAATAAAAGATTGTACAGTGTTGTTCGATAGAGCCAAAATTCCGCCAATATCGAACTGAGACATCGGCTGGTTGGGAACGAAACCCAGGAGAAGCTAGAGAGGTCTATCTGGAATGCGGATGCTGTAGGGAAAACGATTCTGTGCCGAAATGTTTGTGGAAGCTGAGCTGAGATCTGCTAATGAGCGGTTTGTCAAGGAGGATGAAACTCTCATGGGAGGTAGTAAAATAGCTGCGCAAAGATAGGCAAAAGCGAGGAGATGGACTAGTTGAATATGAGCCTTCATTGTATGGTCTAAGTTAGGAATCTCCCGTTTAGAGATCTTTGGGTAGTGCTCTGAGTGCGCGATTGCTACAACTTAATGTTACCAGTGTGGGGCATACCTCCGCTCTTATAGTCTATCCATGGCTGTCGCAACGACGTGGAGGAAGTTCAAAAGTAGAGCAGCACTCTAGCGATATGCGCAACAACTCATCGCAGGGCGTATATTCTATTCGAAGTGCTTGTCATGGGTCGCCTACCATCAATTTTATCTTGAGTTATTTTTCATTTCCCTACAATTCAGTAGGTGATATCGTGACGGAAAGCATCCAACGACCAGCTTAGCCAGTAATAGAATGTATCACCAATAAGAAAAGATAGCGACAACCAGCAACGCCATCCACAACTTGTTTGACTCCTAGGAAGTGGGGAGACCGTTCAGAAGACTGGCAATTGAAACGTTTGAATTTTCAGCTGTAGCGTGTCTACAGGCACGAGAAAGACTCAATCCCGTGGTTTGAACTTTGGAACTGCACAGAGGAGCTTCTCCTGACAACTGAGGACTGTTCAAAAGTCCGAAATCTGTGGTGTTGAATCGGAAAGCTGAAGGATGCGGTTCTGCCTCAAATCATGCTTTCTGTGCACGCAGCGTCCAGGGGCAATCCCGAAGGGCTGAGCATCGCTGTCGAAAACAAAATCCCCATTTTTAATGGCGTTGTTGAGATGAAGGTATCCTCGACGGACTCTGGCTCAACAGCAGCTCCTTATTTGACCGTTCTCGGACAAAGAGACTGAAGGATCAGTCTCCAAGTCATCCAACCCGGTCTCCATTGCATCGTACTAGTGCTCGTCCTAACGTATAATCCGTATAGCACTCGTTAGAATCGCGCCGGCGATGGTGAGCACAGAGCTACTCTGCTCCCTGCTACAACGAAGACCCAATAGCTAGAATCATTCAGACCATCCTAGCATACATAGACTGGATTACAACGGATGCCTGGCACAATCGGAAGGCTCGAGGTGGAATTGCATCGCTCCCGTCGGCTTCAGTGCTCTTGAAGGCTAGATTTATGGTTGGCAAGGCATACCGGAGCCGAGCCTGGGTGAGATGGGCGATTGTTCTCCTTGATTCGAGCAAATTTTCTTCATCGCCTGTTGCACGCTCTCATCGCTCGATGTAATGAGCAGCCATGGATACTACACACCGCTGTAATCTTTCCAGCTATCCCAGTTGTACTTACATGTTCCTTCCTCCAGTCACCATTATTGTCTGTCCATTCACATAGCTGAAAAGCGGGCTGGCGACCGCCAATATTACACTAGCCGCCTCTCTGGCCGTACCTGGTCTTCTGAGTGGTATGTCTGCATGCGTAGCTGCTCCAGCTGCTTCTTTTTGGGCTTTCGGTATCCCGAGAGCAACTTTCCCACCATCGGGCGTTGTTACAAAAGCGCCTTCTTCTTTGGCGGCGGTCAGGCGGGTAATAATGTGGCCGAATGCGACGCTACAAAAGTGTCAGCCACTCCGAAAGACCAGCTCGCATAGACGAGACACGTACGTATTTGCTCTCACCCCATACGAGGGACCCCATTCCTTGGCGATGACTTTCGAGAAGCCTATCACACCTGCTTTCGCCATGCCGTAATTTGCTTGACCACTATGCAATGTTAGACAAGGGACGGTGAGTTTTCCTTTCATTGAATTGATTACGCATTTCCATGAACACCACTTGTACTACTAATGTTGATGATATTTCTCGGCTCCCCATCTTTCACTCTGAAGTACGGCGCTGCGGCTCTTACTAGCTTGAAGGGTGCAGTCTGGTGTATGGCAAGCATAGTCTCCCATTGTTTGTCCGTCATCTATGGATCAAGCTAGTTAGTTCAATGCATATTCGTGTCTACATGTCATTTTCATTAGCCATTGCGAGGAGGAGAGACCTTGTGGATGACCCCATCCCAAGTGAACCCTGCATTATTGACAATGATATGGATCTTCCCACCACCAAACTCCGCCGCTTTCTTTACAAGTTCATCGATATATTTCGCATCTAGCATGTCGCCCGGTATAGCGATGGCGGTTCCGCCGGCTTGGGTGATTTTGTCGACGACGGATCGGGCTTTGGCTGTTGCACAAACCTATGATGAGCACTGATCCTCTATTGTGGAATGCAATGCAGGGCCATAGTACCGCCATCGATGTCCTGCACAACAACTTTCGCTCCTTCTTGTGCGAAGAGTCGTGCAGCCTCTGCGCCAATTCCCTGACCGGACCCAGTGATGATTGCGACCTGTCCTGCAAGCAGTCCTTGTGGGGCCAGATGGCCAGCGATCTGAGCCGCCCGCTGTTGTGCCATTCTGAGCTTTTAGTCGGCTGCGGGAACAGTTGATAGCTCTTACATCGCTCCTCTCTAGGAATCATGACGCCAGCGAGAAAGGAATCGAGATCTCTGCCGAGGTTAAAGGTTATCTTATCTGAACGCGCTGGACATCTGAACGCGTAAGCGGGAGGGCGGGATGAGGTCATTGTGCATGAACAACTTCAGAAACTCGTTTCGGCACTTGGCACGCGACTTGCGACAATGAGTCTCTGAAGTTCCAAAATGCTACACCATAACGCCTTTAGCATCCTTGTCTTTACCTCTTACTTGTCTGAACTTCTCTATACTGCATGAATCGCTTGCTATAATGCTGCTTCCTTGCACTTCGACCCAATCCCTCAGAGTAATCTCCGCCTAACTGGCGCTACTCCGTATTGCCAAAATGGCGTTCGCACAGGCGCAGCAGGCTGTTGCCATGTTGGGCAAAGCAAATCAGCTTTCGAAACTCGCTGGCAAAGATTCCGGACTTTCGAATCAGCTTGAAGAGCTTTACAAGACTGTTGGCCATGTCAAATACGGACGGAAAGATCCTGCCAGCCGAGCGATCACTGTTGGATCACAATTTGCGCTTGGAACAATGGCGTAAGCCTATAAAAGCATCTTCAGGCAATAGGAATCACAAAGACAATACTAATACCATATAGAATTAATGCTGCCCAGTTCCTTGGTGCTCCGTTAGCGTTGATCAACGAAGATTGGCACAACCAATGGATAGCGCTCAATAAGCAATCGTGGGGACTATTGATCACGACTATGACTAATTGGTGGAGCCCTACACTTGTAAGGGTCAGTGGCGACAAGAGTGTGAGGGGGCAACTGCAAAAGACCGTTGACGGTTCCCTTTATTGTAATTTTTCGGAGAGGATGGTATTAATTGCGAACCACCAGGTATACACAGAAATCGACCTGTATTGGACAATTCGGCAGCTAAAAATTCGGTAGATCTATACAGACTGGCTCTATTTATGGTACATCGGATACACCAATGGCATGCATGGCCGCATACACGTCGTATTGAAGGAGTCCCTGAAGAAACTCCCGTTCCTAGGCTGGGGCATGGCGTTGTCTAAGTTCATATTTCTGAAACGGAACTGGGAAGAGGATAAAGCCGGCTTGGCAAATCACTTACAGTCACTCAATAATGTAGAGGATCCTATGTGGCTTATGTTCTTTCCCGAGGGTACCAATCTGGCACCAAGTACAAGGCAGAAAAGTAAGAAATGGGCAGAGGAGAACGGATTGAAAGACTTTCAGCATGTTCTCCTGCCTCGAAGCACCGGCCTACACTTCGTCCTCCTGAAATTGAGAGAGACAGTGGACTACGTTTATGACTGCACTGTCGGGTACGAAGGCGTCAAGCGTGGCGAGTATGCGCAAGACATCTACACCATCGAAGCTTCATTGCTCAATGGTCATCCTCCCAAATCGGTCAATATGTATTGGCGGCGCTTTAAGATATCTACAATCCCTTTAGACGATATCAACAGATTCGGCATCTGGCTCCGCGCTCGATGGGCAGAAAAGGACGCGCTCATGGAGCAATACATGCGTACCGGGCGCTTCCCTGCCGATGAAGGTGTCAGTCAAACCCCAGAGGGAGACACCCGACGTGGTGCAGGCTACATCGAGACACAGGTGAAACCGTACAAATGGTATGAGATCCTGCAAGTCTTTGCCCCTATCGCCACCTTCGTCATGGTCTTATTCTACTTTTATGACATAACGCTTCCTACGACGTTTACTTCAACGATACAAGATTGGGCGGGATATAGTGAAGATGAAATAAAAAAGAAATTGCGGATAGGGCCAGCTCCGAAGCTTGGAAAGCCGAAAGCGATAACGTCCAGCACCGTGGCCAAAACTTTGAAGCCTCCATCAATATGTAGTGATCAGGCATCAACTATCAGTATTATAAGTAGGGCAAAGCCAGTTCCTAAAGCACCAGCCGCAAAATTAAATCCTCAAGCGAAGTTAACATCGGCCCCAAAGGCCATCGTCACCGAGGCCCAACCGACGGCTAACGGCTTGGTTCTGAGAAATCCACCATCACAAGCCGCAGCTCCAAAAGGTCCTACACTCAAACCTACACCAACCTCAAAAGCTCCAATCAATACCGCTCCTGCTCAAAAGCTATTGCCAAACGGCAAAACCCTGCAAGCGAATGCTTCCAAAGCGCCCCCCAAGGCTCCGCCAACCCTCCCCAAGAAACCTCTCAGGAAAACCGTGTACCCTCCCACCCCTCCAACCAGTCCCCCAAAGAAACCTCTCCCCAAAACTCTTTACCCTACTGTCTACCCCTCAACCACCAACCCACCGCCCAAGAAACCCTCGGCTCAAAAACCCGCACCAGCGCCCACACCCCGAAAACCCACTCCCAAAGCTGAAGGCCCCCAAAAGCCTTCTCTACTACCCAACACCGAGCCACCACGAGCAAGCACCCAGGCGACCACAGAAGGCTGGTCTGACACCACCGCCGTAGACACCACCCCCTGGGCCGACCGACCGAGCGGCAAACGCGCGGTGAAAGCCCAGGAGACGAGGAAGGAGAGGACGAAGATGGAAAAGAGGGAGCAGAGGTTGCATTTGGAGAAGACTGCTGGTTGAATGGGTTGAGGGTATTGGATCCGTGGTAAGAGGGGGATGGGGGGGGCTTTGGTGGCCTGTCCTTCCCATTTGGGCTCGTGACCGGAGATTGCAACACCAACATCGCTTCCAAGAAGAACCGCTACGGCTTCGTTGGAAGCCTGTCTGGTAGGGTTTACAGCTCGGTCAAGACCTGCCGCTGCTGGTGCGTTCTTTGCAGCAACCTATTGCTCACTCAGCGGAGCAGCGACAGCATCTCTCTTGATAAAAGCGCAGACCCCTCAAATGAAAGGGAAGTTTTTAGCATGGGACTTCGTTGATGCTGCAAAGCAAGTCCTACGCGCCAGTTGACGGAGCCCAACCGGGCTCACCTTGGGCTCACGCTGAATGTCCATACAGAAACATAGATATATGGGTAGGGAGAGATCTCGAAAAACAGTCAGCCAACTATCTCTCTTCATCCACGTACGAACAATAGCACAATCTTGTGCGTTCAACGTTTGCATCTCCTGCCTCGCAGTGACATTTTCCGATTTGGAATAGGAAGGGGCAATCTCCTTTACAAACCAAGACCATCCGAATTGGCCATGAGGGTAGGATCTAAGCTAATAGCACTGTCCCTATGTTTCAATCGACATCAATACTGCATGCCATCTTTAGATTGGAGCCGAGAATCGAGAATTCCTTACAGGAAGATGTTCACTCAATGCTAGTTCTAAAACAGCATATTTGGTATGTTAGACGCATTGATGTCTTCATAGTCAGAGTACATGTATTCTGTTCACACAATATTTTAGTATAAGAAGACTATTGATTGGCTAGGTGAATGATTCTGCGAAACCCCTTGGCGCCAACATTCAGCCCCGCCTGTTGCGCCACTCTGCCTTGTCGACACTCTTCAAATACTGTAGCCTTTTATATTGGGAATCATTAGCCGCACACCATCTTTCTGTACTCATACAGCACTCTCGCCGAAAACATACACCCACCCCGATTTAGGAACCTAGTCCTGCGTCCCTAAAACATACCTCCGGCGGCTCTTCCGAAGCATAATTGCGTTGAGCCCACTCCGAGATAACGTGATTTTTTACAGGGAAATCACCATCGTCAACAAAGCCGAGCTGGGACACATCAAGCAACAATTCCATATTTACTGACCTGCGATACGATGATATGTAGGGGGTGGTGTGCGAGAAGAATAAGGTGGTGTGCGGCCAGTGGTTATCAACACAAAGGTAATCTATGAAAGGCTGCAGTGTCGTCTGAAGCGTGTCGACGACGCAAAGATTGATTTCCCAGTTTAGTGCCTTTCAATGTGCTGTTGTCCCTAATGAATAGGACGTGCATACTTCGACTGTCTGCAGAATGCCTGGGGCTGTGCGAGGCCGTCCTGCTATCTTATAAATTTCAAAAACGGGGTCTAAGCGTGAGTTACGAGCCTCGGCCCCTCGTAGAAGAGGATATATGTCAGTCAAAGACCTGCTGGGTTGCGCTCTCGTTTTTTCTATCAACAATTGTTCTTGATTGCCTCCAAGATTCCTCGGCTTTCAGCTCGCCAAAGCGATTTCTAAGCATTCATATGTCATTCACCTCCACTTAAGGACCTAAACATAACAAGCTCCTCCAGACATTTTTGTTTCTCGAGTACCATATCCTTTCCAACAGCCTTCGAAGACAGACGGATTCGTCTCGAACCTAACCACGCTCAACTTCAAGCGCTTTGCTCTATCTCATTCATCCTTCAGGGCCGTATCTACTTACACTTTTCACTGTTTCTGGAATCATTCAGCATGCCTTCTAGCAGCAGAGATCTACCTCCGCCACCTCCCTCCAACAACAAAGTCCCCACTAAAGCAAGTCATTCCGGCCGGAAAACCTCTGCCTCAGCCGCTACTTTCGCGGCCGCTGCCGTTGCCGTCCCATTAGACCCCACTGGAATCGCTCTGATCACAACCGTTGGCTCTGGTGCCGCGCCCTTAAGCGGCTTTGCCTACCATAGCGGCCACAAAGCGGTCACCAAGTAACGAGCCAAGAAGGCCGGGGCAGCCAACCAAGCTTCCTCCAGCCAAACCCTAGTCTTGAGCAATCCTCAATTACCATACTCACAACAGGTACCATGGACCTACAAACCGACCTTGAATCCTGCATCCGTCGCCTCTCATGCAGCGTCACCGGCGTCGTAGTCACAGGCTCCATGGCTTTCATTCTCCCCTCTTTCCTCCTCGGCGTCGCTCTCAACGGCGCTGAACTCATCTGGCAAGCACGTCGTCTCCACAAATTGACCGCCATAGCAGAAGCAGAAGGCGGAGTAGGTCCTTACCTCCGGTCTCCAGACATCACCTTACAAGTCATGTCAGGCATCCTTATCAAAAGTGCTATCCTACTTTGCACACTCGGTGCCGATGTGGATATTGCCATACACGGCTTTGCGCAGCTGCTCGTGAGCGCCGAAGTCGTGGTCGACCCGGCGCTTATCCCGGGTACGTGGCAGCAGGCGGGACATGTCAGTGAGCTGTATAATGGGTTGACTGGGCAAGGGTTTTTGCATCCCACGGGGCAGGTTGCACGGGAGCCGGCTAATTTCACGGCTGGGCTATTGGGGTACCAGCAGACGCCCACTTGGGGAAGTGGAGCGTCGGAAGGAAATGTGATGGCGATTGGGGCGGCGAATGTGCTTGTAGATCTGGTGGCAGGGAAGTTGGTGGAGAACCCGACGCGTGAGCTCTTGGATACGGCGTCGAGGTTGGGCAGAAGGTTTGGGTGGAGAGGCAGAGGAAAATGAAAGAGAGGGGGTTACAAGACTAGTGATCGAAGATGAGAAAGTGATGGTGGTTCCAGGCTTCCATTGGGAGCTACTGCGTTAACACCCCTTTTCGCGATTCAGACACCCATATATTGCATCTTTGCCTGGAAAGAACTTACATTCTAACAATCCTGATGACAGTAAATAAACTCGTCAGCTCTCAGCATAATCTACGGCCTATTCCTTTACTTCTCTACTTCTTCTTCATCTCTTACACAGCCCTCGAACTCTACGCGTACAGTAGAGAGGGAAAAGCTCACTTCAAGATCACTCCTACTTCCTATCTCTCTTTCTAACAACACGGTGTCGAGATCCGCGAAAGACGCTCGTGATTGCTTCTTTGGAGTCTCATAAGAAAACTGGAAACTTGTAAAAGAGGAATCTGAAAAGCCGTGCCAACGCAGCAGCGCCCTCTCCATGCTTACATTTGTGAATGCAAGGGACGGGAGAAGGTGGAGTGGAAGCTGGCCAGCTTGAGGAGATAACAAGCACTACTATCAAAATGCGAAATAAAACGTATGTTTTCTTATGGCAAAAAACATCATATTCTTAGGTATAGCAATACAAAGTCCGCTCACACTCACTATGAAGACTTCGCATCTCCTAGCATCAAACCCATCTCACTTCTAAACCCATCCCACCCCGAAATCTATCTCACCCCCAAAACCGACCAACAGCCACCCCCCTCTCCCACATAATCCATACCACCAACCCACTCTTTCCCCACTCGTTCGTTCCCCACTCTCTCCCCAACATCAACCCACTCTTTCCCCTCCTTCCCCATCCTCAACAACCTCTACACTGCAATAATCGTCCCCAAAACCGACATTCTCTTCCTTTCAAATCAACACTCCTCAAAAGGAAATCTACCGTACACCCAGCCTCGACGCCGGTGGTTTAGCTTCGGAGTGGTGGACTGTAGGCGGGACGATGATGTCTGCAGAGGTTCTGGTGATGGAGTTTGGGGGCTGGTTGGGTGGGGAGGGAGATGTGGGTGGGGTGGAGAGGAGGACTTTGAGCCGAGATGGGGGTTGAGAGGGTGCTTTGGGGGGGGGGTGTAGGGTGGTTGGGATGTGCATGGCTTCACAGAGGTAGTAGTAGATCGATTCACTAAGCTGGCGAATTGAGTCTTTAACCTAATGAAGCGATCTTTGAAAGATTTTGATCGATGAGGGGCAAGGTTCGAAATGTATAATCCACGAACAGATACTTTATGCTCTCAAAACCATACGTAGGCAAATTAGTAGGTATTCGATTATTAGGTCTTACTTCGGATATCTTCTCCCATACGCAAAGCCTGCCGAACGAATGTGGTATCTCATGCAAATGCTCAAAAACCTCGAGCCCATAAACAAAAATCGACGGGGACCACCCACATACCCCAGCACATCGGAATATGTACTCATACCTTCAATGAAATTTTGTACAGAGGACGGGCACGCAGGTCTCAAATTACCGTCCAAAAGCCTTTCTCAACCAGCCCTTTTTCTTCTTTTGCCCCACCGCCGCCACAGCCTCCACACCGTTCGTATACGCCGTATTCGCCGTGTCGTTCCTCGTCCCCAAACCCGGCCTCGCCTCCTCAGCAATAACCTCTTTCCCCAGACCCGACGGCTCCAAGCCACCCTTCTTCTTCGGCGTCCCATCGCTAGTTGATGGCCTCATGGTTGGTGTGCTCGGCCCACCAGGACTCTGTGGGAGCTGCCACGAATCAGACATGCCGCGATTCATCTGAATCTTCTCGGCCTGTTGCGCGGAGATGCGGCGTTGCAGCTTCGGGCTTTTCTTCGCTTGTGGCGAGGCTGAGATGTTGGTCGTGATGTTTGGAGAGCTGGGCTGGATGGGGGAAATGGGCGTTGGAGAGCCGAGGACTTGGTCAGCTTTTGTGCGGAGGACGTCTTGTCTAGTTTGGCCTTCAGTGGAAAGGGTGGCAGGTTCTTGTCTGGGCGATTTCTTGCCGCCTAGACCGCCGAAGAAGGAGCGTTTCTTTTTCTCCTTATCTTTGGGTTGTTGATCAGTGGTCATAGGGCTTGCAGGGCTAGTGGCATTTTGTGTGACTGGGCGCAGAGACCTTGCGCCCAGGTCTTTCCCTTCGGACATCGAGGTCTGCGGTTGCGTGACTTGGGGCTTGGGAGCGACTTTCTCGTCGGAGCTGTCTTCCAAGTCTGTGGAGTCGCCCTCGTCAATGCGGCGGGGGATACCTCGCACAGGCGTGAAGTCGGGCTCGTCCTCATCGCTTGAATCAGCAAAGCGGCTGCGGCGATTTACAGCGCCGTCTTCCTCATCACTAGATTCGCCAAAGCGACTAGAGAGGCGGGATTTGGACGCGGAGGACGTGGCTTTCGGCTTACTCTTTCCGAAGCCGAATGAGCGAGGGGGTGACTTCGCGCGCTTTGCCGAGTCTACAGACCCTCTCATAGAAGTACGCATAGTTGGGCCAACGGAGCCAGCGGTGCTGAAAGGTCGCCCAGAGGACCCAGCGGGTGATGCGGTGCGGTTCGTAAGAGACATGGAACGACCTTGCATTGACTGTGGCTGCTCGTCGACGGAATTACCACGCATTGAGCGCTTCATGGTGTACTTTCCACCCTCAAGGGGCGTTGTACGCGCTCTCTTGAAGCTGCTTGAGGAATCACTGTCGTTACGCTGTAAGAGCTTGGTTACAGGGGCTCTCTTCTTCGACGGAGTGGCAGGAACAGAGGTCCCGGGTTTGGATGGCCCGCCCAGCGAGACAGCACGATCATGCTTGACCACCTGTTTACCTTGAGGCTTGTTGTAGTCCATCATATTGACGGCTGACACAGGCCGCTGCTTCTTGTGCAAGTCACCACGCGGTTCTGGAAGCGTGCCTTGAGGCGAAGACATTCGATTGCGTGGGTTCGATGGGGCCTGATTTCGCATTGATGATCGCATAGTGGGCTCCTCGGTGGTTACCGTTTGAGTTCCCCGCATCGACTTCCTCATAGCGGTTGGAGGCCTTGCAGAAGATTCGTTTTGGGATGCCCTCATCGATTTCTTCATTGCGGATGCTTTAGGCGACGAAGATCTGGCAATCTCATCGCGGTCTTGTCTATCAGGCCGCGGTGGCAGAGGCATTTGGATCGTGTCTGCGGCTTCCACTGTGGGCTGCGCTGGCTTCTTGGGCACCATCTTCTTCTTCTTAGGCTTCGGTTTGATCTCTTCTTTAGACTCTTCTTCCGCGATCTTGCGAGCAGCTGCCTGCTCCATCTGCTGTTTGCGTTGTTGACTGAGCCCAGACCAGTACTGCTGCGCTTGTTCCCAGCCTGCATCTGGCCCAGGTTCAGACAATTCACTGTCGTTTCGGGCCAACAGACTTGGAGGCATACGAGTGCCATTCATGCCACCTTTAGTCGGGCTCTCAGGTATGTTCTGCTTTTCCGGAAGAACCTGAGGGCTTACGGCAGGACTTTCGACGATGGCATTGATAGAGCCAAAACCATCTCCTTCGAGGTCTGAGATGTCTTCAGCAGCATCACTGTATATGCTGTGATTAGTATCTTCCGACTCTTCATCGGCATCGTGTGCTGTCTGCAGACGCAATCCTTCAGCTAGGCCACCAATGACTGGCGAGCTGTGATCATGATAGGCAGCAGCAGCTGGTGGCTCGGGTTCAGCGATGCCTACGGCCGCAGGCGATGGATCTGTAGGGCGATGTTGAACAAAGGAAGGCATAGACGGCTGTTGGTCGTCGTCTGAGGGATCAAAGGAGACGGGAAATTCACCGGGTAAGTGAACCCGATAGTAGTCTTTGGTCACTTGCTTTTCCTCCGTAGCTGGCGTAGCTGGCTGAACTTCAGCTGTTGGAGCTCGTTCTGATGGGGTGCTAACGGGCTGGGTCGCAAACGTAGAAGCCTGGTCGGGACGCGGGGTGGCTGGCTGAACAGCAATCAGAGGTACAGAAATAGTCTGCTCTGGTGTATGCGGAGATTCTGGTATAAGCTTAGAAGCGGACTCTATTGGAGCATCTAATTTCGTTTCCGGCATGTCAATCTTAGCCATACCGGTAGCGGCGCTGGTGTCTGCTGTTTGAAGGTCCCTGTCTTGCTCACTATAAAAGTTGCCTTCTGTATCTGAATAATATCCGCTGCCTTCGACAGAAGTCGTTTGGAGAGGCAACGGACCGGTTGGGGCCTCCTTTTCCATTGGTTTTGTTATAGAAGTGGGCTCGTCTGCTGCAAAGACTCGGCTTAAAATATTGCCAATCCTTTGATCTGAAGAAGCGCCCATACCGTGATCTTCGGTTTGACTCACCGTGTGCTGGTGATTAGTGACCGCGGTTCGCGGGTCGTGCTCGTTGCGCCCCCTAACGCTCCCAAAAGAGGGCAATACCGGTGTCGGTTGAATGATGTTATCCTCGTCCTTGCTCGGACTCGATGCATGCTGGTTTTTGTCTTTCGCGAAAGGCAACCATCGCCTACTAGATCCTCCTTTGGCTTGCGGGCTCATCACTACGGGGGAATCTGGATCTGTAGGTGGTGTTGCAGCACGACCTACCACAGTGGACTCGTTGTCGAAGCTGACACGTACACTCTTCTTTTTCTTCGGAAGCGGGTGAAAGCCATCCTCCGATATCACGGAGGTGGTGTCTGACGCTTCACTCGCAGGTCCACGACGCCGGGTAGAATCAGCAGGTATGCCTGTGACAGGCGATGCTCCGCGGGACGGTGAATGCTTCAAAGCCGACTTAGCGGGGGATACTGAGCGTGCTGGTGGCTGATGCTTTACTCCATCGGGTGTTTCATAAATTGGTTGCGCAGAAAAGTGAGCCGCTCGACTTGGGCTGAGTGACTGTCGATTCATTGTCTCAACACCAGCTGAAGTAACGCCATTCGCTGTTGGCAAATCTCGAGGAATATCCAGGGACGTGGCTTTGGCAGGTATGGCTGCTGCTGCTTCTTGGCCCACATTCTGATTTTTTGGCCTACCGTTGCCAAGAGATTTAGCAGGTGCCTCAGCTATACCTGTGTTTGCATTGTCATTGCCCTTGATTCGACCGTTGATTGTCTTAGGGGGGCCGGACTCTGCTATTTCCTCCCCTTCCCTGTCTTCCCGAACAATGGACGGTTGTTTGAATAGCAGACCAGCCGCTCTTGTGTTATACGTACGGGGGCGATCGGAGATGTTACTGCGCTCGGATACGGCCGAGTCAGAATCGGAGGCGCACGAAGCAATGTCAGGTTCGCGTGCCTGTGTGCTTCCGGAAGACACAACCTTCTTCTTCTTCTTCTTCTTAGGTAAAGCTTTCAAACTGCCATCGACTGGGGCCTGCAAAGGTCTGCTGTCTGCTGAAGAAGGGGTGGTGTCAAGAGAGGGCGGTTGGCGCTGAGGAGTCGATTCTACAGCCGTACCGCTCGCTCTTCCTCCACTTGTTCCGGCAGCCAGGTGGCTTCCCGCTGCTTCTGGATTTGCTGTAGCTTTCTTCTTCTTCTTTTTTACTGGGGCCGCAGCCGTCTCTTGGAGTGAATACTGTATATTCTCTGCTTCGCCGTCTCGTAGCTTCCCCACATTCGCAGTGTGATTTGAACGCTGTGTGTCCCCCGTACCAGGTGGCGGCGAAGCAATCCGCCGCTCCAGGATGGGTGAGCTTGGCGGAGAGCTCGTCGGGCTCATCGGCCGCGAGAAATTGACTGTGTCTCTGGCCTGACCCCGAGTGACCTCTCCCACGCTCTGCAGGTTGCCAGCAGGCTTTGAAGGCTTTCCCTTGCGATTACCAGCCATCATCCCTGGTCCCCTATCTAGGCTGACACCGCGTCCGTTGGGTCTAGGAGGAGGAGAAAGCACCCGCTCTGGAGGTTCGACGCTCGCTGGTCTTCGGATTGACTTGAGGGGTACCGGAGGTGGAGACATGTACCGATTTGGAAGCGCAGGCACAGGTGGAGCATCTTCATCATAGTATACAGGCTGATTGTTGCGGCTTGGCGATGGATCTCTGAACGTGCGATCTGTCATCGATCCACCGCTGTCACGGCGCTGCAAACCCCCTGGCCGTCCGCTTCCAGTCGATGAGACCGACCCCCTACGAGCCATTCGCCTTGTCTGAATCTCACCTACAGGGATTGGGCTTGTCGTATGTGAGCGTAGAGCGGCAGCAGCCGCAGCATTGGAGAGAGTCGCATTGGAGGCTCGGTTGGCGAGGAAAGCTTGAGCTGCTGCTGTGTGAGCTGCAGCGGTCGGAGGAGTCTTGGTTCGGGCAGGCTAAAGCATTGACATGTCAGCGTACGGTAGGATGGCTCACAGAGCGAATAATGCTGCAGATAGAAGAAGCGCATACGGGATTTGACTGCGCTCTGCGGCGGGAGAACATTATGTCGATAAGGTAAGGTATAGGATTTCCGAAGAACTTTGACAGGCTTATCGAGATGGTGGTAGGATGCTAAAGCTCGCTGGCCATAATGGGTATTATCGTCGGTGCTGGCAGTTGAATGATGGCATGGCTTCTGATGCGGAACTTGGTGACACTACCAACGTCAGAGCTTGCGCAACTGCAAGGAGATGACAGATGTATCTGACGGTGCCAGAAGAGTGAAGTGTCCAGATCTAGCTAAGCGACCAGAAGAAAGATTGCAAAGGTCAGCCGCGCTTTGGCAGGATTGCTTGACGGAGATTGCACGATGGTGAAAATGATTGAGTTGCATTCAGCTTCTGGAAGGCCCACTTTTTCCGCTCTGCGCCGCCAAGCCTGCACAGCTTCCAGGATTAAAATGCATCCTGCTCCATGGCCGTCACTACTGTAGCCACAATTTTCTCAATCAACCCAATCGAATCATTTGACATCAGAGATTGCCCCGAAGTCATGTTGACACTCGTGACTGTATGTGTATTCCATCGATAGCTCTGAGAAAGTCACTTCAGGCTTGAGAGTTGCGGCGTATCACGTGACATATATGACGATGTTCCAATTGCCAAGTCAGTACATCAATAGTCTCCATGTTTTCCATACATGTACATCAAATTCGACAGTCACAAAGATATTGACAGGCCGTTACGACGATGCCTATGCCAGGCTACGTCTTCCGAGATGTAAGTCTAGTCCATCGATTGCGTCCTGTACACCCCCGGAAGAACCGGATCACTGTAGCATCCATAGACAGCATTTGCACCCAAGTCCACCCAAGTCCTTTGCTACTTTGAAGCCGGGCTCCAATTTAATATGACGGTGTACTGTTCTAACCAGTCAATAGGGTGGTCCCATCCCAGACTCCGAACTAAGTGAGCAGCAGCGAGCCCACAACGTCGCCACCACCAGAGCGGATGCAGTGCAGCCCTCCACATCCAACAGCTCAACCTTCAACACCCCTACATCAAGCGCTCCATCGGACAGCCATGCGCTTGCCAATGCCGATCATGAGGAGAAAGGAACCGCCCAACTAGCACACCACGGGGGCGAGGTGAGAGACCTCGGTTGGAACGATCATCCAGCAGACATCCCAAAGCCTCTTGTAGGAGGCCTTCCGAACGACGAGCTATGGACCTTGGTTCGACGCTTCAACAAGCAGATTTACCATGTCAAAGCCACGAATGCATCTCCTCCTGGAGGCCTCGATCTCAACATCGTGGAGGATGAAGAATTCTCGCCCGATAAGCTCAGGAGCAACCTGGAAAGGCTTTACATGACAGTGATCATAGGCTTAATGCATTTTGGAAAACATATTGCTCGTATACGATCGTGGCGAGAACCCAGGCGAACGACTGCTTTCGCCGCGGTAAGGCTAGGAGAAGCCCGTGAAAAAGACCTGATAGCTAATAGCAATGCTAGGCTTATGCTATCGCGTGGACCTTCAATTTTATCGTGCCCTTGTTATTTACCACTCTTATTGTGCTCATTGCATATCCTCCCTCGCGACCGTTTCTTTTCCCACCGGCGCCGCTCGCTTTGGTCGACTCCAAAACTGGTGGCATCCAGTCCCCGAAAGCCGGTGTTCTAGGTAGTCATGATAGCGCCACCGGAGCACCCGAGAAGCACAAGGGACAAGCTGTCGAGCAGGAAGCCAGCAATTTCGTTTCAAGCATCGGTCATATTGCGCTTAGTAGCGCGGCTGGAAAACATGATCAAGGCGATCCAGAACCTAATTCCTTCGATAAAGGTACAGGAGCTGGAACACATGATCAAAGCGATCAAGGCTCTGACCCTGTGAACAAAGCTGTGCCCGATCCTACGCAAATCGCTATCTCGGGTGCCGATGCCAAGCACGCAGCCGGTGGAGGTCAGCCTACTCCACATCATGACAAGACGAAGCAGCCGATGGAGGAAGCGATGTGGACGAAGATGCGACCGACTATGCACATTCTGGCCGACACATGCGATGGTTGGGAGCGATTTGCAAAGTACGCCTGCAAACCGATGATTGGAGTGTATCATTAACAATGACACAGTGCCTTGTCTCCGACACCACCTTTCCCACGGGAAGCAGCTAGGTTAAGGCTGGCCGCTGTTGTAGCGCCAGCGGTGGCTATTTCGCTCCTCACGACGTCTGCCATGTTCATGAAGATCAACATGCTGATCATGGGCGCTGGCTTCTTTGGCGACCCACTAATCTGGCGGGGCCTTGACTGGTTGAACAGAAATTATCCTAACTGGCAGAAGCTCCTTGAAATTAGAAAGTTCGTACACAGGATGCCCATAGAATACCAAGCTAACCTGGTTCTAGCACACTGCTCAAAGGTGTTCCTACGAACGCGCAGCTTACTGTAACCTTGCTTCGGATCGGAGAAGCCAACAAGGCACCGCTGCCACCGCCTCCCCGTTCGGAGGAGGCTCCTTCTGATAAGCCGAAAGCGCTCAATGGCGATGACTTGACTCTCGATGCTTCTAACCAAGAGATCCATGAGGCGATTCACAAAGATCCCAATGAGCAACCCGCGAATGACCAAGCTGTTGAAGCTGCAAAGCCTAAGCACCGTGCCGGACAGCACATACTTGGCTTCTTTAAAGGAGGTGCAAAGACGAGTATCGAAACCAAGTTTGGCGTCGATAAGCTTCGCGCTAAGGTAGGTTCCAATACTGCCAAAGACCACCTCGGCGTGTTAGAAAAGCCGGGCGAGGAGGTCGTATCTGGGCCCGTTGATTTCAAGGCTCGCTATCATGGCCATAAGGGCTGGGTCTACATTTCCACTACAGCTACCGTGCCCTCAGTATCATTCTCGAGTAACCCTAGCAATGGAACTGGGAACGACGAGAATAAGAATGCCGCTTTCAGTATCCCTGTCCAAGACATACGGGAGCTGAAGAAAATTGGGGGCCTTGGTTGGAAAGCGAAGATCGTGGTCGGTTGGGCTACTGGCAGGACGGTCAAGGATGGCTTAGAGATCGTTGACAAGAGCGGAACAACCTGGAAGCTGACTGCAATCGAACTCAGGGAAGAACTCTTCAATCGCTTGATTGCGATGGGAGGACAGAAGTGGGAATGTTTGTAAGTGACGAAAGCAGACTTCGGCGGTAACATACTACTAGTGGTACATAATTCTAGCAAAGATTAATCTACGAAATTCTTCCCAATCTATGAGCATCCTCAGCGTTTACTAGTGTGGGTACAAAGAACTCGCAACTTTACTTGCGTTGGGCTCGCCTAATCATAACAACCTCACCAGTCAGCTCCCAGTCTACCTTATCCACCCTTTTCAGGTTCTCCCAATCTCTATCTGAAGCCTTCTCAACAAACGCCTTGTCTGCCTCCAGGTAGCTTCGGCCAAGACACGCCAGCGCATGCTTCCTCATCTCATCCTCTGCCCCTTCAATCAACCGCCTCTGGTACTCATTCACCTCATCCCTCATTCTCCAGAAAACCCACCAATTGCCATGCGCCAACGCTTTAAGCACCAGATCCACTCTTTCATCACTGTATGCATAGCGGAACCGCACTGCAAACGCCGAACCCATATCGGCTTGCCTGCAAGCCAGATCCAAAATGTAATAACCAAGGAACTCGTGCAACTCAGACGCCGGGAGTGTGATCGCGGGATGTATCCGAGACAGAAGGTGAAGTAATGCAGGATGGTACGATTCCATGTGCTTGACCAATATTGTTGCGCGGATGATGAAGACATATGCGTCACGAGCAAAGGCATCGAGTCTGGCCGAGACTACGAGTGCTTCGCGGAGCTTGCGCATAGCTTGCATGATGGTAGACAGCTCTCGCTCTGAATGTACGGGTTGCTGATCGGAAGCAACTATCGCTGTGCCCGCGCCGTTGTCGCTGGCTCCATCAAGCGACATAGACGCAAAGGCTGTGTCTACATCGTCAGCCCGAAGTTTGGGACTGGTCAGCCGCGTGTGACGGTCCACGATCTCTTGATAGTAGCTCTCCTGGGTGCTGTTATCCAGAAGCCTACTGGGCCATCAGCTCCTGCCTCTGTCGTATGGCTTCTGTATCTCGTGCCTGTTGTCGCCCTTGGACGGAAGGCCGATGCTTTCTAGGGGATCATTCCTTATCTGCTTCAGTCGTCCCCATGGTCTGTTCAACTCGCGGCCGACAGCAGTCTTGGCTGCCATGATACGTTCAACGACTCATCGCATGAAGCGCTGTACGATGATAGAAACTGTACCTTGGTTCTGAGGTCGGAATATGCGCCAAGGCTCTCGGCAAGACTTGCCGCGGGATTTCGAGATTTCTTACTTTCCCCATACTTTAGTTTTGGTGGGTCTCAACATTTGATCAATCAAGATGCACTTACCAGTTTCAAGAAATCCTAACTCTCTAATATCATGGCAACGCAGCGTCAAACATGGTCTGTAGACACGGACTGGAAAAAGGCGGTCGCAGCCCTCAAAGTACCAGACCCCCAGCGTGATATCAACAAACCTCCTTTACTGAGCTGGAAGGCTTTACCTGAATGGCAGCGCGACAATTCGTATATACTGAGCTACTATCGGCCAGCTTCTTACTCCTATATTCGCTCTTTCCAGAGTCTCTTCTATCTCCATAACGAGTCTGTCAATATCCATAGCCATCTTCTTGGGGCTTTGATCTTCCTGTTCACGTCCTTCTCTGTCTACGTTTTCCGAGCATACCCAGTATCAGCCGCAGATATAGTCGCTTTTGCCTGCTTCTTCCTAGGGGCGGTTGTCTGCCTGACCATCAGTGCAACGTACCATCTCATCAGTAATCATTCGCCTCAGATAGCGCGTTTCGGAAACCAATTGGACTATGTTGGAATAGTTGCATTGATCACCGGAAGCTTTGTCCCGAGCGTTTACTATGGATTCTACTGTGAGCCAGTATTACAGAAGATCTACTGGGGAATGGCAGGTCATAGTTCACCCACGCTTTCGTGACACTCCCGGCTGATCATTTGCACAGATCTCGTCGATTGGTATAGGTTGTACAATTGTATCTCTTGATACAAAATTTCGTAGCCCAAAATGGCGACCTTTCCGAGCTTCAATGTTCGTTTTGATGGGCTTGTCAGCTGTTTTTCCAGTGGTACACGGATTATGGCTCTATGGGATTGCATCCATGAATGACCGCATAGGTCTTCCATGGCTAGTGCTACAAGGAGCGCTCTACATCATCGGTGCTGGGCTTTATGCGGTATGTTAAGCCTCACCAAGTAGCTGACTCAAGATAGGCGTACCTAATTTGGAATCTCAATGTAGGCTCGCTTCCCAGAACGTCTGAACCCAGGCCGATATGATTTGTGCGGCAGCTCCCATCAGATATTCCACATCATGATATTACTAGCGGCTTTATCGCATCTGATCGGCTTGCTGAGGGCTTTCGAGCACGCCCAAGAGACCTCAAGGTGTTGACCTGAAGGTGTTGACCTGAAAGACGACACCACCGAAACCTTCCAGGCACCCTAAAGTTGCAAACAGCCACGACTTCACTGCTAGAGATATCACATACGCTAGCACAGCCCTAGTCTCAAAGCCTGGTCGAACTCAGAACCTATGGCTTTGCATTCTAGAAACGGACCAGCGATAGACTGGATGACCAGGGACTGGCTGACGGTCCATCGCCAAAGCAGCAAAGCGTCATCGTCGAGCGGTCTTAAGGAAGCCGCAGAAACATATTTTGCATAAGGATCGAAAAGGGAATGTGGTCGCTTATGCTAATGCATAGGATCGCTGCTCGCAAGTCATCAGTAAGGTACGAAATACACTCTACTATTGCTGATGGCGGCGAGGCTGACCTCGGCCGAATACCTTAGTGTATCACGGTTTATATCCGGCGGGGCTAGGAAGCGATCATAGACCTTATCTGGTCATCTATATGATTTCTTAGAGCTCTTGCTCTGAATAACTTCTAAGGTGCTATTATTGCGCATACGATTACCTCGTGTTGCTATATCTACCGTGTCAACATGTCGGGGACGACTATTCGACCCGATGACCCATTCCTCCGCATCCCCATCGAAGTTCGCCTCCAGATATACAGCCTCCTCCTAACCAATCATGACCAACAAACTATCTCTATCCGCACCGAACATGCGTCGCTCTGGGAACTACGCAAGCACGAATCGCGCCGCCGCACGAAGTACAGACATATGGCCGACCGGTTCCGCGCCCGCACTATGGAATCAACCTACCACCTTCTCCAGAACCCCGGCATCCACGCCTCTATTCTCTGCACAAACCGCCAGATTCACATCGAAGCCTCCGACGTCCTCTACTCGCACCACATCTTCGACTTCGGCACCGACATCGAAAGCATCGTCCCTTTCTTTTCCGACCTCACGCCTACAGCGCTTTCATCCGTCAAACGCATCAGTCTCCTCAAACGCGCCCTGCCCTATACCAAAGACTTTGACCGCTGCGAATGGGGCAACGCATGCGCTTTCATCTCTCAAAATATGAAGCTCGCGCAGCTAGACCTGATGATAGAAGGTGGGAAGCCAGAGTCGAAGTGGGAGTCGCGGGAGACGTACTGCAAGGAGGACTTCGAGCTGATAGCGGACTTCGATGGCATGGAGTGGGCTAGACCGGTCAGCGCCATCAAGGGACTGGAGGTGCTGAATGTGAAGGCGCACTTGGAGCATTGCCCGTCCCCGATGAACAGTAAAGCGATCGCTTTCTTTGTGGATTTCTCGGCGAGCATTGAGAGGGGGTTCGCGGACTGGCTGAGAGGGAAGATGGTTGTGGGGGCGGCGTGAGTGCCGGTGTCTGCGTATTACGTCCTCGCTATGCGGATTGAGCAGACGTACGTGGAATGACCCTTTTCCTCTTGGGCCTGCCTGCCCGGCGATCTAATCCATCACCTAACTATGCTCCTTCCTCAATCAACAAACGACCGACTATGGAGCCGCTTCTCCGACCACCCAACCCCAAGCACTACAATCCTACACCTTTCCCCTGTACGTCCAATCCAACAGCCTCCAACCGTCCACAACATTCTATATCCCCAAGTCCATGCTTCCCGCCTCCCATCAACGCGCCTCCCAGAATCCACCCTCCAACCTCCCATCCCCCACTACACCCCACCCTCTTCTCCACCCCACATTCCCAAGCCCTTCCCACCCCAAACCCTTTTACACATCTTAACAAACCCCCTCCCACCCACATACCTCCCACAACAAACCACGCAAGCCCCCCCCATCACCCGCCCCACCACCTCCCACAAGCAGACTCCATCGAACCCAAATACCAGAATCTTGCCCTCAAGCAAAGCTCCACCACCAAGTTCTACCAAAACATACAAACACCCAAATACTCCCCTCCTCTCCCCCCTCACTCTCGAACAAGATTTAGTGGATCAAGCTTGTCCATCTCTCCTTTTTTCGAAGTTCCTCTAATTGATGCGTAAATCGGTAGGCTAGTCAGCACGAGCTGCGAAGTCGCTCTTCCGCGGGTGTGAACCCCGATGATGGGGCTAGGGCGTGCGTGATGGTTTAGCTTGGGAGTCCGCAGGCTATTGTGGGAGTAGCTTGTAAGGGGTACGCCGTCGCTGGTCTTCGGTCGTTTGCACATCCTACTCTCGGTCTGTTTGGTTTGGGGTCGGAGCTGGAATTTGGGGTTTGGGGTTTGGGGGTAGGCGGGTTGGGGTTGGGGCTGAGGGCTGGGTTAGGCATGTTGATGGTGATGGCAGCGAGGGAGCGAGGTTGGGTTTGGGGGTTGGTGCGTTGGGATTGGGGCGGTATGGCGGAGGGGTTGATGGGGACGGTTTTGGGGGGAGTGGCAGAGGGGGGTGGAGTAAGGGTGAAGGGGTGGGGGAGAGGTTCTGTGGAGCGGGGTTGTGGTGGCGGAGTTGAGCTGAGCTGGATACTTGAGAATGGGCGGAGGCTGTGCAGCGAGCATGGGAAAGAGTCAGGATGTGGTCTAGATATGGATAAATGGTCTGGATTTGGATGACGGAAGCCATATCTCAAAGGTCTGGTTGTCATGGGATGTGGTAGAGAATCTCTCATGCTGAGATAGACGGCATTTATGGGAGAACGAAATGACGGAATAGCGATGTGCTGATTGAACAGGGCAGATCCGTAGCTAAAGCGACAAGATGTCAAAGCATTCCACGTACGCTCTGAAAACGCTTGGAAACACCTAATACCACCTGGTCCCGAAAAATCTATAATATCGTATATATGAGACTACTTCTACAATCTCAATGTCACTTTTACTATTCCAAACCCAAATTCTAATAAAGCAAACGCAGCGAGGAACGAGCCTGTCTATCAGAGAAAATAGATCATTTCTATAAACAACGCTGCATGCATAGATAATCGTTTGGGCGTCCAAACAAGCTTGATTTGGAGCGAGCATCGACGTCGTGCTTATCAGTATATAAGAGAGCTAGAAGGGAAAGAAAGCAGATACATGCAAACGACGCAATTTTCGACTTAAAACCGATGAATTCTTAGACTTCATACCAGATTTTACACGTGTGATTACTCTAAGGAAAGGCTTCTCTCATTATAAACAGATACTTTCATTTGTCAAAGCGATATAACTGCAAGTGAAAAAAGCGTGAGAAACAGACTTTCTTACCACCTGAACTGGGTCTTTTTCCCTGACTCAAAGGGTTGTGGAATAGCAAATGTGGTTCCAGGTTAGTAGAAGTAGTTTTGGGCCAGGGGCTTTCAAGCATTACCTCTACGGTGATGGCTCAATTCCATCCACAATCTTCCTGTCTGAGACGCCTCTTATCCCCATGACCGCATAGTTTGCCTCATCCCATTTGAAAGGCTGATTCGGATCGGATCCGAAATTTGTGCGGAGCTGTATCTTGTCAGAGAGGCCAATGACGGGAAACAAGCGTCCTTTGATATCCTCGAAGACCCCGTCCGCTGTACCTCAAGATATCAGCATTGCTCCAAGTCTTGGGGGGGGGGAAAGAGGACGTACCGATCCGAGCGCCATTTCGGGTGAAGAAAATTCTTCTCGTTTCAAGCTCTACTCCGGCGCCCACGGTATCACCTGGCCCGTAATGCTTGCCAAACCTCGTACGCCACTTCTTCTGGTCCGAGGAACAGAGGCAACCACTATTAGGAATCTTGAGGTCAGTGTTACACTATCAAGGAGGATCAAAATCAGGCAAGACATGTTTAGGGGGCAGGTATTCCTCGAACGTGTTGCAGTGCACATTGCATGATACAGAATTCGCGTAAGGAGCCATTGAAACTAACTCGTCACTGTGATATGCCCACGACTGTACTTTGGAATCAGTCGGCAAGAGCGGCCAGCCAGGGAATTCGATTGTTTTGGCTGTTGCTGTGCAAAAGCCAAGGGCGATCTCCGGCATTTCTTCATCACCGTTGGTCGTCGACTCTAGGAATAGGGTTAGAGGGCGAGACAAGAGGATCCCAAATCAAATCCCACCTTTGGATTCTCCAGTTTCATTATCCAGTAGCTCGATCTCGAAGTAGTATACTGGCAGCGCTGGTACCGGCTGATTGGCCGAAATACAAAATCTGAAGACACTCTGATGGACTACTCGTCGACCGTCATCTTGTAGCGTCGTATACTTAGAGTCTTCAGGGAGCAACCACTCGGCAGGCCGCAATGCCTTGCTTGCCAACGTAGTCGAGATGAATTCCATGGCTTCGTCGTGGCCAAACTGCGAAGCGAGCTGTCTAGGTGTCCAGCCGTATGCATCAGGTTGGTTCAGATCGAGCCCCATATTGGCGAGCTTTACTAGGATCAGTGTGCTGCCCTGAATGGCCGCCGTGGTCAATAGGAGCTTGCTTCTCTTTACTTCCTCGGCACACGCGTCAATCAGGAGCGCGATGGCATCTTCGTAGCGCTTAGAACCTGTGTTGGCCCACTGGTCTAAGCATAGCTCAAGGCATGTTTTGCCCTCATTAATTTTACCATCACGAATATTCGGATCAGCACCGTGTCTGAGAAGAACCACAATAACTTCTGCACGACCATGAGTCGCTGCCGAATGAAGTGGACTACGGCCTCTGCGCTCGTCACGTTTGTTGATCCATTCTCTATCTTCCGGTCCCATTTGCTTAAGAATGGCGGTTACGACCTGCACGAATCCACGACCCGCGGCCTCCCGTAAAGGTGTACGCCCACTCTTGCTGCAGACGTTGATCTCACTAAAGAGAGCGCCGCGCTTGATCTGTTCATCCATCAGCAGCTCGGCAGTTGCCGCGTGACTGCTGTTCTGCAAAATCCTAACATCAGGGGTACATGCACACAGAAGTGGCGTCCGGTTATGCTTATCTTTACGGTTCACGTCAGCGCTATGTTCCAAAAGAAACTGTACCGTCTCCTTCTGGCCGGTGTGTGCCGCCAGATGCAGAGCTGTAGAGCCCCATTTATCATCATCATCTACATCTGTCACGAAGCCAATGATCTTTTCTATGGCCGCTATTTCGCCCCATAATGCTGCTCCGGCGAGAGGTCGTCTTGAGTCTAGGGAGTCGACGTTAACATCAGCACCACGCGCGAGAAATATTTCGAGAAGTTCTAGAGGAATCTTCTGCCGGCGGAGTAAGTGGTGCAGCGGAGTAGCACCCTCGCCATCTCGAATGTTGATCTCGGCACGGTCTTCGGTATCCTTGGGATTTTCCAGAAGTAGACTTAAGACCTCAGGATCTGATCCGCAGGAGGCAAAACAATGTAACGCACTGTCATGAGATATAGTACTGATACTAGAACAGGAGGCGTGGCTACCAAGCAGCTCTCTAACACACGTCGCATCAGCGTCTAGTAACAGCCAATGGTGGAATGCTGGTATCTTCGGGCCTTCAAAGTTTGGATCGGCCTCTCGCCCCAGGAAAAATTGCAGTGTGTCAAGCCGATCGGGGCTTTCGGCAGCAATGCTCAAGGCGCTGAAGCCCTCTGGTGTAAGATCCATCATTTTGACGCCATTCGCAAATAGCGATTCAGCCAGGCTCGTGAGACCGTATAAGGCGGCGAACGCGAGGGGCGGCCAGTCTTCGCTCTGATACCACACAACGGCCAATTTCCAGAGCTCAAAGGCTACTGGTTCGGAAAGAAAAAAGCGCTCCATTTCACGAGAGAGTTCTTGCCATCCCGCGTTGGCCTTCCTTTCATCGGCTGGCCATAGGCGCTCCGCTTGTCGCACGTGATAGAACCAGTTGGTCCATTCGTAGCGCTGCCTTGATCGTTCAGAAGTATTGTCCCAGTAATCATCATACGGCTCTTCGAAGTCTTCCCTATCTTGATCTGAAAAGACCGATTCGTCCTCATCTATCTCCTCTATGGGTGGCTCATCAGGCACGTGCGCTTGTAAAGCGTTCTTTCCGAATATGTCCAGGGAACCAGACTCCAGGGTTTGTTCTACATCCTTGCTATCCATCTCTCTACGTTCTGACGCAAGGGTGTCATTCGAATTGACCAATGTATGCTCATACTTCTCTATGGTACCCTCAACGCACGCTTGATTACTGGGCTTGTTCTGGGCTCGCGATCTCGCCTCCTCAAGCATTCCAGGGAAAAATCGAGACTGGAACGAGGGTGAATTAAGATGTTTTACTGTTCATGTTAGCCTGTTCGTCAAAGTATGTTCTGAGCTTACGGCAGATTATAGCGATGTTTAGGTGCTCTTCTTTCTCAGATATAGATAGCGTAAATTCATTTCCTTTGGCAGCACTGCATCTTGTACACACCAGTCCCTCATTGGTTCCATCGGCAGGTATTTCAAGCACCTGACTGCAGAAGCTGCGGACCGTTTGAGCATCCGCTAGTGTGACGGACTCATCATCTAAGACCTCTAGGAAAGGCCCCCCAGCCTTCTGGATCTGTTCGCGATAGAGGTTCAAGCTCGACTTAGTCTTGCCGCGCTCATCGTCCATAGCGCCATCCAAGTACTCGCGCGAGTAAGCATCCATGATCTCTTCTACGCTTGGTGGTACCTGTGCCACCAATGCCCAGGCTAAGGCCGTCCGAAGGAGCTCATGGTAGTTGGGAGAAAGCTGACGTAGATGCTGATGGTAAGTCTCATTAACATTGTCAGGCAAATCCTTGAGCCAGCTAGCGACGGGTCGCTGGAAGGGAGTGCGTAAGAACGGCAGTGCGACTTGCTCAACATAGGCAATTCGATGGCCCGTCTTCTGCGTAGTTACGTTTTCGACCTCAGCCCTTTCCGTCTGCGCAAGACCAGGAAGCATCTCTAGCCCTTGAGCAATGATCAGTCTGATATCGCTCCCGTTGTGATCTGCCATCGATATCTTGCATATAAGCTCATCACTCATTTTCAACCGTATCTGGCTCGAGGGCCGGCATAGTACGAGAAATTGGACATGAATGTTTTCCGAGCTCTGCAGCTCCATTAGTCGATCAATCAGCTTCGCCTGATCTGTATCTGATAGACTATCGGCGTCGTCGATGACGATTACCATGCGTCTCTCAAGCGCCTCGACAAGTTCAGGATAAAAATCGACCATGTCCGGCGGGTGATCACTACTAAAGATACGACTGCGCGCTGACGGCCCAGTATCCCTGCTCCGCCCTGACCCATCTTTGCTTTTGGTCTGCTTTGGTTGCGTGAACAGGCCATTGCATCGCTGCAAGAGCATTTCGTCATCTGTATCTCTGGCCGCATGCTCATAAGTCCTACGGATGATGGTGTTCTCGATGCGTTCGAGTGCTTCACCTGCTTTATCGCTGGACCTGGTGTAACTTGATACATACAGACCCAGGCTGCGTCCACATGTTTGATTGACAACCACCTCGCAGATGTATGCGCCAAGCACACATTTGCCGGAGCCAGCTTCGCCCGTGACACAAAGAATGGCACTTTTGTCGGAGTCTCGCCAGGCAGTGTACGCTAAGACCTCGTTTATCCAGACACAAGTACCGGAAGCCCGCTCTTCTTGTCGTGCTGACATTATCCCAGTGCTTGCATCTAGCCATGGGTTTAAGCGTTTCATATGCTTTTCATGCTCGTCCACAGCTAGATCACGATGACTAGGTTTATTTGACGCTTTCAGCTCGCTCAGAATTTCTTTCCATTCACTCGATGATTGCTGGTGAAATTCAAATGCCTCGCGCATCATAACTTGCATAACGGATAGCTCACCTTTCATATCTCCTAATTGATCGCTAGTCTTACGCTGGAACGCGGCTTCCGAGTACTGAATGACTTTCTTCTTTTGCGCTTGGATTGTGGCTGTCTTCTTTTCAAAGATTTGGTTCAACGCTCCTACCGTATCTTGCAACGCATGTTTCAACTTAGAGACCTTGGATGCCGTAATATGTTTTTTGACTGCGTAGGAGAAATCCAGGATGGAGGTGTAGACGTCAATGATGCTGACGAATAGTTCATGGTAGATGCCACCTCCGCCTTGTGTTTCATCGGCTTGAAAAATCTTGTCATAGGTCTGGACAAGTACCGTCATCTCGGTAATGTCATTCAAGGCGGTATTGAAGGTGGTATACAATTTGTAGTCGTTTTGGATCGCGTTGAGGACTTGCTTGATGGCGAACCATGCCAAACCGATCGATTCGGGCGCGGCATCCATGGCCACGTTAGCGGAGGAGATAAATTTCCCAAGATTCTCCAGAATTCGAACAATCCACTTTCCGGAGATGCCTTTGCCTCGACTGTCACCAGTCCCATACTTGCGGTTACTGTCGTCACGGAGACGTGCGGCGCTGTGCTGTGCATCGTCTAGGGAAGCTTTGTCCTGAAGAAAGCTCTCAATTGCTGAAGGATCCTCCTTCTGGTCATATAGTTCTTGCCTGAAATTTTCGTAAGCTTTATCCCACAGACTCATGGTGATCGAAGTCTTTTACGAACGGAGGCTAGAGATGGTGTTGACAGGTTAGAGTTGGAAAAGACCATCTTGATCGATGCAGTTCACAGCTCCCCACTTTCAGCCGCACGGATTGTCCCTCAAGCTTTCAGCCTCACATCTTGCGGCGGGAGCTCGGGAATGGTAAAGTAGAGTCCATGGAGCGCCACCGGTAAGTGAGACAGACCGAGGCAGCCGCCTTGCTCTAGGCTACATTGAGCCCCGGGGTATCCCCATAAGGCCTAGCGCCAGGCGGCTGTCTTATTGATCGGTCTGATCGGTCCAGGGGAGTAGGCAAGCGAACAAAATAGATGTATTGAAATGCTACTACATAAAGTAGCTACCTTTTTTGACGACGGGCCTTGTCTGCGTCTTGGCGTGTCAGTCCGCAGTCCTTGAAGCGAATATCCCCCGTCTTTATGCTAGAGTAGAAAGAATTAGTCGGACACAGATCAGGAGAAGAACTTTCAGGTAGACCAAACACTTGCTTATCAGCACTTGAATCTCGAAGAGCTGATCCAGAATATTCAATCGCCTCGTTTCCACCTAGCAAGTATGGCACAGGACTAGCCGAGGACTCCCACAAAAGTAGGACGAAACATGAGGTTTTCAAAGACAAAGCGCGGGAGTGTGCAGAACACTTTAGTGATGAAGCAAAGAGAGATGCCGAAAACCATGAGCAGATATTTCAAGCTTTGAGCTCCCATGGTAGTCTTCTATTCACTTAAATTCTCCGGCAATTGAGATTGTCTCCCTAAGTCCGTCCAGGCTCTACATGAGATTTTCCTTGACTAGCATTCCCACCTTGTTTGATCCACGAACGCCCCACTGTTGCGCTTGCATGCGGAACTCTACTTTCCACTCAAGATGCCCTCAAAGCGAAAACCCCTGAAAAAGCCACAAGCAAAGATCGGGTACCTCGCAGACCTTGATCCGCCGTCTCGAAAGACCTCAAATGGTGGTACAGAGGTTATCGAACGCGTGAAGAAGTGCTTTGCTCGCGCCAACCATGAAAATGCCAACGAGCAGGAAGCGAGGGCAGCCTCGAAGATGGCATCTAAGATCATGGAGCAACACCAGATCACCCAAGCCGATATTATGGCAGAGGAGGACAGCACGCAACGCGCGCAGCGAGGTGGCATGAGCACGGTCGACATCTGGCCCGCGACAGACGGCGGTAGGGCCTTCACTCCGGGATGGTTGTCTTGGTTGTGTGGTGCGGTGGAAAAATTCTTCGATTGCAGGGCTTTCTCTACCGGTTATGATACGAAGATTAAGTGGACATTCTATGGCATCGCCGAGCATACTGTGTCTGCTGCCATCGCCTTTGAGGCCGTGCATAACCAGATTCAGGAGTGGTCTGAGAAATATACAGGCATCTCGGTACGGAACAGCTATTGTCTCGGAGTGGCCGAAGGCCTGTTGATTCTCAGCCGTGAGCATCGGAGAGAAGCCGAAGACAAAGCTCGCCAGACCGAGGCAAGGGCATTGGCGACAAGAATCAAAGAAGAGCAGTCCAAGGAACAAGAGCGACTCGCCAAGCTTCAGCCGATTCTGGAAACTGAGGAGAGTGAGGACGAGATGGATATCGATGACGCTTCAAGTATTGATGACCCCGAAATCCTCAGGGACGCCCCTGGGTCCGCATCAGAGAACGAAGACTGCCATGATCCACACGAGTTTATTCCCGATTTCGATGAGTTCCAAGATCTTACGCCGAAGGTCGTCGACACTCAAGCCGACTTCGACACCGAATTACGGAAATTCATCCAACCCGATTCATCGCTTTTCAACAAGAGACCTCGACCCAAACCAGCTTTGCAAGAATCTGATAGCGATGGCGACGACCCAAGTCGCTCTCCAGGCCAGGAGGCTCCTATTGAAGCCGCGGCAATGGCGGAAATGGCACCCCCCGACGAAGCACTAAACCCAGAAGAAACCGCCGAGTGGAAATCCATGCGCCAACTCACCACCTTCCGTGAGATGTCACACGACATCGAGGACGACGTGCTCAAGAAGCGCGGCATCAAGCTACGCAAGGGAAGGAAAAAGGGCCCGGAAGTCAAGGACAGGGCGGCTTACAAAGAAGGGCGGAAAGACAGCAAAAAAATCGAGGTCAAGGCGGCACGTATCGAGCCCAAGGTGGAGGTTATGGAGTCTGAGGAGTCAGACGAGTCAGATTCGAACATGGGCTACTAATGATGGATGAGTGTTTTCAGATAGAAAATAGCGATACACAGCTATTCCAAAATACGAGTAGAGAGCTAAACACTAAGAACAAGGAATCCAGCTAGTGAGGGCGCAGGGGCAGTGAAAATATTGAACCTAAGACGCACTGGCCCTGCCATACCCTCAGTCCAACAATGATACCCCCTAAAATGTTGTGTCTTGTAACGAACAGCAGCCTTACGACCCGAGGAGTGAGAAGCAGATAGAGTGACTACCATCAAGCAAAGTGTTAAGCAGACAGTCCGTAATACAGGTTTGTACTTGCATGAACACGTATGACAAGAGCTATCTCTCGCACATCTTTACATTGTCAATACACAATCGAGCAATCTCTTCCGCACCGTCAAACGCTCGCTATTTTGACTTGTCGTTACAACGGCCTGCCAGTCCACAGCCCCCAATCCCGAGTGCACCAGACATCCCCTTCTGATCTGCCTTAGCAGCTTCCTGCCTACGAGCAACAGAACCTCAACCGAATCACTGAAATAGCAATTGAAGCTGGGCAGGACGTCGTTAGTTGGAATGGGTTGTGCTCCGAAAATCTTGGTTGCTGGTCTCAACAATGTCATTATTGAAATTCGCTCCTCCGATGCACAAGTCTGGTGAAGAAAAGAAGAGCGCGGATATCTGCAAAGACAACGGGAAACTGGCCTGAGGGCGTGGAAGCTCTGCGATATAGAGTGAGTAAAGTAGGGTGCAGCTTATCGACATCCCATGCACTGGCCGCACGGGGATCGATCAAGTGCCGAAACATTTACACTGGCTTCTTCGAGTCTCGTGCACGCACCAGCAGGGCTCCGTCAAGTGCTGAAACATTTACAATGTCTTCTTCGAGTCCCGTAGCAACATGTTTCCAATACATCTTATAAAGATTTAGACATTCCATTTTTTCACCTATAAACCTTCCTTAAGTTATCAACCCCCCATCATCCCGTCTCCTTGTCTCTTGGCACGTGCCAAGACAGAAGTGAGCCACTTCTTGCCGGTGCATGGGATGGCCCTCCCTTTTTTGCCTCTGTGCCCGTCGACGGCTTCTGAGAATTTTTTTTTGGTTTTGAAGCGGGAGGGATGAGTGAGAATTTCTTGTCATTATGTGGTTTTTAGATTTTATATCGTGGTGTTATCTCAAACTTGCTGTGGGATGTTGATGGAATCAGCAAGAGCGAGGCAAGGCTCTTCGGAGCGTTGTTGGGTCTGGCTTTTTGTGTGTCGGCCGTGGGATGTCGGTGGGGGTTTTGGAATGACTAGATTTGTTGGAACGATGGGCAGAAGGTTTAGAGGGAGGAAAAAGGGTGATTGATAGGTGGATGGTAGGGTGGAAGAGCAGAGAGGGGTTTTGATGGTAGAGTTGAGATTGCTTGATATGTGCAGCAAGAACAGGGGGTGGGAAGGGGCGAAGTGGTTGTACCAAGTATGGGGAGGAATCATGATGTGGCTGGAGGTAGGTGGATGAATGAAGTTATATTCGGATGATTATCATGGGGTGTGGCAGAGAGTATCTCAGGTTTTGGTAGAATTGGTGCATTCGGCAGCTATGAAAGAACGAAATGACGGAATGAAGAGAGACTGATTGACCAGTGAAGATAAAATGGCAAATCGTCAAAGCATTCGACGTACGCTTCAAGACCGCTTGATAAGAAGGCTCGGCAAGGAAACACCTAACGCGATCAGCCCCCGAAAACTCCACGATACCAGGGTATGCCTATGCCCAAAAAACAAGTAAGATGCTAAACATGCAACTACCGACCTCGACTCAGAGACTGATACCACCCAAAGGATCGATTACCCGGCTCGTAAAACCTTGCTGCGACTTCGCGCCCGTTTCAACAGCTGCTTCGTTCGCAGCTTCATCAATCCCGAACGCTGCTCGGCCCTCAATGCAGCTCTTGACAGCTTCGTGATACTTATCTCCCAGATTGGAGCGGACATAGTCCAGATATTCCGGTTTCAGCAACTTCGCTCGAATGCCTTTCAGCTCCTCCGTCTCAGCCGCTTCGGGGTCCTGGATGCCAACAATGTTCTCGATTCTCGTCCACACCGCGATCTCGAGCAAAACGATGCCTAGAGAGTAGATATCGAAGGTTTTGCGATAGGTGCCTTTGGTGCCGGAACCCTGATAGTCAGGGTGGACGTAGAGTTCCCACCAGTTGTTCACGTTGCCGCCTGTGGTGGTCTCGCCCTCTTTGTCTGGGCGGCTGTATTCGAAGCCGGAGAGGCGGGGGGAACTGATGTCTGTTGGGGATTTGGTAGGGAAGAAGACTATGCTATCGCTGCGCAGACCTTTGTGCAACCAATTCACGGCGTGTAAGTAAATAACAGAGACGGAGATTCTATGTGCGAGGGCTATGCGTTCTGTTAGGCTAGGCGTTGGCTTGTCGAACATCTGGTTGAGTGATACGAGTGCGCCAGCGCCTTCGGGTTTCTTGAGAATCAGGCCGACTCGGAAATCGTGGTCGCTCTGCTCCTTGTCGTCGCGGTCATCGAAGTATCCTAGGCATTCGGGGGCGCAAAATTCAAGTGGTTTGGGGGCCTGAAGGAGAGCTACAAGTTCACGTACACGCTTGGTGTTGTCGTTGTGGGGTCTCCATTTGTCTTCGTTCAGGACCCGTTCCTCCTTGTATGTTTTCCACTCTATCCAGATGTCGGAACGAGAGCCGTCGCTGGAGTAGAACATTCCTTTCATCCTTACGCGCCCAGTCGTCGAGTAAGATGAAAATGTAGTCAGTCGATCATAGGAAACTTGCGAGTAATTCTTGTATGTCGATGCAAGGAGGCGCTCATAGTCGCAAGGCCGGTGGTCAGCTGGCGCGTCCGTGGCAGCGTTGAGACTCTTGAATTGGGCTAGTGATGCCAGGATTGCCTCATTTCGCAGTCTCACATCTCGGCCAGTCGATGTAAACGTGCGGTCATCTAGTAGCTTACTGGCTGTAACAAGGTGTTTCAATTCCTCAATCGATGACCGCACTTGGACCATCTCTAGATACGTTCTTTGAGTGATTTGTTCCAATTGTCGAGCTTGGCTTCCACGAATTAATTCAGCCAGATAGTCATTGAGTTCTGTGAATCTCCCAAGGAACTTGGTAAAGATACCCGCATCGAACGCTACCCAGTGTAATTGTTTTGGATTCCTAACAACTTCCTTAGCCATTGACGCGGTCTCAGCGATATGGTTCAGGCCTCGCGGATATTTGCGTTCCGCTGTCCTTCTTTCATAGGAAATAGAGATCTGCTGGAAGTCTTCCGCAAGCTTCAATTGCTCAACTTCTCGCCTCGCCGTTGAGTCCTCATTGAATTTCAGTGGAGCATAGCGACCATTAATTTCGCTGAAGTCTTCCATCAATGTCCGAATTTCTGCCAGAACAGCCACCAGAACCAGCCGGTCAGTGCGTAAGCTTTCAGGAAAATTGTCGCCTTCGCTGAGCTCGATCAAGCCGGCTACTTTGGACCAGTCCAGAAGACGTAGATATTCGACCTGAAGTCTGGTCCGCATGTAGCGGTATTCCTTCGGCATACCGGCAGCCGCAATGAAGTATTTGTACCCTGATCGGATTGTCAGCTATTAAAACCAACCAATAATTCTTACGAGACATTGAAGATCAAAGGAAATAGCAGATCGGGCGAGTAGTCCGTGCTTTGAATTAGTATTGTTCGACGATACTGAAGTCTTCAGCAACGTTCTGACACGGGGTGTTCGTTGCATCAGCGTTCTGCTATTCCGTGATCCTACGCGCACAGGTGCATTGCATTCTATTGCCCTAGCATTGAGCAATGAGCGAGCCAGTTAATGACCAGCCATATAGACGATTGTAAAGTATTTGGAGACGGAAGCTGTCGTAACTACTCCGTTGTATAATCGTGGAAGAGAAAGGGAAATGAGGAAATCAACGCAGAATACTTAGAAGGAATGATCAATACCTTTAACGCAGCCATCGAGCAGCTGGATGGTCAGTGACACAGTCGCAATCGTTGCCCCAAGCGGATCGATAGCCATAATAGAAGAACGGCGCAAGCAAGTGAAAAGAAAAATCAAGGGTATCAAGTGCTTAGCAGGCTTTTGAGGATGCTACGTTGAACGGAGACTTAACGTTGTTGAGTGATTTGAAGTCTCATTGGAAAGCAGTGCTGACGGCCACGTTGCTCCCACGGCTTTGATATAGTCATCAAAGCTCATCGTGGCTGAAGCTCCGATGCTCGAATGCAATCGTCGCGAGGATGCCTCCAAAGGCGATATCTTGCGTGGCGCAGCCGTCGTTGCAAGCTCGGTCATATTGTACCTCCATAGAGTACGGGCCAAACTCGTGGCAAACAGGTGAATACATTTAGGACATGTAGTGGTACTGTTGGCTGTATGAGTTCTTACGTTGTGGTGTACGCAAAGTTATGTGTTTCGACGTCGGCGTGCTCTCAGAATGCCGACTAGGGGGTGCCGAGCCAGTCTGAAACTTGCGCATCTTGGTGTATTTCCGATCACGATTCGTAGACTACTGTCAATCGATAATAACGTAGCCAGAGAGATCGCAGAAGAGGATGTTGTGATATTCCCAGGATACAACGTTGCAGGGCTCGTTCTACAGTATGCGGATCGGCATGCAAGTCGATATATCCTGCGCGCCATGCGCTCAATTAGCGTTGTGGCGAAGGATCTTCTGTGGCTGATGTGTACGAGACTCCTGTCCTCTAATATGTTTTCTTTCAAGTTCAACTACATGGTAGCATCTCGCATCCCAGTACTAGTAGATAACATATTGTTGACCCGCCGAGCCGAGGTAGTCTTCATCGAAGTAGGCAGTTGTAGCTGTACACACCTTGAAAAATGGTAAATGAGGTAGCAAGCATCCATTCAAGTATGGACATGGAAGATATTATTATATACATCAATTAAAGTATATAGATAATTCCACGTTCTTGCACATGACGCTTTTGGGGGTATCGTGGTGCCGTCAACGCCAGATGCAAACAATAGCACATTACCTTCCATTTCCAGTTTTGCGCATGCATTACTTCGTACACTCTGGTGTTGTGCTGCTGGGGTACCCTGGGAGAGGAGCTAGTAGAAGTAACAGGAGCTCAATGCTGAAGCAACCAACCGACTACGGTGCAGGTGTGAGCTCGGTACCAAATATTGCATTATGGGACGGGAAAATTGTTGGACTTCTGTGAAGCATGGAAGTGGAGAGGAAGCTTGATAACGTACATGTAAGTACCCAATATGAGCCGCCAAGCTTGAACCTTGGCCCTGGCGGATGTTGGAGCGGTCACCCATGCGCGAAACAACTGGTACATCTCTTGCCTAATACTCGGTGGAAAGATCTGTTGAAAGAATCACGATGCGTTGATTGACCAGTGACTGTCCACAGCCAAAAGGGTAAATCGTCAAAGCACACTCGGTCACATAGACTCCGCTAGGAACACCGGGGATTGGGAGAAGCAGAAGCGCCTGATTTATTGCCGCCATGTGTCAGGGTGTCCGATGTTCTATGTCCAATCTTTCTTGCCATGAAGTCTATACATTAATATGAAGCAAATCCATACTCTAATATATGTCATGAAGCCATTCCATCTTTGCCCACAGTCCAAACCCTCTTGAGCACTGCGCTATGATAATCCCGAGTCCGTCCAACGCTATGCAGCCGTTCTAAGCGCCTTGCTTATGCACATAATAAGGGAAGAGTCGCACGGTAGTTCGAAAACCCCCTGCTATGAAACCCGCCATGCAGTCCCTGTCGCGGTCCCAGTAGGCGCAGCAGTGGAGGTCATATTCCAAATTGGATAAGAGGTGTGCCATTGCCCATTGTTGTATGGCGAAGGGGGAGTTGCTGTGGTTTGCCCAGAAGTGGTGATGGGTGTATTTGGGGTCGCTGTCGCAAGCGTTGAAGGCTCGGAAGTCGGTATTGCGTCTGTGGTAGGGGATGTTGTTGGAATGGAGCTCGACGGATCTGTTGTAGTATAGGGCAGCTCAGGTCTTGGTGGAGGTTCCGTGGTTGTGCAATCTTGGGATGTAGACGTGGTCGATGCTGGCGAAGACATAGCCGAGGACACCGTGGTCGGACTCGCAGGGTTGACAATGCTGATGGTCACGTCCACTGTCTTTACAGATTCTGTGGCCTCTATCGTCTTCATCTCTGTGCTTGGCGCTTCCGTCTCGTGTAACACAATTGTTGACAAGACCATCTTCGCCGTAGGTGCTGGCGTAGTAGCTGAAGCGGTTGTTGTTGTCGTCGTTTTTTGTGTCAGTATGATCGTGGACTGCGCAGTAACGACGCCAGATGATGAGGGTCCTGCTGAGGCTGAGCTGCCATCGACTGCTACGACTGAATAAGAGGCACGTTTAGTGATGGGAGGTCGTGATTGGGGTTGTAAAGGAAGTGCATGGGTGAGTACAGATAACGAGAGAAGTAGGAGAGACGACGGAAGCATAGAGCGCATTGCTTAGATGGATAACGGGGAGAGGGTGGATAGTGGAGATGATTGTTACTTCAGGGTGGATCGTGAAGCACAAGCAGGTGCGTTTGCTGCGCAACGGGGAGCGGGTTCTTGCGAGCTGCTAAAGGCACAGAGGTTCGGAGAATACCACGAAGAGGAAAGACACGGGAAAGCATCATATTGAAAGGAAATGTTTGCAATGGCTGGTGAGGATCCTTGTCTGGCATTGGCATTGGCATGTGGTGGAGGAGGTTGGGAATTTTAGTGGGGCTGGAGATGGCGCTAGACTAGTGTGGGGTGGCCGCGTTGCCTTGGCACTTGCATAGAATCCTTCTTCATACTTATGCAAGCTTCATGCAAACTATGCCAAGCAAGCTTCTCAAACGAGCGTCTAAAGTACCTTCATTCATCGCATCTTCAACCACTACGGCATACTTCAACAACGCCATGAGGCTGTGTCCACCCCTTCAGGCCCTCTCTCAGGCCTTCCGAATCCCGCTGCAGTCGCTCATCCCCAAATCTTCTTTCTCAACGACGCCCTCCACCTTCGCCCAGAAAGGCCGCCCGAAGACTGACCGCCGCATAAGTACGATCCCCCCCTAAGCTGTCTCAAGTCCGTCCACAGCTAACCTCCACCGCATAGCTCTAATCCGCTACCACCTGCACCACCCCCTTAACCCCCGCCCCCTACGCCTCTCCCGCCTACGCTCCCTCCGACATTGGACCATCCACCGCGCCGCGATGCTCTACCGCAGGCAACAAAAGCGCGCCGAGCAGCTCGAACTCGAGCGCCAATACAACGCCATGCGGGCCGCGTGCGAGGAGCTGAGAGTCGGAATGGGGGATGGGGGGAGGTTGTATAGACAGGCGATGGTGAGAAAGGGCATATTCGGTGGGAAGCCGCAGAGCGAGGGGGGATATTTGGGCGGGAACGGGGGCGTGCCGGTGGAGTATGCGAGAGCGCAGACAGAGGGACCGCCGAGGGGAGGATGGGATGAGGGCTGGACGAGGGGGTAGATCAGGGGCAGAATGGGATTGGGGATTGTTGGGGCACATGGGTGCAACTGTGAATCAAAACCATTGGCTGCTATGTTTCCATTTCTGTGAACGATGGCACATGTAGTGCGGGCGTCGTTATCCTTAAGTCAATATTTGTTAACAGAGCCATGTCTGAAAAACGATCCGAGCAGATAAGTTGATCGATATGAATTGTACGAGCAGCAAGGGTTTTCGAGGACTAGTCTGCACACAATATTGTTATTAATATTTCTGGTCATCCCGCATCTAGCTTCGGTCGTAAAGCCATTGCAACGCCGTACATGCTGAGCAGACAAATCTGGACTAGAATACACGCTTCAACAAGTGATGACACGGCTAAGCACGCCGCAGCTCCCTGGCTTGAGCTCCATGGTTCCTGCAGTATGAACAATCCTGACCACGTTTCGTAACATGCTCGGAGAGACTCATGAGACAACGCAGCATCCTCCTCGCTCACCTTTCTCAAACGTTAGTAACGCTGCTCGTGTTGCCGCTTCAAAGACATCATCGACTCCTTCGCCTGTAAGTGACGAGCATTCGAGGTATTTCCGCGCCCCTATTTCTCGAGCGGCGTTGTTGCCTTCGTTGTCCGTAGTAAAATGCATCGATTTTTTCCGCATTTCTTCCTGAGCGAGTGGATCTTCTCGCAGATCTTTCTTCAGGCCAACAAGAATGATCGGCACCTCTGGACAACGTTCTTGGGCTTCCTCAACCCACTACGACAGCCAGTCAGGAACGGTCCTGTGGGTGTTGGGGCGCTGTAACATCTTACCTTGTGCTTAACATTATCTAGTGAGTCTGGAGTATCGACCGAAAAGCCAATCAAGATAACGTGGGCTTTTGAGTATGCCAGTGGCCGTAGTCTTTCATAATCCTCCTGACCTGCTGTATCCCATAGAGCGAGCTGGACTGATTTGCCATCAACTCTGCAATCCGTGACATAGTTCTCGAATACTGTTGGTACCTAGACCGGGTAAGCCTGAAATCAGCATAAGCCGGCGGCAGTGGGTTCGACGTCTGTAAGATGGCCTGTGCGGCCCGTGAGGGAGACTAACATAATGCTTATTCATGTTAGCTGATGCAGACATCTCCGCTATATGAGGTTCACTGACCGTGGGAAAATAGCCCAATGTAAAGACACTTAGCAGGCTCGTCTTGCCACAAGCGCCATCACCGATAATCACAAGCTTCCTAGTAATGTGACAAAGACATTAGCTTCTGTTCATCTCGAGGCCCAGGATCTGTGAAACCTCAAATGCCGAGATTTCGAGTTCTCCGAACTCTTAGCAATGGAATCGATAAACCTCCAACTGCTACTGACAGACTGCAGCCAGAGATTGATAACATCTGAAAGCTTTCCATGTTCTCCCTGCTTCAATTCCCATACAGCGAGCTGTAGTCTAATCGTGCAGTACTTTGAAGCCTCGACCGATTCCCGCCAGATCCCATCAGACTCACCTCCGTATTACATTCTGCCCATGCTGTTGTGCCATTCTGTATTGTTTCTCGGCTTTATTGACGGTCGGAACGAGGATCGGGAGTGTCTCGAGGTAAACAGAGGAACTGACGATCCAGTGGGGGAGGCAGCAGCACTGTCGAATGGCGGCGGTATATTCCTCGCGCAGACCCAAAACAGCAGGTGCCGAAGTGAGCCAACGAAATCGCTTTCTCAGGAGTGATGGTCGCCTATAAAACTAGAGCGTTGGTGTTGTCGAGTTTCTACCCCGAGTCGCTCACCTTGGGTGCTGTTGCGGCGACGGAGAGGAGGAATTCCTTCAATCATTGGGTCACCTCATCCATGACTAACAGAAGAGCGAGGGCCGGTCGAAGTCTGGAATTGCTACCTTGTACAGGTGTTGTCGTGGTGTCGGGAAAGTAGTCCGCTTTTTCTCGATTGGTTTGCGTAAGGTAAGGTACCTGGCTTCGTTGGCCCTAAGCTAAACCTAGGGAAAGAATGGCACTAGTTCCAACGTCTGGTAGGTACATTTAGACCATGTACGCAATTCCTCACTCACACGCTTCGGTCTCCTCTTTCACTCCAGGCGGGTTGCTAGATGGTGCATTACAAAACTTGTGTCAAGCATCTTGAACCCTTTCCGGATCTGCTGCGGCTCCCTCTATAAGGGGTCGCGCCTTTGGTGGGTTGACTACAAACAGGAGGGGCTCATCTCAACCAATCCCACCACCCTGCAACAGCTTCTCCGTAACCTCAGACTATTTGGAGTGCTCTTGATGTTATTTTACTCAGAGTTAACCTTGATACAATAATTGGTTGGCCACCATGCCTTCCAAGTCAAGCTCTCGTGGATCGGGCCTGAACAATTCCTCAAAAACAGCATCCGCGAAAACGAACGGAACAGCAAAGCCCGCAACATCGACGAATTCTAGCAATGCTCAAGCTAACTCCAAACCTCCACTGGTAGGGGCCTGTAATGGCAATACGTCCAACGACAACATCCCTTCCAGCCAGAATCTCCTGCCTTCGAACGTCGGGCCCAAGCTGTCAGAAGGGTCAGAGGTAGATCAGACTATCAGTGCAGTGCCGACGGTCAACAGAAAGAAACAGAAGAGGCGAGAGAAGCAGGCTGCCCGCCTTGCTGCTGCAGAGCCTCAAAATTCGACGCCGGTGCTCGATCGGAGCCAAGGATATGTTGACGCCAGTGACACCCCTTACCGAGACCTAGATTATGCCATGTCTGCGACTCAAGCCCAAATAAATGCAAATGGGTATGATTACGGGGTTTCGGATTATGACGATCCGGATCAGTACGAGCCTGGAGAAGGCGAGGATCTGTATTACACAGATGAGGATGATAGGTTGCTCGAGAAATCTTATGCTGCGTTCCGAACGAACGGTCACTCTAGCAGCAATCGGTTGCCTTCCGAGTCTTCTGGTAGCAAAGCCAAGAAGAAGCGGACCAGATCAAATGCAGCGCAATCCAGCTATCTTAGCAGTTTCGATCCCAATAATACTTCCTATACTGCGCGAAGCGCAATGTATCAACCACCTCCACCCCCGCCTCCACCTCCGCTGTCTACCGCAGCTCTTCGCTCCGCACATCATATCTCCACTGACCGTATATGGAATACTTCTACTGCAGAGGAGCGGCAGAGGATCAAAGAGTTCTGGCTTTCACTTGGTGAAGAGGATAGAAGATCTCTTGTTAAAGTGGAAAAGGACGCGGTCCTCAAGAAGATGAAAGAGCAGCAGAAGCACTCATGTAGCTGTACCGTTTGTGGTCGCAAGCGTACGGCTATAGAAGAAGAGCTTGAAGTGCTTTACGACGCATACTATGAAGAGCTGGAGCAGTATGCCAATCATCAACAGATCAGCCTTGGAGACGGGACGCCAATCATACCTCCATCGAGGACGAACGGCCGATTGATGCCTTCAGGCCAGCATATGCCAGGAATGTACAATCCACGTTCGTCCAGGGGCCGCATCCAGGAAGTGACGGATGATGATGAAGACGGTGAAGAAGATGAGTACAGTGATGAGGATGAGGAGGATGAGATCAGCGATGGGGAACCCGCAGAGCCAATGGGTCCTGCGGCTGACTTCTTCAATTTCGGAAATAGTTTAACCGTTCAAGGTAAGGCACGCCATAGTTTCGAAGTCATTGCTCCTGCTGTGCTGATCTCCTCCAGGCGGAATTCTGACCGTTGCAGACGACCTTCTGAAGAACGATGGGAAAAAATTCATCGAGATGATGGAGCAGCTTGCCGAACGTCGGATGCAACGAGAAGAAGAAGCACAATACGCAAGCTCCCGCTATCCTTCCACGCCTAGTCACAATCATGGTGCCCCTCTCGATGATGATGATCAGGAGTACGATGATGAGGACGATGAGGAGTACGACGACAGTCAAGAAGATGACTATGATGAGGACGAGATGGTGACTCTATATCAAAGCGGAACAGGACGCATTACTAATTGGCAACAGGAAGCAATGACCGAAGAGCAACGTATGGAGGAAGGACGAAGAATGTTCCAGATCTTTGCAGCCCGGATGTTTGAACAGCGGGTGTTGACTGCCTATCGAGAGAAGGTGGCACGTGAACGACAACAAAAGCTGATCGAAGAGCTAGACGAGGAATCGCGTCTTGATACTCAACGAGAGGCCAAAAAAGCCAAGGAAGCCCAGAAAAAGAAGGAGAAAAAGCGTCAGCAAAAGCAGGCCAGGGACGAGGAGAAGGCCAAACGAGATGCAGAGAAGGCCGCTGAAGAAGCTGCTCTGAAGGCGATCGAGGAGGAAAAGCTGGAGGAGCAACGGCAGAAGAAGGAGGAGCAGCGGAAAAAGAGAGAGGCCGAAAAGAAGGCCCAAGAGGAGGAGCGGCAGCGAAAAGAGGCAGAAAAGCAGAGAAAGGCCCAACAGGCTCGTGAACATCAAGCAGAGCTAGAGCGAAAACAGCGAGAGCAGAAAGAGCGTGAGAAGAAGAAACGTGAAGATGCAAAGACGAAGGAACGAGAAGAACGAGAGGCAAAGGAAAAGGAGCTACGGGAAAAGAAGGAACAAGAGGCCGCCGAGAAGAAGGAACGTGAAGCCCAAGCGAAAGCCGAAAAAGAGGAAGCAGAGCAGAAGAGGAATGAGGAGCAAGCAATAAAGCAATACGTGCCGAGCGCCCCAGCTGTTCCGAATCTCCCTTCAACCAGGTCCCACGTTCTGCCAGTAACTGCGCCTCAGATAGCTGCTCTTCAACCGCCACAAACAATCAGTGGTCATGCTTCCCCCCACCTCCCGATCGCGACTCCTGCAATACCCAAGGCGCCAACGCCAATCCGTCCGCGACAAGCCTCTTTCCAAGGTTCGCATTCCTCGTCTCCAAAGACCTCTCTACCTCGTGTCGAAAGCTCGGCCGCGTCTCCAAGCGTACATTCGCAAATTCACGATCTGACCGTACCGCCAAATGGCAAGACGTCACAACCTTCCGGTCCATCACAAACTAATCAGCAGACTCCCCCAGTCACGCCCGTCAGCGTTTTGGCTGGTCCACCGACGCATCCGCCAGGGCTCTCTAATCCACCAGCGATAGGCAACGGCTTTCCGGCGGCGTTTGGCCCAATCATGCCGAATGTGACCCAGCGAGTGCCAGCTCACGATCCCTCAATGTTTCCACACCAGCCTCATTTCAACGGCCACCAGTACCGTCCATTCATGGCTCCAAATGGATTTCCGTACCCCTCTGGTATGAATGCTGTAGGTTTGATGAGGTCTTTTCCCCAGGGCCGAGGTGGGCCAGTGGAGCCCCAGATGACGTCCTTGTCCATGGGGCCGCCGATAGGATCAACAACCGCAACGCATAGTGCTGGTCCATTTAGTATGCCTCGCGAGAACCACCCATCACACTCTCATTCGCGACATTCATCAGCCACCTTTGAGAGGTCACATTTCGAGAATCCGGCTCTGGCACACCCTATAGCTCGACCAGCACCTATACAGCGACCGTCGAGCACCGCTCCCTATCAACAAAGCGACAACAATCGAGGACCTGCGAACGTGGACATCGAGGATGGGAATAGTCATCTTGGAAGCAGTGCTTTACTTGATGATACTGATGTTCCAATGGCACCGAACGGTACTCACTCAAGACGTGGAAGTATGGCACCGGGCGGACCACGCTCTGTTAGACCTGGTTTCGATGGTGCGCTTGGCTTCCAGGACCCGATTGGCAGTAAGTCAACATCACGCTTGATATAACTTATACTGATGTAGAAAGCAGCAGCGAAAGCAGAGAACTTTGGCCATACTGTGCCTATCGGTAACGGAAAGTTTGGGATAGCGTGGATCTCACCCCCAACACCATCAAGTGGTCCCCCAACGTCAGGTTCAGCTACATGGCCCAATGCGCCAAGTATGTTTGATTGCTGAACAGATATTATTGTACACCCTAGTTGCTGACGTTAAGTCTAGGACCTGGCAGACCAAGCAATGCTTTTGGTGTATTGGGTGGTCCCACACGACCTAATGGCTCTCGGGCTGTCACAATTCGTCTCCTGGTGTGCCAAGCCTGCAGCAAGCTTTCAGTGCATCCTCCAGCAGACAGCAGATTCGGATTCCACAACGTGGAGACAGTGCTTCGCCAGGTAGAGATGATGAAGCCGGCGAATGAGGGGTCTGTTCCAATGCAAGAGATGCTGGATATTTGTGATACCGAGGGCAATTCGCAGAACGGCGGGGGTTCGTTCGTCATCGAGAATCACGAGCCCAATGGAATCTTCGTCAAGTTCGAGCCTGGACGCAATACGTCTATGAGTATGAGTGGAGGCCTAGGGCCTGGCGATATTGGGAGCCCTGTGCCTAGAGGCGCGATGGCCGCTTTCGGTGGGGGAAGAGGGTTCTCACAGGGAAATATCATGGCCCCATCTGGCTTTTAATTGATCAGCTGCCTTGCTTCCTACAGGCTGCTTGTGTACGAAATTTGTCCGGCAAGCTCTCGGCTTGCATCCATTGTGCTGCTTGCATGTTCTAGAAGGGGTTTCTAGATATTGAGAGCTCGGCATTGCTGCGCTTCACCGAAGCCTTTGCACTGTGCTCTTGCAGCGGTTTACTACTAGAGGGTAATGGAATTCCTGCTCACGGGCCATACTGAATCGTGCTCTGCTTGCTTCCCTCCTGAGTTGAATCATCCTCGATCCTCGATAAGAATTTGTGTATTCTCTTGATCATGTCGTCCAATGGCGCTCTCAGCTCTTTTACAGTATGTGACATCTCCGGGACCACTCCAGATCCTTCACCTACAACCCCACCACCTTCCCTGATATGCCTCTCCCATTTCGCCACCAGTTCCATCTTATTTACACCCTCAGGAACGAATGAGTCCTTCGCCCCATACAGTATACATATCGGCGTCTTCGTGAGTCCCAGCTTCCCAAATGTCCTCCTCAACCTCTCATCATCAAAATCGCTGCTGAAATAGTCATCCTCTCCAGCGTGCTCCGGCCCCGGGCTCACAAGACTCAACCACCTCTTGGCCGATATCGACGCCGTCAAGATGGTATTCGTCAGATAACCTGGCAGCACGTCGTTCTCCCTTCTCTCTCGGACATACTGCTGTGCCACGCGCACACTCTCATTCAACAAGGCGGGAGTTATGAACATATTGAACCCTTCTCGATCGCTAACCCCGCTTTGCATGATCCCACCATCGATCCTTGGTCGCTCCCCAGGGGAGATCAGATAGTGCATCACGTCCTGCGAGCCAGTGGAGTGACCCATCAGGACTACCCTCCCACCTGGACGCCGATTGCGGAAATACGAGACGCATTGCGCGATCTCCTCGACGTCTTGCCCTAGAGTGCTGGAGCCGAAGCCCGTGTAGGACGATGATATGAGGGTTTCGGCTAGAGACCAGTTGGGTGGTAGTGCTTTTGCGAGAGGGGGGATGAAGGGAACGGTGAGCAGGCCATCGTTAAGCCCGCCGACGAAGATGAGGGTGTTCTGGGCGGCTTGATTGGAGGGGTCGGGTTGGTGTTCGAAGGAGACGAGGCGGTGGGACTGGAGTCAGTGAGCGATGCATGCTTTGATGCTTATTATGTGCTACCAGGATGCGTACGTAATGGTGCAAAATGCCCGGATGAGCGCCTTCGGAGGCCATGTTGCTGATATTCTCTGATCAAATTGACATATATTACTTCTAGAGTACATGTACTTATAGATGGGAGCGGGGTAGTGGAAAGACCCCTCATGGCCCTTGCGGCGGAACTGCGGACGCCCACGGCTGATCTACGGCTTCTGCAGCTCTTGCATTAGGGCTTGAGCTTGTCCGACCCACTTTTTATCGAGTCCTCATTGTACATCTCTCAATTGCTAGCTGAAGTCTCTTGCTCAAGCTTCAGCTCAACGACCATAAGAGGCTACGCCTCTGTCATACTTTCTCTGGCCCTAAGCATTCTTTGCTCCAGCCAGCAATATGGAAACAGATCAATCAAGTGACATGAGCACAGGCCCCAAGAGACATAGCAGAAACATTCCCTACAATCGAAGTAGGCTCTCCATGTCCCTCCTTTGACCAGACAAGCAATCGCTCTTACACTATTCTAGCACCTCTGGCTAGACGCTCCACCAGAGGTCCTCTCGACGTCGACGAGTATGTTCAATCGCCCATCCCTCCAGGCGTGCCATTGACGGACCAGTCCCCTCGCAACTCCAGCACCTATTTCAACCGCTGAGGCAGCCTCCATTCCACTCCCGACCACCGCATTCAGTCCTCCCAAACCCCGTTCCCGAACCCCCGAACCGCCTCTCCTCCCACCCTCTCCACCTCGCAAGGCCTTCTCCTACCTCCAACAGCCCGAAATCTTCCACCCTCTCACCCAGCTCGTATTCCCCCTTTCCAACCCTCTTCACCCCCCCAGCAGTTAACGTCAACTCAGGACATCCCCCCACCTTTCCGCACACCCCCTCCTAACTCCTCGTACAACCCACGGCACCTCGCCACCTCCTCCGCCCTTACCCTGAGCACCACGTCCTCCCTTCTACCCTCTCAAATCTTCTCCCTCCTTTACACACGCCTCGCCTCCCTCACCCTCCTGAACCTCTCTTCCTTCGCAGCCCAAGAATCCAAGGTCCTCGAGGACATCCACTCCCCTTTCTACCGCGACGCAACCACAGGATCTAATATCCTACCCTGGGAACTGCGCGTCCTAGTCGTGCGGCTCCAAGCGCTTGCATTCGGAGACCTAAGAAGAGGCGTAGTGGGATACTACGACCTCGCGCGGGATGCAAGAGTTGAAGCGCGGAAGGCGGCGACGGATGGAGAAAGGAATCTCTGGAGAGAGAGATTAAAAGATCTGGGCGTCAGGGTTGGCAACGCATTGATCGAGATGGGGGATTTGGCGGCTACGAGACGCCATCTTGAGACGCTACGCAGCGGCGCAGACACGGATGGAGACAGCATCCTGGACAGTAGGCTTGCGCTGCTCTGTCTTCAGCTTGGGGATGTGGGTGCGGCGGAGCAGTATACGAACGCTGCCACCTCCGGCGAGCAGGCTGAGGAAGGCGTGAGCGTGGTGCTGAAGCCGCTGTTGAGCATGGCGGAGGGGCGGTATGAGGACGCTGCGGCGGAGTGGCGCGCGTTGAGCGAGGGGGAGCATGCTGTGCTGGCCACGCAGAATCTAGCGGTCTGTCTGCTGTACTTGGGGAGGATTGATGAGGTGGGTGCTTTCTCTTTTACCTTCTATCTCTACCATCTGGGTGTTTCTTAATACGTCAGATTCCGCGCTGGATAAGTATCATGGCTGAGATGAGCACAGACGAGCCAGCTCCTCACGCGCCTGGTTGAGGAAGGACACTCCTTCCACGCCTTAACTTTCAATCTCGGTGCAGTCTACGAGCTGTGCACTGAGCGGTCGGGGGCGAGGAAGATGGAGCTGGCGGAGAAGGTGGCGGGGATGATGAAGCTGGGTCATGGGGAGGGGGAGGGGGATGGGGATGGGGAGGAAGGGCAAGGCGGTCATGAGAGGTGGGCTGAGAGGAATAATGCTGATTTCAAGCTGTGAGAAAAAGGCAGGCAATGTCAATGGGTCACGTAAACAGTGAAGAAGTCCATACCTCTACTTGTTTCTCAGCTCCGTCTCCTTGCTCCTGGCTCCTATCCTCACAGGGGCATAAGACAGGCCACTACTCACGACACAACTCGAAAGCAGCGAAATCCGGATCTCTATCAGCCAGCACGCCAGGTTTATGTTTCCCATTGCATGTACTCACATCATTCCTGGCACCAATGTTAAATCCGGTTGGGTATGAACCCCCTGGATGCAATCCAAACCTCCCGATGATTCGGCCGCTGCCCGGAAGAGTACGCCAGGAGGGGGGCTTGGGAACGGTTGGAGGACATGAGCTTTCAACATACATGGCGAGCGCAAATGTAAATCTGCATGGACCCTTTCATTTACAACTGTACATTGATAGGGAGGTTCACAGTCCAGGGCACGTGACTTGAATAAGTCCAGGCAGGGGCAGGCTCTCCTCCGACTGTTCCTCTTGAAAGAGGGAACAGCAGAGAACACAGTGCCAGACGGCGAGATCTTAGCCATGCTGATTGATGAGGTGGAGGCTGCAGTGGACGGAGCAGATCAGGAACATATGTCGACCCCGATAATGATATCCAGCTGCCTGATTATAGCAGGCACGATAAGCGCTCAAGCAAGCCTATAATATTAGAACAATACAAACCTCCCTCTGCCGTCATCGCTGTCATGAAAAATGCTCTGCACTGCCCGGCTTATAAATCCGAGCCCTTGCACCTGCAGAGACACAGCTCAAGTCTCGCTCGAACTAGCCCTCGCTTTCTTGTTCCCGCTGTGAACCACGGAAACACCCCCCTCCGCCTCATCGCCCTTCTCGATCAGCTCCCCCTGCCGCTTTTTCCCTTTGCCCGTCGCCGCACTGCTAGCGGAAGCTCCGGCTTTGCGCCTCGCCCATCCATCGAATGGGCTTCTCCTTCCTTTCTTGACCTCAACGCCTCCTCCATCAACCTCCCCACTCAACGGGGAACTCCCCATCCCCGCTTTCTTCGTCGCACTCCTCGTAGCATGTCCCGTGTCTGGCGGGCTAGCAGGCGTGAAAGTCGTCTTGACGGGCGTGACGACTGGCTCCTCGATTTCAGTCTCGTCGGTCGCAATGTCGGTCATCTCGCTGTCGTCGGCCTGCTGTTCGATGTCGGTGGTGGCTTCTTCGTCGGCGAGGTCGCGCTCGCGCTGTTGTTGGGCTGTGGGGAAGAGGAGGCGGGGTTTGATGGAGGAACGGGTGAAGTGGGATGGGGACAATGTGGCGGCGTCGTCGAGATCGGAGTGTGAGGAGATGAGTTGGTCGGTTCGGGGTGATGATTCGGTGGGGAAGCGTTTGAAGATCTTGCGGCCGCGGCTTGGGGGGGGTTAGTTCACAGTATGGGGCATGGTGGGGTGTCGAGTACTCACAAGACGTAGACCATGCCTTCTTCATGATTGAACGCCTCTTCGATCTCGTGCGTACCAAAAGTCTCAGGCTGCGCCTTTCGCTTTTTGCTGGCTTTTGATTTGCGGTCTGACTCAGGAGGATCACGTTTAAGTGGATGGTCGATAAATGGGTTCACTTCACTCCGGTCGAGCTCCGGAACGGTATCCTTGGAGTCCGTGTATATTTTGATCCCACCTTCGGAGCCCGCATCATCGTCCATTGAACTATCCAATGAGAATCCAACGTGTCTCTTGGTTTTCTTGTTCTTTCGCGGTATTGGCATAGCTTCCTCTACAGTGTCTGGTCGGACAGGGAACAGTACACGGCTTAGACCCGCTACAGGTTGCACTTGCTTCTTACGAGGCGTCTTTGCCGGGGTCGGAAGCATGCTGGCACCGATCACAACGCCTGACTGATGCGAAGAAGAAGTGCCATCCGTCTCCTGACAGGGATCAATCTCTAGTGAAGAGCCGTCCATATGTAGAGCGCCGCGGGTTTGAGGCTTTCCGGTGTTGAACAGCTTCTTCTGAGGAGACGTCTGTGTTGATGAAGGAGGCGAGTATGTATGAGCGGCTGAACGGGTCGCAGATACTTTTCTTGACTTCGAAGCTGACTTGAAATAAGACTGAGACTCTAGAGACTGCGGTGGTGGGGTTAGAGCGGCGCGTTGCGTAGCTCGGCGCGTGCTTTGTCGAGTTTGATATGGTTGATAAGAGTCGTACTTAGCACCGTGTAGGGGAGTCGGCGGAGTATGCAAGGTCGTCCGTAGAGGTGGCGTAGTAGCCATTGTACCAGCAAAGATGTTCCTTGGGATGAAGTGATCGCTCTCGCTCAGTAATGATGCCGGTGTTGCGTAGTCAAGATTAAGGAAGCCGCGAGAGTTCTGGGCTTTACAAAGCCATCAACTCCAAGGGAGGGAGCTAAGCTTTAGTGCGTTGTCACAAAGCTCAATGGGAAAATCAAGGCTATATGCCACCATATGACAGGAGCGATAGGTAGCAAAGCGTAAGAGCGCTGAGATGAGAGTCGATGTGTAAGAGTGCTGCAATGAATGGACGTGTTGCGCTGTTGGAGGGTCCCGTCGACCAATTCCTGAGTGGAAATGTAGGGCTGGGCGTCGGTGGCTGGAGACGAGGGTTACCTCAATATTCAGAATGTGGTTCCCCCCGAGCAACTTTTGAAAATCAGTTTTTTTGTCGACACCGGATTGCAAATATCACCAATTCCTCAATCACAACGCTATTGTTTTACATAAAATCAATCTCAAACATAAACTCTATATCTGCAATTACTTTTGCAAAGTATTTATCTTTTAAATCAACTTGAAACAAAAGTTATGTGCGTAATTGCGATTTTGAAGCTTCGCCTCGACACAGTTTGAGTGCCCTCCACCAAAGCTCACCAAGCCCCCACCAAGCCTCACCAAATGCGCTCTATTAGAGTCTCTCAACAGCAATAGATATGCATGATCGTATTTACAATGCTCGAATTTGATCAGGATAAATATACAAACTATTATCAATACTCTACTAGAATTTGTAGCAATTTAGATGCGTTGATGTTGAGCAATTGGTGGTATTTGCAATCCGGCGTCGAAAAAAAAAAATTGATTTTGAAAAGTTGCTTGGGGGGAACCACATTCTGAATATTGAGGTAGGGTTGCAACCGCGCGTCAAAGAGCGCGACGAACTGTGCCTTTTTTCATGCCTCTTCCCCTTTGCCTCTGAAACAGCGGTTCAGAATGTACAACAGCTCAAGTGTAACAGGGGGAACTAACCCTCCCGAATGGCGAGCAATGGCATAAGTTCTCGCATGGAGAACCTCGACTTGTCAGACCAGGATACCGAGGATCTCTTCGCATCCCCATCTCGGGAAAAGACGAAAACCCACAAAGCAAAACGATCCGTATCTGAAGTACCACAAACACCTTCTTCATCAAATCAAAGCAATGCCACCCCTGGTCAGTCGAGATTTGATGCCGAGGAAGCGCGCGAAGCTGCTTTACGGAAAGAGCTAGAAGGGATACGGAACATTAACGAGGTGATTGAGGGCGTAGTAGGCAGCTTGGGGAAGGCGAAGGGCAACATGGATGTATGCATGTCGTCCAAACGATTTCTTTTCCCTGGTTACACGTGTTTTTCAAGTATCAATAGATCCTAATTCAATGGGCCTGCTAGTCTGTGTCGCGCACTGTCTCCAATGCTTCCGCACTTCTTCAAACTTGGACTCGCATCCTCTCCCAAACGGAACATAATCAACGCCTGATCCTCAATCCTTCTTGGCACGGTGCTGCTCAAGACATGGCGGATGCCGAGAACGAGACGCTACTGCGACAGCAAGAGAAAGAGAGAAAAGAGATCGAGGAACCACGCCGACGAGAAGCAAATGCGAGGAAGACGGAAGAGGATGAAAGAAGGCGTAGCGAGGCTGCGATAGTAAGGGGCACCGGTAGGGGAACGAGAGGGAGGGGAAGAAGTACCGCAGCTGGGAGATCGGGCAGTACCGGATACGTTGGTGTCGGTGGGCAAGGTGGGGTTAGAGGAACGACGAGGGGTGGAGCCACACCAGGGAGGACTGCGAGCGGCATTGGGCGAGGTATCGGCAGCGGCAGAGGAAGAAGTAGAGGGATGTCATAACATCAAGCTTGAGACTGCGATGACCGGCAGGGAAAGTTCCTGATGCCCATTGAGTGTGCATTCGGCATTGAGCGACTAGATACCCAGATTCTCCTTACGATATCGAAAGCGAAATAATGATACATTTGGCCCATGACCTATGAACTTTTGGTACTTTGCGTGCTTGGTCCTGTATGCTGGCCCCTGTATGCTGGCACACATACGCGGCTATTGGCTTTATCAAGTCCTTGTTCCCTTCTTTTTCCCGCTATGCATGCTCTCACCAACCGAGTATGCGAAATATTGTGATAGTTTGACTCTTTGGCTATGGGCTTTCATAGGTTGATTCGCGCAGCATCATTCCGTTCGTCAGTTCTCCCGGTGCGCAATGAAGAGAAGCGGCTGCAGGCGCACAAGATAGCAAAGTGGTATTACAATGCGATTTTATTCGCGCTATGATTACATCTACTTTGCTTGTGTTACAACGCCTTCATACTCCCTTGACGCAATGTAATCCAAGGTCCTCTGGAAATGCCGCTTTGGGCTCTCAAGAGATGAGCTCTCCTGGTTCGTCTGAAGGTTCGAGTGAATGAGCTCTATCAGACCATTCAAATACTTTGTCGTGACCTGGGAATATTAGCCGGCTGTTTCTGCGGATCTTGAAGAAACGACATACCGTTTCATTCTGCTGATCAAAATAGTATACATAGCGATTCAAAATTTCCACAAATAACTCCACGGACACTGCGGTGTCCATGCACGCATCCGCGACACGGAGAGCACGCTGTAAGCATTCAAGCACGCGTTTGCCATCTCGGTAAAGCTAATCGATCATTAACGAGGTAGAGCTAAGGGTGATAATCGAGCCACAAACCTTCTTTGAGTCCTCCTCACCCTTGCCAGATATCTCAGTAGCCCACCATAGATGGCTGGCGAGGTATACAGCTCGACATTGATCTGGCTTCTTAAGCAACTTACTGCCGTGCAATGCACATTTCGTAATCAGTGTATCATAATTCTCCTTGCTGAAGCCTCTCGTGCCGTGCAGGGCGGCAGCAATCACGCACACAGCTTGGAATTGAGCCCTCGAGTCGCTCACTGCTTCTTCGTAGATGGTAAAAGCTTGTGCGAAGAACTCATACGCAACCTCTTCGAAGCCCGACTGGTCCGCGACTTGACCGCAAGAGATAAACAACCGTAGACACAGATCTGCGGTCCCATTCACACGAGTGTATAGAGCTGATATTAGCGTATGCATGAACTTGTAAAGCGCTGATGACTGTGACTGCCAATTGTCATCCAAGTGTTCTCGTTTCTTATAATTCCTCGAAAGTCTAAGAACTGATGTGAGTAGAGCGGGGGTCGTGTGTTTGATCCGATCGTTTCCGTCGGCAAACGCTTTCTTACATATCTGCAGAAGCTGGAATTGCGTATCATTGTCAGGACTGCGTATTAAGTGAATGATTCTCGCGAGCCATCCTTGTTCTATCATGGTCTCGTCTGTCTCTGCGCCTCTACGCTGACTTGGAATACCTGGATATCCTCCAGGCTGCTGCATTCCTTCTCGGATTAGGACTCGTAGGATTTCGAGTACACCTTCAAGGTTCTCTGGCGTTGATATAACTGTCTGATTCCGTAGGACGCTTCGTGCTACTTCGCCAGCAACAGAACGACGCGTAGGATATGGTTGGGCATGTAATAAAGGGACGTAGCTGGGGAGGGAGAGTGCGGTGAACAATGAGAAATAGGACTTGATAGGGGCAAGAAGAAGATTGAGTATGTTAGACTGTGTTGGTGCAGAGTGGAGGTCAGCGCTGTTTGCATACTGCGCAACCTTTCCATTCGCATACGACAGAATCTGGTCGATGTATTCTGTGCACTCGTCAGCATGATCCTAGGTGCTTCGCGTCACAGACTTACCCAACCGGTCAGGATAGATATTACTATGCCGGGTGTTAGCAGAGCTATCTATCAACTTGGCCCTTAAAAACATACAGAGCCAGATTTGCCAAAGAGACGAGCAATGCCATTGTATCGTGTATGTGTAGGCGTTGTGCATTAACAAGGTTGGTGACTTGACCGTAGAAGATTTCGTAGAGCTTGACGTTCTCTGGAATGCCTCGACTCTTCTTCGGTGTCACCGTCTCTCCATCGCCATTCTCAGCAGGCTCAGCGTCCTTGGCTTGTTGGCGCTCTGGCTCATCAGTAGCTTGCTTGGCTGGTTCGTCGTCGTTACTCTGCTGCCCATTCGGTGAGTTGCCGGTAGCTTCTTTGGCTTTCGTGTCTGAATCCTTTTTTTCCCTGGAAAGTTTCAAATTTTCGAGTAAGCGCGCTGTCGCCTCTTCCTCGGTTTTCCGTCGATTCTCTTGTGGCTCTGACTCCGACTCTCTTGCAGCGTATGAAGATAGTCTATCCATTAACCCAATAACGATTGCTTTGATGTTGACATGGGGATTGAGTCGAGCTATAGCGGAAAGGAGCTGATCCAAGGTATTTAGATGGAACTCGTCAGGGAACACTTGTGTGATGACTATACTCCTAATCAGCAAATGAGGGCGAATGTTATTATACCCAGGCAACAGACCTTCGAGAAGATATTCTTGGGCCAATACATCTCTACATTGAACCACTTGTTCTAATAGGGGTTGTAGGATGACGGTCTTGTATGCTTCGAGATCGACCAATTGGCTGAGCCTTACGAGATTGCTACCGACAAGTAGTTGCAGCTCTTGCCTTTCCTTTGTCCTCTGCTCCCTTTCTCTTGAGTGTCCTTGGTGCTGTAACCTTACCCACAACTTGTTCATCTCGACGAAGTTTGTCAATATGAAGCTGATGGAGTCTTGTAGATTGCCCTCAGGTCCATCGCCGCTACCTTGCGGTAAGCAGTCCCTCGCCTGCCCAGAAAGATAGTATCTCAGGAAAAGTCCTCGTATTGGATGTTGGACCCCCCTACTCATCTCCATCATATCTTTCATGATCTCCTTCACAGGCGCATCGTCAATCGCCATATATACAGTCCCAACAGTGATCATGAGATACAGGCGAGGCACAATGTTGCCGGCATATTGGACCAATTCGTATAGGTCTGCGAGGTGGTTGACTGGATGAGATTCGCGAAGGTACAGTGAGAGATGTCTCAGAGCGTCGAAGACGGCCATATAAAGCTCGTAGTATTGCTTCGGACCAAGACTGCTTGTCCGCAGTTCCGAAACCAAGGTAGAGCTATCAAAGTAAGCTCCTAGTCAAGGCGAGCCCAGGCCGCTGAACAGGTCTTATGGGGACATTTACCTGCATTTGAGCGCATCCATAAGCTTCCCCGGTGTCTCCAAGCATTTGCGCATCAGATGCGTCTGTTGGCGCACCATGATCATGGCATCTTCCAGTAACCTCGCCTGGTCCTCGACGCCTGGAGGAGTAGCCATTGTGCTTTCCATGCAAACCTTTTGCGGGACCGAAGTCCGCTCGCACAACAAGATCTTCTGTTAGGTTCAACCTACGGCTCCCACGGTTTGTTACCAATCCATGCCAGCAGGAGTGCATGCAACACGAATGCAAGCACTGTCCAAGATATCCAGGCGTACTGCAGCGGCTTAGGGTTATGGCTAGCCCTATGAGCGTCTGAGTGCCGTCATGAACGTCGTTCAATTTCTTTGCCGCCTCATGTGAAACCGATACATTGCGTTTCTGGAGCGGCGAGAATTTAAGTATGGGTCAATTCATGTCCGAGTCTGAGTATTTGACTGCTTTGCGGCTCTCACTCAGCGTGGCTCGTACCTCGGATTTCAATGATTCATTCACCACGACAACAGAAACTTCCTCGACTTCGTCGGATAACGCAGCATTTGGAAAGATCTTGGCCGGCATCCGCTTCTCAAGGAGGTTTATCTTAAGCTATCAAGTCGTCTTGCTGTTTTTGTTAGCGTTCTTTTCCCTAAGATTTTGGATAGCTCGATATTGTTCATGGCGAAGGAGCCCAGCTCCCTGGACCAACAACACAAGGGCCGATTTCTCTTCACATCGCAGCTCTTCCAGCAGCACTCTTCGAGGTGGCTTTGGATGCCATGATACAACAAAGAACGAACGCAGCGCATTACTGCACGAAGCCCACGAGAAGAGCCCGTTCGGTGGAATTGGCAAGCTACAGGGAAGAATAAAAGGATGGCTCATATATGAGCCAGGTCCAATCCCAATCGTCAACAAGACTTTACCGTCAAATGGATGCACCATGTTCATTCTTGCTTTCCTTGGTTTACAGGCTTTCTACGTTTTGTACAAGGTAACCTTATCAGTATCCATGCTTTTTGTCTTTGCAGACCGAACTGCTCTTGTATTTGTCGCGAATCTACCCTTACTGTATCTTCTCGCAGCGAAGAATCAACCCATTGAAGCGCTGACCGGTTATTCTTATGAGTCACTGAACATTTTCCACCGCAGGCTAGGAGAAGTCATGTGCTTGCTAGCGCTGCTGCACAGCGTTGGCATGGTTGGTGTATGGTACACAGTTCTCCGGCCGACTGGCTTCACGCTTGCACGTTTTCTTATGAGCAAGATCATTCTTCTGGGGCTCGGGGCTTTGCTGGCGTATGAGGCACTCTATCTTACGTCCTTAGGGAGCTTCAGGCAACGCTGGTACGAGCTGTTTCTCGGTTTACACGTGATCTTGCAGGCCGCCGCCTTGATTTTGGTCTGGTTCCACCATAACGGTAGCAGGCCTTACGTTGGTGCCGCTTTGGCCATCTTCTTAGTCGATCGAGTATGCTACCGAATGGCCCTTAAGAGAATCACAGCCAAAGCCTCACTAGAAATGGCCGAAGATGGAGAAACTGCCATAGTGCACACAACAATTCCAATCCACGATCGAAATCGCGTGATCGGGTTGCTTAAGCCAGATATCAGTAGAGGATGGAAGGCCACCGAACATGTTTTCTTGTCAGTCCCTTCGCTGGGCAGGAAACATTATATCCAAGCTCATCCATTCACGATCGCTTGCGCAGCACCTGCCGATCGTGATTTCGGAGCCAGATTAGATCTTGTCATTAGGGCGCAGGATGGCTTTTCCAAAGACCTCGTGCGTTACGCCAAGAGCCATAGTACGACCACAATCCGTCTTGATGGCCCTTACGGCTCGCAGAGGGCTGTCCGACTGCTTCAAGATCATGAGCTCTGCGTTATCGTTTCTGGTGGTAGCGGTATAGCGGTAACTTGGCCATTGGTCTGGTCTGTGCTAGAGTCTCGGATACCCACAGATTTAGAACATGATTCTGCAGAAATTCCTTTGTCTAAACCAGTACTCTTTATCTGGATAGTAAGACAAGACGCTCACACATCCTGGATTGGTAAAGAGAATTTGCGCAGGCTGATTGGTGCTGGGGTGGAAATGCTCATCTTTCCGCCCACTGAGAAGTATGGCCATCCTGATCTAGATGGTTCTGTGAGATCGTGGATCACCGAACACCAAAGCCTCTTTAATAAATCACCAAGTATTGGCCTAGTCGCGTCCGGCCCATACGGTATGAACAGATCGATGAGGAACCTCGCTGCTTCGCTAGTGTCGGCAGGGCACCAAGTCAACCTTGAGATAGAAAAGTTCGGGTGGTGACACGAGACCATCTGAAACATGTTCTGGTTTCTTCCTTTGAAGGTCTGAACAGTTTTGCTGCCTTGTTAGAGACTCCAAGCAGAATAAAAGGCTTGCCTATGTCTGCTCCGTTGGTCAGTAAGGTCCTTCAGGCTGTTCATACTTCGCAGATCATATTCTCCAACCAGTCACGTTATCGTCACCCTTCGCACGGTTGTATTTCTTGAACTCACAGAAGCACACTATACCATCAACTTCAGATATCGGCCATGGAGAGAGCACCAAACCCCAGGGCGCTCGACCGAATTGCATCCTGGATCTCGCAAACGATGGTTATGGACGGATTCCGGAGTACACTGAATGTCGTTCACAGTCACCAAGTCCAGATCGACGTCCTCCAACAAACCCTTGATCACGAGATTTCGTTCAGGCATCCGCGTTTCGGCCCAGTACTCTATTCCGCTGCAGACATTCGACGGAAGCTCGACGTCCTGCATCAGATACGCCTGGCTCTCCACGATCTCGACACCGTCATCGAACGAGCCCGCCACGACTTCGAAGAGAATGCGTTCGAACTTGCAAGCATCTTTCGATCCGCCATCAACACTGACCAGGAGCTACCTCACTCTTGGACGCTGGTCGAAGGTCTGCACTTGGTTTTGGATGATTGCGAAGAGGTGACAATGGCGTTCCGAGGTCTATTGGATGAGCTGTATGTCTGGCTCTTAATTAGGGCAGTATCTTCCTTTGAAGATTCGGGTGAAGGTGGCGAAATCGTGGAGGAAATGGACACCGAGGAGTAAACGTTCTGTCTGTCTACCATTCTGCGGACGTCGTGGAAAGGCAGAGACTTGGATAGGCCAACTACTTTTGGATGGATCCGATAGACTTTTAGACTTCTCTTCTCGTTCTAAGTGCCGAATCACAAAACTTTTTACTGAACGCGCCCCGGGTCATTTTAGATTCATGTTCTCCGCATATGCAAAGGTTCAGCTACATTTAGCCCATAATGTTATCACCAAGACTTAGAACCCAATCTATATACTTTAGCCACTAGTGGCTTGCCTGACCCAAGTCGAGAAAAGCAGGCCATCCACCTCAGATTGATTGCACACTTCTACTTCAAGTAAGCTGCGCTCGCTTAACTAGCGGTAGATCATGAGAAGTACTACGACATCGTGCAGCATCAATCAACAACTTTCTCCTCAGTTACTTGCTTTCTTACGCGATGTCCGGCCTCGATCCCAAGACATCAGATGCCAAGGTGCTGAAGACGGAGCCATTGGTACACTAGGATCACCCCAACAAAGATCTGCGTAGCACACACTGACACGTGATCTAGATGATCAAAGATGCCCGGTGGACAAAACTTGTCTTGTAAGCTGCATTCATTTGGGAGGTTCAGCTACCAAGGATACAGCTGATAAGAATGAAGAACAACCTACAAAGACCCGCGCGGTAAAGAACGGACATGGGAGTCTGCCGAGCGCTCGGTGAGCCCTCGCCTTCGCATTCCGTCACATCATAACGCGGTCCCGTACTCTTCTACTCGCCGCAGCCACGTACCACATACGTTTGGTTCGCTATGTTGACGTTCCCGGTGCTCAGACTCGTCCGGAAGGTTCCGCGATCGACGGCGTCGGTATCGTAGCCATCCTTCAGAAGGCCTCCGGTCCCGAACTCCTGCTACAAAAGCAATTCCGCCCGCCCATCAACAAGGTCGTCATCGAGATCCCCGCAGGCTTGGTGGACAAAGGAGAGACAGCAGGGGAGACTGCGGTTCGAGAGTTGAGAGAAGAGACGGGATACCATGGGGTTACATCGGAAATAAGTCCGGTGATGTTCAATGGTCTGTACTGCGTACGAGAACGGCATGAAGAGGGATATGCTGAGAATGCTATCTACCCAGATCCAGGATTTTGCAACACGAACCTGAATATGGTACACGTCAACGTCGACATGAGCCTGGCAGAAAACCAGAACCTGAAGCCCGAATTGGAGGAGAATGAGTTCATCGAGGTGTTCTCGCTGCCGTTGAAAGGTCTATATGCGGAGTGCAAACGACTGGAAGAAGAGGGATACGCCATCGATGCTCGTGTGGGGACATTGGCCGAGGGCATCGAGGTCGCTAGACGGTGGAAGCTTTGATGTAAGCTTACAACATAACGGAAGGCAATGCTTGTGATGGAGAAGAGCCAACGACCTGAACACGACCAACAGCCCCAAACCATCGACGACGCCGTTGCAATGTCGCATAATATCTTCAATCCGCTGGGAGTTCCCGTCTTCATTACTGCCATTGCGCAGGACATATTCGATGTATTGCTCATTGGGAATCTTGTCGCCTGCGCAAAATCTTCGTATGGGTGAATAAAGCCGTATCAGATTTACATCTTGACAGAAGACTTGAATTCGCGACGCGTGACTGCGACTTGGAAGTTTGAAACCCTGTTTGAGTGGAGCGCCAGCTAAAAGCAGGCTAAACTTGTTCCTGCAGCCTAATCCCTGTTGTTGGCTTGCACTAGAGTAGCCAAGCAGCCCAGCCCCTTTTCCCCAGACTCAGAGACCTCGCATTGACCGTTAGGCGTTGGAGAGGCTTGCATGATCGGAAGTGTTGTTCTAAATCTTAAGCAAGCCGAACCTTCGTTGTGTTTTCGTATCTGCAGAAATATCGTTGTACCTAGCCGCCGCGGAAAACAACGAACGAAGGCATGCATCAGGATCTTCTGACGTCGGGCTGCAGGAAATTTGCCGAAGCAGCTCCTAAAATAGGCCGCAGCCACAAGCGGTCGTTTAGCCCCGGCCCGTCTGAACTCGAGACTCGAAAATTGCTTCGTGTTCTTGATCTTAGCCCTTGTTGGTCGAGCCGCGAGCGCTGCCATGACGATTGGCCTACGACTTCCCGGCCACCGCTTTGCCTCCATGGGGCCATGATGTGCTGATGCCATCAAAACCTGAAGGCCCGTCTGAGAGCTACCCCTGGAACACGGGCGGCGTCTGCGCGCTGTGGGTCCTGTGGGGAACTGCATCCTGGCTGAACACTCGCGCTGGCCAACATATACTTCTTCCCACAAAGTTTGTTAAATCCTCTGTTCTTTGACTTCTCTCTTATGTTGACCCGTGAAACTTAACTCGCCTTCTCATTATTGTCGCTATTGCTTGTGTATCATAATACTTTCACGTGTCACTCGGTTGACAATCACCCTGTTCATAATCACGCTCTTAGTGGCCCTCGTCCGCAGCATTGCTTTCAGCAGCTCTATTCACTCAGTCACAAGCGAGCAACACAGGTTTCCGCATCTGATCTACAGTAATCAAGCGGCATCACAACACTGATATAATTCTGATCAACCATTTATACTCACTACTGGTGCATGCTGGTATTCCGTCTGTCTTCACAACTGTCCAAGTGCATGCGAGAGCTGCTCTCAAGCACCAGTCAGCATGGCTTGGTTCGGGTCTTTGCAGTTGGCATACAAATATGCGTACGCGTGGTTCGTCCCCAAGAGTCGGGCTTGGCTGATAGAGGCGACAGTATCGTCTTAGGCTCACTCTTCGCAATTGTCATCATCGCGGGTTTCATCAAAGTCTACTTTAGCAAGCGAAGGTGCGTGCCTGTCAGGTTTGCATAAGCACTAGATTTCTGACATTACTCAACAGACTGAAGAAATACACACAAAAAATCGAAGAGGATGCGTTGGGTGCAGGCGAGGAGAGAGTGGAGCTGAATAAACGAGAGCTGGACGAAGGGGATTTGTTCGGGATACGGGCCATACAGTCAGGCTACTTTGGGGGTGTCGCACAATCGCGGCCCTCCTCGATTGCCGAGGATCGATCGGATAGGGACTCGACCGCGTCGAACACTCTTCTCGGAAGCCACCAGTCACCCGAGAAAAAAGCACCGTCACCGATGAGCAGCGTGGTGACTTTGCCTCTGGAAGCGAGGACAGCGTCTCCTTTACGACATACAGTTCTCTCAGCCGCTGACCCCGATCGACCTCGGACATCAAAGAAGCAAGGCCCTCATCCGATAAAGTCTACCCTCCAGCCCTCGGATGTGCAGATTAACGGGGGGTTAAATCACGATCCCGCTGTCAACATGTTCCTGAACGTACCGCCCTCGCCTGGCGCAACTTCGAGGCCCTCATCAGGTTTCGAATTTAGCACGCAGAGTCCTGTTGAGGGTAGTCTTGACCCAAACCAGACTCTGGAGCGTAATTCCGAGTCTGCCCCTGTTCGTCGCAACTCACAATACGGCGAACACTACATTCCGACTGCAGCACCAGAGGTTCCTGTGACGGGTGGAAATCGCAGTTCGGCTCGGCCAGTATTTACCGCCCAGTATCGCGAACATGAACCTCCTTCACAGCATGCATCCGTAGTCAGAAAATACTCAGATGCCACAATCCGCGACAATAATCGATGGCTGCGCTCAACATCGATACAGGAGGAACATGGTTTTACAACAAGGCCCGTAAAACCGGCGACCAGATCCTCAATCCAGGAAGAAGACGACTTCACAGCCATGCCAACCCCCCGGTCCGTCTCATCTTACAGACCGTATGCCACTAGAACAAGCTCATATGACTATCAAAGCCCCAACCCGTCAGGACCCAGCCCACCTCGCGACCACGAGGGTAAGAACTTTTCAGTTCCTCAACGTCGACAATAAGACCATCCCTAATCCCACATCCAGTCCCAGCTGTTCCACATCCTCGAAATCAACAGCCAATATCTGACATTGAACGGAGCTCCACAGATTTTCACGAAACAGACCAGACAGCATTAGATTTTGATAATACAACACGCAACCACATCTCCCAGCTCTCCGATTCCAGCTCCATTTACAGTACCGCTCACCGCTATTCGTTTTCCCCAGAACCTATGGGCATACGGAATCATCCACAACCAAGCAGTCCACAAGCCGCCATGAATCCGCTCCCCCGACACCCTTACGAAACACCAACAATTGTGCCTTCATTCACCACCACAAAGCACTCCGGCACTAGCCGCGCCAGTGATGCCTCCTCCCATCAGCCCCCCTCTTTGAACACCCCAAGCGCCAACACCAGCCACCGCAACACCCGCGAATTTGGAGACTTCTATGATTCGTACTGGCGGCACAGTGGGCAGAGCACGGTCGGCAGCGGCAACGCTGCGGGGGTAAAGGAGGGCACTAGAGCGGAGGAGAGAACCAAGGAGGGCAGGAGGCAGGATAGGTTGGAGATTGCAGTGCCGACCATCACGGAGGTTGAGACGCCTATCGGGAGTCCAGCGCTGACGGGGGGACGGGGGGCCGGGGTTGGGATTGCGATGTAAGGATTCCCGGGAGGCGACGGGAATGAGAGAGAATCCACTTCGAGGATTTGACGCAGATACATTACTGAGTGAGCTCGGACTACCTAGGGACTGGGGTTAAATAGAGGGTATACCCAAAGCTCCCGGAGGTGCCGGTAATGAATAATATATCATTCGATCAAGAAGCATCTCTGCTTGTGGGTCGCTAATGCCGACAATCCATAAAGATGCGGAGATTGCTAGATGTGGGAGAGGGACCTGCCAGGCGCTCTACTCTCCATTTAGATATTTTGAAGACTTTGTTTGGGCTTTTTTTTAACCATTTGGTGCGAACCGGGCGTAAGAGCCTGCGAATATATACAGACTAGATGACTCCTTTCCTGGATTTGTGAAAGCAGTAGCGCACCTTAGCGCACCTTGAAATGGGTTGACCTGGCTCCAAATATCTATCCATCAAGGGGTCTCTGATCAATCACGTGATTGACGTACATCACTTTCCGCGCGCCTCGATTGCACGCGACTCGGCTTGGCATTAGTACTTTGCTCGCTCAAAGCACCCGTCCACGGTCGGCAATGCATGATTTGGGTATAAACACTCATGATATTCCATCGCTCTAGAGCTACCCAATGTTCGCTATCGCCACCCGTCCCACGGCTTCGCTCACTGTGACCCCAACCCAGAATACGGCACCAGTGCTCGACTTTCGATGCCTTTATACCTTCGACCTCCGGAGAAAGCAAAAGCGCTGGCAAGATGGGCTTGCACGATTCCACACGTTCAACAAAAGGGTCATGATTTACGATGAGCCACGCAACTTCATCGGCGACACTCATTGGAGGGAGGCAGAGGCGATCCAGGATGGCGACGAGCTGCAATTGGACAAAGGCGTGCTCATCCAGGTTGGCGAACCAACAGGGAAGATGGACCAGGATATTAGTGGGCTGTTCGAAAAAAGGAGGGCTCGGGAAATGGAGGGCGAGGGGAGTAGTCCCGCAAGGGCCCCAGTGACGCAGACGGCTCAGAGTAGCATGGCGAAAGGGTCAAGTATGGCACCATCACAGTTGAGACCAAAGACCTTGAGCGCTCTACTAGGTACACCGAAAGGACGGATTGGTAGAGCGACGCTGCCAGAGAAATCGCCGTTCGACGTGAGGAGAGCAAGTGGGGTTGAAAACATTGTCGGAGATAGACCAACAAAGAGGCAAAGGATTATGATACCCTCTGAGGTGGTATCGACATCGGGACAACTACCTAAGCCGAAACCACCGCAAGATCCGAAGCCTGCCAGGTCGAACCATGCGGTTCATGAAAGCCCCAAGCCGAATAAGCGTCGACTTCCCCAGAATACAGAAAAGGCAGCTCCACCGACTGCAAGGAACGGAGGCAGAGAAGAGCTTCCTGGGCAGGAAGCGACAAAGGGAAAAGCACAGGTCCGCAAGTCGACTGCAGAAGCAAGTCGCGCTCACCGAAGCCCTGAAAAAGCCAAACGGTCACCACATCAACTGCCAAAGCAAGCAGAAAGCCGGCAAAAAGCGTCTCCGGAAGTCATCAACGTGGACTCGGACGACAAACCCCAAGCAAGCGAAGAGCCAGCTCCTCCGGGCGCCCGGCTAAGGATTGCCACAAGCAAACCTCGCAAGAAACTCATGTATAAGGATCTGTTGCCGCCAGTACAGCCAGCTCAGCAAGCTACAGACAACCTGCCAGATGCTGCTGTAACAAGAAAGAAGGAGAAAAAGCAATCACGACAACCTAAAACCTCGAAAGAAAGGGATACAGAGTCGGAAGAGGGACCGCTGAGTCAATACCACCGAGAACAACGAATTCGCTTACGCCAGCGATTGAAGAAACATGACCAGAAGAACCGCTACACGAACCATGAGATTGAGCCACCTCTCGGCGATGAGCCCCAGCCTCTGTTCATATCCGACGACGAACTGCCCATGCCATTGCCCGACCATCCAGATCCACCAAAAAACTTAGGTTCCCCTCAAACCTCGCCATCCCACACACCACCTCCCCACTCACCGCCTCAAGCACCACCCGACCCACCTCCTCCAACCCACAACGCCGCCCGTGAGCTCACCACCATGGACGCCATCCTCCTGCCCCCGCCCAAGCCGCACCCGCAGCCCCCTCCACCAGCCCACCCATCCCTGCAACCACCTCAAGAGAACCCCCCTCCGCCACCCATACCAGTCACCAACTCTCGACCACCGGACCCCCTAGAAGCACACCACAACCCAGGCCCAGCCCTCCCCGACTCAATACCCACAGCCAAGCCCCCCCGTCCCCTACCTCCCCACTCCAAACCCCACTCCAAACCCCTCCAGCGCTCCCTCTCCACAACAACCCCCTCAAAAACGACCCAGCCCCCCAAACGCACATTCAGGAAGACGGTCTCGGATATGGGTGCTGTACCATCGAAGGATGTAACGGGCGCGGAAATGAGAGCGCAGGGGGAAGCGGCGCCGGATGCTTGGAGTCGGGAGGCTTGGGATCTGTTCGGGGTTGGGAGGGAGGTGTTTGTTGGAGCGAGGGCTTGAGGGGTGGGTTTGAGGGGTTCGTGGCTGAAGGGGGGGCGGGGGGGGGGGGTGGAAGGAAGGTATGGATGGGTAGATCTGGGGTGGTGGTGGAGGGAGGTGGATACTGTAGGGGTAAGGGGTGGGTGATGTTGATGAGTCCAGGACGAGAGGAATTAAGGCAATGCGGGCATTGAGCTATGAGTATCGCCTAGCATGTCAATGTCCCTTAGAGCAAAAACCAAAAATACCATGACTCTCAGAATCACGCAACGCATGCATATTTGCAGTCCAGTATCTGAAGCCCGAAATAGCGCTACAATTTCCTATTCTCGTACCACGCACCAAGCACTGCAAATTCCCAAGCACATCAAACAAAAAAGCCAATCCGTGCTCTACCTCCCACCAAATCCTGCTCTGCCCGCGAAGCTGCTCATAAATCCGCCTGTAGATCCCACACCCTACCTCGCACCCCACGACAAAAGCGAAAAAGCTGAAGTCAAGTCAAGAAAAGACTGGAAGGTCTAAGTAGCCGACGCATACCCATTCAGCCTCCCACTTCGCTGGCTGCGGAGACTGCTCGCCTGGCTTGTGGCGCCGTGGCTGTGATGGCGTCCGGTCTTGGAGAGGGAGCCGACGTCGTGTCTGCCTGTGAATCCCAGATATATATTAGCCATCGTCCCCCCCAAACCCCGAATTTAAGGATGAGTGGAGGTTTGAACATACCATCACAACAGGCCCTCACGTTCTCCACGGCCCCCTCCCTCTCCGCATGCTCAATCACCCTTCGCAGATCCTCCGCGCTGTCATGCACGGCGACATCGCTCGCGCTTCCGATTCCAGGGGGCTGGATGCTATTCCTGCTGTGCCTGCTGCTTATACTCCCGGTCACGTTGTTGCTGGGGCGCCAGTACTCGCTGATGCGCGACGAGAAACTTCCGCCACGGGATTTACTCCTCGCGGGCGGGGCCTGCGTCGAGTGCCTGCTGCTCAGCGAGGCATTCTGGCCGCCGGTCTGGGACTGCTGCCGCGAAGGCGGCTGCGAGGCAGTGTAGCCCTGGTCGTTGGCGGAGCCGCGGCGACTGCGCCAGGATGTGAGGGAGATGCGCGAACGATTGTTGTTGTTGTTGTTGTATGAAGGGTTGAACTCCGCGACGTCGTCGGCGGTGATATAGCCATCTGTGGCGCCGGCGTCGGTGCCGTCGGGCCCGGTGCGCAGGAGCAGGTAGGAGAGGGCGTTGAACCAGGTTTCGTGGCGCTGGCCCGTCGTGGCGGTGACTTTGACGGAGCGGCCGGGGGTCATAATGACGAGGCTTTTGCGGTGGAGGCCGGGAGGCATGGGGTTTTCGTCTGTGACGACGCGGACGGCTTCGATGGCGACGCTCTTGGCCTTGAGTTGCGCGCGGCCGGCGGTGGAGGGGTCGCGTTCGGACCAGTAGAGGGTCCGGGTGTATGGATGAACCCAGAAGAAGCGGCGGTGACGGGTGCTGGACATGTCGCCTCGGCCGGCCTTGCGCGTGTATTTCCACATGTGTTCGCCGATCATGGTTTGGGTGATGGCTTGAATCATGCGAGGATCGGTGCCAGCTTCCATACCAGGCACGCCATCAAGACGGATATTGAAGCGTTCGTCTATTTCAGACGCGAAGGATGACACTGACGAACGCCTTGACACTCGGCTTCTTGCCGTCGAGTGGCGAGCTCGAGGCGTGGTACCACCTTTCGAAGATGGACTCTCTGGAGCTCGTTGTTCGCTTGGGGTTCGAATTCGACTGTCTGCAGCTCGTTGTTCGCTTGGGGTTCGAGTCCGACTGGGTGTTCTGACTCTGTTGCGATATGAAGACGCAGGAGCTAGTGGCGGCCCCATAATGCCTGTTGATGTTGGCTCGGGCTGGCGCTGTGCAGCGGCAGCGATGGCTTTCTGATGGTCTGGCGGCAAAGGAGGGTACTGATCTGGCCGTTGACGGATGCTTGCAGCACTGAGCGGCCGCTTCAGAGATTTGTTGAAAGCAGGGACATCTTTGCTTGTCGGCGTTGTTGGCATGCCAGTGGGCTCTCGCACGCCCGAGGGCTCTCGCACCCTGCCTTTCGTTAGATCGCCAGTCTCAACTCTGTTAGTAGGTATGGGCGGCGATATAGCTCCAATCTGGGAGAGCGGTTTCATGACGGTTGTCGCCGGTGGTCTCACTTCCGGCTGAGTTTCCTGCTGCTTTTGTTTCAACATACTGTCAATTTGCTCAGAAGATAAAAGGGTTTGCGAGGCTTCATCGGCCATATCAACCAGAGGCGCTTGCGATTGGTGTTCCGGCGAGAGGTTCCTTGACACGGCGTTTGCAGGTACTTCTTCGAAAGGTACTTTCCCTTCCTTATTTATTGATAGTGGCAAGGGCTGCAAGTTTTGGCTCGTCTCATCTTCCGCAATATGAGGCGATGGTAAACGCTCTGACTTCCTTCCTCCGAAAACCGAACCTAAAATGCCTCCCAGCCCATTCGGGTGGGCCCAGGAATTTCCAAGCGCAGAGCCAGAAGCTTGCGGAGTCGTGTATGAGGGCTCTGTCGTCTCAGTAGAAGGTTCGATGGCCTCCGCAGGCTCCGAAGGCTGCTCTGAGACGACCTTTGTCACCTCCGGCTCTCTCGCAAGTTGCGCCGAAAATCTAGGCGGAAGGTCCAATGTCGCAGTCGGAATATCAGTTGTTATGTCTGGTTGCTGATGAGCCGTAGCTGGTGGCGCTGGAACATGCGGTATGATAGGAGTAGTGTCAAGAGTTTGTATTGAAGAGAGCGAGAGAACCGGGGCAGCAGCTAGAACAGGTGGTTGTGTGACTGCTGAGACCTCAGATCTTTCCCCAGGCGTTGGTGATGCAACTTCAGACTCGGGCTCCGAAGGCTCATACGCTCCTGGGAATCGCCCTACAGCCTCAGGGCTTTCGGCAGATTCTCGGCCTGTGGGCTCTTGAGAGGCTTTGGAATTCGTCGATAGTGGCGTCGATTTGTGGGAAGCTGGTCCGAACGTGGGAATGATGCTCGAGAACATATGAAGTGGCTGGTCCCATACGGTTCGTGGAGAGACAGATGCCGATCTAGATGTGGCACCTATATTAGGGGCACTGGCAGATACGCCGGTTGTAGGTTGTGCAGCAGGAGTGGATGGTAGGATATCCCTATTGCTGGCTGTAGGGCTTGATATATCGCGAAGCACCACACTTTGGCTAGGCTTCCATGGTTCTGTCATCATGCCCGAATCTACCGACGGAAGTTTGGGAACGGGTGGTTGTTCGGACGTCTGTCCGTTGTAGAGAACAGTGGTGGGCCTTCCAGACGGCGCTGTTCGCTGGGAACTAACGCTTCTTCTCATGCTTGAGTTGGACTTATGGGATCTGATACTTTCGCTCAAACTGCGCGTCGAACGGGGCGATCTGACGCTTCTGCTTGGCGTGTTATCCATCTCCTCGGCGCTGTCTCCATTCAAATTATCCAGCTCATTGAACAAGCTTAGACCGCCTTGACCTTCACTGCCCATGAAGCTTGCTGGAGAGTTCTTCACCGTGGATGGCGCACTGCCTTCCAAAGGTTCACTGCTAAAGCGCGACCGGCGATTACCACGGTTGATCTTCAAGCGGTAGCGCTGCGGTTGAGTTTGTGAGGGAGTGCCCGTTTGGTAGTCACCATCGTCGCCGGATGTTGAAGCTGTACTCTGGAATGAAGACCGATCACCAGGTTTAGCGGCCGCTAATTGGGATGGATGTCTGCCACGGATAGTATCCCTACGTTTCGTGGCGCCCTCAGTCTCGGTCAAATCATCGCTGCTGTCTTGAGCCAGACTTTCAGCGCCTGTCTGGAAGTCGTCCGTATCTGTCGCAGGGTGACGTTCTTCAGCAGTTTCAAAGCCGTCTTCGGTTTCGTTCGCGGTCTGATAAGCCTCACTTTCTGTGGACGGAAGTGGGTTATCCGATGTCTTCAGAACGCGGTCTCGTGATCCCGTTGCATGGGAAGGACTTCCATTTCGATCTTCCCAGTCTTGATCATCGACCAATACATCCGTTTTGCTATTTCTGTTCGCCCCAAGCATGTTTGGTCGGACCAGCTTCTTTAGTACGTCTTGCTGGGATTTATGAGGCTTCACGCGCTTGCCTTCGTGGCTCGCCCTGCTTCGAACGTCTAACTCATCTCGTGCTTCTTGCAACATGCGCTTAAGATCTAGCTTTTCGGTCTTCTCACGCTGGACATTACTTTTCAAGTTCTGGATCATTCTATGCGCGTGGTGAAGTGAGCTTTTGAGTGTCTCGGTTTCAAGTAGAGAATGCCTGTGAATGCCTTTCGAAGGTGACGGGGGTGCTTCCTGTTCTGATTCAGATGGGTCCAAGGGGAGATCTTCAGGTTCCGATATATCATCTTGGGTCTGTTCAGACTCTCCGTCCCTGAAGCGACTCGCCACCGCTTTGGCCAACTCTTGATTTTGGGAAGTGAGTTCCTCAACTTTCCTTTGAAGGGCGTTTCGTTCACTATCTCCAAGATTGACGTTCCTTCTTAGTCCAACGAGCTCTATCTCATGCGACTTGCGACTTGCGTCGTGGTCTTCTACAAGTTTGCCGTGATTCTGGTGAAGATCGTCTAGCTCTCGCTGGGCAGAAGCTTTTTCTGCTATTGCGGCAGCCAAACTCTGTTGGAGCCTTTGCTCCCTGCTTGCAGCCTCCTTTGCCGCGGCCATCATCTCGTGTGTTTGGGTCTCCAGGTTCCAGTTCTCGTCCTTGTACCGCTGCTCGCTCTCGTCAAGGCTTTTCAGTCGTAATGAGAATCCTGACGCTTCATGCTCTAGACGTGCTTTGTCCGAATCGGATGCTTTCAATGCTTCCTCTTTCTCCGAAAGCGCGGCTTGAAGCTGCTTGACTTGGTCTATCAGTGATGTAGTTATTTCCGCCGCAAAATCTAATTCTTGGGCTCGACTCGGTGGTTGATTACGCTGCTTCCTTGGCACGTTGAGTTTTGAGGGTGAGTCTGTAACTTCTCGAGTGAACTTTGTCGGGCTGGCGGTATTCTATAACTCCCAATGAGCTCGGGCGCGTGGTATACCGATGGTTTTACTTACCCTTCCATCTAGTGCAAATGGTGTGCTGGATACCTCATTCAAATCCTGGTGTTTTGGACCTATGAAAGCCCTCACACTTTCCCGGCTGACCTCGGCATATTCCCTCTCGACATCGAGCAACCTTTGCCTTAATTCGGGACCAATCTCTTCGTCCTCTTGATGCGCCTCCACATCCCGTAAACGTTCAGACAATGTTTTCCGCTGCTGAACCAAAGTTGTCCCAAGCTTGGACGCCTCTTGCAACCTCCGTTCCGTCTCCGCTAGATGCGCCTCGAGTGCTCTTTTAGCCTGCGATGGCGACGACGACGGATGATTTAGAGCGAAGAGCTGTGTGTCGAAGATTGAATATCTGTGTGGATGCGATTGCCGGAATTGTGGTGTCGTACTCGTGAAAGGGTCCTCTCCTCTACCAGCAGCGTCTACCCCAACGGCTGATCGAGGTTGATTGGCGACGGAAGTGCCCATGATGGCCGAAGGTTGCGAGGAAGTTGACCGGGTGGAGGGCTGACTTTGACGCTAGAGGAGATGATCACAAACTAAACAGTTTGACTGCGCATGACAACAAGGAGGGAATTGCAACTTCCACCCGGTGGGGTCGCAACCACAATTCTTCGTTTTCAGCCCGGGTTTACTGCCGGTCGTAGTCTATCCGCCCGATATCCTCACGGAAGCTGCTATTGCTTAGAACCGCAATGGGTTGAGGTTCCGCAGGATCAACCGGACTTGGCGAGGGCCGAGAAGGGGAGGTGAACGCGTCGCTGTGTATGAGACGGTATGGTTATTCTCTGACAAGGCAGGTCGCAATACGAGTATCAGCGAGTGTTATGACGACTTGGATAATCAATAGAGCAACGCAACGACGAGAGAGTGTGATGTTGACAACTAGGAACAGGTTTGTTGATCGCCGCCCCGGTCTTGGCACGACTCGATTCGTGCTAGTACTCTAAGGCACCTAAACATCCTGCTATAAATTTCTCCTAGAGCATCATTTTGAGGGTCTTGTGACCTTGGGGCGTTCCATATTCAGAATACTTGGCCAGTCATTACGCAGTACATCGTGGATAGTCGCTCTGTTTCCAACGTGTTTTGAAAACAGCTTTTAGTAAGCGGACCGTTCACCGAGAGATGCCTGCAGCCATGTGCATAAAGTAAAGTGGGCAACTGCACGTAGTTGCGCCTTTGCAGTGTCTCCAGGAGATACCTCCGCCTGCTCGAATTCTTCGCTCTGGAAAGATTTCTCAGCGTCATGGCAGATGTCAGCCCCTCCGCAGACACACAACCGCTTTTCAAGAAGCGCACAGCCAAAACTTCAACCATCCGCAAACGTCCAGCCGCCCCACCGCCAACGTCCGACTCTTCGGGCTACACATCCTCAGAAGACAATGAGGGCCGGCAGGTCAAGCGCCGGCGCAAGACTGCTGGGGTGACCGCGAGCTCTGGCAACCCTTCCAAACCAGACATCGACGATATTGAAGCGACAAAATTCGCCGCCGATCGCTCTGGGCAGATCGAATCTACCAATGATGCTACGAAGCAGTCGAACTGGTACGACGAGTCGAGTAAAGACTCTCTAAGCGCGAAGCAGCTACTAGGCACCACCCGCACGAAGCCTAGCACTGGCGGCGAGACAGAGAACGATGGGACATACAAAGGCGCAACGAACTACCAGTCCTTCATCCAGAAAAACCCCAATGCGCCAAACCGCCAAGTTGGTCCTGTGAAAGCGCCTACAAATATCCGCACCATCACGGTCACAGATTTTGCCCCAGATGTGTGCAAGGATTATAAGCAGACCGGCTTCTGTGGCTTCGGAGATAGCTGCAAGTTCCTCCATGCACGCGAAGACTACAAGCAAGGTTGGGAGCTGGATAAGGACTGGGAAATAGGCACTAAGGGCAAGAAGCCGACAATCGGATCGAAGAAGGCGGTCAACAATGGTGATGATTCGGAAAACGACGACGCAGCGTTGGAGGGGATCCCATTCGCGTGTATCGTCTGTAAGAAGCCGTACACGTATCCTATCATCACGAAATGCGGGCACTACTTCTGCGAGAAATGTGCCTTGCAGAGATACAAGAAGAGTCCGTCTTGTGCAGCTTGTGGTGCTGGCACAGGAGGGGTTTTCAATAACGCCAAAGGTCTTAGGAAGCTGCTCGACAAGAAGCGAGAAAGGGCGAAACAGAAGAGGGAGAAAGCGATTGCGAATGGTGAGGAGGTTGATGAGGGGAGCGAAGATAACGGCGAAACAGAAGATTAAAGCAAGACACTGAAGCTGACATTGTATTCCACGGACAGGCAAGTACTGGTGCAGCCTATCTGGGCACTTGTTGAAACAACGTTTTGACGAAGGGGCGATGCACTGATCGCCTAGCGGTGCCCTATCTTCAGATAGGAAAAACGTCGCTCAAGTGAAGCAGTCAATAGCTTGACCCCAGAGAAAACTGCGCAGGAGCGTGATGATTCGGCAACCTTGATCAGCATGAGAAATGCAGGTTGCCAGCGCAAGGGACAAGCGATGCGAGCGGTCCAATCCTATCGGCACCATTGTGATTCAGTACAGGTACAGTCGCCTAGTAGGTGCTACCATATCCTCACACAAACTGAGAAGTATACTTCTCCTCCTGCACCCCATCAATAAACACATCGACCTTCTCATTATAGAAGCAAGCGAAGCCAGTAATGCGCGCGGATTCAGCAGTCGGATACTTGTACCACCACAGGATATCTTTATGCGTCTTGCCGTTGACCGTGACGTTGTAGTAGTTGGCCATACCTTTATACGGACACCTGGTCGTTGTTTCGCTCTCTGTGATATACTGCCATTGGAGCTAGATGCAGTCAGCGCATTTTCAGTATTGCACGTTTCGACTTGGGCGCTTACACTTGTCTTAGGCATATAATATCTCGGTCTTAGCGACGTCTCGAAGAGGAACATGTTATTGCTGCTCTTTGCAATCGTCACGCCGTCGATTCCGACGTTGATGTTCCGAGAAGAGGGCAGGATGTCGATGCGTTTGCTAGAGGATACTTAACCATCGATGTGGTTGGTCCAGGTCTGACATGTGACTTACTATGGATCCTTGGGATGGCCATAGATCGGCTCGTCCTCTTCAAACCAAGCATCTGAGATTCCTCAGATCAGGAGTATGGTCTGAAACATTGTGAAGAAGATAGAAGCAATTATGAGGGTCGATCTAAGAAAGAGAGAACTCAATGGACAGCGAATTACATACCCAAGTCATCCATCGCGAACCTTACCAACCCCTTCAACGGCCCCTCTTCAAATACAAGCACCCGGGTCAGCTCGTTCCCTTCACATTTCACGACGGCTAGTGACACGCCTGGGGCCACAGTGTCGGACCGGTGCACCGTAAACAGCTCAGCTTTGATGGCGTCGATGGGGATGTAGTAAAGCGGATAGTAGGGTTTCTCCCAAACATGGCGGGCGCGAGTGGTATCAATGATATATTCTTGTCCAAGAAGACCGCGGACGCGGCGCGGTGTCTCTTCGATCTTCAGGGGAGCAGTGGGGTTGGTAAGGCAGGCGGCGAGGTCGGCAAGGCTAATTGGAAGCATTCAGTGTGTGGGGCTAGTAGGGCAAGGTAGGCCTTGGGGGAAGAAGTACCTTGGCTTTTGTGACATTTTGAGAGCTGGAGGAGTTAGATCCAGCAGATGTTCAGTGATCCTTCGATACAGCTAGATCAAAGCTAATTTGAAATTTGATTACTGCACGAGCTTATTACTACTATAACAGTTGGACAGTAGTATAGATCCATAAAGTAGCTCATCAGCCATCCAATTATCCTTGCTTACGGACGACGTCATTGTACAGCGGCCGCTTAAAAGCCCAATAGTCAGCTTTCCCACAAAGAAGAATTATGATATTGATAACTTACAGCGACGCCCCAATATTGAGTGTTGTCACACGCTGATCTTGAATAAGGACTGTGGGATTGATTCGTTGCTTCGCGCCGGCGATACTGCGCTCTTCCTCGGAATCCACGAAAGAACGCAACTGCGGAATGTCGAACGACAGCGAGACACATAATCAAAGAAGCAGATTTGTCAATTGATTTGCCTTTCGCGATCAGGATATTCTGCAGGACGGCTTCAAACAAGGCACTGAAGTTATACGTGACTGGATTGATCCCTAAGAAGTACACCTGACCCAGGTGGTATGTCACTGCATCCCGTCTATCTATGGGTTTTCATCGGCCTACGAAAGTAGACAATACCAGAGCCAATCCTGTGCAACAATGTGTGAACGACAGTGTCACTACTCGATTCTAAGACGAAGCACGACTACAGCACCTGGATGCGTTCGGTCGAAGCACACGGATATCGTGAACGTTCATATGCAGTGAGACGATCAATAGGGGCATGAACATCGCAAAGGATTCTGGAGAGGCTACATGAACTCTACAGCGAGATCGGATCCATTCGTCAATACACCTCGAATGCTACATCAGTGGCCCGAATGGTCAGAGCACAAATGCTTTCGGCTTTGATACTCTGTCATCCGCGTCGCAGCAATGAACGACTCCGCAATACCTACCTTGTATCTCCACTGCAGCCGGGATTACACATCACCGGCCTGCTATCGTGCCCACAAGGCTCGAGGACGTACTGTTTTTGGTGATAGTCGGCGTTGACGGCTGTGCCAACATCATAGTAAAGGTCGTCCCCATGGCGGCCCTCAGCACCTGATTTAGTCCATTGGCCGTTCATGGCAACCTGGGCTTGGGGCGTTGCGACGCGGGGAAAAGCAGAATCGCACAGTCGGATTTGGTGTGCCTAAAGTAATTGGTACCTTACTTGATCCGAGGGACCGCTGACAGAATTGACACCGGCTGACTCGGGAACACCATCGATACATCAGGCTTTTGCCACTGAATACCCCCCTGATACCCTCATTAAAACCGGTACCAGGCCTGGCCATGCCTGCACACCATATTCCTTGAGGTGCGCAACCGATGCCTTGATTGACGCCGCAAGCGCTGCCGCCCATGGGATGTCTTGATTGACTGACCAATCAGGCATCGTACAATAGAGATGGTGATCATAAAGTATACTTGTCGACGGCGGCATAATTTGCGAAAGGACCTCCAGAAGATATGATTGATGATTATCAGAGTCGTCACCGTGCATCAGCACAATTATTGCACTAACGCAAGCCTCAAGCCTGCAAGAGCGCTTGATCGGGCCGGTCGCCCGAGCCTGTATGCTAAGCTTTTCTGGCTTGCAGAGGGGTATGGCATTTTTGAGCTCTACACCCTCCCCATCCAGGATATAAGGGCACACAAGATTTCAGGATTGCTGTAATATCACGTTGATATGCGCAGAAACAAAGAACCATCGAGCGGTGTCATACAGCATGTCGCGAAACAAGTCATTCCACCCGTCTCGTGAGCCTTTCCAACAACAGGACGCGGTCCTACTCCACGACCACCACCTCGGCGGCCCTTTCTCCTTCCTGAACCCGACCCGTGCCCACTTCAGACACACTGCTTTACCCAGCAAGCAGACCTCAAGCACAACTGGCTCCGACGAGGAAAAAGCAGAGCCTACCAAGGATGAACAATTCGCCTCCGACATCGAATTCAAATGGCGATCGCGTGACAATCGCAAAGGCCGCCATGCCCTCGTGGTGCAAGCCTCTACCGTCACGTCGGGTAGATACATAACTCCCAGGCCGACTAATGCTCTGCGTGAAGTGGCAAAGGGCATACTGCGCATGGCAACGCAATACCCATACTGGGACGTCTCCTGGCTCGTCGCAACAATCTTTACCCTCGGGTCCGTGGTTTGGGTCATCAATTCATTCTTTGCCTACCTGCCTCTGGCCCAGCCCAGCACTGAGTTCAATAACGAGTTTTTGTACGCAGGAGGCATTACGGCATTCATCGGCGCGACTGTCTTCGAAATTGGAAGTGTGTTATTGATGCTCGAGGCTATGAACGAAAACCGCTCGGGATGCTTTGGGTGGGCGTTCGAGAAATTGATAGAAGGCCAGGAGGGAGGAACTACAAGAGTGCGCCCGGACAAAGGGTCATGCTCACATCACCACAACAACAAGAGAAACCTGTTGGGCAAGAGCGATGGTGAGTCCATAAATATGCGAAACTGGGGTCATATTTGGCTGCAAGAGGGAACCACGACCAGACGACCTAGCGGCAGTCAAACGCCCAAAGTCGTTCAATCGCCAAGTCGTGTTTCCAATCGCAAGCAAAGCATGACCTCCGCCACCCCTGTATGTCCTTGCATCTTCCCATTCATACTAACGACCTCCAGTCCACCCATCTACCTCCCTCTCCCTCAACGGCTCCCACGCCAGCCAACCCTCGAACCCAGACCCCACCAGCACCCCCTCCCCTCCCACCCCGTCCCCCCACTCCTGGGTCTGGTTCCCCTCCCTCCCCCTCCTCCGCACGCACTACTTCCACGAACTCGGCTTCCTCGCCTCCCTCGCCCAATTCCTCGGCGCCACCATCTTCTGGATCTCCGGCTTCACCGCCCTCCCCGGCATCAACAACCGCCTCTCCCAGCCCGCCCTCGACGGCATCTTCTGGGCCCCGCAGATCGTCGGCGGCACCGGCTTCATCGTCTCCGGCATGCTGTTCATGCTCGAAACCCAACAAACATGGTACCGCCCCGCGTTCGGGGTGCTGGGGTGGCACATCGGCTTCTGGAACCTGGTGGGCGCGTTTGGCTTCACGCTGTGTGGGGCGCTCGGGCCGGCGTATGGAAACAGTGGGGCGCTGTATGAGTCGAGTCTGGCGACGTTTTGGGGGAGTTGGGCTTTCTTGATCGGGAGCCTGATTCAATGGTATGAGAGTTTGGATAAGCATTCCGTGGAGGTGGAGGATTTGAGTAAGGCGCCAAAGCAATAACATCCATGGATCCAGTCTCAAGAACATCTAGACTGCAGAATGCTGCTCCAGCCTGAATTTGTACAGCTCCTGAAACTGATATCTACAGCGCGTAACCTACCATGAAACCGACTGCGTTGCGGCCAAACACCTAGAAATGCCCCAGAAACGCAAACCACCCAAGAACCCACCAACGCCTATGGACCTGAGCACCACATTCTCACAGAAACCCTTTACTATTACTCTCCATCCGCCCCAACCCCGACAGATTCCCACTGTCCCTCCTCGACGAACCCCTCACACTCCCACCCCCCCAATCCTGCCCACTCGATCTCCTCATCCTTAGCCCCTTCCACCCCTCCAGCTCCCTCTCCAGCCTCAACCCCTTCTCCTTCTCCTCTCTCAGATCCCTCTCGGCTCTCTTCGCCGCAAGCTGGGTCCTTGTCTCCTCGGCCTGCAGCTCATCGATCGTCTGCAGCAAGCGCTCGATCTTGTCGCGGCCTTTGGAGACATCGTCGGAGAGCTGCTGGGCTTGCTTCTCGCGGCGGCTGATCTGCGCTTGGAGGTCGCGCACGGTGCGGTCGTTGGTGCGGACGGAGCGCAGGGACGAGGCGTGGGTGGCTTCTTGGCTTTCGAGTTGGGACTCGAGCTAGGTAGGGGTGGTCAATATCATACCGGTGTGTAAGAAGAATAGCAATGGGAACATACCTCCTTGACCCTGCCCGTCATGAAGCGCACGTCCTGGCTGGCGCTGGAGTAGCCTTTGGTCTCGAGCTCGACCACGCGGCCCTGCAGGTCTTTGACGTTCTTCTCCAATGCTGCTTTTTCCTTGTGCAGAGTCACGGTCGTTTCTCTTTCAGCGACAACATCCTTTTGTATCTCCGTAGTCAGTGCTTCAGCTCTCCGCATCTTGTCCACTGCTGCTGCGGCGATATCTTCATTCTTTGCTAAGCTTGACTTCAGATCGAGTAGCTGCCGGTCCATGCCAGCTGCATTGCGCATCGACGGGCTTTCGCCACGAGCGAGATCCTCGAGTCGATCGCCTGCCTCGGTGAGACGGGCCTCAACACTTCGCTTCTCTTTTTGAAGCATGTCGCGCTCCGCTGCGACGTCGTCGACCGATGTACGCAGATTACGCACTTGCGAGAGTAAAGAGACGATCTTGCCTTGGGCATCGTTATGCGCATCGATGGCTTCTTCTCTGCTGGAAGACAAATCCTGCAAGGTCATCTCCAGCCGGGACTTCTCTTTGGCCCAAGTCGAGCTGTTGAGGACTTCATCATCCCATTTCGATCGTAGCTCTTCCAGATCGTCACGGAGACGAGTGTTCTCAGAACGAGCATGGATAACGTTCTCCCTTTCGATTTCTAGCTCGTTGGTCAGCGACGAGAACTCGTTCTGGTATTTCTTCCGAGTTTGCTCCATGGAAGTCTCTTTGTCCTCGATGTCCATGGCCCGCTGGCCCCGATAGTCCTCAAGTTCATGCTGAAGACGTTTCTTAGCCTGAAGGGCTCCTTCAAGGTCTGCGGAAAGATCTTCGATTTTCTCCTCGTTTTGTTGGTTACGTCTCTGTAGATCCTCGACCGCTGCGTCCATGTCCTTGCGCTCAGCCATGATGTTCGCACAATTGTCTTCCATTTCCCGGGCTTGGGCCTTCGCAGATTGCTCTGCACGGGAGGCTTTGAGTACTGCAATCTCAGCCTGCTCCAATTTGCTGAAATACTCGTCAGCCCTTCGCTTGTACATGGTCAAGCTTGAGGAGGCATCCAGAGCTTTAGAGGTTTCCGCGTCGAGCCTGATTTGGAGATCCGAGAATTCTTGTGATAATTGGTTACGACTTGCGACTTGGTGCTCGTTTGCTGCCACAACCTCTCGAAGCTCGGAACGCGCATCTCGAAGCTCGACCTCCATGGATGCTCTGCCGCGTTTAAAGTTGTCAAACTGAGACTTGGCTTCTGCCAGCTCTGCCACGGTATTATTGTGTGCCTCGAGCAGCGACCTTCTAGAGTCCTCTCGAGAGTTGATGAAGTCGTAAAGCTCTTCGTGCGACTGCGATTGCACATCTCGAAGTGAGAGTTCTCCCGCGTGTAGACTCCGCTCAAGCGCCGAGACCTTCTTTGCAGAATCGTCAAGTCGATCATGAAGGCGGTTGTTCTCCCTTTCGAGCTTCTGCACTCGCCTTACAGATGGGCTATCATCTTGCCAAGAATCTTTGAGTGGTGTCATCCGTCCAAGCTGGCTCTGTAAGTGGCGATTCTGCATTTCCGTCATCTGCAGCTGATTCTGGACCATTTCCAATTCGCCGGCGAGATCCATTCGCTTGTTGTAGGCAACTGTGTCTACAGTTCGATCAGACCTGCCGGAATCATTTGTGGGATTGCTGATGCGCCTCCGATCCGGTGTCGATGTATTCGAATATGGCTTCAGATCTGACCCTTTGCGAAGATGCTTGGGCGACTTTCGCGTCGGAAGGGTGTTCTGATTCAATTCTTCGAGAAGTTGGCGCTTGGAATTGGAGTGTCGGTTGTCTGCTTCGGCAACTTCGTCTTCGAGCCTTCGCCTCAGCTCAGAGACTTGAGTTTCAGCGCGAGCCCATCTCTCTCCTGTCACACGAGTAGCCTGTTGAGATGCTTCTAACTGCGACGCCAATTCTACATAGGCAGGAAGACGTGGTGCTATAGTCTCCCATGTCGGCGTTGCGTCCTTCGCTTGCGGATTGAAGACCTTTTGCAAGAGCACAAGCTGTCGGCGGCTCTCTTCTATCTCTGCATTGGCACTCTCAAGGGAGCCTTGGATCTTTCTGGTATTCGCTTGAGCCTGACTCCTTAATTGCTTTTCATTTTCCAGGTTCCGATTAGCCTCTGTAAGCTGCACGTTGAGTGTCGAGAACGATTTTTCAGCACTCCGCGATATCATATGCTCCCGAGAAACCTCGTGATTAAGGTCCTCAAGACTTAGCGCGAGCTTTTCCTTTTGCTTCTCTAGAGTTGCGATTGTGACCTGGGCATCATTGCATTGGCGGAAAAGCTTTTTATTTTCATCGTCAAGCTTCGTCTTCTCCCCTTGCAATTGTGTCAGTTTAGATCGCTGAGAGTCGCCAACTCTGGAATTTGATCGCGCGATATCCAGATTCTTCTGTTGTACCTTATTTAGCAAAGCGCGATTGTCGTTCTCAGAAGCCGTCAGGCGTCCTTTGATAGTCACGAGTTCTCGTTCGATACGCTCCTTATGCTGGTCGTGATGCAGACGGAAGTTTTCAGAGTCCGCAATCACATTGTTCAACCGGTGAACCTCGTCATTCAAGCGATCTCTCTCACCTTCCGTCTCATCCAGTCGTCGAGTCACGTTCTCCAGGTCTTTTCGTAGGCTAGCCTGTCGCTCGTTCGACTGCCGGGATATGCTGCGTTCCATTGCTTCATCGGCCTGTAGTCTGGAAGCTTCAAGTTCCAGAAATCGCTCTCGTAATTTCTTGAGTTCCACTTGCAAATCCTTGCGATTCTTCTCGGCGGTGGTGCGGGCCTCCACGGCGCGGCGGAGTGTGTCTTGCTGCACATAGAGTTCCTTCTCGATTGTAATTTTGGATTCGTTCAGATTGTCGTACTCTTCTTTCAAAGTCTTCAATTTGTGGTCACTCAGCATCTGCACATCATCTCGTGATTGGCGCTCGCGGCTGAGCTCAGCCTGCACCTCGAATAGTTGGGATTTTAGGTCTTTGATTTGATCGTCCAACATCCTACGGCTATTGCCTGCCTGAGCGTCTTCTGAGAGCTTCGCGTTCAGCAGGTTCTTCGCGTCGGCAGCTTCTCTTTCAAGCTGTGCTTTCTGCGATCTTGCGGCGTCCACCTCGGATTGGATTTCTCTGAGACGGTTCTGAATATTGTTGTGTCTGGTATTAAGCGTGCCCTTTTCCAATTCTGAAGCCTTGAGTTCTGCATCTTGCCGCCTCTGGTCCGCTTTCAATGTCGCAACCTCACTTTCCTTCCGTCGAACGAGGTCTTCATACCCAGTCGATGTTGAGGACAGATCATTGAGCTGTTGTCGAGTCTGACGGTTCTCTTCCAGGAGATGTCTGACCTGGATACGGGATGAATTCAAATCCTTCGTAGTGTCGGCAAGCTTAATGTCGAGATCTTGATCGGTCTTCAACAATTTACTTTCAAGATCTGCCACCTTTCTCTGTTGGAGTTGCAGCTGACTTTCCAACACCTTGTTGTCCTTCATCAGACGCTCTTGCATGTCGTATCTGACTGTCCGGGTCTTCTCCACTTCGCGGATCTGATCTTCGAGCTCCGTAGCTTGGTCAATTAGATCTTTCTTATCGGCCTCTAACCTAACAATGATCTGACCCGCCTGTTCCAATTGACCTCGCCATTTGTCGGCTTGCTCTGCGATCTTTCTTTTGGCCTCGATCAAGTCGTCGACTTGGTTCTCTAGCCCCTCTTGATCCTCAATAGCGCCAGCCAGCTTCTCTGTCAATTCTGTCTCTCTTTGCTGCAAGCGCTTGAAGATCTCTTCTTTATCGAGGGCAAGAGAACGCTCGCTTTCCAAAGTCTGTTGAATTCGTTGGACCTCGGTATCTGCGCGCCGCCGTTCGTCTTCGAGCCTTTGTCGATCGTTATTTTCTTGCTGTATCTTCGACTCAAGCTTCTGGATCATCTCATCCCGCCTCTTGACTTCCCCAGCAGTCCTCGTGGCACCCAATAGTGGCTTCATTCGGACAAAGAGTCGCCACCAGGGGTTGTTGCAGAGATCGAGATACACCTGGAAATTGCGCTGTATGATACGACTAGCTTCAGCACGGTAAAGGCGTTTGCTTGCGCTTCGCCGCTGTACGAAGCCACGGGCTACTGATTGAAATCTTGACATGATCTCACGTATCAGAGTATCACGTTGCTCCTCGAGCTCCGCGAGGACGCCAGCCCTGAAGAAGACTTTCGTCAGACCCACTCTGTACAAGGCTCTATCAAGATCTAATTTCTCTAGCATGAGCTGAGCTGCTGCCTGTCCCTCGATGTAGCCCTTCGGTATGTTACGGCAGAGAACTTCATAACGTTGGCGGAATTCGGGGAATGGCAATCTGTTGGGGAAGCCTGTCCGAGCAATCCTTATGCCCTCCAATACACCATTACAACGGAGCTGGTCGAGTACGAGTGGAGCACTAAATTGCTTTGGCCTCTTCTTATGGTTTGGTAGGATACAGCGCACAAAATGCGGATGGGTTGAGTGAAGTTGCTTCATCAAGCTTGACAACTGCTCTTTGTGTCTTTGCGCGACCGTCCTAAAAAGTCCTCTCTTGACCCGACTCCTTGTCACTGCACTGTTGTCGTCTGGATCCACGCAGTCTGCAAAGAGTGAGGACACTTGTCTGTCTTTCGAAGCAGCCAGTAGTCGCGTAATATTATCATTTAGAGGATCTTTGTTCTTCTCAAGCCATCCGTCTGTAGAGTACTCAACCTCTGCTGCGTAATGGGTCAGCACAAACCCCTGTGAGAGGCGGGACGCTCGGTATTTGGGTGTTTTCCTTTCCCATAAAGAGTGCATTTTGTCTGTGAATGATTTGTCGGTAGCCTTTGGCATCACAGAATCCTCATCCAAACATGAGAATATGCCAATAGGATTTGGCAGCTCGATCAAGTCAATCGTGGGCTGGAGGTCTTTCCCAAAGTCGATGAACTTCCATTCGATCTGTTCCCGAGCGTATTCCTCTTGCTCCAATACGAACATATGATGGTTGAAGAATTGCTGAAGCTTTTCATTGGTGTAATTGATGCAAAGCTGCTCGAAATTGTTTTCTTCGAAGATCTCGAACCCAGCAATATCGAGAACCCCGATGAAGTGAGAATCCTCTGCACCCATGCCGTTTCTGTCCAGTTGGCGGTTGATCCGGGTGACTAGATCTCCGAAGGCACGCTCGTAAATGCCTTTGGACAATGCGTCGAGCGCAGATCGAACCTGTTCTGGGGTTTGCACCTTCTCAACCCACTCTCTTCCAGCTTTGACCTTGGGATGAAGGAGGGCTCGAATGAAATGATCTGTCTCAATCCCGAGTAATTGACAAGCCTTTGTCGCCTCCGTATAAGCAGATGCGGTGAGAGCGGCTTGATCTGCTCTGGAGCTTTCTTTCATTACAGTAACGTTCCCTAGGAGCAGTACAGCCGCAACAGTACGAAGTACCGAAGTCTGCTCCTTGTCAGAGAAGCCCATAACGTGGAAAGCTTCGATTAATGACGCCCATTCATTAGTATCAGATACTCCGGCAATTGCGTCGTTGCCGTCTCTTGTGTAAACGAAGTCTTCCACGCCGAGGCCTGCGATCAGAAAATCCTCCTTCATGCGGCGATCGGCACCACAGAGCAGCTGATAGAAAATGTGATAGTTCCTCTCGTTGGCGTTCAGCTTGACCACGCGTGACTTCTCAAGTAGGTACCAGTCGATGAAAGCACCTGCAATCTGGCCAGCCCTAGTGAACTCTATACGAATGAATTTGCCGAATCGCGATGAGTTGTTATTTCGTACTGTCTGTGCGTTGCCGAAAGCTTCTAGAATGGGGTTGGCTCTCAATATCTGCTGTGACAGGTTCGAAAATTGGCGTGCTTCTGACCTCGCCGTGGGGGATTCTGAGGTAGCTACAGCGGCAAGGTATTGAATGACCTTCTTCGTATTCTCTGTCTTGCCAGCGCCTGATTCACCACTGTATGATCCTTTAGCAGGAATTCTGCAACCAAGGAAAATTACACCCACGTGACCAATATACTCTGGTTCTCTCCCTCGTCAACCAGGCTGCGAAAGGCACCATCCGCCATGGCGAAAATGTGTGGTTTGGTTTCATCCCGGCTCCGACCTCGGTACATTTTCATATATTCATTGGTGTATATTGGCAGCGGGCAGTAAGGGTTAACGGTAACAAGGAACAATCCGGAATACGTCTATGCTTGATTAGCACTCAATCCACTCACAAGATGAAGGGTAGACATACGTAGATTAGATCCGCTTGATACCTCATGTGGAGGTTATGTACCACAGAGGCTTCATTGAGATGGGTTAGCTCGGCCATGTCGTCTGCCTTGTCGAATTTAGCCGGATTGACCTTGTCAATGCTTTCAAGGTCGACTTCGCGTTGCTAAAGTCAATTAGTGATACTATCCAGCCTTTCAATACCTGGAAACCCTTACGCTGCCGTCATCACACTGTACCAATATTCGTCCGCCTTCCAGATCCTCGACAATCCATCCTTTCAGGAAAGCTGTTTGCGGATCTCGTAGCCAGACAAATCGCTTCCCAGAGAAGTCATTCTCTCCCTCTATACCTCCGACATGCTCTTCCCCACCTTGTTGCTCTTGGGTTTTGATGAATTTAGGCGTGAAGGTGCTCGAAGACTGATGGCTACTTCGGGTAGATATCGATCTCTGCAGGATTGTCCGCGCCGGCGCAAGGTTAGAGCCGCTTAATGGTGAGAAGGATTGGTTGCGATTGTGACCAGCGGACTTCGGCGCCCCGGGCGACGGGGTCAAAACAGCGGACATTGGCCTTGCGGTTGGTAGCGAAGGACCTGGGGACGGGGATGCGGAGTCTCTGTTCAATGGATTGTTGCGCCATCGTGGGCCCCCAGTCGCTGTCGATGACATCTTTGTTAAAGTAAATCTTGCGCCAATGTCTCCAACGTAACAAATGGATTACCAAGAACGACCAACGAGTGACATGCTGTCTAGCACAGAAGGCGAATCGCAAGTAGAAACGAAGCGCTTCAAATGACAAAGGAGACTTTTGTATTTTCCGCCCAACGTAGCCAATCCAAGTCGCCCACCTCAGAAAGGTACATCTCCAGAAGGTTCGTATGTTTATTACTTTGTTTACGGGTGATCGCGTTTTTCGATTAGTTGCACTTGCCGCGCCGAGACCCCTGCTAGTTGAGCTAGCTAAGCGAGAGGGTGAGCTCCGTCTTCGACATTTTCCACCTCAGACTTTCCGTGATCCTTATTATTACACTTGGCACCTCTAAACGCCGCGTCGTGTTCCTTCCTTGTCTGGTCTGCACTCCTTCAGCACTGCTCTTTCCGTAAGGTCGCCCTCGACAGGACACGATATTAGCAGCCGCGACGCTGTGCCCGCGTTCATTAGTCTTGTAGCTTCTCCTTACCTCACTTACTCGAGGTGTTGTCGTCTACATTTCACCTCTTCACGCTCTATCCGCAGCTCATGTCTCGACTGACACGCAGCCACTGACAAGAATTACGTCCTGGAATTGCAGGGTTCTACAGACCCTTTATTCATAATGTCTAACTATCCTCTTCCTCCTTCGCCACCTCCCCTACCGATGACATTCAACTCCAACATGCCCTATGCCCCGTATGCTGGCGATCCTCAGTATCCTTATCAGCATATACAGAATACCGGTTTCCCGGAACACGGCCAGCCGGGCAGCTCGCATCCACCTCACTACAACAATGCACATTCGTTTAGCACCAACAGGCAAGGCATAAGCACTCCTACGGCTACCAACACAGTTGTGAAGCCTCCGCTGGGTCCAGGCTTCGGCCAGTCTTCGAATGGCGCAGGTCAGCTACCGTCTTCACTACCTGTACCAACCCTGCAACAACCCGCCATATCTCATTCACTTCCACCTCTACAACATGTGAAGAACAAAGACTCCAGCTCAGCTCAGGTCGGATCACAGTGTAGTGGTTTACCACCGTCCAGCAATAGCCTGCCCGAGCCACCACTATCTCCAGCCATGTTGGTTCGAGATGCGCCAATGGCTGCAGCTTCCGCTGCGTCCGATCTCGAGGAGGGAGAGCTAAGTGACAGAAACATAGCAGGAAGAACAAAGCCTACATCGTCATCGATGGCTCTACCTCCGCTTTCTCCTGGTCGTCCGGATGAGCACAAGAATGGAGGGAGAGAAACCGGACGTGACGGTGCCAGGAAAGCACTACGCGAACTCGCAGAGAACAGAATTTCTTTTCTTGACGTTGCGGCAGAGATTGTCGATGATGAGCTAACTGCCGCCTCTCTTCAACGGCTGTATCATGAAATAGGGATATGGATTAGTCCAAGTCAACTCGCAGCTGCATCTGTTCATGATACTCGCCCTAGAAGGCAACGGAGCGGCAAGAAGACCGAATCTGGAGAGCTCAATGCACTTCCAGAAAAACTTTGTAACACTCCCCCTGATTCCGTGCCGAAAAAGTCATCAAAGAACGTCTCAGCTGTGAACGGCAGTGTCTTCGAGCCTACCGCACAAGTCGATGTGGTCACAGAATCGGTGAATCCTACGATTTCCGACTCTCGTACCACGGCTCTGACTGCTCTGGTTGCAGCGTCAAGCAACGAAGTGCTTACTTCAACGATTGGCTTAGGTAAAGCCAATGCAGCCAAATCTAATTCAAAAGCCTTTGATCGCAAAGGCTATATCGCACGAATGCTTGCAGCCAAAGCGAGCAAAACCACACCAGTCCTGGATCGTAATGACGTAATCAATTTACCACCTCAACATGATGCGAGCACAGGGCCCAGCTCATTACAGTTGAGTGGAACGTCTATGGCACCGGGAACACAGCAGGAAATTGCCCTGGCCAACAACGACCCTCAGAAAGCACAAGATGAGGTGGTCCTTCCCAGGCAGGTGCAAAGCACAGGAGGCAACGTAGGTATGGGAAGCCAGAAAGAAGAGGCTACAGAAAATGCTCCTATCAAACCTGTCGATCAGGCAGATGCGCAAGCGAAGAAGAGAGCGCAAACCGAGCTCGCCCGACAGAAGATGGAGGCACTACGAAGTCGAGACAATGAACAGCGCAAGGACCAGGCTGAACGTCATAACAACTTTACTGCTGTTGAATCTCTTCCGCCCCCTGAATTTACGCCTGCCCTGAGGCTGTCATCAGAGAAGTCAGCAGTACCTGCTTCAACAAAAGCACCATCAGCTGCTTCTTCTCAAAGTTCCTTTTTTTCTCCGGTCTCTGGCAAGTCTTTGTTCAATCTCCCAGGTCTTTTCATGTCCAGCGGACCATCTGCGAGCCTTCCTGCTATCCCACAGCCATCTCAGTCGTCCATACCTTCTACTTCTCAGACCCTTCCTATCTCTCAGCCTGTAGCCATTGCTGCATTCGCAGAGCCTTTGCCTTCTGCAGGCTTCTCAAGTCAACTTTTGGCAAGCTCTACAGCGCCAATGAAGATAACAAAGACTATTGAAATGGCGAGTGTGAGCTCCCCAAGCACAGAAATCGTCAATACTTCCAGGAAGCGACAAAAGGCTTCTGACTTCATCGAACCACCGACAACACGACTAAAACGACATCTTGGATTGAGCGAAGACAAAGGTGTCGTGATCGAAGTCAGCGAGGACGAGGCCTTCGATGACGCTGTGGACCACGATGTTGACATGGATGTTGACATGGATGTTGACACCGATCAAGATCTGTATGGAAATATCAACTCGAAATCGATAGGTATTCCCAGCTTGCAACAGAAGGGCTCTTCAAAGCTTGATAGAAGAGGTTCGGTGTTCACCAGACAATGTCAGGGTTCCGCCCTTGCGACACCACCACTTCCATCAACTCCTGGGAAAGGTACTGAGTTGGACGGCCTTCGATGGAAGGAAAAAGAAATTGAGTTGATGAACAGAAAGATTGCAGAGCTAGAGCAACGAAGGAAGGCCAAGCAGTCGTACAGCCGCGCACATACCCCAAGTATAACCGGGGTCAGATCATCGCCACCAAAAGCCGGCAAAGATGTGTCGGATGTGGACGAGCAGTCTCAGACCGCTCTTGTTGCCGACGCACCTCTAGCTGCAAGGAAACAACAGACGGATCAGGAAGTTCCCAATGTCGCTGCTGCAGAAGCGCATAATGCCCAAGAAAAGGAACGGCTACTCCTAGTAGACCAAATCAGTGTATTAGAGGAACAACGTGAAAAGACTGTTGAGATGCAGCAGCTATTGGACGCAGAAGAATACCGACTGGATGAGGTTGAAACTGCGGGTGGGGAAGGGCTCGGGACGCAACAGATCGCGATCGAACAGCAGCAAGTTAGAGAGCTCGAAGAACGGCAAAGTCAAAAATCAGAAGCAGAACGAGCGAAGCGTCTTGAAGCACAGCGAATCAACGAACTCGAGCAGCAGAGGTCGAGCGAGATTAAGCTCGCTGGGCATGATGCGGAGCAACAACGATCTTCAGAAATAGCAATCGAAGCGGGGAGGCAACAGAAACAAGAGCGAAGAGCAGCAATCGAGGCCGGCCTTCCTATCTTGGATGCTGAAGTCGAAAAGACCGAGCAGAAACTTCAGCACCTAAGGCGGCAGATTCAGGAACTTGAAACGGAGCTCGAGCGTGGTATCAAAGGCAGAAGAGATCTTGCGGAGGAGCTGAATTACTTACAGACTCCACTGAGTGGATCGCCTGGGCGCACGACTGGTGATATCCTCGATATCGAGGAAGATGAAGGCAGTAGTAAAGGGAGCGCAGGTAAGTTCATACCCCACAATGTTGGCTTCTACGGGCCACAGGCGCCAAACACAGCCACTACAAGCACTGGGTGGATTCTCACCTGTATGCGTTATTGCAGACGCGCATATCTCCGTAGATTCGCCCAAAGCCGTTCCCGACAAATTAGCTAGTGATGCGAGCGCATCGAGTCCTCCACGTAATGGCGTACCGCCGTCTGAGGGTCTTCGTCAAACAGAGGAGGAAACATCGACATCCAGTAATGGTCAGCCATCCGATGGTGAGCTGCCAGAAGACACAATGGACATATCTCGGAGCGATATCGATGAAGGTGAAATTACTGAATACAGTCCCGAGTCTCTTGTAATGCAACAAACGGAAGCAGAGATATCGGATCACGAGGACGTCTACGAGCCGCATCCTATCCCTGGAACCAAATCAGCTTTGCCATCTGAGGTCAGTACACGTCAAGAATCATCTCAGCTTCCAATGCTCGCAGCCCAAGATGCATCAGCCGCCCAGGCAGATGATACCGTACAAGTACCACAAGAATCAGAAGCCGCCAGCAATCTTACGATGGAAGCTGGTAGTGCAGGCAGGATATCGACTCCTCCTCCTAGCCATTCACCTCCCCCTAATATTATCGATGATTCTGATGACTACGAACCGCCAGAGCCTGTCTCGCCCGTAGATATTGTCTCAAGAGCGACAAGCAAGGACATAGTAGACCCGAAATTCACCAAATATGTGGCTCGTAGCGATGAACATGCTTACTCTACAGATCAACGTCAACCAACAGACTCAAACTTCAAAGGCCCACTGGAGATCATGGCCCAGGCTGCCGATCTTCAGTCGAAGCAAACGGTCAGATTTCTCCTTCTTGGTTGCCCAGGTACTGATGGCGTAAGCAGGCGGAACCACAGCTCGACGAACGACCCAACCACTTCATTCCATATGAAAGCCCACTCAAATATTTCAAGTCGTACCGTTACCATCCTACCTACCCTATCAACGTAGTAGACGGTTTCCGATCTCTAACATACAGCCATGACATCGACCCTGATAAGCCCATTTGTCCTTATGAAACGTCAGGCACATGCAACGATGATTCTTGCCAGTATCAGCATTTGCATCGTGTGAAGTTGAGTGGTGCGTAGAAAGAAGTCAAGCAGCTGGTGACGTTATGGTTGCAGTTTTTCTTTTCCCAGCCGGTGTCCCAATGTTGCACCCTTACGACATCTACGTCGCTCTCTTTAGAAAGTCCAGAGCTAACGTAGGGTCCTAACCTTTTTTAGATGATATGATCCTTGTACAACTAGGAGCCGCTCCAAAACTCTCCCACGAGGAGCAAGACGCATACAGCAGAGGCCTTCGAGAGGTCATCCGCGACATACGTGCCAGAAATGTCAAAGACTTCAATACCGTGGCTGCAGAAATCACCGCGTACCGCTCAAGATTCCTTGGAGACAACACCAAGGTTTTGCCCTTGTAGACCCTCGTGTGTAATGTCGCTACACCACCGCCACCGTATGCATCCTTGACAGACGGTCTTTGTACGTTGATTTTCATCAACCCTCAGGCATTACTATGTCACTGTTCTACATCTTTCCAGCAATCTCATGCATTTCTTGTTTATTACGTCATGCATAGCATGGAGTTGGTGAAGAAGCATGCAATGATACCCAACCAGAGGCCAGAGTGAACAGCCTTTTCACGAAAGAGACCGAGAGAATACAAGGTCAGCATCGGCGGAAAGGAGCAAATGACAGGATGTGCACTGGACGAACAATAATTCGAGGCTTGCCTTCGTAATAGTACTGGAACACTCACACGGGAGTCTTGAAAATACCGAGCAATGGGAAGAGCTGGGACGATTGATAGCAGTAGCTGAGCATAATAATAAAAATCTTCCTGATACCCACGCTTCTCAGTGATTGTGATTGATGCCCCCCAAGTCTGCGTGCAAGATGCCATTCCGATTGCCGATGGTAGCATGGTACTCATACGCTTTGCCGGACTTTTCAGGACGGAACCAATGCATGCTTGGAATCATCCATTTTCGATGACATACTACGACTACCCTCAACCTTGTAAGATAGCACGAATTTGAATCACTTCAGTCGTAGTACCATTGCAGCATCACCAAGCCAGAGAGATGTCCTCCGCCATATCCACAATAATCCCAATCCGCGAAGCAAGCTCACGCCTTTTCCCCATCTCCGCCGCATGATCACAGGGCGTCGCAATCGAAATGGCCTGATTTCGCTCATCAAAGACCATCCCAATCCCACCTCTTAGCTGACTCTCCTCCTCATTTCTCGCCCCACTTCCCATACTCCCCCTGCCAGCGCATCAACCGCCTCGTCAACACCTCCATCATCCCCACACTGCTCAGCGTTGCAAACCCCTCCCCACCCTCCTCATCCAGTATCCGCTGGCCTTCGAGCAACTTCTGCAGCATCACCCCTCCGCTGCCTTCTGCTTCTTTTCCGTTCGAACTGGCGCCACTGTCCGGTGGCGTGGGGTTGCTCGATTGCGTGTCGCTGTGTGTCGCCATCTCGACCTGCGTGTGCGAGATAAATTCTAGGATGGCGGCGACGCGGCGTTTCATGTCGTTCATGGTTGTTCGGTTGGGGTTGAGGTGCTTCGGGCGCGGCTTCTCGGTGTCTTTGGGGTTTCCGTTTTTGATGTTGGGGTTGTGATGCGAGCTAGTCCCGTTGACAGGTGGTGGCACTTCATCTGCGCCGTTGGCATTCGAGGGAACGGGTGAGGTGGGTGGGTCGGCGGCGGGAGGAGGGTCGCGGTCTTTCGTGTATTGGTTTCGTCCGATGCGGCCGCGGCGGGCGGGTGGACGACCGGTCTTTTTGTGAGAGGGTTTGGGGGGAGCGGGTGAAGGTCGTGGGGGATCTTTGTTGGAGGTTGTGCGGGAGAGGGGCTCCTCTGAGGGATCGGAATCTGGTGGTTGGGGTTCAGCTTGGTCGGACACTTGGTATTGGAGCGGAGGTCCTAACCTTCGCCTCGTCGCCGTTCGGAGCGGGCTTTTCGCCTACCAGCCGCGTTTGCTCGTTCTTGCTCGCGCTGCTGCGCCGCTTCTCGTTCGCGAAGTTCTTTGGCTCGGTGGTTTCGTGCTGCGGCACCGCGTATCTTGTTGGCGCCGTCCGTTTTGGGGGCTTTCTCGTCCTCGTCCTCGTCCTCGGAATTCGCGTTCAGAACGAGGGTCTTGCTGTCGGATGGAGAGGATGAGGGTCCCAAGGTTCGCTGGCGTTTAGTGTTGTCTTCTTTCCCTCTAAGCACAAGCATTCTGTCAGACAGGTTGGATTCCCATTGTTAGGTAGTAGAGCCCTACTGTTCGCTGTCGCTGCGGCTTCTTTTGCCGCGGCGTGTGCTGCCTTCTGCGCCTGGAGCTCCAGCCTCCTTCTTGCTCTCTTCAATGGCTCTTCTAAGCTGTTCGGCTTCATCATAGGCCGAATCACGACTATTCATCGTTGAGCGGCGTTTGCCTGCGAGCGCTTCAGCATTCGCGCGAGCTTTTCTGCTGTCCTTCGACTTCTGGGTGTCTTGCGCGGGAGGGATGGGGGATGCTTTGGAGGAGGTCGATTCTTGCACTGGCAAGTAACGTGAGTACTTCTGCCTATTCGACATGTCAGTATTGCTTGTAAGACTCGATTAGAGCTATATACCCTATTGCAGAAATGGTGATCTTGTGCAAGTCTTTGCGACACTGCTCACAAAAGTACTCCTCGGGGCTCATGGCTTCGTCCATAATGCCAACACAACCACCGTGCTGCCAGACCTTACAGATGTCGCATTGAATGAATAGTCCTCCCGTGTCTTCCTGTGGAGCGTTTGAGTCTCCTGCGCCATTATTCCTGCCGTTACCCTTGGAGGCTCCAGGAAGTACGGGCATCCCAGGGTATTCGAGGTTGCCGCATATGCATCGTGTCACCTCCTCCTCACCCTCTTCGTCGTAGTCTTCGTCTGGTGGCTCGACCAGCTCGCCTTTGGCGTCATCTTGGCTTCTCGTCCTGCGCGAGTGTGGCTTAGCAGAAACCTCAACCTCCTCCGATGACAGTGACCTTCGAGCAACTGAGGTTCGTGGAGAGTTGACTATGTGTGTAGAGCGTGCGCTAGGGTTCGCGCAATCTGGCGAGATAGAGGAGGTGGAAGAATTGGACTGCTGCTGCTGCGAGGATGGGTTGGGCTTCGAGGTCGCGCGTAAGGATCGCCGAGAAGACATCATGGACTCGATACTTTTATTGTGGTGCACTCATACTTGGTCTGAGGGCGTATCTCGCTCAGGGTTCTCTCAGTGTGATCGTAATCTGTTTCTCAGATTGTGCCGGGTTCAATCGAAGAAGGGAGGGGGGAGGCAGTGTTTCCTTGGGGCGAACTCGAGCTTCTGTTCAAGGTTGATGGTGAGCTTTAAGAAGGCCGTAAGGCAAGCTGTGCATAGACTGCTCAGAAAGACAACGCAGCTGAGTAAAGGTGTAGGTAGGAGACAATGCACGGCCAAACGGCCTGGTGAAGGAAGCGCGCAAATTCTGGGGTCCATTTCGCCTCGGCGATGAGCACGGAGATAAGCTAAGGCACTAGACCCATATTCGGTACCCCAAGCGATTTAGGGCTTTAGAGGTGATAGAATGGAAGACTGAGGGTTCGCGGATCTGATTTCGCAAAACCATGGATTTCGTAGAAGAGGGAGTCAAATGTCGTTGGATCGGTTACCAGTGAGGAGTGTAGGTTCGCAACACTTGGGTATGTCGAGCTTCATGGTTGCGATAATACATTTTGCAAAAGCATCTTGATGATCGATGGTGGGGAGAATGATGACTGCAACTCAAGAAGACGGGTGATGGGTGCGAAACGAGCATGAGCATAGTCGAGGTCGATTCTTGAATTGATGACACAATAATATAATAATATATACAGTTACATGAAGTGGAGTCGTTGAACTGTGACCAAATGGGAAAGTTCTGCCCAGCACGAGCCTCGCTTGTTTTCCAGGCCCGAACAAGCATTTTTGAAGCTGCTTCCGCTATTGGCTGCTCTCGCTACTTGATAGCAAGATGCTGAAGAATGATATGGTGCTCTTGGACGCCAAATCAACCTAAAGACAGGATCGCAGTTGATAGGTTTCCCGCCCTCGAGCAGTGCAAATGCAATGTACGAAGTACATAATCTTCAACAGCAACATGATGCCAAGGGTTGTCCCAGGGTTTAGCCCAGTAGATCCCGGCATATGTGGGTGTCATCTAAAAGGGGTTGGTCCATGCAGAGATATCGATTACCATTGTCGTTCAGCAATCAGCACATCAAATATACTAACTGTCTTCGCTACAATTGTTGAGAGCTCAGTGTCACCGAAGTTCGAGCTTGATGAAGCCAAGCTCAAGCTTGAGATATCATAAATTCCTGCTGGCTCAATGACGACAGCCTCTTTCGTTTGACGAAACCTTCTACGACGTTGGGCCTTAGATATTTGGTATGACATTTTCTTTATTCGCTAAAGGCGGGCAAATAGTCTTCGATGTTGAGCACGAAGAGGCATGTGAAGAGAAGCTGTGCTGTATGAGGAAGCTGCCATGTCCCAGCTGCTAACAGTTACAGTCTGTCGGTGTCGATTCCACCACCATTCCCCAGGGGCAGAATCGGTCGCAAAGGAATTGGGAAAGCAGTAAGAACACGAAAGGGGTCTCGGGGGGCTTGCTGTAAGCCCGGAGTTGCCCTGTTAGAGGGTCGTCAACAAGAGTCATGGGTAGGATTCCACGCGCCAGACGAAACTTCCACTCATTCACATTGGCAACACAATAAGCCTCTTTCGTACTACAGTGACACTTTCTCAACCATACCACAATCTTCCATCTCAGACAATATCACTCTCCGCTACAGCTTTCTGTCGTTAGGCTGATGCAAAGCATGTTCAACTCTGTTCTCAACAAGCTGACTGATTTGGTCTTGGGGGCAACAGTAGGGTCCACATATCCTCCTGCCCCTTTAACAGGGCTCATGACCGACACCACATCGCCCATCTACCCGGGTCGACCTATCCGTCCCCGACCTAAGAAGTCGCTGCGATCCAGATTGTCGCCTGAGCAAGCCGACTCGATCCTATATCCACCAGCACCGCCAGCTCCAAAACCACTCCTCTTCCCCTTCAATGAGTCATCTCCTTACACAAACGGTCGGACAGCGAACCTCCTACCGAATGGCCGGGCTATGGGAGCTGAGCGTCCGTTGGCAGGATACAAAGGAGACAACAAGGATGGCTATGAGATTGAGGGCATTGATCTAGAGAGTGATGAGGAAGATGGGATAAGCATACTCCGGCGTTACCAGCAACAGGGTCATGCTGCAACGTCTGCACATCGTGGCTTTGTCAACGGAGGGGCTCAAACAGAAATCGCCAAATATCCTAAACCTCCAAACACACAGCCCACACCATCTTCGGCGGACTCGGTAGATGGGTACGACTCGTTCGAGAATACCAATAATAAGAAGAAGCGCAAGATACCGACTTCAGGTGCTGCTGGAAGCCATCAGTCCTCGTTGTCCGCCGAAATGGCGCAGATGGGCATATCGGCTCCTCGAGAGTTAGACTCTGGGCAGGCAGACGCCGATGGCGGCGTGAGTCAGTACTATGGCTCAGGCAACTCTGCCATCCCGGCCGGAAATACAGGCACAGGAATATCCGGTGCAGGACGAGGTCGATTTGGCCGCTCAGGAGCTCGCAATAGTAGTGGTCGAAGTCCCCTGGGTGTCTCAACCAACGGCTCGAATGCAGCGAATTCAGCGAAAACTGTATTGCAGAGGCGAGATCACACATCAGGAGGAGGTACACAGAACAAAGGTAAATTCGGTTTTGCCTTGAACAAGCTCGAAATCTGGGTAGAGGCTGAACTGCAATACAATTAGAATTTAGGAGCACCCCAGATCAAGGCATTATTTCTGCTGCAATCGCGAATGCTGCTGCATTACCGAGCACACCTTCGAAAGGCCAAGAGAACGTCAGCCTGCTCGAACAAGAGACCTCTAAAGCTCCATCTTCCACCAAGACCCAGTTTACTTTTACCTGCGAGTCGGACACGTCTAGAGGAATGACATGGCCATCTCCGCAGAGTCCATCACCCGCAGGATCCTACGGGCCACCAGTACCTGGCAGATGGGACGACGCAGCATTCTCTCCCACTGGCGTGCCGACACCACCCTCACACTCAATGCTTCCACCGCAGGCCAGTGCGAGCCAGCAGAGCCATAGGGGATTCTCAACGCAGGGAACGCAGACAAGTCCGACAATGGCTAATCAACCTCAAGCTCCCGCACAGCCGAGGAGACCTAGACGCTCACCCGCAAAGCAAGCTGCAGTGGCTGCCCGGCAAAGACGTCTGCAGCAAGAGCTTAAGAACTACCATCATCCTCCACGTAAGGAAGACTTTTGGATCTGTGAATTTTGCGAGTACGAAAGCATTTTTGGCACGCCCCCAGAGGCCTTGATCCGCCAGTACGAAACGAAAGACCGTCAGGAGCGGAAGCGGCTTGCAGAGAAACGCAGACTCCTTGAAAAAGCCAAGATGAAAGGCAAGAAGGGAAAGAAAGGGAACAAGCATGCCGCCAAGAATGCGAGCGCTGCAACGCAACCTCATCACCCTGCCCACAATGCACAGCAGGATAGCCACCAGATGGACCAGGTCCCGATGCAACACCAGGGTACGCAAAGCGAAGAGTACTTGGCAGATGACTACGATCACGATCCGGTTCCCATACCTCCTGCAGCTCCGTCCAAGATCCCACAGCCGGTAGCCCAGCAGAACCATTTGCGCTCCACCGCTGGGGATGCAGGAGCTCATGTTGGAAAAGGGTCTGCGGGGCGAGCCGCCTGACAACTGGCTGTGAGCCGCACTGGTGCATTGGTCGTGCCTGTACATTCCTATCTCGTTCATCTCCTTTGTTGTACCTTCCCCCTTCGACTTTTCTGCCTTGTATGGAAGCTTCGCATCTGGAAGGTCGATGTTCTCATTGTGGGCCAGGAGGGGGTGAGGTATCCTGCATACAGATCACGCCACTTCTTCTCCTCTCACACTATCTGTATTCAGCATTAGCCAGGGATATGGACCATAGAAGCGTTTAATCTGTACATCTGAGCTACGGGTTCATGGCAGGCTTACTGCTGTCAGCTGCACAATGGCCCTTTTGCATCCTACGACTCTGCATCCTCCACTCTCACACAGCGATATCTCGTTCGTACTGGAGTAGCGATGCGACCTCTTTCTGGCTATGCATAGAGGTGCAACTCCATCCACATCCAGGGTGTGAATAGAATGAACTTAGTCCCGACGTACTGATTCATTGTATCATAACTCAGTACATGGTATCAATCGATACAGTATGTTGTGTTACGCCCTAAATTTTCCGCCGTGAAGCCTTTGTAGGAATTCATTATCAATCATGCACTTGGATTATTGTTTTCAGATCATGTAATGTATTCTCTATCCAAGGTGGTTGATGAAGCTTGCATCCCCCCGCCTCCCGTTCGCCCAACTCTGTCAGATGAACAGCTTGTCGCTCGCAGCTTGTTCGCTCGCCGCTTGTCGCTTGTGTTGTCGTTGTCATCATGCTGCTAATATACATACCGAATGAAACCATCTCACCGAATTAATGCCTCCGACGCTTCGTCCAAAGGACATCTGCGTTCAACCCACTCTGCTTGATGCCACACTGAGGGGTTTTTTATTCGCTGATGACCGAACTTGGGTCGTGAGATATCAGATTGTCCCGTCGTGAGATTCGATGAGTCCACCCCTGATTTGGAGTGTTGGATTCTTGTTGTGTTTTACAGATCCCCGTCGACCTTTTGCGGTACATCCTAGCTTAGGACCGGAACTGGGACGTTTCAATCCTTGGAGTATGGTGGTGGCTTGATGATAGCTTCCGGTTGTAGTTCTGAGCCATCTTTGAAGCTCATGGACGCCATGTCCACGACGTCCGGGTCCCACAAGCGTTCCTGTTCCTGTCCAAGCAGAGTCCGCGACGAGCGGTTTGACATTTCAGAGGGGTCATAGATGACCTGGATGGGAATCTCGAGAGCCAATGTTCCATGTGATAAGCCTCCAACTTTCAGGGCTAACACCAGTACATACCGACGCGCTGATAGCGGACTGAGGAATGTTGGGAGTAGGTTCTTGCTTGCGTTCACGGGCACAATCAAGACCGAAGTCCATGGAGTGGCGAGAGGACCTGTGGTGATCGTTCCGGCCGGAGAAAGGCGATGCAAGCGCCAAGGCAGCGTGTCGCAATGGCGCCGAGACGTTGAGGTAGCTTTCGAGTCCATTTGGACTAGCGGATCTGTCTCGACGATCTCTTGTGTTGGAATTTGCTGGAATGGCCGCGTCGTAACGTATGTTCTGATGCGAAGGAACGATTTCACGGTTATACTCCAATCATAAGGCCGGATAGCACACCCTCGGGCTTCGCATGGCTCGAAAAAAAGCTTTATCGACGCCATGGTTGATGCTCGGGGTGCATTGGTTGACATATTCAGAGGTTGGGGCTCCACGGCTGATACTGTTAACTTTCCAATTGGCCGGCTCCAGATGTGCCGTTTCAACGCCTTGCTAGAGGTAAGGGTATAATCACGCGGAAAGTCTTCAACCTGGAGGGGTGGCGCTACGGCATTCGAAGGCATCACGCTGATTTCTTGCTTGCATTGGTACCTTCTTCCTGAGTCTATGTGCATTGCAGATGCGGTGAGCATATACTCGATCATCGGTCGCATGTAGAGTCGCTGCGAATTTACCCCCCGGAAGGCAGGGCCTTCTTTGACTGTCGGGAGCAGGTTCAGGTAGTCTAGAGCAACGTCCGAACGGGCGGAGATGAGGCTGTTCGGGATGACGAATTCGAACGGCACCCGATGAGTACATTGTACTCGGGGCTGGTGACCAAGACACGGCGGGGTGATGACTTGGGTCTCTTTGAGAAACTTCAAGAAGGTTACCATCACAGCGTACCGGTGGATACGAAGCCCGTTCTTGCCTGATATTCTGCTATGTGTGGCGTGACGGGTTCGGTGAGTTCGGTGAAAAAGTTCGAAGGTCGCAGCCACGTTCGTATGAAACCTAGAAGACCATCAACGCTTTCACTTGAAGGGGCAAATCGTGCTACCAACCCTCTAAGCTGATAGTGAGATGGTAGCCAAGAAGCCAATCCCCAAAGACCTCGAGATAGCCACTCAGTACGTCTCCGCCTTTTCGGAAAGCACAGCCTTCTGCATGCTCGGCAAGAACGATATTCATTGTCAGATTATTTGCAGGCACCGTGGTTCTGAAGTGCCGTCGGACATACGCCTCGAGAATTGGAAGGGAGACGTAGTGAGGCCCATAACGGCGGTAGTCGATGGTCTTTAAAATGCAGCAAGGAAGAGTGGGACGAGGTCGTCCGTCATACCCACGTACTACTTGAAATCTCTCACTCCGGGCCAAATGGAACAGGAGTGTCTTTCCTCTAGGTTGCCATGCTACTTTTGGACTTTGTGAATAGAGTAGGAGAAGTATAGCGCTGCCGTGGGACCCGGCCGACGTCCGGATTGCCGACCTGTCAGGCCATGCAGGCCATGCAGGTGAACCATATGGTCGACGTCCAGGAAGTAGAAGTACTTTGACGTGTTTCCTACCTTACTTTACATGTGCCCAGCGTCATGCATGTCACTTGTTAGCGCGAGAACTAGCCGGACCTCAGCGAGTCGGCCTCGTCGCCGTTGGAATCCTCTAGGGCTCCTCAATATAGCCATCTTCAAGGGTCGCCAGTCGCCACCATGGGTTAAGGCGAACCAACAGGCCAGCAAATCTAGATACTCTGTGTAGAAACTAGAGCCTCGGCTCAGTGTGGCAAAGAAATCAACATGCTGATAGCGGCTGCTGCGGGACCTAAAAAGTTCTTCCGCCAGGTGAATACTTCTACTTTAGAGATTCTGTAAAACGTAAATGCCATCATTCAAGGCTTGTCCGAGATCCTAGGGATCCGCCTTCCGCGCGATTAATGCGTACCGCCACTCACGTGATGAGAAGTATTCTATATCATGTCCGCGCTGCAAGAGTAGAGGAAGAGAGGTACTACAGTCATGGGCTGGCAGGCGATTGCCTTGGCCAAGAAGGCCAGTCTTCTCAATCTGATCCCCCCTGGTTGGAGACTTGACCCGTCCGACATACCATCGACCGCCAGACTCCGTGATTTTGGTGATTACATCCGTCGGTTCTTGAACCCTCAAGAGCTAGCCATCACCAATGCCAGCTCCAATATAATCTTGGCACAAATCCGCTCGGGGGAATGGAAAGCGGTCGATGTGACAAGAGCATTCTGCCACCGTGCAGCTATCGCGCATCAACTGGTAACAAAAAAGCCAGCCAGGAAGTCATGACGGAGCGTGTCAGGTCACTGATTCCACTACAGACAAATTGCTTGTCGGAGATTCGGTTTCAGGCTGCGGAAACTGATGCGCAGAGACTTGATGAGCACTTCCTCCGGACCGGTCAGCTCCTCGGACCGTTGCATGGTCTCCCCATTAGTCTGCAAGACAAATTCAACGTCGAGGGACTGGAGAGTGCTTGTGGGTACGTAAGCTGGTTGGGAGAACGGAAAGATGGAGCGAGCGAGGGCGTTTTGATCAAGAGATTGCGTCACTTGGGCGCCATCTTCTTCGTGAAAACGAACGTACCCATGAGCATGCTGGTAGGTCTCTATATTATTCTGCTTCTTATTCCATGTGTTCGACTGACCCAAACGCGATTCAGATGGGAGAGACGAGTAACAATATAATTGGATATACGATCAATCCGTACAATCGACATCTCTCCGCCGGAGGAGCCTCAGGAGGTGAGCGAGACTCACTCTTGCACTACTGAATTCCAACCGATCGATGTATTTTCCAGGCGAAGGTGCACTCCTGGCGTTAAAAGGCGCGCCTCAAGGCTGGGGATCCGACATTGGTAAGACGCCTGGCTTGTCAATCGACGTTGAAGTCTGACACTGATTCTTTCTGTAGCTGGTTCAATCCGTATTCCTTGTGCTTTTAACAACCTCTACGGATTGCGATCCTCTTTCGGGCGATTGCCTGCAAGCGGTATGGCAACGAGCGTTAGTGATATTCGCGCATACCTTGACGAACAAATCTAACATCGATTAGTTGTCAGGTCTACCCATTGCTGGGAGCGTGGTTGGTCCTATGGCAGCTGACCTAGGAGCACTGGAATTGGCGATGAAAGCGGTCCTTGATACTTCTCCTTGGCAGGACGATTGCGACGTTGTGGAAATACCATGGCGAGAGGAGAAGCTCCAGAGCATTCGCGATCGCTCTTCTCGACGTGGCGAGAGGGATGGAAAGCTAGTATTCGCTGTCATGGGCTGTGATGGCCACGTACAGCCCCATCCACCCGTGCAACGAGGTATAGCACTCGTCACGGAAGCGCTCTTGCAGCAAGGCTATGAAGTCTGCCAATTGAGTTAATGACTGGAGTCTCCGCTGACTGTAAGTGTAGGTCGTCGAATGGAGTCCGCCACCCCATGCTGAAGCAGTCCAAATACTCGTAAGGCAAATCCTTCTCCTGTGGAGGCAGTCGTAACACCATCTTTGCTAATGGTGGCGCCACAGTTTGAGATACTCGGTAGCACTGCCGGGCAGGATGTTCGCAAAGCCATCGACGCCAGTGGCGAGCCCCCCGTCTCCCAACTACGTGATTGGTACGAGAACGATGATGTGGAGCCATCTTCCAGTGCAAGTTTCTGGGAACTTTGTGATCGTCGCGACAAATACCGTATGCAATACTGTACCTATTGGACATCAACAGGATCAAACAACATCGCAAAGAGACAAGTAGACGGTGTCATCATGCCTGTGGCACCTACAGCAGCAGTCGAAGAAGCGACTTTCAAGTATTACAGTGAGTCTGTACGGCAAAGGTCGCAGCGGCTTGTTTGATTGACAGTCATGAAGATTATTCTGGCATTGTGAACTTGCTCGACTACACCTCTGGAAGTTTCCCTGTCACTTTCGCAGACCGGTCTCTTGATCTGGAGATGCCTGACTATCGTCCCATGAATCAAGCTGACGAGGTCAATTGGCGAGCATGTGGGTTTTCCGAATCGTGCCGAGGAAGGAGCTTCGCTAATAAAAAATCAACAGATCAGAAAGATTTGTTCGACGGAGCCCCTGTAGGCCTTCAGGTCATGGGCAGGCGTTTCGAAGAAGAAAAGGTCTTTGGGCTCATGGAGGCAATAGTTGCTGCGCTGGAAGACTATCAAACCGGTCAGCGGGACAACAGATCTCGTGTTCGTTAGAACCATACTTGACAGGAGCAAGCAATTAATTGGCTGAATGTGTATGAATTTGCAGCACGAATATTCTCTGGCTTCGTCTCGGAAGCCGCTGGAATTGTCTTCATGGTCACCCATGGAACATGATTTTTTACCAACAACAAAAGGGGGGCCGGTGGGGCCAAGCTGTCTTCGGAATAGGTAGTAAGGTGTTGAAGTTTAGGGCTAACAATACGATTGGAAGAACCTCGTGATCAAGATCAGTTACTGATAATAATATCGCATTTTTCGATCGGAACCTTCGCACTCGCATAGACCTGCATTCAGACTGTGATTAATACTTTAACCATCAAATTGGGTCTCCCCAAAGACTGGAGAAACTGTAGCGCTACAGCCGGATTTAGCCCGGATTTGTTGGGACAGGCAACTAAGGAATACGGAGTACTGGTACTCATACATGCAACAGGCACAAAAACCACAGGACCCACCTTCACATAATGAAGCCACTAAAAGGGGCGCTCTGGAATGCAAGCGACCACCCCTACAGATCCTCGAGTGCTTATGTCCGGAGTGGCTGAGTCCTCAATCAAGCGACCCGAAGGCTTGGCATTTTTTCGGTCTAGATTATGATTATCTTTCGTCACTTTTTCTGGCCAACCCCACCAAGCCAACGGTTTCTGTCACCCCTCTTTCAGCACAATATTCTCAATCAACATTGGGGAGCCTAGAGTAGGATTGTTCAGCCTACTCTGTAAACCTCTGCAATCTGCCTCCCGCCGCCTACTGATTACAGTTGCAAACATCTTTCATCATGTTTCTGGTCGCCCCGAAACCGAAAGCAAGCGTCCAAACTGAACCTGAAGCAACTCGCCATCGACCTTTGGTCCAGATCACGAAACCTAGCAGAGTACAGAATGCTTGCGATCGATGTCGCTTGAAGAAAGTCAAGGTGGGTTCGTCCACCTTGCCATAGGGACTCACATGCTGATATCCACAGTGCGATGGCGAGAGACCCTGTCTTCGCTGCTCCCAAGATCAGACCCCGTGCCTGATCAGCAAGAGATCGGGGCTGTCCGATCCAAAAGGCGTGATGAGACAGTGCGTACTGATGCTCACAAGTCCCCTATGTTTTCTTGATATCGCTCTAACTGACATGGCGTTAGATACGTTCAGTCCATGGAGTCACAACAGACGCGCCTGATCAAGGCACTTCAGAGGGTTCACCGCGATGTACGGCAATCAATAAAGGAAGAGGATATGAATGAGATTGTTCAGATAGTACGGGCATGTGGGTTCGATTTCGAAAGCGTGCCTGATATGCCAGCCTCCCACACCGAGAACAGCAAGCCCAATGCCAAGCATGAAGAGGTTGAAACCGAGATCAAAGTTTCTGCCACGCCCCTGAAGCATGGGGTTGGTAAGAAACTTACCAGCGATAAGCAACGAGCGGCGGAAAAAACCCACGAGACCGGTCGAAACGCCAAGAAGAGGAAGAGAGGGAAGCCAGATGGTCGAACGCAAACTGCTATTGCCGAAAGCAGTAACGCCCATGAGGAGACCGTCTCAGATTCACAGATTGCCATTCCGAACGGCTACTCTGATGATGCTCATGACCCAGAGACGTCGCCGCTGAAGCGGCCAAAGTCTTCTGTATCAACTGGACTGACCGACGACTACGGGAACCTCAACAACCACTGGGATCAGATTTTAGCTCTCAATACTGTATCTGATCCAGAACTACTATTGGCAGCGCCACCCCCACACCAATCCATTTTGCCTGATTTAGAATATACATCACACGCTATAGCCCAGAGCGAACCAAGTGCGCCAATCTGGGGGCTAAACGACTCTCCTCAGTCAACCAACTCTTCTGATAGTAGCTCTAACTACCTTACTAATGGATCGCTATACTCGGACTCTACTGTTGAAGCTGCTGAATCGTCAGCATCAAATATCTTAGCAGGCCTTGATTGGGAGTCTACATTGTGGTGGGACCCCTCCATGATATACGGTATGGATACGGAGCACCTAGGTCTTGGGGTTGACGGTCTAGCTTCCTCTCCTCTTTGACCACTCGCATCCTCGAGATTCGAGCTCGAAGTGCATGACGGATTGCGAGGTCCTCCAAACCTCTTTACTTTTGACAAGGATTCAATTTTCGTGTCGTATATTTCTAAGGTGTCTGCTACGGGAAAGAATACCAGTGCGATCAACACATGTAATTTACGAGGATGATTCCGTCGAGAATCGAGATGGATTTTAATTTCGGGTTGATACGGCTTGTTGAAGCTAAGGCGACTCTTCCTAGCTCGAGAATGTGGCTTGGAGATGAGATTGTGTCAGTTGAATGTTATCCTTGTTTTCGATGCTCATCCGTCCCCTCCACTACATCGACGAGAGAGCGTCCACTAAGATTAATAGCAAGCTCTCGATCACTGTAGTGGTCACAATTATAAAGATTAGTTAGTACACGACGATAAGAAGGCTGACCAAGCTTCATCACTGGCCTCAAGATCCGACACCGCTGCCTTCCAGAAGACGTCATGGGCCGCCGTTCAACGGCAGTCTACCCATCTCCTGGCGAACGCATTGTGAGAGTGTTCTGGGCCACGCACAGTATGTCCGAGACGCAGGCTTTTAAACCATTGGAAAGTAAAATTCGTTCTCGCGTTTGATACCGGCTCCGAATTGCGGAAATCGCTTTATCGACCCTCTATTGGACTTCCTCACGAGGCCTGTCAATTACAGCGATAGCCCTTCTCTAGATTTCCCGAAGCATCCTTGGTCGCGTTTATACATGAGAACGTTATCTAGTAAATCTACTTGCACTTTCTACTTTACCATATGTGCTTGGCAGGCTATATGTAAAAATAGTTCACAAGCGGATGGCGAGACGTCTCTACATGTGTCCCAATTGTTGTGATTGTTCATGCCTTTTGTCTTCTCCCTGTCCTTGATCTCCTCGATCGTCAAGCCCTTGTCGTATCCACAAACCAATTCTCGCAAAATCTTCATGAACTCAACCTTGGTGGTAGGGCCGAGCTGCAGCTCCAGGAGCTCCGGTGTCTTGCGAGCCCATTGCCGCGGGGAGCAGTGATTCTATACAAGTAACATGGCCCTCAGTAATGCTACCTTGGGGCACTGCATAGGGGCATATGAACATCATCACGTTCCCTGAACACGGCCTATGTACGAGCTTATCATTCTCCCATATGTGTATACAGAGGCACTACACATTCTGATGCCCGGTAACACCCCGTTCTGCGATCACTTCACTACTGCTTGAAGCTGGCAAGACTTGCCCCATGAATTAGCATCAGCGTTCTTTATTCTTGGAGGACATGTGAATTGTCAGCGCGATCAACGATTGGTAGTATGAGCAACGGATCAATCATATGTGGAATCAAGGGGGAGGCCGAGAATGGAGACGGTAGAAGAGGGATTTTGTGATTAGAAAAGCGAGAATGGCGACTTCTCTTTATGCCTCCTTATGGAAGCCATCTGCGGTGCGAGTAAGCTGAGACTTTCTAGGTCTTTGCAAGTTTGAGGCCTTCGGGGTGAAGGCGAACGTAGAAGGGTGCAGCATGCTGTTCTGTGATATACTACAATTAAATCTATTCATACCATACTGATATCTGGCGCTGGAAAACGAATCGCCAACGAACCGCCAACCAGTCACTGTCTAAAGACGTCACGTGATCGTTACAGCTCCGACCAGGGAGGCTGAGTCTCAACGACACAACCTTGTGACTTCCGCAAGCTCTACAACCACGCTCGATAAACCGTTCACCGAATCAACCTCGCATACTACCGCATACTATTCATCGTCTCCCCCGAGCATTTAGAGCTCTAGAAATTTTTCGAGCCTCTGCAACATACCTCTTCCCAACCGGACTGCTTCCCATACAAAGTCAATGGATCGGCCACTGGAGGACGTGATCTCAGACCGACAAGTAAGTCATCATACAAGCTTGTTGCACGGTACATAAGTATCCCTTGAGCGGTGCTGACCAGTGACTGTAGGGAAGACGCAACAATCGTGGAGGCAGACCGCGTCGTCAGGATAACTGGACGCATGGCGACTCTAGAAAGGTAGACCCTGCCACTCTTCCTTCCCAGTTTGATCATAGTGGCCATTGAGTGCCATGCAGTAGTGATCAGGCGCTGACATTGAATGTTGGCTAGGTTCTTACACCTCCTTGACCCTCTCCGCGCCGTCAGCCCAATCCTCATCCCTCGACCGTACAAAGCGGCCTCTCGGCTGCCCAACGGATACGACATCCGAGCCTTTTTCAATGGCTGCGGTGCTGTAAATCCTTGATAAGACGCTGACCTGGGCCTGGTTCTGGGCCACCTAGATGAACGGACGATCGGACTCGACAAACCTTGACGTGTACGCCCCTTCAGTCAGGTCAATGTTCAGTATGCACTTACTGACATGATTCTCACGGCGACAGCGATTGGATCCATGACAAATATGAAGACGAACCTCAAAGTGCGTCCTCAATATCTTGAAACCTACAGCCCTCGATCGAAATTGACAACCTTGAAGCCCGCCGACCATACCGCGGCGGCCGCAATGCCCGTATCGACCGCTATTCGCCAGAACGCGAAATGTACGCCTCCCCGTAGTATTCATTGTGTCTAGTTGCAGTACTGACATCTCAAACAGCGCACCCGCGGGTGCCCGCCTTCGCGTCGACAACCTCCACTACGACCTTACAGAAGATGACCTAGATGTACAACCTCCCCCTCTTTCCCATCTAACAGTACAGTACAGATCTTTGGGAACAGATTTACTGACTTCTTGTCAAGAACCTCTTCACCCGCATCGGTCCCACCCTCTCACTATCCCTCCGCTTCGACCGCGCCGGCCGCTCCTCCGGCACCGCGTTTGTAACCTACGAATACCTTCCCGACGCCCGCGAAGCAGTCCGCCAATTCGACGGCGCGAACGCCAACGGCCAGCCCATCCGCCTCACGCTCATGCCCTCCGGCCCCTCGGCCGCAAACCCCGACATCGGCATCCGCGGCCGCGCCGCCGCTGCAACGCGCAACCCGTTCGACACAGCCGTCAAACCCGGTCGCAGCCTCTTCGAGCGGATCGAGGAGCCCGCTCGACGACGGGCTGGAGGCGGTAGGAGCAGAAGCCGGAGTCCGGGTGCGCAGAGGAGGACGGATACTAGTAAGCCACCGCCTGAGGGCGTGGATCGCTATGTGCCTTCTGGGGCCAGCTCCAGACGACGGAGGAGTAGGACGAGGAGCCCGAGGAGGGAGCGCAGCCCGAGGAGGAATCAGAGCCAGAGGGCTAGGAGGGAGCGGGGGGATAGGGAGGGCAGGCAGATGGTCAATGGGCGGCCGAGGAAGACGCAGGAGGAGTTGGATAAGGAGATGGAGGATTATTGGGGCAGCAGGGCTGAAGCACCGGCGGCGGAGAATTGCGCTGGGAACGGGGTTGTTCGGAATGGGATTGTGGTTGTGGAGCAGCCGGCGGAGGTGGTGATGGATGATGGGGATATTGACATGATTGAGTAGTGGGTGTGGATGGTTTCATGGATAGATTGTAAGGGAACTGATCAGCTCAGTTGTGTTATTATACAGGGATTCATGCTCTTTGTTTACAAGCGTCTTCTATTGCCACAGTACATCAATCACCCATGCCATTTCCTACACCCCCGTATCTCTTTTAAAGCGCACAAAACCATCAAAAACATACCAATACCCGCTCACCCAATCCTAAATACCTCTTCCATAGTCCCCACCACGCCTCCTCACGATCCCCCCCTCTTCCGCTCCACCATCTTCATATTACCCAAGCCGACATCCCCTCATCCCCTCTCCACCCTGCTTTCCTCCATTCAACATCACCTTACCGCTGCGGTACGCTTCCCATCCCAGTGCTATTCAACAAGTTGGAGACACAAACCGTAAGCCCCCTCCTATCAAGACCATTCGAATAAGTGTACCTGAATTTTCTGGTACGATTTGCATCTCTGGTTCATGGCTCCTTGCTGGTGAAGGATGCTGTCTGTGGGGCGTGTTGGTAGGTTTTGTTTGGGGTGGGTGGTTGGTTGGGGTCTGCAGAGGTTGTTGCTTGTGTTTGGGGTTTGTTTCGCTGGGCTAGGTGGGTTATGGTACGATCGGTACATGCGAGGAGTATCTGCACGAACCTGGTGCTTGTGCCTTCGGTTCCTCGGTAGTTCATCTAGGTAATCAGAATGTGATATCAACCCATGCGAGGAATTCGTCTGAGAGACTCTGACCAACCCTTGACTACCGAGCCGTGGCTCAATAAACCCTAGGGGTAAATTCGAGATCAGGATGACGCCTCATCTCCTGCTCGCATGGATGAAAAGTCAGGGATCTCTGCGCTGTGGGTCTCAGCTCCAGAGTTACACGAACGCTCTGGGTTAGATTGTGTGGAGCGTAAGCTGACAATGTTACACAAAAAAAGGTGGATGGCGTACGTAAGCGGATATTGCGGCTGAAGAGCTGACAGAGGACGTTTGTTTGATTGGGATGTCATGGCATAAGGCAGTAGAGAAGGGCTGTCGAAGGATGGCAGTGAGAGCGTAAGCACGGTTTCGGGTTGTGTGAGTGACTTTAGGTTGTTGGTTGATTACTAGATAGATAGATGCTATGCTTAAGAACACACAGCTTTGGAGAGAGCCGTGGGAAAGGAGACTGCGCAACCTACAGTTCTATGTGACCTCCAGAAAGGGATGTAGTTGTAGATATATAGAGGGTTCCAGCCCCTGAGAGATCCAGAGCTAGCTTATGCCGCAGAAGCATTATGACCTGAGGTAACACACTGCCGGAAGTTCGTTGCTCTGATCGTGGATTACTGCTTTGCACGGGCCATGATGACGGGGCTCATTCGGATCCCAGGGCAGTGGCCCAGAACGGGCTGAAGAACGGATGCTTTTCTCACCACCGACTCGGGTCTTTCGTTGGTGTTTCCGACATTACCGTCTTGATTTCGATGTCTGGCAAGCAATGACATCACTTGGATTGAAGGCCGAGTCTCGGGTTTGGTTTTTATCTCTTGATAGGAAGATGTGTTGAAGAAAGGGGGTGTAGACGCCGTTTTCAAGTCTCCAACCTCTTTCCAGGTGCTCTGTGGCATATCATACTCGGTCCACGTGTTCAGAGTGGAGCCGTCTGGTGTCATAAATATCAAATACTGCGAGTCCGTCACATGTTAGCGTCTATAGCGTGCCCACAGAGGATATTTAACTCATCTCGCGACCTCACATCCTCCATCCTCCCTCAACATCACTCATCACCACAGCTATCAAAGCATCCTTTAATCCACAGACATCCTGATCGTAAGTCACCTTCTGCATTTCATGAGTAGGTATAGAGCTGACCTATATGTGGAAAGATCTTCACAAAGTCTGATCCAAATCTAACAAGTGAAACAAACATTCACCATGGTCGGATTGACTGTGATCACCGTGGTGCTGGCTGCGGCCACACGTAAGTATTTCATACCTATTGTCTCTATGCGTCGAAAGGCGTTCTAGCTTAGGATCTATCCACTGACTGTTTTATAGTCGGCGTCGCCACTCCTGTCAAGCGTGGACTGGGCTGTCCCGATGGTCTCCACTGTGGTCCTGGCCCAGAGTGCACAATAGCGACTTGTCATTTTCCTGGCTGCGCAAAGGCCTCAATCTGCGCCGACCTGATTGAGCGCCAACTTCCATGCCCTCCAGGCTTGGACTGTGGTCATGGCCCCGAATGTACTCCGTTCACTTGTGGCCTTCCAGGTTGTCGGGATCTCCTGATGTGTGCTGTTGATACGAGCGCTTCCGTCAATGACAAGCATACTCCAAAGCTCGGTCATGGCCCCGAGTGTACTCCGTTCACTTGTGGCCTTCCAGGTTGTCGGGGTTCCCCAATGTGTGCTGTTAATTCCAACAAGGGCACCAACAACACTATCCACCACCCTTGCCCCCAAATTTGCGATGAACACGGCCATTGTGGATGCAACTTCAACGCTACCGTTCCAGGCAAGCTGCCAACGATTGAATGTACTGCGACAACTTGTCACTTGCCTGGCTGTGCCGAAGCGCCAGTCTGCGCTTGCACCATCGAAGACTGTCATCAGCCCAAATGTGCAGTCATCAACGTCTGCCTGAGCATCAAGTCTCTGCCGGGAACATTGCCCAAGCTCGAGTGCACACCTATCTCATGTCACCTCCCTGGATGTGCGGCCTCCGAAGTTTGTGTAAAGCACACAAATGCCACGGATCATGCTAACCAGCTTCACCCATGTCCCGATGTCTGCGACCAAAAAGGCAACTGCGGCTGCGGCTTTGAGACAGTCCATGGCAAAGTCAAGCGCGTCGCCGCCAACAAGATCAATCACCCTTGCCCTATGATCTGCAACGAACAAGGCCAGTGTGGCTGCAACTACCAGCCTCTCAAAGAGAAGCGTGCTGCCGACAAGATCAACCACCCTTGCCCTTTGATCTGCAACGAACAAGGCCAGTGTGGCTGCAATTACCAGCCCCTCAAAGAGAAACGTGCTGCCGCTCCGGAGACTGATCGCTTCTGCCCTCTTATCTGCGATGAGGAAGGTCGTTGCGGTTGCAACTACGGTGGACGACTCGGACTACCCCCAGCATAGGGATCCACGGCGCTCCAGTGCTTTGCGGCTAGTGTCCGCATCATCTTTCGGTCGAGGAATTCACGTTTGAGTTTGATGGAGGTCGTCAGATGAATTGAGTTTACAGTGCCGATAGCTTAGCATAGCCAGATCAATCAAGACTGATCTAGCGAATGATGGACACATGCCATGAGTGAGACTGCTGAACTTACATCGATTTCTTCGTGCATCTGAAGCCTACGATACCAAACCATCTAGGGTATACATGTTGAGCCTGCTTTCTTCTTTGCTTGCTCTTAGTCCTTTCAACGCGAAGCTTATATTCTTCATGGGTATGCCTCTTCTGCCATGGTCAGCCACATGGCAATCGCTCCGAGTGCAAACCGTCAGTGCATTCTCGGAGGGCCCACTATGGTTTGAAAATGCACGAACCTCACCGAAAGTAACCCTTTCGCCAGTGGTGGAATACAAGAAGGACTGGAGTTACTCTCCGTCACGAGCAAGAGTCGGACTGTGGTCTAACAACAGCGCTAGCCCCAGTGCGGTATGAAGCCTGGCCTCCACTTAGCCCGCTTGGCCTACTGGAACCTCCTCCCACCTTCCGCATCAGGCACCAAATGACGAGCAAAACCACCCCAAGAGCCGCCTCTAAACATGGCGCTGCTCAAAGGTTCCCAACGCTGCATGAGTGTTTTTCTTCAATCCCGAAACACCCCTCAAATCCTCCCTTCACTCCTTGAACCGCCGCAATGGCCGCAGTCGAAAACACCTCAGGCACGCTCGACTTCACCATCCCCGGCATCTCCTCGCCCTGCAAGACATGGTACACCCTCTTTGGCTCCCTCTCCTCCTCCTCGAAACGGCCCCTCGTGATCCTCCATGGCGGGCCCGGTGTCCCCCACTCCTACATACTGCCCCTGCAAGACATCACGAAGCTGTACGGCACACCGGTGATCATGTACGACCAGATGGGCTGCGGCAACTCGACCCACCTCCCCGAGAAGCTGCACGACGGCGACTTCTGGACCGTGCAGCTCTTCCTCGACGAGCTGGATAACCTGCTCCAGAAGCTGAAGATCCAGGACGACTACGACCTGCTGGGCCAGTCCTGGGGCGGCATGCTGGCGGCCTGTCACGCCGTTCGACAGCCCAAGGGACTCCGCAGATTGATCATCGCGGACTCGCCCGCGAGCATGAAACTGTGGGTCGAGGCCGCGGATCGGCTGCGAGAGGAGCTGCCACCCCAGGTGCAGGCGACATTGACGCGGTGCGAGCGAGAAGGGAAGACCGAGAGCGAGGAGTACGAGAAGGCGGTGGATGTCTACTACGAGCGGCATCTGTGCCGGGTGAAGCCGATGCCGGAGGAGCTGAAGCAGAGCTTTGCGGATATGAAGAAGGACCCGACGGTGATGCTGACGATGAATGGGCCGTCGGAGTTCTTCATCACGGGGACGCTGAAGACGTGGAGTATTATCGAGGAGCTGCATAGGATTGTGGTGCCGACGCTGTTGGTTAATGGGCGGTATGATGAGGCGCAGGATGAGGTTGTGGAGCCATTTTTTGAGAGGATTCCGAAGGTTAAGTGGTTCCGGTTTGCGGAGTCGTCGCATGTGAGTAAAGTTCCCTATACCCCTGCTGTTCGGTTGTTCCAAGGTTGCGTGCTTGAAGATGATTCTGAGATGCTCATTCTCTGTTCGCTCTCGCCAGCCGCTCGTAGATGGAACGCTGACATGTGCGCTTTGCAGCTTCCACAATTTGAGGAGAGGGAAGACTTCATGAAATTGGTTGGTAACTTCCTGGGCCTTTAAATATGGATTCTTGGCCTTTCCGTGTCAAAGTATGTAATGTATTGTCTGGAAGCTCAGCTGTTTCCTCGTTCTCTTGGCACCGTCACCAAGCAGATGTTAAAGATTCTATTTTTCATTGACCTTACATAGAGTGGCATGAGCCGAGTAAGTCTACCTGACGCAAAATGTGGGTATCATGAAGCCAGTAGAGGACCTCGAAATCCAGATATCCCCCAGCACCATTCCATCCCGCCCAGAGTCCCGTCCTTGCAGTTTTCCCACCTCGACCATTGAGCTCCTGTTATCCCAATGTGCCCCGGCCAGATTCCCAATTGGGCTACCTTCAGCGCCAAAGCCCATAAGGCTCCTGCGTGAACTTCCACAACTTGATCGTCCCATCCTCACTCCCTGTCCCATACATCTTTCCATCTGGCGTGATCCCTACCGTCCAGACCGGCCCGTGATGGCCTCTCTGCAGATCCAGTTCCTTGCCGCTATCATAGTTGTAGATCCTCACGTATGTGTCGCTCGTCCCACCAACCACAAACTGTCTCTTCTCCTTATGCAGTGCCACGCTCGCGAGGTCGTGAGGTGTATCGACCTTTTTGACGAGCTCGCCAGGTACCGAACCGGAGAAGAAGAACGCCGTCTTACCAGCTGCGACCGAGATGATAGCGCCTTCGCTGTCGATTTCGCAGCTGCCGATGGGACCTACGAGGTCGTATTCCTTGAGGAGAGAGCGGCTACGGATATCGAACCAGCGAATCTTGTTGTCGTCGGCGGCTGTGACTAGGATGTCTTTCGCTAGCCAGATGATGGATTTGATAGTCCCCTTATGCGTTCCTTCACCGACCTCGAAACTTCCCGAGTCGGTAACCGATTTGGTGATGCCGTCCAGGGAGTTGGGGCTTGTGGGAGAGGTGTTGTTGCTACCGTTCGAGCCATTCGCAATACCGTTCGTTGTATTCCTCGTCGTGCTGCTAGGCCCATCATCTCTCTTGTACTGGGAGATGTCGTAGATGCGGAGCTTCTTCTCGAAGCCACCAGTGGCTATGAGAAGGGGTTTGCTGATGGGAGGGAAGGCGACAGCACGGACGATGTGAGCGTGTTGGAGGGTGCAGATGCATTCGCCGGTTTGGCAGTCCCAGACTTTGCTGTGAAAGATCAGTACAGGACCTAGGATAGCTTTGACGGCCTGAACGGGCCTTACGCGGAGAAGTCGGCAGATGCAGTGGCTGCCATTGTAGCGCAATGTGAGATACGCCCTTGCCAGACGGCGCCTTTGTGACCAATGAATGTTCCGATCCTGAAGAAATCAGCATCATGGCGAAGGTCGGCCTTGACGGCTTGGCTTACCAGTCACCGGTAACACCATCACGAAGCATAGGATTACCATCTGCAGAACGTCAATATTGTCCGTCTTGAAACCAGGAACGGAGCTACCTTTGCATCCCGAGATCAAGTAGAACTGATCATGATCCACAACCGGGGAGAAATTGAGGTGGGTTACAGGACGAGAGTGTCCATGGCAAGTAAGTGGGACAGCTCTCGGCTCTACCAGGATGTCAGGATCTCGCAAAGTAGTAGTGAACATGTGTATTTTCCACACAATAAGCAGGGCATATCTAGCGTGCTCAAGACAAGAGGTTTGGGGTCTTACCGGAAGCACTCATGATGCAAAGGAGCAAAGCTGTGAACGAATGCTTGTAGGAGAGGAGTGTATTCGAGCGATTGGTAAAATGAAAGTGGTGATAGCCAACGAAAAGCTATCAAGCAGTTCAGTTGGATGGATTATAATTGAGGTGCTGTCGATGTCTGGTAGAAGCAGTTCTGAAGGGGATGATTCAAAGAATAATGAATCAGATTAAACTATTAGTATGAATCGTAGCTTCGTTACCGCATTCGTCAGACGCTTAATCAGTTAGCCTGCAATGAAATAAGGAGAAGGACTGTAGAAGGCAATGAAAGCAGATATGAAGAGTTAAAAGGGATGGATATGGAAGCAAGTCCTTGAGTAGTATCAAGACGGTGATTATCGGAGGAACCATGTCCTATGTCGATCATCTATGTCAGGGTCTGGGGAACCTCGGCTACCCGCGGCTAAGAAGCACGCTAATCTTGACGACATCTCATCGTCAGCATCGACTTCTGCTCTTGCCATCTCACTTGTGTGATACGAACTGTCTATTGGTAACAAGTCAGACTACTCTTCCATTACCAGCATTGACTCGACGCAGTCTACGGTCAGGTACTAAACAGTATATTAGACGCTTGATAGGAGTACGGAAATACGGTCAAAGAGAAAATGGCAATCCTTCTTTCAACACCCCCTCCACCTCTGGGTGCCCCTTAAACTTCATCACGACTTCCCGGAAACGAGCAATGGCGGCTTCATGTAGTCCGGCGATATGATACTTTTGTGCTGCTCCGAATATCTCGAGATGCGCCTTGATGTTGGGCGTTAGATGTCCCACTAGGTCCGTTAGGGCGACGTACCCTCTGTTTCTGCGTAAAACAGCTTTTCCGTCATTTCCGACTACGTTCGCTCGATGCAGACTCGCAGCTCGATGGACATGTGGAGGAGGCTTCGCCAGAGCCGTAAACCCAGGTATGGAAGTTGGCAACTCGTATTTTCCGGTTCTCATGAACTGGACAATGGCGGAGATGGCGAAAGCACTGAGATCATCAATGTAGATCTGATGCGCCGCCTCCCGTCAGCTTTGTATTACCTTTTCTGCATTCCGTTCTTTTACCTGATCGGAGGTACACTTTGCGGCCAACACACTGGATTTTGCTACCAGGAATCTCTTCTCGATTCTGTACATATTGCTATTGCCATCGAAGACTGTGACAAGTGGGTCCGTCGATTTGCTGATGATTAGGCAATGAGCTTCATGTCGGCAAATGCAAATTTTGATGACCCACTTTAGAAGATTTTCGCAGCTGGAGTGTGTACTCGCAGGGCCGGGGCTGAAGTCTGGGTGATGGGAGATCGCACGATGCTTTAGTAAAGGCATGGCTGTGCTGCAATGTCAAGAAAGCGTTTCGGAAGAGGACAATATTGCACGTTTTATGTGGTTCTGATCTCTTGTAACAAAATTGGATTCAACTTGTTGGTTGTGCGGGAAAACGCTTTTCGTACTGCAGAAACATCATGTCGGCTTTTGTGAGGCGCGTCTTCATATAATAGCATTGCAATATCAGAATTATCTAGATTGTAGACCCTTTTCAATGTGTTTGTCAAAACAACTTTGGGAGTAAAGCAGTGTCCATCATACCGATTGACAGACCCTGAGTGACTAGTCATATGAAGTGTTTGTGCATTAATAGTTACTCAACACTCCAAATGATATCAGAAAATCAACTCTGAGACTATTGTATTTGTTTTTGCCCTTATGCTACGTGAAACTATTAGGCCTATTCCAGGATGAGCGACTATAGGCTTTCTGCTTCGCTGGAAGAGCATGAGGATGATGTAGGTAAAGAAGATGGGTCAGAGATCGGCTTCACTTTTGACCAACACTGACTTTTTAGGTTCGAGGTGTAGTTTACCCTGACCCCAAAATCGTCCTCTCAGCTTCGAGAGATGCCACAGTCAGACGATGGCAGCTTCTTTCTAGCAATCCACCCAAATACGATTGTTCAATTTCCTCTCATGGCTCCTCTTTCATCAACGCAATCACCTACCTTCCTCCGAGCAAGCAGTTCCCTGAAGGTTTGATATTATCAGGCGGGAAGGACACTATAATAGAAGCGCGGCAGCCTGGCAAACCTCCCGAAGAGGATGCAGAAGCTCTCTTGCTTGGCCATGCCCATAACGTCTGCGCTTTGGATGTCAGTCCCAAGGGCGATTTCGTAGTCAGCGGCAGCTGGGATAGCACAGCCAGGATATGGGATGTAGGAAAGTGGGATTGCAGTGCCATACTCGAGGGGCATGGCGGAAGCGTGTGGGCAGTATTGGCCTACGACTTTGATATGGTTATCACAGGTTTGCTGCATCTTCTGTCGTCTCATAGTTTACCACGTACACTAACGGCTCAGTATAGGGTGCGCCGACAAATTAATAAGACTATATGCACCTTCCAACGGCAAGCTCCTGAAGACCATTGAAGGAAGCTCAGACGTAGTCAGAGCCCTATGCCGAGTACCCGATGGACATGTGTCAAAAGCACAATTCGCCTCTGCAGGAAATGATGGCATTATACGGCTATGGCGCTTCGATAGAGAGCAAGTAGGAGAACTCCGCGGACATGAGAGCTTCATCTATTCTCTCGTGAGCTCGGCAAGCGGCGAACTTATCAGCTCGGGAGAAGACCGGACAGTCCGGATATGGCGTGGCAGCGACTGCATCCAAACCATCACGCATCCTGCAATATCAGTCTGGGGTGTCGCGATATGCTCAGCGAATGGAGACATAGTAAGTGGATCTAGCGACCGCATCGTCCGTATCTTCAGCAGGGACCGGGAGCGTCACGCCGCACCAGAAGCTCTCCAGGCCTTCGAAGACTCTGTCAAGTCATCCTCGATTCCCCAGCAACAGGTCGGCGATGGCAATGTTAACAAGGAGAATCTTCCTGGACCCGAATTTCTAGAACAGAAATCTGGGACAAAAGAGGGCCAAGTCGTCATGATCCAAGAGAACAACGGCGCCGTCAGCGCTCATCAATGGTCTGCAAGTGCCCAACGCTGGATGAATGTTGGCACAGTCGTGGATGCAGCCGGCAGCAGCGGCAAGAAGACGCACTACAAAGGTCAAGATTACGACTATGTCTTCGACGTCGATATCGAAGATGGCAAGCCGCCTCTCAAGCTTCCCTTTAACGTATCTCAGAATCCTTACGAAGCAGCTACGAAGTTCATCCAAGATAACGAGCTGCCCATAACCTATCTAGACCAGGTCGCCAACTTCATCACGACTAATACTCAAGGTGCCACACTCGGCCAACAAGCACCCCCCGAGCCCGCTGGCGCAGATCCATGGGGTTCCGGTCGATACGTGCCAGGCGAGAACAACTCCGCACAAGCACCTCCAGCAGCACCGGCCTCGCGTCCGAAGGTCGTACCGCAAACCACATACCTCTCCATCAAAACCGCCAACCTCCGCACCATCAAGAAGAAGATCGAAGAATTGAATGAGCAGCTCAGACTCGAAGGCTCCGACGACATAGTCCTCTCTCCCGAATCGCTTTCCGCCCTCTCCAATACCCTGACCCCCCTTGAATCCTCCCTCTCCACCGGCCCCCAATCAAACCCGGCCCTCCACTCCGGCGTCGAGCTCATCCTTTCCATCATCTCCACCTGGCCCCCTTCTCACGTCCTCCCAGCCCTCGACCTTTTCCGCCTCCTCGCAGCCGCTACCCCAGCAGCAGCCACCTACCGCACCCCCAGCAACTCAAGCATCGTCGACATTCTCTCCACAAGCGGCGTCTTCGCCGACGCAGACCGCCCAAACAACATCATGCTCGCCACACGCGCCTTCTCCAACCTCTTCGAAACCGAAGCCGGCCGCTCACTCGCTGACGAGTCCTACGAGAAGATCCACGCCCTTGTTAAAGGCGCGTCCAGTAGCCTCAGCAACCGCAACCTTGCGATCGCTATAGCGACGCTGTATGTCAACTACGCAGTTCTGCTTACAGACGCGGAGCATAAACAGTCGCAGGCGGCGTCGGATCGGGGCTTGGAGCTTGTGGATGATCTCACGGCGCTGATCAGGGGCAGTATGGATTCCGAGGCTGTGTACAGGGCTCTGGTGGCTTTTGGGACGCTGTTGACGCTGGGTGAGGAGGTTGCGACGGCGGCGAATGAGATCTATGACGCTGAGGGGGCGCTGAAGAAGGCGGAGCAGGCGGTCAAGGAACCAAGGGTTAAGGGGGTGGTGGGGGAGATTAGAGGGTTGCTCAAAGGGTGGTAGCTACGTGGCTGATGGCAGATAGACGGGTATGGCTGACGAGCAGTGCATTGAGGGTTTGTAGAGAGGGGTAGTAAGACATGACAGAAGATTAGCAAGCATGCACTCTTCGTATCTCGCTCTTCGTGTGCTATGCTGTGGCGTCGTCGCCTATCTTACAAGTTCCTGACCCTCACTACTGCCTGGTCAACATCGATATCGATCACGGTCGTCAACAGTCCGGTCGTTGCTCTTTCACGTGATCATACCGCCCTTTCCTACCACGAATACACTGGCTTTTCGGCCTCCGTCTTTACTCGCTTGCTCTGCTGCTCAGATTCCTTCGTCCCTTGCCCTGCCGTAGTTGCATCTTTGCTCTTAGCCGGCCCTGAGCTCATCTCATCGCCCGCGTCATCCGTCAGCGACTGTCCGTCCTCGCTGCTGTGGTGTTTGCCCTCCTCAGCTTTCCCATCTCCAACCGAACCTTCTCCAACCGAACCTTCACCAACGTATTGGCGTTTTCCTTTCCCCTTGATCGTTATCTCTCGTAGACGCTTGTGGAGACCTTCATCGTCCTTGTCCAGGCTCGGCAGCACATCGTCACCAACCTTGTCGTGCTCGTCTTCGCCAATGTGGGTTTCGAGATCCGACTCATCCACGTCGTGTTCGTCGTCTGCATCACTGCTGAAGTCTTGTCGATACTCTGCGTTGACCAGCTTCATCAGCTGGCTGCTTGACAATTTCAAAAAGTAAGGGCTGCTATTGGGAAACCCCTCCGCGGCGGATAGTGAGGGTCGATGAGTATCGAGAGAAGCGTCAGCAACACTGCTTGGGCTGGCAGGAGTCTCGGAGACCTCCGCGGAAGCCTCTGCTGAGTGGCTTGAGTCGACTGCTCGAGATTGGTCTCGAATGAGCTTTGGCCTCTGGATCTCAAGTAAGGATTTCGAAGGATGGCGAGAAGTGAGACCATTCAGGATATCTGTGTCATCTTCGGAACTGGGCGCGAGACACAGCATGGACGACGTGGAGGATGGCCTCTGTCTCTCTGCTGGTGCCTCTGTTGCTTTGGTGACATCGAGCTTGACATTGGTGTCAACATTTGCTGCTACTATCTTCTTTGCGTCCTTGTTCTCTTGGTCCTATGTAGTGGTCAGTATTGTTGGAAGCATCAACTACCCTTCATGTTTCGCGTGGCTCTACCTACTCCTGTGGAGCATCGCTGGTCATCAACTTGCTGAATCCGCCGATTCTGATCGTCGAAAATGAACTCGATCGTGGTCTCGCTGTCAAATTTGTGCTTGTTCAGTCGCTCTTCAAACGTAGTAGCAGGTGACTTCGTTGCTTTCGAGGTCGGCTTCGGTCCTTGTAAGATGCTCAGCGGAGTCATGCTCGTGAAAACGCCATCTTTTCGCTGATGCTTTTTGGCGGGCTTAGATATCCGTGGGAAGTTCGGGATCAATTTCTCAAGCGTTCCTAAGATCAGGCAACGGATCAGTAAGTGATCATAGCTCACGAAAAGGGAAGACTAGATGCGACAGGTGGCATGAAGGCACTTGACATTCGACGCCACGGTCCCTGGTTGGCGAGCGTGAGGCTTAGTAGTGGGCGGGATAAAGCACAGACTCAAGGAAACTCGACGTAACGCGAGGAAGTGGAAGACTGTTTGAACTGACCTTGGCCCCGGTAGAAGAATTTGAAGGTTGCATAGACCTCTTCCTCGTTGTCGTATAGCTGGTAATCGATTACAGGCATGCGATTGGATTCAAAGACCTTAGACGGCGCAAACCTGCAACTGTTAGTAATTGCCAGTGTTGTAGCAGATTATATTGACCCTGTGGTGTGTGTCAACTCAGGATCTGCCCCATCCATATCTACATCTTCATTCTCGCCCTCCATGTGCTTAGGTCGGTAATGGTAGTTGACAGTCTTCCTTCCTAGAATGACCCGCGATATCCTGACTTCGATTTGCCCTGCTTTCTTCCTCGCCTCCCTGTCTATGTCGAGCTCTGCAACCATGCCCGTGCCTTCCATCGCAGCAATTATAGCGATCTCATCCTCGCCAGGATCTTTACCAGTATTTGCCAGTACTAATTTATCGAAAATGGTATCGATACCAATGTCGTTGAAAACCCAAGCGTGCTCTTGTATGCCACCATCTTGTGTCTGGACCCAGCGAGATTTAAAGATCGACTTGCCCCCTGGGCCGAAATCCTCATGATTCGGATCGAGGTAGACAATGACTTTACGTTCTGCCTTTCTCCTCCCATCAAGGTAAAGGGTTGCGAGAAAGTCGAAAGGCGGCGACGGAGGGTAGCTAGTCTGCGAACGGATCGGCGACGATTGGATGTTGGAGCTCGCTTTTGGCCGACTATTATAGTCTACTGGATTCCCTTCCGATTCATTTCGATAATGTTTGCGCTTCGAGGACCCTTCCTTACGAGACCTGCCATGTTTGGGTTGAGAAGCGTACGGAGAGCCTGTTACAGTGGTGAAAACGTTAGTCTGCAAGTCTAGACTCTTCGTTATTGCTTTATGTATTTGGTACTGACTTACCACCATATATTAGAGAATAAGGATCAGAACCCATGCTAGGTTCATAGGGTAACTCATATTCTGTGTATGGAATATTGGCCTGTACGCTCACCCTGAAGGCCGTGTCTGACTGGGCCTTGATGTATGCGGAGATCTTATGCTGTTTCCGGAGGTGTTGTACAGCCCATTCTTCGAACTCAACTCCACTTGAATCGGTAACATGTACAGTAATATCTCTCAGTTGCGGCATCTTGGACAAGAATGCTGCTTCAAGCGCGGACCACACATTCAGAGCTGTATCGCAAAGGTGAGCGCAGTGAGGTCAAACCGATGAGAGCGGCCGCTTTGGCGAGCTTCAGAGCATATGACCATCCAGCGACAGTCGGAGCAGTTTGCTACCCCACTCCACTTGTAAGGTGTTGTCCTGGTATTGAGTATGCTGCAATATCGTTACCAAGCACTATGTGAAGACCGAGCACGGTGGAAAGGACATGATGAGCCTAAGTCGTTGTGTCGCGCACTGTAAGCGAGACATTTATCCAAATGAAACAGCATCTGAGTGGCACATACCCTTTTACCATACAACAAAGCCTACCTATGCAGGCGAAATTGGGCGATGTGATCTAGCACTATCCGGCCCTTTCGGAATTGCCGAGATATCAAGACGGTCTTTCCTTCCCGTGGAAGACAATGATAAAGAGTCATTCTTAATTGAGCATTTCCACACTAATCGCATTCACTCGAATCTGGCCAACGGGCAATCTGATACAGCTGTTCCTGAGGAGCCAAGCAAGGCTTTTCCCTTCAATGTAGCCCGGCTACCAAGGTCACCTACTCCAACCTAATAGCGTGTACAACTTCTTATGAAAGGAAAGAAGCATATTGACAATTTAGCCAATGCGATGAAGCCAGTATTGCATCCAGCTAGAACGACTTGTTGCAAGCATACCAAAATACTAGGAAGATTCCATACTCTCCTCAGATGACGCTGAAATGCCTATAGGGGTATCTCTTTTTCCAAAACGCACCCATCGCCAACTCCTGTCAAACATTCCAATCAGACACCCAGCCACGAAGTCATGCCATTAGTCACTTTCCAATGCCGATCTCATAACCCAGAAGAACCTCCGTCGAACTGCCTTCCCAGCCGCGGTTACCCGCAGTGGAAATCATATACCTACATGTCGGATCGATGTACAATTGCGATATGACTCCCGTCCGATGACCTGGGACGATAAGAAAAGGAACAGTGGAATGTTTGAAAGTTTGTTGTTGTTGTAAATCATACAATCGTAGTATGTCGAAGGACGCACTGTCGCCAGTTTAGCGTAGATCATAGAATTCAGGGTGACATTTACCATGTCAAATGTCTTCCATTAGGCATAACACGAACAGCACTGACGGGTCCGCTACCATTAGGCAGCTTGAACGTCCTTTCAGCTCCCTTCAGTCCTTTGTATAGACTGAACTCGTCCACGGTGCCATTCCTCCTTCCAGCATAAATGAAGTTGCCATCCGGAGACCAACAAGCGTTCATGCACCACGGAGGAGTGTTTCGTGGCAGGATCCTAGCTACTGGCGTTGACTGCCGCCTGTCCCATACACGAAGAGTACCATCGATTGAAGCTGCTAAAAACGTGGATCCTGAGAACGGTATCTGAGGAGGCTCTGGTATCGTAGCAGTACGGGTTCCGGGTGATTTGTAGCTATCTTCAGATTGAGGCAACCCACTCGATAATTCGGCCTCTGCTTTGTTCTCCTCGCCTACGATATTGTTTGGTAGAGCGGCTAGCTGAGCAGATAGACTGCTGGGCACGGAAGTGTCCTCTGCCTTGGCAGCGGCGTCCGCCATAACAGTATCTCCATCAGCATCCTCGTTTTCTTGTTCTTGTATACCATTTGCAATTGCCCTAGAGAACTCATCATCCTCATCATCTACAGCAAAATGATTGGTTGAGGAAGCTCCAGCGTCGCCGCCATCATTGTCTCCAAACAACGAGTCAGCATCACCACCGCCGAATAGCGAATCTGTCGGAGATGCAGCGTCATCCTCTAAGCCGTTCGATAGAGGGTCGTCTTTACTGTTTGCATCGGGGTTATTGTGGGAGGTTCCGTTCGATCGCGGTTTGCTGGCATTGTCGGATGTTAGCGTGCCATTGGTCACAGCAATTTCGCCAGAGGCCTCTGGTACCGGCAAGCTGGACAATGGCCGGGTTTCCAGGGCCGAGATCTGCCCGCCGCTCCCCTCAAAACTCCGTTTCACCTTCCCTGTTTCCAAGTCCCAGTCCAACACAGTCTTGTCCCAGCTGCCTGACAGGACCGATCGCTCATCTTGAAAAAGTTCTAAGACGGAAACTGCAGATGTATGCTTTCGAAGGCAATGAATGAGCTTGCCTTCGTCGTGCCTTGTTGACTGCAGGTTGATTCCGCCTGATTCGAGCCCTGAAAGGAGCCAAAGGCCTTCGCTGTGCACAGCCAATGAGTAGACCGAAGATATTGCTGGACCGTCGTTGCCAAGGGATGGTTTGGCTACAATGGTATTAGCGTCATCCGAACAGGTATCTACTATCAGTGACCTACGCTGCGAGTCTTCATTCTCCCAATAACTCATGAGTACACCTGCCTTGGTCACACTATCGACGAAGGGATGCTTCTGAGCTACTGTAAGCATAGACTTACCATTCGCCGTTTCGACCCAGTTGAACTTCCGGATATATCCATCGGCTCCTCCACTAAACACCCAGCGCAGGTCGGGCGTTGCAGTGATGGTGTTGATTGAGGTACTGTGCGGAGCTGCGATTGTTGGAACGATATCATAGACGGGTGCTGTAAGAGCCTCAGGTCGGACCAGATGACCGTTAGGATGTGAAGCAGCGGGGTTGGGATGTGAAGTCGGACCGGAGCTCGCAGCGGCTGCAGCAGTAGAGGAGCCCTGGGAAGATTTATTTCCTGGTAGAGACGACTGGGAAGTTGCATTCATTCTGGTCCTCTGGGTATTGCTGCCTCCAAAAGAGTCCTGTGAGCCCTCCAGATCCGGCTCATCATCGTCGTCCTCGTTATCGTCATTATCATCCTCGTTATCCCCTTCTGCGTCTACATCGGCTTCGGCTTCCCCTTCAACTTCCAAAGCATCAGCGTTTCCATGGCCATTCAATTCTTCCTCGTCCGAGCTACCATCAGCCGAACCTGGGATGATTCAGCGATAGGTGGTTCACTTTGAGGCGGAAACACAGCTGACCTGCGCTGTCTCTCTCATCATCATCACCTCCAAATGGTTGCATCTTCAAGGAATTTCAAACAGCCAATTGTATTCATGTATGACGGACGCTTTGAAATGTGACCTGGTCAAGGGTAGAAAAACGCAATTGGGATAGACATGTCCTTAGTATACAGAGACTGTTTGGAACTTATTAGTTCAGATGGACGCATGGGGGTGAGATCAAGGTAAACTTACTCATAAAGCTTACAATTGTCTCAAATTTGGATTGAGCTTAAGCTCTTTCTAGGCGCCTTAGACGCCGTAGCCGCCGTAGACGCGGCTAATAAGCATGACTTCCCGGCGTGATTCCTACATAGTCGCGTTCAGATATCTAGAGCATAACGTATTTGCAAAGATCATTGTGCGTCTCTGAGGATGCCGCTTTTGGGCCCCTAGTCACTCACAACATGAGACATGTCTCGACAGTGGGGAGCGTAAAGACACTGATCCACGACTAGAGTTTGCAGCTGTGGATAATACCACAAAGTTGGAGCAAACAAGCTCCAGTACCAGGTTGTAGGTATCACAGCTCTGATTTTGATTTGAGCCACTATAGCTCAAATCGTACCTCTCATCAGTACAACCCAGAATGTCCAGATTCTCCTTGCTAAGGGACATAAAGTATGGCATTGTGTCCCAAGATGATGTCAGAGATGATCTCTGGAGTCGGACGTCGGTCTCACGCGGTAAGTGAGGAAAGGGGAGGAAGCTGGCTACATACCCCTTCCAAAATATCTCCTGTACCTTTGAGCACGGCAATGAAAGGTCATGCAGATGCAGATCTGGAACGTCGTTTAGCTTTCACTAAGCATCTGCTTGTACTACATTCCTTTGAGAGCGGTCATTCCAACTGACTTTGTGGACGAACCTTGTGTGTGAACAACAACAACCAAGCGGATTTACGGCACTAGATCGAAGTCTGCCTTCTAGCTCCGCGCCTAGTTTCTCCGATCAGTGACATCAACTTCAGTCGATCAAACAGTTCAAGGGACCTTTAGCAGGCGTCTTCGGGAACCACAAATCATCCAGCGCGGTTGAGCTACCTGAGCTCTTCATGGCGCGTCAATCTCGGTTGACGAAATCGCTTGCAATTTCTCAAATAACGAGCCCCTCTTTGAACTAGTTTCACAACAAATCGGCCTGAAACCACCTTCCTACGTGCTACGGCGCGTCTACAAAGGCAAAGCAATGGATCAAGGAAGCCAGCCTGGAGGCATTCTCCCAAGCAAGCCAAGGGAGGCGCTTTGGGATCTCCATTCGAGCGAATCACCACGACGATTTACAAGCACAGGTAGAGCTCAACGCGCCGGCACTTAGATGCAGAAGAATCGTGCAGCTAATCGGACATATGCACAGAGCCCAAACCCATGGAGCTTGTTAATGGGAAAACGGACCTGGCTGTTGCACTTCGGATGGCAACAGCCAAGGCGCACCGATGTATGCCAGCGATCGCGTTAGGTCTTCCAAGTTCGCGAACGACTGCCGCCCTTTGCTGCGCTGAGAACCATTTCATTGCTTGAGATTTCTGATGACACTGCCCAACATCATCCGTGCCCACCTCATACTGCATTGCTCTGTAATATTGGAGATTAGATGACACTTGGCTAACACTGGATATGTCCTAGTGCGGAACAACCTCAATCTCAATGTACGAAAATATGTCGTCCCCGACCCAGCGGACGAAGATTCCCCCTCTTGGGTATCGAAGCGAGAGATACCGTCTTCATTGGAGATCAAAGGGGAGGACGATGATGCGGGCAAAGAAGAAGAGCTCGAGGTTCCCGTCAACAGGGTTCACGCACCTTGGGAATCGAAGGAGAACTATCTAGAGTGTCATTATCAACTCCTACGAGAGGACGCTGTCAGCCCCTTACGCCAAGCAGTCGCAGAAGTGAGGGAGTCACCTTATATGCATGAGAAGACCTCTGTAGAAGACGCCGCTATCTACAACAAGGTCTTTATCGTTGGCTTCACTTTTGCCAACTCTGGGATAGCTGCTCGGATATCGTTCTCTATGGAACGCGTAGGGAAGAAGATCCTCTGGGATCAATCAAAGCGACTACTGACTGGTACCATCGTCGCACTCACTACTAAGGAGGATAAGTTCCAGAATATTTGTCTTGTTGCTGTGGTAGCAGCACGGCCATTGGCAGGATTAGGACAGAATCCTCCAGAAATCAACATCTTCTTTGCAGCGCCGGAGGAGATCGAGATAGATCCCCAGCAAGAATGGCTCATGGTCGAATGCCGCAATGGATTCTTCGAGGCTGCGCGCCATACTTTGAAGAGTCTTCAAAAGATGTCCAAGGAAAGGTGAGTCTCTAGCATCGGCTCGTCTTTTTGTCATGCTAAGCCAACGTCTGTCTAGCTTTCCATTAACGGAGCAGATTGTTAGCCTGAGCCAGGACATCGAACCTCCGCAATACGTACTACAGCAACCCTGCAAAGACTTGTCGCATCTGTTCAAACCCCAGCAAGGCAAAGACTTTCGCAACGTCAATGTGCTGGAAGATTGGCCCGAGGATGTCGAAAGTGACCTAGACGCTTCTCAGATTGACGCCCTTGGTCGCATTTTGACCAAGCGACTTGCCATCGTCCAGGGTCCACCAGGAACAGGCAAAACGTACTTACTTCGATTTTTCCCCGGCGGGCCTTGTGCTGACTTCGCTTAGATTTGTGTCGGTGGTCGCACTGAAAACGCTGCATAAGAACATGAGACCGGGGGATCCGCCGATCCTCGTGGCCGCCCATACCAACCATGCCCTTGATCAGCTGCTTCGACACATTAAGCAATTTGATCAAGAGTTTATTCGCCTTGGTGGCTTCACGTCCGACTTCGAAAACATCAAACCAAGGACCTTGCATGAGGTTAAGCAATCGCTGAAGAAGCCTGAAGTTCCTGGTGGTGCGAAAGGCCCGGCATTGTCCGAAATGAGAAGATTGGTCAAAAGCATGGTTGAGGTTCTCGCCCCTTTGACAGCATCCCACGATGACGAGTCTGAGCCGATAAAGTCGGAATTCTTCGTACAATATGGGATCATCACCGAAGCCCAGCGTGAGTCTATGATTAAGGGTGCGAGAGAATGGCAAAGGACCGATCAACCTGAAGCTGTTCTAAATGACATTGTGATGTGGGCTGGACCGGATCTGGTGCCTCACGATCGGCCAACCGTCTTCCCATTGCATGACTTCGAAGTCGAAGAAGTTGATCTTGAGTTTGAGCAGCTCAAGGAGTTGGAAGCCGAAGCCAAGATTGAAGATGACGACGATATCGATACGCTTAAGGGCTTCTCAGTGTGCCTTGGTGAACCCCTTACCGGTAGGTCCAGACGAGGAGTCACCGAGCAGAAGGTCAAGTTAGAGCTTGAACAACAGGATATGTGGAAGATCAAACAATCCTACCGAGGCCCCATATATCGTCGGATGCAGCAACAACTGAAGACTGCTATTCTCGAAGCATTCCGCAAGAAAGCTCGGCGTCACACGCAGCTTGTGCAGCATCTCAAGATTGGTCGTTGGGAGATCGAATCAAATTTCTTAGAGCAAGCCAAGATCGTCGGTATGACCACTACAGGACTAAGCAAGTATCGTGGCCTCATCCAGAGCGTCAAGCCCAAGATCATCATGATCGAGGAGGCTGCAGAGACGCTTGAGGCATATGTCACTGCCGCGTGTATGGAGAGTGTGGAACACCTGATCCTAGTGGGAGATCACCAGCAACTTCGCGGACACTGTTCAACACAAGAACTGGAAGGCTACCCTTGGTTCCTGGACGTCTCTATGTTTGAGCGCCTCGTCCGACATCAAGTCGGCCACACCCAGCTCACGTCTCAACGTCGAATGATCTCAGAGATACGACGTGCCCTGGGACCTATCTACAAGGAGTTGGAGGACCACCCTTCAGTCCATCAGAGGAAACCCGTCCCAGGTATGGGGGGCGTGAACACCTATTTCTTCGTGCACGATTGGCCCGAAGATAAAGACAGCTACATGTCGAAGGTCAACTACGATGAGGCCTCTATGGTGGTTTATTTCTTTGAGCGACTTCTCCACAATGGCTTCACGTCCCAGCAGGTGACGATCTTGACCTATTACAACGGGCAGCGCAAGCTTATTCTACGAAGCCTACGCAAGAACCCGAACTTTCAAGGCTGCTTCTTCAAGGTAGTCACAGTCGACTCCTATCAAGGCGAGGAAAATGACGTCGTTCTTCTGTCGTTGGTTCGAAGCAATCAATACAACAACATCGGCTTTCTCAGTTCGGTAAACCGCCTCTGCGTAGCATTATCACGCGCTCAACGTGGGTTTTATATCTTTGGGAATGCTGAAATGCTTTGTCATGCCAATCGCAAGTGGTTTGAGGTCGTGCAAATCATGGCTCAGAACCCAAGACGTGTAGGTTTCCATCTACCGCTTACCTGTGAGGTTCACGGGAATACGGAATATGTTCAACGTACGTAGGTTACGGCACCCAAGCATTAGTTGTGCTAACAAGATACCTAGATGCAGATGACTTCCGCCACACTCATGGCGGTTGCTCTATGCCCTGCAGTGAGGAAATGAAGTGCGGCCATCTGTGCAAGCTTTACTGCCACCCGTAAGCCAAGTCTGCTTGAATGTCCAGTGCATGCTGATTCTAATGATCCGTCCTTAGCTTCCCTCATACAAAGGTCAATTGCATGGAACGCTGCACCCGCATCCGCGAATGCGGCCACCCTTGTGTCGAACTCTGCTACCTAGATTGCCGGTGCATCTGCAGCACAGATCGTCCCCATGGCATCCAGGCAACTCCCTCCAAAGGGCTACCAGAAGGCTCTACCTCGCATCACGCTCGCATTGGATCCCAGCCCGTTTCGCGTCACTGCTCTCCCATAAGCTCGCTCAGTGGGAAGGAGATCGAGGATCAGATCGAAGCCTTCCAAGCTTTCGCCAAAGGAGGGCATGTCGAAGCCGACAAGAAGCTCGTCGAGAACGCCAACAAGGAGACTGCTGTTGCCATGGACGAGGATGCGCAGAAGAAGCTGAAGCAGGCAGACGATGAGATGGCTGCTGCGCTGTTCGCTGACGTCGACTTGATCAGCCTTGAGGAGTCCCCCCATCCAGCGAGCAGTGGCAACGTCCCGCTCAAGAAGACGGAGGAGACACCCAAGAAGAAGGCCGATGGCGTCGAGCTCGTACGAACGACTTCGGATGGCAAACGTGGTGTCTGGAAGGGGACGTACGATCCCAAGAGCGAGGCTAGCGAGACCAAGAAAGAGAACAAAGGCCAAGGGACTAGACTGAGCCTACTAGACTGATTGAAATTGATGGCTTGAGTCTTCGTGAAGAATGGACTTCATGAGCTGTGTACTATTGATTCCTTTTCGTGTCCGCGAGCTGACACGGAGGGCTTTAGATTGCCCACTATTTCTTCTTTACAAGTACGTAGATCAGCTTAGCTTAGCTAGCTATGAATGAAATGCCCGCGCAACATCTCCAGACAGTGGCAGCAGTGGTTCATCCCCTCAGATCCACAACTTGATCCCAAGGGGCCCCTCACGAAACCGGCCTTTTGTTCCCTTTCCTCAACTCTTCTCCGCTTCAACTAATCGGCATCCACTGCTTTGACAACTTAGCTTCTATCCCACACGCTGGCACAGAGGCACTTCTCAGAGGCTGAAATACCAAATCAGCCGTTCACAGCTATGACATCTGTGTGTGGTGTATAATTCGAGCAATGCTTTTCCCCCTATCTACTATGGACCACCCTTGGTCTGTCGATCCATCGTCATGCCGTCCATACGGGCCTTAAAGGAGGTCCAATAGATGGTATACGATTCCTGGCCAGCGCATGAGATCATTCCTTTCCACGTTTGGGTAGAAAATTTAGGGTAGGAAGTCATGGATCGTGCAGAGGAGGTTAGAAGAAGCATTGGTACAATTACCAACTACTTTTTTCAGAATCGATGGTCATTGCATGTTCATTGGCCTATAAGTTTAGAGTATGTACTGCCGACCCGAAAGGGGTGAAGGAGCTGCTACGGTCTTTGAGAGAGGCTTGGAAAAACTCCTTCCTTCGCAGTAGAACAATACCCTAAGTGGTCCAATGCCATGTTGCCCGAACACCCAGTGAAGAGTATCACCCCTAAACATCCGTATACCACAACAACTTCGCACTCTGCCCCACCCCACCCGTCCTGTTCGCCCCCGCCGCATCATTCAACACCCCGGTCTTCAATTCACACACCTCATCTCCCGTGACCGTCAGGCCGCTACACAGACCATAAAAGCCATTGTCCCCGCCGCCCGCCGGCACGCGGGTGTTGAACACCGAGCACGCCTGGATGCAGCTGCTAAGGTTGCTGCTGGGGATGTACTGCACGTCGGTGATGTCGGCGGAGGCGTAGTACGTCTGGTTGCAGTGGATGGTGTAGGTGAGGGTCGTGGCGTTGATGTTGTAGGACGTGGAGGAGGAGGTGTGGGCGGGCGGGGTGTACACGAGGCTGTTGTTTGCGGGGCAGGAGACGTCGAAGGAGGTGGATGGCGAGGAGGTGGATGTCGCGTGCGCGGCGGCGGCGGGAACATTTGGGTCGGTTGTGCGTGAGGCGGTTTTGGGATGAAGAATGGTAGCTGGCAGGGTTGCGTTGGGGGTATTGCTGAGGACATGAATGTCAATTGCCGAGCCATGCTTGAGTCTTGGGGGTATCTTACTTTGCTGTGGAATTGCTGGTGTTCTTCTTCGATAATCCAACACCTAGACCCGCTCCAAGCCCGGCTGCGAGAAGAGCCACGATGATGAAGATCAGGATCCAGAAGATGAAGGGGGCGACTCCGCAGACTCTTCGTCGGTCAGGCACCTTGCTTTGCGTATAGTGTACCTTCTCTTCCGCCTGCGGTTTGTCGTAGGAATAGGCCTCAGGATCCTGAGGCGGGACGACTTCGAGGTCTGAGGCTTCATTGTGAACCTCTGGCTGTGTGCTTTGGATGTACTCGCCCACCTTATCTCTCGACGAATTCATGAAGGACTTGAGCTCCTACTTTTTTCCTAGACGCTCGTCAAACCTCAGAGCGGCGGTTCTCTCTACGAGAACCAGAGCATCCAAAGTCAAGACGGTGGCGACAAGGAGGTCCACGGCAATGATGTTGCCGTCGATCAGGCAGAATCATCGCCATCTCCATATCCGTGGGCTGTGAAAGCTCTTGGTGTTCTCAGCCGCACCTTAGGCGTGCCATGTCAGAGTCTCGGCAGGAAGTTTCGTGAGTTTGGTGTGAATGTCATTGGCTTAAATGGGATGATATCGCTGAGTCATGGCAACTGATCAATCAAAGCGATATTAGAAGCTTGCCTCAGCCCACCAGATCTTGGCAGTGTTGGTTCAATACCGCTGGGCCGCTTGAGCCACAGAAGCATGGTCAATAGGTCACAAAACACTCACCCATAGAATGAAGGTTGAGTTCGAGTGTGTAGAACAGATCTCAAGACGTGACAAGATGATGGATGGGTGCGGAAACACCTCCGGAAAGTCGTTGAAGCGTAAATTCTCTATAGAGCGCCTCACGCCTCGGAGCAGAGCCAAGCCAGTCCCGGTCTCCCCGTTCGATCTTCGATAAAGGTGTCTTGCCTGGCTCGCATGTGTTAGAGATCCTGTAAAAGAGGGGCAGGAGGTCAGCTTGGGTGATAGCGGTCTGAAACGTGGGAAGGCAGACAACGGCGCCATTCGCTGCACCACGGTTCGCGTTGCGGGAAGAAGACGAGGAGCCTCGTCAAATTGTCATTTGCTTTTCTTCCTAGTTCTTCACCCCATTCGTGGTAGAACAGCTCATCAGGCTGCAGAGTGCAGCACACGCCATCGCCATGCTAGCCTCTAGGCCTAGAACCTTATGCGCTGTGAACCGTTACTCAATCTACATGCAGACGGTCACCTTATCATGCTTCTCCAACTCTCCGCGTCTCGAAAATGTTGCGGAAGTAGACGAATGACGCGACGAAGGGAAGGAGAACTGCACCATACATTGTCTCCCATCTAGCCGAGCCATCATGATGAAAGAGCCCAGAGAAGGTCCGTCGAAAGTCGCGATGAATAGTCTGATATGTCGGATCCACGACCTCCATCAGGGCCCAGTTCATCATGGGTGGCGCTCTCTTTCTGGCACAGCATATGTCGTACTCCCTCCTTTGATTCTGGTACTACGAGGTATCCCGTTTGGTCGAGTTGATACCTCGTACAGTAGACAGTCATAGGGTCTGATTGAGCATGAGGCGAATGCGTTGCTTCCGATTTACAGCTTGTGCGCCAGCTTCCCTTTTCTGGTTGCTCAATTCAGAGTGGGCTTAGTATGAAAGGCGTTGTGATGAGGATGAAGTGGTATTTGGGTTGGTCCAGGATCATGAAAGTGCCCGCATCTTCAACGGGCATCCCTTGTTCGGGCCCCTACCCCTGCCTGGAGCGAAACCCTTACAACCGCCATAGCCGTCAGCCCTGTTGTTCAAGTATTCAGTTGAAGTTCTAAAAGTTGCAAACCTGTTGATATTTCGTGGCTACCAATGTGGACTTGCAAAAAAGCGCTGGCATTCTCTGAGCTGCAAATGGCAGTGACGATGTATCTTAAGCCGAGGTCTTGCTAAGGCCTCCGAAAGCCACCTCCTGTCCATTCGGCCTTCTTCACACCCGTTCAGAGCTACTCTACCTTGACCTTAACAATCTTAGGCCATGAGCGGGCTTCGACTTTTCATAAACGCCGTTCACATTCATCGAGAATGACAATTGATGAGGAAATAACACAGGAGCACCTATTCACAAGGAAGGAATACCGGTCTACCGCCAAATCTCACTTCGCACGATTTCGAAGCAACGTACGACATTCATTGTGGCTGAGAGCCGGCTAATGCCTATTCACCCATAAGAGTATCGAGCAAGTTGCTTTGCAAGTGACTAAGTTTGAAGGTTTGACTTCCAAGCGATTCATCTGGCGTTGCACTGCAAGAAATCTACTTTACATCTTGTCATACACATCCATCCTTCTTGCAGACACGATCGCGCATCTGGCCGTCCCGCACGAGCAGCCACTTGCTCTCCACTGCAGAACCTGAAACACTCACGCTCGGGTGCTTGCTGCCAGCAAGCTCAGAGCGGCCTGCTTACGGTGGTTCTGCCTCCATCTCGTTTACCCATTGTAGCTTAGCAGCGGTCCTAGCAGAGCCAACGCGACCAATTGGTAGGGGAAGGTGACATACATAATCGGCAGAGGTTGGATCGAGCAATCAGAGGAACACTTTTCGAGCTGTCAGACGCGTGGTAAGTGCCCCTGATCCATGCATCGGCGCTTGAGTATTCCATCAACGGCAGCTAAGCAGGGTTACTCCGCGCTGCATCAATGCAGTGTCACGATAGCTCTGACGAGTTGACTTTTTAGGAATCCTGTTTAGTGACTCGGAATCGACGGAAGCAGAGGTCAGTAGTCTCCACAGAAGCCGTTTCCCCTCCAACAAGTCAGCGATATTCCACCTCTGTCTCTTCCGATACACTGCCCATTCGTCGGTGGTGCAGCGTGGGAATGCAAGTATGTCTCGGCACTGAAAAGACGCTATCTCTGCATGGCTCACTAGGATTCCCGTCATGAAATTCCAGCCGACGTGGCTGGGTGGCTGGGTGATCAAACAAGCATCATCCCAGTCGCTCCAACGGTCACACCTCCCTCATCTCTCCAAGCACTTTCCCTCATCGAGTCATCAGGGCGGTGCAGACTGCAGAGGTGGTTCTGAACACAATGATGTTGATGCTAGCACCTATGTGTCAGGGCATGATCGGTGTTGATGCTTCTCCATCAAAGCACATGATGTGTTCCTCGTCCGAGTACCATTGCGACTGCGCATAGCCGATGTTTCGCCTTGAGAACATGCAAAGCACGTTTCTGGGCACGTTCCTCCCCTGCGAAGATCAGACCAAGCGCGTGATTCGCGATTGTGGTGGTGCAGCGATGCAGCGAGTCACGATGATTGATTGGTCCCAGCAGGAGTCCTCCCCAAGCACTCAAAGCTGCTTGCCTTTCTCCCCACGTCCAATCACTGTCTCCCGCGCAAAGTTACCCGACACTCCGCAACCGACATTTGGTGGCGTTTTCTGCTTGAATTCGAAACAGCGTTAGTCCACATCTTGGCCCTCCTGCCATATCGGCCATATCGGCACATCGTCAAACCAGCTTTCTTGTTTTCACAAGAGTAAGCGACTTGCTTCGACCGTAGTTGCTGACCTATGGCTTTCGCATCCATAGATCCAGAGTGGCTTACACAATCAACACCTAGCGCCGGTGCGATAAACACACGCTACGGATATCGTGATTTTTGTATGATTGCAGGAGCCACGCAACACCAAATTACAACGAGTACGAGTACTACGCTGCTGTTGGCGCATCACAGTCCTTGACACCGGCGGTGTAGCCGAGGCCTTCCTCGATCACGACCATATTCCGGCAAACCATAAACAGCCTCATCGGTATTCTAGGGAACCACATAACTATCACTCACCAAAACCACAAGGCGCGCTCAACAGCGTGGGCGCAAGTATCATCAATTCACCAAGAGAAAGGAGCGTCTGTCACCTCCTGTGGCTCATCTCCTCTTTGTACTCCAGGCCACATAGTCACGTACCTAACACAGAGGTAATCCTTCTCGAGCATTCATTACTTGGCGCGTGGTTTCTGACGACTCGCCATCGCAATCTTGAATGATATAAATCATCACGTATTTGATCGTTGGAGTCACTAATCTTTTTCAGAGATAAAGTGGCCCATCGGCATCCACTCCGAATAAAGCTTTTGTCGCGAATTATCTGATTCGCCCGACTCGTTAGGTTGTTTTGAATCACCGGAGGGTCCTTTAAGCTTCAACGCCCCAAGCGTGGTCTGGGTGTTCCGCACGGACATCCGTAAAAGCACCAAGCACCTGCGTGTCGAGTCGCTGCGTCGTTCATCCCAAAAGCTTCTCACTTCGACTGTCAGACAAGATCATCCCAGCATCGCGGACGCAGAAGCATGGGTCGGGGCTCTGGAGGGTATAAGGAAGAGCCGGCGCCTGTAGCGGGCGATCCTGTAAGTTATCGTAAATTATTTCTTAAACCTTCGAACTGTGGACGTGGATGTCCCGATCTGTATTCGCAATCCCATTACACCGCGTTCTTGCCTTGTTGCTGCATCGCTGCGTTCGCATCCGGTTCGTGGCCACTCGCATTTCCCTGCGCACATGAACATCGGCCGTTTGTTGCCCAGTTTATAGTACATGGTATGCGCCATCTGCCGAGACACTACCGCACGTTTCCCTGCGAGCATCAGCCCCAGTCCCCCAGCATACCCCTGTACTGCGCTTCATGCTTTCACCGTCCGCTCCAGGTGTTTATACACAACCATGTATCCTTCCCTTGATAACCCTCGACCTTACTGTACTTGGCCCCAACTTCTCTGTTCCGTGGTACAGCCCCACTGCTTTCGATTCCTCTCCATGACTCTGTTCTCGACCGTGGTCGCATGGTTCAGAATCTTGAGAAGCTTGAATCTTGCACCCTAGTACCTTGTAGTATACCCTTTTCCTCGTCTTCCGGTGTCGAGCTGTTCTATGTTAGACTATTGAAATACTGTCTTTACACAAACCGTTGTTGACAAGCTGTTACTCCGACGTCTCGACTGTTGCTTTGCCACTTCTGTTGCTTTTCTGTATCGCATTCTTGCACTGAATCGATGGCACTCAGGATGTCTACTGACAAGAGAAAATGTGGGTCGATAGCATCATCCCCTTTCAGCGCAGCAGGGTCCGCCGCTACCACCTCATTTTCAACATTCGCGTTCGTCTCATCCAAATTCTCCCCATCAAGCGCCGAGCCAGCATTCAGGGGCATTCCCTTCTCCACACTCGTCGAATCACGGCCTACCACTTCAACATCAATCTCCATACGCGCAACCAGGCCCAAATCCAAACGGCCATCCACCTCCTGAAGTCGGTTATTATCCACACCCTGGCTCTTATGGTGCGGCAGCTCCAGGATCTTATTCTGCATCAGGTACGTCCAGGGTGTGAGAGCGCGCTAGTAAACCTGTCGCGTCGTTAAGGCGCCGTATATCTGACACGGATCGCAGCTGAAGGGCCTGATCTGATGGCTGCCGCACATATGCAGCGTCCATACCCATCTGTGTATCATACTCCTCAGTCAAATTCTCCCGCTTCGGTGACTTCTTCTCAAGGTCATGATCAACATGGTCGCCTATACGGCCAGCCACCGCCGCCAATGCCTCAAGGAATGTACGGTTATCAAGGATATTCGCCGATGCACAGTGTCCATCCGTCCGCCTATGCGCAGCATCCAGCGCAGCAGCAGCAGCAGCACCCCAATATGGCCTCTCAACATTTGCTAATGTCGCACCAAAGCCAGCCGCCATTGCAGCATCAGCCTCCAACACCGACATCCGCAATGACCAATAGCCCTAGACCCAAGATTGAGCGCCCAACTGATATAACGACTTTGCAACGACCTCCATCAGTACCTATAAGTTCTACTCACAACACGCCAACGGGACCTCCTACAAATGGAAACACGCCACATTCTGGCCCACCGGGCTCTGCAGGTCCTAACGCAGCGCCGGGCCCTATACCAGCGACTACGCCTCTAGTCGTCCGTCAGGATAACAATGGCGTACAGTGGATTGCTTTCGAATACTCACGGGACCGAGTCAAGATGGAGTACACGATTCGGTGTGACGTTGAATCTGTCAATCATAGTCAACTAACCACAGAGTTTAAGACAGACAATTGTGTCTACCCGCGCGCATGTTGTAACAAAGAGCAATACAGAGGGAATCGACTCGCCTATGAGACAGAATGCAACACTGTTGGTTGGGCCTTAGCAGAGCTCAATCCCTGTTTGAGGGGGAAAAGAGGTCTGATTCAGAGGGCGGTGGACAGTTGGAGGAATAGTAACCAGGACCCTCGGTTACGAAGTCGGCGAGTGAGAAGGATGGCCAAGATGACCAACCGAAAGCAAGCCTCAGCGCCTGCGGCGAATCACCTGGCTGGTCCAGGTGGTTCAGGAGCCTCTTCGGCAGGGAATTCCAGCGCAAATCCAATGGCGGCACCGGCGCCAAGACCTACTCCTGGTACTAGTGGTATAGCACATCATCAACATGCCACTGCGGACGGAAGCGCACCTGGGAACTCGGACGAAGTCAGCGGTATGTTTCACCAATTGTAACAGCTTCATACAACCCATTTCGCTTTGCGGATACGCTTTATCCGTTGTGGGTCGCAGGAACATGTGCAGAATGCAATACTCATGTATCCTTTTGGTCGATTCAAGGCTTCTCTTCTTGTACATAAGCCAGCACATAGGCTAACATTTCGTAAAATTTTCGTTACAGTCAATGGTGATTTTGACCCTCAGCGTCAACCCGCCTCCAGAGCGAGTCTCGTCGAGCCCTCAAACGATATCCGACAAAGTCAAATTTTCCGTGGCTACCCCAACTATCCAAACAATACCCCCGTAGGTGCAGCGATAGCTCCAGCTCTGCACGATGGCATGGGTGTCTTGGGTGGTCATGCCGGTCCCAACCATACAGCCGTGGCAGCATCCGTTCCGAAAGTTGAAGAAGAGCGCAACAGTGCCTTTGTCGATCACCTTCCTGAATCAAAACGTCGCAAATTCGTCCTCCTTGATGATCCTGAAGAGCATAAACGCGTTCGTGTCCATGTCATGCTGGAAAACGTCAACATCATTGAAGCCCCCGATGACTTCCGTCACCGGAATTGCGTCTACCCTCGCTCCTTCGCTCCTGTTGGAATGCAAATGGAGCCCAGGTCAGCACGAGGCAGCCGGTTCTATGCTGACGAGGATCCGGAAGGCGGAAGTATTGACGATGGTCAGGTGACAATAGGCAGGACATTAGTGCCAGTATCAATGATGGAGGGAGCGGACGGTGAGGTACCTGTACCTAGGATCGCGACAGCAAAGAAGGAGAAAGAGAAGCTTTTGAACGATCTAGGATATCGGATGGCCTGGGGTCAGACACCACGAACGAAGACTTTCGACAAAAGGACATTGTTTTTGCAGCGGGGCCGTACGTTGAGACTTCATTCTCAATGGAGAGCAGCACTAACAGTTTCTCAGTGGACGCCTACAGAAATAAGATGGCAGACATCATTAAGGAAGGCGGCAACGACGTTTTGACCGTAGCGCCGCATCTTGAAACGAGAGTGGGCAAACGGAGGTGGATAGGTCGACGAGGCAGAACCAAAACGGAATCATCACCAGTATGATAGTGAGTTCGTGAGAGGGTAGATCTGTCGATATACTTCTTCCAGCGCCTGCAACACAACGTAGCCCAGCTGCTGGCTTCATAGGGGAGGGCCACATTTCGGACTGCCTTTGTCCTGGGCTTTTTGGTTTTCGGCATACAAATGGCTATGTCGGCTCATAGACTCAGCAAGTTCAGAATGTTGCACTAATGAACACACATCACGTGGTTGGGTCATTCCCAGAAGCGATCAAAACCCACTGGCTTGAAGTGTACGACACGATTATGCTGCAGATCATACACGTAGCTCCTCGATCAGCTATGACCTGTAAACGCCCTGCTATAATTTATCTATTACTTAAGAACAAGTGTACGGCAGCAGGATGGCCGCCGGAACGCCACCTCGCAAAGTATCTACGCTGTTGATGCCACTCATTCACACGATTGCTTCAGAGGCCTCAGATGTGTATTACAATCCCCGAGTGCTTGGAGGATATCTGAAGCCTGGCATAGATATAGCACTTGTGGATCCGCTGTGATCATCTCGCTCATAGACAATCGATGCAAGATTCATGAAAGTATGCAATCTTGCGTCTAAGTTAGCCATGAGAGCCGGTACCTATAGAAGTCTGCTGCATGCCAGGCCAGAACATATTTCGGTGGAGTACAGCTATTATCTACATTGAGACAGTCTTCAACGCGGTCACAATTCCCCTCATACTTCACATCTCCACAGTCTCCGACTCTTTAAATTTGTAGAAGGGTGCCAATAGAATCTAGTCAGCTATGTCGAAGGCTGGGAACATCCAGCTCCACGGACAATATGTGGTATTGGTGATTTGATTGCGTACGGTTGGCGGATTGAGACTGTCACACATCAAGGGGTTGGATCCAAACTACGAGACACATCCCTGCTGTCTATGGCTCTTGACGAACACCAATTAAGAAGATATAGGAAGAGTGATAAGTGTATACATCTAACAACGCTTCGGAAACTGCTTCCGAAACTGCTTCGGAAACTGGGGTTGAAAAGCATGGCAAAACGGTTTGCTGATTTGCCGGTTACGGTTGCTCGTTCGACGTAAACCCTAAACATTGTCTAAGAATAGGCCATCTATACGGGCAGTCCCACTGTCCAACAAATCTGGTGCGGCAAAATCCACATAGCGAACAGTACCTTATGAGCAGTTAGCGAAGAACTCAAGGACACTCGCTCGTTCTATCCTCCCAATCTCGACAGTAGAGCTTGAAAGTCGTTGTCTAATCCTCTTGGAAAGGCAGGCAAATATCAATCCGCCTGATCAGCAGTTGCCTCCGCCTTGCTCGTCCTTTATCTGGCCTGCCTTCTCCTAGGGACGGCCTCTGGATAGTCTCGAACGTTGTACGAGTCGTTCACGTGCCGCATTGATACCCCACACAGCACCCTTCACAATGCCGAGGCCGCCTGAGCGCACTTTCTCGTTCGAGAATGACGATGAATCGTCACTTGACATGAATGCAATCGGGCAAGGCCGACCTAATCAGTATTACCAGCCACAAAACGCACCTTACCGAGACGTTTCTCCTGAACCTCAAAATATCCGCCATCCAAGAGAGTACGACGCTAACCCCCCTCCCACACCTCCAACCCATCGATCTCCGTTCCGAGAACATCCTGCACTTCCACCACCCACCGATTCCTCCAACTCGCAGGAGCCTGTGGCACCGCCGAACTACGCAAGCTACAGGCCACCTCGGTTGAGGACCCAAGGCGTTCGAAATCAAGAGCTGGGTCACTCGGCTTCCAATCGGACGGCATCCACTATTACACCAGGAGCTGACAACATGGGAGAGGCCGCTGTAGGAGGTGGCATCGCGGGTGTTGCTCTAGGTGTTGCGAATCATAATGAAAGGCAGAGTGGACTGGAGGCATTGAGAGGTGTACCACAGGAGCGAGTCTACAACACAACCGACACACCGTACATCCCTCCACCGCCGAACTCCAGAGGAGGACTAGAAGATCCATTTGCCTCTCCTGCGCCCTCGATGCGGACAACGGATCCCTTTGACGACCGCCATGGCAGAGGTTCTCTGACGCCTTCGCCCGGGCGGCTAACGCCCAACAACAGCAGGTCAGACCAGAGCATACCCTTGCAACGGTATCGTTCCGACGAAGGTGCTAGACAAGGTCTCAGCTCTTATTCAGACAATCCTTACAATCGTTTGTCCACGGCTTGGGATCCCCGTATTAATCGAGGAGAGATCGATCCTAATGAGATAGAAGATGATGGTGATGACGGCATGATGGAGCCCGTCTCGCGGAGAAAAAGTGTCCTAGGTATGAGAACCAATTCGAGCTCTGGTGCTGGAGGTGCTGCAGCTGGTGGTGCAGCCAGCGGAGGTATGATGGGCGCTCTGGGTGGCTTAGTCGGGAAAAGCAACAATCAGCCAAGAGACGCCAGTGGACAATACGGCCCAGTAGGAGCCCAAGGACTGGATGGGGGTCAAGCCGAGAAGAGCGAGTGGTTGAACAAGCAGACCACAGGCAGGAAGAAGATGGGCTGGATTGTTGGTTCAATCATAGCTCTGATAATCATTGGGGCCATCGTGGGTGGTGTCATCGGTGGTGTCAAAGCGGCGAAGTCCCGCGGCTCCACCTCCTCCAGTGGCTCATCAGCACAAACAGCCGCGCAGGACGATGGCCATGGGGACTTGAACAAGGACTCACCCGAAATCCAGGCGCTGATGAACAACAAAGACCTCCACAAAGTTTTCCCGGGCATGGACTATACTCCCTACAACGCCCAGTATCCCGCATGCCTCAGCAACATGCCCAGCCAAAACAACGTAACCCGTGACATGGCCGTCCTCTCCCAACTCACCAACGCCGTCCGCCTCTACGGCACCGACTGCAACCAAACCGAAATGGTCCTCCACGCCATCAGCGCCCTCGCTCTCACAGACATGAAAGTCTGGCTCGGCGTCTGGCTCGGCCAAAATCAAACCACCAACGACCGGGGTCTGGCCGCGATGAACGACCTCCTGAAGAAGTATGGCGCCGCCCCCTTCGCTGGTATCATTGTTGGCAACGAAGTGCTATACCGACCGGACATGACCGAAACCGAGCTCTCCAAAGTCCTTTCAGACGTGCGCACCAACCTCACGGATATGAAAATTGACCTCCCACTCGCGACCTCCGACCTCGGCGACAGCTGGACGGCGGGCTTGGCCGCCGAAGTGGATATCGTAATGTCGAACGTGCACCCCTTTTTTGCCGGTACGACAGCCGAGGCGGCAGCGGGCTGGACCTGGGATTTCTGGCAGAGAAAAGATGCTATCCTGACGAAGGGCACGAACAAGAAAAACATAATCGCTGAGACGGGATGGCCGAGTGCAGGGGGGAACGATTGCGGAGCCGTCAATTGCACAAGTGCGACGCAGGGCAGTATTGCAGGTATCGACGAGATGAACAGGTTCATGGGCGATTTCGTGTGTCAGAGCTTGACGAACGGGACGGAGTTCTTCTGGTATGTTCAATCCACCTTCTCCCCCTCCCTTGGATTTACCAGCAGTCAGCTATCAAAGGTCTGGGCAATAGGGTGCTGACGACGGGGGTTCGACAGGTTCGAAGCGTTCGACGAGCCGTGGAAGGTGCAGTTCAACACGGCGGACAAGAACTGGGAGGACAAATGGGGCTTGATGACCATCGACCGCAAACTCAAGCCGGGCGTCAAGATCCCGGATTGTGGCGGCAAGAGTGTGGTGAGGAGGTAAGGCTCGCGTGGGACTCTGTGAAGCTTTTGTTGCTGTTCGGCATCCGGCATTTGGTAAGGGGATGGCGTTTATGATGGGGTAGGGAAGTTGAAGAGAGGAGGGATGGGGGGAGGGAGGCTGGCTGGCTGGCTGGCTGCTTTTGATGCATGCATGTGGTATTGAACATGAGCTACGTTATGGTCAGATCAGGGGTGGTTGTTGTGAATGGCATTGCTGCGGGAGCGAAAAGGCATGGGCAGTAGCCGAGGGGGAAGGGGCAGCGCTGTGTATATGTAGCTAATGTATATTACTATCACGCATGGTAAAAGTATCTTAGAACATCCCATCCCCTCCTATCCCACACTTTACCATGGATATCAAAATCCAACCCAAGGAAAGTCTTCGTTGCATATACCGCCCAAGACAAATCCCCGTATCCCCCACCGTTCCAATAGCCGCGTCTACAAGCGCGAACAACATCGATGGTGCGGAATGATTTGGTAGCGGCTCGTGAAGGACATCGCTTTCGCGTAGTCCCTTCTTTGGGAGCTTTGGCTACGGTTTCTTGTTGATGGGTAGGGTAGGGGAGATGGGTAGGCGGAAAGAGACGCTGGAATATTGGAGCCGATCCGAGGTTTGTGGGGATGGTTGGTTGGATGGGTCTAGGGGCTGGGGATCGGGAAGGAGGAGGAGGAGGAGGAGGAGGGTGGTGAGGGGAAGGGGAAGAGGATAGAGGAGGGGGTGTGGAAGAGAAAGCAGGGAGGCAAGGAGAAAGTAGACACAGGTGGTGTGAAAGGAAGGATTTTTGGTCCCGAGGTACCTGACCGTTTGGGACCTTTTTCTGCAGAGTTGTCACCTGGAGTAGTGGGTGGATAGCCGGGGAAAGTTTAGCGTATTGAGATCGATGTAGAATGCGTGGTTTGCTGTTCAGTCTTGTGGCGTAGACCGGAACTGAGAGAGATAGCAAGCCAGTGTATACCGCGCGGGGTGGGTCCAGCAACCCGTGTGGGCGGGGGGCCTCAACTGGAACAGATGGTGGGGATGAGGGATCAGCGGACTCTCCTTCGCTATTGATAATCATGGATGTTGGTACAGAGGAAAAACATGACGATGCTGTTCAAGGGGCACCCGTGCTTTTCTGTTGTGGGTTTCTGTATTGGGGCTAGACGTATCATTTTTTTGTACTTTGGATGATTGATGGTTGAGGGTGGAGAATGTACAGTCGGCTCTTTCGGATGTTTTTCGTGGAATTTGAGGTGGGTTGCTTGATTAAGCTCTTTTGGCGTTGCCAGGTTTGGGTGGATGATCGTTTCTGTCTTTTTCTCGGACAAGGGATTCCTGGCTATGAGCACCACAAACAACAGGGAAGAAAGTAAGATTGTTCTCTATTATCCAAAATTGGAGTCCCAAGCCACAAGAAGAGTAATATACAAGTATCTTGTACAGTCTGTCCATGGAAGTCATGGAGTCTTGAAATGACGACAGCCGGCTGCAATGCATGTCCGGCGTAGAAGGAGAGTGTAAAGATACCGGAGAATAGGATATACTGGATTGCCGGACACGGATTTATATTCTGGTTTCTTGCGTGACACGGAAACACTGTACAGAACGTGGCGAAGACCGGGGGTCGATTGAGAGAAGCTAGGATTGTCAACAGAGGCGCAGTTCCATTGCTCTCCTTCGTGAGACTCTGCGTGCTCGTCAACTAGGAGTGCTCCTCCGCATGGCCGGACGTGGACCGTAGCGAATCCTGAGTGGCATCATACGAGCAAATGACAGTTTACGAGATTGTCCTTGATACCTGATGTAGCTCACCAAAGACACCTTTCGACCTCCAAAACCCTAGGACCATTCCAGATCGAGGTTTGCTCCTTTCGAGCGTGGAATTTTGGACTGCCCTAACCCTCGTATCCTACCTTTTCTCCTAAGCTAACCCTTGGCCCCTTTCTCTCAACCCTGATCACTCCTTTCGGTCGATAGCAACCTGGGGATCTGTGGGAGGTCAAGATGGGCGAGACGTTGAGCCCGTGGGACTGAATGTTGAAGAGGAAGAAAGGGGGAAATCACTCGGAGTGTGGAAAGGGCATGCGCTGGTGTTGCATTCATCTTAATTCTCTTGTAGCAGCTTCTGGCGGTGGATTGGGTTCTGAGTTGAAAGTCTTCGATTAGTCTAGGTGGAGCCGATCCACATGGTAAGAATGAAGCGTGGAGGGTTGATGGTGGAGGTTTCGAATTAGATACTAGGGATCTTGGAATCCATGGTAGCTGCCGGAACGAAGGGTGAGGAAGATCAGAGATAGAGACGGAACGGAGCCAGTATACCGCGTGCTGAGCTTTGAGAAGGACTGGTTGAGAGTCAGAGAAGCTGATTGTGTAGTTAGGAAAAGGGAGCTTTTGACAGAAGCAGCAAAGGAACTTATTGACAAGTCCATTCTAGTAGATACACCTGGTTAGTTTATTTCCACAATCACCCGAGTGGCTTTTGCAGATAACTAGATTCCTCAGTCTGCAGCTACTCAGTGTGAGGCGCTGCTTTGTCGAAGGCATACGTGGTTCGGTGGCGAGGAAACGAGGAAAGTGTCTCTGACCGCTCCAGGCTCTGCTGTTATCGAGACTCGCTTAACTTGCTCTCAAGCTCCAATCCCTCAAGCTTTTCCTGGATCTCACCGTCAGTAGCTTCATCTTCTTCCCTATCCCTCCTCCAATAGATACTAGTGCTCATGTACCACAGCGCTCTATCGAACACTGGCATGTCAACAGTCTCCGACCTTTCTACGAATTCCTGCAGCGTCTCTTCGATCCTCAGCTCCTTCGAGTCATGTGTCTCGTGAGATGATTCAAGATACTCCCTGACGGAGTTCCCAATACAAAGACTTGGCGTCGCCTTTCGCAAAGCCTGGATGTAATTTGGCCACTCTAAATGTGGCGCGAACAAGAAGGTCCCAGAAGTGAGTTCTTGAAAAGCCTCTGGTGTGGGTAGGATGGAGTATCCCAAGCTCTGAAGGAATTCTTCGTCTAGGCGGTTGAACATGGGGTCTTGCATATGAACAGTTGCGATAGAGAACTTCGTTGCTGGATTTATCGTCAGTCCTCCATTTCATAGATCCCCATGACAGGTTTAGGACGAGAACGGACACAATATTTCTAGTATAGATACCAGTGCAGCAAGCTCCCATAGGCTGGCTTCCACCGTCGCACCACCCGTAAAACTACCTAACCCCAAACAAACACACCGCTCCAACTTCACCACCCGCAAAGTAAGTACAGAGTATTCAAGCACCTTTGTCACCTCCTTGAAGCAATCGGATTCTATCCAAGTCTTGAGATAGCGCTGGAAAGTATCGCTGAGCTTTTGGATGGTTAAGCCGGCCGGTAAGGCAGATGGCCTCAGAGGGCCAGCGCCGACGGGAGCACTGGAGATGAGAGGTTGGTGAAGTTGCTGTAGCCTGCTGCCTCTTGTGATGGTGGTCCAGCCGGAGGTATCGCTGATTTGGATCCGTTTTTGAGGGCCTTTGGGGGGTATACAGCGAGAGGTATGTGGCATTGCGGAGGTTTCAGGAGAAGAAGATATCGACGATCTTCATATGTAGAGCTCCAGGTACCTGGGAGAGGAACAGAGAAATAGAGAAAGAAAATTCAGATTTTTTGGTAGGCTGCTAGTCATACGCGATAGCCTATAACAAATATGACTGGCGTAGGTTGTGCGCTAGGAGACCGCAGACTTCTCACCTTTGCTGCAAATATTGTGCCAATATGAATGGTTATGTGGAAGAGCACGAGCAATGATTGTTTTGATGCGAGTGGATGTTCCTGGATCCTGGCCTGTCCGCCCCAGATCTCTAAGATCCATCACCGACAGCCATTCGGGGGGACGCTACTTTTAAGTCAGGCTGAGGATAGCCATGTGAGGTGAAAAGTGTATGAACATCGATAGCTGACTGTAGTGATATAAGGTACCGTATCAATCGTACGCACTTGATGCTTCAACTCAGAGCTCGAGTGGAGTTTTCGAGCGCCAAGGAACGCCAGGAAAGTGGATGCTCTGATCTTCATAAGGCCGCATATAATTCACGAGAAGTAATCCGATCTCGCATGTAGTGGTTCCCTAGGCCTCAAATTTCCTGGTCTAAGCTATACACACGGCTCAAGTGAATGATATGTGGAGTTTGAGCACCGCTAACACCACAAGATGGATTGGTATGATCAATCCGCTACTATGATCTTCGATGTCGAATCGCCAAGATAGCAATATACGATGAGATTACATAGTAAGTCATACAAGCCGCTGCGCTGAAGTAGGTGGACAGTGTCCTCCTTTATACCTTCGGCAGACATGCATTCAGCCTCCCAACGAAGCAATGCCTCCATTTTCCCTGGACGCCGTCCCAATGCAAACCGAGCCGATGCAGTCGTTGATGGTATACGCACAGAAGGAATTTTACAGCAGAAGAGCCCAGAGTAGTGTAATTACTAAAGGTATCGAAGCGAGCCAGGATGCTGATCTCCTTAGAGTAACGGCGGCTGACTTCAAGCTGTTGGTGCTGAATACAAGCTGGAAGCTTATATTCGTCGAGTTCGAGCAGTTCGTTTCGTTGACCTCGGGCACAACACTGGGATCGGCAAAGGTGATGTCGACGCACTGCGTGAAGCAATTTAGCGATCGCGAGCATTCAACAAGCGTCAGATATCACAAACGTTGTACAAGGCCGCACCATGTTGCGCTATCTCGATCACTTGAATGGTAGCGTTGTGACCAATGACCGCCGTGTAGTTGACGGGTAAAGGCACTTGCGGTAGGCATATGCTACCAGGGTACATGTCGTTCGATGGCCCCACTATCTCGAAGACGGGCTGCATGATCATATTGAAATTGGCCGGAGCAGTGTCGTGGCCAAGGTTGATGTACATGAACGCGCTTGAATGCCCAGGGAACCATCCTGGCTGAAGTCCTACGGCGCCGCCCGTCACAGGCCATAGAGTGCGGTTGGTTGATGTCCGCATTCCTCCGCCTTGGAGACGTCAGCACATGCAATCAACTTCGACGGACGGGGCGCTCTCGTACATGGATACATCCACTGCATGCCGTAAGGAAATTGGCCATATGGATTGGAGTCGTTAGTTCCCAGCGTCGTCTCGCCCAGGCCGTTTGTATCTTCGACACTACCAAACGTGTGCAGATTGTTCCCTCTTTGCCCAGGATATGTGATGACGGTGTGGGAGGAGACGAGGGCGATCAGACACGTTGCGGCGGTCAGGAGAGAGGTGGGTAGGCGCAACATGGCCGTGAGGTTGGCAGTGCAAGAATAGCAGCAACAGTTTGAAGTCGTCAAATGTTGGGCGACCGCAAGTCTCGAAATGGCCGATGAAACTGGGCGACAACGAAGTATGGCAGAAGCGCAAGAATAGATCTCAAAACTGGGCATTCAGGGCCTTTTGTCGGAGGCTTTCAGAACATGAACGGGGGTGAAGCGCGCCAGTGCATGCAGGTAGAAAGCAGGCAAAAGCTGCATCTGCTACCCCGTACAGGTGAGAGCGCCATATGGTGTGACCGGGGTGGGAGGCAGAGAACGACAAGCTCGAGCGGTTGTGGACTCGTGCTTGCTGACTTTTGCACCGGGGCCTGCGAGCATCTGCAGCATGCAGCCAGTCATGGTGGAGAAGAAGATGTGATCAGGATGCAAAGAAGCCTGGAACTCGCCATGTCGACGATGATTCGCTGCAGACGAACCGAGCCGGGCGGCTACGATCCATCCTTGTTTGGCTTCTTCTCGGATCTCGAATCCAGGGATCTTCTCTCCATAGCAAAGCCGCTCTCAGTCTCTGCTCTTTCGAAACACATGAAACGTGTTACCCTGATGACCAATATCTCCTACAAAGAGGCGCATCACGGCGTTGTGCGATGGGCTTGTCTGTCTGACTTCTTAGTAAAGGGAGAAGGTCCACATCCATGACGGCCCACCGAGTTCACGACTTCAAGATATCACACTCTGATGATTAGGTCACTTAGACACTAAATACGATAGCTTTTAGCTAAGCAATATACTCGCGACGTGGCATCGTTACCTATGTCCTTTGGTATACGCTACCAGCACTTTCCCAAGTGGACGGGGTCTGCCATTGCATCGTAACTGATTGTATGGTTCGACCCGAAAACGTGTACTATTGCATGATAACAACATCCATTCAATGAACATGGGACCGGGTTGATATTTGTCTCCGAGAGTACAAAGGGTCATCAGAATTGAGTCGTGGAAGGTTCTGAGATCCACCTCGTCCTACCATGTCACGTAGCTACCTTCATCATGGACAAACACAATCAATATGCACCTCGATTTCCAAACTGACTCTTACCGCACAATGGGCTCCATATTACGATACCTCGTGACATCCATTCCCGCTGCCTACCATCTCATCAAGATTCCCTCGAACTTCCCTCGTCATCTCTCCTCTCCGCCCTTTTCCCTCTGATCTCCTGCGTCTTCAACGCATATAATTCGATCTCCTTCTTGGTCAAGACCCTCAGCACGATCACGTAGTCCGTCCTCTCCTCGTACCTCTCATTGCCAGCATCCAGCGCCTCTGGGTTAACCAGCTTGCGGTCGATCTTTGTCCAGCGTGCATTGGGCGGGACGCCTTTCTTGCCTGCATCCTTAAGCGGCGCAACTCCCTCACGGACGGGCGCAGGGTCTTCCGGGAACTTCACACGTGGTTGCCGTAGGATAGATTTCGGAGGCTCTTTAGGCTCAACAGGCTCGTTGGTAGGGGTCACGACGCGGACTTGCCGAGGCCGGTCATCCAAGTCAGAATCGCTGCTGGAAGACTCGGAGTAAGAGTCCTTGTCCTGAGTATGTGAGTAGTGATGACGGTGGCGAGAGTGGCTTGACGACCGTCCTGGGGGAACAGCTTGGTCATGAGACCCTTTGTCGTTGGTGGCAGAACCCGAAGAGACTTGCCGGCTGTGGGGTGGTCTATCTTGGGGTTGCCTCTCGTACGACGCGGACTCGCGCAGACTAATCTGGTTCTCTTTTGATGGTGCCAAATCTCGGACAATCTCTGGATCTCGTGCAGTTACTGCTTCTCTAACTTCCGAATCGTCCGGCTCGCGCCGCTTGGGGTCATTTGCTTCACGAAGCACTCTTTCCTCGCGTTCTTCTCTTGCTCGTCTTTCTTCACGCTCTCGGCGACGTCGTCGACGGTGCTCACGGCGTTCTTCGTCGCTCGCTTCAGCACTAGCAGTCACGCTAGTGCTTTCCGAGGGTTCCGATGGCACTACTAAACGCTCGCGGTCATTCCTCTGTACTCGATGTTGCCGAACACGTTCAGCAGCGGCAAGACCAGAAGCGGCGACTCCTCCGGCACCAAGCATCGCCGCCTCTACTCGATGGCTATCGTCTCCACGCTCCCGCTTCTCTTGGTGTCGCTCTTCCCTCTTACTAGCTCGATCGTCGACAGGATCAAGTTCTCTGCGCCGCTCTTCTTTCCTAGTCTCTCGATCGTACAGTGGGTCTATATCTTGGTGGCGGTCCTCCTTTCTATGGTCTCGGCCGTCAAGCGGCTCAACATCTCGATGGTGCAGCTCCCGTCTACGATCCCGATCGTCAGGGTGTCTTCTATCGCGGTCGTCAACTGGATCGCGATTCTTGTGCATCCTTTCAGATCTCTTGGAGTGATCTTCTCCTGCTTTATCATACCGGTCATCGTACGGATCCCGAGACTTCTGCTCAAGCCGTTCTGTTCTATCCTCCATGACTGGTCTAGGCTCAACGATCATTTTGGGTTCAACGACCACTTTCGGTTCGACGACAGGCTTAGGAAGTCTGGGTTGGCGAACCTCATAATCCTTGTCTAAAGGATACGGTGCATATCGGTCATCCGGAAGCTGATGTAAAGCAACCTGTGCGCGAGAATGTTTTTGACTAGCCCGATCAAAGTCGTCGCGAGCATACTCCCGTGGGACGTATCCCTCTCTGGGCGCCCGATCATGTCTTACGCTGCTAGCCCGGCCGAGACCATCAAAGGGTCTCATTGACACGGGGGGCCCAGCCTCCCTGCTAGACACTGGTACCCTTTTCAAATCATCAATACCGGTAATACTTGCGGGCCTCTCACGACCTGTGGCGTTGTAACTGTCTCTTCTTGGCCTTAGCTTAGGCGTAGGATCCCTGTACATGTGCTCTCGGCGATCATTGTAGTCGTAGCCGTATGCGTGATCGTCTTTACTTTGGGTTTGTCGGACGAGAGGCTGATCCAGATAGTATCCACTGCGTCCTCCCCCAATCCCTGAGCTTCTGTAACCCCCACGCTCTATCCTGTCTCTAACCTCTCGGTCGCCTGCCGTGAGTCGATCTGCGTCCTTGGTAGAACCAATGGTATAGCCCCGGCGGTGTTCTCGCCTAGATTGAGAAGATGCTGGCTGAAGATAGTAACCTTCGTCCCCACGCGTTCGACTTGGCTTCGACGGTGGACTTCCTGGTCTATCTATAGCGCTGGTTACGATGGGCCTGTTCCGGGTAGGAGATGTTGGGCCTATCATGCTCAAGGGCCTGCGGGTGGTAGCAGCGCCTCGAGTGTCCAGTGCCAACCTTCGAGGTTGAACGGCGTATTCGTCCCTCGAAGACTTCCGGGGAGGGCTCTCTGGTCGATACATAGGAATTACCCTAGGCGCGGTAACACGCTCGGCGCTGATGCGAGGGCCAGCTGCCACGTTGCCACTAGATCGTGTAGGACCATAGTAGGGATCGTAAGAAGAAGGGTAGACGAGTGTGCCAGTGGATGAGCGGGTTGGTTGTGCTGATATGCGCCGACTGCCTGGAGACAGGGGCCTTGCATATCGCGAATCCATTGCCGTTCGTGCTGTGCTGCCAATCTTGATCGAGAACGATGTAATCTGAACTTAGAAGGCCGAAGGGTGGTTAGCAATGTGGGACAGTGGCAGCGATGATGGGGGCTGACTAGGCAACGTCAGCAATGGTGCCCGTCAAAAGCGCGCTCTTGGCATGAATATGAGGCTGTTATCGACAAGCTGTCAAAGCTACTTGGTCGCTTCTGGCTCCTTGAGACAGTTGAGCTGAATCATCTTGAAGCATGAAATGAGTCGACTCAGGTGCGTGGAGGTCGGAGGGCAGCAGAGAAAATATCCCGCTAAAAGGAGGGTTGCAGCAGTGCCAGCCCACCAGGGGACTTATCAACGCTAAGATTCTGTACGAGTACAATGCACACAAGCCATCTAATCGTTCAGGTGTTGCCCTCGAAAGTAGAAGGAGTAGCAAAGTGCGAAAATGGCTCTTGTGTGCAGATTTACTGAAGGGATATGGTGGAGAGGCCACTTTGGTGAACATAACGTGGGGGAAGGATTCGTTTCACGCCGGCAAGCACTGCGGTAGGCCAATGGACGAACCTCGGGTTGGATTTGAGGATACCGTAGTCTCCATCAATTGCAACCACTATACTGTAAGAAGGTTCTCGATCAGATGACTCTATGCCCGCCGAGTACCCGCTTTCCGCCACTGGCGCTTGGTCCTTGAGAGTAGGCCCCGTTGATCATGGAAACCCTTGGATACATCAAGAAGTCTTCTTTGCTGACAGGAGGCTTGAGGCTTGAACAACAATGCAGACAGCCTGTTAGCGGACTCTCGGTATTCTTCACCATCGCCATTCTGGTTGGACACCTTACTCTGTCTCTGAGGAATAGAGTATCCGATCCTGATCATTCCAAGGTTCGATGGCATATTGCAAGCCATTCCTCTAGTGACCAGTTCCCATATCATCTTAATCACAGGGAGCCCTGCTTTCCAGCTTTCCAGACATCGTTCTCCATACTCAATACGCACATACATCTAAAGACCGAAAGGAACCCCAATAGAATCGTAGGTCACAGTCATTATTTTAATCATGATATCTGATCCTATTTCTAGTGAAGAGCTTCAGAGAAAGATAGCCGCATCCCACTCGCGGATGAGAACAGGCGCAATCTTCGTTGGTAGCATTCAATGAAGGTCCTCTCTCGTATTCCTTATCCACTGAGATCCCTTTTTCACGTGTCGTGACTAAAGAAACCCGGTCCGCTTTGACTATTTACCTCTCTAGCGATGGGTTATCACCGGCCGACCGGTCTATTGTCTATGAGAGTATCAAGGAATGCTTGAGGTATATTGCATCATGGAAAGTGCACCCTGCTGGGGCATGTGAATGGGCAAAGGAGAAATATCTAGAGTAGACGAGAACTCAAGTACTGAACCTTGTGGTCTACCGTGTTGAATCGGACTTGCAGAATGATTCTCCAACTGTGGTATCTCTACGAAATGTTCTCAAGGTGAGCTTACCCTAGACAAGCTGTCGTACAAGACACAAGACAACTGCAGGAGGTTAACACATGCTGAGGTAATGGTTGAAGCATCCTGCGTCCGGCTGGTTTTTTAGGAACCCAAACCTCGCTCAACAGTGACTATAGTAATTCTTGATACATATAAGACATTAAAGTATAGATGGTTCACCGACTACATGGCTCTACGTTGGGCGCCGTGACGCCGTGGGATCTTGGTGATACGGAAAGACCGGCCTGAGGGGGGTCGGGCAACGGCATCCGGGTATCCGCACATCTGATGTGGTTCGGCAAGGTTTGGCACTCTCTGCTGAATGTATGCAAGTGCAAAGAAAAGGAAAGCCAATTGCAAGCCAGGATGACGAGTCCCTGGCTGCGCTGGCACAAAACGCATAGCCAAAGCAAGCACGGTTCCGGCTCAATGATGTCTTCTCGCAGGCACAGTACCCTGAGATTTGATGAGCCATGGCAGCGATAGTAGATATGAGTGTGCCAGGTGAACGTTGTAAGAATGACCGCAGTGGTTTGGAAGGAGGAGTCAGGCTGGCCCTCGAGCGTCTTGCTTGGCGAATGGAAGTATTCGTTGCTCAGCAACGCTAGCAGCTTCAGAACAACAACGCTAAGCTTTGCTTTTGTTTCCCCTTTTGTGCAGCACCAATCCCAACCTCACCAGCCATAATCTTTGCCTACCACCCCCGCAGCTCTGCCCATTCCATCTATCTATCAAATCATTCAGGCCATCACTTACCCATACATTGAATCCGGTACTCGGGAGGCACAAGCGTGTTGCTAGCAACCCGTCAATCTCAGAGTCTCTTCTTGTCTTCCTTTCGATTGCCTCGAGGGTTCGAAGGGCATTCGAGACCGGACTCCTCGACTCCAGGCAATCTGGATTTTGACGCCAGAGTCCCGGTCCCCTTCAGCATCTTCCCATCTTCGTACCGGAACGAAGACACCACAGAGACTACTCGTGTTCGAGTAGAAGGAGAAGCCAACCTCCCCCAACCATCTTCGCGCGTTGGACGGGAAGGTGACGAATCTCGATACTCTTCCTTCTCTGCATCTCTGCCTCACCGTAGAGATCGTACTCCTGTCGGCGAGGAAGAGGTCAAAGTCTACGAGGAAGATCGTACCCGCCGTCCACGTCGCGAAGAAGACGTGACAGTTTACGAGGAAGACCATTACCGAAAAGACCACTTCCCAGAGGTCGAGCTTTCTAGAGAACGGTACGTATCTTTCTTCCTTCCGTTGTACACCAAAATTGTACAGCACCCCAGTGATCCTTGCGCCCATCATCCGCTTTTCCCGAAATCTCCTATCTTCCTTGAACACCGCCTACTAACGTTACGCCCCCTGCTTAGCTATCGCGAACCCGGCTACCAACGCTTCACTGAGACCAAAGTCGACATCGAAGCTCCTCGCCGCGAAGAAGAGATCGACATCACCGAACGAGACTACCGCCGACGCGTCCAGCCAACCTACGACGTCGAATACGAGCGTCGAAGCACCCATCCTCACGAAGAAAGAGAAATAAAAGTCGAAGCCGAAACCACCGTCGACCCACCCTCCAAAATGGGCTACTACGATGACGAAGGCCGCCACCACTCCTTCCGCCATGGCCTGGAGAGAGCCGCCGACCGTGTCTTCCACCCCTTCCACCCCCATGGCCATCGCACCGAGCGTGAGGAGGTAATCATCGACGAAGAAGACCGCGGGCCAAGCCGCATCCGTGAAGGTGTGCGCGAGAGCGTTCGCTACGTTGAACGCCATGGAGGGCCTCACACCATTACTATCCCCTGCCACCACATCCGCGTCGGCGACCTCTTGGTCCTACAAGGTCGTCCATGCCAGGTCATCCGCATCACGACTTCCGCTCAGACGGGCCAGCACCGCTATCTGGGTGTCGATCTCTTCACCAAGCAGCTCCACGAAGAGTCCAGCTTTGTCTCGAACCCCTCCCCCTCGGTCATTGTCCAGAACATGCTCGGTCCCGTTTTCAAGCAGTACCGTGTCCTCGATATCCGCGACGATGGCCGCGTGGTTGCTATGACCGAGACTGGTGATGTCAAGCAGGGTCTCCCAGTCATTGATCAGGGCGGGCTATGGTCAAGACTCAACGAGTCCTTCGCCAATGGCCGTGGCAGTGTTCGCGTGTTGGTCATTAATGATGGAGGCCGCGAACTTGCTGTGGACTACAAGGTCATACACGGCTCTAGGCTGTAAAAAAGGTTACAAAAGGTACTGCCGGTCCCTCACCTAGATATAAGGCCTTGCTAATTTTCATAGCCTATACTGAATGTCTCTCATAGAAATTGACAAAACAGGTTCGCCGTCTAACCAAAGCAAGCCAGGCGAGTCATATAGTATGCATGTGCGTCCGTTGTCGTACCTCCAACAAGCGTCTATTTCCAACCTCTCTTCCATTCACAAATTGAAAAAAGCCACAGACAGGGAGGCGTGCCGGTGGTCAAGCAATTCCAGGGCATGTTGGGGCAAATTCCCACATAGATTGCGTAGGTAATTAAGCAATCAAATACGAGATGCTTGCAAAACAGTCCCACTGTACTCTTTTTCTTGTCGTTCTCTCATAGCCTGTTCGAGAGCACCGGCCACCGATCGTACCATAGTCATGATCAACACTCGAACTCTCCGATCATGATACTCGTTACAGTTTCCGCGCGTCGGAGAGCCAGTGTCAATCGATCGATAAAACTTAGACTTCTCTACATTCCTCCAAAAGACACAAAGATAACTATTCGGACTCTCTCTTCACTTATATTATCGATTCGTTGCAGTCATACTCCTCCTTTCTCCCATCCCTCCCATCCCTTCCTCTCTCTCTCTCTCTCTCTCTCTTCTCCCTTCTTCCATCTCTCCTTTCTTCTTCTCTTTCTCTCTTCTCCTCTTGCCCCTCCCATCCCTCCCATCCCTCCCATCCCTCCCATCCCTCCTCCCCCTCCTTCCCTCCTTCCCTCTCCCCCTCTTCTCCCTCTCCTCCTCTTTCCCTCTCTCCCCCAACCTTCCTCTCCCCCTCTCCCCCACCCAAACCCCATCACCAACCCCCAACACAGTATCTCCCCATCTACGAAGGAAGCTTTCACAGAGCGTTCATAAATCCTGGAAGTCAGCTGCGGCGATAGAAAAAAAGGTAGACAGGCAAAAAAGGAGGTACAAGAGCCTGCTTTGTTACTTATGAAATGTGGGTCGAGAGAATGGTGCATGGAGGGAGGAAGGGAGTGGGTCCTGGTTTAATTTTAGGGGGGGGAGGTGTAGGGGATGAATGGAGGAGGTAGGAAGGGGGGTGGCTGCTTGGGGGTTTTTCTCGAGGACGCAGTGGAGAACCGAAGAGGAAGAGATGGGTCATTGGCAGGGCATATTGTCGTGAAGACGTGAAGGCGGGAAAGCTATAGGATAGATAGCAAGGGTCAAGTATACAAGATGTAACGGGGAAGGCGCTGGGCTAGCGTTTTGAAGTTTGGTAGGGGAGGAATCTGTGGACTTGTAAACATAAAGTATATTGAGGGCCCAGGAGAACAATCGGTGCAGGACCGAGAATGCAGATGCTTCGCTATCACTAACACCGAATCTATGCTACAGAAGAAAATTAGGGCTTACAGCTCGTAAGCCATTACAAGTAATAAAGCGCGAGCAATCCAGCAATAGCTGAGTCCGCCCCTTCACGCTCGCTGGTATCAAATGCTCGAAAACCACCAACGCACAGGCAAGCAGAAGCCGAAAGAACAGCACCCACGCCGTTTTAGCACACCCGAAGAAGCCATCTACCCCGTTGGATGCAGACTACACCTCTCTCTCATTATCTCTTTCCGGATCGTCTATAAGAGCATCCCCACGGCCCCAACCACCGCAGCCGCAAACCCAGCTTCCGGCACGTACCTCCCCGCCGCGCCCTTCGAGTTCGTAGCCGCGGGGCTCGCCCCCGTCGACGTGGCAGATACAGTGCTAGACGCTGCGGCCGAGCTGGTGGGAGCAGCGCCGGCGCCGGCTTTGACGGTTGAGGAGTCGAGGTTGCCGCAGTTGTTGCTGCATTGGGAGGAGCCGGGATACTGTTTGTTGCACAGGGCGAAGGTGTACTGGCACTCGAGGAAGGGGAGGGTCTGCTTGTACTGGGGGAGGTTGGAGGGTGTTTGACCGTTTTGGCAGACGCAGGCGAAGTTGAGGCTCATCTGTGGAGCGTGTTAGCTTGGGTGGGGAGATTGTGGAGGATAGCATTGTGAGCCGAATGGTCAATGAGATTGGATGGGGGTTATGGAGTGGGTGTTGGTAGGAGGGAACCTACAGGGTCGCAGTTGTTGGTCTTGGTATATTTTGAGGTTCCGCAGAGCTGGCCACAAGTGTTCTTCTCGGTGATGCACCATTGATCTAGCGAATGGAGGTTAGTGATGTGGAGATGGTCGAGGTATGGAGCAGGCACTCACTCCTCAGGGTTGGGTCAACTTGTGAGGCATCGAAGGTGCTGGTGCTGTTTTGCGCGGCGGCAAAGCCGAGCACGAGGAGGGTAAACAGTACAGTAGGAGTGTACATGATGCCTGGATTGCGGTTCGAAGAGCCTTGAGACGGGGGAAGATCGGCGGATAGAAGACAAATCCTTGAAAGTGCAATGCTCAAGAGGAGAAACGCAAATGTAAGTGGTGTTAACGAAGTGAAGTGGATGAGGAAGTAGAAGAGAGATGGCCAAGGAAAGTTGGGCCGCTTGAACGGTCGCAGCAACACTTTTAGATTGCGCGCTAGAACCAAAAGGGCCAGAAGTACGTCGTGAAGAAAGCATGTCTGGGCAGTGGTCACGAAAGGATGCCTGTGGGCTTCGATAATTACCTTATCATCCACCTTTGGAAAGCTGGGATTAGGGACAGATTGAGATATTTTGAAGTTCATCTGTTTGCTATTTCGACCCACGGTACTGGCAATCAAACCTAACGTCGGATTGGACTCTCGGCACTTGTATTCGTATCCAGATACAACTACTACTTCCATACTCTGCCATTCTATTCTGTCCGTCTGCCTCCGTGGGTACTCCGCGTAGAGTCTCGGCCAGCTGACTGCTACACGCACAGAAGTGGAACATTCTCGTAGTCCCCTCCGACCACCCCCCCGAATCTCTCGCATCTCTCAAGCGTGCTTCAGATGTTCGACACCCAGGAGACATTGCGTCTATGCATGTATCCCCGCCTAAATGTGTGTCCCTCTGATGCAATAGACCCATGCGTCGGCAATCGAGATTTTCTACCGCGCAAAAGCCTCTTAGAGCTCCTCGTCTTCATTTGGCTCTTTCTTGACCGTTGTATCTTGCTCAATTCGTCCCATGATATCTGCTGATAGACCCAGCCCCAGCCTCTGCCTTGTCGCTTCGTCCTCGACCCCTGACACACTGGCTCTGGCCCGCTTCATTGGGCTGCCAATGTTGCCGTCGTCAGATGGGTGTTGCATATACGAAGTGCTTGGAAGCAGTGAAGGTGGTCCGGAATCAAGCACTGATGTGCTCGGTGGCGTCGAGCCTGCTGTGGGCGTGTTGGATGCTGGCGATTTGCGGGTAGCGGCCAAGCCTGCATTCAAAGGTTCCGCAGAATGCTGCCGTTTTAACTGCGATTCCAGTCAGAATACCATGATGTTGTCTGAATAGTAGCATTGCTCAGAGTACGCACCTTGATCTTTTGCACGCCCTCCGAGATCTCGCCTTGCCGTCTGATGTCCTCCGGAGAAAGTGCAGCTTTTGAGACATCTTGCAGGTCAACTTCTTCTTCCTTGACGGCTGTAGAGTCGTCAGGTACTTCGTCTTCATCACTATCCATATCCTCAGGGTCCTTCTTGATAGCTCCATTTTTGCCGCCAGAGCTGGATCGAGACTGACTGTCGCGGAACCTCGAGAATCCTAGAGCTCCCCCGGGGCTCAAAGGCTTGAGATTGGCGAAGTCCGTAGGTATTGATTTTCGCTTGGCAGTCGCTGCAGGTTTTTCGTTCGCTTTCGATGACGGAATAATACCCTGTTCGACATTAAGTACACCGGTATTACGAGCATTAGGAGTCAGAAATACCATTTTCTGAAGTTGCTTTTGGCCGCGATAGAGGAACATAAAGACGGCGAAGGGCTTGTCAGGCGGATCGATCCCTGTCACTGTTTGCGTACTAATGGACTTGGGATCCAGAGTCTTCGGCTGAGCAAAGCTTGTTGTATGGTCGACCTCCTCCGTACTCTCGCCGTTGCCATTTGCTGCACTGTTGTGCTTCTCAGGATCATCGTCGTCGTCATGTGCATCAAATTGTGGTGAGTATTCTCCTCTTTTGATTTCTCCCGACGCCAGTACGCGGAAAAGTGCTACCTTGATTTGCCCAGCTGCTTCTGGTATCGGGTCATCGTCCTCATCGGAGCCAGAAGAGGACTCCTCATCCTGATCTGACATCTGTTCAAGCGGCGAAGTCTCGTTCACGCCGTAACGTAAGACATTCTTGCTTGTTTTATCGAGCTGGCCCCACATTGCGGGCGAGTCATCGTCGCTTTCCTCTTTGACCTTCCTGCGCTGTCTCTTCCTCTCCATCTTCTGCCGCCTACGCTCGATGATGGCACCAGCATTCTTCCCCTCCAGGTCCAAGCCGTTGAGCCACCTTTCTAGACCCACTTCTCTGAAGAGAAACTCTCTTTCCGCTAGACCTCCTCCTTCCGACTCCGGCACACTGACCCATCGTGAGTTCACCCAAGTCTCTTCCCCACGCCGCAGTAGTGTAGCTACTTCTTCCTTCGCCCGACCATCGAAGTATATATACGCCGCTATAGTCTCATTCGGAGAAGTCGTCAGCGGTACGTAGGGCCCGATGACACCAGCATATCTTCCTCTCTCGCTTGTGACAGACGGCAATCCACTGACTACGCGCGGTCTTGGATATGGATCCTCAGGTGTGGGCTTCGGGGTGGAGTAGGGGACATTGAGACCCGATGTAAGAAGAGTGATGGAGATCGCAAACGTGGATTGCTCGGGTTTGTTGGTCTGAGAGTCTTGAGGTATCTTTGGTGGAGGGACTGGAATGTAGGAGCTGATACGAGAGAACCTGGTCTGTTTCTGTATCGAGTGCTCCGGTAGAGGACCTTGTGGTGTATGTATGCTAACCGCGAGCCCTTTGAAGCAAGGCATGCTTCGAAAGGTCTTCCTAGCAGACTATGGACGGGCTTGCCGTAGGATGGGCAGGCCGGGTAGACGAAAGCTCAGAGAAAACACGTAACACAGAACAGAACGATCCAGATACTGAATCTAGAGGGCATTGAAGGGTGCAGAGAATGATTTATTCGCTTCCTTATGAGCTCTGTTGTATTCCAGCGTGAAATCGATCAAGCGGTTCTTGCGTGAGCTGGCTTGAGCAAGGCCGGATACGGAGGGGACAGCAGTTCCAAAGTCACGAAGCGGTGGGCCGGCACCTGAACATCTCGGAAACGGAGCGAAGCAAGGGCAGCAGTGTAATGTACATGAGCATGCACAGATCAGCTGTTCTATCTTCCTTGCTATCTTTGATAGGCATTGGACTGCGCGGAGTGGTGATGACCAGCCGAGCCTCCACTAGCGTACCGCGGCTGGCTATCATATCAGAAGCTCCAGGCTTGAAGAATGATCCACAGAGAATGTCAACGGGTCACAGTGGGAGTTGCAATATGCAGTATCTACTGACGGAACAATGCTGTGATTCGGCATATGACAGTAAAGTAGCGAGAAAACATCACTAACGGCTAGTTACTATGCATGATGTATTCTTGACCTCTTACCCAGATTTCCTTGTATACATATACGTGAAGTGGTAGAAGGAAATACCAAGCTGAGCCCAGAGGTGAACGCAATCGCAGCTGGACCATCCCATTCCCTTCAAGTCCAGCTTGGTCCACCGAAACTCCCTCGTTCCGAGCCCCAGGCAATCCGCGGGACTATATTTCCATGAAATAGCACAAGACTCCCAGAGCAACTGATCATACTCCATTCACGCATTATTCGTTAAGCCATTGGCATTGGCAGGCACTCCCCAAAGAGGAGCCTCGATAAAGCCTTTTCTCCACATCAGAACGCCGTCTCTGCTCTGGGGCCCGCGTGACCCGATTCTGTTGCACTGGTTCTTCTTCATCAAGATTGAAAATAATGGGATCCCCATGAGGTGCTATTGTGATGGGAGACGCTGTCATGTCGTTCATGATCTGCATTTGCTGGCAATACGGTGGCGACCTCCCTGGACCACGTCGCTCTTCCAACTTGAGAACTTTAGGGAATGGCAGCCCTATCGCTTGACGATCCTGCAACGACGCTGCAGTCGTGGGAACTGGCGCAGGGTGTCTCCCATAGCCTGTATTGCTGACCGATGGTCCCAGACTGGGATTCGCAGCATTTGAACCTGAAGCCGAAGCCGCGGTTGAGTATAGTGATGTCGAGCCATTAGCATCCAAGGTAAGATATATGAAACCCTCCATAGCAGTGTTGTTCCAGAAGCAAAACCACGGCCGTTCTGTAGGGACGGCAACAGGATTCTCGCTCCAACCCCTTCGAGATCGTCTCTCCAGTGTCTCTACTTCTGAATCCTCGAGAGTACCTTCAACCCAGCGTTTGATGTTGGTGCTGGCAAAATCGGATTCCCTAATAACAACTAGTTTATCATATAGCTGCTGGAAAAATAATGTGGGCCCTCGGTCTAGGTCTTCCTTATCGTTCATGAGCACAAGATTTGCCGGTTTCGATAATTGAGGCGGCTGTGCACCGTAAAGGATTGGCGCGTTGAGCGGAGTATTAGCGAGTAGTTGTGCTTGAAGAGGGTTGCCATTAGCGTGCATGAGCTCAAGGTTGACATTTCCACCATCGATGCATGCCCAAGTGTTTCTTTGATTGCTGGTGGTCAGACAGGAGTCATTCGAAGTGGAGAGTCCGGATGAATTCTTTAAAGCTATCGAAAACGACCCTGTTGGGAGAGGTGGAAGATTGGAGGGCGTGGCGGTGAGAGGGGCGGCATCGATCAATGATGTGACGGTGACAGTGGCACTGCGTCTATTAGCTGAAAGCTTTACCTTCTATCAAGATGGAACTTACGCTACCGGTGTTGGCGGTAGTGTTACATTTGGCACAGGCGATGCTTGTGGGATGTCTGTGTGAACGTGCTGGTGGTGCAGCGATGCACCAACAGCACCACCAACGACCAGTATCATAATGATAACTATCAGAAGCACCAAAAGCCACATTGGGATAATTCCACATATTCGCTTTTTACTCTTCAGCGCAAAAGATTCCTTGAAATGGCCTCCTTCGTCTGCTGGTCGTATTGCTTCACTCGCTTCTGAGCTTTGGACGGACGCGCCAGTAGCAGGTAGGGCACTGATGTTCTGGGCTTGCTGTACTGGTATAGCATCCAGAGTGACCTGAGAGTCGCCAAATGGATTGCGCTGGACGTTTGCAGGTGGCTCTGCTTCTTCCGGACTTTCCTTGGGCGGTAGGTCGTTTGCATAGCGGGTGTATGGAGGGAGCTGCTCTGTGTGGCCGTCCGGCCCAATGAAGTCGTCGGCATCCTCGCCTTCTGGTCCAAGTCGTCTCTGATACCTGTTGTGTCCTCTAGCAGCTGCTAGAGGAACTAGCGGAGTAGCGGCGGCCCCGATACTAAGGTCCTCCTCTGAAGTTGTATCCTGCGCATACATCCCGTAAGGATGGGTAGGCCGCGATGGTCCAGCGTAAGAACGCGAAATTGTTCTAAAGGTCGAACTCGTGGCATTGCTAAGTGTTCTTCCTAACGCTGTATCTTGGGAATACATCGCATAAGGATGGCTAGGCCCACTCGTCCCTCGATATGGACTTGCCGTTCGTGGTATAGTTATCGTCGAGGCATTGCTGGTGGCCCTATGAGGCGTCGAATCTGCAAGAGTACTACCGCGGTCGGACGTGAGACCAAGGGAATGTGTAGGCGCTGTCGTGGAGACATCGCGGCGAGATGATGAGGAGTTCCGATGGAAGTAGCGCTGGGAGCCGCTACTTCTGTGCAGAGTCTCCGATTGAGCCCGAAGGGAGGGCTGTAAAGATAGCGGTCGATGGATAGGACTGGAAGGAAAAGGTGTGGCCATTGACTGTCGGTCCTCGTCGTCGGAAGGCGACGGAAGTGCTTCAACATCGAACGGATTAGAGGCGTTGGTATCACTGAATACATCCGAGGTTGAGGATCGTCTAGAGCCATTAGGAGCGTTGTATCGTAGAGTATTAGGTGGATCGTTGACTTCTTGAGCCATGATGGTCTGGCGCCCTTCTCACATGAGGTTTGCTGGTGCCGATTGTACACGACGCAGCCTTCCGAAATACCACCCCAAGAGTGCTACCACCACTTGACGGGACGATCGTCTGTTAAATCGATACCGGTTCAATTCGCAATGATTGACTCAGTGTAGGAGTGGCAGTTGTGGTGCCGAAGACAAGCGACTCCGAGGGCCGAAACGTTGGTGTTTCAACCCCAGCTCTTCCTCTGTGGGACCTTCTTGCATCACCACCCTGATGGAAACCACACCTGTAAAGATGGCGGTGACTTGGTATGTTGCCAGTAGACAGAGTGGGGACAAATGATCGAATCTCGCGGTTCGTTTGAATTAGTGTGAGCATCTCCCTTTTTCAGCCCTCACCCAGTCCGTAAAGGTAAAGTCTGACTGCTGCGCCACTGCAGATGTCCATTTCGAGACACATTGCATGGAACTCACTTGATCATTAATATTGATACTATTGATATTCTCGTTGTGCATTTGCCTATCTCGGACCATCGAAAAAGTTGATGACAAGATGTACAACACTCTATCCTTTATGATGAATCTCCAAAACCAGCTGCATGCGGATTACTAAAGCAAGGCATCGAGAATATCTATCTCTATCGCCGATGCCCTCAGCCGCCATTGCAAGAATTGTCAGAGAGGGAAAGCCCCCATATTACCGGCTTCCCTGGTCTGACAGCACTTCCTCCCGGTTTCGAGGCAGACAACTGCCGGCTGATAGAATGGTTCTTACACGTATGAAAGTGCCACGCTGGCCCTCTATGCCTTGATTTCATATTTCCGCCTGAACATATCGTCAACCTCGATGAGATAGTAGGTACCCTTCGTGATCGTCTCTTCGCTTCCCACGGGCTTGTAGCTTTTCTGCAGATGGGCTTTTTCCCTCAAAAGGCACATCTATGACTTTGTCAGCACTTGCGTCCGTCAATTAGGTGTCTCCTGGTTTCACCTCATCATAAACCTCTGGTGCTACAGTCCTCCTCGCTTCTAGTCTCTTGTGGAGGTCTAGGGTCTCAACTATCTTGCTGACATCTCCGTTAACCTTGACACTAAACAGTGAACTGGCAAGTCCGCTTCCGTAACTGAAGAGCGCGATTCTCTTTCCCATAATATCCTTCGGCACCACATTGCTCAGGAGAGCACACAGCGAGCCGTACACGCTGGCGGTGTACATATTGCCACACATCGTTGGGACCTCGATCCCAGGCTGTACTCTGGCCTGGAATTTCTTCTTGCTAAGACCCATGAACGTCTTCTCCACCGTCTTGTCAGCGAGAGATGCTTCGTATGAGATATCCCGTACTTCGGCTGGCACAGACTCAAAAGCCGGGTGATTGGGCGAGGTACGGTAATCATTATAAAGCATACGCGCATAGGACTTAGCAACAAGTTTACAAGTCGGCGCGTGAAAGAGGACATGATCGAAACGGTCCAGAGGAGTGGTTGAAGAGTCGTCTGGCTTGTGAATACCATTGGCGAGACCTCTGCTTTGCAACGCGGCTTCGCGATCGTTATACGCCCGATAACAAGCATCGACTGCCTCAGTATAGCACTTAACCGAGTAATGGCCATCAACGACAGGGTACTCCGAGGTAAGATCGGGCTTGTAAAAGTCATATGCATGCTTCATGTAGCTGCCTCGCTTGCCAGGTTCGAAGGCCAGTGGGGCATCAGGACCAACGAGCATAGCGACACAACCTGCACCACCTGTCGGGCGTGCGTTGCCTTTCTTGTACAGTGCGATATCTCCAGCGCAGACAATGGCATCGCGACCGTCCCAAGCAGATGACTCCACCCAATTGACCGTGTTGAAAAGCGCGTTTGTGCCACCATAGCAAGCGTTGACCGTGTCGACGCCTTCGATGCTAGTGTTGCCCGAAGGTTCAAAAAGTTGCATCAGAACTGACTTGACAGACTTGGACTTGTCGAGCAGTGTCTCCGTGCCGACCTCCAATCGACCAACAGACTTGGGGTCTATGGAGTACTTTTGGAGCAGAGAGGAAACAGTGGTCAGAGCAAAAGAGTAAATGTCTGGTTGATCAGAGGGTCAGCCTGTCGCGGCCCAGCATCCAAAGTTCTTTGCACTTACCTTCTCTATCGTCACAAAAGCTCATTTTAGTCTGGCCAAGGCCAATGGTATATTTTCCCTGGGAAACCCCATCGAACTTCTCGAGCGCAGATTGTTCAACACACTGTTGAATGTAGTCAGCATGCAGCACGCAAGGACAGAAATCGCTCATACACTGAGGCAAGCGGGCATACCTGGCTAGGGAAGTATATCTCAATGGCTTTGATGCCAATGTTTGTTGGTCGACCGGCCATAGTGCGTGATGTGTTCAACCAATCCGAGTAATATTCCTGGATTGAAAGGTCTGAGGCCTGCGACGGCTTGAATGTGGAGAGTGAGTGGGGCAAAGGAAGATGTAGGGGAATGGACTCGAGCGAGTTGCACCAGATGGTAATTGCAAAACCGAAGAATCAGGCTATTGATCGTCGAGCACGGTAGTGACGCGGGGGAGAAGGCGTTCGAGAGGATTTTCGTGGTAATCAGAAGGGGAAGATTGTTGTTCTCCGGCAACCCTTTTCTATTGTGCACTGTGGACAACAATCTCCATCCACAACGCCTCAACATTTTTCGTCCGACTCCGAAATCATGCCAAGACTACCAAGACGCTAAACACGGCAGGTCCGAAAGTAAATGTGCTCCGGAGTCCGGACTGTAGATCGGCTATCGCGCAAGGGGTGAAGCTCGGTGGGCCCGTCAAGATGGAAGCAGACCGAGCAATTCCAACCTAACCCAAGCGGCCTTTGTGTTTTGACTACTTTACGCTTTGGCCAATTCTCTTCGGAGCTTCTCAGGACAGGATCTCAGCTACAGAATTGTAGATCGCTGCTTGTTTGTCTGGAGACCGAGCCTCTCCATCCTAGATGTAAGACGCGGCTCTATCAGGCGATGGGCTCTCGGGTGGAATCATGATCCAGCAGACCCGTAGGCTCTTAACCTTCGATGCCTTCGGTACACTCTTTGTGCCCAATGAACCGATTGCCAAGCAGTATGGTGACGCCGCGAGGAGATGCGGTGTGACAGGTCTTACAGACGACGCGGTCGGCGCAAGCTTTCGGAAGGGTGGGGACTTACAGCCCCTCAAGACGATGTGCACGAGCTAAATGTTGTGGGAACAGCCTTCCATATACACTCAAGGAAGAATCCGAATTACGGGAAGGCAGTGAGCATGAAGACATCCGAATGGTGGGCTAACGTGAGTACATACGCCTCTCGCACAGTATCTGGATGCTACCGCTTCATCGTCCGTATTTCGCACTGAATAGGTCATCTTTTTGAACGAACATTTGTTGCTGCATTAAGCAAAATTGAAGCCCAAGTTTGTTGGTGGAGACAGGATTATAGAACGTTTGGTATGCCGCTCATGCAGTCTCATGCACAGTCACTTATCTAGTACATCATTATCTACCCCTCCTAGCCCAGCAAGATGTCCGAGGTAGACGCAGTGCGCTTTTTTGCATTGAATGACCTGTTTGAAGCACTCTTCGTCCTTTTAGCTGGGTACTCAGTTCCCCTTAGCCATGGACGGATCTGACAGTAATAGGTCATCAGCTCTACATTCCAACCACTCCTTCCAAGATCTACGGCACTGCCTCCCGGCCTAGTGCCAGATCTATTGGAAAGATTCTCTTCTTTTGAAGGCTATAGCCTCTATCCAGATGTTCTTCCCTTCTTTCGAAGCCTCGGTGACTCAACGACGGACCTTCACAGACACAAGCAGAACACTACCATTGGCGTCTTAACAAACTCCGATGACCGCGTACCTCGAATCTTGTCTAGCTTAGGCTTGCAGGTAGGTTCACGGCGATACGGAGAACCGTTACACGATCAGCAGAAAAATCCTTATAGGAACCACGATATCGATTTCGTAGCTTTGAGCTATGATGTTGGGTTCTCGAAGCCCGATCCACGGATATTTGACGCAACCAAAAAGATGGCACAAAAAGCTGTCGGGCAAGACCTCAGGTGTATCCATATTGGTGATGATCTAGAGAAAGATTACTATGCAGCGCAAGCAGCTGGATGGCAGAGCGTACTGCTCGATCGCAAGGACGAGCACATTGACCCTGCATTATCCCGAGTCGTCGAACTCTCCGATCTCAGTCAGTATCTGGCAGTATGATCATGCGAAATTGGCTGATCCTGCACGCCCGAGATGCTACCTCAAAGTCTCGATGACTTCAATGTGAGAGGCCGGTCACCCTCTCCTTCGCATGTCCAAGATCTTTTCAAGCTTGACCTCTCCTTTCGCTCCCCAGCCCGCTACACCGTCCTGGATCTCGGGTCGTACGGCCACATACCAAGACCAAGCGCGCCGATCTAGCTCGGTAGTGCTCAGTACATGGGCCCAAGACGCATATAGCAGGTCAAGCGACTGCAGAAGCAAACCTAGATTTCGCTCCTTCTCCACTGCGAGTGCCGCTGCTGATGGCTTCTTTCTTGGAGAAGGTGTCTGTGCCATAACCGATATGGGGACAGGGGCAAAGGATTTGAAAAGATATGCTCGAGCAGACTCAGGGGTGTAGATGGGTAGCTTCGTAGTGGCATCTTGTTTGCTCAGTACGGGACCATTGGAGGAACGAAGAGCTTCCAGATCAAGGCCCCAGAGAGCAGTATCGTTGTCGTTCGTATGATCCACCGTCTCAAGATCGCCGACAACCGTCGATTGTGAATCGTCAACTCGGTCTTCGGCTTTCACTTCGGCCTCTTCAGCCTTTGCCTCCGACGGGTTGTATCCCCATCTCTTCATTACTTTTATCTCTCGACCCATGATACGGACCTTGGGTTGACCTTGGCCCCATCCATCGTCTTCGGCAGTATTGCCTTTCTCTATGCCTAGACTGATGGCCTTGCTCTTGCTATTGACACTCACGACAGCTTGCGCCAAGCTTAGGCGCGAAGAAAGTGGCTGCGATGGCATTGTGTATTTCAGCAGTGTGACAGCGAAGGCAAGTACAAGAGGCGCGCGGTTGGTGTGTAGGACTATGGAAACAAGATCCCTTTCCTCGACATTACTTGAGGGAAGCTGGAGGGAAGCTTCAATGGTTGCAGGGTTGGGAAGCTCATTGACTATGGAGGGTTTCCTGCGCTTCGTGGGAGACACTGATGATACGTCACCTGTTGTTCGTTTCTTCGACACTCGTTTGGCAGCGGTGAGTATCTGTTTAGAGAGTTTCTCGTCTGCGAAGACTGCCTGAATAGAAGCAATGTCAGCTTTCGAGAGGAGTTCTGGGCTGCATTCAGATTAGCTTGATGTACATAGCTAGTAGGCAACTGGATCGTTACGTTGTCAAGGTAGCCTGCTGCAAGTCTTTGACTTTTGACATGGCGATAGGCAAAGGTATCTTGGCATCTTGGGAGAGAAACCGTAGAAGAGCTTGGATTTCTGAAGCGGTTGTCATAATATCCGCAGTGCAAGGTCTTAGTCACAATACTGATACAATGATCGCGCGGGCTTGTGTAAAGAGCTCGAGAGTAAGGGACCTTAAGTGAAGCATGCATTGAAGGCAGCACTCCACCGGACATACCTCGGCATTCTCAATCGGGACGTTTCCAGGGCTGCGCTCAAGACTAAGAGACCAGGTAAAGTATTGGATCTTTAGAGCTACTTACTTTGCTTTACATTACAAGTTAATGCTTCTCTTCTCACAGCGTTAACAGCAGGGACGAGATGGGTCAAGAGCCTAAGATTGAGGAGTTCCCTGACATCAGCTCCAAGCTCACTGCGCCTACCAAGAAATCTGTCTTTGAGCGCCAGAAGGCAGAGGCTGAAGCCAAACGCCAACGTGAACAGGAAGAAACAGCAGCTGTATATCAGGACTTTGTAAAGTCTTTCGATCACGATGATGACAAGCCCCCGTTTACGGGTCCCGGAAGTGGTTTGGCAGGAGCATCGGCGAGCTCTAGAGGAGGTGGAGCATTTGGCGGACCTTCAAAGCGGCATTTCTCCGGAGCGCCGCCCGGTCCTGCTGGAAGAGGAGCCCTGGGCTCTCGAGGATATAGCGGGCCAGGAAGTTTAGGACCACCTCCGCCATCATTGTCGCGTAAGAGAGCCTACGATGGGACATCAACCACACAGCGAGAACCGACCTCGGGGCTCTTCGCTTTCGAGGACGCGAACACCGGGCCAGCAGATGCGAAAGCAGCCTTTCACGAATCGGACGAAGAAGATAACACTGGGCCTGGAAGGCTGCATGAGAGGGCTCCGCCCAAGCCTACACTACGTCTATCGTCTCTGCCTCCGGGCACCTCTCCTGCCGCCATCAAAGCCTTCATACCGCCCAACTTGAACATCGATGGGGTTCGAATCGTACCTCCTTCGGGCCCTGGAAGCATGGAGAGAAGGTCATTGTCCGCCATCGTCACGCTCGCGAAAGACACGCCTGCCCTTGATATCGATACTGCTGTGAGCGCCTTGCAGAATAAATACATGGGTCGCGGTTTCTACCTCTCGCTATCACGCCATCTTTCTTCAACCTCGCTGGACACAGAGCCGTCCCTACTAGGTCTTCCGTCTTCATCTTCTTCGCTACCATTCGGTGCACGTCCAATACCACAAGGACCTGGATCAGGTTTTGGTCGCGGTGCGGGAGGTGTGCACCGTGGGGGCTTTGCTCCACCTCAGTCCTATGCCTCGTCTGGTCCCGGGCAGTCAGGGCGCGGTGCTCCACCTGTACAAGTGACTGTTCATCCACCCTCGGATCTAAAGCAGCTCAAATTGATACACAAGACCTTGGAGGCTTTGCTGACACATGGACCTGAATTCGAAGCTCTCCTGATGAGCCGCAAAGGCGTGCAAACAGAAGAACGATGGGCCTGGATCTGGGACTCTCGCAGCGTGGGCGGTGTATACTACCGTTGGCGACTCTGGGACGTCTTAACCGGCGCCTCACGACGAAATCGAGCAAGCCGAGAGCGAGCGCTCATGCCACCCCAGACGCTGTTCGAAGGTGGCGCAACATGGGCACCGCCAGACCTGGGCCTGCAATTCGAATACACAACGCACATCTCCGAATTCGTCTCCGACAGCGACTACAACTCCTCGGACGACGACGACAACTCCGGAGACGAAGGCCGCCGCCGCTACTTCCAGCACCACGGCGGCGCCCCCCCACCCGATGCCCCGGACCCCGACAACGACGGCCCCTCCTACCTCAACCCCCTGCGAAAAGCAAAACTCACGCACCTCCTCGCCCGCCTGCCCACCACCAACGCCAAACTCCGCAAAGGCGACGTCGCGCGCGTCACCGCCTTCGCGATCCAGCACGCCGGCGCAGGCGCCGACGAAGTCGTTCAGATGATCACCCAGAACGTGCTCACGCCCTACAACCTCAGCAGCGCGAACCCCGAGTACAAACCCTCCGAAGACCGAGACCCGCTCCCCAAAGGCGCCGCCGCCGACAACAACGATGACACCGCAACACCCATACCCGAAAAAGACGACACCTCCCCCTCCAAGCTCATCGCCCTCTACCTCCTCTCCGACATCCTCTCCTCGTCCTCCACCTCCGGCGTGCGGCACGCATGGCGCTACCGCCAGCTCTTCGAGTCCGCCCTCCGCTCCCGCGCCGTCTTCGAGCATCTCGGCCGCCTCGAGAAAGAGTTGCGCTGGGGGCGCTTGAGAGCCGAGAAGTGGAAGCGGAGTGTGGGAAGTGTGCTGGCGCTGTGGGAAGGATGGTGCGTGTTCCCGCAGGCGAGCCAGGAGCGGTTCGCGGCGGTGTTTGAGAAGCCGCCGGCGACGAGGAGGGAGGTGGAGGAGGAGGAGAGGGGGAGGGAGGCGGAGAGGGAGAGGGAGAGGGGGGCGAGGGGGAGGTGGAAGGCTGTGGAGGAGAGGGCGAGGGAGAGGGAGAGGGAGAGGGAGGGGGATGGGGATGTGGATGGGGAGGCGATGCTGGAGGAGGGGGAGGAGGGCTTGGATGGGGAACCGATGGGGGAGGAGGACGTGGATGGGGAGTCGATGCTTGAGGACGAGGATGAGGCGGAGGAGCCGGTAAAGGAGACGCATGCAGGACCTGCGCTTGGGTTCAAGATGGCGGCACCGGTCCCGGAGGCTGCGAAGACGGACAATGTGCCTCCAGCGAGGCGGCGCAGACCGAAGGCGGAGGACATGTTCGCTGATTCGGACGGAGAGTAGCAGCTTCGAAGTCCGTAGATGCAAAGCTCCTCGCATCATAGTTGAAGTTGCTCGTTCACGACCGGACATGTATCGAGCAATGGTCCATTCAAGTCAGCTGTGATGGCGGATCATGCTATGCCAGCCTGACTCGCCACCAGAGCAAAGCGAAATCGTTTCAAGTATTTGCATCGTGCGTATTTACAGTCATCTCATTATGCTACATCCCTCCCCCAGTGATCCAACACCTCAAATACAACTCTCCTGAGTCCGATCCTATATACTCGCATATCATTTTCGTACTTCATACACAACATATCACGTCATCACGTACTTCGGCCCCTCCCCTCCCTGCGGCGGCACCCAATTGATATCCTGCGCCGGGATCTTGATATCGCACGTCTTACAGTGGATACAGCTAGCAAGCAATATACCATCAGCAAGGACCATCCATAAAGAACGAATCGAACTCAAGGAGAAAGAAAACACTCACTTCTGCGCGTTGATCTGGAATCGCCTCCCAAACTCCCTGCCCTCATCCTCCACATACTCATACACCCCCGCCGGACAAAACCGGTTCTCAATCCCCTTGTACTTCGGCCACTGATCGCGCTTGTGCGCCTCCCAGTCCTTGACCTGCAGGTGCACGGGCTGGTCCTCCTCGTGGTTCGTCCCCGTCCTGCTCACAGAGGTCAAGATATCGAAGGAGATCTCGTTGTCCGGCTTCGGGTAGTCGATCTTTGGCATCTCATCCGCTTTGCGCGTGGCGCCGTGGTCGGTGCCGTGGTGTTTCAGTGTCCAGGGCGTTTTGCCGCGGAAGAGGTACGCTTCGAGGCCGGAGTACATGATCCCGCCGTACAGGCCCAGCGGGGTGGAGAAGGAGGGCCGCATGTTGCGCACGGCGTAGAGTTCTTTCCAGATGGTGCTCGCGCGGAGCTTGTCCTCGTAGTCGTAGAGGAAGACGGTTCCGCCGTCGGGGTTGTCCTTGGTCAGGGCATCGTAAGCGGCTTCGGCGGCTAGCATGCCGCTGCGCATGGCGGTGTGGGTGCCTTTGATCTTGGGCACGTTGAGGAAGCCGGCTGTGTCCCCTATGAGAGCACCACCGGGGAAAGCGCATTTCGGGATTGACTGATAGCCGCCTTCGTTGAGGGCGCGAGCGCCGTAGGAGATGCATTTCCCGCCTTCGATGACGGATTTGTAAAGGGGGTGGTGCTTGAGCTTTTGGAACTCGCCGTAGGGGGCTAGCCAGGGGTTGGGGTAGTCTAGGCCGACGACGAGACCGAGAGAGACCAGGTTCTCGCCGAAATGGTAGAGCCAGCCGCCGCCGTAGGTGTTTGAGGGGAGGGGGTAGCCCATGGAGTGGACGATTTCGCCTTTGCGGAAGTTCTCGGGCTTGACTTCCCAGACTTCTTTGAGGCCGAGGCCGTAGGTTTGGGGCTGGCTGTCCCGTCGAAGGTCGAACTTCTTAACGACCTCCTTCGTAAGAGAGCCGTGGCAGCCTTCAGCGAAGAGGGTGACGCGGGCGTGGAATTCCATGCCGCGCTCGAACGAGGACTTGGGCTTTCCGTCTCTTCCTATCCCCATATCGTTGGTGGCGATCCCTTTAACGGAACCATCGTGCTGATACAGTACTTCACGACCTGCGAAGCCTGGGTAGACTTCCACACCGACCTCCTCCGCCCTTTCCGCCAGCCACTTGGAGAATTGATTGAGACTTATGATGTAATTGCCGTGATTGTTCATCTGCGGAGGTGCTGGCAGGGGTATCGAGCTGTTCTTCGTCAGGAACCGCAACTTTTCGCCAGTCGCTAGGGTTGCACCGTCGAAACGTGAGGGATTGTCCTCCGAATTCCAGTCCGGTAGAAGCTCGTTGACGGCAGAAGGCTCGATTACGTTCCCGGAAAGTATATGGGCACCAATCTCTCCAGCCTTCTCCAATAAAACAACGCGGAACTCCTCATTGCCTGCGTCGTTCGCGAGCTGCTTGAGCTTGATGGCTGCACTCAGTCCGGCGGGGCCTGATCAATCAGCATCTGAACAGGTGAATGAGGAGAGGCCATGTACCGCCGCCAACAATGCAGACATCCACTACGTCGCTCTCACGGTCCTGCTGCCGAGGGTCAAAGGATGAGTCGACATCGGCAAACTTCCGCCATGTCGACAACGAAAAACATTTTTTGGAAACGATGCTGGAATTAAATTGGGGGGAAGGGCAGCGCCGGCGGGCCCGTGGGTAGTGTGAGTAAGCTCTTGTATAAATTCGAATGGATTGCCTTGACCCTGACAGGCTTCGCCTGACCGCAGGCATCGTAGGCAGCACCGTCGCCATTGTTTGGCAACGACGGTGGAAGCGGGAGAAAAACTGCGCTTGTGGTTGGGTTTGGAACTCAACGGACCTCGGCCCGACGTCTTTGCGGCCAACCGGGCAGCATGCCGTCCTCACATTGATCACGGACCCAATTTGTATGGCTCACTACCGGGTTTGATATTGAAAGAATTCGACTATGTTGAACGATTGTCGGTCGATTCAAGGATGACTCGCCAACCCAGAGAGACCCAAAATACTTTGAGGCTGAATATTCTTTTGTGAATTATGCTATTTTAGGTATGTGTACCTGCATTTAAGACCAAGCCAGCTGCTTCTCTGTCATTCTTCGGTGGTAATTTCGCTTTGTCGAACAGCCACATTGCCTCCATCGTGGGCTTGTACGTCTCCACCTTCGAAAGCCGTCGACCGATCCTCAGCGTCTACACCCGCATTGGCCGCGATGTTCTTCTCCCCGGTTTGACATGCTACGCTGGTCGTTTCGTGGGTTGAGGTTGACGAAGAGATATCATTGTCAACCGTTTTGGTAGAAGCCTCGGCGACCGCCTCAGGTTGCTTAGATTGTACTTTTGTGTTATGCGCTGCTGTGGCTTGATCTAGCAAGACTGGCTCATTTGATACGGACGTCTCCTTTGCGAGTTTCGCCACTGGACCAGGATTCGATGTCTCCAGTTGCTGAGCAGTCTCCGTTACCATTGCTGAGGTGGTACCTTTGATCGACTCAGAGTAAGCCTCAAGCGGCGTTCGTTTTAGGACTGAAGCGCTTGATTGCTCCGCATCGTCGTCCGGCGATGCCTTCTCCGCACTGCCTACATGAGCAACGTCAAGCGACCCGTCAGACCCGACAGTCCATACAACCCATGGTTCCTGTATAGTCCATTTAGCTGGTTCTGGTTTATCGTGTTGTTCGCTGGTCGCTGCAGTGCTGGTTTCCTGGCCAGCCGGCGATGCCGCTGGCTTCCGTCGGGCTGGTCCCCTCGCACGTCCTTTTCTGGCGTCAGCTAACGGGGCCTTCTCTTCCTCCTCTTCCAGGGCTTTCTCCTGTGGCTTGGGTCCTTGTGGGCCAAGCTGAAGACGTTTGTCGAGATCTGACATGAACCCGGCCTTGAGCGCAGCTATCTTGCCGCCTGCCGGACGAGAGGGCACCGCAGGCTTAGGCTTTGGCGCCGGAGGAGGAGACCTGATTCCGCGTAAATCATCGTCAACGCTACCATTACCGGCTGAAGCTGCTGAAGTTAAAGAAGTTACTTTCGAGAGCGGAATCGACTCCGAGGAGTCGCGTGCTATGGGATTGGCCGGACGGGGAGGAATATCAGGCTTTGGCCTTTCCGGCAGAATAGGAGCTTTTCGAGTCTCTGTTGGGGACGGCTGTTTGGCCTCCACAGGCGATGTCTCTACTGACGCCTTGGAAGATGCTATTGGGACCTCAGCATATGCAGGTGGTACTTTGTGTAGCCGCTTCGGTGGCCGCGCGGGTAAAGAAGGAGGAGCTTGTTCGCTAGGATCGACAGACTCAGCGACAGACTTGTTGACGTGAAGCCTTGGAGAAATAAATGGCTTCGATACAATGGCCGCACCAGCAGTGGCCACACCGCGAGCTTGTTCTCCCCCAGTGACGCCTGCATCGGGACGTCCAATTGTCGAAACTACGGCACCAGCACGTAAACCCTCATCCTGCAAATGCGTATCACGTGGACTTGTGGTATCAGTAGGCTGAGGTCCACCTACGGTGGTCTCTAGACGAGCACTGTCCGGTGAATCCTCCCAAATATCTCTACTAGGAAATCTCTGCTTCATTCCCGGTCTCGATATTTCCTCGCGAAGATGGGGCTTGAAATTCGACTTCAGTAAACGCTCCTCTTTCGGTAGGAGTTTCTCTTTCTCTTGTTCAGATACTTCCCCTTTTCGTGCCTTTTCTGCCTCTGGGGGCTCGAATATTGCACTGGATGATATGGATACTTGTGCAGCTTGTGGCTCGGTAGGCTCTGGGGTGTTGACAGTGGCCTGAAGTTGAAGGCTATTTGGTGTATCTTCCCAGATATCTTGGCTTGGGAACCGCTTCATCTCGCGGCGCTTGAAGCGTTCTGTAGCGGGCACGCTTCGACCTTTACCTTCTTCGTCTGGGAACAGTGGCTCATACTCTTCTACATCTTCCAATGGCGTATGCATGTCCTCACGGTCATCGATAGAGGTAAAGCGGGCAATACCAGGCAAAGAGCCATGGATAGAACCTGGGCGGGAGGAAGGCCTAGAACTGTTCGCACTACCTGACCGGCTGCTGTTCCTGAAGCCACTCTGGTAGGAAGGAGGGGTTTCAGAGTCAACGCCGCTGTAGTAAGTAGAGCCTCGGCGTTCTTGAGGGGCTGACACAGCAGGTTGCATGTTTTCTGCGCCCTGCTCCTTGGCCACTTCGTCCGAAGCCAGGATCGGTACACCATACCTGAGAACCTTGTCAGCGTTTCTGCGCACTCCAAACTAGGGATTTGAGCTTGGCTTGAGCGCAAGGCTATTTAGTATTGCTCAAAGTTCATAGAGCACGAAAAAATTGAAAGGAGGATAAGACAACACTTAGCATATGCGTACCCTGTTTCTTCGATCCATCCACCTTGAGCCTCAGTGTTCCCGCCTTCAGGGCCCAAGTCTTCCGTCGGCGGATCGTAGCCATTTCCCGTGAACTTATCCTTGCGGTGAGCTGGCGCAGGAACATGTACCCCTTCGTCCTCCGTCTCGCTCTCCAAAGCGTTATCAGCAGACTGACGCAATTTCATACCGCGATGACCCAATTTGTCGAATATGTCCTTGCCTTCCGTGTCAACAGGGAAACTTGCTTTACGCAATGGTGATTCGACATGAGGCTGTGCATGATTCGAATGTGCTTTGTTATGATACTCTGTAGCGGAGTGTGGAGCATTCAAGCGCGACGCATACTCCTCGCTCGCCATATACCCAATCTGCTCGTTTGGCAGACCAGCAATGGCTGGAGAAGTCCCTGGATCCATCATATTAGTAAAAGATCGAATCCACCTCTCAACGCACGTATATACCCAATCCTGCGCTCCTAGTTTCCCTTACGAGCTTATTGAGATCTTCACTACTCAATGCCCATTCGCCTCGAGGAGCGTTCAAGCTGGGACCATACTGCCCGTGGCCTTCTCGCTCTAGCGCTTCGGGATGCTTGTCGTACCAAGCCTTCTCAAATTGATCTGGATTCGGGACGCCATGACCGTGGAGGCCATAGCTACCTGGAGGGAAAACTTCACGACCGCTTTTGGTGCGCTTGTGATGCTTTGGTTTCCCACCTTGATTGTGGAAGCCGATGCCTGAAGGAAAATTTTGGGCGTAAGGGGAAGGGGAAGGCGCTTGCACATCACCAGCGTCTGGATACATGGGTACCCGTTGTCCAACCCCAGGTATCTCAGGTATACCACGGTCGCCGTCCCCAGCTTGTGCAGAGTCCGGACGCTCGGTGGATGCAGAAGACTCGGCTCTCGGAAAGCTTCCTTGCGCCTTCAGGTTTCGAAGGTGTGGGTCTCTGTCGTCGGTTGTAGGTGTCGGTATCTTGCCAAGGCCTACTGCAGCTGCCTGGGTCGAGTCCGTACGAGTGACAGCCGAGACCCTAGCTTTGGCGGTCGAGTCCGAGAACGACGGCCTTGGAGCGTGGAGAGGTAGGTCACTGCCCACATTCCGTGTTTGGGTGGGTTCATTACTGAGCGTCTTCTCCAAGGCGGTTCCTTCCGAGCTCTCGTAACCTAGGTCAGCATACTCATTTCCTTCCTGGCCAATTGATGGTAAGGAGACGCTGGGAGGGCGGTGTAGACCGAGACTAGAGCTGGAGGCGTTCTGTGAGCCTATAGAATACATTGTACCGCTGATGTTGCCGTGGCTCATCCCTAAGGGCATATCATTGAGAGGAGATCTGGGGAAGTTGTCTGGATTTGGGGACTGGGTACGGTCACGACTCCTCCGTGAGGGTCGAGGGGGCACTTTCGGCATGTCTGAACTTTCCATAGCGTCATGCTGGCTGCGAGCTGGTCGAGGTGGTACTTGAGGATGGGTCATACTGGCAAGTCGAGAGTATGGGGGTACACGGAGTCAAGCGACGACTTTCTTAGGAGAACACAGACCTGCTCTCCTGGTGCACATGCGGGGCTAGCAGCTCCATCCTTTAAGACGCCGTTTCTCGTCGATCACGAAAGGCGCTAGCATTCGGCAAGGCTTGCCCCTTTCCGGGACACGAAAGTCAGCAGTCCCATGCCACTTCAAGCTCGAGGTCTGGGCGCCTCAGCAGGTCAAGCGAAGGTTGATATTTGCCCGAAGGAATCAATACTTTCCGAACGATTGTGGCTGGTTCTCCAATCTCTCAAGGTCGTGCTCATCCCCACTTGCTTTATCCCTGGTCGGCCACGAATGGTTTCTCGGTAACTCACTTTACAACGAACACTTCGTTTCTCCACCGTTTGCGAAGTTGTCCGGTTGAGCTTACACATCGTATGCATTGAAGATCAACGTCGGTGGGTCGGATTTCTCTATCAATGTACAATGTTTGGTTGCAAGCAACCTCCAAGAATCTTTCATGTCTCTTCGTAGACTCTCAACCTAGGAGACCTACTTTGAAAACCTAGAGTACACCCAAGCCAGAACACCATAGCCCATAGCCCATCGCTCTTTTCGCATGAATCCAGAACCTATGAATACACGCCGCGGTTGGACATGCCGACCTCGTCCACCACGAAAGCTTGGGGCTACACCCAACACCAATTCCCATACGAACAGGCAAGCCCTTCCATGACCATTTCAAACGATCATCTGTGCAACGCCTTGGCCGCCCAGTGTTTTACTTCCCACAAAGCCTTGCCCTCTGAAACCAGCAATAGCGAAGCAGATTGCGGTGAGTAAGAGCACGACGGCCGCTGCGATCAGGCTTGTACGGTGCACGAGAAGGCTCAGCCATTGGATCAGACTCATCACCCCGTATATTCCGGCCCGCATATAATTTGTTGTGAATCTCCGAATGAACGCGTCGAAAGTCGCAGAGGTTGGACATATGCGGAGAAGGAGAGGTATTTCGATGAAGACGAGAACGAGGCCTGAGACTCTGAATGAATTGTTATTAAAACACAACGCTTGAAGACGATACTCTTGCGGACTTACAGGCAAATTATGCTAAAGATAATCATAAGGCCGAGATCTAGAATGTTTGCTATTCCGAGTGCAATGCAAAGTAGTATGCAGAGTACACCGAGCCTAGATTCGTCAAGAATCAGCATCGATCATTTGAAACCGTTCTGCTTGCCTTCTGCGCTCCTGAAATCGTAGGGTCACAAGGATCAGGAAACCTGGGCGGGCTAGAAAGCTTCGCGACAATCCCATTGATGCAAAGCGTTCTGTTGTATCGTGCCTGGAGGGTTCATAGCCTGCTCTCCGTGACAGAGAAGGTGGTGGTCGTTACAATGCGTTATGGCTTTTTGGCTGCTAAAACTGCGCAGGAAACCTTTTCTCTCACCATTGTCCATAGATACCTGAAGCGCATCCTATTAGCCATTGTCAGGTTCAAGCAAGTTGCATTGACTCACTGAAATTGCGCGATCTCAGCTCCTCGGCTATCGTCATACTGACGGTTGCGCGTCACGAGGGTTTTGGTGGACTCTCCAATACTCCAGCGTTGAGTACAGCTCGGGCGGCTGCAGCTGAGAGACCGAGTCGAGTGATTGATTCGGACAGCCGTAATACTGTAGAGATAATGTCGCTTTCACATTTAAGGCTATGCGGGATAAGGCTTTGTTGTTGGGTTGCCTATCTGACTTTAATGTTGCCTGTTTGTCGTCATATGAAGTGGCTTGTCAATGCCAGCTGTTGGGGACAAAATAATGTCAGGGTCCACATGATCTGCACTAGTCCCGCTCTGGCACATGGCATTTCCATTGTTCTCCAGGTCTGGATTTGATAAGTCTCTCTGCTCAAAGGAGAGTAGTAATGCGATCTACAACATATCACGAAAGCGAGCTATATAACGAGAGCAACTTCTCCGATTTGGACAATCAATGAGCAGCCACCGCTATGGTCTAAGGAGACCAAGGGTATCCTGTTCTTCCCATTACTGGCACAAATTTGCGCAAAGACTGCCCGAATAGCCGGATCGCTTGCGAGACGATATATGACTCTAATCTACAGAACGAAGAGAAGTCGTAGTTTTGAGGCTGTCAATGGAACTCTCCTTCGTCCAACAGCAGCACAAGCCGAAGTTCTTATAATCAACAGCTACCCATGTCGAGATGACTGCCATGGGACGCGCATTGTAAGCGATCTTCCCTAGTAAAACTTGTATTGTTCTGGCTGTACCTAGAGCTCTTTCTGTTCAACCGTAGATCAACCGAAAAATGTCATTGAATACATAGTAACTCCCCGCTCCGTCCGGCAACAGTTGGAAGGCTTGCGAGTAGTTCATGGGCCGTTGCTCTTCGTCGACCTTCACATACCGCAGCGATTAGCATTCTTGTCAAGGCTTATCAGATCATGCTTCGGATAGATTGAGCCATACCAAGAGGGCACCCGTAACAGTAACAAGAATACCACCGCTCTCATTCGAAGGTTGCGCATCCAGAGTGCCGACTTGGTGCTTAACCTTCTCGAATGGTAATCCCTTGACATGAATGTTAGCTCGGAAGTACACAGACTCGCCAGGATGCCGTACCTTGAGTTTCTCGATTATCCCGGACACGCCTTGAACTGCCGAGGCCTCGAATGTGAGCATCGACTGGGGTCGCTGTTGCGGTATCTTTAGCGATTGAGCTCCAAGCTGTACAGCAAAACAGGACGAACGTAGAGAGGTGCTAAGTTTTCCCGCTTCTGATCGAAGGTGTTGTAGTAGAACTCGGTAAATTGCTCTGTGGTACAATTAGCACAGCGAAGGATATGTGGTCGATCGTGCTCAGGTTGATGCCCTTCGCATGGGCCACATACGCGCAATGGTGTTGAAGTCTAGTATGCGAAAGTCAGTACTCTGTACTGTACGTACAGCGGTTTTGGATAGTTCGGGTCGTGACTCAAGGGAAAGGCGCGCGCCATGGTCTGGTATAATTCAGGACAGACTTACCACCCATGATATTCGTTGGCTCTCCGAAGAGATCAGCGGGAGTATTGTTCAACCCTCAGATAGTCTGATAGTCAGCTCGGTGCGAGGGTCTGGTAGGAACCACCATAGTACTTAAGGCGTGGGGCTACGACTAGTGGGGTGGTTGCGGCGTCATGCCGGGAGCGAATAAGCGCGGACGGATTGCCGATACGCCAAGCAAACGACGTACTCTCATCCAGAATATTCTGATCACCATTCTGTATCAGACGGATCTATTTGGGTGCTCTGCCAAATCAAGATATCTGCAGGAAAGTCATAGCGATGCAGGTCGTTCGTCTTTCCCCTCAATATTGGAAGACGGTATTGGATAAGGGAGCATGTTTGACTAAAGGTACAGCCAATGCCCAAGTTTTCTTTCCTTCCGGGACACTTCACCCAAACGCCCTTCCCATGATGACTCTACTTCTAAACGATAACTTCTGAACTTCATGAAGTAACAACCAAATTCAAGCTCAACAGTCTGATACTTTCTTACCCCATCTCCATTTTCACTGAATTCAGCACGATTAATGTGGGCTGACCTTGCCATCAACAGATGTGTCTTGTCCCAGCCAATAACATAGAACGGTTACTCTGTCCCCGTTACTTCAATCAGCATATTCTTTGCGCATCGCTTGCCTATAATGGCGGACGGACCTCATTATCAAACCAGTGGATCTGCGGCTGCTATCAAAGATACCATCTACGTCCGAAACCTTCGTCTCGCTGCCATGTTTGAACGTGATGCTTGGGGCCGTCCCGGCAAGACACAACCGGTCATTATCTGTCTGCAACTCCATATGGACACCTCAAAAACAGGCAGCTCTGATAATCTTCAGCACTCTTTCAGTTATGGTCAGATCTGCAAGGACTTAACATCAGCGGTTGAAGCAAAGACTTTTGTGGATATCGATCGCCTGACGAATGCGCTGTGTGAGGCTGCACGTTCATGGCCTGGGCAAGAGATCAATGGTCAAGTCTTGCTTTCAAAAGCGTTTCTACGTATTGAGGGTGGTTTTCGGAAGCACTTCGCCCTTTCCAAACTGCCTGAAGGCGAGTGGGGACTTTTGGAGGACCGGTGGGTGGTTGAGGGAATCAAAGCTGCTTGCATCATCGGTGTCAACGCACATGAGCGACTTGAAAAGCAGACCGTCAACGTCGATTTGACCGTATCATGGACCCGCTTAGCACGGGCATCTGGTCAGGGTTCTTTGTTACCGTTATCGACGGAGCAATGGCAAGCTTTAGTCAAAAGAGTACTCGAGGTTCGTTAAGTCACTGTGTCCACTTGGATGTACGAATCACTGAGCCAGTGTACAGATTGTCGAGGTTTCCACGTTCGAAACACTCGAGGCTTTGTCCTCACTCCTTGCTAGACGATGTTTGGATTTTGTACCCAACATCACGGTCGCTGTGGAGAAGCCGAGTGCGTTGGGTATGGTAGAGGCGTCTGGTGTGACGATTTCGCGAGCCAGAGAGGATGCGGCGCCAACCTGATGTTCCAGCGGAGATGGCAGCGTTTGGAAATATTGGGCATGTATATTGTCGTTTTTCTGGATCTCCACAGCAGATGTTACCTGGTCATGGAGCCAATTCAAGTACGGCTATCATTTAGTTCGTCATCGCCCTTGTGCGCCGGAACATCGGCCCGTTCTGTCAGCGTGACTAGTACGAAAGAAGCCTTAGCTGCATCCGTCATTCTGAGTCCCCCACCTGCACTGGAGGGGTAAAAATGGCGCATCGAGCGCTTTAACAAATTTTTAAGGATCTGCAAATTCTCAAACCACTCAAAGCATTTCTCGAAGCCTCAAAGCACTCTGTACTGAAGCATAGCATCATGCCTAACTCTCTAGACCAGCTAAAGGCCACTGGCACCACTGTCGTCTGTGATTCCGGCGACTTTGCGACCATCGACAAATACAAGCCTCAAGATGCCACCACGAACCCTTCTCTCATCCTAGCTGCATCAAAAAAGGAAGAGTACGCGAAGCTGATTGACGGCGCCGTAGCCTACGGCAAAGACCATGTGCGTTGAACTTCCTCGAAGGCTGGACCGCCAATCTACCTCCACGGTCTTCCAAAGCGCCTTGTTCAATCGTACGAGCTAATACGTGATACAGGGCAAAGATATGGACGAGAAGGTTGATGCAACCCTTGATCGCCTACTCGTGGAGTTTGGTAAAGAGATCCTGAAGATCGTGCCCGGGAAGGTGTCAACAGAGGTCGACGCTCGATTTTCTTTCGATATGTACGGATCAATTGACAAGGCTCTCCACATTATCAAAGTACGTTCGAAATTACGTTCGCTTGCACATCCGCATCGCTCATCTCTCATAGCTCTATAAAGACCAGGGAATCGGCAAGGAGCGAGTTCTCATCAAGCTCGCTTCGACTTGGGAGGGCATTAAAGCGGCCCAGGTCCTGCAGAAAGAGCACGGTGTCAATTGCAACTTGACTCTGATGTTCTCTCTTCCCCAGGCAATCGCCGCTGCCGAAGCGGGTGCCTTCCTGATCTCTCCCTTCGTTGGCCGTATCTTGGACTGGTACAAAGCTTCAACGAAGAAGGACTATGCGGCGCAAGACGACCCTGGTGTCAAGAGCGTGCAAGCTATCTTCAATTACTACAAGAAGTACGGATACAAGACAATCGTTATGGGGGCTAGCTTTAGGAATGTCGGAGAGATCACAGAACTGGCGGGCTGTGACTATCTCACCATCTCGGTACGTGGGACCTTTGATCATCCAGAATGAGCACCAGCTGATTGCCAAATAGCCGAACCTCCTTGAAGACCTCTACAACTCTCAAGACAAGGTTCCGCAGAAATTGATCGCCGAAGACGCAAAGAGCCTGGACATCCCAAAGAAATCCTACATCAACGAAGAATCACTGTTCCGCTTTGACTTCAACGAGGAGACCATGGCCGTCGAGAAGCTGAGGGAGGGCATCTCAAAATTCGCAGCCGACGCCATCACCCTCAAGGGGATCCTGCAGAAGAAGATCGAGAGTGCTTGAACACTGGATCTCAGGTAGCGTGATGATTGATGTCTTCTAGCAGATTGAATATGCTTTAGCGATACATAGACATGACCTTTGTTCTTGCTCATTTCCTTGATAATACTTTTCTATCAATTTTTCCCTCTCGATCCACACGCCTACACCTTCCTGTCTGTGTTTGTCCCACGCCATCCCACTCTCAAGCAGCTAAGGAACTGCCCCTCCCGATTCCTTCCTTTCCCCTCAATCAGCCTCACCAAAGCGTTCTCCACGACAGACCTCTAAGAAGTAGTCTCAAACCACTCGAGACTTCTCTCGAGCCAATGACCAAACTATAGGCCCTGATCTCCTAAACCAATGGCCGTCTCACTAGCCGGCAAAACCGCCATCATCACCGGCGCAGGCTCAGGTACACAACCTCCCCAGTCCACCCAAACCCCCCACCAACTCGCTCCCCTACCTTCACCCATTAACCTCCCCACCCTCAAGGCATAAACTACCACTTCGCCCGCACCCTCCTCTCCCACAACTGCAACGTCCTCCTCGCCGACCTCGCCCTCCGCCCCGAAGCCCACGCCCTCCTCGCCGCCCACTCCTCCCCATCCCGCTCCCCCGCCCGCGCCATCTTCCAACAGACCAACGTCCGCGAATGGGACCAACTGGAGCGCATGTTCACCGTCGCAACGCGCGAATTCGGCGGCGCAGACATCGTCTGTCCCGGGGCTGGGATCTACGAACCCGTAACCCTCTCTATCTCCCTCCCTACCCCTTCTCTCCCCCTCCTCCCTCCCTCCCCAAAAACGCGCACCCAGCTCACACCTTCTGCGTCCCAGACATTCTCCTCCTTCTGGCACCCCCCTTCCACGCCCCTCTCCCGCGACCCACCGCACTCCTCGCGTTACGCCTCCCTCGACATCAACCTCACGCACCCCATCCGCACCACCCAGCTCGCCCTCGCGCACTTCCTCTCCCCCTCCCACAAACCCCCCGTCTCCCCCCTCAACCCCAAAGCCATAATCCACATCTCCTCCATCGCCGCCCAGCTCACCCCCCTCGCCGCCCCCCTCTACAACGCCACCAAGCACGCCCTCAACGGCTTCGTGCGCACGCTCGGCCCGCTTCAGGAGCGTATAGGGGTGAGGGTGGTGGCCGTGGCGCCGGGGGTGATACGCACGCCGTTGTGGACGGAGGATCCGCTGAAGAGGAGGCTGGTGCTGGAGGGGAGGGGGGATAGGTGGGTGGAGCCGGAGGAGGTGGCGGGGGCGATGGTTGAGATGGTTAGTAGAGGGAGTATGGAGGTGGAGGGTGGTGAGGGGGAGGAGGGGAGGAGGATGGTGAAGATTGAGGGGGGGATGGTGGTGGAGGTGGCGAAGGGGAGGAGGAGGGTGGTGAGGCAGTTTGGGGATGAGGGGCCGAGGGGGGAGGGGGTTACGGTGAGTGGGATGGGGAAGGTGGAGGGGGAGATATGGGAGGCGTTGAGGGAGGGGTGGGGGGTGGGGAAGGGTTGATTGATGCTTTTGATATTGCTGTTGCTAAGGATTGCTAGATAAGTGCTAATAAAGCTTGGTAATAGCCAATGGCTGGTGCAGCTTGCATAGCTGCGCATATGTCTGAGATTGTGAAAATTAAAGCATGTGCTGGAGTTGATTTTGAGGCCGTTTCAAATGTCTACGCAGCCCACCTGCTGCACCAATTTCCTGTTCTCCGTGATGGGCAAAAGGCGTCTTGCCTAAAAGGCGTGTAGCCGTGTTGCCATCAGAGAACCAATTCGCTGCCATCCGCCAATGCGGCATCACGTGTTTTGACGACGGTGAGGTCGCCCAATGTGCCAGTGTGCAAAGGGATTCGTGAAGCTGTGTACCAGTCAGCATAAGCGAAGTCACGGGGAAAGACTGTCTGCCCCCTTACCTTAGGCCAAGGGGATAGATTAAGGAAAAAGCAGGCAAGAATGCTCGATATGCCGTGAGTGCTGAGAATGCCTGGGGAAATCCAGAGAAAGCTGATGCAAAATGTTGGATATTTTTGAGGGGAGATGCTGGGGAAGTGGTGTCGTCAATGTGTTATTGACGTCTACTCGCCGTTGTAAACGTCCTCTGGGTTTAGTTGATACTCGGAGTCTTGCGCATCAACGCCGTGGACTTCTGCGTTAATGGTACGTGCGGTCAACGCGAAACGCAACTTATTGCCAGTCGCTTTGAGTTGATGCTACCGGTTGTCAGTTGGAGGCAATAAGAGAACAATGTCTTTGGAGATTACCTCGTAGTACTTCTGAATCTGATCACCATTCATGATCATGTAGTCTCCGTGTCTCAGAGTTATGGTGATAAGCGAGGAAGAGTTCACCGATCGGTTGGCTTTGTAGGCCTTGTAGAGCTTTTGTTTCTCGATCTTGTAGTCTGCGGCATTAAGAGTGCTGGCTTTCTCGTTGAAAGCATCGCGTTCTTTCCAGAATTTGGAACCTTTAAAGACTGGCATAGTGGCATTGTACTTGTCGATGTTCTTTGCTTGCATATGCTTGGGCTGGTAGTATTTCTTCTTCAGACGCCAGGTCATAACCGCGTCACCACCAAGCGACAATGACACCACGACCTTTCCGAGACCCTCCTCACCGTCATCGTGGTACTTTTGATTCCTTAGTGAAAGCTCGATAACTATAATCATGACCAGGAGACTTACACCCATGCCCTGTTCTGCGAAGTAGCCGATGAGTAACACTTCGTTGTGTCCATCAAATTGAGCCCCTTTGATTGCCACTTTGGCAGCCCAATCCAAGCGGCCAATTGCCGCGGTGACGACTCTTGGGGCATCTTTGAATGGTGTAGATTTGACCGTGGCACAATACTTGTATTCGCGACCCTTGAACTTGTTAGCAGACATTGGCATGCAGAACCAACTGGCAACTCACGTAGTTGTGGGCGAAATGCATAGATAGTTTCGGGACTTCGACTATAGAAGGTTAGTTGCGAGGCATGAGTGATGAATCGGACGGAGACCTACGAGCTTGGCTAGGTAACTCAAGTCGCTTGAGCCCCAGGTTCACCTGCTGTAAGGTGTGAAAGATCTCGTTGGGGCCCTTAGGGCCAGCGTTGATCGTCTTGTTGGCCATAATGTGGCTGACAAAGTTGTCTGGGAGCAATGCAAAGGAGCGCAAGCGGTAGTCGCCCAGAATTTCGGTTCCTAGATCATCGACTAATTTGGGAATGCAGAAGTCAGGATCTATCGCATGCCCATCGAACTCCTCTCCAGAGATGCAGGTTTTGTATGAGAGTACTGTGTGCTTCATGGGATGCACAAAGCCACACCCCTTCCCACCGCACTTCCACGCATCCCACTCGACTCTTGAGTTGCAACGGCCACATTTGGGGCAACGTAGCCCCATCCATGCGCCATGTCCCGATGCTTGATCCTGAATCATGGGGTCTTCCTTTGGAAGTGAGCGGATAAGGTCAAATGGCGGCTTGATGTCTAGTTTCTGAGGCGCACGAGACTTGAGGAAAGCGTCGTGGTAGGTGAAGCTAGCAAGGCTTGATCCATTGCTCAAAAATCCTTTGGGGTTGCACTCCGCGTCAAGACAGTACCATGCCTCAGTGTAGATTTGTGGACTCTCTGTGCCACAAGATGCGCAGACCTTGGTGAGAGCTTTGACATCTAAGTCTTCGGCTGTCGGCATGGCTTGACTACCTTCAGGGACCCACCAGCTTGGTTCAAGCAGGTCCCGCTTCTCCAGGCGGATTCGATAGAGGATATGACCCGCCCGATTTTCAGGCCAGAAAGCCGTCACATAGAAAAAGTCCAATACGCAGTACCGGTGGGGTACAGCTACTGGACTATAGGTGCATTTATGCCCTAATGACGATTAGAAGAGGTCAGGGGACATTCAGTGTCAGTCAATTGAGCCACATACCGAGGATCACAATGAATGGCACCTTCTCCTTCATTGACTTCTCGAAACAGGCCACATTGGCATGCGCGCGATCATGATCACGGACTTGGGCGCTCGTTCCATCTTTTAGGATTTCGAACCCACCACCTCTGCCCACAGAGTGAGATATACCGTATGATAATTCAGAGGATGGAGTACTTACACGCGACAAATGATCACCTGCGCTCCGATGGAGCCACCTTGGGAGCGATCCTTATCGAGTAGGAGTCCACCTATGATGCCATCGTTGTGATGCGTGCTGCTTCGCCAAGATTTGTAGTAGTATGGTAGAGTCTCGCACAGAGCTTGACGTTCCTGAGTACACTTAGTTGGAAGCGTCATCAAGGAAGAACGCCTCCACGTCTTACATCAGCCCAGATCACTGGTTGCCCACATGGCTTAGGCAATGCCTGATTCTCTTCAAACGCAATGTCGACCTTGACCGTCTTATTAGAGGCTTTCCGCGGCTTTGAAGCCGCTTTTCCGTTAACGGGCTTTGGATCCGCTTCTCCGTCAACAGGTAATCCCGCCTCAGTTGCAGAGCGATCGTAGGGATGATACTTCAGCACAATAACGTACGAACGCTTTGCCTGGTGGCGAGTTACTGGCATCGCGAAAGCGTTGACAGGTTGATCCTAGAAGCATGGTGTTAGTCAAATAGGGTCGGATGTGCAGGAGCGGAGGTGAACGAGTTGAGGTGCACGATCACCCGGGCTCTTGCAGCTGGATCCTAAAACTTACAGATTTGGCAGTTTGAAGTCCGGATTTGTGCAATCTGCAGTTTCTAACGTGCTTTGGGCACTTGACTTAACGTCTATGCCTGTATTAGAAGAGTTTGTAGGAATGGAAGAGGTTGAGGATGGAAGGAAGAGGAAGGATGGATGGAGGAAGGTTGTGCAAAGTTGAAAGTTGAAGTTGACAAATGTCAGCCACTTCACAGCGCTAAGGTGAAGGCAAGCGTGAAGAAGTGAGGTTAACGATACCGTTTTCGATCTGGCCGTGTTACCGTTCAAGCTGGCACTAGCCAGAACAACCACTGTTAGCAGCGCTCTAGCTGCTTGGAATAACGGACTCGACGATAAGGTCCTTAGTATGTGCTCCTTGACGCAGTTGCAATTGGCTGTAGAGATTCTGGAGTGGTCAAAAAAGGGTTGGTTGGGTCGCAGTGTGGATCCAACTTGGGTGCGTAATTTGATGATGTGGATCTGTCAGCTGTGCCTATCAACGATTACGGCCTTCAAGACTGGATAGCCTTGAGGCTAAGGAGAGACTCGGTGGAGTAGATAGTGGATTGGTCATGGACCGCGAAGGTTCATGGTGGGCATGGGTGTGGAAGGAGGTGTAAGAAGGATGGAGGTTGATGGGTTGAAAGACAGATCATGTAGACATGGTCGCCGCCAAGCCTGTAGTAGATATCAGAAGGCAAGCCTGGAAGAAGATTGGTGAATATTGATATGGGTAGAGGACCCACAGGGAGTCCAGATGGAAAAGTCAAGGGGTGAATAGGCTCCGGGTTCCACTTTTCGTGAGCGGCGTTGTTGGGCCCAGATACTGACTCGGCATGCTGCCTTCTACTATCGTACCAAGACCCAAGTGGATGTTTGGGCTCCGTCACCTTGCTGTCTACAAAGGGGGCAAAAGACGGGATGGCTGTACCTTTGTACCACGACTGGCGAAGCCTAGCATAGGTATCATGAGAGGATGGGACTTTCGCGCGTGACCCGCGCAAGCCTACGAATCCCCAGATATCGGTCGTTTGCACATTTCAATTTACTCCTGGGCCTGTCTATAGCATATCGGCCAGGCTACTGGCGGCAAAACTCGTTCGGAATGGGTATATAGAGCTACGCCATGAAGGAGCCCTTCAAGTCCCGGGACCCAGACGCTGAGAGGAGTCACGGTCCGCATTCATCGAGTCCAATATTACATGGCTCCGTTGGTCAAGCGTTCGGTTAACCCCCCGGGATCTTAAGCATACGGGCATGAAGGCTGATACGGCGGTCTTGAAACTGGGAGAAGGAAAGATATCGAGGAAAACGAGCACGAAATCGAATCCAGACCATGCTGCAGGGCTGGGATATCTAAAAATCCTGGGCACCAGAGCGCCGCAAGATTGGTAGGAGATGGACACTGCTTACCTTGTACGGTAATCAACAGTTCCCGGCAAGGTCTCTCTTCTCGGAAGATCTGAGCTTGCCATATCTTACACCGGCTGCCCCCGTGCGAAGCACAGAACGAAGGATTCTACCGATCAACTGGCAGCGGTCGTGATCAGGCTTGCCGGACCAGCCACCCGCGAGCTTCCCCGCAGCAGATCGTCCATATGGAAGCTACCCCATGGGGTAACAATCCCTCCAAAGCATTGTCCTCCATCTGGTGTTACTCTGGCACAGGCGTCGATGTTCGTCTTCAGTCAATCGAGACATTGACCTGCGCCCCGTGTGAGCCGGATCACGATGGTCTTCTATCCACCAGCATGGGTACCCAAACTACCCTTCGACCCACCTGACTCTGTACCCATCAGCGAATTCATGCTCAATGAAAAGTATGGGCGCCATTCACTCAGCACATCCAAGCCGCCGTTCACTTGCGGCCTCACTGGTGCGGAATACTCAGCTCTAGAAGTCCGCGAACGTGTCGATCATCTTGCACGGGCATTAGCAGAAGAGCTGTCGTGGAAGCCGAATCAGGGCACAGAATGGGACAAAGTGGCTGGGGTCTTCAGTGTCAACACGGTATGTTGCATGAAGAGCATGGAACATGCTGGTGCTCATATACTGCTTAGTGCTCCTACTGACAGGATTCCTGAGCCTAGATCGATACCCTGACTCTGTCATGGGCTATCCATAGATTGTCTGGAATATCTTCACCTGCCAATGCAGCCTATTCGCGGTCAGAGCTTGCGCACCAACTCAGATCCTCAGGATCGAAAGTCCTGTTCACATGTGTGCCCTTGCTATCCTTGGCTCTTGAAGCCGCTTCGGAATGCGGCATTCCACGCAGTCGTGTATACCTCCTTTCTGTACCCGATGAGATAACGGGAGGCGCCCCAGTGCCAAAAGAATTCAAAACTGTCGATCGATTGATCGAGGAGGGAGCCAAGCTACCCCCATTGGAAGAGCTACGATGGGAAAAGGGCCAAGGTGCAAGGCAAACAGCTTTCTTGTGCTTCTCCTCGGGCACATCAGGGTTACCAGTGCGTGTGGCTCATCCCCTATCGTGACTCTTTTAACCTTCCTCTCCTTCCTGTAGAAAGGCGTGATGATTGCACATCGCAATGTCATCGCCAATGTGCTACAAGCTGCAACATACGAATCGCCCTATCGGAACACCTTGAAGAAGCCCAATGAAGACTACACGGAGACCATACTCGGTCTTCTACCGCAAAGTCACATCTACTCCCTTGTCGTAGTGTGTCATGGTCATCCTTACCGCGGCGACCAGGTCATCAACCTGCCAAAGTTCGAGATCAAGCAATTCCTCCAATCCATCCAGAGATTCAGTATCAACAATCTCTACTTGGTAAGCTAGCTGCAACATTTCCAGATGGGCTTCGTCGATTGTGGTGGCTAGGCTCACACTGATATACTTTAGGTACCTCCCATAATCATCGCTATGGTGAATAACAAAAGCCTCTGTGACAAATACAACTTGGAATCCGTAGATTCCATTTTCACGGGCGCCGCACCCCTTGGCTTTGAGACGGCACAAGACCTACAAAGTCGATATCCGAGTTGGAAGATCAGGCAAGGCTTCGGTATGTTCCGCCATCTGCCACTGAATCCCAGATACCAGGCGACTGACAAGTCCCGTAGGCATGACAGAGACATCCACAGTCGTCCTCTCCAGCGCAGCCGACGACATCTGGTTCGGCTCCAGCGGCTCCATCTTCCCAGCCGTCGAAATCAAGATCATGTCCATCGAAGGCACCGAGATCACCGGCTACGACCAGCCCGGCGAGCTGGTCGTCAAATCCCCAAGCGCAGTCCTGGGCTACCTCAACAACCCTAAGGCAACCAGAGAGACGTTCCAGGATGGGTGGGTGCGTACCGGCGACGAGGCGGTTGTGAGGGTCGGTCCCAAGGGCACAGAACACGTATTCATTGTGGACCGCATCAAGGAGTTGATCAAAGTCAAGGTATGTTGCGACAGATCTCTTCCTTTCCTAGTATGTAGAGCAAGCCCCCTGATCCAGCTTTAGGGCCTCCAAGTTGCCCCCGCCGAGCTCGAGGCGCATCTCCTAACCCACCCCGCCGTCGCCGACGTCTGTGTCATCCCCGTACCCGACAATGCCGCAGGAGAACTACCGAAAGCCTACGTTGTCAAGTCGTCGTCTGTGGGGCTGGAAGAAAACGACCGTATGACGATCCGGAGTATGCAGAAGCATGTCGAGAAGGAGAAGGCGCGGCACAAGTGGTTGAAGGTAAGCTCGTGTCACTACTCCAGTAATCATGGATTATCTCACTGATGATCTGGGGCAGGGCGGTGTCGAGTTCATCGATGTCATCCCGAAGAGCCCGAGTGGGAAGATCTTGAGGCGCATGCTGAGGGATAAGGATCGCGAGGCGAGGCGGCAGAAGGGGGCGAAGCTGTAGATACACATTCTCGGTTCGAGGCTTCGCGAGCGGTCACTTCAAAATCTCTGAGATTCCGGCGCGTTGTTCATACATAAGTGGTCATGTCCATATCCCGTCTGATTACAGCAGTTGTACATACATAAGTGGTAGTGTCCATATCCAGTTTGACTATAGCAGTTGTACTTATCATATATCTCTGTTAAATATCCAGCCGCTTCCTCACGAATCCTTCCCCCCCAATTAAAACATTAAATCGCAGCACTAACCACACAGACCCCCCCTCTCCTTGAGGCCTCCCATGCCAGCCAGAAAGTAGCATCGACAGCGACCCTGCTGACCAGACCTTAACGATCCCTATATACACAGCCTCCAAACACATTCCATGAACGGCCATCGCTCACTCCTCCCACCACCCAGCTTCCACCAGCCAGCAAAACCACCCTACCCCCGCCGGCGACGAGGGTCACTTCTCCGTGGTGCCGACTACGAACCTCCTGCTTCAGTGGTAGAGCCAAGTCTCTTTCTCCTCCTCCCCGATATCGTCGAGAACAGATTCTCCGATAGAGCCTTGATGTCAAGATCACAATTAACATTAACATGAAACGGGCTCCATTGAAGCGCGCGTCGACATGCGACCTCCAAGGAAGACTGCGGTCGGTATCTTCACCAAGAGAGTGTTGTCGATCTATCTCGATATCTCTAAATTGTCAATTTTCCATTTCCTGCGGTATATTTCGATGTGCGAATGGACGAAAAGGTAGAATCGAGCTTTGAAATCATAAGAATGCAATCCGAACGCTCTTGTAACCACATAAAGATCAAGCTTAGACCTCAAACTCGAAACATATACAATTGGCAGGTGCAAGGCGAGCGTATGAATGGCTAGATACTCTCGAGGTAAGTCCTCTTGAGAGAAAAGGCCAAGACACACTAAGAGCGTCTGGTTGTAATACGATCTATGTATATAATCGGGAGTGGCCTCCACGTTGGAGACGATGAGGATAGCGCCTCCACATTGGAAACAACGAGGACAACATACAAGCCAACCACTCTACCCACGTATATACGTATCCCGGTCAAGCCCCCTCCAAACTCTCCCGCACAACAGCGTCAATCCCCTCCGCCACATACGCCAGATTCGAAGAATTTAAGCCCCTACAGACGCAAAAGATCGCGAAGCGTCAGATCAACATAAAACCTCGGTAACGACAAAGCAGCCCGGTCGGCCTCTTTTCCGGCCAGAGAACGCGTATGAGGAATTGGGAGAGAGAAGGGCAGTAGCGGGCTTAGAATGCCCCGTAAAGCAAGCGGAATGAAACAGGTGGGAAGGAGGGCGGGGGCGGGCTTACGCAATGGAGATCCGGCCCGTTTCTTGGATGTAGATGTGCCAGTGTTCGCGCAGGCGATCGATCTGCTGGGGGGAGAAGCTTGAGAAGCTGTGGAGAGGGTGTTAGTTTAACGTGTAGCCCAGAGGGAGGCCAGATTGGGGAAGATTTGGGATGGGTAGCTAGCTTCTTGAGCCCCGGGTTGCAACCCAAGTAGTATGGAGGAAAGGCGAGGGGTCTAGGTCATAACAAGCATCACTCACGAAAACATGCCACTCTGCTCCTCCAAAAAGCTCCACGACCCCGGCGTGCCCCTCCCCTCCAACAGCTCCCTCAACCTCCTCCTCCTCGCCTTCAACTCCCCCGCCATCCCCCTAACATCCTCCTCCCACACCTCCCGCAACCCCCCCTCCCCCCGATCCTGCAACACCATGTCCACGATCTTCGCCCCAAACGCCGGCATAGCCCCCGTTTCCGCCCGCGCGAGCACTTTCATCCACGCCTCTATCTTTTCCGCGACCTCCTTCCCTTGCTGCTCTGAGGCTGTGGGTGCTGGGGCGATAGCTAGCACGCCGACGCGCTCGCCGTAGAGGCCGAAGCATTTCCCGTATGTGGCGGCGAGGACGATGGGGATGGAATGGGCGGCGAAGAGGCGGAGGGGGAAGCAGTCGGTGATTAGGGAGCCGCTGGCGAAGCCCGGGTAGGAGGCGTCGAAGAAGGCGAGGTGGGAGTGGGTGGAGAAGGTGTCGGCGAGGATGCGCCATTGCTGTGGGTTTTGGAGGGTTAGTTTAGCAATACCACGCTCTTCCGTTTAGAGGAATGGGAAGCGTGAAGGCTTGGGCTTTTGGTTTCGGGATTGCCAGGAGGGCGGGTGGGAGAGGCTTGGATAATATGCGCGGTTTGGGCGGTCCGCGGGCGTAGAGATAAGTGATGACTTACCTCGGGGCTGGGGTCACAGCCGGTGGGGTTGTTGGAGGAGGGTTGGAGGACGATGACGGAGTTTGAGGGAAGGGAGGCGATGGCGTTGTTGAGGGCGAGGAAGTCGAGGGTACGGGTCGAGGGGGATATGTAGGGCAGGGGAGAGACTGGGATAGATAGGTGGGCAAAGATGTTGGGATGGTTGGCTGGTAATCGGAAAGGGGAAAACGGGTTTGAGTTAGTCATCTAATCTTGGAATCATTCGCCTTGGTTTAAAAGATCTCCTGTCCTTGTCGATAATGCTTATTGGTGGAGAAGCGGCTTGGGCGAAGAGAAGGGGATGGGGGAAAAGCTCACTCCATGATTCAGTAGGTATATATACTCTTCGATCCGCGCCTGCGGCTTGCCAGGGGCCGTAATTGAGCTTTAGGAAAAGTGCGCCCATATGACAAGCCCCGCTGGCACCGAGAGCTTGCATGGCAACAATGCTTTTGGATATAGTCAGATGCCATCAACTAATGCTGCTAGCTAGTGGTTCTTGCCGAATAGCAAAATATTAGGGGAGATAAAAAACCGAAGATCGAGCAATATAGGAGGCAAAACGTAGGAGAGAACTCACGGTCTAGAGCTCGATGCCATACCCTCCTCCCCAAAGAATAACCTCACGCTCTCGTCCCGAAACCCTCGTGTCCCCAGATGAGAAGGGGGGTATTCATGGTTCCAAGTCGGATCTTCGAAGATCCTTTGTCGCGCCTGGAGCACTCAGTCGGTCTCATATGATTCAAAAGACCGGTTCAAAGAATTCGCAGTGGAGAGGAAATGGCGCAGATGAAGTAGATCAAATTGTAATACCTCTATCACCGAAGGAAGTATGAAAGGTTGGCCATTATCTCCTTGGTACACGCCGTACATCAGATTGACTTTCTGCGGCGAAGTATCGCGGGCCAATTGGGCTTGGAGAGCATTGAGGTTTTCTGAGGGCAGATGCTGAGAGTCAGACAATTTATTTTGACGAGGAGATGGGTGAAAGACCTAGTTGGGGCTTGGAGATGTCACGGAAGGCGTCTGTCATGGTTGCCTTTCATAGGATCTGTGTTCGTTTGGCAAGGTTCCCACAGAGTAGGCTTGTGTCATTCTGCCAATGTACATGACGGAAATTCCGTGGAATAGTTACTTGTGGTCGTTCACTGCCAGACCCTGGTCTGCTTAAGTTTATATGTGCCAAGATGCCAAGCCGCTAGCCTCTATCAGGATGCCACTAGGATCCCGGTGTTGATGTTGAGGTCTGGCACGAGAGCTGTGGGGAAGGATGCTCAGGCTCGCTTTGACCTTATCGGATCGGATGCCTTGAAGCTACTCATACATTTAATTCCATGCAGGATCGGGTCTCTTCCATAACGCTTGATGTGTCTGCGATCTCGGACATACGCCGACAAGCAAAGAGCGCAACTAGAGAACAAGGGCGCATACGAGCTGCAGTCTTACAACTCCACTCATGTAATGCCTATGCATGAAGTCAATCGACCCGCCTTCCCTCTATAAGTTGCTGCATGCGATATCGTCATGAGCATTTTTCTGCCGCTCGCCGATGATGCGTAACTCGCAGGACTGTCATAATCCAAGAGGTTTTCATCTGGCTGTCCAGTTCATCGAGGCTGAAAATCTCCTTGTAGTCTCTGAAATCCATGTGTTTCCGCATTCACTCTCGGCCCTCACCCTTCACACATCACCCACTTGTCCCCAACCACCTCCCTAACAGGTCCCCACTTACAGATTCTCCGCCAGTGTTCCATCACTCTCGGATGCTCCTCGCGCCATTTCCGTCCAAGCACCCATTCCAGGCCCCTGGCGACGTAAACGGCGATCATGATATCTGCGACGGTGATCTGCTCACCGAGGAGGAAGCTGCGGGGACCAGGAGCCGAAGATTCGGTAGAGGAGAGGTGGCCTTCAAGGATTGTAAGTAGGGCGAGGGAGGTAGATCTACCTTGCGTAACGGAATCGGGGTGGTGGCGAACAGGGGTACTGGAGAACGGGATCAAGGGTAGGAACCTGTTAGAATTAGATCAGCGTACTCTAGGTGTATGTCTGTGTGCATGTTCCCATGTTGAAGGGACTTCGTTGGTTCAGAAATTCAATTTTAACATTACCATTGACCCAAGGCAGGCAACAGCTCCTGATTTGCCCAGCTCATCCACGACATGACATCCGCTTTCTGCGTTGCAGTCTCGCCTAGCAGATCTCGCTCGATGCTGTCTGTATCGACCCCATCGTGACTGCTTGCCGGAATGCTCGCAAGAAACAAAATTCACCATGCAAATCAGTAAATTTTCATACGAAGGAAATCGGCCGTAACGAATACGGAAGAGGAGAAGAGGAGAAACGGTAGAACCTCATACAGTCACAATGGCTAGAGTTTCCGTTAACATTGTTCCATCCGGACATTGTAGCCCCGGAATTTTTCCCCTGCTTCGTGGAAATCTAAGAATGTACTCATCTTTCCCGGTGCCGTCGCGTGGGACCACGGTGACGTGCTTAAGAGGGATATGCTTTGCTGTAGCCTGCGAATTTGCACACCCTAAGTAGTAAGTCTGCGGACAGTCGTAAACTAGCGCTTTGGAAGCGAACGACAATCACGAACCACGATAGCAACCACACGACATCGGGGATTTCGCTGCACGGATGGGTTTAGCACTGGTGCGGAGGAAAGAAGACGTAGGTGAACAAACTTCGTAACCGTAAAGCGTGAAACTCATCGCTTCGAAGGTGAGAAAAAACACTTGAAGTGGACAGGTACTTGGCCGCAATCATGCCGATTTTTGGGCATACAAGGATGTCCAGCTCACACACGCAAGCACTCTTGTTGATCAACGTTTTTACGGAATACCGACTATAAATTATGGGACTTTTCATCCGGGCAAGCCGTTTGCAAGTCTTTGACCTGAGCAACAGTTTCCGCTATCAATAGATTACTTTGGAGACTTTGAGTACCCGAATCGAAGATACTCGAAGCGTCCGCATGGCAGATCAAGGCTCTCCACCCAAGCTTTAAGCGCTTGTCTAGGATCTCTGGAGTGACAGCAAAACCTAAAATTGGCAACCCGTTACTGTCAGCTGCATGTTGGATCCTCTCTAATGCCGCAAGGAATTCCGGTTCATCCCCGTCCATACTGCCTGCTTGCAAGCCAAGCGAAAAGCGGAGATCACTTGCACCAACCATGAGTGCATCAACTATAATGCGGAAAGTAAGTTAGCCTCAATAATCATTGAGTGGCGTGTGGTCCGGATATACCTCCTGGTACCTGTGCGATGTTGTGCACGTTCTTTACGCCTTCGACATCTTCGATCTGACAGAGTACGGCTGCATGCTCGTTCCAGACATCGTAGACGGTTCTACTTTTTGCCGTCCTGGTTTGTCTGCCGAACAATGCCATGGGGGGATAACTTCGACCTCCTAGTGGTGGGAACTTGGCAAGCCGAACGAAATCCCTCGCCTGCTGGGCATTCTGGACGTGGGGTCTCACGATACCCCCCGCGCCAGCATTTAGTGCATAGTTGACCAGGTCAGAAGAGTGTTCTGGAATCCGGACATACGGCACCATCGAACCATTGGAAGTATATTGAACGGTCTTGATGAGACTTGCGAGCAAAGTTGCGTTCAGTGGAGCATGTTCCTTTACTTTCCCATTCAGCTTCTCGCAGGACTTGAAGCTCAGTAAGGCACTCACCGCGTCAATGAAGCAGAAGTGATGCGGGAGTGTAGCAATGATTCTTGCGGCCTCCTCGTGAGGAATTCGGCAGGCAGTACCCCACAGCAGCTCCCCTGATTGAAGCATAGCCCTGAAGTTAGTCGGCTGTGCGAGGTCCAGTGCATTGTATTTCTGTGTGTCCAGCATGGTTTGGATGTCGCGCTGTAGCTAGTATGGGAATAAGAGCCAGAATGATTCGATCGAAACGCAGCTTGTGAGCTGCTAAGACGAGATTGCGAGATTGACGAACACTGCCACGAGTGGTGATAACCTTTACCCCATCAATAACAGGCACTGCTCTCCACATCGATTTCATCCGAAACCGGACTGTGTAGCCAATGGAACCATTTTTGAAGACGAATTGCATGATAGGTGCGCTTGGCGGTGTGTGGAGCCCGGGCAAGCTCGGTATCCAGAAGAGTCGCTTTACGTTGCATACTTTAAGCATTTGTAGCTACGGAAGCTTGGGGCAGCATACCGGATCGATAAACCCCACAGGGTGATGAAAATGGACTATGGTCGGCTCAAGGCAGCTGTATGGGCTTGCATGAAGGATTCGTACAACCTCGGTTACTGGCTCGAGCTCAACTTCCCATGCGTCCCTGCATCAAATCTCCATGTCGTTTTCTTCCACGGTGTTCTCTATGCCACCACCGTTCTTGAAGGCATATCGCTCGGACGAGCCATTAGTCGTAAAATCCACTTGATGTAGTTTTTTTGATGGATCTGTCTGTCCGAGCCTGTCTACCATCACTCGCGTTGCCTGTTTAAATGCCTTCAGTAGCACCCCTTGATCTTCGAGACCCACAGAGACCCTCACGATCGACTCCTTCAGACCGTGCCGTGCAGCCCATGCCTTCTCCTTATGGAATACCGTCTGCACGTATGGCTGTAATAACGTTACATTTGCTCCCAGTGACGGGCCTTTGTGGAGTTCCGACGCATCAAAGAATATCTTTGCTGCGGTGACACTGGCAAATTCCAGCGTAAAGAGACCTCCGTACCCGGGCTCGAAATCTTCTGTACGAGGTCGCATACAATTGTGGTAATTTTCCAGGGACCAACACGTGCTGGGGTGGTAGACGGCGGTGATGGCACATGATGGATCTGACACCAGGTGTCGGAAGAACATGACAAGAGCCATCGTAGTTGTGTTGACTTTTGTCGTACGGCTGAGGAAATCACGGCTATTTATTTCCAGCTGGAGCGCATCTGCGACATAGTAATCGTTTCGATAAGAGCTCTGAATAATTTTCTTGAGCGCAGGATAGAATGCTGAAGAAGGATTCAAGACCACACTGCCACCCATGACATTGGAGTAACCGCTGAAGCTCTTCGTTAACGATGTTACCAGTACATCGGCAGCACACAGCAGGTCTACGTTGGCGAAGCCGCCAATGGTTTCGTCGACTATGACAATCGTTCGATACCGAATTGTCATTCGTCTCAATCGAGAAAAATCCGGAGTTCTCAGCAGCGGGTTCGACGGACATTCACACCATACCGCCTGTACATTTCGTCCAATTTGGCGTTCAGTCTCAAGGTACTTCTCCAGCTCGTCAAGCTCGTCGCTTGTTGCAAAACCAAAGAATTTGCTACCAGGCCCATAGGTGTCTAGCATCTTGAGGTTGAGTTCGTAAGGAAATCCGAAGACCACGCTTGTAGTACACCGCCAGCACAGAAGAGCCTGGTGAAGGTAATAGATAGCCGCCATGCCGGATTGGTATAGGTACACATCGGTGTTGCTAATTGCTCTGACCACTTTGCCGGTTTTGGTGGAGCTATTCAGGATAGCCGCGATACGCTTGCAAATTGAACCGTGGGCTGCGCTGGGTTCCTTACTGTGTATGGCAGGAGCTCCTCCCGAAAGCGTGCGAAGAATTTCAAAAGCATTGAGACAGTCTTCGGCCATCCTTGACGAGACCCCCAGTCCGGTCAGTCGCCAGAAGATCATCGCCTGCTTCAGTAACTCCTCTGGGAAAGAGACTGCATTCAACCGGAGTACAATTTTCTCGTGTGCCGCATGAGCAGCACTAACGACGCTGGCCTCCAGGGTGTGGATTGTGACTTTGAGTGATGCGGGATGGTCGTTCTCACATCCGCGCATGAGGAATGCTTTACAAGCCTCTGCCGAGACATCGCTAGGAAATAGAAGGGTAGCATCGTCACCCAGCTTCAGTATTGCCACGCAAACTCTGCTTAGCTTTGATTCCAATCAGCGTGCTTCGTATCGACCTCGATCGTTATGAACGTACCTTTTGGACCAAGGGATGAAGAAAGGATCTGGGGTATCCGATCTGCTGAAATTGCTTGATTGATCCGGTGCCCAGAGGTAAATCGCACATGTCCTGCCAAGTAGGAATTTGCACAGAGATTGCATGGCGAGTGTTGGGAACAGGATGACCAATTGGTGGTGGATCAATTCGAGACATGTTTGTCAGGAATCCGCTCTACCACAGCTGTCGATTTCTGATCTGTCATGGGTGTACTTTTAATGCACTTGATATGCTCAGAGCGTACTTGGGCGGCATACTAGTATTACCCATGTCCTTCCCCTCAACCAACTTATGCATATTTAGCGTATCAAGCTACAGGAGCAAATCTTAGTCTTGTCATGCATTCGGATGGTGGTCTCGAACTCATGCACTGCCTTTGATGACAGTATTGGGTCTTGTATTGCTAGGCTCTGCAGAGCCTAGCGGCTCCACACATGCGAAAAACCTGGCTTGCAGCCGCATACATCCTAGGAGGAAGAAGCAGCGTTACAGAAATAGAACGTAACGGAACAACCTTTGCAAGTTTGACGTTGCAGACTTGATCATGTCCTTAGATCTCATGGACAGTCATTCGAAAGGACAAAGTCCCTGGTGCTTCACAGATGTACGTAGCAAATCAGGGGAAACAGACCTTCGACAAGAGATCATCAAGGGTTTGAGGAGACGACCGAGAGAGCTACCTTCACTATTACTTTGGGATGACGAAGGCCTAAAGTTGTATGAGAGGTTGAAAACAGAATGTCAAGAATACTATGTATCCCGCAAAGAAGAAGATCTCATCTCACAGAATGCCACCGAAATTGCTGCCGAAATACCCACCAACGGAACGTTGCTCGAGCTCGGGAGTGGGTACGATTGCAACTTTTCGTGATCGCGGATTGCTGCTGAACAGTTGAAGCAACATAGACAAGACAACACTTATTCTCTCCACATTGCAGTCGCAAAGGAAATCCATCACTTACTATGCTCTCGACGTCTCTCCCATGGAACTCAGCGACAGCCTGAAGAGATTGACCACTAGGTTCGCGTCCGGAAGCCAGATAAGGTGCGATGGACTCCTTGGCACCTATGAAGATGGCCTCGCATGGCTCTTGAAGCAGTCCGGACGTGCTGTGTCCGCTCTGACCATACTCTGGTTGGGAAACAGCATAGGGAATTTGACACAGGAGGCAGCCGTCTCATTTCTCAGAAACCTTAGCCTTGTCAGCATGGATGTGGACTTGCAGTTTATAATCGGCGCTGATAGCTGTCGTGACCTAGAACGGATAAGACGTAGCTACGATCCAACCGCGAAGTTGACCCAGGAGTTCCTGTTGAATGGTTTGAAACACGCTAACAGAGTGACCGGCACCACATGCTTTTCCGAGGAGAATTGGGAGTGTAATGGTTTGTACGACAGGACCGAGAAAGCGTGGAAACAACACTACGTGGCAAAGACTGATATGATTCTTTGCCTTGGGTCACTCTCTTTCCGTTTCAATAAGGGCGAGGAAGTACTCGCTATCAGGTCGGCGAAACGGCGTGAGGACGACATGAAGGAGATCTCAAAGGCCGCCGGACTGAATATGGCTACGACGTGGAAGACGGCCGAAAATGACTATGGTGCAGTCCTTTATTTGCGAAGGTTGCTGGTGTTCGTGCACTAACGCGACATTGAAGGTCTCTATAAAATTTTGCGTGGAGGTAATCCTCAGAGGTACATTGAGTCAAATGCGTCGTCAAAGCTTTCTCCGGACCTTCCTGTCAGGTGTTTGAGTTGAATGAGAAGATGCTTTGGCGGCTTGCTTTTTCAAGTATGGGTCTTCGTTGCTCATTCAGCCCATCGTCGAGTCTTTCATACTCTTTCCCCAGGAGTGTCATGGAAAACCGTTCCTCGCCACTGGACGGGATAGCACATTCGATGTCATTAGCACATAACGAGATTCCGGGTTAGCGAATTACATGGTATTGCCGAGGAGCGAAGGTCAATCTAGTAGAGATGCGCATAGGTAGCTTACAGCGCTAAAACCCATACCTACAGCATCACCACGGAGCTGTAGCATCATCAAGACGAAAGCAAATGAGAAAATCAAGAACACCCACCAGAATCTGATGGAGTGTTTCCTCCTTGCGAGCCTCGAGCTACGACATCGAGACAGCGCACTTTAGCTGTGCCATATTTGACGGCACGCTAGTGAGCAATTGCATTGGCGTGTATGGTGAGATCGTGGATGGCACTAGTCATCTTGCAGATGCAGGTGAGGCCTGCGAGCTGCATGCGCTTCTCAACCCCCTGTTATCCGCGCATACAAGCCATGGAAGTTTTTTCCATTGTTGGCAATGTGTGTCATCCCAGGCGAGTGAGTACCAAAACCGAGAGCATGGACAATAAGGGAGCACCGAATTGCTAGTCATCGGCCGAAGTTGAGCGAGGAACGTTCATGCACGTGAGCGCCACCTCAGACGGCTCAGACTGTGTGACTATTCATCCGTTCCTAGCCACTGCCCATACTGAGTCGATCAAGCCTGTCGATCAAGAACTTCAGATAACATGGTCAGCGAAGCCGATGCCAAGCCTGCTGGATCCGGCAGTATTGAAAGCCACTCTAGGGTGACTCAAAAGCACTGGGAGAAGATATTAGAATGGAATAGAGAGCTTCCCGTTGCACCGTCGACGTGCGTCCATGAAATGATTGAGCAGCATGTATGCGATCAACCTCAAAACCTGGCAATCCATGCCTGGGATGGCAATCTTTCGTACGGTGAAATGGGAGCGATATCTGACCGTCTCGGACGTCTCTTAGTGAACATGGGAGTTCAAAGGGAGACGTTCGCTCTCCTATGCTTCGAGAAGTCTAAATGGGCTGTGGTCGCAATGCTTGCAGTCCTCAAGGCTGGCGCTGCATGTGTCTTTCTCGATCCATCACATCCCCTCGAAAGGAAGCAAATTATTGGTCATGAGGTCGGAGCTGGTGTACTCTTAACTTCTGCGCACGCTTGTCCCCAAGAGAAGATCGCCACATCAACCCTATTAGTCAATAATTCGTTCGTGGAAAGTATAGATACCTGCTCCTTGCCTGTTCTCCCAGAAGCTTGTCCGGAGGACGCCGCCATCTGCCTTTTTACATCTGGCAGCACAGGGAAGCCGAAAGGTATCGTCCAGGAGCACAGAACCGCAGCCTTTAGTGCGACAAATTGTGCTCAAGTCTTCAAGATTACGACCGGCTGTCGGGTCCTGCAATGGGCCGCATATTGTTTCGACATGAGTGTTATCGACATGCTGATGACCCTAGTCGCGGGTGCTTGCTTGTGTATACCATCAGAGAACGATCGCATGGACAGGCTAGCACAATCGATAGCGTCTATGAGGGTGTAAGTTATATTTTCTGAGCATTGGCTGCCTCGTTGAGCGTGTCAGGAGTGCCTGAGATATGTCTGTGTAGCATCCGCTTCAAAGACTCTCCTTTTGACTCATTTGATTGACCCGAAGGAGGAGTGCTGACTCCGAAAACTTATAGGCAGGTCGCGGCGATGACCCCGTCAGTCGCTAAGACCCTCAAGTCCACGCATTTGCCAGACCTAAGGACTCTAATCCTGGGAGGTGAGGCAGTCTCGAGAGAACATCTCGAGGGCTGGCCACAAACACTGCACATTATTAATGCGTACGGCCCAGCTGAAGGCTCGGAAAGTTGCAGTCGGCTCTTGTAATTGCAAGCTCAACTAATATCTATCAGGTCTGTGTCGCTGGTCACGCCAGCAAGCAGTCGCCCTCAAATATTGGAAAGGCCGTTGGAGGTGTACTCTGGGTCGTAGACGATTCAGATCACACATTGGTGGCGCCTATTGGGGAGATAGGAGAAATCTACCTCGAAGGACCGCTTCTGGCAAGAGGGTATCTTCATGATCCAGCAAAGACCGCATTGGCGTTCGTAGAAGATCCGCCTTGGCTTGTCGAGGCCCGCGGTAGTGATCACCGCCCACACAGACTATACAAAACCGGAGATTTGGCACGCTATAGAGAGAACGGGGATGTTGAACTGCTTGGACGGAAAGACACTCAGATCAAACTCCGCGGACAGCGCATCGAGGTCGAGGAGGTAGAACACTGGGTACGTCAGTATCTTCTCGGGCAATTCGCAGTCGCAGTCGACATCATCCAGCCAGCTGATGGTCCGGGCACCGCAAGATTAGCAGCTTTTGTAGCGCCAGATGAGACCTCTCAGTTGGTAGCAGACAAACCCGCAGAGCTGCTGATTATCGACGCCAGTTCAAAGTCTGCTTTGAAATCAAGATTGGCAAACCTAAATAGCAGCCTACTCGAGTCGCTGCCAGCGTATATGATTCCATCCTACACCATTCCGCTGCAGCACATTCCTCTGACGCCGTCCGGGAAAGTTGATCGCAAAAAGCTCAGGAGTCTAGGATCTAGCCCGAATATTAAATGCATTGCAGACCTCACTCATGCAGGCATTTCAGCAGAAAGCCCTGGCGGTAACAGCAAGGAGGCAGAACGGCGTATGGCCCACCTGTGGGAGCAGGTACTTTCTATCGCTGCCGATGAAGTGAAGCCTGATGACAATTTCTTCATGCTTGGAGGAGATTCCATAAATGTCATGCAACTTGTCAACGGTGCCAAACATTGCAACCTACATCTTTCCACAAAGCAAGTGTTCCAGTATCCCACTCTGGGTACGATGAGCGCTATCGCATGTGGAAACGCCACGAACAATGAGAAGGCCATTTCAGGTCCCAATGTCGCGGCCAAGTCTACTCACCACAATGATACAACGTCTGTCCCTAGGGCTGAGATCGAGAGCATAGTTCAAGCCCCAGATATCCAAGCGTTCATGGTGATTTGCGGCTTGTTGAAATCTCATGGGTATATCAATTTCTTTGCTTTCGATATAGACGGGCCAATCGATGTGGGAATGCTGGAATACAGCTGCCGAGCTCTAGTCGAACGCCACTCTAGCCTTCGATCGACGTTTCGACTCCAATATGGACAATTGCTGCAGGTAGAACTGAGCCAGCACGGTTGCGAGGTCGCCCACGTCTCAAGTCGTGAAGATACGCAAACGCTCCTGCAGAATCTCTGCGCAATGGAACAGCATTGCGAGAGCTCCCTTGGAGATCTCAACTCCCATTTTCTTGTCGTCGATCGAGAGTTCGACCAGCGCACTCTGATCATGCGCATCTCGCACGCGCAATTCGACGGCACCTCGTTGCACCTCATCTACCGAGATTTGAAGATGCTATACGAAGGAGCGCAGCTCCCCCGAGCGCCCCAGTACATCGACTATGCCCGGGCTGTTCGACAAGCGAATAATTCGGGAGCAGAGAGCTTTTGGCGAGAGCTCCTGCGTGGTTCTGCAATGACCCACATTGTTCGTCATTCGAAGCCATCTTACAAGTATGTGATCAACGAGAAGGTGTCCTGCAAAATTGCCTATGTCTCAGTTCATACCTGTGGCATCACCCAGGCAACGCTTGTCAAAGCTGCTTGGGCCACGGTCTTATCTCGCTTATCGCACAATTCGGATGTCGTTTTTGGGTACGCAGTCACTGGGAGGAACCTCGCTATGGAAGGCATCGGGGATATCGTCGGAGACTGCAATAACGCTGCTCTCGCACGGGTAAGACTGGATACTGTATCGACAGTCCTTGATCTCCTTCGCCAAGTCCAAGACCAAAGTGTGTCGGCGCTGCCTTTTGAGACCGTCGGTCAGAGGCAGATTGTCGAAAGATGTACTGACTGGCCGAGGTGGACGCGCTATAGCTCGAGTGTGAACCACCAGAATTATACCATGGCCGGTGCCAACTCATTTCGCCTCGGGGAGGCAAACTGTACGGTCAGCTACAGAGACCTAGAAGCCGACAGGCGTGATATACAGATCTACTCATACCCCCCTCAAGATGGCAAGATGCAGTTGGAGATGGCATTCAGCAACGAGGCGCTTTCAGCCTCCACCGTCAGAGCCATACTGAAAGATCTTGGCAATGCAATTCCACATTTGGCCGCCGACGTACATGCCACGCTGAGCTTTCCTTTCAGCTCTGCGAGCAACGACTTGCCCGAAATACCCATAGCCGCGGCAGGTGACAAGTGCGAACTTAAAACGCAGCGTTCCCAAGTTCAATACAAGTTTTTCAATTTCTCGATCTTTGACCCGCGTTCCCTAGTCGAGAAAGTGTGGAAGAGGCTGATCGTCTGTTTCCAAGAAAGTGGATTACTTCACTCAGAGCCGGACGTCAACATGCCTTTCTATGATATTGGCGGAGATCTCATCTATGCTGCTCAGTTGTCTGCCTATTACCGTGAAGAGGGGATATCGTTCGCTATCGAAGATCTTATCGAGAGTCCGACCCAGAAGATGCAGGTGGAGCTTCTAATTTCTAAACGCGATCGAAGCTACAACTCAGCTCTTGTTGTCGACACCAGGGATAGATCTCCTGAAGGTTGACATGCTTTCAGATTCCGCTGCTGTGAATCAAGTAGAGGGCCTAACGTTATGGTAATTCGATCGACGTGATTGCGAGTGCCTTTCAAAAATCTGAGGAGAATCTAACGAAACCATAATGTTATAAGACAGGTTGCGCAGCTCTATTCAATACGATTATTCAATTGAACATTGCCCGATTTAGTTAGCGTGATCCCAAAAGGGCAAGCAGATCTGGCGGCTTGGCAGTCCCAATTGAATCAGTATTCAATTATTGAATACCCATTCAATTGACCCACCACCTTATTCAATTGCTTCAATTATTCGTCTAGGCGTAGCTTATAAAGGTTATAATTACCTTCTCTATCGTTGTCGTCGTCGTTGTCGCCATTATGCCTAGAGATGTACTTAAAAGCCATCTTCACGTTCTTGATTTAGACACTTCTTTGTGACAATTGAAATCTTTGTAGTTATTGTCGTCTTTGCGATTCTCGCAATCATTGTCATCTTTGTAGATCTCGCAATCTTCGAAGAACACACAACGATCGTCTCGTAAACGAAAGAAAACGATCTAATTCAAATTAGAGTCGTTTTAACGATCGTCAAAAAAAAGAAAAAGACAAGTTGATAAAAAACATCAAAGAACAATTACATAGAAATTGAAAAAAAAGAATGTCAAATTAAATGCAAATAATAGTATTGATTTCGACTTTTATATTTAAAACATCGTTAGTCGACGTCGTACTTTTGACACTTTTAGTGCTTTTTCGTTGTCAAAAATCTCTACTTCTTTTGCTTCTTACAAGCGAAAGAAAGATCAACAACTAAATTAAAAACTCAATTACGATCAACAACTTATAGAGAAGAACGATGTTATTTTTGTCGAAATGTGCGTGACTAGATTTGCGAAGTACGACATTAAAACTATGTAGCGTTTTTGAAATAAAATTAAAAAAAGATTTAAAACAACAATAAATCGTAAATATGTCGACGTTAATAAATAAATAAAGCATTTAATAAGTAAAAGAAAAGCAAACATTAAAGTTTTACACAAATCTAATTATGTAATACGAGACAACAATTAAATTCAAGTTATTAATAAATAAATGTCTACATTTGCAACATATTAGAAAGCGAAAAATTAAAAAAGCTCTTTGCGAAAAAAGATAAAAAAGAATGCAAAATACAAAAAAAGAAAAAACAAACTTAATTAACGACTAAAGAATAAATCGAATTACGAAGTCTTTTTTTTCTTCTTTTTTTTCTTCTTCGTTATCTTCGTTAATAGTGAAAAGAGCTTCAAGAATTAAAGCAATTTTAAAGATAATAACTCTAGTATATTCTTTGACGCAAAGAAGAATGTAGAGAAATCGAAATTCGTAATAGAAACAAGTTCTTTATTTAATAACAATGCAATAATAATAAAAGATTTAGACTACGAAGAAAACATAAATAATAATTGACATATAAGAGTGTAAATCTTATTTGAAGACGACGACAATTATTTATCTATATTCTTTAAATCTTTATTAAATGAATCTACATCGTTAAAGCTTATAAAACGTTAAAAAAACAAGATTGCAAAATAGTTTCAAAGTAATAAAAAGATTTCGAAAAGATTTAAACAAACGTGTGTTAACGTAATAAATAACAAAGACTTAGACGTTTTGCAAAACACATTAATCGACTATTTCAAAAATCGAACGTCATCGACGAAAGATTTATCGAAACAAGAATCTTTGTTAAAGAAGATAAAGAATACGCTTAAAAGACATTTAATAAAGCATATTGTAAAAGTCTTAAAACTTAGACGTTATTTTAAGAAATCGTTGCATAAATATTATAAAAGACATATTTATTTTTAATGAAATAATTTGTTTAATGATTTAACTAAATTTAGCGAAAATATAAAAAACTAAAACAATTATATAAAAGTAGTAAAGAGAAATTCGTAACAAGTAATGCGAGAAAGAAAAAATTCGCGACAAATAATGCGAACAACAAGAAGATCAAAACAAGTAATGCGAACGACAAGAAAATCATAACAAACGATAAAAGAAATAGAAAAAGAAAAACGACAAATAATTTAAATTTAAGAGAGTAAATCGTGACATTAAATGCGAAAAGAAGACGTTTTTGCGAAAATATTTATAATTTGAGGCGAGAGACATTATTATCGCATTTTTTTCTTCAAAGCTTCGCAAACTTCATTTAAAAAGAAAAAAGACAACAAGATATTTAGTTCTAGACTTTCGTATACAAATTTTTTTTTCAAGAATGTTAAATATATATTAAAGAAATGTGATGCGCGAGTTGCAATACAAACGAGTGTAAACTGCACTCATTTTGTTAATAACTCGAAATTTTATCTTTAGACAAAGAAAATAATGATTCAACGTTTAATCGCATTTGCGTTAATAATATCTCTAAAAAATTCTCGAATCAAATAAATAAAATTTAGATCGAAAAGTATTTACATTGACGACATCATTTACAATCACAATTCTTTGTCGAATTAATAGAAGATTTCTAATTATTAAAGATATATAGATAATTATATTATTGCGACGATTTAATGCGATAATAATAAGAAATAACAAAAGAGAAGAAAGAGAACGAAAATTGTCTTCGAGAGTTTAATTTAAGATTCTTCTCTATGTTTTAATAATTAAATAACGACAACAAGATTTAGAGCAACAAACATTAAAGATTAGCACTAGAAAACTTTATCAAAGCTAAATATATATATAAACACAAGAAGGAAAATTTAGTACTTTTATAATGTAGAGCTTTTGAAATCGCTAAAGACTTTATTAACTTGCAAATATTTCGAAAGACTAGAAGATCGCATTGCAAAACAAGATTTTATTTAATTGTCTCGTAAATACGTATAGCAATTAGTTAAAAGAATTGTTGCTAAATAAAGATTTTTGATCGATTATAATTCGACTTTCATTTGCGTCTTAAAAGCATTAAATATTTATAAAGTTTAAATTAAATTAAAGAAGTTTTCGACAACAATGTAAATCTTAAACATTTGTTTATTAAAAAAGATCTATCTTTCGTTTGTATAGTTTAAATAAAAAGATATAATATATAATTAATAAATATAAACTTTATTGTTGTACAATTAAAACTTTCTTCAATCTTTAAAAAGAGTTTTTAATCGATTTTGCAATTTGAATTTCTATAGCATCGTAACGTCGTTTATCTTGTCTTCACAAGAATTGTAAATAAATTCTATTAAATTGTTTAAACAAATAATAACTAGTTAAATCATTTCGTATAATTTTTTATAACTAAAGTAATAGAATTTTTGTTTCACATTTAACTTGCAAAACTTCTAGAAAGTCTTATTAATAAACTTTTATATAGTGTTTTTGTCTCTAATCTTTTTTATTTTTTTTATCGCTTTAACGTATCTTTTAATGCGTATATAAATAAGCGTTGAATGTTATTGAAGCATATTGTCGTATCAAATTTCAAGATGTTTAAGAAGATCGTTGAGAACGCAAAAGAAATAGAAGAAGAAACGATTAAATCGTTTTGTCAATTTAAATAGCTAACGAAAATAAAATAATTTGTATAGAAGATAACAAAGAGCGAGTTCAAAAAATGATTTAATACGATTGCTTCATTCGATAACATTAATAACAAAGTAATCAACAAATAATCGAATTTCCTTCTTATTAAATCGCATTATATGGCAAAGACGTTTAGAAAGAATTCGATTTAAATCGAATTTAGATCTTTTATATTTCATTAATTTAATGTATGAATGTTAAGAATCGTCGACAAGATGTTGACTCAAAATAATAACAATAACAAGAACAAGAACGATAGCTATATGTATGCTTTAATTGTTGTCGATCAATTAAATTAATTGAGTCAATTAAGACATACTAAGTAGGATAAAAGGGATTAAGAATGCACATTATTGATAGAAGAGAACGAAAATTGATCAAATACAATAATCACTAGATTGCGATTCATATTATCTAATCTAGTATAGCGCGAACGAGCTAGCGATTCTAGATTCCACTAGCTCTCGCAAATTAATTAAATAATCGTATTAAATAAAGTTGCGCAATTTATCTATAGAGTCTAAAGGAATTTGCGACTTTTGGAAAACAAAGAATTTTAGAAGCTAAAATGCATTAGATAGATTGCGCAACTCTATTTAATACAATTATTCAATTGAACATTGCTCAATTTAGTTAGCGTAATCCGAAAAGAGCAAGCAGATTTGGCGACTTAGTAGTCTCAATTAAATTAGTATCTAATTATTAAATACTATAATACTAGCGATCAATCTAATAAATACGTTAGTGTTAAGCTCTTGTAGTAGCGACTTGACGTCGTGCAAAGTTTTCTTCCTAAGAATTTCTTTTTGAAATCTCACGAATTAATGTCTCTCTAAACTATAGTTCTACATATTATGTAGCTTTGTTTTGTGTGCGTCGATATAGCAACGTCTTGTTACACATTCGTATATAGTCTTACAATATTAATTCGTCTCAATCTATAAGAGCGATTGTTCAACAAGATAATTAATACAATTCGCAATACAAAACAAAATCTAAACAACAACAACAATGTTATGACGTTTTAATAATCGAAAAATAAAAGCAATGCGAGAATCTAGCTTGCGCCAACTACAAATCTCGAAATTATATTATAAGAAAAATCTTTGCAAGACAACGACACTATATCGTTGTTATCGTTTGTCAAAGTTATTAATTATAAAAAATAATTTATTAAAAAGCAAACAAAGAAACGTAGACTTTAAATAAAACAAAAATTTTGTATTGCTTAAGCAAAAAACAAATATCTTGAAAAGTCTTTTTGTTAAAACAAACTTAGAACGTCTAGTTCGCGTTGCTTTCGCAAATACAACTTTAACAACAAAAATAACAAATTAACGCTTAAGAAGTAATGCTTTGCACAATTTATAAAATCGATTAATTTAAATCTATATTATAAAAAAAACTTTAAAAAATAAAAAGATTAAATTCGAAATACTAGAAACTTTTTCGAAATTAATAAAAAATAATTCTTTAAAAAAATTACAAAAATTTGTTAAGTTTAGTAATTTCTTTGCAATGTATTTGCGTCGCAATAAGAAAATTACAAGAACAAAAATAAAAACAAAATTAAAAAATAAGATTAAAAGCAATTTACTAAATATCTAATTAATTTTATCGAAAATTCGAAGAATTGTTATCTTGTTTTCTTTCAAAAATATAAGAACGTTAAATAATAATTGTTGCAAAGCATTAATAATTTTGTAATATATCTTAAAATATTTAAAGCAAATCTTGACAAATATATTAAATGTTAATAACGTAATTATTTTTTGCATAAATTAAAAAAAGATCTTCGAGAAAAAATCAATAATATAGCTTAAATTTCGAAGATAAAAGATACGTTTATCGCGTTAACGCAATATATAGAGAGCACAATATTCTTAAGATTCAAGATACTAAATAAAATTTCTCAAATTTTTTTTTTTTCGAATTTCGCAACTTTAGAGAAAGTTTTTACAATTAAAGACAAAAAAAGATTGTATTAACAAGTAAAACTCGCAACGTCTTTGCAATTGTAAATTGTTTAAAAAATATAAGCAAACTTTTTTTTTTAACTTAAGAAAAGTTAACAATATTGTACAAGATAAGTATATCTATTATAATTGCAAAAAGAATAAATATATTGTAAAAAATTGTCTTAAACTTTTGAAGAAAACGCAAATAAATATAATAGAAAACTTTTAATTAAACTTTGCGATAAACACTTAAAATACGTTTTTGTCGCATTTTATTATTAAGAAAGTCTTTAATAAGTCGAGAAACTAAATAGACTTGCAACAATTGTAGTCGCAATTGCAAATTAAAAATACAAGATAAAAATACTCTTTATAAAGCTATCGATATTTATTAATACAAAGTAACACAAATAAAGAGATCTTCTTAATAAAGATACTCGCGTTAATTGTATTAATAAACGATTAACAAAATTATAATATTTCGAAGACATTTAATATCTTGCTATTAAAGCAAAAGCATTTACAATTTAGAAAACTTAATTTGCAAAATTCTATATTGCAAAAATCAAGATTTACAATAGTAAAAAACATAAATACATCTTAAAGCAAATTTTCTATATCTTCGACAATATTGTATACAATATTATTAATAATTTTCTCTAAATAATAGAGATAAACTTATATATCAATTAATATACGCTAATCTAACGCTATTAAGTTATCAAGAAAAAAATTGTATCAAAATTTTCAAAAAATTTCTTAAAATTCAAGAAATCTATTTTTGTATTTGCCCCTATTTGCTATAATTTTAATACAAATAAGAAGTTTTAATTGCGCAACGTTTTCAAAAAGATACAAGACATTAAAAACTATAATAATGTTTTTAACTTAAAAAACGCATTTATTCTTCTCGATTATAGAAAAAAGAATTATAATATTAATTTATTGTTAAGTAAAGAGTCTTTCTACAAATTACTATACTTTTTTTTAAGAAAAAATTAAGTATTTTGCAAGAGTATCTTTTAAAGAATTTAATGCTAAGCAAGATTTGTAAGTTCATTAATCTTGTTAAGACGTTAATATTATTTGTATTAAAAAGCAATAATAACTTAAGATTGTATATTGACTATTATAATCTTAATATTATAATTATTAAGAAAACGTTAAATTGTTTAATTAATATTAGCCTAATCGTTGGGTTGAGTTTCGATGACAAATTTCTTATGTAATTGGGCTTAAGAACTAAATTTAAATAAAAACTTTAAATTTAAAACCCACATAACTTCCTTGTGTTTTACTTGTATTTTTTTTAAATTACTTTATCTTGTAGAGAATTTAGCGCAATTGCAAACAAAAAAAGAATTACTCGATTTGGACTAGTCTACGTAGCGCAATTAATTAAATAAAATTCGGGTTAAGTTAAAAATTCTATCCAAATCCTCGGGTCGGACAAAAAATTCGTGCCAAGACCTAACTCGACGATTACACTAATTAATATTGTCTACTTTACAAAGCTAGATCTTAAGAATATTTATTATCGAATTTGCATTTGTTAAAACAATAAATAAAAGATTGCTTTTTAAATATAATACAATTATTTTAAATATACAATAATGCTATTTGAATTAACAAATATATTAGCTATCTTTTAATTTTAAATTAATAAAGTATTGCAAAAATTAATTAATTATATTTGTGTAATATATCTTAACAATATCTTAATCTATTTAAAGATACAAAAAAGATACTAGAATTATGTTTGTCAAATTCTTAAACGTTTGCAACTATATAAGCTTTATATTAAGTTATCGAAATGCTTCTTTATAACAATTTTAATTAAATTTTTAAAATATATTATAAGCAATTACAATATATTAATAAACTTGCGTTGTATAAACTTTATTATAATATAATTTAAGTTAATTACTTTTTATAAATTTTAAATGTTTCTAGAGTTTGCAAACTACTATAGACAATTTGTTCAATATTATGCAAATTTTTTTTAAACATTAATAAAGTTGCTAAAAAATAATAAGCAAAAAAAACAAAATAAATCTTTTTGTATTTAACAAGAACGTTATAGCAATATTTAAGAAATTTATTATTATCTTTACGCAAACATCTATATTAGTGCACTTTAATCTTAAGAATTACATTTGTATCGAAATAAACGTTTTAAAATTTGTTATTATTGTTATTTTCTCTTAATTAATGTATTTCGTAAGTAAAGTTAAATAGACAACATAATACTTAGTTATATTCTATTTAAGAAAAATATTTCTTGTAAAAATACAATATAAAATTTATAATTAAGAGTTGCTTGCAATTGTTACAAGATTTAAGTAATAAAAATATTATTTTAAAGAAAGTTATTATTCAATTATTGTGCTAACAAATTATAACAATTTGCGCTACTTTATAAAGATAACAACGTTAAATTGTCGTTAAACACAATAGACTCTCTCTTTAACAAAATATAATTTCGAAATTAAATATCGCACAAGAAAAATCAATTTTGTAAATATATTATCTTGACAATCTAATTATAAAAGAGATATAAATAACGAAATTTGTTTGCTTACTCTTTAAAATAAGCTAAAAAATATTACAATTGCAACTATTAAAATATTCTTAATACTAATTCGAAGTATTGTTAAAGTATAGTTTTTGCACTTCTAAAGCAAAATTAAAACTTCTATAATTAAGAAGTTTAACAATAAATTATTTAGAGAACTCTCTTACAATATATCTACAAATAAGAAAATTACAAATACTAAAATAACAAAGAAAGAAATTGTAGAAAATGCTTGAAGTATTGTAATATAGTAGTTGCGTCAATATAATACTTGCTTAGTATATAAAGAAAAAGATTATTTAGAAAGTTTTTTCTTTTTATTGTTAATTAAGATTAAGAAGTTTTAAAATAAAAATTTAACAACTTTTAAAATTAGAAAACAGTTAATATTAAACAATACGCGTAATATTTGCACTATATAAAAATAATTAATTTACAAAAAAATATTATTCTTTTTTTATATAATTTTTATTTCGAATAAAATATCTTTTAAAGAGAAGTTTCTTAGATTATATTACGATAATTTGTTAACAAAATATTTCGAAATTAAGAAAACAAGAACTTTAATAAGCAAAAAGTTCTACTAATTTAAGATAACGTCGAATATTAACGCATATATTATAGAATGCAATATATATTAGCGTAACAAAATATCGCGTTATTGTCTATACAATAAGTTAATATTGTTACTAATTTTAGTTCGACTCTAAACAAAAATCTTTATAAACTTTATTATCGAATTGTTTATTAATTGTTGCAACAACAATATCTACAACGCTATCTTAATAGTTGTTAATTAATATTTAAAGATATTGTTATATATACTTGCAAAATCTATATAGATTGCAAAAGACTTAGCAAATATACTATTCGAAAAAATACTATTTGTATATCTCGAGATTTAAGAAATTGTTTTTGATTAAAAATTACTCTTTATTAATAACTACTAATTTACAATATATTATTGTATTCGCATTAAACAAAAGTTAAGTACAACTTTTTATTTTTAAACTAATAGTTAAATTAAGCAACAAAATCAAATATTAAAATACTATTTGCGTTGCTACTACAATTATAAACAAGATAATTAAGACTTATTTCTAACTTTAGCTTAATATATATACAATAGCATCTTGTATACGTTTATTAAGTTGTTGTTCTTTAAAACAATATTTAATATTGTTGCGAATTTCAAGTTCAATTAAAATAACAAAGATTGTTTTGACGTTTCGATTGCTTAAAAACAAGTTTAATCTTTGTAAAATAAGCAAAATCAACTTGTAAATTGTTTTTAATTTGCACAATAAATATAAGTTTGCAATTACAATAAAATAATTACTTCGAAAAAATATCGAATAAACAATAAGATTATACTTTTAACAAAAAATCTCTCGAACGTTTGTTTAAAAAAAATCGTTTTACAAATTTATAGAATTGTTCGAAGTTAAAAATATTATCGAAACATAAATATATTATTTTCGTTTTTTTAAAAAGTAACAAATTTATCTTATCTTTTACATTTTATTGTTAAAATTGTATTATCAAAATACAAATATAATTGCATCGAAAAATATAATATTTGTTAACAAAAATTAAAAATAGAAAGTCGAAAATATTTTCGACAATAAACAAAGATATTATAAACTATAATATCTTATTTGATAAAAAGAATTTCTATTATATAAAAACAATTAAATTTCAAGAAATTACTTAACGTATATGTAGCAAAAACTTAAAAAATACAAGACAAAAGAATCTCTTAACAAGAAAATATTAAAAACAAAAAAGTTAAAGCTTCGCGTTTGCAAAAAAAAATTCGACAAAAATAAATAACGTTAATAAATAGCATAGAATTGCGCAATTAAAATAAAAGAATAACGCAAATAATACGTAAATTAAATCAATGCTCTTTTAATAAATTCATTAAAGTATTAGAAAGCTATAAGAAAATTGCATAAAATACGCTCAAATTTAATTGTTTCTCTTATTCTTATTTAATTGCTTTTTTTACTCTATTTTATTAATAAAGATCTTTGCATATATACTATATAGTGCAAATAAATTACGTTAATGAACTGTTTTATCTTTTTTCGATAATTTATTACTTTTACTTCTATTTTTTCTTTGTTATTGTCTATAAAAGATGCAAAAGTGCAACACTAATAAAACGCATAATTAAATCGATATTTATTAGTGTGATCGTCGAGTCAAGTTTCAACTCGATCGGGTTAACTCGCCCAACCCTAACCCTAGGGTCAGGCAAATTTCCTAGCTCAACAGGGTGGGACGAGCGAAGAATGCACGTCGAGTGTCCAACTCGACCCATCCGATCACGTGACGTCACGTGACACGCTAATCATATGTGGTTAGCGTGAATCATGCACTAGCCTAATTGGGCTAGCTTGAATCCTGCGCCAACTCAATCGAGTTAAAGATAAGATAAGATAAGATAAGATAAGATAAGATAAGATAAGATAAGATAAGATAAGATAAGATAAGATAAGATAAGATAAGATAAGATAAGATAAGATAAGATAAGATAAGCAGATGCTAATGCGACGAAGTTAGCTTAAGTTCTTGGCATTGGCTCGACGAAACCCGACCTTGAGATCGGGTTCGCGCCTTGACCCTGGCCCAACCCTACGGGGCCCAAGAGGGTGGGTCGGGTTGAGAAAAAAGTGTTCAACCCGATCCAACAATCACACTACAAAATATATTGCAAAATGCCTAATTTTAACGATGTATACAATTTATTAATATTTTCGATTAAAAAAGAGTTTAGTTTTTTAATGTTGCACAACTTAAATTTAAGTAGTCTTTATTTTAATCAATTCGCAAATCAAAATTCATAAAGTATTAATTTACTTTTTTTTGAAAAAAAAAGAGCTTTTCAAGAAGCGATCGATAAAATTCGTCAAAATAGTTCTCTTTTAAGATTAAAAAAGAACAACGAATACGTTAAGTAAAATCTTGATATTAATGCTTAATTTTAACAATAATAATAACAAACATCTATTAAGAAAAGTGTTACAGACAAGACTTAAAAAAAAAATTAAATTTACTTTGAACTAAGAAGATTAAAATAAATAAACAATTTAATATTTGAAACATATTTGTTCAAATAATTTCGACATTAGAAGAATATTCTAAGATAGTATACAAAACTTGTCTCAAAATTCTAAATTATTCTACAACTATAAATGACTCTAATACGATTAATATGTTTAAACATCGCAAGATAGTTGCTTGCAAAAATCGAAAACAATTTAATTTTTTTTCATAACTTAAGTTAGCTTTTAATTGTATAAATTTAATTTAATAATGCAAATAAATAATGCAAAGTTAACAAATTAATAGAAGAAAAGTTATATTAACTTAACGTTTTAATTTAATTAATAGAATTAAGAACAAATATTGTGCAAAATCTTTGTTGTCTTAAATCTATTTTTTCGAATTATTAAAAATAAGCATTTTCGACAATTATTACAAATGCTTCGTTCAAATTCTACTTTCGTGCATTGCATTAAATTGCTATTTATAATTTTCTTAAAATATAATAATATTCGTATTAAAATAAAGCAAAATTTAAAAAAGCTACGACGTATATTTATTGCGTTAAACGCATAATCTAGTTCTCAAAAAATCGTTTATCTAGAAGTATTAATATATTAAATAAATATTGCATTTTAATATCGTAAACGTCTTATTAAATTTACGTCTCTTTAAGTTAAACATATTAATTGTTACTTAATGCAAGAGCTTCTTAAAATCTTAAATATATATAATATTAAAAACAAGCTTTTTAATGTTGTTACGAACAATGCAAGCAACAATAACATTCTAAAAGAAAAACTTGAAAAAATTGCTTAATTGATGCGACACTTTATAAGATAAAGCACAAAATTCGATTTTTTGTATAACTTATATTATTAAGCTTGTGATCTAGAAGTTTATTAAAGTTATTAAATCAAAATTTTTAAATAACAACATTATGTTATTATTAGAAGATAATTAAGTTAAAAATGTTATTACAAGTAACAATTTGTGCATTATTGTTAAGAAAGCATTTTTTAAATAAATAATGCAAAAAGATAATGCATTTGCTAATAAATAAACTAGATTCGCACTTTTATAGTTGCTATTAATAGTTTTTCTTAGCGAAAACTTCGCTTTTAAAAGTTTCAAATTAAAGTTAAAACAAAGTCTTAAACATTAATACAAAATATTCGCATTCGTTGAAACTCTATTTATTTAATGCTTCGACATACATATCAATTGCGCAATATGATCAATATATAAATTGACGAAATCTTGAAAAACTTAAAGATTCAAACTATTTAATTAAAAAATAACGAATAATTACTAGTATTGTTTGTTAACAATATGCTATGTTCTTTCTATAAATTAATTTTCATTGTGTCTAAAACAATTAATGTTGACATAGATTTAAAATTTCGATTGTTTAATGCTCTTTTTAATTATTTTAATGTTGTTAAAAGAATTATACGCAACAATGCGTATTTTTTAAAAACACTTGTTATCAAAGCTTGCGAGTTAATTTTTACAAAACTTGCGAAATACTATTTTAAAACTAAGAGCAAAAACGAACTAATATACAATCTCGTTATAATTTTAAATCTTATTTAAAAGTTGAAATTATATTAAGATTAAAACACAAAAAATGTTAAAGAGCAAAATTTCAATAAAATTAATTATTCTTATTACGACAAATACAAAAAAGAATTTAAAAACTATTTTAATCGTTATTATAAAAAAAAAATCACGACTTTAAGAGTTGAAACGCAACGAGCTAACGAGATTAACAAAATAATGCAAATTAATAATGCAATTGTTTATTTGTTAATAATTATATAGTTTGTTGCGATAATTACATAAACTCTTTTTTAACGAAGTCAACGTCAATCTTTATCTTTAAGCGAGAACGATTAATATCTTCGCATTGACGCCATTGTTAAAAAGACTTCAACATAAGAGTTTTGAAAAAATAACGTCTTGAACTTCTTAAAATTAGCTCAAATAACTAAAGACGTTTTTTCGTGTTTAATATTCTCTATAAGCATCGAAAAAACATTTAGTTTTACTAAAAAAGTTTGTTGATAAAATTAATCACAAATGACTTTAAAATCGATCGAATAAATAATGCTTTTTAAGTATTATAATCGTACTATAAACTTAAATTCTAAAGAGACTATTATCGAAACATAAGACATTTATCGAAAAGAAAAAAACAATAATTTAACGATTAAAGAATTTGATAATTTTTTTAAAATAGATTTTTAAGATGTTTTGCGTTTAATTAGTATTTAAAGATTCGATGTTATTATATTTGTTAAAGATTTTGCATTGTTAATATATGTTTCGAAACAATATAATTAGAAAATAATACAATTTAGTAATGCAATTTAGTAATGCATCTAAATTACTTATATTGCATTAAATTAATGTATTTAACTTTTTAAAAATTATGCTAAATATTTAGAAATATTAGATTTTTATATATTTTTAAATATAATATTCCCAAATATTAAAGTCTTAATAATTTAGTAATAGCGCATTTAACTTGCAATAACAATAACACATTATTTACGATATAATCTACGAGAGCATTATTGTGCTATCTAAAATTATATCGTAGATTGTGTGTTATTGTTATTGCGAGTTAAAAGATCAAAAATTTAAATTCTTTTTAAGATATAATGATTTTTTTTTTGCAATCTTTAATAAGATTATATAGAACAAGATTGTTGAACTCTTTAATTAAAAAAATTAAATTAATGATTTAATTCTAATTTTTTAGATAATTTGAATGCATTATTATAATGCATTTTTTAATTAATATATTTGATAAAAAAGTGCATAATATGATTGATATATTTGTTAAAAAAAGTGTATAAATAATGTATCTTTTAATTAATATATTTAATAAAAAAAGTGCATAATGTGATTAACATATTTGTTAGAAAAAATGTATAAATAGTGCATTTTTTAATAAATATATTTGATAAAAAAAGTGTATAAACAATGCATGTAGTAAAACAATGCGTTTAATAAATAATGTAACAAAGTAATGTAATTAATGAAATACATAACTAAATAGCTTGAATTTTTGCTAACTATTTTTAATCTCGATTATCTTAATTAACTAGTCTAAGATCGTTATAATCTTATGCTTAACTTAATTCTTATTGTTATCATTTTCGTCTTTATACTTCGACAACTTATATTCGTTCTTTATTATTTTTGCATTATTTTTGACTTTTTCGTATTTAATTTTAATCTTATTATCATTTATTTTAATCAAATTCTTCAATTCGTTATTAATCGAATTAAGAAAATTAAGTATTTTACGATTTGCGACATTTTTGTCGCTAAAAAATGTTCTTACAAACTTGTTAAACTCATTGATTACGTTTAGATCTTAAGTTGCTTTTGGTTTATTTAATTCTTCATAATGCAAAATACGTTGCTAAATGATTTAAATAATTAATATTATATATTTCGACATATTAATATTAAATTCGTCGTAATTCGTAGTAGTTTAATACGTATATTAGTTTTATTTTTTACATTAAACACAATATATACTTGATTAATAAAAGTAGATTTTGTTACGTTTAAATATTAACTTTCAAATGCTATCTTTATAGCTATCGCATCAATAATTGCTTGCTTCGTAACATTCTTCTCTTTAATCTTCTTTATTAATTTTGTTTCGAAACATTTAATTATTATATAATTAACTTTTCAAACATATATGCATTACTTAAATGCATTATTATAGAAACTCTTTTTAACTCGCTCATTAATAATTAAGTTTTAAACATTGTTCTTTATATTTATTTGCTTGTTTTTAAACGCTTTTTGATAAACATTTGTAGCTCTAAGCTTTATTAATCGTTTGTAAAGAGCTACTTGATTTGCGTTTTATTTAATATATAATAATTTTTGATTTACGTTTCACATTATAATACGATTTTAATTAGCAATTAATTAAGAAAGAATAAAGAGAATTAACATTCTACGCTTTCGATTAGTTTTTATAGTAATGTATATAGATAATGCAAATTAACATTCTTATTTAACTATATAAGTCTATGCAATAAGTAATTAGAAATTGTGTTAATTAATGTTTAATTTGTGAAAAAGAAGAATGTCGCAATCATAAAGTGAATTTTCGCACTTAAAATTAAAATTAGAATTAAGAATCTTATCTTTATTTAATATTATCACAATTGAAAATTATTACAATTATCACATTATTGCTTCTAATTAAGTTATTCTTTTTATTTTATATTGCGACATAATTAAGCATTTATTTTAATCATTTAATCACATTATTGTTCGTTAACTTAATTATCTTTAAGTTGATACAATTCTTTCAAATAATTAACGTAAACAACTTCTTATTTATGATTTTACAATGACGTATATTAAACAAAGAAATAATGCATTTAAATAATGCATTCTTTGTTGCGAATTGCTAACATACTTAATGCAAAACATAAAAAAATTAAAGAATCAACTTGTAATAATATAGCATTACGAGATTGCGACGATGAAGAAATTAACAAGAGCAAAAGCAAGACTTTATTTGAAAATACGACGTCTAAGATTCAAAAAACAATGTAAATAAATAATGTAATAAGCTATTATTAACTAAGTTTTTGCAATAGAAAAAGCGTAAATTTAAGTCTAGAATTGTGATTCTAAAAGAAATTCGTCAATATTAAAAGTTTGCGAATTTATTAATTTTTAAGAAATCTTTCGAAAGACTAATGCGAGAAATTCTTCAAAATAAAGTTTCTAGCAACAAATTCAAGAACGAATTAAATAATAAAAACTACAAAATTTAGACTTTAGCATTAAAAATACTTTAAAAAACTATTGAAACGTTTTTAACTAATTTTTTTTTTAGTAAATGCATTATTTATTTGCATTATCGTTGATTCTTTACGACATCTACTGATGTTTTGCTTTATATATATAGACAATAATTTGCTTGTTATTTACGCAAAGCGTAAAATTATTTAATAAAAAAATATGCAATTAATGATGCAATTGATAATTAATTTAGAAATTTACTATAATAATGATAAAAAATAAACATTCGTCGTAATATTCGAAATTTTAAAATCGAAATGTTTTCGTTATATTTAGATAATTAGAATTAAGAATAAATAGCAAGAATACAAGCTATTTAGCTATATAATTTATTAATTGCATTATTTTGTTGCATTATTTACTAAACGTATTGTTTTGCTACATACATTAATTATGCACTTTTTTGAACAAATGTGTCAACGAAATTGTTGTTTAATTATACAATTTTTTTAACAAATGTGTTAACTAAATTGTTGTTCAAACATACATTTTTTTTGATAACAATGAAGTTAATCGAGAGATTACAATAATTTTAAACTAGTTATTACACAAATATCAAAAAAATCAAATGCATTATTTAATTGCATTACTATGCAACATTTTAAGAAAAAGATCATAAAATTTAACACACAATTCATGTCTACAAATTCTACTACTAAATCGCTTCATATCTTGGCAGATTAAGTCGAAAATTCAAGTTAATACTCGATATTAATATCGTGACTCGATTCGAATACTTGATATTAACATCGTAACTTGAATCAACTTTTTGATATTAAAATTTTAACTCGATCTAGATCTTGGCGAGCCAAGAATCTAGCTCGAACTTGATGACTCAACTCGACGCGATTAATCTAATCGTAAGTGAATCTTTGAATTATATTATAATGCTATAATGAGCAAATGCAACGTTATACGACATAAATTTAGTAACAAAAAGATAGTCGAATGACAAAGCTTATATCGAATCGATGTTGCTCGAGAATAAGATGTTAAAAGCATATATAAAAACTTTTAAGAACTTAGAAACAAACGCTCTATTTGTAATAGCGAAGATTAAGTGAAGATTTTATGAATTATTTCGACATGATTCTACAAATGTTTTGTGTTATTCAAGATAACGTCGCATCTAGAATGCGAACACGCAATCGATTAATTATTCGAATGATAACGAAGATGCTTACGATAGAAATGCTTCTTTAGATCGTCGCGACTAGCAAAAGTCTTTAGATGATTAGTTGTCAATAGCTCTTCGTTGTCGAGACTAGAGATGCATTAAGTAGCTTTGCATTCGACAAAAAAGACTTTTAACAAACTTGATAACAAAGAGATCAACGATAAGATTTGCTTCTCTTTGATCTTGATGTTCGCTTTGCGACGACAAAAGTTTTGACTTTTCTACTTTCTATAGAATGCAATCAACGCATTAATAGCTATTGTTTGTCGTTAACACTTCTTTTCGATAAATAATGTGGCGAAGATGAAGAGCGCGTCAATAGTTTGAATCCTTTTCGCAAAAACGTATTGCGTTGCTTGAATAACTTTTTGTTCTACGATCAAGAATTCTTTCAATTGGCGTTGAATATCGATTATCGACTATTTTTTTTGTATCTCTTCTTGATTTTTATTAACAAAGTCTTCTTATGTTGTTGTTTTAAATTGCGATAAGCTTGATACGTTTATTAATAATGATTATACAACGAAGTTTCTTTCGTGCTAGCGATAGAACGCTTCTAAATATGAAAGATTTGTTGCAATGATTTTAATCTTCGACATAGAAGTCTTATTTTGAGATGACGATCGATCTCTTTCTTCTAAACAAGATTAAGTCGTCTTAATCGTCAAAAATCGATCGTGCGATTTATCTCGTTAGCGACTCGCATTAATGCGATTTGTGGTTTCAAGTCGCGATACGCGATCTAAGTGTTAAGCATGTATCTCGAGGCGTAGTTCTTTTGAAATACGAAGAAGTCGTATTGTTGCAAAATAATATTTCGTTGCGCGTCTATAATCGCATCTATACTTTCGTAAGCATAATATTAATTAACAATTTATGATTAGTTATTGTCGTTATCGAGAGCTTGCTCAATGTCACGTCGAAAAATATATAAATTAGTAGAAAGTTCTATGTTAATGATGCTTTCGAGATGATTTATTTGAGGGCAAAGAGTAATGTTAGCTAGAATTTTCTCGTCAAATATTTGTACGTCTTTTATAGTGCTCTTGCATTGTCGAAATAGAGATCTTTTCGTCAATTTTTTCTTAAGAGAAATCGATAATTGTTTTTGTTCAAGAGCAATTCAAAGACGAAACAAGTGCTTCGATGAAGTCAAAAAGAAGGTCGCGAAAGCTTGATTCGCAAAGAGTAAAGCGAACATAGTGATGTAAAAACATAGAAGTAGATATAACTTATTAAGAACGTTTAAGATTTTAAATTTGTTTTTGTCACGCTTATTAGCGATTGCGATACATTTTGAATTTGCAACAAGTATAACGTGAAATAGGAAAACGCACGCATCTTTCTTTTCGAGATAGTCTTTTATGTAATTAAATACGATCTCGATTAGCATTCGAAATTGCTCTTCGCTCTCAAAGTTCTTCAACAAAATTATCTTAATATGTTGATAACGAATCGTCAACAAAGTAAAAGATCGATTGCTCGTAATTTCAACAAATTGCATGATCAAAGCCAACTACACGCGATATCGTTCGTTCGAGAAAATCGTCTTCGTGAAGATGTATAGCGTCTTTAGAAGCTCGAACTCATTTTTAACATGTAACATAGACTTTTTTTTCTTTTTCTTTCGTAGATTATGCGCAATCGTAAGTCGTTGTCTCACCTAATAATAATTAGCGAACGCTTAGTTTTTGAGGCGACAAATATGTCTCGTACATCTAACTTTTGATGAGCGAATCGAATAAATAACAACTTGTCTTTTGCTTTCGAACGAGACACAAGACATTTCAATATATTTGTAAAGAACTAATCGCATCAAGGCTATTCTTGCGTTCTCTCAAAAGTTAGTCGAAAAAGGCGTATAGAACATTTATGGAGATGCCTTCAAAAATGGTCACAAAGTTTTTCTTAATAAATTGGCAATATTTGGTAGTATCTTATTAGACTTTAATTGATGAATAAGCTAAACAAGGAAAAGATTCTTATTAATACTAGAACTTCTTCATTAAGCTTAATATGTTCTCGCTATTCTTTTTATAGACTCGTTAAGTAAGTTTCAATATATTTATGTTGTCTTTCAATTGTTGATAGTATTTTAAGAAATGTTCAATGATGTGTGTCTCAACTTCGTCATATTGTCAAGGAGTCATAGAGTTGATAAACTAGAGTGATTGATCACGAAAGACAAGATGCAAGAGCAACGAAAATAAAAGTGTGAAAGAATAAGAAAAGATAAGAAGAGAGACAATGACATACGAAGAATAAGACAAAGAGCGTGACTAAGTTTAGCAATCAATTCTAAAGTCGTCGTAAAGAGATGAATTCTACATTCGTCTATAAAACGAAAGAGATAAGCGTTATAGCATGACTTTGTAGTGAAAGCGTTAAGCTAAGTAACGCGTTGTTCGATGATCGCGTTGATGCAAGAACAATCAATTGCACAATGAAGAATTGTAGGGTGCAGAAAAGAGGAAGGGAAAGAGAAAGAGGACCTAGAGCGATAGGGGCTCGAGCGATTATCTGGCAAAAGAAATGTCAAAAGCGACGTCTAGACTAGTCGAAAGAGGCAATCATTTAATCGTTCTCTCGCTAAAAATTATTATTTAATTAAACAAAAATAATTATTATTAATTTAAATATATTATATACAATATAACAACAATATCTTATATCTTTAAAATTTATATAAAAAAATAATCTTAAATAAGTAAATTATATAATTATTTATATAATTGTAATTTATTTGCTTAGCAAACTAGTTTAGATTAGACTTAACTAAGTTAAATAAATTAAATTTAATTAAAACTTATTTAAAAATAACAATAAATTTGTAATCTTTGTATTCTATATCTTATATATTTTTTAATAAATAAAATATTTATTATATTGTTAATTATATCTTTTAATAATATATAAAATATATAAAGATAAACAATATACTACATATATAATATTATTATCTAAGATATAGTTTCTAAACATAGGAAATTTCTAAAACTAGCAAAATAAAATATTGAGCTATAGAATTTAGAAATCTTTATATTTGTTTTGTATTGCAAAATTCTAAATTATATTACTTAATATATTTAATTATTATTTTACTAAATTTTATCAATCTTTTTTGCAATATGTTATATAATATAATTACAAATTATTTAGAAAGTATTACAAATATAAACAAACAAAAATTGTCAAAATACAAAATTAAAAATAATGGTTTTTTAAGTTATTCTTAAGATTTTAAAATCTTAAGTAAACTTCTTAAAGTCTTTAAATAAAAATATACTCTTTTATTTAAAGTCGAGCAACAAATAAAGAACAACAAATATACATTTGCAATAACAAATGTAATTGCACAAATGTCGTATTTATATAATATTGTTTTGCATAAAAAAGCAAGACTTAAAATATCAATATATATAAGATTCTTTATTCTAGTATAACAAACTAATAAAATTTGTAAAACTAAAATTGCTCTTATATAGTTAAAGACATTTTTATACAATATTATGCAATTAAGACTTATAAAGACAACTTATATACTTATTATATTAATAAAAATAATTAATTACAAATTTGTTGTTCGATATTAGAGTATTGTATAAACATATATATTAATTGTTATTTGTTAGAAAAAAGCAATAAAAATCGCTTGTTTGTACTATATATATATAAAGCTTTACAATTAATTGTAATTAATTGCTAATATAGTATAATTAATATTAAGAATATAGTAAAACAAATTGTATTAATTGTTAATGTTAACATTAAAAATAAAGACTCGACTTTATATAAGAAACAATAGAATTGTCTATAATTTTTATACTAATTTTTCTTTAAATTTATTAGTTAAAGAAAAGTAATTAATAATATAAATATTGTACAAGTTTATTAAACTCTTGTTAATTTCTACAAATTTATAAGCGTATTATATCGAAAGCTTTCGAAATTAATTAAAAACACATAGAACAATATTAAGTTACACAATTTAAAACAATCTTTGTAATTAAATTGCTTGTATATTTATTTACTTAGCAATTTATTATTTATTAGTTAGTTTTTCTTTAATTTATTTTGCGCAATTTTAATACTTTGTATTGCTTCAAGCAACTTGTTATAAAGTTTTGCAATATTTGTAAAATAGAATGCAAAACTCTTATATAAGTAATTTATATATATATAGTAAACAATTAGAGCTCGAACAATTTATTGTTTGTATAGCAACTTTATATTAAATATATTATAAGAATTAACTTCGATTAAGACTATATAAGTTAGCAACAAAAAATACAATTGTAATTAATCTCGCACTATAAGTATTATTATCTTTCAAAAATATAATTGTTGCAATATACGCAAAATTAAGCTTAATATTTGTAATTAACTTAAATGTCTTAATAGAAGTTGTATATATTAGTAATAATATACAAAAGTTAAAAGCTATATTGTACTACTTAAATTTATAAACAATATTAATATTTTTCTTTTCTTATTGTTTATCTTAATCTTATTTATAGAAATTTAGTATATTATTGTTTCGAAAAAGATTATAATATATATTAATCTATATTATTCTTATACTTCTTTTGTATTACTTTAATATAAATCTTTATATACTTTGCACTATTATTGTTAAACTTAAACTCTTTGTTGTTAATTTTAATACAAATTGAACTAGATTAAAAGTTAAAATAAAAGAGAAAAATAATAGAAAAATATCTTATTTTGCAAGAAGTTAATACTATTTCGAGTTAAACAATGCGAGTAATGTTAAATTCGAATTTCTTGTTATTTGTTAAATATTATATATTAAAGTTAAAGTAAATAAACAACAACAATATAATATCGTTTATTAATACTCTATTAGTTAGTAAATTAGTATATATTTATAATAAAGCTAGTTGATTTTTGTTACAAGCAGTTTGCCATATAGTAAAGTTAGTAAATCGAGTTGTTGCTAGAGCGCTTAAATTAATCTTTTAAATTAAGTTAGATCTAACTTTCAAATAGAATAATAGCTTCAACAAGTCTTGATCAATGCGTCTTGACAAATGCTACACATAATTAATTATTATATCTTGCTTCTTAACGAGAATTTCGAGTTTAATTTCTCTTCTATTTATTAAGAGCAATTGAATAGTTGTAGTAGTGCTTAGCATGCAATTGTGCGTTCGAAGATTATCTATATAGTGTCTTGCGAGTTCGTTTTGTACGCAAGAGCGCGTAACTTTTTGTTTATTTTGATAACAAATTGTTACAAGCAATTTGTCGTATAGTAAAGTTAATAAATTAGGTTGTTGTTAGAGCGTTTAGATTGACCTTTTGGGTCAAGTTAGACCTAAATTCCTAACAGTCCTACTCGAATAAATATAAGATATATTTATAAAAAATAAACAATAGCAACAAAGTTATAAAAGTGCAAAACAATAGTTTAAAGCGTTATATAAAAGAGACAAATTAAATATGTTTAATATTAGTAATATAAATACATATAAAATAACATAGTATAAGATTATATATTATATTATATTAATACTTAATATTGTATCTATACAATATTATATAGTTCAAGAGCAAATATACAATAGTATTGTATAAATTAATACAAAAAAGTTAAATAATTTAATATATTTAGAATAGCACTTACTAGAAATAGTTGTAAAATCTAAAGATATTAAATTATAAAATCTATATCTTTATTTATTTCTTCTTAAAGTATTTCCAAAATAAAATTTTGTACAAAACTAAATATTTTGATATATAATTATTGTTTACATATAAATATTATAGTATTTATTTATTATATGCAATTATTATATAAATATTGTCTACATATAAATATTATAGTATTTATTTATTATATGCAATTATTACTATATAGAAAGTTTTTTAATATTGTAATTCGATATTTGTCTTAATATATAGCTTGTATATATTTATATAAACTTATATTGCTTTTTGTTATTTAACTAGAGTTATCGAAAGATTTATATATTTTTATAACTAAGTAATGTAATTATTAATAAAATAATAAGATTTCTATATATTATTAATGCGTATCTAGATATAATTATACAAAAATAAATATAAAGTTGCATTATTATACTAATTACTTTATGCTTTTTCTATTTTTTATAAAAGCATATATTTTGTTATATTAGTATATACGCTTGTTATATAATAAATTATAATAAGCTAATACGTTTTACAAGTTTGCTATTATTAATTTTTTTCTTTTTAATATAAATTTTTTTAACTTTCTTTAGAATAGCAAACTTCTTAAACTATTATTTGCGCTTTGTAACTAAAATTTTCTAAAATTTTGCAAGAATAATTGCAAATTATAATATCTCTAATACAACTAGTTTAAACTTAAAGAAGATTTGCTTTGTACTAGAATCTATATTAATTAAGCGTTGTAAAACTTTGTAAATAGATCGAAAATTAAATAATTTAAGAAAAATAAAACAATAATTGTGCAAACGCTTTGTAAATATTTCAATTAATAATAACTTCGCAATAGATTATATTTAAACATATAATATAAAATATAAATAATTGTAACAAAAATTATATTCTTTAGTTTATTAATAAAGTTTTAAAAGATTTTGTACAAAATTATATTAATCTATAAACTCTAGAACTATATTTAAAATAATTATATATTTAGTTCTATATTTAGTGCAAAGATTCTAAAAGTTAAGATAGATTAAGACAAAATAAATATAACAAAGAGGTTTGTGTGCAAGTTTATAAAGACAATAGTGCAAAGCTATATAAAAAAAAAATGCAAAGAAAGAGACAAAGATAAAAGATATATAGTTGTTCTTACATTTCGAATATTATATACTTAAAGAACATAACTTGATTAAAGTTGTATTAATCTAAATAAGAGTCTTATAATTTAATAAATTATTATTTAATTCTATTAAAGTTAAGCTTTGCTTATATTTGATATTAATTAATAATAGCTTAGCATATTATAATAGCAATATTTTTTTTTTATTTTTTTTTATAAATATAACAAATCTTTTGTTGTCTATTTTTTGACAAAATATTTAGATTGATTGCGTCGAGTTGGGTCATCAAGTTCGAGCCAAGTTCTTGGCTCGCCAAGACCCAATTTGGGTCAAAAATCTTGGCCCAAGTATTTGGGTCGAGTCAAAGGATAGATATGAAGTACTTAACGTATAACCTGGCTCAACTCGTCAAGACTCGAAAAATTTAAATTATTTTTAAAAAAGTGCATTAATCAACTTAATCAAGTTGATTAATTTAATTAATTTGTTTATAATATTATATAGTAATGCATTTAGATAATACATTTGTACGTTATTTGTGCATTATTATTTTCAAACTATTGTTAGTAATTTGAATAATGCGAATTTTTTTAAAAATAGAAAATCTTGGCATTTTGACGTCATTTTCGATTGCTTAGCGAGTCGATCGAGTTGAGTCAAGAAATCGTTGACCCAAGATCGATTCCAAGCTAAGTCAAGAGATTAATATCAAGTATTTGGGTTAAACTAGAATGTTAATATCGAAATTCGACTCGACGATCAATCTAAAAATATTATTTAAATCTTTGTTAAATATTATTCTATATATTGTTGCAATTTTAAATTAATTTATATACAACTATTTTAGAATTGCAACAACAAATTAGCATATTTTTCTTTATTATTAATTGCAAAATTAAAGAATTAAATATTTTCAAAGATATAATACTTAAATAATACAACAATAATTATATTTATTAAGAAATTATAAAGAAGCTTAAACAAGAATACAATTATACTATTGCTCTATTAATCTTATATTAACAATTAAAGAGTTAAAAAATATATAAATATATTTATACAAATAATTTTAATATTTTACAAATATATCTTATTATATTGTTTTTTCAATTTTGTTTAAATAATAAAGAGCTACTACAAATACTTTAAATCAAAAAATATTAAATTAATTCTATAAATTTAGCATACTTGCGACATAAATCAAGACTATATTGTCGAACTACAATTTCTTGTAGAAAGAAAACAAAGATATAAAATAATATGCGTATTTTGCTAAATAAGTATACATAAGTATTGATTATTATTTTGTTAGAAAATAGTATTATATAAAGCTATAAAAGAAATCGATTATATAATTACTTTCGAAGCAAAAAAATGCTTATAACAAGATATGTGCTTTTTGTACAATATAGTATAATTTATATATACTATTTGTACAACAATTGTATATATTTATTGTACAACAATTTTACACATTTTTTGTACAACAATTGTATATACTTTTTGCACAACAATTGTATAACTTATATTAATATTTTTATAAAGATTTTCTCTTTAATTAATATTAATTGCTAGTATTAGAATAAATTAAACAACAACGCAAGAATCTCGAATACAAAAGAGAAAAATATATTATATTTAAATTAAATTTTGTATAATCTCTTAAGAAATACAATAAATTTAAAAAGTATAATATCGAAATTTATATTGCAATCGATATCTACTCTTGCTATATATTGTAAATATATATTAATTATATTTTGTGCACAATTGTTAATGTTTTGCGACAATATTTAAATAGTATTGAGTTTTTAGAACAATATTCTTGCTTTATACAAATCGATCGAAATATAAAAATAATATTAATAGTTAAAGCTTATTATTAATTGTATTAAGAGATTGTATTAAATATCTTATTAATAGATTGCTATATATTTAATACAAATATAACAAATATACGTATTAAAAGTTAATAAAAACAATTAATTAACTACTATAAAGAGCAATAAATTGTAAGTGTATTATATTATCTTGTATTTATTTGCTAATTACAAGCATAAATCTATTTTAAAATCTTAATTAAAAAGAATCTTTTTAATAAAAAGATATTATTGAATTAGATTATTTTATACGCTATTTATATATTAATAATTTATAGAGAGATTAAAATATATATCGAGTTCTAAAATAATTATTTTATACAAATACAAAAGAAGCATTTAAATATAATTGTCGATATATTCTATATACTTTATATTTATTTAAAAGATTATGTCTTTAATTATAGTATATTATATTTAATAAAGAAGCTTGCATCTTTGCAACAAAATATTACAAAATAAAATAAATTTTTTATATTATATAAAGTAAAAGTAGTGTGATCGTTGGGTCGAATCGAACACTTTTTTCTTAACTCGATCCATCCTCTTGGGCCTCGTAGGGTTGGGCTAGGGTCAAGGCGCGAACCCGATCTTAGGGTCGGGTTTCGTTGAGTCAATGCCAAGAACTCAAGCTAACTTCGTCGCATTAGCATTCGCTTATCTTATCTTATCTTATCTATGCGCTAACCTAATTGGGCTAGCGCAGGGTCCATGCTAATCGCATATAATTAGCGCGTCACGTGATCGAATGAGTCGAGTTGAACACTCGACGCGCATTCTTCACTCGCCCCACCCTGTTGGGCTAGGAAATTTGCCTAACCCTAGGGTCAGGGTTGGGCGAGTCAACCCGATCGGGTTGAAATCCGACCCGACGATCACACTAAGTTAAAGTATACTAATTAATAATAGACAAAGATAACTTTTTTTTATTATTTACTATATAGTAATATATAGAACAACTTTAATTAATATAGTTTAATCTTAATAATTTTTTATTAATTTCTAAGAAGAAATAGAACAATTTATATCGTATAATTTATATCAAATTAAGACAAAAAGTATAGTAGTATATTCGAGATAACGCAAAATTAATTTTAAGTTTATGCAACAAATTAAACAAGACGCATAATTGAAGACTATCTATAAATAAGACTATATTAAAGATAAATTTAACAAATAATAGAACAAACAATACGTATAACGCTAAAACAAATTGTTTTTAATAAAATATATTTTTGATTTCTTGTGCAATATTAATATAGATCTTGTATAATCTTGTATTTTTTTTAATCTTATTTGTTTCTCTTAGATTAATTGTTGGATTAGATTTTGATTCCAACTTTGAAATTGACCCGATCTAATAATTTCAACATTAGGAATCGACTCGAAACTTAATTCGATTCCTATTATTTTGAAATCAACTTAACTTAACTCAACTCGATTTTCGATTCCAATATTAGGAATCAAATCGAATTGCCAAGAAATCAAAAATAACGTTATTATGTCAAGATTTTCTATTTTTGAATATACGTTATTATAATTTTGGATTTTTCGCCAAAGTGTCAAGTAGTATGCTTCGACACAAAAGCTACGCTTGCTTGTATTATCTTAAAATAGCTTGCTTAGACTAGTTGTTGCTCGCATTACTCTTTTGCATTACTTTTTTATTCTTAAATTACTTTCTCGAATTATTAAAGAATATTGTTATACTATATTTGTATTCTTGTTTGCAAAATGTCGAACTCTTTGACTAGAAAAGTTAAGTCAATAATTTGACTCTAGCTATCTAGATAGCTCAAATGCATTATTATAATGCATTACTAAATAATCTTATATCGAAAAATTATAGAATAGAACATAATTTTCTACTATTTATTTTAGAATTTCTTTATACTAATACTAAGTCTTGACAATTCGAGTCGATTTTTTGAGTTAAATTTCGATTTCAAATATAGAAATTGACTTGAATTGTTAGTTTTAACTTTAGAAATCGAATCGCCAAGACTTTCGAGTTAAGTTAATATAAATTGTCAAGATTCGAATCGATATAATGCTAGTCCTTAATAACTAACGAACACGTTATTAGTGCCAAGCTATCGTAGTGACGACTTGGCACCATATAGAGTTTTCTTTCTAAAAATTCTCACCCAAAATTCTTACGAATTAATATCTCTCTAAATTGCAATTCTACATACTACGTAATCTCGCCTTTAGTGCGTCAATATAACGACGTTTTGTTATACGTTTGTACACAATCTTACAATATTAATTTGTCTCAATCTTTATAAATGATTGTTCGATAAAATAGTTAACTTAACACGCAATACAAGACAAAATTTGAAGACGAACAAGAGACAAGCAACGTTTTAATGCTCTTAAGACAATAAAAGTACAAATAATCAACTTGTCTTCGACAATATTACAAAAATTTACATTATATTACAAGAAGAAGTCTTGCAAAGTAACAACGCTACAAAGTTGTCGTAATTTGACAAAAACATTAGTTACAAAAAGCTTCTAATTAAAAAGAAAATAAAAAAATATAGACTTTAAACAAAGCAAGAGCTTTGCATTGCTCAAATAAGAAACAAACTTCTTTTAGAGTTGCTTTGTAAAAACGAGATTAAAGCAACAAGTTCGCGTTGTTTACGCAAAAATTACTTCGATAACAAAATTAGCAAATTAATATTAAAGAGATAGCGCTTTAATTGTTTTATAAAATTGACTTAACTAAATCTTTATTACAAAAAGAACTTCAAAGAATAAAAAGACTAAACTCGAAATACAAAAAACTTCTTCGAAATTAATAAAGATTAATTCTTGACAAAAAACTTAAAGATTTGTTAAGTTTAATAATATCTTTGCAATACGTTAGCAATGCAATAAAAAGATTATAAGAACAAGCAAACAAACAAGATAAAAAAATAGAACTAGAAATAATTCGCACAATATCTAATTAATCTTATTAAGAATTCGAAAAATTGTTGTCTTGTTTTCTTTTGCAAGTACGAGAAGATTAAGCAAAGTTAATCTTAAAGCGTTAACAACTTTGTAATTTATATTAAGATATTAAAGATAAATATTAACAAATATATTAAATATTAACAACGTAACTATCTTTTGTATTGTTTAAGAAGAAATCTTTGTAAAAAAATTAATAACATAGCTTAAATTCTCAAGACAAGAAATGTTCTTGTTGCGCTAATATAACGTATAAAGAGCGCTCTACTCTTTCGATTTAATATTAAGAACAAAATTCTAGATCGAAAATTGTTTTTAAGATTACGCAATAACTTTAGAGAGAGTTTGTATAGTTATAAATTAAAAAAGACTATATTAACAACTAAGACTTGCAACGTTTTAATAACAAAAAATAGTTAAAAAAGTACAATAAGATTTTCTTTACGTAACTTTAACAAAGCTAGTTCAAATATATAAAAAAAGCGCACTCGTTATAATTATAACAAGAAAAAATATATTTAAAGAAAATATTCTAAATTTGTTAAAAATAACTTGCAAGTCAATGCAATTAACAACTTTTAAAAAAGCTTTAAAACAAGCGCTCTAAAAGCGTTGCTATTACAATTTTTTATCAAAGAGATTTTCGACAATTTAAAAAACTAGATAAGTTTGCAAGAATTGTAGTCGCAATTACAAACTAAAAATACAAAATAAAGATTATTTTTACAAAGTTATCAATATTTGTCGACAAAAAGTAATATAGACAAAGAGATCTTTTTGATAAAAGCGCTTATATTAATTGCATTAATAAACGTCTTCAATAATATAATATCTAGAGAAGATCGAACAACTCGCAATTGAAATAAAAGCTTTTACAATTTAAAAAACTTGATTTATAAAATTCTACGTCGTAAAAATTAAGATTCGCAACAATAAGAAACAAAAATATATATTAAGACAAGTTCTCTATACATTTGATAAAATCGCACACAATATTATTGTTAATTTTCTTTAGATAATAGAAGTTAACTTCTATGTTAATTAATATATGCTAACTTAATATTATTAAGTTACGAAGAATACTATTGTTATTAAGTTTTCAAAGAATTTTTTAAAATTCAAAAAATAAATTTTAATATTTGCTCTAATTTGTTGCGATTTTAATATCGACAAGATGTCGACAATATATATTATATTTAAAAATATTTAAAACTACAACAATGTCTTCGACTTGAAAGATACATTTATTTTTCTTAAGTACAAAGAGAAAAATTATAAGATCGATTTGCTTTTTAGAAAAGAATCATCTTATAATTTGTTATATATCTTGTTCGAACAAAAGCTAGTTGTTTTATGTAATTATCTTTTGAAGAACTTAACTCTAAACAAAATTTGCAAATCGATTAATTAAACTAAGATATCAATATTGTTTGTGTCAAAAAGCAATAAAAGTCTAAAATTATATATTAATTATCGCAATTTTAATGCAATTACAATTAAGAATCGATATTCTTTTTCTCTTATAGAGAAGATGCTAAATCGCTTGATAAGCGTTGCGTACTTTACAAAACTAAATTTGAAAAATATTTACTATTAAATTTGAATTCGCTAAAGCAATAAGTAAAAGACAATCTTTTGAACACAATATAAATACTTTAAGTACGCAGTAATATCGTTTAAATTAACAAATATATCAACTATTTTCTAGATTTTAATCAACAAAGTCTTAAAAGATTTGATAGATTATCTTTGTATAATCTATCTTAATAATATTTTAATCTACTTTAAGATACAAGAGAGACATTAAGATTGCGTACGTTAGATATTTGATAAATTACGTTTCTACAAGCTTTACGCAAAGCTATTTAAATGCTTTTTTATAACAATCTTGATTAAATTTCTAAAATATATTATAAGCAATTATAGCGTGTTAATAAACTTACAACAAATTGACTTTATTAGAATATAGTTTTAACTTATTACTTTACGCAAGCTTTAAGTATTTTTGAACTTCGCAAACTTTTATCGACAATTTATAAAATACTAGTGTGATCGTCGGGTCGGGTCTTGGCACGAATTTTTTGTCCAACCCGAGGATTCGAACAGAATTTTTAACTCAATCCAACTTTTATTTGATTAATTGCGCTACGTAGACTAGTCCAATTCAAGTAAATCTTTTTTTGTTTAAAAGTACACTAAATTCTATACAAGAGAAGATAATTTTGAAAAAATACGAGTAAAATACAAGGAAGTTATGTGAGTTTTAAATCTAAAATTTTTATTTAAATTTAGTTCTCGAGCCCAATTACATAAGAAATTTGCCACCGAAACCCGATCTAACGATCAGGCTATAAAATACTATGCAAAGATTATTCGAGCTTTGACGAAGCTTTTAAAGAGCAATAAGCAAGACAAACAAAAATGCTATTCTAGCTTTTCGAAAGCTTATTACAATCTTTACGCAAATATCTATGTTAATTTACTTTAATTCAAAAAATTATATTTGCCTTAAAACAAACATTTCGAGATTTGCAATTGCAATAATTTTGTTACAATTAGTTTATTTTATAAAAAAAGCCGATTAAGCGATGTAACATTCGATAATACTTTATTTAAAAAAGATAATTCTCGCGAAGACTTAATACAAGACTTATAATTAAAAGTTGTTTGTTATTGTTATTAGCTTTAAGCAATATTAACACTATTTAAAAAGTAATTACTATTCAATTATTGTATTAACAAATTATAATAATTTACAATATTTTATAAAGATAACAACGCTAAATTGTTGTTAATTTTAATAAGCATTTATGTTAACAAAATACGACTTCGAGATTAAATATTGCACAAGAAAAATTAATTAGTTAACAAACTCTTTCGACGCCTCGATTATAAGAAGAAATTAAATAATAAAATTTGTCTATTTACGCTTCAAAATAAGCTAAAGAATATAACTATTATTGCTATTAAAATAATACTAGTACTTACAAGAGTTGTTTGTCAAACGTTAATATTACGCAATAAGAACAAACTCGAGACTTGAGTATCAAAAATCGAAAAAAAAATTCGATATTAAACTTCTTAATAAAAATGCTTTAAACAAAAAAAATAAAATTAGTAAATTTAAAGAGAAAGAAGTTGCAAACACAATTGAGAGTGCAATAACTTAACAATTGTATCGCAATAACGTTTGCATCGCATGCAACAAAAAATTAACTTAAAATCTTTTTTATTTTTGTTGTTATTCAAAATAAAAGAGTTGCAAGAGAAGAACTTTATAGCGCTTAAACTTAAGAAGCAATTAATGTCGCAAATCTTAAGTCAAGTTTGCGCAAAAAGAGATTAATCAATTTATAAAAAAAATAGTGTTCTTTTTTTATATTGTTTTGATTTTTGACAAGATATTACTAAAGAGCGAGCTACTATACTTGTATTATAATAACGCTCTAACAAAATACTTTAAAATCAAAAAGACACGCACTCTTATAAGCAAAAAGTTCTATTAATTAAAGATAATTGCAAATATTAATATATATATCAAAGATTGCAACGTTTGTTAACGAAATAAGACTTTACGCTATTGTCTCTACAAGGAGTTAATATTGTTTTCTATTTTTATTCGATTATAAGTTTAAATCTCGATAGACTTTATAACAAAGTTGTCTATTAATTGTTGCAAAAATAATATGTTTGACGCAATCCTAGTAGTAATTAATCGATATTTCAAAATGTTTCTATATATTTTTGCTCAATCTATATAATCGACGAAAGATTTAATTAATACTTTATTCGAAAAAATATTGCTTGTTTATTTTAAAATTCGTAAAATTATTTTCGATTGTAGTTTGCTCTTTACTAATAACTACTAGTTCGCGATATATTATTGTATATGCATTAAATAAAAGTTAAGTATCGCTTTTTACTCTTAAACTAATAAGCAAATTAAAAGACAAAATTAAATGTTAGAATTTTATTTGCGTTGCTATTGCAATTATAAACAAGACAATTAAGACTTGTTACTAGCTTTGATTCAATATATTTACAATAGCGCATTGCATATATCGACTAGAATATTACTTTTTAAGTTAATATTTAAATTTGTTACAAATTTTCGATTCAATTGAAACGACAAAAATTGTTTAAACATTTTTGTTATTCGAAAGCAAATTTAGTCTTTGTAAAACAAACGTAATTGATTGATAAATTATCTATAGATTGCGCAACAAGTATAGACTCGAAATTACAATAAAAAGACTACTTCGAAAAGATTCTAAGTCGATAACAAAATTATACTTTCTATTAAAAATCTTTTAGAAGTTTGTTTGAAAAAGAAGTTGTTTTATAAGTTTACAAAATTATTTAAGATTAAAAATATAATTAAATTGCAAACGTATTGTTTGCGTTTTTTTGTTAAATAACGCATTTATCTTGTCTTTTATATTTTATTACTAAAATTATATTATTGTAACTCAAATATTGTTGCCTCGAAAAACATAATATTAATCGACAAGAATAAAAAGTAAAAAGTAAAAAATATTTTTGATTATAAATGAAGATATAGCAAGTCGTAATATCTTGTTTAATAAAAATAATTTTTATTATATAAAAATAATTAAATATTAAGAAATTATTTTGCGAATATAAAACAAAAGCTTAAGAAATACAATACGCATAAATCTCTCAAAAGATCGATTGCAAAGACAAGAAAATTAAAACTTTATATTTGCAGAAAAAAAATTAACAATACAAAGTAAGATTTGATATTGTTATATATACTTAAGACACAATAATAACACAAATAATGCGTATAAGTAATATTATAATTCTTTTAATAAATTAATTGAATATCAAAAGCTATAGAAATATAATATAAAGTGCATTTAAATTTGATTGCTTTTATTACTTAATTTTCGTCGATAAAAAGCTCTTGTACGCGTATTATTTAATACAAGATTTAACATTTTATTTACAATTAACTATGCGTGTCTTTTCCAATTAATTCTTTTATTGTTGTTGCTTAATTGTCTTCAATAATGTAGAAATGTTGCAAAGATAAATTATCGATAACAAAAATAAAAAACGCAATCTTTTAAAACGCAATTAGTTTTATTATCTTAAATATAATAAAAATATATTTTGAACAATAATCTTTTAAATACAAATTCTATATAGAGATCGCAAAAATATAATACTCGCAAGAAAATATAAATAAGATTTAATCTTTTAATTGTTAGTTTTTATATTATTAAGTAAGAAAGTTGCTTATTTTAAATACTCTTGTTTAATAACAAGCAATTTGATATATTTAAATTAAGTATATAAGTTGTCGAAACAACTATAGTATATAAAAGAAGTTTTGTTTGGACATTTACGTCGCTCTTTTCTAAAGAGATCTAATTAATAAGAACAAAATAAATAGTATTATTCTTAACAAAGTTATTAGATTACGCAAAATCTACAAATTCTTAAATTTGTTATCTACAACAATATTGTCAAACATAAATTTATTGTTCTTGTCTAGCTTCTTTAAAGAAAAAGTATCGAAATTTGCTCTATAACGCATTATATCAAGCATTTTTTACTAAATATTGTATAGGCAATCTAGCTTAATATTAATGCTAATTAGAAAATTCTTGTAAATCGAACGCAAAATTAATTCGTTTTTTTGTTGTTATGCGTATATAGTAGTAAGACAACGTTGCACTCGCGAAACAAACGTAACTTAATTAACTTTAGTACTGTTTTTATCGAAGATACGTATATCAAACTTCAACAAAATATTAACTCGCTTAATATATTAAGTAGCAATAAGAACACATTAACAAGTCAAATTAAATATAAGAGTATATAAACAACTTACAATTTTGCGCTTTGAAGCGCAATATTTACAACAAATTTTTTTTTGCTTAATATATTATATACTATTAGATCGCGAAGCAAACAAAAGTTAAAAATATATTTAATAATTAATATTTTTGTCGATGCAAGCAAGACATCGCAAACAATAGAAATAAAAAAAAGAAAAATATTGCGTTTGCGCGCGAACAAAAAAAGCAAAAAGAATTATTTCGATTAATATTGCTATTTTTATTAATTTTACTTATAGCAAGTCTTTGTTAAAGTATCGCTTACGTAATTGATTTGCTACTACAATAACAAAAAATTAATAGAAATTTACAATTATCTCTATCGAAAAGAGATTGCGATACGTCAAAATAATTAAGAAAACTTATACTAAATGCGAGATTTGTGCGCAATATTGTTGTTAGTATTAGAACAATCTAGAAAACGTCGCATTTATCTATCAACTATAGATCGAAAACTAATATAGAGAGAAAAAATTTATAATAGTATTATTAATAAATATTATTTGCAAATCAATTGCGCTAACTTGATTAAGTCGAACAAAGAAAATCGAGATAATTTACTTAAATAATAAGTTAAGCTAAACTTAAAATCTATAAGATTTAAATAAATTGCAATATATTATTGTCGAGTATTTGTTGCAATAATAACGCAACAACATAGCAATTAAAAACATATTTACACTCTAAAACAAAAAACAAAAGATTTCTTTGTTTGTCAATTTAAAGTTAACACACAATAAGATGCTTAGAACGAGCAACTTAGCGCCTCGCAATAGTACACAAAAGAAGCTATTGTTGCTTCTTAACTCTCTCTCTTAAATGTCTAAAAAGGATAAAAAAAGAGATTAAAAAATCTCTTTTATAGACGCTCTTGAACCTTGACAAGAAGATATATAAACTAGAAAATACGTCGCATATAAAGATATAAGATATTGCTTATTATCTAATCAAATCTCAAAAATTTTTGTAAAAAATTTAATAAAAGATCGACGTAATTGCGCAAGTAGATCGTCTTTATAACATATTAATTCTAGAAATTAAAATTCAAAAGAGAGAAACAATTATAATGTCAATTCTTAATAATTAATAAACACTTTATTAGTGTCAAGTTATTGTAGTGGCAACTTGACATTATGTAGAGTTTTCTTTCTAAGAATTTTCTCTCAAAATTCTTACAAATTAATGTCTCTCTAAATTGCAATTCTACATACTACGTAGTCTCGCCTTTAGTGCGTCAATATAACGACGTTTTGTTACACGTTCGTATACAATCTTACAATCGAATACTTAATTCGAACTTGATAACTCGACTTGACGCGATTAGTCTAATTTCTCTTTGCATAAATTCTATATAAATTTTGTAAATCTTTTATTTTTTTTGCGAATTATTATATTTATATTGCGACTAAATACTATAAATTTATTACTTTTAATTATAATTTTTTTGGTTTTGTATAAGATTTATTTTGTTTAATTACTAGAGTCTTGAATAATAATAAATGCACAAATATATATTGTCTAGAATATTAAGTATTAAATCGTTATTTTGTATATTATTGTACAAATCTTAACAATCTATATTAATTTAATTTTGTAAAAGAACAAAGTATTGCTTATTTTTAATAATATATTATTGTTATACAATTGCAAGAATTTGTATAAATCTTATTCTTTTAACTATTTATTGCATTTTGCTTCGCTTAACTCTTTACTAAAGAACACTACTTTTTATTATTTTATATTAATAAGCACTATTGTAGTATTAAGTTAATTTAATATTGCACAATTTTAAGCAATTTATATGCAACGCACTTTATTTAAGTTATATAATACTTTAGCGAAATAAACGCAAACAAGCTTAATGCAAAAATATTCTCGCAAATTTAAATAAAAAGTTTAAATATTTTAAGAATAATAGGAAACTTAAGATTCTTAAAGTTTATATGTAATTTGTTTTAACTAAAATTAAATAATATGTATACAATAATAATCTAGAATTTATAGATATTATAATGGTTTCTTTTAATTTGTATATATTTTTAATATAATTGTATAAATACTAATATAATTTATAAAGACAATATATATTATTATATTAAATTGATTAATTAGTAGTTTGAAGAACTTTATTAATAATAATATAATTGTTTAATTAAATAAATAAAAAGAATATATCAAATAATACAATAATAAATTGTATTTAATTTTAAATGTCTTGAACAACAAAGCAAATATTGTAAAAGTATCTAGATGTAGTATAAATTATATGCAAAATACACAAAAGCTTCTAAAGATTTTAAAGTATAAAAAAAACGCAATATAATTTTCTTAATAATTAAGCGTAAAAAAATTATAGAAGATATTACAAATTTAAAGCAAATATTTAATATAAATAAGTTTAAGTTTGTACAATTAAGTATTAAAATTGCATATATTAAGTTCAAGACAAAAAATATTAAACAAAATTTTTAAATACTAGCAACAATTTTAGTATTGCACAATCTTTAGTACAACAAGTTGCAAGTATACAATCTTCTTAAATTAAATGCGAGAAGACATTTATACTAATAGAAAAAATTATTTTACAATTATCTTTGTTAATTGTATTGTTACAATAGTTAGTTGCGCAATTAATCTTTTTTGTTAATTATAAAAGAAAATATTCTACTTCTAATATTAAATTTTTTTAAGATTTATTAGATTTATACAATTCTAGTATCTTTAAATACTTGCTATTAACGTATTGTTCTTAATTGCGCATTGTTTTGTTAATACATAAATTTAATTTTAAACTAAATTTTAACTTTAAAATCGATTTAAAACTTACAAATATTAATTTGTATTATAATATACAACTTAATAAATCTTTGTTACTTGATAAAGTATTTACAAAGAAAAATACAAAAAGTTTAATCTTAAATATTAAGAATTGCAAGAAAACAAATTATAAGAGAGCAAATTACAAGAAGATGCAATAAAAGAAAAAATTACAAAGTACAAATTATTTTAAGCATAAAAACAATATTACAATAAGATTAAAAAATATACAAAATAATATATTTAGTCTTTGCCAGAATACTTGTAATTAAAAGAAGATTAAGCGATAATATAATATATTAATTAAAATAGTTTTGTGTTAAGAGTTTACAATATAACAAATATATACTCATTATTTTTTAATATAGTTGCTATAGATTGATATAATAAAATGCGCTTAAGAAATTAATATTAAATAATATAGTAATTAGTTGTGCAATATTGCATCTTGTTGCGAGTAATTGTATGCGTCGAATGCAAAGTTTGGTTACAAAATCTAGATTTTTGGTTTTTGGTTTTCGATTTTCCGAAAATTTTCTATTTTGATCTTAAGCAAGATATTGACTATTGTAGACAATCGTTATAAAAGCACTAAGTTCAATAGATAGATTGCGCAACTTTATTTAATACAATTATTCAATTGATTTGCGAGAGCTAGTAAGCTCTAGAACTGCTAGCTCGTTCGCGCTATACTAGATTAAGTAATATAAATCGCAATCTAATAATTATCGTATTTGATTAATTTTTGTTTTCTCTTATTAATAATGTGCATCCTTAATCTTTTTTACTCTATTTAATATATCTTAATTGACTTAATTGATTCAATTAATCGACGACGATTAAGACATACGTATAGCTATCGTTTTTGCTCTTGTTATTATCGTTATTTTAAATTAATATCTTGTTAACAATTCTTGACATTTATATATTAAATTAATAAAGTATAAAAGATCTAAATTCGATTTAAATCGAATTTTCTTTAAATGTCTTTGTTGTATAATGCGATTTAATAGGAAGAAAATTCGATTGCTTGTTAATTACTTTGTTATTGATATTATCGAATAAAGCAATTGTATTAAATTATTTTTCGAATTTGCTCTTTATTGCTTTCAATACAAATTATTCTATTTTTGTTAGCTATATAAATTAACAAAACAATTTAATTGTTTCTTCTTTTATTTCTCTTGCATTCTTAACAATTTTCTTAACTATCTTGGAATTTGATACGACAATATATTTCGATAGCATTCAACGCTTATCTATACACGTATTAAAAGATACGTCAAAGCAATAAAAAAAGTAGAAAAGCTTAGAGACAAAAGCACTATACAAGAGTTTATTGATAAGACTTTTTAGAAGTTTTGCAAGCCAAATATAAAACAAAAATTCTATTACTCTAGTTACAAAAAATTACACGAAATAATTTAACTAGTTATTATTTGCTTGAATAGTTTAATAGAATTTATTTACAATTTTTGTAAAAACAAAATAAACAATATTACAATACTATAGAAGTTCGAGTTGCAAAATCGATCAAAAACTCTTCTTAAAGATCGAAGAAAACTTCAATTGTACAACAATAAAGTCTATATTTATTAATTGTATATTATATCTCTTTATTTAAATTATACAAACAAAAGATAGATCTTTTTTAATAAACAAATGTTCGAAACTTGTATTATTGTCGAAAACTTCTTTAATTTAACTTAAACTTTGTAAATATTTAATACTTTTAAGATGCAAATAAAAGTCGAATTATAGTCGATTAAAAATCTCGATTTAGCAATAATTCTTTTAACTAATTGCTATATGTGTTACAGTATTTATAAAGACTTTAAATAAAATCTCGCTTTGCAATGCAATCTTTTAGTCTTTTAAAATATTTGCAAGTTAATAAAGTCTTTAACAATTTCAAAAGCTCTACATTATAAGAGTACTAGATTATCTTTCTTGTGTTGTTATATATATCTAGCTTCGATAAAGTTTTCTAGTATTAGTTTTTAATACTTGTTGCTCTAAATCTCGTTGTTATTGTTTAATTATTAAAATATAAAGAAGAATCTTAAATTAAATTTTCGAAAATAATTTTTGTTCTCTTTCTTCTCTTTTGTTATTTCTTATTATTATCGCATTAAATTGTCGCAATAACATAATTATCTATATATTTTTAATAATTAGAAATTCTCTATTAATTTGACAAAAAATTGTAATTGTAAATAATGTTTTTAATATAAGTACTTTTTAATCTAAATTTTATTTGCTTGTTTCAAGAATTTTTTAGAGATATTATTAACGCAAATGCAATTAAACGTTAAATTATTATTTTCTTTGTTCGAAGATAAAATTTTAAGTTGTTAACAAAATAAGTGCAATTTATATTTGTTTGTATTGCAACTCGCGCATTATATCTCTTTGATATATATTTAATACACTTAAAAGAAACGATATTGTATACAAAAATCTAATAATTAAATATTTTGTTGTTTCTTTTCTTTTCAAATAGAGCTTGCGAAGCTTCGAAGAAGAAAATGCAATAATAGTAACTTTCGTCTCAAAATATAGATATTTTCGCAAAAACATCTTCTTTTCGCATCTATTATTACAATTTACTTTCTCAAATTTAAAATATTTGTTGTTTTTCTCTTTCTATTTCTCTTATCGCTTATTACGATTTTCTTGTCGTTCGTATTATTTGTCGCGAATTTCTTTTTTCTTGCATTATTTGTTACGAATTTCTCTCTACTACTTCTATATAATTGTTTTAGTCGCTCTATATTTTCGCTAAGTTTAATCAAATCTTCAAACAAATTAATTTATCAAAAACAAACATATTTTTTATAATACTTATGCAATAATTTCTTAAAATAACGTTTAAGTTTTAAGATTTTTGCAATATACTCTATTAGATATCTTTTAAACGTATTTTTTATTTTCTTTAGCAAAGATTCTTGTCTTAATAATTTTTTTGTTAATAATATTCGATTTTTGAAATAGTCGATTAATATATTTTGCAAAACGTCTAAGTCTTTGTTGTCTATTACGTTAACATATGTTTGTTTAAATTTCTTAAAAAAAAATTTATTACTTTAAGACTATTTTTCAATCTTGCTTTCTTAACGTTCTATAGACTCTAACAATGTAGATTTATTTAATAAAGATTTAAAGAATATAAACAAATAATTGTTGTTATCTTTAGATAAGATTTACATTCTTGTATGTCAATTATTATTTATATCTTCTTTGTAGTCTAAATCTCTTGTTATTATTGCATTGTTATTAAATAAAGAACTTGTTCCTATTATAAGTTTCGATTTTCTTGCATTCTTTTTTGCGTTAAAGAATATATTAAAGCTATTATCTTCGAAATTGCTTTAATTCTTGAAGCTCTCTCTACTACTAACAAAGACAAAGAAAAAAAAGAAAAAAAAAACTTTGTAATTCAATTTATTCTTTAGTTGTTAACTAAGTTTGTCTCTTCTCTTTTCGTATTTTGTATTTTGTATTCTTTTTTATTTTTTTCTTTTGCAAAGAGCTCTTTTAGTTTTTCGTCTTCTAGTATGCTACAAATGTAGACATTTATTTATTGATAGTTTAAGTTTAATTGTCGTTTTGTGTTGCATAACTAGATTTGTGTAAAACTCTAATATTTGCTTTTCTTTTATTTATTTACTAATATTAACATATTTACAATCTATTGTTGTTTCAAATCTCTTTCTAATTTTATTCTAGAAATATTATATAATTTTGATGTCGTACTTCGCAAATCTAATTACGCATATATTGACAAAATTAATATTGTTCTTCTTTGTAAGTTGTTGATCGTAATTAAGCTTTTAATTTAATTGTCGATCTTTCTTCTACTTGTAAAAGATAAAAGAAGTAGAGATTTTTAACAACAAAGAAGCACTAAAAGTGTTAAAAGCACAATATTGACTAACAATGTTTTAAGTAAATAAGTCGAAATTAATATTGTTATTTGCATCTAACTTAACATTCTTTTTTTTCAATTTCTATACAATTGTTCTTTGATATTATTTATTAATTTGTTTTTTTCTTTTTCTTGACAATTGTTAAAACAACTCTAATTTGAATTAGATTGTTTTCTTTTGTTTACGAGACAATTGTTGTGTATTCTTCGAAGATTGCAAGATCTACAAAGATAGCAATAATTGCGAGAATCGCAAAGACAACAATAATTGCAAAGACTTCAATTGTCGCGAAGAAGTACTTAAATCAAGAACGTAAAGATAGCTTTTAAGTATATCTCTAAATATAACGACAACGACAACAACAACAACAATAGAGATTATAATTATAATCTTTACAAGCTACGTCTAGACAAGTAATTGAAGCAATTAAATAAGATAGTAAGTTAATTAAATAGATATTTGTAAGACTATGTACAAATATATAACAAGAAGTTACGATCTATGCATTGAAGACGATTAAACTAGAATTATGTTAAAACAAGATAATAAAGAATCTAGTGCTAGAATTGATCAATGAAAATCGAACGATTAAAATAAGTTCGATTGTAAGTGATGCAATCAATTAAACGCGCGTCGAAGAATGTAGATGTATAAATAAGTCCAATTTTACAAAGTGATTCCGATTGTAAGGCAAGAGATTATAAGAGAAAATGCTTTTTTTTATCGTAAATTATTTACTCTTTTTTCTTACAACTATTTATTTTCTTTTAACTTTTGCTTAAGCTTAAGGTCAAACTAGCCTTCTCAATATTGTTCTTTTTCGTTAATAGAATAAAATGTCGTCCAAATTGTCGAACTTCTTTATTCAAAAAGAATTGAGCATCAACTTGCAACCTACTTTTTCGATGCAAAAAAAATCTTCATGCCCTCGATGTGATTGTGAAGCATTCAAGAAGACGATTTCACCACATAATTGAAATGAGAATGTCGATCGATCTTATTACATTTGCATCAAGTGCAAAACCAATCGAAAATGCAAGATGTCCAAAATCGAATACGAAAAAGATTGAATTAGTTGAGACGATAATCGTGAGATGCATTCGAGCAATCGCAGTTGTGACTGCAAAATTATGTGTCGACAAGATCGAGCTAGAAAGTACTCTTCTTGTCCAGGTCGTGGATTCTGGACTTGCGCGATCGGGTCTTGCGGTTATCTTTCACTATCGTCTACTTTATCAAAGATTTGCTGAATAGGAAACTCATGGACGAAGTGGAAGATCATGCGTCTTACGGAGATGGAAGTCCGCGCGAGGATATATTTTCATATCAGGTCGACGACAACCAGACTTCCCACATTCGAGCTCAATTCTCGAATCTTTCCCTTACCGGAGCCAACGAAACCATCATTACCGAAGACGGCCATCCATATTCCCCACCAGCAAACCCTTACGCAAGCACCGAAGACAGTAGCCCCCAAGCCCATCTCCCAAACGCCATCTACGGAAGTGCAATATGTATGACGTGCTCCTCTCAATCAAAGGGCATTGAAGGAGCCAACAGGTGTTGTGGGAAGACGATCTTCCATGGACGACATGCTATGGGAGCTGAGTCGCCAGGAAGCGGCCAAGGCGTAGAGCATAGACTATCAAATCGTCAGATGATAATCGCTCTTAATGATTTAGCAACATTGTTACAAGTGTCCTCGAGAATATTTCTTCCTTCTTCATACAGCCACAAGCACACAAGACATAGCCGTGTAATTGAACGCCCAGGTTCAATATAGTAAGGCGCCATCAATGAATTCGGAAGGAGTTTGAAGTATGTACAGCCACGCAAGGAATGATGCGGACTATCAGACAATAAGGGAATAGAAGTTATTCTTCTTGGTTGCTGTACCTTGAATTGGAATGCGGGGAGTATGGACCGTCAGTAAAGTAGATCCTGAGATTGTGGGCGTCTCACTAGAAATACTCGAAGCATCATCGCCCTTAAGGTGGTTTAGTCCGATCACTTTTACCCCCATGAGGCCTAATAGCGTGGATCAGCATGGTATTTCATTCATGCATAATAACCTCTAGTCTAATGGGAGCGCATATTCCCGGAGCCCAGCACGATACTTGTAGTAGCCATGCCAGTAGATTACGTTGATAGGTACCCTCCTGATATTCCTTCGACATCCCAATTCCCCGATCTCTTTGACTTTTTCTTTCAAGATTGTCGCCTCACAGTCGAGCTATGAACACATCGAGGTCAATCTCTGACAGAAGATGGTATTGCAACAACGTTGCTCTTCTAGAACATTTAGGGTCATGAAGGTTTCTGACCGTGGCATTGTTTTCGTAACTCGTTCCACCAGCGCCAAGACTAGTTTCCCACCATGACACACTAATGGCCGGACAGGGATTTAACCCCTATCAGACGGTGAGAAACCCGTGCTGGCTGCTCCACCACAAAGGTTGCGGCTGAGGCGTCCAGCAACGCCTTAATTCTTGCCTGTTCTTTGGTTGAATTATTCTTGTTAGAAACGTCACAACAGGTTCGGGACTGATTGGTCTCGAAATCCCTCACACCCATAAGTCTATCCTCTTTACTGCTCCAGCTTGCCATAATTACGATAGGCGCACGTTATCCGATGGACCCAAACGTGAGGCGCATGTTATAGCAGCGTCAGGCAGCTGTGGGTATCTGCAACACCATATGCATATGCACGTATGGTACCATACGCCCGAAACAAACGCGCCAATAGGCGCGTCAACTGCGCATACATCAGCTGAATCCTGCGTAGATGCATTGAGAGTCCCTTGGAGTTTCATGGCGAATGATATGCATTCGATCACGCACTAGCTTTGTTTTGTACCCCATGCTACGATGACGCGATGTGTACGCCTTTTGTGCAAGAGCCTTTGACTCTACAGCCTGTATCTGTTTCGATGCAGCTAGGTGCGGTACAGACAAACATGATTGTAATGTACGTCCTGTAAGGAGACACATGTGACTTCCCTTAAGGTAGTCTGTCAAATCTAGGATCGGTATCCCGGGGGCTCTGCCCAGACCAGAGTCTTCAGCTTTTCACGGTACCGTCATACTCTTTGCTCTGAAAGATTATTGAGCAATGGACATCATCAAGCTCAGTGTGACTAATATATTGCTGGCTGTGGTTGTCGTGGTCTGCTCGATCTTCGTACTCGACAAGATATTTGGCATCAAGCCGTCCACAAATGAACCACCGTACATCCCTCCAAGATTTCCCTTGATTGGACATGCCATTGGTCTATTGAGGAAGAAATATGACTACTATCTCGAACTTAGGTATCTCATTCCAACCCTGATGCTGATTGGCTTTCCGCGTACCATCTAATCGTCTGCCAGTGTCAAATACGGTCTTCAAATCTATAGCCTTGCCATCCCAGGCATGCCAGGCGGAAAGGTCTACATTATCAACTCACCTGATCTTGTCCTTGCGGTCCAGCGGCAGCCTAAGAAGCTCTCATTCTGGTTCCTTGAAGCTACTTTTACGGTAGGAATGGCTGGCTTGAGCAAGGAGGCTGCGGCAGCGTTGCAAGACAACGTGCACGGCGAGAATGACCAACCCAGCTTATTCATGGATGGAATGAAAGCTACACACAAGGAATTAAAGCCATGCGAAGGGCTTGATCGGATGTCCTTGATAGCAGTCCAAGAGCTTGCTGCTTCGATGGCACAATTTTGTCAGGATACTACGATGCAGATGGACCTTTGGCACTGGGTCAACCGTGAGCTGATGGTTACCACGACGAATAGCGTCTACGGTCCCAAGAATCCGTTTAAGGACCCTGATATCGTTGATGCCTTTCTGTAAGCATAACCTCCAGACCTTGTGGATTTTCCTCTTGGGAGAAGGCTAACTTCTTTCACTAGGGATTTTGAAGAAGGCGCTGTTGGGCTACTGTCCTTCCCATTTCCACGAGTCACCTGCTCCAAAGCTTACGCTGGACGAGAAAAAGTAGTTGCCGCTTTTGAACGCTACTACAACGAGGAAGGCCCTCAAACAGCCTCACACTTCGTGAAAGCTCGTGGCAAAACATCGGATGGGTATAATCTGTCTGTAAATGACCAGGCTCGATTCGACGCTGTGAACGGGCATGCGATTCTCGCAAACACTACTCCAACGGCATTCTGGACGCTATATCACATATTTTCCGACTCGGCAGTTCTGGAAGAAGTCCGCCAGCAGGTCACGCCGCTTCTAACGACCGAGGAGCGCGATGGGACTCGCTTCCACACTATCGCTATCGGCGGAATCAGAGATGTGCCAATACTTAATTCTGTCCTACATGAGTCGCTACGCCACTACGCGTCTGGCACAGGGTCTCGAATCGTGCTTGAGGATACAATGCTCGACGATCGATACTTGTTGAAGAAGAACTGCTTCATCTTCATGCCAAACCATTCTTATCATTTCAACTTGGACGCTTGGGGTCCATCAGTAAAGGACTTTGACGCAAGAAGATTTCTCAAGGAGAACAAGCCAAGCAATCATGCAGGCGCATTCCGAGGCTTTGGAGGCGGTGTCAACTTGTGCCCAGGACGCTTTTTCGCTATGAACGAAATCTTGTCCTTGTGTGCAATGATGGCTCTGCGGTATGACATCAGACCAGCATCATGCGAACAGTGGGTCCACCCGGGAGAAGACAACACTAATATGTCTTTGATTGTGAACCCGCCGAAACGAAAGGTGCCTGTTCATGTCGAAGCAAGAAAAGGCTGGGAGGGTGGACATTGGAGTTTCCGAATCTGATTTTGCCCCCTACTGCACTATTACTACATCCTTCGCGCTCGTGTCTCATTTACAGTCAGACAGTAGACATCTAGATATGACTGTTGTATGTGCAGCCGCTGAACTTTAAGATTCAAAGATATCCTTGCATTGCTCGTTGTCAATCATTGAATCAATTGCTTCTTAAGCTACACAAACGAGAATAATCGGGCCAGACCATTACAGAGTGTGTAGCTGGTCATAATGATGAATTGCTCTCCGCCACTTAGTTCATTAGACTCTGGACGTTGATATGGTAGTAATAGTTCTGGTTGTCCACCGTCACTCATGCAATGACCAAGCTTGGCTAAGGTCGTGCTTGAGATGTATCCCGTCTTCCTCGACAATCCTTTCTCGGCCCCCTCCAATGACCGTTTGCACACTGCTTACGGGTCCCATCTCAAGATCATCGGTGAAGTTCGGCTCAAGCTTGCTTCCGAGACTTAGGTACGGACCCGAATACTTCGTGCTTCCAGTAGATCTGTTTTGGAGGGATACTTTAGAGTGTTTTTCCGGTGTACCCTTGTGGGACCGACTCTTCTGCGAATACTTGGACTTGCCACTGACGCTGCTGAGGAAAATGGCGATTTTGGAGGAAGAGAGGCGGGACTTCGTGAATTGCCAAGGGGGGAGGTGGTGATGAAGCATGCGTGCAAAGGCGGGTAGGCAAGCAGTCATGACTCCGACATCGATTTCGACTAGCCTGTGATGGTCCAAGACGTTAGCGTCCAGATGCGAATGGGGTCCAGGAGTTGAAACTTGCATCATCAACTCTAAGGGAAGCAAGGACCAGGTATGATCTCGGGTACGGTTGTTCTCGTATCGATAGTAGGTACTAACAGCCGAGGCCACGACGGCGCTTCATGAGACGATTGTCAGATATGTACTTCGGCACTGCTCAGACGACGCAAAAAGGGTACGAACATTATCCCTGTGCCAAAGACGACCATGAGTCCAATCTTACGCATGGTATCCATCTGGAGATTTGACACAGCGACTGACGGAAGGATAAGCAGGAAGATATCGATGACCATGCCGATGCTGGATATAGGGACTGCGAGCCTGGTTTGGCGGGCACTGCGACTAGAAACCAACGTTTCCACCCAGGATTCGTGGCGTCTTGGACTTGCAAGGATGAACTGCGACACAGTAACCCCAAGATAGAATGCTGTAGTCAGTGAAGCACCGATATCATAAGCCTCGACGCCCTGTGACTTTCTTATCTGCAGCATGACTGCAGTACACAGCGCCAATCGGGCAGCTTACACGCTGATCTTACGCTTCTACATCCCTTGCAAGACACGTCCACAATGCAGAAGAACATGCGCATTCATGTTGCCTGCCTCGATCGCTATGTGCCATTATTGGAACGCCATTGGATGTCTTCGCAATGCATTCGCGGAATCCCATCGGCGCATGGAGGATAATACCACCCTGAGGCCATGCATGCAGCTGCACAAGGAATGTATATTGGCTTCTGCCTTGCACCATTGGAGCGCGACGGCCGACTGGTAATAACTAATAATTGGCGCGACCCTGGGCATCGACTTATATGCTTACTACAAGCGCCCCAATCAAAAGACGTCTTACACGCCCGGCTCGGCAAGACCCTCTGTCAGAGTCGACCATACTGGCGCCCACATTGATCTCATAGGATCCGTGTTGCCAAGTGTTCTAGACACCCGAAAGCGTTTGCAGCCACCAACAAAATCGCAGTGTTCTGCCCAGTTGCACGTGGTTCAGCCAAAACCCCACACTTCGAAATGTCCTGCCCGATTACGGGGAAGTGTTGAAGTAAAAATAATCAAATTGAAACATTGTAAAGTGCGTTCGCAATTGGCATGGTTCAACGCAGTAAAGAAGTGGTCTCAGATCAGGATTTGACCTAGAGGAAGCGTACCATTTCTTGCTAGATCCCTTATTTCCCTTTCTTTGGCTCCACACGACCTCTTGTGATAAGCTTTCCTACTTAGCGCTCTACTTGTCTGACCTTTAAGATTATGTCACCTCCATTCTCAGGGCCCATAATGCCTAGACAGGGTCTTCGCCCTTCCATCCTCGGAACCCCAGTCCTGATACCTTTATTGGGCGCCAATTCGAGATCAAACCGGCACACAACGAGAGCTATGAACGTGAGCACCTCGGCCCTAGCGAGGAACCGACCAGGACAATAGGTTGTACCCCCTCCAAAAGGCTTGAAGCTCGGACTTTTGTGTAGCTTCTGATCCAATAAGAACCGATCTGAATTGAAGACATCAGTGTTGTTTCCGAAAACATCATCATCAAAAAGCATCTGCCGGTAGGGCAAAAGGACTCGACTTCCTGCACGCAAAAGCTTTCCACCAATCTCAACGTTAGATCGTACGTCTCGAACGGAGACCGACGACGTACTTAGCCGTAATACTTCGTGATAGAGCGCTAAAAGCCGTGGACAATTGGCAAGCCTAGATGCCAGAGCAATTGGATTGGATGCTGTTTGGTATACCGGGAGCACCTCTTCGCGGATCATCGAGAGGAGCGAAGGTGAGTTCAGTAGATAGGCGAAGACCCAGAAGCAGAGTTTCCAGGCATTGGCATTGATCCTAGATGTGTGTCAGAAAATCCGTTGAAGCTAAATCTCGTAAGAGTATGCTCGTACACCCAGTATATCATCATGAAATAAGCAGCTATATCTGGCGACTCGACATCAAGGGCCCTTAGTTCTGTCTCTAAGGCTCGGACAAGCCAGCATTCGCCCATTCTTTGCGCTTTAGGTATGTCAAAATATTGGGTCAGAGCTTTTTGTGCTGTTTTCTTCGCTGCAACCATATCGTTGCACCACGGGGCGGGAACCTTGTACGTAAGCTTCCAGCTCTTATCGTCAAACTCGAAAAAGCTATCGAACAGTTTGGGCTCAATGTTCAGTAAAGTCTCTCCAAAGAATGCTGTAGTTGCTCCTTCAAGCAGTGACGTACGAGTCCACTCGAGCAATGAAACCTCACGAATACCAGGGACCGAAGACAGGGTAACCCGAGTGGACATCGAGTCCCAGCTTACCGAATTATGGAGCCTTCTCAGGAATACCCCTTGAAGATCATCCAGGTGCTTTCCGGGATGGAGTTGCAATCTTATCATAGCTTCCGCGACGTGGGCCATTGGTTTTTGTGCAAGATGTGGCGCAAGCACGGATCGCTTAGACGCTCGCACTGGTGGACTTTGGAACATCTTCTCAACAGCGGCAGGTGTGGCGCCGAAGGAATTCATCATATCCTTCATGTACGGATCGAATGTTAATTGTGTAGTATTGTTGTTCGCGTTTTGGACATCCTCTGCGGCGGTCAGGACGTAAATCTTCTGACCGGCGATAGTGACTAGGAAGGGCTCTCGAGTACTGCCAAAGTATTCCCTACATCCCAGTCAGTCTATTCCAAGACTCATAACTTTGAGGCTCGTTCGACGAACCGTGCATTGGTAAGGAAACCATCTGCATCACGGAAGAAAGATACGGCATGACCTTCAGATCAGAAATTAGGCGGCGATGATGAAAAGGGATTCCATTAAGATACCTAAGACTAATGGATATATTAGTTTACGCAGATTGCTTGGTTGTTGCAATACTCCACTCACAAGGGATCCAGTATGGCACCTCTTTGGGCTCGTGAGGTCGTAAAGCTGGGGCAATAGTGAATGCCCACAATCGCCAGGCTAACAGAGAAGCTGGCAAAGCTGCAAAGACGAACGGCGCCCAGGGGAGCTGGAAATTCATGTCTCACATACTATCTATCCTCAACTCAGACACTTGAAGCCACTTCCCTGAAAGCCGACTAAGCATAATAGGTGAAGTGATTGTTCCCCGGAAGCGATTTTCTAAGTAAAATTGATGGGATCCTAGTTTACCATGTCGAGGTAGCACATCACTCTTAATCTAGGGGTCCGCTTCAATTACCGCCTTGAAATTGCCTCCTTCAGCTCGGAACTTATAGGATTTTGGATACCGTATCCATGAATATTAACGTGACCATCGCCCATCACACCTCCATTGGATTCACGAAAGTGTATCGAAAACTAATCCTTGTCATTTTTTTGAAGCATGCTGCATGACAGGCAAGCTCCACACCTCCCACAGATGCGCAGCAATCGGAGACATTGCCTATTGCATCGAACTTAACAAGGCAACAAACGCCTTCCGTCCCGCTCCTATCGCGGAGAAGGACTCGGCGGATGTGACTTACAGACATACCGTTTCGTCATCGTTCCCCCCATACGCCTTCACGATCGTCTTTTCGCCCTTGACAATAGGCTTTCTTACTTCCAAGATTCTCCCTCTAGCGAGTACTGATTTTGGCATTATCACCAGAATCGAGTGAAATTAACGAGCCTAGGATATCCCACGATGTCCTCGATTTTGCTAACGGCATTCTTGTCGTCAGCATTCCCCACCTTCGAGCAGGCTTCAAGCTTTGCAATCCACCCTGGTGCAATTTTGCAGGGGATGGCAACCAATTTTGATATACTGCTTGGCTATTGGACTGTCCTTACAACGGTTTTGTTACTTTACAAGGCTCCGAACGTCTTTGTGACACACTCGATCCGCCGTCCAGTAAGTGGCAGCGAAGATGTATGCTATTCTTTGGCTAATCTCTGCATTCTTCAGAAAAACTTGTTGATTGCTGGAGCACCAACATTAGTGGGACAATGGCTTTCAGGCCTTTGGAGCGTTGTTGGAACCAATTTCATGGTGAAGAAGGCATATGCAAAGGTTTACTACCACATTCTATGCGCAATACACTGTCTAACATATAGAGCTCAGTCGGGTGGCAAAGCCTTCGCGATCCCGACTTTTGCAAACTATCAGATCTATGTCTCAGCGTCCAAAGACATCATTAGCCTCAGTAACGCTTCGCCGAAAGACCTTGCGTTCAATAGCGCACTAGAAGATGTTAGCACTGATTCATACCAAGATATGGTCTGAGTAAACAGCTAATGTGTAGTTTCCTGCCCAGATGCTATTCCCACACTACACCTTGCACGGCTGGACGTACAATATCAAGGATCCTTACAATTCCGCTTTCGTTCATGCTATGAAGGCGCGATTGAGGACCAGTCTTTCGACTTTGCAGCCTAGGTTGGAAATAATACTAGGAAACTCCTTTGAGCAGCTGATAAGTGGAAGGAGACATGTCGGCGGTACGATGTTTGATATCGGACGCGTGTACGTGAACTAACCGTCTCTAGGCTGGTACAACCTCTCAATAGCCGAAGTGGGATACAAAGTAGCAGGCGACCTGAACAGCACCGTGATACTGGGAAGTGACTTAAGTGAGTTAGTGATACCCAGGGTGTGAACTATCCTTGATCGTTAAAAGCAAGTGATCCCTCTACTATTCGAACAGCATCGCAATATTCGCGCGATGCCGCCATTACGATGGAGCTCCTGAAATACACGCCCGTTGTTCTCCGCCCGTAAGTGGCAATGGTGTATGCTTTAGGACAAATATTAATTCGGTACAGGCTTATCGGCCGCATCGCTATGGGCTGGAGTGGAGCAGAGAGGAGACTCTTCAAGCGTATGCTCCCTGTAATACAGAACCGACTAATGGCTGTCGACGGAAACGACGAGAAATCTGTAAGACAAGACAATGGCCTAGAAGAGCCCGACTTATTTGATATCTGTTAGCTTGACTGCATCCAATTCATGATCGATAGCTCGAAAGAAATGTCCAAACCGTCAGCCTTGTATGTCTATCAACAAACTCTTGGTTTACTGCTTGCTGGATCTCAGCAAGCGCCCATGGTAAGTATTCGTGAACGGTACCCCTTGACTTTAGCTGACTGGGTTTTCGCGCGATAGATGATCACGTTTATGCTGTACAGCATGTGTAAATACAACAAGGACTTGGACCTTCTCCGTAGGGAAGTTGCAGGGCTACCAGACAAAAGTCTCTATGGTACAAATCCAGAGGATACACCTCTGATGGACAGCTTTCTGAAAGAGTCAGCCCGTTTAAACCCCCTACGTACCGGTGAGTGATCTCAGATACTAATCTCCCGCACTCGCGGTGGTCGTCGCGTCTTTTTCTGACACTAGGGCAGGTACCATGGATAGGAAAGTGATTAGTTCAAATGTAAGACTTTGTGGCGATTCATACGTTCCACAAGGAAACGTGGTCGTTGTTGCTCAGGCTTCGGTGATGCGGGATCCCGCCAACTTTGTCAATCCAGACGAATTTGATCCTACAAGATTCCTCAGCAGGGAGAACAACATTGTTAAATCGACATCAAGGTTTACGCATCCGAGCAACGAGTTTCTGTTCTGGGGAGGAGCGAGCCGGCCATGGTAAGTTGACCTGCCGTCGATATCTCCAAGCTGCCGGATTCCTTGCAACGCCCGTTCATCTAACAGACATAGCCCAGCCAGGTTTTATGTATCTATGATCGCGAAAATGATAATGAGGCGCCTCCTCCTAGAGTACGACATGAAGCTGGTGGATGAGCATGCCACCTCGACTTTCAATTGGAGCACTGCCTTGGTGCCTCATCCGAAGCTGCGGATGTACATTCGCAAACGTACCGTATAAGAGGACTCAAGCCTATACGCACATACGACGGCATCTCTACCCTTATGAAAACTAGCTTTGTCGTTCCAAAGCTGTCCTGTCCGTTGTTCCGCCGGCTGTGAAAGTCTTAGGGGATCTCTCCACTCATATCAAGCCAGTACCTCTTGTGCCTGGCGCAACAAAGATCCAGCTTCGTTCACGAACGTGGGGCTGATGGCAAACCATGGTTTGGTTGTTCGGTTTTGCGTATTATATGAAAAATTCAGGGTTTCATATTTTGCCTGAAGGTAGACCCTCGTCTACTTCATTACCGATGCGAAGACTGCTAGCGAGCATGCGATTCAGCTGGGCCTAACGGCAGGGTCGAGGTCGTCAGCCCACCATCGTTTTGAAGGGTCGCAATGGCAGCGCGTTTCAGTGATAACGCGCTATGAGATGCCCGGGACTCTCGTGTAGATAGCGTGAGAGGCCATTTGAAGGCAAAATGTCGCAGATCCGCTTCGAGTCATGATTTTGATCCGGCATGGCCAGCATGTGCGTTCCAGAATTTACGTAGGCATGCGGAGCTGTAGTGGGGATCGAATGCCTAGAATTAAGAACAGGGCAATAGGCTCCAGGCGACAGACGGAATGATTATGGGATCGAAGTAGAGCTGACCGTTAGTATCATGCACATCGGTGCGTTTCAGCTCAAATGATGCTGGAGGCTGCGCCGCGTGATGCAGTAGTCTCCGCCCCGACATGTTTTTAAAGCGGCGTTGCAGGCATAATGCTCCTAAGCACCAAGAAGATCGCTCATCCCAGCAAGCGAGGCAATCGCGCGCCGCAGGTCGCCTGCACTTCTTGCCCATCCATTTGCCGATCCCCGCAGCGACATATTCCGGGCGTTCCGAGCAAGCGTTTGAGGGAGCGCATCTAGCCTTATTCGTTTGGGGCTCTGCTCAAGTGGGGTAACAAGGAGGCAACAACAAGCCGTCTGCCGCTCGCATAACGAGGCAACGAACCAAGCAGCATAGCGATCGCGACGGTCCACACATTGCTCATGGGACGGACATGGGTGATGAAAAGTCCCTCACACCCTTATTCATGCCTTGTTGCAGCTTGGCTCGATGAGCGTCGATCGAGGTTCACAGAGCTGATCACGCATATCGCGAGGGAAGGAGAGGGTCTAGACATTAATAAGCAGTGGGAAAGAGCCAACGCTTTCTATGCATCGTGAGTGCGTGCCGTAGCCGCTGCTGCAAGTCTGTCGCTTTTGGACGCTATCCGTCCATTGCACTCGGCTGCCGCCTCATGAAGCAGACGTGTACGGAAAGGGGCTAGACAGACTACTTTACAGCCCAAGCGTCTTTCAATCTGTTCATGCATCAGTCTTAGCCAACGTGCCACAGCGGCATCAAGTCACTGTCGTTAGCAATTCGGGCGACCTAGCAGGTGGCAGTTGTATTCTTTTCAATCCCTGCAACCTTTCTCATCTTCGTACCATCGCCGCAGGCCAGCATACGTCGAAGCATGCAATCGATCAGTGGTTTGCTGGCAGTCTGGGCGCTGCAACACCAATCCTTCGCCTCAGCCAGTTTCATGAACACAGAATCATGCGTTAGTCGTCCCATCTTCCCTAGCGTATCTAGATCAGGCGAACCGTGTGAGACATACCATGATGATGCTCAAGCTGTCTCCAATGCCAGCCGGGCTAGCCTCCAGTCAAATGAGCAGTCTGCACAACACTAGGCGTGGGCCTGTGTGTGACATAGCAGATGTTCTTCGTGGGATTCGGACCATGTCTTCCTCTTCTTTTACGGGGAAACGCTGATCAGGAGTCGTTCCAGTGCCGAAGTCTTCAGCTGCTACTGCCCGGGCGAGTCTCATTCCTAGGCCATGACGCCTACAACTTATCTATTCAATCCTATTGGTCTCAACAGGAGCAGAGTGTGACGCCCAGCTGCATCGTCAGCCCGCAGAACGAGAATGATGTTTCCAAAGCGATCTCTATACTAAGCTCAGCGTTAACCTTTGTTGGTGCTGACCGCTCAAAATCTTGTCAATTTGCGATTCGTGGCGGCGGTCACGCACCATCGGCAGGCAGTGCAAATATCAACAATGGCATTACCATCGACCTGAGTGCCATCAACACTATCAATGCTGATCCAGACAAGACTCTTGTCTCAGTAGGCCCAGGAAACAAATGGATCGACGTATACCTGAAGCTGGACGCGCTGGGACTTGCGGTTCCCGGAGGCCGCGTAGCCGATATTGGAGTAGCCGGGCTGACTACTGGAGGTTGGTATTGCTTCTTATGAGACTCTCGGAGGTGCAGTCCAATGGCGGCATTGAACTTACCAGCTGATATCTGTTATCGATAGGAGGAATGTCTTACTTCGCACCAAGGTTCGGCTTTGTCTGCGACAATGTCATGAATTTTCGAGTCGTACTCGCCAATGGAAAAATTGTCAACGCCAATGCCAATGTGAACTCGGATCTATGGGTGGCACTTAAAGGTGGTTCCAACAACTTTGGAGTTATCACTAGACTTGACTTTAAGACCTTTGTGCAAGGAGATCTATGGGCGGGATGGATTTACAACCCTATGGAAACCTATCCTACTCAAATCCGAGCTTTCGCGGAAACCAACGCTGCATCGGACAGCGACGTGTACGCATCGTTGATCAACAGCTATGCCTATAGCGCAACTGCTGGTGGCATGGCTATTGCCAACAGTCTCGTGTACACCAAGGCCGAAGCCTATCCTGCAATATTCAAGTCTTTCGCCAACATACAGCCCCAAATATTGAACACCATGCGGATTCAAAATTTGAGCAACTTTCTCTTGACACAAGGCGACTTTCAACCCGTGGGGCAGCGGTATGTCCTCTTCCTCATAATTGTTTTGAAATCGTACCCAAGACCGTTGAATCTCAACCTGACACCTACGAAGGTACTCTTTCGTGACCAGGACGTACAAGAATGATGCAGATCTTCTCAAATCAGCTGTCGAAACTTGGAACCCTACCCTTCAAACCATTCTCCCCGTAACCAATTTAACGTCGACAATTACCTTCCAGTGCCTACCCACCTCGGTCACAAGCAGAGCGGTTACAACTGGCGGTAATGCGTTAGGCCTCGAAGCTAACAAGGAGTCTTTGGTGCTAGCTGTGATAACAAGTCAGTGGTCGGCTGAAGCTGACGATAGCCGCGTCGAGAACATGGCGGAAGAAGTCTTCACTAGAACAGATGTCGAGGCCGAGAGCCGAAACCTAACGAACCGGTGGGTATATCTCAACTATGCTGGGCCATTTCAAGATCCCATCACGGGGTACGGAGAGGCAAACAAGATGAAGTTACAGGCGGTGAGCAAGAAATACGATCCTCGAGGAATATTTCAATTTGGAGTACCGGGCGGCTTCAAGGTATTCACCGATTAAGATGTGCTACCATAGTCGCCAACGGATATGCCACGTCCATGCGGTCCGCTGAAAAGGGCAAACCGAAAGTCTGACCGTTGAGGGTCGCCCCAGGCATTCTTGTACCCGAACATTGGTAGTGAGCCTCCAGTTGCACCTTCCTCGAGTGACTCTTGAGAGCTTTCGTCATCTGCCCTAGACTGGCGCCCGTGCGAATCGTATGGTAAAGGTCTGTCGTTATCAGGAGACCTCTTTGAATGACCGTCGCCGGCTATGCTTTGTTCTGCGAACGACTCAAGGGACTCCTCGGCCGAGGCGTACAGTTCTCGAGTGAGACCCCTTCTTGGGGTTACCATGAGATCTAAGGTGGTATTGCCCCCCTGAGTGGCCCAAGAGGCGATTGTGAATGGATGACTCTGAAGAAAGGACCAGAAAGAAATTGAAGGCATCCAGACGTTGACGTACTGTCGGGCTTCGACGGTCAATAGTCTAGGAACATTGATGCTCATTCTCACTGTGCCACGTTGCTTCGATATCAGAGCTCGAGCGTGGCCGTGGCGAATACTGATGTTGCACTACCGACGCCTGCGGCATCGGTAGGCCCGGATGAAGAACGCAACAAAGCAGACCAGCAGAGACGAGATGCCCTTCCGGAAAGTTCAAAAGAAAATGATCAAGGTGGAGCTTCCGCCAACGCAGGAGAGCAGGGCGCCGCGCCTACCCATCCAGAAACAACAGCGTCCGCTGAGCAGGGCGCCGCGCCTACCCATCCAGAAACAACAGGGTCCGCTGAGCAGGGAGTGGTGCCTAATAACAATAATCAAGCAACCTTGTTCCTGCCCAACCAATCGGAGAATGTGGGGCCTAGCAAGCCTAGCAAGAAAAAGGTTGCTGGACAACCCAAAGGCGTTGGAAAGAGAGGTCGGCCTGACGAAAAGCAAAGGGTACAAATTATAAATCATGTGCTTCAATGTGGTCAAAAAGACTACTGTAAAATCCTCAGTATACCGGATCCTCCGAATAATAATGATCAGGCTGTTGCAGCATTCACCAGAATGTCGGCTATGACAAATCCCAAGACTCTGAACAACCCCGACAAAGCCACAATCAAACGTGCTGAAGACGCGTATAAACGTGCGTTGTTCTCCAAGTGGCTGGAGGAAAAAGTTCATGACTGGGCCGAGGACGAGGACTCCGACGCGAGTCTTGCGCTTATCTGTCCTTTTAACAAATGACAAGTCAAGGCTGCGAGCATTATAATTGCTACTTTGTATTCTTTGACGATGAGCTTACGCTCACTCTTCGACAGAAAGATTCTTAAATTATCTCAGAGAATTTCTGCTATGATTGTGCTTCCGTCTTAATCCAAGATGCTTGGGTTCAAAACTGTGAGAACCCTTTTTCGACTTGTAGCACTATTCTCGTGCATCCTGGCTCTTGTCTCTACTTCCTTGTGCTTTTTCGCAGGTATCAAACATACAAAACTTGATGACTTCGATATATTGACTGTAAGAACTTGCTTCTTGACCAGCTCTCAAACCTTCCTTACGTTTGTAGGTGAACACATCAATGTCGCAACACACGCTCTTCAACAAGACAAACCCTTTTTCCAGTCTGAGTGAAAGTAGAACGGGTCTTACACAGAGAACACAGACGTATAGTGTCTACAGCGTCTATGTCTTACGTTATTGTAAAGTGAGTTCTCAATATGAGGCGCCCTCTATCTCGTACTAATAGTAATCTATGAGAGTTACTATATTTCTAACACTACCAACAATTCAATCCAGGTCGATGACGTTCCACTTAACAAGACCTGTCAGTGGTATGGTCATCTATCAGCAACGAACTCTTCGATTCCAACAGCGCTGAGTTCTATATCGCAAAGCATCGAGACAATTTCGTCCTTGAATCAGATCGTGCTAAGAATGATCAAGCTTGTTACCCAACTATTTGCGACTTTCTATGCTTTTGGGTTCTTCGTTACAGCTCTTGCTTTCGTCGGATTTTTAGGCTCTCCTGGAGGTCGAATGCGAACAATTATTAGCGTTATATTGTCTTGGGTAAGTCGCATACCAAGAGGAGCGCACTATATTAATTCTCAGCTCAGATCGCGGTCCTCGTTTATGGGTTGGCATGTGCACTCGTCACGTTAACGACGCGGGTCAGTCACCTAATGACCCAAGAAATAGGGCATGGCAACGAAATGACGACATCTACAGGGAGATTATTTCTAGCATTGAGCTGGACAGCAGTGGCTGCGATGCTGATTGCAGTGTTCACTGGGACATGGTCCGCGATTTTCACCTTCTAGAGCACGCGTAATTAGAAATAGATTGGAACTTTTCTTGATTATCCCTTGGTTCGGCAGTAGTGCGTTACGATCGATTTATTTGTATTCTATATATTAGATGGCCTTCTCGCCTGAGCATAGAATCGACAGATATCTCATTGGCCCACGACGTCCAGACTGATTTCTCTTCGGCTCCTGAGGAGGTGGCGGAGCACGCCTCGAAGGCTCTGGGCCTATGATTGGGCGTGTACGAGGCAGCTCCTTTTTGTTTCTGATACGTAATGGTCGAGGAGCCAAGTGGATGAGGTCGGGATCCAACGGGGTACCACGGAGACCAGCAACTGGACAAGAAGACAGTGTCATGTCAAGCATGGAGGCCTTGAAATGTATGGCACCAAGATGATCCGTGGACTTGTTGGTGACTTTTAGCTGTGAGAAGCATTGATCGTCTTAGCATGTCATCATTGCTCTCTGCTCTGGTTTCGGGAGTTACGTGTGCGATTATCATAATAAGCCACAAGGCGGAGGCACCTAATCCTGATCCTCCCGACTGAGGGACATGCGAGACGAAGGTAAGACCTCTTCATAGTATCATGCGCTTAATGCAAGAGATCAACATATCGCCTCTTGAGTTGAAGTAAAGATAGCAGTCTCAGCTCTATAGTGCTTAGCGCGATGTTGATCTAGAGCACCACCATCTCCTACACGTAAAAATTAGTCGTCGATAAGTCAGATACTGCAGTATCTTATCTACAATGCATTCAGGGGCTGCGGAAAGGTAGTTTTGATTTATCCCAGACACATAAAAGTCGTGCTACTCAATCATAATACCCGCAGTAGTTTCATGTTGGTTCCTTTTGAACTCCTTCATACTGTTTAATCTGTTTCTTTCCTGGCTGCATATTCTCCCGCCACAGCTTCGAGCTGTATCAATTCAACTTTCATGATGTTCGCTAAGTCTAGTTGCTGGATGTTGAGAGCTTTTGTAGGATGAGTGGAGTCTTGCATTCCTGTATGGTTCGTCGGGTCCCGAGTGTCTCTATGGCTAGTGTGTTCTTGGATTGTAATATGATCAATGCTTGGTTCATTGATGTGTGACCACGTATCTTCGATAGATCCAATGAGTTTGTCACAAAGCCTATGTAGTAATGCGGCGATGGAGCGGCAGGCAGCCAATGAACTCGACTCCAATAATACGGATTCTCCACTCGAGCTACTGGCAAGGTTGGAGTTTATCTGTTCATCAACTCCCACCCCTGTTGTGTCGAGATCAGATTCATCAATTGGGGAGCTAGGAGGTCTTCGATCGGATAAATCATCGTCGGATCGTGTGGAGCTAGATTCCGATAGTTCGACTGGGGACAGCTCAACCTGATGGAAGGCTTGGTCTGGCGGTACTTGGGAGGCCGATTCGCCATTTGGGACGTCCGAGCTATCTGGGCTGTGGAATTTTTTATCACGTTTAAAAGGTTTTCTACCATAGGGACGACCTCTCCGGTGTGTGCTTCTTGTCCTCGTTGACATTTCAGGGATCGGAAAACCAAAATTTGGTGGGTTTCACTGTGTAAGACACTTAATCATCGCCGATCTGACGCACGATGCAAGTATGAGCTGACAAGTAAATAACCTGATTAGAAGAGTTTATCTAAGTCAACAAACAACAGTCCGAGTCCGAGCAAATGTCGAATGCGAATCTGAGTAATACTTATTAACTGGTATTTCTTTAAGCTGAGCATGACATCCTCTACATCTGATTTCCTTACAAGATATAACGGTAACCTCCCTGGAAACGCGGCATGCTGACATGAAAGCAAACATTCGTTTGCCGACCTTAAAGATTATCTACTATGTCCTCTTATCACGCGGAAAAAACTTAAAAACATTTTGGACAGTGTGGCCGCTCGTCTGTTCATTGCCGCTTGCCCTACGTTGGATTGCTCAGGCCAGCATTGCATCCCCCCCCCCCACCTTTGGCAGCATGGCTTCTGTCCCGGCCATGACATTGCTTTGTCAGCTGTTCGCCATGGCCGGAACCAATGCCATCGATTACTTACGAGCTCTACGCGGGCATGGCGATCAAGACGCGGCGAACCAAGTCGTCCAAACCGGCTCGCAGAACGATGATTTGGACGACTCGAGAGAATAATGCTTCCCACGATCTATTCCGAAGAATTGGAACCATGTCCAAGCTGGTGGTTAAAGAGCTGATCTCGCATCGAAGTGGGAGCGCTGTCTGTTGATCGCGCATGTGATTAGCGTGTGAACGATTCTTGGGAAGCAAATCGGAAGCGAGGATCTATAAGCAGACGTACTATTAACAACATTTAGGAGGTTACGTCGAAGCCCATATTGGGTAAAAGAATGTTCGAAGTTGGTTTTTTGGTCGAGACGTTTGAGGTAACGAATTTACGTGCTAGCTCGTAGCGATGTTGTCGACGATGTGTTCGATTTACTTGCATCGCGCAACGATTTTCGAAAGATTAAAAGATTTAGAACTCGACGTTTTTATTTCAACGTCAAGTTTTTCTTGCCAAGTGATATTTGCATTCGAAACATATTTTCGACGTTTTTCGCGTACGTAGCTTCGAAAACGTTATTGTACATCGCCAATAGACTGACCGTCGGGCCGGGTTTCGGTACCAACATTCTGGCCCGACCCGGATACTCGATACCAACCTCTTGACTCGACTCGAAATCGACTCGGGTCAACGATTTCTTAACTCGGCCCAATCGACTCGCCAAGCAATCGAAAATGACGTCAAAATGCCAAGATTTTCTATTTTTAAAAAAATTCGCATTATTTGAATTACTAAAAATAGTTTAAAAATAATAACGCACAAATAACGTACAAATGCATTATCTAAATGCATTACTATATAATATTATAAAAAAATTAATTAAATTAATCAATTTGATTAAGTTGATTAATGCACTTTTTTAAAAATAATCTAAATTTTTCGAGTCTTGGCGAGCCAAGCCAAGTTATACGCTAAGTATTTCATACCTATTCTTTGACTCGACCCAAATACTTGGGCCAAGATTTTTGACCCAAATCGAGTCTTGGCGAGCTAGGAACCCAACTCGAACTCGATGACCCAACTCGACGCAATCAATCTAATCGCCAAAGATATAGAGTAATCAAAAAGAGAGAACAACGAATTGTCTTCTTCTTCATTAATAATCAACGTTTTTTTGCAAGAATATATAGGTTAGTTACGAATTAACGAGAGTTTAAGAAATGAAGAGAAACGTGACGTGCAAATTTGCTTACATTTGCGAATTGTTGTTTTTTTCTTTAATGTGAAGAAGAGTTGTCTTTATAGAGATTAGATTAGGTTTTCTAGAAGTTCAATTAACAAAAATGCTAATAATAAAATGATAATATAGAAACGATCGAGTTTCTTCGAGCTCTACATTGCAATTGTTGTTAATGTTGCAATTCTTACTATAGTTGTAAAGCGAGTTAAAATCGCTATCGCTATTATTAGTTTAGCAAAATTTGTTAAAATCGTCGTCGACTTTGCCAACAATATTAATAGACATTTCAATATTATTATTACTATTGCTCTTTAGGTCGTTTATTTTGTTTATTTTGATATCGTTTACAATCTTTCTAACTTTAAGAAATCTAACGATTACGATATTGTCAATAGATACGTTCGAGTTATTGAGATCGTCAAGTTTGACTCAAATGTCGAATAAAAAACACGATTGACAATCGAAAAAAGCGATCGTAAATAAGAAGATAGCAACTTGAACTCGTTGTTGCTTATTTTTGAATGTCGAATTATCAAATACTTAATGTGTATAGAGAAGAAAATAGAGATTATCGAGATCGATAATTGATTTCTTGTTGAAAAAAACGCGAAAGCTATACTTGTTAATAAGAAAATTAATATATTAGCATACTGGCAACGTTAGCGTGAAGATTTTGAAACTCGCAAAAATCAACATCTTATATTACGTATATTTTTTTTCTCGCATAGATCGAAGTCTTGATTTGCGATATCGAAGACATGCATTCTTAGAACTCGTTAATAGTTTTGTAAACTTGAAATTATATTGATTTTGTTGTAGCGATTTATCGTTCATTTTTAAAATATTTTGAAGTTTGACACTTGTGCGTCTTCGAGAAAAGTTCGAGAATCGTAGCTAAGTTCGTCGCAAAATCTAGATAATAATTTCGTTAATAACGACAATCGTAGAATTCGACGAAAGACGAGTTATTTCTTTTATTTCTTTGAAATCGATGTTAGATTCTTTGTCGTGTTGTTAAAAGTCTTTGGTTTAATCTTCTCTTTTGCGACGAATTGTACGCGTTGCTCAAGATAAAAGCTTAAAGATCACTTGATCTTTTTGCGTTATGCTCGTCTCATATTGTCGATCTAAACAATATTGTATTGTTATGACGAACAAGCAAAGCGTAAAAGACGATTGCAATTGAACAACTAAAGAGATAATGACGATGCGAACAAACAATACAAGTGAAGTCTTGCTTCACTAACGAAAGCGAAAAAAACAAATGAACTAAAGAACAAAAAAGATAAGCTTTAAACCTAATTTATGTTCATTGTCTCGCAAAGACTTGCTTGAAGAAAAGAGAGCTAAGAAAAAAAAAGAGTTAAAAAGACATTGTGTAAAGACGATGTCAATTGTTTTTAACGCTAGAAATTGTCGCTTAGTTTTGTTGATCGATTGAATTTAACGCGATATTCAAGCTGCTTAAAGCAGCTACTAGACCATCTCTTTTTATGGCACATCATAGGTCAAAAAGTGCATTAATTCAAATTGATATTTCCTCGTTATAACGAAGCCATTTCCAATCGCTAGAATAAGCTAGAATTCAATTTATCAATTAAACATAATTAGACTGGCCGCGCTGACCCGGAAATGTCACGTGCAAATGCCAAGACCCGGGTCAAAAAAAATTCGAGGAATCGAATTGCTCAAAGTAGTTTAGTCGATTACTATAAGTAGTTTAGCGCGAAGCGCGCTAAACTAATTTGAGCGATTCGATTCCAAAAAATCGTCGCGAACCGGTCTTGGCGCCGGGTCGGGCCAGAGGGGTGGTATCATAATCCGGCCCGACGGTCAGTCTAAACATAATATGTTTATTCAACTAACTAGGAGATAATGTCAAGACTTTCGTTAAAGTCGTGTTTATGTTTTTCAAATCTAGAATTATACTTAGGGTTAGTCTAATAAGCTAGATAAATCCTAAACATCAATTTACGAATATCGATTTTGTCGACGTTCATATGTTGTGAACACACATTCTTCATGGTAAATCTTGTGTAACGTAGTCTATAATTAAGTCTCGAAATTTGTAAAGAATATTATCCATGTTGTCGTCGATCGAAACACTAGGAAAAATGCGAAAATCAATTAATGCACTTTCTAGCCTATGATGTGCCATACTTTTCGATCTTCTTAATACAAAGATCGAACCTTAAAAGTTATGAGAAAACTAGTGTGGTCGTCGGGTCGGGTTTCAACCCGATCGGGTTAACCCGCCCAACCTTGACCCTGAGGTCAGGCAAATTTCCTAGCCTAACAGGGTGGGACGGGTGAAGAATGCGCGTCGAGTGTCCAACCCGACCCACCCGATCACGTGACGTCACGTGACGCGCTAACCATATGTGGTTAGCGTGAATCATGCACTAGCCTAATCGGGCTAGCTTGAATCCTGCGCTAGCTCAATTGGGTTAGCGCATGAATAAGATAAGATAAGATAAGATAAGCGAATGCTAACGCGACGAAGTTAGCTTAGATTCTTGGCATTGACTCGACGAAACCCAACCTTGGGGTCGGGTTCGCGCCTTAACCTTGGCCCAACCCTACGAGACCCAAGAGGATGGGTCGGGTTGAGAAAAAATTGTCCGACCCGACCCAACGATCACACTAACATAAATTGTGTGTTGAATCTTATAAATTTTTTCTTAAAATATTGCATAGTAATGTAATTAGATAATGTAAATAACGAGAAGATAATAAAGAAAAAAATTGTTTCGTTCTTGACGCATAAATCTCTCGAAAATCGTAACGTAATAAATTCAAAAGTAGAAATTCTTAGCATTATAACGACATCTTCGATTGCTTAACAATTCGAATCGATATCAAGTCAAGTTACGATATTAGTATCGAGTATTCGATTTAAGTCACGATGTTAATATTAAGTATTTAAGTCGAATTAGAAAGTTAATATCGATTTCTAACCTAACGATCAATTTATTCGATTCGAATTCGAAGATATTACGTTATTCGAAATTTAAATAAGTTGTCGTGCTTTAATTACGTTTTGTTACAAATGTGCGTCTATAATTTAAATTCTAAAATCTAGAATTTTAAAGATATTGTTATTGTTGTTATTTGAAAGAATTATTTTTAAATTAGTTAAGTTTGTAAGACTTGTAAAAGTGTTATATACTTTAGATTTAATCTTTTCTTTTAATTAGATTAGATTTGAACTTTATTATCGAGAGATCTTATCTTAAATAAATAACAAAAATTGTTAATATATTACAATCGATATTAAAACTTGATGCATTGCTAAATAGAAGTAATTGTAATTCGATCGATCTTATCTTGTTTTTCTTGTATAATGTATAAAGACTACTAAATCTATATATAGCAAAATAATTTATCTTATCTATCTACTTAGTATCAATTTTAAGCCTTTTCGTCTTCTTGCTCTTTATTGAACTCTCTCTTAATCTTATTATTTCACATTTGATAAATATCTTTCTATTGTTAATCCTAGCGTTTACAATCTTAAATCGAGTCTTTGTTTTCGATCTTAGTGTAATGTTAACGATTAATAATCTAATAAACACGTTAGTGTCAAGCTCTTATAGTAGCGACTTAGTATTATACAAAGTTTTCTTTCTAAGAATTCTCTTCTAAAATTCTCACGAATTAATGTCTCTCTAAACTATAATTCTATATATTATATAGTTTTGTTTTGTGTGCGTTAATATAGCAACGTCTTGTTACATATTCGTATACAATTTTATAATATTAATTCGTTTTAATTTATAAAAGCAATTGTTTAACAAAATAATTAAATACAACACGCAATACAAGAAGAAATTTAAATAATAACAACAATATTGCAACATTTTAGCAATCCAAAAACGAAAACAATACAAAAATTTAATTTGCGTTAATTACAAATCTCGAAATTATATTATAAGAAGAAATTTTGCAAAGCAACAACGCTATATCGTTATTATTGTTTAATAAAGCTATTAATTATAAAAAGCTACTTGTTAAGAAGCAAACAAAGAAACGTAGACTTTAAACGAAACAAATTTTTTGTATTGCTTAAATAAGAAATAAACATTTTGAAGATTTTTTTTATTAAGACAAAGTTAAAGCGTCTAGTTTGCGTTGTTTTCGCAAAAACAACTTTAATATTAAAAACGACAAATCGACGCTTAAGAAGCAACGCTTTGCACAATTTGTAAAATCGATTAATTTAAATTTATATTATAGAAAGAACTTTAAGAAATAAAAAGACTAAACTCGAAATGCTAAAAACTTTTTCGAAATTAATAAAGAGTAATTTCTAGAAAAAATTACAAAGATTTGTTAAATTTAATAATTTCTTCGCGATGCGTTTGTATTGCAATAGAAAAATTACAAAAACAAAAATAAAATAAAAAATAAAAAATAAGATTAAAAGCAATTCACTAAGTATCTAATTAATTTTATTAAGAATTCGATAAATTATTGTTTCGTTTTCTTTCAAAAATATAAGAACGTTTAACAACAATTGTCGCAAAATGTTAACAACTTCGTAACATATCTTAAAACATTCGAAGCGAATTTTAACAAATATATTGAACGTTAACAACGTAATTATTTTTTGCATAAACTAAGAAAAGATTTTCGAGAAAAAATTAACAATGTAATTTAAATTTTTAAGATAAGAAGTACGCTTGTCGCGCTAACGCAACGCATAAAAAATATAATATTCTTAAGATTTAAGATACTAAATAAATTTTTAAGAAAAAATTATTCTTTAAATCTCGCAACTTCAAAAAAAGTTCTTACAATTAAAAACAAGAAATTTTTTTATTAAAAAATAAAACTCGCGACGTCTTTGCGACAACAAGTTGTTAAAAAAGTACAAACAAGCTTCTTCTTCGTAACTTAGAAAGAGCTAACAATATTGCGCGAAATAAGCATATCTACTATAATTGCAAAAAGAAGAAACATATTGCGAGAAATTGTCTTAAATCTTTTAAAAAAACGCAAGTAAATGTAATAGAGAACTTCTAATTAAGCTTCGCGATAAACGTTCAAAATTCGCTTTTATCGCAACTTATTATTAAGAAAGTCTTTAATAAGTTGAGAAACTAGATAATTTACAACAATTATAATCGCAATTGCGAGTCAAAAGCATATAGCGAAGACGCTCTTCGCAAAGCTATTAATATTTGTCAATACAAAGTGGCACAAACGAAGAGATTTTCTCGACAAAGACGCTTACGTCAATTGCATTAACGAACGACTAATAAAGTTGTAACATTTCGAAGAAATTTAGTATTTTGCTATTAAAGTAAAAGCATTTACAACTTAGAAGACTTCATTTGCAAAATTTTATATCGCAAAAATCAAAATTTGCAATAACAATAGATGTAAATATGTTTTAAAGCAAATCTTCTACGTTTTCGACAACATTGTACACAATATTATTATCGATTTTTTCTAGATAATAAAGACAGACTTATATGTTAATTGATATACGCTAATTTGACGCTATTAAATTATTAAGAAAATAATTGTGTTAAAAGTCTTAAAAGATTTTTTAAAACTCAAAAAATCTATTTTTGTGTTTGCTTTTATTTGATATAGTTTTAATACAAATAAGAAGTTCTAGTTGCGCGACGTCTTTAAGAAGATGCGAAACATTAAAAACTATAATAACATTTTTAACTTAAAAAACGTATTTACTTTATTTAATTATAGAGAAAAGAATTATAGTATTGATTTACTACTAAGTAAATAGCTCTTCTACAAATTACTATACTTTCTTTTCGAAAAAATATTAAGTATTTTGCAAAAGTATTTTTTGAAGAATTTGACGCTAAATAAAATTTGTAAGTTTATTAATCTTGTTAATGCGTTAATATTGTTCATATTAAAAAGCAATAACAACTTAAGATTATATATTAATTATTATAATCTTAATGTTATAACTATTAAGAACAAATATTCTTTATCTTTAATTAAAAAGACGCTAAATTGTTTAATTAACATTGTCTACTTTACAAAGCTAGATCTTAAGAACGTTTATTATCGAATTCGCGTTCGTTAAAATAATAAATAGAAGATTGCTTTTTAAACACAATATAATTATTTCGAATATATAATAATGCTATTTAAACTAGCAAATGCATTAACTATCTTTTAATCTTAAATCAATAAAGTGTTGCAAAAGTTAATTAATTATATTTGTGTAATATATCTTAACAATATCTTGATCTACTTAAAGACACAAAAGAGATACTAGAATTGCGTTTGTTAAATTCTTGAACGCTTGCAATTATATAAGTTTTATGTTAAGTTATCGAAATGCTTCTTTATAATAATCTCGATTAAATTCTTAAAATATATTATAAGTAGTTATAATATATTGATAGACTCGCGTTGCGTAAACTTTATTACAACGTAATTTAAGTTAATTACTCTTTGTAAACTTTAAATGTTTTTAAAATTTGCAAACTTTTATAAATAATTTGTTCAATATTACGCAAAGATTATTCGAACATTAATAGAGTTGCTAAAAGACAATAAGCAAGAAAAACAAAATAAATCTTTTATATTTAATAAAAACGCTATAACAATATTTAAAAAGCTTATCTTTGTATTTATACAAATATCTATGTTAGTATACTTTAATCTTAAGAATTACATTTGTGTTAAAACAAACATCTTAGAATTTGTTATTATTGTTATTTTTTCTTAATTAATATATTTCGTAAGCGAAGTCGAATAGACGACATAACACATAATTGCATTCTACTTAAAAAAAAAAAACGCAAAAACACAATACAAAACTTATACTTAAGCGTTGCTTACAATTGTTACAAGATTTAAGCAATAAAAACATTATTTTAAAGAGAGTTATTATTTAATTATTGTGCTAACAAATTATAACAATTTGTGCTACTTTTTAAGATAACAACGCTAAATTGTTATTAAATGCAATAGACTTTTTTTTTAACAAAATATAATTTCGAAATTAAATATCGCACAAGAAAGATCAATCTCGCAAATAAGTTGTTTCGACAATCTAACTATAAGAGAAATGCGAATAACAAAATTTGCTTGTCTATTCTTTAAAATAAGCTAAAAAAACATTACAATCGCAATTATTAAAATAGTCTTAATGCTAATTCGAGACGTCGTTAGAGCGTAGTCTTTGCACTTCTAAAGCGAAGTTAAGGCTTTTATAATTAAAAAGCTTAACAATAAATTATTTGAAAAACTCTTTTATAATATATTTACAAATAAGAAGATTACAAACATTAAAATAATAAAGAAAAAAATTGTAGAAATCGCTTAAAGCGCTATAACATAGCAATTGCGCCAATATAATATTTTTTTAACGTATAAAGAAGAAGATTATTTAGAAAGTTTTTTCTTCTTATTGCTAATTAAGATTAAAAAGTTTCAAAATAAGAATTTAACAACTTTTAAGATTAGAAAACAATTAATGTCAAACAATACGCGTAATGTTTGCGCTAAACAAAAATAATTAATTTATAAAAGAGTGTTATTTTTCTTTTACGCAATTCTTATTTCAAATAAAGTATCTTTTAAAGAAAAACTTCTTAAATTATATTACGATAACTCGCTAACAAAACACTTTAAAATCAAAAAAACAAGAACTCTAATAAACAAAAACTTCTATTGACTTAAGATAACGTCGAATATTAACGCATACATTAAGAAATGCAATATATATTAACGTAACAAAATATCGCGTTATTGTTTATATAATAAGTTGACGTCACTATCAATTTTAGCTCAATTTTAAGCAAAAATCTTTATAAATTTTATTATCAAATTGCTTGTCAATTGTTGCAACAACAATATCTAAAACATTATCTTAATAGTCGTTAATTAATATTTAAAGATATTGTTATCTATATTCGCAAAGTCTATATAAATTGCGAAAGATCTAGCAAATATATTGTTAAAAAAAGTGCTACTTGTATATTTTAAAATTCGAGAGATCGTTTTTGATTAAGAATTGCTATTTATTAATAGTTATTAGTTTGCGATATATTATTGCATTCGCATTAAACGAAAGTTAAACACAACTTTTTATTCTTAAACTAATAGTTAAATCGAACGATAAAATCAAATATTAAAACACTATCTACAATATTATTGCAATTATAAACAAGATAATTGAAGATTGCTTCTAGCTCTAATTTAATATACATACAATAGCGTCTCGCATACGTCTATTAAATTGTCGCTCTTTAAAACAATATTTAATATCGTCGCAGATTTTAGATTTAACTAAAATAACAAAGATTGTTTCGACGTTTCGATTGCTTAAAAACAAGTTTAATTTTTGTAAAACAAACAAGATTAATTTATAGATCGTCTTTAATTTGCATAACAAATGCAAATTCGCAATTACAATAAAACAATTACTTCGAAAAAGTATTAAGTAAACAATAGAATTATGCTTTTAACAAAAAATCTCTCGAATATTTATTTAAGAAAAAAATTATTTTATAAATTTACAAAGTTGTTCGAAGTTAAAAATATTATTAAGAAACAAGTATATCGTCTTTGTCTTTTTAAGAAATAATATATTTATTTCGTCTTTTACGTTTTATTATTAAAATTGTATTATCGAAATGCGAACACAATTGTATCGAAAAATATAATATTTGTTTACAAAAATTAAAAATAAGAAGTCAAAAATATTTTTAACAACAAATAAAAATATTATAAATTATAATATCTTGTTCGATAAAAACAATTTTTATTATATAAAAACAATTAAATTTCAAGAAATTACTTAGCATATACGCAACGCAAATTTAAAGAGTATAAGACAAAAAAATCTCTTAATAAAAGAATATTAAAGACAAGAAAGTTAAAGCTTTGCGTTCGCAAAAAAAACTTTAACGAAAATAAATAACGTTAATAAACAACATAGAATTGCGCAATTAAAGCGAAGAGATAACGTAGATAACGCGTAAGTTAGATTAATACTTTCTTAATAAATCTATTGAAACATTAGAAAGCTATAAGAAAATTGCATAAAATGCGCTTAAGTCTAATTATTTCTCTTACTTTTATTTGATTGCTTCTTTTACTTTACTTTACTAGTAAAGATCTTTGCATACATACTATACAATACAAATAAATTACGTTAATTAATTGTTTTGCTTCTCTTTAATAATTTATTACTTCTATTTCTATTTTTTCTTTATTATTGTCTATAAAAGATGCGAAAATGCAACGTTAATAGAACGCGTAATTGAATTGATGTTTGTCGTCTAAAAAAATTATTAAATCGATTTAATAAATTAAAGAAGCGACATATTTTGAAGCTTTTAAAGCAATTAAACAATTTAACAAAGATTTAAGGGTTAACAATGCGACAAGAATTTGACATAATAAGACTTGCGATATAATAGACTTATTAAACTCTCTACAAATTAGCAATTGCATTTCTTATCTTAAGAGCAATTTATTTCGATTATTAATTTTATCAATATGCAATTCGTATTACAAAAAAGTTCAAGTTATATAAGCTATAGAAACAATTTATAATATATAAGAAGAGTCTTATCTAAACATTTACGTCGCTCTTCTCTATAGAAGTTCGACTCGAAAATTAAGAATAAGACGAATAATATTGTTCTCAACAAGTTCTTCGAATTACGCAAAATCTACAACGTCTTTTTGCTAGAAGTAGCATTCTCTTTCGTAACAATTAAGTTAGATTCGAATTTTTCGTTCTTATTTAACTTTTTTAAAGAAAAAGCATTAAGATTGACGCAATAACGCATTACGTTTAGCATTTCTTGTTAAACTTTATAAAGATGTTGCAAATTCGCATCGATACAGATTAACAAATTCTCTTAATTTAAACGCAAAGTCAAGTTGTTTTATCTAATCTATGCGTACATAGATTGTAAATAGCGTCAAATTCGCGATATAAATTCGAATTAATCGACTTCGATATTCTTGTTATCGAGAATACGTGCGCAAAAAGTAGCAAAATGTTAATTCGCTTAACAAATTGTTAAAAGATTGCAACGCACTAAATTGTAAATTAAATATACAATTAAAAAATAAAACGTACAATTTTGTGCTTTTTAACGCAATAATCGCAATAATAATTTTTTGTCTTGCGACATTAAGAGCGTAAGCAATTATAAAAAATTAAGAATAAATGCTTACAATATAATTGAGCTTCTTCTTAAAACAAAAGAGACAAAAAAGACAAAAAAGATAAAAGAGCTTGCGAGAAATAGCAAAGACGCGAACGAAAAGACTTAACAAAAATATATTTGTAATAAAATGCTATATTGTTAATCTTATACGCAATAAAGTCGAAGTACTTATATATAATAGTGCTTATATTAATTAAGTTGCGATTTGCAAAGCGTTAAATATAACAATATTATTTTAAGTTATCGACGAATGCAAAGAAAAGTCTAAGAATATTTACTTAAATTCGTCTTATTGCGTTTATTATTGTTGTTAATAATACAAGCAACAAAAGAAACGTTTGCAATTATTTATTACTTCGCTATAAAAATTAATATACGAAAAAAAGAAAAAGTCGAAGATTATAAATAAATATTATTAGCGCATTAACGACGTTAATCGAATTAAATAAAACAAAGAAATTTCGATCGATTTATTAAAATAGTAAATAACACAAAAAAAGAAATTTCAAAATTAATAGCGTCGAATGTCGTTACGTTGTCGTAACATTAAAGTAGCAATATAGCGACAAAAATAGAGTTAAATACTTTTACTAAGAACTTAAATGTCTTTTCGTTTGTTAGCATATAACTAATTTACGATAAAACTCTATTAAAGAGAACAAAGCGTTTCACAATAATACACGAGAGAAGTTAAGATTGTTGTTTGATTTTTTTTGCATAAAATGTTAGACAAAGATAAAGAAAAAAAGTGCAAAAAGTCTTTTTATAAATACAACTAAATAATTAAGATAAATGCGCAAACTCGATGCGACAAACAACATTTATCAAGAGAGTAAAAAAAATCTATAAAAAGATTTTTTCGACAATTTAAATTCTTTTTTTCTTTTATACGACGATAGATTGAAGCAAATTATCGTTGCACACTTTGCAAAAGTATACGTTTACAAAAAGTAAAAAAGCAAAGTATGTTTATTATAACGTTTGAAAAGCTATTAATATTGTAAAGAAAGCAAAGTCGCAACGTAATTGCGACGTCAAATATATATTTTAAAGATTAAAATTCTAAAGAAGAGAGCAATTGTAATGCTAGCGATCAATAATCTAATAAATACGTTAGTGTTAAGCTCTTGTAGTAGCGACTTGACGTCGTGCAAAGTTTTCTTTCTAAGAATTCTCTCTTGAAATTCTCACGAATTAATGTCTCTTTAGACTATAGTTCTACATGTTATGTAGTCTCGCCTTGTGTGCGTCAATATAGCGACGTCTTGTTACACGTTCGTACATAGCCTTACACTTAGATACAGAGTTGTGCTTAGATGTTGAGTCAACTTCTCGAGCATTAGCGTTCTTATAATAAAGAAGTAACTAATGTCTACTTGAATAAGTTGAATAATAAGCGAGATAAATTTGAAAGCGTTTATTTAAGCGACAAAAACAAGAGTAATGTTTAGGTCATAGAAACTCCTTTGCTCTTCCTAGATGAGTAGGATGGATTCGAGGGGATAGAGAAGCATAAGACGAATGATTTTGATGAAGGCGAGGGGTTGGATGGTGAGGAAATTCTGGAGCGCGATCGAGGTTCGAATTACTAGTCGAAGAGAAACAACGTTTGTAATCCTTTTGAGGCTAACTAACCAATATAAGATCTAGGGGATAGTAAGCGACTCATCGTCTTCAACCAGTGCAAGAATTGCTACAAGAAAAAATCGCATAAGTTGAGACATATCTTCAATACGTGAAGTCAATTGAGAATAGAATGTTGTAATTGAGAAAACATAAGTAAAGAATCGTAAAAGATGTGTCGTTCGAATTGATTCGTGGGCGATCGTGTTAAATACTACAATGCTATTCTTCTTCTTTTTATCTTAGTAACGTATATTGCTTCATAAAAAAAGACCCTTGTTATTATCTTTTGTGCTTAAACTTAATTATTAATTTCTCTAGCTTAATGACTCTATTTAACGCTCTATTATATTTGTATTTAAGTTTACGATTTTTAACTCAACTCTTTGCTTACAATTTATATTGCTTTTTAGTAAAATCAAATCTCGAAATTTTAAGTCTAACGACGTCTTTGACGTAATGCTTTACTCTCATGTTTATAAAGAATCTTACGAAGTAGAAACTTAAACATCTTTCGATTTATGTAGATATACTAAAGGTTCAAACTCAAAAAAAGATTAGTTTATTGTCTCACGTCAAACAAGACAATCTATATTAGAATAGATTATAGAAGACAAGTTTATTAAAGATTACAATCTTTAAATTGAATAAAACGTTAACATTGTTATACAACATTATCTCGCAAATCATTAATAATCTTAGCGAATCGTTGATTTGCGAATTTATTAGATTCGCAAATTAAAAAATCTAGAAATCGAATAGTTTTATGCGCGTCTAAATTGTTTCAAAGCATTTCTTAGAAGTTATTAATCAATTAGAGACGACAATCTAGTCTATACTAATGTATTGTTAGCATTAATATGTAATTTATGCAATGCCTCGTTTAACTTTTTTTCGAAAACAATATTGTCGCTTGTTTTCATGCTAGCTTTATTGTGATTTTTGTTGTTAACGATGTTAATATATCGTTCTTGGACAAGACTTAAAATTAATAAAAGTTTTAACGAAATAAACTTACTAGTTATTGCAAAACATTATTGTTAATTTTTTATTTCAAGTAGCAATGTGACAACTTCTTTGTAAAAAAAATGATTATAAAAATGTTTTTTTCACAAGAGCGTAAGTCTCGCTATTTAAGAGTCTCATTCACGTAGAATGACTTGTTTAGACGATTGAGCAAATCATTCATCTTTATTGTAGAGATTTTGCTCTCTTTATGTTGTGAAAAAGCATTTAGATATCAAAGCAATTTAAGAGATTTTGTCTTAACTAGACGTGAAAATCAATTGTGACGTCTCTAAAATAAGATAAGACTATTAATAAGACAAGAAGTGCGTTCGTTCTACATTTGTTTCTTAGCAATCGAACAACAATATCAATAGTTACTTTCAAATAAATAGTACTTTCTAAATACATTTTGTTTAATTATTGATTAAGCTAGCGTGAGAAAATGCTTACTTCGAAGTTCTATGCGATTATCATAAGACTCTTCGACATTCTATACACACAAATCAAAACATTTGATTAATTATTAAAACATTTTAGAAAAATCTTGATCGTTGCTATTTATGTACTTGAAGTTTCATGTAATTGACGATCAAAATAGAGTTCAATTTTTAGAATTAAACGCATGTTCTCTTTTTCTTTGTGATTCTATTATAGAGTTTAGATCTTAATGTATTAAAAGTGACGTCTTAAAAAAAAGTTGTAAGAATTTTTGAATTGTAGAGCAACGAAGATCTTAAGGCGTCAAAAGTTGCAAAAAATTTAATATTGTAAAAGAAATAATACTCTAGAGTTTAGCGAATCTTGAGATAAGAAATGTCGTAGAATAAAAAAGTTCTTAGAGTATTTTTTATCTTGCTCTAGCGATTTCCTTAGCATCTATAAGTTTACTCACTTTGGGCACTTATGTTTTCTCTAGTGTGATCGTTGGGTCGGGTCGAACACTTTTTTCTCAATCCGACCCACCCTCTTGGGTCTCGTAGGGTTGGGCCAAGGTTAAGGCGCGAACCCGACCCCAAGGTTGGGTTTCGTCGAGTCAATGCCAAGAATCTAAGCTAACTTCGTCGCGTTAGCATTCGCTTATCTTATCTTATCTTATCTTATTCATGCGCTAACCCAATTGAGCTAGCGCAGGATTCAAGCTAGCCCGATTAGGCTAGTGCATGATTCACGCTAATCACATATGGTTAGCGCGTCACGTGACGTCACGTGATCGGATGGGTTGGATTAAACACTCGACGCGCATTCTTCGCTGGCCCCACCCTATTGAGCTAGGAAATTTGCCTGACCCCAGGGTTAGGGTTGGGCGAGTTAACCCAATCGGGTTGAAACCCGACCCGACGATCACACTAATTTAGAGAGACATTAATTTGTAAAAATTCTAGAAGAATTTTTTTAGAAAGAAAACTTTACACGATGTCAAGTTGTTACTATAATAACTTGGCACTAATAACGTATTCGTTAATTATTAAGAGTTAATATTACAATTGTCTCTCTCTTTTAAATCTTAATTCTTAAGACTAATATGTTATAACAACGTCTTGTTTGCGCAATTACGTCGATTTTTTATTAAGTTCTCTTTAGAATTTTTTAAGATTTAATTAGATAATAAACAATATTTTATGTCTTTATATGTAACGCATTTTCTAATTTATATATTCTTTTATTAGAGTTGCAAGACGTCTATAAAAGAGATTTTTTAATCTTTTTCTATATTTTTCTTAGACATTCGAGAAGAAGTTAAGAAGTAACAATAACTTCTTTCATATATTATTGCGAGATATTATATTGCTTGTTACAAACATCTTATTGTGTGTTAACTTTAAATCGACAAATAAAGAAATCTTTTATTTTTTTAATTTAAAGCGCAAATATGTTTTTAATCGCTATATTATTGCGTTATTATTGCGACAAATACTTGATAATAATATATTGCAATTTATTTAAATCTTATAAATTCTAAGTTTAGCTTAACTTATTATTTGAGTAAATTATTTCGATTTTTTTTGTTTAATTTAATTAAGTTAGTGCGATTAATTCGCAAGTAATGTTTACTAACAATATTATTATAATTTCTCTCTCTTTATATTACTTTTTAATTTATAGTTGATAGATAAATGCAACGTTCTTTGAATCGTTTTAATGTTAACAACAATATTGCGCATAAATCTCGCATTCAATATAAGTTTTCTTAATTATTTTGGCGTATTGCAATCTTTTTTTGATAAAGATGATTGTAAGTTTTTATTAATTTTTTGTTATTATAGTAGCAAATCAATTAGATAAGCGATACTTTAACAAGATCTTGCTATAAGTAAAATTAATAAAGATAATAATATTAATCGAAATAATTCTTTTTGTTCTTTTTGTTCGCGCGCAAGCGCAACGTTTCTCTCTTTTTTGTATCTATTGCTTGCAATATCTTGTTCGCATCGACAAAAAATATTAATTATTAAATACATTTTTAATTTTTGTTTGCTTTGTAATCTAAATAATATGCAATATACTAAATAGAAAAATATTCGCTATAAATATTGCGCTTCAAAGCGCAAAATTGTAAATTGTCTATATACTTTTATATTTAATTTGACTCGTTAGTGCATTCTTATTGTTACTTGATATATTAAGTAAATTAATATCTTGTTAAAGTTTAACATGCATATCTTCGATAAAAACAATATTAAAATTAATTAAATTGCGTTTGCTTCGCAAATGCAACGTTGTCTTACTATTATATACGCATAACAACAAAAAAACAAATTGATTTCGCATTCGATTTACAAGAATCTTTTAATTAATATTAATATTAAGTTAGATTGTCTATGCAATATCTAGCAAAAAATACTCGACATAATGCACTATAAAGCAAATCTTAATGCTTTTTCTTTAAAGAAGATAGACAAAAACGATAAATTCGAATTCAACAATATTGTTGTAAACGACAAACTTAAGAGTTTGTAAATCTTGCATAATCTAATAGCTTTGTTAAGAACAATACTATTTGTCTTGTTTTTGCTAGTTAGATTTCTCTAAAGAAGAGCGACGTAAATGTTTAAACAAGACTTCTTTTATATATTATAGTTGTTTCGATAGTTTATATATTTAATTCGAATATATTAAATTGTTTGTTATTAAATAAAAACATTTGAAATAAGCAAGTTTCTTGTTCAATAACATAAAAATTAACAATTAGAAAATCAAATCTTATTTATATTTTTTCGCGAACATTATATCTAGTGTGATCGTTGGATCGAGTCTTGGCACGAATTTTTTGTCCAACCCGAGGATTCGGACAGAATTTTTAACCTAACCCAAATTTTATTTAATTAATTGCGCTACGTAGACTAGTCCAAATTAAGTAGTTCTTCTTTTGTTTGAAAGTGCGCTAAATTCTCTACAAAATAAGATAATTTTGAAAAAATATGAGTAAAATACAAGGAAGTTATATGGGTTTTAAATTTAAAGTTTTTATTTAAATTTAGTTTCCGAGCCCGATTACATAAGAAATTTGCCACCGAAACCCAACTCGACAATTAGACTAATTATATCTTTGCAATCTCTATATAAAATTTATACTTAAAAGATTATTGTTCAAGATATATTTTTATTATGTTTAAGACAATAAAATTAATTGTGTTTTAAAAGATTGCGTTTTTTATTTTTGTTATTGACAATTTATTTTTGCAACGTTCGTGTATTATCGAAGATAATTAAGCAACAACAATTAAAAAATTAATTAAGAAAGACACGCATAATTAATTGTAAATAAAATGCTAAATCTTAAATTAAATAACACGCGTATAAGAGCTTTTTATCGACAAAAATAAAGTAATAAAAGCAATTAAATTTGAATACACTTTATATCGTATTTTTATAGCTCTTAATATTTAATTAACTTATTAAGAGAATTATAATATTACTTATACGCATTGCTTGTATTATTGTTGTGCCTTAAATATATATAATAGCATCAAATCTTACTTTTTATTGTCGAAATTTTTCTTGCGAATACGAAGTTCTAGTTTTTTTATTTTCACAATTATTTTTTTAAGAAACTTACGCGTATTGTATTTCTTGAGCTTTCGTCTTGTATTCGCAAGATAATTTCTTAATATTTAACTATTTTTATATAATAAAAAATCTTTTTATTAAACAAGATATTATGACTTGCTATATCTTAATTTATAATTAAAAATATCTTTTACTTTTTATTTCTTATTTAAGTCGATTAATATTATATTTTTCGAAACGATAATGTTTAAATTACAATAAAATATAAAAGACAAGATAAATACGTTATTTAATATAAAAAAGATAAACAATATGTTTGCGAGTTAATAATATTTCTAATTTCGAACAATCTTATAAACTTGTAAAATAGCTTCTTTTTCAAAAAAACGTTTAAAAGATTTTTCATAAAGAGCATAATTTTGTTATTAACTTAATATCTTTTTAAAGTAATCTTTTTATTGTAATTTCGAATTTGCGTTTGTTGCGCAATTTGTAGATAATTTATTAATCGATTATATATGTTTTACAAAGATTAAATTCGCTTTTAAGCAACAAAAACGTCTAGACAATTCTTGTTGTTCTAGTTGAATCAACAAATTTGTAACAAATTTAAATATTAACTTAAAAAATAGAATTTTAGTCGATGCATACGATGCGCTATTGTAAATATATTAAATTAAAGCTAGCAACAAGTCTTAATTGTTTTGTTTATAACTACAATAGCAACGCAAATAATATTCTAATATTTAATTTTGTCTTTCGATTTGCTTCTTAATCTAAGAGTAAAAAGCGATACTTAGCTTTTGTTTAATACGTATGCAATAATATATTGCGAATTAATAGTTACTAGTAAGAAGCAAGTTATAATCTAAAACAATTTTACGAACTTTAAGATAAACAAGCAACACTTTTTCGAATAAAATATTAGTTAAATCTTTTGTCAATTATATAGATTTAACAAAAATGTATAGAGACATTTTGAAATATCGATCAATTACTATTAGAATTGCGTTAAATATATTATTTTTGCAACAATTAGCAAACAACTTTATTATAAAGTTTATCAAAATCTTAATTTATAATTGAACAAAAATAAAAAACGACGTTAACTTCTTGCAAAAATAATAACGCAAAATCTTATTATATTAACACACATTGCAGTCTTTAATATATATATTAATATTTGCGATTATTTTTGATTAATAGAACTTTTTGCTTATAAGAATGCGTATTTTTTTGATTTTAAAGTGTTTTGTTAAAGCGTTATTATAATGCAAACATAATAACTTGTTTTTTAGTAATATCTTGTTAAAAATCAAGATAATATAAAAAAAGAACATTATTTTTTTGTGAATTAATTAGTCTTTTTTCGCACAAGCTTAATTTAAGATTTGCGACGTTAATTGCTTTTTAGTTTTAAGCGCTATAGAGTTTTTTTCTTGCAACTCTTTTATTTTGAATAACAACAAAGATAAAAGAGTTTTTAAGTTGTTCTTTTTGTTATATATAATGCGAATATAGTTGCGACGCAATTGTTAAGTTATTGCGCTTTAAGTTGTGTTTATAGCTTCTTTCTCTTTAAATTTATTGATCGTATTTTCTTTATTTAAAGCTTTTTTATTAAGAAATTCGATATTAAATTTTCTTTTAATCTTCGATATTTTAGTCTTAAATTTATTTTTATTGCGTAATTGTAAGATTCGAGTGCGTCTACTATTTGTCGATGCACTAAAATGTGAAAGACGTAAGATATAATAGATTTTTATTATTATGTCCCAACTATATAAGATAGATAGTAGTAAGACTAATCGTTAAAGAACAACAAGAGACGAGCTTTCTCTCTATCTAATACTCATTATAACGTGCGAACTTGCTTTTCGCTTTTTAATTAAAAAGAAATGTTGTATTATTCGAGACTTTTATAGACAATCAAAATTACGTATCTTGCTATATTCTAAGACGCTAGCGCGTCAATAACATTATAGCGTTACAATTATCTCTTTTTTAGAGCATTGATTTCTAATAATGTAAGAAGCTATATTAATCTTATTTAAGGCGAAAACGTCTACTAAGCGTCAACGTTACAAGAGTTTGTTAAAAATCTCTTCAAATCTTTTTAAGAATTAGAAAAAAAAGAGTCTTCTATTTAATAAGAATTAATTTATACTTTTATTTAACACAACTTGTAGAACAACGTAATAATAATAATAACAATTTATAATAAATTATTGTTTTGTCGTTGTTGTTGTTAGAGTTCTAAATAGAGGTCAAAGTAAAACTAGCATTGCGCAAGCGTTAGATAAATTATAAACACAAGTGTTGTTGTTTCTCTTTTCTTTTCTTTTTCTCTTTTTATATTTTTTTCAATTGCAATTGCTTTTTTGTCGTAAGTAAATTATCGCAAAGACAACAATGCGTAAGACTAATATAATTGTTAAATCGAATTTCAACTCGATCGAGTTAACTCGCTCAATTCTAATTCTTAAATTACAGAAATTTTCTAGTTTAACAAAGTAGAACGAACGAAGAATGCGCGTCAAGTATTTAACTTAACTTATTCGATTATATAACGTTACGTAACGCGCTAGTTATATGCGACTAGCGTAAATTTTGCGTTAGCTCAATCGAGTTAGCATAAACTCTACGCTAGCTTAATTAAGTTAGCGCATAAATAAAATAAAATAAGATAAGCAAATACTAATACGACAAAGTTAGCTCGAATTCTTGATATTATCTCGACGAAACTCAACTCTAAGATCGAGTTTGCGCCTTGACTCTAGCTCAATTCTAGGAGACTTAAGAGAGTAAATCGAATTAAAAAAAAAGTGTTCGACTTGATCCAACAATTATACTACGTAAGACTTATATATATAGTGCAAATATCAAATTAATATGTTTTTAGCTTTATCTTTATCTTTTAAGAAATCGAAAGAATAAAAGAGTAAATAATTTCAATATTTTGTTGTTTGCGAGAACTAACATATTATAGTTTGTAATAATCTTTTATATATAACTTGCGTAAGCAAACGTATATACGTTCGCGAGAAGAGAAGTGCTTGCACTTATAACAAAAGCTTTTATTATAAATTAAATTATTGCATTGCAATAAATTTTGCTTGCGTTCACAATACAATAATTGTTAATATTTACTAATTTGTTAAACATTTTTAAAATCGAATAAAAGCTTTTGTTATCAATTATTGTAAGACGTTCGAAATAAAGAATATAATTTTTAAATTGATAAAACGTTTGCGAAAAAGTATTATTTTCGAAATAAAAAGTTAACAATGCAATAAAAAATTTATTTTATCGATAACAAATTGCGCGCAATTTTATATTTGTTAATTCGAACGCAATTTAATTTGCGCTCTAGAGCATCAAGTTAAGTTCGAACAAAAACTTAAAAAGATAAAGATAAATTAAAATAAAGTTCTTATCAAGATAAAACAACTAATTGATTTTTTTGAGCAAATATTAAAGATAAGCATTTTCGTTTGTTTTTTAACACATTTTCTTGTCTATCTCGATATATTGTATAGTGCACTAATATGCATTTAGAATTCGAAGAAGAATAAGAACAAAAACAAGAACAAGTTGTCAATAAAAACAAAGAAAATTAGTGTAATTGTTGGATCGAATCGAATACTTTTTCTTAACTTGATTTATTCTTTTGAACTTTATAGAATTGAGCTAGGATTAAGACGCAAATTCAATTCTAGAGTTAAGTTTCGTTAAATTAATGTTAAGAACTTAAGCTAACTTTGTCGCGTTAGCATTTGCTTATCTTATCTTATTTACGCGCTAACTTAATTAAGCTAGTGCAAATATCTACGCTAATTATATGCGATTAACGTAAATTCTGCGCTAGCTTAATCGAATTAACGCGTTATGTAACGTTACGTAATTGGGCAAATCGAATTAAACATTCGACGCGCATTCTTTGCTCGCTCTATTCTATTAAGCTAGGAAATTTGCCTAATCTTAGAATCAAGATTGGACGAGTTAACTCAATCGAGTTGAAACTTGACCCAACAATTACACTAAAGAAAATAGAGTCGAAATAGATTATCTTCAAGTTTATCGCTAATTTAGATAGAACAAGTTCGAGAAATTCTTTTGCAAGATTTTACAATTTTGCGATTAAATCTCTTTGTAACTCTAAGTTGTCGACAAGATTATCAAGTAATAATATAATAAGTTTTTATTTTATTTTCGTTCGCACTTTGTTTATTTACATATTTATAGAAAATAAAGAGCGCAAAGATGTATATAGATAATAAGAACAAGTTTGTAATAAAAATAAAGAAAATTGTGCAAGTTAAATCTTTTGCAATATAATCTTCTCGAAAGAACGTAAATGTTTCGAACAACTTTAAAGATTTGTCTACAAATAATTTTAAAAAGTTTAACAACTTATTTTCGAATAAGTTCGAAAGCTTTCTTTAGTTTTCTAGAGCAAGTTCAATAAGTTGTTGAAGACTTGCTAAGTCGCTACAATACGTTGTTGACTAATAGAGAACAATTAGATAATTGTGTTTACAAATTATATTTCAAGCATTTATATTAAGAAAAACGATTTTATTATTTCTAGCATCTTGTGTAACAAAATAAAGAAATTTTGTTTTGTAAATTTAATTAAATACAATAGCGATGCGACAACAATTGTGCGATATTTTATCGAACAAATTATTGTTAATATAGTTGTTGTTGTCGCAATATGCGTTGCGTTATCTTTTTTAACTTTGTTTGTTGTGCGTTTGCTCTTCGAACTTTTTTCGCAATTTATTGACATTATTAAGAGATTTTTTTCTTAGTTATTAATTGTATTCGTTGCTTTAATTTATTTATTTAATTTTATATTATATTTGTTTCTTTAACTTAGTTTTGTTTAGAATTTTTTTAATCTTTTATTAAACTTTGTTATTAATAAGTTTCGAAGCTTGCAACATTTATTTTGCTTGCTTATTGTCGACGCAATGCAAGTATAACTTCAAGAGTAAAATATAAAAAGTATTATAAATTTGATAAATGTTAAGTAGAATAAGACAATAAGTTTGCGTTTTAATTTTATTCTTAATTCTAAACAATTTAATATACTTGTGCAATATCTTTTTGCTAGATCTTTTTTGCTTTAGATTTTTAGTTAAGAACATAATTAATTCTTCTATAGCAAAGCTCTTTAACTTGTGTCTTTTATTGTAATATTTCGTTTATTGTGCAACAACATTTTCAAGATGCTTTGTTAGAATTTTTTTTAAGTTATAAAGTTGTTTTACGCGTTCTTGTGTTAATAATATTTTTTTTTTAATAAAGTTGTTCTTAACTTTATAGTAAATCTTTAAATAATAATTGTATATTAAATAGAACAACAAAGTCTCAATTAAGGCGTATTAATTATTGTTATAAACAAGTTTTATTATTGATAATAGATTAGCTTATTTCGCCTATTTTGTATCAACGTAAGTGCGAAAATAGTACTTAAGAGTTTAATTTTGTCGTTCGATTAAATTATTTATTTAAGAATAAAAGACAATACTTAATTGTCTTTTAATTCATGCATAAAAGCATATAGCAAACTAGAAAACACTAGTAAAGACAAATTCTTTGTCGCTTATTATGTTAACTAGCGTTTCAAAACGTAAAACAATTTTATCGAAAAATACTTTCGCTAGCTTTACAATATCGTTTCTAGTAATTACAAGTATATACTTAATTATTTTTGTATAGCAATCGACTATTACGAAGATTAAGTTATATATAATTTTATAATATTTGTTCGATAACAAGTTTGTTACAAAGTTAATAATAATTTTCTTTTATAACTTCTTTGCAACAAGTAAGAATCGAAGCTATTTATATAATTTATAACAAGAAACTTTGATACGTTAATAAACATTATATATTTTGATATATACTTTTACTTGCTTTGCGTAAACAAGTTAAAAATACTTTCTTTAAAATAAATCTAGAGTTTTCTTAATTTCAAAGTATTTCGTTAAAGAATTGTTATAATTTTTACAAATTAACTTCTTTTTAACAATCGCATTCTTTAGAACATAGAGCAATTTATTATATTTAACAAGATTCTTTTAATTTAAAGCTTATATTTTTCGTTAACAACAAAACAATTTTTTGATTTCGACACAAATCTTTTTAACTTAAGTATCTTTAATTTGAAGATTTTTAGTTAAGAATTTTATTAATTTCTAAGATTTCTTATACAATTTCTTTAACATATCTTTAATTACTCTTTTTAAGATAACAATTTGTATATTAGCTAGTTAAAATAGAGATGCTAGTTTATTAAGAACTTTCTTTCTACTTTATAATTGCGAGATTTTCGCGTTATTAGTAAATACTTCTACTAGTTGTAATACAAGAATCAAATTATTTAATGTCTCTCGTTCGCTTTGCGTTAACAACTTTTTGTCAAACAATAACGCTAGCTTATTTTAAGATACAAGAGTCAAATTAATTAATATCTTTTGTTTGCTTTGCGTTAGCAAATTTTTTTTAAATAACAATATCAATTTGCTTTGCAACGTCGATAGCAATCTTGTATTTAACAACAAGATCTCTTTATAATTAGAACGTTTCGACAACTTATTTATCAATTATTTTTACTTAAGTAATAAAAGATTTTAAAGATATAGATAACTAACTCGAGCGCTTAACGAACTTGCCTTAAGTTTAGCTTTTTTTAGCTTATAAATTTTCTAAGATTATCGTAATTTAATTATATTTTAATGTAGCGCTCCTAAGATAATAGATGTCTCGAGTCTTATCGTGCCAAAAGATCATAGTAATCGCGACTTGACGAGCGCGATATTATCTATTACACATATATACTAGAAGTGTTGCTCTTGCGCGTTCGAGGAACGAGCCCAACGACATAATATTTAATAAGATAAATATTGCTTTTTAAGTAGTATTTTTATTGCTTAAAAGCGACTACAATAGTTAGCAACTCTTAATTATACATCTTATAATTTTATTTTATCGAAATTATCTTTCGCGACTAGAATATTATTAAATATTAATTTTTGTCGTTATCTTGTTAACTTAGAATGCTCGCAATTGCAAAGTTAGACGAGTCAATTTTTACTCTAATTTTCTTGTTCGAATTGTAGTAACAAAGTAGTAAAGTCGACATAAAAATATCGCAAAATTGACGAAATACTTGCTTTGCTTTATTTGATCAAACAAAAGAGTCAAATTTCTTGTTATTTTTACTTTCTTTTAATAGATTAGTAAGAAAGATAGCTTTTTTCGAATAGCAATATATGAAACGTCTATAAAAATTTACGAAACTCAAGAATATTTAAAGCTTACAATAAGTTTTTAATTTAAATTACTTTTTAATTGTTTTGATTTTTTTCAAGTTTATTTATACATCTTTTGAGAATATAATAAAGCTTAAAAATTCAATCTTTGTAGTATTAAATTTGCCCTTTTTTAGGTTAATATATAGCAAATATTCGCGAAGACGTTCTAGCATTTATTTAATATAACGCTAGTGCTTCGTCGAATTATTGTTGTACATTAGTATGTTATTTATATAGATTATGCAAGTTATATCAATTAGCTTTCGCAATATTTTATTGATGTAAATCTAAAAAGTTGCGAATACATTTGCTAGTTCAAATAACATAACTTAATATTCGAAATGCTTATAGCGCGTGTGAAACGTTGCCTTTTATTTATTATTGCGTTTTATGCAAATACAATAATAGATGTTCTTTAGATTTAAGACGATAAAGCGCTTTGCTTCGCATAGGCAATCTAGCGTTTTCGTAATTAGAAATAGTAAATAACAATTCTTGATAATAATTGCATTTAGATTTCTATAATCGATGTATAAATGTAATTTATCGTTTAATTTTAATATAAATAGAATAGGAACGTTTGTAGACAAAATTAAATGCTTAATCTAGTCTTTAACTAACGCATTATTAAGATATTGCCAAAGTATCGCTAGCTCGTTCTATAAAAGATTATAAAGAGATATAAAAGATAGCTTTTTGTCGTTCTAAAGCTTAATAATATAATTTTCTCTTCTTAATTTTAATAGAATTTTGATTAACTTATTATTATAGACATCTTTTAGATTTCTTAACTTCTTAGAGACCTTAAACTTTGCTAGCTTTTTGCTTGACGTCTTCGTAACGCTAACGCAAACAATAGCATAAATTGTGCTATGCTTAACAAAATCTAAGACAAATTGCTTAGAATTAATTATCTTTAATCTGTTATTTGCGATTTTAAATCGCTAGCTTTGCATTTTCGAATTAATCAATATATCTTGTTTGACTAACATTAACATATCTAATATAAAATCAAGATTTATATATTTAGTTAAGTAGAATAAGATAGTGCATTCTCGATATTGACTTTACAAGTTAATTAGATAATAGATCAACTTATAGATACTGTAGCAATAACAATTATTGTTATTAAGAAAACTTAATATTAATAAAATAGCAAATCTAAATTGCAATTTCTATTGTACTACGTAGATATAATTAATAAGATTTAGCTTAGCTCTTAAGTCGACTAAATCTATAACTTGACGTTCGTTATTAAGAAGTCGAGTTCAATCTTTTACTAAAATTAAATTTATTGTTTTTATTTGTTTTTTTTTGCTTCGTTTGCGAGATGTCGACAAAGCTTAATCTTTTTTGGCATCAATTGTAGTAATAGCGACAACAATAAGCTTGTCTTATTTGTGTTTATTAAAACACTTATTTTTGTAATATCTTTTTTTATAATATTTAAAGCATTTGATGCGACTTAAATAGTTCGCGTTATTAATCTCGTAAATTCGTTTATGCAACGTCGACAAATCTTTAGAAATATAGAGTTTCTTATTTTTAATAAATTTGTCAATCTTGTTTAAGCGACAATTTTGATAAGATTTGTCTAAAGAGACATTAAAATCTTTTGTAACTTGCTAATTGTTAAAGTTGCTTAAATTTGCTTTGCGAGTACAATTTAGCATTTATTTTTGCATAATAATTATAGCTAGAAGCTTATTGCAAGTATTTAATATATTATTAATTTTTAGAATTTTTACTTTTAAGTTCGACTTAAGCTTAATCAAAAATATATAGATTCTATGTTTTTTTAAAAGCGATAATAGATAAGTTTTTAACTTATTTAGATATCTCTTAAAAACAATTATCTTTTAATTTGATTTTTGTTTAACGTTCTTTTATCTTTTATAGACGAGAAGACGATAATTAGCAAAATTAGCTATCAAATTCAATAGAAACTTTTTAAATTCTTCAAAGATCTTGTTTTTTAACTTAGTATTATTGCTTGTTCTTAAATATTATTGCGTAGCAATATTATTTTTCAAGAATAACATACAATAGAGAATTTTGTTCTTATTCGTAATAAAATATGTTAAAAATCGCATTATATTAATGTTAATTTTGCGAAATTAAGTAATATATTTATTTACGTTTAAACTCTTGTATAATTTTAGTTTTTCGAACTTTAGAAACTTGAACATAATCGACGACAATACAATAGCAATCTAAAAAGCTTGAGAATTCGTTTCTTCGATCGCTATAGTTTGAGTCTATTGGGCGTTTCGCAAGTCTCGAATCTTTGTTATTAACGTTTTAATTTATTAATGTAAAGTCGAAGCTTTAATCGTATTTGAATTATTATCTTTGTCGATATTACGTTAGCGACAATTATCTTTGTTAACATTTTGTAAACAACTGTTGTCTCTAAAGAAATTAAACTTATCGAACTCTAATTTAGTAATCGAATAATTGTTATAACTTAAGTTGTTTTAATTTAACATAATGCTATTACGTCTCAAGTCTTTCTTTTCGAAAAATAAAACAATTAGAATTGTAAGATGCGAATACATCTATTGTTTGTCGACGCACTAAGATATAAAAGACGTAAGATATAATAGACTTTCATTACTATGCCTCAACTATATAAGATAGATAGTAGTAAGACTAATCGTTAAAGAACAACAAGAAACGAACTTTCTTTCTATCTAATACTTATTATAACGTGCGAGCTTGCTTCTCGCTTTCTAACTAGAAAAAAGTGTCGTATTATTTGGAACTTTTATAGATAGTCGAAATTACGTGTCTTATCGTATCTTGAGACGCTAGCGCGTCGATAACGCTATAACATTATAGTAATATTAATATTCAACAAACGTTTCTTGTAAGTATTAATGTTATTTTAATAACAATAATAGTAATATTCTTTAGCTTATTTTGAAACGTAAATAGACAAATTTTATTATTTGATTCTCTCTTGTAATTAAGATGTCGAGAGAGTTTATTAATTAAATTTTTTTTTGTGCAATATTTAATCTCGAAGTTGTATTTTGTCAATAAAAGTGCTTATTAAATTTGACGACAATTTAGCGTCGTTATCTTTATAAAATATTGTAGATTATTGTAATTTGTCAATACAATAATTGAATAATAATTACTCTTTAGATAGTATTAATATTGCTTGAAGCTAATAACGATAACAAACAACTTTTGATTGTAAATCTCGTATTAAGTCTTCGCAAAAATTATTTTTCTTAAATAAAATATTATTAAGTATTACGTTGTCTAATTAACTTTTCTTATAAAATAAATTAATTGTAACAAAATTGTTGCAATTGTAAATCTCGAAGCGTTTGTCTTAATGCAAATATAATTTTTTAAGTTAAAATAAATTAGTATAGACGTTTGCGTAAAGATCGTAATAAGTTTTTAAAAAGCTAAAATAGCATTCTCGTTAAATACAAAAAACTATTTTGTTTGTTTTGCTTATTGTCTTTTAGAAGCTTCGTTAAAGTTTAAATAATTTTTGCATAGTATTTTATAAATTGTTAATAAAAATTTGCGAAGCTCAAAAACACTTGAAGCTCGCGTAGAATAATGAGCTAAGATTATATCTTAATAAAGTCGACTTATTGTAAATTTATTAATACCTTATAATTGCTTATAATATATTCTAAAAATTTAATCAAAATTGCTATAAAAAAGCATTTAAATAGCTTTGCGTAAAGCTTATAGAAGCGTAACTTATCAAATACTTAATATACGCAATTTTAATATCTCTCTTGTGTCTTAAAGTAGATTAGAATGTTATTAAGATAAATTATACAAAGATAATTTATTAAATCTTCTAAGACTTTATTGATTAAAATCTAAAAAATAGTTAATATGTTTGTTAGCTTAAATAACATTATTGCGTATTCGAAGTATTTATATTATATTTAAAAAATCGTCTTTTACTTATTGTCTCAACAAATTCGAACTCGATAATAAATATTTTTCAAATCTAGTTTTGTAAAATACGCGACGCTTATTAGACGATTTAGCGTCTTCTATATAAGAGAAAGAAAATATCAATTCTTAATTGTAATTGCATTAAGATTACAATAATTAATATATAATTTTAAACTTCTATCGCTTTTTAATACAAACAACTTTGATATCTTAATTTAATTAATCGATTCTATTATATTGTTGGGCTCGTCCTCTCGGACGCGTAGAAGCAACCCTCCTAGTATATATGTGTAATAGATGGCAATTATATTGTTAGATTGTAATTACTATAATCTTTTAACACAATAAGACTCAAGATATCTATTACTCTAGAGACGCTATAGAATAATTACGATTTAACGAGTGCAAAAGTCAAAATCGTCAAGTTGTAAGTTCGATTCGTAAGATGTTCGCCAAGTCTTAGAATTTTCGATTGTGCTTACAAGATTGTCTTGCTCTTAAGAGCTTGTTTATAGTACTAATAAATTGAAGAAGATGTGTTGCGAACATTGTTCAATTTGACTTTCTTTAACTTATTCTCGTAAACGTAAATTTAGAAGAGAAGATAATTGTTATGTTGTTGAACTCGTTCTCTTGAGCGCGTAGAAGCAACCCTTCTAGTATATATATGTAATAGATGGCAATTATATTGTTAGATCGTAATTACTATAATCTTTTGACACGATAAGGCTCGGGGCATCTATTATCCTAGGAGCGCTATAGATTCGCAAATTCTATTTGTTTTGTTCGAACAAAATATATAATAAGTTATAAGGCAATTCTCTTCTAGAAAGCAAATTAATTTTATAATTCTTTTCTTTGTACTTAAGAAGAATAAATGCATTTTTTGAATCGAAAATATTGTCGTAGTTTTAAATATTTTTAAGTATAACGCATATTGTTAACGTCTTATTAATATTAAGATTGCAACAAATTAGAGCAAATATTAAAATTTGTTTCTTAAGTTTTAGAAAACTCTTTAAGAACTTAACAACAATAATATTTTTTGTAACTTAATAGCGTCAAGTTAACGTATATTAGTTAACATAAAAGTTAACTTTTATTATTTAAAGAAGATTAACAATAATATCGTATACAATTTTATCAAATATATAGAAAATTTATCTTAATATATATTTTTATTTCTTATTGTTGCGAATCTTGATTTTTGCGACGTAGAATTTTACAAATCAAGTTTTTTAGATTGTAAAAGCTTTTGTTTTAATTGCGAGTTATTTAATTTTCTTTAAATATTACGTCTTTGCAAGACTTTTGTTAATACAATTAATATAAACGTTCTTATTAAGAAGATCTCTTTGTTTGTGCTACTTTATATCGACAAATATTAATAGCTTTGCAAAAAGAATCTTTATTTTGTATTTTTAGTTTGCAATTGCAACTACAATTCTTGCGAACTTATTTAATTTTTCGAATTGTTAAAAATCTCTTTAATAAAAGAATATAATAACAATGCTTTTAAAATGTTTATTTTAAAGCTTTTTCGAAAGCTATTAATTGTATTAACTTGCGAATTATCTTTAACAAATCTAGAATATTTTCTTTGAATATATTTTTTCTTGTTACAATTGTAGCAAATTTGTTTCTCTTATATATTTGAATTAAATTTGTTAAAGTTACGCAAAGAAAGTCTTGTTATACTTTTTTAACAATTTTTTGTTATTAAAATGTCGCAAATCTTAGTTGTCAGTATAGTCTTCTTCGATTTACAATTATACAAATTTTCTTTAAAGTCATTGCATAATTTCAAGAACAATTTTCGATTTAAAATTTTGTTTCTAATATTGAGTTAAAAGAGTAAAGTGTCTTTTATATATTATATTAACGCAATAAGAGCGTCTTTTGTTTTAAGAATTTGAGTTACGTTGTTAATTTTTTTACAAAGATTTTTTCTTAGACAATGCAAAAAATAGTTACGTTGTTAACGTTTAATATATTTGTTAAGATTTGTCTTTAATATCTTAATATAGATTACAAAGTTATTAACACTTTAAAATTAACTTTGCTTAATTTTCTTGTACTTGCAAGAAAAGATAAAACAACAATTTTTTAAGTTCTTAATAAGATTAACTAAGTATTGTGCAAACTATTTCTAGTTTTATTTCTTTATTTTGTTTGTTTGCTTGTCTTTATAATTTTTCTATTATATTGTTAATATATTGCGAAGATATTGTTAAGTTTAACAAATCTTCAAGTTTTTTGTTAAAAATTAATTTTTATTAATTTCGAAAAAGTTTCTTGCACTTCTATAAGAAAATAAGTCGTAAGCAGTAATTCTAATAATAATAGTTAAATTAAGAAGCAATCTATGTTAGTGTGATCGTTGGGTCGAGTTCCAACTCGATCGAATTAACTCGCTCAACCTTGACCCTAGGGTTAGGCAAATTTCCTAGCCCAACAGAGTGAAACGAGCGAAGAATGCGCGTCGAGTGTTCAACCCAACCCACCCGATCACGTGACGTCACGTGACACGCTAATCATATGTGGTTAGCGTGAATCATGCACTAGCCTAATCTGGCTAGCTTGAATCCTACGCTAACTTAATCGAGTTAGCGCATAGATAAGATAAGATAAGATAAGATAAGATAAGATAAGATAAGATAAGATAAGCGAATGCTAACGCGACGAAGTTAGCTTAGGTTCTTGGCATTAACTCAACGAAACCCGACCCTAGGGTCGGGTTCGCGCCTTAACCCTGGCCCAACCCTACGAGGCCCAAGAGGGTGGATCGAGTTAAGAAAAAAGTGTTCGACCCAATCTAACGATCACACTAATCGAGATACTTGACAATAAAAGTTTAGTTGTTTAAATTGTGTTTATCTTCGAGATTATTTTCTAGTTTTGTAACCGCTTCGAAAGAATATTTAATACAACAACTACTAATATTTCGATAACTATGTTCTTTATTTTTAGACTTGTTATTGTAATCGCAATGTATTTAATATTTTATGCAAACGTTTTGCTTACTAATCTTGTTGCAATCTTTAACTATTATATAGTCTTACATTGTTATATACTTGTTAAGCTTCGAAACAAGCAAATTAATAGATGTTCTTTCGTAATAGATATCAAGCAATTGTTAATGCTTTATAACTATTATTAATAAGTAGATAATAACGTAGATAATGTAAATAGCAAAGATAAATAGCGACAACAACAACGATATAAACAATAGACGCGTTAATAAATTCTAGAAATTACTCGATTAAACTTAGTGCAAGAGAATAGTGTGCGAGCAAAGTAAAGATAGTATGCGAGAAAAGTAAAGTAGTGTGCAATTAGTAATAATCAAAAATATTGATTAAGAGACGACAATCGTTGTAAAAACGCTAAATATCTATTACGCTTTGTTGCGAATCTAGTTCGAAACAATATAATATATAGTTTACGACGCAATATGTAACACGAAGTACAACTATCTACAAGTTCGACAACTTAACAGATGAGCAATGTTTAACATGTTTAACAACGAGTTGAGCGAACAACGTTCGACATATTTAACAACGAATTAAGCGAACAACGTTCGACATGTTCGACAACGAATTAAGCGAACAATGTTCGACATACTTGACAACGAACATAACGAATTAAGAAGAATCTTTTTAATATATATAGATTCTTGAACACAATTTTTTTATAAATTGTATTTAATTTATTTTAAGTCTTGATTTATTGTTACGATTACTAAGTTGTAATTCTTTGTTATTAAGTAATTGCTTGCATTGTCTAAAGACGTCTACAAATCTCTTTAATAGCATAACTTTCTTTAATATTTTTTACGAAAGTACTAGCGTAACACTTTGAACACTTTAAGAATGTCTATATTAGATCAACGCGCCTCTATCTCGAACATTAGCTCAACAACATCACGTCGACTCTTTGTTAATAAAGACGACAAAATAAGAATTAACAAGTCTAACGTTTATTATAAAGATCGAATCGATCTAGAGAACTAACTTATGCAAACGAATATTTATTTCATTTTCTATCTTGTTTTAGCGAACAAAAAGACGATTTTCGCATTCACATTTTTTAGAGAAAGAGTTTAGCATTAACTCAAGTCAAACTTACGCAAGTATTTGAATAATTATGACGAAAATTCTCGTGCGATGTTTACAAACTTCGACAATTTCAAAAAAGAGTTTCGAAGAATCTTTGAAACATTTAACGAGAAACAAATTGCGAAAAGAATGATTTAACACTTAATTTAACGAATCTTTGTAACGAACTACGCAACAAGATTTTAAAAGTATGTTAATTTTATTAAATGAGACGATGTCGCATTTATAACAATGTTTCGACGAGATCTTAAAAACAATCTTAAGAACGAAATTATGCGCGATAACAAATTTATTAGCGACATGTTTGATCTCATTGAAGTAATTATCGATTTCGACGACAAATTATATAAAAGAATTATGAAAAAGCGATACGATTAATTTTACGAAAGAGTAGAAATCTTCTTTGAATTAACGATTAAATATTATTAGAAAGAATCTCGTTCTAATTAGAAATACAATAATTCAAATTATCGTAAATTTGCATTTATAAAATTAAATTTTACTCAACGACGCAAAGAAAAGAATTTTAGAAAAAAGCAAGATAACAAATCTTAAAAAACGTGCTATTCATGTGACAAATTAAATCACTTCGCAAGGAATTATCGATTACGAAACTTAATAAATCGTCGACAAATTAATGTCATGTTAAGAGAGATATTTAATAGCTAGAACAACATTAGAAAGCAAATCGACACAAAGGCGAACACCTTCAAGATTGAATTAAACGACAATTATTATCTAATAAAGAATCTAAATTAATTATAGAAAGTTCTAGATAAAACATTATTAAGCAAGGCATTCGCATTTACGCAAAAAGTTAATTAAGCACTTTAGAAAACTATTAAATCTTACAATTTAACTATTAACTTAGACGAAAAGTACAATTGAAAGAACTTTTACAATTGCATAAAAGATATTACGAATTATTTCGAAACTTTAGTTAATTTATCGAAGATCGTAAACAAATGCGAGAAAAAGCTAGAAAATAATGTTATTACAAAAAAAAACATACTTAACATTATTATAAAACAATTGAATCTCATTAAGGCAAACATACGAATGTCAACACTTAAGCGTGAAGATGCTATTATCAAGAAAGCAAACAACTTATACGTAGATTTTAATTGAATAGTTTGTTACAACGACTCATGCTAGATTTATCTAAAAAAAACAAACGAAATTAATTAATTTTTTAGAAAGTTAAAGTTAGCAATTTAGCAACAAAAGAAAGCTTAACGCAAATAGACGTTTAAAGTAGAAGTTACAACACAAAGATAAAAAAAAGTTCAAATTCTTTAATAAAGAGCATATTAGAGAAATGCAATATGTTAGCCCAATAGTAATAACTAAATTTAATAGCACACGCACGATGTTTTATTACATTAGTTAAGATCAATGATCGTTGACTCATTGCAATGATCGATTTTGATGCAATAGATAATTTTATAATTAGAGCTCTTGTAGAGAGAAAAGAGTATTCTACTCAAAAGAAGCTTGACGCTTACAATCTAATAATTGTATATGAAAACTCATTACTCGCAAAGAATGAAAAAGTGAACAAAAAAACGAAACTACTATCAATAGCTATTTAACAACATTACGAGAAACTAATTTTTAATATAGTGAAAATAATCACTTACGATATCGTTCTAGAAATGCCTTGATTGAAGCAACACAACTTAGAAATTAATTAAAATACACAAGTACTTAGATTTGCGCGATGTGATCACGCAATTTACATCTAATCTACGCATTAATAGCGTTCAAAAATAGATAAAAGATTGAGTCGAAATTCGATCGCAAGTAGCGAGTTTACATTCTTGCAAAAAAACGATTTAATAAAGTTTGACTTAACAAACATTAACAAAGATTAATTAAGTCACAAAGTCAAAATAAGTGAAGAAAATTACGAATCTTCTAAGAGCTTTAAACTATCTAGTATAACGAGGAAATCGCTAAAGCACATATCACGAATATACAACAATTGAGAGCATTTATTTTAGAAAAAGAAAACGACTAAGATTTTATTTAAACATTAATCGTAAAATTATAAGATCAAACTTGAATTAAACAAGCAATTCACGTTTGAATTTATATATACTTTATTCGAAAAAAAGCTAAAAACACTTCGCGAATACTTGGCAAAAAATAAAAAATAAAATTTATTAAAAAATTCTAATTATAAATAGAATATTCGATCCTCTTTGTACTTAAAAAGAACGAAATCTTTCGTCTATGTGTTAATTATCGAAAGCTAAACAATATTACGATCAAGAATTGATATTCATTACTTAACATTAACGAACTTCAAAATCAACTATTTGAAGCAAAGTACTTTACGAAATTAGATCTACAAAAAGCGTACAATTAAATTAGAATAAAAATAGAGAAAAAGTGAAAGACAACTTTTCGCACACGATATAAGCTATATAAATACACAATAATGTCGTTCGAACTTACGAACGTCTCGATAACGTATCAAGAAATAATTAATAATACATTACGACAATATTTGAATCGATTTGTCATAGCATACTTGAACAACATCATAATTTATTCAAATATCTTGAAAAAATATGTTAGCTATGTCTTCAAAGTATTAAAATGTTTAAACAAAAAAAACTTACATCTTAAATTAAAGAAATGCGAATTTCATTAAAAAGAAATTGACTTTCTTGAATTTGTCGTTGAACAACACGAAGTACGCATGAATCTTAAGAAACTACGAGCAATTAAAGAATAAAAATCATTTATTAACGTCAAAAAAGTTTAATTCTTTCTAGGTTTCATAAATTACAACAAGAAATTTATCAAAAACTACTTCGTTAATGCAATATTATTGACGAATCTTACGAAGAAGAAGACGTCATAAATATAAAAATTAATAAAAGAAAAATTATTTTAAGATCTTAAACTAAAATGCTTAAAGAAATTAGTATTAAAGATGTACAATTTACGACTGTTAAGCAAGATTAAAATCGACGCATTAAATCTAATTATTAATGCATACTTCAATTAAAAGCATAAAGACATGTAACACTTAATAACATATCTTTTAAAAAAACTCTTGTTAATCAAATAAAATTACGATATTTACGACAAGAAACTACTTGCTATTGTAGCATTCCTAAAGTTATAAAGAGTATACATCGAAGAATTATTAGAACTTACAATTCTTATAAATCACAAAAGTCTTCTACACTTTACTACTATTAAACAATTTAACAAAAGACAAATGCGATAATTAGAGCGACTTAAACAATACAAGTTTAAAATACAATATACATTAGACAAAGTTAGTGACAAAGCAAACGCACTTAACAAAAGAAGTAATTATATAAAAACGAAGAAATTGTTTAATTACAATATACTTAAAGTTAATAAGAACGAATTACTATTAGCAAACAAGTACGAGCTAAATGCTACTTTACGAATACTTAAAGACAATAAGAAAGAATTTTCAATAAAGAAAGAAAAACTTCAAATATTTATCGACAAAATCGACGAATATATAAAGAAACATTATGATAAATCATTGCAAAGACATTCGAGAATGATCAAGATTCTTTAGCTTTTACGTTAACATTGTTAGTTTCTTTAGATAAGACAAGTTGTTAAGATATACATTAAACGATGCTTTAGTTGTTAGCAAAACAAACATAATATATATGCGAACTATGACGAAATTTAATATTAGAAATTATCTAAATTGTTATGAAATAAAGTTACGATAAACTTTATTATTAAGTTACTTAAATTAACGAATCTAGCAACTAGAGACAAATATGATTCGATATTAATAATGATCGACAAGCTTATCAAGTATTCACATATTATCGCATGTAGAGAGAAGTTTATAGCAAAACAACTAGAATACATTGTATTGAATCGACTTATACGATATCATAATATATTTAAAGAACTAATTAGTGACAAAGACAAGCTCTTTACGTCTAACTATTAAAAGACGCTTCTATTAATGTTAGAAACAAGACTTAGAATGTTCACTATTTATTACTCGATTACGAATGATTAGACAAAGCGAACAAATCAAAGTCTAAAGCAATATTTAAGACATTATATCAACAATACTTACAACAATTGAATATCACTTCTATTTATGACTCAATTGGCGCTAAATGCAAAGGTTTCGAATACTACTAAAATAACTTTATTCTTCGTCAACTATAGCAAAGAACTTAATCTCTTCAAGAAAGAGCGAAAGCATTTGTTAGCTTAGTTAGTCGTCGAAAGAATAGCAACACTAAAAAAGATACATAACAACATCTCAAAAATGCAAGAAAAGTTAATCAAGTACTAGAGTAAAAAACGAAAAACGACATCTTAGCTAAAGAAAAGAAATAAAATATATCTTTTTACAAAAAATCTTAAGACAAGGAAGTTAAGCAAGAAATTGAATCATGTTAAAGTCGAATCGTTTCTCGTTAAGAAGGCAAAGAAATTAGTCAATTATGAACTCGACTTATTCAAAGACGCCAAAGTATTTCTAGTATTTTATATCTTATTGTTGGAACTAGCGAATCCGATCACGCCTTTATAGGAAACATTTTATTACAAAGACTAGAAGATAGAAGACGATTCAACAAGAGCATTTGCAACAAAACAATTGAAAGACTTCAAGACATTTGACTCTTCTATTCTTGACAACAAGCATTGTGTCTTTCGTTTCGTCTTTGCATTAATTTTCTTCAAGATCTTCTTATTTCGTAGCAATCGAATTATAACGATTGCTAACATAGCTTCATCTTCGACGATTTTGACAAAAAGATTTTCTCTATTGTGATTAAGAAAAAATCAAGACATGTTCACGCACGATTTGTTCGCACGAACACATTTCGAATACTTTAAACAAGACGACAAGTCTTTCATGACGATACAAGAACAATTAGAAAGAGAGCAACGTTCGCAAGCAATATTTACTAATACATCGTAACGTTCGATTTCGAATGCGACGCGAAGACGACTTTGTTGCTAAAAAGACATAATAAAAGAGGCGATAACTTTCGAGACGAAAATCTTGAAGAAAAGAAATAGTGTTACGAACCTAGTTCGAAACAATGTGATATATAGTCTACGACGCAACATGTAGTACGAAGCACGACTATCTACAAGTTCGACGACTTAGCAAGTGAGCAATGTTCGACATGCTTGACAACGAGCTAAGCGAGCAGCGTTCGACATGTTCGACAACGAATTAAGCGAGCAACGTTCGACATGTTCGACAGCGAATTGAGCGAACAATGTTCGACATGCTCGACAACGAACATGACGAACTAAGAAGAATCTTTTTAATATATGTAGATTCTCGAACACGACTTTCTTATGAATCGTGTTTAATTTATCTTAAGTTTTGACTTATTGTTACGACTACTAAGTTGCAACCTCTTGTTATCAAGTGATTGCTTGCATTGCCTAAAGACGTCTACAAATCTCTTCAATAGCATAATCCTCTCTAATATCCCTTACGAAAGTACTAGCGTAACACGCTTTTACAAAAAAAACTTCGCCCATATATTTAGCGAGAACTTTTTAGAACACTCTAATTGCGATTTCTAGATAGTGCATCTTTCTAGTATTATATTCTAGACTTACTTTTCTACTTCAATTACTTAATTTACTAGTCTAGTAATAAAGTTATTGAGATTTGAAGATTGACGCTCAACATAATCGAAAGCGACCAACGACATAAATTGTTAAATTGTTCTATAACTACGCACAACCTTGTTTAAATATTGCAAATTTAACATTACTCAAGTCGCAAAAGCAAGCACTATAAGAATTGCATCTCAAATCTTTGATAAAGTAAGATTGAAAAAGTCGAAGTTGCTCCTCGCTAAACATGTGGGCGGAGTTTTTTTGGAAAAGCGGGACGGGTGTCCAATGCATTTTGCACTCGCCAAATGCCAAGAGTAGTTTGCTCTGTTTGCCTGATGACGATCAATCCTAAGATGCAGTAAATGGTCTTATGCGAACTGCAAATTGAATCCTACTGAACTAGATACGCCAAATATTCCGCTTTGAGTAGATTTAATGTCTATGCGGACTCGACTGACAACATTAGAGACGTAGACGACCGGTGCGGCTCCGCCCTAACGCGCAATGTCCTCCAAACCCCCAACGAACGCCGAAGAACCCTCAGAAGACAGCGAGTCACTCCTTGACGTATCGGAAGCAGCAGAAGAGATCCATGATGATGGCGATCACCCTATGGACTCCGACCCCGAAGATACCGTTGAGCCTGACGAAGAGATCCAGCTCCAAAATGACTCAATAGCGCACTTCGATCTCCACACAGACTCTATCTTCTGCATAGCCCAACATCCGCTCGACCCTTCCCTGATAGCCACCGGCAGCGGCGACGACAAGATCTTCGTCTTCTCCGCCAATCCGCCCTCGCGCGTCCTCCCCACCTCCTATGAGACTAACCCTTCCCCCGAACGTCCCTCCCTCGAACCCATCGCCGAACTCACCGGCCACACAGACTCCGTCAACGCCCTCGCTTTTTCTCTTCCTGATGGGAACTACCTCGTATCCGGCGGCCTCGACGGTCGTGTCCAAGTCTTCACGACCACCTCAAACACCTACACCCTCCTCGCCTCCGCCGCAGAAGTCGAAGAAATCAACTTCCTGATCCCCAACCCCCACCCCTCCCACCCCAACACCTTCGCTCTCGGTGCCTCCGACGGCAGCGCCTGGGTCTATACCGTCGACCCAGAAGACAAAGCCACAGGCCCACTACGACAAGTCCAAGCATACTACCTCCACCGCGGCTCCTGCACAGCAGGCGCATGGACACCAGACGGGAAACTGCTCGCCACAGCCAGTGAAGACGGAAGTCTCAATGTATACGACGTCTTCGGTGACGCAGCAGCGCAAGGCATCAGCGGCCATCAAGGGACCGTCGCAATCGTCAGCTTGAGCAGCGACGACCAGCGCTTCTCCATGGACGGTGGCATCTTCAGTGTCGCCATCGCCCCATCCGGCGCTTTTGTCGTCGTCGGTGGCGGCGCAGGTATGATCCGCGTCGTCAGCCTGCCTGGTCTTAGCCCGGCGCCAGGACCCGCAACAACAGGCCAGAGAGGCGCGGGCGCGAAATCGAAAGCTGGGGGGCCCAAGAAAGCAGGTGGATCAAGCAGCGCGCACGGCGTCCTGCTCAACTCCTTCCAAATCTTTTCCGACAGCGTCGAGTCCCTCTCATTCTCCTCTGCCCCCTACAACCTCCTCGCCGCGTGCAGCACAGACGGCAGCATCGCGCTTTTCGACACTACGCACAACTTCGCTGTGCGGCGGCACATTAAAGAAGCCCACGAAGGTCATGCGGTGGTGCAGGTCGATTTTGTCAAGGAAAAGGGGAGGGAACATCTCCTTACGAGCTGTGGGCTCGATGGCGTGGTTAGCAGGTGGGATACAAGAGGTGGGACGGCGGCGGCGGGGCAGGGGCTCTTGAGCGAGTGGAGGGGACATAGAGGGGGTGGGGAGGGCGGTGGGGTGTTGGGGTTCGTGCAGGGTGGGAAGGAAGGGAGGATTGTAACAGCGGGGGATGATGCAGTGAGTTTGGTATTTGATGCAGAGAAAAGGATATGAAGGGATGATTGAGGGATGCCATGGCTTTTCACGAGGATATCAAAGTGGCACATATAGCATTGCATAGCGACGGATCCTCGATGATGGGAAGGCATAAAGTATAGAATCTTCCCTTTCCTCCAGCTCGCCAGAAACGACATTCCAAAGAACCGCCATATACCACCCATTTCCACAAAACTCCAATATTCCTAAACAACCAAACCTCACCTCCCCCCTTTCCAACCCCCTCGCCCCCACGGTCAGTCACATGACCCAAATCCTCATGCGGCTCTCCGCACCCCTGCACCAAGCCCCCAATCTGCTGCCTTACCCGCCCTGCTCCCAGATACGGGGCAAGATTTGCCGGCGCGGTTTCTGCATGTCGATGAGTCGACTTCATCCCGTCGCCGGTTTTGCTGACCGGGTCTGCGCAGCCATGCAGTGTAGGAGGATAAGGGCGAAGGAGATAAAGAGCTTTCGAGGCTTTCGAGGGGCGGTGTACGTGGGGCTGCATGGTGCGGGATATTATGGTAGGGGAACGGGTGATGGTAATATGGCTGAGTGAGGGAAAGATGTGATGCATGATGGAAGCTTGTGTGCCGGTGGGAGGTGCATGGGCTGGTGGGAGGTGCATGGGCTGGTGGGAGGTGCATGTGCTGATGTGAGGTGCATCGGGGATGGCCGTGATTTAGATGCGTGGATTGGGCTTGGAAAAGGGGCAGAGGCATGTCCCTCCGAAGAGCGTGGGGCGAGGGAGGGCTTGCGGAGGGGCTGATGGGGTTTGTGTGACGACAGAGGGCGTGCGGACGAGATGATGATGCTGCAGAGGTGGATCGGAACGTTCGAGTCGCAGTTCAATGCAGCAGAGCGCTGTGCGAAAAGCTTCGCGAAAGCATGGCCGAGCCGGGGAAGCGTGGCGGGCTTGTGCTGCTCTTGCAGTAGCACGGGGGCATCGGTAAGACGCTATAACGTGCGGTCGAACTGACTTGACGAGTGCGAATGGTAAGTTTGAAGTCTAAGTTGCTCAGTACGGTAACGTTCGCTCTTCAGGATGTCCGCTTCAGGAAGCCCCATGCGCAGCTTGATAAAAGGACAGATAGGAGGCTGATTGGTGTAGTAGCAATGATGACTAGGAATAGGCCTTGGAAGGGCTGGGTAAGGTGAGAAGTGCCACGGCGACTGACAGTCTTTGGCCCAGACGATCAGTTGAACGTCCGAAAAGTGGAGTGTACAAGCGCCAGTAGAAGTGTCTGACAGAAATCAGCCATGCCGTTGCGGCTGGCTGAGTCAATGTTCAACGGTTTTTCTTCAGGGGGGGTTGACCGTGTGACACTGATCTAGGCATGGAGCCTAATTGCCTCGTTTGCCTTGTTCCCATAGAACGGCCGTAACTGTCAGCGTAGGGCACAATCCTTTCTATCCTTCTAGAAGACAGGCCGGCAGATTCTGTTTCAGGGCGACGCTATCATGTTTGCATTCGTTTCTCTAACGCTGCGCATTTGGTGAAAAGTAAAGGGCTCTCTCGTCTGATGAAATGCCTCGCCATGCTTGTTGTTTTCTGAGCCCCTCTAGTTGCTTGCAGGCATCGTGGCGAGGGAGAAGCACTCAAGATGAGCTGCGCAGACTCAAGGTGGTGCGAATCGAAACATTGAATTCAATAAGATTCTCACCGTCTGCCATTCGCGTCAGACCACAGGATTTCACCAACTGTTGGTTTATCTTCTCGTACCGAGCTAGAAGCGTAAGTCCCAGCTCGGGTGCTGCCGTGATTACTTGCAGAGAAAATCCTTACCGTAAGGATTGTGAAGTTAGATGTAACATCGATATTCAAGGGTGAGTCATGGGAAGGTAGCAACGTGAGATGCGCCAAAACGGTCTATGTTGGTTTTTTACATGAAAGTGATTCGCTGACTGCTCCGCGAAGGGGTATTTCGCTATGCAACAAAAACCAGTGCCGCAGGTTGCACGATTGGAAAAGAAGCCCATGATATACAAGAGTCCCACGCTATGCAAAAATGACCAAACATGATGACAGTTAAACGATCGGTTTGAAGACCTTAGCGAACGAATGTTGCGAAACATTTGCAAAAAACAAGATGCTCTTAGGACGGGTGCTGAAAGTGCCATAAAGGGTAGAATGTCAAAGGCCATTGACAGGGGACGGCGGTGAGGTCTTCGTAGGTCTTCATCATGGGAGACTTTCCAGGGGCACTATACATCAGCATGAGAGCGACCATAAAAAAGGTACAATTTGTAGGGCTCAGTGGAACTTACAGCCTCAACGCCTCCGATTCAAAAACTATTTGCGAGTTCGAGGTCGTTCACTATAGGCGCTATAATCTTTTTTGTGGTGGCAAAAGAGACATGCGAAGTTGAATTTGATGCTCATCGGCCCCTGCTTACAATTGCCGCACCACCATTGGGTCTTGGGAGGGGTGGGGGTGCCCGTTGGTGTGTTCATGTTCGTTGTTTGACGGCCCGAATGCTTGCAACCCGAGAGTAGGATGTTGGAAGAGTCCGAGGTAGGGTAAGGGATTCCCGGAAGCTGACTCTTTGTTCTGGAAAGAAATTTGGTCCAAGAGATACAGCATGAGCGAGTCTTCGGTGGTAATTGTTTCTACTGGTAATCCGGAGAGCAGCCATCATACTTATACCCCCAGAGGACCACATGTTCACCGTGTCCAGTTCACCGCAGGAGACACCTAATACGGCTCTGAGGTCGAATCACAGGAACCAGATGGATTGACCGTTCGGGGCTGCCAGTGATGCTTTGAATCGTGTAAAGACTCATATGGATTACTCCATGGGTCGAATCCAAAGACACGAATGAGGTGCAGAAGAGAGTGAAGCACGGAGAGTAGAATGCACTGCCGGGCTCCACCGAGATGGCTGAGCTGCTGAATTTGCCTCCCTACACGATGCTTCTCACCACTGATAGTCGTACAAGATCAGATGACTCTGATTGTATGCGGTAAGTAATGTATCGCGCTAAATCTGCGCCTCTTATATGAAACCAGATTTAGACAGAAAGTTTTCCAGTCGAAATTACAGTAAGCCTAAGAAGGCGTTTTCGAAACATGAATCTTCCAGATTGCAAAAACAATTTAAGAGTAATGTAGACAAATATATGTACTGTAAGAGAGTAGCCCATAAGGTTCATCCTGGATCGAAGAATGTATGCACCATGTGCGGATCCTGGCATAAGCGTAAATTTCTCTTGGGTGTCAATGTGGATTGTAGTTGGTCAAAATCAACCCGACTCTCAGCCCCGAAGAATTTCAGCACGTGGTTGATGTCAATTTTTTGCCTTGTCGGATCTCGGCGACCCAGGCATCGTGTGACAGCCCCTTCTCTGGGCGCTACTTGGCTTGAACATGATCCGGGCATTGTGCTCTCTTGCCTCAATTGCTCAGCCATGCGTGTCAGCGTCGAGCACTTGTCCCACGCATTAGCATCTACGGAAGGCATTTGCTGAGATAAGTATCTCATGGTGGCGGTAGGATTGAATTGCTCCTGCAGCATTAGCGATTATTCATTCCTTAAATATTTGGTCGCAACTTACTGAGCTATTGTGTGGCTGAACATTGCGTTACATGACGCCGTTGCGTACCATGATGGACCTCGGAACCTCAAGGCGCTTGAACCCCCCTAATATGGCAAACCGACAAGGGGACTGGGACGAATGAACACGCAGATACCGAAAAGAAACGACATAAGCTATTAACAAGGCAACCATTCTATGAGAATAGGGCCAATCCTTCTGATGCTTCTATGGGGCTTCTGGAAGCCCTTTCCTTTCCTGTTCAACACCTCTGAATGCTCACGGAAACGCCCAATAAAACCTTTGGCCCTTTTCAAATGGCTTTCGACGCTGATTCGGCTGCTTCCGCGCATACAGATATCTAAGCCGTAATACAATGGCCACACTTTGCGTGCTGGCAATTTGGATTTATACATTTCGGTTCGTTGAAGATGTTCTTAGGGCCGTCGTTACACTTGCAACAATACCAAATGCTGGCCCTAGTGACACCGCCTCCGTGATACCAGCCCGCCGCCAACTTCACGCCGTGGTCGGAGGTAGTTTCGAGCGGTTCGTCGGTGCTACTGCTCGATCAGTTCTCGCCTTCAAGAATCAGCTAGGGATCTATTACCATGAGGAATCGATGATAGCGGGTCGGTATGGTGTTCCGGAAATTGGGTACAGTGCCAAGACCTTCTCCAGGGCCGAAGTAGATTCCTCAACATCGAAATTTTCCAGCAACAACATGTCGATGTGACCGGCCGGGCGGCGTTCCATTTAGTGACGGGTTTAGCGAATATGGACGTCCCGTAAGAGTGGACGAAGATTCTATATATATGTAGAAAGAGTGGGCAAATGATCTGTGAATTTGGGATATGTAGCATCGAAGTGTCTGAACCAGCTTCCATTCGGGGTGCGAGATCGTAGAACTTATACGTTCAGCATGAGGGCGAAGCGTCACGGCCGCAGGCCATGAGTCTGCAGTGAGTTTACCCCCTTGCCCTGGATGCTGCGCGTAAAAGAGCTTGCCCTGGTTTCGCCTGCGAGAAGGAGCGAGGATTAGATGACAGGATTAGGGACACGGAGTAAGATTACGTTACTGGTGGCCAAATGCAAAGGAATTTGCCGGCGGTTGCTAAATTCCATGAACAGATTGAGCCTACGGGACAAGCGGCGAATAGCAGCGAAGATCGTTAACTTCAACACCCACGCTGGGCCGTCTGTGGTGATCCTCATGCATTCGTTATTGTTGGCGCTTCCCGTAGACTCTTGACCTAGATTGTTCGATGACAGTGTGCCAGGATTGCATGAGTCCGACTAGTACTCCAGCCCGTTGTCTTTGTGGGCCAGACATGGCTGGATCTTCCGAATACATGGTTTCCACGGACGTCCCTGCCGTTGCGTACTCCTTCGCTGAAATGTTAGGTGAGACTTGCTATGTGACTCGAATTCACACAGCCAATGAAATTGTGAACCTCGCAGACATAACGTGGCGGAGTGCACAGGTTATTCGGAGTATGGAGCTTCAAAACAATATGGCGCCCTCCCAAGAGGCCAACGAACCAGCCTTGAATCGCGCACAAGACGGCAGGTCAATCGTCAGCCCCAAGCCCCTGGCTCCGCTTAATGATTATGTGTAACACACCACAAAGCTTCTCACCTTCAAAGCCTATCCTTTAATAGCGCAATACCGATACATTTGTGCTGAGTACATGGATCCGAGGCTGACCATTGAAAGGTCCAACGTGATCGTGGAGAGCTCCTCATGGCGGAACCTAACTGATACTTCGGATGTGGCAGGATTCCAAGTCAGGCGTAGGTAACACAAGCATCGAGCTGATGCGCTGCCGCTAGAATAGCAGTCCTATGGACAGAGCAATCGTTTTGTGAGCGTATTCAACAGGACAAGATTAGCTTTTTATTCCGTGGCCGCTCGGTCAAGGATCCCTTACCTAGCATTATGGGATTTCCCAACCAGCCTAAAACCGTGATCAGCCGGAGTAGTTACTGTAGCACGACGTGGCTCCGATGCACAACCGATTTGTTGCCAAGGTTCATGAGTATCGCAGTTTGTTCAATTTATAGCATGTGTGGCTGCATTGCTGAATCCTGTGCAATGGCGAAATAAGGCAACAAGCTAGAACATGACCCGATGCTCTAGGATGTCAACATACCAGACAGCCGCCAAAATTACAGAGCATGCCAGATGCTCAAAAGCCCGTCCGCTATCGCTAAAAAGCAAGGAGAATCTAACGCTATCTCACAGACGACCATCACCGCAAAGACCCAAACCTTAGACACAACACTAGCGGAAAGGTTTCTCATACCCATTCTCGATACGTAACACAAAAGTCAAAGGAAAGCCCGAAGCTTGCGAGATCGCTACATGAATCATGCCATCAGCTCCCCTATATCCTCACCTCAACGTGTTGGACGGCTGCGATCTCTCACCACCACAACTTCTCGGCGACAATACTGACACGGTTGGTGGCCGCAACTAAGACATGAGCAACAGAGGCGTACGTTATAAGGACCGTGATCCGAATCTCGTCCGCGACAGCAGTACCACAACATAGTGCGCGTACGTGGTGTATGCTGGTGAGGATTCGAGCCGTTGCTACTTTCGGAGGAAGCGTAATCGCTAGCAGTACGGACGATATATCCGTCGTCGACTTGAGATGTTGCGGTATTTCTTGATATCGGCCCCTGATCCTGTCGTGCAGAGGTGGTCTGTGGAGTAGCTTTGCTCGACTGAGGCGTCGTTGCTCCGCGGGCGCGGGTGGCTGAAGTGTAGGTGTCGTAGGCCGCTCGCTGCGAGGGTCCCGCGTATTGGAGTTGATTTGCTTGATTTGCTCGTCGGCCTGATGGGTCAGGTGGATACATGAAATATACCGGACTCTCGTTTCTTGTCAAACCGTACTCTTGCATACCATGGGAAGGGCTGCGGCGCTGGCTGATATCAGTATCTTCTAGTTGACTCTCTGAATGAGGTTGCCCACATCCGCCATCTTGGAATACTCAAGCCTATAGTTGTGACCAACATAGGCAATCGACTGATTCTCAAGTCTGTAACGTAATCATAAGGTATAGGAGTGCAACTGACGAGTTGTGTACAAGTTGGGGGTCACCAAGCACGAGAAATAACGAAGAGATATAAATCCTTGACTGAACAGGGTCAAGGGCTTGCCGACAGATCAGCGAGACATGTAGGATCCGGCCCGACCTTCCCACTACATGCCTGCAACAGAATCGGAGAAGAGATAGAATTGGTTAAAGGACAGGTTGACGACGACGCCTGGTTTCTTCCGCGAAGGAGTGGCATCATCTACAACCGGGCCTTGTGACGAAGATCGAAGCAAAGAAGGACGGCATAGTACAAGGAGCTGACATGAAGACAATGACCTGCCTGCGTATCAACTGGGATTTTCTGGGCACCCTGATTACTCTTTCGCTGATTGCCTTTTGGCGGTGTTTAACCTGACAATGAGGTGGGACATCTCACCAAGAAACCGTCTTGCTCCAAATAGATTCTTGAACCGATAACAGAGGTCAGGGGAAAAGGCGCATAGCATCACTTTACCAGTTACCAAACCATTTGCTGTCGATGCGGGTCGTCCACACGGAGGTCGCCGTGGGCGCGCATCAGATAAGAGTGCCACTTGGACCTAGAATCACCTTTCACCGTTGTCATCAAACTATCATGGTGGCGAAGAAGCCTCAGGCTTTGAGATATTACAGCCACAACTCCTGCCAGCAAGGCTTGCCCACGCGCCATACCGTGGAGAGGACATGCTCCTGAATGCTATGTTAAGAGGGAGCAGGCGTCAGAAGGCGCGTAGACCGGGGGAATGCGAGGCTGCTCAGCATTGAGGTTGAGAGCTTGGGTGAGTGGCCCAATGGCCAAACCTGAAGAGAGTCATTACTCCTATCAGTCTATACGCTCATCGAGAGGCTGTGAAGAAGGAGCGGTCTGATGAACCGAGGCGAGTGACGATCATTCAAGACAACGGTGAGTGGGGATATTAGGAACAGTTGCGGCGTTGCCTTCAATCGCCTTTATGTGGCTATGGATGGACAACCAGTGAGCCAAAGCACTACGGGCGGTATCTTGGAATGGTCAAGCCCTCCTCAATTGCGTGAGAGCATGTGATGACAGCTAAGGTAACCAAGCTGTGGCCATTGAAACATGATAGGTAAGTAATGCTGGGAAAAGGAGTTGATCGAGGTCAAGAATGATACTTTAGGAAGCGGGGAAGGCCGGCTAAACCTGCCGTGAGAGCACGGACCGGCTCTTCTTTTCTCCGTTCTCACTGCATCGTGGCTTACAAGGGGGAAGAGCTCATAATACGGTGCATCACTGACTCATTGTGTGGTATGATGCTTGTAATCGACAGGGTATCTGGGGTATGGTTATGACGGAGTTTGGGCAAAGCTCGAGCATGCTTTGTTCCACTAAAATATCTACTTAACGCCTGGCCTCTGAGGCCCGAGACAATGGCTGCGACGAGGACCGCAAATATCTGGACTGCAAGAGTTATTCCTGTGATCTTGATCGGTATTGTCGGCTACGCCACATGGGTTTTCATAGTTCTCGTATGCGGTTAGCGATGTAAATCAATTGCCCGCGAAAGATATGCTGATGCTCTCAGTGGATTACCTCTTGAAAGCTTCTGGAACAGACCGAGCGCCACGTCCCGGCACGGCAACCGCACTCATAGCCGTATACTTGATACTCTTATCACTTATAGCATTATCATACTTCCGACTCCTTTACACTGTTACCACATATCCCGGTTACGTGCCCAGAGGCCCGAGATGGCGCACCGACAGAAAAAGTCGAAAGACAGCGGGGCAGAGGTATAAGAAAGACAATACTGCTCCCAATAAGCCTGGCGAGAAATCGAATGTGGACGCCGAACATGATAACGGACACACTGGAGTATTTGCATACCCGGACGGACCTCCGCTAAGTGAGGATACACATGGCCAGCACGCATCGTCCAATCTTAGGGACTTCTACACCAAGGATGTCTTCAGCTGCGAAGGCGACGGAAGGCCTGTCTGGTGCTCGACATGCTTGAATTTTAAGCCCGACCGGACCCACCACTGCAGAGAAGTGGGCAGATGTGTTCGCAAGATGGATCATTTCTGTCCTTGGTAGGTCTTCTCCGGAAGCTCTATCTGACTACCAGTCCTCCTAGATTGCGAAGGGGCACTCATGTGCATTGAGTTCTCGTTTCTGAAGGCTGACACTGCAATAGGGTTGGAGGCGTCGTCTCGGAGACTTCGTTCAAATTCTTCGTCCAGTTCGTCTTATGGGCTTCTGTCTATTGCGTATTCAATCTCATCGTAATGGCGATCTTTGTCGCGGAAAGGAGGAGAACGGTAAGCCAATTCTCATCTGAATGTCTCATCTGCGACCCACACCCTAAGGCTGCAGAACGCCACATCCTTCTCCCCTGATCCCCGAGCTTATCCCATGTTTTGTCTCTCTTGATGGCTGCATGTTCCAACAAACTTGCTGCCTGACGAAGCTTATTTCAACGTCACTTCTTCGTCTCTATCGAGCTCGCATGCGGTTTGGCCCTCGCTCACCGAAGCTTATTCCAACCTCGATTTTCCACGAGGCTGACTATCACACCATCTAGACTAACCAACTAAATGTCAATTGGATCGCTACACTAGCTTTGTAAGTTAAAAAGCGCCTTGATTTGCAATCACAACTAATGTTCCACCAGTGGAGGCCTCTTCGGTCTCTTCACATTGGGCATGACAATGTCCTCCATGCAATTCGTCTTCCTCAACACCACCACCATCGAGAACCTCAGCCGACGGACCAAAGTCTGGACACTCGCCGTCCTTATCCCAAGCAACGTCCAACTCCCCACACCTCTCCCGTTCAACACAATCACCTACCCCCTTGGCTCCGTGGACGGCAACCAAGAAAAGACGACTTCCCCGAGTTCCTCGACTTCCCCAACTTCCACGTCCACGAAAACAAGGACCTTCGCAATCCTGCACAGTAAGCCTGGAGAGAACCCTTGGGACCTAGGATACATCAAGAATTTCAAATCAGTAATGGGTGAGAGTTCGTACGACTGGTTCCTGCCGTTTCGATTTTCGCCTTGTTGCAATCATGATAGATACAACGCGCAGTTCGAGACCGGACCTGTTGTTCGGCGTATGAAAGAAGATGCTGGGCTTGTCCCTCCGCCTATCACATACAAAGAGACTCTGCCCGGGAAGAGACGCAGGAGGAAGCAGCGACGTGGGCATGATGCTGAGAAGGGAGGGAGAGAGCAAAGACATCATAGACATGGGCAAGGGCATAGCGATGAGAGAGATGAGGATGGAAGCATGGAGACTGCGGTGGCATAGCATCGCTGCATGGACTTTCGGCGTCTATTCTTTTGGTTGTATTGGTAGCATTAGCGGTGCGATAGCATGGCTGTTTGAGTACTTCGAGTCCATTTTCGTCGGTGCATTGGTAGCATTAGCGGTCTCGCGCTAGCTTAGAGCTTCTTGTCCATACTTACAAACTGCGGTTTGAACACCTAAGTCCGCACTGACACATCTCTAGGGTGAACTGCTTCCAATTATCATGTGTCCAACTATCCTCTCTACCTCGTGCGATGCACATTTGAAACATTCTTTCCAAAACTTAGACGATATATCTAACAGTACAGTCTAGCATCCTCACTACAACAAGAAACCCAAAACCGGCCACAGGACAGCATGCCCAGACATCCCCAGAGCGCCATCGCCGACGCCTGAAATACGCAAAACTAAATTATCTGACCATAACCCCAACGTACGCCACCCAGACAAGGTCCTCCAAAACCGAAACCCCAAACCAAATCCCCCCCAGCACTTCAAAAACCCCTGGACCCTCACCCCAGAACCCCAAGCTCAATCTCTAGGACCTGAACCCATCAACGCAACCCCCAAACCACCCCACCCAGCCCGCCTTCACTGAGCCGCTCTGCAAGACTCACACCGCCCATGCCCACAAAGACATCTCCCCCCACAAAGCGCTGGATTGTTGAGGTTGTTACAGCGGTGGCAATACCACCACCCCGCCATCGAAGGGCGAGGAGATGCGCTAGTGGCGTGGGTGTAGGTGCGATGAGGGAAATGTGAGGGGTTGGGATGGGAGAAGGGGGATGCGAGACGGGAAAGACTTGGGGCCCGAGGAGAGGAGCTAGATGCTAGAGTCGGTGAGGATGATGCGGCTGTTTGTAGGTTGGTGGGCGGGTTGGGGCGAAGATAGGGGTCTTCGAGGCCTTGTGTGCGCCCGTAGCGCTTTGGTGAGAGGTCGTTGGTGAAGGTTGGAGTGTGGGATGTGCGGTAGGTCTGGGGAGCCATGCTGGAGGATGGAGGGTTCAATGGAGAAGAGGTACTGAGGAGTGAAAGAGCGAAGGGGGATGGGGAATATAACCAGGTGAGGATAGATCTATGGCAGTGAAGAGCTGTGGATTGAGGTGCAAGTGGTATTGATGGCTTGGTAGACGCAGCTCTTGATTGTTGACAAAAGGAAAGGATTACTGATATTCCAGTAGCTATATATGTTTGAAAGTGGCGCAAGTGAAGCTCAAGAATAACCATGTTCGAAGACGGGAAAGCCTTGCTCTTACCTACCTCACCTTCACCGAAGTTCATAGCTCCTTGTTGTGGCGATGCCCTTCACCGATGCCACGGTTTACTTCGCTTTGGACAATTCTCGGTATGAAGCTGTTGGATTTCAGGAAAGGTCATCCCTATTGAGAGCCTTGTTATGCCAGGGCAACGAGAAGCAGCATTATATGCGCCGGCAGGGTGTAGTTTCAACGGCGCCACTCAGTCCTTTACACTCTCAAAAAAGATGTCGACGTTATGACGATGGAGAGATCAACCAGTGACCAGCTATTGCAGAACAGGCAAACAGTCAAAGTGTATCGCGCCTTAACATGATAGCCATTGAGCGACATGGATACTGAACAGAACCAAGGCGGAGAGTCTCTTCAGGCTTTTGCCAAGACAAAGTGCACCCATTGCTGCCGCATGGGAGAAGGTAGGAGCCTCAACTGGTTCAAGGCATCGGTAGCATAAGGGAGCAAATGAAGCGAACATAAAGCTTGTTATCCGAAGAAGCTGTCGTCCGAGTGCTCGCCATCCGAGCTATGTGACTCGAGAAACCGTACTTGTCTACCACCCGGCCTGGAATTTACGGCGCAACTCTCGTAGTGATGTTCGCGAGGGCCCACGGTAGCAGACTAGAAGCTTTAGTCAATTGAGGGCGTAACCCTCCCATTAATATTGAAGTGATCGGCTCTGGAGAGCGGCTAGCCCAGTAGAGGCCTAATCCCCAGAGTAATTCATGCCGACAAGCAGAATGCACAGAGAGGCATCGACTTAGATGTTGCAACAATTTCGAACCGGCTCGGTAGGCATTTGGTTCCGTAAACGTCCGGTAATCCTCAAGATCGAAAGTGACGGTATGTAGACCGGTGTGACATCAGGGCGAGAAAAGGGGCTGTGTCTGAAGAAGGGCAGTCAACAACCTCTTTGCCGTTTGCAGACTCGGGATGACCTCACCCATACCAAGCTTCGTCATGCCTTTTCCTGGCTCTTTTCTGTGCGTCGCAGGTGGCCCATAGTCGGTGCCGCTGACCTGTATCGAGCTGTCAACAGGCCTGCGCCTTCAAAACTTCGCGCCCCTATACGTGAAGAGGCCAGCCCTAAGAATTTATTACGGCGCTATTGGTGGGATATTTGATCTTTCCTGCTTTATGTGAAGCAACATGCGCTTCGTGGATGCCTTAGGATGCCTTGTTTGGTCTCGATACGACCGTGCCATCGTCCTCTTGTATACCTCTAGCAACAATTCCTTCAAATCGACCAAGACCGGCCGCCAGAGTTCGGTCTTTGGCTGTGGCCGATGTTCCATAGCGTTAACTTCCATAGCCTGAGAATTGACGCGACCTGCGAATGATTAGCAATAGGCATCGAAATTTGAATTCATTCGGGAACTGCTCTTTGGACGTTTAGCATCTATACTCTAGCTTCTTCCGGCGCAGAGAGGAAGCAGCGAGCTCCAAAAGCGAATGATATACTCATGGACACGGGGATGTCTGCTATGGACAGCAGCCCATCGCATGTTACACCAACGTTCCTCTTTAAGCCACTGATTCTCCCGAACGATCGGCGTGCATATTCTATATGTGAGACCCCCACCCAACCACTCTTTATATGAGAGGAAGGTACCCAGGTGCTTCCATCTCCCATAATCCCATCAATCCCAATCCAAGATGCTTATCCGGCCCTCTACTTCAATGCACCTTCCACTGCCTTTCGTCTTCACGTCGATCTTCTCAGGCCAACGACTGCTACGATCACCTGCCCGAATTGCACCTGCACTGCTAAGACCAGGTTTCACCCCACTGAGACCGTTCCACGCGAGTACGTGGAAGAGACAGCAATCTCAAGGTTACTGCAGATTACCCATAGGTACCCCATTCATGCCGTCGACTGACGTACAACAGACAATACTCCCACCCCCTCCTTGAAGCCACCACCACCAACTCCACAACCACAGTCTGACGACACCCATTTCATCTCGCTATGCATACCCGACTATGACAAGTCGAACCCCGACTACAAGCTCTCTGGTATCAAACAACTCAGAGCTGGTGTTGAAGGGGGCCAGGTCAAAGAGACGAACCCGGAAAGGTACAAGGCATTAATGCAAACGTTGGCAGAGGAGGAGAAACGGGTTAAAGAGGCGGATAATTGGTTCTATAAGGGATTTAGGTCCATTGCTTGGGGGCCTACTATTCTGGTTAACGTACTGTTGTCTATGCTATGGTGATATACCTGTCAAGATGGACCAGATTTCGGTTTAGTCTCTTCAATAATAGAAGCTTTTTCGAAGTATCTGCTCGTGCGCATTATAGATTTGCTTTCTCAGAAACGGCCCTTTTATATAAGATGTGTAAGGCTCGCTGGGGACTCCATACTTGGGCTCGGAGCTACTCTCTAGATGAGTACGTTGCGATGTCGGCGTTTGGGACTAGGAGTGTTTCTCTTGAGCAGTACTTGGATAAATCAAAATCTATTGGAGCATTTAGAAGAAGCAAGGGCATTGTACGTACTCTAGACGGGGAGGGTTTAGCTCTGGCATTGGGGCGCCCGCGGCGCCAAAGTCTATTCAGATCTCCATCCAAGTCACAATCGCTCTCAGTGATTCAAATGGATCCTGGTGATCTCTGTGAATTTTCTATCTACACAAGTCAGGAGACCTTGAGCCGTTGGCATTGGCCAGTCCACCGGGGCTCCCTCGGACATACGCCGAAGCCAGTCAACGAGGGAGCCCTTGGGACGGCCAATGCCAACGCTCGCGGAAACCATCCTTGTACAAGTGCAACTGCTGGGGCAGCGCAGGAACTATCTACGAACGAAACGCGAAAAAGCAACCACCGCAAGTGCGAGTGGGATCCAGACCCAAACAAACAAAAGCAACCACCGCAAGTGCGACTGGGATCCAGACCCAAACAACCAAAAGCAACCACCGCAAGTGCGAGTGGGATCCAAAACCAAACGACCAAAAGCAACCACCGCAAAAGCTAAGTGGGATCCAAACGCACGACTCCTGCAAAACACCACGCTGGAAAAACAAAACAAAAGAAACAGAACAAAAACACGCACAAAACAAGGCAACTGCCCCAGCAGCGCCGAAGCCACAACCAGTCTCTGCCATCTCTCCTTCATCCATAAAAACCACCAACAATCTCCGCCACATCGTCATCATAGAGCCATGCCGGCCACGCCGTTCCCGTTCCGCCACCAGCGCGCAGCGAGATCAAAGCAAGGCGAGCCAAGTCATCTCCACGTCCTATCAATTCTGTTCTCCGCCACCATGACACGCCCATTGAGACACCAAAGAAGAGCAGCAATAGAAGGAACCAGAGGAAGCCATTGACCTTCCAGCCAAGGCCTGAGGTGGCAGAAGGATGTTCGTTTTGGATCTGATATGGCACACTGGTAGTTGGGGCTCCCGATGCGGTTCGCTGGCCATTGGAGTTGCCGGCTGCAGTTCCAGTAACGTGCGGAAGCTCAGGAGCACCGGCCTCACCGTTTTCATGAGATGCATCGTCCAGTACCGTTGGCAACATGGGCGTTAAGGCGACAGGTCCTTCTGGGGCTCCAGATGCAGTTTCTTGGCCATTGGAGTTGCCGGCTGCAGTCCCAGTAGCGTGCGGAAGCTCAGGAGCATCGGCCTCACCGTTTTCATAAGATGCATCGTGCAGTACACTTGGCAATATGGGCGTTGAGGCGAGAGGTTCTTCTCCGGTAACAGCAACCTGGTCATCTTCGTCCTCCTCTGTGATGCTGTCCAACAGAGGTTTCTGGGCGGACGAGTCTGTTACGGGGAAGGGTTTCGGGGTCGAGGCTTTGGGCTCACTCGGATCCACTTTCTTCTGAAGCTTCGACCTCAACACACCGTTCTCTTCTTCTAGGCCTTCGATTTCCTTCCCCTGGGACGTGATGTCGTCTCTCATGCCATCCATCGCTTTCATCAACCCTACTGACTCCTGGGTCACCGCCTCGAGATTGGCCTCGACTTCGGCTTTACCGGTTGCCAGGATCTGGTTATCTTCCTTAGATTTGGAGAGCTGGGTCAGAGCCTGCTTGAGATCCGCAACAGCATTGTTTCGAGCTTCCAGAGTCTTCTCCTTTAGCTCGTACATCTTATCGAACTCCTTGCCCGCTGTTTCTAGCTCCTCATCCTTCTGACTCAGCTGTTTTTCGACTTTGTTGACTCTTGACTGTAAGTTGGTCAAGTTGGATTTCACGTTGGCACACGATGAGTGCTCTTGCTCAAGCTTGCCAAGCTTCTCCAGCGCCTGCTTCAATTCGTGTTGCAGTGACTCGATCCGCTTGAGCATTCCTTGTTTCACTTCCTTTACCTCCTTGTGCTCTTGTTCCAAATCGGCCTGACTCGATTCCACGCGTTCAAGCTGCCGACCCTGCTGCTTGTAGAGGTCTTGAAGCCGGGTGAAAGCATCCTCCAAGCCCCGTATTTCGGCGCCGGAATCCGATGCAGCGGCCTCGAGCTTTGAGATCTCAACCTTCGCGCTCGACAACTCTTCTGTCAGCCGGGATATCTCTACTGCGTCCTCCAATTTTGACTTTTTCAAATGGGCATTCTTATCCCTCGCGCTCTTCGACTCCGCTGTCAGACGTGTTTTCTCTCCCTCGTCTTCCTTCTTTGAAAGTTCCAAGGCGGCAATCTTGGCCTCTCCCTCGGTGATGGTCAATTGCAGGGCGGCAATCTTGGCCTCTCCCTCGGCGATGGTCGATTGCAGACTCGCAATTACGTCGCTGCGGATCTTGGCTTCGTTATCGTATCCCTGTTGATCCACGATAGTGCCGTTGAAGCGCTTGGGGTTCGCTGCTCGGAGATCCCGGTGTCAGCAATGTGTCCTTAGTCCTTTGAATTGGGCGATTAGGCTGCTCAAGACATCGCCCAAAGCCCTTGAGATGCCTCATAGGGGGTGAATAATTGGGAGATGCATAGGAAGTACGACTTACGCGTGGATCCACTCTTCTTCATCTCGGACCACTGCTTCTCGGCGAAGTCCTTGGCCTTCTGGGCTTCTTTGAGCTGGGCTTTCATTTTTGCGATGTCCTTGTCAATCGCGAGGCACTTCTTCTCCGCAACATTCCTACTCTCCTTGGCCTCCTGGACTTCAGATACCATATCAGTCTCTTTCTTCTGGAAGTCTATGGCCTGGGCTTTCATTTTTGCGATGTCCTTGTCCATTGCGAGGCACTTCTTTTCTGCGACCACCTTACCCTCCTTGGCCTTCTTAGCTTCGGTTACCAAAGCGATCTCTTTCCTCTGGGAGTCTATGGCCTGGGCTTTCAAATCTGTGATATCCTTGTCCATCGCGAGGCAGTTCTTCTCCGCGACATCCCTACCCTCCTTGGCCTCCTTAGCTTCGGTTACCAAAGCGATATCTCTCTTCTGGAAGTCTATGGCCTGGGCTTTCAGATCTGCGATATCCTTGTCCATCGCAAGGCACTTCTTCTCCGCGACATCCTTACCGTCCTTGGCCTCTTTGACTCCAGATGCCAAACGGCCGGTCTCCTCATGCCACTGCTGCTCGATCTCTGACTTCGTCATGATCGCACCGATGTCATTGCGAATAAGTTTTGCGTCGAGGTCCTCCACCTGAGCTCTGAGCTTAGTCACCTGAGCTTCGAGCTCCCGTACCTCCTCTATGGTGCCCACGGATCCGTCTGACTTACGAATTATCTGAGAGTTGAGCTTCTGCACTTGCTCGTTGGTGACGAGGGTTCCGTCCTCGTTGGTAGCGGCTTGGGAGGCTCTGGCTCGCGTGTCGATCCAATGCTGCTGAGTAACCATCATCCCGTTGTCGTGCCTAGCGGCTTGAGAGGCTGCGGAGAATGTGTCCTCGAATTGCTTTTGGGTTACTCTGGCGCCTTTATGATAAACGTTATTGGCTTCGAGCTCCTGGACTTTCTTGAAATGCTCGTTAGCCGTGTTGATAGCCTGCGTCGTGAACATGCTATTGGTCTCCTTCAACGCATCGTAGTCCTCTTGCTTTGCGATGGTGCCGTTTGGCTCGAAGATAAGTCGAGCTTTGGTATTGGTGACTTCCTCTTTGAGTGCCTTGTTTCCCTTCTTCAGTTTATCCAATTTATTCTCGATATCCGTCACCATCTGCTGCGTGGCACGAATGCCGTCTCGGGTCATGATAACTTTGCCCTCCGGATCCAAGATTTGGTTCACCTCGTGGAGCTCTGGGGTCAAAATAGAGCCATCGTCCTCGCGAATGAGGTTTTGGGACAGTTGCGCCTTCTCCTCCTTAAGGGTCTCGATTTCTTCCTCGAGCTGGTCTACCTTTCGCTCAAGCCTCTCATTCTCGCGTTCGGCGGCTCGGCATCCTTCTTCGGAGAATTCAGCGTTCCCCTCAGCCTCGTCTGTCTTGTCTGTCGCTTCCTCAACCTCCTGTGCCATCTTCTCGCATCGGGTTTTGAGAGTCTTGTTCTCTTCCTCCAACTCTTCAGTGTCCTCAATCTTTTGCGATATCTCGGTCCAATCATCTCTGAGCCTATCGTTTTCTTTCACGAGGAATTTGACCTTCTCTTCCTCAGGCCTTGGAAGTTGGCGCGTAACCTCGGCGATCTTCTCGTTGGCGTCACTGAGCTTCTCGAGTAGCTGCGACTTCGCTTCCGTGACTTTCGTAAGTTTATTTTCTGCATTATCGATCTTCTCCTTCCAAAGTTGCTCCATCACCTTGACCTGGCCAATCTGGAAATCGAGACCTACTAATTTAACCCTCAGGTCTCTATTCTCATCATGCAGAGTCTGGTTCTCGGCGTGCAGTTTCTGGGTCTCTTGCCCATTACCGGAAGTAGCTTCGTTCTCACCTGCATCTTGATACAGTCGGTCGTTCTCTTCAATCGCCTTCTCGAGTTCGCTCTTGTAGTTCTCTGCTTGTCCAGTTTTGGTTCTAAGTTGTTGGCTGACCGCTTCAAACGCGGTATTCTTCTTGACCAATTTATCAGACTGAGTGTTACGCGCTTTCTCCGCAATGTCACGCTCTTGGGCAGTGTTGGTCACCGTGATCTGCAGCTCCGTGATTTTTTGGTTTGCTGCCAGCTCATTCTGCTGTAGTTGCGTAACTCGGTCTTGAAGTGTTTGAACTCTGAGTACATTTGTGAGTTAGCAACTCTCCTTCCATGGAATGGAATGGGCAAAGAGGCACGCCAAGGGAGCGGATACTGCTAGGACATATTTCAAGCTTCGTGAAAGCCAGAGAATGGGGAAAGAGATGGTCGGGATTTTACTTACTGCGCAGTGGTAAGGCTTCCATCTGAACTTGGCTGCTGAAGACTCTGGATGGTGGCAAGGTTGTCGGTCTTCTCCTGCTGCAGACCCGCAATTGTCTGTTTCGCCACCTCCTCGCGCTGATTTGATTGAGAACATTGCTCTTGCAGCTGATCGTACCCCATACGGCCATTCTGCAGCTGCTCTTCTAGACCTTGGATCTTTGCGGCGTCTTCAGCCCCTCCTTTCTGCAGATTGTCAATCGTTTGCTGGACTTGAGAAACCTGCTCTTGCATCTGGTGGTAGTGACTGCCGCCATTCTGCAGTCGCTTTTCTAGACCCTGGATCTTCGTGGCGTCGTCAACCTTCTCGCTCTGCAGACCCTCGACGGTGCTGTTGGCTGCCACCAACTTCTCTTTATACTCGACGATGTCTTCTCGGAGATATTGAATCTGCTGCTCTGGCGACAGGACTCCGTCCGGAAGATCTTCAACCATCGCATCAGGATCATTGGAAGCCTGAGGCTGCTGTTCGAGAACCTGGATTCGCTCCTGGAGCTGCTGGATCAGCTCGTCTTTCTGCGCGTTACTGGCTCGAAGCTCCTTGTTAGCGATCTGTCCTCCGGCAATCGCCTTAACATAGTTGGTATTTTCATCGCTCAACAGCTTCTTTTCGCTCCGTAGGTTACCTATTGTATTGTTGTGTCGAGCCTGCATGGTCTTGATCTTCAGATCCTGCGCTTCTTTTTCCTCAAAGATCTTGTTGCCTTCGCGTTGCAAGTATTCGATCCTCTCAGCCTTCAATCTGATATCGGCATTGCCGTCCTCGCGAGCCTTTCTGTGATTGTCACAGGCCTCACGAAGATGTAGAATAACCTGGAAGAGGTATGTCACCATTTGGGTGGAGGTCTTAGGACCGTCGATGAACACGTCGTGTTCGGCCGGTGGCAGACGGCTTGGCTCCCAGGTATCCAACTTGAGGAGTTTGCCATTTTCGGCGACGAGGCCTTCGCTTTCGGCGAGGAGCTGGTCACGTTCGTCGAGGAGCTTGTTCACAAGGTTGACGGCGTACGTGGGCCCATCTTTGAGAAAGTATCTGTATTTCTTTGGCACGTCCTCTGGGTATATCATCAGGTTGACGGGGAATTGCATAGGCGGCGCCATGGTGGGATGGCACCCTGGCCCCGCGTTCGAAGTCGTGTGAAGGTGCAGTGGAGTTGATGCTGGAAGCTGGATGTTCATCAGCAAGCGAACACTCAGATGTGTGTCCGACAGGGGACATCACGCACAGGTAGGTGGATGTGTGCTCATGCAAGTTTCAAAGTGCTTGAAGTTTAGAGCTAACGAGCTGTTTAGATATCTGGAACGCCTTTGCAAAGTCACAGTGTGATTGTAGGTATCGTGTCTGCAAATGAAAGAGTGGTGGAGGAAGGAAGGTGAGTGAGGGTGGAGGAAGAGTTCAAATACCCCAAGATCACAATTTCGAGTGTTGTCGGAGCAGAATTTTCCTGTGCGGGGTAACTCGGTGAGTTCACTGCTGCGAGTGAGTGTTGTGTTGTAGATATCGAGGTCGCGCCCCACTTTTCATCGACGCTAGGGTATGATTGGGATGCCAAACACTTTTTCGCATCACCTGGATAGCTGTCACGATTGGCAGACATGGGCCGATGAGCCAGTACCTGCTGCACGCGGTTCCGTTAAGAACGTTCAGAGCCTCATGGTGGATGCTTTTTGGGTTCTTTGTCTACAGTTCAAGCCAGCCGGATCCGGCGTCTACGAGAGAATGCAGCATGGGAGCATTGTGATTGTGAGATGGAAGACTTTGTGAGGGATTCACAATGGGTTTTATGACGGGTAGTCGATGTATATTTACTTGACTGTTGTGGCTTTTTCTCCATAGGAGGTCATGGTCGAAGGCTTGGCGCTAGGGCTTTCGGCTCCAGGCGAGCACGTGCTCTGGTAAGCGAGCGTGATGGGAATCTTCAACGTGGACTCGATGACTATGTCGTCATAGCTAGCAACAATGGGGTCGATTGTACATTATTCTCTTCTTGATGCTGTGTTCCAACCAAGGGCAAATGGCCCTTTGGTGGGGTGCATCGACTTGAATATTATTTCGATGCCTTCTCAAGATCGTCCTTGTTGGATGTCTTGACTGACCAAGGAAACTAAAGCAATACGACGATTTATCGTTCCATATATGGGGCTTCATTAAATGTCCAGCCTACAAACTTCCAGCCCATCATAAAGCCGCCAATATTGTATCAGATAGGGGCAAGAATGGGTGCACCATCTCTTGCCACAGCATGGGACAAGTACCGTCATTATAGCATAAGAGACCGTGTCGTATCCAAGAGTTTGTGCTTCGACGCCTACCTTGCGTTACCCCTATAGATGCTATCAACTTATATAATATGCTGATGTCGATAAAGAATACCTTACAGGATTTCCCCTTTCAAGAGTCGTACGCCGTCTATTCATAACATTGTTTTCCCAAGACCTAGAATGACCTTCGCATGCAAAAACCTTTTCCACACAATCAGATGACAAGCAAACGCGTCCTGCGTGTAAGCCGTGCCGATATTGAGGATCCCAGAATCACGACCTCAATTAACGCCCGCTAAACCGCAGCAAGACAACACTCGAGACCTATCAATCCTGTCGAACCGGTAACGGTGGCGGCCGATCTTTCTTGCCGAACATCATCGTTTCAGCCTCTTTCGTGATAACCCCAAACCAAGGCTCAAGCTTGGCAGCCCAAACGTGCGTACACGAAAACAGAATAATCAACCACACGGGCATCACGATCAGAAATGTGCCTATACCCGGCATGGGATATCTCGGGTACATCAAGCCATCATCGTCTCTGATCTGGGTGAGCGACTGGTTCGCCGTCAATAACCACGCGAGCACCGTGCGAATAAAAGTGCCATGGAGGAGGTATAGCGGAAAGCTGATCTTGCCTAGCCACAAGAACCACCTGTGGCTCAGCGCTCGACGCAATTGTGGCGAGCAGATGATGGTAGCAACGAGCAATTGAGCGCCAACAGCGGGCCAGAAGCGGGCGATGTCGGCGCTTTCGGGAGCGACTTTGTGGTGGAGATTCATGAGGAAGCGCGACCATGGCGCTTGACCCTGGAAATCGGCCGGAAAGGACATAAGGACGAGACTGATAAAAACGAGAGGTGGTGCGAGTAAGGGCGACAGCTGTGAGAGCTGGAAGGGGTAGTCCGTCTGATTGAATTCGGCCAGCAGGACGCCCGCAAAAACGTTGAAGCCACAAAGAGCTTGTACATATGTCAGTGACCCTCCCAAAGCTTAGATTGTGTAACGTACGGTCAGCCAATCTCGAGCCCCAACTGATCGACCAGACGCAGAGTAACGCCAACGACGCCATTCGGAACCTTGGCGTTAGATTTATAGTCACAAGCAAAGCCGTAAATACAAACATGGAACCCTGGAGAAGGTACAGCAATGCCCACTGCGGCTGGTCATAAGGATTGTTCGGCCAGTAACACCATGTTGTCTGTATCGCCCTTGCCAAATCCCCGATCGCATCCCACCATGATGCGCTCTTCGCAGGCGACGTCGAGTACATCCAATAAGCATCGGTCTGTCTCGCCGTCTCATATGCCCCCAATTGTGTGATGAACCAACTGATGATGGTGGCTGTCGTTGCCGGTAGGAACAAACGGAACGATCTCCTGAACGAGCTGACTGCCAGATTTGACAGTGCTGTCTCCGTATTCCCAGCTCTTGCAAGTTTGACAGGCTTCAGCGCATTGACGAAACCGGACAGTATGAAGAAGCATGCCACCCATGCCGGCCCTTGCCCGACCAGCCGAAATATTGGTCTTTGCATCAACGCCGAGCCTTTGTCTTCTCCGAAGTTTGGAGGAATAATCCATCGTGCGAAGCAAAGGGTGAGGTGACTGCACATCACAAAGACGGCAGCGATGCCACGCAAGCCCTGGGTTTGAAGGATTAGCTCCTGCGTCGTTGCGCTAAAGGGTATGCTTGGTTGCACGACATACATCGGCCCAGGACGAGTCCTGCAGTGCTTTGCGGTAGCTTTCCGCATCGAGAGTATGCGGGCTAAGCGTTTTCTCTACATAGGAGGTCAGGAGGGTCATTGCCGAGGACATGTTGACAAGGAAGAGAGCATGATTGAAACGAGGAGATATATTCTCTACGGATGAAAGGGCTGAATGACCCTTGCAGCGATCCCTGAGTGGCTTCTTCCCCTATAGCGGCTGTACGAAGGAGAAATACTTCGTATGCGGCATGTTAATTGTTAGCGTGACAGGGTTTATTCGCCCAGAAACCCCTGTTCGTACTAACAATTAATATGCCGCATACGAAGTATAAGGCAACCGGGGCGGCTCGTGCTAGTCCCAACAGCCAAGTCAGCCGCCACGAAGTCTCTGAATACTCTGGCCTTCATTACACAGCACTCTCGTCTTACTGTTTGACGTTCACTGAGGTACAAAGGAGCTTAAGTTCATATTGTTATGGTAAAGTAAGCCGGGTCTATATACATCTCTAACCAACGCGAACAAGATTCAAGATATTCGTACGAGTGTGCTCTGTGCCTCCAGGTTGCGGCTGATCAATCCAACAGCCTGAATCTTCACAGCCTAGTAGAAGTATAATTTCATCCTACGACTACGTCGCAGTAATCTTGGCTTGGCGTATGGAGATTGTGTTTCCAAAGCTGGTCGGAGGGGTATAATCCACCCTCACCCGTCTAGCGACCGCATTATCGATGCATACTCGGCGCAAATGCACTGATGTACAGCCAAATTCACTCTATCGCAACTCAGGTCCAACCTTTCGTCAACGACATTCTGCTGCTTCTAATAGACATGAAACTGCAGGACACAGCCTAAAACCAGCCCTTCGGCAGGCATTGCGCGAAATTGCGTCACGATCTTTAAGGGAAGGGCCATATACTCTGGAGAAGGTGCGATGCTCTCCTTATGGCATGGGAAACATACCACGTGACCACGATCACCCGTCCTCATGGGTTCTCGCGTCGCTTGAGCTGCTGCGTTTGTCCATTCTGTGCGACGCTCCGAACCTAGCTGGCCGTTGAGTGCCGGATCGGTGGCACTCACGAAGTGTTGTTTTTGCCGTTGAGCTCTTCGAAGGACCTCCTCCAATACCGAACAATGTTCCTCTTCCTCATCCTGCTGAGCTCACGCTGGCTCGAAGATTGGCATCGAACCCTGAGTTTTCATCGCTCTGCCCATTCCCTATTGAAAGCCCTACCAATGACTATCCTCCTCACCTCGCTCGTGCCCGCTCCAATCTCATATAGTTTTGCGTCTCTTAATATTCTTCCTGCGGCAACTTCGTTCATGTAGCCCATCCCGCCCATCAACTGAATTGCATCGAGTGCGCACTCCGTTGCTCTTTCCGCGGCGAAGAGAATTGCTCCTGCACAGTCCTTTGTATCGGGCCTGGAGTCCGGTGACCCGTAAGAAGAATCGAGGGTACGCGCCGTTGCGTAGGTGTAAGCGTGGGAGGCGGAGAGCTTCGTGTGCATGTCTGCAAGTTTGGCCTGGACAAGCTGGTTGTGCGCGACGGGGGTAGAGAACTGATGGCGAGTGTGGGTGTAGGGGAGGGTGATGTCGAGAGAAGCTTGCATCAGACTAGCAAAGACTCCGATCAGTTTCGATTCCGCATCGAACAATGACAATCGACAAGGACCGCGTAACAAAAGGGGAGGACGATACCCAAGTGGTCCAGCACTCAGCACCAATCGCTCAATGTCTAAACCCTCCATGAGGACTTTGACCCCGCGGTTTACCTTGCCTAGGAGGTTTTCCTTCGGGACGAATACGTCCTCGAATATTAGTTCGCCGGTATTACTGCCTCGCATACCGAGCTTGTCCAGTTTTCGGGCGCAAGACAAGCCAGACGTATTGCTATCGACTACAAAAGCTGTGATTCCTTTTGAACCTGCAGATGGGTCTGTCTTGGCGTAAACGATTATGTAGTGTGCGTCCGGGCCCTTTACGTTGGTGTCAGAGGGTTTCAAGCCTCGGGAGTATTAAAGTGGGCTGGTCTTGCGTACGTTTGTAATCCACATCTTCGTGCCATTGAGCAGCCAACCCCCATCAGTTGCTTTTGCTGTAGTCTTCATGCTAACAACGTCCGAGCCAGCGGAATGCTCAGACATCGCTAACGCTCCGATCTTGTGGCCTGATATGAGGTCTGGCAGGAAACAACCCTTTTGTGCTTCTGTACCATTCAAGGAGAGCTGGTTGATGCATAATTGTGAGTGTGCTGCGTAGGACAGTCCAATGCTACCTGAGGCCTTCAGGAAACGAACAATTCATCGGTCGTGAGCTAGGGAGCGAACCTGAAGCCCGGCTGATCTCTTCCATCACGACACAATGCGCCTGATAACCCATAGCTAAGCCGCCGTAATCTTCGTCTGCAGTGATACCCAGGAAGCTTCAAGCTGTCAGTCCGCAGACCTTCTCATGGTCTTCAATGCCTTGTACCCTGCTCCACCCAGCTTTTCCCACATGTTCTTTGGAAACTCGTTGGTTTTATCTGTCTTCGCGGCGACTTCTTCCGCGATTTCCCTGCCTATAAGAGTCCTCAGCTTCAACGCTTGTGCCTAGTCTCCATCGGCTTTTACGAGTAAATTCTTGGACTCTTTCCCTCAACTCCACAAGATCTTCCGTCTTCGGAGGCACGAAGCCTCTCGGGTGTTTGCTGGAAGCCTCTCGCTGCTTTGCCCGGTGGTATAGGCTTGGCTTTGATCTTCCGATTTGGCGAAGAGCATTGGTAAACGCTCTAGAGATTAGAGAGGAAGACATGATGATCTCCGTACGTGGAGGCCCGAAGTCGAAGAATTCAAACTTGGAAGAGGAAGGGATGGTATTACAATAGTTATCAGTCAAAGGGACTCCAGGCGGCTTGAAGCGGCTACCCGCGGCACAATGTATGCGATTTAAGGTGAAATATTCAGCAGACCCAGGATTCATGTAAAGATTTCACTTTTTTGACTCAAGGACGAGATACTTGATTTCCTTGAAGGTGAAATTGGTAGTATCTGATCCGTAGGGCGGACCGTATGGGATCTATCTCAGAGCTTGTCTTATCAACATGCGCGACCAATTTAATACTACTGGCATCTCGCAAGCTGAACCATAATTGAGCACATATAGTGCGCCTCAAGACCATGACCTGATTGCACTCAGTGACGTGGCGCTCATACAACATGCTGATAAAAGCAAACGCTTCGGATTACAACATTGAGATTCTTTGGTGGATTCCCCTCGAACAAGACGGAGTAGCAAGAAGTAGCAGCATTTGACAGATTCTTGTCGCGACAAGGTCGAAGGAACCGTGTTCTGAGTGGGTAGCGAAGCAAAGTGGTAGCTAGAAGCATCAGGGCTTCCATATAATGACACTCGGATGGAATGTTTTGACTGTTCATATCCCCAAGAATTGAAACTACAACATCCGCCAAAAATAGTAGGAGTAATGACACAAAATGCAGCCGGAACACGCGACTTCCATACAGCTCGTTGCGCAATGAAGTCATACTCGTTGATGAATCGTAGGCGGATGTATTGCCGGCAGAGTCGGCGGCATGTATGTTCATCGAGGCGTCTTTGTGGCCTTCACAAATTGGTTTCTACATTCGTCGACTGTGGTCAATTGAGCCATGATATAACTCGTCTCCTACTTCATCGAATTCTCCGGACTGATTCTCGAACAGCAGGCCCATGCTTGTGAAGAAACCCATAGACAAACGTACAGCAAAGTCGAGACGTTAAGCTATACTCGAAGAAAAGTGACAATCATGAATATGGTGTTCTTTGGCTGCTGAGCTTGGATACACAGAGACGAAATCTAACGTTACCTTAGCCCATACATCTGAGTGCAGACTTGTTCTCCACCTGAAATGTTGAACATCGTTGGGTCACTAGCTGGTCGAGTCTACCGAGTTTACCACCAGTCCTCATTCATCGACTTTGCTACATTTAACCAGACGTTCTCCTTAGATACTGACTCTTCGTTCCCAGCGCTGACATATCCGAAATAGCACGACAGCATCTCCGATGCAGGCCTATGAAGTCACATCGTCGATTCCAACCTTCCCCCATATCTGCATAATGCGGCTTCCACCACGATGCGTGCTGCAGGTATGAGCTTTTGGAAACTCGGTGTCGGGGTCTTAGGCATGGGGAGCATCAGGACGCTTCTGCGCAAATTCTTAGTCGACTAGCTTTGGCGTTCTCAGCCCGCAGCTTCTTTGACGGACAAAGTATACGAAGTGACGCCGGCGATATAATACAGACAAGTTTGGAGGCTGGGCAGGGTAGAATTTGCGTTAATTTTGTATGCAGACTTGGGTTCCCTACAAGATGGACTCGGCTTTCGTCATCTCTCCGGGGCTTGTCAACTTGTTGAACGCCGTCGTCTCTATGGGCCACTCCCGGGATGGCGGCGCACGATGTCGCGATGTTCTGGCGGAACACATCGTCGGCGGCTGCGGAAAGAGGTTGTGTAAGAGTCGAAGGTGTAAGATTAGGCTCTAGTAACCGGCAGTGGAGGAATGACCTACCTGTTTCAGCGTTAGGCTGGGCTCCCACGGCGCTTGACACAGGAAGGTTTTGGTGGCTTTCGCGATGGTGGTTCCCCACCGTGGGATTGGAAATTGGACCGAACAATCTTAATCTCACTCCACTCGATGATAATCTCCCAGTCCCAGGCAAGCCGGCGGGAGGGGATGGCACAACGGCTCCTAGCTTCACCTTGACCTCTCTTCGAGCCTCACCTTCAACCTTTTCTTCTCTTCATCGTGGCATTTTACGGGGGCCATCTGTTGCGTTGAAGATCTTCCCTCAAACTAAATCGCTCGAGCGATCACCATCAGTTTAATTTCCGTGAGTTTAAATTCCGTCACTCGCTTAAAGGCCGAGACTTTTCGCGCAAAAGAAATTTTCTACGGCATTGCGCATCGGACCCGTTACCCTGCCCAGAAACTCTTTGAATTTTATCAGTGTGCAATTGATATCTGATATTCCCAGACGCTGACCTATTTCACCTTTCAGTCTTCTAGCCGGTCACCTCTCCGTCACCTCCCAGCGACCTCCATTGTCCCACGCACCCTTTCAAGAGCCCCTACACAGTCGCGCGGCATACGGCGTGCTTCGCACTGAATTGACCCGACATGTCATCTCGGTTCGAGCCACAGGCGTGGCAGATACCGGGGCCATCTTCATGGGATCAGCCCCTTTCCAATTCTGGTGTGTATCCGGATAGGTTTGCTCAAAGGACTGGGCAAAGTCTAACGCGCAGCAGGAGCGGGCTCACCCATGCAAGGCCCTGACGAACATGCGTTCGAAACCCAAATCGAAGGTAGACGATGGCCCTCATTGCACGTCACTGGAATGTACCTGCAGGAGCAGTTGTGTCTGCTTCGACGCTGAGAGCGATGACTGATGAACTCACAGAAATCGAGCGTGCGCGCGAGAACTTGATCCAGAGTGGGAAGCCCTTCGGCGGCCCTTCTAGGCGGGATTCAATGCCCATGATGGGAGGTCCACGGCCATACTCCGACTACGGTAAGTGTTACATAATTATTCTCCCAGTCGAAGCCAAGCTGACTGCAGCATTGCAGACCCTCGCATAGGCGACGTCTCCTCACGACACCACTCAATCAGCGACTATGATCACATGCGCCCACACTCTGGCTCTAGTCTTCAAAGCTTTTACGCAAACCAGCGGCACCAAGGCTCCCGGCATAGTGAGGCAGACCAGATGCAACAGGCCAAGCGTCGAATGGCTGCTCAGCGCGAGCGCGAGTTACGTAATTACCATCAGGAACAGCAATATAACAGAAGTAAGTTCATGCGCTTGCAGATTAGCATTTCATATGATATGAAAGTGCTAAGGGACGACAGATGTCTCCGTTCAAGGCAAACCTGATCGTGCGATTAGCCCCAACACGATGAACGAAGAAGACCGCCGCGAGCTCATTGCCCGTCAACACCGGGCCTTGTTTGGCACTGAAGGATCTTCAATGTACGAGAGCAACAACCCAGCCGACAGCAGTCAAACGCCGCGGCCGATGCAATCCGGGGCTGCAAGCGGAGGCCGTGGCCCATCCCCACGCACCTATGACCCCTTCAGTCGAGGCCAGAACCAACCTCAATCCGCCGTGGGAGAACCCGCTGGCCATTTCAATCAGTCCGAGCAAGCGCAGCAGGGCAACGCACCAGGGCCTTCGCCAAACGCCCAGCAGCAACGGTCTCGCGCCAACAGCAACTCATCGCCCGCTTCTAATCAGCAAGGCTTCAGCCTCTTCGACAACAACGCCCAACAATCCAGCCGAACCTCAACTTCTTCTCCCGGCGAATCCTCAGGGCAACAAGGAAAAACCTCAGCTCCCACAAGCGCAGGAGTCGCGCCCATCGGTACTCGCCCTGTTTCAAACCAGGCTCCAAACCCAGCCTTGAACAAGCGCTCGACGACCCCTCTCCCTTCCCCCCTGAGCTACGGATTCGCGCCCAACGAGCATCCTCCACCTACCTCCTCTGCAAATGATCCACCGGCATCAGCAGCATCTAACCCCTTGGGCGGAGCAAAGGACTCGAACAGCGGCATGACCTGGGGCAGCGGCAGCGGCGTCTGGGGCAAAAACCCGCTGGGAGCGCAGGCTTCCGTATGGGCTTGAACATCTCGCTAACTCTACTCGACATACGCCAAGGTGATCACGGGAGTTTCCGCATTCCAGGGTGTCTTTGGTCTAGCACATAACTCTTCGCGAGCGCAAAGGGGGTGCCCTTCTGTCTGTCAACAGGTGGCTGGATACATAACCTCGTCTTGCGAATGCGATCATTCCTTTCCTCTCTAAAAAGCGGTGGATCTTCTGGGCACGGGTGGTGGCGTTGTCGCTTTGGCTTAAAAGGGCAGTTATCGAGCGTCTAATTTGGCATGGGCTTAGGTGTGGAAGGGGGGGCCATAAGCATCGAGCTGCGAGTTGCGAGGTTTTTGTGTTTTCGGGCATATTGGGTGGGTTACTTTGGGGAGGGGTTTGCCGAGCACATGCATTTGATCGGGAGCAAGGACGCTTTGTAAAATCATTAAGGAAATCGTCAGCGCTTTTGGTGCACCGTGATCCTCTGGATGTGGTTGCGTCTGCCGCTTTTCAGTCATTCGGAGGAAATGTGCCCTGTCCCCCACGATCAAATTCCCAACCTCTGCATCCTGTGCCTAGTTGTCATGAGAGGCCAGTCTCGGTATTTGCAGATGATCTTCGCTTTACCGTCTGCAAATGTTCCACTCGCGTCACCCTAGGAAAAGGACTCCAATATTGATTACTAGGAGTCGCCCCTGAGTTCTGCGCATCAGGCACTCCATACAATCTACTCGGGTCGCCAGAAAATAGGTTAGTTACCAGATCAGGTTAGCCGACAGCAGCTCGCTTGTCGACCAATCAATCCATTCGGGTCATGCGTGCGATCGTGTCTTCATGAAATGCCGATCAAGAGGTTGGCCGGCAAGCGTACAGTAGTCGGCTAACTGTATCCGGTAACTAACTTATTTTCTGGCGACCAACACTCCGAGCGTCTCAAACGTCGAGAACATCGCATGCAGCTTAGTAGAGAGAGAAATGGTCTTCATGATTGGTCATGCATCAACAGGACTCGTGAAAACAGAGAAGGCACCAGGATGCCACACTCCTACGCTAGCAACACGAGTTTGGTTGGGTACCTAAAGTATCGAGCCGATATGGTGACTGAAATCGTCCTTTTGGATGTTAATGAAGCCATGATGCAACTCATATCATGCAATCTGGTTCTAGTCCTGTGACCCTGTAAAATCCAGGCTTATGCCGTGCTTTGAAGTGTGATTCTGTAGATTTTGTGCATGGAAATAGAGAGGGCGAAGTGCGGTGCGGTCGCGAGGTAGGTAAATGGTCGGATGCGATGCTGGAGAGATGAATGAATGGGAGCAAACGATAGTCTTTGATGGCGAATTGGGTGATAGACACCATGGAGATGAAAGGGCTGTTTCATCCCGGTGGGGATCATGGTTTCTGGAACGGAGGTGAAGCTCTGTATGGCCTGGAACGGTATTGAGGTCGGGGGTTTAGCTTTTCGGTTCTTGCCCGAAGGTGACGGGCATAAGAAGTGTTGTTCAAAGTAGGGTTCAAGCTGTTTGCTGGTGCTGGGGATTCGGATTTGAAGGGGTGGACTGAACGAGCGTGTTTAGCTACGGACGGAGCAGAGAGTGGAACGAACACGGTAGCAATATGCCCCAACGCTGCAGTGTACCAACGAGCGACATTTTCGTAGATCGGGAAGAGATGTCACCTATGATATAGCTTGCCTGATGAGAAGCTCATCAGCTAGAGTAGATGCGCTACTAATTGAGGCCGTGTGGAGATCAAAAAGCGTCATGCCTCGAGCTGGTGTCGTTGGAAGTGGCGTTGCCGAAACGTAGCACACCGTCGACATCCAGAACATGCTCTTTGGAACATCTGCAAATTCGTATGCATTGCGCCGAGTAGAATGACGAAATACGCTGGTCAAAGTAGAAATGCTGTAGGTTGTTGCACGTTGGAACAGAGCTGGAACAATCGCAACCAGCGCGGGCGCAGAGGTCCTCCCTGTCCCAGATGTATTCTACCAATTGCCATTGATCAAAGAACGAGAGGGCTGTTATAGAGCCTTTCCAATCTCGATATGCGACCATTGCAATACCAGCCGGATAAGGGGCCTCTGGCAGGGGTCCAGGACATTTCATTGTCAGCTGAGGCGTATGTCAGAATAAGTTGTATCTTGAAGGTGGTGGAGGAGGTGTTTCATTATTACCCCGGATATCTGTAGTAGATCAGCTGGCGTTTGCAAGGTTCTTACAGGCGAGGAGACAGCAGATCCGAATAACCAAGGTGCAATTAATGCGAGACTCATGGTATAGGAGATCAAAGTCACCGCCATGATCAGTCTTGGATAGGATGGACACTCAATGCAGTGGGCCCTACCTCACCTTTACGTGCTATGGCAGAGGTATATATGCGCTTGTGTCCTGTCGTGGCTGAGCACGCGATAATCGCCTCGAGGGAAAACCATCGGAAAAGTGAGCATGGTGAGCATGGTGAGCAACGCTGAAACGGTGATCAGACGCTGGAGCCGTTTGAATCTAGAATACCTTAGAATAAATCGTTAGTCTTCGGTCGGATATCAATGGCTCCTTTCGGTAGCGTTCCAGATCACTGCTGCTTCGCTTGCGCTGTAGGCGACGTTTGACACCGTTTCCGGCTACGCGACGCCATAAACGTCAACTGTTGCGCGACCAAAAGACGTTCTGGTCGAAGTGTGCCTCGATTTCAACGGAACTTTAGACCCCGTTAGCCGAATGGCATTGCAACCCCATGCGCTCCGCATGGTGGTGGACTCTTCATTAGTTCTTCCATCCAACGGAAAATATTCGGCTCCTCGTTCGGACCCTTCTAATGGGGCCAACCATTGAGTAAAGGAAAGACCTTGACGGAATGCTTCTTCTACCATTATCTTCATTGGTTGGAAAAACCGACACTCTTTCATCAAAATATTATCTTACAAAAGTGCCGAGGAGGAGTCCACCAACTCTTGCCAGCGCGTGGGGTAGCCGAGAGAACCGCGGTGGATAACGACGTACCCAGGCGTCCCAGATCTCTTCATTCATGATATTGATATCTTGCTAAACAGAGAGCATCGATGAGAAGAACTCGACTTAATCGTGTCTTGGTATGAAAAAGGAGTGACTGTGACAAAAATCATGCTCGAACCAACAGAGGACGAACCATCTGTTTCTTCTGTAGGTAAGTGACGACTGGGCTAGGAAGAAGTTCGATGAGACCACAGCATTCGAAGCGAGACATGCTTTCTTTGCTTTGTGGGTTGATGAATGGGGGCTCGACTTAACCGCGGTCTGGACCTATTGCGAGAGGCCTGATCTATGGCATGACCGCGGGATAATCCAATAGCTGTTTGTGACACCAACAGTTACCTCAGGGCAGTGATCAGTTGCTGAAGCTCGGCTACTTTCTTCATAGAATTTTGACAGTTATTAAGGTGGGTTGCCGGAAGGTGTTCGTTGATTCGAGATGATCATTGTTGCGGGCGCACAAACAGGGGTTCCGTCGGCGGCACCATCCCGGGCAATTGCTGCCCGGAAGTTTGCCCCTGAGATGCTGACTCTGTCTTTCAAGGACTTTATGTACTCTTACTTTATGAGTCAACTTCCCTCACCCTTTGATTTAATGTCTATTTTCTGAGACGTTCACAATTACAATAATCTACTCATCTATGCTATTTTCACTGCCGTAGCTGCGCTGGCTGTTGCCGATTCACTTGAACTGCACCAGATCATCCTCGAGCCGTCTGCGCAATCTTCAGCTCAGAAAGGTATCCTTTTCGTATTTCGTTTCTACCACTTCGGCTGTCCCTACTTTCTTCGCCGCCGCACCCAGCAACATGAATATATTGAGTCTGCTACGGCGCGAGAACCGACATGACTCTTACGCCAAGTCGTGCAGTCTCGCAAATTGCCCTATCCAAACTTCATTCTACAGCTACCCGCCCTCTTTGGCTGCGAACGCCACCTTCCTCGCTCTCTTTTCGTTCTCTCTATGCTGTTTTATACTCCAAGTGGCTCTCTCGCGGCGCTTTATTGGGTTCTCAATAGCCTTGATCAGTGGGTGTATCATTGAGGTCCTGGGCTATGTTGGTCGCATCATGAGCTATCATAATCCATTCTTTCAGGTTCGTCGGTAGATCTTGAGACATCCTCTTGCTGTGTCTATGCTGCTCCCAATAGTGCTGATACCTCGCTGTATAGCCCGGTTTTCTGATGCAAATAGTGTGTCTTACGATTGCCCCAGCATCCATCGCGGCCGGTCTCTATCTCACACTTTCCCGCATCGTGATCTCGTTTGGGCCCGAGAACTCTCGTATCAAACCTCTCTTATATCCTCGTAGCTTCATTCCCTGCGATGTTGTTTCCCTCCTGCTCCAGGCCGCTGGTGGGGGGATCGCTTCTGCGACAAGTAACGCGAACAAAAGCCCGGACGTGGGCGACCATATCATGGTCACAGGCCTAGCATTCCAGGTCTTGACGCTGGCGGTGTTCATCTGCCTATGCATCGACTTCACGATACGGACGCTGAGGCGGACGCGGGAGATGGGCAACGCCGCGCTTGACCCGTCCCACGCCACACTTAAAGCTAGTACAATGTTCCGGTCCTTTGTGGGTGCACTGGCGTTTGCCACTCTATACATATTCATTGGATCGGTCTATCGGGTTGCCGAATTGAGCGAAGGTTGGGGAGGCGCCTTGATCAAGAATCAGTACACCTTTATCGGCCTAGAGGGAGCGATGGTTCTTGTGGCAGTACCGGCACTGGATGCATTCCATCCCGGGTTCTGTTTCCGAGAAGGGTATTTCAAAAAGCAGAAGACAAGGTTGAATGGCTCAAAGAGGGGCAAATTCTGGAGAAGAGCAGGTCGAAGAGAGATTGACGAGAAAGCAAGTCCGACAAGGGATGAATTTGGGAGTGGCATTTCCTAAAGCATAGCTCAATTTTCCGTTCGATCTGGTGGCGCTGATGCTGAGACATAATACTTTTAGCCAGGGGCATTGCAAATAACAACTACATCTGCCATAAGAAGGTTGGATGTCAGGGTGCACAATCAGCGAAAGGTGAGCAGATAGCCTCATCATTTCTGTCGCAGCCTGCATTATGAAGAAGGCTCAAGGCAGGGTCATATACTTTAGGCTTGGCACTATTTCTGTTGTACGCCCACAAATTGTCCGAGCCCAGGAGCTCCCAGAGTCAGGCAACCCCATATGGGTGCCTCCTGCACAATTCCCCTTCGGAGTGTTTCAGATGCGTCTCTAGGGTCTCCCAGCATTCAAAGCCGCCGCGCCAGACGTTTGGATTCGTGCGGCTATGTTTTGTCGACAAAAGCCCACATTTGACAAGCTTCCAGATCCTAGATTAGATCGGCCGCGTTGAACGTTCCATTGAAGCTCGTACGCGGATTTGACGGCAGAGACTCAATGATGTGCTGTCCCCGTTCTCCGAGAGTCAAGGTAGCCGGGCTAAGCATCATAGTATCAGCAAGCACAGAGTTGTGTATCGAAGGTCAGCTCCGTTCCCTTCACTGGCATAAGGTTTGGGATTCAACCGGCTCGGGAGATCTGCTCGGCTAGGTAGATCCACGAAGAGATTTGGGGGTCATATGGATTTGAAACGGCACGGCTAGGCGTTCGAGAAACTTTCACATATCTGAAATGACGCCTTCACTTGTTTGTTTCTTGTGCGTCTTGCTCTGTAGCTACTTACTCCCTTTATCTGCCTCGCGTTGATTGTTCGTTTGAAAGAAGCCGGCTTATTTCCACAATCTTTGAAGTCAAGCAATCATCATCATATTACTCTCATTGCTTCTTATTCACGCGGTCATAGCAAGCGCCGGGTGCGCGCGCAGAGGTCAACATCTGGGTGGAAAGATGAGCATCCATTCACATGGCGCTCAATCGCCGGCCTAGAATCACTCCTGGTCTTCGACCTCTAGTTTTACGAGCAGCACAGTCTTTCCAACCACCATAAGCAGTCTAACTTCAAGCTCCATACTTACTGCGACGTCCGTTATCACCACAACAAGCAGCTCAACCTCAAGTCCCACATCTGCTGCTTCGTCTTCTGCCAGCGCCCGGTCTGTGAAGCCAGCCGGTAAAATCGCGGAAAAAGTCGATTCTGCATGCGGGTACACAGGTGTTGGATCACAGTTCACAACCTCTTTCAATCAGTATGTCTTGACTGATACTGTCCTATATCGTTTTTGCGTGGGATCTCATATATGCTGACACTTTCGTAGCTACTCAGGTTGCAGTAGCCCCGTTGTCGCGTGTGGATTCGTCAGTTCGAAAACCGGCTACACCGCCGCTATTTCCCAGAATTTGTTCGGTGCTGCTCCTGGTGCTGGAGCCGGACCGGGATGCAGCAAGAGTTGGCAGTTGAGCTCGTTAAAAGCAGGAACGAAGGCGATCACCGTACAAGTCAACGATCTATGCCCATCCGATGGGAATGCAGTCATGTGTGCGCAAAGCGGCTTCAGAGGATCAAACAGCGTCGGTATGTACATGTCTCTTGATTTCTGTCTAGGCGGCATTCTTTGAATTAAGGCCTTGCTATTTTAGGGATGAATGTTAACTTCGATCTTTGCGAGGACGATGGGACCTCCGCTGCATTTTTTGAAGGTGCTTCGGTTGGAATGACGACGGGAACTGCTGTTGAGGTTGCTTGCTGAGACGGCCACACTATTGGTTTTCTTCTCGGTCTCTTTCTTCTATAAGGCGAGATGAACACTATAAGGACCTGTTCTAATGGCTTGACGGAAGTATTGAACATCTATCTATACGCTAGGGTACAACATTATAAACGGATGACTCTGATTTCTTCTCCTAGATTGCTTCCATATAGCAAAAGATGCAGCGGGTAGCAAACAGCGAAATCATTTATGACCCATGAACGATAATCCACGTGTCCCATTAAGAAAGATGGGGACGCTTTGTCGGACCACAGGTTTACACCTCAATTCACTCTCCACTCCACATCATGCCCTTTCCCTCTACCAGCTCCTCAACGATGGCGCTCTCAGATCAGCTCTCGTCCATGTTCTCATCGGCAGCCTTGATCCTTCCCCATGCTAGCTTCTATCGAAGACAAGACATAGATCCAGCAGGCTGCCATGCATATTTGGCTTTTGACACTTTATATCATCACCGAGCTGCCCCCATTGGACCAGACCCACAGCCGAATCCATCCAGCACTACCCTCACACTAAAACAACCGAAGCAGTAAGGCTTGCGCCGAAGCTGGGGGACCAACGGAGCATTGTGCCTTTCCGATTGAAAACTATAAAAATCAACTCGTCACCAGCGACGCTTATGCTGCCTGCCCATCCGCCGTAAAGACCGAGTGTCAGACAGCGCGTGGCTTCAAAGAAGAAAGTCTCGTCATGGCTGCTGCACATTGTTTTTGCCCAAGAGGCACGAAGCCGTCACTGCTTTGGCAGCTCAAGCGCTCCAGCAATAATGAATAGTTTCGCGGGGTATGGTACAAGACAGAGTCAAGCAGACACTCTAAGATCGCTGTTCACGTCTCTCAGTCATAGCAGCGCTTCCGGCCTGGCTAGCTCGTGGGAGGTAGAGGTGGAAGGGGTGCTCGTGGAGCTCGGTGAGGTTTTCTGCATTGAGTGCGACCTGAAAGACACGTCAGTCAGGGCGAAGAGCATGGGATCAGAGATTTTTGCTTGCCTGCTTGGTTCGGGAAAGCGCAAGCTCGGGCAGCTTTGGCTTCATGTACAAATGCGGGTGATCGACAGTGCGCTAGTGGAAAGTCAGCCGCCATTTTAGATCGCCAACCACAACAGCTTTCTGTCTTTCAATCATGATATGAGTAGTGATTTCTGCAAATGGTCCGGCTATCATACTTCTCAGTAGTGTATACTTTACGGGACGATGATTTCGAATACATGATTCGCAAGCTATGAAAAGATCCGAATACTACGACAGCCCGCCGAATACTGCACGCTCCGGCTCAGACGAACCACAACCAGAGACAATGACAGCCTGGCTCGAACGTCAGGCTGCCAACCATCATGTACAACTGGCTGCGACAGCGGTCGTCTCTGGCATTACTGTCGCAAGCCTCATCTATGGTGCCCAAGCTGCCCGGCGAAAGCTAGCAGTCGACGACCTCAAGGCTTCCATTCCCGAGCTCAATGAAAGCTATCATGCTCAGAAAGTATGCCATCCGCACCACTGGTGATTTAGTCGGGATAATTAACGGCTCACCATCTCAGTGAAGCTGACTGACTTTGGCTCTGCCTCGCCCATTGGGATTTTAAACAAGGAAGAAGAGCGGGCGGCAGCGCTTGCTAGACGTGCACAGGAGGGTGACTATGATGAAGGTATTTGACTATGGGCATTTACTTTCACTGACTAGCTAATTGTTTTCTTTCAGACCTCATCGCCGAGCAACTGACTCGCACGTCATCCTTCCTCACTCCTCCACGCTTTGCCAAACTTCGTACCTCATTCGTCATTATCATCGGACTCGGAGGCGTAGGATCGCACTGCACCTCTGCGCTCGCGCGCTCCGGAGTCTCGCATATCCGCCTTGTTGACTTCGATCAAGTCACGCTGTCCTCACTCAATCGACACGCCGTTGCGACCCTGACCGATGTTGGAACTCCAAAAGTAGAATGCGTACGTAAGCGGCTAGAAGCTGTCGTACCCTGGGTGCAATGGGAATGCTTCAACGAAGTCTGGAAGGAGGAACAAGGCGAGAGGCTCCTTTGCCCATGGAAGAAAGGGAATGGCCGAAAGCCCGATTACGTTGTTGATGCGATTGATAACATCGATAGCAAGGTGGCGCTTCTGAAGTATTGCTACAGGCATGGTATTAAGGTGGTAAGCTCTATGGGCGCAGGCTGTAAGGGTGATCCGACGCGGGTCTTTGTAGGTGATATCAGTTCCAGCCTTGAAGATCCGCTATCGAGAGCAACCCGACGGAGGCTACGGGCAGCGGGAATCAATGAGGGTATACCAGTCGTCTATTCAACCGAGAAACCTGGACCCGGCAAAGCGCAATTATTGCCGCCACCGGATGAGGAGTTCATCAAGGGACAAGTCAACGAACTGAGTGTACTGCCCGACTTTAGAGCTCGAATTCTACCCGTGCTGGGTACTATGCCCGCAGTCTTCGGTTGCACTGTTGCTAATTTCATCGTCATGGAGATCACAGACTATCCACACGAGATAGGCGGAGGCAAGAACCGTGACAAAATGTACGAGGCTATCCTAAACACCTTACAAGGGCAAGAAGAAAAGCTTGCACGAAGCGCCGGGGCCGACGTGAATGGATTGAAAATCCCTGTCAGCAAGGACGACGTCGGATATCTGGTCGAAGAGGTGTATCGAGGGAAGAGCGCAATAAGTGGTGTGCCCACAAGATTGACATTGGCCCGCTGGAGAGCCTCTGAAAGAGGGTACATGCCAGATGAGGACTGGGAAGGTCAGAAGCATGTGAAGCTGGATCTTAGTGAACTTGTCTGCATGACAAAGGAGGAAGCGGCAGTGCATCTCAGAGAGGTGCTGCTTGGTGGGAGGGCTCACGAAGGATTATACAGTACCGATGTGATCTCGTTGGTCCAGAGAAGGCAAGAGGAGGAGGCATACTATAGTCGGTATAGATGACCAAGCAGCTTGCGTCTCCATAATCGTCTATTCTACACCCACGTTGTATTGTAATCTGAACAATCAGAATTCAGGTATTACTTTTTGGTTCAAAGCGGTCTGCACGTGAGCTCGTTCCTCTTTCGGCACGCGTCGCGCCGCAAAAGGAATGATCGACTTAAACGCCCGGAGCCTGATGTCTAGCGCCCGGCCTTGGCGAGCTTGGGGGTGGTTTAGCGCTGGAGGCGGGGCTCTTTGGGTGAAATTGAAATCATGCCTGATAAAGTGCAGTTCTCGCTGATGATCGGGCTACCACTTCACTTGGCCTGCTTGGCGCAAGCGATACTGCTATCGCGTTTCTCTTGTCCTTTGTGTATATTATCATGGCCTCCTCTTATGGTCGAGGCGATTTCGCTGCCGGCCTTTCTTCTCCTTCTTCGTCTGCATCTTTCGACTCGGACAACGATACAGATCTCGATAGTATAGAAGCCGACATACAGAGCCATGGGTACCACCTGCCTTTCCTCGATCAGCAGTCTCTACAGCAACCACCACATCAATACGCCCCGCCCGAGCGTTATTCGTCTCTTCGACCGGACATAGAGTATGACTACGGTGATGTGAGGCCGCATCCGTCACAACAATATCAATTATCAGGAGAAGATATGCAGTATTTCGATCAGTTCTGGACAGAATTCCATGACAAGCGGCGACAACGACGAGCGCAGGCGCCGGGCACACCCATATATACAGAGCGCAGCGTTGACGACATTATGAATGGACGACATTATCAGGATAAGCGATACGACGCTCGTGCCTACGAGTTCCCTCGACATAGACAACCGCTAGTAAACCTAACTCGCAATGGACGGCACTCGGATTCCCGAGTAAAATTTCACTCAGCTTGGTCGTATGATGACTCGAATCCTTCTTCCCCTACACTGAGCCAGGTTCTGTCAACGCCGAGACCCCGGAGGTGGCTGGTGATCCTGGTCACATCGATCATCTTCTTGACTGTATACTGGAGGCAGTACGGAGCGGAAGCTTGGCACGAACACAAAACTCTTAGTACGGCGATACAGGACAAGATGCAATCGAACCTGGGCTACTTTGGGACCAACATGCTACCAGAGTTTGTGGGCATGACTCATTTGAAGACGCTCGATGAGGCTTTGGTTCCTCGGTCAGGAGACAGGAAAAGGCTGATCATTGTCGGTGATGTTCACGGCTGTGTTGATGAATGTGCGTCTTTATTTCTATTGTATTTGCACCAGACGATGCGTCGTGCTTGATCATCCTCTCAGCACGCTGACGTAGCTCGCTTGCAGTGCAAGCTCTTCTTTCCAAATTGAAATTCAAGCTCGGCTCAGACCACTTGATCTTCGCCGGTGATCTCATCTCCAGAGGTCCCTCCTCGTCCGAGACCATTGACCTTGCAATGGCGTCCCAGGCCTCCTGCGTTCGAGGTAATCACGAAGATCGTGTTCTACTTGCTTACCGCGACATGCAAATACACCACTCATTGCCTCCACATCCAATCAAAGTTTCCGAAGGCACAGAAGCAGCGTATCCCCCTGAGCCAGGACCAAATGCGAAGCCTGCCGAAAACAAGGACGGTGAATCTTTCCTTAGCGGAGATCATGTTGAACAAGTGCTAGCAAGGTCTCTCTCGAACGAGCATGTCCAGTATCTTGCATCCTGCCCTGTAATTCTAGACATTGGCCCAGTTCAGGGGCTGGGTAAAGTGCGAGTCGTGCATGCGGGTTTGGTCCCCGGAGTTGCCTTACGGACGCAGGATCCCGTGAGTGTCATGCACATGCTGACGCTGGACTTGGAGACTCATGTACCAAGCCATGTGAATGATGGCACCGCTTGGAGCAAGGTGCGTCATGCGCTCTTGTTCTTCACCGGAACCTTTTCATGCCATCGCAAGTCTGTGCGCATACTGACCGCGCCAAGGTTTGGAACAAATATCAGACCTTTCTTCCCAAGAAGGAACGCTCCACGGTCGTTTATGGCCATGACTCCAGGCGTGGTCTTCAACTTGGCAAATACACCAAGGGGCTAGATACCGGATGTGTCAAAGGTGGAAAGCTCACTGCATTGATCCTGACCGGTGGTAACAACAAAAACCCCAAGACGATCAGCGTGGACTGTAAAGACTATCGTCCCAAGCGTGCGCCCAGTGGAGAGGAACTGGGACAGTCCTGAGACGAAGTTCATAATGGAAAGTCCGTACCTACGGGAATGGCGCCAACGCATAGGAAGACCAAACATGATGGGATCTGTCCGGGTTTTGCTCTAGCGATTCATCTGCCGGCGTTGCATCAGTCGAGGCATTTACAGGGCGCTGTCATGGCGGAATGTGGATGAACGATCCAGCTAGGCTTAGCTGGATGAACGATACTCCGGCCGGCGAGCCCTGTTATGGTGAGCATGAAGTACACTCTTCGTTTGTAAATACTGTTTTCTTCCCTGTGAATATTATTACCAACCGAAGGGGTTTCCCTCCACGGTCTTATGATTACTACGCTTACCACATCAATGCTCACGACCGCTCTCCTTTGGCACTGGATTGATTCAGGTAATCCTGCTGACCGTTCCTACTGAATAATTCTGTCGTGGAGTGGGTACTCTTACACAAATATTGCATTAGGGAACAACTACGCTGTCGCAGAAGATCGGCGGAGGATGATGGCTTCTCTCCATTGCGCTGAGCGACTTCGATATTTCTGCTCTCGCTCATTCCCCATCCGTATCTCGCAATTTGGATACTACTACAACTCGGTTTAAGTAAAACCCTTTGGCCTCCAACAAAAGCCGAATTAGGGAGATTGGCCTTTTTTCAGATCACGACAGAGGGCACCATAACCAAGCTGGCGTAAATGCCTCTGACCTCCAGCACGATGTCTGAAATCTCAGCTACATGCTGGGCAGGGGATACACTCGCACAGATGGCGTGGACCTCAATGGCAAGCTGATGCTGAAGTATAGGCTAGCGCAAATACCTTGACCTCAGCTACGAGCTGACAATGAGAGATCAGCCCCCGAGATTACCTTCGACCCTCATTTACTCGCGATCACCGAGGTCCACCACTATCACGTGAAAGAGGGAGGCAATACTGCCCGGACAGCGGTTGATGGAAGCAAGTCTTGTAATCGTCTTCATATTTCACATTCCAATCGTTACAGATATAAGTCCTCGAACACCGCACGTCCTGGCCCATGTATGCGATGCCAACCCCCAAGTCTTCTTGTCCTAAACCAACGGATAATGCAAGACCGCAAAGAAAGCCGTGGACGATAAACTCGTTAACTCGCCGTCCCGTCACATCGGAGTGATTCACCGCATTCATGGACCAGATACCTGTTGGTACAGGAGAGTCTGGAACCTCAGCAGTAGAGGTCGAGCCTTCAACGCGTCCTGGAGACGACGGCAATGTTGTCAGGCCCGCTTGGTCATTTGCCCCTCAAAGTCGTATCCTTGGTGGACTGGGACACCGCCATTGCTGCAGAATCAGAAGTCACAGCACTGGTCGATGAGGAAGACTGAACAGGAGGCTCGCAAACACCGGTAGACAACGACGCGGCTGCATCAAGATTTCCCCCGGAGTCTGTTGTTGCTGCAAGGGTTCGTTCGTCCTGGCCTTCGTCCGCGATGGGGTATGAAACGTGAGGATGGCCAAGCTCCACATCGACTCTGGTTGCTGAATCTGTTACAGAAACCATCAGCCTAGGTGAAACGGCATCAAGGTCGTGAGGGTATACCCCCGGGCACATGGCTACTAGCTGGATGATGGACACGCCATATACCCCAAGCCTTGTGAGCTTGAATAATGGTGATGACCCCAATGAGCAGAGCACAGAGTCCGAAGACAATGGTGGTGATTGTACCAGAGGAAGACGAGGATAGAGAAGTGGGGGAGAGCTTGGGTGATTGTAGAGGTATCGGATCATTAGGGAGGGATTGCGTCATAGAGGGATAAGGCTGTGGTGCCATGGTCAACGCAAGGCTGAAGGTGTCCAAGTAGACTGGGGAACGTTAGGGGATGTGTGAGATCCATGGTGTAGCGATCTCTTATGTACTGTTGGAAACAGAGAGGTCTCGACAATGTTGAAGGGAGGGAAGGATGAATTGCGCAGCTTTTCTCTTTGTGCCATGCGTGACCAGCTAGGATGACTGAACGGTTTCCATTCATTACCCCCTTCAGTTCCCATGGGGTAGGTCATCTCAAGTGGAATCCTAACACTTCATTGGTGCCATCCAAGAGTTTTGGCAACGGTGTCACGGAAGCTTGTACTGAACATCCCTGCAAACGAGATAGGGTCACAGCTCGACCTGCCAAAGGAGTGGGTAAGGATTGGATGATGTGGGGACGCTAGGATTGCATTTACCCCCCGAGGAACTAAAGAGGTGTAGGTGAAGACAAGCGCTCCGAGTGGTCGAAGCCCATTTTGGCCTGAACAGGACTAGATTGTGCAATTCAACGAGCCGCAGGATGCATCGCCGCGCTCTCCCGCACATTCCCATTCAATCGAATAGAGAGATCCGCCTCCGAGGACGCGCTTGAAGAGATGAGGAACAAGGGTGCAAGCCACCACAAAGCAGCATCTAGCGTCGGGTCGAGCATTTGGCGGTTGCAAAACGCTTTGCACACCCGTCCCGCTTTTACAAAAAAACACCACCACACACATGTCTTGCGACGACTTCTTAGAACACTCTAATTGCGATTTTAGGCAATGTATCTTTTCAGTACTGTGTATTTAAACTATTTTGCTTTTCGAGTTGCTCAATCTACTAGTTTCGTGATAGAGTTATTGAGATTTCAAAGTGAACACTTATTATGGTCGCAAGCGACTGACAATATTGAGTTATTCGATTGTTCTGTAACTACGCACAATCTTGCTAAAACACTACAAACTTGACAGTAGTCAAGTCGCAAAGACAAGTACTATAAAGTCTATATCAAAAACCTTTCATAGTGTAAGATTGAAAAAGTCGAAGTTGCTACATGCGAGGTATGTGTGGTGGTGTTTTTTTGTAAAAGCGGGACAGGTGTGCAAAGCGTTTTGCAACCCGCCAAATCGAGCGTCTCAATCCGCTAGTTACCTTACGCCACAGCAACATTTCGGTTCGAGATACAACTAGCTTTCCTAGCAGTCACGGCTCCCAGACAACGGCAGTAATCATGTGAGAAAGGCTTGGCCGACGCTGAAGGCGCAGTGACTTTGGACGCTTCGGACAGTCCAACTATTCGTCATACTTCCAGGAACTCGTAAGAACCAGCCCGCCACGCGGGAAACTGGACCGGGCATTGGTAGGATAATCACTAAACTGGCACTGCACCCCATTCGAATCCTGCTGGCAGTAATGCTTCGATGAAAACGAAATACAATCGATGGCAACGCACTTGAGAGCCATGATGGTCCTCCTTTATGCGACCGACTCGTCTTCGAAGATACTTAGATCTAAATCGTCTCTCAAATCTCGAAAGCTCAACATGACCATTAAGGCAGACAACTACAGGATTATCAAATGCACATTACTTCATGATTATCCTCTTTTTTGAGTACACGTTCATCGAATGTCTAGGCTGCGATGGAGGCTAGAGGACGGCTTATGAGGTAGACTGATACAGGAATCTACTATAGCATTTTACTGCTTGGTGAACTTACTTCAAGGTACATGTATGTAGCTTTCCCAGTTGCATAGATTGAATCTTTACAAGACTTGGGCTGATACAGAATGACCGTTCAGGATACCACCGCTGGTATTAATCTTCACACATTGTTCTATGACGGTGCTTTCTTCGAAGATGGTTCCGTCTTTTCGATTCAGCCTAAAAGGTGAAACGTTGAAATGGGACTATCATGGCCTTTAGAGCCAGAAGCCTGCTGCGATGACGCTTGGTTCATCACTAAACGAAACAATACGGGCCAGACGCAATCAGAGAATGAAAGATCACCCCTTGGCAGCATTACAAGGGCGAGCCCCCCTGACAATGAAGGCCAGACTCATACAAGAAAATAGGTGAAGACTTTATCGTTCCCGATTGCAGTTTCTGGATGGCGGACGATTGAGTCTACCTGGATGTTGTTGTGCAAAGTGTGCATCCAATAAGAGAAGATGGCAGGTACTCTGTTCCCGATAAGACTCAAGACTAGGAAGGATAATCATTCAATGGCGGTTAGCAGCAGTTGGCTAAAGTATCGGTCTGGCAAAGATAATAAATCAAGGTTCCTCTGGTCAGACGCGTTCGAGATAGGCAATTCTATACGCTTCAATGGTATGAAAGAGATTTGACTTGGAAATCTGGAAAACTACCGAAAATCAGTGGCGAGATATCTCCAACTTACTATTCACATGAGCTGCTTGCGCAAGAGAAGTAAGCTCATCTCTCTTCTGGAGCAGGTGACAAGATGGTCAATGCATGAATTGCTATTTTCCGTCAACCTTGTTGAGTAAGCATGGATTTTAGAACTCACTTGTTCGTTTTATCGAATGTTCTTCAGTGGAGCCTTTGATAACGAATGAATTGCAGATATCTGAACATCTCCACCACCAAAAGTAATCGCTATCCCATGAATGAAGATGAAGTAGCAGGATCCACGGCACAGATACGAACTCCAGACTGTTTACCGCTAGGCCATGGGAATCCTCCTTCGGTCAGCTCCATTACAATAAAATCGGATACACCGCTGCGGATAATGGTCTACAAGACAATAGATCTCGTATCACGACTTCAGATTCCGGGATCTGTCTGCACAGGACGTCGACCTAGACACGCCCACTAGAACGAGGTGGCCCTCATGTCGTTGCGTTACAATGTGGGATCTTCCAGCACAGGACGACAACCCAGAGGCGGGTCCGCTGGCAACGACGGTGCTTCATTGCTCGTCGACCCCGATATCATCATGTCCTGAAGTGTGGACTGCGTGATACTACTCGTAGAGGGAGGGAGGCCCGTGAGCCCATCGACCATTCCATTGCTGGAGGTACTGTCGAGCTCTTGGGCGATACCTGATTGATTGTAGACGGACACATGCTCGGCTTGTTCACTGGATGGTATCCTGGTATGATTAGGCTCGAGATCGATGTCGGTGTCTGGAGGATCTACATCGAAGTCAGATCTCAGTACAGGTGACAAACAGCGAGAGACATACCTCCACCCTCTTCACTCGCCCGCCGATGGTCACCACGCCAGGTACGCCAAGCTTTGCGGCTTTGCCAGATCGTCGCAGCACCAATGCCTACAGCGCAGAGGCCGAAGACGATGTTGATTACCGCATCGGAGGATGGAGAAGAGGGCGACGATGAAGATGCGAGAGTTCGGGCATGTTTGAGTGCGGCGTAAGGCTGAGGTGCCATTGTGTCGACGGGCCTGACGAATAGGGGACAGTGCGGAATTGATGTCCAAGTTGACCTTTTACCATGGGTGGAGATGCCATGTCTTTATATGTTGCTCGAGTCTAGAGGTAGTAGGAGAATGCGCAAAATGGAGGATCGTTCTCGGTGGATCGATGGCAGCAGACGGTTTGTGTGAAGAGGAAGCAGACCACTCTCTTGATGCAGACAGCTATTGGCTAGTGCCGGTGGGGCCATGCACGCTTTCACGCTTGAAGTTTCCAGACAGCTTCCCCGGGCATGGCTCTAGCGGCTTCACACTTCAGGGCGAATCGGTGACTTCATTTACCTCCAAGAAACGCTGTCGGAGTTTGGCGCAGCAATGGCGAGCCGCCGTCAATTCTATGCAGATGACACATTGGCTTCCAATCTATCGTCAAGTCCAAAGCCGCTGCCACTAACGAAACATAGGGCTGGGATCATGGTTTCATTGTCACGGGAACGATTCGGTGCAGCTTCATCGTCGGAGCCCTTTCTGGCACTTGTCGCAAGATAACCTGCACGTTGTGGGCTAATCCCAATATTGTCGAGTCCCCACGGCAAGTCGTCATGGCCCTGTCATCCTGCTGGAGTTAGACTCCGCATCAACAATCGCTGGGAGGGTTCTTAAGCTCGGTCGTTGTATGGGGCCTCGCATCTCGTTGATTTGGCTTGCAACGCTAACCAGCCAGAGCGGCCGCTTACGTGCGATCTCTCGATGCAGACACACCTTGGCCTTCAGGGCCAATGGCACGGTGTTGCTGAGTTTCTCCTCCCCCAATCATGTCAACGACAGTCCCATGTTTCATTCGCGCAAAGTTCACTTCTGTGTCAATTTGTGTCAAGAATTGGGACGAACAAGATGCCACCATACATCAACAGGGAGAGCGAATTGTGGTCAGTATGGGGAAGATGAACCTCAAGAGGCCTGAGATTGGCCTTTCAAGCCTTCAGACAGGCTTGTATGGTTTGTAGACTTCGGAAACTTGCTAGACGTCTGCTTTGGTGATGCTCAAATGGACGATCTCGGCCCAATTATTCAACAACACGCTTACGAGATGCTCCGCGACCCATTCAAGGCAAAGAAGGCAGCCACACTAGTACTTATGTCGCTGAATCTCGAGCCAATATTGCGCACTGAATTCGTTACGTCCGGCTTTGAAACCGTCGCTCTTGGAGTCCAGCTTCAAGTGGAGTTTAAGTCACTAAAAAAAACTATAAGCGAAAGATCTTAGCTCTATTAACCTTTATCAATCTTTTACGGAATTGCGAAGGATTTCTTGGATCTACCGGCCGGAATACTTGGAGACCGGTCCAACAACAGGTCTGGAGAGCAACGCTTCCGAAGTCCACGCCCGGCCTTGACAGAATAGCAGGTAAGCTCAGCTAGTTCAATGGTTCGACATCAATATAAGGTGAAACTCTAAGCCACTAATCGTGCCGGGAAATGAATATATGTGTCTGAAAGGTAAAGTAAAAACACCGAACAGGGAGCCCGAGAAGATTTGCGCCGTAACAACGAAAATTTTGCTCGAAAGTTTTCTAGAGATTTGCCTTTCTCCCTCAGTACCGTTAATGAGCTCTCTGTACCATTGGGTTCTCCCAGTCACTCCAATGCTGGAGATGAACGAGAACCGGGCCGCGAGCTCGCACTGGTCTCGACCTCTCCGTCGATCGTAGTTGGCATGCCGCTGCCCACGGTTGAGGCCGTCGAAGAAGTGACAGGATGCTCGCCAAGTTCAAGGTCTGTGGAACGGGCTGCTAATGTGAAGGAGGTATGTTAGCTTAGGCACAGCAACATGGTGTCTCTTGCTTTCTTACTTTGTTGTTTATTCTCGTTCCAGAACCTCCAAACAAGCCGACCTTGCCAAATAGTTACGACGCCGATTACGGAAGCAGCAACGCCGAATACTATATTGGGTATAGTATCTGGAGACACCGAGGTAGAGGAGGAAGGAGAAGCTGCAGCAGGAGCAGAGTTGGGAGACATGGACATGATGCAAGCAGAATAACCACGAGGGTAGGCTGTGAAGCATATAGGAGGGCAAAACAGATATGAAGGCTGAATTGGGGTGAAGGTAGTGGAAGAACATAGTTTCGAGACAAAGGAGAAGGACGAGGGGGCAGTACTTATCTACTTTACGCATGACTGACGGTGGTCTGGACAGTATCATATCTGCGAGTGGTTTTATGCTGTACTTTTGGACAGACCTTACTTTACATCAGCTTCCATTATTCCGGTAATCATGTATCCAAGGGTAAGCAGCGCTGGCTTCCTCTGACTGGTCAGCCTTTCCAGTCTTGGCATGGATCCACGGATGCGAAAGCTTTCCAGCCATATTATTGGCGCAATACTGCCACCCCCCTGCACGCTGACAGGATGCTGAATGTCGTGGCTTCCTCCATACGCTAATCCTCTTGCCAATATGTTGTGGGGCACCCACGATTGAGCTTCGACATAGTCCACAGCCGCCAGAGGATATGTACGGAGCAACATCGCTGACTCTTAGTACACGCTTGTTGATAATGCTCACCCACCTCAATCAGGCGGGAAGCTCTAATTCTCGCACATCGCGCACATTCACTATATCCACCCTCCATTGCTGATGTTGCTACTCGTACAGTATGCTTCGTATCCAAAGTTGTCGCTCCTGTCGCCGAAATCATCGCTGTTGTGATTGGCATCTCAAACAAGAGTTCCACTAATCGATATATTAGATGATTTACACTACAGTCCGAGATGACGCTGATCAGAAAAAGCGAGCGCTATCGAATATAAGGATTGCCAGTGTTTATCAAGTCGTGGTGACGATGATATTGGGTGGTTGAATAAATTGTGAATTCGCGATGGGCTCGGCTTCCTACCTGATCAGGGTGAAGAGCGAAAGCGAAACGTGGTTCACGCCGCTGTTTCACGCCGCTGGTACTTCAATACAGGCGCGGCTCAAGCCGGCACTATTTGTGCTACCGGTGTCTCCTCTCCGCCGCCTAATGCTGAGATCTACGCGTTAGCCCTTGAACCATAACTGTCACGCTACTTTACCTGTATGGTAGCGTAGGGCTAATGCAGTCCATTGGTCGTTAGAATAGACGTTATGACGTGGAATCGTTCGCATGTACGTTGCAAAAAGAGGAACTTTACGAGATAAAAAGAGATTTGCAAGATTTCCTTATCAAACCCGGATTGTGCGAGAGCTATTAAAACCCAATCTATTGTATATCTTCCTGCACATTGCGAACTCGACTGCGATCCAGTTAAACTATGCTCTTGTCCACTTTCCTTCGAGCGCAGTTCGAAGCCCATTGGCCAACGGCCTGAGACTAGTGGCAAAGCACGAAGAAAGACGTAGATTGAAGTCGTACATTCAAGGAATCTGCTAGCTTCGTCTCGTAGTCGCAAGATGGAATAACACAAGGTAACCAAGCATCGCACTCTTCGCTATTGGAACAACCTTCAACGACCTTTTTCAAGTTTTACCTTAGCAATAACGTTCGGACTTGGTAGGCCTGTTGAGGAAGGAAGAGTCACAACAGGAACAGAGGGGGATGTGGTATCAACCAAGCCATCTACCAGCAATTAGGGCTACATGAATCCACAACGCTTCCACAACGTAACGATGTCCAACAAAACCATGAGCCCGCTCCCACCGCATAACCATGAAAACATACAAATAGAACGAGGAAACAATAGCGAAGCCTCCGAACAAACAGCCCATCTATACAGCATCAAGACTTATTTCCTACCGGATCTTTGCTTTCAGCGAGTTCTGCGTCCAATCATGCACATAATCCACTGCGCTGTCCAAACCCATCTTCCCACTCGCCACCCTCAACGCTTCGAAGAAACTAGGCAGCAAGGCTCGAATACCCGTCTCCAGTGGCTGGTAGATATCGCCGCGTCCGTTGTGCTAGAGAAACGATGTCAGCATAATTCCTGAGGTTAGGGAATGAAGCAGGAAGCATGTCTTTCAAGCAGATATTGGCTAAATTTGACTCAAAGTTTTCGATGCATTAGCAGGGTGCTGATTCCTGGACTTTGCCAATGCAATGGCCACCTCGAAAAACGCATTACAGGAATGATGATGAATTGATTGACCAGTGACGACCCATTGCTGAAAAGGCAAGACGTCAAAGTATACCAGCTCCATGGTTAAAGCATCCACAAAATGCAAACAAGAAGACAAGGAATTGCCATAACTTACGGCACAAGTCTCGACCCGAACCTCGGACACAAAGGCGGTAATGGCTCGCTCGTTGCCATCGTACACGTCTTGCTTCGAGGGTAGGCCATTGGATGTGGCGAACGCACGCCGGAGTAAGCCATGGTTGTAAACGTGGGTACGATCCAACCTGGTCCAGACTCGGGCGATGCTGCGGTGGAGGTTGCAGTGGGAAGAGGTGGGCGCCTTTGGTGCTTGGGTAGGTTCAGGTAGGCCGGTGTGGGAAGCAAAATCCCCTTCTCCAAAGACTTCTGCGAGGTGCTGGGCTCGTCGTTGGCGAACGGTGTTCGCGTTTGGCGTTGTTGCGGTCTCGGAGTCGTAGAATCGGACATTACAGCCTTCGAAACCACCACGAAGGACACTTGCCCCGAATGCGCTGGCGAACGGCAGATGTTTGCCGTCACCGTGGATAACGTCCTTCTGCGAAGCGCTTGCACGGAAGATGGATGTCAAGACCTCTATGACCGGAGCTTCTGGTACGTCACTTGCTAAATCCTGGGACTTGCCCAGTACCACCGAGGCTAAACGGTTCCTGAGTAAGATTTGGAGTCAGCATTCCTCCTTTCAGTCAATGCAACGAGCAAAGATGCGTGCCTTGTAAGCGGATATTGCTGAGACGTGCTTCAAGCTTCTTGTAAATCTCCGGAAGTTCTAACAGATGTTCAGAAATCTACTTACCCTCTCTGCTATGGTGTGGAAGAATGTCTTGGGTGTAGTGTGCGCCTGCTGCGTGAAAATGGTCCAGAACACAGCAAGTTGAATGCGTCGGCACACGTCTATGCGGGCCTTGGCTGGGAACATGCTTAAGAAGTGCTTGTTATCTGGCCAGTCTCCAAGAGCGTCCTTCAATGTTGCCCAGAATCTCCGCGCAGAAACGACGGATTCACTATCCATCATGTGTCGAGGAATACCCGGTGCATTGAAGCCACGATAGATAAGCCTGATGAAGGGATGAGTCCATTCGCTGTCTTTTGCTTTGCCTTTGTGTCGGAGCAAGGCATTCATCATTGAAGACACGACAAGGTGGATGAGTTTGGCCTTAATTAGACTTTCGACGCTGGATGGATCAAGTGACTCGTCTATCATACCAAACCACCGAACGATCTGGCAGAATCCGCTAAGAGGATATTGAATGATCCAGCTGTCCAGACCTGCTTGCTCGTAATCTGTAAGAGCCCACAAGCAGGCTCGCGGATAAGGTACCCATGGCCCGACCTCGGTGAACGTTTCTCTGGTCATGCAGCCTCGTAGAACCGTTCTAAGCATCCAGTCGAAAGCGTGTCGGCGTACAATCTTCTCTTGGTCTACCGCCTCCCCATTTGCGTGGATATCCTCTGCTCTACACCATTCCTTCGTTTCGAGCACTCGGTCGAGGATGGTCATGAAGATCTGAGCGCTCCCACTAGCACCTGTCTTTAAGCCCGTAGTTATAGCAAGACAAAGTTGGTAATTCAGCCACCGCTTATTGGAGCCAGTGTATTCAACGGTCGGAATAATGGCTGCCAGCTCTTCCTGGAAGATAGACTTTTTGCAAAGAAGGGCGCATTGAAAGCAGATACATTGACTTGATACCAAATCAACGTTGCGTGCATTGCATCCTGCGGCGAGAGGAAAATTCAATGCAAAGTCAGTGGTATTGTCCTCCGCCGTGGCCAGCCGCTTCAGGACGATTGACATGATCTCGTTATCGCCTGCACAGATGCAGCATGCGCTCCGAAAGGCGTTTACCTCATCTGAAAGATTCATCGCAAGAAGATGCAGACCAGCATCGCTAGCTTGGAGCTTGTCGGCTCTCATCGCGCGATTGCTCTTGCGACCAAGGATATCAGCTGTATAGCTGGCCTTTTCGATGCCGGCAATCCACGCCAACGCATTATTGATTGCTCTGTTGAGCTCTGTAGCAATCCGGGCTTCCTCGTTGGGCGACTCCATAATTTGCTTATACTCTGAACGGTTCGAAACATGGGCGGCCCGTAGCTGTGTCCGAAGTAGGTTCATTTGCTCTAAGCCTAAGTCAACGGTCTCCATTCTCCTCATTATCTCGCCAGCTCCGTGGCGGTCTTCAAGTCGTACCGCGACCACTTGTCGCTTGTGCCTCATCAAGAATGACCGGAGCTTTTCGAGGTAGCCGCGCGTCTTGCAAATGATAGCTAGATCTCTCATAGCTTCTTCCTCAAGGAGGTCCATCAAATCTTGAGGATCCACTCGGGACTTTTCGAGCAATCTGTCCACGTTGATCGTACAGCCAGTAGTTGAGCTATAGGTAGGACCTAATGAGATACCTCTCAATCCCTGCCGGTCTTGGCTCTGGACAACTGAGATGCCGAGAGATTCGCATTTCGTGGTGAACATGCACACATCTGCGAATGTGGGAAGACGGCTCCAACTAGCCAGATCATCGTCAAGCAAATCGCCATTGGGAAAGAGCGCACTGAAGCACCCTTTGGCCGCTACGACAAAGAATTCGCCAGATTGAGCATCTTTGTACAGTATGACTGCATTACTGGCGCCAGCAAAGAATGGAATAGCGATTGATATATTGGTAGCTTTTGGGCTTCTCGTAGTCCCGTCGCTTACGATGACCAACATAATCGGAATGTCAATGAGGCTCAATGAGCTGGCACGGTTGGTAAGACTAGCAACAGCTCGGTCCGAAACTTGACCATCAGTCAGGAGCAGCCATAAGTCGGATGATCGAATGTTTTCCAAAACCGAGGGCTGTTGCAAGATGACCTCTGGACATGTGCCTCCCTGCGATGATCAGTAAGATTTGTGCAGCAGCTTCGATACCAACTGAGGGCGTTCATCGCATATACTGTCCCATCGGCAGACCGTGTCTGCATCATTGAGAGATAGGTTCTTCACCAGCTGCCCTTCCACTTCGATGATCTTGCCGTGAGTGGAACCCGAGACATCCACGGCGAAGAACTTCTTTGCCGCTGCAAGAGACACGGTGCGTACATTAGAAGCTTCCGTGATCTTCTCCCTCCAATCGGCCATAGTGGAGCCTTCGTCCTTGGAAACCGTTCTCGACCTAGAGTCCCAGTGAAATGATCTCCAAATTGCTAGAGCTCAGAGACAAGGGATAATTTTGATTAACGACTAAATGTAAACAAGATGTAAAGCTCCTGAGATATACAGGAGATGAGTCAACTAAGAGGAGAATCATGACTCAGCTGTTGAACGGGGGTGACTCTTACTACCACTGTGCAGTTCCGAAAAGGGCAGTCGTGCCAAGAGACCGCAGCGGAAAAAAGCAACGAAGTGTCTTTGCAGAGTGTTCCATACGGATTCTCCACTGATCCATGGCTCTGGCAGAGTCAATGCATCAAATTTACAACACTAGCATACAAAAGTATTGCTGCTCTTCATCATGCTCTTCGAGCTCAATTTGCTGGACGTCCTGACTAGATCGATGGTCTTGGTAATGCTTTGCTTTTTAGCCATCGATCTTGGTCTATTGATTAGTACATAAGCATCTTGTCAAGCATTCGACGAGACGTGGGTGAGATGACGGCAGGAGGGACTGCTTCTCGAGTCACGAATCGTGGCAGAATACGTGAACGAAGAAGGAGACACCATCTTCATTATCCCTGAGCCCTTGGGTGCTCTTTCCTTTGCTTGCCGGCTGTCGTACGCACGAATTCAGATTGGGCTTGGCAATTGCTTCCAAATGTAGCGCCGGCTGGTTTCCAATTGATACGCACGCCAGCCAGCGGTTGTATGCGATCAAAGCCCTGGCTCTAGAGTCAGGACAGGAGTTTCGTATGATTCTCGGGTTCTGGAACTCCAATCCTCACAGAAGTTGGCCACTTGGAACCAGGCGGGACTGTGAGCAAGCTAATTTTTAACGATAGGCTTTGCGATCTCGACTGTAGGCTCATAGCTAGCTGACGCCTGTGCTCATGGAACGTTTTCGGCTGAATAGCCAGGAACTTATGGTACGATCACTGAAGCGGTCCACCCTGATGTCCTCTGCATGAGCAACGGTGGAGTGCTTCTCGTCCGTCATCATTTCGCCATAAAATCACCCTAGACAAGTACCAGACTTTCCAAAAAGTCGACTATGTATCATCATTAGAAGAACTGATCAAGTCTGGGATAGCTTGTTTCAAGACTTAGCATGTCGACTCTAGATTCATGCCCTGGCATGGTGCAACTTTCAGTTCCCAGGAGTCAATCCCGTCAACATTCAATGTTCAACTTGCTTCCTTGTGCAATCGCTCCTTCTGGACCCCTTGGGAGTGCAAGTGAAATGCTTTGACGTTTTGCCCATTAAGCTGTGGACATTCACTGGTTGATCTGCCCATCATCGAACGATTCTATTTGAGATTGCCGAGGCCGGGGCATGGGATAGGAACAGTCAGGTGTGTGCAATGGGGGCCTTGCTATTGAGCATCAATTCGTGGCAGCATCATGAAACCCAGACCTTGACCATGCGGCAATGCTTCACGACAATTTCCTACCGTTTAGCCGATGTACGAACGCATATGCAGTAAAGCGGAGCCGTGCTACAGCTCCTCTACCCTCTTGTATATACCTCGCCGAACAAACCAGCATTTTCTTATTGTATCGAAAAAGTGCTCGACGAGCGGAATGGTATCGCATTCGGGCAAAGACCAGCGAGTGAACCAAGTGCTGTGCTGCTACTAGCTAGATTCCCCTCCCCCCAGAGACGTGCCTCCCCCGGTCTTGACATAGGTCAAACGGCTGCAATCATCTACATTTGCGAAAGGCAGATAGTAAATCGAAGAACAGTGGAAGCCGAACAATTTCGAGTATGTGGCAAGAATTGGTGCACCATGTCCTGGAAACAACGAGAAAGCTCAATTTCCGTGGCATAACGGAATCAGAGGAACACGCCTGATAGCCAGCAACCTAGCATAAGCTGTCCGCGGGCAGAATATGCCGAAGATAGCCAGCCATAGCGCCAGAAAAAGTAATCTCTCGAAAGCCCGCCCCACGGTGGTGCTTCCTCACATGATAGCCCCAGTGACCATTCGGCTGCGCTTGGTAGATCAAATAAATCCCTTATTCTATACACTCGGCATAACTTCTCGTACCGGGTATTCTAGTCACCGGAAGCGGGTATTGCATTGAAAGCGCATATCATGAATGTAGCAGGGTTCGAACCGCGGCCATTGGCCTGACAAGGGTCTGGTTTTATAGAGAGATGCCACTGCACCAATCGCCCCTAAGGATGAAATCTGGCTAATTCCGATTATATTGTAGTGAATTCCGGATGACTCGGTGAGAATTTCTCCCACAAGTGAAGGTTGCATGCTTTGCAGCCTAAAGTAAAACATAGAAAGTAACGACTGACCTCATGCACGCGAATCTAGCGACTTCCAACCTTCCCTTACCTCGAAGCATACACGGAACGACCTGTCCCGTGGTCTTAAGAAGCCACTTGGATTGGCACCTTGGTGTTCCCAGATCAACATCATCATAAGGCAGGCCTTTTCTCTGGGCTTCCTCTTCAACGGATTGGCATTTTCGCTGACAGACAGACCGAGAAATATTCCATGCAATTCTCTGACACAGACTGAGACGAATTCAATTTCCAGTACGCTTGGCCTTTATTGACGTGGCAAAGGGGAGCATCCTCTACAACAAAGTCGGTTGCTTGAGGCCCTAATAAGCGCTAGACCGGGCTCCAATATCATGATGGCTCCGGATACTACTGTTCCTAGGGCTAGACTGGGCTCCCAGGATATGAGCTGGCTTCGCATGTTACTGTTCCAAGGGAGATCCAGACAACAGCGTAATCACCGACCTTCCCCCGACTGAGATGACCGACAGATAATTTGTACGTGCATATAGGCTAATAGAAGAGGTAACAGATAGCTTTGGGTCAGGTCTGTGAAATGTTTTGCACGATGGAAAGATTGTGGCATGATCGATTACTTTACTCTACGCAAGCATTTAGAGCCGCAATCGCGCTTATCGCGGCAAAATCTGCTGAGCCACAAACCCCCCTGCGTCATATCGCATGAGAACACTGAACAAATAAAGACCATATGATCACTTCCAAACGCTTTTGCGAATCCAACTTCTTTCTGCTTGCCCGTCCACTCCTGTCTCTTCTGATCAACAGCGGCTCCAAGACCTTGAACCAAGAACTTGTGACTGCATAGGCGAAGTTAACGCACCCCTCCAGGCTTGTGGTAAGTAAGACTTATTCTAGGATCGCGTAAGTCTTGTACTGAAGGCAAAGCTTAGATCAAGATCTCCTTTCCACAACATGGCTCTCGGTCGCTCGCGTTTCAAGAAGTCTTCTTCCACCTCATCTAGCGATCCATTCCCCCTCTTGATCGCCAACTGGGTCCTTCGCTTCCTCCAACTGGTCTTCGCTTGCGCAGTAATTGGACTCTACGCGTCAGATTTGCGTGCGGCACACAAAGCGCATGCATACACAGACTCAAAATGGGCATACGCCGTGGCCATCGCTGTGTTGAGTGCGGTCACGAGTCTCGTATACTGTGTGCCGATGTTGAAGAGCTATTGGGCTTTCGGGTGGGACTTCGTGCTTTTGTAAGTAATAAGGACGGTCGGTCTCTCCAACAAGGGGCTATGAGCTGATAAGCGCTTCTGAACAGTATCCTCTGGGCTGCCGTCTTCGGCGTCTTCGGCAAGCTGTACATTCATGAGAACCCAGAAGGCGATTCAGGCGTAACGAGGATGAAGAACGCGGTGTGGATCGATTTGATCAATATGCTGTTGTGGTTCATCACTGCAGTCTTCGCAGCAGTGTGGTTCTTCTTCCTGAGAGGAGGGAGATCCCTCCATACCGGTCGGGCTGCGGTTTGAGAAGAGTCTGATGCGTGCCAGCATGGGCAACTCTCCTTGAGTGGAAACCGAGAGGGTGATGCGGGCAGGACGGTATTGCCAGAGATTCTCGGCGGCAGCTTTGTGCTCGAAAGCGTTGGCGTTTGTTGTTGGTGGTTCTCAACTTAACACCTACTTTAATGGTTCTAGAGATACCCGTCATGTTCGGTCTGCCTAGCATGCGCACTTAATTTAAGGCAATAATATCCAGACTTGTCTCAGTATCAAGTATGTCTCGTCGCGGCTGGGTGATCCGCTCTGACCACTGCGGATTTGTTGATGCAAATGCGATCTGTGCTCTAATTCTTCAACCGCCCAGCAGCACTCTGGATTTATTATAGATAGCAGCTCGTGCAAAATTGCGAGATATTTCTTTAATACTATACCTGCATCGTCTATAACGTACAGGATAGGCGACAGTGACTGATAATTGGGTGAAATCTAGACCATATTTGAACCCTGCTGTAGCCCTCGTCTTGGCACTACCAAGGCCAAGCGGCAGGCTACCTTATCAATCATGAGCGTCGTCAGCATGCAGGCTATCAGCGTATCCCCAGGAAAGCGCAGCGTCCCCAATCATCATGATAGAAGTTTGTGGATACAGCAACGGTATGTTCTTATGAAGCCTAGGAACATTTGCCAAGCTACGCCCTCCCTCATTCCATGGCTCTCGGCACCGCCAAGGATCTCTCGTCAAAACTGGCGAATGAGCTTGGCCTCTTCTCCATCCTCGAGTCTTCACGAGACACTAAGCTTTTGTGTGCACAAAGATTCGTGAGACTGTTTGCATATGGCGCATCCACATTGATCCTCGCTATTTACCTTTCAGCTCTCGAGATTTCCGATGCTCGAATTGGTTTGTTCATGACATTGACCTTACTCGGAGATGTAGTCGTCAGCTTTGGACTGACGCTCTTTGCGGATGGCTTGGGCCGAAGGAGAATATTGGTAGTTGGAGCGGCGTTGATGACGGCTAGTGGTGTGGTGTTCGCATTGGTTGGCAACTACTGGATCCTGGTGGCAGCTAGCATATTTGGAGTCATCAGTCCAAGGTCAGACACTAGCATGATGAGGAGATTGAATGTCCAACCGTCTCTTTACTGATGATTCCTAGCGGTAACGAGATTGGCCCATTTCGTGCCATCGAGGAATCTACACTTGCTCAATTGACCCCTACAGCTCTGCGTAGCGATGTCTTTGCCTGGTACACTCTACTCGGCAACGCAGGTACGGCATTTGGCACCATCGTGTGTGGATGGCTAGTGCAGAAGTTGTTGTCTCTCGAGTCTTGGACCGACACAAGCGCTTATCGTAGCATCTTCTGGATCTATGCCCTCCTCGGGTTGGTCAAGCTTGGGCTCTCACTGATGCTCAGTGAGGCATGCGAGCCCGAACCTAAGAAAGAGGAGCGTCAAGATCCCGTAGAGCTGGATTCTGCGGAAGCCGAAGGATTACTCACGGATGACGAGGAGGAAGATGTCGCTACCAAGCGCAAGCTCTCACCAAATGTTCCAAAACGAAAAGTAAAGAAATCCATTTGGCCTGAGATTTCTGCAGCGTCACGTGGGATCCTCTTGAGACTTTGCATGCTGTTCGCTGTGGATTCTCTAGCGTCTGGTCTGGTACCTCTCTCTTGGATCACTTACTTCTTCACCCGGAAATTCCTGCTAGCCGAAGGAATTCTCGGCACGCTTTTCTTTGTGACCAACATCATCTCGTCAATCTCAAACCTGGTTGCTTCCTCGATCGCGAAAAGGATAGGGCTCGTGAAGACCATGGTCTGCACGCATCTGCCGTCAGCAATCTTCCTAGCGCTGATACCGTTGCCCAGTAATGTTGGGTTAGCCACGACGTTTCTGATCTTGCGATCCTGCTTGCAGACCATGGATCAGGCACCTCGGCAGGCTTTCCTGGCTGCTGCAGTCCTTCCAAGCGAGCGGACAGCGGTGATGGGAGTAGTGAATGTTGTGAAAACATTAAGTCAAAGTGCAGGGCCGATAGCAACTGGCTGGCTTGCAGGGGCTGGCAAGTTTTGGATCGCTTTCCTGATAGCGGGAGGCTTGAAGGCGAGTTATGACCTTGCGATGCTCAAGATGTTCCTGGGCCACAAGTCGCGAGAAGAGCAACAGAGGGAAGATGAAGAAACGGCAGCAGGGGTCCGAAGATAGTCACTCGATGCAGCCAGACACTAGCACATAAGTACATGATTAATGAGGCTGGTTTGAGAGAGCGGGATCATCGATTGCAGAGCCGAGATTGCGATCCCAAGTACATAGAGTCGTGACAGCAGACCAACGCCCTCAACAATACTATCAATTACCGCAATTCTGATCCCAGCAAACAATATGTTCCCTACTCACTTCTCTCACCTCACAACCGTACCCTAGACCCTAGAACCTATCACCCCAAATCCCCACAACCGCCACCCCCCACGCAAGGCCCCAAATCCCCGCTCTCCATCCCATCTTTCCCCTCCACTTCTCCATCCCCTCCCGCAACACCTCCCCATTAACGCTCCCTTCCTCAAGCTCCCATTCCTCCAACCCTTCATCATCCGTCTCTTTGCGCTTCACGACCATACCCCAGATCTCACTCCCAAAGCCTGCGACTGTTGCCAAGGTCGCCCACAGTAGATATGGGTGCTTTGCACGCGATGGCGAGAGCGCGAAGGCAAGGAGGAAGGAGGAGGTACTGAGCGCCGAAAGGGCGACTTGGTGCCGTGTCGTGAGGGCGCGGAGCTGGAGGAAGGTGGCGTGGGCGGGGGAGGCGGATGGGAGGGCGAGGAGGGGTGGAAGGGTGGTGGTAGAGAGGGTGTAGGATACGCCCTGGTGAATGGTTATCAATATTTGTTGAGAGATTTGGGGGAGAGGAGGGGAGGGGGTTGCGGGCTTTGAGGAAAATGTTAGCAAGGGATGGAGGGGAGCGGTACCGTCAGGAGACCGAGGCTTATGGTGCCGACGAATTTGGAGATGATTATTGTTGGGCGGGACATCGTGCTGAGATCGAGTAGGATGAAAGCGGCCTATGTAGTGTAAAGGGTGTTTGAGGCGAGGTTGAATCATTGAGCAGGGCAGAGGGGCGGTTACGGACCTCTATCACGTGACTTAGGACAGACTAGCGCGAGGTTCGCTTGGCGTTGGATAAAGACATTTCTCCAGCGTGCGAGCTTTCGATGATAATATTCACATTTGTACGAACGTTGCAGAAGAGACAGTCCTAAGGTACGAGTACTATCAAGTACGGCTACCTTCTGCATGTCATGGATCTCATTTGCATCTTAAAAAGTGGCTTCCTCGGGCACGTCCGAAATAAAGCTCTGATTGGAAAAGGTTCTGTGTCATCGCACTCAGGAGCTTGACTACCGCTGCTGCTTGCAATTGCAGCTCTCGAGCGTTGCTATGTCGATGACCTAGACAACGAGTAAAAGAAAGACCCGTCAGCGCCAGATATAGAGTTGTTAATATGAACAATTTGCAGGGGACAGCAAAGACCTAACATACACTGGTGCTACCCTCACGAGATGCAGTAAGTAGGTGCCAGAGTATCTATATAGGTACTGTGGTTCGAGAGCGACGCATGCAAAATGATAGCAGTTGTCTGAACGTCAAGTGCTGGGTCATGTTTGATTCCATGTGTTTGCCACCCATCTCAGGGCAAGGCGTTCTGTAAAGACCGGGCGTCCTATGCAGCTAGCGAGCATTCTACATGGTCGTCGAGAAGATAGCGGTTGATCGCCTTTCGTATAACAGCTCTCAGTCTCTACATATTCGATGGGGTTTTCCAATTTCCGCTTGTGAGTATAGCGCGGGTGAGCGAAGATGTGTCCTGGATTATGGAGTGCCGTTTCATGTAATGAGGCGGTTCTGGGGCCGAAGACATTGAATCAAGATTCAACGCAACTGAAAGGGAAATTTGATTCGTTGGCGAGTCGAAGTGCAAGAGAGTTCTTTAGAAGTGTCGCCGCAGTATCACTTCGGACTTTGTGACGCCTGGAATTTGACTTTTGGTACTGGAAATCGAGTATTCCTTGTGAGTTTCGCGAGGACAGGCCCTTGTCGAGCTGGTTGGAGACTCGAATTATTGAAGAAATCTCGAATATCAGGCCTAGTAAAGGCTATTGGTTTGCCAACAAGTGGACCGATATGATAGACTTGCTCTCGGAAGCCACTTGGCCCCGCCTTGAGAGAGCCTTCTTCGGGCGTATCGAGACCGCATATAGAAACTTGGCAGACTTCCAAAATCATTATCGAGACACGCTTCGGGTGCTACATGTTGATGGGATTAATGCCCGCGAGGAATAGACGACATTTTAGATGATGGGGACGACTGAACCGTGGCGAGGTCGAGTGAAGATAGTCGAGTTTGTGAGTCAAATCCCCACCTCGGTCTGGCAAGGATAAGGTGCAAGCTGGTAATCTGCATTCAATGGTATCTGTTAGCTTTGTATTGAAAAGTATCGGCAGAACATCGAAGGCGACTTCGGGCACCCAGAATCGTAGTTCTGTTGGTGAGATGGTTGCCAACCATTCACAACAAATCTGTAGCTCGGGGTGGGTACGTTGTCTGGTGGTTCGGGAAGACGTTGAGGCTTCCACTCTCCAGAGTGTCTCTGCATGAGCTGTTTCCAGCACTGCGCTAACGTTCAGGCTTCGCTTGTGGATTCAGGTTCCTCAAATTCAACAAGCGCAGTACCCGCTTTACACAGATCCTGCGCTTCCGTTAGCAGCAAATAAGCCGTCAAAAGCAAGTATACTCACTCCTTGCCGATGCACAATGCGTGAGACTACCCCATCCTGAGGGCTCCTAATCACCGTCTCCATCTTCATGCTCTCAATGACCACAAGTGGCTGATCCTTCTTGACGATCTCTCCTTCGTCGACCTGTACCTTCAGAATCTTGCATGGCATTGGTGCCAGAACGCTATGCGCGTTGTCTTTGATACCCAAGGCTTCCTCAACCCAGCTTGGTTTCGCTGATTTGAGTCGGTACTGTTGACCTTGTTGGAAGAGTGTGAGGTTGCCGGCATCACTGATGAGTCTGGTATCGAGTCTTGTGTGGGGAAAATAGGAAGTGACCTTGCGGGTTTGGGAGTCCCAGTGGCTTGCGACGGACTGATATGATATTCCGTCGACCGAGACGTTGAATAACTCATTACCGGCTGGCTGAATATGCACCACAGTCTCTCGGGTACTGGTGCTGCCATCTCCGTTAGGTACCATGAACCAAAAATCGCGGCTCTGGACACCTGACAAAAAGCCGATCTCATTGACCCTGTGGGAAACTTGACCGCCCGATGCCGCAGCTTCAAGGAAATACGTTCCCAAAGCTGCCTGTGCAAAGACTTCAGGACCAACTTTGGTCCCCTGAAACAGGTGGTCTTTGAATTTAGGAATGAAACCCGTCTCCACCTCACCATCGATGAAAGCTGGGGTCCGGCAAACATTCTTCAAGAACTCAATGTTCGTTACAGGCCCCACGATCTCATACTCGCTTAGTGCTGCATGGAGCTTCTGTATAGCAATCTCCCGCGTGCTGCCTTGGACGATCAGCTTAGCAATCATGGGATCGTAGTGGGATGACACCTCGTCCCCTTCGATAAAACCTGCATCGACGCGCACAGTATCTGAGGTACGTGGTTCGCGGAGATGTATCAAACGGCCTGAATCTGGTATAAAGTCCCTGTAAGTCTGTCAGCCGAACCTTGAGCATACCGTCTGTATAGAGCCAGCTTATATACATTTCGGGATTCTCGGCATAGATTCTGGCCTCTATCGCCCAACCCCTCTGTGCGATTCTCGTCCGGATCTCTTCTTGGGTCAGAGGCAATTTCCCGTCCTCGGCGACGATGATCTGCCATCGCACGAGATCTTCCCCAGTCACCATTTCTGTCACTGGGTGCTCGACTTGCAATCGCGTGTTCATTTCCATGAAAAAGAATTTGCCGGTCTCGTTGTCGAAGATGAATTCAACCGTGCCCGCGCCTTCATATCCAACAGCCAAAGCTGCTGCACGGGCCTTCTCCCATAGGTCTTGGCGAACGCTTTCTTCAAGGTGCGGCGCAGGCGATTCCTCCAAGACCTTTTGATGTCGTCTCTGGATACTACAATCCCGCTCTCCTAGAGCAACACAATTTCCATGCTTGTCCGCAAAGATCTGCACTTCAATGTGCCGTGGTGTGGTAATGTACTTTTCAACAAGCATGACATCATCGCCGAAGGAGCTGCGAGCTTCAGACTTCGCAGACTCCAGCTGGTCGAGGAAGACTTCAGGCGTCGGTGCTATACGCATGCCCTTCCCACCACCACCCTTGACGGCTTTAAGCAGTACTGGAAACCCAATCTTGGCTGCTTCTGACTTGAGAAAGCCTGGGTCTTGGTTTCTGCCGTGGTAACCAGGAATGCAGGGTACGCCAGCCTTGATCATGATATCCTTTGAACGACTTTTCTTGCCCTTAGCTATAGGTGCAAAGCATGGCGAAAAGCTGTATTACCTTTTGTTGCCCATAGCTTCGATAGCCTCCCATGGAGGCCCAATGAAAACCAAGCCGGCTTCTGTACATTTTCGGGCAAATGTAGAGTTCTCACTCAACTACGAAAATCTTAGATTAAATTATACGGTGCGTCTTGAGTGATTACCTACGAAGCCGTAACCCGGGTGGATGCTCGAGAAGCCATGCGTTATGGCCGCTTCTATGATTTTCTCGCCATTAAGGTACTCAGATGTATCGCCTAGGTTGATTGCAAAGGGGGAACTCAGCGCGTGCTGTGATCGCGAGTCCGGGTCCGTGTAAACCGTAGTGGTCTTAATGCCGTACTGTGAAGCAGTCTTTCCAACGCGTCTACGGTGGGTAAACACACAATGAAGCAGTATCCAGCAGGCGTTACTGACAAGGCTATCTCGCCACGATTCGCGATCAGAATGGACTGGAGTGGTTTCGTTGATGAGGAAGTGTTAGCAATCGAAGCATTCCCTCGCTTTGTCAATCCAGCGATGGTGGTGGTTTGAGCAATGAGCAAGAGGCTCACGGCACCCTTCCTAGGACCGTAAGACAACGACATCGTGACTTACATCTTTGCATTATAGTAATTGAAGTAGGCAAAGATGTTTGGACTCCATGTCATATGCGTCGAGGGGGCTTTATCTAGAAGCCGATGCTAACCGCGAGGCCGTGCACTTCTTTATTGCGCAATTCCCCGTCAGCAACTCTGAGCACGAAAAAGGACAAAAGAACCTCGAGATGGCTAGAAAGTGGGTCCGGACCTCATGAAACGACAAGAGGAGATGCAGGGGACCGGAGTACCTGATCTGAAGCTCACCAAGCGAAAACCTTCAAAGAGCTTAGTGCTGAGATCTAGCCCTATACGGGTCACTTTTCCGTGCATATCTTCCTACAGACGTCCACAAAAGTCACTCCAGGGTTAGTATTTCGGTGTCTGCGAAGCACGTATAGCTCTGTAATGGCAGGCTTCCATCTCTCTCGTACACAGAGGTCGATGAAACCTGGAAATGATCAGGTCGAAATGCTCACCAGTAATGGGAAGTCGAGTGGTATTTTATCGTCTCTAAATAAGTTTTCTGCTAAAGGATGGTAAAGCCTGCTTTGATGCTTAGATATCAAGGCTTTCACACCTCTCTACTGCAAAGTCTCTTTGAAATTGCACAAGACGGGAACTGCAGCTAAAACTTTCACCTCCAAATGCCGATACTATCTTAGACTATCATCACCCGGTGATACACAAAAGATCCCTCAGGGTGACCGTTGGGGTAAATGGTGAACGGGTGCGAGGTCACACTTGTCAGCTGATGCCATACCCATCTTTTTTGGGCAAGCCTCCGCCCAGCTACGGTGAAGGGATGAAAACATCCTCGCATTGATTGATGACTTGGCTCGCTGCCGGTGGGCCTGGGATACTTGTGTTTTCAGGCTCGGGCAGTTCTCCATCGAATAATATCCTCCGAGCAAGTGAGGTCACAAGAACCCGGAAGGGTCTGGAGAATGGTGTGTAAGTTGGATGGCAAGCCGAGAAGGCTCCACGGATGGACATGGTGAAGCGAATATTACTTTGTTTGATGGTCTTCTACGGGGTACTGCACTAGACTGCACAATCGGAAAGTTCCGTGTGCCACTTGCGTATCAAACATCGGCGCTACCACTAAAGTGTTACACGGCGACACTCTAAGCTCAACATCCTACTATGTTTTCTAAAAGCCTAGCCTTAGCGCAACGATGTATGTATGGAAATAAAATAAGCCAATGAACGCGCAGCCTGTTCCTTCAATGAGCGTCGGTGTTAAGGTTCTTTGGCAGGTAGTCCTCCATATAACATCGCACGTAGTAGCATGCCTACAGAGCGCACTTCACCGTTGACCGGGGCTGCTTCCAACGACCACGGACGCGTTGTCATCCCACAGCACTGACGCGCAACGCCCGGCTTCCTCGCTGGCTACACCAATGAATGCTCTACATGCAATCGATTACTGAAAGTGCTCTCCTTGACTAGCTTTGAGCTCACTTTCAACCCCCATACCCAGCATAAGCGACCGTCAACTCGCAATGTCCGACGATGAAGATTACTACGATGACGATGATTACATATACTATGAAGAAGTTCCATACGCGGAAGCAGTGAGCCTTTGTGTTTGCAGCAGCAGTATGAACCCTCTAGCTGACCAATTGCAGGACGATCTTGCCGAACACACCATGCATTCTCCCGTCTGGATCGACTACGATCCGTCACTTGAAACAAACGACGCCCTAGATGAATTGGAGCTTTATCCCAGTGACTTCTTTGATGAGGACCTACCTACAAGGCGGAAGAAAAGAAGCCATGAGGACGAGGATGGGCCCAAATTAGGCGTCAGCAGCAAGCGGAGGAGATTGGAAGCTACAGATGCAATACCTGAACTGTCTCTGGGCGAACCAGTCACAGCCACAGGAAAAGTGGTCTGGAGGTCAGCTGAGCACAATCCGATAGCACATCCTGTAGTCGATCAGGGGCAGGGAGCGAAGGTAGCTATCCTGAAGGACTGGAGAGACAGATTCAAAGAGTCGCCTCAGGTCAGCTTCGTCAAGATGCCTCGCAAAGCCAGCCAGACCATGCTTGCTGTAGTCATAGAGCGAAGGGCTCCTACTGAGGACGACCGTGAGCGCATGCCACCGCCTGCGGGCATAAAGAGCCAGGAGTTGCCTACAAAGGGGAAGAAGCCGGAGCCCAAGGCGCTTACCAATGGGACATCTGGTACAGCTTCTTCGCGGGCCAAACAGAGATCAAGGGCCTCGGCGAACATCAACGGCGTCACACAGACTGAAGAACCACGAGCAGAAGCTGGACGGATACGAGCACACACTTCTTCCAACAAACCTGCCACGGCCCCGGGACGAAAACCCCCAATTTCGAACGGACGAAAACGTAAAGTCCGTGAGCTCGATGCACCCGACGCTCCCCCCAGTGAAGACGAACTAGCCAACGGCGATGGTGAAGTATCCGACGAGTCCGACCCCCCACCCAAAGCAAAGGCACCGCCCACGGGCCGCAAGCGAAAAGCTCCAACCCCAGAGTCAGAAGAAGACCTCCAACCGCCCGGGAAGCGAACGGCGTCTACGCGAGCGGGAGCGAAGAAGGCGACTACTGCTGGAGGGGCGAAGCTTGGCTCCCAGAGAACGAACCAGTCTGTGAGGAAGGGCTTACGCAAGAAGTGAGCTGACTTCTAGGTCTACCAGCGAGGCGATGACGCTGGTTTTGCTCTTGCTGAAGGTCATGACGACGGCTTTACTGCATGTACATAATACCAGTGTGCATCAAGCTTGGAAGCAGGGATAGCAATAGCTGTACTACGGAATCTCATGCTTTACTTTTCTCCTTTTACTCCCTCATTTTCCCATGATTATGGCTGTGCGTAGCCACACATCCGCATGCTGACAGCAGTAACCATGCTACAGGAAAGGAACAAGAATGCTACTACGAAGCTCAGCGGAACATGATGAAGGGTGAGTTGGCTACAGCGGAGGATAGTGAAAGTTGATTTGGGTTATTGCGGGAAGATGTTGAATGTAGGGTCAGCCAACCAAGGTGAGTATAGCAAGGAAGGGCTGGAGCACGGACCGAGCTAGCAGGCTGGGGGGGTTGGGTCACTGGAAGTAGGTTTGGAGGTATAGGGGCCGGATTTGGTCTGGGGTACCGCTGGGAGAAAGCACTTGAGGTCATAAAGGAAGACAAGCTGTCTTTCGCCGCGTTTCCTGGTATGACGCACAGAATGGGATGACGACTATGTGACCCTTTGAGTACGAACGACAGGAGATCCGCGCGCCATTAAACTATACATCGGAAGCAATTGTGGTCAAATTTGGATTAGATCCTCCTTGATTACCCATAGCTACAGCTACGCTCCCAAGGCCTACGTGGCTATACATGCCGACCTGGGAGCTCTGTCGAAAAAGCATATAACAATGTGACGCTACCACGACGAGCAGCTGACCACGATGGTATCAATTAGTGCTGGAAGCCTAGCTTTGTGCGACTCCCAGAAAATGTCGCGAACGGGTCGATGCTAAGATGGGTATTGGAGAGCTGATACTCCTTGCTGAAGCCAAGCTGAATTTTGGAGCTCATACTCCTCGCTAATAGCAGAAAGCCCAGGATCCGATGAAATTATTTGGAAATTCTATTCAGCCTGTGCGTGCTGATATCGTGTCTTCGTATTGCTCAAGGGCGTCCCATATATCTCAGTCGTCAGTTCAGTAGGGTGTCTATGTGCATCGATCTTTGGTTGTGTACGGCCGTCGGGTTCTCCAGATTCGTCTGCGGGTGCTGATCACAAGCCGCCTGCCACTCGTCCATAAAGTCCTGCGCAAGGCTCGGCTTGAAATTCTGCAGTAGTTGGGTGATTGGCGGCGTGTACGATGACCGCGCGCAGACATTGAGTAGGTCCTCCAGCTGGTAGATATGTGGGGACCCGACGAGATTCTCCAAGTCATTAGGTAGAGAAATATTGCACTCGATAAGCCGATTCGCAAACATCCTTTGTAACGGGCCGGCAACCGGGTAGCCGAATTTAGCATCTTCTAGTGACTCTATGCAGAAGCGAATTGTATCGAGTGTATCGCCGCCGTGGCCATCATGAGACACGATGGCATCGCAGATATGAATCATACAAAAAAGTTGGAGAGGGGATTGATGGAAGGTGCCATAAGCCTTGCGATATTGGATTAGGAGCGCAAGACCTTCTCTAGCATATTTGAAAAGGAGATCGTTAATGGCTTCGTGACTTGCTCGAGGGGTTTGTGCCAGAGACAAGAGGGGCTGAAAGAGATGCACAAGAGCGGTGTAGTATTGGATGCTAGGATCTCCCGTCAGTAAATGTGCCCATTCGTCGATTACGGACAGCTCCACTCACTGCAGTGACAAGGCGTGTGGTGACGCACTATGATCATCGGCGACGTGAGATATCTGTGAGGGAAGCTCGTCCTTCCAAGCCAAAAAACGCTCGTAGACTTTGATAAGGTGATGGGCCGAGACCTTACCGTTAGTTCCGCAATACAGGAGTATCGTCTCGTGGATAACGCGATATAACCTTGCTAGTTCGGAAGCTGTCAAGACGGTGTAGCTCGGTCGATTTCTTGCTGGGACATTGTCGGGATGAAACTCGCCCTGGAAATGACCATCTTCATCAAACGCTATTCCTTGGAAGACACTTGCCATAGGTGATACAGGCGCCGATGGCTTGACATAAGTGAGTCCAGACCAAGCCCTAATTGCGCGCGTAAGTAGCATGCTACGACCCAGGACCCGACCCATGCGTACGTATGAAGTGTTATTATTCCCCATCTAGTCACCTCCACCGCTTCTGATGACTGCTCCGCTGTTCCCTTAGCAGTCAGAGCCTCCGTTGCCAACCTCAGATGCGCCGTCGCCATGAGCCCATTTCCCATCGATAACTCGATCAGAAAAAAGATTGCATACGTTTGTATGTTCGTCCACTTGGAATTGTCCACGCCTTTGAGTAAGACCCGTGCTTCGTCGATAAAGCGTCCTCGAAGTGAGACTATGATTTGCCGGGTCTGCTCCTCGTCTTCCCATGTGTTGTGGAGGAGGTGGCAGGACATGGCGCATATCCCATTGACCAGAGCGGCCGAGCAATAAACGTCCACGCAGTCCCTTAAACTAGACATGAAATGGGTCTCGTCGAACAGCGTGTGCACCGGATGTACCCAGTTGAAATAGAGAGTGAGGAGATGTTCGATGAGAGAAGCGTCCGTAGTCACGCTTGTCCAGTAGCGGGGGTCCTTGTGCTTGACAAAGTCTCTATGGTACTTCTCAATCGCGCTATCGAACTTGAATTCGGAGACCGGTGACATTTCAGTCTCTTGCACAAAAACTCGACCGAGCCATTTTGTGATGTCTTGGTAGGATTGACCTTGCTTCAACCGATGAAGGATTTCAACGCATTGTCCATCGTCTTTTAATGATAAGATGATCTGCTGGATCGAGCTATTCTCCGCGGACAAATTGTCCTTCTGATCCTCGAGGCTTCTATTTTCCCGCTGCAGACGCTGGATCTCCCGCATCATCTGCTCCTTGGCTGTCTTGGCATGTACTTCGTAGTGGCACGAGTCATTGATATTTCGAGCTGTGCAGCGCTTGCAGGCAGGCTTAATACCGTTACACTATGATGTGAAGGTGTTCGAGTCAGCATGATTGATCGCCAAAGGCAGGCGAGTAGCCATTGGATATGTCCTTACCTTCGCTCGCGCCTTCTTGCAGTTTGTGCAAGCATTTGGGGTGATAGCGCCTGGAGCTCGACGTTTTCGCGCCGGAGGAGCTGGATTATTGTTGGTAAGCTCGCTACCATTCGATGAACTAGAGTCCGATCTGTGGGTTCGGGGAGTCGACGGTGGTGGTGTGATTACTGAGGGCGGCTTCGTCGGGCTAAGACCATTGCTCTCCATGATCAGATATGAAATGCGCGTGGGCATATCCTGGACAAACTCGACCCAGTCTGCTCGGAAGCAGGCCACGTTCGGGCTTCAGTGGACGAAGCTTGAAGAGGCGCGATTATATGAAGACGTATTGAGGGAGATGAGAAGTGAGGAAGTGCATAGCTTGATTGAGCACTGTGGTTCTGGCGGTTGATGGAATTGTAGCCAATGCGGCCATTGACGTGCAAACTTCAGCCGAAGCGTGGGAGATCGTAATCCTTGGAGCCGGATCCTTCTTCCACCGGAAGGCTCTGACGCACAATTCTGGCCCGCATATGCGTCACTCGCACAGAAACCACGCAGGTCAAACCCCAGTATCGATGATACCAAAGCACACTGCGTTGTGTTTGCGCTTCGTTTCCGTATCGTCATCCGTCTTTTACAATATTGGACTAAAAGGAGCAGCGAATACGTCGAAACGAAGGCACCTGGAGGTAGATGTAGAGTATGTGTCAATGGCCAGAGACGGTGCAGGATACGCGTATGGCAAGCTCCGAACTCGTCGGATCCCAAAGTCTTGCATGGCAATTGAGGGAAGAAGTCGATGAGCAGTCGGCTAAAACGCGGTTCCCCCTCTTCCCTCCCTGGTAGCCCCCATCTCCCTTCGTTTCAAAAGGGAGATTGGGGGGCTGGCATCATCATAGGCCCGAGTTGGCAGATGTAAGCATGTCGTCACTTGGGAGCTCGGTTCTTGCATGCCCGTCTCCTCTAGTGTCCTTCCAGAATAGCGCCTCCATGTGGCTAGCCCGGCGAGTCGATCGCGCACAGGAGCGAACTCCGCTCACGCCAAGCAGATCGAGGGCTAATATAGAGTTGGAATCCCTGCAAGACTGTTGATTACCCGTACTTGAAGAAACCAAACGATTCTCCTTGTTGATCGCGTGTGGAGAACCTTGGAGGTGTACAATGAGTCGATCTATTGTAGGCTAGCCGGCTACAACAAGTTTGATGACTACTCACTCGTTGATTCGTCATGCCTCAAAGCATCCCTGACGCTAGGAAGCCGGGACGTTGGATGCTTCCAATTGAGTTGGTTCGACGAAGAGCAGCGCCTACATCATCAGCGTAAAGTATGCTGAGGACCTATCTCCTGTCCGCTCGACGTCATACAAATGCCCATGTCCGCCAAATACTGACTGACTTCCGAACCATTGTATACTTCAGATTCCTCGAAGATGAACCTTTGTTCTGCCCTGACATACAGTAGTGCGAAACTCATTTCGACATCCATCTGTCCCCACAAGGTGTCGCAATGGCACGGACCAAGCAAACCAGCCCCACGAAAGAGTCTGCCGGCAGTGATGTTCAGCGACGGGTCATCAAAGCCTGCCAGCGGTGTAGACTGAAGAAGTGCAAAGTACTTCAGCTCCTCGGTGGTTTCTTCACTCAGTGCTGATCCGTTTTGGCATCGTTCAGTGCGACGGTGTGACTCCATGCTCTCGTTGTCGAGTAGACGATGCGATTTGTGCGTACGGGAAGGCGAGACAATCCGACAGGATATTTTACAGAAAAGGGTACGGGAAGAAATGCTCATGCTTCAGCTTCAGCTTCATATGTTCTAACCTGCGCTAGTTATGTTCAAATGTTAGAGCGACAGCAATTGCAAATGATCGCCGGCATTCAGGAGCTTTACCGGCGCTTACGCAACAACGAGGCATGGCCATGCTTTGTCGCGGAGGACGATCTCGGTCCTCAGCCATTGACCCACAAAGTATTGGAAACCCTTGGCATCCTACCAGGGCCATGGGATGAGACAGATTATGTCAGAGACGCCTTAACCACCGCACCGCAATCGCCTTTTGACGTCGGATTTCCCAACTCATTACCTCAACTTCCTGAATTTTCACCTTCCTACGGGGCCGATGATGGGTCGACGTCGACTCCCAAATGTTCACCTTCCTCCAGGGCCAATAATGGGTCGACATCAGCCCCCAAATTTTCACCTTCTTACGGGGCCAATGATGGGTGGATGCCGACTCCCGAATATACTCTTGATTACGGGGCCAATGATGGGTGGATGCTGACTCCCGAAAGCGACATCGTGTGCACTGAGTCGCTACAGCTAGCTCATATGGACCATATATTACCAACGACAGATGACTCTCGGCCTTTGTCGAAGAGGAGAAAAGTAGATCTGAGTATGCAGCTGACACCACCCTTCACGTCTTTCCTTACCTTTAGCCACCCCAGCAACATCCCATTCAACACAGGGGTGATGTAGGCGATGAGAACGGATGAGCTCTAGGATGGTGCCGATGTTAAAGGCAGTCGGTTTCATCCTAGAGGATTCGTGTGCGTAAAACAGAAGACACTTCCATTCACGGCGACTGGTCTCCATTGGCGATGTAGATATATCAAACGCTACGCTCAGCAGGGGTGAGTGGTACGACGAAACAACGTAGGTCATAAGCAGGAGAGGATCAGCCTTGCATCTCGGTGATATGTGTCCTCACTGAACCTTTGCGGAATTATTGAATGAACTCTGGGCACCTATCACGGACCGGCCAAACCAACACTCCAAGGGAGGGTGCTGTTCAAGGTTTGGGGCCAGTCATATCTTAATGTACAAGAAGACATACATACTGAATGGAAGCTGTGGGACGCTGTATGGAAGCTGTGGGACGCTGTATGCAGTAAGGGAGAACAACCCCACTGGCGAACCTTCTAGTGCATGTATGGCCTTCTTCAGTGATATCTTGTCGTTCCAAGTGGCATGAGACGGACCCTTGTTGCAAGTTATTGGGGCTCGATGGCGGATGATCTGAACGAGCGATGGACAGTGCCACGACTGTCTTTGAATCCTTCGAGCTATATACATCTTATGAGACTTCAGTTGTGTTAGGAAGCCATCAAACTATGTCAGCGTCCAGGTTTCCAGATGAACCCTTATGAATCCGGCAGTATGTTGGAGCCGATTGTAAGAACGGCAGACTTATCCAGTCATCTTTGGGTATGAGCAGTCGGCGAGCCCAAACTTAAGAAAGCGTCCTGAATTGTGTTGCTCCTACATGACTTCAAAAGTTGGGGATCGAGGTACAGACAGCACGATCTAAACTCCAAATCACCTGACTGACCCCGATGGGGAATCCCAGATCAGATCTTGATCAGTGCCGAGCGGCTCCTCATTGGATCGCTTTCGACGGAGATGGGTCCGGTCAGTTTGCATGCTTACTAATACTTCTTCATCGTATCTGCTACCACTATAACGACTTGGAGGATGTAGGTGATCTAGAGAGCCAAGTGACGATGTACCAGTAGTGGAGATAGACGTGCTCGAGAGGCGAGTCAAGACGCAGAAGACAGCCACATACAGCTTCGGTGTACAGATTATCCTGTCCATCGAGAGATGCAGCTGGACGTTAACGTCTGTCGCTGGACCCTGGATCGGCAGATGACATGAAAGACGCAGAGGAATCTGAAGCTAAGCCATAGTTACCTCTGTACCGCGCAAAAGCTTCAGAGGCCGACGTCGTTTCTGGAGTACAGCGCAACACCTTGCCTTGCTAAAGCCTTTGCTGAGCTGTCCATATCATTGCCTGATACGCCTACAGGTGCACAGAATCATCCATGTCGATGCTTTCGACCGGTCGACTCGTGGACTGTTCAAGAGCCTCGCAGCACTCTCTCAGGCGTCATCACCAGCTGTTTCACACAGACACAGCAGGCATGGACAGCTATCCTTGGGTCTAAAGTGTATTTTTCTCTCGGACTGTCTATCTCCACAGATGTCAGCTAATGCTATTTGGTCCACCAGGTCTCACATCAATCTCATTATGACACTCAGACAGGCGTCCAAACGAGTCGCGATCTGAATCTGCCAAGACCTTGTCAGCAATTAATACTACCGGGCTTGGATCTCATCGTCTTAGTATTGGCCGCTACACATTGTAAAATTCATCCTGAAAGAACCATTTTAGGCGTTCCAACGCCGACGGTTGAAACCGATCACCCATAACACCTGCGTTAGGACAAGCCGCGGTTCAACCTCTCCTTCTCGGGCCCGCTGTATTCTAGGATTTGACACTACAAGCTGCGCGTCCTCATTACCTCACGAAACTTGACCTCCCTCATTCTTCAAATCTTTGACCAGGACCCTGGCCATAGGAACAGCATAGTACGAGAAGGCACTGACTCATCCGCTACTATGAGTGATCTAGAGGCGACACTGTCATGGCTGGGGATGTCGCAGTATTTCGAAAGCTTTATGCAGGCGGGGTTCGACTGCTGGGATACAGTACTTGAGATCACCGAAGCAGACCTAGATACTCTTGGTGTTGAATTGGGCCATCGAAGAAAGTTACAACGAGAGATTTCCAAAGCGCGCCGCTTGTCCCAAGCTCCAGCTCCGGTGTCCCCCTCGTATCAAGCCAAGCCTAGTCCAGGCGGGAGATCCTCTGCCGCTCTATCGGGAGTCACCAAGCAAGAGTCTCCGCTCTCAGCCTCCAGCAAACGAGGATATCGACACCATCCAAAACCCGACGGAAATGCTCCTGCACGCCCATACTCTGCCTATGTCATGTTCTCCAACTGGGTACGCGAAGAAACGAAACAAGAGCCACTTGCTTTCGCCGACATCTCGCGACAGGTGGGCGACAGATGGCAGAAGTTGTCATCGGAGGCTAAAGAAGAATGGAAGCGAACAGCTGCTGGACCTTGGGACAAGTACAAGCAGGATCTGGCAGAGTACCAGAAGACGGATAATCACAGACGGTATAGCCAATATGTGGCCGACTTCAATGCAGCGCAGGCCACGAAGAAGGATACTACCAAAAGCGAATCCAAGAATGAAGTACCCTCAGCCGCAGTGTACAGTGAGAATCCAGGCCAAGTACACCACCAACAGGTCACAGGAGATGTCGTTGCCGGGCTTCCTCTAAGCTATACCGCGAAACCTCCTAGCGCCGCTTTCCAAGGGACGCCAATCCCGATAAGAGCCCCTGATGGGAATCCTAGAGACCCCAAGCGGCAAGCGACAGGTATACCTATCCCACGTATCAGCTGGACTGCAGCAAGTGGCCCCACACTCGGCAATACTACCGTAGCACGTTCGTCGCGTGTGAATCAAGCGTGTGAACCGTGCAGGCAGAGGAAGTCGAAGTGCGATGGGGAGCGGCCGGTGTGCAAGCAATGTCATGCTCTCAGTATGGAATGCTATTACAAAGATGGGAAAAAGGACAATGGGAAGAAGTACGAGGTGCTCAGAAGCCGCGTGATTTATCAAGATGCTGATATCCGACAGGTTGACAGAACAACTCTGGAAGAAAGTTAAAGCATACGAAGATTTATTCTTACAGATAGGTCCCGAGCTCAATAGTGCTAGTAGGACGGCGGCTCAGCGTGTGTTACTTTTGGTAGGTTTAGTCTGTTCCAGAATGCCTCAGCACTGATACATCGTAGCCGCCTCAACTCAAGAATGCTGAAGAGGCCATTACCAGACTCACAAGAAAAGCGACAAAGGACAGTCACAGTACTAATGAAAGCGATGGTGAATCGGTAGCTTCGGGTGTCGGATCGATGGGATCAACAGACCATGTGAACGAGGACCACTTCACCGATCCAACCCCTGAACGACAAGATCGGACTTATGCTGGTCCAGCTTCTGGCACAACCTGGATGCAGAAACTGACTACCGAACTAACCAGAGAATCCAATGAAGAAGCCAATCTCGGTGGGCCCAATTCAGCGGCTTTGTCCTCTTCGATGAATAGCCGTACCACGGTGCCTGCATTCAATGAACAAGGCGGACAATTCGAAGACGTAAGCTTATCGGCTATGGAAAGCCAGATCGACCCTTACGAGATGCCAGTCAAGCCTACTGCAGACGCCTTACTCTATGTCTACCTCAACACTGTTCATCCTTCATTTCCGATACTGAATGATGATCTGTTCCTGGATGATTACGCGCAATACTTCGCTAGCTCAGATCGAGAGCCATCTGCATACCTGACCTTTGTCCCAAAGCTGCAAATAGTTTTTGCAATAGCTGCCGTCCACGCACACATGGCAGAAGCGAAGTGGGTTGGCGATGATCGTGATCATCTTTTGTACTTTGCGAGAGCACGGGTCATGACCCGCGAGAATGGGTTTCCGACAGAAACCATTGACCTTAACCAGGTGCAGATCTTTGGATTGGCTTCTTTGTATTTCCTTGCAAGTCACCAAGTCAATCGGTATGTTGTCTTCTTTAGGACCCCAACAACCACTGATTGCTGAGTAGCGCTTGGGCGTTTTCTGGCCTCGCGATTCGATCTGCACAAGGGCTCGGGATGCATTTGGAAAATGTAACTCCATATATGAGCGAAAGCGATAAGTCGCACCGCATACGGATCTGGTTCTCGATACTGGCAGCGGAGCGTATCCTTTCCATGGTGACTGGCCGGCCATGTATGGTCAAGGAGCACGATTGCTGTGTTCCTCTTCCGCTTCCTCCTTCACCCTCGGATGATCAGGATTCTAGGGGGGCGTCCTTAGGCTCATTGGCGTACTCATCAAGAGATCTTGGACGACGCCATTCTGGGAGCCGCATTTCTTCCAGACCGTCCCTCAGGTCGCCGGAATCCGGAGTTCAGACCTCCAGCTCATCCGACGCCATGACTTACTTCTTCCACTTCGTCGAACTCCATTCCCTGTCGCAGGGAATTCTAGAGGGTCTTTATGCTCCAGATGTGAGGAATCTGAAGTGGTCCGAGATCCAGAGAAGGATCATACGTCTCGACGACCAACTCTCACAATGGACTGCGACGCTTCCTGATTGGCTCGAGCCCAACACTCCTTCGCGCGAAGCCCACACCGAGGCCTATCGAGTAAATCTTGCCATAATGTCGCACGGTATGAGAGCTATCATCAATCGACCCTGCCTCTGCAGCATTGATCGTCGTATTGCGCACCAGTCCGACGCTTCGCTCAAAGACAATCGTGAAGCTGCCAACAAATGTGTGTCATCAGCTCAAACGGTACTCAGCTATCTATCCAACAAACCTGATCCCCACTCACTTCGTTGGAGCCCTGTCTGGTGGATGCTTCTCCACCACATCAAGCGCGCTGCCACGGTTCTCTTATTGGAGTTATCCTATCGAGCAGAGCACATGCCTTCGGAAGCAGAAGAAATTCTGCAAAGCGCAAAGAAGGCTATCAATTGGCTTCGCTCTCTAGGAAGCTCTAGCGTTGCTGCCTATCGATCTTGGGTCACTCTAAGTAATCTCCTGCGGCTCGCGGCACAGAGAGTCGGGGGGTCTACCGATGATATCGCGATCGCGCTGTCGGAGGGGCGATCTTTCCATACAAGATCTATGTCAGGGGGTCGAGCGACTTCGGGGCATTATATGCCTTCGCAGTCCAGAACTTTCGACCCAACTGCCTGGGATCCAATGAATTTCTTTGAGTACGGCGGGTATCCAGTGGAAGGGAACATGCAAATGGACGGTCTGGATAATGTCGGCTCCTACCAGCAATACGGCGAACAAAACCTCTTTCCATCCGCGGGTGAGATAGATCAGATGGCTATCGAGCAAGATCAACAACATGGAGACCCGGGTGTGGTTCAGTCCCCGGACGACGTGTGGTTCGCATTCGATCCAACTCACCAATCGCTTGCACGACCCTGACCAGTGGTAGGAGGCAATCCTTCTGGCAAGACGTCCCGCCAGACTTGAGAGATAACATGTTATGAGGACTCAGGGGTGACGACGTTATGTGGCCCTGCTACGACAATTTGTTACGTGGCTTAACGACACAGGCTTGAGCTTTTGTATATGCGTATATGCGCTCATTATTCCCTTATTTGTCATTTTCGGACCGGATCAAAGCAAAGGGTATTGAATGGTCAAATCGAAAGAAAGCTCACGGCGTCTAGCGATGGACATACCCCTTTCGCGCTAAAGATATTTTTTGGAGATTTTGGGCTTTGCTTTGGCAGCAATGAGGACATGCGCAAGCATACCAATTGACAGACTAGCATAGCAGAGCTCAATTACTTACGTAATGAACTGAACGAGAGTTCAGTCGCAGTGATGTCTAATACTGGACCTGTTTTTGAGTAAGTATGGACATTTATAACCTCATTGGTCCCAATGACCAGTCTTGTATTGGCTTAGATCTCACTCATTTCTCTCGTCGAATTCGTAACAGATGGGTCTACGGTATTATGGAAGTTCCAAGACCTCGTGGAATTACGATAAACCTGTGTAGAAAGATCGATTGGCCGAAGAAAACTCCTTAGCCGAGGTCGATACATGAAGCAGTCGCTGCCGGTGACGCCATGATGATGCAGCTATAGAACGCGGTCAGCATCTTACATAGATGCTGCTCAACTCTCCATACACAGTTATAACAATGGCCAATACGACATACAATACCATTAAAGCCATCTCATCCTAAGTCTAACCCCACAAGGTCCCTCCCAACAATCCATCGACTCAACCAACGCATCATGACATCCAAACTCATCCCCTCAGACCCCTCCAGCGTGATGGTCATCCGCAAACTCACCCCGAACATCACCATCTGCTCCGCCCCATTCGCGCGCTTCGGCCGCTTCAAAGTCGGCGGCAGAGGCACCATCGGTACCCACCCCCCTTCCCTACAACCCCCCTCTCCGCCTTACCAAACCCCCAATACTGACCCACTTTCCCTCCCCTCCAGTCCGCCTCCAATCCGGCGCCCTCGCCGTCTTCTCCCCCATCGCCCTCACCCCCGACGTCCGCGCCACCGTCCACTCCCTCGGCAACAACGTCCGCTACCTCACCGCCCTCGATTTCGAACACCACGTCTTCCTCACCGAATGGGCGGCCGCCTACCCGGATGCCAAACTCCTCGGCGTCGATGGCCTCCCCGAGAAGCGCGCCAAATCGCACGAGACCGCCGGCACGAAATTCTCGCACGTGTGGACGCAGAAGAACAAGCGCGATATGACCGTCGATGAGGAGTTTGATCGCGAATTCGAGGTCGAGTATGTCGGCAGCCATGCGAACAAGGAGCTGGTGGTGCTGCACAAGCCGGACAAGACGTTGATTGAGGCGGACATGATGTTCAACCTGCCCGCGCACGAGCAGTATAGCAAGAGCGGGGAGAGTGCGACGGGAGGGGTGTGGACGAGGCTGTTTGTGGCGATGCAGAATACGACGGGGCCGGCGACGTGGCAGAAGAGGTTTCTGTGGTATGTGGCTAGTGCGGGGGATAGGCAGGGGTTTGCGCAGAGTGTGAAGAGGATCAATGGGTGGGATTTTGAGCGGATTGTGCCGTGTCATGGGGATGTGATTGAGACGGGGGCGAAGGGGATTTTTCAGGTAAGCTGGCTGGATGATGTCCACTTTTCTTAGCATTCTTGTTGACCGGTGTCCAGAAAGTTATGGAGTGGCATCTTGATGCGGCGAAGAATTGAAAGAGGACGTGTACTATGATCGCATAATAACCGGGGTAGCTCAGGCGTCGAGGATATAGTACAGTATACACCCATTATTCCTTCGACTTTATTGCGTCTTCTTCCCCTTGGGTCCCTTCTCGTAAGCCGGCTCACTGTACAGCCAAACCCCCACAAATGCGACCCATCCTGCCACTGTCACCCAGATCCCCGCTATCCATGTCCAGCCCGCACTGATCTGCCAGCTACGAGGGTACTCGTCGTGCGCAAAATGTCGCACCGTCACCTCACGCTTAACATCGATGCTGGTGAGGAATGGCCGCTTGTAGTTGACGCGGAAAGAAAAGATGCCATGCTGGTCTGGCGTGCGGAAGGTGGTGCTGAAAAGAGTGCTGTTGGCGGTGGTGGAGATGGGGGAGAGGGTGAGGCGGTGAAATGGGGAGAGCATGGTGAACTCGAGTTGGAGGGCGTCGGTGGGCAGGACCGCGAAAGGGATGCAGTGGGTGTAAGTGTATTCGGAAAGTTCGATGGTGAAGGTCTGCGACAGGAATTTAATCAGATTGGTAAGTTTCAGGAAGTTTAGGGACTTACCACATCGTTTTTGATGCGATAGATGCTGGGATTCAAGTAGCCCAGCTGAGTCACGTTGTCGTTACTCTTGGAGTTGGCTTCGACGGAGCTCAAGTGATGCTCCACTCTGCCGACCTTCAAAACTCCTGTCTCCATGAATGTCCAGCCAGTGACTTGCTTGGCAAATTCGCGATTTGCCGTCTTCCTCTGCTTAGATTCGAGGCCCTTGACCTTCGCATCAAACCACTTATTCTCCAGAGCTTCGACAGAACCGAAGACTGTGAAGCGCGCTGAGTTTCGGGCTTGCATTGAAGACACAAGTGATATTTGTGATCCAACACCGAATGGATCCTCCACACTCTCAACATCATCCTTGGGGTTGTAGCTGTATGCCGTTTGCGTTGCTCGTAATATAGGCGCAAGGTGGGGACTGGTGTTACCGAGTTCCTGAGCTACAGCTCTGGGAAAGGCGATCATGCCATCCCCGCCGAAGAAGTGCTTGACGTCGGGTCGCACAGCTGAGGGCTGAGGGAGTAGGAGGACGTCATGCTCTTCTGCCGCTGATAGGGTATCGTAATTGAAATGGTCAACTACAAGCGTTGTTCGGTCGGGAGGAAGGTGGATGTCGAGTTCGAGGAGAAGGGAGGCGATAGCGGATGGGGTTGGAGAATCAGCAGAAAGGGTCAGGAGGATATTGCCATTTTGGTTGATGAAGTCGAGCAGAATCTTGGGGGACAGCGCTGGCCCCAACCCTACTACCGGTCAATTTCCATACTCTTTCGGTCCAGCTTGATTCAAGGTATACCTTTCGACTTGGGGGGAAGGAGGATAATGTGGTCAAAGGCTCGTTCGCCATGCTTGAATAACGAGAGCTGGTCGTTTTTGGGCGACTCGAATGATAGTCTGTAGCCCCTGCCTGTTTGACAATGAACAGTCAATACAATTTGTCAGAAGATTTGGATCCAACGGCTTCAAACATACCTTCGAGATCGCCCCAAAACTGCGAGTACTTGTCCTTTTCAGCCGCCTCTTCGATGACCACTAGTAATCGATTGCCGCTGCTACTGAGCGCTTGAGTCAAGCTCAGCAAGCCCAAAAGCAGGAAAGACAATAGCCTTCGCATGATCGATAATGGTCGAATCGTAGTGCTCCAAAGAAAGACTTTGCAGAGCGCTGCCAGCGCCACACGACGACGTGTCGCCAAGCCTTGCGCTTCTCTTGCGCGGATCTTTCCGCCCTTTGTGACAGCACCTCTTCGAGGCTCGAGCTCAGTACACCAGCTGCAACGTCAGCGACAGTCTCCATCCAATCTGACCAAGCCCATCATTGAATACACCAGAAACTAGCCTCTGTATCTCATCAGTCCATCCTGCCAACGCGAAGATGTCCGCCCCCTCCCCTTACTTTTTCCGCACCCCAATCCGCTACCTCCGCTGGGCATCCCACGAGAAACCCGCCATTTTCTACGCCAGCTGCATTGCAAGCATGGGCCCCGTATTCTTGATTGCTGTACCGCCGTTGAGGAGGCGTTTCGGTGATGACCCGAGAGAGAGGATTCCCTTGACTTATCCTAGTAAGTGGCCCTACGATATCAGATGCTGCACAACGGGAGGATCACTCTACGGTGCGGTTGCCGTGAAACGTACGGGTGAGCTGATTGATATGCGTTAGTACCGCGAGGACCGAGGAGGATACCCGAGGGGTATGATGATCCTCAGTAGGGCGTGGTGTACAACATGGGGCGGGGGCTCAAGATCGAACATGGGCAGGCGACAGGCGTTTGGGAGTTCCACAGTATGCTGTCGCAACAAGACCAAAGGCTCTTGTGTTTAAGCGTTCGGTGAATTGGCAGCGCTGGTCAATTGTGGCATGGAAAGGCTAGAAGACATCCTATCCTGCATTGCAATATTACACCCAGCACAAGTCTCAAGTATAGCATCATGCGCACCGACAGTCGAGACTCAATGACAGAATTTCATACCATGTCATTTTTGTCTGATATACTAAGATCCTCGATGTCTTTAGCAAGGTCTGTTTGCTTCCCCTTTCTTTCCCAAAACTTTTCGCCCACCCTGAACGCCTGCCCATCGCACGTACCCTTCTCATCGAACCTCATTCCAAGAACCTGCTCTGCAACCCACCTTGCCGTCTGAGTATGCAAGCTTGGCCATCTTCCTTTTCCATAATCAACTTCCGCCCGGCCTTCGGCAAGTGCTTGAAAGACAACCAATTGATCTTGCATGTACTCATCTACGCAGCCGCCGTGCGCCAACTCCTTGTCCAGGTCATCGAGCACCTTCTCCACGAGCTGTTCATTCTTTTGTTTCGCTGTCGATGCTGTGGCTTTCCGATCATACATCCAATCTCGTCCCAACCGGAAGCATTCAGATGTCTCAGCGACTACGTGAAGGTAGAGCCGTTTGGGATGCCTAGAGTCCTCTTCCACGAGGAAGTCAATCTCAGCCTCCGGATAGCGCTTCAGTATCTCCTTGATTGATTTCTGCCTTATGCTTTGTCGACTCGCGACGTCAGGCGCAAGTATGGACACATAGAAACCAGTCACCTCGCCCCTGTTTGTGAAAGAAAAGCTTGGAAGTGTGGAGCCCGGAGACAAGGGGTTGATGTCGAATGTCACCCTCCCCACTTCTGTCCTTCCTTGCGTCCAGCCACGCTTGTCCATGGACATTATGATTGGTGGGATGCCGACTTTCCTGTGGAGCATGGGCAGCAATACTTGATCGATGTATTCGTACGAGGGTGACTTGCTGACATTGGTACCTCCTTCGATGATGAGTCGGTGACAGATGGGCTTTTGCTCTTCACTTCCAGAAACTTCCGAATATGGCTCATCGAGAACAGCAGAAAAGAGGATGTACGGCAAAAGCGCCTGCAGAACTAAGAAGATCGACCCTGGGGTACTTGCTGGGATCAGAGATTCTTTGCATACAAGCTTAGGTCCGTCGTATCGGTCATGCCACATAATCTCCCCTGCAGCTCTCGTAGCGTCATTGCTTCCAGTAGCATGATTCGGTTTCTCAGATGGTCTAAATGTCAACACCCGGCTCTTGATCTCAGCGCCGTCCATAGTGGCGTTGGTTGTATGTGCAAGCCATGTAACTGCTGCTAGATGAGAGCCCTTCAATCCTCCGCCTTCGCTCGGCGTGGACCGCGGCCCTCTTCTGCCTCTGATATCGGCGATATAAATTTGGATTTGGGTGAGGGAGGAAAGGGACAACGCCAGACGTAGGAGCTGCCCGCCACCTTCAAGCTTCGTCCCGTCTAGATGAATTGCCTCTTTGGACATGATATGGAGGAAGAACGAAAAAGTTGCTCGACACGTCTCCAGGCCGTATAATCAATTTACGTGAATTGAATGACAACACTAGCCGGCTCAATGAAAATAGAGCGAGGAAGATATAGAACTAGATACTTCGAATTCCGTTGGAGTTCGGTGAGAAAGATGTAGAACTAGATACTTCGCGTTCAGCTGGAGTTCGGTAGGTTCTCCAAAAAAAAACGAATGAGTCAGAGGCGGTACATTCGGTGTTGATAGAAAAATCAACTATCAATGACTCATGTTTTGCTGGGAACGTTCGCCGCGGTGTACTCTAAGTGTCGCTAGTAATTCGAACGTAGACACATTTTCCAAAGAGATGTATGGTCTGTCAAATCACACCAAGCCGAAGGACAAATCGATAAGTGGTTCTTCCCCGGTTAAGTTCTGTCACGCTGAAGTGACCTCCTGCTAGGAAACCGAAGTAACACCACAGATATGCCTGTCGAATTCATGTTAATTTGAAGTTTGTTTCTTTCAAGTTATTTGGAAAACCGACCACTAGCGCCTATGCCTGGTTTACTAAGTCTTCAAAAACTGTATATTACTGAGTACGATCAATAGCAGAGCGTTTCGGTAAAGGCAGTGGACCTTTCGTACTTTATTCTACATAACTTTTACTTCAAAAGTGTGTGCGAATAGGGTCAGGCATAGGGTATTCCACGTGACCCCAAATGCCTCTGCATCCGGGATATTCTGTGCGACGAAAATCGATCGAAAATGCTTCAGCAAAGACTCTCTTCTACAGACATCCATAGTATCTCTTATCAAAGGCTCTGGACAGTAGCACTGTTTTATAACGCGTTCGGACCCTTATCTTTTGCACTGCTAGAATGCCCCATATATAGACTTGTTACGCACCTGCTTATTCAGTGCTTGGCGTAGGACACCTGGAAGATATACAAGCTCTTGATATCCCCTGAGCTAGCATAATACGCTTCTTAGAAGTCTAATTAAGATGAAGATAGAGCAACGTTAGCCATCCGGACCATCTTCATATGCCCAAGCACCCACTAGATAACATGCTTCTACGCTTTGGCTTTTCGGCTTTGGGCCTCTACTGGTTGAGTAGCCCATCGCCATTTCGTCAAAACGTCTTCTTACAAAAATGCAAAGGAAAAGTGCACCATCGGTTCCTAGGGCCTAGAGTGGCATTCCACCCTATAATTCTAGACCAAGAAGAGAGGTGATTTTTCATTTCATGATCATTTCACCAACATACTGTATTCATCGCAAGAAAACAAGCGGAATATATGTGGAAATTTCTGCTGATACCCCACAAGTGAGAAGATGGTATCCGCCGAGTCATCTAACCATAAGAATTGTACGAGCGTGAGAAGCTCTCCCACGACGTCGTCGCAAATCAAATTCTGGGACGGGGTTGCGTCGAAGTTGGGCAGGTCTATATTGTTCATGTTGGTTTATTTCATGCTTCCCTCCCAGCATCGTAAATCTGGAGATGGCTTGGCAGAGCCGCTAAGCCCTCTCTAGGTTTTAAGACTTCTGTGTCGAATGTCCTAGTTTTACCGACGGTCTCGTCGGACTTTCCCGAGTCCAAACAGATTTTCAGACGGTCAGGTCGAACATACGGAGGGTCAAAACACTTGTTTGCTTTCGGAACAGTCTCTTACTCATGGTCTAGGTTCCCACATCTCGCAAGCTCATGTTGGACATCCTCTCCATCCGACTCTCGGTCGCCATGTGTACCAACAACTCCTCCCCCAAGTGCTTCCATTTATCGGCCTCTACCCCACTTTGGCCGAGTCAAAAACCCAACAGCCATTTCCCGACCTACGCTTCTGTTCGTGAGCGACCGTCGACGCCTTAACCCGAGCACTGCCTTGTATTGAAGACTATATCTCTCGCTTCGTCGGGATCAGGACAGGGTCGCCATTACCTTCATAGTCAGGGGATTTCTTCGGGGTAGTCTTAGGTGCCACCTTCTTAGATCTGACCGTTCGAGACATGAACGTTTCGTAAGTAAAACGAGATACAAGTCCGACCTTATTCGCACTACCACTTAAAGGCTCCCATGCCAATTTTCTGCGAAATTGTCCACTTCGGCAGAGTATATTTTTGGTATTGGACTTTGGTAAAGCTAAAGTTGTTAGCATCCGAGTTCTCGCTGCCGTCGGAGAGACTAGCCTGAGACGTACTATGCTCGTCATGCCTTCCACCTTAGCATACATGGGCTCAAATGGGAAACCAGGAGAAGGACTGTGGCTGTGGAGTGCCCTCAAGACGCGACACTTCTGTCGGTTATTCCGTGCAGCATCTTCCTTCATTCTGCATTCCGAGTCGTGTTCGAGACGTTGATATGCAGCGGCCCACCGAGTGATCTTGCCTTTGATCTTAGAAGCTCGTCCTAGGGTGCTTGAGCGGCTGACCACAAGCGCAACCGTCATAGAAGCCATGGTCACGAAAATTATGTAGAGGAGCTGGTTCTTGGACAGATGTTCTTCAGGCGACGACATGATATCTGATAGTCCCGTAGGTAATTGATTTATAGCCCCTGCCGGTGTCAGACCCTCGTCGTTCTGAAGCAGCTGGGAAGATGTAGCTTCAAATTTTCGATCATGTCTTCGCTGATAGTGAGATATGCAACGGAAGTTACCGACTGCAAGGGAAGCAGTATGTTTGAACGCGACAAGAAGAAGGTGTGCAAGTGTACAGGGCAGGGAGATCTTGCACATCAGCCTTTAGATGGCCACTACCTGCCGCTCTCCCTTCAAGAATGAGCCACGGTAAGACAATGTGAGGACAGACCATGGTGCAATCTTTGAATCGTTGAATGACAAGTGTCCCATGACATCGCCAGGGCAGTATTAATTTTGACGTCCTCTAAGGCAACGAATCTTCATAGAGCTTCGTATCATTTCGAACAATGTGCTATAGCATCGACTAGACGGCAATTCCAAGTCAATCGCTACCACCCTGATTGGTACACCCACAGTGACGACCGTACATATCCAATTCTTCTCAAATCGACTAGTAGATTGTCATGCTGAGATCCCCGAGAGCGGACATGCTACCAAGCAAGCTAGATAAGAGACACTTTCGAAGTGATCAGGGTATGAAGAAGGGAAGTTTATAGTAGATGCTAGGATGACTGGGAAGATATTGAAAGGTTTGCTTGGGTGGACGAGGTCCTTGAGTTGATGATATCGTCGCCAAGGGACAATGAACAATCCTTCATGGCCTAAGAGAATAGTAAAGATTCACGGACTAAGCTGTAGAAACCCTTCACATGTAGACCCTTCTGTCCCCGTGGGTGAGGGAAAGAGATGTTGACCCATTCTCCACGAGGTGATAACACCATGGTCACCAAAATGAGCTCTGATCACTGATCTTTTCCCACTGGCCAGTAGGTAGGATAAAGTGAGTTCTGGATTGACAGCAGCGGATATTCGACCCGGTATCGAAGCAGTAACGACTGACCTTCAAAGGGATGATTATGAAATATTGGTTGAGTTGATAAGACCAAGTACTGAGAGGCGGTTGTGATATGAGAGAGAAGACTTCCCACTGAACAGTATCCCATGCACTAGTAGGGTCCCTAAGGGGTGCTGGCAAAATAACGACGACAGAACGCCAAAGCGTATCAGTAGCATAGTCGGAGCGCAACAAGAGAAAGATGACTGAAAGGGTCCCCAAGTTGTTCAGCACCCATTGGTGCCAGCGCAGACTAACTCCTACTCACACCACCATGCGTCTTCGAAGAAATGTCATTTGCATTCTGCACTCAACGCCAGACTGCCTAGCTATGGCCTGACGAGCGCCCCAGTATCCGGTCCTCTTGATATCAATTATAGACAATGTTCGCAAACGCCATTGCATAACGCATCAGAAGCTCCCTTGTGCCATGTCGCATCTTTTTCTCAAATGCCGCTTGCTTTACTCAACCCACGATAGTCCCGTGTAAACCAATCGCTAAAGGCAACGAGCGAAATCATAGGACTGACGTCGAAATAATATCGACTCAATTACGTAACTGTGTAGCCGCCGTCGACGCGAAGGTCAGCGCCTGTGACATAGGCGCTGGCATCCGAGAGAAGATAGGTAACGGCGCCCATCAGGTCTTCGGGCTGGCCCATCTTGCCCACAGGAATTAGAGAGGTCCAGTGTTTGTATAGCTCTGGGTTGTCGTCGAGGATCTTCTTGGTTCTATGGGAAATGTCAGCTGAGGATCTCTATGATCGATATTTAGGGAGAAGATACGTACAGAGCTGTCAGCATATACCCAGGAGAGATACAATTGACGCGGATCCCAGCATGCGCCCACTCCACAGCCAAGCTCGCGGCCAAGTGACGGATGGCTGCCTTCGCTGCGTTGTATGGTGCTTGCGGTTGCGGCACATTTACCACAGCTCCAGACATGGACCCAATCATCACCATACTGCCAGTCGCTTTGCGTTCCATTAGGTGACGAGCGACAGCGATCGCAAAGAGGTATGTGCCATCGACATTAACTCCCCAGAGCTTCCTCATACGCTCGATGGGGTACTCGATCGCATCGAAGTTCTCCGTGAACCCGGCAGAAGTTACCAGATGGTCGATTTTGCCGTGATCTTTGATGATCTCTGAAATTGCAGCATTGACCGAATCGGGATCTGCCACATTGGCGTAGTGCGATGTGACTTTTGGCATGCTGCAAAATCTTTAGTGTCCAATAAATCAACGACTTAGAGGGCCGACTCACTTCTCTGCGCCGGGGTTCTCCGCGTGAAAATGCTGCATGAGCAAGTCTGCCTGACGTTGCCCTTCCTCCTCTGCCAAACCTGTCAGCATTTGAAAGTGTAATTGTTTAGGTTGGAACTCACTGTTCAGATCCACAATCGCAACATCGGCTCCGCTGATAACCAGAGCCTGAGACATTACGAGCCCCAACCCACGGGCTCCTCCTGTGACCACACCACTTCGTCCCTCCAGTGAGAAGGAGGCCAGTGTCCTCTTGAAATGGATGGAGCCACGCCCTTGCACCGGTGCGCTTCTTGGCATCTGGTCCTCCGCGGGGTATTCGATGCTGACCTTGTTGTCCGTCCTCGAGAATTGACCCTCATGGCTGCTATCGCTTGTGTCCACAGATGGGGGGAGCGACTGGCGGTCTTGTTTGTACAGTTTGGTCGTAGTCGTGATAGCACGGAGGATGCGCGTTGGTTTCAAGGTAGTTGGGATAAAGACAGGAGTAGCACGAGCTTTGGTCACTGTGCTGACCGTCTTTAAAGAGTGCGTAAGCAGCCTGCAAGAGATCATCTTGACTGTTAACGATAGACTGGTATGAGATATGCGTGGTTGACTTTATGCACTTGCTATGCGTTGAGCGCAACCGGATGTTTGTGGATAAAGTTAAAAGAGCTAAGAACGGGAATTAATAAGGATGATCGCACCGCAAGTGACGTAAAGTGCTGATGGGACAGGAGCAGTGAAAAGGAGCTGTAATATTGGTGTTAGGGTATGACGTTTGTCACTGTTGCTCACCAGCCTGTCACACAGCGTGAACAAAGGATAGGACTCATGGTACTGCTGCTGAACTTGGCAAATTATTAGGAGGGGAAGCCGCCCTCGTAAAAAAACGTCTTCGAGACCCTGGCCATTGGTGTTCACGATCTCCCTCCAAAAGCAATCTAGCTCCCGCTGTAGGTGTGAAACCCAATCATGTCTAGTGTGGGTTTGGGCCTTTTAGACATTTTCCACCCCACTTGGCCAAATTGACAGCATCTCCCATTATCTATTGATACTGTACTCGCTACTCCGTACAAAGGTTGACGCCAAAAGTCCTGGCAGGCAGGGGGTAGATAGGGGTATCTTCGCAGGCCTCTTGGCAAAATAGGGGGGTATATACTGAGTATTACTGGTTAATCTTCTGTAGCAATTGTTAACACTTCTCCCGTTCCACTCTGTTATTTGTACGAACTCCTCTCTTTTTTGCTGCATATGTAGCTCTTTACTTCTTCCTATTGTCTCATTTGCGCAACATATCTGATAAATTCAATGTGTTTTCAACCCTAACCCTGATGCCAAGACGGGGGTATGAGTGTAGCATCGGGCTAGATGCTAGTGTATACGTCTGCCAGGACTTTTGGCGTCAGCCTCCGTATCATGGCCTCTGCATTCACTAGTCTGCGACGCTTATATCACGGCGCTATTGACTTAAAATCCTCCGGCTTGACTTTCCGAATCCCGATGCTCCTCCATCTTCTAAAGCCAAGACTCTCTAAGAAATAAGGCTTCCGTACCCGTGGCTCGATGAGGGGTTAATCAGTCCCATCACCTTAGTGAAAATTATTCTCCCATCTTCGCAAAGATGCCATTGATGGTCTATCAGGAATCCCATCGTAATGCTGATGCTCGTTTGTAGAGCCCCAATCGGATTTCTCTTTCCCAAGAGGTAAGGTAGCAACGACTTCTTCCACGTGACCCAGCTTCGAAGAACGATCGACCCAAGCGAGGTCGCCCCTGCATGCTCCCTATGCACTTCCGGCTTCCAATAGCGGTCCCCGGAGCCTCGAAAATCTATGGGCCAGACTACTCGCCAGGCCTCATCTTTCGGGACACACGATTGCCCCGGAAAAGGTTGCAAAAGCTAAATAGCATGGCACCGTCTGGACTCTTGTTCCAGACTGAATAATCAAATCTAGAATTGCCGTATTCGAAGAGGGATGTTCGACCGTTTGGAACAGGTTGCATCGAATGCTTGGTACTCTCATATTAGCCGAATTGTGGATCAGCACGGTCATCGGATCATGCTGGGCACTGCAAAGGGAAATGGTGAACGGGCAAACATTATTCGCTGACCTGACGAAGGATTCCAGTCAGATGAAGAAAGTCAATTCGCCAGTCGTAAAGTGGTCTGAATTCGATCGCCCCAGTAAACGCTACTTAGAGTACGTCCACCCGAGCCACCGCTCCACTGAGAAGTACCAATTCGCCTCAAGGCTTACAACTTCTAAAATCGTCTGTCTGCGAGCACAATTTGGGTTTCGCACCCAGAGTAGCACAATTGATCAGTATAGGTACGTACTGTAGAGAGGGCGTAAAATATTGAAGAGTAGTCAAGGCTGAGATTGCGGCCACTATGAGAATAAAGCCATGAACATGCAGAGAAGTCTTTTGATGAGGAGCTGGATCAGAAATCCATGAGTACACTCCCGAGTAGCCTTTTGTTATGGCCTCGAACCTGCTACCGATGCTCGATGCTCTCCAGAGACACGGACCACTCGGTCGCGTGGCGGCAGCAGCGCCATTGAGCTGCAATGCAGCTCGCTCAACCAACCTTATGCTGACCCCATTGCTTTGGCTGTAGAATGCAGATCGCAAGTCCTCCAGCGCCTCTTGCACACGAAAGGATCACAAAGCCATTGAGGCCCATACTCGAGCGCCAGGACCCTTCAACATTCGAGACGCTACAACGTCGGATCTGAAGTCAGGCATAAAAGGTCAAAGGCAAAATCATGGCCAGGTTGAACGATTTGGCTCAAGATCTCATAGGGCAATGGACTGACACTAGTCATGGTAAAAACGATTGATGCACATGATTTTTTTCTGATATCGATTCCAGAAGATCAGGACAATCACTAGCATCATATTCGTTTGTCGGCTCTTTTCAGGTCTATGTGTCTCTTTCAATAACATCACCGATATCGTTATTGTACTCAAGCAGTTACTCTTTCACTGCTTCCTTACACAATTTTGAGAGCCCATCCACAAGCCAGCATAGCTCATCGAGTCCTCCAACGTACCATACATATAGCAGCACCTCAGGTAGAATTATGTTCGTGTACAAGCCGTCCCTCTTATACAAGGCATCCTGGTTGCCAGCATTCTACTTGTACAACCCATCTCTCAAGTACAGGCTATCGATTTTAACGACCTCCTGTTGGTACAAGCCATCTTTCTTGTGTAGTCCATCGGAGAGGCCATCTTCAGCGCCGGCTGCACCTTTCTTGTTCTATAGGCCAACATACGGGCCATCATCTACATACTAGCCAATGACACATCCTTAGGCGCCGCCCGGAGCACAAACCGGTCTAAACTGGAGGATCCACAGAGAGCGAGCTCAGTAACCCGACAGCAGTGATGAGAGAGAGAGACTCCGTCCCCATGGTTAAGGCGGCGAGTTCTTCTGCCCAGAAGCGTGAATGGGACAGACTATATTAGAATAAATTGGTGGTCGTGTTGTGGTTTTAAATTGACAAAGCCGGGTTGAGGGGCTCCATATTAACCCTGCATACCTTTCCAGTGAGACACGGCTCGATGGCTGTCCAACATATATTAATACGACACGACTACGATTCCATAACACTCGATTGGCCATGCAGTAGTGCACACCTGCGATCGATCGTTCTGGCAAATCAACCTCTAAGTGGCCGTCTGGTATTGATCGCACAGAATCAATCTTTGACCGACTATGATAAAGAATACGGCATAGCGGGTCAACCCTTCATATAAACCAGGATATAGAATGCAGCTGCTCAATTTTAAGCCGTCCCTTCAGATCAGGAAAACTTGGAACACAGATATTGACCATCTTACCGATGCTTCTCGTATAGGATAATTTGATACTGTGTCAGTGGAACGCTTCGACCGTTTGCCTCTTTAGCTATGGGCTTGCACCGGTCAATCAGTCCATCGTCGTTCCGTAATTTCGTTCTTCCATGGCTGCCAAGGAAAAACCTTGTTGCCAACGCAAGAGGATCGCTGGAGGATTCTCTGTGGCTCGCTATGCGCTATCGCCCGACCTGAACGCTTCTCGTTTCCTATATTAACAAGGGCAAGGTCAGTATCACTGTACTTCTCTTCTATGAGTTGCATGTCTTCGAATATATAAGTGTTGCAGCGTTGACCTAGCACAGTGAGTACAATTTTGTACTCAAGATTCATATTCCAGCTATCTCGCGTGAGTTATTGTGCAAACGGCTTTCAGATACTTAGCTGGAAACGCCCAACTGTCGACCGTTATCGTTCTCACCGCTAAGATCTATACGGTAGCGGTCTCTGGAGATCTACACGCGACGAACGAAGATCGCCGTCTAGAAGAATGGTACGCAAGGGTACTTTCCACCGATCAGGAAATAACAGACTTCCAAGGGGTCCTTGCATGGCGACGCCTCGGCCTCTGCATATCTCGAGAGCCAAATCGCAGGACAGTGTGCAGATGCTGTCAATGGATCGTCCAAAGACCCTGACTGGAGAAAGACCTAGTTGGGCTGCATGCCCGAGATCTGAGTCTTTAAGGAACAATATGACAGGTACCGTTCCGGAAGCAGTTGGTTATCAATATGTTCGGGAGACCATCCGAGAGCCTCTGAATAGACGACTCTATGCGATATCGGTAGGGTCTCCGAAACATTATGACGGGGCTGGGCCCAGTGCTCTCCAGCTGGCGGATCCTCTAGGTGTTCTGACGGAGGGTAATGCGGCGGTGGCTTGGGCTGGCTAACATAGTTTGCTTATTCGTAGAAATGCAGTGGATTTGATAGAGAACATACCGGGTATGTCAGTACTTTGACGGGACTGCACTTTAGCTGTGGATCTTCGCTGGTCGTACAATCCAGCGTCAAGCCGTCATTTCGTCATTTCGTAGGTGCCAAACAATGGGTGCACACCTCTTGCCAGCGAATGGGCCGAGATGGTAACCTCAACAGTGGTAAGCCTTTCTCGGCACTTGATCGCTGTCTCGATTCCTGTATGCTACAGGAAGAATACTACTTTCAAGACTGCTAGCAAATCTATAATTGCGACTTCATTCTGACCCAGCGCGCTGCTATTCCTGTCATCTGTCTGGCAGCCATCAGCCAGAATTAAAAGCAAAAGCCTCTAAAGCCCCCACACCCTGCGGATTATAGAAGAGATCATCCGGATCTACGACCTTCTTGATACCCACCAACCTGTCATACGCCCTCTTGCTATAGTACAGCCCATGCGCCTGCGCGGCGCTCAGTTCAGGGTCCACATAGTTCAAGTACCCCCCGAACGCAGTGCCTGGCATAGCATTCTCCATAGCGCTATTCAGCCCTCTCACAAAGTCGATCGTAACTTTCGCACCTCCTGATGAGGTAGTGGGGGTCTCAGAGTAGTGTTGTATAACCCACAACGCGCCGCGCTCGCTGTAGGCTGCGTTAGCGGCTGCAGCTGGCGGATGGTTAATGAGTGAGCCAGGTCCGCCCAAGAGGTTGAGCTCCGAGAACCAGAGGGCAGGGTGGTGGGGACCGTTGGTGGCGATGTAGGTGAACTAGGATGACAGGGCATGTATCTGGGTTCAGTCAATATATGAGGCGGGTGACGGCTCACCTCAAAAGCAATCCTAGCATGGAGGACTCACGGTCAAAGGACTATCCTCAGGCACAAGAACACTTTTAGCGTAGAAGCTGTCATGGGCATTGTACCCCGTCAATGGTTGCGCAAGAGCACCGCCCCATAGATTGGTGAGCGATGCTATCCAATCGAGCGACTGGACGCTTTCGGAGGATGGTTTTGGGAGACCGCGGAGGAGCTCGGGCGCTATCTGTGCTCATAGGTCAGCATGGCTTCTGCGTCACACGCTAAGGATGGGCCATCGTTGGCGTTGTCAGGCGGTACCTTTCTCTTGAAGGTATTCGGGTCACTGCGGTAAGTGCCACTGACATAGAACGAGGAAGGTTTGGGTGATACACCGAATCCAATCTTGCCGTCAATGACCGAGGCGTTCAAAGCAAAGGTTTGAAGATGGGAGAAGGCTGTTGCGGCGACATTTGGGCTTGATATTGGAATGGTGTAGGCCCAATTGACAATGGAGGACGGTGCCGGCTGGGTTTGGAAGTAGAACGTGGTGATGATTCCGATGCTGGGCTTTTTAGCATCTATCCACCAGTCAAAGACTGTAAGAACAGACCTTTCAGCGGCGCCGCGAAGAGCCTAGTGTTCTTTTAGCCAATGTTGAGCTAGTAAAGAGACTGGATTTGTGTACCCAGTAGATGTCCGGATACGAAGCGGCAGAAGCGTGGACGAAGCTGCCATTGGCAAGTACCACATCCAGGCCGACGATCATATCCAACGTGAGACCCCACCCACGACTACTATACCCTAGAGTTCATTGTAAGCCATACATGATATTGTAAGCCATGCAGTGGCAGGGTGCTAATATCAAGGGATCGCTGAACAAGAAGGGGCTGTTTTCGTTCTGACGAGAAAGCGATTGGCTGAACGACCAGTGATGACCCATTAGCAAAGCGGCATAACGTTCAAGGATACCAGCGACGTGTTTGAAGAACCCAGAGTGCAACAAGAGATGGGGTTGTATGACCCCATTCCCATTGCCAAACACGGTGGCTGATGACTTACAGTAACCCCCGTGACTAGCATGGCCGCCGATGCCCACACCGGGGCATACGCCATGAGGCAGAGCACGCTTGCTCTGATTGTATATTGCCAGTGCGAGATTGCCGAGTCTGACACCACCACCAACCTGGGCAACTCCGGCGGCATTGACGGAGATGCTGTTGAACGCGCCGAGATCGATAATTATGCTGCTATTCTGACCACCAAGGCTAAATGAGGCGCTGAAAAAGGGTCGGAGTCAGCAGTGCTTGAAGCCCCGAAACAAGAGGACGAGAACCAGGCTCCCAGCGACTTTTTGCAGCCCCAGAGAGCCCGAGATCAGAAGGAAAGACTTGAGGATTGCCTACTATGAATGCCCACCGCTCCTAGCTTGCACCTTGCCTGAGCCCCTAGCGCATAGAACAGCTTTACAGACATATTGAGGAGTTTTTGGGAGCACAATGGTGGCTGGAGTGTACTGAAGACGAAGATTGTAAGGTTGAGAGAGCTGCGAAAAGCTCGATGAAGATGGGAAAGACGCCGGTACTCCTGCATTTGACAAGCAGTCCGAGAGGCTCGTCGCTGCGGCAGCTTGAATGTTGGGGAGAAAGCAGTGACACAACAGAACGAACGTAGTCAAGTGCGTGGACATGGCTCTCGCTGGCAGGATCCTTCTTTTGTCCTTATGAGGCTGGTCGACATGAGAAAGGAAGATGGTTCAGCTCTGGAAGAAGAAAGAAGCTGACCTGATGCTAAAAGAGCATGGCAACGAGTCAGGGTCGATGTTGCCTCTGGTGAGATACCTTAGTAACGGGGAAGGACCGGATCAGGCCATGGCATGACCTGCGGTGTACCCCGATCATGTGCCATATGTACAACAAAAAGGCCGCTGCAGATGACCTGAAGCTGCCATCTTGGTATGACCAAAAGGGGGTGACAGTTAGTACGCTTGGAATACGCTTCCACTCAAGATTCCCTTGGATGCTCGCTAGATGCTAAGTAAGGCCACCCAATGCGTGCTTATCAATACGACGCCCATCAAAAGTTCTCATAGGCATCCAGCTCGTTCTCGTCCATCAAATCCCACTTGCGTGCTGTGAGCTTCCGGATCTTCTTCCCCGGCGTCATGATCCGCTTCTCCTTCAAGCTCATGCCGTTCAGATTCTCGTACAGCGTGGTACCAGTGACACCGTTTTCTACCCCCAAATCAAACCCATAATCCAACTGTGGCTTCTTTGCCGATTTTGTGGGTGAGCGAGACTGCATCTCCCGCTCCAATGCCTCCAGTCGCCGGCGAAGCGCATCGTTCTCATTCTCGAGCTCTGATATCCGATCACTGGGGCCCCTGGGGTCCTCATGGACTGTTTGTAATTTCAGCCTGGTTTCTATTGTGTTTAGACACTTCAAGAGTTGTGAACGTACTCTGTATGCCTTGAAATAAGATTTCCAATTTGCGGTCCAAATGCTCGTCATTCCGATCAGCCTGATAGCAGCGTTAGTGCACCTATCGCGTCCGTTACTACAGGTGGGGACAAGCCAGACATACCTCTTCACCCCAAGCGTTCATCCAGCGTCTCCTCTCCTCTTCGGTCCGCCTCTCCATCTCCTGCCAGCACTCTTCTCTAATTTGGACCTCGGTCTCTTCTGCTCTGTCTTCAGCTTTCTGCCATTCTTCTTCTGCTTCACGCCTGCGCCCTTGCTCTTCATCCAGCCTCACATTCAAGATCTCTAAGTCCCCGTTCAGCCGTGCTATTTCAGAATGCGCCACCTCCAAAGCTGCTTCATCCGCATGTACGGTGCTAGGCGATGTCCGTCCACTTGCTGTATGTGATTTTGAAGCTGCAGCAGTCGTGCCAGAAAGTATCGTGCTAGTGACGGATGGTATACGGGGGACGGTGACCTCACGAGCTAATGCAGAGTAGCGGAGGATCTGCGATGTTGCATTGAAGTCCCCAAGGGGATCCGCTGTTACGATCATGATGGCCTTTTGCGCATTACGGTGCTGATGCGAGTGGTTTTGGGTTGGATGATGGGACGAAGAAGGAAAAGAATTAGAGAATAGCAACTCCGTCAATTTACATTGTCGGAAAGGAACGATGGCCTCGTCCATGGTTAGCTTGGGGTACAAGCCACGGAGGGAGACCTACTTTCGAGCCTTCGTGACAATCGCTTTGCATCTGGAGACATTGACCCAGGTACATCAAGCTTTCGTTGATCTTTCCAGCTTCGGCCAATGTGGCACCGGCGGTCTTCGCGTTCCTGGCGCGCTCGGAACCTAAATCTGTGAGATACGTGATATGTTGAAGAGGTAGGTCAAAGAAAGGCTAGCTGCGATACATACCAGCTAGGTCCACAATAGTCAATTGCACTCCGCTCCATGCATTAGACATACCCCCCTTTGGTCTTTTTTTGACCTCGACGCAGAAAAAGCCATGGCTTCGCGAGCTGACACTGTTGCTTCCGGTGCCCGCGACTCTTCGCTCCAGCAGGCCGGTCTCGAGTACCATTAAGGCCTCCGCATAGGTCCCACAAACAACTTTACCAAGACCTGCAACAACTTTTCGATCCGGAGATGCTTCTGTTGGTTTGAATAACAGTGGCCGTCGCCGAAGATCCTTGGGGTTGCGGGGGTGGGAAAGTAGGTCAAATATCCGGTCGTTGTAGACTTCATACATGGACACGAGTATTGCGTATTCCGTGTTCGAGTCTACCGGTACTGAGATATCGCTGATATTGGGACACTGCGGTAAAGCTGACGGCCGTTGTGGAGCATGGCGCTTCGGCACGTTTGAAACAAACGATGAGTCCTGTACAGTGTTATGAAAGCGCAGCTTAGCTTGGTTCCTGGTCGTTCTGGGAGTATGAATGGGCGGGATTTGGGGAGGGGCCATGGCAACAGCAGCTGATCCTTGGGCTCCAATGCTAGGTGCTGCTTCCTCGCTCAAACGAGGCGTTGCTCGAGGAGAGCTTATGCCAAGTATCGACCACTGATGATAAAGTCCAGTGGATTTAGGGGCTTTTGAGGAAAAAGTAGAGTTCCTGCCTACCACCATAGGGGTTGTGACCCTTGAGTTATTCCGCTCCTGGTTTGCATCTCCATAGACACCGTTAAGGAAGACGGAGGCCGACGAAATCTGTGCCTCTGAGGCGTCTGCAGCGTTTAACGAAGCAACCAAGGATAAGCTGTCGGCGGGATGAAGTGTCTGAACTCCCAAGGACCGATAGAGGAGATCCAGAGACAGTTGCGTGAGACCTCGCTGAGACTTAGAGCCGAGGATGGTATGACTCTGTTCTGTGTTAGACTCTTCTCTTCCCGGCTGCTCATCAACGACTGTATTCAGACCTTCCCTGACCCAGTCACGCCAAGGGTGGCGAGTAACCCATCTCTTCCTTCGCCTAGAACGCCCTCTACCAAAGGCACTACACCAGTCTCCTTGAAAATTTCTAGTTGACCAGCTTCTTCCTCGAAAACTTTGGTAAAAGCAAATTTCTCCACGGCTCTCTTTCTCGATTCACTGGGGGGATGTATCGTAATATGTGTCGGCTTCGCGTTTGGATTTTCTCCATTGGGAGGCTCTACCGTAAGATACCTCTCTGGCGGCGCGAGTAGAGGATAGAGAGACTGTTGTGTCAATTGGACCAAAGGCGACGGCGGTGGTCTGAGTCGGAGGTAAACCTGGAAAAGCGACGTAGATGATGGCTTCGGCGGCGGTTCCATGATTGCTAGACACTAATCTCTGCAATTGACTCGATGACGATGAATCTATCGGAACATCTATGGTGTTTTGATCAATAACTGGTTGGCTAGGCGGCAGGCGTTCCTTGTAGTCTTGGCAGTCGCGGGCCATGACATGTGATCCTTCGCCTCCGCCCCGCAGAAAGACCTGAACTGTACTTTAAAATGTAGAGTATACAATGCTCCCAGATCGTTTTTTGAGTGTTCGTTGGAAAACATTCTCCTCTTTCCTTGTAAAGAGGCCGTTCACGTTATTAAGATACCTACATAACCGTATTGGAGAAGCTCTCATATTTAGGCTAATATCTACTATGCCACAAGCGGAAGAGGCTCCACCTTTGCTCTGCGCTGTTCTATCAAATCATCTCATTCTTCTTGAGATCTGCCCTCTCTTACCTGTATCATCCCTTCTGTCGCTGTCCGCCACCTCGAAAACACTCTCATACCTCGTGTACAATACCCCAAACACCTTCAGACACTTAAACTTATCGACAAAGAGTGGGAAACCGTCAACTATAGAGTTCGAGCTTCTGAGCGAAAGAAGGCGTCAAGCTGGACCAAATGAGACGACTTTAGATCAATACAATGCCATCCCTCTACGCTGCATATTTGATGTCCTCAAGAAGTACCTCGTTCTGGACGATGTTACCACCCTCATCTTAGACGGACTCTGTGTTTTAGATGCCGTGTTTAGCGACATCCTGTGCATGGATAGATACAACGTATAGTTGCTTTCTATCCGCAATGTCACTGGTCTATCGAGAGACACTATACAGAGGGTGTTGAAGGACATTACAAGGCCTTCAAGGCCGCCCGGCACTCCCAAACTTAGAGGTCTTTACTGTTTCAACGCAGATGCCAGTCGAGATAAATTCAGGATCCTGTCAGTGTCCAGAAGCGGAATTACTGCGACGATAGGTGCTCGATTTGGTTGCCTAAGCTTCGATGAAGCAGCACATGCATCTGCGGCCATTGCTCCCTGGCACAGTGATGATGGATGGTACGATGGTAACGGTCAGGTCCTCGCAGATGTATTTGGTGATGGCATGGGGGAATACTTATTGCAAGAGTGTGTTGGGATAGTCTCATTTGACGCAGTGCTCTGCAGAAGATGTCCCAAGTCAATTTTATCGGGCAATTGGAGCGAGAGATATGCACACCCTCAGGTTGCGACTGTCAGTCTTAGAGGATGTGAGTCTTGTCATACTGCACCTGAAGGTCCCGCAGTTTTCGGAAAATCCCCAGTTGACCATCTTCCTCTTCTCTCACCGCCTCCGCTACATTCATCGACTGTTCGAGCGGCTCAAATGCCTGCGACTAACGGGCACGCACCTCCACCGTTATACGCTCGATGTTCACAATGCATTAAGGATCGGCACTGTAATGGGTGCAATGCCTGGTGGTGTGAGTCCTGCTATACTTTACCTGAGTCAGTTCCGAAGGATAACGACATGGAGGGACCTTATAGAATTGTGGTAAGTCTAGTAGCCACCGTGTTACGGGTCGTCTTGTGGGAACTCTTATTTCATGCGCCGGCAAGAGTGGGTGCACTCTGTATTTGGCAAGACCCAAAGTTCCCTTGTAGCACGTTTCCTTTCAAGGTTTCTTCATGGGTATCGCATCCAAATAGGCGATATGGAATGAATTTTCGCCCCTTCAGCAATGGGTCGTCACTAGTAGATTGGTTCCCCGTTTTTTCTGTCGCCATGTTGTTCAAGAGTGCCAACGAACGAGTGCTCCCCAGATATTGCACCCTTCCAGTGCATGATATAGAAATGTGCGATATAAGAAGCTACACGATCATTATCGTTGATGCTGACAATTACATAATGCATCTTTCTTTTCGTCATGAAACCCTCTTTACCAGAGACTGAGGCTAACGACAATGCAGAACCCTCTCAAACGCGAATGTTACGGTTGTCGGATGATGTGTCTGACCTGCAACAATCTCAGGGTGAGGTATTGCACGCTCTGTGGCCAGAAATTTTGTCTTGACCACAGCGATGGCTGTACAGATATCCAGGTAAGCCACTTAATCTCATTGAAGGCAGTTAAGTGTATATTATCATTATATGAGCATCCTCTTGTTCGCCTCCAAGTGCTTTGCTTGAGTATCGAGGCGCTGGCTTCTCAACTTTCGTTTCACTCAATCCCTGGGTCTGACGCTCTCATAGTGCGGTCAGTGCTCAACAGCCACCTGAAGGTGTAGATAGGGATCAATCTTCTACTGGTAGGACGATATCTCAGATTATGCCTAGAGGACTCTATCCCACGCGGTGGAACCATTGCCTCTCCTCCCTCGAGAGAAACTTTTCCTGCTGCTTCCTTGGGGGCCTTCCAACTATATCACCAACGATCTTTGACCTTTTGCCGCTTTGGCGATGGGCCGTCACTGGTTGATCAGTACACTTCATCTCATCAAAACGTTTTCCAGACTGCAAAGCAATTGGTTCTTGTTTTAGCGAACCCCTGAGATTCGCATCCTGCCAGCGCATGCGATCGAGAATTGACTTGGGTGAGGCAGCGTCCAACAACCCTTTCGGCCTACCACCGCTATACTCATCTCATAGCATCTGCTTAAGATGTCTAATGAGATTTAATGAGCTGCCTGGTTACGCTCCCGCGAAGCAATGGCCTCCGGGTAGGTGGCGTTCTTCTTCTTGTATAATATATTTCTTTAGCATCGGTATGCAGGGCGTACCGTGGCTATATCAGACCGACTTCAATTCTTTGAATTTGCGGACTCAAGGCGCCGCGTGGGAATTGTTCCGAACAGGGCCTTCAATTGTTGGTCAGCCTAGCAAGAAATGGCAGCATCGAATGAGATTGCGCTGGCCAGAACGCAGTCATGGTCGTCGAGATTACCCCCATCGACGTTCAAACCCTCCATTGGAAGTTTTACATCGTCTGGACCGTCCTTAACGCCTCTTTCGTTCCCATTGCCTACCGTTCGTCCCATTGCCCTTTTCTCTCATACATCTCATGCTGCCCCGCGATCTCCGATCGCAGACCCGAAGACTTCGACCGCCTCTTCCACGTAAACCAAGCCGTTCTCGTCTTCCGTGACGAAAACGCCATCAGCAGCCAGCGTCCGCACGTGTTTATCGAGTATGAGCAGATGCAGGTGCGAAGGGACAGTAGTTTGGTCAGTGCGAACCCCGAAACGTTGAGGCAGCGGTTCAAGAAGATGACTATGGTGAATCAGGAGATATCGGATGAGGAGAAAGGGGGGTTTGGGGAGAGGGAGAGGGAGAAGGTTTAGCAGTTGGGGGTTGAATAGTGGAATGGCAGCGACTCGTTGTTTGTGACCGTAGTAGGTTTCAAATTGCCAACGGCGAAGGCCATTTTCAGGGTCTTCTCAACCTTCCATTACAACGACCACGAAGAAGATGATCATACTAGCCCGTTAACCCGTCATTGGCGTTCGTGATTTCTCATACATGTAACATCATCGTCAATAGGCTGCTATTGACTTCGGTATTGCAACTCTAGCAAACACGCCAGCCAGCATCAGCCCAACCGAGACTGCCTCGTTCGGTGTCTATCTCGTCTCCCACTCTCTGACCTGCATCCGCTGAGATCATCGTTCCCATTCGTCCGCGTCGGGCATGTGAAGCCGGTTCATGCAGACTACGCAGCCGGGATTACGCATTTGTTGGATTCAATAGTCCTTGGAGTTGAAGAAGCCGAAGGCTGTGGCAGAGCCCGAGTCGATCGTTGTCACTCTTGTCCTCGCCCTGGAACGTTTGGCTAGAAGCATCTCGTGATGCGTTCAAAGCCCATTCTGAGGACGGATTATGAACCCGCCCTACAAGCGAGCATCGTCGTATTTCTTTGCAAGAGTGCACGCAGTATCAATCGCACTCATGCTAGCAGTCACTCTTTCATTTCTTGGGTCCTCTGCCCTTCCTCTCGGTATCATCGAAGCTCACACTACTCGTCGGACTGACTCCACCAATCGTGGCTTTAGCAGCACCAAGACTGATACCGCCTTCACCAAAAGACTTGATGTTGTCAAGACTCATATTGCTGGATCGACTGTTGCTCCGTTTGTGTCTAACGTTGCTGCCCAGATACTTGACGCCCAGAGTCTTGCGCTTTGGTACAGTAGGGGTATCTGGATCTTGGTGGCCATCGAGCGATATAGGTTGGCTGATGATTGAGGAAGCGAGCGGTGAGGTGTACTTTGCTGACTCGCGGCTTTCGTGCATGTGATGATTATCGGGTTCTACATCATTCGATCCGTCGGGGATATCGCTAGATTCACCCGCTGTGATCGATGAGGATAGATCGTCTTCCGAATAGTCCGCGCCAGATGCGACAGCTCGTCGCACATTTAGTGGAAAACTTTGACGATGGTCCCTTCCCGCGTATTGTTCAAGTGCCGCGAAGACGTGAGGGAAGACGAGTGTCTCGACATGCTGCGCCCAAAGGAAGTCCAGGTGCTCGAAATGGGCCACTTCTTTCGCAATGGTATGTCTTGGAAGTTCTCTGAGCATGGCTTTGATGTCGACGAGGCTGTCGCTGCCACCGTACACCAGCAGGATTGGCGTTTTGATGTTCCTAGTTGGGAACTTCGCAGGCTTGTAGTATCGGTCACTGGCGCCAATACTCAGAGGCGCTTGGACGTCATCGTCGTACATCTGGAAGCTTTTGTTTCGGATTATCTGGAACCAATGCACCACGCTCTTGACGCTGGTGTACGAGAAGAGGTGCGGATACGCGGCGAGCTTCTGGTGTGAATTGATGTTCCGACTCGACCAATTGAAAAGAAACTTCAGCGATCTATCGATCACTTGAACAAAGATTGGCGGGTACAGTATTGACTGCCACATGGTGGCCGAACTGAGCATGCTTCTACGCCCGAAGGCGAGGAACAGGACCTGCGGAGATGCTTTCACTAGAGAATCCACTACGCTGTTGGTCAGTCCAGCGGGTGACATTGCTGGTGCAAGGGCGATGAAGACGTCGACTTTGTCGTTCAGGATCGGGTGTATTGATAGCGTCGCAAATGCTTGAGCTGTGCCTTGTGAGAAGCCGATGTAGGATAAGGACGACTGATAAGTCGTCGTGAGAATATAGTCGATGCTATCGGGAATGTCATAGAAGGCGAAGTCGTCCATGGAGAAGTTCCAAAAAGCATTAGAGGCTGGCGAGAAGCGAGTCGATTTCTTCGAGTACTTGTTCCCTCGATTGTTTCCCAGCTGCAGACATTCAGTGATTGAATTACAAAATGTCTTGATATGAAGCAGCGTACCCAAACATCGTATCCTTTCTCCACTAAAACAAACGGCAGGCACCTCTCTTTCTCCGTCAAGCATACCCAGACCTCGCTGTTCATCATCAAACCATGATGAAGGTAGACCACCTTCTTCGAGATGCTTCCCTCTCCCGCATTGACTCTTGTGGCTTCCTCACCTTTCTTCCAACCCAGCCGGTGTAAGCCCAACAGGCAACCATCTCCGGTTTGAACGATATGCTCCTCCGCAGTATACCCATATAACGCGCAAAGATCAACAAAATCGGCAGCATTGGCTATCGACGCACTGATGGATCGTGTTCTTGGATGATACTGTCTTCTTTGACTTGAGGAGAGGAATTCGAAGGCGTTCTTCGATCGGTTGTAGCAGAAGCGAATGACCGGCTGGGGTAGCCCGAGGGTAATGATCCTAATGACGGACTCAAGCAGGACCAGTACCAATGATCCAACAAGTGCCAGGTATTCTCGCCTGCGATGATGGTCAGATCAACAGTTTATGCTCAGCTTCAAGGGTCCCATGGGAGCATGGGGCAATATGGCATGCACATACCAAAACAGTCTGCCAATGACCGGCACTCGAGCCATATTGCTGCATCTGTGGGGCTAAGAGGCTAATCTGGTAGGGCAAAGTGCATCATAGACAAAGCAATGATCCCTCTCCAGGGCTCGAAACTCTGTGGGACAAGAATAAAGAATAGAAACGAAACAATTGTTGAAAGCAAATGAAAAGGCCGTCACTGAAACGATTCGCATGTGAAGATCCACATCCCGGCATCGATTCTGCGGCACAAATACTTAGCTTGATCGTCTCTAGGTAGTCATCTCATACGCGAAGCTGATTATACGGTCCAAGAATGCATTTAGCATCTTGAAGCTCTGTCACGCCCAACTCTTCGAACTCTCAATTCCACTATGCCCTCCTCCTGCAAAGATATTCGTACGCCTCTCAACTCCACTCTCAAAACCTTCGTCACCCCACAAGACCCATACCGCTAACGTCCTCCTCAATCAGGCGCCGCACTCGCCTCGTGCCTTGCCTCCTCCGACTGCATACTCGTTGAGCGACATACCGCGCTCGAATGCCTCCGGCCCCCACTCCTCGAAACCCTCCCTACCCAATGCCAGCAGCTCAAGCAAGGCTACGGGCAGTGTAAGCGCGGAATGGTCGACATGCGCAAACGCTTCAGAGGGAACATGCCGATAAGTACGAGTCTGGAGTTGCAGGGTGAAGGGAAGGGGCAGCTGTATGCAGGACGGCCAGCGCTGGGGGAGCAGAAGGCAACGGAGGGGAGGGAGGATCAGGAGGGGGAGATGGTGCAGGGTGTGGATGGAGTGTGGCGGACGAAGGAGAAGTGAAGAGCCAACAACCTCGACGGGGTGGGTCTGGTGGGCGAACCAGGGTGCATTGGGCGGAGTTTCGCATGCATGGCGTCTCATCTCTGCGAGCATAACTTTAAAGGACATTGTTGTAGCCAAATCAAATATCTGATGTATATCGGGTCGAGGGACGCTAGAGACGCCCTCTGCTGTTCTTCTAAAGACACGAGGTTATCAAGACATGAGAGTAACCCATGGTCCATCCTAGACAAGGCTAACAGTCGCACGAGCTATACAAAGTGGTATATCCAAAATTCCAATGCGCCGACAATGCTTCGTGAAACGCTGGTCATGATCCATTTCCTCTGCTTCTCCGCCAACTCCTCCTCGGATTCGAATCGATCTTCTGTCGCCTCCCATGGCTCGCCTCTCCCAGCGATCCTGGAGTTAGATGCTCGTTTGCGGGCAATTCAAATACCTCACTCTGTCCTCCATGACCCATTTCTGGCACCGAACTGCCCTCCATCTCCGCTCCACCTCTTGACCCTTCCATCTCGACGCCGCCGGGTGTACCCTGGACTTCTGCCCGATCCCTAGGTGCCGGGCTTCCCTCCATTTCAGCACCGTGGAGCTTCCTTTCTGAAGAAAGTGGTTCCCCATCTCCATTTAGTTCCTCTGGTATTTTTACGTCACTATGTAGCTCCAACGGGTTCAAGGCTGATGTGCCGTCCATCTCCACTTTGTCATCTGTGCTATCAGATTCCGGAATATGGTGACCTCTCCTCTTCTTCCTCCAGAAGAAGAAGACGCCGGCACCGACGATGGAGAGGCAAAGAACGACAGCTCCAACAGCTATGCCCGCCGTGGCCCCTGACGAGAGCTTGTTCGGTTGAGGAGTTGCTGGAGAGAGCCTAGGAGTACTGGCATTCACAGAGAGGATCGGCGTGAGGTTTGGGGAAGCGTTTTCTTGCCAGAGGGCCTGTGAGACCTTGAAAGTGGTGCGCTCGTAGTCCACAGTTAGGAATCTGCGCATTTGCGGTCAGCTTGCAAGACGGCGCATAAAGAACCGATGCTTACGCCTCTTGAAAAAAAGTCCTGCCAAGGGTGTATTGACTATCGTTTGCTGCCCGACGAAGAGGGAAATATCGTGTTGTTCTATTGACTATCGGATACTCCACCTGGAGATCAAAAGCGGCGTAGGGAAAAGTGATATTGACGGTTTCTCCGCCCTGGGCGTCATTGCCCAATACAAAGGAGAGGCTTGCGTTCTGCTTCATCAAAGTGCCGTGTAGGGTATCGTTGACAAGATATAATTCAGTCTGGTTGTCGTAAGTAATGCCAAACGCATCCTCGAAGGCTTTGCAGGCGTTTATTGGCAGCCAAATGTGAGGAACGGTTGAGTCAATGAAGATTAGGATGCCGCCAGAAGGTAGCAGTTCCTTGTTAGTGGTACTCGAGTCCGCGAGTTGAATTGACCGCAGTGCTACGACGATATCTCGTGATATGTCGCTTGCAAAGTTGAAGACAACATTGTTGGGAACGAACCTCGACGAATCATAGCCACCGAGCGTTAAACTCCCTAGCACCTTTTTGAAGCCTGTACAGTGTCAATGAATGTGGAACAAAAATAAATTCAAGTCAAAGCGAGCACGTACGGTATTGCGCTCCGGCATTGTAGCCATAGGAGAGACTGGGAATCAAGCTTTGATTTCGAAGGCTAGTGAGAAAGCTCGGCGACGGGTTATCGAAACTTGAAAAATTAACAGGCCGAGGGGTCAGTCCCAGGTTACCCAGGTAGAAATCCTTTGTGGCTACTGTTGCCACAACTTGGTGATCCAAGGTAGGACCGCCGGATCCTGAATATCCTAGACCAAGGGTATCGAAACCGTAGTCTCCGTCGTCAAAGTTCGAGGTATACGGTAAATTCGTCTCTGCGCCAAGTCCGTATAGACCCTGATCTTTCCAAGTAGTTGTGGTGTTCGGATTGAATGTGTGTCCTCGAGAGGCCGCACAATTGGAAGGATCTTGAGACGTGCAGCCTTGTTTATCGATGACCCATGTCTCCGGTACTGCCGTCGAGGCAAGGACTGACACTACTTGGGGTGGATTGCCGACTCGGATGACGAAGGAGGACCACGGCCCATCGTTGCCGTCCCTAAGAGGTGTAAGTCACAATCGTGTGTGAACATGTTGTATACGTGCAAGGCTGAAGGCGTACCATGACTGGCTTGCTGGGACGCTTATGGGCGTCGCCATTGGACCTAAAAGCGTCCAGCTACCTCAATAGGATCATCGCATGGGGAAAGAAAGGAAGGAAGCGAACATCCGTCAAAACGAGCGACAGCAAGCACAGAAGGCAAAGGAGAAGAAATTTCAAATTTAGGTAAGGATGAGACAGATCACCAGGGAAGACGCCGCACATCCTACAGCTGCGTGCGGCTGAGCCATCGCATGTGGGGATATGCCTCCTACCATAATCACCAAGGCACCCCTGAGCCAATCATACTCGACTCTCTACATATAATTTTCGAACCCCCTGGCGTTTGCACATGGTTCATCACGATAATTGAACGGTTAGGCCGCGTCAAGCGTGCTATCTAACCGCTGGCTACTTTCGTACAATTAGAATTCGATTTCGTTGGTCGGTGCCAACAATCGAAGGTTTCAGGGTCGCGCTTGTTTCCGCCATACAACCTCCCCCCAAGAAAATATTTTCGAGGTATTTTAGAGACGGGTATTGCAAAGAAATCTACGAGAATTGTCAAGGCATACAGAGAGAGTGTGCGGTGGTGGCACCGGAAAGGGTCCACTCCATGGTGGAATGTCATTACGCACACAACGTGTACTTTAGTGATCACAAAGTCAGAACACCCTCTGAAAGAGTATAACATGATCTGGAGATCTAAGACCATCTGAAATCCATCGAATAATACTGGAATGGCAACATCGCCTTCGTCGAGGCTGCAAGTCAATTCGTTCAAAAAGGAGGCTATTGGAAGTCTGAGAACATGACTTTGATCCATGCAATTGTGTTCTATCAAGCATGTAAAGACCATCGATCCATGCTCTCCTCGAACCACGCTTACGCACGCCATGCATGCATCAATCATGATTCATCAGATAAATCAAGCCAGCATGTAGAGATCAATTAGGCCTCCCATGTAGCCTCCGCCTTACTTCTTCGCATGCTTCTTGGTCCAGTCCTTCGCGTTCTTCTCGAACGCGCTCTTGTCGTTCTTGAACTCTGCGGCTATGTTCTGCTCCACCGCATCATCGGGCTGGGGCTCTTGCAGTAGCTGGCGTACAAAGAGCAGCACGGTGTTGATCTTCGAGTTAGGTTTCCACTGGTCAGAACGCAGCAGACCCAAGCACATGGCGCCTGTCCCATCGTTGGAAACGTTTGGGTGGTATATCTTAGTGTCGAAGTTGAGTACAGGGGGTTTGAAGGGATAGTCGTTGGGCATGGAGATGATGAGCTGGAACAAGCCACCCTGTTCAACTGAAGGTCAGCGCGTAAAACTACGCAAACAGGGCACGAGGGAGCTGAACGGTAAGGGAAAGTATGGTATTAGAAGGACGTACTTCGTAGGGTGTTTTGGCAGGTCCATTGATCAGAACGCGCCACTTGAGCATGTCGGAATCGTTGACAAGCGAAACGTTCATGCCGTCCATAGGATTCTGCTTAATGTCGGCGAGTTCCTGGGAAGGAGTGAGTGGACAATACGCATTAGAGGACTTCAACTAGGCCTTACCCTCGAGAGACGTTTCTGGGCAGCCATGGTATAAAGTAGTCCTCAGGAGCTTCGAAAACGAGTTTTGATAGTTGATGCGATTTTGCTTAATGTTCGGTTATAGGAGCTTTGGTGGTTCTTTGGTAGATGAATGTTAGGTGGGCGGGGGAAGCATGGAATTTAGCTTGGGGACTTCCAGTAGGTTATATAGGCGTAAGAGCCAGGTTCCGTTCATCGTCAACAGGAGTTGTGTCAGAGAGTGCGGTGCAATTCAATTGCGGTGACTGGGTCAGGCACCGGCTAGTCCCGGCCGCGGATCAACGTCACGGCATCATTCTTGTGGTGCTCACATACACCAAGTTTGGAGATCCATTAATACTGCTTCAATGACTGGCTTTAGAGTGCTGCCAGAGATCGTTTAGAGCTATCCGAGTAAAACCTGAATGAAGCCGCTTCATTCACATATTGGTCACTTTGGTCGCTCAAGAGACTCGGAAAATAGGAACGGACAGCGCAATATATCGATTGCCAACCTCCTTCAGCGACCCTTCTTACCATCATGAGCTGTTTAAGGCGCATGCATTCGTCTTCGCAACACTCGTACCTGGGGATGCAGCCCCAAGTCGCAGCACATGAAGCGTGCTGTTGAGGCCAGAAGTGTGTGTCGCTTCTGTTCCAGCATGAGCCTTGAGTCTCATAGAAAAGACTTCACAAAGGTCGTATCATGACTGTCTTGACTGACACATTTCCTGACCATGTCACGAGGTCTAGTGGTGGGTTAACGGTCCCAATGGTTGTTTATTCTCTCTGCAACACCACCATGACTCCCATCAGGCCCAGCAGAGCTGTTTTCAACCAAGGATGCTCTGACAGCATTATTGTAACATAGCCCACAAAAGGCACATAGCCCACCACACTGCCGATGATATCGGTTGAACGGTCCAAATATGCTTGGCCCTTTGCGTAGAGCTCTGTGTCGTCCGCCAGATTGTTGTCCCCCTTGGTCAGAAGCTTCAATGGCTTGTTGCTGTACGATAAGATTAGCTTACTGGGAAGTCACGTCGTCGGTAAACGGCAAGCGCGAGCCGATAACTTACCCTCCTCCATACCTCCGCACGACACGGTGGACGATCGGAATGTCCTTGCCTTTAACGTTGTAGACAACAATTTCACCAATCTGTGTGTCCATGCCTCGATTCCATAGAAACAGTAAATCTCCTCGCTGAAAGGCCGGCTCCATGCTCCCTGAAAGAACAACGACGATGGGCGATGGTGAGTCTGTGGCAACCGAAAGCCCCTTCCACAGCATGAAAGCTGTGGAGAGAACCAGGGCGAAGTTGAGGACCTGGGTGAGGGCTTGTCGCGGGCTGCCAAAGCTTGAAAGCATGCTGATAACCGCCTCAGAGGGTAGGTAGGAGGAGGAGGGGCGCGGATCTTATGACGCGAATCCTTGGACTCGCAGTGCCAGATGTAGGGCGAAAGGGAACGTGTTTGCTGTTAGAAGTGTAAGGTAGGATCATGTGCCGTGGGCAGTTGGGTGCGGAGGGTGAACAGACAAGTATAAAGTATGGCCTACATGCGACGTGGTTCCTAGGCTCGGTGGGTACTTCGTCTTTGCCTGGCAGGGCTCTTAGCGCCGTCCAATCACGCAGCACGCGCATTACTTTACCCTTAGGTACTTTACTACGTACATGATCGTAATGCGTTCAACCAATGGCTCCGATTTTACTTTACATACGCCACTCTGCTGGGCCTTCAAAGACCAACCAGAGCTTTCCACATACTGCCTACAGCACCATGCCTAAGTTCCTCTGCCCTAATCGATGTGTGGAGTACGCTAGTTGTTTTTACCATCCGCGAACACGGTCATGGAAGGGTTTGATGCAGAAAGGCGTGCCTCCACCAAGCGAGATCAATTATGCCTTACTGGTCTGCTCTGCGGTCCGACGCACGAGCGCGACTGCGTAAGCGTGCCAGACGGTCGATTTTCAAAACGTCGAGTGATGATTCGAAGGAGGTCAAAACGACCGATTCCGGATCTCCAATGAGCGACCGGCTTAGTTGAGAAGCGCGAACACGTCAATCTTGCATCGTAAGGCAAGAGCCGCACTGCAACTCCGAAATTGCACGCGTGATGCCAGATAAGATTTCGATTCACCTTTATGAATCAAGGTCATGTCGAGGTTTTCCCTGTATCGCATCTCTCTCTGTTTGTTCAGAAATCGCCCAGGCCTTGAGCGCCGATGAATGGTCTCGTGGCGAGGGCCGAAGCGGCGCAAGATATCGCTGCTGGCCTCAATAAGTTCTTGGGCCCAGTACCAAAATATTCGACCGAGATCACTGCGCTCATCTCCGAATGTTTTGCTATCAGCTCGGCGCTACGAGAATTGAGCACTGCCATTGGAGACTCACGGTACAACAGCGGATATCACGAGATTTCTGAAGATCTCACCATCACGCTACAAAGCCTTGAATATACATTCCATGATGTCAAACGATTGTTTGGAGATCTGGGAAGAGCCGACTATATCTCCCAAAGCGCAGCGTACCGATCGGTATGGCAAGAAATAACAGCGCATTTTATGGAAGAGAGCGGCAACTCGCTGTGCCGTCGACTTGAATTCTACCGCAGGTTTCTACTAGTGCTTGTCTGTGTTGCAGAAGGGTTTGCTACGATTCTAGACATATAATCGGCACAGCACAGACTGTTGACGTCGTTGTAGGGAACGTCCTGATGATGACGAATACGATGAACTACAACACCGTATCGAGAGTCTTTTTGCCATACAAGATGACCGGCTTGCTAAGGACCTGAATAATCTTTCGTTGGGTAGTCCAGACCAGATAGGGAAGCCTCGACTGCCATGGAAGCGCTTTCGACATTTGAGTACTAATCAAATTCATTGCAGGCGCCAATAGACAGAAGAGATCCTTCGAAAGAAGAAGGCCAATTGGTCCCCATGCTCCATCACCTCCTTCACCACTTGATGACCGTGATTGGGCTCGCAGACCAGGACCAATATCACCACTATCCCCCGGTTTTGATCAAGGACAAGGCTTCTCTTGGTCTCCCCCAGCACCTGAAGTGCCACTTTCCCCAATTACCACGAATACTTCCTCGACCACCCAGTCCTCACGAATGAGCTTTGCCAATTTGCACTGGGTTCAAAGGATGTATGAACAGAGTAGACCTTCAACGCCTTTTAACAAGGATGGCCAAGTGTTCGTCTCAATTCCTCCGCATACGGGACGACCCTGATCCCCTTCCAGGTCTGCGTGCTTTGGTGAAAACATGCCAAATGCTAGCGCCCAGCTTTCTGAAGACTATGAGAGGCTCATGGAGCTGTGAGTAGCTTATATGTGCCGCGCTTGTACTGTGGAGCTGACTCGTCAGACCCTTCGAAACCGGAGAACTGCTCGTTAGAGTTTACCTCCGCCCTTCAGACCAGCGAGCACGGATTCATTGTCGGATCATTTGTCCCAACCAGTTTCGCAAGCAGAGTTGCCTTCCCTTGACTTCGCTGCGAGTGCAGAGGAATGCCTCCTGCTTGCAACTCTGTCGCACAGATCGCTCGGGACATTCGGCTGAATTATGGGCGAACCTGAGATTCTCAAGCTACGAACGTTAGGAATCCTGAGACGATCTTGTGTGATGGCTACAGGTTAATCCCGCACCAGGACTGGTACTTTTCTATTGCACGATACTCGCACTAAAAGCCGAAGATTCGGCGAACAAAACCGGTGGGACTGTTGACGACGTAATCCATGGAGAAAAGGAGCATTTTCGCGAGTAGTTGCATCATCCCTGCTTGATTTGTGCTCACTGATGCCTACCAGACTGATACTCGATGATCAATATGAGCATGTTCTCAGGCTGTTCAAGGACAAAGAAACCGGCGTTGTTCGTCTGCAAGCCTCAGTACGGGGTGGAGAGCTCAAAAAGTAAGGTAAAGCTTGCTTTGACGCAAGCACCGTCGACTGACAAGGTCAGGACACCCGTATGGACGGCATTCATCACTCATCACATAACGTCTCCTAGCTGGATGCGGCGGTCTAGGGGCAGCGCAAAGACTGTGTATTTGCTAGATCTGCAACGTTTCATCTTCACCAACGAGTACAGCCCAGGAGGCGAGCATGAGCTGAGATTCAAAAGTTCGGACTGTCAGGCTTCCCACCTTTGTGATTGTCGCGTTCGACTGATGGTGTACCAGACGCCGCCAGATTCATGGACGCCATCGATGATCTGGCTCGACCTCCAGCCCGGAAAGGGTAGCAATGATATACATGAGCTACGACATTATGACTTGACGAATGTCAAATGGTATAGGAAATAGAACTAACGTGTGATATAACCAGCTCATCCATATACTACATAAACTCTTACTTCGCTGTCGAGTTATCTCAAGAGTTGAGAAGAATTTTCTTCTTCGTTCTACTTTCCATCCTCTTCAGTGTCGAAAGTGCTCTTGTTCTTACTTCAAGACAGCTCCAAGTCCATGAACCATTCACGACAATCCCACTCCTGCATGGCTCGGCAACGATTTCGGAAGGAGCCGGCTAGCACATCAATGAAATGCCGATCTACCGTCATCTACAACTTCGATTTTTCAACGTCCACCTCTACATCATGATTGTATGACCACATTGCCATTTGTTCATGCAGACTGTTTCTGCGGATATATTCTGCTTGTTATGACTACAGCCGAGAAAGCTGCCTCGTTCAACGCTTTGGCTTCTCCACAGACCACGGCAGTCCCGACCTTGACCTCTCCATCCGCTTCTTCTAATGCTTCTTCCAAATCCTCACCAGCGACGTCCAAATGGCGCAAGCTCCTTTCCGTCGTGACCTATACCCCAAAGAGATGTCGATATGACCCTGCCAAGCCTCCCAGATTTTCTTTACCTCTTAATCTCCTGTTCAGCTTTGCTGCGACCTTTACCGGTACAGGCATAACAGCGCTTTGGGGAAAACGAAGAGGCTGAGTTGCAATACAGTCGCAAATCTTTATTACAACCATCCCATATTGAACATCCTTGCGCGAGACTTCAGTGTAACGGATCAGCGAGCCAGCCTAATACCTACTCTTGCACAAGCCGGGTATGCTGGGGGTCTCTTATTCCGTGGGTGCTCTTTCTGATCTCAATTCTGCTTCCTCTCAACGGCAACATTGTAGCCTTGACGCCGGTCGATGGAAGTTATCCGCCCTTGAAGTCGTTCCACGACTCGGGTAATATATCAAGGAAGATTCATGCTGAGTACTCATCTCTTTAGTATGTCCCCTCGGGGATATCTTTAAGAGGAGAGACTTTGTCTTAATTCTGGTGCTCTTCACGGCCACAGCATGGTGAGTCGGACCTGCCAATGTCTCGCTTCGAAGGGAGTCTCGACTGAAGTCTTCGCAGGATCGGTCTCTGCATCACCAACTCCTTTCCTGTATTTTGTTTCTTGACCTTCATAACATCTCTCACGACCGTCACGCCACAGCTGAGTAAGGTTTCCCAGCCCCTCTTCTAACATCACAGTGTGCATGAGGACGCCAACTTGCATCTCCCACAGGCTGACGATACATTGCATTCAGTGCTCCCATTAGTCGGCGACCTGGCGCCACCTCACCGCCGTGCGACTGCCCTGTCAATCGTAGTCTCTGGTCTCATTCTGGGCATCCTGATCGCACGTGTGCTTTCTGGAGTAGTGACATACTACACGACCTGGCGCAACATCTACTGGCTATCGTGCGGCCTCCAATACTTTGTAAGGCCGCCATCAAACCAACCTCTTTCCCCCTCCACCCTTTCCCCCAATCCGAACCACTAATACCAAACCTCCCCCACAGATCTTTCTCCTCCTCTACCTCTTCATGCCAGACTACCCCTCGACCAACCCCTCCGGGATCCCCTACCACCGCATCCTCTTCTCCATCCTCACCCTCCTCGTCCACGAACCCACCCTCGTCCAAGCCTGCCTCGTCGGTTGCCTCACCTCCATGACCTTCACCTCCTACTGGACCACGCTCACGTTCCTCCTCTCCTCCCCGCCCTACTCATACTCCAACCTCATCATCGGCCTCTTCGCCCTTATCGGCATCCTCGGCATGTCCTTCGGCCCGCCCTTTTCCCGCTTCGTGATCGATAAATTCGTGCCCCTCTTTAGCGTCATCGTCGGCGAGCTCTTCTGCCTCACGGGCATCGTTATCGGCACATACACCGTCCCGCACACGGTTGCTGGCCCCGTGGTTCAGGCGTTCATGCTCGATATCGGGCTGCAGACCAGCCAGATCGCGAATCGCTCTGCTATATATACCATAGCGCCGAAAGCGCGCAATAGGGTCAACACGGCGTATATGGTCAGCGTGTTCGTGGGACAGCTGGTCGGGACGGCGGCGGGGAATGCGCTGTATGCACACGGGGGGTGGGTGAGGAGTGGGAGTGCGAGCGTGGGGTTTGTGGGGGCGGCTCTGGTGTTTTGTTTTGCGAGGGGGCCGTGGGAGAAAGGGTGGGTGGGGTGGAGAGGCGGGTGGGGCCTGAGGAGGAGGGATTTGGCTGGGCCAGGGGCGGCGGCCGTGACTGGTGGTCAGGGGACGAGGACAGGGGATGATGAGGAGAAAGGGCCAGGGGCGGCGGGCCCGACTGCTGGGTCGGGGACCAGGGCGGGGGATGATGAGGAAAAGGGGAGAGGGCTGGAGATGGCGAAAGAAGGGGTGGGGGCTGTGGATGCGGGTGGTGAGAAGGATTGGAATGTCGATGCTGAGGCGAAGGGTGAAGAACCAAGTCCTACAAACGGACAGCAGGAGGTTCAGCAGCAGGCATCGTCGCCTGAAATCTTCAAGCGCAGTTCCCTTCAACAAGGCACAGTGCGCGGTCCGCTATAACGTCTTCGGGTGGATAGTACACGGTCCTAGATCTACATAATGCGAAAGCAGATGTACGCCGTCGGGCGTTAGTCTTCCCTTGCAATCGCAAATATATGATGATACTTTGTTTTGGAATAAAGTAGGGTATTGGGAAGCCTATTCATTCAATAGTAGCTCCTAATACGGTTACATACTATCATACTTGATAGTACATTATGTGCTATGCCGTCAACGCTAAATGCCACTTTCTGCGATGAAAACCGCCCATGCTTTCCGAACCCAAACTAACTATGCAAATCGCCTTCATGAAAATGCCCTATCATAATTATTCATAGATGCCCATACGCTCTTTGAGCCCAGAGCAATCTCCCTAATGTTCTAATGCAGATAACTCTATTTCTCCAGATCTTCGAGCGGTTCATATACTCTCCAAAGTCAAAGTAACCGCCCCGATGATGTTTGTGCAAAGCGCTTTACCGCCTGCTCGTGGTGCCTCTTTTTCTCATGACTTCCTCAAACCAGTGCCATTCCGTCCGGAGCACCTGGCCCTGCCGTCTGCGACCTACAGGACGGGGCCGCTGAACATTCTGGAAATAAGTGGTTGAGCATGGCGACAATCGACGTGGGAATGGTAAAAACGGGATCGCCGGAAACCAATTACAGCCTGGGCATCATCTTGGCTTCTCCCTCCAGGCCTGTCATCCTTGCCTCCTTCGCCGCTCTCATCTTCTCCTCGACCTCGTCATCTCTCAGCGGCGCCAGATCTTCGACCCTCATCTCAATCTTCTTATTCGTCTTGGCTTCATACCATGTCCCCCTCGTCACCACTTCCTCTCCATCTGCAACGGCCCGCACACAGAATCCTGCCCACTGCTCAAAGCATTTATTGGCAGCCGACACACCGACTCTATCCAGCATCAGCGCAAAGCAATGCGGCATCGCCTCCCACATATCCCATTGAACCGGCACTCCCTGCTTCGCCATCGTCGCAGCCACAACCTTGCTTTCATCCACCAGCATCTCTTCACCGACACCGATCCATACCGGGCAAGCGCCGTCCCAGTCCTTCGCTGCGACGGGTGAAACGAGAGGGTGGCAGAGTATGCTCGTGTCACAGTATAGGTCTCCTCGTGGCGGCTTCGTGGGCCAGACGTCATCGGCTGGGAAGCGGGCTCTGGCGCTGGAGGAGAGAGGTGGAGGGAGGTAGTCGTACTGTGCATTGTTTAGGATTGACGGGAGACTTTGCGTAACGTCTATCCATGGGGAGATGACGGCCAGGCCGGCGGGAAGGGGCAGCGGGAGGGTGACGTCGATGTTGTGGAAGCGTAGGGATGGGGATGTGGGCGCCGCCCGGTTGATTTGGAGGAGGAGCTGGAGGAGGGCAAAACATAGACCTCCGCCTGCGGAGTCGCCTGCGAGTACGACTTTCGACGCGGGAATTGGTGCATGTAGCGAATCGGGTGGTGGATACAGGAGAGAAAGGTATGCGGTCAAGGCGTCGAAAAGCGCAGCAGGGAAGGGGTGTTGAGGGGCCAAGCGGTAGCGCACAGAGAGACATTGGCCGCCAGTCATGCGGGCAAGTCGTGAAAGGTACCCGCGGTGCGAGGATGGATCGCCGAGGTAGTATGCTCCGCCGTGAAAGTATAGGACTGTCAGGTCTGACGTTACCTCCGACATAAGCTTCTGGTAATGCTGAGCTTCTGACAGGTCCGGACGAGGTTGGTCGGAGCGTGCATTGGCGCGGTGACCTGTCCATTCAGCTTCGACTGGTACTGGTCTTGGTACATCATATTCTTCCGACGCTGTTTTCGAAGAATTGATAGCGGTGGCGAGAAGGTCGAGTAGAGGTTCTGGGGGTGGCGGAAGCGTGACTTTCGATATCCAGACTGCGCCTTTGATACCTGGGTCTTTGAAGAGACGTTGCTGCTTGGATATCGGAGTCGGCTTGCCACTCATGAAAGAGCGCACGATGTGGATGGTGAGCTCGGTGCGTAGATCCCATTTTGTGGAAGTAGGAGAAAGCCAGAATTGATGATAGAGGGCGGATTTGAGGACGGACGGCACTTTGGGAACGAAGAGACGAAGAGCGGTCAGCGGGGATATATCATCCATAATGATTGCGCCCGAAATATAGGTATGTACATCGATATCAATTGTGAAGGGGGATAGAGATAAGAAGACAATTGAAAAAAGAAGCCTGGCTCGACTGGATCTGAAGAACGATGACGTTGCAAAATGCTTTGGACACCCGTCCCGCTTTTACAAAAAAACTCCACTCCACTTGCCCCGCATGTAGCAAAATCGATTTTTCGATTTTGCTTTGTCAAAGATTTTTGAAATAGTTTTTGTAGTACTTGTTTTTGCGACTCGAATACTATCAGATTTGTATTTCTTTTGCAAGATTGTGCGTACTAATTACAAGACAATCGAATAATTTATATTTTTAGTCGCTTGAAATTATATTGAGCAACAAATTTCAAATCTCAATATCTTTATCACGATACTAGTAAGTTTAGCAACTTGAACATTAAAAAGATTTCAATACACAATTTCACAACAATGCACTACACAAAAAGTAGAAATTAGAGGTTTTCAAAAGTCGTCGCAAGCCATATGGGGTGGAGATTTTTGGTAAAAGCGGGACGGGTATCCAAAGCATTTTGCAACCGCCAAATGCTTCCTGGGCTAAGTCTGGCTCACATGCACCGAAATTGTGATGCAGTACGGACTACGGAGTACACTCTATCTCTAAGTTCTCAGTTCTTCCAGTATCTCAATGCCTTCAAGCCATGTCAGCCTCTAAGATGGCCCGTCTCTCCTGCCAAGTCTTGGGAAAGCACAGTGGATAGCAGATAGATTGCACAGGCCAGAAAGCATAATGTCATATATTCAGCTAACCTCCAAGGCCATCACCAAGGATTTGTATGTGCTTTTTTTTTAAGAGCCTTCAAAAAAAACCATGTCCACTTTCCAAAACACTGCTGGAAGCCACAAAACTGAATCCTCCAAACGGGTTCCCCTCTCCACCCTCTCCACCCTCGTCCCATATGCTGCCCTTCCGATCACACCTAGGACTAAGCGCCAAATCCGTGAAATCCGCTGAAAAGTTCTCCGCCAGCTCAGGGTCTGTAATCAACGGCTTGATCGGTGGCTCCAGCTCCCTCCTTTCCAATTTCTTCCAATCAATCTTACGGAAGAAGCGGTGCGATTTGATAAGTTGCAGGTCGCGCGGCATGCAAAAACCAAGGCGCTTCTTAGGCTCTTTACGCAGGAAACGCGTAAGGAGGTCTTTAGCGTCGGCACTGAGGAAGTAAGGCAGGATTAGCTTCGCTTTAAGGATCTTCTCCTTGATCTTCGTCTCATTGTTGGCGTGAAAGGGTGAGGAGCCGGTAAGAAGATCGAAGCCCAAAATGCCCAGAGACCACCAGTCCACAGCCGTGCCGTAGTGTTTCTGCATGATCACTTCCGGCGCCATGTACTCGACCGTGCCGGTCATGGAGTTGCATCGGTAGTCGCCATCGACGGCGACTTTGCTTAACCCAAAATCCGTTAGGAGGAGATGGCCTTCCGTGTCAAGGAGGCAATTCTCGGGCTTGAGATCGCGGTAGACCACACCGACTGTGTGGTGAAGATGTTCAAGAGCGAGGACCATCTCCGCCATATAGAAGCTGGCAGTCTCCTCGGAAAACATACGCTCGGTGAGCATGCGGGTGAAGAGTTCTCCGCCTTGAGCGTATTCGAGAATCAAGTAGAGCTTTTCATGGTCTTGGAAGGCGTAGTAGAGCTTGACTACGAAGGGATGCCGATTGATACTCTCCAAGATAGCGCGCTCGGTCTTGGTCTGCTCCACGAGCTGCTTGCGTACCGTCAATGAAGCCTTTTTGAATTGCTTTTGCGCATACAGACGACCCGTCGCCCCGTGCTTCACCAAGATCACAGTACCGTAGCTTCCTTTGCCGAGGCACCGCAATGGCTCGAAATCGGTTGCAGTCATCTTCTTGAATATGTTGTCGAGGATTGACCCCTGGCCGAGCCCATCTCCGTCGTCTTGAGGCGCATCGGGACTGACGAAATCATGCTCGAGTGGAACCTCGTAACTCGTATTGTTCGTTGAATCTTCGTCGCTCCGACCATCGGATGTGACGCTTGCACTACTAGGTGTTTCAGTACCAAGCTTGCTCCTAAATCTGAGCAACGAAGGCTTTGATGTCCCTGTCTCGGTGTTGAGCGCCTCGAGTTGTCGAGTCAATGCGCTAAGTCCCCCACCGGGCGACGATGCACGAAGACCTGGGCTATTGCTGATGCTCAAGCTTCTAGTAGAACTCAATTCTCGCTTCCTGAAAATCTCGCCGCTGGAAAAGTCGGAATCTTCGTCGCACGAGGTGGCTGGAGTAAGTGCGCGCGCAGCATTCGGAGCCGCAAGGGCTCCGTGCTTGTGTGCTCGTTTCTTCTTTCTTGTAGCTCTCCCACTAAGATTCTCTGGCTTCAGGGGGTGATCAAACGTGGCCGAGTGTCTTCCTCTTGGAGTTGTTGAAGTCGCTGAGATATCTACAGGCGGGGTACTAATTCCTGCAGCACCTACATCGACTGTTTGCTCGACCGGCCCGGTCAGCTCACGACTCTGGCTTAACCCACCATCTCCATCTTCTCCGCGGCTGTGGACTGCGGCAACATCTGGGAAATGAGCTGGCGCGCGTTTCCTGGCAATTCCGAGATTGTAGGCGAACTCTGTAGCCTCGTCGTTGTTCTTTTTATCGAGCGCCGCCGTAGCCAGTGTGATCTCAGTAGGTTGAGGTATTTTGAAAGGCGCTTCTAGCCAAGAGGCTTCAGGTTGCTCGAACGCGAACATCGTCGCGTTGTTGATGGTCGGATGAGCTATACCAGATCAGACTATGTGTACCACCGACTATGCGACGTGGATCTTTGAGAACTTGGCTCTGTAAGCAGATGTTAGCATGTTGTCCAGTGAGCACAGGAAGCAAACTGACATTCAACACCATGGGCTGAGAGAATTGTTTTCTTCTCTACTCCAGATATTACCGTCCGCCCATTCAGGACGGACCATTCACCAGTAGCCACTGAACAGAGCCGGTGATGGAGATTGCGGACGTTGATGCGGTTGACTCAATGCGCCGGATCTGGCCAAGACTTGGAACAACAGGCGACGCAGCAAGGTTGAGTAATTTCGAGTTTTTGAGAGAACCCATGTATGAGGTTTGAGTAAGTTTTGATGATTTGAGGACCTTTAGCTGTCACTTCGTATGGTTCGTGATGTTGCGTGTTGCGTGTTCAGGTTGCAAGTAATAAGGTTGATACCAAGTGCCCTTTGGAGGGCCAAGCCAAGCTGAGTCAGCCTTAGCCAGATCATGTTTGCCCCTTTTCTGTGAAGGTCCTCCAGGACATGACGTATAATAGTAATCCCGTGGCCATCCGTAAGATAAGACTTATCACAAGATCTCCTGAATCTCTACATCGCATTGCGATATCAGTGGGCCGATATCATCACCTTTGGAGGAGCGCTCCAACACGGCATCACATTGTCGAGGGATCGAATTGTACATTTGTGTAATCAGATGACATACAGCTCAGTGCAACGGCCTTAATGAATCTATTGACACGTCTCCTCGACTGTAGGCGTCACCTAATCACTGTTCCTCCATCCGCATTCCTCACGCAGCCTACTGAGCAATACCGATGACACCGCAAGCCGGTCGTGCACCAGCGTTTCCGGTGAGCTTACTCTGCTCATGGCCTCCCTTGCCCAAGTCATCGGTGCCGGAGTGAACGACGAGCGTACGCTGTGGAAGGTATTAATACGTGTCGCAAACTTTCCAGGTCTACTCGATTGGGGTTTGTCGGGAGCAATCTTACCCCTAGCACGCTCTCCTGCCCGAACAGCTTGATGTGTTGGTCGGTAATGGAACCTTTGGCATTACCTTGTGCGTCCGTCTCATAATTTCCAAGATCCCCAACGTGGCGCTCGGAGTCAGATTGGGCGCCATGCTGCTTGGAGAATGGATTGACTGGGTGGAAAATGTCGAAGTCAGCAACCACCTTACCCATTGGAAACACATCCTACCAGGGAGTAAATCCCAAAGGGAACCCCCGAAGGATAAGCGTCTCTTGATTTATATTCTCTCTGCTCTTTCCCTGCCTCAAACACTTCTTGTTCTCCCAATATTACCCTTTCATCACAAACATGATGAGACTTCAAAGCTTGGGGGATACTCACAATGAGGACCAGCGCTTGTGCATCCGTTGGTATTGTCACCAAATTGATGAATGTGCATACCGCGCTGAGCAGAGGGGTCGTTGCCTTTGATCTCGTAGTTTATGGTGGTTGGAGACGACTCAGACGCCTGCTCGAGGGTCACGGTACCGCTAACATTGGAGTCACCACGGAGGACTGCGACTGTTGCAACAGGATGGATCAGCGTCAATTCCAATGACTGAAATGATGACCCTATCGTCATGGAAACATAAGGTCCAGCGGCAGGCCGAGGAGCATTGAGTGACACCACGATGTCGGGGCAAGGCAGCACCATCTTGTGCTTGCCGTTCCATTGCCCACGGTCTACTGCTCAATAGTATTTCAGGCACCCTTGTGTGGGCGGGAGTTCGGACGTTCAATTCGATGAAGCGAATGATGCTGCGGAAAGTGGGGTGGTGCTATGTCAGCAGACTTACCGGCTTTGACCATTTTGGCTGATCGAGGTTTGGTGATTACAGGGTGTGAAAGATTGATTGTAGAAGAGAATTCAGGTCTGCAATTGCTGATGACAAGACGTGGGCAAGAGGTACGATGGTGAAGAGTTGAGAGTCTCTTTAGGGCACAATGTACTTTACGATGACATCAAGGTGGGGCTCGAAGGATCGTCGGGAAGCCAAAAGAACATGCGATTAATAAGCTCCTTCACAGCTCTTTGGAGGAAATGCACGAGCAACTGGGCGTTCCATACAAAATGAAATACTTGTTGGTTATCAAGGCAATGGCCCTATCGTTCGATCGAAGTCATGTGGAAGCATACTCGTACGCATCAGTCCTGCAGCAACAGCATAGCCTTTCCCATCGACAAAGCGTCACGTCGTCCGCCGCAGAGGTTGTGGCCATGGTGTGACACTGCTCTTTTTATTACTAGGTGTTGGTAAGCGCTCGTCTCAGCTTGGCAATCTATAACAAAAAGCATCTTGTTACGCCGTTATGTCCGCCATTCGTCTATCCCATCAATTCCCATTCACTTTGAACGCCAATGCTGTTTTTGATGTGATGCTCATACTTCTGGCACGCCCGATTTTACCCTTGCACAGTTTTCATGCGCTCTGATGTACGTGCTTGGTGTGCGCCTCTTAAGAGGATGGCGAGGCCTTCTCCTTTGCCAACTCTTTGGCCAGGGACCCGCCAGGCGCATAACTTGCGCCCTGCTCATGGTCTCCAGCTGCTGTCGGGGATTGGGTATCGGAAGAAGAGGGCTCGTCCATGGCTTTGATCTGCGCTTCTATGGATTGACGGTCTTTCTCGTGGCGAGTTTCGCGACCGCGTTTGTGGCAGTACCAGAATACGAACAGCAAGACTGCGAATTTCTGTCAGTGCAACAGTCCACCTTCTAGAAGGAGAATGTGACATACCGAATAGTGCAAGTGAATACAGGACATTCATGCCCAAGAAAGCCGGGAAGCGCAATTTCAGGAAGTTCATAATGGCCTTGAGCATTCCCGCTACAGCGCCTGGTTTGGTTACCAGATCCTTTAGAGTCGGCACACGGACCTTCATTCCCATCTTTTCCGCGGCGTGAGCGGCCTGGTCTGTGTATTTGGAATGTAAACCCTGCTTTTCCGCTGCTGCTGCAAGCACTTCCGGTCCTATGGATTGCGTCATCTTTGAAGGCAGCTGCTTCACAAGCTTCTGGAGGGGGCCAGGCAGATGGTCGAAGGAACGTTGCATTTGGCCCTCAGAGTTCGTTAGAAGAGATTCGAGATCGCCGTACGCAGTTGGGACACCGTTGACGAGGTCTTTGAGAACAAGCTTGAATCTAGCGTGAGCGGTCAGTAATCAAGGTATGTAGTTTGGCTGCAAGAACGCCTCACTTATTCAAAAGCTCTTGCGATTCCTTTGACATGGAGAAAACACGATTGTCAACGGCGGCTAAATTGAGCTGCTCTAAGAGCGATGTCATTTCCTCCTCCTCCTTCTTGGCTTCTTGGTCGGAGACATTGCTGTCCTCATTCGGTTGAGTATCTGGTGGTTTGATGGCTTCTGCAGCACTCATGAGATCCGTTGCTGCAGCTTTCTGACTCTTGCGCTTGCTGTCTCTGCTGTCGCGCCGCAGAAAACTCCACTTGGCCCTCTTCTTCCCGGACTTGCCCTTGTCTTTTCCTTGCTCTCTACTGCTATGCTCATCCTCGGATGCTGGAGGTGCGTCTCTTGGAGGATCAGGAGTGGTTGGTAGCGGAATGTCTCTCGGATCATCGATCTCTATAGGATCCTCCACCAGCACAAGTTGCATGTCGTTGTGCTCTACCTCTCCGACCACTGGTAGATCCAGAGGACGCTCTGGCAGCGGTGGTCTGCGTTCAGGCAACGGAGGTGGCGTCCCTTCTTCAGCGATGCGCTGCAAGAATGCTTCGTCTTCTTCGCTGAGCAGTGGACCTCGGGCTTCCTCAGGTTCTGCTTGCAGCGTTCCATGGCTTTGCTTTGAGTTCTTATATTTTAGATATTCCATCATCTCGGCGGTGATTAGGATGCGATAGGCTACTAGGAAGACGTACTTTATGATTAGATGAGCGATAAAGTAGAGAACCTTCCTCGATATTGGTCACTTTATGCACAAATAACTGGGCCATCAAAATAAGTTACCCCGCGATACGCTCCAGTCATCGTCATAATCCGGTAGAGCCACATCGTCACGTGGGGATAGCCGCTCAAGGACGCCCTCATCTAACCCTTTTGAGATGACAGAGGATGGCCCTAGTGCCCCTACATTTCGTTGAACCCATTCATGCGTCGTTCTCCAACGCGATGTTGCCATCACCGTTCCAACCCGGCTGATTGTGACTTTGATCGCGTCGAACAACCTATACCGCAGCCTTACATACTGGGTACATGATCTGCGCTAAGCATCACGACAAGCAATTGCGCTGAATTCACGACACCCGCCTGCCTTCTACTCTCCAAGCTCTACGTCTTGCCAACATGGTCCCCACTACTTCGGCTGAGCAAAAGCCTGCCCTGCCATCAGAGGTTCTCTTCCTTGCCGAAGCACAATGGATCTTCAGCGACGAAGAGCTCTTACGAACGCCGTCAATCCTCGATGGCATGACCCCAGAGAAAGAGCGCGATAACCGGGCCAAAGGTGTCAATTTCATTCTCCAAATCGGCATCATGCTCAAACTCCCTCAGATCACGCTTGCCACCGCATCAGTCTTCCTGCACCGGTTCTACATGCGAAATTCGATGGAAGATGGACCGGGCCATAAAGGTCTACACTTTTACCCTATAGCAGCGACATGTTTGTTTCTGGCAACCAAAGTCGAGGAGAATTGTCGGAAGATGAAGGAATTGATCATGGCCTGCGTCAGGGTAGCACAAAAGGACCCTAACAAAATTGTCGATGAGCAAGATCGGGAGTACTGGAAATGGAGAGACAACATTCTACACAACGAGGACCTTCTGTTGGAGGCTATCTGCTTTGATCTGAGTCTTGAACCACCATACAGACCTCTTTTCGAGCTCCTACTACTATTTGGGCAAGAGAACAACAAGCCATTGAGGAACGCAGCATGGGCATTTGTCAACGATAGTTGTCTTACCATACTTTGTCTGCAATTCTCAAGCCAAACGATCGCAGCAAGCGCATTGTATGCGGCGGCGAAGCATTGCAACGTCACGCTCCCTGATGACGAGTATGGACGCCCCTGGTGGGAGGTGGCAGGTGTAGACTTGGGGAGTATGAGACGGGCATGTAACATTTTAGCGGAGGTGTACGAACCGATGCAAGCGTCGCGAGGGCGGAGGTCGTCGATCGTCTATGAGCGCACAACAGAGCACGGAGATGAAGATTCAGACAGGACCCGAGCTCCAGGAGTCCGTCTTGGTGGACAGCCAGAACCACTTAACTCTCTAGCGCCATTGTCTGAACCCGATGTAATTGGAGCAGATGCAACGAAAAGAGACAGAGAGGATGATAATGTTATAGCGGCGGTCAACGGCGATGTGGCAGATCACCATAAGAGTAACGGCGCTGCCAACAAAAAACAGAAGACGAATGGTGCAATGGATCACAGCAACGGTACGAACGGCATCGATAGCCGGGAAGCCAGGGGCCTCGTCTCCCCAAAGTTGGACGACGTTAGTGAGGAGGGGGAACTCGAGGCATGAAAGTGGATTTGTTTCAATGCTGGTTTCCAAATACAATAAGGCGTGTCCCTACTTTACTTTGGCACCTCTTCTGACATCCCGAGTACGGTGCACTAAACGAGCGGCCTAACCTCTCCATCACATGATGATGCTCCGAATCTGCGAATCAGGCTTTGCAGAACACACATAACCAGGCATGCGGTAATATTGGTATGCTTTGCATAGGGCCAGTATGCAGAGTGGTGTACACTCGTCAATGCTCGAATGCTCCCGCTTTGACCAGTCCAGCGGTATCAGCCCGGCTTGGGCCCTGTTAATAGATACAAGTGTAATTGTCTTGTACGATTGGTCGTAGCTCCTTGAAGAGCATTCACTCAGAGCGAAAAAGCCATTGTAAAGATTCGAGGAAGAAAGAAAAGCAGCTTGACCAGCATTCCCAAGATAAAACCCGCTGTCTGTGTCGAAGGCTCAGTATCAAAGATTAGGTACTCTCGGTGGCAATGCTTTCGACCGTTCTACCCTTTCTGTGTTTATGACTCGCTCTCGGGAACTCTATACCTTGCCCTGTCTTCCGGAGTTCTTACAAGCGCTGGAGGTTCCTATTCCTCGTGTCACAAGTTCAATGTCAAAGGCCGCTCACTTCCTCGAGCCAATCATCCAACCCCTAAAAATCTGCCAAAGCCACCAAACATTCTCCGCCGCCTGACCCGTCCTGTACTCCGCGCCTCGATCCCCATCCGCCGCAGCCAGTACTGCCTCCGTCGTCGGGCCCGGCCATTTCTCCCGGATATACGCGGCCACCATGTCCTGACCGTTAGTGATACCACCTAGTCTATTCGTCAGTATATTACTCATCATAGTTCATTTTACGGATTGGTCAAGAAAAGCAGAGACAGACTCACCACTACTCCACATCCGCCCGTCCCTCGTCCACCGTTTATCAATCCACTCCGTGTCCGGAAACTCCTTCTTCAACCCGCCCAAGAGACCTCTCGGCCCCGTCACCTTCTTACCCTTGAAAACCCCTGCCCTCGCCGCTGGTAGGCACCCCGTACAAACCGTCATGAGCGTCACTCCCCCTCCCTCCACATGCGCCCTAATAAACCTCTTCGCCCGTTCATCCGTCTCCGCCTTCGGCTCCGGCCCAGGGATCATCAAGATCTCTAGTTTACCGGGCGCGACGCTCGCATCATCGAAACCAGCATCAATGCGCAGGTTTGCAGATGCGGTGCAGGAGGCCAAAGAGCCAGCGCCCTGAGGCGCGATGTAGCTTACGGTGATAGGAACTGCGCCGGCGAGAAGGGGGCCGGGCAAGGGAGTGGAGGCGAGGTAGGAAGGGGTGAGCATGCCGAAGAGGTCGATGGGAGAGACATCGAGGAGTTGGACGGGGGGGAGGAGCAAGACGCCGATGTGGATTGGGCTGGAGGGTGGCATGGTCGGTTGGGGATCGGAGTCGGGGTTGGGATGGGGGAGGGTGGGCTGGTGGCCTGACATATATACCAATGGAGCTATTTGAAAAGCTGCTGCCTGATCCAGGAGTTTGGCGGTCAAGCAGCGTGGCTTGCGATGTGGAACAACCAACGATTAGGATTCAAGCCTTGCACATTGGTACTGGCTTTCACAAGTAGTAGAGCTACAATAGAGACATTGAGGAGATCAACAACGCCGTCCTGACCCGACAAAATGAGAAAGCAATCCGGTCTTCCGTCTGATCCTGCAATGGTCAGTGATGAGTGCGCTAGGATTGCTAGATTAGGTATACGATCGAGAAGGATGCCAAGGCCTTTGGCAAAGGTGCGAGACTGCAGGCAGCAAGATTTGCAAGGAGATGGCTTGTGTCGAGTCATCAATGGATGCCATTCGTAGACGGCTCAAGAAATAATTGTAGGATTCTAGGCATCATCTTTCAAGAGACCTAATTCCGAGATCTCCCCAGGAGCTCCCCATCAAGCCTTTCGCGGTTCTGCCAGCGCCGCGTTATTGAGTCCCAGCATTGGGGACTGCCAGATATTGGAGCGAGCCGCAAGCTGCTCATTCGTTGTTTGCGTAGTTAGGTTGATAATTCCGTTCTGTTGCACTTTCCATTGCCTGCAGATCGCCGGCAACAATGAATCAATCAACCAAAACTGTTTGCAAATTTTGGATGGGCTACCTAGAGACATGGTCGTACACCAGAAAAGGATCAAGTAAGAGGGCCCGGCAACTGCAGGACAGCAATACTGCAGGACAGCTATACTGCAGGACAGCAATGTTGTAAATCTGCCAACTTGGAAGACTGTGAAAAGCGAGGTTGTTCCCACACGCAGTGGTAATAATGAAATATATCAGGGGTCGACCCTAGGACACTGATAATTTGTTGATGAATCAAGAGCAGAATTGATACGTGAGGGCAGAACGGAACCCCGCTCTTTCTTGCTCCGAAAGCCCACTTCAGCCCAATGTCAGCCCTTGGATAACAAGCTGTTACTGTTGATCTTCATGAGCCAAGTCCAATTCTTTGCGCCGCGAGTCTATAGCGTGGATACCATCTCAATTGAGGTGTTCTCGCCAGTTAGCTAGGTTGACTGTCCTGTTTACGACATTGGTGCGATGCGCACCAAGTCGGTGAATCAGCGACAAATAGGACTCGCGTCACTGATAGATGGGCTTGGTTCTGTAGGTCCTAGAGCCTTCGTGCTCGAATCGGAGTGCCATGAGCTGCCTCGGCAGGGTTGCAATCACCATTTGTGTCGAAGACATTCCGTCTTCGAGAAACCTACATGGAGAGCACGGTGACAGTACCTAATCAACAATTAGAGCTCTGAGCAAAGCCAATGTACGCAACGTAACACTATCTGCAGATACTCTTATAGGCGATTTGGTATTGACGCAGCACAGTCCTTTCTTCCGAACAAAGACACGGTTGTGGCGGCTGCCAAAGTGCGCCCCGGATTTGTAGCGACAAGCGACTTCGACCCGAGCGAGCTAATGTAGGAAAACCAACGACCAACGTCAAGCCATGTTGATGAAGATCAGAACGTCATGGGAGTCCAGAAATTCCATGCTTCTCACGTAAAGACGCCTTAATTGAAGTTTAAGATAATTGCGAGGCAATGCATGGTGGAAGTTCCAGAGCCATGCCCATGCGGTGCACAGTTCATCCCACTTCGTCACTCATGGAGTTGACGACATTGTCGGATTGACGAATTAGCAGTAGGCTGACCGACCACCGAAGGCCGTTGATTGGGAGGCATAACATTGAAGAACACCGAGCCTTCGATTTAGCATCCCAAAGAGAGCCTCGAAGCCAGTCCTGAGGTAGCTTTGCTCCGACTGCTACTTCGATTGTGTCTCGTTTGGCGCCGAGAATTGTGTCGCGCACTGACAACAGAACCAGAAAATCGTGAAGTAGAGGATCCGAACGCACTCGCCACCTACCGGCCCACCGCGATCATAGAATCCAAAGAAAATGCTGAATCTACGCTGCATGATGAAAGCAGTCAAAATCAGTGCTAACATGACGCTGACACTCTAGCTGTTTTTAGCCTGACCATGACGAATAGGTAATACTTGATCGGCTTAAAAAAGGTCAGTAAGAGACTAAGGAGCGCCAGTGGCAGCGATCAGGCAGCCCACGGTCCAGTGTTATGTTCAGGCCTTCAATGTAGGCACGTCGAAGGGTGTAGTACACATGTAATGTACTCTTTGATAGACGTGTCTCTGCTGGTGTGCTTATCAGATTCAGGAAGGCCTGAGATAAGTTGAACCAAGACTCACACTGCGCTTAGCTGTCAATCATCAGCGGCGTGGCGTGATTTGGCCTTGTCACACACTTCGTGATCGGCATGTTTCCCTCGGCGATGCAGAGATGAGACGAACGTACCGAGTGACGCTGAGCCGACTCGTCATGTGGTATGCTGCACTAGGGGTGCATAAAAAAATTAGATTAGATGCCTGTCCCGGCGATGATGTCTTGAAGTGGGCGTAGTTGGCTGATAAGTGCTCAACTAGTGGGGAGTGTGATACTTCTGGCAACTGCAAGGAAGCCTGCTCGAAGCTCGATCCTCTCCATGCGCTAGTCTTGATTGATTCCATGGGCGAGCAAAAAGCGGGGAGGGGCACTAGTGTAGGAGTAGGAGTACTCTAAAGTACATGTAGAAGTAAGTAAACGGCACCTAGAAGTCAAAGGAAGTTGGATCTCGCCTTGGCCTGCCTGGTGCCGTCCACACCGTCAACGCTGAATGCAGCTTCTTTCCAAGTCGGACACGCCGGCCTCATCTTAGCCCTTGCCCAAGAGCGGGACTCTTTGCGAGTTGCGATATATTGTACTTTTCAGCGGCACATGGCTGCAGCCTTGCATACCGCATTATCTTTCGGGGCCGCACTGGGTGTGCGTCTGAGAAAATGCTTGGAACGCATATAACATCGTTATAGAGACGAACCACGTCTACGGCGTGCCGGCTCTAAAGGAGCTGCACCGGCCTTGGCTATCGAGCCTCGCAGAAATTGTGATGGCGTGCAGCAGCATTAGCCAGGCTTGCCGGAGTTCCGGCGTTGATTGAAGAGGAAAAGCCAGTCGAGTGTGTGCCAGGACTGCCGCACGCTTACGGAACGGTCGAGACGTACTTCTATGATACAGAGGTCAGACATGATTTAACGTCCCATGCAACGTGACTTGGGACCGGGGACGGCGCGTCGCAGTCTCGCAGAGCTACTCCATGACTAAAATATAAAGCTCTATCTGTATGGAGCGCTTCTGTAACTTGCAGCTTGCATGACCGTAGGAGGAGCTCGGTTAAGCCAGTCCGGCGCGAGGAGGAATCATGAAGATCCTTGCATCAGCCCTGAGCTTGCCCAGGGCATCTCCGTCATCAGCGTTCGTTCCCTCTCACCACCCGTCCATGGCGTCCAATTCGCAATCAATCTTCCTTCAAGCCAACCTAAAGCCACCCGACTCCCGTCTCATCCGCTTCAATCACACTCGCTGCGCTTTGTTCCTCCTCGACCCTTGCACTGACACTCTGAGCTTATCAAACGCCGGCTTAAGGCCGGCTTGCTCTTCAAACTCAAATAATATGCTCTCCCATAGTCCTATGGGCTTCGAACAACCTGTTTTCTTCAAGCCTACGAACACTTCATCTGATCCTGGGGTTCAATCTTGAGGTTGCCATTCTGTGTTTGTGACCTCTGTTTTGGTCGGACACCTTGCCTGTGATCGCCGTCATGGACCGCGTCGCCTCCTATAACGTCGCCCGGAAATATGAGAAGCGGTCGTTGTTGATCGCTATCAACGCCGTGGCTGGCTTGTCCATCTTCTTTTTTGGTTACGATCAAGGTGTGATGGGCGGTGTCAATGGCAACCGAAACTACGCACGAACGATGGGATTCGGTGATTGGGATGAGTCAAAAGGATTGGTGAATGTCGCCAAACCACTGCTTCAAGGAGGAATCGTAGGCCATTCTCCAACGCATGGAAAAGCGCGCGGAGAAGGCAGCTGATGTGCTCTCAGGTCGCCGTCTACTATCTCCCCGGGACTCTCTTTGGCGCCTTCCTGGGCGGCTGGTTTGGAGACAGATACGGACGAATCAAGACCATCGCTCTAGCCTCTGCTTGGGCTATTGTTGGTGCAATTCTGCAATGCTCCGCGCAAAATGCGAATTGGATGTTCTGTGGTATGTTGGATCCGACTATCTTGCCGTCCTAGCTCACTTCACTCCAGCTCGTGTCTTGAACGGTATTGGCACTGGGATACTTAATGCAATTACACCCGTTTGGGCAACGGAAACCGCCGAGCACACATCTCGAGGCCAATTTGTGTCAATTGAATTCACGCTAAATATTTTTGGTGTCGTGGTCGCCTACTGGCTCGAGTAGTGAGTGTAAAATGTGGGTTGTGCGACGAGGGCGTCTTGGCTAACTCAAAATCAGCGGTACTTCGTTCTATGGAGCCAAGGAATCATCGTTCATCTGGCGTTTCCCCATTGCCTTCCAGATCGCTCCCCTGATCGCACTTTTCTTTGTGATTTGGATTATGCCAGAATCCCCTCGTTGGCTTATCAAAGTTGGTCGGGAAGAGGAGGGACGATACATTCTTGGACGACTGCGTGGCGAAGGTGGAGCCGACGAAGGGAGAGCAGAGGCCGAATTTCAAGATATCAGGAACATTGTCGATCTCGAGCGAAAAACCTCGAAGCAGCAGAGCTATTTATCTATGTTCACAGGTATCGGATCGGGCAAACTTCACACCGGTCGTCGTGTACAGCTGGTCGTGTGGCTTCAGATTTTGCAAGAGTGGATCGGTATTGCTGGTATCACCATATACGGTCCCACTATCTTCACAATCGCTGGTATTTCGGCCAAAGACAGGTTGTGGGTCTCCGGGCTGAACGATATTACTTACATGGTATGTCGCTTGAATCATTGTCAAGCGATCATGAATAATCAACAGCTGTAGTTCGCGACTCTTCTTTGCGTCTTTACCCTTGACAGGATAGGTCGCCGATGGACACTCTACTGGGGCTCTGTGGGCCAAGGAATCTGTATGTTCTGTGCCGGTGGTCTTGCTCGTGCTACACAAAACGCCGCGGAGGGGCACAAGGCAGGCGTCGGGGGAGCAGCTACATTCTTTGTGTTCCTCTTCACGGCCATATTTGGCGCTACCTGGCTCACGGTGCCCTGGCTGTACCCAGCCGAGATCTTCCCCTTAGAGGTCCGTGCAAGAGGCAATGCATGGGGCGTTGTCGGTTGGTCTATCGGTAACGGCTGGACGGTATGTCAAAATGAACCCGCTTTTCTTGTCATATCTTTGAGCTGTTGTTGACGGATGCTTGGACAGGTACTTCTCTTGCCCACTATGTTTGCAGCACTCCAAGAGAAGAGTTTGTACGTGTTCGGCGCTGTCAACGCCGCGACAGTTGTCATTGTATGGGCATTGTATCCCGAGACGAATCAACGCACACTCGAAGAAATGAATTTGGTGTTCGCCTCCGACAGCATCTGGAATTGGGAGGCCGAAAAGAACTACGCTTTGCTCAAGGAGCAGAATCCCGAATTGGTGCAAGCTGCGCATCGAGGCCACAGCGTCATCGACTCCGAGGGTGGCGCTGTGAGATCAGGGAGTTTAGCACCACGGAATATGAGTCTGGACGCTAAAATACCCGAGAAGGACTCCGACGACTTTGACGAGAAGAACGGCGTGAAGCACAGCTAGGTCACCATGCTGGAAGAGCTATGAATGAAGTACATATTCGCCCATGTACAGTAGATTTCCTTGTTCATGTCGATCTTCACGCTCGCTAAGTCTACAAGACCAACATAGTTAAATTTGGAGCACGAGCAGAAACCTGGTGTTCCATGTGATAGAACCCCTCAGGGTACAATCAAGAGGAATATGTGCCGTCTACATTGTTGGATTCTATGAGATCAGCGTCGATGTATGTTCCCTGTTCGACCATGAACGAGGTTACGTGATGGTCCTACACCAATAGATAAATGCCAAGACGATGCTTCGTACCTTATGATTACTCCACAAACTTCTTCAGCCATCGAACGTGCGCAATTGTCTTTCTGTTCGATTGGGACCCAGCTCGTGATTGTATCATGGCACAACATCGGAGCCAAGATCATCTTCCGGCATCGATATGTCTCGTCAATCTCTCACTCCACGGCTTGTTGAAGTACACAGAGGCACAAGCTGAATCACTTTGCTTCAGCGACGCAGAGGCATGCTATCACGTAGGCATGACACGTAGCCATGACAGCGAAGCTAGATGATCAGTGGAGCGATGTCGCTCGGTTATGGCACTTCGTGATTTCACCCTCTTCTCGAGCAAAGACACTTCCCCCGGCTGTATGAACGATTAAAGTTCACAAAGAATTCATATTGTAGGCGACCATGTTATCTATCATGGTTTTGTACTTTCTTTGTGTATTCCTTCTGGACGATCCAGATTCGGGGCACAAGGGCCGCTTGAGCAATGCCGGGACGCCCAATCAATGTAGGTCATATCGCATCAGAGTGAGTATCAGATCATGCAACTGGATTGACAGTCGCTTGTGACGAGTTTTCGAGAATTTCTCCCAAGGCCGGCTTGATGGTCGATGTTTCCTCGGCTTGCCGATTGAGGACCCCACTGCTTTGGTCGCATCCTTTGTCCTTCTTTCTCCACTAGCTCAATCACCCATTTCGTTCTTCTTGCGCCCTTAGCACCGAGAGGCTTGTCAAAAGTGCACTCATGCTCAAATATCACTCTCGCTTTCTGGTTGTCAATAACAATATCAATGCGAGAGGTGGTTCCCAACAACAAACGTCACACTGTTACCATAAAACAATGTGGCTTGCTGTATTTCTTTGTTCAGTCATACGCACGTGGACCCACGTCCCCATTACGTGTTACTCAAGGAATACCTTATTCGTTCGACGAGGATTCTTCAAGTTTTGTCTCCCAGAACTCCTGTTTCTACCAACGTTCCTTTTACCTACTATTACCCTCCCGATTTCGCTGATAACTAACTCTGACCAACATTTACACTCATTTTATCCACTGTTACTATTGTTGACTTGCACACAGGCCCAAAATCAACTCACACACTTTACAGCACAATGTTGCCGCAATCTTTTTACCTTCTTCTACCCTTCGCTTCCCTCGGAATGGGTGCCATCATAACAGAATATGTCACCGTCAAAACCATGACATACGTCAACGCCCCGGCGGCACCTACCATCCAAGCTGCAGCCCAGCCGCCAGCAATTGTTCATGGTTCTCTCAACCCCTTGGACTCACACACTTCAAACAACGCCGTCGCAGACGCAGTGCTCATTTCTGTCAACATGTTCCGCAAACAGCATAATGCTTCTCCTCTGTTATGGAATGACACTCTAGCCAGCTATGCTGCAAACCACGTCTCGGGCTGCGTGTTCCAGCACACTAAAGGCCCCTATGGCGAGAATCTCGCAGCTGGTACAGATCAGAATGTCGAGGCCGCTGTCGATAGTTGGGGAAACGAGCGGGCATCATATGGTTTCGCCAATGGTGGATTCAGCATGGGCACAGGCCATTTCACCCAGCTGGTATGGAAAGATACAACGAGCGTCGGCTGCGGAAGAGTCTATTGCAACAGACCTGAGACGCCAGGATGGTTCCTGATGTGCGAATTCTATCCAGCTGTAAGTTATTCCCTTTCTAAGAACGACTGTTCCCCTCAGCCTCGTTTTCTAGGGTGGGGGATGCTCATTACAAATCGTCTTCGCCTGAGTGCTGACAAGCGACATTTAGGGGAATGTCATCGGATCGTTCGCGCAGAATGTGCAGAGCAGGGTAGCCTGACGGTTTCTTCCAGGAAAGGCACGGGAAGGCTTACAGCATGTAGACATTAAGATCGTGGCGGGCCTAGTTTTGTAAAATATTGGGAACCGAGCAGTCTGCATAGCGCTGAGCGCATGCAGCTTGCAGAGGCTGGCGATAGACTATTATTTGAATAAGAGCAGGATCATTCTGAGTTCTAGATACTTCTGTAAGATTGTTTTACACGAACAAGAAGCACTAAGACACATGGCTAGGTATTCTTTGCTTTGTAAAATTATTTAGTATCAAAAGACTTGTCGACGAGAGTTTTGCAACCAATTCTTTGGTTTAGAAATTATTCTTCGCGGAATCTAAGTAGACTTAAGTACACAATATCTATTCTTCAGCTAGACTCAAACTACTCGAGCCAGATATAGAGAAGTATTGATAAAGCAAGCTTCGGAATAGTAGTTCTAAAGAGCAATAGTACTTACATGCTTATATACTAGACTTTCTAAGTAGTAGAAAATTGATAAATAACTAGCAGAAGTCTTTTTTGTATTTCTAACTAGCAAAAAATCGTCGAACTAAGACTGATCGTCGGTTCGATATTCGGTCCCAACTTTGGAACCGAATCGAATTGCCAAGAAATCGAATGAAATCGAATCGCTTAAAGAAGTTAGCTTATTACTATAATAAGTTTAGCTTAGTCGAAAAGTTACTATTTTAAGCAATTCGATTTCAAAAAAAAATCGAGGAATCGAATCTTGACGCTCTCACGTGATATTTTCGGTTCCTCGCGATCAATCTAGACTACTTGAACAATTAGTAGTAATTGCGTTTCAACCTGTTATAGAGTCTATAAATGCTAATTTCGAACTTTAGATAATTAGTAGTTTGTTTGCAAGCAGTTTGTAAATTATTTATATTTATATTTTAATTTTTTATTGAGTGCTTGCAATCTTAGACTATAATACTATCTTAGCAAATCTCTAAGATTTCGAACTATAATTGCGTAATACTATTTCTTTTAAAGATAGTTTTAAATCGATCTTTGCAAGAGAATAATTGTATTAATCTTGTTCGAAGAGAATTAATCTTAATAAAAAGTAATAAGTATATTTCGACTATTATTGGTTCATCGACATTTTGGGTAATCGACCTCTCAATTTCAAGATGCTAAGATAGTCCAAATAGCCTGGAGCTAGTCCCGAGGGCGACTCGAGAAACGACGAGAAGCTTGCATTTGAGAGGCCAAAAAAGATTTAACAAAAAGAATAATTTTGATATTCGAGATGCGCACAAATTCCTGCAATGCTTCGATTACGTCTTTACTTGTTACTCGCTCACACTATAGTAATTTAAGTAATAGAATCGAACAATTCGTAAGATTTCTACGCAAGAGCGACATACATCTTGAGAGAACTCTTTCTATGTAGTTGATTGCGCGTAATTGATTGCGCGTAGTTGATTGCACATAATTGATTGCGCGTAGTAAATAGTGCTTGCAGATTGCGTTCGATAGATCTTAACAACACAAGTAATATCTAGATAACGCTTAACGTATTTCTTAAATTTTTGATAATGTCTAAGATTTGCTCGGAATTAACTAAATCTACTAATGTAACTTTAGAGCTAAGATATTGGCACAACAATCTCAAGAGTTCCAAGTCGCTAATAGAACTTCTAGAGACTTATCTCGAATTGTCGATGTTAGAAACTATTGTAAAATTATAGTTAAATAACAATAGTGTGACCGTTGGATCGGGTCGAACACTTTTTTCTCAACCCGACCCACCCTCTTGGGCCCCGTAGGGTTGGGCCAGGGTTAAGGCGCGAACTCGACCCCAGGGTCGGGTTTCGTCGGGCCAATGCCAAGAACCCAAGCTAACTTCGTCGCGTTAGCATCTGCTTATCTTATCTTATCTTATCTATGCGCTAACTTGATTGGGCTAGCGCAAGGGTCCACGCTAACTATATGCGATTAGAGTAGACCCTGCGCTAGCCCAATCGAGTTAGCGCGTCACGTGACGTCACGTGATCGGGTTGGTCGGGTTGAACACTCGGCGCGCATTCTTCGCCCGCCCTACCCTGTTGGGCTAGGAAATTTGCCTGACCCTAGGGTCAGGGTTGGGCGGGTCAACCCGATCGGGTTGAAACCCGACCCGACGGTCACACTAAATAACAATATATTAAATATTAATAATTGTATTTAGTTTAAGATATTAGTAGTTAATTATTGTTATAAGATTATTATTTTTTAAGAATATCTTTTAACTAAAGTCTATATATCTTGCAAAATTAAACTATTGACAAAAACTTATTTTTAGACAACTATAAATTTTACTATTATTTTCAAAATATTGTTAAGCAAATATTGTTCTCTAGTTAAGATTGTAATAGAATATTGTATACTTTCTAGATAAAATGCGTTTGTTAACAATATATTAATAATAGTTTAATTGTAATACAAATACTCTTATTAATTAATTCGATTAAAGAGCTTATATATATAAGATATTTATAAACTAATATTAAGAAGTATCTTAAGTATAGATAGAAATTCGAATTATTTAGCTAGTGGATTAAGATAGTTAGAGAATACATTCGCGTTTCGGGAGATAGATCGAGCTTAATAGGTTAAGATCCTCTTAAGATCTTGTAGATCTCACGAATCTAATTACTCTACGTACTTAAATTAGTATTGTCGAGGCAGAATCTACTCGAAGAACTTGTTTTGTTTTTTTTATGTTCGACAAAGTCGCGAAATCTTAATTGAGTTAGACTACGTCTTGACGCGTAAACTTTTAATGTTTGCGATGCGCACAAACGTTTGCAATTGCTTGCTAGTTGCATAGTTATGTCAAACTATTATGTTTTTCGCTTTAAACATTAGATTTCGTCGATTTAAACAAACTTTACTTTTGGGACAAATCTAATAGATCAAGAAGACGTGTGCGCATCTCACGTAGACAAATCATGATTGTTATATAGAATAGGCGCATTCACGAGCGCAATATTGAGGGATGCTAAGATTGTCTCTCGCAAAGCTTGGCTTGGACTCCTAGATCTTCGCAGATGATGCAAGATTCACTAGCTCTAATCTTGATCTTGCACAAAGTTCAAATATTAGTAATAGAAAACTGCGACTTTTGTTATGACAAATCTAGGTATATCTAGGACTAAAGTTAGGGTTTACCAAATGCGAATGTATAAGAAAGCAAATATTAAATAAAAAATTGTAAAAATATATTCGAAGTAATTAAATGCAACATACTATCTTCTTCTAAAAGAATATCTTTTATTTTTGCTTAATAGTGCAAGTACTTTCGATATACTCTAATTAATCGGAAATTAATAAATACAATATTTATATTATTTGAAGAAATCTTACTTAATTAGAGAGCAAAATATAAGCTAATAAGCTCTATAGAAATTTGATATACTAGAAGAATTATAACTTGTAGTTGTATCTATCTATGCACTTACAATTTTAGTATATTATAATTTGTCTTGTTTGTAGAACTTGCTCTATATACTCTATAGAGCTTTCGATTATTTAATTTGATACAATATTGTAGAAGTTATACTAGATTGAAAACAATAGTCTCCAAATATCTATTATAAGTATTCTGGACAATCTCTAAAAATAGTAGAGTTTTAAACTTTGCAATTTAAACAACGCATATATTTATATATGTAATTTACTATTAAGTAACTTTATTAAGAGATCTAAGTAAGAGAATAATAAGATTGTTTTAATTGCTTTGAACTATATAGTATTGTTCAAATTATTATTAATAAAATGTTTGTTTTCTATATTTCGCTTAATAGTTATATTGTTTGTAAATAGCGCTTGTTGTAGAGATAATTATTATTGATTTTTGTTTGCAATAAACAATTATTGCCTATATATTGCTTTATTAATTTGATAAATAATTATTATCTATATATTGTATTTGCTAAAGAGAATATAGAGAAGAACAAGTATCTAAACAATTCTTCTATAAGCAGAAAACTAAGTATTTTCTTCTTTCTCTTCGTTTGCTATTTACTATCTATAAGATCTCTTAAATTAGATAGATAATTATTGTTTATCTACTATCTTATTAATTAGATATACAATTACTATCTATTTACTGCATTTGCTAACAAAGATATAGAGAAGAATATGCATCTAAACGACTTCTCTATAGGCAGAAAATTAGTTGTTCTCTTCTCTCTCTTCGTCTGTTGTTTATTGTCTACAAGATCTCCTAAATTAGATAGATAATTATTGTCTATCTATTGCTTCTGCTAACGAGAATATATAGAAGAACATGCATCTAAATAATCTCTCTATAGACTAAAAAGCGTATCTCTTCTCTATTCTTTCCGTCTGCCTGTTTAAATTTTCTGCACTACTATTATAGTCTATAGATATATAATTCTAGAATAATTCTATAATTTTACTCCACGAATATTTTTTTGATAAAAATATTTGGGTCTTCTTTATCTCTTATAAGATATTATCTTAATAACTTATAGCTAGACGCTACGCTAAAGAACAAGCAAAAAAGAAGCAAAGAAATCAAGAAGTTAACTATCCTACTTTTTATTAATCTAGTCGAACAATATTAATATTGTTTATATATAGATTGTAGAAATTTAAGATTATTATTTGAGAGAATGTATTTTGTGTTACGCTTTTTAACGCTTTTTAACAATTTTTTTTGCTTGAACAAAGCTACTAATAATAAAATTCTCGAAGTTCTTAATCAACAATATAATATTGTAAAAGATAGATACGTTCTTATAATTATACTCTTGCTATAAGAGTTATAATTATATAGAAAGCTAAGTTGTATTAGAGCTATGCTACAATAACTATATAATTACTAGCGCAATAACGTGCTAGGAAGGAACGCCTGCGAAAGGTTTTCGCAGACAGGAAGCTTATTTATGCTAGAAATATTATAACATTTTGCCTTAAACGAAAGGAAAAAACGCTGCTCATAATATTTATATCTATATTTGGCAAAGCAAGATCGATAGCAAGCCAATTAAGACAACAATAATAGTAGTTAAGATGCTACAATAGAAGTAGAAGTTAAGACAACAAGACGTAAGAAACAACAACAGAATAAAATCTTTCAAAACATTTGTTCGAATAAGAATTCTCGCGTCGATGTAAACAATGTTGTCTACAACAATATTGCGACAAGAGTCTTTTATTGTATTGATACAACGACAACATTGTTTGTAAAAATCTTTCGCAACATTACTTGTTTAGATAAGAGTGCAAATTTCGATAAAACAACTATCGCATACTTTTGATTGCAAAATATTAAAACTTAAGATTCTACTTTAATAGAGAAAACACAAGATTTTCCTTAGTAAATAATAGATATTTGCTCGATACTATCTTTGTTATAATATTCTCGTAGTTCTTGATCAAATTTATTGCGTTACTTATTTTCGAAAGATTTCTTTACATGTTGTATTTGACGTTGTAATCTTTTTATCGAACTAGATATTTTGTATCTCGATTAACAATTTCGCGACAATTAACTATCTTTTTTAGTTTGTAGTTCTTTATCTTTGAAGTATCGTCTTCGACGTAGACAAAGTTCAAATATAAGAATCGCGAACATTTGTATAAATCGCTCGACAATAATAACAATAATTTGAGTTAAGCTATAGTAAAGACAAGATTAATTTTATAGTAAAAAGAAATTTCGAAACGATATGCAAGACGTTTAATTTTCTTACTAATTTAAAAAGAATTAACATATTGTTCATTTAATTTCTTGTTCTTTGCAAAAGAAATATTGTATTTACGATGCAAACATAGTATTGCTCAATTATTAATATCGAAAAATATTAGTTAATACTTTTTGTCGTAATAAAATTTGCTTTGCATCTAGACAAAGACTATAGAATTTGTTACGTCTTCTTAAATATATCGCTCGAGAATAGTTTTTGTACTTGAAATAAAAGAAATCGCAATATCGATATAAGAAGCGTAATTCGCGAAAGACTTTAGCAAACTAATAGCTTGCAACAAGACAAATTTGTAGACAACTTTGTTAAAAGATTTTTCTATAATAGTAGACGTAATATTATTGAAGTATTGTTGCAATTAATTAAGTACTTTTAACTAGTTGATAGACTTTTCTAGAATACTTATATTGTATTGAAGTGTTATCTTAACAAATTAATTTGTTCTCTTCGATTGTTTATCAATTTACAAATAATAGACAATAAAATAGAGAAATTTTACGTTTAAGCGTTTAAACAAGATAGATTATAACTCGAAAAGAAATTTTTTATTACAATTGAAAATAATAATTTTCGACAAACTTTAATTAACAATATTAAGATAAAAAAGCAATACTTTGACTTAATCTTCTATAGATTATTTGATATTTCTAGAAATTAAAGTAATGCGTTTAGAAAACTTACAAGTTACTAATATAAAAGAGTTAAAGTCTACAATAAAAAGTAATAAATTAAGAACAAAATTTATAGTAATTAAGTAAAATGACATTGCTAGCGTCAAAATAGATTACATACTATTATAGAATAGATGTTGACACATCTAAAGTATTTAATATTTCGAACAATATTTTAAATAATTGCTAAGATATTTTGTTAATCTTTTAATATAATATAAGGCGAAGACTTTCTTGTAGCAACGCGCAAAGTTGCTATAATCTTTGTTGTATATTATTTTCAAAATGTTAGTTACTATCGAATAAGAAATACACAATTGATGCGCTTTATAGACGTAAAAATCGATAATAAATTTCGTATAAAAAATTAAATCGTTCTCTTAAGAAAAAAGAAGATTAATATTGTTTCTAGTGTTTAATACAAAGTTAATTTTTTGTTAATTTAAGTCTATTTTGTATTTATTAAGAATTCTAATGCGAAAACTGTTGTTTATTTTTATTAAGATTACGATAAAAAGAGTATTTAACTTCTTGTTGTCAATAATGTCTTCGAAGTTGTTTGACAAAGCTAGACAAAACAATGTATTAGAAACAATATATTATATATTAAGCTTATAACAAATATCGAGATTAAATTGCTAAAGATAGTTAGAAGCTCTTACAAGACGTAGATTAAAATTATTTGTAAAAACAATAGTAAATAAGATTTGCTTTGCAATATCGAACGCAATATTATAATTAATATATATTATTGTAGACAATGCAAAAGTCTTTATTATATAACAAACTTTTCTTAGTATTTACACTATGTTAGCGAGTTCTAGTATCGTAGATTAATAGCGAGTTTTCGCATCTTTTAGAAGTTAACTAAGAAAAAGAATAAACTTAATAATTGTGCAAAAACAATAGTGTTCGATCTAATCTATAAAAGTCTTTCGAGTTATGTCTTTTTAATGTAATAAATTATATTATCGAAGCCAAATTCCTTGCTAGTATCGAGATCGACATAGAGAGAGCGTTTTGAATTAATGTAAATAAGATAGAAAGACTTTAATAATACGTCTTAAAGTATGCGAAAAGCAACTGTTTCGTTTTTAATAATATTTTGCAATTTAATCTTATTTAAGTAAGCTTTCTTAATATTACTTGTTGTTAAATTATTGCGAAGAAGCTTCGTCTTACGCAATTGCAATAGCTTCACTATATTAACATAATAAGCAACGTAGTTTTGTAGTTAGCTAGTAAGATCTAAATACGACTTGAGTTAACAAAGACTAATTAAAAACTTTAAAAGAGAAATAGCTTTTAATTTGTCTTTCGCAATTGCAAAATCAAGAGAATTTATCTTTTAATTAAATAATTAAATTGTAAAATACTTTACGAAGATCTTTTTAAACTTGATGAAGATATTATTTTAAAAAAGCGTATCAAAGACTTGCTTAAGCTAAGCAATATATTGCTTAAGCATCTAAGAAAAAATAACAATATTATCGATATAAGCGCGAGCATACTCGCAATATAAACGCAATATTCGATCAATTTAACGTTGAACATAAGCTAAAGAATCTTCATATTTTATTATTGTTACATTAAAGAATTTCTAATTGCGATAACTTATTATAGTCAATTTATATCGATTAAAAGAATGCACTCGTTATTGATAAAAAAAATAACGCGACATCAATTATTGTTATAAACTTGTAATTTCTTAACAATTGTATAATATCAACTTGTAATAATAGTAAATACGCGTTAGACTAAGTAATAACGTTCAATCTACAAACGTCAACAACTACGCGATCTTTTCTTTTATTGTTTGAATCTATTTTTTATACACAAAATAAAAAGTAGCTAAAGAGAATAAACTTTATAGTTTAAGAGAGCTTTCTAGCGTTATAAAGATTATCAAAAGTTTTATTTACTAATTAACAATCTCTTTAATCAAGAGAATATATTTTAGCTTTACTTGAGACCTAGATTTTCTAATCGAACTTAAGAGAAATTCTTATTTAATTCTTCTTTTTTATGTTAACGAAACCAATATCTTCTTTTAGCGTTGAAAAAGACTCTATTATTTGTTAAAGACTTTAAAGAGCTTTATTGTTATTATTATTAAAATCGTAAATAATTATCTTGTTAAGCAATAACAATTCTAAGACTATAAAAGTATTGTTCGACGTTATGGCAACAAGAACTAATATCGCAAAGATATCGCCTAATAAAATCTATACGTTTGCGACGTCTATAAAAGACTTTTGCAAAGTAAACTTATTAACAACAATTACAATAACAAAGATCGTAACTATTTTCGATTATAATTTTTCAAAACTAGCTTAATTAATAATTTAACTTTGATTAACAAACAACAAGATTGCGCGTTTTGTCGATAGCATTAAGATAAAAAGCATTAAGATATTTTATTTTGAAAAGCTTGCTCAAACAATAATTGCGAGAAATATAAACTAGCATATTTGTATTATTCTTTAATATAATTATCTTTGTAGTAGTGTTAATCAAGTAAGCATAACTAGTAAAATATAAAATCTTATTTAATTCGAATAGAAAATTGCGATTTTTTGATATCGCAAAGTAATATATCTTAACTAAAAGCTTCAATCGCAAAGAAATAGTAATCGACTTTCTAAAATATATTAACTTTAAAATAATATTGCTAGAGATGCAAATTTCCACTAAAATAATAATCTTGCAACTCTCTATTCTTGCTATACAAATAATAAGATCTACAACAATTCTCTTAGAATCTATAATATTTATTTCGATAAAAATATTTGTCTTTAAATTGTTTACTAAATAAATTTCGCGACAAAACATTGTACAAATCTTGTTTTCTTTATTGTTCTTTTCGATTATATAGAAGAACACTATAATATATTTGTCGATTTTATATTTGCTAATGCTCAAGTCGCAAATTATAATAAAAATAGTTATAATTCGAATTTTTGCGTTAAGAGTTTAGACTTTAAAGAATAGTCGATTATTAACAATCAATTTTGCTTCGATATTCAAAGATTTATTTTTTAAAATAATTGTTTCGAATAAGAATATTATTGTTTTGACATTACTTTAGTCGCAAAATTTATATTTAATATTAATCTTTATATTAATATTAATCGATAACTAAACAATAAATAAGAAAATCTTATAAATAAACAATGCTTTTATAGCATTTTTGAGTGCTTTAATAAAGACAAGAAGCGATTTTGTAATTGCAAAGAATAGCCTAATCGTTAAGCTCGATTTCGCGAAGAAATCGCTAAGTAATTGGGCTCGAGAAGCTTAACTTTAAAAAACCTTAGATTTTAAAACATTTATAACTTTCTTGTATTTTATACGTAATTTATCAAAATTACGTTGAATAGAGAATTTAGCGTGCTTTTAAACAAAAAAAGAATCACTCGATTTAAACTAGTTTGCATAGCGCAATTAATTAATTTAGCTTCGAGTTAAACAAAGAAGTTTGTTCGAATCCTCGGGTTAAACAAAAAAAAATATGTTCGACCCAGTTCAACGATTACACTAGCAAAGAATATCTCGATAATATTCTTAATAATGTCAACACTAAATATTTCGTCAATTGCGAAAGACTTTTTAGACCATATATTGTCGATTTGTAATATTAAAAGACTTTTTTAGACTTTTTTAGACTTTTCTTCTTAATTCGTGTAGCAATAAAAGTATCGAAATTAAAATTTAAAATCTTTCGCAAGTTTTGTCTCTTTTGTCTAGTTTAATATACGATTTCGAAGTAATTGTAAAGCAAATTGTTAAAGTCGAAATTATTCTTATAAATGCGACAACGTATTTTGTCTTTAAAGTAGCTAGAAAATCAAAAAAAAAATCGATTTTGTTGTACTTAGAATTTTAATATTAATTAATTTTGTTTGCGTAGTAGTTGTTTTAATCTTCTTAAAAGCTTTTCGCAAAAGCAATATTGTATTAAAGGGAATTTTTCTTATTTTTCTCGATTACGTAGACGCGTTCTTTGCTCTTAGTAAATCTTTTAACCTTTCAATTATATTAAGACTTTTGCAAATTAAACGCGTTTTCGAATATAAAACAAAGCGATTCATTTCTTAACAATAAGATAGCTTGAACAAATCTTGCTTGCTATTGTAATTGCTAATCTTGTTCAAAATTAAAAGACTAATATTGTTGAAAATTCTAATAAGCAAAATTCTTAAATTAATAAAATATATAATTTTGCAATTACAAAACAACGAATAAGAAATTAAGATTAACAACAAATTGCTAAGATTAACAACAAATTGCTAAGAAAAACAATTCGATTGTTTTTAATTTTGCTTATTGAATATACAATTACAATTACAATTAAGAATAAAATTGAATATATTAGAATTTTGTCTAGCAATTATTTTTTGCCAAATAATAATCTTGAAATTCAAGACATCGAAGAAAGAATTTATAATTATCGTAAACGTAAATTCTAGTATCTACATCTTAAAGTTTAAATTAAGATTATTTTATGTTATTAGCAATTAATTATACGTAGAGATAAACTTTATTGTCTTAAACTTTCTAAAGATATTCTAAACGTACGTTTGCGATATTTTATCAAAATATGCGTTTATTATAATATAATGTTTCAATTAGAGAGATTGCAATGCGATAGCGTTGCATTTCTTGAAACGCTTAATAAGCACAATAATTTATTGTTTTATTATAGTATTGCAAAGCAAGTTCCTTTTTATTTCGAACAACTTAATAAAGTATTAGATTAAATTGTTTTTACAAAAATAATTAAGAATAAGCATCTTAATCTTTTGATTATTAGAAATATCTTTAATCAAATCTTTAAAAGAATTTAAGAAAATATATATATCGCAATAGAATATGTAACAATCAATGTTAACTATAAAGAAATTGTTGAAATCTTCGTAGAAGAAATTGAAAAAATCTACATTTTTCGATAATTTAATTAATATTATCGATTGTTAATTGTCGTCAATAACTAACGATGTTTCGCTAAAGAGCGTAGAATCTTGATTATTCTAATTGCGAAAGAGAGCTTGATCGCTTTAATTGCGAAAGACTTTCGCAATTATCTAGACAAGTTCTTGTCTCTATATTTTGTTAAACCTCAATAAGAATAAAGGATTTTTCGAAGACATATTTAGTCTTTTTATCTCTTTTGTAGTATCAAAAGACATTAAACAATTTAAATTGACATTGATAAAAACAAAAATTATCTAATCGACGTCAACAAGAGCAAAAATAGCAAAAATTGTTTGCTCGAATTAACAAATCGCGATGCGAAAAACAATTCTATTAATTACTTACTTAGCTAATTAAGTTCTAGAAATTTCTATCGATTAACTACGATTGCGATTTTTGCTCGTAGATTCTGTCAAAATAAATCGATTAACTCGAAAAGAGTCTACTATAAAAGCGACAATATTCTTGACGTAATTAAGAACAATGTTGTTGTAACAATAATTAATAAGCAAGAATTCGTTAATTTAATAAGCGAGAACAGCAATATTTTTGTCAATTGTAAAAGTTAATTTAAAAATTTGTAAAAGACTTGCAAATATACGTTTGCAATAGATATTAAAATAGAAATTCTACTTATAAAAGCAAGTCTTCAATAGATTGCGTAAAAGACAATAAGCAAAATAAAAAACTTTAGTAGCAAATTCTATAAATACGAAAAACTTAAACAAGATCTAATAATAAAAGCAAGCTTCTTAATAATTGCTATGTAACAACAATTTAATAATATGTTAAAGCTATTAATTTGTAAGAATTATAATTATATAGAAAGCTAAGTTGTATTAGAGCTATGCTACAATAACTATATAATTACTAACGCAATAACATGCTAGGAAAGAACGTCTACGAAAGGCTTTCGCAGGCAGGAATCTTATTTATGCTAGAAATATTATAACACTTGCTTAAGAACTTGTTTGTTATCTTTATAGAAAAAATATTGTTTTACTTGTATGCAAAAATTAACTTATATAATTAGAAGATATTGTTGATTAAAAGTTAAAAATAAGCTTAAAAGTTAAATATATTAAAAACAAGCTATACAACTTAATTATTGTTCTTGTCTTAATTTATTATATTCTTGCAAAATACTTAATTCAATTTTATATTTGTTGTAAAGAATATTTTCTTAAAGTAGTACTAAAAAATATTAAAGTCAATTCTACTTTATATAATGTTCCTAATCTTCTTATTGTAATTTGTTCTCTTGTATATATAAATTTAGCAATTTTTTGGGTTCAAATCTCTACTTTAAAAATTTGAACTTACTTTTATTTGTGCAATTGTAATAATCTTCTAGTTTTAAGTATTAACTAGATAATTTTTCCTAATTTTTTTATAATATTAATAATCTAGGTTTAAGACTTTAAAGATTTTTTTTAATTTTGTTAATTAACTTATTGTTATTAAATTAACTTAACTAGTTATATTAAATATTTTTTTTTAATATCGCAAGAAGATTTTTGTAAATAATAATTTCGTCAAAATCTTACTCTGCAGAACAAATCGAATTAAATTGAATTTTAATATATAGAATTTAACTCGAACAAGTAGAAAGATTACTAGAATTCAAATCAAATCTAGCTCAAAATATAAGTTAACTTGCAAAAGTTCGAGTTTTACATATATATTTAGCGTCTTATAGATTAATTGTTGATTCGATATTTGGTTCCAACTTTGGAATTGAATCGAATTGTCAAAAAATCGAATAAAATCGAATCGCTTAAAGAAGCTAGCTTATTACTATAGTAAGTTTAGCTTAGTCGAAAAGTTACTATTTTAAGCAATTCGATTTCAAAAAAAATTCAAGGAATCGAATATTGACGCTTCCACGTGATATTTTCGGTTTCTCGTAACAATCTAGCGTCTTAGCATCAAAAAACTCCGATCTATTCGAATAAGTTGAATCTTGAAGAAGTTTTAATTTAAATCAAATTCAAATCAAATCTAGACTAATCTAATATATATTAAATATTACTCAACCTGTTTTACAGAGTAGAGAATCTTAAAATAGCTAAATAATCTTGTATTAACGTTTAAGCTTAAAGAGAATTTCGATGAATAATAAACTTTTATTAAAACTAGTCTAAAGAGTTGTTTAGAATTATACAAAGTTAATCTTAATAGTCAAAGATTAAAGCAATTAGAAATATATATTTTATTTTGTCTTTTTTATTATTAGATGCAAAATTACTTATAATAATATATATAAATAAAGAATAGAAATATACTACAACAAAGAAAATCTTAAATATTAAAAAAAACTATTATGTTATATAGCTAACTTACAAGATCTTGAAAGTTTAGTTATAAAAATTAATTAAAATCGATCTCAATATTAATTTAAATATTTTAATATTCTCTTTTGTTTGTTGCTTAAATTGTTGTACTATAATTCTTACTTAAGAGTATTTAAATTATAACTAATATCTCTATTAAGGTATTTGAAAAATTCTATTTAATAATATATCTACTATACTAAGATATTTCGCAATTTATTAATATATAAGTACTTAAGTACTTTCTTTTAATTTCTTTATTAAGTGTATTATATCTAGTAGATCTCTCTAGTCTATATACTATTTATTACTTAACAATTCTATAAAAATAATATTACTTTACTCTATATTTTTAAGCTAGCATCTTAGTACGCAAGTAAATAATATTAAAGATAACTTAAAAACAAAATACTAATAATCGAACAACGTTAGGCATAATTAAGAAAATTCTTGTTTATTATTATTTTTAAAGTATATAAAGTAACCAAAAAAACAATTAAGATTGTATATATAACAAGCGAAAAATAACAAAAAGCTCTATTAAATAAGAGATTTTTTTTAAGACTTTAGCTACAACAAATACTCTTTCTTATATATATTATTCAAGTATATTATTGTTACGAATTGTTAAAGCATAAGGTTTGCCCAGAGATTTGCTCGACACTTCTATCTAATTAGGTCTAGCGTCGATACTAGAATCGTCATGCTAGTCAATTTGCCCATATATTTGTTTTCGACAGTTAGATAGATAGAAAAACAACGACTTTACTTGTTACATTATGCATTTAATTTATTGATTCCTAACAATTAATAGATTTAATCAAGTTAACAATGTCTATCTTTTAATGATAGGATTGTCACATTGAGGCAGCATTAACTAACGACAAAGAGCATTTTATCTACAATATTGTCTAAATCGCTTGCAAAAAATAATAAAAGAAAAGACGTTTAGAAAGAAAAGATTATCTTTAGTAGACTCTAAATTGATAGAACTTACAATTGACAACAATCTTTCTATAAGTCTTGCAATTGTTGTCAAATTGAACAAATCTATTTTTGTCTTCTTCTTCTTCTTCTTCTTCTTCTTCTTCTTATACGAATCGATGTCTTTGCTATTTATCAAGAAAGACGTAAGACAACTACTTGGTGCTATAAAGAATATAAAGGCAATAGAATTAACAAAGCAACAATTGAAGACTATATAGACTTGTTATAGCGTCTTAGGAATATAGAGCAATTGTTTAAACAACTTCGTCGAACAAGACTTTCAAGATATAGTATTCAAATTAGATATTGTCGTCCTTATTTAGTTAATAAACAATTAATTAATCGAAATAAAGAATATGTTTAAGGCGTTAAATAGCAAGATAGATGCAAAGAATGCATTTATGCAATCAAATGCCTCAAATTTGATAAAAAGAGCATTCAAAACAAGAGCAATGCAAAAAACGTTAAAGATGTTGTCGAAGAAGATATTACAAATTGCTTATTTTACATCGCGAAGCTTGTAGAATTTCTCTTAGAAATTGATCTTTCTTTATTGTTAACTCTTGTTGCCAAATGTTTTACGCAAGTGGTTACGAGACTATGCAAATAACGATCACGAATAAGAGCAAGATAGAAGCAATCGCTTTAATAGAAAAGATAATAGAGAACGTAATAGAAGTCGTTTACGAGAATTTGTCTTTTGTTCTACAAACAAATTGCTTGCTTCTAATCTAAAGTCGACACATCTACAAAGCATCGCAATAACCAAGCAAGAAACATTTAGATTCTAGAAATAAGATATTTCTATTTCGATTTGTCTAAGAATACGCATGCAGCAAAGAACTACATAGTGTTTGGAAAGAACGTTTTTTATCGCGACGTCTATATGTTTACGTAGCTGGTTAGGCGTGTGACAATTACAAAAGAGATAAACAAACAATTGCATCTTTGTCTACGCAAATCGATTATAATTTGATTTACTAGTTAATCAAAATATTTACAACAATGTCTTAATAGTTAATTCGACAACTTCTACATAGCTTTAATTGTCAAATATAAAATATTTATCTTCAAGATCTTCGACAAGTTGTAGTTGAAGCACTATATTGTGCAAGATGCACGAAAAGAGCGTTTGACAAACAACTATATCTAGGCAATTATTTGTTATAGAAGATTATATAATATTGTGAACTTTGCAACTCTTACTTACGCATAAAAGAATCTAGACAATAATCTTCGACGTAACGTTAGACGTTCTACTAGGCACATCAATTCAAACGAGTTTGTAAAGACATTAAAGAACGTTATCAAATACTATGACAACATTACTAGAAAGAACGATAGAGTCTTGATTATTGTCTTCAATAAAGTCTTTATTACTAATTAGATCTCTAATCGATTTAACGAAAAGAAGACAATCTTTTAATAAGATATTAAGATTGTAGAACGTCGTCTACTATTGTAGTCGCAACAATATTAACAAACATCTACTACTTTATTGTCGCAAACTAGAGAATATTAAAGTGAATATCAAAGTAATCAAGAATATCTAGAAAATCTATCGCGTCAATATTTATCTTCTAATTAGAAACTTCTTATCAATTAGACGAAAATGCGTTCTACCTACTTTATAGACGCCCAAAATGCTAAAGACGACAAAACATACTATTTATCGTCGATAGATATCAAGTATATTATTGCTAACGCACAATTTGGCGAAACAATAATTGTTTTCCATAATTAGATATCTATTAAGAAAAACTTTAATAATACTTATATTATATAACACAATATATTATTCTATTCTTGCAATATTTGTCAAGTTATCTACTTAAAAAACTATAAAGAACTAGATAATTATATGTTTGATTGCTATTAAATAAAGATTTGTTCTAATTAAAGCAAGACACGCAAACAATATGTTAATTAAATAAAATACGCGATTCTAAATATCTATAAAATCAAGACATCGTCTAATAGATACGCGATCTTTAAGACGATACTCTTTTAAGACAATTAAGAATCTATAATCGTTTGTGCAAATACTAAATTAAGCACTAGCTTTATAGACGAATTCTTATTGTCTAAAGACAATCTATACAAGTGCTTAGATATCGTTTTACCTATTATTGTACAAGACATTGTTAACGAAAAGATAGTCGATAAACAAATACATCTATTTATTTATATAATAGATATTAACGAAGTTGTTCTCGAAGCACGTTCTTATGTTACTAAAGACATTAAGGCAAGCATAATACTAGACAACAACGTTCTAGAGATATCTAAAAACAAAATTAATTTATATCTATATAGCAAGCAAATGCAAATAAACAACGTTTAGATGTCTATTAAATTTATTTCGTCAAAAGCATCGTCAATAAGCTTTCACGTTATCTCTATTATTGCTTCTATTGTTCTTAAGTTATGTCTTAAGACGACAAGTAAACAAACAACAAAGACGATAAAATTTGCTATAAGAATCGATCAAGAAACACGCGTTCTTATTATTAAAAACGACGCGTCTTCTTAGCTCTCTTCGATCTTGTTAATGCGACAAATAACAATACATCTATTAAACAATTATAGAATGCTTCGCTTCGCAAAGACAAATATTAAAAAGATAAATTTCAAGTTTATTCCTAAAACTAACTTAGAGAAGGTCTCGAAGACATCTAAATAACGTCGCTATGTTGTTCTTTCTACAGGTTATCGTTATTACTTATATTGCATCAAAATTATAGCATCTTGTCGCCATCGTCTTAATTAATTATGACAATAATTCTTGGTTCTTCTCGTTGTTATCGCAAGCATTTTCGAAAGAGATGAGCAAAAATTTCTTTATTTGATATGCATAGCAGGGGCGCTCCAGCATTATAGACGCTTTATATCTCAATTTACTGCATATTTTGTATACAAAGTTAGGTTTTATTGTCGTTATCTAATGGTATAATTACGAGAACGCGATCTTTTTCGAAAAAGATAAGCAATTGTTACGAATTATTATGGCATAAGGTTTGTCTAGAGGTTTGCTCGACACTCCTGCCTAATTAAGTCTAGCGTTGGCACCAGGATCGTCATGTTGGCCGATTTGCCCATATATTTGTTTTCGACAACTAGATAGATAGAAAAACAACGACTTTACCCATCACATTATGCATTTGATCTGTTAATTTCTAACAATTATAGCTAATTTATAGCAATAGATATAATTTGCAATATAGATACAAACAAGATATTTGTTTTGTTAGAATTGCAACAAAATATTCTCTCTTAATTTATTTTTAAAAGACAATAAAACTCTTTAATAATTTTATTATACTTATATATATTTTCTATAACTTTTAAATTAATTTCTACTATAACTCTTAAAATATAAAATATAAATTAATAACAATAACAATATATCTCTTCTAATATTAAAAGATAATATTCGAGATATATTGTAAAGTAGCAACTATTTCTTTTAGTAAAGTTGCATAGTTAAGCAAGTTAAATTATATAATATATATAGTAATAGTATAATAATATATATAGAGTAGAACTAATTGCTACAAAACGCAAACGCGAAAAAATCTTCTCTTCTATATAAGATGCTTTCTTGTTTGCTATTAAAAAAATTGTATATATGTAATATTTGTTAATTTAATATTACTTTTGCTTAAATCTAATATATACAAGCTTTGTTAAGTATATAATTATATATACTTAATATACTATTGCAAAGCAAATCTACTAGCATCGCAAAATATACTTTACAATTAAATTAAAAAGAGCAACAATAACATATCTAAAGTTTGCACAAGAATAAAGAGTAGTTCGCAAATATATACTAGAGTATTTGCAAATCTTTTATTTATTTGCTTAGTTAATTATCTAATTGAAACTAGTATAGAAGTTGTATATATTTGCAAACTTTGCTATTTATATATATATTATTTCCGATAAAATAGATAATTTATTATTTTGTTTGTTATATTTTTTAATAGATTATAAGTTTAAGTTAGCAAAGAACTTCTTATTTATTACAATATCTAGTAAAAGAATTGCTCATAAAATACTATTTTAGTATTTGTATTAGTCTAGACAATTGCGAGAGAACTTGCGAAATAAAGTTAATATACAAAATCTAGAACTTATAGATTGATTGTTGGGTCGAGTTTCGGTTCCAACTTTAGAAATCGACTTAATCTATTAATTTCAATATTAGGAATCGATTTGAAATCCAATTCGATTTCTATTATTTTGAAATCGATTTAATTCGATTCGAGTCGATTTTCGATTTCAATATTAGAAATCGAATCGAATCGTCAAAAATGTTAAGAATACTAAAAATAGTATAAATTTAGTTTAAGTTTAGATTTTTTTAATTATTTTCTAGATAATGCACATTTATTCGCATTTGTTCTACTTGGATAATTCTTACTAATACTACTAACAATGCTTGAAAAAGTAGACTTTTGTTAAAATTTAAATATCTTTGGATAAACTAATCCAAATCGGGTAATTTTAACATATCTTGTAAATTTATAGTATAATCTAATTTTGCTACGAAAAATACTATAAGCAGTCTTTATATTACTCGATCTAGACTAGTTTAATTATAAATATCTTAACTCAAATTAGTAAACTTCAAGCTAGTCTAGATCGAGTAATATAAAGACTATCTATAGTATTTTTCGTAGCAAAATTAGATTATACTATAAATTTACAAGATATGTTAAAATTACCCGATTTGGATTAGTTTATCCAAAGATATTTAAATTTTAACAAAAGTCTACTTTTTCAAGCATTGTTAGTAGTATTAGTAAGAATTATCCAAGCAGAACAAATGCGAATGTTAGTAATATATAATATAAAACTATCTAATATACTTATTAATTAATTTAAATAGATTAACTATTTCTATTAAATTATCAATTAATTGTTACTAAAAATAATAAAATTTACTAAAAATAGTAGTCTTGACAATTCGAGTCGATTTTTCGAATTAGATTTCGATTTTAAATATAGATATCGAATTGCCAAGACTTTCGAGTCGAGTTGATACAAATTGTCAAAATTCGAGTCGAATATTTGATTCGAACTCGATAATTCGATTCGACGCAATTAGTCTAAGAACTTATTGAAAACAAGTATATAAAGAAGTTTGTAATTGTTAGAAAACAATATTTTGTCAACTATATTAATTACAAAAAATAAACAAACAAAAGTATTAAAAAAATCTAGATAGAATTTCTTAAACTATCTCGCAAGATTATTGTAACACAACTAGATATAAAAAATATAGTTCTCGAGAACAAATATTTATATAGATTGCTATTTTGTTTTTAACAAATATTTTGTAATTTGCAATAATCTTTTAACTTAGAATAGCTCTAATATAAAGATAGCTTTGCAAAAGTTGCAAAAAAAGAGAATTAATATAGCAAAAATCGAAGTAATTGTATAGACAAAACATAAAGATATAAATAATTGTTTAAAATACTCGAAATAAAGTTAAAAGTTATCTTTAAATCTTAATTAATATTATTATTAATAATAATACTTTCGACACTTCTCTATTAAGTATTATATAGACTAATTGTCGAATCGGATTTCGATTCCAAAAGTTGGAATCGAAACTCGATTCGAATTTTTAGCGTAAAATCGAATTGTCAAGATTGATAAATCAAGCTACTTAATTAACTCGCTTAGAACAAATTCTTTCGCTTAATTGCTAAGAACTCGAATCTAACGTTATAGAATCGAGTCACGTGATAAATTCGGTCGCAATTAGTCTAGTATTATATCTATAATAATAGATACGAAGCAAGAGTTTGTTCTAACAAGTCTAAAGCTAAAAAACAACAAATTAAAGTTGAAGTATTTTAAAAGTTAAAGCAATATAATAATTAAGAGATATTTAAAAAAGATTACGACTAAAAGATTTATTATATTTACAAAAAGAAATACAATAACGAGCAATCTTATTGCGCATATTATATTAAGAACAACTTATTGTTAGATAATTTCTCTAGCAATTGTATTAACTTTAACGCTAAAAAAAGTATAGTTAATTAACTTACTTATTTAAAGAGCAATTTAATAACTTTTCTTTGGTTAACTAAATTAACAATATTAACATCTTCTTATATATAATTTATTAACTTTAACACTTTAGAGAATCTCCAAAATTGATTTCGAAATATATTGTTAAAATTGATGATAGAAAATTATTCTTAAATTAATATAGAACAATAATTTTGCGAGCAAAAGATAAACATAAAATATCTTTATCGAATATTTTTCTTGTTTTAGATCTTAATATTAGTCTACTATTTGCTAGATATATATGTCGAAATAATATATAAAGAGACTTTGACGAAGATTGTTTATAAATTTGCAATAAGATAAACAAGTATATTCTTATAGCAAAAAAACGTAAAAGAGTTTATATAGTAAATAAGATAGCTTCTAATCTTAATAAGTATACTCTTATTGTTACTACGCAACAAAAATTATCTATAGCATTACTAGCAATTAACAATTATATCGGTTAAATAAATATAAAATCTAACTAGAAAATCATTAACAACAACTCTAGAGCAAAGATATATAATCTTTAATATTCTTGATTTGTACATTTAGAAGCAATCAAATTACGAAAACTATATAAAATTATTATACTTTAGAAGTTAATATGTATTGTTAAGAACTTAGAAAATTTATACAAAATATATATATTAATTAAACTCTACAATAGAAGAAATTATTAAGTTAATAAATATTTGCGAATTATTGCTAGTATCGAGACTCGAATATAAGTACTTTCTCGAGATTATTGACAATTATTCTTGTAAAATATAGATACTAACAATAATTAAATTAGAATAAACTATAGAGATTCTTTGTAAATAAAGAACTTAAACAAAGCTATAAAGTAAAGCTAAAGTATTAGCAATTTGCAACAACAATAGTATAAAGCTTAAACTAATTTTAGATAAATAATACTTTTTGTTCGATAATATATTTAATTACACTTTATTATACAACTTTTTGCAAAACAATATTGCAAAATAGTGTTAAAAAACAAAATATATATACTATCGAGAACTTTATACAAATTATAATTAAGAAAGTAAAACTTTCGATTAAATTCTAATTAAAGATTGTATAGACAAATATATATCTACAAATTTATATAGTTATTGCTAGACAAAGAATACTAATTAGGTAGACAAAGTAACTAGACAAGACAACTAGACAAGATAAAAAGACTCACAAGTAAATAAAACAAATATCTATAGTAATTGTAAAGATAATTGTCTAAGAACTAAGTTAACAATTAAGTTATACTTAATTGTCTAAAAGCAAACGCTATTAACAAGCGTTAAATACTCTTTTGCTATTTAACAAGAGTATTAGAACTAGATTGATCGCGAGAAATCAAAAAATATCACGTGAGAGCGTCAATATTCGATTCTTCGATTTTTTTTTGAAAGCGAATTGCTTAAAATAGTAACTTTTCGACTAAGCTAAACTTATTATAGTAATAAGCTAGCTTCTTTAAGCGATTTGGTTTTATTCAATTTCTTGACAATTCGATTCGATTTCAAATTTGGAATCGAATATTGAATCGACGATCAATCTAATTAGAACAAATCTTGTAATATATACTCTTCTTAAAAGAAAAGATATTGATGCTCTTGTTATACTACAAATTTAAATATTATTTAATCTCTAGATACAACTATTATTCTATCTAGATCTTAATAGTCTACTCTATTGTAATAAATTTGTCGTTCTTGTTTATTTGCGCATTATATTGCTAAATAGTCTTAGCTTAATTCTTTTTAATATTTAATTTATTATAGAACTTCTTGTTGCATTAACAATAAATACTCTTTTTTGCATTTAAGTATATCTTGTTTATCTTAGTTTTTACAAAGTTGTTCTAAAAGCTATCTTCGAACAATTTGATAATCTTAACAATCTAAGATAACTTGTTAGCAAATTTAGCAATATTTTTAAGAAGAATATAGATATCGATTACAATAATAAAGTTGATATTAAAAATAATATTATAGCTATCTTGTATAGCTTGAAAACGTATTGTTGTTTTATTTATTTTATTTGCTATTTTATCTAGTATTTGTTTAATAGTTGTCGCAAATTAAATTGTTTAATAATTAGTAACTAAGATATCTATAAATCTATAAGCTGCTTTTTTGCAAATTAATTTATTTTTCAAAATTAATATTTAATACACAATTAAATTTGTCTTGATTGTTTCGAGCTTTTTTGCGTAATATTTTAACAACTTTAAATTTTACAAAACAAAAAATAAAGCAAGATTAAAGAAGATATCTTTGTTAATTAAGATTTTTAAAGTTAATTTATCTATTTTTATTGTTAAAACTAGATGTTTGCAAGACAACATTATTGTTTCGAATAAAGTTTAATTAATATCTATTCTTTATATCTTTTGCGCTTTAATTAAAGTTGCGCTTTTGCATATAATTGTTTAACAAATTTTAATTAATATAATCTTTTTGTTAGTATTTATTGTTTTAAGATCTTTCTTGTAATATAGATTCGAAAATTAATTGTTAAATATAACAAGATTTAAAGCAAACTTACAAGTCTTGTAATTTGCAAAAATTTAGTCTTTCTTTATAAATAACAATTTATTAGAGTATATTATTGTAATATAAGATATAATACTATATAAAAGATTGTTTATCTTAGTTGTTTTGTATTTCTTTTGCAAGTTAATAATTTAAGAAAACTAGATATTAATATTATCTTGCAAGATATATTTCTTTTTGAAAATATCAACAATGTTTATAGACACAAAAATAGACTCTAGAAATATGCATAATATGTAAATATTATTATTTTTGTTAAAAGTTGCAAGTTATAAAGCAAAGCGCTTGCGTATTATAATATAAACGCAAACAATATAATTTATATTGTAATTAATAAGATATATATAAGTTATTAAATAGATAAAATAGTTATTAATTTCTATCTCTTCTTTAAACTAGAATAGAGCAATATTGTTTTTAACTATCTATGCGCTTAAGATATCGAAATTAAAAATTAAATAAATAAGAGATACGTTATTGCTTTTACAAAGCATAAATATAGTAAAATATTTATTAAGTATAAATATTTCGCAAATAAGTTGTTTGATATTTGGTATAGTATATTTTAAAAGAAATTGCACTTAGACATAATATTTATTTAGTTTAGTTTATTGTTACTTAATATAAACTAATTATTGTTATCTTGCTAACTTAGTATTTTTGCAAGATTATTTTTGATTATCTAGTTTGCAACTTTGTATTTGCAAGCTTTTACAATATTTTAATTAAAATAAGCGTTTTTATTTTTTTTGTTAAAAGTTATATTGTTTGCTTGCTAGATAACAACAATAGATAGACAATCTTGCAATACGATAGTAATAATAAAGATATTACTATTAATAATATAAAGATAATAGCTAACAATAGTAAGCAAGAATATATATTAATAGAATTAAAGATAATAAGCGTTAGTAATGTTGTTAATATTAATATTGATTATACTAGTGCTCTAGTAAATTGCGTCTTGTAACTAAAATATATAATACATCTACTATAAGTAAACAATAAATTGTAATTGTTTAATATTATATCTAGACAAGTAGTTTGTTGTTATTAAATCTTAAATATCGATAACAATATTAAGATAATATTTTGATATTGTTGTTTTTCTTGCTACTTGTAGTAGTTTTAATCTTAGACAATCTTTTTTTTAAATATAAATGCGGTTTTTGTTGTCTTAGAGAATCGATCGCGTTTCTTTAACAATTATACAAGAATAATAATATTTATTAAGAGTATCGAAACAATTACTTCAAGTATTGTAATAATTGTTTCAAGACGTCTTATAGTAAAGAGAATAGATATTTTGTACTTTGTTTTATAGTTGTTGACAAGATTTGCAGAATTGTCTAGCAAATTTTCGTTATATTATTAATTTTACTTAGCATTGTAATTCTTTTATTAAACAAGATATTTCGAGATAAAACAATTTTATTTCTATTAACAAATGCAATATTTAATAAGAACTTTAATCTTGTAGAATTACTATTTAATATTTAACTTAACAACAACTTTTAAATAATCTAGTTTTTAACAATTGTATAAATCTTTATTATCTAGCGCTAACTCAAGATAGATAATAAATATAATTAAATAAATTTTTTAATTTATTAGAAGATTTAATTTGTATATTAAATTGCTCTTTTGTTTAAGAATCTTAAGAGATTTAATATATTAAATCGACAACTTAAACAACTTAGCAAACAACAAGATGTAATTTTTGTAAAAACAAAGATACACTATATTGTCTATTAGAAACTTAACAAATTTATAATATCTATTGTATATTGTTTTAACTATTATATTAGTCTATATAATTGTTGTTTTTGTCTCGAAAATATTAACAATCTTCTTTTACAATTAATTTATCTAAATATTGTTAAATCTAAGAAGAAACAAAAGATTATATATCTTAAAGCTTATAATTATTTTATTTGATAATAGCTCAATAGATATATTAAGCAAATTATTAAGATAAACGCAAAGTGCAAACAAGAAGAATATTTAATCTTAATTAGAATTGCTAATTGCAATATATTGCAAAACCATCTTAACTATTTAATTTGTTTATTTACTTTATTTATCTATTTCTAAAAAATATATTATTAAGATTAGAAATTAAACTTCTAGTTTTTAAAATATAATTTTTTAAAATTTAAATATAAATTTGCAATCCCTATTGTATACGAACGCTCTTAGAGCTTCTTAATTAAGAAGATTGTTAAAAAGAGTATTTATTTACTTTGTTGCAATATAAGTTGTCTTGTTAACTAAAACTATTAATTTTTTGAAAAATTTATATATTGCTATTAAAAGAATATTGAAGCTCTAGTATAACAACAATTTTAAGACAAAATCGATACATATTGTATAAGAAAATACAGAAAAACTTAAAATTAAATTGAGACTTTTATATAATTAATATTGTTTAATTCAACAAAGATTATATTCTTAATAATAAGCAATATATCAATAAGATTAAGAGACAAGTTTGCAAAAATAAAAGTTAGCAATTACTATCTTGTAAATGCAAATAAAGCTAGCATAACTATTTATATTGTGCGTCTAATAAAAGATTTTTGTCTTAAATTTCTTAGACAAGTATAATCTTTTGCAATTTGTATAGTCTATAAAGTAAAGTAAATTGTTTTTTATAAAAAAATTAAATATCAAAAATTATAGATAACTTTCGAATTATTGTTAGAATTTTTATTTATTTAATAAATTTGATATATATTTTAAGAAGTTGTTTCTTAAAGATTTTACTTATTTGAACAAAACTTAAGTAAAATAAAATTGTTTTGTTAATTGTATTTTAATCGATTAAATTTAATTTCTTTTTAAAAGTTTGTCGCACTAACTTAATTATAATTAATACATTTATTACAAAGTTGTTTATCTTATCTAAAATTAATAATTTATTCTTGTTATATTTATTTTTGAATGCAAGAAGTTTAAACAATATATTCGAAACTATATATAGTCTTTCTATATAATAATGTATGTCTAGTAAAAGTTGTAAAAGATATTGCAAGATATATATAAGACAAAGATTAAACTTATCAATTAGTAAGAAAAACAATATAGTTTATTTAACAATGCTTGTTGTAACTAAGTAATTAATATAAACTATAATAGATCTCTTAATTGCTTCTACTAGATATCTAGTCTTTTGTATTGTCTATACAAGACAAGTTCCTTTTATCTTAATTAATTAATAATTTATCTTAACAAAACTTAGAATTATAAATAAACATAAAATATACTAAATATTATTTTATCTAAAGTTGTTGTTAATAAAACTATCTTAAATATAATATATCTCGATATTAAACTTGCGTTTTTTAAAGATGTCTAAGTCTATATATAAACAATAATTGTTATTAAAATAGATTAAGAAGTTCGAAGCTATTAAGAATTGCTATAGCTAATAAAAGAATTAAAGAAAAGTAAACAAATATTTGATATATATATTTCTTAAATATATCTTTTGTTTTTGTTTACTAACAATAGAGAAACTTTTTAAAAAACAAGTTTTTTTTGTTATAAAATATTAATTTGCTAAGCATACTAAACAATCTTGTCTCTTTAATAATTAATAAGATTTAGATAGATTTTAAGCGTCTTTAAATTCTTAGAAAATCTAATTGTCTTAATAACAATACTATGTTTCTTAATAGTAGACAAGTTAAAGATATTTACTTTTTGTTTAGATTAATCGTCGATTCAATATTTGATCTCAACTTTGGAATTGAATCGAATTGCCAAGAAATCGAATAAAATCAAATTGTTTAAAGAAGCTAACTTATTACTATAATAAGTTTAGCTTTGTCGAAAAGTTACTATTTTAAGCAATTCGATTCCAAAAAAAAATCGAGAAACCAAATCTTGGCGCTCTCACGTGATATTTTCGGTTCTTCGCGATTAGTCTATTTTTGTTCTAGCAAGATAATATTAGAATAATTAAGATAAATCTTTTTAAAACTAAGCGTAATGTTTAGCAAAACTAATTTGTCAAATAACTAGCCTAATCGTTGGGTCGAGTTTCGGTGGCAAATTTCTTATGTAATCGGGCTCGAGAACTAAATTTAAATAAAAACTTTAAATTTAAAACCCACAAAACTTCCTTGTATTTTACTTGTATTTTTTCAAAATTATCTCATTTTGTAGAGAATTTAGCGCACTTTCATACAAAAAAAGAACTACTTGATTTGGACTAATTTACGTAGCGCAATTAATTAAATAAAATTTGGATTAAGTTAAAAATTCTGTCCAAATCCTTGGGTCGAACAAAAAATTCGTGCCAAGACCCGACCCGACGATCACACTACAAATAACTAAGTAAGATAAGCTAAATATATATCGAACAATTGTAAGAAAACAACAATATTGTTAATATAAATACAATAAAAGTCTCTAAGTTAACAAAATTCTTTATCTATTATTTGTTAAATGTAGACAAGCAAATTTTTAAATTTTATAATAGAAGTATTAAGTTGTTTCTTATCTTAATAGATATTACAATAATACTTTTGTAAGAGATATTAGAGTAAATTATGCTATTAAAGAGATTTGTAGATATCTTTAGACAATGTAAGCAATTACTTAATAACAAGATTTGCAACTATAAATAATCTTATATTTAATAAATCTTTACAAATAATTCAATAAATTAAAATAACAATAAGTAAAAACTTAAGATAAGTTAAACACAATTTATAAAAAAGTTGTATTCGAAGATCTATATACTAAAGAAGATTCTTTTTGTTTGTTATATTTGTTGTCGAATATATCGAATATTGCTTGCTTAGCTTGTTATTAAATATATCGAATATTGTTTGCTTAACTTGTTGTCAAACATATCGAATATTGTTCGCTCAACTTGTTGTTAAACACGTCGAATATTGCTTGTCTATCAAGTTATTAAACATGCAAATAGTTGTACTTTATAATATATATTGCGTTGTAAATTATATACTATATTGTTTCGAGCTAGATTTGTAATACTATTCTTCTTTTTAAAGATTTTTGTCTTAAAAGTTAACATCTTCTTTATTATATCTTGTTAACAATAAAGTTGTCTTTGCATTGTATTCGAAATCAAATATTATAATATATTAGTAGATATTATTTGCGAACGTTCCTCTTTCTCTAGTTATTTTTGTATTGTTATAAAAGATTTGTTGTCTTATTTAAAGTATTCGAAATGTTTTTGTGTAAACAAATCGTGCATAAACATATTGTAATCTTCTCTTAATTATAATAGAAAAAATCTTTCTATTAAGATTGCTAAAAATAAAGCTTTGTTAACAATTGTTATAACTCGATTGCTACAAAATAAGAAAATTCTAAAGAAAATTAATATAAAAACAAAACAAAAGACACAATATCTATTGTCAAAAATAGAAGAGTTAAATACTTTCGAATTTTTCAATTGTCTTATTGCAAATATTCTTGTCGAATTGTCTTCTATTTTCTAGTTATTTTTTGCTATACTAAATAATTTTTCGAATCTCGATAAAATATCTAAATAAAATTATAGTAATTGTCGAGATTTTTCTTTAATTTTTACGTGTTTTTTAAGATAAAATATTCTTTTTACTTTATAAGATAGTTTTGATCTTGTTGCTTTAAAATCTTTTCTACTTTATATCTACTCTTTTTCTAAACTTTGTAACAAAATGTTTTCTATATAAATATATTAAAATTAACTAATTTCAACAATAAAATATAAAATACTAAAAATACTTTAACATTCTTAAGTAAGTCGAGTTTATAATTAATTGATTTTTTTGTCTTCTTAACAAGAAACAATTCAACTTTAATATAATTTAATTTCTTGTTTAACTTTCTTGTCTTAAAATTTTTTGTAAGAAGATATATCTTATTTCTCTTTTTTAGTTAAGATATTGTTTTTTCTCTTTTAATCTACTACTTGTTTAATTTTTCTTGCATCTTTAAGATATTATTGTGTATCTTTCTTAGTATTTCTATTCTTTTAATAATTAACTAAGCTAACAAATACTTTTGCTCTTTCTTAAAGAGATTTAGTTCTTTGTTATAATTAACAAAGAATAAAGTTATCTTAGTAATATTCGAAATCTTTGTATTTAGTATTAATTGTATTATAGATAAAAGTAATATTCAATTACTTTAAGTATTATTAACATAGTATCTCAAATATTGCTTTAGATTTTAATTTGTTTGCTCTATTTAATTATTTGTAATCGAATAATAGATAGTCGATATTCTAAGTCTTGTTTCTAATATCGATAAAAGTATTCTTTAATAATAAGACATAAAGAGCTTGTGTCTATTACTAATTAATTCTTTAAATATATTGTAATATTGTATAAGTTGATTTAATACAATATATCTTAGTTGTTTTGCTATAAACTTCTCTTTGCATACAATAATATATAAATACTTAATAAGTTTGTTAATTATTATTAGTATCAAATTATATTTGTCTTTAATTGCTAAATTTATTAATTTAAGCAACTTAATAATAAAGTTTATTGTAACTTTATCTTATAACAATTTAGATAATTCTTAATATTAAGTTTTATTATAGCTTGCATATATATTATATTTGTTCTACTAATAACTAAGATATTGTTTAATATATATCTCGACAACTTGTCTTATTTAAGAAAACTAACAATATTAACATAAAAGTTAAAGAATTTTAATTACTCTTAAATGCTTTTGCAATAATTTATTATAATATTTCTTTATATATTTGTCAATTTTGTTAATATATATTTGAAGTTTTTCTTTCTTTATTAGAAATTCTTCTTTATTGTTTCTAAATATTTGTAAAATAGTATTTAGCTTATATTTGTTTGCTAATAGTAATTTGTTCTTGTTAATCTTAAGTATATAATAATTAAACAATTTTTTTGTTTTTAAATAATTATTTCTTCTATTAAGTATATCTATTTTGTTGTTATCTTTATCTAGTATATATTGTATCTTAAACTTGTATTGTTCGAGTTACTCTAATTATTGTATTTATTTTTTGTTAAGTTGTTTAATAGTAATAAAGTACAAAAGATTTTTGTAATTTATAAGAATTGTAAGTTTTAATAATTTTCCAATATATACTTTTTATAACTCTAGAGAGACTACAATAGCAAATAGTTACTTATTGTAAATATTATAATTTTGTTCGATTAACAAGAGTTTTCTCGAGAGATATATTACTAAATATTATATATTTTTATGCTCTTAATTAAAGTATATATTAATAATTAAATCTAATATGTTAATTTTAATCTTGTTTTACAATTGTAAGTTGTATTTTTTTAATACTAATTTCTTTAAGTATTTTAGCTTAAGATCTTAAAATAATTTCTCTTTTATTAATTCTTATATTTATAGCGTCTTTTTTTTCGTAAAATTTGTTAATAATATCGCGTTAATAAAGTAATTTTTAATAAATTTCTTATTATAATTTATAAAATCTAGAAAGAATTAAAGTTTTTTAACGTTAATAGATAATTTTTGTTTTTTAATTGCTTGTAGCTTTTTGAGATTTATACGTACTTTATATTGTTTAACAACAAATTTAAAAAAGTTAACTTCTTTTTAATAGAACTTGCATTTCTCTAATTTAAAATATAGATTTCTTTTATTTAAATATTTTAATACTTTAAAAATATAATTTATATATTCTTTTAAAATACTTAAGTAAATTATAATATTGTTTAAGTATACTATAACAAATCGATTCAAATATTGTTATAATATATTATTAATTATTTTTTAATACGTTGTCGAAACATTTGTAAGTTCAAACAATATTATTGTATATTTTTATAACTTATATTGTATACAAAAAGCTATCTTTTACTTCTTTTCTATCTTTATTCTAATCTAATTATACGCTTTTTATAAGTTTAATTTAATAAAGTACTTTTCTTCGAACAATCGATTTTAAAGCTTGCTAATATTAAATAATAAATATTGATTTTTTATTGTAATATTGTTTAGCTTTCAATAATCGATATATAAATAAAGAGTTTTGTTTTTTTTAGATACAAAGAGAATCGAGTATTATATTTATAATTAAGATTATTTTACAATTTTTTTTTGTTTTTTGCTAAATATTTGCGAAGTATTTCTAGCTTCTTTTCGAATAAAATATATATAGATTCAAATATAAGTTGCTTATTTAATTTAAGTTTAATCTCGTAATTTTACAATTAATATTTAGATAAAATCTTAATTGTTTTTTCTTTCTAAAATAGATACTCTTAATTGTTGTATATTTGTAATATATATTTTAGCAATTTTCTTGTTGTATTAAATAGTTTAGAACTTTTAAACGATTTGTAATCTTCTTTACTTACTTTAACTTTGTAATTTAATTAATCTTTATTAATACTTATTAAGTCAAACTTTATTAGATTGTTTTTTTGCAAAAATGTAAGCTTGCTACTTGCAATCAAATTTCGACTTAATTTTTTATCTATTATCGAACGCTATCGATGCGTAGATTAAATGTAAATTGCGTAATTATTTTGCGCAAATCTAAGTACTCGTATATTTTAGTTAACTTTTAAATTGTGTTACTTTAATTAAAATATTTCTAAAACAACATTGTAAGTAATTATTCTTACTATATTAAAGATTAGTTTTTTGTAATATTGCTAAATAGCTATTGATAGTAATTTTGTTTCTTTGCTTACTTTTTTATTTTCTATAAGTAATAAGTTTTTATCTACAATTATTAGATTGTAAGCGTTAGACTTCTTTTAAGTAGAATACTCTTTTCTCTTTACAAGAGCTCTAGCTATAAAATTATCTATTATATTAGAATTAATTATTGCTACAAATCGACAATTGTTAATTTTAACTAATATAATAAAATATTGTGCGTATGCTATTAAATTTAGTTGCTATTGTTAAGCTAATATATTGCATTTCTTTAATATACTTTTTATTAAAAAATTTAAACTTTTTTTTGCTTTTGTATTGTAACTTTTGCTTTAAACATTTGTTTGCACTAAGCTTTCTTCTATTGCTAAATTGTTAACTTTAATTTCTTCGAAAATTAATTAACTTCTTGCTTGTTTTCTAGATAAATTTAGTATATATTATTATAGCATATAGTTTAACTAAAATCTATATATATTGTAAGATTTAATTGTTCTATAATAATATTAAGTATATTTTTTTCTTGTATTTGTTTACAATTTTTAATAAGCTAATTAAAGTCTTAAGATAATTTATAATATCTTCTATACATTTGTAAAAGTTCTTTCAATTATACTTTTCGCTTAAGTCGATAATTGAGCTATAAAATTTAATAGTTTTTTGAAATACTTAATTAACTTTTTGCGTAAACGCAAATATCTTGTCTAATAATATTTTATCTAGAACTTTCTATAATTAATCTAAGTTCTCTATTAAATAGTAATTGTTGTTTAATTTAATTTAAAAAGTATTTGTCTTTATATCGATTTGCTTTCTAATATTGTTCTAGCTATTAAATATCTCTCTTAACATAATATTAATTTGTCGACAATTTATTAAGTTTTGTAATTAACAATCTCTTGCGAAATAACTCAATTTGTTATATAAATAGCACGTTTCTAAGATTTGTTATCTTGCTTTTTTCTAGAATTCTTTTCTTTGCAATACTAAGTAAAATTCAATTTTATAGATATAAGCTTACAATAGTCTAGATTACTATACTACTAATTAGAACAAAATTCTCTCTATTAATATTCGATTGTTAACTTAAAGAAGATTTTTGCTCTTTTATAAAATTATTTGTATTGCTTTTTTATAGTTCTTTTATATAGCTTGTTGTTAAAATTAATAACTACTTCGATAAGATTAAATATATTGCTAATAAATTTGTTATTGCGCATAATATTATTTCTAAGATTGTTTTTAAGATCTTGTTAGAATATTATTATAAATACAATATTGTTTTACTTAATAAAATTAATATACTCTTAGAATCTTGCTATATAATCTATTGCAAAGATTTGTTAAATTAAGTACTAAATTATTCTTTTTGCAATTTGTTTCTTATTAAATATTTTAAAGATTCTTCGAAGCTCTCTTTTGAAGTTGTTGAAGTTTGTAAATATTGCACAAGAATTTTCGTTATAATTCTTTAGATATTTGCGTAAATTTAACTTAAATTAATGCTAGACTCTTTCTTTAAGAAATATTAGTGCAAAAATTGTCTTCTAGTTTGCTAAAATAAAATAGAAGATAAAATAAATATTTATTTATATAAGTTAATTCTTTAAATCAATATAATCTCTATGATAGACATTAAACTTGTTAATTTTTATTTTGTTATCTTTATTAAATATTAATCGACGTAATATTGCTAAGCTAGTGCTCGAAATAGAAGCGCGTTAATCTAATATAAACATTTTTAGAATATTCAAAGTATTATGCTAATATTTTTGTAAAAGATATTAAAGTAAATTATATTAATAAAGAGATTTGTAAATATCTTTAAACAATATAAGAAATTACTTAATAACAAGAATTGCAACTATAGACAATCTTATATTTAATAAATCTTTATAAATAGTTTAATAAATTAGAGTAATAATAAGTAAAAACTTAAGATAAATTAAATACAATTTATAAGAGAGTTGTATTCGAAAATCTATATACTAAAGAAGATTCTTCTTGTTTGCTATACTTATTGTTAAGTATGTCGAGCATTGTTTGTTTAACTTGTTGTTAAATATATCGAGCACTATTTGTTTAACTTGTTGTTAAACATATCGAGTATTGTTTGCTTAACTTGTTGTTGAACACGTCGAATATTGCTTGTCTATTAAGTTGTTAAACGTACAAATAGTTGTACTTTGTAATATATATTACATCGTAGATTATATACTATATTGTTTTGAGCTAGATATGTAACAATAGATAATAAAGAAAAACTTATATTTGTCTTTAAATACAATTAAGAATTGCAAAAAGAAAGTTAATCTATCTATTAAACTTATATATTTATAATTACAAATTTAAGTTATAATATTTATCTAAACAAGTATCGAATATCTATTTATAATAGTTAGTTTATTTAGTTTGCAAATATTAGTTACTACTTAATACTTTTAAGTTTTGTCTAGTAAAATTTGTCAAATTACGAAAACAAAAAATCCGAACAACAAAAACTTAATTAATTATATTATCTTGTTTTAAATATATATATTTGTATTTCGAAAATATAACTCTAGCAAATCTAGAAGATATTTTTTCGAGACTTTTGTTCAAGCAAATTCAATAGATTTAGCAGATTTACTAGTCTAAAAAAGACAATATAAGAGCTTACTAAGCAAGATAAAATACATCTATATAATACTCTTGTATTTTTTATAATTTATCTTGCTTAGTGAGCTCTTATATTGTCTTTTTTAGACTAGTAAATCTACTAGATCTGCCAGATTTGCTTAAACAAAAGTCTCAAAAAAATTTCTTTTAGATTTGCTAGAATTACGTTTCCGAAATGCGAATATAGTTTGTCAAATTCTTTATTAACTATCTTGCAATTGTGTTCTCTTAAGAAACAAATCTTATATTTTATTTTTAATATTAATATAAAGTTCTAGTCGCTATTTAATAAGATTAATATTTAATTTTTCTTAATTAAATTAACAATTTTATTAATATTCTTCTATAAGATATACAATTGTTTAACAAGATATTAAAGTGCAATAGTTTTGTTTAGACTATTGTAGATATAGGCGTTGTTAATTAAATTTGTCTAACAATTATTACTAGATATATCAATCCTAATATTTTCTTTAGTTGCTTAGTTCTTTTTGTTAAAGCTAATTTAATAATAGCTTTGCTTTTTAAACTTTAGCAAATATCTTAGTATTATATATTGCGAGATACAAAGAGATACAAAGCAATTATTATAAATATATATAAAAGATATTTCTTTATTTGCAATATAGAAATAAGTATCAAGCAAAATCAATTCAAAAAGATAGTTTTTATTAAATAAGATTTTATTTTGTACAATTATTAGAACTTCAAAAACAAAATAAATAATAATCACAAAACTTTTTTCAATCTTATCAATTTATTTTATTCGAATATTATTTTTTAACTTTATCTTTAACTTTGTTTTTAAACTTTAACAATTTTTAACAATTTATTTTTGTCTATTTGCATTAACAACTATATATTCGAGATTAATAATATTAATATTAAGTAGCAACTTTACTTTTAGATTTTTTATAACATAAAATTTTTAATAAAAGTAAATAACAACTATCTTGTTATCTATTTTGTCTTAAAGATATATTAAGAGTTAAAGATAATTATTAATTAAATATTTGTTGTTTTTAATATCGCGTATAAATACAACAATACTAGACTATTTTGTAAGATACTTTAGTCTTAAGTTACTAAAAAAGTTATTGTTAGTTAATAATATAATGCACTCGCTATTAATACAAACAATATACAAGATATCTTTTTATAAGAATATTATTTAATATATTGCATAATATTAATATCTAAAGATTAATTTATTCTAATACAATAATAGAGCGTCTAATTTAATTAACTCTAAGTCTATAAAATTTATCTTAATAAAAATAAAATCGATATAAAATGTCTTAGTAAATTTTTAACAATATATCTTGTTATATTTATCTTTAATATATTAAAAAAACTTTTTTTTTTTAAATAAAAAGATTAAGATACAACTTTTGTACTTAAAAAATACAAAAAGCAATACTAATATTAACTTAATATATATTGCATCTATTTAGTAAGTTGCTTTCTATAATAATTCGATTATATAAATAATTGCTAATATTTTCTTCTTAATATAATATATTTCTTTCGATTAATTATTAGCAATATAATATATTGTCGTACTTGTACAAGAGTTATTATAGTAACTTGCAAGATCTTCGAAAAGTATAAAGTAATAAATAAACTTTATATATTTTGCAAAATTTGCGTAATATATTATTACAACAAAAGCTTAATAGATTGCTATTTGTTTGTAGTTGCTCTAATAGTTATTGCAATAATTTTTGCAATAATTATTTTAATAATTGTCTCAATTTTGTTGTGTATTATTCTATTTATCTTCTATTTTTTAATTCTAATAGTAAGAGTTTTTGTTTTAACTATTTGCAAAAGAATTTGTTACTATTGTAATTGCAAGTTTTGCGAGAAACTTTAATACTAAAAATTATATTAACGTCTATTGTATTAATTAGCGAAATTGTTTGTTAAAATTTTGCAAATTCTATATAGATTATTTAGAATATTTGTAGTCTACAAACTATTGTTAAGAAAGATATGTATAATTGAACTACTAGTAAAAAAGTATATAAAAGAGATAGATTAAACAAGATATATATAATATAAATTAACAAACAATTTGTTCTTCTAATTATTTATTTAATTAATTCGAGTTTTGTTAGCTAAAATAATAAGCAAGTATTGTCTTTTATATCTTGCGCTTTGTATTAAGTTTCTTAATAAAGTTCTAAGATAATATATAAGCAATAAGTATATTAACAATAGAACAAAGTTTTATCTCAAGCTAATTCTATACTTAAATTTATTGTTTTTAAATTCTTTCGATATTTGTTAACTACGTATAAAGAATAATATTTCATAAATATTTTATAATTTCTTATTTATTTTTAATATCTTTAGCAATAAAAATCTTTAATATTAAATTGTTAAATATTTTGCTAATTTTTATTTTAAAGCGATTTTACAATTTATTAATAAAGTTTAAAATAAAAAAACTTCGAAATATTTAATATTTAAAGTTGTTTATCTTTTTAAGATATTATATTATAATAAAGTTACAAAGATAAAAAGAGAGATTGTCTTAAACAATAACTTTGTTAACAATATATATATAATTATTTATACGTTCGACAAAGATAAAGACTTCTCTATATATTGTTTTCTTATAAGTAAAAATAATATTTTTTAATTTATAGTTATTTAAAGAAATTTACTACTTTTATCAAAACCTTTATGAAGATTAAACTATCTATTAATTATCTATATATATAAGAATGCAAATACTACTTTTATATAAATTCAAGATCTCTTTTTGTTAAAGATAAAATAAATAAGCTAATAAATAGAGAACAAGTAAAAGTTTTTCTTAATTATATAAAGAAGACAAATATCTTTATTAACATATAAGCTTTAGATCTAGACAAGATTATTAGAAATAATATTGTTAGATTTATTAAGAACAAAAAAGAAGATAGAATTAATCTTAAGATACGAATTAGAATTGTTAATATCTTGTTAGAAAAACAATATATCGATAGATTTTACAAGAACGTAATTAAGCAAATATTATATCTAGATTTTGTCTCTAATTTAATTCTTGAGTAAATTAATTTAAATAATAACTAGAGCAAGTTAAATAGCAATTAAGTCGATAAATTAACTAACGATCAAGTTAATAATTAAGACTCTTAAAACAAGATTTAGAGAATTAATGAAATTCAAAGAATTAGCAAGATTTAATAGAATCTTGTTATTTTAAAATAAAAGATTTAGATATTTTTGCATTTTGCAATTTTAAAGCGAAAGTAAAATACTAATACAAAGAATATAAAGAAATATTGCAACCAAACTATTTGCGCTATAGTAATCTATATAGCTTAAAATATAACTAGTTAAGTAACAAATATAGAATACAACACTGCAACTATTAATACAAATAATAAGAACTTTAACAAGCTTGTAATATTTATATCAAAAACTTGAAAAAAGACTAAATATAGTTCTATTTAAAAAGAGCTATAGAAAAATATTATACAAATTGAATTAATTACTTTAATTGCAAATAACACTTAAAAAATTGTTGTTTTATTAATAAATACTAATATTATTACTATCAAATAAATACTTAAGACTAAAATATAGATTAGTAATATACTTAATAAACTTGAGATAAAATTAATTGTTAAAAATTTTTTTAAGCTTTTAATATCGATTATAAGATTTTTTTTATATTGAATTTAATATTTTGCACTTGTTTTTTATTATTGTTATATTAAAGAATCTATAATACTATTAAATAAATATTAACAATACTTTTACAAAATTGTTTCTCAAAGAAAAAATCTATATAATATTATTTTTTGAAGTTAATATATTTTCTAATCAATATTTACAAATTTTGCGAAATTTGTACAATTTAAAGCAAGTTGCTCGCAATTAATATAAATATTACGTTAAAAAAATAATTAAGCTTAACTTTAAGCAATACAATATAAATTTATATTTATTATTGTATTTAAAGTGTTGTATTATATTATTATTCTATACTAAAAATATTATTATGGTTGTATATTTGTTTAATAATATTGATTAATTTAAATACAAAGTTTAAACAATAAGAAAAATTAAGAATTTAGAAAAATATGAAAAATTCTTAATATTAGAATTATTTGCAATTGCAAAGCTAGAACTCTTTGTATAAATTAACTATATTATATTTTAAACTTACGTAACAAACTATATATATTATTAGATAAATATAGTTTATTTAAACTATCTATAAATAGCTACAATACTTTTTGATTTGCTAAATTTAAAAATAAAGTAATTAGTTAAAAAGATTATTAATATATAATCGATAATATAATATATATAACAATTTATACTTGTTCTAATATTGTATTTGCAATAAAATATTTAAATTAATATTTTGCTAATTTAGCTAAATATTACAATTAAGTTTTGAAAACTCTATTATAATATCTTTACTTTATTATTAAGAAAAAACTAAAATATAATAAAAATAGAAATTTGTATATTGTAAAATATTTAAACCTTAACTATATTATTAATAGAAAAGCAATAAAAGAATAATTAAAGAGCAATTTAATTATTGACTAGACAATTGTTAAATATATTAACAATTATTAATTGCTACGAAATTGTAGAAGATTTTGCAACAATTAATAGTTAAAGATTAAATAAATAGATAGAAAATCGATTAAGCAACAATTAACAAAAAAAATTGTATTTAATATACAATTAACAACTATAAGTATTACTGTTATTAAACTATTGTTGCAAAAGAATTTCTCTCTAATTTGCGAAAGTTTTTCTTATTGTATACTTTTAGTTTCTCTTAGATATACTATTTTATTGCAAAAGTTTTTTGCAATACTTGTAGTTTTATCTTCTACTTATTAATATAATATTTAAAGTCTTTTGTTATATTGTTTCTTATAGATATATTATATTTTAATTATATTTTAACAAATATTAATTTGTGTTCTTTGTTGTTTGCTAGTTTGACTTGTAGAGAGTATCGATAATATATATATTGTTTAATATAAGAACAAGAAATTTGTAAATATATGTGCGATAATTTATCGATATATAAGAAGATCGAATATAAGATTGTGCAAAAACTCTTAGTTTTTATATATTTGTTATATAATATTTATAATAACAAAGACGTACTTTAAGCAATAATATAAATGCGAAAAGCATTAACTTAGACAACTCTTTCTAGCTTCAATTATTATATAGTTTCTTATATTATATATACGTCGATTGTTGTTTCTAATAGATATTAGTTTAACTAAAATTATAAGAAACGCATCTAGAATATTTATTTATCGACTATTTGGAATAACTTTCTAGAGACTCTATTAGCAATTCGAAGCTCTCGAAATCGTTGTATCGATATCTTAGCTCTAAAATTATATTAGTAAATTAAGTTAACTTCGATCAAATCTTAAGTATTATCAAAAATTTAAAAAATATATTAAGTATTATTCGAATATTACTTGTATTGTTAAGATTTGTCGAATGCAATCTGCAAACATTATTTATTATGCGCAAGTAATTATACGCAATTAACTACGCGCAATTAATTACGCGCAATTAATTATATAGAAAGAGTTCTTTCAAAATGTATATTGCTCTTGCGTAGAAATCTAACAAATTGTTTAATTCTATTATTTAAATTACTATAATATAAGCAAGTAACAAGTAAAGATATAATTGAAACGTCGTAAAAGTTTGTGCGTATCTCGAATATTAAAATTATACTTTTTGTTAAGTTTTTTCTAATTTTTCAAATGCAAGCTTTCTGTTGTTCTTCGAACATCTTCGGGATTGATTTCGAACTATTTGGACTATCTTAGTATCTTGAAATTAAGAGACCAATTATTCGAAATGTCGATACTTATTAGTAAAAACAATTTTAGTATATTATTTAAAGCGTTTAAAGTCTAGATTAATAATATGTTTATTATAGTTCTATATATATATATTTAGTAATTCTTGAATAAAGAGATACTAAGACGAAAGTCTTAAAGAATTTGATATTGTATATATAGCAAACGTATCGAACAATCTAAAGTTAATTAAAAACAATTAAGTTTATTAATATAAATTATTGCAAATTATTGCATAAACTTTATCTATATTCTTATTAATTGTTTGTTCGCTTAATAATATAAGAAAGTAAGAATAGAATTCTACTTAATAGACAACTATAATATTAGAGACTTATTGCAATATATATATAGATTGTACTATATAATCTAATAATATATTAAGTAGCTAAGATTCTAAGATCTAAGTAGAAGAGATTGCATATATATTGCAAATAAATTGCTAATACTAATAATACATATTTTTAAGTTTATAATCTAATATTATCTAATTATCTAACTATATACAATTTCTTTTCTTTTAATAATTGTTTTATAATTACTTAATAAAGAAAATTTTATTTTTATTCTTGCAAAAGTTGCAATAAAAATAAGAAAAGAGCTTCTATTTTTTTTAGATTGCTATACTAGACTTCTTGTTTCTCTTTTATTCTAATCGATTTCGTAAAGAATGTAATAGATTAATTTGCATAAAAATTTTAAAAAAAATAAAAAAAATCATTAAATCGAAATTAAGTATTTAACAAAATTAGCTATCGTAAATCTTGTTTACTCTCTAGAGATAATAACAATAGTAATAAATTTTCTTAACATAATTTCGAAAAATCTATTTAAGATATTGATAGCAATAATAGAGTAAATTGTTGTTATTATATTTGTGTTAAACTTTTTAAAGCAAAAGATAATTGTGTAATTTTAAAAGTTATTCTTAGTTTTAAGATATTTAATCTAGTTTACTAATTCAATTTTAATTTATAGCGTTTCTTCTTAGTTTCGAATCGAAATAACAAAATTTTCTTATTTTTACTAGAGCGAACAATCGAAGACTTAAATCTTGTTATTTCTTTATAAATAAATAAATAAGAATCGAGATTATTCTTAGTCTTAAATTAATATGTCTTCGATATTTTAAAATTTCTAGACTTTATAAACTCTATTTACAAATTTAATTCAAATACTTTACTCTTTATCTTTTGAATTCTTCTTTATATTAATTTTATATAATATGTTGCATGTTCTTAAGTATTTTCTATTAGATAATCAAATTTCTTTGCGTTGTCAAACAATATTTTTAATTTCTTTATTACTTTTGTCAAGTTTTAGAATATATATTTTAAAATTGTATTCTTGTAATGCCAGCGACCAATGACCTAGTGGACACGTCAGTGCCAAGCCCTTGTAGTAGCGGCTTGGCGTCGTGCAGAGTTTTCTCCCTAAGGATTCCCTCCTGGAATCCTCACGAATTAATGCCTCTCTAGACTATAGTTCTACATGTTATGTAGCCTCGCCTTGTGTGCGCCGATGTAGCGACGTCTTGTCACACGTTCGTACACAGCCTCACAATTCTTAATATTAAATATATAAGAGAACTTAATAGTTGCTTTGAAACAATAAGATATATTAATTAAAAATAGATATAACAAAGTTAAATTTATAATAAGTTGCAACTATATTGTTTCGAATATTTATGCAAGAATTCTTAAGAGTTTCTTTATTGTTTAGTAAAGCAATATAGATAAAAAACATTTCTATTTCTGCATTAATTTCGATTCTTAGTTTGCAATAAAAGATTTAAAATTGTACAATTTGTATATTTTTTAGTTAATAAGATATATTTACTTAACGCAAATCTTATTTAATTAAATTCTTTTTTGTTAACTTAGTATTTAGTATTCTTTTTTTTAGTTATTCTTTCTTTATTACTCTTTGCAATTACACTTCGATCTACATATAAAATTTATTTATTAAATACTTTTTACAAAACAAATTATTTTATATAATAAAGAAAATAGTCGACTACAATTGTTAAGACTTTTAATAAACGCTCTAATTTATGTCGAGATCGAAATAATATTTCGACGTTTAATATTTATGCTTTTCAAAGATTATTAAATATAATATTGTTAATAATCTATAATTGTAATTGTCTTGTAAAAGCACATACGTTATATAAGAATTTAAATCTATTTGCATTGTTATTTGCAACATAAAAAATAAGCAATTAAGAAGTTTTTTTTATCGATTAATGTTTCTTTGCTAATAATATAATATTATTTGTAGTTTGCTCTAGAGTTATAATTATATCTAACATTTTGAATTTTCTATTAAATAGTTAAACTAATTCTTGAAAACAATAATTTTATATTTATTTTATTTTGCTAAATTAGTATTATCTATAACTTGAAGTTAAACGTTCGTTTATTAAAAGTTGTTTAATAGAAAGATTAGTTTATCTCTCTTGTAAATATATTGTCTTAAGGAATCTCTAAAGATAGATAGACAAATATTAGACTTAAAATTTATTTTATATTGTCTTACAAATATTAGAAAGTTATTTCGATTTTCGAAATATTAAATTATTTGTCTCTTAATTTAATTATTAGAAACTCGATTTATTCTTAAAAGAAATTCTAGCTTTCTTTAATAAATTATGTAAATAATCGACTTTAATATTATTGTAACTAGATTTTCTTCTTGCTTCTCTATCGATATAGCTAGTTTAATTAATTGAAAGACTTTAATTAATATTGCAAAGTAATAATTAATTCGATACTGCAAATTTATGCTTACTTCTATATATATATAGTTCTTTGTATCGTTCTTCTTGTTTGTTACAATAAAAATAACTATTGTTTTTAAAAAGATCTTTGCGATTTTCGTAATTAAAAAACAAGATTTTGTTGTACTAATAATTTTAAATTGTCTAAGATCTAAGAAAGACAATCTTAATATCAAATTTTATAATTGTAATAACAAAGAAGAAGTCTCTTTAAAAAACTTTAGATTCTTGCTTTTTTTTTTATCTCTTGTAAGTAGACTGATCGCGTCGGTTCGAGAAATCGAAAATCGAATCAAAAAATCGAATCGAATTGCCAAGACTATTATTTTTAGTAAATTTTATTATTTTTAGTAATAATTAATTAATAATTTAATAGAAACAATTAATCTATTTAAATTAATTAATAAATATATTAGATTATGTTTATATTATGCATTACTATTGTGCATTATCTAGAAAACAATTAAAAAAATCTAAATTTAAACTAAATTTAAACTAAATTTAAACTATTTTTAGTATTCTTGACGTTCTTGATAATTCGATTCGATTTTAATCTTTGAATCAAAAATCGACTCGATTCGATTTAAGTCAATTTCAAAATAGTTAAAATCAATTCGATTTTCGATTCGATTTCTAAAGTTGAATTGTCGATTTAAGTTGATTTCAAAAGTTGAAACCAAAAATCGAATTAACAATTAATCTACTTGTAAGTCTTGTTATCTTTAAACTTTAACTTTAATCTTAATTTTAAAATTAACGTTTCAAATTCTTCTTGTTTATCTTTTTAAGTTTGCAATATCTTTGTATTTTCTATAAAAGAAAACAAAATTATCAAAACTTTTGTTTAATAAATCTTATTTAACTTTGTATTTAAGATTCTAATTAAATTAACTTCTTAAAATAAATCTTTTAGTTTTACTTTTGCAAACTTTTGTACAATAGATACTATTGTATTTTTAAATATTTTAATATTTATTTTATTGTAGTTGTTAATTATATAATTAGTAATATATTTCGATTTTATAATATAAAATTTAAGTCGATTTTATATAGTTCGATTTAGTTTTTTCAAAATTCTTTGTAAATTCTTATATTGTTTTGCTATTTATAATATTGCTCTAATAGTAGACTAATTATTAAATCGAATTTCGGTTTTAACTTTCGAAATTAACTCGACTTGTTAATTTTAATATTAGAAATTAGTTTAAAATTCGATTTAATTTCTATTATTTTAAAATTGATTTAATTTAATTCGACTCGATTTTCGATTTCAATATTAGAAATCGAATCGAATTGTCAAGAAATCGAAAATAATATTATTATATTGAGATTTTCTATTTTTGAATATATGTTATTATTATTTTGGATTTTTTGCTAGAGTATTAAGTAGTATACTTCGATACAAAAACTACGCTTGCTTGTATTATCTTAAAATAGCTTGCTTAGACTAGTTGTTACTTGTATTACTCTTTTATATTACTATATTATATTATTAAGTTGTAATTGAACAATTTAAGTAAAGTATAAGACTAAGATTTTGAATCTATTAAATATAATTTATATTTATACTAATATCTTAACAATTTGAGTCGATTTTTCGAGTAATATATTTGATTTTTTAAGAATTATATTATTGCTTTAGAGTTATTAGTTCTTTATATATTTTTAAATAGAGTATACTTAAATATTAAAATCTTAGTAGCTTAGTAATAGAGCGTTTCAACTTTTAATAATAGTAATATGATATTTATGATTAATATTATTGAGAGTATTACTATATTCTTGTTAGTCTTATTATAGATATTATATTATTGTTATTGCAAGTTAAAAGATTAAGAATTTAAATTCTTTTTAAGATATAATAATGATTTTTTTTACAATCTTTGATAAGACTATGTAGAACAAGATTCTCGAACTCTTTAACTAGAAAAGTTAAGTTAATAATTTAACTCTAGTTATCTAGAATAGTTCGAATATATTATTATAATATATTACTAGATAATTTTATATTAAAAGATTATAGAATAAAATATATTTTTTTACTATTTATTTCAAAATTTATTTATACTAATATTAAGTTTTAACAATTTAAATTAATTTTTTAAATCGATTTTCGATTTTAAGTTTACAATTTAATTCGAATTATCGATTTTAATTTTAGAAATTGAATTGTTAAAACTTTCGAGTTAAGTTAATACAAATTGTTAAGATTTGTGCTAGACAAAAAATAACAATTAAGTAGACAAAGCAACTAGACAAAGCAATTAGACAAGATAAAAAAACACGCAAGTAAGCAAGACAAATATCTATAGTAATTGTAAAGATAATTCTCTAAGAACTAAGTTAATAATTAAGGTATATCGACAATTCGAAATAACTCTTTAGAAGCTCTATTAGCGACCTAAGACTCTCGAAATTGTTGTGCCAATATCTTAGCTCTAGAGTTATATTAGTAGATTTAGTTAATCTCGAATAGACTTCGAATATTATTAAAAATTTAAAGAGTACGTTAAGCGTTACTCGAATATTACTTGTATAGTTAAGACTCGTCGAACGCAATCTACAAATACTATCTACTACGTATAGTATAATCGTTGGGTCAAGTTTCAACTCGATCGAGTTCGTTCGCTCAATTCTAACTCTAGGGATAGGCAAATTTCCTAGTTCAACAAAGTGGAGCGAACGAAGAATGCGCGTCAAGTGTTTAACTCGACTTACTCGATCACGTGACGTCACGTGACGTGCTAATTATATGCGATTAGCGTAAATCTTGCACTAGCTTAATCGAGTTAGCGCATAGATAAAATAAGATAAGATAAGCAAATTCTAACGCGACGAAATTAGCTTAAGTTTTTGACATTGATTCGACGAAACTTGATTTTGAAGTCGAGTTCGCACCTTAATCTTAACTTAATTCTACGAGACTCAAGAGAGTAAATCAAGTTGAGAAAAAAGTGTTCGATGCGACCCAACGATTACACTAACTACGCGCAATTAATTATGCGCAATTAATTAGATAGAAAGGATTCTCTTAAGATGTATATCGCTCTCGCGTAGAAATCTTACAAATTGTTTGATTTTGCTACTTAAATTACTATAATATAAGCAAGTAGCAAGTAAAGACATAATCGAAGCGTCGCGAAATTTCGTGCGTATCTCGAATATTAAAATCATACTTTTTATTAAGTCTTTTCTAACTCTTCAAATGCAAGCTTCTTATTGTCTCTCGAACGCTTCTAGAATTAATCTCGAACTACTTAAACTATCTTAATATCTTGAAATTGAAAGATCGATTATTCGAAATATCAATATATACTTGATTGTTTAAGAGCAGACGCTATTAATAGATATTAAACGCTCTCTTATTATTTAACAAGAGCATTAAATACAAATCTTGTAATATATACTTATCTTAAAAGAAAAGATATTGATACTTTTGTTATATTTCAAACTTAAATATTATTTAACTTCTAAATTTAATTATTATTCTATTTAGACTTTAATAGCTTAATTAATTGTAGTAAATTTGTTGTTCTTATTTGTCTACGCATTATATTGCTAAATAATCTTAGCTTAATTCTTCTCGATATTTAGTTTGTTGTAGAACTTCTTGTTGTGCTAACAATAAATACTCTTTCTTGCATTTAAGTATATCTTATTTATCTTTATTTTTATAAAATTGTTTTAAAAACTATTTTCGAGTAATTTAACAATCTTAACAATCTAAATCGACTTGTTAGCAAATTCGACAATATTTTTAAAAAGAGTATAGATATCGATTACAATAGTAGAGTTAATATTAAGAATAATATTGCAACTATTTTATATAGTTTAAAAATATATTATTGTTTTGTTCAAGCTATTTACTATCTTATTTAGTATTTGTTTAGCAATTGTTGCAAATTAAGTTATCTAACAACTAGTAACTAAAATATATATAAATCTAAAAGCTATTTTCTTGCAAATTAATTTATCTTTCGAAATTAATATTTAATATACAATTAAATTTGTTTTAATTGTCTTAAGCTTCTTTGTATAATATTTTAATAATTTTAAATTTTGCAAAACAAAAAATTGAGCAAAATTAAAGAAAATATCTTTGTTAACTAAGATTTTTAAAATTGATTTATCTAATTTTACTGTTAAAACTAGATATTTGCAAAACAATATTATTGTCTCGAATAAAATTTAATTAATATTTATTTTTTGCGTCTTTTATATTTTAGTTAAAATTACATTTTTGCGTTTAATTACTTAACAAGCTTTAATTAATATAGTTTTATTGTTAATATCAATTGTCTCGAGATCTTTCTTGTAATATAGATTTGAAAATTAATTGTTAAATATAGCAAGATTTAAAATAGACTTGCAAGTCTTGTAATTTGCAAAAATTCAATCTTTCTTTAGAGACAATAACTTGTTAAGATATATTAATATAATATAAGATATAATATTATATACAAGATTGTCTATCTTAATTGTTTTATACTTCTTTTACAAGTTAATAATTTAAATAAATTAAACGTTAATATTATTTTGCAAGATATATCTTTTTTTAAAAATATTAATAGTATTTATAGATATAGAGATAGACTCTAGAGACTTGCGTAATATATAGATATTGTTGTTCTTATTAAAAGTTGCAAATTACAAAGCAAAACAATCTTGTATTATAATATTAACGCAAACAATACAATTTATATTGTAATTAATAAGATATATATAATTTATTAAATAAATAAAATAATTGTTAATCTCTATCTCTTTTTAAGATTAAAATAGAGCAATATTGTTCTCGACTATTTCTGCGCTTAAAATCTCGAGATCAAAAATTAAATAAGCAAAAAATATATTATTGTTTTTGCAAAGTATAAACATAATAAGATAGCTATTAAGTATAAATATCTCGCAAATAAGTTGCTCGATATTTATTATAATATACTTTTAGAAAAAATTGTTCTTAAACTTAATATTTATTTAATTAAATTTATTATTATCTAATACAATCTAATTATTATTATCTTGCTAAATTAGTATTTTTTTAAGATTGTTTTTAATTGTCTAATTTGCAACTTTGTATTTGCAAGCTTTTGCAACATTTTAACTAAAATAAAAGTTTTTATTTTTTTGTCGAAAGTTATATTAATTGCTTGTTAAACAATAACAATAGACAAACAATCTTGCAATACAATAGCAATAATAAAGATATTACTATCGATAATATAAAGATAATAGCTAACAATAGTAGACAAAAATACGTGTTAACAAAATTAAAAAGAATAAGCTTTAGTAATATTGTTAATATTAATATTAATTGTGCTAATATTCTAATAAATTGCGTCTTGTAACTAAAACTTATAAAATATTTACTATAGATAAATAATAAATTATAATTGTTTAAAATTATGTCTAAGTAAGTAGTTTACTATTATTAATTCTTAAACGTCAACAATAATAATATTAAGATAATACTTTAATATTATTATCTTTCTTGTTGTTTATAGTAGTCTTAATCTTAGACAATCTATCTCTTTTCTTAAACATAAGTATATTTTCTGCTATTTTAGACAATTAATTGTACTTCTTTAACAATAATATAAGAACAATAATATTTATTAAAGATATTAGAATAGTTACTTCAAATATTGTAATAGATGTTTTAAAATATCTTATAATAAAGAAAATAAATATTTTGTGTTTTATCTTATAGTTGTTAACAAGATTTGCAAAATCGTTTAGCAAATTCTTGTTATACTATCGATTTTACTCAATATTGTAATTCTTCTATCGAACAAAATACTTTAAAATAGAACGATCTTGTTTATATTAACAAACACAATACTTAATAAGAATTTTAATCTTATAAAAGTATTATTCGATATTTAATTTAATAATAGTCTTCGAATAATTTAATTTTAAACAATTATATAAATCTTTATTGTCTAATACTAACTTAAGATAAATAATAAATATAATTGAATAAATCTTTTAGTTTGTCAAGAGATTCTATTACGAGATTTGTGTCTAATGCTCTTGTCAAATGGCAAGAGAGCGTTTGACGTCTATCGATAACGTCTACTCTTAGACAATCAAGTATAACTTGATTGTTAACTTAGTTCTTAGATAATTATCTTTACAACTATTATAGATGTTTGCCTTGTTTACTTGCGTGCCTTTTTATCTTGCTTAGTTGTCTACCTAGTTGCTTTGTTTGTCTAGCTACTATTCTTTGTCTAGCAAATAATAGCTTCAATATACGATTCGAGTCAATCGTTCGTCTAATTTAGACAAATAATATGATCGTCAATTCTTTTATTTAGTCTCGCATACATTACTAGACACTAGATTATTATACTAGAGTCAACATTTGTTTGCTTTTTGCAATTACTAGACACTAGATTATTGCATTAGAGTTAGCATTCGTCTATCTTTTGTAACTACTAGGCACTAAGTTATTGCATCAAAGCTAGCAAGTTTATCTTTTACAAATGTTTATCTAATTGTGTTAAGATATCTTTTTTAGTTAAATTAACTAATTTTGTTCTTTTTGTTCTTATCTATCGAATCTTGCAATTTTGCACTACTAGATATTAATATATTTCTTACATTAATAAGTTAACTAGACTAAGAGTCAAGAAGTTTTTTAAACTTTTGTCTCGCTTATCTTCGTTCGAATCAATAGACAAAACTTGTTATTTTACTTAGTTTGCTCAATCTAGTAAAGATAAAAGAATTTGATTAGTCAAATAAGCAATTGACAAAACTTTACTCAAACGAGCAATCAATAAATTCGAAAAAACGTTATAGATAACTTTATTTAACACAATTGACAAGAAAGTTTTAACAAAGAAATTACTATCTATTATAGCTTACAACGAGTCTTCGACAAGAACATTATTGTCTATTGTTTTTAATTATTAGATTTCGAAGATATTACAATTTGCTACAATTGACATTATTACTTCGAAGACATTATTGTCTTCTATATTAGACAACATTATCTTAAAGACATTATTAAAGCTATTAGCAAAACAATTATCTAAACATCAAAACAAGCAATTTGAGCAAAAGAATTTAAACGTCTATCTTAATAACATTCTAAATCTAGAATCTTAATAATTCGACAATTGTCTTAGAGATTTGCGTCTTTAAGCATCTTAAGTCTCGTCTTTTTACTCGCATCTTCTATTTTATTTGCGTTCTTAATTAAACAATTAATAACTAACTCTTTCGACAAATTAAAAAACAACAAGATTGACAAATTAAACAACGATAAATTGCGCAAAGACATATTAGCGAACGTTAATAATCTATATCGTCGAAAGCGAGTTTTCTCTCTTAAGAAAGATAGCATAAATTGTTGTTGTTAATCTAGAATTAATCGAACGAGTTTCGAAATAAACAATAGATTTAAAATAATAGATTTACGCTTTAAAAATTCTTTGCAAAGTAATTAACAATAGTTTAATTAATTTAACTTTATTGCGCAATTGTACAATTTATAGTTTTTTAACTTATTTGACGTTAGACAACATGCTTAGTACAATTAATAACAAGATATCAAATCTATTATCTTATAGTTAAATGTCTAATTTATTTATTCTTCGCTAATCTAGTTAGGCATAGCTACGTTTAATAATATAAACTCTTAGTATTAGCAAGAGCTTGTTCAATAATCTCTTAATGTTTAAGTTAATTTAATAACTTTTAAATTAACTTTGTTTTTGCAATTTAATTTTGCGATCTTTAGACAAGCTTTGATCTTGCAATTTAATTTCGCAACTTTTAAGTAAGCTTTGCTTTTTGCAATCTTCGATCTAAACTAATTGCGAGTTATATTGCGTAAAGAAGATTAACGATCTCTCGTAAAACAAATATAACACTTGTCTCGAAATAAATCAATTAATTTTCGTTGCGTTTCTAAATACTTTAATAAGTTTTTACAAGAAAACACAAGTATGCTTTCTAATCGATTTAAGACGTCTAATTTAGATTTTTTTTATTAAGACGCTCTAAATAACTATAAGTTAAGTAATATTATTTTTGTCTATAAGAAAACAATATATAGAGAAGTCTTTATTTTTGTCGAACGTGTAAATAATTATATATACGTTGTTAACAAAATTGTTGTTTAAAACAATCTTTCTTTCTATCTTTGTAACTTTACTATAATGTAATATTTAAAAAAGATAAACAACTTTAAATGTTAAACGTTTTAAAGTTTATTTTTTTTAAACTTTATCAATAAATTGCAAAATTGCTTTAAGATAAAAATTAACAAAGCGTTTGACAAATTAATATTAAAGATCTTTATTGTTAAAAATACTAAAAACGAACGAGAAACTATAAAATATTTACAAAATATTATTTTTTATACGCAATTAACAAATATCGAAGAAATTTAGAGACAACTAACTTAAGTATAAAATTAATTCGAAATAGAATTGCGTTTTATTGTTGATATACTTATTGTCTATATATTATTTTAGAACTTTATTAAGAAACTTGACGCAAAGCGCGAAATATAAAAGATAATACTTGTTTATTGCTCTTATTAACAAAATTCGAATCGATTAAATAAGCAATTAGAAGAACAAATTATTTGTCAATCTACACTATATATGTCTCGCTTAATTTATTTTTCTTGCATATTCTTCTACAAGCAATTCGACTACGTGTATTTTTCTTAATAACAATTTGCAAATTACAAATATCTTAAATAGTCTATATAAAATTTGCAAGATTTTAACAAGCAATTTCGCCAATTAATACAATAAACGTCGATATAGTTTTAGATATTAAAGTTTCTCGCAAGACTTACAATTACAATAACGACATTTTTTTTTGCAAATAGTTAGAGCAAGAACTCTTACTATTATAATTAGAAAACAAGAGATAAATAAAACAACATATAACAAAATTAAGACAATTATTAAGACAAATATTGCGAAAATTATTGCAATAGCTATTAGAACAACTACGAACAAATAATAATTTATTAAGCTTTTGTTGTAACAATATATTACGCAAATTTTACAAAATATATAAAGTTTATTTACTACTTTATGTTTGTCGAAGATTTTATAAATTATTACAACGATTCTTGTGCAAGTATAATAGCATATTATATTGCTAATAACTAGTTAAAAGAAATATATTATATTGAAAAAAAAGCATTAGCAATTATTTATATAATTGATTTATTATAGAAAGCAACTTATTGAACATATGCAATGCATATTAAGTTAACGTTAATATCTTTTTCTTAATTCTTTAAATGCAAAAGTTGTGTCTTAATTTTTCTATTAAAAAACAAGCTTTTTTAGCATATTAAAAACAAACATAACAAGATATATTGTTAGAAATTTACTAAAACATTTTATATTAATCTTGTTTTTATTAAGACAAATCTTACAAGCTTAAAGCTAATTAAGTTAGACGCTTTATTATTGCGTTAAAATAAATTAACTTCTAGACATTAATACTATGCAACATATTAAATAATATTTTTATAAAAAAACATCTTGTGTATTATTTGCGTCGATAGCAAATGCATTATGTTACTAATTAACGATAATTTTTTTAGTAACTTAAGACTAAAGTATTTTACAAAGCAATTTAGCGTCGTTGTATTTATACGCGATATTAAAGATAACAAACATTTAATCAACAATTATTTTCGACTCTTAATATATCTTTAAGACAAAATAAATAACAAGATAATTGTCGCTTACTTTTGTTAAAAATTTTATAATATAAAAAATTTAAAAGCAAAGCTATTACTTAAAATAAATATTATTAATCTTAAACATATAGTTGTTAACGCCAGTAAACGAAAACTAATTATTAAGAGCTATTAAAGTTTGAAGACAAAGTTAAAAATAAAGTTAAAAAACGATATTCGAATAAAACAAGTTGTTAAAATCGAAAGAAGTTTTGTAATTATTATTTATTTTGTTCTCGAAGTTTTAATAATAGTATAAGACGAAATTTTGTTTAACAAAAACTATCTCTTTAAATCGATTTTGTTCAACACTTACTTTTATGTTACAAATAAAAAAATGTCTTTCGTATACGTTTGTAATAATTGCTTTGTATCTCTTCGCATTTTGCAATATGCGACGTTAGAACATTTGCTAAAGTTTAAAAAGCAAAACTATTAACAAGTTAACTCTAACAAAGAGAGCTAAATAGCTAAAGAAGATACTAAGATTAATATATCTAATAATAGTTGTTAGATAAATCTAATTAATAGCGTTTATGTTTACAACAATCTAGACAAAATTATTGCGCTTTAGCATCTTGTTAAACAATTGTATATTTTGTGAAAGAATACTAGCAAAACAATTAATTTTGTTAAGAAGAATTAAATGTCGATTTTATTAAATATTAACTAAAACTCTATATTAACGTCGAAGATAAAATATAAGATTTATTTCTTAAAAAAACGCGATCGCAAGATAGTTAATAAAGAATTCAACAAATTGCATATTTAAAATAAGATAATATAATTAATTAAATTTTTGTTGTTTAATTTTTTTATCTTTGTAATTTAACAAATCTTGCTAGATAAAACTTAAAAGTATCGAGTAATAACTAATATTTGCAAACTAAATAGACTAATTATTACAAATAAATATTTAATATTTGTTTAAACAAATATTATAGCTCAAATTTGTAATTGTAAACATATAAGTTTAATAAACAAATTAACTTTCTTTTTGCAATTCTTAATTGCATTTAAAAACAAATATAAGTTCTTCTTTATTATTTATTAAGACAAAAAACAACTTAATGTTGTTGCTATAAGATTTAAAAATTTGTTTGTCTACATTTAACAAATAATAAACAAAGAACTTCGTTAATTTAGAAATTTCTATTATGTTTATATTACAATATTGTTGTTTTCTTCTAATTGTTCGACATACATTTAGCTTATTTTACTTAATTATTCGACAAATTAATTTTGCTAAACGTTACGCTTAGTTTTAAAAAAATCTATTCTAACTATTTTAGCATTATTCTGCTAGAGCAAAAAGTAAACGTCTTTGACTTGTTTATTATTAGAAAACGTATTGTTATTATTAAGACAATCAAATTTTCTAAAGATTTAAAGACGTTTAAGATCTAATTTAGTCTTGTTAATTATTAAAGAGACAAAATTGTTTAGTACGTTCAACGAGTTAATATTTTACAACAAGAAAAGACTTGTCTTCTAAAGAGATTTTTTACTACTAACAAGCAAAAGCGAAAGACGTATTTATGAAATACGTGTATTAAATACTTGTTTACTCTTCTTTAATTCTTTTATTAATTATAGCGATTCTTAACAACTTCGAACTTCTTAATTTATTTTAACAATAATTGTTAATTGTATATAAACTTAAATATCTTTAAAAAACGCAAATTTGATTTCGAGATATATTATGTTAAAGGCGATTTAATTAGCGATAATTTTAGACAAGACAATATTTAATATATTTTATTTCTATCTAAGACTTTAAGCTTTGCTAAGATAAATTATTAATTAACTAAATTAAAAGTGACTTGTCTTGTATAAATAATACAAAAAATCAAATATCTAGTAGAAGCAATCAAGAGATCTATTACAATTTATACTAATTATTTGATTACAACAAGCATTGTTAAACAAACTAAATTTTTTTTTTTATTAATGGACAAATTTAATCTTTGTCTCGTGTGTGTCTCGCAATATCTTTTATAGTTTTTACTAAATGTACGTTATTATATAGAAAGATTATATACAATTTCAAATGCATTGTTTAAACTTCTTGCATTTGAAAATAAATATAATAAGAACAAATTATTAATTTTAAATAAGATAAACAACTTTATAACAAACGTAAAGACTATAACTAAGTTAATACGACAAACTTTTAAAAAAAAATTAAATCTAATCGATTAAAATACAATTAATAAAACACTTTTATTTTACTTATATCTTGTTCAAATAAATAAAATCTTTAAGAAAAGACTTTTTAAGATATACGTTAAATTTATTAAGTAAACAAAAATTCTAACAACAATTCGAAAATTATTTATATTTTCTAGCATTTCAATTTTTTGAAAAGAACAACTTATTCTACTTTATAAACTATGCAAATTGCAAAAAAGTATGCTTGTTTAAGAAATTTAAGGCGAAAATCTTTTATTAAACGCACGATATAAATAGTTATGCTAGCTTTACTTGCATTTACAAGACAATAATTGTTAACTTTTATTTTTGCAAACTTATCTCTTAATTGTATCGATACATTGCTTATTGTCGAAAATACAATTTTTATCAAATTAAACAATATTAATTGTATGAAAATCTTAACTTAATTCTAAGCTCTTTTGTGTCTTTTTAAATTGTGTGTATTAATTTTGTCTTAAAACTATTATTATGCTAGAATTTTAATATTGTCTTAACAATAACTTGCAAATTTTTTAAGAAAGTAATTATTTTAAGCGACAAGACAATCTATATTGCAATAAAGTAAACAAGTATTTTTTTTAACAATCATATTAATTAGAGAGTTTTAAGAGCGTTTGTATACGATAGAAATTGCAAATTTATATCTAAATTCTAGATACTTATATTTTAGAAGCTAGAAGTTTAGTTTCTAGTCTTAATAATATATTATTTACAAACAAACGAACAAAGTAAATAAACAACCTAGATAATTAAGATAGTTTTACAATATATAGCGACTAGCAATTTTAATTTAGACTAAATATTCTTTTTGCTTGTATTTTGCATTTGTCTTAATAATTTATCTAGTACGTCTATTAAACTATTATTAAATAAAATAATTATAAACTTTAAAATGCGTAATCTCTTGTTTTTTTTTAGATTTAACAATTTTTAAACAAATTAATTGCAAAAGAAGATTGTTAATATCTTCGAGACAAAAGCAACAATTGCATAAGCTAATATAGTAATTAAAACAATATACAATAAATATTACAAGTCTATTAAACTTTTAATAGACAACATAATATATTTTTGTCTTTATAAGAATTACTTTTTGTTGTTTGTTAAATCGTTTAAGTTGTCGATTTAACGTATCGAGTTTCTTAAGATTTTCGAACAAAAAAGCAATCTAGTATACAAATTGAATCTCTTAATAGATTAAAAGATTTACTTAATTATATTTATTATCTATTTTAAGTTAGCGCTAAATAATAAAAATTTATACAATTGTTTAAAGTTAAATTATTTGAAGATTGTTATTAAATTAAATGTTAAATAGCATTCTTGTAAAACTAAAGCTTTTATTAAACATCGCATTTGTCAATATAAACAAGATTATTTTATCTTAAAGTATTTTGTTCGATAAAAAAAGTTACGATGCTAAGTAAAATTAATAATATAGCAAGAATTTGCTAAACGATTTTGCGAATTTTGTTAACAACTATAAGACAAAGCACAAAATATTTATTCTTTCTATTATAAAATGTTTTAAAACAATTATTACAATATTTAAAGTAATTGTCTTAATATCTCTAGTAAACATTATTGTTCTTATATTATTGTCAAAGAAGCGCAATCGATTGTCTAAGACAATAAAAAATGTATCTATATCTAAGAAAAAAGACAAATCGTCTAAGATTAAAACTATTACAAATAGCAAGAAAGACAACAACGTCGAAATATTATCTTAATATTATTATTGTTAATATTCAAGAGTTAATAACGATAAACTACTTGCTTAGACGTAACGTTAAATAATTATAATTTATTGTTTACTTATAGTAGACGCTTTATAAGTTTTAATTATAAGACGCAATTTACTAAAACACTAGCACAATTAATACTAATGTTAACAATATTATTAAAGCTTATTATCTTTAATTCTATTAATACATATGCTTGTCTACTATTGTTAGCTATTATTTTTATATTATCGACAATAACATCTTTATTATTGCTATTGTATTGCAAGATTGTCTATTTATTGTTGTTATTTAACAAACAATTAATATAACTTTTAACAAAAAGAATAAAAACTCTTATCTTAGTTAAAATGTCGCAAAAGCTCGCGAATGTAAAGTTGCAAACTAGATAATTAAAAATAATTTTACGAAAACGCTAAGTTAGCAAGATAATAATAACTAGATTACATTAAACGACGATAAATTAAATTAAATAAATATTAAGCTTAAGCGCGATCTTCTTTAGAAGCATACTATAATAAATATCGAACAATTTATTTGCAAAGTGTTTATGCTTAATAACTATTTTATTATATTTATGCTTCGCAAAGACAATAATGTATTTCTTATTTATCTAGTTTTTAGTCTTGAAATCTTAAGTGCAAAGACAATTAAAAACAATGTTGCTCTATTTTGATTTAAAGAAAAAATAGAGATCGACAATTATCTTATTTATTTAAGCAAGTTATACATGTTTTATTAATTACAATATAAGTTGTGTCGTTCGCATTAATATTACAACACAAGATTGCTTTACTCTATAACTTGCAACTTTTAATAAGAACAACAATATTTGCATATTACGTAAGCTTCTAGAACTTGTCTTTGTGTCTATAAATACTATTAATATTTTTAAGAAAAAATACATCTTGCAAGATAATATCGATGTCTAATCTACTTAAATTATTGACTCGCAAAAAAAATACAAAACAACTAAGATAAACAATCTTGTACATAATATTATATTTTACGTTATATTAATATGTTTTAACAAGTTGTTGTTTTTAAAGAAAGATTAAGTCTTTGCAAATTATAAGATTTGCAAATCTATTTTAAATTTTGTTATATTTAACAATCAATCTTCAAATTTATACTACAAAAAAGATCTTAAGACAATCGATATTAATAAAAAGATTGTATTAATCAAAGTTTATTAAGCAATTAAGCGTTAAGACGTAGCTTCGATTAAAGCGCGAAAGACGAAAAAGACAAACGTTAATCAAGTTTTATTCGAAACAATAATGTCGTCTTGTAAACGTCTAGCTTCGACAATAAAAACAAGCAAATTAACTTTAAAGATCTTAGTCAACAATATATTTTCTCTAATTTTGCTCTATTCTTCGCTTTGCAAGATTTAAAGTTGCTAAAACATTACGCGAAGAAGTTCGAAACAATTAAGACGAACTTAGTTGTGCGTTAAATATTGTTTTCGAAAGATAAATCAATTTGCAAGAGAACAACTTTTAGATTTATAGATGTTTTAGTTATTAGTTGTTAGACAATTTGATTTGCGACAACTACTAAACAAATGCTAAGCAAAATAGCAAATAGCTCGAACAAGACAACGACGCGCTTTCAAGCTATATAAGATAGCTATAACGTTATTCTTAATGTCAATTTTATTATTGTAATTGATGTTTATGCTTTTCTTAAAAATATTGTCGAATTCGCTAGTAAGTTAACTTAGATTGTCAAGATTATCAAATTGTTCGAAGATAGTTTTTAGAACAACTTTGCAAAAATTAAAATAAACAAGACGTACTTAAATGCGAGAAAAAGCGTTTATTGCTAGCGCGACAAGAAGTTCTACAACGAACTAGATATTGAAGAGAATTAAATTGAGACTATTTAGCAACATAACGCGTAGACAAACAAGAACAACAAATTTATTACAATTAATTAAATTCTCAAGATCTAAACAAAATAATAATTAGATTTGAAAATTAGATAACGTTTGAAATTTGCAACATAACAAGAACGTTAATATTTTTTCTTTTAAGAAGAGTATATATTACAAGATTTGTATCTAATACTCTTGCTAAATAACAAGAGAACGTTTAACGCTTGTTGATAGCGTCTACTTTTAGACAATTAAGTATAACTTAATTGTTAACTTAGTTCTTAGACAATTATCTTTACAACTATTATAGATGTTTGTCTTGTTTACTTGCGTATCTTTTTATCTTGCTTAGTTGTCTATCTAGTTGTTTTGTCTATCTAGTTGCCATTCTTTGTCTAGTAGATTTAATTTATATATTAAATTGTTTTTTTGCTTAAGAATCTTAAAAGACTCGATATATTAAATTAACAATTTAAACAATTTAACAAACAACAAGAAATAACTTTTGTAAAAACAAAAATATACTATATTATTTATTAAAAGCTCGATAGATCTATAATATCTATTGTATATTATTTTAACTATTATATTAATTTATATAATTTTTGTTTTTGTCTTGAAAATATTAATAATCTTCTTTTGAGATTAATTTATCTAAAAATTATTAAATTTAAGAAAAACCAAAAAATTATATATCTTAAAGCTTATAATTATTTTATTTAATAACAATTTAATAGATATACTAAGCAAATTATTAAAACAAACGTAAAGTATAAACAAAAAGAATATTTAATTTAGATTAGAATTGCTAATTACTATATATTGCAAAACTATCTTAATTGTCTAATTTGTTTGTTTACTTTATTTGTTTGTTTATAAATAATATACTATTAAGATCAAAAACTAAACTCTTAGTTTCTAAAATATAATTGTTTAGAATTTAAATATAAATTTGCAATTTCTATTGTACACAAATATTTTTAAGACTTTTTAATTAATAAAATTGTTAAAAAAATACTTGTTTAATTTATTGCAATATAAGTTGTCTTGTTATTTAAAATAGTTACTTTTTTAAAAAATTTGCAAATTACTATTAAGACAATATCGAAATTCTAATATAGCAATAATCTTAAAACAAAATCGATATATATAGTATAAAAAGATACAAAAGAACTTAGAATTAAATTAAGACTTTTGTACAATTAATATTGCTTAATTTAACAAAAATTGTATTTTTAATAATAAACAATATATTGATGCAATTAAAAGACAAGCTTATAAAGATAAAAGTTAATAATTACTATTTTATAAATACAAGTAAAATCAATATAACTATTTATATTGTGTATTTAATAAAAGATTTTTGTTTTAAATTTCTTAGATAAGCACAATTTCTTGCAATTTGTATAGTCTATAAAATAGAGTAAATTTTTTTTTTAGAAAATTAAATATTAGAAGATATAGATAATTTTTAAATTGTTGTTAGAATTTTTGTTTACTTAATAGATTTAATATATATTTCGAGAAGTTTTTTTTTAAAGATTTTACTTATTTAAAAAAAAAATAAGTAGAATAAGATTATCTTGTTAATTGTATAGATTTAATGTTTTTTTAAAAATTTATCGCATTAACTTAGTTACAATTTCTATATTTGTTGCCAAGTTATCTATTTTATCTAAAATTAATAATTTGTTTTTGTTGTATTTATTTCAAAGTGCAAGAAGTTTAAATAATATACTCGAAATTATATATAGTTTTTCTGTACAATAATATATATTTAATAAATATTGTAAGAAATATTGCAAAATACGTACAAGACAAAGATTAAACTTGTTAATTAATAAGAAAAACAATATAATTTGTTTAACAATATTTGTTGTAATCGAGTAATTAGTATAAATTATAATAAGTTTCTTAATTGCTTCTACAAGATATTTGGTCTTTTGTATTGTTTATACAAGACAAGTTATTTTTATTTTAGTTAATTAATAATTTATCTTGACAAAACTTAGAATCTTAAATAGGAACAAAATATATTAAATATTGTTTGTCTAAAGTTGCTATTAATTAAATTGTTTTTAATATAATATATTTCGATATTAAATTCGCGCTTTTTGAAAGTATTTAAGTCTATATACAATTAACAATTGTTGTCGACATAGATTAAGAAATTTAAAGCTATCAAGAATTGCTATAATTAATAAAAAAATTAAAGAAAAGTAGACAAGTATTTAATATATATATTTCTTATATACGTCTTTCGTTTTTGCTTGTTAACAATAGAGAAACTCTTTAAAAAACAAGTTTTTTCTTGCTATAAAATATTAGTTCGCTAAGCATACTAAGCAATTTTGTCTTTTTAATAATTAACAAAATTAAGATAAATCTTAAATATCTTCAAATTCTTAGAAAATCTAATTATTTTAATAGCAACAATATACTTCTTAATATTAGATAAGTTAAAGATATCTACTTTTTGTTTTAGCAAAATAATTCTAAAATAGTTAAAATAGATCTTTTTGAAATTAAGTGTAACGTTTAGCAAGACTAATTTGTCGAACAATTAAGTAAAATAAGCTAAATATATATCGAACAATTAGAAGAAAACAACAATATTATTAATATAAATACAATAGAAATTTATAAATTAACAAAGTTTTTTATCTATTATTTATTAAATATAAATAAACAAATTTTTGAATTTTATAATAGCAATATTAAGTTGTTTCTTGTCTCGATAAATAATAAAAAAGAACTTATATTTGTTTTTAAATACAATTAAAAATTGCAAAAAAAATTAACTTGTTTATTAAACTTTTATATTTATAATTATAAATTTAAACTATAATATTTATTTAAACAAATATCAAACATTTATTTGTAATAATTAGTCTATTTAGTTTACAAATATTAGTTATTACTTGATACTTTCGAGTTTTATTTAACAAGACTTATTAGATTATAAAGATAGAAAATTTAAATAACAAAAATCTAATTAATTATATTATCTTATCTTAAGTATATAGTTTGTCGAATTCTTTATTAACTATATTGCAATTGCATTCTTTTAAGAAGTAAATTTTATTTTTTATTTTCGATACTAATATAGAGTTTTAGTTGCTATTTAATAAAATTAACATTTAATTTTTCTTAACAAAATTAATAGTTTTGTCAATATTCTCTTACAAGATATACAATTGTTTAACAAGATACTAAAGCGCAATAATTTTGTCTAAACTATTGTAGATATAATTATTATTAATTAGATTTATCTAACAATTATTACTAAATATATTAATTTTAATATTTTTTTTAGTTGTTTAATTCTTTTTGTCAAAACTAATTTAATAACAATCTTGTTTCTTAAACTTTAGCAAATATTTCAATATTATATATTGCAAGATACAAAGAGATAAAAAACAATTGTTATAAATATATATAAAAAATATTTTTCTATTTGCAATATAAAAATAAACATCGAGCAAAATCAATTTAGAAAAATAGTTTTTGGTAGACAAAATCTTGTCTCGTACAATTACTAAAATTTCGAGAACAAAATAGACAACAATTATAAGATTTTTATTTTATTTTAACAATTTGTTTTATTTGAATATTATTTTTTAACTTTATTTTTAGTTCTATCTTTAAACTTCAATAGTTTTTAATAATTAATTTTTATCTATTTGTGTTAACAACTATATATTCTAGATTAATAATATTTATCTTAAGTAGCAACTTTGTTCTTAGATTTTTTATAATATAAATTTCTCGATAGAAGTAAGCAACAACTATTTTGTTATCTATTCTATCTTAAAAATATATTAAGAGTCGAAAATAACTATTAATTAAATACTTATTGTTTTTAATATTGTATACAAATATAGCAACGCTAAACTATCTTATAAGATATTTCAGTCTTAACTCTTAAGTTACTAAAAAAGTTATTGTTAATTAGTAATATAATATATTTGCTATCAACGCAAATAGTATACAAGATATCTTTTTATAAAAATATTATTTAATATATTGTATAATATTAATATCTAAAAGTTAGTTTATTCTAATACAATAATAAAGTATCTAACTTAATTAATTCTAAGTTTGTAAAGTCTATCTTAACAAAAATAGAATTAATATAAAATTTTTTAGTAAATTTTTAACAACATATTTTGTTATATTTGTTTTCGATATACTAAAAAAGCTTATTTTTAAATAGAAAGATTAAGATACAACTTTTGCACTTAAAGAATTAAAGAAAAGATATTAATATTAACTTAATATATATTGTATTTGTCTAATAAATTATTTTCTATAACAAGTTAATTATATAAGTAATTGCTAATACTTTTTTCTTAATATAGTATGTTTCTTTCAACTAATTGTTAGCAACATAATATACTATTATATTTGCACAAGAGTTGCTATAGTAATTTGTAAAATCTTTAAAAAATATAAAGTAATAGATAAACTCTATATATTTTATAGAATTTGCGTAGTATATTGTTACAACAAAAACTTAATAAGTTGTTATTTATTTGTAGTTGCTTTAATAGTTATTGCAATAATCTTTGCAATATTTATTTTAATAATTGTTTCGATTTTGCTATACGTTATTTTATCTATCTTTTATTTTCTAATTTTAATAGTAAGAATTCTTGCTCTAACTATTTGTAAAAAAAAATGTTGTTACTATAATTGCAAGTTTTGCGAGAGACTTTAATATTTAAAACTATATTAATATCTAAAGTATTAACTAACAAAACTATTTGTTAAAATTTTGCAAATTCTATATAGATTGTCTAAGATATTTATAATTTGCGAATTGTTATCGAGAAAAATATATATAGTATAGACTAACAAACAATTTGTTTTTCTAATTATCTATCTAATTAATTTGAATTTTGCTAATTAGAGCAATAAACAAGTATTGTTTTTTATATCTTGCGATTTGTATTAAATTTCTTAATAAATTTCTAAGATAATATATAAGCAATAAGTATACTAACAATAAAATATAGTTTTATCTCGAGCTAATTTTATATTTAAATTAATTGTCTCTAAATTTCTTTAATATTTATTAACTATATATAAAGAATAATATTCTACATTTTATAACTTTTTAATTGTTTTTAGCATCTTTAATAATAAAGATCTCTAATATTAATTTGTTAAGTATTTTGCTAATTCTTATCTTAAAGCAATTCTACATTTTATTAATAAAATTTTAAAAAAATAGACTTCGAAATACTCGATATTTAAAGTTATTTATCTTTTTAAAATACTATATTATAATAGAGTTACAAAGATAAAGAAAGAGATTGTCTTAAACAACAATTTTGTTAACAATATATATATAATTATTTATACGTTCAACAAAGATAAAGACTTCTCTATATATTATTTTTTTATAGACAAAAACAATATTGTTTAACTTATAGTTATTTGAAACGTCTAAATAAAAGAAATCTAAATCAAATATCTTAAATTAACTAAAAAATATATTTGTATCTTTTTGTAAAAACTTATTAAAGTATCTAGAAATATAACAAAAATTAATCGATTTATCTCGAGACAAGTACTATATTTATTTTATAAGAAAATATTAATCTTTTTTATATAACATAGTTTGCAACTAATCTAGATTAAAAATTGCAAAAAGTAAAATTTATTTAAAAGTTGCAAAATTAAGTTGCAAAATCGAAGTTTATTTAAAGATTGCAAAATTAAGTTGCAAAAACAAAATCTATTTAAAAGCTACTAGATTAATCTAAGTATTAAAAGATTATTAAACAAGCTTTTGCTATTGTTGTAAGTCTATATTATTAAGTATAATTATACTCGACTAAATTAGCAAAGAGTAAATAGATTAAGTATTCGACTATAAAATATTAGATTCGATATTTTGTTATTAATTGTACTAAGTATATTATTTAGCGTTAAACAAGTTAAATAACTATAAATTGTACAATTGCATTACAAGATTAAACTAATTAAACTATTATTAATTACTTTGCAAAGAATTATTAGAGTATAAATCTATTATTTTAAATTTATTATTTATTTCGAAACTTGTCTAATTGATTTTAGATTAACAACAACAATTTATGCTATTTTTCTTAAAAGAGAAAGCTTGCTCTTAACAATATAGATTGTTAACGTTTGCTAATATATTTTTGCGCAATTTATTGTTGTTTGATTTGTTAATTTTGTTGTTTTTTAGTCTATCGAAAGAGTTAGTTATTAATTGTTCAACTAAGAACGCAAATAAGATAAAAAATACAAATAAAAAAACAAAACTTAAGATATTTAAAAACGCAAATCTATTTTGTTAGATAACAAGAATTTTATCAAGATACTCTAAAACAACAATCGAATTAAAAAATTCTAAATCTAGAATATTATTAAAATAGACATTAAGACTCTTTTGTTTAGATTGCTCATTTTAATATTTAGATAGCTACTTTTCTAACAATTCTAATAATATCTTCGAAATAGTATTATTTAATATAGAAGATAGCAATATTTTTAAAATAACAATATTAATTATAGCAAACTATAATATCTTCGAAATCTAATAGTTAAAAACAATAGACAATAATATTTCTATCGAAGACTTGTTATAAGTTGTAATAAATAATAATTTCTTTGTTAAAACTTTGTTATTAATTGTATTAAATAAAGTTATCTATTGCAATCTTTCGAATTTATTAATTGCTTATTTAAGTAAAATCTTGTCAATTATCTATTTAGCTATTTAAATTTGTTTGTTTTTACTAGATTGAGCAAACTAAACAAAATAACAAATTCTATCTATTAATTCGAGTAAAGACAAGCGAGATAAAAGTTTAAAAAGCTTTTTAACTCTTAGTCTAGTTAATTTACTAATATAAGAGATATATTAATATTTAGTAATACAAAACTGCAAAATTTAATAAGAAAGAGCAATATTAGTTAGTTTAACTAAAAAAGATATCTTAGTACAATTAAACAAACATTTGCAAAAGACAAACAAATATTGACTCTAATACAATAACTTAGTATCTAATAATTGCAAAAGATAGATAAATATTAACTTTACTACAATAATTTAATATTTAATAATTGCTAAAAACAAACAAATATTAACTCTAATACAATAATTTAATATCTAATAACTGCAGAATATAGACAAATATTAACTCTAATATAATAATTCAATATCTAGTAATAAATGCAAGACTAAGTAAAAAAATTAACAATTAATATTGTTTGTCTAAATTAGACAAACAATTAACTCGAATTATTAATTAAAGCTATAATTTGCTAGATAAAAAATAATAGTTAAGTAGATAAAGCAACTAGACAAGACAACTAGACAAAATAAAAAAGCACACAAGTAAACAAAACGAATATCTATAATAGTTGTAAAGATAATTCTCTAAGAACTAAGTTAACAATTAAGTTATACTTGATTGTTTAAGAGCAAACGCTATCGATAGTCGTTAAACGTTTTCTTGTTATTTGACAAAAGTATTAGACACAAATCTTATAATAGTTTAAATCGAGTATTCGACTTAAACTCGATAATTCGATCCGACACAATTAGTTTAACTATATGTTTCGAAAATAATTGCAAAACAATTAAATAAGTTTATTTTAAACTCTAGCAATATAATAGCAAACTAAACTTGAAACAACAAACTAAATAACTTAGATTATTTTTTGAAGAGTTTAGTTTTTTGCGTTATTAACTTTTTGATTGTATGCGCAAAAGCTAAATAATATTTAGCGTACTTAACTAAAGCTTAAAGCTAATTGTTAATAATTGTATTTAATAATCTCTTTTCGAAGAAAAGTTTTTAAAAGTTTTTTGTATTATTTTTGTGAAGTTTGTAGAGCAACAAAGCTAAATAATTTACTTGTTGTCAATTATTTTAACTCTTTAGATGTTTGTTTTTAAAGAATTTATTATTGTCTAATAATTTGTTAACAATAAGACAAGCTTTTATTAGATTAATATTTATATTATATTGACGCAAAGTACTTTTGTTGTTTGCTTCTTTCTAAGCAAACTAGATTTACTTTTCAATATACTTTATAAAGTAAAAAAGAAAGCATTTGTAAAAGTCGATTATATAGATTTTTATTTTCTTAATATTAACAAAGTCTAGAATCTTTCGCAATTTCTTAAAATAATATTATACAATAACTATATTACGAGTATTTATTAACCAATAAATTATATTAAAGATATTTAAGAGTATATAAGATATAAGTTTACGTTGCAAAAGATTATTAGTACTACAAGTTTTGGAAAAGACTTTTATTGCATTTATTATACTTTAAAAGTAAAATCTTTTGCACAATAATATAAGTAATAAACAAACAAAAATAAAAATTTATTAGTATATAATAATAAAAGATAAGAAAGTCTTTTGTAGAACGTTCTAAGTTATCTTTAATGCGAGATTTGGTTAATATTAACGAGTTTGAAATTAGAATAGAAGATAATAGAAATAATAAGACGCAGCTAGAGCGCAATCATCTTATTTAATACAAAAATATATCGAAGTGTTTAATAACAAAGATTTTTATCTACTCTAATAAGTTGTAATAGTTGCAACAAAAATATATAGAAGTTGTAATTTGCAATTTTCAAGACTTAAAACAAGCTATTATTAGAAAAATAAAATGCAAATAATTAAGAAGATTATAATATTAAAAGTAAAAAGATAATAATAAATATAAAGATAATAAATCGAAATTTGATATTGCAATAAATAATACAAGTAAATTTACTAATTTTAAATAAGAAGTTATCGAAAAGTCTTATTGTATTATTTGTTTACTCTCTTAATTTATAGATAGTTTAAAGTATTTTCTACATATAATATATTTGATTAAAACGATATATTTATATAACATTTATATTGTATCAAGATCTTTAATTATAACGTTTAAATATTCTTTCTTAAGCTCTCTTGATTTGCTTTAGATATTAGAACTTTATATATTAAAATATCGAAAATTAGTATTTACTATATTTGTTCCTCATATTTTTGTTAATAGAATTTTCTTATTTTATATTTATGTTTTTTTTACTTTTATTAAGAGCTCTAAGCAACTTTAATGCTCTTTTGTATCTTTTGCGCTTGTTTCAAGCTCAATAAAATAAATCGAGAAAAGCTTTTATTGCAAAAGACTTGTATCGCATAAGATTTTAACCAAAAAAACTTTTGTATACACAAATATCTCGAAGTCTTCTATAGAGAAATATAATTAATTGTATATATTATTAAATTATCAAATATCTTTAACCTTAGAATCTAAATTAAAGCGAGCAACATTGTCGATATATCTTGTCTAGCGCAACTTTATCTTTTTTTACTCTTTTGTCGCGTTACTTTTATTGCTTCAATCTTGTCTTATATTAATAATAAATAAGAAAGAATTAATCTAAAAAGAAATATCAATAAATTGAAAGAAAAATAAAAAACAAAAAGAGAAAAATAATAAATTGAACAACAAAGCGAAAGAAATAAAAGCAACAAGATTAGATTGATCGTCGATTTGGTTTTCGATTCCAACTTCTAAAATCGACTTGAATCGACAATTCAACTTTAGAAATCGAATCAAAAACTAATTCGATTTTAACTATTTTAAAATTAAATCGAATTAAATCGAGTCGATTTTCGATTCAAAAATTAGAATCGAATCGAATCGTCAAAAATGTCAAAAATACTAAAAATAGTATAAATTTAGTTTTAATTTAATTTTTTTAATTGTTTTCTAGGTAATTCACAATAGTAATACATAATATAAAAACAATTCAATCTAATGTTAATTAACTTAAATAGATTAACTATTTCTATTAAATTATCAATTAATTGTTACTAAAAATAATAAAATTTACTAAAAATAATAGTCTTGACAATTCGATTCGATTTTTTGATTCGATTTTCGATTTAAAGATTGAAATCGAATCGTCAAGATTCGATTCGATTTCTTGAATTGAACTCGATTTCCCGAATCGACGCAATCAGTCTAAACAACATATCTTCGAAGTGCTAATAAAAAAGTAGATTAAGTTATAATTTAAACTTGTTATATTAGCAAAAAGAAATTTAATATATTAACTTTTTCTTACAATATTAATAATGCAATCTCAATATATTATTAAAGTAGTAGAGAGAGATAATCTTGTTAATATCTTAAAAGAAACAAGATTAAAATAAGATTGCTTTTGTTAATAATAATATTAATCTTTTACTTATAGATTATTTATATTGTTCTAATATAGAATTGTTAACTACAATGTCGTTTGTCAAATAAGTTACTTAAATCTTGAATAAAATGTAATGCTAAATACTATAGCTCTCGTACTAATAAAGATAGTCAATTGAGTTAAAATAACATTGTGCGAAAAGTCTTTTTTTAACAATTATTCTAGATATTATTAAAGCAATACACTATTATATTTGATTATACAATAAGTACAACTAATTTAAGATTATTAAAAATTAGTTAGTATTAACAACTTTAAGTTATAAGCAACAACAAAAGAGAAATAAAAATAAAAACTTCAATAACAACGCTAAAAACGTGTCTCCAAGTTATAAAGTCTTAAAAAAATATATTATAAGTAATTTACTTATTTCTATAGCAATAGTTATCTAACAATAAAATTAGATTAAAATATCTATTATTAACTAGAATGCACAATTGCAAAAGATTTCAAATAATAAAATCTAATCTAATCTTATTAATAAACAATTTGCAACGCAAAAGACTTTTACTTAATCTTTAATTAAGAAGATTATTTTAAAGTCTTTTATAATATCTAAAATCTTCAACATATTTAAAGTCTTTAAAGTACTTAAAATCTTTATTAACAATATTTAGAAAGTTGTCAATAACAATAATAGAATTCTAAAAAAGACTTTCTTAATACTAAATACTTCTTGATCTACGCAAAATTATAAACAAATTAATAATAAGAAAGAGAAAAACTTGGGAATAAAATATATATATATGTTAATAAGAATAAAAATAATTAAACGCAAGCAAAAACATTTTAGAAAATATATTTTAAGTTAGTGTTAAAGTCTTTTGAAACTTCTTAAACTTCGAAATCTTTTTTATTATTTTGTTTCTTAATACTTAAAGCGATATTTTGTATATCGAAATTTATTATAAGAGCTAATAATGCAAAGCAACTTACAACAAAGACTAAAATTGCAAAGTCTATTGTTGCAAGATTTAGAATTGCAAAGTTTGTTATTATAAAATTTGTTATTGCAAAGTATATTGCGCAAAAGTTTTCTATAATAATTGCTTAATTACTAAATAACTTTTATAATATAATATAATATAATATATAATACAAAGAACTTATTTTATAGTTAAGTAACTTTTATTCTTACTTTAATGCTAGATAGTTACAATATTAGTTAAAGTTAAAGCAACAAAAAATTATTAAACAAAATAATACAAATAGATACAATTATTGTCTCGAAAAAGAAATTTTTTAATAAACTTAATATTATAATTGATTAGTACTATCTTATTTATCTTAACAAAAATAACAAGAACAAATTTGTTTGTACAATCTTTTCTAATTTTAGAATCAACAATTTGCTCTACTTAAAGACCAAAAAGAATATAAAAAATAGTTTTAAATAATAAAAAACAGTTTTAAATAATAAAAAACAAATATCTTAAAAACAACAATTAAATTTTTGCAAATCTAAATTCTTTTAAATAAATAAATCGATTTACTATTTAAATTGTATATATATAAAAAGCTTAAAATCAAGTTGTCGAAACAATTTTAATACAATTAATTAGAAGAGATATTTTCGTTTGAACTATATATTGTAAATTTCGACAATGTAACTCGAACAAGTCGCAAGTTTCTTTGCTATAAACTATATATTTTTTATTATAGTATTAATTTTTTTTTTTGTAAACTTCTTTATTTAGTTAATAATTCTACAACGTTTAATAGATTTAATAAAAACTTTATTAAAAAACTCTATCTTTATAAAGTATAGAAAAGATTATTTGCTTAACATTTACAATAATTTGTATAACAAATTAATTTTTGCAATTAAAATATAGATTAATATTTGAAGTGCACAATATTATATTAAACTTAAAGCAAAAAAAAGATTCTTGTAAATCTTAATCTAAACTCGAATGTCTTTTTAGCTAATAACAATATAATAGATAACAAGAATTAGTAATAACGAAAATATATATATATAATACTTAGTTATCTATACAAGATATATAATATTATATAATATATAACTAGATGTTTTGCAAGAGACTTTTTTAATTTTTTAATACAATATAGTATATTACGGCGTTTTATTTTTCTTTGCGAAAGACTTTAGCAATAATTCTATTTGCTTTGTATTATACTTTTAACTGCAATAGTAATACAATATATATAATTTGGAATTATATATTTATGTCTTATATAGTATTCTAAAGAACGATCTATTGTTAATATCTTTTGTTGTTGCTTTTTGTTGTTGTCTTTTATTAAGCTCTTATCGAAGTCTTTCGCAAAAACATTTTATTTCGATCAATTAATTATTATCTAGTCAACTCTCTTTGTTGATTAATTGTTATTTAACTAACTTTTCTTACTAATCAATTGCTATTTAATCGATTCTCTCGGTTAATTAATCGTTGTTTAGTCTACTCTTTGTTGCATAACAAACTTCTATCGATCGAAAAGCAATTTTTTTAATTGGTATTTAATTTAGGATTGTAGTACAATTAGTATGCAGTCTAAGAACAATTGTTGTACAATCGACATTTTGTTTCTTAGAGAGTTCAGGACGAATATCGAAAAATAGTTAAATATTAGATAATTTCGATATTAAATTTTTAACTTTAATATCGACTATAAAGCTAGATAAATAATTTCAATTATTATTTCGAATATAGATAACAAGTTTTAAAATGTAGTTAACAAAATTTAGATTACAAGTAATAAAGTATTAAGAGTATATAGAAATAGTTAACAAATATTGCGAATACCATTTCTAAACTAATATAAGATAGCTCTTAACTAGTAGACAAAAGCGTTCTAGCAATCTATTCGATTAATTTTCAATTGAAAAATATTTTAAATATTTAATTAGATTTAGCAACGTTCGAATACATATAATAGAAATTGATAACAAAATTTAAACAACTATTAACTATATAGTAGTGTTCTTACTTAGAGTAATTGTTGTAATTTATTTTACTTGTAAAGAGAATTTAATATTGCAATATCTTGTTAGCTATTTTATTAATTTTGTAATTTTTAGCAACAAGATATAAATTAATATTGTTGTTAGTTTTGCGTTTATTAATTCTAAATTTATTAATATTAATAATAAAATAATTTCGTTATTTATTAATTTTAATAAGGAATAGCAAAAATTTGATTTATTAATTTAAAAAAGATTTACTTTTGTTAAGATATAGAAGTTATAGCTAGAAATTTAAAGAAATTAATTTTATTAACTTGAATAATTTTAGTTTGTAAATATAGTTGTTAATAACTTTAACATTTTTGTAAAAGTTTGCAATTTTATATTTTAGAAATTTGTTTAATTTTGCAATTGCAATATTTTTGATATTTAATATAATTCTATTATTTATTTTAAACTTCGAAATTGCAATACAATTGCAATTAGTAAATTCTATTTGTTTAGCTTATGTTTAAACAAATTTGTATCGAGAAAAGTTTTGTAAAATCTCGATTTTTTTGACAATTTTGTTTGTATTTTTTATGTTGCAACAAGTTTCTAAAATATTTTTATTAAAAAAACTTCAAATAGTTTTAGTTTAATTTCGATAGATAGTCTTTAATAGCAAAGAAAAATAATATATTAGTAGATTTGCTAATATAGCTATTTGCGACAAACTTAGCAATAGCTAGATAATTTATTTAGTTATTTTAATTGTTTGTAATACATATATATATATAGAGATATTGCTTAAGAGTAATTTTAAGATTCTTGATTTAACTATTGATTTTTGAAAAAACTACAATTAACAACTTAAGCTTAATATCTAGTTTTTTGCAAAAATATTATTAAAAGTAAACAATAAATTAAGTATCTCTATTCGAGATTATTAAGACTAGAAAATTCTTGTTGCGTTAAATTAAATCGATAAAAATCTAAACTATAATTTTTACTTTTAAAAAGTTTATAAATATACTTAAATAATCTATCGACTATTATTAAAATATACTAAAACATTTTTTTTATAATAATATAGTAGAAGTAAGATAATAAAGTTGCAAAATATATTCTATTAATATTGATTTAGAATAAACAAAAACTTAAGTAGATTATATTTATATTTGCGATAAAATTTGTTATATTTGCAAATAGAGTAGATTTTAATATACTTTTTAATATCTAAATACAATATAAATTAATAGTAATATCTTTATATTTTCTTAAATATTTTTGTTTGTTTCGAATATTTAGCAATTAATAATTTATACTAAAATTTAATTGTCTTAATATATAGAATATTGTTTTTGTTTTAAAGTATATATATTTTGTCTCTAACAAGTTAATATTTAACTTTTATTGTTAAATTGTTAATTATTTTGCAATTATTTAGCTTTAACTTAATAAATTTGCGAAAAATTATTAAGATTTTTTGTATATTAACTTTTATAGTCACAATAACTTGTTGTATCTTCTTGTTATACAAATATATCTTAAATATTTGTTAAACAAGAATTTTAGAATCGAGTTTATTAGTCTCGAATTTCTTCTCTTATATCGAATTAATTACTTTAGCAAATATAAAATAGTTTGCGAAAAAGATTGTAGATTAAGAGATTGTAAACAAAGAGATTGCAATTATAAACACTATAAATAAAAATCTAAAGAAATAAAATCTATCTTATTAGAAAGACAAATAAATTATAGACAAAGAGATTGTAATAATTGTATATTTGTGTTAGTTGTTAACAAGACTTTAGTAAACTCTTTGCAAGTTTTTGCTAGTCTCTTGTTAATAATTAGTTAAGATTTAATAAAGTCTCGAAGCAAATAAACTAATTTTATTATAAAATTATAGATAATATTTAGCAATAATAGAATTAATACTATAATTTTAGTTATATTAGATTTTAAGTTATATTACTTAAAAATAGAGTAATTTTCGAACATGTCCGATTACTAAAAATGGAAAAAGTCAAAAAACTAAGTATTTATTTGACGCTATCAACACTAGTCTAAATCGAGTACACTATTTCTCTCTTGTAGATTGTAATGTAAGCTTTAATACAAAAAAAGAATTACTTGATTTAAACTAGTATTGACAACAATATTAATTAAATAAGAATCGAGTTAAGCTTGAATTTTGATTTAAAACTTGATTCGAAGATTACTCTATTTAAAAATTGTTTATCTCTAAAATTAATTGCGCAAATCAATTTTGATAAAAAACGAATTTTGTAATTGTTAAATAAAATTGTTGAACTTTGCGTCTAGTATATTTGAACAATAAATAGTTTTGAGATTAAATTTGAAAAGAGTTTCTATCTAGCAAATCTAACAACAATTAAGTGACTTAATAGTTATAAAATGCTTTAAATGACAATAGTCGATAAGAATTTTAATAAGTTTTTCGATAAATATATTTGTATACTTCGAATATTATTTTTCGAGAACTCGAACAATAGTTAATAGCTTTTTGTTATAGATTTTGTAGTTATATTTTGCAAATAATATGATCTTTAATATATAGATTATTAAATAAAATAATTTATCTAAACCTATTTGCAATAGATATAGCAATAATTACAAAGTCGAAAATATTGCTTTCGATTTAGATCTCTAGATTAAAATTAAAATAGTAAAAAATAAATTAATTGTAGATTGATTATCGGATTGAATTTCGATTTTAACTTTAGAAATCGACTCGATCTATCGATTTTAATATTAGAAATTGATTCGAAACTCGATTCGATTTCTATTATTTTAAAATTGATTCGATTTGACTCGACTTAATTTTCGCTTTTGATATTAGAAATTGAATCGAATTGTTAAGAAATCGAAAATGATATTATTATACTAAGATTTTCTATTTTTGAATATACGTTATTATAATTTTGAAGTTTTCGCTAGAGTGTTAAATAGTATGCTTCGATACAAAAGCTACGCTTGCTTGTATTATCTCAAAATAGCTTGCTTAGACTAGTTGTTGCTTGCATTACTTTTTTGTATTATCTTTTTCTTCTTAAGTTACTTTTTCGAACTATTAAAGAATATTGTTATACTATATTTGTATTTTTGTTTGCAAAATGTTAGACTCTTTAACTAGAAAAGTTAAGTTAATAATTTAACTCTAGCTATCTAGATAGTTCGAATATATTACTATAATGCATTACTAGATAATCTTATATCGAAAAATTATAGAATAAAATATAATTTTCTACTATGTATTTTAGAATTTCTTTATACTAACAATTCGAATTAGTTTTTCGTAGTGTAATTGTTGGGTCGAATCGAACACTTTTTTCTTAATTCGACTTATCCTCTTGGGCCTCGTAGGGTTGGGCTAGAATCAAGGCGCAAACTCGACTTTAGAATTGAGTTTCGTCGAGTCAATGTCAAGAATTCGAGCTAACTTCATCGCGTTAGCATTCGCTTATCTTATCTTATTTTATCTATGCGCTAATTCGATTGAGCTAGCGCAAGGTTTACGCTAATCGCATATGATTAGCGTATTACGTGACGTCACGTGATTGGGTAGATTAGATTGAACACTTGGCGCGCATTCTTCGCTCGTTCTATCTTGTTAAGCTAGGAAATTTGCCTAACCTTAGGGTTAGAATTGGGCGGGTCATCTCGATTGAGTTGAAATTCGACTCGACGATTATACTAGTTTTTGGAATTGATTTTCGATTTTAAGTCTACAACTTAACTCGAATTGTTAGTTTAAACTTTAGAAATTAAATTGTCAAGACTTTTGAATCGAATTGACACGAATTGTTAAGATTCGAATCGAGTATTCGATTTAAACTCGATAATTTAATTCGACGCAATTAGTCTAATTAATTGATAGTTTGTTTTTTAAGAGTTTTAAATATTTATTTTTTTAATTTGTTAAATTGCTATAGAAAAGTTAAACTCTTATTACTTTAACTATTTAGCGCTAACAAAGATTTAACTAGATCGAAATAGTTAAAATTAATTAACAATAGAAGTTAGTAAAATCTAAAAAAGTTTGTACTTTGCGCAAGTATTTGGAAGTTTTCTACTTCAAAATATATTAAATTTTTTAAAAATTTATTTGAATCTCTTCGATAATAACAATAAGATTTAGATATTTACTTTGTTTTAACAAAAAAGATATATTTGATAATATTTAGATAAAGATTTGTGTTATCTAGTTTAACAAAAATCTATTTTATATAATTTTTATAATTTTTTTCGATATTGCTATATATCAAAATATTGTTTATATAGATAATAAAAAAAATTGTTTAAATAGAAATTTAGAGTTTTGTGAAAAACGATTTGAATTGTAACTAAGATATTGTATAGTTCAAAAAGTATAACAATGTATTTAAATAAATTATAACAAATAATAAAGATTATCTTGTATTTGTTATCGAAATATATTTGAATCTTATTAAAGATTGCAATAATATCGAATTTGTTGTAGGATTTAATTTTGTATAATTGTTGCAAAGTTTTCTTAATTAATTGTAAAATATTACAATTCTTAATTGTAAAAATGTTTAAAAACTTTGTAATCGACGCAAATATATAGTTTTTTATTAAATTTCTTAATAATAAATGTAAAAACTACATACTACAAGATATTATTGCGAATTTGATTTCTATTCTTTATATTATTTAGATATACTTTGATTATCTCTTTTTTTTTGTAAGATATTATAGACTTTCTTAACTAAAAAAGTTGTTTCTAACACAAAATTAATACTATAACTAATATTTCTATTTAACAATAGCTTGCTAGTCTCTTGTAAGTTAAATAATTTAATTTAATACTTAAATTTCGAATATATTTGTTTTTTAAGTTTCTCTAAAATTGAAGATTTTTGATTTTTTTTATAGAACTTCTTATAGTTTTTAGATATTATAGTAGCAATATCTATAGTAAGATAGTTGTTTGCTAGATAAATTAGATATCTATTATTTTTTTTCAATTGTTTTAGTATAGCAAAGTGCTCGAATAGCATAACAACAATTTTGTAATTTATTTAAATTGTAAGTTTCTAAAATTCAACAATATTTATTTTATAAATATCGATTTTATCTAAGAGTTTAGAAGACAAACAATCTAATTGCTTGTATAGATTATTAACGATCTCTAATAATTAATAATTTAGCAAGCAATACTTTATATAATAATTGAATTCGAAGACTATTAATTGTATATTGTACGCAATATATATAACGTACTTTTAAAGTTAAAATATGCTAAAAATAACTACAAATTATCTTGATTTTATTATTAAATATTATAAGATATCGATATATTTGCTAAGATTAACAATAATTTAAGTAGCATAAATAATATAAGAGACAAATTTGTTGTTAGCAAAACTTAATTTAATAGAATTACGCAATAATATTGTAGAAAACTTGTAAAGTTTAACAAACTTTCTATTAACAAAAACTCTATTAGAAGTTTCTATATCGATAAATAATATTGTTTTAATATAGTTTTTATTAAAAAGAATATAAATCTGATTGATATAAATCTTAATATAAAAGTCTAACTACTATTTATTAAATAATTTGTTTTCTCTAGTGTTAGACTTGAGCTCGATCTTAGCAAGCAAAATTCTATTATATAAGTTAAACAAAATCTTGAGCTCTTTTATTGTTTTTTGTATAAATATTATTTGTTGTTTCGAATCGCAACTTTTGTCGAAAATATTTAGTTTTTTAAGTTGCTAGAATTATCTATTGAATTGATATTGTTATTTAAGATATTTAATAAACTATATTTCTCTAAATACTATTAATTCGATATTGTTTAAATTATAAATCTTAAGTTGTATAATAGTTTTATTTATTATTTTCATTAACTTGTACTTATATAGAGCGTCTATATAATAAAAACAATATTTAAATTTTAAATATTTTCGACAAAAATTTATTTGTTTAATTTTGTTTTTCAAAATCTGAAATTAAATATTTATATTTTTTTTTAAATTTTTTTTAATTACTATTGCGAATATTAAAATTGTTATTGCAAAAATTAAAGTTTTTGCTACAATTAAACTTTGTAGTATTGTTGCAAATATTGCGTTTATTGCTACTAATAACTTTTATATAGATAAATATTCGATTTTTAGTTTTTAAACAATATTTCTCTATTTGTTGAACTTTAAAGTTTATATTTCGAAGCAAATAAGTAAGTTTGTTGAGAAAATTATAGTTAATCAAAGCAATATATCGACTTCGAAATCTATAATTAAGATTATTGTTAAATCAAAATATTTTATTGTATTTAAATATAATAAGTCTACTAGCAACAATAGAAATAAAGCGAATGATATATTAATTAAAACTCTCGATAAACTTCGATCTTTGTTAGAATTATCAAATAAAGTTTCTAGATCTTAAAGCAAGTTATTTATTGTTAGATAAAAATTAATAAACTTACTAGATATATAATACTTAATACTTTTGTAAATATTGTCTATATATTTAATGCAAGCAAAATTGATTTTAATTTTATTAGTAGCAAATTATTGCAATATAGTATCGAATTTAAAGATTAATACAATAATTTATTGCTTAAATTTAACTTATCTAAATTTCTAAAGAAATTTTAAAACTTAAAAAAAGCTTGTTACTTTTCGAATATAACTTTGATTTAAGATTATAGATTTAATAGATGTAACTTGAATATTTTTTAATCTATAGAGTAGACTTGTATAAGTACTTTTATTGACTATTATTGCTAACTTTGTAAACAATATAATACGAGATTTTGCTAGCAATTCTTGTATTGCAACAACTAATAAGCTTTTGTTTTAATTGTTATATTATAATTCTAAATTTGTTTAGTTAAATTTTAATATTGTTATATTGTTGTCAAAGTTAATAAATTGTTTTATTACAAATATCTATTTTAGACTCTAAGTTTGTAATAGGACAAAATCTAAACCAACTACGTCAAAAGCATCTGCGAGGTGTTCGCGCGTTTTAAACACTCGCGAGAAGTAGTATATATAGAGGAGACGATCTAACCTGTTACAATTATCTTCCCTCCCAAATGAATCTCGTCACGAGATTCAGGGTTATTTTAGGGTTGACCCAGGGTTACACCAGGGTTACCGAAAAATTCTTGGTGTGTTGCACACTTAGAGGCCACTTTGAAGACATAGTGCTTGGCACGTGCTATTTCTCTTGTCGCGTTCAACTAGCACTTGCGTGTTATATTCAAAGATCGCGCACGACATATTACTTACGTCAAATAGACACACTTACATCTTGCTTTATGCAACGACGTAATATGCGATCTAGACTACTAGGTCTCTCGCGCAAGATATATGGCGTCAAACTTTTGCGTCTACGATCGCCTAACTTATAGTTATAGAAGAAATTAATCTTGGGACCTAGACGTGATTCGTTGTATTGGGTCGAAGCACAAGCGCAAATACTATTGTAACAGGATAGAATTTAAATTAATTGCGTCAAAAGCATCTGCGAGATATTTGCGCGTTTCAAACACTCGCGAGAAGTAGTATATATAGAGGGGACGATCTAACCTGTTACAAAGTTATTCAAATATATTTTAAGATTATTAATATTTATTCTAAGTCTACTAATATATTCGAAATTCTAATAATAAAAGCTTCGAAGTTTAACAATAGTTGCGATATTTTTATATATTAATTATAATTGTTTGTTTGTTTAATTGCGTATTAAAACAAGAAGGGATTTGATTATAATTAATTAATTTTGATTAATATTATCAAGCTTGTTTATTAATATTTAACAATAACCGAACTTGTTTTTGTCTTTTCTAGAGTAATCTTCGGATTAAATTGAACACTTTTTTTTAATCTAATTCGACGAATCGAACAGAGATATAAGCTCGATTCGAGACCTTAGTACGCTAATAACTATAGAACGAGCGAATCAAATAAGATAATTTGAATTTTATATAAAACTGCTAGCTTTTCTCTACAGAATAAGCTACTAGAGCTGTATTTTACTTATATATTACACAAGTTATCAATTTTTAAAGATTTAAAGATTTTTAAGGTTTTAGAATTAGCGCCCAACTTCTAGGGCTAAGAGGATGACAAAAGTGATCCGAGGATTACTCTAGTCTTTTCTAGAGATTAAATTGTTATACGCTTCTTCTTCTTATATATATTAATAGTAATAAAATTAATAGTTAATAAAAGATGTAAAACAATGTTAATTGTTAACAAATACAAAAAGTTTAAAAATAATAGTTTAACTAAAGAAAGAATATTGTTAAACAATAATTTAACAAAAAAAGCTATCTTTCGAATCTTTCTTTTTGTTGCAAAAATATTAAATAGACTTTAAAAATAATTAAAATATTTTATAATAATAGAGCGTTCTATAGCAATAGAGATTTTAAATAAATATTCTTATTTTGTTCGAAAACTTTATTAAATTTAAAATTAGTTTTCGACTTATTTTAAATTATTGATACAGTTTTTAAAAAATAATTGTAACAAGAGATTTTAATAGAATCTAAATTTTAATTAATAAAGAATTTTCTAGATTTGTTATATTCTTTACTAAAAGCAAATTTGATTCTAGGTTTAGAAACTTATTGCTTGTAAACTATATTTGCAAATAAAAATTAGGTACAAAAAATACTAATAATAAAAAAGTTTGTAGAAAAAGATAAAATTCGAAATTTAAATATATTTAATGTAAGTTAGATATTAAATATTTATTCTTTTTATATTGTTTCTAATTTGTAATACAAAATTTTGTTTTTAAAAATAAATATTGCTAGAAATGTTGCAAATCTTCAATATTTATAAATAAAATGATTGATAGAAAACAATAATAATATTGTATAATAAATTGCTATTCTAGTAGACTTGCTAATTTTATTCTAGTAAATTTATTAAGTTTTAGTTAAAATAGTTTATTGTTTAGTTTTTTTTAGTAGATTTACTAAATTGTTCTAGTAAACTTACTAGTTTATAGTTAGAACAATTTGTTATTCTTATTTTTATAGAGTTTTTTCTACTTAATAGAATAAGTTTTAGAATATATATATTTAGAGAATTAGCAAAATTAATTGTTATTAGATTGCATATTATTTTAAAGATATTTATTGTTGCAACTTAATTATATTTTGCAAAGCATTTGCTCTAGTAGTATTGTATCTAGATTTATTCTAATAATACTATATCTAGAGCTTGTTTTGCAAGACAAAAAAAGTAGCAAATATAAGTATTTTTAGAATATAATTTGCAAGATTGTTTTTGAAAAAATAGCTAGTATTATATTGGAATTAGAGCTATAATAACTAGTATATAGTTAATCAACGAAAATATTAGTTATGCAGAACTAACTATATATAGAAAATAGATATAAGTACTATAAATATTAATACACTAGCTACTATCTATAGTATATCTAAGATTAAAGAGCGAAGATTCGAAGAGACGAAGTCTATCTAGCTAGAAATTGTAACAAATTGTCTAGATTTTTCAATAATCTATATTTGTATTTTTTGAGAATAGAAGATTTTTAGAGCGTGCAAATGTTAGTACTTTAAATTAAAGTTAAATTCTATTACAACAAAGTTGTAAACAAATATTAAAGCTATAAGTTTATTCTTTTTATCAAAATCTCTTATAATTTTATTCTATTTTTGCAATATTTGCTATAACTTTAAAGTAGTTACTTTGACTTTTAATAGTTGAAGAATTATTATTGTGTATAGTAAAAAGACTAATATTTGATAGAATATAAAAGTCTTCTTATAGTTGCAAATTAGTTGTTAAAATATTAGTATTTGTTGACATTTTTAGCTAGTTCGACAATTTTCTATATTTTGTTTATAAATATTTTTAGTATCTAACAAACAATACAATTTTGAAGTCTTTTGCAAGCGAAAATTAATTTATATAATCTCTTATGTTTCTTATTTAAATACAAAGCTTTGATATTTTATTTAGTAATAAATTTAGAATATTAACTAAACTATCTAAATAAGTTTAATTAAATTCTATATTAATTTCGAAATATAGAGTTTGCAATTAATCAAAATAAATATTTTTAATTTGGAATATTTTTCTAATATTTTTAGCTTTAAGATTGTAGATTTTGTCGAACTAAATTAAATTTGTATAAAAAAATAGTAGTTGTAGTTTTCAATAGATTTTAAAACTATATTTGATTTTTGAAATATTTATGTTTTAAGTCTATTATCTAAAAAAATTGTTCTTTATTTTTTTTTAGTTTATCTTTTTGTTAAATATATAACTACAATTAATAATAATTGTCTTAAGTTTTAATATTAAGTCTTTTACTTTTGCATTTGTGCAAAATAGTATTTATAATTTGTTAATTTTTCGAATTATAGTTTTTTTCAAAAATTATACTTAATCTTACTTCTTGATCAATTTTATTTATACTTAATCGAAATAGAAACTCTTTTGCAATTTTCAAATTATTTGTAGCTTAATTGCAAAGTAATTGTCGAATAATATATATAAATTTATATTGTTTTTAACTTCTATAATTATTAATATCTACAATTACTATTAACTATTAATAATATATAATTCGATTAAAAATAAATATTTTTTACAATTGCTATCTAAATTATTAAGTATATCGACGTTTAATTTTTTTACTCAATTTAATACAAGTTTTCTAGAGTATTCTAAGCTTTCTAAGATTTTTAAGCTCTCTAAGAAAGTCTAGAATTAGAGTTGAATTACGTAATAAAATAAATTAATCTAAATATACTAGAATTTTATTTTTAGAATTTTATTTTTTTTAAAATTCGATAAATTAAAAAACAATTTTAATCGAAATTAGTTTTAAAGATTTTAATATTTGCAATCTACAATATATGTTCGATAGCTAGATAATTGTATTAACGTTAATATCAAAATTATATAAATTGCAAATTTGCGCAATTTAGACAATATTTACTTGAAAAACAAGTTTTGATAATTCGAACAATCTATGTGTAAATTGAAGAGTAAAATAGTATTCTCTAATAAACAAATCTAGTAGTAATAGACGAAACAAGAAAAACTCTACTAATTGTTTCTTAAATGTTAGTTTAATATTTTGCTAAGAAACACTTGCAAGAGCTTTTTTAGTCTTTTGTTAAACGTTGCTTAGATTATGCTTAAAGAGCTTAGTTGTACTAATTAATACTCGAACAATTATAGGCGACAATATTAGAGCACAATAGCTCTTAAGTGCTTAGTCTTGCTTAGTTTTGCTAGCTTGCTTAGAGTAACTTAGAGTCTCAAAAAAAATCGTCAATATAATATTGTATTTGTTTCTAGAAATTCGAAAAATATAACTTAACAAACAACAACAAACAAATTCGAGTTTAGATTTTTTAAAAAATAGTATTTATCTGCTACTAGCAATTTAAAGTATTCAAAAGTATTTTTTAACTATCGAAAACCTAGCTCGAATTTGAGATTCTTTATATCTTGCTTTAATATACAGTATAAATTGCGTTTTTAATCTTTTATATCTTTGAATTATTTCGATTCGCAAAAGTGTAATACAAGAAAACAACAATAGTGCAAGTATTTTGCTTTAAACTATTAAATATAGAATATTTTAAATCGAAAGTATTAAACATACTTTAATATTTACAATTTATTTTCGACTTCTTTAATTATCTTCATAATATAAGTAAATGCGAAATTGTTTTAAAGAAATATATTTAATCTTGTCTATCTATTGATTTATTAGTATAGATAGAAGAAGAAGAAATACAAATTTGACTAGTTGTTAATTCTTAACAAAAGAGGACTTCTTTGTCTAGAATCTATTAGAAAAAAAGTTAACAATTATTTATAACTAGAGATATTTACAAAAGACTTTAACTATTAATATTTAAACTAATATAGCTTAATTTTTTCGCAATAGAGAAGATTATACAAAAATCTAACAAAACAATAATTTTGCAAAGTCTTCGACAAATTGTATAGAAAAGATAAATATTAAATTAATCGATTGTTTTATCGAACGCAAAAATTTAATAGTTTTCAAAATTAATTTACTCGCAAAGAAATTTTTTTTTCTTCTCTTTTTTTGTTTTTTTCTCTTAACAAAACTTCTATAGTTTTTGTCGTTTTTATTAATTTTTAGACATAAAAATACAAAGATATTTCGAACAGTCTCTTGTTATAAACCAAATTTTTGTAACTCTTTGTATTTTTAATTAAGATTTTGTACAATAGTAATATCTATTAATCGATAATTTTTCAATCTAAAGTGTTGCATCTAAATTCTAATATAGAATAGTTATTATTATTAGTATCTTTGTTTGCAAGTAGATACTTCTTAACAATTGTTAAACACGTACTCTTTGTTTTTATTTTATATATAATTCTAGTTGTCGTTTGTTAAGATTAGATATACTTTTTCGTATATTGTTTAAATATTAGTTAAAAGCGATCGAACTTTATTTAGTTTTTTATCTTATTTATGTCTCTAAAGTTTAGAGCTATAGCAAAAAATTCTATATTTGTTATTTTAATTCTTTACTAGTTATATCGAAACAACTTATAGAATTTAATATTAAAATAATTGACTACTAAAAGTTTTAATTTAGAAAGTTTAAATATAGAGAGTTATTGTTAATTCTTTAAACTTAAGAGAGTAACTTAAGCAATAAAATATATTAATAGATAGATTTTTGAAAAAAAAATCTTAAAAAGATTAACGCAAGTTCTATATTAAAGACTATTTTAAGAATTCACAACAATAGTTTGCTACAAATGTTTTTAGAAAAAAATTTGCTACAATATTTGTGCGTAATTTTTTATAATCGACGTTTTTTTAGTACAAATACAATTTGCACAACTTGTTGAAAAAAGTAATATAGAGAATTCTATAAAAATAAAAATAAAAAATTATATAATATTTAGAGTTGTATATAAAGTAACAATAGAAAATAAATAAATTTCGCAAACTAATAGTTCTATTTTTAGCGTATTCTTTTTCGACACTTAGTAGTATTAACGTCTTTAGCAAATTAGTAGATTAAAATAGTCTTATAACTACTATTAGATATTAGAAAAGAAGTTGCATATTAAGAAAACTATAATTGCAAGAATAAAAGATAGATAGTTAGAAGAATATATAGTAGGGATAAAATAGAAAATATTAAAATATAAAAGAAGATAAATTATTATTATATATATTTACTACTCGACGCAATCGACAATATAATAAACAAATAAATCTACTAAATAATAGATCGATAATTTAATATAGCTATTGTTTTTACTTCTACAAATTAATCCACAATTACTTTGTTTGTAATTACAATAGTATAGCATTAATATTAGTATATACAAGTAGCTATAAGAGTAGTTAAAATATAATTTTCTACTCTTGTTTTTTTAACAATAGTTTGTTAAAAATATATAAATATTTCAACTTCGCTATTATTCTATATTAAAGCTCTTATTTTTGTCTCTTTTTTAAAACTAATATTTTTGTCTATTGTAACCTTAATAGAAAGCTAAAGAGTTATCGTTAAAAAGATAGTATTTTAGAGTTGAAAACATTTTGAAGTTGTTGGGAAAAAAACTGTCTATTTTTAAATAATTGTCTTTTAACTCTTATAGATAGAATAATATTACTATTGATAAGTTTAATTTAATATTTTATCGATTGCACACAATTACAAAGAACTTATCTAGAAATTCTCTCAAAGACTCTTTGTTAGTATATAACAACAAATAAAAAAGAAAGATATTAAACTTTTTTAACTTTGAATTTAAACTATCTACGTTGCTTACAAAATTCAAGACACTATTAATAAAGAAATTTCTAGTCTAGTATATAATCTATCTGTTAATTTTAGCTACAAAAAAAAGTTTTGTTTATAAAACGTTTGCGAAAAAATTCTACAAAGAAACAATTAATAGTATTGTTAGAATTTATAAAAAAAAAGTTTTTAGCAATCTTAGAAATCTATTCGCAATTATATACGAAAGTCTCTTACAAGAGCTCAATTAACAACAATAAAAAAAATCTTATTAAATTAGTAAACAATAGAATATTTAATAGTTATTATAGAGCTATTTATTTCTTTCGAAAATCCTAGATATAAATTGTTTATTAACAAAAAAAATTAGTGTTAAAATCTAGTTTAGTAACAAGATTGTAAATCTAGAACTTAAAGAGTATAAATAACAAAATAAGATAAAATAACAATTTATACAAAGTAACAAGTTGTCTATAACGCTTGCATTTAGAAGTTAATTTTAACAAAAATCAACTAAGTTATAAAGTTAATTGCAATTTAATACAAAAAAATCTTAAAGTTAAACACAAATCAAATTGCAAAAGTTTGTAGAATCTAAAAGTTAATTGCAACAAAAATTAAATCGATCTCGAACTTTAAAAAAGAGTCTAAAGTATTATTGTTAAAATTAATCTACCACTAAAACTATTAAGAAAATTCTATCTTAAAAGATTTTAATTTAAAAGCAATTATTATTTTCTAAGCAAATTATGTATAGCAATCGACAAGTTATAATTACTATTAAGTTCCAAGTGTTTGTTTTAAAAGTTCTAAGTATAGTTAAGATTAAGATATTTAAAGAATTAACTACTATAACTCGATAATATTATTTCGCTTATCTTTTTTATTAGACAATTAATAAATTTATACAAGCAATATTTTTTAATATAATAGTTATTTATATTATATACAAAGTTGCAAGATTGAAGATAAAACAATGCTACAAGAGCTAAAAATCGAAGTACTTAACAAAGTCGATATATTTATTAAGTGTTAGATTTAAAGTACTAAACTAGATATTAGCAAATATAGAGCTACGTTAAATACTTATAAAAAGATTAAAGACAAGCTTGCAAAAGACTTCTATAATAAGTAGTTAGATTTTTTTTTCGATTAAAATAATCGATTTCGACAACGTCAATTGCAATAATATACGATTTTTTTAGATATAAATAGTATTTCTCTTTGTTTTTTGCCAAAGTTTTTTGCAATCTTATAATTAACAAAATATATATAGACGCTCTTTTTTAGATTCTTATTTTACAAAAACTCAATAAACTTTATATAACAAATATTGCGAATATTAGATTTACAAAGTATAATAAAAATCTTTTGCTAAATATTTACAATATCTTCTACTTAAAAAGAGAATTCGAAAATTAAAATATAAATTTCTATTTTAAACAAACAACTTTATTGTCTATCTACAAACAAAATTCGAAGATCGATCTTAATTAAGATTTCGACTTTTTGTTCGATAAAAATGCTACTTTGTCTAATGCAAATTAGAAATATTATAACAATAATTAGACTAATCGTCGAGCCAAGTTATAATATCACCCCTCTAGTCCGACCCGGCGCCAAGATTGGGTCGCGACGATTTTTTGAAATCGAATCGCTCAAAGTAGTTTAGTGCGCTTCGCGCTAAACTACTTATAGTAATCGACTAGACTACTTTGAGCGATTCGATTCTTCGAAATTTTTTTGACCCAAGTCTTGGCATTTGCACGTGACATTTCCGGGCCAGCGCGACTAGTCTAACAATAATCGATTAAATCTAAAGATTAAAATACAAAAAAGACAAAAATAGTAATAATTTGCCATATAATAGACTTTTTACTAAAAATAAAATCAATAATTAATATAATGCATATAGACGAAGAGCTATAAGCTATTAATATATAATATATTCGTAACAATTTAAATCTTAAAAATATCTTTTTATTGTAAATAGATATTTTGTTGCTTTCTAGCTAGTTGTCAAAGACTTTCTTTCTCTTTTAATAGATTCTTATATATTATAGCTATTAATAAGCAATTATCTCGATAATTAGACTTAGCATTTGTCTTTTAGCTATTAAGAGCATTTCGTGAAAAAAGTCTAAAAGTAGATTTTTGCAACAAAGTATTTGATCGAAAACAATTTTTTTCTCTATTTCTTTACTATTGTCTAATAAATGCAGCAACAATGTTAAAATTTATTTTTTATCTTTTTTGCTAGATCTTACGTTGTTATTTAAAATAATATTTAAATTTTCTTGTATACTATTTCTATCTATAGCTTTCTCTATTTTGCGTATCTTTTTTGTCGCGCGAATTTCGCGTATATTTTAAAATCTTATATTAATACTATCTTTTTTTTACATATATAAAGAACAAGAGACTCTTGTTAGTTAATATTTGTTCTTTATTGATATCAAGATACGATGTTCAAAATCTTAATCTTAATATTTTCTTTAACAATGGCAAAAAATTTACGCAAATATATAGCGATATTTTTGATTTCAAATTAATAAAGTAATTCTCGATATCAAAAAAAATATAAGAAATCTTTAGAAAAGAGTAAATTAATTGACAAAAAACAATTAGAAACTTATTAAAAAGTTTCAAAAGCAAAAAGAAAGAAATAGCAAGCTAAAAATTAGATTAGCAAAACAAATATCTCTAGAGAAAATGTTAGAAAAAAATATAAAAATTGTAGCTAGTAAAACTGGTGCAACAATTAATCTTTATTAGCAAACTTCAATTTTAGATCTCAATATCTTTGCAAATTAGACTTTATATCTTTTACTCTTGTATTTACTACTTCTATAAATATTAATAAGATTATAGAGATTTCTTGTTAGACAAAAATATAAACAAAAAGATCTATATAATTCAAAGTTCTACAATTATGTTAAAAATATTAGAAATAAATTAAGATATTAAAATAGCTAAGATTTGCGAATAGTATTGCAAAAATCAATAAATTTACAAATTTAAAAGCTATGTTAATAATTCGATTGCGAAAGATTTTATAGTTACAATATCTTCTATTGTTCTACTATATTACTAGACTACAATAGTATAATTCTTATACTAGAAATTGTTTACTTAATTATTACTAGTTAACTAACAATTCTTCTTTGCTATATTTACTATCTCTTTGATAGTGTAATTCTTGGATCGGATTAAGAGTTCGATAGATTTGCTTAATTCGACTCGAAGAATCAAAATTAAAGATCTATTTGTTTGATTAACTAGATCGAGCTAGAAGATCGATTCGATTGTTCAATTCGACTTGCTTGCACTAGTACAAATCTAATCAAATTAGATTGTACTAGTTATATATAGCTAGTACGTCTTGGCGTACTAGCTAAATTAGAATTTCCAAAGCATGTATTGTCGAAAATCAACGCGAAATTAATATTTTAAAATCTATATATTCGACAAAACACTCTGCGAAAATCTCGATCAAGCTAGATCGAATTTTTAACATAAATTGTCGAATTGGAAATTCTATTTTCGAATGCAATTTCTAAATCTGTTCGAATTCAACAAGACTTAATTAGATAGATCGAATTCTAAAAACAATGTTCAACTTAATTTAAGAGTTGCTCTACTCTCTGCTTGTTATATCTTTGCTATAACAACTAAAATAATAGTTGCAAAGCATTCGTTTTTGTTTTTGCTCAATTTGTTATTTTTATTAATTGCGATAATCAAGTGAGCGCGTTTGCTAGCGCTCTCAATATTTAAATATTTTTTTATTAAAAATTTATCGATATATTCAATATCTCTCTTGCATCTATTTTAGATGCTATTATTACAATTGCAAATGCTTCTTTCTTGTTATTTTTTAAAAAATAGATTATTGCAAAATTCTATATCGCATATATATTGCAAAATTCTTATATAAATATAGATATTGCTAGTACTATCTTGCTCTCTAAAGCAATAAAGAAAAACAATAAATTGAAAATTAAAGTACAAGAATCAATAAATAAATTGAAGAAGATAACAACAAAATTAAAAAAACAAAAGAAGAAAATCGAGAAACTAAAGAAAACAATAGAGAGTTAAACAAAAAGTTAATATAAAAAATATTGATAAACGATATTTCGAGCGTTGCAATAAACTTCGCCAATAGTTTTTTTTTACTCTTTTTGCTATCTTTGCATTCTATATATCTATCGAATTATTAATTTAAATCTTGTTTCGCTTCGATAATAATAATAAGCTAATAGATATAGATCAATTTTGATAAATTAAAAGAGATAAATAATAAGATCTACGAAAGACTTTTATATAGTAATAGTAAATAGATATTTAATAACTAGTAATCTATTAACTTACTAATTTGATTATGTTGTTGTTGCTTGATTGCTTGCTAGAGAGTAACAATATTTTAACTATCTAATTTAATTATTTTGCTATTAGCTAACTTTTTATTAGAGATAGACTGATCGTCGGGTCGGGTTATGATACCACCCCTCTGGTCCGACCCGGCGCCAAGACCGGGTCGCGACGATTTTTTGGAATCGAATCGCTCAAATTAGTTTAGCGCGCTTCGCGCTAAACTACTTATAGTAATCGACTAAACTACTTTGAGCGATTCGATTTCTCGAATTTTGTTGGACCCGAGTCTTGGCATTTGCACGTGACATTTCCGGGTTAGCGCGGCCAGTCTAATTAGAGAATCTCCAATCAATATATATCTATTCTTTAACAGATATATATCGATTAATTATCTTATTTGAAAATATTTCCGACATATTTCCGATATATTTCCAATATATATTCGGAATATAATCTTATAGATAGGTCTGTAAGTAGTATATAATTAAAATCTCTTAATATTCTTAAAATTCTCTTGTTTCTACTTAAGTTTTTCTATTATTCTTGAAATTTACTTCTCTATTGTTACTTTAGTCTTCTTTAGATAATTTAGAGTACAAACTATGTCGATTGTATATACTCAATAAAGAAAAAAAGAACACAAGCTATATCTTTTTAAATCGAAAATAGAATTTTTATAGTTAAAACTTTAACTTTTGATACTTATATTCTTAGACTTTGCTTATCTTAATAGTATTTGCGAATTAATATATGAATTAAAAAGTTTGCGAAAATCAATATTATACTATTTTATTATACGAGAAAAGACGAGAGAGAAGATCTTATTAACAATAACGCTCACGATTTATCTTAATTGTCAAAATCAAATAAACGTAATCGATGCGATGTTAACAAGTAATTAAGATAGATTTAGTGCGTCTTAACGCGAACTAATACAAATTGCGACAAACATAAAAACAAAAGTAATAAATATTAGAGAAATCTATAAATCTAAGAAGAGAAACATGTTCGAAATAATTCTAATAACAACGTTAACAAAATAATATTTTTTAATCGAGAAGTTGATGCGACGTCTTAACGAAATTCTTGCAAAAAACAAGCAAATCGACTTAATCTTAGTATTGAAGAGACTAAAGAGAACAATCAATCAAATAGAAAGAGTTGAAAAGAAAAGAAAAGATATGCAATTAACAAGCATATAGACAACGATAACAAAAGACTTATTATCGACGAAGCAAATAGATAATTGAGAGAGCGTCAAATAGACACTTTTAATGCGACAATTAATTAAGAAGATAAAGTTAATAGCGTAAATTAAAGAGAAACAAAAGATAAAAAGAGTTTACAAGATAAATGTTGCAAAAATAATAATATTAACGCGCGATTTTAACATTGTCGAAACACTAATAACACAAAAGAATATACAAGAAATAAGACACTTAAAAAAAAATTGTCTTTCAAGTAAGCAACGAGAGTAACAAAATAATATTAAAATTGAACAATTTTTTAATTAAAGAGATATTAACGACGACAATTATATGTCAAAAGCGCACAAGAGTAATAGTACATAATATTAGAATCAAAAGTATATCAAAGAATATAAAGAAAAAGAAAGCAAAAATAATAAAAAAATTATGTAAGATAATATATTAGAATCTAAAAATTAAAGAGATAATTTAGCTTACAAGAGAAAGCAACAAAAAAATACGTCTCAATTGTAATATAAATAGATTGCGCAAAAACAACAAATAGACTAATATAATTAAGTATAATTTACGAGTCGAATATAAAGATTGCGAAATATTATAACAAAGAATGCAAAACAAAACAATATATAAAATATAAAAAATATAAACATTTTACATATAAATGCAAGAATAAATAGCAATACGTATATTGCGCGCAAAATTATCGCTTTAATTAGTGCTTTTATTAAGAGAATGTCTTTAAGTAAAGATATAACGTCTATAAGAAAGCTTACAAGATATTTAATCTTAAATGCTCTAGAAAACAAAGAGAGAAAATAAAAATTAAGAAGATGACAAAAATAAAACTTCTATATTATGTTGTTAAGACAATCGAAGTAAATAGAGCGACAATTTTAATTTTAATAATATTGGGAAGTGCAATCTTGTTTATTTAGATTACAAACAAGAAAACAAAGCAAAAGACAACAAAAGCAATAGTAAATTGTTCGACACAAACAAGTCGCATACAAAGCATCTCTATAATAACAAAAGAGAACGTTATTTAACAATTAATTAAGAAAAAGCGTTTCGACAAGTTAATAAAAAGTTAGTCTATTCTAATAGAGCAAGTTGATAACAAAGTAGCGTTGTTGTTGCTACAAAGTATGCTTTTTACGCAAGAGATAAAGAATTTAATACATACAAAGACATATATAAAAAAGAAATTGTAATAAAGATACGAAATAAGCTTCGAATATTACAATACAATGTTTATAAGTTAAGAAACAAAATAATAATAGCATTGCTTCAAGAAAAAAAATTTAAAAAAATACAATATATTAGTAATACAAGAGTTGTAACAATATTATGTTAAGACAAAAGTATATAACTCGAAACGCGCAAGCTTTACGTTTGTAAATAATAACAAATATATATATTTTTATATTAATAAACGCATCGACGACAATAGCTAATATAGTATATAATACTTCAAGAACGTAAAAACAATAATAATGCAACTACGCTTTAAGAACAATATTATCGAACAAAATCTTGTTAACATTTATAACGTTTACAATTTATTTCTCGATAATTATAACAATATAATTAACAAATATAATCTTAACGCAATAGAGCAAATATTACGTATGCAAAGCGAGAGCGTTATAATAAAAGACTTTAATTTGCATTATTTTTTATAGATAAGTCTCTTATATTTTAGACAATATTTATTGTTCGACGATTTGCTAAATATAATGCGCTTTGTTAATATTATGTTGACGCTTTTACGCAATACTATAATAAGAGATTATTAAAAGACACGAATTACAAGTGATTTGTTGTTTATTACAAGAGAAATAACAAATCAATTAATATATTTCGATATAGATAAGAAAATAAAAATCTTGTTAAATTATTTGTCAATTAAAACAATGCTAAATTTTAGAACGCAAACAAAGTTTATACGTTGTTTTAAACAAAATTGAAAAATTATAAATACAAAGAAATTTAACAATAGTTTAAAAAAACTATTACTCGAATTATTACTAGACGCTACAATAGAACAAGAGAGCATCAACAAATATACAATTGCGTTATTAAAATTTTTAAAGAAGATTATCGAAAACTTTATCTTGTAAGCGAGATCGCACAAAAGAGTTAAATTTAGATAAACGCAAAAATATATTAACGTAATCAAGAAAATCAAAAGATTATAACGTTAATATTGCACTTCTTGTAATTAAAAGACGTACGTTTGCATATACAATAAGAAAGACAAGATTTTTAAGAAATATAAAAGAAACGAATTTTGCAATTAGATGTAGACTTCGAAGAGCACTACAAAAAGTTTGTTCGAAATAGCAAAATAAATTAGAAATGCAATAACAAATACATTTATTAAATTTACAATTCTATTATTAAGAACAAGCATTAAGATAGCGACAATTACAAAAGACAAGATCGAAGCAATATTTTAAGTTTACTTTTCTTCTTTATTTACGATTTTGATCGACAATATAGAGAGATTCTTTTATTTATTTTTAATAGAGGACGACAAAATTATGTCGAAGCGCAAAATAATAAAATTAGCACATAAAGCAACTTTAAACAAGGCATTTAAAATTAACGAAATAATTAATCAAACATTAAGATAACTAGTTTGCGTCGTCTTAAAGCAAGTAAAGTTCTTGTTTAATAAATGTATTAAGAAAGAAATGCAATTGTTTTATTTTAAAAAGATAGTTACAATAATATTGCGAAAATTAAAAAAAAATTAAAGTTGTCGTCTTTTAGATCTATAGTATTGCTCAATACATTAAATGAGATACTAAAGTTAATAATATTGAAGCGTCTTCGTTGCGTTGTAAAAGCACATAACACTCTATTCGATACACAAATAGAGATTAGAAGACAACGTTTAATCGATACAACGCTACAATTAATTATTCAAAAAATGCACACAATATAAAGTAATCAAAAGAAAAGAGTAGCTTTTCTTCTAAGTCTAAATATATTTAATGCATTCGATAATATATTGCATATTAAACTACTTTATAATATAAGAAAAAGAAGAGTTTCAACTTGTTTGCTTAATTAAGTAAGAAATTTTTTAAAGAAACGACGCATTATATTGATTATCGAAGACTATACAATAAAGAATCGAGAGACAAATATCGATATATCACAATTTTTATTTTTATTTTTAATATTATACTTGTTTTATAACGCAAATCTCTTGAAACAATGCGACAACATTAGATTGCAAATTAGCGCTACAAGCTTTGTAAACAACGTCAACATACTAATATATAAAGAGTTGATTAAATGCAATTGCAAAATGCTAACTTAAATATACAACAAATGCGAGCAATAAATACGCACTTATAACTTCAAATTCGCAAAAAAGAAGCACAAACTAGTTTACTTTTTACGCACTTTAAAAAGATTCAATATAAGCGCCAATATAATATTGACAAAACACAAAATAATTATTAAGTTCAATATTAGAAGTTTAGAAGTTTAACTTAATTTGAAATTTAAATAAAAAGTTTATTTGCGACAAGTAAAGACAAAGCTAGTTATTAAATATAAGAGAGTCTTGTTAATAAAGAGTTTAGTTTTTGACACGTTTATAGACGTTAAGAAACACAAATATATTGCGATAGAAAAGCTCGTAATAGTATATAACGTTGTTATGTAATATATTTTGTCTATTATTAAGAATGCGAGAAAAGAAGTTATTACAAAGTTGCGATCTATATAAGAATAAACGCTTTGTCGTATTATCGACGTTTACAAGACAACTTTTACGAAAATTTTAAAAGTTAAGATTAACGTACTTTTTATTAACATTTATTTAGAGAAATTAATACAAAGATCGATAACTAATATAAACGCACAAAAATTCGAAAAGATTATTGATGTAACAATATTATATATACGCAACGATTTAATATCAAAAAGAGAAAGAAAATTAAAGTTAAGAATAATATTTTTGCAACTTAAAAAAAGATAAATGCGAACAATATTAAGATTAACAACAATTTTGCGATAGCAACTATATATCGCAACTTTATAAATAAAGTCTTCTAAAACGATTATTGTTTATAGTAAGAAAGTTGTCAAAAGAAAATATAACGCAAATTGCTTAAACTTATATTGACGAATCTATTTTAACAAGAGCAAACGCAACAAGAATATTATCGCAATCTTAATCGAAACAAATTAAGCCATCGAAAAGCATCTTAAAGGCGTTAACGTAACATTAATTTATTATAACGAACTCGAGAGACTTACAAGAGCGACAAAGAAATTGACGAAGCATTGCGAGATTATTACTAATTTGAAAGAACAAATCTATAAGATATACTTAGACAATCAAGTCTTAATTAAGATTATAAGAAAGATAAAATCGATATCGAATTAAATACGATTAAGACGCACACAAGACGCATGCGAGGTAATTCGACGTCGCAAAACAATACTAAAACTATATTAAATATTAGAATATAAGAACATAAGAGATAATAAGATTGCGAACAAAATTGTCAACAAGACGCACAAACAACTTCTCTCTCTTGTTAATCAAATAACGAGCAAACTTGTTATTAGAAAAGCACTTATTTAAAACAAGATTCGAAAAGAGTAACAACGCAAATAGCTAAAAAACAAGAATGGCGCAAAATATCGCAAGATTGTATTAGAAATTACGCATAAATATATGCAATTGCACTTCGATTATCTTAAATTACACAATTTACTTCTTGTTTAACTAAGAACGAACAAAATTGACTTTAATTAATTTTTATGCGAGTCTTGTGATTTTGATATTACGACGATTGCGTGCGAATGCAATTAAGAACGCATAATTGTTAAACACGTTCTTCTAACATATTCGATATAGCAACAAAAAAGAATTCAAATGCAATAAAAGATTAATATTACGAATCTAAGACAATTACTAGACGAAGCAAGACTTGTCTTCGCGACAATACAAATAGTTTTGTCTACTAATCTACTAAAACAATTTTAGACAACAATATTGTTAACGATGTCTAAATCTCTTTTAGATCTATAGAGTTCTCGTTTGAAAAAAATTCTTGTATTATGAATATTACGACACAAGAGACGAAGGCGCGATGTTGTTATAACAAAGTACTACGAGCGAAATTGCGATCGCAAATTCTAGCCAATTATAATTAGACAAATAGACGCTAGTGCTGTTCGTCTATTCGTAATTGATTAGATTTAAAAATCGCAAAGTTATATAGATTTTGCATAGACTCTTAGGGGTGTTAAATCGAGTATAAATTAAAAAAAAAATTAGTATTTGCGATTTTATATTATATATTTTGATATTTATGTTTCTTTATATATACTTGTACATTAAAATTTATCTGCTTTTTTTGTTTAATTAAATATTGTCGAAAATATTTGTATTTTAGCTTTATTTGTATAAATATTATAAAGATAAACTTGTTAATACTTTTTAAAGATACTTTTTTTGCTTTCTCAATATTTAATAATTCTAGAATATATTTTACGTAATATTTGTTTTTATTAACTTTTTATTATATTCTTAATTAGCTTCTTTTTGTTTTTTTGTTAGTTTGTTTTCTTAAATGCGAAATTGTAATTATAGAATTTATAGATATCAATTTTATTACTTTTGCTACTTTTTTATTAATCTATTTGTTTTTTTGTTCTTAATAACACTTGTTTTGATTGAAACTTATATAATATATATTTTGCATTCTATGTTGTCAATTCAATTAGATTAAGTCTTATCTAATCTCGAATTTCTGCAAAGTCTTGATTTTTTATATGTTACAATTTCTTTAATGCTAATTAAATATCTATCTAATTGTCGACAAATTAGAAGTATCTATATAATTGTTATACGTTTTGTATTTAATACAATTAGATAGTTTTTTAGACTTTAATTATAATTATTTGTTGTATTTTATTTTCGTAGAAAATAAATTCTAATTTTAACGCACTATAATAACTAGGGTTCTCTTTTAAAGTTCTAGTTTGTAATTGAAATTTATCGATATATATTAAAATATTTGTCTTGTTTTGAATGAATTTAATTTTCAAAGTAAGATAATTCTTGTTTGTTGATTTTAGTTTTTCGAACTTTTGCTAAATTTCGATCAAATCTTTAATTCTTCTAGTTTAGAGAAAATCTTAATATAATAAGTCGGACGCGTAGTATTGTAGTTTAAATACTAGTTCCAGAATTCTGTTTTAATGTCGCTTGATATCAAAATCAAGAGTTGTAAATTTAAGTTTTGTCGCGTTTATCTAAAACAAACTTTGTTTTAGCAAAAATTAGAAGCAATTGATATACTCAACGTAACTATAAGAGAGAAATAAATAGAGATTAAGTTAGTTTGTAAACTGCGCTCGACAAATATAGCATAGAACTATCTATTATAGTCTAGATATTAGAATCGAATATAAAACTTGAACAGATAAAAAATAAAAGATAAAAATTACAATAAGACAATTTTAGTTACGTAACTTGCTATTTTTTCTACTTTATTTAGCACTCTATATGTTCGTATAAGATACTTTCGACTTTCTTAGCAAGACCTTTTAATTTTATTTAATAAATTCGCATCTATAGACTCTATAGATTTATTTTTATTCTAATTTAAATGTCTTTCTTGTTAATCTCTGTTTCTATACTATATTGCCAGGTTACAGTTTATCCCGAATGCAGATTTTCTACCCGGGGCAAGCTTATCTTGGTTAGGATTTGTTACCCGAGCTAAGTAATGTCTATATCTTGCATAGACTCAGAGCATATCGACTATCTTTAATAATATAACGTTGAGACTTCCGATAGTTCAGTAAATAGTAAGCTTCAGTATATACTAAGCATAGACTAAATATCTCTTATAAGAGTTAGCATTTTTCAACTACTTTTGTTCTTACAATTGTAATATACGCTCAATATATATCTAGCCCAGACTATGCTTTTGTATTCGAATCTTAAGTCGAGGTTGTTAATTAAATTTCTATAGTCGAGATATATACTCTATGTATACACGATATAGACTAGATAAGAATATACTTAATTATTTTCTATTATTTTTTATTTCTTTGCTGAGTGCATATAGTCTTAGACTATAGCACTATATAGTCTATATATGTTGAGCTAGTAAATTACGTAACTCTATCTGTTTTTCTACTATTGTTATATATAGTATGTTAATTGATTCTAATGTTCGCTAGCATATAATTAAAAAGTTTTTGAGAAATTCTCAAATTCTTTTGTTTCTTCTTAAGCTCTCTTGTTATTTCTAGAACTTACTTTTTTATTGCTATTCTAGTTTTTTTTAAATTATTCGAAGCATAAGCTATGTCTTTTTAAATCGAAAATAGAACTTTTATAATCAAAATTTTAACTTCTAGCGTTCTTTTTATTAGATTTTATTTGTTACAATAGTATTTTCAATCCAATATAACGTATTTTGCTATTTGCGTTTCTTTAAATATCTTTGTATATCTAGAGCTATTTACTTTTTCTTATTTAATTAAATATTAATAAAAATATCTATATTCTAACTTATTTTGTATAAAAGTCGCAAATATAAGTCTATCGATATTTTTTAAAAGTTCTTTTTATGCTTTCTTTATATTCAACAATTCTAGAATATATTTAATATAATGTTTGTTTTTGTTAGTTTTCTATTATCTTGCTAATTAACTTCTTTTTATTTTCTTGTTGATTTGCTTTCCAAGATACGAAATTGTAATTATAGAATCTATAGATATCAATTTTGTAACATTTGCTACTTTTTTTGTCAATTTGTCTACTTTCTTGTTTTTAATAACATTTGTTTTAATCGAAATTTATATAATGTATGTTTTGCATTCTATATTGTCTAATTCGATTAAATTAAGTCTAATTTAATTTCGAATTTTTGCGAAGTCTTGATTTTTATATTTTGTAGTTTCTTTAATGCTAGTTGATTGTCGATAAAAGTTTGAACATTGATATTAATTTCGCTAATTGTTATTAAATTAAAACTATCTATTCAAATACAATATATTTTGCATTTAATATAATTACGTACTTCTATAGATATTAAATGTAATTGTTTGTTGTATTTAGTTTTTGTAGAAAGTAAACTTCTATTTCAATACATTTTGGTAGCTAGAATTCTTCTTTGAAAGCTCTAATTTATAATCTAGATTTATCGATATATATTACAATATATATTTGTTTTAAATTAGTTTAATCTTTAGGGTAAGATAGTTTTTGTCTATTAATTTTTATTTTTCGAATATTGCTAGATTTTGATCAAATTTCTGATTCTTGTGATTTAGAGAAAATCCCAATATAATAAGTCGATTGTAGTCATATAACTTACTATATCTTTTATCTCGTTTAGCACTCTATACATTTGTGTAGAATATTTTCGACTTTTTTTGCAAGATTTTTTGACTTTAATTGAACTCTATAGACTTATTTTTATTTCAATCTAAGTATTTTTTTTTGTTAAATTTTGTTTTTGTACTATAATGCAATATAAAAGAGCTAGAAATATGCATTTTTATTAAATAGTTCTTTGTTAATATCGCGAGTCTAATTGTATATTTGCTGTATTTTTGTTACAAGCGCGAATTTGTTAAAGATTATTTTGCTTTTATTTTTATAATATCAATTGATAATATTCTAAACGCTTCTAGAATCTTTCTTAAAACTATAAACTGCAATTGTTAAAATTTGTAAATATAATTTGCTTGTTTGTTCTATTGTATTTTTGCTTTGTAGTTGCTTATTAAAGTAAAGCATATTAAATAGAGTAGTTTTTTAACGTTTGCTATAAGTTTTATTGAAAGTTTAATAGTCTTAGTAGAAAGTATAATATTCTCTTTGCTATATTGATCTTTTTAGTAATATATCTCTTAAAGTTAAGTTTTCTATCTAACCAAATATTTAATTACTTTACGCAATCTTTTAATTTAATAGTTGTTCTATTTAGAAGCAAAACAAGTTTTATAGAATCTTTTTTTTAAAGAAATAAATAAGGTTTATTTTAACGTTATTGAATTTGACTGTATTGTTACTTGCTTATAAAAAAGCTATATCGATTATATATTAAAGTATTGTAATATTTTTGATAATATTGCGTTCTTCGATATAAATTGCTACGTTATTAATATAGCTAGTTTGGTTTGTTTTTATTAAATGCCAGACTAATTACTTGTTTTTGCAAAAGATCAGTAATTCAATTAATAATATTGCGTAATATATTAAGTCTCTTAAGTATATCAATCAATTGTATAAAAGATATATAATTAAAAGTCTCTTTAATATATATAAGCAAGTACAATAGAGAAATTTTTCTATTTTAATTATTTATGCGTTATATACTAGATTTAAGATAGTATCTATAATTAATTTCTATTTTCTATTTTCTATTTGCTTGTAACCTAAAATATCTTTGTTATAAGAAGCGTAACAATTCTATACTTTTTAGATATTGTATCGACGTTTTTTTAAGCTCTAAGCTACTCTAAGCAAGCTAGCAAGACTAAGCACTTAAGAGTTATTATACTCTAATATTGGTATCTATAATTTTTCGAACACAATCTAAGCACAATTGAGCGCTTTAAGAGCAACGTTTGACGAAAGACTAAACAAACTTTTGCAAGCGTCTCTTAACAAAATATTAAACATTTAAGAGATAATTAGAGTTTCTTTTATTCTATCTAATACTATTAAACTTGTCTATTAAAAGATACTATTGTATTTCTTAACTTATATATAGAATATCTAAATTATTAAGACTTGTTTTTCAAATAAATATTGTCTAAATTGTACAAATTTGCAATTTATATAGTCTTAACGTTGACGTTAATATAGTTATTCAACTATCGAACGCATATAGTAGATTGCAAATATTAAAACTTTTGAATTTAAGCTCGATTAAGATTGTTTTTTGATTTATTGAAGTTTGAAAAAAAAAATCCAAAAATACGATTTTAGCATATTTAGATCGATGTATTTTACTAAGTAACTCAACTCTAATTCTAGACATTCTTAGAGAGTTTAGAAACCTTAAAAAGCTCAAAGTGCTTTAGAAAACTTGCATTAAATTAAGTAAAAAACTAAAATATCGATATATTCTATCTTTGCTAGATTTACACAAAATTACGTTTCTTTCTTTTTGTTAGCATTTAAGATAATATCTAGTATCTATAATTGTTATAAATACTATATTAAATAGTTTCGAAACTATTTTGTAGACTTTCTACAATATTAGAATTATTATACAATCTAGTTTAGATACTTTCTTAGAAGATAATGTAAAAATAGCATTTTTCACTTCTTTTACTTTAGTATTTAGCTATTTCTAAGGTTTCTAGTTGTTTGCAATATTTGTATCTATAGAGATTATAAATAATTTTGAATATCTAGCTTGCAAAAAAGCTTTGTATTTAACTTTAAATTCTATTGTTTAATTTTTGTTAATATTTTTAATTAATAGTAGTATTTCGACATTATATTGTTTTGTATATTTGTATACTTAAAATATATTCTTGTTAATTGTCTTGCTTAAGAATTTCGTTTAAGTAGACTATTTGTATTCTTTAATAGTTTCAAAATATTTGTTTTTAATACTTGTAATTGCGTTTTAAACTTAATCGATTCGAAACTTTCTTTATTAACAATAATACTATAAATGTTTTTTTGTATAAAACTTGTAGCTTCTTTGTCTACTAGAACTCTAATCTAGCTTCTAGAATTCAATTTATGTTTCAATATAAGTATAACTATATAGTTTTTAAGTTTTAGAGTTAATATTTAAACTCTTCGATTTAAATTTCAATTGTTTTAAATTTTTGTTAACTATTTGGTCTTATTTATACTTAAATATATACTAAATTCTTTCTAGTTTGTTTTAACAATATTGTATAGCATAGTAATTAAATTTTCTGTTATTTATTGTTTATGTGTAATTATTTTATATCTAGTAATCTTATAATTTGATTCGATATTTGCTTTTTCGTTAATAAATTAACTTGTAATTTTGCTAGCCAAATTTGTTAGTACAAAAACTAAATCTGTAATAGAATCTCTAGTAGTATTTATGTTATATTATGTAAAAATATTTAAAATATTTACTAAGTCTTCTTTGTTTTCTTTTAATCAACTTATTAATATAGAAGAGCATAATAAGTTTACAACTTAATTGTTCTATTAAGAGTAATATATATCTGTCAAAATAATAGATAGTAGAACGCTTAGTTTCTATATAAGAGCTAGAGGATTTGCCTAACTATATATATTAATCGATACTACTTGACACAATTATATAATATCGAGTTAAGTAGTATTGAGTCGAGTAGTACTTGATACTAAGCTAGATCAATTACAATATTTCGATACTTCTACTTGATTGAAATCTAGAAGTTAGCTTCTATATAAATTTTATTCAATAATTTTATTAAGTTTTATAATTTTATCAAATTCGAAATTTTTCTGAAAATTTTAAAGTCTCGAACATTTTTTTAGCAAAAATAAAAAAGTTGCATAAAAGTCTTTTGTTAACAATTTATGTGCAAATATATATATATTTTCAATTTCGAAATCAAGTAATATTCGAAGAATATATAGAAGACAATATTTATATTGATAATTCTAGAGAGTTGTCAATAGTATTCAATAACTATATTAGTAAAACAAAAAAAATGCAAATATAAATAAACAGTACAAAGATTAATCACAATAAATATAGCAACTATTGAATTGCAAATTATTTAAGTAACTAAGTCTAGTATTTATATTCAAAATTACAAGTAATTTAGTTATCAAATTAATTTAAGAGTTTGCTAAAATGTTTTAGATGCAATATAAAGAAAAGCTTTAATTAACTTGTTAATTATTTGTTTCTTAATTTAAAAAAAATTTAGCTTAATTTGACGATTTGCATTCTTTCTGCAAACAAATTAAGTCTAAATATCTATATAATTTGTTCGAATATATTGTGCAAGATTTTTAGCAAACGCTATTGCTCTCTAGTTGTTGCAATATATAACAATAACAACTAAACATAATATAGAGAATATTAAAAAAAAGGTTTCGCCAACAATAAGAGTTCTAGATGTAAACAACAAAAATAAACAAGACAATTGCAATTGCTTTAATAGCGTTTAAAGCTAAATAATCTTCTTCACAACTTGTATTTAATTAATATATTTAGCTTTGCAAATAGAAAGAGTTATAGTTAACTAACGTTTTAATAATTAATTAATAACGACACTTTCTAGATTAAAAATATATTTAAAGATAGAACAACAAGTGTCTTAATTTTTGTCTTAATTGACGTTAATATAGCTTTACAAAAAACAAATACTCTTATAAAAAGTAAAACAAAAATTATCTGTATCTCGAAAATAACAAAATATTTGTTTAACAATCTTTTAGTAAGTATTGATAAAAGTAAAAGTATATTTGCTATCTATTAATATAACAAAAATAATATTTAAATAAGTATCTAGCATTGCGTATATAAGAAAATTAATAATCGATTAATAAATATAACAATAATCTAGATTTGCAATATAATTTAGATTAACAATATATATTTTGAATATATCTATAAAGATAATAACTAGTTTATTATTCTATATCCTGTAATTTTTTAATATTTTTTTAATATGCTTTTTAACTTAAATAAAGAGTTTAAATTGCAAGATTGCGCTCAATTTCGATATTTCGATATTATTGAACAAGATCTAAGTTAATTATTTTGAACTAATTGACAAGAGCTCTCTTAGCAACGTTAATAAATTTTTGGTTTATATTGAGAATTAAGAAATTATTTATATAGATAGCAATAAGAATAAAGTTATCAATAAGAATACTTAAGTTAAGATTTAATAAACAAAAGTAATACTTTTTTAGAAATGTTGCAAGAATATTATATTATTTGAGACGATCACTTTAACTTATAAAGAACTTTTTCAAATTAACAAATCTTTTTGTTCTATTTAAAGTTGTAAAGCAACTTAAAATAGATTTCTTTGTTAATATTCTTATAAAGAAAGACAATAACAACGTTTATTTACTCTATATTTTAATTATTGGCGACAACAAAGACAAAGATAGCTTTATAACTTATAGACTTAATTATAACAACAAAGATTTTAATATAGTTTAAACCTTTGTGTTGTTTAAAGTCTTTAACAATTTAACAAACTTTATAGCAAAGAACTTTGTTATTAACTTTATATTTAATTTTATAAACTTATTTATTACAAAGTATATAACGTTTGTTAAATACTAAGCAAACAATATAGATATTGTTTTTTAAAATTATGTTTATTTTGTTTAGTTAGTTGTTAATTTATTTTGTAACAAATATTTGTTATAGCTTTAGTATAAATCCTAGACTTATATAGCTTTAATAATATAATTTTAAATAACAAAGTAAAAGAATTTGCAACTTTATTTTAATACAATTGAATTTTTAAATATCTTTATAGCGTTAAATCTAGATTTTGAAACAATATTAAATTTTGAAATATATCTAATAATTTAGTAACTTTAAAAAATTTATCAAAATTAATCGAATTAAAGAGAGTAGTGTCTTTAAAGCTTAAAAACAACTTGCAAAAAGTAGTCTTCTTAAAGTCTAAAAAAGAAAAAGTTGTAAATAAAATAAATAGAGTTTCTAGCTTATTATTAGAGTTTTCGATCTAGTTTAATAGCAAAACAACTTTTTGTTACTTTTATAATATTATTGCGAGATCTAGATTAGCTTTTATAGAGTTTGGAAATTTGTTAATAACATTAACAAAATTTAATTGTTTGAAAAGAGATAAAAATCAACAAATATTGTTGTTTTAACAACTAGTTTTGTTATAATTAATATTTAAACAAAGTAATACTTGTTTGTTATCGAACTAATAAATCTTCGATATATATTAAATCTTATCTTTATTATTTATTATACAATAGATATGCTCTCTTTTATAGTTTACTAGCATTAAAAATTTAATAAAATTCTAAAACTTTTGTTAACTAGTACTTAATTAAGTTTTTAATATTTTTTCTTGCTAATCTATACGTCAAATATCTCTATAATTATAAAGATATTTAATGCTTGTTTCGAAAGAAGTAATAAAATATTTAACAACAAAAACAATATTACAATACAAATTAACTATTTAAATTATCTTCGATTAAAGATTAATAATTAAGTTAATAGCTTTTATTATAATATTATTTTTTTGTATAAAAGTTTAATCAAGACGTTTAACACAATTGTTTATTTTTCATACTTTTGCATTTTTGTCTTATTTAAGTTGTCTAAACAATCTATTATTATTCGATTTAGTTTTAATTTAAATAATTTCTTTAAACAATTGATATATTGTTGTACTAAATCGATATAATAATATTTAAATGCGTTTGTTACGTAATCTATAGTCTATTCCAGAGAATTTCTTTGTTTAATAATCTTTGCTATAGTAATTAATTTTTCGATTTTCTTTATTGTCTTGCTAATTTCTTTGTTTAGATTTGTTTGTTTCTAATTATCGGTTACGTATTTAACAAATAATTGTTGCACTTTCTGCTTTTCAACAACTAAATTAGACTTCTTTAGATTAAATTCTGCTTTTTTAAATATTTGATTTTCTAAAATTATATTTATAGATTCTATAGTTATTGTTTTTGTTATATTTGTCAAAATAATAGATAGTAGAACACTTAGGTTCTCTGTAAGAGCTGGGGAACTTGTCCGACTATATATATTAGTCGGTGCTACTCGGCCCAATTACGTGATATTGGGCCGAGTAGATAGTAGAACGTTTAGTTTCTCCGTAAGAGCTGAAGAACTTGCTCGACTATATATATTAATTGATGCTATCTAGCTTGATTACGTAATATTGGGCCAGATAGTATTGAGCCAAATAGCAACACTATTTGGCACTAGACTAGATCGATTATAGTATTTCGACACCTTTATTTGATCTACTTGAAGTTCAAAAATTAGTTTTTACATAAATTTATTCTATAATTTTATTAAGTTCGAAATCGATTTTCAAAATTTCTAAGTCTCAAGCATCTCTCTAGCAAAAGTAAAAAAAGTATATGAAAGTTTTTTGTCAACAATTTATATATAGACGTACGTATGTTTACAATTTTGTAATCAAGTTAAACTCGAAGAACATATAGAAGATAAAATCTATATCAAGAATTATGCAAATATTGTCAATAATATTTAATAACTATATTAGTAGAATAAAGAGAACAATATATGCAAATTTGAATAAACAATACAAAAATTAGCAATAATAAATATAGCAACTATTTAGTCGCAAGTTGTTCAAATAACTAAGTTTAATATCTATATTTAAAATTACAAATAATTTAGTTATCAAGTTAATTTAGAAGCTCGTCGAAACGCTTTAAATGCATTACAAAAAAGAACTTTAATTAGTTTGTTAACTATTTTTTTTAATGAACATATATTTTAGCTTAATTTAGCTATTTGTAATTTTTTCGCGAACAAATTAAGTTTAAATATTAATATATTTTATTCGAATATATTGCGCAAGATTCTTAGCAAACACTATTGTCTTCTAAATGTTGTAATATATAATAATAATAACTAGATACAACGCAAAGACTATCAAAGAGAAAATTCTAACAGCAACAAGAATTCTAGACATAGACAACAACAACAATAAAGATAAATAGAACAATTGCAATTGTTTTAATAGCACTTAAAGTTAAATAGTCTTTTTAACAGTTTATACTAAATTGATATAATCGACTTTGCAAATAAAAAGAGCAACAATTAATTAATATTTGAATAGTTAACTAATAATAATACTTTCTATATTAAAGATATATTTAAAGATAGAATAATAAGTATCTTAATTTTTGTCTTAGTTAACGTTAATGTAGTCTAATAAAGAACAAATGCTTTTACAAAAAATAAAACAAAAATTAAGAATATTCTATAAATAACAAAATATTTGTTTAAAATTCTTCTAATAAGCGTCAATAAAATTAAAAGTATATTTGCTTATTATTGAGAGAACAAAAACAATATTTGATCGAATATCTAGTATTGCGTATATAAGAAAATTAACAATCAATTAATAAATATAATAATAATCTAGATTTGCAATATAGTTTAAATCGACAATATATATTTTAAATATATTTACAAAAATAGTAACTAATCTTTATTTTTTTATTTTGTAATTTTGTAATTTTTTAGTATCTTTTTCAAATATACTTTTTAACTTAAATAGAGAGTTCGAATTGCAAGATTGCGCTTAATTTTAATTTTTAAATACTATTAAACAAAATCTAAATTAATTATTTTAAATTAATTAGCAAGAGTTCTTTTAACAATATTTATAATTTTTTAGTTAATACTAACAATTAAGAGATTATCTGTATAGATAGCAATAATAGTAAAATTATCAATAAAGATATTTAAATCGAAATTTAATAAACAAAAGTAATACTCTTTTAGAAGTGTTGCAAGAGTAATATATTATATTCGAAACAATTGTTTCAATCTATAAAGAGCTTTTCTAAATTAACAAATTTTTTTGCTTTGCTTAAAGTTATAAAATAGTTTAATATAGGTTTTTTCGTAAATATTTTTGTAGAGAAAAACAATACCAATATTTATTTACTTTAGATTCTAGCTATAACAACAACAAAAACAAAGATAGTCTTATAACTTATAAATTTAATTACAACAACAAAGATTTTAATATAGTTTAAATTTTTGTATTGTTTAAAGTTTCTAACAATTTAATAAACTTTATAGCAAAAAATCTTGTTATTAACTTTACACTTAATTTTGTAAATTTATCTATTATAAAGTACGTAATATTCGTTAGATACTAAGCAAACAATATAGATATCGTTTTTCAAATAATTTACTTTTGTTTTCTTTAGCTAGTTGTTAGTCTATTTTGTAATAGATATTTGCTGCAGTTTTAACGTAAATTTTAGATTTATATAGCTCTAATAATATAATTTTAAATAACAAAACAAAAAAATCTACAAATTTATTTTAATACAATTAAAGCTTCGAATATCTTTATAGCGCTAAATCTAGATTTTAAAACAATATTAAATTTAAAAATATATTTAGTAATTTAGTAATTTTAGAAGACTTATCGAAGTTGATAGAATTAAAAAACGTACTATTTTTAAAATTAAAGAATAATCTAAAGAAAGTAGTATCTTTAGAGTCTAAAGAAGATAGAATTATAGATTAAATAATCAAAATATCTAGCTTATTATTAGAATTCTTAATTTGATTCGAAAACAAAACAACTTTTTGTTGCTTTTGTAATATTATTGCAAGATTCAAATTAGCTTTTATAGAAATAATTTTTTTGTTAATAGCATTAACAATATTCGACTATCTAAAGAAAAATAAAGATTAACAAATATTGTTATTTTAACAATTGACTTTGTTATAATTAATATTTAAACAAAATAATGTTTGCTTGTTGTCTAGTTAATAGATCTCTACTACATACTAAATCTTGTCTTTCTTATCTATTATACAATAGATATACTTTTTTTTATAGTTTATTATTATTAAGAGTTTAATGCAATTTTGAAACTTTTGTCAATTAATACTTAATTAAATTTTTGATATTTCTCTTTGCTAATCTATACGTTAGATATAGCTATAGTTATAAAGATACTTAATATTTGTCTCGAAAAAAATAACAAAATATTCGACAATAGAAACAACATTACAATATAAATTAATTGTTTAAATTATCTTCGACTAAAAATTAATAGTCAAGTCAATATCTTTTAATATGATATTAATTCTTTGTATTAAAGTCTAATTAAGATATTTAACGCAATTGTTTATTTTGAAAAAGACAACAACAATAAATTTTGTTTATATTTTGCGCTTTTTGCGTTAAACTTTAAAAATTCTATATATATATTTATTTTTATTGTTAACGCAAATACGAATATGTTTGTTATCTCTATACTAAAATTTGTCAATGTTTATTTTTGTTATTGTTTTAATTGTTATTAAAGCTATTGCTCTTTAAAGTAAAACGCAATTCTAGATATAAATTTTAGTGATTTGATTTTACATAATTTATTTTGTCGCAACTTGTGTATTTCTTTTGTTTAATATATAAAGAGCTAGAATTGTTAACAACAACAAAAATATCTTTTGTAGTAACAACTAGTCTAGTAATTGTTATAAAGACAAAGATATTACTAATAGCTAAAATATTTATTAAATTAATATATTAAATCTTGTAATTGTAAATAATAGTAGATAACTTTTGCTTTCGAGTTCTATTTTTGTTAAAAAACTTATATTTAGATATCTGTTAATTAATAAAAAAACAAATAGTATTGTTAAGATTAACTAGATATTTAAAGATAAATTAATTCTTATCTATAACTATATTATTTAAATAGATAGATAGTTTATTAATAATATTACAAAATTTAATTTTGTATTTATTGATATTTTAACAATTAACAATTTTAAGATATTCAATTTTAACAAAGGTTTTTATTAATATATTTAATTTTTTAGACTTATATATTTTAACAATCTTTTAATAAGTCTTTTTAACTAGATCGGATTTTTTAATATTGTAATATAAATTTCTATTAGCAATGTTTTAAAGCACATTTGTATATTTCTTGTTGTTGATATCTTTTTTAACTTGTTCTTTAATAACAATATTAAGCAAATTAGTAGATCTAATATTCAAATTAATATATTTCTAGAGCTTAATTTATTTCTTAAAAGTTTGTTTGAATAAAAAGAGTCTTTGTTTGCGACGTTGTTTGTTGTCGCTTTTTGCTTCTCTTGCATTGCTCTAAATTTGAATTGCTTCGACATTTTATCTCTTTTATACTCTTTTTGTAGCAATCGAGTAATCTACTCTTGTTTATGTTTGTTATTACAATCAATTCGATTATCTTAAGATTAATAGTTAACTAATTGACGAGATTGTTATCTAAGATAATTGAGATTAAATAGAAGATCGCTTGTTGTCTATTGTTTTTAATTATAGAAATCTAGTATTCTTTGTTTAAAACATAGATTCAATTATCTTTAACTTTTTGCTATATTGCTTTATTTTTGTATTAATAGTCTTCTCTTATTTGCATTTGTTTACTAGAAATAATTTGTTGCAAACCTTGTTATTTAAAAGAAGTATTGTAAGATACTTTTAATTAATTCAACTTTCTATAGTAGTATTTCGAAGACGCAAAAAAAGTATTGCGTTGAGTTAATTTTTATATAAATACAACGCAATATTATATTAATTAAATAATTAAATTGTAAAAAAAGTAAGTAATATTTAGATAGAATTGACAAAAGAACTTATTAAAATTTTACTTAAGCAAATATTGTTATTCTTGTTGCTCTTCTTTTAATATTTATACAAAAATATGCAATTGCAATTCGACTTGTATATAGAACTTTCTATTGTAAATATTAAAAAAGTGCAAAATCAAAAAAAATAGTTCAATCTTAATCTATTAACGTTCATTAAGTTAAGTATATATTATTTGAACAAATACAAATATGAAATTCAAAATGTTAAAGAATATCTTTGTAGTTAATCTTGTCGCTACAATTCTTTGTTGCTATTGCTAATTAGCTTGCAATTTATCAAAATTAATTTAATTCGAAAGTATTAACTTAATAATCTTAAAGAAATTAAATCTATTTTAAACGCTTAGAATTTTCTCGAGCTTCTTCAATATTATTAGTTTAGTAATACAAATATATTTGTTGTAGAGTTGCAATACATGCAATTAATATTTATACTTTTAACAATTACCTTTATAGACTTTAGATCTTTAGTTCTTTTAACAATAAAATATTGTAATTTAGATTTATTTTTGTTGCGCAATCTTATTAGTAAACTTTCTACTATAATACTTTAAATAACACTGATCAAGATCAAAGATTAAACAAAAAAAAATTGTAAGTTTCTTTAAGATGTTATATTTGACGTTAATTACTAAATTTTGTATTAGTAAATTATATATCTTTAATTTGAACAATAATCTAGCATTCTATATTGTATCTTACTTTATTGTATTTGTCTTTTACAATAACGTCTTTGCAATTCGAGACTTAATATCTTCGAATTTTCTCTTTAATTAAAATTTTATTAACAATAAGTATATGTTAATTTTGTAAAAAAAAAGAAGCTCTCAAGTTTAATCTAACGTTCTTTCAAGAAATTCGAAAATAAAGTTTATATCTTTGCAAACAAAAGTTTACTTTATTAAATCTATTATATTTAAATAAAGCGTCTCGACAAAAAGTTGAGCTTTTTGAAGATATTTACAATCTATTGTTTGCGTCGAACAATTAGCAACGCTATTAATAATATTTTATTTTGCTCTATTTTCTTTCTAAGCTACTAACAAGCGTCTTAGACGATAGTAGATTCAACAATAATACTTGTAATTTTGTAATAAATTATAGCAATTTCGAGATATTCGAACGAAGTTATTTGTTATATTAGATTTGCTACAATATTTAAGTTGCTTATTTTAAATATAACTTTAATTAACTACTTATTTAAGCAATTAATTGTATAAATTGTTTGTAAAATTTATATCGATCTAGAAAGCTTAATAATTGATAACAAAAACAAGTAAAATATAGCAAAATTATTTAAGATTTGTATATTGTTTAACAAAGTTTATCTTAAGAGATTTCTAATAGCTTCGACACTCTTAAAAAGACAAAAACAAAGAGTTTGTTACTTTATATAGAGTATTTTTAAATTTAATTACTATTTGTATTAAAGAACGTTTTCTCTTTAAAGCAATGCAATAGAAGTACAATAAATAGATCTTAATCAACGATATCGAACAACAACTTAGTAACACAATAGTTAGAATAGATATCTTATTAACTATTTATAAGCAATTGCAACTTGTATTCTTAAAAAGATCTTAAATAAAAAATATACTTAAATTTAATAATAGATGTATACTTCTATAAAGACTCTAGATTTAGAAACATTTTTATACAACAATTACTTAACACTCTTAATAATCTTAATATTGTTAAGAAATTATTTATTGAAATTATATACAAAATTGGCAATTTTAATATTTGATTTGTAAAATTAAGATTTTTCGTCTAATATTATGCATTTAAATAGCTTTATATTGATTAGTATTATATATAATTATTAAATTTGCTTCAAAACAAACAATTTAATCTTTAGAACTATCTTTTTGTTGCTATAATTCGACTTAAATTTCTTTACATTTATGTTGTTTACAAATAAGTAATACTTGTTAAAAAAATTCTTAAGAATGCGTATTACAATTCTTACAAACTAAGCAACTAAGTTAGTAGTATTTTATAATAGACAAGTTATTTTAAGTAGTTTAAAAGAACTCATAAAAGCAATAAGATTACAACTCTTTAACGCAAGATTTATTTAATTGTATTTTATAAAAAAATTAATTAACAATATAATTATTATTTCGACAAATTCTTTTGAGAACTCTTTAATATTAAAAAATATATTAGTATTTTAAACAATTATATTGTTTATATTTATAACAACATCAATTATACATTATTTGTTTTTCTTCTTTTTATTTATAAGAAACTAAGAATTTCAATATAGTTTATATTAATATTTTAGCAAATTTGTGTATAAACACTTCTCTAATATTTTGATTACAATAAAATTCAATATACAAGAAATTAGAAAATTTAAAGCTTACTATACTTTATATTTTATAATGCGAATTTTCTAGTTAGATGTAACTTTTAATCTAATTTTGTTTATTTTAAAAAAGCTTTAGATTAACGCAATCTTACAATTGAAAAATATTGTAATTACGTCTAGGGCTTCCTACTAATAAAAACAACAGTTGTACAATAGTTGTACATCGGTTGAACAACAGAAATCTAGATATTTTATAGTTGTTCAACGATTATTCAACGGTTTGAAGTTATAAATTTAGATTTTCTATAGTTGAACAACGATTGAACAACAATTTAAGACTGGAAAGTTGATTTTTCAATAGTTCAACAACGGTTGAACAACGGTTGTTCAACCTATAGATGCTTATAGATACTAATTTTGATAAAAAAAAATTCGAAAAAATATCTAAGTTTCGAAGCTAGCTCGATTAAGATTTCGACTACTAGAGTGTCGAGTAGTAAAGTATGTAAATCTTTGATTCGTTAATGCGTAAATTCGCTAAGACGTTTTTCTATTGACTCTATTAATAGTTTAGAGTTTAAACTTAAATTTAAAGTTTTAATTTATTTCGAAAAGTCTCTATTTCGATCACTATTAACGCTATTGAGTTATAAATAGTAAAATTACGTAGTTTGCAAAAAACATATACGAGTAAGTGACCCCCTCATCTATATCTCCCTTATACAGTACTAGGACAAAAGTATTCGCGAACCTCGCCCTCACCTAAAAAACACCTTCCCATTTGCATCCATTGTATACCACGCAAAGAACTAGGAAGCTACATAATTTAGATAGTGATTTGCACTCAATTGACAAGTATCATCCCAAAATTTCTTAGTTCTAATACTTGGTATACCATCGCTCGAACGCAATAAGTGCTTTAACTCTCCTTTTCATACTCCACACTAGATCATGCAAGTAGTCCTTATCTAACGCCTCCCACGCCTTATATAATGCATCAAATAAGGCCTCTTTGATCCTATTCTCATCGCCAACCACGTCGTTTATATGGGGGTTGACTTTATAGACGTGTTCTTTAAGTAGAAACCAAAGATGCTCAATTGGGTTCATATCTAAACTATAGAGTGGCCATTCCATGACGTTTATACCATGTTCGCGAAACCACAACGCCATCGCTTTTGCTATGTGTATAGGGGCGTTATCTTGCATGAAAATAAGACTTGATTAATAGACACTAAGAAGATTATCGTCAAATATGTTGAGGTAGGACTTGGCGAAGTATCCATGCTTCTTCGTCTTAAAGTCACGCTCTAAAGCATAGAGATTTGAGCGTTCTAAATCCCAAAAACAAGCCCACACCATAATGCTAAAGTCGTGTCCTTTTTTGTATAATTGAATCATGACTTTATTCCACTTTTGTGAAGACGTACGAAAGCATCATTGATGTCGTTTGTTCGTGCCTCTTTCGACGAAACATTCGTCGCTCCATATAACCTTCGTCCAATCGTCAAAAGTCCAATGTTCGTGAGTCAACGCCCATGCGTAACGTTTGTTCGCAACCTTAGGGGTCAATAAAGGTCTTTTTTTGCATAGCCAATTAATAATATTCTTCTCTTTTAGTATGCGATAGATGGTTTTAGTGAAAACGTTGACTCTCGTCTTTGTAAGAAGATTTTTGTAGATAATCTTTGAATCTAAACGCACAATTCTAATGACATGACGTTCATCACGTAATAAAAGCTTTTTAGAACGTCCTAAACGAGGTTTAAATTGATCGTGATGTTGCCAAACGACGACGTTGCAAATGTCTCGAACGAAGCTTTCTAGAATCCCATGAAGACGTTGAACCTTTGATGGCGTCAAATCATCACTAATGGTTCCATAAATTAGTTCTCTTTGATAGGGGGTATATTCTTGTTTGTGAACGCGATTTGAAGAAATTGAACCTAATGGACTGCGAATCATCGTGTAGTAGTTGAAGAAAGTAGGTGGTTTGAAAGGGAAATTTAATGCGTGACGCGAATTTTCGCGTTTTCGCGAAAACTTTTGTCCAGGTACTGTATATCTCTCTACTAGTCTAGTACTTAGGGAGTCTAATTAATTATAATTTTTTTTTCGATTTGATAAATTTTTTAATCAATTGTTGGACAACTATAATTTAATCTATCTACAATTTAATTGCGATTAATAGTTGTTGAGATATCCAACAATTGAACAATCGAAATTTAGAAATTTTTCAGTTGTTAATTGGTTGAAAAACGGTTTTCCAACGATCTTCGGTCGGATTTTCGACGGTTTTTCGACAGTTGTACTACGGTTGTACAAGGGTTGAATTTTTCACTACTCTAGCTATACTGTAAGAGTTTTTTTTTTGCAAAAAGAGTTTAAATTGTATAATTAGCTTCTAAATATGCTTCTTAGTAAAATAAGAGCTACGCTTAATACTTAAGAACTTAAATGTTAAAGAAGAATTGTATTTTTCGTTAAGCTTCTTTTAAAAGTTTTCGATAATCAATAATTTTAAAAGTTTTCTCTAGTTTAGATATTTGTTTGAAGTAGAATTATTTAAATTGTTTCTATTTACTATATTTGTTTTTTGGACTTTTTGCTTATATATTGTATTTATTTAAATAAAAAAGCGCAATACAACAAAAGATTAACAAAGAATATCGAACTTTTTTAACAATTAAATAATAAAAGTCTCTTTTATAATATATAATCGAAAAGTTCGAATTATTAATAATTCTAGAAATATTCGAAACATAGTATCAATTCATATATTTGCTTTATCTTAATTAACTAAATTGACAAACAAACGAGCGCTAGTACTACTTGTTTGCTTTAATTAATTAGAATTTTATCGAATCTCTCTTTCGATTTTATTTTCCAACGTTGTTACTCTACTAGTAATAGTTTTTAATTTTATTTTTAAAAATAAATTGCAATTAGATTTACGAAATGGAGCAACTATATTAATTGAACAATTGTCTAAAAATTTAAAGATTTTTTTAAAATACAACGTTCTTATTCTTGTTATCTAAATAATCGATAGATATTTCTAAAACGTTAATACGTTTTACTTTGTTTGCTAAATAAATCATTAATTTTAGAGATTTATTACTAATGTTAACAAAACTTATATAAGTATTTTGTTAAAAAAGTTGTTTCAATAGTATTTTGTAATTAGATTAAGAAATAACAAAGATAAAAATATAAATTACAATGTTTTCGACAAATATCTTTGCGTTTTCTATTATTTCTTCGAAGCAAACATATGCTTTAATAATTTCTATCAATAATATAGAAATTTCTTGTCGAATAACTAGATTTGTTCTATTTGTACAACACTTAAGCAATTAAGCAAAAAACAAAATACAACGTTCTAAGAGAATCTATTCTAACAATAATGTTTTTAAAGTAAACAATCTTGTTTAATCTAATATTAATTAAACTTATTGTAACAATTGTCTCTTTCTTTTTTTTAATAGATTTTTAAGATTTTCTTTTAATTACAATAGTATCGAATTTCTTGTTAAAAAAAAGCAAAAAAAAGAACAACTTAAATTAAGACAAAGATTTAAAAGATTTATTATTTTTATTTTTATCTTCGAAATAAAAATACTTTGCGTTAATATCTTTAAGTCGACTTATTTTCGAACAATTTATAGTATTTGTATCGAACATTTTGTATATTGCGCATAATTAACAAGAGCACCTTGATTTTAGATTACTAATATTTGATAATTCTAGAGTTTAAGTTTATTATTAATAAATTATTTTTTATAGTAATATTTTTTATTATATGTTTAAATTTATTTAAATTTTTTGTTATCTTTAAATAGTTGTTAGATTTAACTTTTTTAACTTTTGAAAACTCTTTCTTTTTTTTAATATTTTGTTTAATTATTTTTTTCGATTCTTCTAATAGAGATTTTTATAATATTTAATATCTAAAAGAGTCTTTTTTCGATTTAGCTTCTCTAATCTTTATTATTGTTTAATTCGACTTATTATTCTTCTTATTCTTTAATAAAGAGTTGATGTTTAATTTTATTGCAACTATGTTAACTATAAAGTTTTGAATACAGTTTTGTGCTTTTTATTAAAGACAAAACTTTATTGCTTCGAACTTAATTTTTATATTGTTAAAAGATAACTATATTTCTTTGTCTTTAATCTTATTAGATTTATAACAAATCTAATTGTTTTTGTTTAAATGCCCTTTTTTATTGGCTGTTAAAATTGCTAAATTTGAGCATATCTATTATCTATACAAATTGTAACAAAATAAATATTTGTTAAATCTTAATTAAGATTAATCGTATCTAAAAATAGAGACAAGTTCTTAATTAATTTGAACAATTTCTTAAGATTGTATCTAAATTGTTACTTAAGTTTGCAAAATAACAACTAACAAAGCTCTTAAAAATTATGTTATTACTTGTTAAATTATTTAGTAAACTTCGCTCTTTATTATATCTTGCACATTGTGAATCTTAAGTTCTTCAAAAACTCTTGTTAAAATATATAGCGTTTTGTTAGTTTTTAAGTTATTAATTGTAGTTGCAAGCAATATTAAGAGAGAAAAGACTATTTTAGAAATAATTATTTTCTTTACTAGTTTTTGTTCCTTACTAATTATGTTTATCAAATTGCTTATATTAATATTTGCAACTTGTTGTGCTATCGAATTGTTATTAATATTTATTTCTTGTATAATAATATTGTTCTCAATTCTTTTTATTATTATCTTGTATAGCAATTCGAACTCTAAAGTAATTGCGTTGTTTAAATTAATTTTGTACAAATATTGCAAAAAAGATCTCTTAAATATTACGAAAATCTAATATACTTATTTATTTAATTAATTTTAAGAAACTTCGAAGAAATAACTTTAAATTACCAATTGCATTTGCGAATATTATTTGACTTTTTTCTTGTTACGTCTTTTAAAAACTTTAGAAAGAAACAAAAGTTAATCTTTTAATTAATATTTTTATCTTCATATTTCTTCTTTAATTTTTTTATTAATTTATATTATTTATTAGCTTGTTAAAAAGAACTAAATTTAATAAAATTCTCTATAAATTTATTACAATATTAAGACAATTTAACAATTTTATAAAGTGTAAAAATCTCATATTTGTTACAAAGATTTGCAAATTGCTTCAAAAAACTAATAATATTAAATAGACTAATTGCATCGGATTGGATTATCGAGTTCGAATCAAATACTCGATTCGAATCTTGGAAATTTGTATTAATTTGATTCGAAAGTCTTAGCAATTCGATTTCTAAAATTAAAATCGACAATTCGAGTCGATTTCTATACTTGAAATCGAAATTCGATCCGAAAAATCGACTCGAATTGTCAAGACTACTATTTTTAGTAATTTTTTTTATTTTTAGTAATAATTAATTGATAATTTAATAGAAATAGGTAATCTATTTAAATTAATTAATAAGTATATTAGACTGTTTTTATATTATGCATTACTAGTGTGCATTATCTAGAAAATAATTAAAAAAATCTAAATTTAAACTAAATTTAAACTATTTTTAGTATTTTTGACATTCTTGACAATTTGATTTGATTTCTAATATCGAAATCGAAAATCGACTCGAATCGAATCGAATTAGTTTTAAAATAATAGAAATCGAATTAGATTTCGAATCGATTTTTAATATTGAAATCGACAAATCGAATTAATTTCTAAAGTTGAAACCAAAATTCGATCCAACAATTAGTCTAATATTAAATCTGTTAAAATGCAATACTTTTGACGTTCTTAAAGAGAGTATAAACGTTATATAGCAATAAAGTGCGTTAATTTTTATAGAATGTATTATTTAACTTGACAACAATATATATATGTTAAAAGAGAGTTTTATCAATTTTCTAAAGTTCTAAATTATTGTTTTTACAAAAATAGCTTAACAACAAGTAGTAAAAGTAATAACAAATAAATTAGAAAAACTATTTGCAATAACAAATTCGAAAGATAATAATTAAAATTTATAAATTTTTTTCCCTTGTACTTGCTTATGTTTGCAAAGATAATAAAGATAATTTTCTTTATATTCTTTTAATATTGTATTGTTTTCTTGTTTGTTATTTTTTTGTCTTCTTAAATTGTTGCAATAAAGTTTTTTTAATATATTATTATTTTTAGTTATTTATTAATTAATTGATTGCGAGAACTTCCTAAGTAGAAATCTACTCTAGTTTCAATCGAGAAAATAACTTAAATAGCGCTCTCGCTTTTGTTTAATTAAATTAATTAATTTGTTGCAAAATCTTCTCTAATAGTATTATTTCAATTAACAATTAATTAGTTATCTTAATTGTAGAAATTAATTGCAATTTCTATAAAATATTTTAATTTTAAAATTTACAACTTTAATTACTATTTTTTATTTTTTAACTTTAGTTTCTTTTTTTTGCTCTTTTAATTTAGCAATATCTTGATTTTTTAATTTTTAATTTTGTGTTTTTAAGTTCTAAAAATTTTGATTTTTGATAATATGTTAGAGTTAATCTATTTTCTATATTCTTCTTTTAATATTTTTGAATTTTTGTAATTTTAAGATTGTTTTTAGAGATATATCGATAATTTGTTGTTTTAATATTTGTTGTTATAACTAAAGTCTTGTCTTCGACTTTAATATAAGAAAGTAAGAATAAAATTTCAATTAGTAAACAATTATAATAACAAAGACTTATCGCGATATATATATAAATTGTACTATACAATCTAATAATATATTAAGTAGCTAAGATTCTAAGATTTAAGTAAAAGAGATCGCATATATATTGTAGATAGATCGCTAATATTAATAACAAATATTTATAAGTTTATAGCTTAATATTATCTAGTTATTTAACTACAACAATATTATAACGTCGAAACAATAAAATTAACATAAATGTCTATATTTTTGTACTATATTATTTACGTTAGTATTAATTTTTTTCAATATTAACAAAAATTAATTTAGACAATAATTTGCAATTAATCGAAAAAAATTGTAAATCAAAAATTAACTAAACACTAAGATAAAGAACAAAATATATAAATATATTTCTAATATTATTGTAATTACAAAAATTAAGCTTAAAATAATAACAAAAATATTTTATAAAAAACAAAAAAAAAGTTGTTATATTTTTTATTTATACTTTTTTTCTAATTATTGTATATATAGTTAGCAAGATATATTTATTATTGCAATTCTAAATAATAAAAAGTTTAATTTAAGACTTGTATCTTTGCAGAACTAAGCAATAAACTATATATACAAGTTAATTTGCTCGAATTAAACATATTTATAAAAAAGAGAAAAGCGCTAATTGTATACTTTTAGATTGTTTAGTTTTGAAGTAAAAGTTTATTTTTAATCGAATATTTCTTTCGTATTCGAAAAAATTAAGTATCATTGACAAAAAATAAAAATTAAACTAGCACAGCAAATTATATATTATAGAATAAATTCGAATTTTATTTTTTAAATTACAAGTTGTTAAAGAAAAATTATAATTTCGAATCTAAATATTATTACAATATTTGATAATTCAAGAGTTTTTTATTATTAGACAAAAAAAACTTGAGACGCAATATTATAATTTTAAGAATTTTTTTTATAAATTAAATTTTAAATTTTTAACAAAAAAAAAACTTTTAATAAAATATATAGAGCAACTATATATATTAAATTACTAATTAAAAATTACAATATCGACAATAAAATTATACTAAGAATATCTAAATAAATTAAAATATTTACAAAAAATTCTATATACAAATTCTTAAAACAGTTGCAATAGTTCGAAGTATATAATAACATTTTTAAAGGTAATCACTACAGAAACATCACTTAACACTGTTGGCACATTACCCCCTACTTAGATTGCTAACATAGTACTCTCTCTACTAAGTCTAATTGAGTAATTTTTAAAGTCTAACGACCCTATAAACAAACAACATCAACAAGGTCAAAGAGAGATTCTAGGAGATACATAGTTTTGCGCTCGTTTATTATCAAATTTAATATATTCTCTTATCGATCTTCTGGTGCAAATTTGGTGCAAATTTAAATCTAAAACATATCTTTGACATACTTAGAATCAACCTCTATTTGCATCTCTAATTTATATTTGGAAACTACTTATGTAGAAGACTAAAACACTTGCATTTTGATTTTCGATAGCGCTCTCTTAGATATCTTTTCGTTTATTTTGCTCGTTTTGTTGTCGATTTTCTTGTTGAGATTGCGATTAACTATTAGGCATTTAATTAAAAAAAAGACTTGAAATTAGCTCAAAGTTGAAGAACTTGCGCTAAGTAAAGCTTTCAAACGTTTGTCGACCTTGTTATTGTAAAATTGTCGATCGCAACAATATCGCTTTTGCCCACAATCAATTGTGTAATTCTCGCAAACAATTCTTTGTCTTAACGATAACAAGCTCTTAAATCTATAAAATTTGTCGCAATAAAAAAGATATATTTGGTGATAAAGTGTTTTGCATCTTGATATTCTTGTCGCCTTAATAATCGTTTATTGTATAATTCTCTTGCTTTTTCGTTCGCGTTGTTGTCGTTCAAAACAACTTTGTATAAAGCTAGTAACAATATATATTCTTTAACTTTAATATTCTATTGCCAACTCTATTATACAATCGCTTTTGTATTTTATGCGCATATAGTAAACTTATAATTCTCGTAAAGATGCTTGTGCAAAACTCGATAATAATAAATTGTTTGCAAATACATTTGTAATAATCGCAAATTTTTCGAAGAGCAAAAGAAATAACAAAGTTGTACAAATTACGAAAGATAGATATGCGACGAAGATCTTAAGGCATGCGAGTCTTGCTTTTCTTAAGATTGTTATCGTAATTAATATATTGATTGTGCAAGAAAAGCTCTAGCTTGTTTTTTATTGTCTTTAAATTATTTGCTAAGATTAGCTAGTAAATTATAAAGCAAATAAAGCACTTATCGATAGAAATATAAAGTTCTTGCTTAACTTAATAGTAAGCGCTCTTTAATTGCGAGATAAAGATGTTATCGAAGTGCAAAAAATAATTAGTATAGCATTTCGCTTACTTAGTGCGCAATAATCAAACGTGCTCTTCGATATATATGTAGATGCGCACATTAACGTTAAGATAAATATAGTAGAACGCATTGTAATCTTCCTTTAACAAAGTAGATGTTTTCGCTAGACGAAGAGTCTTTTATCGCTTTATAAACTTATTATAGAGCTTATTTGTAGAAAACAATTTCTTGCAATTAGTGATAATGTTGTTGTTTATATATCACACGCATAGAGCATAATTGACACGATATCTAAAATCAAAAAAGACGTAACAAAGAGCAAACGTCAACGTCTTGTTGTCGTCGAATAGTACAATCTTGAGATATAATAAATCGAGATAATTGTAAAGTCGCTTTAAGACTTGCATTACTTAGATATAGTTGCTATAATTCTTGTCTTTTATAAAGCAAAAAGCGACGTAGAACGTAATGTTTAAGACGATAACTTTAATATTAATTAGTAGCAACATCTTGTATCTATTAGTTTTATAGATGCAATTTATTAGAATAATCTTATAGTAATTTGCAAGCATCTTCTGCGAGATTTCTAATATAAAGAATAGATATTTTAATTGATTATTGTTCTCTTGTGTCTTGTAGTCGACATACTAGAACTTCTAGTCTATTAGATTTTGCATTAAAGTCTAAGTAGACGTCAAAATATCTAGTGTTTTTGCTCTAAGTCTTGCGAAATTGTTCTAAATATTGCGAAACTTAAACATAGAGTTTTCGTTGTTCTTATTTATGCGCAATTCTTTTAATACTAAGCTAGTCTTGCTATTTTTTCGAAACTCTTTTTGAATTTCGCGCAATATTGTAGAATTTTGTATAGCAATATTTTGTTATACAATTAAGACGAACAACTTTGTAAAAAGCTAATTATAATTATTGTACTCGATTGTTAAGATTTAATTATTTAGATTATTTTTGTTTTAAATGTTGAATTGTAGTTTTGCAATGCATTCGAAAGAATAGTCGACGCGTTTGCTAAAAATAATTCTATAATTTTAATTCTTTAAATTCTTATTATTGTCGCAATCGTAGCATATTTAGATCTTTATAAGAACGTCTTTCTTCGATCGCTTGCTTTGTTTGCGCGTTATCGAATAGTTTTGTTTCTTTGCATATTTATTGACCTTCTTAATCAATTGTTCAATAAAGATGTACTCGTATAGACTTGCCTTAGAAGGTAGCAATTGCATAGACATGTTAATATAAATACAAATGTAAAAGATAAATAGAGAAGAAAAAGAATAGCGACAACGACAACGACGACAATTATGTAAACAAACAACGCGTTAAATTCTAAAAATTACTCGATTAGACTTAGTAAGAAGGATAGTGTGCTAACAGTCTAGAGAGTGGTGTGTTAGCAATGTTAGGTAATATTTCTGTAGTAGTTACCTTTTTAAATATAGCACAACGCAATTAGTTTTTATAGATTATAGTTAATTTGATACAAGCTAACGTAGTCTAAAAATTGCAACAATAATTAAAGATACTTTAATATCTTTTTTTTAATAATTTTTTATTTATTTAATGCTTTAATTACTAAGTATTCGAGTAATTAAAATTTATTAATTTTGTGTAAAATGCAATTTTAGAGTTAGACGCAATTAGAGCTTCTTTATACTTGTTGATTTGATATAGTCTAACTTAATTTAATAATTTGTATAGAATATAATTTTAGAATTAGACGCATTTAGAGCTTCTTTAATATTGTTAATTTAATGTAGTTTAACTTAAACTATTAAAATTAAATTAAGATTAAAATTAAGTTATATTATTATATAAAAATATATTATGCTAAAGCAAGTAAGCAAATATCTTAGCTATTAATATATGTTGTATAAGCTAAGTATATATAGTTGTAAATCTAAATACAAAAAATATTTTTACAAATATACATTATCTAACAAAAAAGTTTATATTTCTTTTATACTTAATATATATCGAGTTTATACTAGTTTAGTATTTACTAAGTATATATTAGCGTTAAAAAAATATAAAAAAAAGAAAAGAAATCTTGTAAAGATAATGCACTCAAAATTTCGAAGATTTTTAAAGATTTATATTTAATATATACGTAACTAACAAAAAAAGCTAAATATAATAATAAAAAGTTACATACAATAGTTAAGTCTAATAAAAGAGCTTAAGAGTTGTATATATTATATTTATGCTTACTATATACTTAGAAGAAAATTATAATACTTTTCTTAATTCGAAGAAGAGTAAATCTTGCACAATAATTAACTGTATTAAAATTATACTAATTCTATACTTAATAGATATTGATATCTTAATCGATATTCTAATAGTAAAGAAGAGTAAGATTGTTGTTTGTAAGTCTATATTTTATCTATATTAAATTTATATATAACTAATTCTTTTTCTTATATATTAATTTAATTCTATTAACAAAAAGAATAAGTACAATTGTCTCTTTATATATACTAATTTATGCTAAATATATATTTAGTTAATATAATTGTTGCAGAAACTATTATTATATCTATAACTAAAAAAGTTAAAGATTAAATTGTTTTGTATTGCTTATATTAGATATATATTAAGCAAAAATTAGAACGTATTAATATAAAAAGGTTTTCTAAATTAATTTACTAAGTCTTAAGCTCAACATATGCTATACTTAATAGTAAAACTTATTTCGACTAATTGTATATTCTTTGTTGTACTTAGTATATACAATATAGACAATTAGATATTTCTTTATTCGACTTCGATCTAACAAAGTAAATTAATATCTATTATACATTTTGCTTTTGCGTAATTGTTGCAACAATTATAGTTTAATAAAAAAAAATCTTCTACAAATTAATTTGCATTAAAGTTTAGTCCATATCTAGTATAAAATTTCTATATACTTTATCTAATTCTAAATTAGAATTTTACTTTTAACTATATTTAAATATATATTTAAATATATATTTAATCTATATCTTGTCTACGCTTGCTATATATTTGTTTTATTTATTATTCTAATTTTGTATTTATTTCTTTTATTCTTAATACTATTGTTTATAAGATAAAGCTAAATAAGCAATTATAATAGTTTGTTGCGTTATTGTACTTGTTAGTTTTACAAATAATATAAATATCTTGTATATAATCTTATTTTTGATTATTTCTTTTTAATTTCGAATCTTCTTTTAAACTAATACTCGATATAAACTTAATACAAGTTAAATTTATATATAATACTTCGAAATCAAACAAAAGCTCTTAAATTATCAATATTATACAATATTTATAAAACAAAGATATAAATTTATAAGCTAATTTATCTTTGTTGTTATCTTAATTGCTTAACAAATATTGTTAATTTGTTTACAATCAAATTATATTCGAAACATACTTTGTATTGCTAATAATATTATATTACTTTAACTTGACAACTTTTTTTGTTAATTTTTTCTTTTTTTTTGTAAAAATTTATTACATTCTTAACGTATACGTTGTATACATTGTTTTTATACTTAATTCTTAATTTAATATTTCAATAATATTACTATATATTTTTTGCTCAATTTTAATATATTATTTATAGAGTTTAAGTCTAATTTATATTTATTAAAGCTAGACAACAATATATGTTGAGTTAATATTTAATATCTATCTCTTTTAAATAGTATCTCTATATATTAATATAATAGAGAAAATATTTTAAGATTTTTATCTAATATATATTAAGTTAATACTTGATATCTATTTCTTTTAAATAGTATCTCTATATATCAATATAATAGAAAAGATATTTTAGAATCTTTATTTAATATATATTGAGTCAATACTTAATATTAATCTTTTGTCGAATAAGTAGTTCTTAAATTGCAACTTTAAAATATATAAAAAATCTTGCTATCAAATTTAGATATTGTGTTTGTATTAGATTTATACTTAGAATTAAATCTATTAAGAAAAAATATTATATAAGAATTTTTCGAATTTAAAGAAAAATATAAATATTGTTAACAACGTTTTGTAGCTCTTCGATCTTCTTTATTTATAATTTAATTAACTATTAAGTTAAGTCAAATATAAATTAATTGTATATATCTTTTTCAACTAGTTAAGCAACAATATAATTCGATTTACTACAATTGTATTAAATAAATAGAATATTTTTTTCTATCTCGAAATTGTTTTTTTCAAATATCTTAATAACGTATTTTCTTATTTTAGTATATAATCAATATAAATATAGCTTAAAATAAATATAAGTTCTATCTAAATATAGAAGCAAATAATAATAGCTTTTATCTTGTAAACTTATTATCTTAAAAGTAATTGCTTTTTTTTATATTAATATAATTGCAAATTAATATTTATTAATATAAAGAAATCTTTAATTTCTTTTTATATAATTCGATAAAAATTTATTTTGTTTTTTAATATTTAATTTATATTTTAAGCTTAAAATATAATATTTTTATATTATTTATATATTGTACTAGTTTGTCAACAATCTTAATCTTTTAAAGTTAATTAATAAAATAAATTGCTAAATAGTTAAAATACTATTTTCGAAAATTACGCTTAGAATATATTTAACAAAAAACTAGTATATACTCGAGATATTTAAATTACTCTCAAGAGTTATTAAAATTATAAAAATATTTTTTAGATTTTTGAAACAAGATATTAGTAATATTTGTATAATTCTAATATATACTAAATATATCTTAAACTTATTTTTTTTTTTTATTTATTATAAAAGTTTGCAATTTTTTGTTTCTACAATTAATATAAAAAATTTAAAAAATTTAACAAGCAACTTCTTCTAATATTTTAAATATTTTAGTAAATATTATATAATAATTTTGAATAATCTTTATATTAATTTATGCGTAGTAGTAGACGTTAATTTCTATTATAATTTGAGTATATACTTAATATATATTGTGCATACATTAAACTTACAATAATAATTCTTATTTTAATTCAAAATATTATATAGATTTGTTTTGTCTTAAATTTGTTTAATATAAAATTTATTTTAAGATATAATTAATTTATAAAGATCTTAGTCTAAGCATAAGTACAATATATAATAATACATTGTTAAAAAAATTTGTTAAAATAGATAATATTTTTAATTTATTGCTTTTCTAAAAAATACAATTAATTAAAAGCAAATTTTTGTTTAGTTTTTATAGATTGTAAACTAAATTTATATAAAGCTTAAATTAAATATAAATAAACCTTTTAAAACTATTTTAATAGAAAACTTCTTAAATTTTTGTTTGTAAATTAATATTACTATACAATCTTTTATATTAAGACTATTGTATATATAATATAGAGCAATCTTGTTATATTTAACGCGTAGATCGAATATAATAGAAGAGATAGTAAAGTGCTTTGCAAAAAATTTAGCGCAAATATAATATATATTAAATATAAGTTTAGCTTATTGTAATATTAGTTTCCAATAATTAACAAATATATTATTAGTGTTAAGTTATTATAGTAGCGACTTAATATCGTGCAAAGTTTTCTTTCTAAAAATTCTCTTCTAGAATTCTTACAAATTAATATCTTTCTAAATTGCAATTCTATATACTATATAGTCTTGTCTTTAGTGTGTCGATATAACAACGTCTTGTTATATTTCTGTATATAGTCTTATAGTATTAATTTGTCTCAATCTTTATAAGCAATTGTTTAACAAAATAATTAACTTAACACGTAATACAAGATAAAATTTAAAAACCAATAGAAAATAAACAACATCTTAGCGTTCTTAAAGCAACAAAAGTGCAAATTATTAACTTGTCTTTAATAATATTACAAAAATCTATATTATATTACAAGAAAAAGTCTTGTAGAGTAACGACGCTACAAAGTTGTTGCAATTTGACAAAGACATCAACTACAAAAAGCTTCTAGTTGAAGCAAAAATAAAGAAGCGTAAACTTTAAACAAAGCGAGAGCTTTGCATTGCTCAAACAAGAAAAAAATTTCTTTTAAAGTTGCTTTATAAAAACAAGATTAAAGCAACAAGTTCGCGTTGTTTACGCAAAGATTACTTTAATAACAAAATTAGCAAATTAGTATTAAAGAGATAGCGCTTTAATTGTTTTATAAGATCGACTTAATTCGATCTCTACTACAAAAAGAACTTTAAAAAATTAAAAAATTAAACTTGAAGTACAAAAAACTTCTTCGAAATCAATAAAGATTGATTTTCGACAAAGAACTTAAAGATTTGTTAAGTTTAATAATATCTTTGCGATACGTTAACAACGCAATAAAAAAATTATAAAAACAAGCAAACAATCAAAATAAAGAAGTAAAACTAGAAATAGTTTACACAATATCTAGTTAATCTTATTAAAAATTCGAAAAATTGTTGTTTTGTCTTCTCTCGCAAGTATAAGAAAATTAAGCAAAGTTAATTTTAAAACGTTAACAACTTTGTAATTTATATTAAAATATTAAAGATAAATCTTAATAGATATATTAAACGTTAACAATATAACTATCTCTTGCATTGTTTAAGAAGAAATCTTTGTAAAAAAATTAACAATATAGCTTAAATTTTCAAGACAAGAGGCAATCTTGTTGCGCTAATATAGCGCATAAAGAGCACTCTATTCTTTTAATTTAATATTAAGAACAAAATTTTAAATCGAGAATTGTTTTCAAGATTACACAATAACTTTAGAGAGAATTTATATAATTGTAAATCGAAGAAAATTATATTAACAACTAAGATTTGCGATATTTTGACAACAAAAAATTGTTAAAAAAGTACAACAAAATTTTCTTTATATAATTTTGATAAAGTTAATTCAAATATGCAAGAGAAACGCATTTGCTACAATTGTAACAAGAAAAAATATATTTAGAGAGAATATTTTAAATTTGTTAAAGATAATTTGCAAGTTAATGCAATTAACAACTTTTAAAAAAGCTTTAAAACAAATATCTTAAAAATATTATTATTATATTCTTTTATTAAAAAGATTTTTAACAATTCGAAAAACTAAATAAGCTTGCAAGAATTGTAGTTGCAATTGCAAATTAAAAATACAAAACAAAGATTCTTTTTGTTAAGCTATTAATATTTGTTAACAAAAAGTAACACAAACAAAGAGATCTTCTTAATAGAGACGCTTATATTAATTGCATTAACAAACGTCTTGCAAAGATATAATATTTGAAGAAAATTAAACAACTTGCAATTGAAGCAAAAGCTTTTACAATTTAGAAAACTTAATTTGTAAAATTCTATATTGCAAAAATCAAGATTTGCAACAATAAAAGACAAAAATATATATTGAGACAAGTTTTCTATATATTTGATAAAATTGTATACAATATTATTATCGATCTTTTCTAGATAATAGAAGCTAATTTTTACGTCAATTAATATATATTAACTTAAAGCTATTAAATTACAAAGAATATTATTGTTATTAAATTCTTAAAGAGTTTTCTAAAATTTAAGAAATAGATTTCGATATTTGTTTTAATTTGTTGCGATCTTAACGTTAACAAAAAGTTAATAATATATATTATACTAAGAATATTTAGAACTACAATAATATCTTTAACTTAAAAATATATTTATTTTTCTTAAGTACAAAAAGAAAAATTATAAATTGATTTGCTTTTTAGAAAAGAATTGTTTTATAATTTGTTATATATTTTGTTCGAACAAGAGTTAATTGTTCTATATAATTATCTTTTAAAGAACTTAATTCTAAATAGAATTTACAAATTAATTAATTAAATTAAAGTATCAATATTGTTTGTATTAAAAAACAATAAAAGTCTAAAATTATATATTAATTATTGCAATCTTAATACAATTACAATTAAAAATATAATATTCTCTTTCTCTTGTAAAGAAGACGCTAAATCATTTAGTAAGTATCGCGTACTTTACAAAACTAAATTTGAAAAATATTTACTATTAAATTCGAATTTGTTAAAATAATAAGTAAAAGACAATCTTTCGAACACAATATAGATATTTTAAGTATATAATAATGTTGTTTAAACTAACAAACGTATCGACTATCTTTTAAATTTTGATTAACAAAGTTTTAAAAGATTTAATAAATTATTTTCGTATAATTTATCTTAATAACATTTTGATCTACTTTAAGATACAAGAGAGATACTAAGATTGTGTACATTAAATATTTAATAAACTACGCTTCTACAAGCTTTACGCAAAGCTATTCAAATACTTTTTTATAATAATCTTAATTAAATTTCTAAAATATATTATAAGCAATTATAATATATTAATAAACTTACAACAAGTCGACTTTATTAAAATATAATCTTAGCTTACTACTTTACGTAAGCTTTAAGTATTTCTAGATTTTGCAAACTTTTATCGACAATTTGTAAAATACTATACAAAAATTACTTAAACTTTAACAAAGCTTCTAAAAAGCAATAAGTAAGACAAACAAAATAATCTTTTTGTATTTAACAAAAATGCTATTTTAGTTTTTCGAAAGCTTATTACGATCTTTACGCAAACGTCTATGCTAATTTACTTTAACTTAAAAAATTATATTTGCGTTAAAATAATGTTTCGAGATTTGCAATTGCAACAATTCTATTACAATTAATTTACTTTATAAGAAAAATCAATTAGATAACGTAACATTCGATAATATTCTATTTAAGAAAAATAATTTTTGCAAAGACTTAATACAAGACTTACAATTAAAAGTTGCTTGTTATTGTTATTGACTTCATACAATATTAACACTATCTAAAGAGTAATTATTATTCAATTATTGTATTAACGAATTACAATAATTTACTACATTTTATAAAAATAACAACACTAAATTGTTGTTAATCTTAATAGACACTTTTGCTAGCAAAATACAACTTTAAGATTAAATATTGCACAAGAAAAACAAACTTAATTAACAAACTCTCTTGACGTCTTAATTACAAAAGAGAATTAAATAATAAAATTTATTTATTTACGCTTTAGAGTAAGTTGAAATATATTACTATTGCTACTATTAAAATAATATTAATACTTACAAGAGACGTTTGCTAAACACTAATATTATGCAATAAGAACGAACTCGAGACTCAAGTATTAAAAATCGAAAAAAAATTTAAAATTAAACTTCTTAATAAAAATACTTTAAATAGAGAAAATACAATTAGTAAATTTAAAAAGAAAGAAGTTGTAAATATCGTTTAAAGCGCAATAACTTAACAATTGCGTCGCAACAACGTTTGCATTGCGTACAACAAAAAAAAAACTTAAAAACTTTCTTATCTTTGTTGTTGTTCAAAATAGAAGAGTTGCAAGAGAAAAACTCTATAGCGCTCAAAATTAAAAAACAATTAACGTTGCAAATCTTAAATTAAATTTGCGCAAAAAAAGATTAATTAATTTACAAAAAAATAGTATTTTTCTTTTATATTGTTTTGATTCTTGACAAGATATTACTAAAGAGCGAGTTGTTACGTTTGCATTATAATAACGTTTTAACAAAGCATTTTAAAATTAAAAAGATATATACTTTTATAAGCAAAAAGTTTTATTAATTAAAAATGATTGCAAATATTAATATATATATTAAAGATTGCGACGTTTGTTAGCGAAATAAAACTTTGCGCTATTGTCTTTACAAGAAGTTAATATTTTTCTCTATTTTTATTCGATTATAAATTAAGATCGCGATAAACTTTATAACAAAGTTGCTTGCTAATTGTTGCAAAAATAATATATTTAACGCAATTCTAGTAGTAGTCAATCGATACTTCAAAATATCTCTATATATTTTTGTTAAATCTATATAATTAACAAAAGATTTAGCTAATATTTTGTTCGAAAAAATATTGCTTATTTATCTCGAAGTTTGTAAAATTGTTTTCGATTGTAATTTACTCTTTACTAGTAGTTATTAGTTCGCAATATATTATTATATACGCATTAAACAAAGACTAAATATTACTTTTTACTCTTAAATTAATAGATAAATCGAAAGATAAAATTAGATATTAAAATACTATTTGCGTTACTATTGTAATTATAAACAAGACAATTAAGATTTGTTATTAGCTTTAACTTAATATACTTACAATAGCGCATTGTATACGTTAGTTAAAATATTATCGTTTGAGTCGATATTTAAATTTGTTGCAAATTTTCGATTTAACTAGAACAACAAGAATTGTTTAGATATTTCTATTGCTTAAGAGCAAATTAATTCTTTGTAAAATAAACGCAATTAATTGATAAATTATCTATAAATTGCGCAACAAATATAGACTTGAAATTACAATAAAAAGATTACTTCAAAAAAAATTAAGTCGATAATAAAATTATGCTTTTTATCAAAAATCTTCTAAATATTTGTTTGAAAAAGAAGCTATCTTACAAGTTTACAAGATTGTTTAAAATGAAAATATAATTAACTTGCAAATATATTGCTTGCGTTTTCTTGTTAAATAATATATTTATCTTATTTTTTATATTTTATTACTAAAATTATATTATCGTAACTTAAATATTGTCGCCTCGAAAAATATAATATTAATCGACAAAAATAAGAAGTAAAAAGTAAAAGATATTTTTAATTATAAGTTAAGATATAGCAAGTCGTAATATTTTATTCGATAAAAAGAATTTTTACTAGATAAAGATAGTTAAATATCAAGAAATTATCTCGCGAATGCGAGAAGAACTTAATAAGTACAATGCGCGTAAATCTCTCGAAAAATTAATTGCAAAGATAAGATAATTAAAACTTCGTATTTGCAAAAAGAATTTTAACAATAAAAAGTAAAATTTAATGTTATTACACATACTTAAGACACAACAATAATATAGATAATGCATATAAATAATTTTATAATTCTCTTAATAAGTTAATTAAATATTAAGAGTTATAAAAATGCAATATAAAGTATACTCAAATCTAATTGCTTTTGTTATTTAATCTTCGTTAATAAAAAGTTCTCGCATACGTATAATTTAATACAAGATTTAATATTTTATTTACAATTAATTATGCAAATTTCTTTTAATTAGATTTTTTATTGTTGTTACTTAATTGTTTTCGATAATGCACAAATATTGCAAAAATAAACTACTAATAACAAGAATAAGAAAACTCAATCTCTTAAAACGCAATTAATTTTATTATTTTAAGCATAATAAAAGCATATTTTGAACAATAATCTTTCGAGCATAAATTCTATATAGAGATTGCAAAAATATAATACTTGCGAGAAAATATAAATAAGATTCGATCTTCTAATTATTAGCTTTTATATTATCGAACAAAAAAGTTATCTTACTTTAGATGCTTTTATTTAATAACAAGCAATTCGATATATTCGAATTAAATATACAAATTGTCGAAACAACTATAATATACAAGAAGAGTTTTATCTAGATATTTATGTCGCTCTTTTTTAAAGAAATCTAACTAGTAAGAACAAGACAAATAATATTGTTCTTAATAAAGTTACTAGATTACACAAAATTTACAAACTTTTAAATTTGTTGTTTGCAACAATACTATTAAATATAAATTTATTGTTTTTGTTTAATTTCTTCAAAGAAAGAGTATTAAGATTTGCTCTATAATATATTATGTCGAATATCTCTTGCTAGATATTGCATAAATAATCTAGTTTAACATTAATATTAATTAGAAAATTCTTGTAAATCGAATGCGAAATCGATTTGATTTTTTGTTGTTATATATATATAGCAATAAGACAATGTCGCATTTGCAAAACAAACGCAATTTAATTAATTTTAGTTTTGTTTTTATCGAAGATATATATATTAAACTTTAATAAAGTATTAACTTGTTTAATATATTAAATAACAATAAGAACACACTAATAAGTTAAATTAAATATAAAAGTATATAGACAATTTACAATCTTGCGCTTTAAAGCGCAATATTTATAGCAAATATTCTTTTGTTTAATATATTGCATATTATTTAGATTGCAAAGCAAACAAAAGTTAAAAATATATTTAGTAATTAATACTTTTGTCGATACGAACAAGATATCGCAAGCAATAAAGACAAAAGAAGAAAAAATATTGCGCTTGCGCATAGACAAAAAGAGTAAAAAGAATTATTTTGATTAATATTGTTGTTTTTATTAATTTTACTTACAACAAAATCTTGTTAAAGCATCGCTTATATAATTAATTTGCTACTATAATAGCGAAAAATCAATAAAAACTTACAATTATCTTTATCGAAAAAAGATTGCAATATATTAAAATAACTAAGAAAATTTATATTAAATACAAGATTTATGCGCAATATTGTTGTTAACATTAGAACAACTCAAAGAACGTCGCATTTATCTATTAATCATAAATTGAAGAAATAATATAAGAAAAGAAAAATTATGATAATGCTATTAATAAATATTACTTGCGAATTAATTGCGCTAACTCGATTAAATCGAACAAAGAAAATCGAAATAGTTTATTCAAATAATAAGTTAAGCTAAACTTAGAATTTATAAGATTTAAATAAATTGTAATGTATTATTGTTAAGTATTTGTTACAATAATAACGCAATAATATAACAATTAAAAATATATTTGCGCTTTAAAACAAAAAAACAAAAGATCTTTTTGTTTGTTAACTTAAAATTAATATATAGTAAAATATTTATAACAAACAATATAGCGTTTTGCAATAGTATACAAGAGAAGTTATTGTCGCTTCTTAACTTCACTTCGAATATCTAAAAAAAATAAAAGAAAAGATTAAAAAATCTCTTTTATAAACGTCTTGCAATCTTGACAAAAAAATATATAAACTAGAAAATGCGTCGTATATAAAGATATAAGATATTGCTTATTATCTAATTAAATCTTAGAAAATTTTAAAGAAAACTTAATAAAAGATCGACGTAATCGCGCAAATAGAACGTTGTTATAACACATTAATCTTAAGAACTAAACTTCAAAAGAGAGAGACAATTGTAATACTAGTCTTCAATAATTAATAGACACGTTATTAGTGTCAAGTTATTATAGTAACAACTTGACATTATATAGAGTTTTCTCTTTAAGAATTCTCTTCTAGAATTTTTACAAATTAATGTCTTTCTAAATTGCAATTCTACATACTATGTAGTCTCGTCTTTAGTGCGTCGATGTAGCGACGTCTTATTACACGTTCGTACATAGCCTTACAGTAAGTTGTTATGTCGTCAAGCTCGCCCCTCGAGCGCGTAGGGACAACCCTCCTAGTATATATGTGTAATAGATAGCAATTAGATTGTTAAATCGTAATTATTATAATCTTTTAACTTAGTAAGACTCGAGGCATTTATTATTTTAGGGACGCTATAGAGTAATCACGATCTAACGAGTGTAGAGATCAAAATTGCTAGATTGTAAATTCGATTCGTAAAATATTTGTTAAGTCTTGGAATTTTAGATCGTGCTTACAAGATTATCTTGGCCTTAAGAATCTATTTATAGTACTAATAAACTAGAGAAGATATGTTGCGAACGTCGTTCGATTTGACTTTCTTTAACTTATTCTTATAAACGTAAATTCAAGAGGGAAGATAATTGTTATGTTGTTGGGCTCGTCTCTCGAACGCATAGAGGCAATCCTTCTAGTATATATGTGTAATAGATGGCAATTATATTGTTAGATCGTAATTACTATAATCTTTTGACTTAATAAGACTCAAGACATCTATTATTCTAGGAGCCCTACACTTATGCGTTGTTAAAGACAATAAATTTTGTTGTTTAATTGTTGCAATTATATTATCGACAATTTCTCGAGATATTTTAATAGAATATAATAGATAATAAATATAATCTTTGCGTACAATTAGTATAAAGAATAGAAATTGTTTTTAATTAATAGAAATATAGATATTTAATTATATATTGTATATATTAATCTTAATTTTGTTGCTTTTCTAAGAATAATTAAATTTTATATATATTTAGTATATATTAAACTTGTATCAAAATAGAACTAATTGCAAATAAAATTTCTAAAAATTAAATATTTAATAAAAATATAATTTTGTGTATATTATTATAACTTGTAGTCTATCAAAATACAAAAATAATTAATATTAATATATATTAAGTTTGCATTAATTGTTCGATTTGTATATTATAGTTTTGTATCAAAAAGTAAAGAGTATTTAACTTAACAAATCTATAAGATTAGCTTATAAACAATATAGATTAAGTAAGAATTTATTTTATAAATCTCTTATATAGCAAACTCTTAATTCTTGTATACGCAAGTTATAAATCCGAAATATATATAACGTGTGCGTTAATCTTGCTATTTCTTAAGAAATTTATAATATTAGATCTTTATGCAATAGCTAGTATTTATTGTATATATTAATTAAATAAAGTATTGTCGAAAATTGTTAATATTCTTAAGCTTAACTCTATTGTATACTAAATTATATATATAGTATATTCGAATACGCGTATTTGCAATATTTGATTTCGAAACATTTAAAGCTTTAATATTAAATCTTGTTTACTTTATCTTTTTTCTTAATTTTTAGAAGTAAAAGAGCAGCTTAAATAATCTTAAAGTTAGTTGCAACAATGAAGAATTAAATCTAGTCTTAATATTAATTAGAATTATATTATACTTAAATTAAACATATACTAAATATATATATATTAATTAATGTTTTAATAAATATATTAATTAAGATCTTAACTAATATTGTGCTTTTTCTATATACGAAATAAAGAATTTTCTTTAGATACGTATATAAATATACTAGAATATTGTAATAGTTTTGTATCTTTAATACAACTACTTGATTGTATTCTTCAAAGATAATTGCAATTTTATTAACATTAATAAAGCTCTATATATAATAAATTTTAGTTCAATATACAATAGATATAAAGTATAAAAAAGAATCTATTTTTTTAAGTTTTATAAATAATAGTTTGTTGAAACTAATAAGATCTTAATTGTTTAATATATTTTAATTTTCTTAATTGTTTATAGAAATATTATTGTTAACATTTTAATTACTTAATAGTGTATTCGACTTAAAAGCGTTAATATTATTAAGATTTAAAATTTGCTTAGATATTTAGCAAATAGCTAGTATATAATAAGTATAAAGTAAATCTTAATTCTATTTATTTATTGCGAAATTGCTTGTTAATCTTAATTTGCAAGATTCTCAAATATAAGAGAATTCTTCTTGCTAGGAAATATATAGATATTAAAAACAAAAAAATTGCTAGTACTATTAAAAGATATATTGCTATTAAGATTTAAATTAAATATAGACTAAGCTTAAATATAATATATATATAGAATAAGTAGCTAAATTGCGCAAATAAAAAATTATATCGAGCTTATATTATGTTTGAAAGCAATCTATATTATAACAAAATTTAGATTCTATAATACAAAAATCTTGTTTTTAAACTTTGATTAATTGCGCGTTATAGACTTTATACAATTTTAAAAATGCAATAGATATACAAGATTAAGTTTGTATCTAATGTATATTAAGAAGAAGCAAAACTTTAAGTATTAATTTTTATCTAATACTAAATAAAGAAATTTATACTCTATATAAGCTATATATATATAAAACATGCATTTCGATTGCAAGCGAAGATTGTTATAATTTTTTTTGATTCGAAAGATCTATACTAAGTATAGACTTAATATAGACAAAGTTTCTTTCGAATAGTAACTTCTACCCGAGAGAAGCTTGTTCCGAGTAAGAGATTTGCATTCGAGATAAGTTATATGCTTGCATTATACAAATCTTTGAACAAATTTAATAGCAACAAAAAAAATTATTATTTAAATCTTAAAAATTAAGATTGATATTATATTAGAGATTATAAAAGACAAAGAAACTAGTTATATATAAAAGATTGTATTAAAATATGTATTCGAAATAACATATATATAAAATAAGATATTAAAAGATAATATCGAAAATATAAGTGCAAATCAATTTAGTATTATTGTGTATTAAAAAGAACAATTAGTTAGTTAGTTGCTCTCTTTTATTAATACTAAGATTGATTTTCGATTTAATACTACAATTAAATAAATCGATTAGTTTTCGAAGCATTTCTTCGAAAAACTTTAAATTCGAATTATTAATGTTGTTTATTTAATTACTTTCGAAATAACAATTGCAAAAGCCAAATAACTCTTGTTTTTTTTATGGTTTGAACTCTTTTATTAATAATTGCATTTAATAATTATTATTGTTTGTTTAAACAATAATATTAACAATTAATAGAGCAATTTAATTGTTAATAAAATAAGTTTAGAGAAGACATTATATTTTTGCAAAAACAAATAACTTAAAAACAAGTATTAACAAACTATATATAACTTAAGCAATTATTGTAATTTTATTTCGATTGTAATTATAAATAAAGTAACAAGAAATTCGACAAAAATAACTATAATAGCTAAAGTTTCGACAATATTGTTCGAAAACTATACTACTGAAAAACAATTGCTCTTTATCGCAAGTTTCTAAAAAATAATTTGTTATTTATTTAGAGTTTATATTTTTTAACAATAAATCAAACAATAAAGTAATTGTCTTTTTCGTATTAAAAACTAATATTAAAAAATAATTTATTGCAATTAAAATTTATGTTAATTTGAAAAATTTAGACATTAAGTTTGTTAATATTTATGTCTTGTTACTTTTTACAAATTTCTTTTTATTCTTTGTTAAAACTAAGTTTATAACAAAATGCAAATTATAAACAAAACGATCAAAAATTAGAGCAATTTGCATTAATAGTTTGTTAATAAAATTGTTAAGTATTCGAAAAAATTAAAAAAGTTAAATTTAAGACTTGTATTTAATGCAATATATAATTGCTACTATTAAGTTTGCAAATATGTTATAAAAAAATATCTTAATAATGCGTTGTGTTTGTTGTTAATAAATTATATATTATAAAAATTATTAACAAGAGATTATAAATAATTATTAAAAAAGTAAAATATAATTGTTTAATTTTTTGTTTTTAATTTGTTGTTATATTTAACATTATAGTCGACGCAAAGTCTTCGAACTCTATTATATTATTTAATATTTTAATCGAAATTTATCTCTAGACTTTCTTTGTTACTTTAGTGTTATTAGAAACAAATAGTCTACTAAAGCGCGAAAAAATTGTTAAGTTAATTCTACAAAATTAATCAAGCAATTAAGAGCTTTAGTTAAGTACTTCTCTATAAACTATTGCAAAGATAAAAGAATAATCGATAATTCAAAAGATATTTATTTAAGCTTAAATAACTTAATTAGCAAGTTGTTCTTGTCTTATTTTTAATTAAATATAAAAAGTATTATAATTAAACAATCAACAATTAAAAATAATCGAAACTTAATAAGCTTTTCGATTTATAAAGTTTCTAGTATACTAAACAAAAAAACATTGTCTATATAAAGCTTAATTCTTAATAATTAACGAAAATAAATATTAAAAATGTTATTAATGTTGTTAAAATACTTTTTAATGCAACAATTTATTTTATCTTGCAATAGAAGATTTCGACTTAAGAATTAAAACAAAAATAATATAAACAAAACAAAACATATAATAAATTTGCATATATAGCGAAATCGAACATATAATAAAAAGATATTTACTAATTAATATTTATTTTGCTTTAAATTAAAATATATTTAAAATTTAATACAATTAAATACATATATTTTAGATTTAGACATTAAGACAAGTTAACTTTAATTATGTTTGCTTTTCTTAAGATAACGCTAATAATTAAGAGAGTAAATAATTTCTTTAATTATCAATCTTTGTATTTTTTATTTTAGATCGATATCTTTTAACAACAAGTATCTTCTTTTATATTTTAATTAGTTAACAAGTACTAATTATCTTGGTTTAGTTTCTTTGCGAACATTTTACTTTTAAATAAATTAAGTTATCGTTTTATAACAATGCAATACGTCGAAAAAAAAATTGCTTGTATATTTAAATAATATCTTAAGTTTAGCAAACTAATCTACAAAGTAAATCGAATTCTTTTAATTAATTTGTTAATATTATTAATATTTGTATTTTGTACAAATTATTAATTTTTTCGAATTAAATTTTTATATAAGTTTATGTAGTATACTAAGTTTACAAAGCAATTATTTATTAGCAAATATTAATAATAACAAAAAGAGCAAACAACGCTATTTTGTGCATTTTGCTTAAACTAATATTAAGACAAACGTTATCTTAGTTAGATCTTAATTAAGTTTAAGCAAGATATATATTAGATTTATTTTAATTAAAAGAAAAATAAATTGTTTACAAATGCAATCTTAACTAGATTTTAATTAAATTTGAATAAGATATATATTAAATGTATTTTAATTAAGAGAAGAATAAATTGTTTACAAATATTATTTTAGCTAGATTTTAATCAAATTTAAGCAAGATATATATTAAATTTATTTTAGTTAAAAGAAAAATAAATTGTTTACAAACGCAATCTTAACTAGATTTTAATCAAATTTGAGCAAAATATATATTAAATCTATTTTAACTAAATTAAGGAAAAAATAAATTGTTTACAAATGTTATTTTAGTTAGATTTCGATCAAATCTAAGCAAGATATATATTAAATTTGTTCTAGTTAAGAGAAAAATAAATTTTTTACAAATATAATCTTAGTTAAGTTTTAACTAAATTTAGACAAGATATACGTCAAATTTATTTTAGTTGAAAGAAGAATAAATTGTCGAATTATAGCTTATCTTAAATGCAGATCTCTGACTCGAGATAAAATTATCTCGAATCCAATATTCGATTCGAAATAATCTTTGTATATATTGGGCATAAACACAATATATAACAATTAAAGATACTAAAATATTAAAGAAAGAATTAAATACAAGTATAGTATATATTAGATATCAATTTTCCAGAATAAATGTATTATTAATATACAACATCGGCAATTCGGGGAAGTGACCCCTGTAGCACAATGGCTCCACTGAGTCGACATCGGCCCGAGAGAGTATCGTGACATCTCGCGCTAGCCTATTAGGGTAATTTAAACTGTTTGTTAAAATTTAGATTGTTTTGTAATTAATATGAAATTTTTAGCCTAATTGGGTTAGTATTACGTACAGAATTAATATTTGAAAACAATTTTTTTTAAAATCTTTTTCTAGTTCAAATATTGATTCTGTACTCTGTACGCAATACTAACCCGATTGGGCTTAAAATTTCAAATTAATTACAAAACAATCTAAATTTTAACAAACAGTTTAAATTACCCTAATAGGCTAGCGCGAGATGTCACGATACTCTCTCGGGCCGATGTCGACTCAGTGGAGCCATTGTGCCACAGGGGTCGCTTCCCCGAATTGCCGATGAAGCATAGCATATATCAAATATTGACTTTCGAAAATAAATATATTATTAATATACAAGCATAATATATATTGAATATTAACTTTCGAAAATAAATATATTAATTACAAAGTTACAATATAGACTTGCTAAACTAATTATATATTTAATATTGACAAAGACTTAAGTATTTAAGTATATCGAAAATTACGCATTAATACAAGACGCAATCTAAATATATATTTAATATATGTATAGTATAGTCTAGACTTAAATAAATTCAAAATATTAAGTTTGTTAAAGTTACTAGTATTTTTTGTCAAATTAAAATATTGTTTTTGTATCTTTTATTTTTATCTTTTCTAATTATCTATATAGATTTAGTACATATTTCTAATTTTTATAAAGTATATTCTGAAATTATTTTGAAATTATTCTTATACAAAGATCTCAATATATACTTAGTATAAGTATTATTAATTAGATTATTAATCTTAAAATTTATTACAATAATATTTAGATTATTAACGCAATAAACTTCTCGATTTTCGATATATATTATAGTAAGTATATGCAAAGTTTATATATAACGTACGTTTACTATCTTATTAAGACTTATATTTTTTTTTAATTCGAAACTTTGTATCTCTGAATAAATATTAATTTATAGCACAATTTTTGCTAAATATATACTAAGTCTATATTTAGATTAAACTAAATATACATAAGAGCAAAATAATATTAACAAATAACTATTTTTTATTTAAGTTAAGTTTATGCTAAATATAAGCAATATCTATATTAAAAGTCTCGAAACAAAATAATAATCAAAAATAATTCTATTTAAGTGCAATATATATTAAAAATTAATAGAGATATCTAATTTTAAAACTTGCATATTGTTATTTAATTCGACTATATAAGTATTATAAATTTTATTGTAACTCAATATATACTAAGTATAAGCAACTGTAATATTGTTATAAAAAATAATTAAATATGCGAAATAATTTTTACTGTAATTAATTGTTAGTTGTCTATATACTTTATTTAATATTAACTAAATCTATACTAAATTTATACTAAATAACAATAATATTTTAGTTACAATATTATATATATATATATACTATACTAACGCGAGTAAGCAACTATATTTTTATTTTTATATATAGTATAGACTAAGTATATTTAGTTACAAATTCTAATACTAATAATATATTAATTAATATATATTGACTTGTCAAAAAGTATATAGTTCTTTTATACTTAATATATATTTCGCTTATACTATAACAATATACTTAAATTGTAAGTTCAATTAGAAATTTAAAATAACAAAAGTTATATATTTGAATTGAAATATTTTTAATGCAAGCGTTAACTAGACTAAACTTATATATTATATAAATATAAATATATAACAA